>Ga0207976_100002_pt1 | contig 933039 bp, 793 predicted proteins | sample LakWasMe94_HOW11_2_FD_183916 | JGI IMG/M metagenome (GOLD analysis project Ga0207976, IMG submission 183916) | Freshwater sediment methanotrophic microbial communities from Lake Washington under simulated oxygen tension - Sediment Metagenome... | ecosystem: Environmental > Aquatic > Freshwater... | reverse complement strand
TGCCGCACTTAATGAACCATTGATTGTTGTAGCACTTAATGTGCCTATTGTGGCGGTGCCGGTAATATTGGCATCGCCAGAAACAGTTAATCCTGTGAGGTTTCCAAGACTTGTGATACTGGTCTGTGCAGGAGTACTCAATGTACCGTTAATGGTTGTAGCACTTAATGTGCCTGCGGTTGCTGTGCCAGTAACATTCAGAGAACCAAGCGTACCAACTGATGTAATATTAGTTTGCGATCCCGTACCCAATACACCATTAATGGTTGTGGCGCTCAATGTGCCTGCGGTTGCAGTACCTGTAATATTTGCATTACCTGTAACTGTTAACCCGGTAAGATTTGCCAGGCTGGTAATATTGTTTTGCGCTGCTGTACTTAATGAACCATTGATTGTTGTGGCACTCAACGTACCTACAGTTGCTGTACCACTAACATTAAGAGAGCCAAGTGTACCTACTGATGTGATATTTGTTTGCGATGCTGTTCCTAATGTACCGTTAATGGTTGTAGCACTCAATGTGCCTGCTGTTGCCGTGCCGCTAACATTCAAAGAGCCAAGCGTACCAACTGAGGTGATATTGGTTTGTGCTGCCGTACCCAGTGTACCATTGATTGTTGTGGCACTCAAAGTACCTGCGGTTACTGTTCCTGTAATGTTTGCATCTCCGGTAACGGTTAATCCGGTAAGGTTTCCTAAACTGGTAATATTATTTTGAGCAGCAGCGCTCAACGAACCATTGATTGTTGTAGCACTTAATGTACCTACCGTTGCAGTGCCACTTACATTCAATGATCCAAGTGTGCCAACTGCCGTGATATTGGTTTGTGCTGCCGTACCCAGTGTACCATTGATTGTTGTGGCACTCAAAGTACCTGCGGTTACTGTTCCACTTACGTTCAATGATCCAAGTGTACCAACTGAGGTGATATTGGGCTGTGCTGCAGTACCCAGTGTACCATTAACTGTTGTGGCGCTTAACGTGCCTGCGGTAAGTGTACCTGTAACATTTACATCTCCCGCAACAGTTAAACCGGTAAGGCTTCCCAGGCTGGTAATATTTGGTTGCGCGGCAGCAGTAACTGTTTCTGCTGTGGTTGCTGTACCGGCAGTTCCTGAAAGTGTCCCAATAAAAACGGCGGCAGTAATATTACCTGCGGAGAAATTACCGGAAGCATCTCTTTTTACAATTGCATTGGCTGTATTAGCACTGGTAGCGGCATTTGCCAATGCAGTAGCTGAAGCGATATTAGCAGCAGTGGCACCGCCAACAGTGGCTACTGTGGGCACACTGGCCGTTCCTGAAAGATCGCCCGCCAATTGTAATAACCCTTTTACACTGGCTGTGGCATTGGGTGTTGCATTGGTAACAGCCGTTGACACAAATGCAGTGGTAGCCAGTTTTGTTGTATTATCTCCTGCAGTAGCCGTAACTCCCGTAGCACCCGAAGGAAGCGACAAAGTACCGGTAATAGTGGGCGATGAAATAGCAGGTGTGGTAAGTGTTTTATTGGTAAGTGTTTCAGTACCTCCCAGGGTAGCAAGCGTTCCGGTAACAGGTAGTGTAAGATTGGTTGTAGCGGTTGCTGTTAAAGTAGTGGTGTACGCACCAATGGTAACAAGGTTCCCGCCCAGTGTAATTGTTTTACCTGTATTGGCCACACCGGTACCTCCATTCTCTCCCGTAACAGGTACCGCAAGACCACCTGATGTGGCCACCCAACTAAGGGTAGTTCCATCCGTTTGCAAAAATTTACCTGCATTACCTGTTTGAGCAGGCAGTAACGCAGTAATTGCTTCGGCTGCTGTTGTGGCTCCTGTTCCTCCATTGCCAATAGCAACTGTGCCTGTTACATTAGCGGCTGTACCGGTGGTATTTTGATTAAGGACTGGAATATCTGAAGCAGCCAACGCCCTGAATGTTGGTGCAGCAGCGCTGCCTGAAGCAGGACCCGCAAAAACAAGATTAGCATTCTGGCCTGCAAGGGTTACAGAAAATGTACCCATGGTTGTTATGGGCGACCCTGTTACTGTAAACATATCCGGTAATGCCAAAGCCACACTGGTTACGCTACCTAACCCTGTTCCGGTGGCACTGATAACACCATTGGCATCTATATTAATATTGCTGCCGGTTTTAACTCCACCCAAGGTTGAGGCAGAGGCAACAGGCAAAGTATATGCAGCCGGTTTATTGGTTAAGTCGTTATAGTTACCGCTGAATAATGCGGGCCTGTTGGTGAGGCTGGTATAATTACCATCAAATAATGCGGGTTTGTTTAAAAGATCATTATAACTGCCACTTGTTGCCACTGCTGTCAGAACAGGTTTATTTAAGATCTGTGCCACACCAGTAGTAGCATTCCAGTCGCTGTTCACCTGCGCGGCCGGAATTGTACCCGCAATAGAATCTGTATATGTTTTTACAGCCTTCACACTCGGATACTTGGTATCAGAAGCGGCATCCGTTGTTATGTTAATGCTTTTATTTGCATTATTCTCTTTTGTACTCAATACTGTACTAACAGCATTGCTGACAGGTTTATTCAGATCACTTGTATTATCAACGTTATCCAGTCCCAGGTCTGATTTCGTAAGGAATATGATACCTGTTCTTCCATTCACTGATTGAACTGCTGCAGCCGGTGACAACAATTCCTTCCAGTTAGCAAGCACCGATCCGGGAATTCTTGAAAGAATAAAACTTCTGCTGATATCTGTACGGATAGCCACACTTCCAATGGGCACAGTAGCGAGTGAAAGCATGGCAGCTTCACTGTTCACTATTTCTACGGAGGCGATAGATGCTGGTGGCAATTGTGCAGATGGCACTTTACCTGTTACATCCAAACCTGCAACACCATTAGGTGCCCCTAATAAAACCGCATCCAGCTTTTTGTCGAGGGCATTCTTTGTTGCGGTACTTACCGGTTTATCTGCATCTCTTGTATTATCAATTTTATCAACCTGTAAAATCGATTTAAGGTCGATGAGATTATTAACGCCTGTACCACCCTGCGCCAAACCGAGAACACCTGCCACATTTTTGGCATCCACACCATAAGCATAGTGTGCAAATGGCACAAAGTTCACCTTCTGGCTGCCCATTGAAACAAAATCGATTCCGCCGTTAGGGTCGATCTCTACCTCCAGATATTTATTTCCTGTACTCCAGTTAATATTTGTATAAGAACCCGTAACAATGGTAGAAGGTGGTGTAGGATCTCCCAAAACCACCACAAATAATCCAACCGCATTGGTAACAACTGATTTAACCTCGCTGTATTCAAAAACACCCGTAGCAGAGCCCTCCCGCACAGTTAAGCGCACAGTGATCTTTCTATTGGAAATGATCATACCAGAAGCGTTTCTTGCAACGCCCTGGAAATTAACTCCATTCACCAACTGCGCATCAACAGATTGTACCAGGCAGAAAATAATTCCTAGAAAAGAAAGGATTCTTTTCATTGTACTATAGTTTAATTATTTTATAAGTTGCTGTTTTCATTGGATGACCACCGTTCAAATAAGTTACAAAAACAAAATATAGACCTGACGGATACGTAGCAATATTTAACTGCTTCTGGTAACCAATTCCCTCATACATTTCTTCAATCTTTTGAAGCACCTTCCCATATTCGTTTGTAAGCACAATCTGTATCCGGCCAGCTTCGATAACAGTAGACCTTATCGCAATTATTGAATTCGTAGGATTTGGACCGGCAAATATTTTATTGGAATCGGCACTTCCAATTGGATTAAACGGGGTAACCGCATCAACCTTCGACTGTAAAAAACCCGTAGTAACTATGAAGCCTGAATTGGAGTTGAGTGTTTGTATTGAAAGCATTTCTCCAAAACTCCAGTCTATTAAAAGATTCCCTTGCGTATAATAGCCGCCGCCTGCATTAATTACCTGTGGCTCTTTATATTGCGCCTGCGTCTGTAAACACAATAATATCAGTGTTAGAAAAGAAACAACCCGAAATCTGCTTATATGCAATTTACTAAATAACATAACACCTATTTCAACCAGCTTATTAAATATTCCTGTCTGCACTTTTCTGTTGCTTGTAGTATCCCGTTTTATCAAAACCCATAAGACCTATAACCTGCACTGGCTACGGTTTTTGCTGGCATTTACCGCTATGTAAAATTTGTATTTTTTTAATGCGTGTACGATGATACTGATTACCCGTTCAGGTGATAATCATCAGTATTTCACAGTGTAAAAAAAAGATTGGAACTATTTAGGGGAAGATGGCTGCAAAACCGGCTCATTTTTGAGTTTTTTAATCAAAAACTGCTTTTTCTCCAGTTTATCTTTCTGCCATACTTTCCGTATGCGCTCAAGCTGGGTATGGTTATTACGTGGCAACGTGTTGAGCCACTGAGGTTTAATGAGGGATATAGCAATACATTGGTCCTGAAACTGTCCCAATTCATCAAGCAGGCCGGCAAAATATTGGTCATCCTTTCCTTTCCATATACCATGCGCCAGCATACCCTGCCCATGTTCTCCGTATATTTCAAAATTGTAAAACAGGTCTTTCAGGTTTTTACGGATGGTGTGGATATTGGTATCGGTAAAATGCCTTTCTTTTATTATTTCATCAATAGCATCCCGCTTTTTATGTACAAAATCCCGGAATTTGTTTTCAGGGAATAGATGCGGCATTGCGGCATCTGTTTTCTTTTTGCTTTTATCAACAGGATTGGCTGATAATATTTCAACTAATCCGGGTTTTAATTTGCTTATTTCTTTTTGAAGTAAACTCAGGTATGCTTTGGGTTTGATAACATCGTGCCGGGTGGCTTTCCTGATCCTTTGTTGCTGCAACTGCCTGTCGCGGATGTCTCCCGAAACACGGTAAGCCGCTTTCAGGTTTTTGGAAATGGCTACTCCTTTTTTCTTTCCATCTGCTTCAGCTATCATCCGCAAAAATGCCCTTAGTCTTTTATACGATACCCGGAACTGGTGAATGGTTTCAACATCATACCCGGGCAATATATTCTTACCGTATTTTTTTACTTTACGGTACTGCTGGTGGGTGATATGATTTAGTTTATCCCTTTTCATTGGGCGTATATGAAAGATACTGTCTCTGCAAGATTAATAAGAATAAATACAAAGATGATCACAAATAGCAATCACCCTGCTTACTTTTTTGTCTTGATACAAAAAAGTAACAAAAAAAAATCAAGGCTGCTGAAAAAAGCTAAAATTTACTGCATTACGCTACAAAGAACGAAGTCTAAAACCAAGCTATAGAACAGTAGTTTATCAAATATGCCCATCAGCTATTTACCAAAGCCAAGCATCGTTCTTTGCTTAACGCTTCATTCCGTAAATTTCTTAACGCTTTTTTTCAGAGGCCAATTAAATCGTTACTGGGATCAATCATAGTAAGCAATTCACTTCTTCCTACAATGAATGATCTTTCTCGTACCTACCCGTAAGTTCATTCAATACAATCCTGTATATCACAGAAGTAAAATTTCCTGCAGAACGCAGATGCATCCCGGTTTCAGGCATATCGTGCGGGATGGCTGTTCTGCTTATTTTCATGTACAACATCCTGTCTACAAACAATTTCATCGCATAGTACCTGTCGCGCTCATCTGTTAACTCCTGGTATACACCCCATGCTATCACGCTTTTCCAGTTACTGAAATCTTTCATTTCATCCACTTCAAAACATACATTTGGATGGTTGCGCATTATCTGCACTTTCATACCTTCCAACGAATGGGCAATAATAAATTTTCCGTCAAAAACATAATTTACCGGCACTACATAGGTTTTCCGGCCATTGCAGCAACCAATCCTGCCAAGCACATTTTCTTTCAGCACTTCTTCTATCTGCTCGTTTGTTAGCTTACCAATCATACAAATAGTAATTAACTTGTTGTTCTATTAAAATCTACCTATACTAATGTGTTTTACTTTTAAAAGCATTGAATAATGCGGCTATTCTTTATTTCAAATCACTTTAAAACACATAGATTCATAGGAAAAACAAAAAGAAACATAGTTTTTAGAACTATATGCCCTGCCTCCTCACCTATGTAACTATGTGTTTAATAAAACAACACGTTAGTATTTACAATTCTTCATCCTCCACATAAACACCCGCACTTATTTCCGCTTTGTTAATGTTTTCAATTCCTTTCAGTAAAGCATCGGGATTGAATGAGATACTGTCAATGCCCTGCTCAACAAGAAACTGCGCAAACTCCGGAAAATCGCTCGGCGCCTGTCCGCACAAACCTATTTTTACACCGGCTTCTTTTGCCTTTCTGATCATGGTAGCGATCATTTCTTTTGCAGCCTCATTCTGCTCGCTGAAAAGGTTACTGATGATGGCCGAATCCCTGTCGATGCCCAGTGTAAGTTGGGTCAGATCATTAGAGCCGATTGAGAACCCGTCGAATATTTTAGCAAACTTTTTCGCAAGGATCACATTACTCGGAATTTCTGCCATCACATATATTTCAAGGTTATTAACGCCCTGCTCCAGGCCATATCTTTTCATTACTGCAATTACTTTATTTCCTTCTTCCAGCGTTCTGCAGAAGGGGATCATCACTTTTACATTTGTTAATCCCATCTCATTTCTTACTTTCCTGATAGCTTCACATTCTAACCTGAACCCTTCTTTGTACAGATCATTATAATACCTCGATGCACCACGGAAACCGATCATCGGGTTTTCTTCTTTGGGCTCAAAGTCCTTACCACCAATCAGATTGGCGTATTCATTGGTTTTAAAATCGCTCATCCTAACAATTACATCTTTCGGGTAAAATGCAGCAGCAATGGTAGCCACACCCTGCGCCAGCTTATCAACAAAATATTCTTCTTTATCAGGATAGTGATGTGTTAATTCTTCGATCTTTTGTTTTACTGCAGGATCTTTTAGCTCATTAAATTTTACCAATGCCATTGGATGTATCTGTATGGCGTGTGTGATGATGAACTCGATACGCATCAGGCCCACGCCATCATTGGGATAGAATGACAACTGGAATGCTTTACCGGGATCGCCGGCTATCAGCATTACCTCCGTGCCTTCCGGTTTTTTGATATCGGAGAAATTCAGTTCTGTTTCTTTGTAATCAACCTTACCCCTGTACACAAAACCCGTTTTTCCCTCGCAACAGGCAACGGTTATCAGTTCTCCATCTACTATTTTTTCTGTTGCATTACCACAACCTACAATGGCAGGTACACCCAATTCTCTTGCTACAATAGAAGCATGACTGGTTCTGCCGCCTTTATTGGTTACAATAGCAGCTGCGTTTTTTAGGATGGGGTCCCAATCCGGGCTGGTTAATTCTGTAACAACAATTTCACCTGGTTTTAATTTGCCCGATTCGGCAGGTGAGTGCAGAACCCTTGCAGTTCCGATAGCTATTTTTGAGCCAATGGCTTCTCCCTGTGTAATGGATTCGCCTTTATTGATCAGTTTAAATTCTTTTACCAGCAAAGGATTTCTTTGAGAGTGAACCGTTTCGGGTCTGGCCTGTATGATAAATATTTCATTGGTAATACCATCTTTGGCCCATTCTATGTCCATTGGTTTCTGGTAATGATCTTCAATTGTCAGGGCCCATCGGGCAATGGTGGTTACTTCTTCATCTGTTAAAACAAATTGCTCCTGCTTTTCTTTTGGTGTAGCAATATTAATAACAGCATCTATTGCATCGCTGCCATAGATCATTGTTTTTGATTTTTCGCCCAGCACTTTCTGGATTACTGCATTTTTCCCAAGTTTTAAGGTTGGTTTAAAAACAAAAAACTCATCGGGTGTTACCGTACCCTGTACAATATTTTCGCCCAAGCCCCATACGCCACTAATGTGTATGATATCTCTGAAACCTGATTCAGGTTCCAGCGTAAACCCAACGCCAGAACAGGCTTTATCAGACCGTACCATTTTTTGCACGCCAACAGATAAAGCCACTTTTTCATGAGCAAAGCCGTTGTCTTCGCGGTATTTTATTGCCCTGTCTGTATAAAGTGAGGCATAACATTTTTTTACTGCCTTCAACAGGTCGTCTTCCCCTTTAATGTTCAGGTAACTTTCATGTTGCCCGGCAAAACTGGCTTGCGGCAGGTCTTCGGCTGTTGCACTGCTACGTACCGCTACTTCAAAATAATTACCCTGGCACAGTTCTTTATAAGCTTTTATAACAGCCTGTTGCAGTTCCGGAGACAATGCGGCACCCAGCAAGGCTTCCCTTGCTTTTGCTCCTATCTCTTTCAGATTAGAATAGTTTTTCTTATCTAATTGCACCATCAACCCTTTAAGCAGATCTTTTAATGAGTTATGTGCAAGAAATGCTTCAAATGCAACAGATGTTGTGGCAAAACCATCAGGTACGGTAATACCTTTTGAAGAAAGTTTCGAAAACATTTCACCCAATGAGGCATTCTTCCCTCCTACCGCTGCAACATCCGTAATAGCTATCTCACTGAATTTTTTAATATAGGCTTGCATAATCATCTTGTTTTATTCATGTATAGCCAATACAGGCACCTGGGTGTGTAACACCAGGTTCTTTGAATAGCTATGCTGAAATATTTTATTGATCAGTGTATGTTTTCGGGGAATGATGATCAGGAAATCAAATGCATTCTCTTTCGCAAATTCATTGATGCTTTCCTCAATATCCTTACCACCGATAAAATGATAGGTTGGGTGCAATACCCCCAGCAGATCTCTTAACCAAAGTGATTCTTTAATTGTTTCGGCATTAAAGGCATCCGCAGTTCCATCGCTGATATACAATACATGAAACTCTGCCTGGAATTTATTAAGCAGGCTTTTTATCTCATCAACAGGTACTGTTTCTTTTACTTTATGGAGGTCGCATGCCAGTCCTATTTTTTTGATCCCTTCAAAATTAGTTCCGGGCGGAACAATGATCAGTGGCCATGAAAGGTGCTCCATGGCCGAAAATGTTTTACCGCCAAATAGGAACCGTTCCAGCGTACCCGTACTCTCAACGCCCATTACTACAGCGTAGGTGTCAGCTGAATCACAGTAATCATTGATTGCTGCAACCACATCGCCCTGCCTTAGTTCAGTAGCAACAATCAGTTTCCCTCCGGTTCTGGTCCGCATCTTATCGGCAAGTTGGCTTAGTTGTTCGGCCCCCGCGGCTGTCATTTCGGCCATGCTTTCTGCAGGCGTAAGCAGCTCACCAAAAGTTATCGGCATAGGAACTACATGCAGTAATGATAAATTGGTTCCGATAACACAAGCCAGGTCGGCTGCATAGTTAACGGCATTCAGCGAGATAGCTGAAAAATCGGTTGGCACCACTATCGTTTTCATAACCGGGTTTTAGTTGTTAGCTAATAATAATGAACCAATGCTATGTGCTGATAATTACTGAGCAGATCTTTATCTACAAACTCCACATCGCCGCCTTTTTCCAGCACTTTCTCTATCACATCATCAACTGCATCCCTGATATAAGCAACCGGACTGACTGATTTATCTGCTTTATAAATAACATCATCCACACCAGCCTGCTGCGCAGGGTACATATAATTTTTTTCAACCACCAGCAACTTACCATTATGATCCATCGCTTCACGCCACACGTCTTTCATTCCGAACGAAAGTGTTTTTCTACCGGCAGCAATATCTAATTGCAGGAGTATTTCTTTTTGTTTGGCTTTTTTCAGATTGTCGATATATGGCTTCAAAACATTCATCAACTCTGGTTCAGTAGTTTCATCATAATTGCCATGTATATACTCAGCAACTGCTGCTGCATGATTGGTCATTTTTTTGAAATGGCCCATGATTCTTTCAGTTCCCATAACAAAAAGCGGAAGATGATATGCATGAAGGATACCGTCAAGTGCATTATCTATATGATGCAGGTATTTATCCATCTGTATTTCTTTCCTGCCAGACAGATCAGAAAAATTAGCTACTTTTTCAGGCAACACGCTAAACTTATCAACCTCCTCTGTTGGTACATCAAATACCAGTCGCACAAAATTGTCTGAATTGCCCAGGTACATTTTATTTTCCTTAGTGCTCAATAACAGCACCAGGTATTTGTGTAACTGCTTTTTACTGTATACCAGGTCGCGGATCTCGAATGATTCATCAATGATGATCTTTTCTTCAGCAGCCACATCGAGATACAATACTTTTTCAAAAACGGGCGACACATAAATGGCGATACTTTTTTTGCGTGTTGAAAAATCAAGGTCTTTTAAGAGCCCCCTCAGTTTTTTCATCACCCTTTTACTCATCTCATCCGGATAGTTCTTTACCAATTCCTGCTCTACTTTATCGGCAGCAATTTTTAATGAATACAATATCTCAGTCTGCAAACTGATCTTTGGTTCAAAAGGCATAATGATGGATATGGCGGGACGGTAATGCACAGCTTCCATCACCTCCCTGATTTCTGGTGTTACAATCGTATTCATAACATTCTTTTTAGACAGTAAAAGTACCTTTCGCTATGTCCAAAAACACTGATAGCTGTCACCAATACCTTTGATTATGCTCATTACCCCGGGGCTGCATTTTCAGTTATTTTGTCATATTATAATGAGTAGTAAGGAAGAACAGCAGCGTGGTTCTTCTATCTGTCTGTTTGTGAAGCTGGTATAACAGGTTACTCATTAAATACAAACTTTATTTATGCTACGCTCCCTGTTCAAACCACATTATTTTCAAAACAACGCGGCACTTTCCGCTATTTTCCATCATATGGCAGACTGTTACAGGTATTTGGGGAATGAAGAACGCTTCCGTGCCATTGCTTACGAAAATGCTGCCAATATCCTGCACAATATGAAGGAGGATATCGGTAAATACGCCACTGATGTAAAGTCGCTGGATGCCATTGGAGGTATTGGCGAAAGTATTGCCGAAAAAATTATAGAATATCTGAAAACGGGCTCCATACGCAAATTCGAAGAACTCAAAAAAAAGGTGCCTTACGATCTGCTTGAGCTGATGGATATAACAGGCTTTGGTCCCGCCACATTAAAACTGCTGCACAATACACGCCATATCAGTAACAGGGAAGATTTAATTGATGCGTTGAAGGACAATAAACTGCAGGGATTAAAGGGATTTGGCGACAGGAAAATCGAGAACATGAGAAGAGCCCTGAAATTGTATGTGGCAAATAAACGGATGCCATTGGCCGATGCCGAAAAAACAGGTAATGAGATACTCAGGGAAGTAGGAAAAATTGCAGGCGTACAAAAAGCAGCGCTGGCAGGAAGCCTGAGACGAAAAAAAGAAACTATTGGCGATATTGACATTGTGGTTCAGGCTGAACCCAAAAGCCGTAAAAAGATCGTCAATGCTTTTATTAAATTGCCACAGATTAAACGCGTATTGGCAAAAGGGCTTACAAAACTAAGTGTACTGCTTACAAAACAAGAAGTACAGGTAGATATCAGGTTAGTAAATGCTTACGAATTTGGTGCCGCCCTTTTGTATTTTACCGGCTCTAAAGAGCACAATATTAAATTACGGATGCTGGCCAAAGAAAAAGGCTGCAAACTGAATGAATACGGCATTTTTGATGCAAGTACCAATAAAAGGCTGGCTGGCACAACAGAAGAAGAGATGTATCAATTCCTGGGCCTGAAATATATCCCGCCGGAACAGAGGCTGAACAAAGGAGAAATTGAAAAAGCGGTGTTGAAAAAAGAGACGGCTCCTTGCGTATAACTTAACCTGTTTGCGGAGTTACTCGAAATTTAACATACAAGGCCTCATTTTGAAATATTTAACCGCAAGGACGCAAAGCCGCAATGGTACGCAAGGATTTTGTTATGGTTTACCTCGCGATCCTTAGCGACTTTGCGTCCTTGCGGTTAAAATAACCATTACATTTATTTCAAAGTCCAAAAAAATCAACTCAGCCGGCGGGTTAACTCAATTGCCTTTTATTCTTTTTATTAACGACAAACCGGTTTCCCGGTTCCATCCTTCAAACCTGCCGCGCTGTACCACCAGCTTGTTATCGAGCGGGTGCTGCAGGTAATAATGGAACACAAACCTGCCGCGACCGTCATGCCAGCCTATGATCTGGCCAAAACGGAGATCATTAAACACAAGCGTATCGCCCCATTTTTCAACTGTATAAAACTGCTGCGAAAAACGGATCAGGTGTTCCAGGTCTTCATGATCCAAAACTGGCTTCAGTAAAGAATCATTCCTCGGGAAATATTGAAAAGCAATTTCTTTCCTACTATCGAACAATGAACGAAAACCTACATGATACCCGCTGTCATTACCTGCCACTACATACCATAACCAGTTTTGCAGCGGTGCAGGGGTGGTAAAATATCTTGTATAAGCAATATCCTGTTTCTTCAATATTTCTTTTACATCCGAATCAATTTTTGCTTTGTTGAACAAACAATACAGCAGGTACAAAGCACTTAGTCCAAGGCCCATCACCCACCACTTTTTTCTATCAGGCAACCATCGCCGTTTAATAATAAGCGCTACGCAGGCAATACCCGACCAGATAGAGAAAAAAGGATCGGCCACATAAATAGCATTGAAAGAAATTCTTTTATGACTGAATGGTTCAAACCAGCCTACGCCATAATTGTTAAAGGCATCTATAAAGATGTGTATGAATATGACTGCACCAAAGAATGAGATCCATTTCCATAGCCTGATATTATGTGGCCGGTGCAGTCGTTCGGCAAGAAGGGCAAAAAAAGGAGTGATGAAAGCACAAAACAAAAACGAATGCGTAAACCCGCGGTGAGCCAATAAATTAGAGGAAGTATTCATCCAGAAAGACGCGATGAAATCTATATCCGGAAAGCTTTGCGCCAAAGCGCCCCAAAGCATTGCTTTTTTTCCGAGTGTTCTGCCTGCAAAAACTTCTCCCATGCAGGCCCCAAGTGCGAGGTGAGTGAAAGAATCCATAGTGATGGTTTATTCATAATGACATTACGCTACCTCTATATCTTCTACCAAGATAAACAATAAAAAAGGGATGCCATCAAAATATAACCGCTATTTATCGTGTACTACAAACAAAGGTAGTTTTAATTCACGCATCAAAATATCAGACATGTTCTCGCGAAACCAGCGACTAACGGTTCCTCTTCTAATGGCGCCAAGTACCACCATGGCATTGTCTTGCGAACGTTTCAGGTGTTTGATGATCTCATCTTCGGCCAGGCCCTTCAGTACCGTATACTTTGCTTTGGGATGGTGCCTTTTCATAAATTCTTTCATGAGCTTATTATCAGGCATATGCAAAGTGGTGTTTGCGGGGTTTACAGAGATCACTTCTGTTTCAATATCTTTCAACTCCGACAATAAATAACTGTACATCTTGATGGCGTGTACAGATGCAGGCTCGCCATCATACAATAATACCACTTTCTGTATCGGGCTTTTTTTCTGCGGCACCAGTAATACCGGGCATTGTGCATCATTCAACAGGTCGCGGATAAAACGGGTGGGTTGTTTTTCTGTATAATGTGTAAGGGTTTCTTTTGAATCAATGATCAGCAGATCGGCATAAATACTTTCATGCTTCAACTCATTGATGGCAATATTATGATCGTGGTGAATGGTGTATTCCAGGCCTTCTTTCTGGCAGGCTTTTTCAAAATCTTTCGCAGCCGCGTCACGCGTAGCCTTGTCTTTTGCTTCTAATTTTTTCATCTTATCGCCCGACTTATCGTCTTTCACCATCAACTCGTACACCTTATAACTGTTATATATCCGGTCGTCCATAAACACACCCACCAGGTGTGTATTGGTTTGTTTGGCCATATAGATGGCATAGTCCCTGGTACTCTCTGAGTATTTAAGACCATCAAATGCTGCAATAATCTTTTTCATGACTGTTAGCTTAAAACATAACTATGACGTACTGTTGTTCTATTCCCATCAATCAAAACCATCAACACCTGTCCCTCTATTACCTGTGCGCAATAAACACCGGTAACCTGTGCTCACTGATCACATCTTTAATAAAACTCTTTCTAAACAGTTGCAAAAAAGGCGACCGTCCGTAAGAGCCACTCACCAGCAGGGCAGACCGCTTCTCTGAAATCCAGTTTTTGAAATATTTTTTCGGGTTGATGTCTAATTTAAACAGGGTAAGATCTTTGTAATGCCTTGCTGCCAGTTCTTCAATCTGCACTTTTTCAGGAAAATCTTCTTCCCAGTTTTCATTGGCGTATACCAATAGTGTTTGCCTGTCGCATAACTCAGGTAAGAGATACGCGAATTGCTTGATCGCAAATACGGAATCTTCACTGCCATCATAGGTCAGAATAATACTTTCAGGGAAGTCGAATTTCTCAGGCACCAGTACAACCGGGCAGGACACATGCTGCAAAGCGTCTTTCAGGTATTCGTTTGGCGAGCCGGTATCAATGTTTTCGTAGAACACTTCACTGCCAAGAATCAGCAGGTCGGCAAACCGGCTTTCCTTTTCCAGCTCCGGTAATACCAGTTCAACAAGGTCTTTATGCACCCTGTAATCTATTCCGTTTCCCTGGCAGAGTTTTTCAAAATGGCTGATGTTTTGTTGTACCAGTTCATCTGAATCATTGTCTTCAATCAGCGGAACAAAAATACCGGCTACTCCATCTGCATAGGTTCCAAGATTAGCCAGTTCAAACTTGGGCAAAAAAATTCCGGTTAATAAAACAGGTTCAAGATCATTAAGCCTGCGCGCAAATTCAAAAGCTCCTTCGGAAAAATGATTTCCGTCAAAAGCTATTATAATTTTTTTCATAAAAATGAATTTATTTCTGTGGGAGAATGCTCAATTTCAGATACAAAAGTATCCTCCGTGCAAGGGGCAGACAATGACAGAATATGGGTAAGGGAATGATTGTGGTCAGGGTAATTTATCGGCTCACAAAACCGGGTTTAGGCTCGTTGAATTACAAAAAAGGTTAGCCACAGATGGCACAGAAAATGCTTACAGCAATTCAATCTGTAAAAATCTGTGCCATCTGTGGCAACAAAAAGTCCTGCATCGTGTTGATGCAGGACTTTTAAAATAATAAGAACCAGGCTTTCTATTTTGTATGTTTTCTCTGATAGAACAAGAGTGGTTCGTTGTTCCTGGCAATCACAAGGTTAGGTACGCCTCCCGGCCCTCTTAGCCATTGGATATCTCTGATCTCACCAGATACATCTGGCAGGTTAAAGCCCATCCCGAAATCATTGGTTTTATTGTTGAACGAGAAAAAGGAAGGTAACATTGCATCATATCTTCCCTCGTAAGGAATAACCCCGTAAAAATTGCCACCGGCCAGGAAGCCTGCTGTATCATCAGGGAAAGTTGCAAAACTGAACAGTGGCGCAGTCTGTAACGGCCGGGGCAATGGCTGTGCTTTGTAGCCACCTTTGCCATCGTTGATGAAACAGGTAGAGCCAAGTGTTTCAGCTTTCAGTACGGTATAATCTTTAAACAGATCGTAAAACATATAATCGATTGTTTTACCTGCCACTTCGCTGTATGTGAGGTATGCTTTTTTCAATACCGGAAGTGCCCTTTCCAATTCATCTTTTCCAAGGAAGGTGTAATCCTTCCCGTCTATGGAATAGGTCATCACCTGCTCAAGGGTTCCGTTCTTGTCAAAATCTTTAATGAACAGTTTAAGTGGATTATTCTTGCTGGCATACAGTTTTGAATTGTAGCCCCAGTTACCTGCCAGTATATCCATTAAGCCATCACCATTTACATCGGCAATATGCAGGCTCTGCCAAAGGCCGGTTGAGCCGCCAATATCCGATTGTTTAAATGTTCCTTTTTGATTGAGAAAAACCTGTACTGCTGTCCACTCGCCTGCCAATACAAGGTCGGGCCATCCGTCTTTATTCATGTCCGCAAAAGAAGCAGCAGTGATCATTCCCACTTTATCAAGATTGATCTGAGAGGCAGCGGCCGTTTTAAAATGCCCTTTTCCATCGTTTAATAAAAGATACGAAGGTTGCGCAATACCATAATGTGTGGCATCGGCCATACCTCCGATAAAAATATCGTTATCGCCATCCTTATCTATATCTGCCACTGCCACACAGGTTTTGTTTACCAGCAGTTTAGGCAAAGCATCCGTTGCTAATCTGAAATGGCCTTTACCATCATTCAGCAACAAATGATCCGTCAGATCAGGACTGTCATCTGCCAGTTCATTACCGCCGTTTACTACATACAGGTCAGGGTACGAATCGCCGTTTGCATCAAAGAAAACAGCATCCACATTTTCTGCATTACGGAGTTGGCTGAACAGTGCTGTGTCGGATGCTACAAACTTTCCGCCCGGTGTCTGTATCATTAATGCACCGGGTTGCCCTTTGGCACCACAGGCATAGAAATCATCCAGTCCATCATTATTAACATCAGCTACAGCCAGTTTGGGGCCGCGGGTAGATAGCTGGTGTGGTATCAGGTATTGTTTATTAAAATCGAGAAAATCGTTTTCATGATGTTTCCATACAACAGCCCTGTCTTTCGACACATCAACCAGCACATCAGGTTTTGCAGGGAAAAATGTCTGGTAATCGAAATGGCCTGAAGCCAATGATTGTTTCATCAGTAAATGATTGCCGGGCACCACATTACGCATCACTTCATACTTTTGATCAGGCCACACTACCAAAACACTGTCGATAATATTGGTATTACCCATCCCGAAATGGAGAATAGGCGCTACAGAAGACTGAAAGCCCCTTGTTGCTGTTAACTGCTGGTATTGCATACCACCTTTTTGAAACAGGTAAACCTTGCAACCAATTCCAAAACTGTTTTGATCATTGCCTTTAAACGAAACAGAAATATGGTTTTGCGGTCGGGCATTATTCTTTAATACTATTGCCTTGCTGTTGATACAATTCATCACCACATCCAGGTCGCCATCATTATCCAGGTCGGCGTAAGAAGCCCCGGTAAAATAGCCTTTCATTTTTCCGGTTCCCCAGGTATTACTTACATCACTAAATCCGTCGGCAATATTTCCTTTAAAGAAAAAAGGATGCGATGCGCCATCCGGCATTTTGTCAAGGGCCTCCTGATCATAGAGATCCGTATTATCAGCAGCATGTTTTACATACAATGAAGAGATAAACCGGACATAATCCAGGTCAACCGGTCTTTTTACAATACCACTTGAGATAAAAAGATCTTTTACCCCATCATTATCAAAATCTGCCAATAAAGGCGCCCAGCTCCAGTCGGTAGCATACATTCTGTTCATAATGCCCACTTCGCTAAAGCTTCTGCCATTACCATTATTATGTTGAAGGCTATTCCTTGAATATTGATTCTGGTAGCCGTTGTTTTCAATTTTAACCTTGTATATGTCAGCATTCTCATCACTGCCATATGTTTTTACAGTTTTTTCATCCGGTGGCAGCATATCAACTGTTACCACATCGGGCTGGCCATCATTATCATAATCCGCTACATCATTACCCATGCTGAAGCGGCTGTAATGTTTAAAATGTTTTGCACCGCTTTCGGTAAATGTTCCATCACCGTTATTGATGTAATAATAATCGTTCTCATGAAAATCGTTACTCACATAAATATCATCCCAGCCATCGTTATTGATATCACTGGTAGAAATACCGAGGCCATAGCCCTGGCTACTTTGAAAAATACCTGCAGCAGCAGACACATCAGTGAATTTTCCTGTTGTGCTGATATCGTTGCGCAGCAAACGGTCGCCGGCGTCTTTACTATAAATTCTGCGCGCACTGGTATCTGCGATATTCTGGTGCGGACGTTGCGAATGATTAAGTATAAAGCAATCCAGGTCGCCATCATGGTCATAATCAAAGAAAGAAGCCTGTGTGGCAAAGCTGGAATTATCCAGTCCATACTGCGCAGCACTTTCTTTAAAAGTACCATCACCCTTATTAATAAAAAGTTCGTTCTTCCCTTGTAAACCCCTGATCCCGTTAATGGCTGAAACATAGATGTCTAAAAATCCATCGTCATTTACATCAGCCATGGTAACTCCTGTACACCAATCTGAAGTACCTGCCACCCCTGCTTTTTCAGTAATATCTTCAAACTCGAAATTGCCGGTTCCGGAAGCGCCAAGACCTTTATTCAGGTATAATTTGTTTCCCCCTTTGCTATTACTGGTAAAATAGATATCTATAAAACCATCATTATTAATATCGCCTGTAGCCACACCACCGCCGTTATAATAGTAGAGATAGTACAGGATACTGAAAGTGTCTTTTTCAAAAGGCTTATTTATAAACTGAATATTACTATGCGAAGCCAAAATACTCTCGAACATTTGTTCAGGCTTTTTGCATGATATTAACCAGATCATACAAACAACTAAAAAGGCACAGGTTGCACGGAAGCGCATAAGATAGATTTTCAGTAAGAAAAAAAAGGGGTGCACATCAATGATGGTACACCCCCTGACTATAACAACAACCAACGAAACGACTATAGTTTACTGTTGTACAAAGCTGTAACTTCTGTAGCAGAGAGTGCTTTGCCATACAGTCTGAACTGATCCAAAGAGCCGGAATACGAACTGATCCATCCATCTGTAGGACCGGTAGCGTTTCCATGCTTATTCCAGCCACCAATGATTAACTGACCGGCTTTTGAGAAGTCAACTGCACCTCTTGGAGCACCACCTTTTTTTACATCGGTTTGTGTAGGGGTCATACCCGTTACAACAGCCCCGTCAAAATAATAGGTCATTTTTGAAGTAGCCTGATCGTATGAATATACAATATGATGCCAGCTACCATCAAATACGGGTTTTACAAAAGTACCTTCCAGCCACTGATCCATCAATCCCAATTTCATGGTTGTTTGGGTAGCGGTCTGGTTTTCCATTAACAGGAATAAAGCACTGTTATGCCATCCATAAGTAGGATCTACCAAAGAGAATAAAAACTCTGTGCGACCAGCCGCAGCAGCATTCTTGATCCAGAATGAAAGAGAGAAGCTGGTTACGGTTTTAAAATCGTTGGCAGAAGGATAAACAATTGCTTTACCGTCTACGCCTTTCACAGCTTTGCCAGATATACCAGGTACAAAAGTGAATGGATTAACTGATGCAAAGTTTGCGCGGATACTATCCACATCTGCACCATCGTAAGCGGCATAGAATTTTAATGGTCCTCCCGGAGGATTCGCATCTTTAACATAATTACCCAATGCCGGCCTGTCCATTTTCTGACAGCCACCTGCTACCAGCACTACCAGTAGGGCATACAATAAATATGATTTATTTTTCATTTTGTTGATTTGAATGTAAAGAATAAAATGTTTGATTATTATGGCCAATCAGGGTTCTGAACTAATACACCGCCTGAAAAATCAATAGCAGGCTGAGGTATAGGATAGTACTTGTGTTTATCCTGATAACCCAACGGTCCGAGAACAGTTGGTGCAAGACCCCAACGAACCAGGTCATAGAAACGTTCACCTTCCATAGCCAGTTCATATCTTCTTTCATTCTGAATAGCAGTTCTCATCTGATCCTTATCAACAAAAGTTACTGCAGGTAATACCGCTGCTCCTTTACGTGCCCTTGCCCTGATCTGCTCAAGATAAGTTTGAGCAAGTGTTGCATTTGCTGCACCACCTACTTCATTTGCAGCTTCAGCAGCCATCAATATTACATCTGCATAACGAATCTCACGCTGGTTGATCCATCCACCCTGACGTGAACCGGTAGTAACCTGCATGGCAGGATCTGGGTATACTTTCTTGTTCCAGTATTTACGCGGGATAGCAGGGAAACTAGGCAATACTTTTCCGTATACACCATCTGCCTGACCAGAGTAAAGGATAGTTGCATCTTTTCTCGGGTCGCCTGCTTCATACGCACTAACCAGTGCATCGGTAGGTGTGTTCCAGCCCCAACCAAGATCCCATTCGCCTGCACCACGAACGCCCTGTGCAATGCCATACCATGAGAAATAGTTATCAGCGCCATTAGCACCTACACTTGCCTGTATCTCCCAGATAGACTCACTGCTGTTTTCACCTGCATCGGTAAATATTTTAGCATAGTCTGACTGAAGAGCGTATGTACCAGAATTGATCACCTGCTGGCAAAGCGCTAATGCACCGCTCCAGTTCTGCCTGTACAACATTGTTTTTGCATGCAGACTCTTAGCAGCACCATTGGTTAAACGGCCAATGTATTTAGGAGCCCATGTTGCGGGAAGATTAGCTTCAGCATAGGTAAGGTCGGCATCGATCAACGCGTATAATTCACTGATAGCAGCTTTGGGCTTCTTGGCATCAGCCGGGTTGTATACACGGAAATCAATTTTAGGAACCTGTCCAAATGCCCTTACCAGATCAAAGTAAGCAAAAGCTCTGAAGAATTTTGCTTCGGCGATATTCACCAATGAAGCGGCATCCGTTAATTTCAGAGAATCAGCTAACTGTAATGCGGTATTGGCCTGACCAATCAACACATAGTGCTGATCCCAGTAAGTATTAGAAGCCCAGTGGTCTTTCACATACTTAAATTCATCAAAGATCACACCCCAGTCGGCACCATCTGAAGGGCTACTTCCTTTTTCAGAATCATCTGAACGGAAGTTGTTCATCGCCAGCCAGGGAATTCCTCCAAAGCCCTGGCCTGCTACGTCACCATTTCTGATGGCGCCATACAAACCGTAAATCTGGCCTTCCAGACCACCCTGATTCAAATCATCAAGGGTTGCCGAAAGAGGTTTTCTGTCGAGAAATTTTGTACAGCCGGGCATAACCATTGTCAGTAGTACAGAGAACAATGCACCGGCCACTAATTTTTTCAAATTCTTCATAATCTAATTTTTTAAATTTTTTAGAAGGTTACATTGATACCACCTGTAAATACAACAGGAACGGGGCCATTACCATTATCTATACCGAATGAGGTAGCAGTACCACCAAATTCAGGTGTATAACCAGAGTTACGCTTAAATGTTTTCAGGTTCTGAACATTGGCAAAAACTCTGATATTCTTGATATAAACTTTTGATAAAGCTTCTGATTTGAAATTGTAACCTAACTGTACATTCCTGATTCTGAAATAGCTGCCATCTTCGATACCATAAGTTGAAGGTAAACGGTTGATGGTATGGTTAGCACCCAGAATAGGATCCCAGTTTGATGTTCCTTCTCCTGTCCAGCGATTCATTTTGAATGCGGGATAGTTGAAAGTGGTGAATGGCAACTCTGAACTACCCCAGTAGCGATAGATCTCATTTCCATAAACACCATTGAAATCAATACCAAAATCAAAACCTTTATAGTTAGCTGTTAATGAAATACCATACATGAAATCAGGTGTAGGATTACCGATCATGGTTCTGTCTTTTGTATCGATCACACCATCACCGTTAACATCTTTGTATTTCAGATCACCAGGACCGTAATCATAACCGATCACTTTTGGTGAAGACAGTTTATCAGCATATGACTGGTATAAACCTTCTACTACATAACCATAGAAATAACCGATAGGATAGCCTGCTTCAGTTTGGTTAGGACGCTCTTCACTTGCCGGCAACCTGTTACCACCAAGATCAACTACATTGTTTTTGAAAGTAGTGATGTTGGCATTTACAGAGAATGACCAGTCTTTAGTCAGCTTCTGATTCCATCCTGCAGAAAATTCGAAACCTTTGTTTCTCAGGTCACCCACATTATCCAGTCTGTAACGGCCAGAACCTGTAGGAACGATGGTCATGATATCCTTGGTAGTTTTATCAAAGTATGCAGCTTCAGCATGTAACCTGTTATTCAGCGCATAGAATTCGAAACCTACCTCTTTAGCATTTACAGTTTCCCATGTCAGGTCGCGGCGTGGGTCGTATGATAATGAGTAAGCAGGAACGATATTGTTTCCAAACACTGCGGTATTGCCCGATTGTAATGCAGGATAGAATGGATAATCATATCCGTATGTATTCTGCACACCCAGGATACCCCATGATGCTTTCAGCTTGAAGAAATTGAATACATTCTGTTTTTCCATGAACTTTTCTTTTGTCAGCTCCCATGCGGCACCAACAGAGTAGAAGTTCTTGTAACGGTTGAATGGAGATATCTGTGAAGATCCATCACGACGGAATGAACCGTTCAGCAGGTATTTTCCTTTGTAGTTATACAATACACGGAACAAACTTGAAACAGTTGCCCTTTCCCACTGTGCTGATGTTGAACGCTTGGTGGTAGGATCTCCATAACCATTGTCGATATACCAGAAACGCTTATCGTTTGGAATAGCGTCACCGGTAACACGCTGACTTACATTTCCGGCTAAAGAGTTATAGCTGCTGAAATAAGTAGTGAAACCACCTATTGCTGTCAGGCTATGATCGCCAAAGCTCTTTTTGAAAGTAAGCACATGATCCTGCTGGAATTTGCTCCATCTTGAATTACTCTGGCTAACAGAAGTTGTTCTGTTATTAGGATCTACAAACACAGCACCGGAAGCACCGATGGTTGGGTTATAGGTATTGATAACAGGGTTGTAAGTTCTTGAATCAAGATTTGACATATCAGCGAAGAATGTAGAACGCAGTGTAAAGTTCTTAAGGAAATTGATCTCTGCGTATACACTTGCAACTGTACGGAACTCAGTTCTTATTTCTTTGTCCCATTTGTTCTCCAGGTTCATCAACGGGTTACCGATCTGTGCAGACTGGATAGCAAGTTGTGTGTATGCTCCATTGGCTACATTGTAAGGTTCGGTAATTGGCAATACCCTGCGCGCATCATATAATAAACCATTAGCCTGGCTGAATGGAAGATTCTGACGGAATGCATTTAATGTAAAACCAAACTTAACCCCTTTGCTTACACGCAGTTCATCATTCACATTAAAGAGGATCTTATCCAGTTTTTCATGTTTTACAACACCTTCATCGGTGATATAACCAACACCCATGTAAAACCTGTTCTTATCAGTGCTTGATGTAAGGCTGATGTTATTGCTGTTAAACGTACCGGTTCTTGTCATTGCATCTACCCAATCAGTATTACCAGTCCATTTAGTATAGTCAAAACGCTGGTTCAATGGAACACCAATATTGGTTTGTTCTTCATCAAACAGGGTTTTAAATCCTGCTGCATCTACCATTTTAATTTTATCAACCAGTTTCTTTGAACCGAAAGTTGAATTAAGATTAACGATCAGTTGACCGGTTTTAGCTTTTTTGGTAGTGATGGCAATAACACCTGATGCACCTCTTACCCCGAAGATGGCCAAAGAAGAAGGATCTTTCAATATCTCAATAGACTCAATATCATTTGGATTGAGGTAATCGATATTATCGTTGAAAATTCCGTCTACTACATACAATGGCTTTACGGCACCAATACTTACTGTACCACGGATACGGATATCTGGTTCAGCACCAGGTGTACCGGAGTTAACAATAGACAAACCTGCTACTTTACCTTGCAGTGAAGAAACAGGGTTAGTGTTGGGCTTATCGGCAATTTCTTTACCGTCTACTTTAACGATAGATCCGGTCAGGTCACGCTTACTGGCGGTACCATAACCAATCACCACTACTTCATTCAGGTTATTAGCAACCGATTGCAATGAGAGGTTGATCTCCGTTCTGCCTTTTACGGATACTTCCTGTGTCACAAAACCAATGGCAGAAACAACCAGAACAGCATCATCTGCCACAGTTAAAGTGAAACGGCCATTCGCATCGGCAGCAGTACCATTTTTACTTCCTTTTACAACAATACTGGCTCCGGCAACAGGCGAGCCATCGGCGGCAACAATTCTACCGGAAACTTTTACCGGTGCTGGAGCAGGGGCTCCTGAAGCCAGGGTAGTGTTAAGCACAACCAAGTCATTACCAAGCAGTTGGTAATTAATACCTGTACCCTGCAACAGTTTAATCATAGCTTCTGTTAAACTGGCATTGGTAAGTACCAGGGATATTTTACCGGCATTCTTTAAAGTCTGTTGATTGTAAAGAAACCGAAACTGGCTCTTCTTTTCAATCTGCTTCAGCGCTTCTTTCAGGTTGGCCGACTGTAACGAGAGGGTAATCTTTGATTGAGAATACCCGCTGCCATATACATGCAAGCTGGCAAACAAAAGAAGAGCAATCGTTAGTTTCATAATTTTTACAATTATTGGTGTAACGGAATTTCTTCGCGGAATCAAGCGTCTTTTTTGTATTTTCATTATTGAAAAATTAAGGGTTTAGTGTAATGGCGTTTCCTTGGCGGGGATCGCATATTACGGCTTTACTGTCATTGTTTTTCCATCAAACAAGGGGGGATTGGTTGTAGCTGGCCGGCCCCCCTTCCTTAACCGGAATCCTGTCGGTTATTTTTTCTCATATGGCGTTGTTATTTGGTATAGGGTTTAGAAATAAATACGGTATTGCCCTGGATCACAAAATTGAATGCGGTAGAAACTTTCAGCGCCGTTAATGCTTCCGCTAATGTTTCATCTTTGAAACTGCCGGTAAAATGCCAGTTCTCCATGTCAGCCTCCATAAAACGAATCGTTACGCCATACCATTTCTCCATCTTATTAGTTACCTGGCGGAATGATTCATCAGAAAAAGAAAGGAGATTATATACCCAGGCTGTTTCAACTACCTGCTGATCGGCCAATGGTTTGGAAAGACTTTGCAGACTGGCTGTAAACGCAGGTATAGTAACAGCGGGTGAGAATGCTTTATGCTGGGGCTTGTTGCTGTTTTCGGCAATTAATCCATGCTCATCAACAACAAGTTTCTGATGTGGTTTAAGATGGTATTTCCATTCTTTCTCGCCTGAAAGAGCCACTTCAACAGACCCCTCTATCAAGGCTGTTTCAGATGTAGCTTCCTGCGGGTATGCCCGTACATTAAAAACAGTACCGGTTACCTTAACATCCATTCTGGAAGTATGGATAATGAAAGGAAGTGCTTTGTTTTTAGACACTTCAAAAAAACCTTCGCCCTCAAGCCAAACATTCCTGTTCTCTTCTCCAAAACCGCTTTCGTACGAAAGTTTACTGCTGGCATTCAGCCATACTTTACTGCCATCCGGCAAACTAAGCTGTGAACGCGATGCAGGCCTGGTAACAAACTCATTTTTGTTATTTTTTGCGAGGATCATCTGATCGCCCGCAGCAGAAGGACGGATGAAGGCCAACCATCCCGCCCCCAGACTGATGATAAACACAGCAGCAGCAACCATCCACCATTTCATCTGGCGTATGCGATGTGCCGGTTCGTTAACAGAAACAACGGATAAAACGTCTGAGTCGGCAAAGGATGAGTCAGCCTCATCCCACTCAACGCCGGAAGCCTTAAGCCGTTCCAGGTGCTTTAACCAATCGGGGGCGGAAGAAAAAGTGGGGGTTTCTTTTGGTTGGAGCCAATAACGCGTGATATGCTGAATAGCTTCCTCCAATTCAGGATGCTGTTCATGCAATATATAAAATTCATCCAGCTCGGCCTGGGTGGCTTCACCTGATAATTTGATACTCAGCAAATACCATATTCTGTCTGGCATAACAATCGGTTCTTCCTCAAGGACAAGAAAAGCCTCCCAATCCCCCAAGATTTGTTAAAATTTATTTTCTTTTTTTTGCCCGGTAGCCTGGCGAATGGTTTCCGCCAGCTTGCTTAACGCGATAGCCAATTGATTTTCAATTGTTTTTGGGCTCAGATGCAGAAGTTCGGCTACCTCTTTCTGGCGCAGCCCGTCTTCTTTAACCAACTTAAAAATCAGCTTACACCTTTCAGGCAGACCGTTAACAGCCCGGTGGAGTTCTTTTTGTACTTCAGCTATTACTGCTTTTTCGTGCGGGTTTTCGGAAAAACACTGCAGATCTACTGATAATTCCTCCACCTGCAAAGAAAGCTGGTGGTTTTTACTCCGCAGTTTGTTCACGGCATAATTTCTTGCAGAAACATACAGGTACATTTTCAGGTTCTGAACCTGGTCCAGTGTTTTGCGTTTTTGCCAGATACGGATAAATACATCAGAAACAATTTCTTCAGCAGCCTCTTTTTGATGAACAATTGAGTGTACAAATGCTACTAATGGCGGATTAAATCTTGCAAATAACTCCGCATACGCTACCTGATCGTCGTCGGTAGCGATCGCATGCTGTAGTTCGGGAAGAAGCATACGTTTATATGGCATGAGCTTTATTTGATGTGCTAAATATAGAAAAATCCTTTTTAATTATTCATTCACCAGTTTAATCCGATTCTTTTTTTTTCATTCATCCAATTTAAATTAAATCAGGGTCGTGTAATAGTTACATATTCACTATCCAGCCTGCTTAAACATTTCCAAACATCAAAAAAATATTTCAGAAAAAAAGAATTTGTGCTACACTTCAATCGCTTACATATTAGCTGCTTTATTTCAATATTGTCGAATTATTTTCATTTCGCATATAAAACACCCTAAGCAAAATAAAGAAGGTTGCCAAAACGACAACCTTCTTTGTTTAAAAAATTTTTCTTGCAGAGCCAAAGTTTAGCCCATCAGGTAGGTCAACCCCTCGTTCACTGTTTCGCACAGGTCGCTGATCCTTTTCTTCCTGACGATGGTTTTAAACCGATCCCTGATAGCTTTATAATCATTATGCATAGGGCATGGATGTGTAGCAGAGCACTTACTCAGCCCAAGACCGCACTCTGAAAAAACTTCTGTACCATCAATGGCATAAATGATATTGATGACCGATTGATTCATTTGTTTACCGGTAATAAAAAATCCGCCATTAGGCCCTTTGGCGCTGTTGATCACTTCTTCTTTTACCAATGTTTGCAGCATTTTACCAACCGTGTGTTCGCTGGCATCAATAAATGCTGCAATTTCTCTGATACCCGATCTTTCTCCCGATCCGTGTTTGGAAGCCAGGTAAATAACGGCTTTGATGGCTGTTTTACAGGTAAGACTTAGCATCTCTTATTTTTTGTTTGTTCAATTAGTTCCAAAAAGTATCTGTCCATTTTTCTTCAATCTCTTTGCTGTTATTCGACATCCGGCCGGCAATCAGTTCCAGCTCTATTTCTGAAATACTGTTTTGCAGATGATTAAACAATTCACGCTCCTCAAAACGGATATGTTGTTCCAATTCATCTGCCAGTTGGCTCAGAAGAAAACTATCGTTTTTCTTTTGATCGATAGTTGAAACCAGGTTATAGATTACCTGGTGGTCTTTTTCTGCCTTTCTGCGCAGCTTATCATCGGCCGGCAATTTACTGAACAGCAATTGCTCTTCTTCTTTAAAATGTTGGGCAAGATCTTCTTTAAAAAAGAACAGCACATAATTGCTGATCCGTTCGGTGCTGATGGCTTTTTGCAGGCCCTGTCTTATTTTCCAAACCAGTAACAATCCAAAATGATGGTCTTTTGAAAATGAAACAATGGCCTGGTGGCGTTTTAGCGGAATAATGTTTTTCATTTGATCAATTGTTTTTCTATTTCAATTGCTTTGGGAAACAGGATATTATTTTCGAGGTGAACATGCAGGTGCAGGTCTTCTTCAAATTCATCCAGCATACGGTATAGCAAACTGTAGGTGGCACAGGCATCTTCAGGCAACACATAATTTTGAGAGAGCGTTCTTATTTCTGCAAGGTTATTACTTACCAGTTCGTGTTCCATCTCCATCATATTAATAGGCGCCTGCACTGTGCCAAAATGGGCAGCCTGTGGTGGTTGTGTATTATTTTTTGCAGCTACCAGCCCTTTAATGTAAGGGAACAACACCTTTTCTTCTTTAATCATATGCGCCATTAATTCGCCGGTTACTTCTTCCACCAACTGATGAATGCGTACCAATTCAGGGTGATGTTTACCATGCACTTTCATCACTTTTTCTGCATATGCCCTGATATCGGGTAAGGTTTTGCTTACATAATTATGATGGGTGTTCACGATATAATCAGCCAGGAAATCCAGGCTCCAATCGTCATACGGTATTGGGCGGGAAGCGGGCATCTTATCTGCCTGCTGCAGTTCCTGTTCTACTTTGGTTACATCCAGTCCTTTTTCGGCACAGGCCTGTTTTACTGTTTTCTTTCCGCCACAACAAAAATCCAATCCGTATTTTTTAAATACCTGCGCTTTACGCAGATCTTTTGCTGCTATCTGTCCCAATGTTTCATCATTCTCACCTGCCACACGTTTGCTGATCTTTACTTTCCACCATACAGGCCCCTGCTCCAGGTATTCCCATTCAAAAATATTTCCTCTTTCGCCCAGCAACTGGTAATACAATGGTTTGGGATCATGATCATTGTGAATAACCAGGTTCTCTCCTTCTGCCAGTTCATCAAAACGAACAAAGATGGTTGGGTGTTTCTGTTTTGGCTCCAGCAAGGTTACATCGAGTATATTTTCAGTTTCGGTGGTGAACATACAATAGGTTTTAGATGATTTGATAAAGCAAAGGTAGGGAGTTTTTTCAAATAAAAGTATTTAATTACTTTTATTATCAGAATTTACACTACCCTGACAAACAAATACAATCAGCAGCGAATGCGCTTATATTGATGCACCGTCCGCTCGATTGATAACCCCCTGAAAATCTGATGATAAGAGCATCCAGTAACATATGATGCTTTCAAAACAACTCAATCCGGATTACAAGTTAGAAGATGTTTCAATAAGAGAAAGCCAGAAGAAAAAAGCGTCACTGAAATTCGGGACACTCTTTTTTCTTCTGTCTTTCTCTCATTGCAACCAAAATGTACTGATGCATTTAATAGCACAACACATAAGCAGGAATATAAAAAACAGGAATAGAAGATTTCCGGTACAAAATAGGGTTCAACTCAGGCGAAAGTGATTTTGGCCATCACGCTCTCAACTATCCGGTTACACCTGGAAAGATGGAATGGTAACAACTCTTCATTTTTATAATACGCACTTAATGAGTTTCTCAACAAACTCTTGGCACGGTTAAGACGTACTTTCACATTTACTTCGCTGATATCAAGACAGTCCTGCGTTTCGGCAATATTCATCTGCTCTACCTCACGCATAATAAATACAGTCCTGTATTTTTCAGGCAACTGCCTGATAGCTGTTTCCAGTATCTGTTTTAACTCAGCATTGAGCATTTGTGCAGCAGGTGTTAGTTCTGCTGTTGGCAGTTGCTGATGAATTTCATTGTCTATTATATCGTCATTCATATTGATTGACTTTCGCCTGTTCCTTACCCTTAACAGGCATTCATTGATCATTATCCTTGTGAGCCAGGTTGAGAATTGGGCTTTGAACGAAAATTTTGAAAGATGTTCATACGCATTGATATAAGCAACCTGCATGGCATCTTCCACTTCCACATCATCAATAATGATGGCCATTCCAACACGGTAAAGACGCTGATTGTATCTGCGCATCAGTACCGCATACAGGTCTTTTTCGCCCAGCAATATCCGGGCAATCACTTCATTATCTCCTATGGCATCTGTTGCAGCGGCTTCCTTATTCATCATCGTTCAACGAATCTGGCTATTAGAGTGAAAAGTTACAGGAAGGTTACAAAAAGAGCAGTAAATATTTTTTGTAACCTTTTTACCGGTTTTTACTCCAATGCTTACACAGATTTATTTCATCAAAACTACACATCATGACAAACACAACTCAAAACACCCAACAGGTTCAACAGGTTTTAAAATACACGTATGGTCTTGTACCAATTGTAGCCGGGTTGGACAAATTCACCAACCTGCTCGCCAACTGGAAGGACTATCTGGGCGCCTCACTAATTAACATGTTGCCTTTTAGTGCATCGGCATTCATGTCGATTGTTGGTATTATTGAAATTGCGGCCGGCGCCCTGGTTTTATTTCAACCGCGCATAGCAGCGTGGGTGGTTATGCTCTGGCTTATTCTCATTGCCCTTACATTAATCATCAGTGGCCATCATTTTGATGTGGCAGTAAGAGACCTGGTAATGGCCGTAGGCGCTTTTGCGTTGGCTAAACTTTCGAATGATTCCGGCGTATCCAAAAATCATCAGTAATAAGAATAAGTTTAATTTTTTAACACAGATTCCCTATTCTTTATGAAACAAAATGGAATGTTATTAGATATGCAGGAGCACACTGTTTTTATTGACGATCCTGATGAACAGTTGGGAGATGAACCTATTAGCGCATCTGCAGATACACCGATTAGGGAAGATGCATTTGATCTTAGCGATGAAGAAAAAATAAAAATCATCTCCCGGCATTTTAAAGAGATCATGCACACGTTAGGTCTTGACCTGTTTGATGACAGTCTGAAAGGAACACCCCACAGGGTAGCAAAAATGTTTGTGAAAGAAATATTCCGCGGATTAGATCCCAAAAACAAACCATGTGCCGCCCTGTTTGAAAATAAATATAGTTACAACCAGATGCTGGTAGAAAAAGACATCGCGGTGTATTCAAATTGCGAGCATCATTTTGTGCCCATCATTGGCAAGGCGCATATAGCTTATATTTCATCGGGTAAAGTGATCGGGCTATCAAAGATCAACCGCATTGTTCAGTATTATGCGCAAAGGCCGCAGGTGCAGGAGAGATTAACTGTTCAGATAGCTAACGAGCTAAAATCTGTATTGCAAACAGAGAATGTTGCCGTTGTTATAGACGCTGTTCATTTATGCGTTTCATCGCGCGGTATAAAAGATATCAGCAGCAGCACCCTTACTGCCGATTATAGCGGCGTTTTTCTGGAATGGGAAAAAAGAGATGAATTCCTGCGATACATCCATTTAAAATAGAAAAGGCCCCGCAACAACGGGGCCTTTTACAATATGATTTTAAGTAAGCTGGTTACAGCGTTACTTCAAATTTCAGGAATACATAACGACCATTCATACCAAGCTGGGTAACCCTTCTTGAATAATTGAACTGGTTGTTTGATGATACACCATTGTTATCGCCAACACCTGCGTCTTTGGCAGATTTTGCATCAATAATGGTGTTATAAGTTGCACTACCGGGCACAACGTCTAATTTAACGTATTGTCCTTTAGAAGCAGTTAACAGATCAGAATAAACATCAAACAGGTTATTGGCACCTGCAGAGATCCTGATGGTTTGATTAACATTGTAACCTACACTCAGGTCTGTAACCAGTTTTGCACCCAGCTCCTGTTTGTAAAACCACTGAGAGCCCAATGCTGATGCCAATGAAGCTCCTTCAAGGTGAATTACTTTTCCGAAATAGGTGTTACGCATCATGAAATTGAATTTGTTAACCTTGTAAGAAACAGTAAGGTTTCCTTTTACCTGCGGATTACCTTCAATTAATGTGGCACGGTTAACAGGGCTCATATAAATATGCTCGCGGCCTTTTAACACGGCTGAAGATTTTACATCGCCCAGGATCTCTCTTTTTGATAAAGTAGCAGCTAGTTCAAATTTAAGCGACTGGCCTTTAGGAAGACTAACTGCATACGTAGTGATCGCATCAATACCTGATGTGCGCAGATCAACTGCATTGGCCATGAACACGCCTCTTGATGCGTTGTTTGCTAAGAGGATATCGTAGATCTGCTGCTCCTGTGCTGTTCCGCCATTCTTTCCGGTAAAGGCATCGGTAAGGATGATCCTGTCGGTAACTTTGGTAGAAAATCCATCAACAGTAAAAGTGAATTTTCCGTATTTCATGGTTACACCCAAACTTACACTCTTGGAAATTTCGGGGCGCAGACTTGGGATACCCAGTAATTGTGCAGCTTTACTGTCGTTAGGAAGGGTTGCATCATCGTAAGCAATACCACCCTGAAATACAGTGGAGGTTTTGGTTAAATATTTCTGCTGTAATGATGGAGCACGGAAACCGGTACTAACGGCACCGCGGAAACTAACGTGCTGATCAACTTTATATCTTGCTGCCAGCTTACCGCTAAGGTTGCCACCAAAATCGCTGTAGTTCTCATAACGTAAAGCTCCATCCAATAAAAGACTTTTAACAGGCTCGATCTCCATATCGCCATATAAAGCAAAAGAAGTACGGCCTTTGTTCATGCTGTTATCCGGGCGGAATCCTGGAAATACCTGTGAACCACCGGCAGGGATACCTGTTGATCCATTGGCCAGTTTAACAGAGGTTGGTGTTCCATTATAGATATCTACAGCCCCATTGGTTCTGCGCATGTAGTTTGCCCATGAAGATTCTTCACCTGCTTTTTGCTGGTAATTCTCATAACGGAATTCTGCTCCAAAAGCAAGGTTTGTTTTAAGCGCGTTATGGAAGTTTCTCGACAGGTCAAAGTTTGTTGTGTTTTGTTGGAACTGCAACACACCCGCATCAAAAGAAGTTTGTTTGAAGTTATTGTCGTTATACCATGCAGACACATTCAATGAATTCTGAACCGTGTATTTGAATGCATTCTGACCGAAAGCATTGCTCAGGTCATAATTCCATTCGCCCCATTTGCCTTTTAATCCGGCAGCAACAGATACATCAGTGATATTGGATGCAATCTCAGGTAAGAATCCTCTTCCAAAAATGGCAGGGATATTGGTTGCCTGGTATGGCATCCTGTAAAAACCTGTTGAGTTACCAAGACGCTGGCTTAATATGCTGAAGAAATAAAATTCACCATCATTCTTCAGTTTAAGCGCACCATTGATCACACCTTGCACATTTTGTGTTCTTGACTGGCCAACACGCATCTGGAAATAATCGCGGGTAACACCTAAACTATCCAGCAAAAACTGACTGGCAACATCACCCGATTTACGGTCGTCAATATTACCGGCTCTTTCGCCTGAACGGACAGTAGGTTCTCTTTTTTCAAAGTTTCCTGTGAAATTGATAAAGCTTCCTTTTTGTTTACCTAACTGCCATCCGTAATTGATGGTAGCCTGCACCTTCTGTCCATCAGTAACACTTCTCTTCACATATACAGGATCTACGCCTGCGGCAAAGTTGCCGGAATTGGCATGTGTATATGCCTGGTAGGTGGTAATGTTTGAACCATAGCTAATACTTGCCTTGCCTTTGTTCACACTATTGTTCAGCTGAATATTCAATACACCTGCAATGGCATCAGATCCATACTGTGCGGCAGCGCCATCGCGCAGCAATTCAATTTTATCGATCGATCCTGCAGGAATACTGTTCAGATCTGTTCCTACAGATCCACGTCCCATGGTACCGTTCAGGTTTACCAGGGCAGACGTGTACCTTCTTTTTCCGTTGATCAACACCAGGGTTTGGTCGGGACCTAATCCGCGAACAGTTGCAGGGTCAATATGGTCGGTACCATCTGCAACGGTTTGAGGGGTTGAGTTAAAAGACGGAGCGATATAGTTAAGAATACCGGTAAGATCGGTTTGCGGAATTTCTGACACAAGTGTTTTCATGTCGAACACATCAACCGGTACGGTACTCTCTAATTTTGTTCTTGGTACGCCTCTCGATCCAAGCACAACTACATCTTCCAGGTTCTTTTCTGAAGCGACTAATTTAATACTCAGCGAGCCTGTTCCGCTGTAAGCATGGGTGCCGGTTTCATAACCAACATAATTAACAACGATCACATCGCCTTTTTCAGCAGAAACAGTAAATGCACCACTCTCGTTGGTAACTGTTTTTGTTTTGCTGTTTTTAACTGAAACAACTGCGCCAACCAGCGCTTTCCCTTTTTCGTCTGTAACAGTTCCTGTTACATTTACTTTCTGTGCCATTGCTACAAAACTGAACAAGGCAACCAGAATAGTTAATGACATTTTCCGCATCATAATTTTCTGTTTTTAATGGTGATTCAATCCGGTGTCCTTTTCTCAACAGGCTAGGAAGAAGTCTTTAGCAATCTCAGCCAACAACCTATCGCATATGTCAATTAGAAAAAAAACACATATTTGATCAAAAAATTGCGATAATCACAATTATATGAATAAATTTTTAGAATTCGTTAAAATATTTAACAGTTTTGGCTAAAAAATATAAACTAATTGTATAATATCTTATACAACTATCTATAGAAAGCCTGAACAGGGGGGAGCAAAAAAGTTCTATTTTTTCTAAGGTGCAACACCCTATACGTACAATTATGCTTCCGGGTAGCCTGTACACATTAATTTATTAGAAATATTTGTGAAAGGCTATGCAATATGCCATGCTGTCGTAAGAACCAGGCAATTCGGGTTGGGGGAGATGTTTTTGCATAGATAATTACCTTTTCCCAGACAAGCATAATGGGCAGGGCTTGACATAGTACGGGAATTAGTATTCCGTCCGCCCGGTACCGATGATGATTGAAAAACTAATGATGAAGCTAACAACCAAAAGCTAAATAGAAAATGTATAGCTGGATATGAAGCACAATAGAATTGCAAAAGCAGAAACACGGCTTCCACACCCTTCATTTTGGTAATACCAAAGCTAGCTTTTTGTTTCTTGTTAGGAATATTTTTTAAGTAAAAAGTGGAATATTATTTATCAATTTGGTAAAAATGCTTAGATTTGTCAAAACTTCCAGATATGGCAAGAAAAATACACAGACTGAAAGAGGCAAAAATCTTCTTAGATAGGGTCCATATAGATTTAGTTGCATCAATTCAAAACGGCTTTAGCGACTGGTTGAAAATTCGTGCGCATGTAAATACTTTTGAAGGCGGACCAGTAAACTATAAGCCACGTACAAAAGCTGGTATAATCCATGACCATATTGAAAAGTTTGTAAGAACAACTTTTGCTGGAAAGGAAGGTATTGTTGTTGATGATTTTAAAGGGGTATTTGGCATAAACATACAGGACGAACTTTTTATTAGGTTTAAGAAAATGGATAAAGAATATTCAGTCCGGAGTTTTTATACAAATCAGCATACTAAATACATGAAACAATCGCAAATTGAAGGTTTTCCCGAAAAGCCTACTTTTTTATTTGCTGGGTACATTCCAGATAGAACCTGGTCAAGTATAAAAGGTGTTTATGTCGCTTGCTGGATTGGCAACGTTTTGGAATGGGTTGATGAGTTTGGAAAATATTCTACAGAACAAACTGTTATAAATTTTGATACAGAAAACAAAGACGTATTCAAAGAGATTGAAAAACGAATTAAGCTGAAAGGCGGCAAGAAAGGCGATACCAAAACTGGTACAGATAATGAATAATTCAAAAGACTACGTTTGTTATGCGAAAATTCAATGCAGAAATATTAAAACTTGCGAGGGAAGCAAGATATATAACACAAGAGGAACTTGCCTCAATGCTTGGCGTCGAGCAAGGCACTTTGTCTAAAATTGAAAAAGATATACTTGCAATTGATGATAAATTAGTTCAAAAGATTTCAAAGGTTTTAGATTTCCCTGTTGATTTTTTTTATCAGTACAGGAAAGTAATGATAGTCGAAGGTCATTACCGTAGAAAAGTGTCAACGCCTGTAAAAAAAATGAAACAATATGCTGCACAAATGACAATTGCTGAATGGCATTTTTTAAAACTCATGGATGAAATTGAATTGCCTGAAACAAAATTACCCTCATGGAATGTTCTAGAAGATGGAAGTCCAGCCATGTGTGCAAAGCATTTGAGAGATTTCTGGAAAATACCAAAAGGCAGAATTACAAATCTTACTAAACTGATTGAAGATAACGGTATTGTTATTTTTCCTTTAGACTTGGGAGAAATGTCTGCTTTTAGTACATACATTAATGGCAACATTCCTGTTATCTATGTCAATAGCAACTTGTCTCCTGATAGATATAGGTTAACAATAGCACATGAACTTGGTCATTTAATTTTTCACTTTGGAAATAAAGTAAGCCAGGAAAGAGATTTAGAGGGAGAGGCCTATGAATTTGCAATAGAGTTGCTCGTTCCCGAAAGTAATATTAAGTCATACTTTACTAAAGTGTCGATAGATAAACTTGCCGATTTGAAGTCTTATTGGTATGTGTCTATACAAGCCCTTTTGCGTTATGCAAATACGCTCGGAATGGTCACACAAAACCAGTACAAGTATTTATGGATTCAAATGGGTTCACTTGGTTATAGAAGAAATGAGCCTGTGTCAATACCAGTTGAAAAACCTGGGCTCATTAGAGAAATTGTCAACGCCTATGTATCTGACCTTGGGTACAGCAAGGAAGAATTAGCTTCAGTCTTACAAGTGAATGTGTCAGAACTTGATAGAATTTATTTTGGGTCTAAAGGGAAGCTCAAATTATTACGAGGTCAGGTGCAATAACAACTAATGCTGTCGCACATACGAAAGTTGGGGAAGAAATTCCTGTCGCTGGCTTGGCTATTAAAGCCTTGATTAGCCAAAGTCAAATTACTGAAGCTTGGTCAGAAATCCAACTGCCGATGAGCCAAGTACAAAAGCTCAGCTTTTGCCTGTGCAATGTTAGCCGCAGGTATTTAGCGTTTAACTTTTTCTACAACTACATTTGTAATCATTATTTTTCCAATGCCTTCTCGACCATGAAGATGAATTCGGATAGAGTTTGAATCAGTAGCCTGAAATACAACTTTATAGGTTTTAAATGAAGTTGGTGGTGTTTCAAAAGTTAATGGATCAAATAAGAATTTATTTGGATCGTTTCCGATCGTGTCATGCACCCAAAGCTGAAATCCAATAGTTGAATTTGCTAGGCTTTTAGCTTGACAGCTTATTTGATATTTAGCCCCTTCATATATTCCATATGTTAAATCGATAAATGCTCCATCGTTTCCATTTGCGCCTTGCCAATCGCCATTTTGTGGCTCAAAGACCAATTCATTTTGTTCAAATCTTATGCTATTAGCTTTACCTTGCCAATAGTTTAGCCCCCAATATTTATTTGGCTTTGTAAAATTATCTTCAAATATGATGTCCTTTTTGAAGATGCGGAGATAAAATCGAACAATAAAATGATATAATGGGTAAAGCCCAATTAATACCAGTAAAAGAATTAAAATATTTATTTTTATTGGCTTAACTAGAAAAGATAATAGATTTTTCCAAACAGTTGGGAATCCTGCAATTATTAAATCTAAAAATTTCTCAGAAAGCTTAGTGATTATCCCAGTGATAAAAATAAGTAGAGTGGCGAGAATTAAGAACGGCGCTTTAAGTTTTTCCTTTGGATAATACTTGTTCAAGAATTTACGCATATCATCCATTTTTAAAATAATTTATTTATTTTACTTGCGGCTAACACTTAAATATACGCAACTGCCCTCTAAAAAAAATACGCAAAGCCAACCAATCAGAGCAGATATACGCATTTGTTTTGCGCTTTTAAGTATCTCTAAAAGTACACCAATCCATCCATCACCCTACCGGGAAAAATCCCGTATTTCAGCGTGCACATAAAATAAATAACACAACAAAATGCAAATATTACCTGCGGACTCTGCCAGGAAGAAAAAATACAGCGCAGTTAGTTACCCCTCCGTGCAACTCCGGTTCTCTGTGATCTCTGTGTTGAAAAAACAAACTCATCCATTGAAGTATTTTTTCTCAACACAGAGGGCGCGGAGGTACAGAGGTTCACAAAGGGCAATAAATCACCCAACAATGGACTAAAAAAACTATTTAGCCGGTGTGATCACAATATTCCTGAACTCAACAGGGCCGTGGTCTCCCTGAATCAATAATGGGCCGGGTTCTCCTTCTTTACTATCAAGGGCGCCGCCGGTAATACCGGGTATTACCTGTTTACTGATCACTGTTTTACCATTGGCAACAACTGTTACCGTGCGGCCAACCAAAGTGATATCGTACGATTGCCACTCACCTGCTTTTTTTGCAGCCATTTCATTTGGCGGAAGAAAACCATAAACGGCACTGAACCTGTCAACCAATGCTTCTTCTCCATAACTGTCTTCTATCTGTACTTCGTAACGGCCACGCAGGTAAACACCACTGTTACTTCCTTTTGGATAGCGGAACTCAATATGCAATTTGAAATCAGTGAATGATTTGTCTGTAACAAGATTAGAACCTGATTTGGGACTGCGTAAAATACCCCCATCGGCCAGCCATTGATTTGGCCCCAGTGTATGCCAGCCATTCATGTTCTTCCCGTTATAAATTTTTACGGGTGCACCCCATACCGGTTCTGCTTTTCTGCTGAGTGATGGGGCACGTACGGCAGTCCAGTTATATTTTTTTCCATCAGTATACAACATGGTACCTGTTAAATGTTCTGCATCTACCACGGATATTTCAAATTCCATATTGCTGGTGCCCGGCTCCCATTGTACAGGGATGGAAAAATAATATTTACCGTTCATGGGCTTTACCTGTGCAATAGGGCGTGCACTTCCAAACGCGTATACAAAGCGGCCAAACAAAGTGCTTCTGCCCGAATGCATTACTTCCAGCCAGGAGGGAAGTTCTTTTCCATCTTTCTGAATAACGAGATCCCACCTGCCTTCAATTTTGGCATCAAGCGTTGCCTGTGCATTGGATGGTGTTGCAAAAGCTGTCATCAAAAACATCACTGCTAACGCTCCTAAGTAAACTGATTTTATTTTCATGTAATTGATTGTTATGTTAGAAATTATTGAGGTTTTAATAATCATGCGTACAACCAAATTTATCAAAAAAATCTCTGCGCTCCCTCTGCACCTCTTGTTCTCTGCGGTGAATAGAACCGATTGATCTAAAGGCCTACCTGTTGCCACGGGTCTCTTCAGCGCTGAGACGCAGCATAAAAGAACTTACGCAGATGCCTGTCAAATTTTGATAGCGCAACATGGTAAAGTATTTCAATAAGAGAAAGACAGAAGAAAAAAAGTGTCTCTGAAATCTGGGAACACTCCTTTTCTTTTTCCCCACGCTTCCTGTCTGTCGTCAGACAGGTTCTTTTATTGAAACCAAAATACAACACGCTAAATATTTGATCTCTTCATTTCTTTTATTGCATAATCTGCAGCCCTTGCTGTGAGCGCCATATAGGTTAATGATGGGTTCTGTGTTGAGGTTGATGTCATACAGGCGCCATCTGTAACAAACACATTTTTACAGGCATGCAACTGGTTCCATTCGTTCAGCAAAGATGTTTTAGGATCATGCCCCATGCGCACACCACCCATTTCATGAATATCCAGGCCAGGGGCTTGTTTGCTGTCGGTTGTTTGTATATCATAAAATCCGGCGCGTGTAAACATCTCTGTCAATTGCTCCTGGTAATCTTTTACCATCTTCTCATCATTATCATCATAATCTATGCTGATCTTTAAACGCGGGATTCCCCATTCATCTTTGAGGTCTTTGTCAAGGGCAACAAAATTCGTTTCTTTCGGAATGGTTTCTCCCATCATGTGCGAGCCTACATACCATGGACCCAGTTCATGTTTATCAATATTGGATTTCAGTTCTTCCCCAAAACCTTCTGTGTTCCTGTTTAATCCGCGGTTGGCCGAAAATCCTGCTGCATAGCCACGCAGAAAATTGGTTTCCTGTTTTTCAACATTTCTAAACCTTGGAATGTAAGCGCTGGTAGGTGATCGGCCATCGGTTGTTTTATCCAGCATGCCATCATATTTACCTGATACCCTTGCACGGTAATTATGGAATGCTACATATTTACCCAGCAACCCATTCTCATTTCCAATGCCTGCCGAAAAACGGGAAGAGATGGAATTTAGCAGGATAAGATTAGTATTTAAAGCACCTGCATTTACAAATACGATGCGTGCAAAATATTCTGTTGCTTTTTTAGTGTTTGCGTCAATCACTCTCACCCCTGTTGCCTTACCAGCCTTATCATCATAAATAATGGAATGAACAACCGCATGCGTAACCATTGTTAAATTACCCGTGCGCTCTGCCCATGGAAGCGTAGAAGAATTGGAGCTGAAATAACCGCCAAACGGGCAACCCCGCTGGCAAAGATTCCTTTTCTGGCATTGTGCCCTGCCCTGGTCGAGGTGTATTTTTTGTGGCTCGGTAATATGTGCGCAGCGGCCATAAATTACATGCCTGTTATGATAAGTTTTAGCAACAAAATCTTTAAAATAATTTTCTACGCAGGACAGATCAAGTGCCGGTAAAAATTCCCCGTCGGGTAATACAGCCAGCCCGTCTTTATTTCCCGAGATGCCTGCAAATTTTTCTACATGGCTGTACCATGGTGCAAGGTCTTTATACCTGATAGGCCAGTCAACCGCAAAACCATCGCGCCTGGGGCCATCAAAATCATATTCACTCCATCTTTGTGTTTGTCTTGCCCATAACAATGATTTACCGCCTGTTTGATAACCACGGATCCAGTCGAATGGTTTTTCCTGCACATAAGGATGGTCGGTATCTTTTACAAAAAAATGCATCGCATCTTCCCTGAAAGCGTAGCATCGGCTTACAACCGGGTTGGCTTCTTTAATATCGTTGGGTATTTCGTTACGGTGTTCAAACTCCCAGGGCATTTTATTGGTGGTGGGATAATCTTTCAGGTGTTTCACATCTGCACCTCTTTCCAGCACCAATGTTTTTAATCCTTTCTCGGTAAACTCTTTGGCAGCCCATCCCCCGCTGATGCCGGAGCCAATAACAATTACATCAAATGTATTTTTCTGATTTCCCATTGCAATGTTTTTAAATTAAGCAGGAACACATCCATGATACCGGCCCGGAACGAGCTCATATACCTGGACCTTAGTTAGAAAAAATTCAGAACTGGTATATGCCTGGATGGTATATCGTTTTACTGTTTTAAAAAAAGCAGCAGGCGCAGACGCATCATCTTTAACAGCAACAAGCTGTTTCAGAATGGTTGCCCGTTCTTCTTTATTGCAGGCAGTAAAATGTTTACCGGCAGATGTTTTGCATAGATCATTAAAAGCAGCAAGGCCGCTGGTAAATTTTTCCTGCGCTTCTTTTGAGGTACAGTCGTCTACCATCTTTAACACAAAAAGATGCGCGGAAATATCTTTTGCTCCGGGAGTAGTTGTTTTAGGGATGATGGTTTCGCAGAGTTCGGCAAGCATCATTTCATCATCACTGCTGATCTTGATTTTTTTGAGTAAGATGGATGATTTGCTTTTGTCTGACAGGCAGGAGGGAATGATGGCCATTCCGGCACTCAAAACAACAAACTGTTTGAGCAGTGTTCGTCGGTTGATCATGGCAGGCAACTTTTAGAAGGAAAAAATAATCAAAAAGCCATGAATGCAACCGATCAGGGTAAAAAGTACAAATAATTAGATTGAATAGTATCAGAATGAGGGGTATTGCTATTTCTGTTTGTTTATCATCATAAACCGGAGATTCCCCAATGACAATGCAGTGAGAAATAGAAAAAAGTGCCAATAATCAGGATGAAAAGTATCAGAACTTCATCTGAACATTCCATCCTGTTATCAGGCAGGATTTTGTTTGTATTATATGGATCTGAGAATCAGGAAACGGTCTTCTTCCCAGGCAGAAGAAATTCAGTAACTCCAATCTGTTGTGAATGCTATCAAATGAAAAACAGCAGGCGGATTGGCCAGTGTAGCCGCACATCTGATACAGGCCGGTTCCTGTGGCGCATCTTTGATCAGTTTTACTTTGATCACCATGCCTGATTTATCCGCAGTAAAGGTTTGCAATTTGGCCATATCAGCACAACTGAACCGGGTTGTAAAAACATGATCATAGGTAGAATCTGCTTTTACATATCCATTAACACCGTATTGATACAAGGCAGAATCCTGAATTTGCACAACTGCATTGCCACAGATCTCGTCAATAATTTTAACATGGAAGGTTGCTTTTTCCAATTCGGCAGTTGATTTATCACATCCGCTTCCTGCCAGTAAAAAAGATAGTACTGCAATAAAAAGTTTGGTTTTCATAATGCCTTTTTCAGGATTGACACATGGCGAAAATGAAGCGTTGCATTGACTGATTTTAGATCTCCTAAAAAACGCTTTAAACTTAACCACTCAGGTATTGAAGGGTTATTACCTTGATCCAAAGGTTATAACAACGGTGGAGAAAGCAGCATTAGAGGTAAGGGTTTTCGGGAAAAAGTAAAATTCCTCACGCACCTTCCTCACGCAGAAATAAAAAACCACTCACAATTTAATGTAAGTGGTTGATAATCATGGTAGCGAGATCGGGATTTGAACCCGAGACCTCAGGGTTATGAATCCTGTGCTCTAACCAACTGAGCTACCTCGCCATAGTTCCGGTTGCGGTTTTCACTAACGGGCTGCAAATATAGGAGGTTTGGAGAAAATGAGGCCTTTTAGTAAGCCAAAAGTTTGCGGATACGTGTCACCACTTTATTGGCCGTGGGCAGCATAGCCGCTTCCAACTCAGTATTAATGGGCACTGCGGGCAGGTTCAGGGAGCCCATTACCTCTACTTTGGCATCCAGAAAATGGTAACAATTATTGGATATACGCAGTGATAGCGCCTCAGCAAACGAATTATTCTGCTGTTCCTCACTTAAAACCAGCACTTTCCCGTGCCGGCGTACCGCCTCAAATATGGCTTCTTCATCCAACGGGAAAAGGGTTCGCAGATCAAGTATTTCTACCTGGCCGGGCATTTGCACGGCGGCTGTTTTGGCCCAGTACACCCCCATTCCATAAGTGATTATGGCAACTGTTTCGCCTTTTTTAAGCTTTGCAGGGTCAACTTCCAATACGCGGTTGGCTTTGCCAAGGGGTAAAATATAATCTTTGGCTGGTTCTATTGTGCGGGCATCTTCTGTGCCCGGCACCTTGCTCCAGTACAGACCTTTATGCTCCAGCATAACTACCGGATTGGGGTCAAGAAAAGCGGCTTTCATCAAACCCTTCATATCTGCTGCATTGGATGGGTAAACCACCTTTATACCTTTTACAGACAACAAGGTGCTTTCGATACTACCACTATGGTATGGCCCACCCCCACCATAGGCACCCGTTGGCACCCTGAGCACCATCTGAACAGGGTATTTGCCGTTAGAGAGATAACAGGATTTGGATGCTTCTGTGATTAACTGGTTAAGGCCCGGGTAAACATAATCGGCAAACTGTATTTCTACTATTGGCTTGATGCTCAGGGCAGATAAGCCCACCGTGGAACCTACAATATATGCTTCCTGGATAGCTGTATTAAATACACGGTTTGCACCAAATTTATCGGCAAGTGTAGCGGCTTCTCTAAACACCCCACCCAAACGTGCACCAACATCCTGGCCATATAAAACCGCTTCGGGATATTGTTCCATCAATTCTTCAATGGCATGTAATGCGGCATCCACCATCATTACACGCTCTCCATTTTTGGGATTGCGCTGACCGGCTTCTTCTTTTACCGGCGTTGGTGCAAACACATGATCTTCCACCGTATTTACTATGGGATCGGCAGCCTGCTGTACAAGTTCAAAATCTCTCAACACTTTTTCCAATACATCCGCTTCCAGTTGGTTGATCTCATGTTCCTGGTAGCCTACCCCATTCAGTAACAAACGGAGTTTGGGTATCGGATCGTACAAACCGTGCTTCAATAATTCTTCCCGGTTACGATAAAATTCTTTTCTTACCCCGCTGGTATGATGCCCCAGCAAAGGCACTTTGGCGTGCACCAATATGGGTTTGCGTTCTGAACGGACATAGTCTATTGCCTGTTCCATTGTTTCGTAACTGCGTATAAAATCGCTTCCATCACATTGCAGTCTTTTAAGGCCTTTAAAGCCTGCAGCGTATTCATAAGCAGTCATTGCTCTCACCTCATCGGCAGATGCACTGATGCTCCACTGGTTATCCTGTACCAGGTAAACAATGGGCAACTGTTTTAGCACCGCAAACTGCAATGCCTCACTCACTTCTCCTTCTGTAACACTTCCATCCCCAAAAGAACAAACTACGATGGGTAATTTTCCATCGGTTGTTTTTCTTAATAAGGTTGATTGGGCCTGTTCTAAAAATTGGATGCCTTGTGCCACTCCGGTTGTGGGTATTGCCTGCATTCCGGTAGCACTGCTTTGATGAATGATAGATGGCCGTAACTGGTCGCGGTTGCTGGGATGGCAATAATAAGAACGCCCACCTGAAAACGGGTCTCCTCTTTTTGCCAGTAACTGTAACATTAACTCGTAAGCTGTAAATCCCATTGACAGCATCATGCTATCATCACGGTAATAGGGGCTTACCCAGTCGCAGTTGTGTAATTGTAAACCGGTGGCTATCTGTATGGCTTCGTGCCCGCGCGAGGTGGAGTGTACATATTTACATACCTGCCTGTTGGCATCGTATGTTTCAGCCATTGACCTGGCCGTAACCATCAGTTGGTAAGCTTGTAATAATCGGTTAGGCGTCAACATCTGGTCAACATATGGTTGGTCTTCGGCAAAATAGTTCTTTCTGCTTACTTGATCTCGAGGAAGAACATTTTTTCTTCCCCATAATACCCCTCCAGAATATCATCGGTTACGCATTCACCCACACCGGCGGGGGTACCTGTATAAATCAGATCACCAATATTCAACGAGAAATATTGTGATATGTGTGATACGATCTGGTTAAATGAAAAGATCATGTCTTCTGTAGTACCTACCTGCACTGTTTCTTTATTCTTCTGCAATGAAAAGTGTATGGGTTTTGAAAGTATCTCAGGTGTAAACGGCACCCATTTACCAATGATGGCCGAGTTATCCCATGCTTTTGCTTTTTCCCATGGAAGGCCTTTCTTTTTCAGTTCGGCCTGCACATCTCTTGCAGTAAAATCAATACCAATGGTGAAAGCATCGTAATAGGCTTCCGCACTTTCTTCGTCGATGTATTTGCCATTCTTACAGATCCGCAAAACGATCTCCACTTCGTAATGAAGTTCGTTGGTAAACTCAGGATAATAAAAAGGAGCGTTAGACTGCATTAATGCAGTCTTGGGTTTCATAAAAATAACCGGCTCTTCCGGAACTGCATTACCCAGTTCTTTTGCATGATCTGCATAGTTTCTTCCAACACAAAAAATCTTCATAGTGATATGTTTTTAAAATACTGATCAAACAACCATTTACCGGCCTCTAAAGACCAAAATTAAGGAACAGGTTATTTGTACCAGATTTCCATTACTATAACTTCAAAACAGGCTCTTTTATTATGTAAAATCAAGGCTGTTAACCATATTCATGGTCTTGGCCAGCCCAATGGCAGCAAACGACTCAATGATCTCGCTGCACTTAGCTATTTTCTGTTCTACCAGTGGTGTTTCGGATGGCAGCCATTTGCCCAGCACAAATTCTACCTGTCTGCCTTTGGGAAAATCATTGCCAATGCCAAACCGTAATTTAGGGTATTGGTCTGTGCCCAATGTCAACTGAATGTCTTTCAAACCATTATGCCCCGCATCACTACCTGAACCGCGCATGCGCAGTTTATTCAATGGTAATGCAAGGTCATCTACAATAGTAAGCGTATCCTCAACAGCTATCTTTTCTTTGTCCATCCAATATTTAAAAGCCTTACCGCTCAGGTTCATATAAGTGGTGGGCTTAATACAGATAAAGGTCTTGCCCTTCCATTTTACTTCTGCTACTTCTGCCAGGCGATCTACCTTAAAAAACCCGCCGTGCTTTAAAACAAATGCACTCACCACATCAAACCCGATATTATGTCGGGTATGGCGGTATTCATCGCCAATATTGCCTAAACCGATAATGAGAAATCTGTTCATATATAAATCAAAAATAGCCCGTAATAAACTACCAGCAAAAGCGCATTTAAGATAATAGTAAATCATTTCCTGATTGCAAAAATGCCAACCAATTTACCCGCGCCTTTGCGCCCTGGCGTGCATTTTTTCCCGCCAAGGCATAGAGGCGCGGGATTTAGGGTAGATGCAACTTATATAACAGGATTCGCGGATTTAAGCGACTTACCTTAATTTCACAACTGCAAGCAATTACTACTCCATGTTTCGGGACTTTTTTAATAAACTATACAGGTTTGGCATTAAGGTTGCCAATATGGGCATTACACCCGAACTTAATTTTCACGAGAAGAAAAAAACGCAACTGCTTAACCTGCTGGTTTCATTCTCCATTCCCACCACCGTGTTTTTTTCTATTGTTAACCTGATTAATCAGAAACCGCTTCTTTCATTGATCAATTTCCTGATCCTTGGCGGTGAAATTCTTATTCTGGTGATCAACAGTTACGGTAAATTTTTCTTAGCCAGGTTAATACTTACCTTTTTAGCCAGCATTCTTTTTACGATCAGTGCCATATTATTCAGAAACGGAGCAGAATATCTTTTACTTGTTAACCTAGTTGTTATCATCATTTACTTCAACGAAAAACGATTCCTGATCTCTATCAGTCTTGTAAACTGCCTGCTTTTTATCGGGATCAAAATTTTTCTTGATTCATCAATTATTTATGATACGGTTCCTTTTGGAAGGGTTGTTTTCAATATTGTATGGACCTTGCTGGCTATGGCTATGGCCCTGCTCTTTTTTAAAAATGAGCAGCTTTCTTACCAGGAACAGGTAGAAGAAAAAAACAGGGACCTGCAAAAAATGAATGATACCAAGGAAAAATTATTTTCCATCATCTCGCATGATCTCCGTTCACCCATCGGGCAATTAAAAGGTTTGTTACAACTGGTAAGTGATCAGCAGATCTCGCCGGAAACCTTTCAGCAGTTTTCATCTAAACTTTCAACAGAGGTAGACAGCCTGCACAGTACATTGGATAACCTGTTAAGATGGAGCATCAGCCAGTTGCAGGGAATTAAAGCCATGCCTGAAAAAGTTGATCTGGAAGAAATGGTCAGTTTAAAATTTGCCATGTTTAGGCAACCTGCTGAACAAAAAAATATCAGGTTAATAGCAGAAGACCTGCATCATTATGTGTGGGCAGACCCCAATCATGTTCAACTGGTATTACGTAACCTGATCTCCAATGCCATTAAATACAGTTATGAAAATGGACGTATCCTTGTTCGAAGCAGTGTAAAAGATCAAATGGTCATCATTGAAGTGAACGATACCGGAATGGGTATGAATGAAGATGTAAGGCAATCTATCTTCAACCCTGAAAATATTGTTTCAAACAGGGGCACCGCCAATGAAAGAGGTACCGGACTTGGATTGAAACTCTGCAAAGAATTTGTAGAAAAGAATAACGGGGCCATCTGGGTAGAGAGTACCAAAGAAAAAGGAAGCAGCTTCTTTTTCTCACTTCCACAGGCAAAATAAAAACCCGGCCACCATGCAATGGGACCGGGCTTTTGTATCAGCATCCTTTTCAGGAAACCATGTTTTACTTTTTCTTCTCGTCTTTCGCACCTGTTGCGGCTGCGGTTGCTTCTTCCTGTTTCAACTGACGTGTTAACACAACAGAAGCGATAGGAATACGTGGAGAGTTCAATATTTCCATTCCTTCTACTTTCACGTCTTCAACACGGATGTTGCCGTTCAGGTCGAGGTTGGTAATATCTACACTAATTGTTTCTCTCAGGTCTTTAGGCAGAGCCTTAACCTTAAGCGCTTTAATTTTAGTGATCAGCTTACCACCACCTTTCACACCGATTGATGTTCCGGTAAATTTGATAGGTAAAGTGGCAATCACTTTTTTGTCGCCTACCAGTTCCAGCAGGTCAACGTGTATCAGTGAATCATCTACTTTGTCAAACTGCAGATCTTTCAAAATGCATTTGTACGTTTTGCCGTCAACTTTAACTTCGGCCAACTGAAATTCACCAGTGTACACTAAAGGCTTGAAAGCCTTTGCAGAAGCGTAAAAATTTACCTCCTGAGCACCCCCGTAAATTACACCCGGCACATTTTCCTGAGAGCGAATCTGGCGGGCGGCTTTTTTGCCATGCTCGGTCCTCAGGTGACCTTCGATTGTAATTGTTTTCATAATCTTATTTTTTGGACGGCAAAGGTAGGGGAAAGTTTGGGGTTTGTGGTTTGGAGTTTGGGGTTATTTTAAAAAAAATAGTGAGCATCTAAGACACTCACTATCAATTAATTAAACCTTTTATCTGGGGAAAAACCCAAACTCCAAACCCCAAACACCCAACCTACTTGTCTCTTCCCCTCAGTTGCGAGTGGATGAAAAGGCTTGTAATACTCTTATTTTCATAAGCATTACGTATAGCGATCGCAAACAGGTCGGCTACAGAAATGGCCTTTATTTTGGGCGATTGCTGTTTGAGCGGGATAGTATCGCAAACGATCAGTTCTTCCAATACACTGTTCTCTATATTTTCATAGGCTTTACCACTCAATACAGGGTGGGTGATCATAGCCCGAACACTTCTGGCTCCTTTTTCTTTTAATAATCCCGCCGCTTTGGCCAGGGTACCTCCGGTGTCGCAGATATCATCTACAAGCACAATATCCTTATCGGTAACATCGCCGATCACCACCATACTGGCAATTTCATTGGCTCTTTTGCGGTGTTTATCGCAAATCACCATCTCGGCATTAAAATAGCTGGCGATTTCCCTAACGCGGTTGGTGCTACCTACATCCGGCGCTGCAAACGACAGGTTAGCAAGCTTCAGTTGTTCTATATAAGGGATGAAGATGGCTGAACTGTCGAGGTGGTCAACAGGCACATCAAAAAATCCCTGAATCTGTGGTGCATGGAGGTCCATTGTAATCACCCTGTCTGCACCGGCAGCTTCCAGTAAGGTAGCAATCAGCTTGGCGCCAATGGCTACACGGGGTTTATCTTTCCTGTCCTGCCTTGCAAAACCATAATACGGAATTACTGCAATGATCTTATGTGCGCTGGCTCTTTTGGCAGCATCGATCATCAATAATAATTCCATCAGGTTTTCTGTGGGAGCATAAGTGCTTTGCACAAGAAAAACATAATCACCACGGATACTTTCTAAAAAAATTGGTTGGAATTCCCCGTCGCTGAACTTCTGAATATTGATCTTACCGATAGGGGCGCCAAATCTTTGGGCGATTTTCTCGGCCAGTTTCTGCGAACCGGTGCCGGAGAATATCTTGACGGATGGGTTCATAAATAGTGCGGAATATGCCGCGAAGATATAGATAACGTTAAGAAATTGTAATTTGATTTTTGTAATAATTTTTAGTATGAGCAAATTTTCTATCAAGGATTGGGCGGAAGATGACCAGCCAAGAAAAAAATTATTGCTGAAAGGTGCCCATACACTCAGCAATGCAGAGCTACTGGCTATTTTGATCAATAATGGCACGCGAAATCAGTCTGCCCTTGATGTGGCAAAGAACATATTACAAAATGTTACTAACGATCTGCAGAAATTAGGCGGACTAAGCGTAAAAGAACTGGTTAAACAAAAAATAAAAGGCCTGGGAGAAGCCAAAGCCATCGGTATTGTAGCGGCCCTTGAACTGGGTATCCGGAGAAATGCGTCAGGCATTAAAAAAGACCTGGTTACCAAAAGCGGAGATATTGCCAATTACCTGCGCGCCACATTAGAATACCGGAAACAGGAGGTTTTTGCCGTTGTATTCTTAAACAGGGGAAATAAAGTTACCCACCTGGAAATCATCAGTGAAGGTGGCCTTACCGGCACCGTAGCCGACCCCAGGGTTATTTTAAAGAAAGCGCTTGAAAACGATGCCACATCCCTTGTACTCTGCCACAATCATCCCAGCGGCAACCTCAGGCCCAGTAAAGCAGATGAAATACTTACCCAAAAGATCAAACAGGCTGCTGCCTTTCTTGATATCTCAATTATGGATCATATCATCGTAAGTAATGAAGGGTATTTCAGTTTTGCGGATGAGGGAATGTTGTGATAGTTTGGAGTCTGGAGTTAGGAGTTTGGAGTTTTAGAGACTCTTCCTCAACTCCAAACTCCAAACTCCAAACTCCTAACTCCAGACTACTCTATGCCTGCGCTGTTGGTCCGCCAAAATTCATAGGGATCTCGATGTTTTCGAGGTCTTTGATATCGCCGTTGGCAGCTTCAAATCGTTCAATATTTTCGGCCAGTGCCTTCATAAAGCGTTTGGCATGCATGGGCGTAAAGATGATCCTCGACTTCACTTTACTCTTGGGTGTGCCGGGCATTACATTTACGAAGTCGATCACAAATTCAGCGTTGCTGTGTGTAATGATCGCCAGGTTGGCATAACTGCCTTCTGCAACTTCTTCACTGATCTCTATGTTTAACTGGGCGGGTTGTTGTTCCATATACTTTGTTGTGATGGCAAATGTAAAAAATGAAATCGGTAATAGCGTGGGAGCGGAAGTATTATACTTATAAGCCTCTACAACTGAGTTAACTATTTTTTGCCACATTTATCCGCCTGACGGCGGGGATAACACAGATTTGGACAGAAAAGTTACTCATAACAAAAAATCAGCACCCTTTCTGGCTAACCTCTTTTCTCTCAGTAAGCCAAAACAAAGAGGACCAACAAAACTGTTGGCCCTCTTTAAATATTCGATTAAAATAGTCTCAGGATATTAGTTAACGTCCCAGAAAATTTTAGTTTTAAATACATCGATGGTACCCTGTGCATTAACATTAGCAGCGTTAGAACCAGCTTCTGTGTTTGGATAGAACAAACGTAACGGTCTGTCTGCAGAAACCACTTGTGGAGATTGTGGTGTTACAGGCAGTCTTGTTCTTCTGTATTCTGTCCATGCTTCCAGACCGCTGAAGTTACAAAGGCCAAACCATTTCTGGGTAGCGATTGCAGCCAGTTTATCAGGAGAAGCGGCCCAGTCGCAATTAACTTTGCCACCGGTTAATAAAGCTGTTGCCTGAGCTTGCGTGCTTCCAACCAGGCGGAAAGCCTGATTAACGCCTTCTTCGTAGTAAGATTGAGCAGTTCCTGGCAGAGTTACCGCAGGGAAACGTTGTTTCAATTCAGCTAAAGCAAACTGAACTTCAGCAGCAGTGAGAACAATATACGGTCTGCCAAAATCGCCTTTAACAAGCAGGCTTGGTCCTAAAGCACAAGCTGCAGAAGGCAGGTATCCAGAGCTTACACCAAATGGTACACCGGTGTAGTTATCTGCGATCTCAGCAACTTTACTAACACCAGGTGTGGCAGAATTCTCGCCACCATTAGCATAGCCAAAACGCTTTAAGCGGAAGGTATCTGCATTGGCTTTAAGGGAATTAACCAGGAATTCTGTTAAACGAGGGTAGTTATTCAAACCTCTTTTTGCACCATTGGCATCATAACCATAGCTATTGTAAATTGGATTTAACTGACCAGCGTTTGCTACATAACCAGGGTTGATACCTGCATCAGCGCCGGTTAAGAAACCAGAACCTTCAGTAACAATTTTGTTAACCTCGGTAGTGATATAGGCATCTCTTCCAGTAATTCTAGCCTGGTGAACAAGGAGACGCAGTTTCAATGAATTGGCAAATTGTATCCATTTGGTAGTATTCCCTTTGAACATGATGTCTGAAGATGCATAAGCACTTGCAAATGCATTGGCTTTCAGGTCAACAATAGCAGCATCCAGCAAAGTGATCAATCCTTCATAAACAGTTTTCTGCTCATCAAATTTAGGCGCCAGAGATCCTACACCCTTCAATGCATCACTGTAAGGTATATTACCATACATATCTACCAACTGTTGGTAAAGTAACGCCTTCATCACTTTGGCAGGCCCTTTCAAATAAGCCTGTCCTGCTTTATCAGCACCATCAATTACATACTGATAGTCCTGCAGGTTATCATAATATCCATCCCAGTAGTTAAAATCACCATTGGTGAAGTTGTACGCGAAAATGGTGGTTGATATGATATAACCATTTGACTGTGTCCACTGACCAGACCAGTATGAACCCAGATCGTTGGGGCCGGTCATATTGGTAGTAGTAACGTTTAACGCATTTGATAATACAAATGCTGGCGTAGCAGTAGGCAATTGGTTTGGATTCGTATTAACATCAAGGAATGTTTTATTACAACCCGTACCAAGAACTGCCGCTAACCCGAGGATATATAATGATTTGAGTTTCATTGTCATTCTATTTATTGGTTAGTTGTATTTATTTAGAACGTAAGGTTTACATTAAATCCGTACTGACGAACAGGAGGTGTTTGAAGTGTATTGTTGATACCTGTTCCGTTAAACGAAGCATTAAGACCACCTGTATTATTATTAGTAGTAGCATAGCCAAACTCAGGGTCTGTATAGTAATTGGCTTTATCTACGATAGTAAACAGGTTTCTACCGAATATTGAAATGCTCGCGTTAGTAAACACTTTTGTTTTTCTAATAAATGCACTAGGTACATTGTAAGAAATGTTCACGTCTCTCAGTTTAATGAACCATGCTTTGTTAACAAAGTTCTCTGAGATCAAACGATAGTTGTTAACCCATAAAGCATACTCTGGCTCACGAACCTGTACGGTTGTGTTAGGAACCACTTTGCCGGTACCATCCAGGTAAGCTGAGTTAGGGAAGATTTGTGGAGCCCTGTTCTCAGTCCATTTACCAGAACCGGTAAAGGTCATTTGTCTACCCAGGTCGCTGAACATTACGTTTCCACCGCGGTATTCAAAGTTGAACGCGAAAGTGAAATCACCATAAGAAAGTTTAGAACCTAAACCGGCAATATGGCGAGGCAATGTACCACCACGTGAAGTAAGTGCAGTATTACGTGTAGGATATCCAGTAGTAGCATTTACTAATCTCAAACCAGAACCATCCGGAGCATAGTTATAACCATCTGTTTTCAGGATAGGGAAACGCTCTCCTTTGATTACATTGGTATTCGCATAAGAGTAACCACCATACTGGAATTCATTGATACCAGGATACAGGTCAACCACTTTGTTATCGTTGTAAGAGTAACGGGCATTTACATCCCATTTCAATTTACCTCTGAGGATCTGTACTTTCAGATCAGCCTCATAACCCCAGTTTTTAGCTTCACCTACGTTGATCAACAGGTTAGAGAAACCAGTAGTGTTAGGCACTTTAACAGTGATCACCTGGCCAACTGATTTCTGCGTATAAGCAGTTACATCAAGGTTAACGCGGTTGTTGAATAAATTGAACTCTCCACCCGCTTCGTAAGAAGTTACAAACTCAGGTTTCAGGTTTGCATCAGGTAAAGTATTACCTACGGTTAAACCTACGGTGTTACCGTAAGGGAAGTTAGCCCCGTTAGGATAGTTCAGGTCCAAACCATACAAAGGCACGTTATCATTACCGTTTTTATTGTAGTTCAAACGGATCTTAGCATAGTTGAGCACATTGCTTTTGATTGAAGGTATCGCATCTGTTGCAATGAAGGCCAAGGCCACACCGTAGTAAGGATAAGAGTATAAGCTGGTAGCCCTGTCTGTTTTGAAGAAACGTGAAGTTGCATCGTAACGGAAAGTACCATTCAGAATCAGGAAGTCTTTATAGTTGGTAGACAAATCCGCATAGTAACCATACTTACGCTCTTGTGTAATAGTTTCACCTCCTGTTAAATTACCCTGCCTGTTTGCAACGTTGTAAACACCAGGTACTACGATTGAGGTGGAACCCAATACCACATTTTTGGTACTTCTTTGATAAACGCTATAACCCAGAACCAATTTATTGGCAAAAGAACCAATATCTTTTTTCAACTGGGCCTGAAACTCATTATTCACTACATTCTCAGTAGCAGAATAATCGGTTACAGAACCTAACTGATCAGAGATGGCACGGTAGATACCAGGATAATCATCAGCATGATCAAACGGTGCAGGAATCCATGCATCATTCTTTGCAAAGTCAGAATACAGGAACTGCTCAACTGTATTTTTACCTGTACGTGAGTTGTTCATCACACCTAACCTGTTGTATAAGGTTAACCATGGTAACGCACGGTAGGTTACATCAAAATTACCAGAAACGTTTGCATCCTTATAACGCAGACGGTTAACATCGGCATTGAAATAAGGATTGTTGTAATAGTCGTTGAAATATCCATTCGGATTGGCAAATTGATTGGTTCTCCAATCTCTGAATTCTGTTAATGGAATATGAGAAGCGGTGTTAATAACATCAAAATAGAAATCAGAAGCAGCCCTGTCGTAATTAGCCTGTGTATAGCTTACATTGAAGCCAGTGCTGATCTTATTGAATTCTTTGGTAGCTGCCAAACGAACACCGGTTCTCTGACTGGCATCATTAGGAACGATACCGGCAATTTTCTGGTTTTCTACTGACATATAGTAAGTACCTGTTTCATCACCACCCTGGAAGCTTGCCTGGTTGTTGATAGAAATTCCTGTGTTAAAGGCTTTCCTGCGTGAGTTTTTACTATCAGCATAAGGAATCACCATTTTGTCACCGGCTGCATTAATTACACGGCCGATCAAACGTAAACTTCCATCATATTGATCACCATATTGCTGGTTCTCATACGGTCTCCAGTTTTCTTTCATCCTTACTTTATAATCAGAACTGTAACCAGCCTGACCAAATACATAAGGATAATACTGAGATCCATTACCAAAGCTGGTTTGGAACTGAGGCAGGAAACTGATCTGCTCGAAATTGGTTGTATTTGAGTAGTTAACTTTCAGTTTACCCTTAGCACCTTTTTTGGTGGTGATAACAACGGCACCGTTGATACCTGCAGAGCCATACAAAGTTGCGGCCTGGCCACCTTTCAGGATAGTTACACCTTCAATATCATTGGGGTTGATAGTAGCTAACACGGTAGAAGTTGTTTGCATACCATCTAATACTACCAGGGCTTCGTTATTACCGGTTAAAGAACGGTAACCACGTAATACCAATCTGGTAGAAGGATCAACACTGTTGTTTACATTGTAAACAGCCAGACCTGATACTTTACCTGATAAAGCCTGAGCCAGTTGAGGAGAGTGTCCATTGGTAACCTCTTCATTACTTACCCTTGCATAAGAGTAACCTATCTCTTTGGTTTTTTTCTTGATACCCTGAGCGGTAACCACTACGTTTTCCAGTTCATTAACTTTTTTAGATAATGTAACATTGATAACTGATGATTTACCAACTTTCTGCTCGTAATCGTTAAAGCCAACAGCAGTAAAAACCAATACAGCATTATCTGATGCGTTGATCTTGAAAGATCCGTTCGCATCAGCTACTGTAGCAGTGCTGCTTCCCTTAACTGTTACCGAAACACTGGGAACAGGCGCTCCCTGATCATCTTTTACGGTACCCGTAACCGGGCGTACCTGCGCAGTGGCAGCTATTGAAAAACATAGCAAAGCCACTACAAGTGTGGATACAATTTTCTTCATGTTTTTTTAGTTTTAGGATAAACTTTGAGTCAGCGAATATAACTAATCAGTTGAAATATGTTAAAAAAAAACTAATTAAGCAGATTTTACAATCAATTAACAAACGCTAACCCGATTTAGACCATAGGATAGCAATAAATGCTGCGCTAAAACAAAAAATAAGTTAATTTAAAAATATTGTTCTTTTCTAATTAATTGATTATCAATACATATAATTCAATATTTAATACATTTCCTTCATACTTAAAAACCGGATATCATCACAAATTGCCGACCATAACAAAACGGGCTACAGCATTCAAAAAACTGTTGCGAAAAAAATGAATAGAAGAAGGTCAATTCAGATAATTTTGCCGGCATTATGTTACTACTAGACGGCAAAATTGCTTCTGCTGCGGTTAAGGCAGACTTACAGGCAGAAACCCAACAACTGTTACAATCCGGTAAACGTGCGCCCCACCTGGCAGCTATCCTGGTGGGAAGCAACGGGGCCAGCGAAACCTATGTGGCCAGTAAAATAAAAAACTGTGAGGAAATAGGGATCATATCAAGCCTGATCAGGCTTGATGATGACGTGGCCGAGCCGGTTTTACTGGAAGCTATTGAACTTTTGAATGCTGATCCTGAAGTGGATGGTATCCTTGTTCAGCTTCCGCTGCCTAAACAGATCAGTGAGCAAAAAGTGATCGAAGCCATCAGTCCGGCAAAAGATGTAGACGGTTTTCACCCAAGCAGTGCCGGTAAATTAGTTCAGGGCCTGCCTACTTTTCTTCCTGCTACCCCATACGGCATCATGCTGATGCTGGAGCATTTTAATATTGAAACCAAAGGCAAACATGCCGTAGTAATAGGCCGCAGCAATATTGTTGGTCGCCCGATGAGCATACTCCTGAGCAGTAATATCAAAAAAGGCAATTGCACCGTAACCATCTGCCATTCGCATACCCCTAACCTGAAAGAGATCTGTTTACAAGCAGATATCCTGGTAGCCGCTTTGGGCCGTCCGGAATTTGTAAAAGCAGATATGGTTAAAGAAGGCGCAGTTGTAATTGATGTGGGTATTACCCGTGTGGATGATCCAACTGCTAAAAAAGGTTTCCGTATTAAAGGAGATGTTTGTTTTGCAGAAGTGGCTCCCAAAACATCTGCCATCACGCCCGTGCCCGGCGGTGTTGGGTTAATGACCATTGCCGGACTTTTAAAAAATACTTTACAGGCGTATAAGCAGAACGCTTAACGCTTTATTGTGAATGGGCAATGGTGAATAGAGCCTTGCGTATGTACATTGCCAATTCACCATTGCCCATTGACTACCTTTGTACTTTATGACAAATTCCACCATCACTACCTTGCCTGTAATGGAAGCTTTTTACACCCTGCAGGGTGAAGGCTTTCACCAGGGCCGTGCCGCCTATTTTATCAGGCTGGGTGGCTGTGATGTGGGTTGTTTCTGGTGCGATGTAAAAGATAGCTGGGATGCGTTCAAGCATCCGCAGGTATCCATTGCGCAAATAGTTAATGAAGCCAAACAATATCCGGGTCGTTTAGCCGTGATCACAGGTGGAGAACCGTTGATGCATAACCTGGATGAACTAACCGCCAAACTTCATGAAGCCGGCTTTGAAACCAATATCGAAACATCCGGTTCGTCACCTTTAAGCGGTGAGTGGGACTGGATATGTTTATCTCCGAAAAAATTCAAGGCACCTTTACCGGAGATTGTTCCATTAGCGAACGAATTGAAAGTGGTTGTTTACAATAAACATGACTTTGAATGGGCCGAAACTTATGCTGCACAGGTTAATCCCAAATGCAAATTGTACCTGCAACCTGAATGGGATAAAGCTGCTGAAGTAACGCCGCTACTGATCGATTATATCAAAGCTCATCCCAAATGGGAACTGAGTTTGCAGGTGCATAAGTATATTAATGTGCCGTAGGAATATTGAATGATGAACAGGGAATATTAAATATTGAAGTAACATTAAAACACAGGTTGTTGACTAGGCAAAAACAACCATTAGAAAGAAATAAATTCATCATTCAATATTCCCTGTTCATCATTCATTATTCAACCGATCTCCTTCCAATTTTAACACCTCACTATTTCGTTTTTTACCGAACTTGGTTGCATCAGAAAGTATATGAAAATAATCCTTGTCCTTCTGCTTGCATTGGCAAGTTGTACAGTTTGTTCATCACAGGTATATCATCCCGAACTGGTAAAAGCAAAAGCCGTGAATCTTTATGAGCAGGCGCTTGACCAGTTAAAGGATGGCGCCATTGCAGAAGCAGTTCCGGTTCTGTTACAATCCATCAAAGAAGACACCAATTTTGTAGATGCCTATCTCTCACTTGCCGGTGCTTTTGGGCAATTAAAAAAATATGACCAGGCTGTTAAAGTGTATGAAAAAGCAAGAAGCAAAGACACAGCTTATTTTATTTTATACTCATTGCCCTACTCTATTAACCTGGCAGGACTAGGAAGATTTGAAGATGCGTTGAAAGCTGTGAATGCATTTACCACCTATCCCAAACTAAACGAGAGAAGCATCAAAAGTGCGCAATACAGAAAAAGATGTTACGAATTTGCAATCAGGTATGCTGCCGAACACAATAACACACAATACAATTTTGCACCCGTGAACCTGGGTGACAGTGTGAACACAGAAAGGTCTGAATACTACCCATCAGTAACGGTTACCGACAGTTTATTGGTGTTTACGCGTATGGATGAACATGGCAGGGAAGATTTTGTGGAAAGCAGGATGGACAAAAATATTTTAAGGCATTGGAAATTTATTGACGGGGACATCAATATTGAAACCAATAAAGGTGCCTTATCTGTTTCGCAGGATGGTGAATGGATGGTGTTTGCAGGCATGTTAATGGACCAGGGCTATAGAAGTTTTGATATTTATATTTCATATTACACACCGCAAGGATGGAGTGCACCGCAAAATATGGGGCCGGAGATCAACAGCGACTCTTATGAAAGCGGGCCAACACTCAGTCCGGATAAAAGGGCTTTGTATTTTGTTAGCAGCAGGCCCGGGGGCTATGGCGGAAGAGATATCTATGTAAGTTACCGGCAGGCAAACGGTAAATGGGGACCGGCCATCAACATGGGCCCTGATATTAATTCGGCGGGCGATGAACAGGCTCCTTTTATTCATGCCGATAATCAAACATTGTATTATACTTCGGATGGATTACAGGGATATGGAGGTTCAGATGTTTTTGTTGTTCGTAAAAACATTAACGGCGAATGGGGCAAGCCTGAAAATTTAGGCTACCCGATCAACACCATAGAAAATGACGGTAGCCTTGCTGTGTCTGCAGATGGACTTACCGCTTATTATTCAAGCGACAGAAGCGATAGCCGCGGCGGACTGGATCTGTACAAATTCGCACTTCGCCCCGATATCAGGCCTTACAGAACTTTATATGTGAAAGGCAAAGTGATGGATAAAGTAACAAACAAAAGTTTACCATCGTCTGTAGAACTGGTTGACAATACCAATAACCGTGCATTGATGAAAGTGCAAACAGATGAATTGGGAGAATACTTTATTACACTGCCCACGGGCAAAGACTACACGTTTACTGTAAACCGTAAGGGCTACCTGTTTTACAGCGAACAGTATGAACTGAGCAAAAAAGAAGCAGATAGTGTTTATAAGAAAGATATTTACCTGCAACCGGTAGCATTGAATGCGGTGGCTACTTTTCAAAATGTTCAGTTTGCCAGTAATTCATACCAATTGCCTACTGCAGCATTTATTGAACTGGACAGGCTGGTGCAGGTGATCACCGAAAATCCTTCTCTGAAACTGGAGATCAGCGGACACACAGATAATATTGGCAAGGCAGAAGACAACCAGAAACTATCTGCCAACCGGGCCAAAGCAATTGTAGATTACCTTACCGCAAAAGGAATTGATACAAAAAGGCTGAGTTTTAAAGGTTATGGATCTACACAGCCAGTGGCGGATAACAATACTGAAGCCGGAAGAGCCAAAAACAGAAGAACTACGTTTACAATAACGGGATTATAGCGTATAAATACGGTTGGTACATTTTCGCTTTTTGCAGAACATTGACAATTGTTTTACATCAAGCTGAAAATAGTATGAAAGAAGAACTTCTCTACCGGATCGCTTTAACCATGATTCCTGAACTGGGATCTGTTCGCACAAAATTATTGATAGACCATTTTGGTGATGCCCGTAGCATTTTCAGTGCCAGAAAAAAAGAACTCTGTTCTATTGAAGGCATCAGTGAACTAAGCGCCGCACGGTTGAAAGAGTGGAATAATTTTGCTGAAGCAGAAGATGAGCTCGCATTTGTAGAGAAACATCATATACAACCCTTATTTCTTACCGATAAAGATTATCCGCAGCGGTTGCTTCATTGTTATGATCCTCCTTCCCTTTTGTATTATCGCGGTAATGCCGATCTGAATACTGCCAGGATCATCAGCATCATCGGAACAAGAAACCATACTGAATATGGCAGGCAGGTTACCGAACAACTCATCGAATCATTGCAAACAGAACAGTTACTGGTTGTAAGTGGCCTTGCTTTCGGGATAGATGCTATTGCACATAAGACCAGCCTTCAATACCATTTGCCAACCGTTGGTGTGTTGGCGCATGGGATAGATACTTTGTATCCCGCACAACATAAATCACTGGCAAGAGAAATGTTGTTGCATGGCGGATTACTTACAGAATTCAGAAAAAACAGCAAACCCGATAAACATAATTTTCCCAAACGCAACCGCATTGTGGCAGGCATGGCCGATGCTACCATTGTAATTGAAACAGCCATTAAAGGCGGCAGCATGATCACCGCAGAACTGGCTTATAATTATAACCGCGACCTTTTTGCCGTACCCGGAAAAATTACCGACAGCAAAAGCGGTGGCTGCTTAAAATTGATCCAACAGAATAAAGCCACACTGCTTACCGGTGCAGAACAACTGCTGGAAACTATGGGTTGGCAGGAGAAGAAAAAAAATATCAAAAAACAAAGAGCTTTATTTGTTGATCTCAGTACAGAGGAAAGAATGATTGTTAACCTGCTGAACGAATCTGAACCCACACCGATAGATCTTTTATATTTAAAAAGCGGGTTAAGCAGCAGCAGTGTGGCGGCGGCTATTTTAAACCTGGAGATACAGAATATTATTCTTTCTTTACCGGGTAAAATGTATGTATTGCTCTAACTGTGCCTATGTGCCCTGGTGTGCAAAAAAAATCACACCAAGGCACAAAGGTACGGTTTTGATCGAAGCATTCCTGTTCGTTCAAATAGTGTTCTATCTTTGAAACAACCATGAATCATGATCTATGAAATACGATGCTGCTTCAAATACTGTTTCTAAACTTTTTGGCATCCAATACCCCATCATCCAGGCCGGAATGGTTTGGGCCAGTGGCTGGAGGTTGGCCAGTGCGGTAAGTAATGCGGGCGGGTTGGGATTGATTGGTGCAGGCAGTATGTATCCTGATGTTTTGCGGGAACATATCCGCCAGTGCAAAGCAGCAACCGCCAAACCGTTTGGTGTAAATGTTCCGTTGATGTACCCGGCAGTGGAAGAGATCATGAAAATTATTGTGGAAGAAAAAGTACCCGTTGTTTTTACCAGTGCAGGCAATCCGAAATTATGGACTGGCTATCTGAAAGAAAACGGAATTAAAGTTGTGCATGTAGTAAGCAGCAGCAGATTTGCCAAGAAAGCGGAAGAAGCCGGTTGCGATGCTGTAGTTGCCGAAGGCTTTGAAGCCGGTGGGCATAACGGCAGGGAAGAAACCACTTCTATGGTATTGATACCGCTTGTAAAAGCCGCAGTTACTATACCGGTAATTGCTGCGGGTGGTATTGCTACCGGCAGGCAAATGCTGGCAGCAATGGTTTTGGGCGCCGATGGCGTTCAAATAGGCAGCCGTTTTGTTTGTACGCCGGAAGCCTCATCTCATATAACTTTTAAAGAAGCGGTTATAAAGGCAGAAGAAGGAGATACCATGTTAAGTATGAAAAAACTGATGCCGGTAAGACTACTAAAAAACCCATTCTTTGAAGCGGTGCGATTAGCAGAATCAGAAGGGGCAGATGAAGAAGAACTGAAAAAAATATTGGGAAGAGCCCGTGCCAAAAAAGGAATGTTTGAAGGAGATCTTGCAGAAGGCGAGCTGGAGATTGGACAGGTGAGCGCTTTAATCAGGGAGATTAAACCGGCAGGAGAAGTGGTGAAGGAAATATGGAATGATTACCTGAAAGCCAGACAGGAAATCTGCATTTAAAACCGTGCCTTCTCGCCCGCTAAGCTTAGGCGAGTGCGGTGTGCCTTAGTGTGAAAATTAAATCGCACACTAAGGCACAAAGGCACGGCTTTATTGTACTATGAATAGACTCTGAGCGTTGTACCGGTTAATTGTGTTTTATAAATGGTGAGACCTTTTGAGCCATTGGGGTTTAGCCCTTTTCCATTTACATCAAATGCTGCACCGTGTGCGGAGCAGACCCATTGATCGTTGGTGCCGCCGAATTTGATCTGCCGCTGGCCTTCATGACTGCAGATCACTGTTGCAGCTACAAAATTGCCCGTGGTTGTTTTAGCAACCACCACACCATTTTGAATAATAAATCCTCCATTCTGTGCAAGTGCTGCGTTTGTTTGGTCGTTCAAACTAACAGCAAAATCAACCGGTCCGGTGGGTGTGGTACTTTCTTTTTCGCAGGAGCCCAGGCAGGTTGCTGTTAAAGCGAACACGGCTCCAAATCCCAATGTGTTCAGAAATTCTTTTCTGTCCATATTTTTTGTTTTAGCGTTTAATAGAATTAGCGTTTGTGTTTTTTGATCTGGAATATCCTTGACAAATTGAAGCCAAAGCGGATATCAATCTTTTCCCAACTGGAAGTAGTTTCTGTAATAAATGCCCGCTCATTCATACCCGTGGCATTTGATACATGTAACTGGAAAACGTGTCCGCCTGTTTCAATATCAACCCCAACAGATAATGGATTATAATTCACTCCTTTCTCTATCCCATTGGCTACATAAAAATAATCCCAGGTAAAAGCCATTCTTTTGCTGGCTTTAATTCTTCCGCCAAAACCCAGCGCATACACATCATTAGGTTGTGTAGATAATGGCACAAGATTATTATGTACGATCGTTGGCACAACCTGCAGCGATAATCCTTCACTGAACTTACGGCCAATAATAGCCTGACCATAATAAGCAAGCCTGGATGAAAAATAATTTTTAGCAGTAGGATCGGGGAAGTCCATCGTATTCATCGTCATGCCTCCAACAAATGCAACGGTAAAAGGAAAGCTTCTGTACCCGGTTGATTGACGGATAGGCGCATATTTTACATATGCGTCAATCTCTTTTTTAAAGGTACTGCGGCCAACGCCCACCATCAGATTTTGCAATACGCCAAAGTCAAAACCAAGGCGCATACTTGCCTGATCCAATCCAAAGAAATTCTTACTACCCTGGTTAAGCTGTCCAAAGCGGTGGAGTATCCTGAAATCCATTGTTCCGGGTGCAAGAAATTCCATTGAATGACCATTGATTACCCTGATGGATTTAAAGGCGTTTTTTACGATTTCTTTTTTAGGCTTGCCATCATCAACCAGGTCTAACAGGTCTTTTTCCTGTGCCCTGACCAGTTGTGAGCAAAGGCACAGTACGAGCATGACGGTGCCATATGAATACTTTTTCTTCATGTATATTATTTTTTTAGGGGGGGGAGTGATGTTACTTTTTCAAAGATTCAAGCGAACAATCAACGCTGATCTTTGCAGTTTTAGAAACCTTATCGGCAACAAGTTGCGGGATGGTTATTTTATAATCTGCAAATACCACTGCAAAATCTGCGCTTACAGTAATCCTGCCAGCTTTAACGATCAGCTTACCATCGGCATCAAGATCTTTTGTTTCGCCGTGCATGGTCAGTTTACCTTTCACTTTTACAGGATAGGTTCCTTCTTTGGAATAGTTAATGGATTCATTGTTCACTACCTGTCCTTTGAAAACCGTTTTCGGAAACTTGTCGCTTTCAACATAGTTTTCATTAAAATGTTCCATCATCAGGGCACGGTCAAATTCAAAACCTTTCATCAAAACAGAAAACTGAATCTCACCTGACTTCGCATCTAATACGCAGGTAGCATTTTTATTTACCGCATCAATATTTTCAGGCGATTTGGGAGCTGTAGCATCAAATGTTATTTTACCGGTTTTAGTAAAATATTTTTCCTGCGCGTTGGCAACTGTTGTCAGCGTTATTACACCGATAAGAAGAAGGATTTTTTTCATGGGGCTTAATTTTATGTTTTCGATTATCAGATTACTTTTTTACCTGTATACAACGGTTCAGAATTACATCAGATCCAATACCCAGATCATCTGCATTATAGCCTGTGCAAACGCCTTTGATGGTGATGGTTTGGCCGGCTGCAAGCTTCAGCGCATCGGCGTGGATGGTACTATCCAGGCTGCATCTTACGGATGACATGGAAGCAGTATCTCCCAGAACAATCGTTGAAAATCCTTTTGGATCGGTGTCAACTTTTTTGATCCTGCCGGAAACCTCAACCACTTTGGCAAGATACTTTTCGTTGCCAGCTTTTTCATTGGTAATAAAGTCGCTGATCATATCATCGGCCGAGAGCTCATATTTAGCCTTAACATCTGCAAGGTTTGTATTCTTGCGGTTGTATTCTTTGTACACATAAAAAGATGCACCAAGAATTCCAATGATCACTATCAGCACAACAGGCAGAAGGTATTTTCTCTTTTTCATGTTATTTATATTTAGTTGTTAAGAATACCTGAGTCTACCCATTTTTTAATAACAGCTATCTGGCAACTGCTCAGTTTAGCAGCTCCTTTTGGCATGGGGGAATAGCCCGGAGCATAAGCGATGGTACCATACACTTTTCCATTTAACGCGATCGCCTTATCGGATGCATAAGTACCCATTAAAATACCACCTGACTGAGATGAAGCGTTATGACAACCATAACAGGCCTGTTGTAATATGGGAACAACTTTCTGACTGTATGATACAACACCTGTTGTATCAGCACAGGCTGCACCGGTACCTGCTGTTTTAGAAGCAAGCACATCGGCTTTATCATAATAACAGGCAGTAAAAAGAATCATCAGACTTACTGCAAAAACTGCGGGAATTATTTTTTTCATTTGTGCGTTTATTTAGTTGTTCAATGATCCGGCGTCGATCCATTTTTTAATTTGCAGAACCTGGCAGGCAGGCATAGCGGCAATCCCTTTAGGCATAGCAGAATAGCCGGGTGTATGACTGATCGATCCATACAATCTTCCATTCAAAGCATATGTTTTTACCTGCGTGTAAGTAGACAAATCAATGCCACCACCGGGGCTTGCAGTGCTATGACAGCCTACACAACTGGTTTGCAGAATAGGTTGTACTGCTGCAGCGTAAGTGAATTTTGTAGTGTCGCAGCCATTGCAAACATTATTTTGGGCGCCCTGGTTAATCCATTTTGCCACTTTCGCAATCTGGTCGTTTGTGAATGCAGGCAGTGGCGGTAAAGGCATTCTTTCATTACCCGTTTTAACCAATACTTTATACAGTTTACTGCCTGATGCATTTCCGGCGCTCACGTATCTCATTATATTGGTATAGGTTGTAAGATTTACACCTTCGGCCTGGGTAATTGCGTCATGACAACCACTGGTGGTGCATCCTGAAGCAATCAGGGGTTGTATTTCATTTTGGAAATAAATAGTATCAGTACTGCAGGGAGATGTTCCTAAAACCGGTGTGCCACCACCTGTATTTGTGCCGCCACCATTACCCGCCAGATCATTCAATGCACCGGCTTCGATCCATTTTCTTACCTGCGTAATTTCACAAGCCAATAATTTTGCTCCACCTTTAGGCATTGGAGAATAACCGGCAGTATAACTAATAGATCCATATAATTTACCATTTAATGCAAATGCTTTTGCCATTGCATACGTGGATAAATCAACGCCACCACCGGGACTGGCTGCATTATGACAGCTCACACATTTATTTTTTAGTAATGGTTCGATAGCTGTACTGAATTTAAAATTCAGTGTATCGCAACCTGTAGTTGTTGTTCCACCACCATTTGCAGGATTGGTTGGTGAAGATGGTGCAAGAGGGTCTCCTGCCAATACAGGAACCTCATGTTGACAAGCAACGGTCATTAGCAGCAAACCGGCTGCAGCGAGCATAGTTGTGGACAGTACCTTTTTCATACGCATTTTTTAGTAAGTAAATAGTAGGTATAAGTCTGTCCAATGCCTATGGTATAATAAATACCATGCCATGAAACAAACAGGTTTAATTGATTTTAGTGCTTTAACTTTCTTTTAGGAAAATCGTAGATCCATCCAAGGAATACGCCCCTGCTGATAACGGGCTCCTTCCCTTTTCCTATTCCCCTGAGGGGCAGGTTTACATAAGGTTCTATTCTGAGATTACCGATATTACCGAATTTAAATTGATAGCCAAGACTGAGATTAGCTGTGGCAAATAGATTGCTGGTTTTATTGGTATAAAGCACCGACCCATCGTGCAGCACACCATTGATCTCTTCCTCATATTCATAAAATTCACGATTTACCAGGTAAGACGAGAAACCAACAGTGGCAAATAAATTATGCTTGCGGGTATTCAGGTAATCTATTTTTAATGTTACCGGAATTTCAATCAGCTTGTTTTCAGACTCAACCCATAGTATGGTGCCGGTAGCAGGTAATATTTTTTTGTTGACAAAAGATTCGCCTGCAGAAAAATATTCTTTCTTTTCAATATGAAAACCGGTTTCTATGCTGAGTGTTTTATTTAATTTATATCCAAGCACCACTGCCCAGCTATAACCTTTTCCGGGGTTGGGTTCAAACTTCAGAGAACTTTTATCTGTAGCATACAGCAATCCACTGTAAAAATGTTTGTTAGTAAAACTGCTTTTTGTTTTTGCTTTTGAAACAGCCTTTTGCGTGTTAGAAACAGTGGTATCAGCAGCCTTAACAATTTCTTTCAACGGTTCATTTGACTTTTTTACTTCAGGATTGGTTTCTTTGGCTACAACCACAGCATCTGTTTTACTTTTTGCATCAGCATTTTTAAGTGTTTCAGCAATTGCCTGTGCTTTCCCTGCATCTTTTGTATCTGATGGTTTATTTACTATCTCTTGTTCTTTTATTGCAGGTTTTGTTTCTGATTGAGCAGATTTTGCTGATACCGCATGGTCTTTAGCTGTTTTTGCACTAACCGTGTTATTTGTGTCGCCGGCCTTGTTAACCTTTTTATTTCTTACAATCAATTGTTTTACTTCGGGTGTATTGCCGGTTGTTTTTTGTTCTTTCAGATTAGCTGTTGCCAAAGGCTGGGTCTTTTTAATTGAATCGATCACTTTCTTATATACGGCATCGGCAATTTTGCTTTCAGTTTTTAATTCAGTATCAGCCTTCGTGTTCTTATTGTTTGTTATTGCTGTTTTGTTATTGTTGTTTGAAGGCCGGCGCAGGATCAATCCGGTTACCAGGGAAGAGATCACGCCAACGGCTATCAGTAAGAAAAGAACAAGAAGGAATTTTTTTCTGAAGAAAAACCCTTTCTTCTCTTCTTTCTCTTCCAGCTTATTTAAAACGTATTCCCAGTCGGAACTATCCGTATTCAGCGGATAATTCTCCGAGGAGCGTTTATATAAGTTTTCAAATTCTTTATCGTTATTAAGACTCATATCTTTTTTGTTTCAAAAAATTCTGACAATTTTTTCTGCAAAATTTCTTTTGCCCTGAAAAGGTTCGACTTGGATGCTCCAACGGAGATACCCAATGCTTCAGCTATTTCGGCATGGCTATATCCATCAATCACATATAAGTTAAAAACCTTCTGGTAGGCAGGTGGTAATTCTTTCAGGTAACAGATCAGTTCTTTATACAGTATTTTACTGTCGGCCTGCTCTGATTGATCGAGGATGTCCCAGCATTCTTCGTCTATTGCATCAATTTTCAGGTCGTTCTTTTTTGACCTTGATCTGTCGATAGACGTATTGATCACAATTCTTCTCAACCACCCCCTGAATTTTAGTTCCAGTACGGTATCATTATCCGTTAATTCAAATTGGGAAAGATTTTTAAAAGCTTTTACGAAAGAATCATTGGCGATCATCCTGGCATCATCATAATTAACAGAATACCTGAATGCGATCTTCAAAGCATACCCATAATAGCTCTCGTATAACCCGCGCTGGCTATTTCTATCTGCTTTTAAGCAACTCCTGAGAATGTGGTATAATGACTCCAATGCCTTTAATAATTATTTTCCTTGATAGACCAGACGACGGGCTTTTTTGATTGGTTGCGTTGAAAGGAAAAATTTTTTAAGCTCATTGCCGTGGTACCGGAAAACGCATGAGAAAAATTCAGATACCGGGGTATTTTGATTACCTAAAGGTAGCTAATCCAATAATGGTAAGTACCCATTAAACCGTGCCTTTGTGCCTTAGTGTGAAAAGAATATCACACTAAGGCACAAAGGCACGGTTTAATAGGGTGGTCTGCGGGTAGCAATGTTCCCCGCTATATTCAATTATTTATGGATATAAATTCCATCTGCCTGTGCGGTACAGGAAACAACCAGGTCGTTGATACAAACGTTTTCGGGTAAGTTGACACAATAAAAAGTAATATCCGCGATATCTTCGGCATGCAGTGGGGTAAAGCCTTCATACACCTGTTTGGCCTTTGATTCATCTCCTTTAAAACGTACCATAGAGAATTCTGTTTCAGCAGCACCGGGATGTATGGCAGTTACTTTAATATGATGCGGCAACAGATCAATACGCATAGCCTTGCTTAAAGCATCTACCGCATGTTTGCTGGCGCAATAGCCGTTACCTTCTTTATACACCAATTTGCCGGCAACAGATCCCATATTGATGATATGTCCTTTTTTTCTTTTCGTCATAAACGGTAACACAGCTTTGGTTACATACATCATGCCTTTCACATTCGTATCAATCATAGTGTCCCAGTCATCAAGATTGGCGTTTTCAAAGCTATCCCTGCCAAGGGCCAGTCCGGCATTATTTACTAATACATCTATATTATGCCAGTCTTCCGATAAATTTTCCAGCGCCGCAAAAACTTCGCTCCTTTTCTGAACATCAAACACCAATGGCAATACCTGGATATCATAATGTGATTGCAGGTCGGTTGCCAGTGCATGCAGCTTTTCTGCCCTTCTTCCGGTAATAATGCAATTCCAGCCTGCGGCTGCAAATTTTTCTGCTATGGCCTTTCCAAATCCTGAAGTGGCGCCTGTTATTAAGATGATCTTGTTCATGATGATGAAATGAGAAAGCAAAATTAGGAGATAATCGGCAATCGTGAACGTGAATCGTGAGTCGTCAGTCGTGAGTGAAAACTCATTGCCCATTCACGATTCACGTCTCACGATTAACGACTCACGATTCACCTGATCAGCACCAGCGTTCCTTTTCTGAAAACAATCCTTCCTTTGTAATCAACGCCTTCGGCCTGGTATACAAAGGTGCCGGCGGGTTGTGGCGTACCGCCAAAATTTCCATCCCATCCTTTATTAAGTTCATTGGTGGTAAAAACCATTTGTCCCCAACGGTTGTAGATGCTGAAATAATTCAGTTTAGTTATGCCGAATACAATTGGTTTACTGATATCATTCTTACCATCACCATTAGGTGTAAATGCAGAAGGCACTACAATATCAGGCCCGTTCTTATATACTTTAACCACTACTTTGTCTTCGGAATAACAACTGCCTATGCTTGCTCTTACAGTATAGGTTACAGAATCAATATCACTGCTTAATGTAGCGATCGGGTTGGCTATTGTGGGATTGCTTAACCCTGTTGCGGGTGTCCAGAAATAAGTTGAGCCACCACTTGCGTTCAGTTGCAGGGGTTCTTCGGGTACGGCAAAAGTATCTGAACCTGCATTGGCATAGATGGGGGGAATAACGGTTACTACAATCGTATCAGTTTTTGCTTTGGGGCAACCCACGGTATCTGTTGCTGTAAGAATATAGCTTGTTGTACTGGTAGGGCCTGCAACAGGTGTAAGGGTATTTTCGTTTATCAGGGTTTTAACAGGTCTCCAGAAGAAAACGGATCCGGTAATGCTGCCGTTTAACTGCACACGGCTTCCGTAACAGATTGTAACATCAGCGCCGGCCGCTGCATTGGGGTAAGGCGCCACTTTTACAAGGAAAGAATCCTTAGCCTGGCATTTACCCAGGTTAGCAACAACCAAATACTGCGTATTGGATAATGGTTGAACCAACGGGTTTTTAATATGCTGCACAAGTTCGCCGGTTGAGGCTGTCCATTGATAATTAAGCGCATCGCTTACCGGGTGTAAACGGATAGTATCTGTTTTGCAGATGCCTGTATCAACGCCAGCTTTTACTGAAATAAACTGCAGCACATTTACATTCACAGAATCGGTATTGGCGCAGCCATTATCATTTACCGATACATAATATTTCGTGGTGTCTTTCGGAAACACCAATGGTGAAGTGGTGGCTGCGTTGAGGATCCTTGTTTTATTAGGGCCATTAGCGGGTGTCCACAAAACAGACCCGCTATTGATATTTACTTTCAATGCCAGGGTATCAATACTGCAGATAAGTGTATCCCTGAATGGGAGGTTTAGTATCGGCTTATCTAATATGGTAAGGGGTTTGGTAATAGAATCAATACATCCTTTACTATTGGTCACAATCAATCTCACCTGTGCAGTAGCAGCGGCAGGATATTTCCATGCAGAATCTTTGCTGTGGGCGGTATCTGCTAATGTGGTATTATCTCCAAAATTCCATGCCCAGCTATTAACTGCCCCATACTTAGTAGTGGTGGCATCAAAGAATTGGTAGTTATTTAAATAACAGGTGCCGTTGATGGTAAAATTTGGGGCAAACCCGGGATACACTTTTACAAGTGATATAGCAGAATCCTGACAACCTCCTACTGCTGTAACTTTTAATTTAACCTTATAGGTTCCGCTATCCTTTCCGCTTTGCAGATAGTCGTAACTCGGTGTAGGGTTGGATGATGTATCTGTTGTAAGTGAAGGCACCCCAAAATCCCATAGATAGGAAATAATATTTGTACTGGTAGATTCATTCTGAAAACTCAGCGTAGTTCCATTACAGGTAATATAAGATGGTTTTAATGCTGCTCCTGTGAGCGTGCAATCATCTACCCGGATCTGGAAATCTTTTCTGTGTTCAGATATCTTGATGCCATTTCTGTACTCTTCCACTAACACAGCAATCAGATAAACACCTGTTGTTGCCGGGGCAATTCCTGTTACAATACCTGTATTAGCATCAATTGAAACACCTGCATCAAGAGGGCGCTGCGCAGTGTATGAACCAATATAATCAACTGAAATAAATGGTGGCGGATCTGAGTTTGCCGGAACAGGAGTAGTACTGCTTGCTCCAATATATCCATTGGTCAGTTTATAAACCAATACATCATTATCCGGGTCAATAGCTGAAAAATCGATATTTAATGGAGAACTCCTGCACACTAAGATGGTATCCCGCTTGTTAAAAACAGCATTCGAATTATCGGGTGCAAACGGATTATCAATAGAGCCGGGAATTTTTACCCAGTAGGTAGCACCAATATTATTCGAAATAATATTATTGATACCATTGATCCGGCAACATTGTGAGTGACTTACAAAATATCCCTCGGCCAAAGGGTCAAGATCGATGGTTGCTTCATAGGTGGCTACTGCATATTTGACTGCTGGTTTTGTATTGAGACATGGATTATAGTTGCTGAGATTCATGTACTCGTAGTTGGTTCTGACAGCCGTTACTGTTAATACAAACAGATTATTGTCTCCCCGAAAAACAGATATAGGATAAGATCCCCCCAAAGAAGCTACACCTGTACCACTTACTGTTGTATCCTTATAAAGCAGGAGGGTTATTTTGTAGGATAATTTGGCAGGGTTTGCAGCTGATTTGCCCAAATAGGTATAATATATCTCTCCCCCGGTTATATGCCTGCCATAAGAATTCAGCGACAAAAAAGTTAAAAGAATAATATATATGACTTTTTTCATGTCTCTGAACGCGCTTGTTTGCCTGCAAACGGTTAAATAATCTTTTTATGAAGTAACGAAAGCTCCGGTAAATAACGGTGAAAGTACAATTTGTGCTATTATTTAATCTATCAGAGCTCACTATTTAACGGAGTTTCAACATCTTTCCTTAAGATGAAATAAATGCATCGGATGCTGCTTTGGGGGAAACCTATCGGTGGAAATTTAACGGATCAGCACCACAGTGCCTTTGCGGAAAACTGTTTTGCCAAGATAATCGGTGCCTTCTGCTATAAAAACATAGGTACTGCCGGGTTGGGCGGTTCCCTGGTACATACCATCCCAGCCTTTGCCTAATTCGGTAGTAGTAAACACCAACTGCCCCCAGCGGTTATACATACTGAAATAATGGAGTTTTGTTATTCCAAGAGGTATGGGGCGGAGAACATCATTTTTTCCGTCGCCATTGGGTGTAAAAGCAGAGGGTACAATAATATCCGGCCCTTTTTTGTACACCCTGATAACTATATCATCTTCTGCAAAACAGAACTGGCCATCATACACCCTTACTTTGTATTTGACCGAGTCAACCGTATCATACAGGGTAGCAATAGGGTTATAAACTGATGGATCGCTTAACCCTGTTTCGGGACTCCAGATATACCGTTGCCCGCCTGTAGCAATCAACTGGATGGGCTGGCCGGGCAGTGCTATCGTATCATTTCCTGCATTGGCTATTACACGGGGAATCACTGTGATCAGCAAAGTATCTGTTGCCGGTTTGGGGCAACCCAGCGTATCACTCACCCAAAAAATATAATTCGTTGTTTTAGAAGGCGCGGCAAATGGATTGACCGTATTGGCATTCAGTAAACTATTAGCCGGCGTCCAGCGCACCACTGAGCCTGTTGCAGTTCCGTTTAACCGGATGTTGGTACCAAAACAGATGGTGGCATCAAGGCCCGCATTGGCCAAAGGGTAAGACACTGCTTTAACAATCACTGTATCATGATCTTCGCATTTACCAAGATTGGCGGTAACAATATATTGTGTATTGACCAAGGGCTGTATGAGCGGATATTTTACACCGGCAATATTTACACCCGTGCTGGCTGTCCACCGATAACCCAATGCCGCACTAACCGGCCGCAAACGGATGGTATCTGTTTGACAGATCGTGGTATCGCTGCCCAGTGTTACTTTGATAAATGGCAACACATTAACCGTTACAGAATCCGAATTCACACAGCCATTATCGCTTAATGAAACATAATATTTTGAAGTGGTTTTAGGATAGACCAATGGCGTAGCGGTATTGGCATTCAGAATATGTGTGTCGGAAGATGTCCACGAAAAAGTTCCGGTATTAAGTACCGGTATGGCCAATGTATCAATGCTGCAGATCAGGGTGTCTTTGAAAGGTAATTGCAGGATGGGTCTGTCGCTCACGATAAAATCTTTATGCAGACTGTCGATACACCCTTTGGTATTGGTTACTACAAGACTGATATTTTTAGTTGACGGCGAGGGATATTTGTATGTTGGATTTTTTATAGAAGAAGTATCTGTATCCGTATTCAGCTCTCCAAAATTCCAGGCCCAACTGTTTACCGTACCAAAAGGCGAAATGGTTACATCTTTAAACTGAAAGGGATTCAGGTAGCAACTTCCGATGATATTAAAATTGGGCTTGAAACCGGGATACACCAGTACATTGGTGTTGGCTGAACCAACACATCCATTCGGGCCTGTTACAAAAAGTGTAGCCTTGTAACTGCCTGTATCAGCATACGTAAAGTTTACCACCGGATCGGCAGATGTTTGTCCGGATGGATCGCCAAAATTCCATGCATAAGAAGTAATGGAAGATGAGGTAGAAAGATTTTCGAAGTGGACCGTATAATCATTGCACTGGATAATTTTCTCCGGTAATACCGCTTCCACAAAATCGCAGTTCTGCACTTTTAAAATAAAGTCTTTGCGATGCTCTGAAATGGCCTTCCCGTTTCTCCATTCTGTGATACATACATTCACTACATAACTGCCTTCTGGCGGCGCAATGCCACTGATGATACCGGTTGTGGCGTTGATCCTTACACCGTTACCAAGAGGAAGGTTACCGTCGTAAGGAAAAGCATACGGTAATGAAACAAGATTAAGGTTTGGCGGAGGGGGTGTATTATTACTTCCGCTGCCGGAAGTATAGGCATCACAAAAAGTATAACTCAGCGAATCTTTATCGGGATCATTTGCGCCAAAATCTAGTTTAAATGATTTGCTGGCGCATACAAGTGCCGTATCCCGCAGGTTAAACTGCGGACTGCTGTTATGCCCCTCGGGAAGGGTAGCTGTACCCGGTATCCTGGTAATATAATTACTGCCCACATTAGTGGCTTGTGCAAGATTGGATATATTATCTACCCGGCAACAGCCTATTCTTGATAAAGTATATCCGCCTACATTATCCGGCAGGGTAATAACTGCCGACCATATTCCATATTGGTAACACACACTTACATTGCCTACCAGGCAGGGAAAAGCTGCTGTATTCAGCGAAATAGTAGTAATAGGCTGCACAGGTTCTAACGGCAACACATACACTTGCTGGTTATTGGCATAAATACCAACGGTTACCGGTTCGTTTTCCAATAAGGGGCCGTTTGAATCGCAGGACCTGAATAAGCGGAGCGAAACTCTATAGGTACTGGTTCCAAAAAGCGTACCGGGACCCATATATTCATAATATAATTCACCCCCTGCCACATGCCTTGCTGTTGCCTGTAATGAACAGATAAGAAAAACAACTATGAAGAACCCATTCTTCATGAGTTATGCATTATGGTCGGTTAATAAAATCCAACAGGATATCGTTCATCTGACCGGTAGCTTCCCACATGCCCATGTGCCCGGTATGCTGCAACACATGAATATACGAAATAAGGGGAAGCGGTGTTTGCTGCATCAGATCTGCCATCGGCGCCGCTATATCTTCGGTTCCTATAACGAAGAGAACAGGTAAGGGGTTGCTTTTCAAAACATTTGTTCTGTCGGGCCGCCGCATCATGGCAAGGGTGTATTGTTGTAAGGCTTTATTCGTAAAATTTTTAGACGCTTTAATCAGTGCAGCTACCTGTTCGGGGTATGCTTCTTTAAACTGCTCACCAAACAGATTAGGGATAGTCGTTTTCAAAAATGCATAGCCTCCATAGGATTCTATCAACTCAATGCTCCTTTCGCGATTCTTCTTTTTTTCTTCATTATCCGCAAAAGCAGTTGAATGCACCAATCCAAATCCGGTTAACAATAAGGGATATTTTTCTGCAAAAGCCAGTGTAATATATCCACCCATGCTATGGCCCAGCATGGTACAGTGCAAAATATTTTCGTGCAGTAATAATGCATGAATACAATCTGCATAATCTTCTATAGAAATATAATCGTCATCAAACTTACTTCCCTCCTCTAATTTTAACTTTTGACTTTTAACTTTTGACTTATCCAGTAATCCAGACTTCCCCGACCCCGGTAAATCCGGCACGATCAGTAAACAATGTTGTTTCAAAAATGCTATCTGTTTATCCCAGATATGGCTGTCTTCTCCAAAACCATGCAACAGGATAACAGGTTTCCCTTTCCCTTCTGTTCGATAAGAAATAATGGTGTTGTTATATGAAAATGATTTCTCCATTGATCATGCTTTTCTAAGCTGTACAAACCGCGCAAGAAATAAAAGTGTAACAGGTATAAACGCAGAATTGATCTCTTGCGGTAACCAGAACCAGGTGATCAATACAAGCGCATAAAGAAAAGCACAGACAGTAAAATATTTCCTGAGCCAGCCTGGATTTTTCCAGAGCGCAAATGCAGCAATCAAATGTGTAGGCAGCGCCCACAAAAGATTGTAATTGGCAGCACAGGATTTATGGTCTGTTCCAAACCACATAAACAGTAATAAACAACCGATCAGGCCTGTGCCCAGAAACAATACAAAATCAAAGACCCTGGCAATGGATTGTGCAGCTTTATTTTTGATAAAAGAGATGCTGCCGATTAATATGGCTGCTGCACTAAAAACAATGAATGGCCAGTTATTCCCCGGTGCATCAGTTCTTGTGCCGGTAAACAGTAATGTTTTGCCTGAGATGATTGATGAGTGATTGGCTGGGCGGGCACTGTCAACACCTTTCATTAAATAATCGGGCAGAAACATGGATTCTTCGATAGTTACTTTTCTATCAACAGGACTGCCCAATACTAAATCTATCCCCAGTTTGCTCCATGATTTTCCGCCTCTATCAAGATAGTTATGCAACTGGTTTCTGAAACTGGTGCCCTGGGGCACGATGGGATGTTCCACTTTTAATCCGGCATATTGTATCAATATATCCCTAACTCTTGAGGTACAATTGTTATACTGAAAATCATATTTATAATACCTGTTGGCGCCCTGCATATTATCGGAAAGCGCTTTGGCTATTGCTTTTTTTGTATCGCCACTCACAGCCAGTTCCTGCTCATACACATTCCTGTTCTCTACCTGGTATTCGTACATAAACTGCGGCACTGTTTGTACCGATAAAAAATAGTCCAGCTTACCCCGCGTAAACTTGATATAAAAATCAGGATCATCAAAATCAAATGTGCCGTAATTATAGATGTAGTCGGTATGTTGCGTACTGTCGATAATGCGGATAGCGGTATGGCCAAATGTTGCATACAGTTCATCGCCCGGCGCACAGGTAAGTAAGCTGATGCGCATGTGTGATGAATCTGTTTGTGCAACAAGCGTTTTGCTGAACAACAGCACCATCCATAAAAATAGCAGCCCTGATTTTTTCACTGTTTTTTTTTGAAAGATACATCTCTTTTGTTTTTGAAATGTTACCAAATAGCTGTTTAAAGTTAATGCCCGGAACATAAAAAAGGTGGTTAAAAATTTTAACCACCTTCCTTACAACTTATTACTTATTACTTACAACTTAAAACGCAACTATCACTTCCTGCTGTAATTCGGAGACTCCTTGGTAACGTATACATCGTGCGCATGACTTTCGTTCATACCTGCATTGGTAATTTTTACAAAAGTAGATTGCTGCAATGCCTTAATGTTTTTAGCGCCGCAGTAACCCATGCCCGAACGTAAACCACCCACATACTGGTAAACGATCTCGCTCAGTGTGCCTTTATAAGCCACACGTCCCTCAATACCTTCGGGAACATATTTTTTGATATCAGCTTCCACATCCTGGAAATAACGGTCGCCGCTGCCCTGGCTCATGGCACCAAGGCTACCCATGCCACGGTATTCTTTAAACTTACGTCCTTCATAAATAATCGTATCTCCGGGACTTTCTTCCACACCTGCAAACACACTACCCATCATCACCACATTGGCACCTGCTGCCAATGCTTTCACCATATCACCTGTATAACGGATACCACCATCTGCAATTACCGGAATGCCTCTTGCTTTCAACGCATTGCTTGCTTCAATGATAGCGGTCAGTTGCGGAACACCCGCGCCTGCCACAATACGTGTAGTACAGATAGATCCCGGCCCGATACCTACTTTCACGCAATCAGCACCTGCATCTGCCAATGCTTTGGCACCTGCTGCTGTCCCTACATTACCTGCGATGATCTGTAAACTTTTAAAATTTTTTCTGAGCGCTTTCAACGCCTGTATCACACCCTTGCTATGGCCGTGGGCGCTATCAAGTGTAACAACGTCTACACCAACATTCTGTAAGGCAGAGGCCCTGTCCATTAAATCTTTGGTAATGCCTAATGCAGCACCCACCAATAACCTTCCGAGGCCATCTTTGCAGGCATTGGGATAATTTCTGATCTGCAAAATATCACGGTAAGTGATCAGGCCTATCAGTTTGCCCTGCCTGTTTACTACCGGCAGTTTTTCAATCTTATACTGACGTAAAATTTTTTCCGCTTTCTTCAGATCGGTGCCTTCCGGTGCCGTGATGAGGTTTTCTTTGGTCATCACCTCTTTTACCTTACGGCTCTTATCTGTTTCAAAACGAAGATCGCGATTGGTTAATATTCCAACCAGTTTCTGATTAGCATCAACAATGGGAATACCACCGATCTTATTTTCTTTCATCAGCTTCAGCGCATCGCCGATGGTAGCGTCTATTAATAAAGTGATGGGATCAATGATCATCCCGCTTTCACTTCTTTTTACTTTCCTTACCTGTTCTGCCTGGCGTTCAATACTCATGTTCTTGTGCAGTATACCCAACCCGCCTTCTCTTGCAAGTGCGATGGCTAAACTGGCTTCCGTTACGGTATCCATAGCGGCAGAAAGCATCGGAACATTAAGGATGATGTCTTTGGTAAGATTAGAACGGATGTCTGTTTCGCGCGGAAGAACTTCACTAAATGCAGGTACTAATAATACATCGTCAAACGTGAGGCCTTCGCCGAAGAATCTTGATTGAGCAGACTTGCTGCGGGGAGAAGTATTTCTTGTTGCCATGTGCAAAGATAGCGTAGCGGCTAAATTCGTTCCAAAACTTTTTCTGTGAGGCAACGGATAAAACTGCATAAAATCCTGCGCCTTAGCGCCTTTGCACGAAAAAAAGCACGTTAAGGCGCAGTGGATATGACTAACATATGATAAGTTTTTAAAACCGGTAACAGCATCTGCCCTCTAAATGATAATTGTATTTACATTTGATCAATGACCCGGCCCGCTCCTACTGCAGATACCCCTTTTTTTAATTGGCAATTCGGATTACTCTGTTTAAGCAATTTCCTGTTCAGCGCCAGCTTTAGTATGATGTTGCCCGAACTGCCTGGCTATATTACCCAATTAGGTGGTGCCGAATACAAGGGTTTGATCATCGCTTTGTTTACGTTAATGGCAGGTATAGCCAGACCATTCAGCGGTAAATTAACCGATACCATTGGCAGGGTTCCTGTAATGATATTCGGCTCGCTTGTTTGTGTGGTTTGCAGTTTATTGTACCCGGTACTTACTACTGTTAGCGGTTTTTTATTGTTGCGTTTTTTTCATGGTTTCTCCACCGGGTTCAAACCCACAGCAACATCTGCTTATGGAGCAGATGTTGTGCATGAATCAAGACGCGGTGAGGCTTTGGGGGCATTAGCCATTGGCTATTCACTGGGGTCATCGGTTGGCCCTATGATGGGCAGTTACCTGGTGATGGATTATTCTTATAACACCATGTTTTATATTTCTTCTTTATCTGCCCTTGGCTCTGTGATCATTTTATACAATATCAAAGAAACCCTTCCCAACCCGCAAAAGTTTTCGTTGAAGCTCTTAAAGATCAATAAAACAGATGTGTTTGAGAAAACAGCCGTTAGGCCTGCGGTGATCATGTTTCTGTTAACTTTTTCTATCGGATGTGTCGTTACTTTATCACCCGATCTCAGCGAGTCGGTTGGCATGCATAACAAAGGTTTTTTCTATACCTGTTATACGATCACCTCCCTGCTCATCCGTTTTGCTGCAGGAAAATCTTCCGACAGGTATGGACGGGTGATTGTGCTGGTCTACTCTGCTTTTACCATGGTGATTGCCATGGTGATCCTGGCGCTGGCGCATTCAGTGGCAATGATCATTGTAAGCGCTTCTATTCTTGGCTTAAGTGTTGGAATGAATGGCCCCACCATCATGGCATGGGCTGTAGATCTTTGTAGAGCAGAAAATCGTGGTCGCGCAGTAGCTTCTGTTTATATTGCTCTTGAACTGGGCATTGGCAGTGGCGCTTTTATATCTGGATGGATCTATCAAAACCGTTTGGGAAACCTGCTATACGCCTTCCTGCTTCCGGGCTTAATGGCGTTTATTGCTATGTTCTTATTGATTGCCTGGCGCAGAAAAGAAAATCAACAGCGCGTCGAAGAACAAACAACCATCTACGATCTTACCGAATAATTCACCCTTCTCTCTGTGAAACTCCTATGCTCCGTGGCCTCTGTGTTGAAAATAATTTTCACTATCGGGTGTGCTTTTTTTTAACACAGAGATCACAGAATGACAGAGGTACACAGAGAGAAATGTTACCCGAAGTCGATCTCAGTATTATCACCAATGTTTAAACTTCTGCTCAGGCCTTTAACAGCGGCATCACTTCCAATCAGTGAATTATCCAGCACCACTTCATACAGGCTGGTGTATGAACCAATGATACTATCGCGGATGATGGAATGTTTAATAGTGGTATTGGCACCGATGGCCACATGCGGACCAATGATGGCATTAGAAATATCGCAACCTGACGCTATACTTACCGGAGGGATGATGATAGTGTCTTTAAACTCGTGCGTGCCTGAAACATTACCGCCAAACTTTTTTAACAGCGTGGCATTGCTTTCAAGCAGGGTTTCTTTCTTACCGCAGTCAAACCAGTTCTTCACTTTAAACGCCTGAAACTTTGCACCACGCTTGATCATGCAGTCAAGCGCATCTGTAAGATTGTATTCGCCAAACGATTTGATGTCACTGGTGAATAAATGATGCAGGCATTCAAAAAGAAAATTGGTTTCCTTTATTTTATACAAACCCACCAACGCCATATTGCTTTTGGGGATGGCTGGTTTTTCAACCACCTGTTCTATAAACCCATCTTCTCCAACAGATGCTACACCAAAATTTCGCGGGTCATCCACTTTTTTAATACCCAGCATGCTGTGCGGACTGTTCACCACTTCCTTCACATCATACTCGCAAATGGTATCGCCCAAAACAACAAATACTTCATCTGTGCCTACAATATTTTTTGTCAGCTCAATCGCATGTCCTGTTCCCTGTCTTTCATTCTGAAAAACAAAATGGGTTGTCAGGTCAGGATAGGTTTGCTTTACATAATCCTGGATTTTCTCTCCCAGATAGCCAACAATAAAAATAAACTCGTTGATGCCAGCTTCGTGCAATTGGTCTACAATAAAGCTCAGGATCGTTTTACCTGCAATAGGTATGAGTGCCTTGGGTTGTGTATAAGTATGCGGCCTTAACTTGGTTCCTGCTCCGGCCACGGGAATAATCGCTTTCATGGGGGTCTTTTAGTTTTGAAATAGTGCCGCCATCATTCACACTGTTTCCCTTGCGTTTGTCAGACACATTTTTCAAGAGGCCGAAATTAGGAAAATATGCCAATAGGGCAAGAAACAAGATTCGAGAGGCAAGAAGCAAGGGACAAGGTTCAAGAAACAAGAATCAAGGAACAGGGATCAAGAAACAAGAATCAAGGAACAGGGATCAAGGAACAGGGATCAAGGAACAGGGATCAAGGAACAGGGATCAAGGAACAAAAGCCAAGCGACAAGATTCAAGAAACAAGGGTTAGGGGAAGGGATTAAAATTTATATTAATAAAAAAATAATGTGTGTTAATCACAGCCCCGCACCCCCAATCCAAGCTCTTGAACCTTGCTTCTTGACCCTTGGCTCTTGCCTCTTGAGCCTTGAACCTTGCTCCTTGTCCCTTGAATCTTAACACTTGAATCTTGCCTCTTGTTCCTTGAACCTTGTCCCTTGGCTCTTGAATCTTGGCTCCCGTCTCTTATCTTTGCCGCAAATTCAAGATAATGCAAAGAGATACCCTCGTTTTTGACCTGATTAAGCAGGAATTGGAGAGACAACGTCATGGAATTGAACTGATTGCCTCTGAAAACTTCACCAGTTTGCAGGTAATGCAGGCCATGGGAAATGTAATGACCAATAAATATGCAGAGGGCTATCCCGGTCGCCGTTATTATGCCGGTTGCGAAATTGTTGACCAGACCGAACAATTGGCCATCGATCGCTTAAAACAAATCTTTAATATAGAATACGCCAACGTGCAGCCCCATAGCGGAGCCCAGGCAAATGCTGCGGTAGCACTGGCAGTGTTACAACCCGGTGATGCTATTTTAGGACTTGATCTTAGCATGGGCGGACACTTAACGCATGGTTCTGCTGTTAACTACAGCGGTAAATTATACAAACCTCATTTTTATGGTGTAACCCGTGAAGGCGGCCTGGTAGATTACGACATGCTGGAAGCCAAAGCACGCGAGGTAAAACCAAAACTGATCATATGCGGTGCCAGCGCCTACAGCCGCGACTGGGATTATGCACGTATCCGCAAAGTAGCTGATGAAGTTGGGGCATTGGTAATGGCAGATATTGCACACCCTGCCGGACTGATCGCTAAACAATTATTGAAAGATCCTTTTGATCATTGTCATTTTGTTACCTCAACCACCCATAAAACTTTGCGCGGCCCACGTGGCGGTATCATTATGATGCGCAAAGATTTTGAAAACCCATTTGGTTTAAAAGATGTGAAAGGCAATATCCGTATGATGAGTAACCTGCTGGATATGGCTGTTTTCCCAGGCATCCAGGGTGGCCCGTTGGAACACGTGATTGCTGCAAAAGCTGTTGCCTTTGGCGAAATTTTGAGTGATGAGTTTACCGCTTATGCCAACCAGGTAGTTAAAAATTCACAGGCCCTTGCCAAAGCGTTGGTTGCAAAAGAATACCAGATCATCAGTGGTGGAACAGATAACCATTTGGTGCTGATCGACCTCCGCAATAAAAATATCAGCGGTAAAAAAGCAGAACAGGCTTTGGTGCTGGCCGATATTACTGCCAATAAGAACATGGTGCCTTATGACGACAAGAGTGCGTTTGTTACTTCCGGTATCCGCTTAGGCGTTCCTGCCATTACCACAAGAGGTATGAAAGAAGAGCATATGGATTTTGTAGTAAACGCTATTGATAAAGTATTGATGAATGCAGATGATACCAATATCCTGCAGGCAGTAAGAAAAGATGTGAACGATTTTATGACGCAGTTTGTTTTGTATCCTGAACTTGGATAAATAACTCTGTGTACCTCTATTTCTCTGTGTACTCTGTGTTGAGAATAAAAAAATGATGGCTTAGCATGTTACTTTTTTTCAACACAGAGGTCTCAGAGGTTAGGTGTTACACAGAGGGCTAACTGAATAAAAAACTGATTGTATGATACAAAGATTACAAACAATTTGGCTGCTGGCAGCATCGCTTCTGGCATTTGCCGGTTTGAAACTTTCGTTCTTCAGTGGTAATATCATGGTAGAGAATGTGAAGCAGTTTCAGAATTTTACTGCCATGAGTAGTTTGCCACTGATGGTATTAACCGTTGCAGTAGCCATTGCTTCGCTGATAGCGATCTTTTTGTTTAAAGACAGGAAATTGCAGTTCAAAATCACTTTGGCTGTTTTGTTTCTGTCGTTGCTGAACCTGTTGTTGTATTTTTTGAAAACAAAAGAGTTTGTTGATACCGAATGGTCGATGGACCTTACTTCGCTTATTTCTTTTTTCATCCCATTATTTTTACTACTGGCTGCAAGAGGAATTTATAAGGATGATAAGCTGGTGAAAAGCGTTGATAGATTGAGGTAGTTTTTGTTTGCCACAGAATACACAGAAAAACACAGAATATTAGCCGCAGATTCGCAGATTAGAAAAATAATCTGCGAATCTGCGGCTTCACTATTTCTACAGGAACTTCCCGGTATAACTTTCTTTAATTTTTTTAATTCCTGCCGGAACACCTGCGTACACAAGGTTTCCACCCGCATCGCCAGCTTCCGGGCCGAGGTCGATGATCCAGTCGGCTGATTTGATCACATCGGTATTGTGTTCTATCACAATCAAAGAATGCCCCTGCTCTATCAATGCATTGAATGATGCGAGCAATTTTTTGATATCATGGAAATGTAATCCGGTAGTAGGTTCATCAAACACAAACAGCAGGTGGCCAATCCCTTTCCCCTTACCAAGAAAACTGGCTAATTTTACACGCTGCGCTTCACCACCACTTAAGGTATCGCTGCTTTGTCCAAGTTTGATATAGCCAAGCCCCACATCCTGCAAAGGCTGAATAGCATTTTTGATCAGCTTTTCATCAGCAAAAAAATCAATGGCTTCATCTACGCTCATTTCCAGCACATCAAAAACACTTTTTCCTTTGTACTGCACTTCCAGTACTTCTTCTTTAAAACGTTTGCCGCCGCAGGATTCGCAGGTAAGGTGTACATCGGCCAGAAACTGCATTTCTACAACCTGTTCGCCTTCGCCCTTACAGGTATCGCAACGTCCTCCATCCACATTAAAAGAAAAATGCTTGGGTTGAAAGCCGCGTGTTTTAGATAAGGGTTGCTTTGCATACAGATCGCGTATCTGGTCGTATGCTTTAATATAGGTAATGGGGTTACTGCGCGATGATTTACCAATGGGGTTCTGGTCAACCATTTCTATCTGCGAAATATAATCCACATCACCACTGATATTTTTATGCAGTCCTACCTTCTCGGCAAATTCCCCTTTCAGTTTTCGTAATGCCGGTATCAATATCTGTTTTACCAAAGTGGTTTTACCGCTTCCGCTCACACCACTTACTACACACAAGGTATTTAATGGAAATTCAACAGTGATGTCTTTGAGGTTGTTTTGTCTTGCGTTCTCAACCTTAATACTCCGGTTCCATTTTCTAACAGTTTTAGGAGCGTCGATACTGAGTTTGCCGGTGAGGTATTTTCCTGTGAGACTTTCGGGGTTGGCTACTATTTCATCATAATTACCTACGGCCACCACTTCACCACCCAGATGAGATGCCAGCGGACCCATATCGATAATATAATCTGCTTCGCGCATCATCATCTCATCATGCTCTACCACCACCACCGTATTACCAAGATCGCGCAGCGATTTTAATACAGCGATCAACCGCACGGTATCTCTTGAATGCAAACCAATAGAAGGTTCATCAAGGATGTATAATGAGTTAGTGAGGTTGCTGCCAAGGCTTCTTGTTAACTGTATGCGCTGGCTTTCTCCACCACTTAATGAATTGGCTAAACGGTTTAGGGTAAGATAACCCAGGCCAACATCTATCAATGTTTGCAGGCGTTGATGAATTTCAATCAGGATCCGTTTGGCAACCTGTTTATCATGCTCAGATAATGTTAATTCATCAAACCATGTTTTCAGGTCTTTCACCTGCAGCTCACATAATTCGCCAATATGTTTGCCGGCAACTTTAACATACAAAGCTTCTTTGCGTAAACGATACCCTTTGCAATCCGGGCAATTGGTCCGGCCCCTGTACCTGCTAAGTAATACGCGGTATTGAACCTTGTATAAATTCTGTTCTACTTCTTTAAAGAAATCATCAATACCCTGCACATTGCCTTCGCCCTTCCATAACTGATCGTATTGTTCTTTGGTAAGATCGATGATGGGTTTATGAATAGGGAAACCGAATTTACCTGCACCTTTCACAAACTGGTCGCGCCACCAACCAAGTTTCTCACCTTTCCATGGAGCAACGGCACCCTCGTATACACTTAACCGTTTATCGGGAATCACCAGGTCGGCATCAATCCCCAGCACCTGGCTAAAACCTTCGCATACAGGGCAGGCGCCAAATGGGTTATTGAAAGAAAATAAATTAGGTACCGGCTCTTCAAACTGGATACCATCCAGTTCAAACTTATTGCTGAAGTGCATCAACTTTATTCCGTCCACTTCCAGGTACATTTCTCCTTCCCCTTCATAAAAAGCAGTGCCAATAGAATCGGATAAACGATGCAGGTCGTCTTCTTCAAAAGCTTTTGTTACAACACGATCAATGAGGATGAAAGTTTGGAGTTTGGAGTTTGGAGTTTGGAGTTGTTTTTTTAACTCTTTATCAGGTAACTCAAGCAGCTCTTCTATTCTTGCAATAACTCCAGACTCCAAACTCCTAACTCCAGACTCCCTTATGTACATCCTTGAAAACCCTTTCTGCATCAATATATTCAGCTCTTCGCGTGTTTCGCGTTTGGGGTGTTGTTTAAAGGGAACAATGATCACCACCTTAGTACCTTCCTTCATTGCGGTGATCTGGTTCAGTACATCGGCCACATCATCTTTCTTCACCTCCTTACCACTCACCGGCGAAATAGTTTTACCTGCACGGGCAAATAACAGGCGCAGGTAATCATAGATCTCCGTCATGCTGCCCACTGTACTTCTGGGTGTACGAGTGATCACTTTTTGCTCAATGGCAATGGCGGGGCAGAGCCCTTTGATATAATCAACATCAGGCTTTACCATTCTTGCCATAAACTGCCGGGCATAAGCGCTAAGGCTTTCTGCATAACGGCGCTGGCCTTCTGCAAAAAGTGTATCGATGGTAAGAGATGATTTACCGCTACCCGATACGCCGGTTACCACAATCAATTTATTGCGCGGAAAATTTACGGTAACATTTTTAAGATTGTGTACCCGTGCGCCTTTCACCACGATATTGCCTGAATCTTCTTTTACAGATTCTATTTTGAGAGATTTTGTTTTCGTTGTTGCCATACTGTGAGCAAATTAAACACATTATTGACGGTAACGTTTAGAATAGGGTACCCAAAAACAAGTTTTTTGCTGCCGTTCGTCACAAATCCTGAAAGCCGAAAATGTGCATAACCTCAACCCCTGAAAACATTCTTTTCCACAAAAAAGTACAGACATGAAAAGATGTATAATTTGTTGTTGAATTATAATGAGTTAGTGTATCAACACTCAAGAAAAAGTTCCACTGATATCCTGAAAATTTGAAAAATTCTGACTCAAAAACAATGTTATGAGAACATTAGACCATGCGTCTGATACTGAACTGATACGGGCTTTCCAGGACGGCGATACAGCCGCCTTTGAAACCCTTATCTACAGATATAAGGATAAAGTTTATTCCTCCATCCTCTTTTTTGTGAAGGATACTTACCTGGCGGAGGACCTGTTCCAGGACGTGTTCATCAAGATCATTGATACGCTGAAGAACAAGCGTTACACAGAAGAGGGTAAATTTTTGCCCTGGGCATTGCGTATTGCGCATAACCTGTGCGTGGATTATTTCAGGAAGGTAAAACGCACCCCTGCCATCCGTACGAGTGATAATAAAGATATTTTCGAAATATTACAGATCTCAGAAGAAGGGCCCGACAGTAAAATTATGCAGGGCCAGAGCCATGAGCGTGTTCGCAAAATGCTTGACCTGCTGCCCGAAGAACAACGCGAGATCATTGTGCTGCGCCATTTTGCCAACCTGAGTTTTAAAGAAATCGCCCTTGTTACCAATTGCAGTATCAATACAGCGTTGGGCCGTATGCGTTATGGGCTGATCAATTTAAGAAAGATGGTGGTGGAGAAGCAGATCGTTTTATAACCGAAACAAGACTGATACAAAAAGAAACGTCCTTCGTAACTACGAAGGACGTTTCTTTTTAAAAACCTGCGCCTTTGCGGCTTTGCGTGCCTATTTTCTAGCCAAACCGCAGGATATAATGAGTTATTTATTTGTTCCAAATACTTCCTTCCCACACTGCAACCATTGCCTGTACTCTTTCGGATCGGATGTATAGCCCACAGGATTATTCAGGAGTTTTTCGTTGGTATCCAAAATCACATACAAAGGCTGTGTTGACTGTTTAAAATTTTCTGTCTGAAAAGTTGCCCACTTATCGCCGATGCTGATAATGTCTTTGGTATTACCATCTTTAAATGTGTAGGTAAACCGTTTTTCCGCAGGCAGGTTTTCCTTATCGTCTACATACAATGAAACAAGGATAAAATTTTCTTTGATAAAGCTAAACACTGCAGGGTCTGTCCATACATTCTCTTCCATTTTGCGACAGTTAACGCAGGCCCAGCCGGTAAAATCTATCAGCAAAGGTTTGTTTTGCTCTTTGGCCAGTTGCAGGGCTTTTTCATAATCGTTAACCACATTGGCTTCAAGGCCTTTTCCGTGCACATTGCTTTTACCATACACACTATAACTGAATGGTGGCGGAAAACCGCTAAGCAACTGCAGGTTGGCATATTTGCTTTGTGTAACACCGGGAAGTAAATACAGGGTAAACAGCAGCGCTATTGTTCCCAGCACTTTTCTTCCGGTACTTATTTTCATTCCTTTATAATCGTGCGGCAGTCGCAAAATACCGAAGAGGTACAAGGTTAATCCACTGCCTATCAAGATCCAGATACCAATAAATACTTCGCGTTTTAATAAACCCCAGTGCATCACCAGATCGGCGTTGGATAAGAATTTGAAAGCCAGTGCCAGTTCTAGAAAAGCCAGCACTTTTTTTACCGTATCCAGCCATCCGCCCGATTTTGGCAAGGAGTGTAACCAGTTTGGAAAAATGGCAAACAATGCAAAAGGCAATGCCAGCGCCAAGCCAAATCCGGCCAATCCCCATGTTAACTGCCAGGCGCCGCCACTTAATGAGCCCACCAGTAAAGAACCAAGTATAGGGCCGGTGCAGGAGAAAGAAACGATGGCAAGTGTAACCGCCATAAAGAAAATGCCGATCACACTTCCCAACCCGCTTTTCGAATCGGCTTTGCTGGCAATATTGGCAGGCAGGGTTATTTCGAAATAGCCAAAGAAAGAAATAGCAAAGAAGATGAAGATGATAAAAAATATCACATTCAGGGTAGAATTGGTGGAGATATTATTAAAGATCTCCGGCTGCACATTGCCCAGAATATGAAAAGGCACGCTGGCCAGTAAGTAAATTAAAAAAATAAAAAAGCCATATAAGGCACCATTGCGGATGGCCTGTTTCCGGTTAGCGGCTTTCTTGGTGAAAAAAGAAACCGTAACGGGTATCATCGGGAATACACAGGGTGTAAGCAATGCAATTAAACCACCTAAAAATCCTAACAGAAAAATAGACCACCAACCATTGCTCGCTACTGTGTTTTTCTTACCGCAATCTTTTACAGGGTGGGCCAAATCTATAGTGGTTAGTTTTATTTTTTTAGCATCTTCAGAAACAGAAGAACCTCCTTCGAGCGCCACTTCAAAAACCTGTTCTGCGGGATGAAATTCATCCTGCTTGCCAAGATTAGCAGCAATCGTACCTTTTAAAGTTGCGGGAATAAACCCTTCTATTTTTACCTGCTGTTTTATTTCTATGCTGCCGGTAAATACAGTTACTTTCTGACCGGGGAAAACAGGGTCGCTGATGCTTTGCGGAGCCTTATCGTAAACAATTGCATTGGGTAGCTGTGCTTTTTCGTAACCAGGTACAAACTTTGGCTGTTCCAGGCCTTCTATTGAAGGATTGCTGCCGTATAAATGCCAGCCTGCCGGAATAGTTGTTTTAGCAGAGAGTTCGTATATGCCGTTACTGAGTTTTTTTGACTGCACCTGCCACTGCAGCAAACTATCTGTTTGTGCAGAAACAAAAATGGACAACAAAACAGCAATACATAAAAAGGATATCTTTTTCATTTGCATTGCGGGATTATTGGAGCTTCAGGTCGAATGATTGTTTTGTTGGTGGTAAACAATGGCTGTCATCGCAAAGCATGTATTCAATTACGCCACTAACACTTGTTTTGATTTTGCCTTTTAGTTTTACGGATTGCACAAACTGTACTTTATCTGAATAGAACAGTACGTCTGTATTAAAAATATTATCAAATACTTTTTCCAGTTTGCCTATTTCTTTAACTGATCCGTTTTTTACCACGAGTGGATTTACTTTAAACTTAATACTGGTAGGAACAGGGCCGCCTTTACCTGTTTTTTGAGAGTAGATATGCCATGGATGATCTATGTTAGCTGTAATAACAATATCATATGTATCGGCTGTTTTTTTCTTAGCCTCATAGGTCCAGCTCACCGGGCTTTTGGTTTGGCTGATAGCCATGCCGGTGATCGCTGTCAATAACAAAGCAGCAACTATTCTTTTCATAAAACGCATCTGTTTTTTGTCAATGACGTTAAACAAATCAATGCCTTACAAGGGAGATTAATTTAATCCCAGGAGTTCAAAAACTTTCTTACCATCGAGGTTGCTCATTTCAGGGGCAGAGGCCCGCTCGGGGTGCGGCATCATTCCAAATACATTGTTTTGTTTGTTCCTGATACCTGCAATATTTCTGATTGCACCGTTAGGATTGGCGGCAATATCCACCTTACCTTCTTCATCGCAATAGCGGAATATTACCTGTCCGTTGGCTTCCAGTTCATTCAATGTAGCTTCATCAGCATGGTATCTTCCTTCGCCATGCGCTATTGGTATTTTAAGGGCTTCCCCATTCTCTCCTTTAATAAATACATTCTTACAGATAAACTGCTGGTTGGCGTTTTGCAGCAATACACCCGGCAGTAAACCGCTTTCGCAGAGTATCTGGAACCCATTACATACACCCAAAACCTTGCCACCTTTGTTGGCGAACTCGATCACACTTTGCATCATAGGACTAAAACGCGCAATAGCTCCACAGCGCAGGTAGTCGCCGTAAGAAAAACCACCCGGCAACACAATGCAATCATCTGTGGTAAACATACTAAGGTCTTTGTCTTTGTGCCAGAGCATGATCACTTCTTTACCAAGGTCTTTCTGTAGGGCATCCTGCATATCTCTGTCGCAGTTAGACCCGGGAAAAACAACAACGCCAAACTTCATAGGTTAATTTTTATGCTAAAAAGCTGAATAATTGAATGAGGGGCAAAGGTAACATCTCACCCGTTAAAGACGGGCTAATTTTTGAACATGAACCACCAATTATTGTAGATAATGATGGCTGCGGCCAGCCAGAACAGGATATTAGGGAATAACAACCGCCGCGGATAGGCAAAGGCAATACCGGCAAAAGACCCCAGCGGCACCAGCGCCAGCCATCCGGATTCGATGCCTGCGTGCAGAAAAAGAAAGGGGATAGGCAATAAAATAAATAGCATTACCGCCATTACCCCCCAGTTTTTGCGGATCTGGATAATGATCCTTGAACTGGATAGCTGCCAATAATACAATCCTGCCATCATAATAATAAATAATACAGACAGGCTAACAATAAGCGGTGCGCTCCAATGCGGCAGCGGCAGTGTTAATTGCAGGGATGGCAGAAACGATGAAAACTGCGAAGTCCGGTCTGTTACAAACAGCCAGGAAAACAGGAAATAATAAGGTAACAGTATCCCCATTAGCAGCACCAACCATTCGGCAAGATGGAAGGGCCGTACCACGGCAAGGGCAAACATTACAACCAATATTAATATGGCAGTAGGATGATAACAAACAACCGTTAACCCAACAATGAGCCCTGTATTAAACAGCAGGGTTTTGGGTGAAGGGTGGTTGTATAGTCTGCTCAGTTTGATGAATAACCACATGAGCAGGAAATTAGCCATCAATGCCGATGAGAGGCTGCACCACTGGGTTAGCATACCCGAAAGCATTATATAAGCCATCGCCGTGGTATAACTGTTCTGCTGAAACATCCGGTGATCGTTCAGCACCATATTGAGGCGGATGGCCTGAACCAGCACCACCATATGATACATAACAAACAATACGGTATCCGGCAGGCCTGCTACATATTGCTTAAGCAGTGTTGAGAATACACCATCGTTGCTGTTAAAATATACCAATGGCGCATGCACAAAAAAATGCAGGTGAACGCCAATACTAAGAATGACCAGAAAAAAAATGTTGATGATCGATTTGTCTCTGAATAAAAAAACCACGTGTTACAAATTAAAATTCAATTTTAGCAAAACAGGTGAAGCCCCGGTATTGGCAGGGTACGATGGCTTGTCTTGAGCCGATCTGCTTGGCATGACGCGGCATAAAATCATACCCTTTATCAAGATTTTTAAAAGTAGGATTTCTGTCTACCTGGCCGCTCGGCAGCACACTCTGGTCAGAGAGTATCATGCTTCTTTTCTCCTGGATATTAAAAATAAAATGAAGCTGGTCGCCGGTATTGAAAAGACCAAAGCCTATATAGTTATCTGTGTTATCATCGTACTGCGATTTTCTGATCACATTACTCCATTCCACTTTTCCATTGGGTTCGAATGAGATCACCGCCACATTATCTGCAAAATAACGGATCAGGTTGCTGGGGTTATTATACATACTGTAACGCCCCCATGGGTAATATCCCAGCGGACTGTTCCATGTATAATAATCCATCGGCGACCAGTAAGGAGAGCCATACAGATAATCCCAGCGGTTAAGTGTATTGCCTCTTGAACTGGTATAGGCAGATTCGGCAACTACAATAAAGCCGCCATCTTTCCGCATAATAATATTCTTCAGGAAATAGTCGTTAAAAGCGCTTTTGCTGTTACCCTCTCCTTTTGCATCATCTTTAAATTCATCTGAGAAAATGGTGGTAGCGTTAAGCAGTTCTTTATTCTGTTGCTTATCCCAAAGTGTATAATATAGCCCTTCAATATTACCGCGCCGGGTTTTGCTGAGAAACGAGGTGATCACATAATGCTTATTGATATTATCGGCCTTGATGCGGATATCATCAAGATAAATATTGCCCAGTTTCAATTCGGCACTTGTATAACTGTCAGAAAAAGCAGGCTTGCTGATGAGGCTGATCTTATTAATGTTATCATTGGAAGCCGTTCCCGATGCTTTCACACAAACCATATCGCCATCATTATCCAGTGTAAACTCCGATAAAAAATCGTTCCGCTGCGGCATATTGATGCTGAGCCTTGATTTTTTAAGCAGTGTAAGATCCCTGTTAAACAGGCAGGTGGTGAGGACATGCGCCCGATCATTCTTCGTATTGATTTTGAAGATCATGATCCGCTGTTTATCATCGCTGTTAATAAAGGAATAGATCTTGTTGCTTGCCGAGTAATTGATATTATCTGTTGAATCCAGTTGCACAGGTTCTCCGATCTTTTTACCCGATGCATCTAATTTAACAGCCATGCAAAACATGCTGTTCTTTTTCTGGTACTGGTAGATCATATACACATAATCGGGAAACAGCAGGAAATCCGTACTCAGCACCCGGTATGAGATAAAGTCGAGGCGCGATTTATCTACCGGTTTCATATCTGCATCGTAAGTGGCAATAAAATGCAGGTCGCGGTAATTTTTGTATACCAGTATCTTACCGTTCATTTTACCCAATACCTCAAAATTCAGTGTCCGGGGGTCATCGCGCTCGGGTTCTGAATAGGTGATCTTTTGCGTAAATCCGGCAGAACAGGCAAGCAGCAGGCAGGCCATCAATACAGGTACTGTTTTTTTCATTTCCGGGTCAGGATTTATGGTTCAAATGTACGGGATGTGTCTATTACCAATGTCTAAATTAACAGTAAAAGCACAACTATATAGTCCTGTAATGATATTTGGAAGGAGAGATTGATTTTACCTATACATTTGTCAGGCTATTTAATGCATTAATCGTAATACCCTCTTTGTGAGCAAGAATTTCAATAAGGTTACCACGGCCGGTCTGATCATCGCTTTGGGAATCATTTACGGAGACATCGGTACCTCCCCCCTGTACGTATTAAATGAGATCATAACGGGGCGGGCCATTACGGAAGAGCTGATACTCGGCTCTTTGTCCTGTATTATCTGGACACTTACCCTCCAGACCACTGTTAAATATGTGATCCTTACCTTAAAAGCAGACAATAAAGGTGAGGGTGGTATTTTCAGTTTGTATGCATTGGTACGCAGGCGAAAAAAATGGCTGGTAATCCCCGCCATGCTCGGTGGCGCTGCCCTGCTGGCCGATGGTATCATTACCCCGCCTATCACCGTAACTTCTGCCATTGAAGGTTTACGGCAGATCCCTTCTTTCAAACATATTGAGCAATCTACCATAGTTGGCATTGTTATCGGAATCATTACCATACTCTTTTTCATGCAGCAGTTTGGTACTGCTTCTATCGGCAGGATGTTTGGCCCCATTATGGGTATTTGGTTTGCTATGCTGGCCATTCTTGGCGGCTCACATTTAATGGATGATATTGGCATCTTTAAAGCGCTTAGTCCGCATTACGCCATTGAACTGCTTACAACCTATCCAAAAGGTTTCTGGCTACTGGGGGCCGTGTTCCTGTGTACCACGGGTGCCGAAGCATTGTACAGCGACCTTGGGCATTGTGGCCGCGGCAACATACGTGTGTCGTGGATCTTTGTTAAAATCTGCCTTATTTTAAACTATCTCGGCCAGGGAGCCTGGCTGTTGGCTAATCACCGCGGGCAAATTATTCCCCCCGAAGTTATGGCAGATGGGTTTAATCCTTTTTTCCTTGTAATGCCCCATTGGTTTAAAATGGCAGGGATTATTATTGCTACCATTGCCGCTGTAATTGCGAGCCAGGCATTGATATCCGGGTCTTTCACGCTCATCAGTGAAGCCATGCGCCTGAACCTCTGGCCTAAGATGAAAATCAATTATCCTACCGAAGAAAAAGGACAACTCTATATTCCGGGTATCAGCCTGTTATTGTTTATTGGTTGTGTGGGCATTGTTCTGTTCTTCCAGAAATCGGCCAATATGGGTGCTGCATACGGTTTGGCTATTACCATGTGCATGATCAGTACATCCATATTGTTTGCCAATTTCCTGGTAGCAAGGAGAACACAATCGGGATGGATATACCTGTACCTTGCTGTTTATCTTGCCATCGAAATTTCTTTCTTAGTAGCTAATCTTGAAAAGTTCCTGCATGGTGGTTATGTTACACTGATTGTGGGCGGCGGATTATTTGCCGTAATGTATGTATGGTACCGCAGCCGTAAGATCAAGAACCGCTATGTTGAATTTGTGCGCATGGAACATTATATTCCTATGATACAGGAATTAAGTAATGATAAAACCATTCCCAAATATGCCACACATCTGGTGTATATGACCAGCGCCAATAACCCTAAAGAAATTGAGCATAAGATCATTTATTCCATCCTTAATAAAAAACCAAAGCGAGCAGATATTTATTGGTTTGTGCACGTGGATGTGCTGGATGATCCGTATACCTGCGAGTACACAGTGGAACATATCATACCAAATGATATTATCCGTGTTGAATTCAGAGTGGGCTTCAGGGTTGAACAACGCATTAACCTGATGTTCAGAAAAGTAGTGGAAGAGCTTGTAAATAATAAAGAGGTAAACATTACCAGCCGTTACGAAAGCCTTGAAAGAAACAATGTGGTGGGCGATTTCCAGTTTATCGTGCTTGAAAAATACCTGAGCCAGGATAATGAACTGCCATTCTTTGAACGGATCGTAATGAAAATATATTTCTGGCTTAAAGAGATCAGCTTGAGCGAAGAAAGAGGTTTCGGACTTGACCCCAGCAATGTAACTATTGAGAAATTCCCGTTAATAGTAGCGCCTGTTGCCAAGTTCAGCCTTAAACGGGTGTACCATGATGGCACGGAAGATGCTGAATTTATAATCTAATTTTTTTAAAATACAGATTTTCTGTTACTGCGCCCCGGCGCCTTTGCGTGCAACAAAATCACGCAAAAATCAGGGGCAATATTTTATCCCTGATTTTTCATAAAAAAGCAGAACTTAGGAAACCAAAACCTAAGCGCTTGCCTGCTATCATCATCTATATCATAATCGGTTACCTGGTAGTGGCCGCCGTGGTCTACCTCGTGCAGGAAAAATTCATTTTCAAACCGGAGAAATTACCACAGGATTTTGCCTACAAATACGATGCACCCTTTGAAGAACTCTTTTTTAAAATAGCGCCCGGCGTTAGCATTAATGGTCTTCATTTTTATTGCCCCCAACCCAAAGGACTCATCTTGTATTTTCACGGAAACTCCCGCAGCATTAAAGGATGGGCAAAATATGCAAGGGATTTTTACCGGTATGGCTATGATGTGGTACTGGTAGATTACCGTGGCTTTGGAAAAAGTACAGGCAAAAGGAGTGAGAAAGAAATGCTGGCTGATATGCAGTTTGTGTACGACAGGCTTACTGAGAAATATGAACAGCACCATATACTTGTTTACGGACGAAGCCTGGGCAGCGGTTTTGCCACCAAGATAGCTGCAGATAATACACCCCGCTACCTGATACTGGATGCACCGTATTTTAGTTTTATCAAGGCAGTAGAAAGGTTCCTGCCCTTTCTGCCCCATCGCTGGTTTCTCAGGTATCACCTGCGTACCGACCACTGGATCAGGAAAGTGAACTGCCATACCTATATCATCCATGGAACCCGCGACAGGCTTATACCCATCAGGCATAGTGAGAAGCTGCAAAAGATCAATCCGCATAAAATAACCCTAATCCGTATTCATGGCGGGGGGCATAATAACCTGCCTTCGTTTAATGAATATCATAACTTCATCAGGGATATTTTAAAGGACTGAGTTTTCAGGCCTACATTTGCCGGGTGAATAACAGAAAAAAAATCTTCCGCTGGCTTAAGGTGATACTTGTGGTGTATAGTTTGACCGGCATCACTTTCTATTACCTGCAGGAAAAATTATTGTTCCAGTCAAAACAGCTAAACAGTAACAGCCGGTACCATTTTACCCAACCATTTACTGAAACGGATTTTGAATGGGATGCGCAGACAAAATTCAATATGGTTAAGTTTACTGTGCCGGACTCATTGAGAAAAGGTGTGGTACTTTATTTTCATGGCAATAAAGAAAACGTGACCCATTACGCGGATGCCGCCATTAATTTTACGCGTAACGGTTATGAGGTATGGATGCCGGATTATCCCGGCTATGGAAAATCAACGGGTAAATTATCTGAACAGCTTTTATATGATGAAGCGCTGCAGGTGTATAAAATGGCACGCACAAAATATAAGCCTTCAGAAATTATTGTATACGGAAGATCAATTGGTTCGGGCATTGCAGCACAACTGGCTTCCATACGCGATTGCAAAAGGCTGATACTGGAAACCCCTTATTACAGTGTTAGCTCTCTTACACGACTGGTGTTTTTTTTGTATCCTGTTGATCTGCTGCTGCATTATAAATTTCCCACACATGAATACCTTGCAAAAGTTACAGCGCCTGTCAGTTTCTTTCATGGAACAAGTGATATTGTGATCCCTTATTTCAATGCAAAAAGATTAAAGCAAAACCTGAAACCTGCGGATGAGTTCATCACCATTGATGGCGGCTCGCATAATAATTTAACTTCTTTCCCGCTGATGCAGAGAAAATTAGACAGCCTGTTGCGGAACTAATCCAACCGTGCCTTAGTGCCTTTGTGCGAAAAAAAACTCACACAAAGGCACACCGGGCTCGCCTAAGCTTAGCGGGCGAGAAGGCACGGTTTTAGAGGATGTGACTAATAACCTGTTGTGTTTTGTGTGAGCCGGAACTGGAAATAGTCTTCAACCCGGCAACTTACCGGAACTCCATCCTTTAAAGCAGGTTTCCACGGGTCCATTTTACGGAGCATTTCTTTAACCAGATTTTCATAATACACTTCATTACCAATGTATGTGATTGTTTTTGCAGTAAAACTTTTTGCATAACGTGTAGAAGCGGTTCTGATAAAATGTGGGTCAGATAGAAACCCGTATTTATCAATCACAAAAGAAAAATACACACGCAGGTATTTAGCTGTGTCACCATGTGCAACCGCTTTTAAAACGATACTGTCCATCCCGCCAAAATGACTAAAATAATAACGCCTGCACGAATCAATACCCATTGGGTAAACAGGTGGTTGCTGTACATAACGGGTTTCATAAATCCTGCCGGTGCTTCCGGAATATTTGTCCGGGCTGTGCTGGGCAAAAGATGGCAGCGAAATAACTATCAAAATCAAAGCAGGCATAATTTTCATAAATGAGTAAACTTGAATACGCAAGTAAGCAAGATCCGCTATTAACCGATCAGGTATTTATTACAGGGATATTCCGTATTTGTTCCTGTTAGAAAAAAACATATGGGAATCGCTAAAAAAAACTTAACCAAACTACCTATATCATGAAAAAACCATTCCGCATAAGGTGGCTTTTTCTTTTATCTTTATAATCTAACGCTTATTCAGTCATGACATTGTTCATCCTCCTGCTTGCAGTGCTGTTACTGGTTGTTCTGATAACAGGTGCAAAACTGCATCCCTTTATTGCGTTCTTAATTGTATGCATTCTCACAGGGTTAAGCAGGGGAATGGAAGTGAGTAAGATCATCGGTTCTGTGCAAAAAGGTATTGGAGATCTGATGGGTTCATTACTGATCATTCTCTGCACCGGCGCAATGCTGGGAAAATTGGTAGCAGACAGTGGTGCAGCCAATAAGATCGCTTCCGGATTGATACGTGCATTTGGCATTAAACATATTCAGTGGGCCCTGGTGTTAACCGCTTTTATTGTGGGCATCCCTTTATTTTATGGGGTTGGTTTTGTGCTGCTGGTTCCGCTGGTAATTGCTGTGGCAGATAAATATAAACTGCCTGCTGTATATCTTGGGCTGCCTACATTGGCAGCTTTATCTGTTACACATGGTTACCTGCCCCCACACCCATCACCGGTTGCATTGTCGGAACAGTTTCATGCTGATATGGGCATGACACTGCTCTACGGTATGATGCTTGTAATACCTGCCATTATTATTGCAGGCCCGGTTTTTTCTGTAACACTGAAAAAATATACGTCCAAACCATTGGCAGTTTTTACCAACAATTCTGTGCCGGAAGATCAGCAACCCGGCATGTTTCCGAGTTTGTTTGCCGCCTTTTTACCAGTTCTGTTTATTGCTGCTGATACGATTGTAAAGATCTTCGTCCCGCAAAAAAATATTTTCACCAGCATCATTCATATTCTTGGCGAGCCTTCCATTGCCATGCTTATTTCTTTATTAATCGCGATTTATACCTTAGGCATCAGGCAGGGAAAAAATATTAAAACACTGATGACCCCAATGGGCGATGCAGTGAAAGATATTTCCGCCATCCTGCTAATCATTGCAGGTGCGGGTGCATTTAAGCAGGTATTAACAGACAGTGGCATCAGCAATGAATTGATACAACCGCTTACCCATCTCTCCATTCATCCTTTATTACTGGCATGGTCTATCAGCGCCCTGATCAGGGTAAGCATCGGATCGGCTACAGTAGCGGGTTTGACCACCGCCGGTATTGTAGCGCCGATGATTGCAGGCACCGGCGTAAACCCCAGCCTCATGGTATTGGCAACCGGCGCGGGCAGCCTCATGTTCTCGCATGTGAACGATCCGGGATTCTGGATGTTCAAAGAATATTTCAATCTCACTGTTAAAGAAACCATCAAAACATGGAGCATCATGGAAACCATTGTTTCTGTTGTAGGTTTGATCGGCGTTTTTATCATTAATTATTTTTTATAACAATAATCCTCATCGTATGACACCCGAAGAAAATTTTGCAAAACTTGGTCTTGTTTTGCCACCCGCACCCAAACCACTTGGCGTTTACAAACCTTTATTGATAGATGGTAACCATTGCTTAGTATCGGGCCATGGCACTGTTAATAAAGATGGCAGCCTGATCATTGGCCGTGTTGGAAAAGATTTTGATATAGATGAAGCAAAACTTGCTGCCAGGCAGGTGGGACTGGCCATTCTTGCCACCATCAAAGCCAATCTCGGTTCATTGGATAAAGTAAAACGTGTGATCAAAGTTTTAGGCATGGTAAACTGTACGCCCGATTTTGAAAAACATCCTTACGTTATCAACGGCTGCAGCGAACTCTTTGCAGCGGTATGGGGTAACGACAACGGCGTAGGCGTAAGAAGTGCCGTAGGCATGGGCTCTTTACCCAATAATATACCTGTAGAGATTGAAGCGATGTTTGAATTGCACGATTAAATTTTAACTCATTCCAATGGACTGGTACAATATAACCAATATAGAAAAAACAGATTCCCCATCCCTCATTGTTTATCCGCAAAGAGTAAAAGAGAACATCAGCCTTCTCATCAAAATGGCGGGCAGTGCAGATGTTCTGAGGCCGCACGTTAAGACCAATAAAATTGCTGAGGTCTGTTCGCTGATGTTACAGGCCGGCATCAACAAATTCAAATGCGCAACTATTGCCGAGGCTGAAATGCTGGCCCGGATAAATGCGCCGGATGTATTGCTGGCCCATCAACCCGTTGGGCCAAAAGCGGAGAGGCTTTTGCAACTAGTATTGAATTTTCCTGCCACTGTTTTTTCCTGTGTCGTCGACAATATGCAAACAGCTACCATTCTCTCTGACCTATTCGACAAACATCGGTTACAACTAAAAGTATTCTTAGACCTGAATATTGGCATGAACCGATCAGGTGTCACACCAGATAAAGCGTTTGCTCTGTTTCAAAATTGCCAATCATTAAATGGGATCTGTGTGGTTGGATTACATTCTTACGATGGTCATATCAGGGATACCGACCTGGCACTTAGAACCAACCGTTCGGACGAGGCATTTGCCAAAGTAACACAACTGCTAAATGAGATTGCAACTGTCTCTTCTCAAAAATTACAGATTGTTATTGGTGGTTCTCCTTCTTTTCCTACACATACCAAGAGAAAAGGGGTGCAATACAGTCCGGGCACATTTGTTTTCTGGGACTGGGGCTACAAGCACCTTGTACCCGATGAGCCTTTTAACTATGCTGCATTGGTGATCACGCGTGTAATTTCTGTGATTAATGAGCAAACCATTTGCACAGATCTCGGGCACAAATCTGTTGCTGCAGAAAACCCATTACCCCGTGTACATTTTCTGAATGCGCCTGATGCAACACCTATCTCGCAAAGTGAGGAACACCTTGTGTTACAATTTCCGGGCAAAACAAATTGGAAACCGGGTGATGTATTATATGGCGTACCCGTGCATATCTGTCCAACTGTTGCATTGTACGATACAGCAGTGGTTGTAGAAAATAATGAAGTAGTTGATCACTGGAGAGTGATTGCACGTGCAAGAAAAATTACCATTTGATCGTGAGTTGTGAATGGTGAATGGTCAATTGTCAATGTTTTTGATTGATGTACCTACTGCCCATTCACAATTCACAATTCACAAATAGCCCTTCAAACCCCAAACACCATGTTCATCATAGACGCCCACCTCGATCTCAGCATGAATGCCATGGAATGGAACCGCGACCTGCGTTTGCCTGTTGATGTTATCAGACAAAGAGAAGAAGGCATGACGGATAAACCAGACAGGGCAAAAGGCACCGTTGCATTTCCTGAATTGCGCAAAGGAAATATTGGTTTGGTAGTAGCCACACAGATTGCAAGGTATGTTGAGCCGGGCAGTTCATTAAAAGGATGGCATTCGCCCGAACAGGCTTGGGCTCAAACACAGGGGCAGTTGCAATGGTACCGTACCATGGAAGAAGCAGGTGAAATGGTACAGATAACCAATAGCCATGAACTGGAAAAGCATGTAGCATTATGGTTGGATGAAAGCAATCAAACTAAAAAGCCCATTGGTTATATTTTAAGCCTGGAAGGCGCCGACTCATTCATCACGCCCGATCACCTGCATCGTGCCTATGCTTATGGATTAAGGGCTGTGGGCCCGGGACATTATGGCCCCGGCAGGTATGCCAACGGAACAGATGCAACAGGAAGATTGAATGAGATGGGCAAGACCTTGCTGAAAGAAATGGAGCAACTGAATATTATTCTTGATGCAACACATTTGTGCGATGATGCATTTTGGGATGCGATAGAATTATTTAACGGAACCGTCTGGGCCAGTCATAACAATTGCCGCGCATTAGTAGATCATAACCGGCAGTTTAGTGATGAGATGATCAAAATATTAATTAAGAAGAAAGCAGTGATAGGCGGATCATTGGATGCATGGATGATGGTACCCGGATGGCAGCGCGGAAAGTCTGATCCTAAACAGATGGGATGCAACCTTGAAAAAATGATCGACCATATGGATCATATCTGCCAGATAGCGGGCAATACGCTACACGTTGGCATCGGCACCGATCTTGATGGCGCTTACGGAAAAGAACAATGCCCTTACGATTTAGAGACTATTGCCGATATGCAAAAGGTCCCGGATCTGCTGATAAAAAGAGGCTACTCTCTCCCCGACTGCGAAAACATCATGCATGGAAACTGGTTGCGTTTATTGCGAAATGCGTGGAAGTAATTGGGCAGGTGGTTTCGCCACAGATGCACAGATTTCACTGATTTAATCTGTGCTAATCTGTGAATCTGTGGCGAAAAAAATATCACAATTCTTTCAATGACACCTTTTTTGCAGTTATGGATAGTTGATGCTTCACCCCCACTTTTAAAGCGTAATTATTTTTATCGTGACTCACCGGAAAATCAAAACAAACAGGGTAGCCCAGATCCTTAACGTGAGAATGAATAATACTGAACACATCAGACCCGAAAGGCGTAGTGGTATCTTTCATCTCAGTAAATCCACCAATAACCAATCCAGCCAGCCCATCCAGCATGCCGCTTCTTTTTAACTGGATAAACATGCGGTCAACATTATAAATATATTCACCCACATCTTCTAAAAACAAAATCTTTCCTTTTGTTTTAAAAGAAGATTTACTGCCAACCAAATGCGCCACTAAAGAAAGGTTCCCACCCACTAACTCTCCTGTTGCTTTGCCTTGCAGGTTTAACTTATGCGCATCGCAACTATAATTTGCAGCAACCCCTTTTAACGCTTTGCGCAGCGATTGAACAAATTCTTTTTCGTGCTCACCATCATTAAAAGCAGCAGCCATGGGCGCATGTAAGGACGCAATATTCAGTTGGCTGTAAACATGCGCATGCAATACGGTGATATCACTAAACCCGATCAGCCATTTGGGGTTCTTTTTGAATTTTTTAAAATCGAGTTCATCAATAATGCGGCTCATCCCATATCCGCCACGTCCACATAAAACAGCTTTTACTTCCGTATCGTCCAGCATAGCCTGCAGATCGGATAATCTTTCTGCATCCGTTCCGGAAAAATAATGAAACTGGTTACCGAGGGTTTTACCAATTTTTACCCGGTAACCCCATTGCGTTAAAACCTCAATGCAGGTCTCCGCTTTTTTTTGGGGCATAAAGCCTGATGGGCAAACAATGCCAATAAGATCTCCTTTTTTCAGGTAGGGTGGTACTGTGATCATCCAACAATATTACAGAACTGGATTTATTATTGAGGATTCAGACTCGCTTCAATTTAAAGAAATTGTTTACCTGCTCAGAAACATAACTGCGTCTTTGCGCCCTTGCGAGAAAAAAATGCACGCAAGGACAATTTACGCCACCAAAGTAATTCTGCCTTGTTGAGTAGCCGCATGCAGCCCAAAATTGCCCACTTCCATGGATTGCTTACTTTTGCAGCTCTTTGCTCCCCTATGTACAAAAGCACAAGTGAGTGACACAACCGGGATGAGTAAGGAACAAAAGCACAGGAAAACATGAATCAACCCAAACGATATTTAATTACTTCCGCCCTGCCTTATGCCAATGGTTTAAAGCATATTGGTCACCTGGCGGGCGCCTATTTACCGGCAGATATTTATGTTCGATACCTGAAAGCTCAGAAAAGAGATGTGGTATTTGTATGTGGCAGCGATGAGCATGGCACCGCCATTCCTATACAAGCCACTAAGGAGGATACCACTGCAAGGGCTATTATAGATAAGTATCACCCCATTATGGAGCAGAATTTTAAGGACCTGGGGATAGCGTTTGATATCTATCACCGCACCAGCGATCCGCTGCACCATGAAACTGCACGGGAATTTTTTACCAAACTCAATGCCAACGGCGACCTTGAGATCAGGGAAACAGAACAGTTTTTTGATGAACAGGCCAACACTTTCCTGGCCGACCGTTATATAAAAGGCACCTGCCCAAATTGCAGTTACGACAGCGCCTACGGCGATCAGTGCGAACGTTGCGGTAAAAGCCTTAGCCCAGATGAACTGATCAACCCGGTTAGTACTTTAAGCGGCAACAAGCCCATTAAAAAAGCAACCAAACACTGGTACCTGCCTTTAAACAGGCATGAGGATTTTCTGCGTAACTGGATTTTAAAAGATCATGCCAACGACTGGCGCAGCACAGTAGTAGGCCAGTGTAAAAGCTGGATAGATGGCGGACTGCAGCCACGTGCCGTTACCCGCGATCTTGATTGGGGTGTATCATTGCCCGAATCGGTGGAAGGTGGTAAAGGCAAGGTTTTGTACGTATGGTTTGATGCACCTATCGGCTATATCAGTGCCACCAAACAATGGGCATTGAACAATGAGAAAGACTGGAAGCCTTACTGGGAAGACAAAGACACCAAACTGGTTCATTTTATTGGCAAGGATAATATTGTGTTCCACTGCATCATCTTCCCGATCATGCTGAAGCTGCATGGTAATATTTTGCCCGATAATGTGCCTGCCAACGAGTTCATGAATTTAGAGGGAGATAAGATGAGCACCAGCCGCAACTGGAAAGTAGAGATGCAGGATTATATTGATGATTTCATCAACAAAGAAAATGGCGGAAGCCAGATGGCTGATGTATTGCGCTACTACCTTACACTGATTGCACCTGAAACAAAAGACAGTGAATTTACCTGGCAGGGTTTCCAGGATGCCAACAACAGTGAGCTGGTAAGCATTTTTGGCAACTATGTAAACCGTTCATTGGTATTGATGCACAAACTGTGTAAAGGGAAAGTGCCGCCTTTACATAATGAGGTGTTAACCGATCTTGACAGAAGTACCATTGAAGAGATAGAAAGCGTTAAAGAAAAAGTAGAAAATTTACTGGAGCAATATAAATTCCGAGATGCTTTGTTTGAAGTGATCAACCTTGCCAGAACTGGTAACCAGTACATGCAGAAGAAAGAGCCATGGATTGTGGCAAAGCAGGTAGGCGAAGATGGACAACCTGTTACAGAGGCGCAGCAATCTATCAACAATACCATGCATATCTGCCTGCAGTTATGCGCCAACCTTGCCATACTGATCAATCCATTCCTGCCTTTTACTGCAAAGAAAATGTGTTACCTGATGAAAGTGGTAGACAAGATGCTGGATTGGGAGAATGCAGGCAAAATGAAATTATTAAGCGTTGGCTATTCATTACGTCCGCCTGAATTATTGTTCAGGAAAATTGAAGACAGTGAGATAGCCTATCAATTAGAAAAACTAAAAGCGGCTATCGTGAATCGTGAGGTGTCAATCGTAAATAAAGAAGAAACTATGGAAGAAACCAATCCAACATTTGCTGAAGTAAAATCAGAAATTGTATTTGATGATTTTGCAAAGATCGATCTGCGCGTGGGTAAGATTGTGAGTGCAGAAAAAGTAGAGAAAGCCGACAAACTGCTGAAACTCTCTGTGGATCTCGGTTTTGAAACAAGAATCATCGTATCCGGCATCGCACTTCATTTTAAACCGGAAGACATTGTAGGCAAACAGGTAACGGTTGTTGTAAACCTTGCGCCAAGAAAAATGAGGGGCATCGAAAGCAACGGCATGATCTTAATGGCTGAAGATAGTAATGGTAAGCTTCATTTCATCAACCCGGAAGCGGATATTAATCCCGGTGCCGGTGTAAGCTAGCTTTTGGAAAGTTTAAAACTTTCCAAAAGTTATTTATCAAAACTCACACATTCTTTCAACTCTCTCTCCGAATACGCATAGCCATATTGTTTCAATACATCATCCGGAACACCGTTCCATTGGTTAGGCGTGTTGCCCATATAACCAAGATCTTTTCCGCCCATTTCAGAAGTGTAGAAACCGGTAGTAACCAAGTCGCGCATATGGTTAAAAAAGGCAACGCCCTGTTTCATTTCAGGTTTGGCTTTATTGGGATAGGCGATCTGGTCAACCATAGCGATCTGCTGTTTGACATCACAGTCAACAAATGCTTTGTCAAACTGTTTAAAACATTGCATGTCAAGCCAACGCAATCCGCCACGTACCGGTGTTTGGTGCGAGGGCATATCCTTTACAATGAACTCAATAAAATCGGGCACTTTGGCTTCTGTTGCACTGCCGCTTACCGCATCTTTGGGTATAATAATATCGGCCAGCACGGTAATAGTAGCCATCTCATGTGCTGTAAAAAATTTATCGTCTGCAGTCAGTTTTTTCAGGTAATCTTTTTCTTCCTGCATCCTGTCTGCATCAAGGCTCGCATCGGGCGAGCTTGCAATAGCTTTTTTATCGCTGTTCTTACAGGCATCTACCAGTACACCTGCCCCAACAGTGCCTATCAGCAAGGCTTTGATCGATTTTCTTCTGTCCATAATATCGCAGATTAATATGATTTTTTTATGATTACGCCGATTGCAGTTTTTAATATGATTACACGGATCGCGGATTAAAGGATTTGAGTATGATGGGTATGATTATGAAAATCCGGATATTAAATTCATATCAATCATACATAAATCATATCAATCAGCGATCAGAGATTTTGTTTTTTCATTTCATCAATAATATATTCCGAAGACCTCATCGACAATGCCAGTATCGTCCAGGTAATATTTTTATCCGCCTGCGATACAAACTGGCTGCCGTCCACACAGAACAAGGTTTTACAATCGTGCGCCTGACTCCATTTATTCAGGGCAGATGATTTCCTGTCGTTGCCCATCCGCACCGTTCCTGCTTCGTGAATAATATTGCCCGGGTTATTTAATCCATAATTATTTTTCTCATTATCATCTCCGCCCCATGTAATAATAGCTCCCATATTATGCAGTATCTCCTTAAACGTTTCTTTCATGTGCTTTGCCTGCTTGATCTCATAGTCGGAATGGTTGGTATGAAAACGCAGAACAGGGATACCATATTTATCTACCACTTTCGGGTCTATCTCGCAATAGTTATTAATATTAGGCACAGCTTCACCCCTGCCTGCCATGCCTACACCCGCTCCATAAAAGAAACGCACATCTTCTTTTAATGATGCGCCATAACCACCCGCTTCTTTTGTTTTGCCATTTACCATGAACTTACCGTTCTGGTTTTCCATGCCCATGCCAAAGCCATAAGCGGGTTGGCCCATTCCGCCCCAGTATTCAATATGGTACCCTCTCGGGAAATCTAATTTCTTATTATCCAGCCACCATGGTGTGTACACATGCATACCACCCACCCCATCTTCATTGTAACGCTTACGGCCAAAGAGTTGTGGCAATACGCCCCCAACTGCTGCACCGGTAGAATCGTGCAGGTATTTACCAACCACATTGCTATCGTTGGCCAGGCCATTCGGATGGCGGGTAGATTTTGAGTTCAATAACAAACGCGCAGTTTCGCAGGTACTGGCGGCCAGTATTACAACGCGGCCGCTTACCTGGTATTCCATATTGTCTGTTTTATTTACATACGAAATACCTGTTGCCAAACCATCGGCATTGGTAATTACCTCGCGTGCCATGGCATTGGTAATAACATCAATATTACCGGTTGCTACTGCGGGTTTGATCAATACAGAAGAAGACGAAAAATCGCCATACACTTTGCAGCTACGGTTACACTGCGCACAAAAAAAGCAGGCGCCGCGATCGTCATTTATTTTTTTAGTAAGGATAGATAAGCGGGAAGGAATAACAGGTATACCCAATCCTGTTGCCGATTTCTTGATCATCAGCTCGTGCAGGCGGGGCTTGGGTGCAGGTAAAAAAATACCATCAGGGTCATTGGGTAAGCCTTCATTGGACCCGAATACACCAATCAGTTTATCTATCTTATCGTAATAAGGTTTTACATCATCATAACTGATGGGCCAGTCATCACCCAATCCATCAATACTTCTGCGCTTGAAATCTTTAGGTCCAAAACGCAATGAGATACGTCCCCAGTGATTGGTTCTTCCACCAATCATACGTGCACGCCACCAGTCCCATTTGGCACTGCCTTCGGCCATGGTATATGGTTCACCATCAATTTCCCAACCCCAGTAACATCCGTCAAAATCACCGAATGGCCTGAATTTGGTGCTGGCACCCCTGCGCGGCGAATCCCATGGATTTTTTAACTGAGAGGAATGTTTTGCCGGGTCATAATCAGGACCCGCTTCAATCAGGCAAACTTTTAATCCGGCTTTAGATAAAGTATAAGCTGCCATACCGCCACCGGCACCTGAGCCTACAATAACAGCATCGTATTTCTTTGCCTGTTTTTTGATCTGGAGATCTCCCATATAGCAATCTTGTTGTTTTGATAATGTTTGAGAGAATGAATATAAGTTATTTCACTTAGTACAAAGTGCCACTCACATAATTGTTAAAAGAGTATCGGTTTATGGTTAAGAAAAGATAACTCGTGTCAACTTTTGGAAAGTTTGGAACTTTCCAAAAGTTTCACCACCTGTAAAAAAACAAACTCAAAATTTGTGCAGGGTTTACGAAAGGTTTATATTTCAATAAGCTTAATTTATGTATCCCGTTAAAAGAGTTATTTATAGATTTCTGGTAGCTTGCCTTTTATTACAGGCGGGTAAACTGACTGCACAGCAAACACTGAAAGACAGCAGTATACGTGCAATGGCCATTCATCAGGCCCACAGGCAATACCAGAACTTTATTTCAACTGCAGCGCCTCTCTATTCCGGTCCGCAATACATGGAATACTATTTACAGATCCAGAAGGGGCAACCATTCTTTTTGGGTACTGAATTCCGGCAGGGGTCCATCATGTACGATCATATCCTTTATGAGAATATCCCTCTCAAGTATGATCTGATTCAAAACAGAATAGTACTACAGGACGCCACGGGAGCGTTCAGGTTTAGTCCATCCAATGATAAAATAGATCATTTCACCATTGAAGGACATTCATTCATCAAGCTGGAGAAAAACAATACCAACGCATCTTTACCCCCGGAGGGATTTTATGAAGTGCTGTATACTGGCATCCGTTTTTCACTCCTTAAAAAAGAAACACGTACTATACAGGAAGACCTGAGGAACTGGGCAGGTGAAGCCACAAGGTTTGTTGTCACTTCAGCAAATTATTTTATCAAAGAGGGAGATAATTATATACCTATAAACAAGAAAAAACAGGTTTTACAATACGCCGGTAACAGAAAAACTGAATTAAAACAGTTTATACGGAAGAACAGCCTTGATTTCAGGAATGATACCGACAATGCGATGATCAGTGCCCTCAGCTATTATCAAAGCCTGTTAAAATAAATTATTTAAGCACAAGCGGATGTTCAGAAAACAGAACTATATTATTTTATCACTGGTTGTTACATTACTGACCAACTGCCTGCCTGCAAAAGCGCAGACCGATTCTACAGGCCCGCTGATAACAGGTGAATTCAGGCAATTGTCCGTTGAAACATTCCTGGTACAATTAGAAAATAGTACGGGCTACCGGTTTTATTATACTAAAGCGGACTTCGATAGTATAGTGATTGATCTTTCTGTAAAGAACCTGCCCCTGCGTAAAGTGCTGCAACAGGCTTTCAGCAATACCCATCTCGTTTTTTCTGAAGATGCTGAACACCATATTTTTATTACCAGGCATTCGCCCATCAGCATGGTTTTACCGGAAGACCTGTTTGATGACGCACCCCGCAAAAAATTTAAAGTTGCTGAAAATACGGGTGCAAGTTCAGGTATTGACTCAACTGTTACAGAAACAAAAGCTGCCAAAGCCAGCCTGGAAAATAAACTCTATATCATTGGCGATAAACCAAAGGGAAACGTTGTCCCCGGTAAAGTAACCATAGCCGGATACCTGCATGATATTAAAACAGGAGAGCCGGTAATTGGTGCATCTGTAATGATAGAAGGCACAAGAACCGGGGTGATCAGTGATCAGTATGGTTATTATTCTCTCGCTATATCCAAAGGCCGCAATATTATCAACATACAAAGCATGGGCATCCGCGACACACGCCGTCAGTTAATGGTGTATGCCGATGGCCGTATGAATATTGATCTGCAGCCACAGGTAATACCTTTGAAAAATGTGACCGTGTCTTCGGAAAGAACAAGCCTGATCAGAGGCATGCAGATGGGTGTACAGAAAATTGATATCAAAGCCATTAAACAGGTGCCGGTTGCTTTTGGTGAAACAGATATCCTGCGTGTAGTAATGACCATGCCCGGTGTTAAAACTGTTGGAGAGGCAAGTACCGGTTTGAATGTGCGTGGCGGCTCGTCTGATCAGAACCTGATCTTATTTAATGATGCCACAATTTTTAATCCATCACATTTCTTCGGTCTCTTTTCTGCTTTCAATCCCGAAGTGGTAAAAGACCTGCAATTATACAAAAGCGGTATACCTGCCAAATACGGCGGGCGCCTTTCTTCTGTTCTGGAAGTGAACAGCCGTGAAGGGAATAAAAAAAATATCACAGGCTCTGCCGGTATTGGATTACTTACCAGCAGAATCAATGTTGAAGGGCCATTAGTGAAAGATAAAAGCTCATTTATATTCGGCGCCCGTACCACCTATGCCAACTGGCTCCTGAAACAGTTACCAAATGAATACAAGAATAGTAAAGCTGGTTTTAATGATATCAATTTCAACATCACCCATGAAATAGATAAAAAGAACAGTATCTATTTTACAGGTTACCTCAGCAACGACAGGTTTAATCTGAACAATGATACTACTTATCATTACGGCAACAGAAACCTTTCCCTTAAATGGAAACATGTATTCAACAACAAATGGTACACTGTTGCTTCGGGTGGTTATGATGGTTATTATTATGATATTTCAAGCCAGCGCAACCCTTTCACGGCATACAAATTAAACTTCGATATTAACCAGTATTACCTGAAAACGCATGTGAACTATTATGCCAATGCAAAGCATACCATTGAGTTTGGGATGAATCATCTGCTGTACAAATTGCATCCCGGCACATTTGCTCCATTGGGCGATAGGTCATTAGCCAAAGCAGAAATGATGCAGCCTGAGCAGGCCCTTGAAAGCGCTTTTTACCTGAGCGATAAATTCACAGTAACACCGGAACTTTCGCTGGAAGGCGCCGTTCGTTTTTCAATATTCAATTACCTGGGTGCGCAAACCATCAATAATTACGCGGCTGGTATTCCTAAAACAGAAACCAACAGATCAGGTACCACTACCTATGGCAGCGGCAGTTTTATCAAAACCTATTCTTCCCCTGAGATAAGGGCAACAGCGAGGTATGTGATCAACCAGAACCTGTCTGTAAAAGCAGGATTCAATACGCAAAAACAATACATTCATATGCTGTCCAACACAGCAGCGATTGCCCCAACAGATATCTGGAAACTGAGCGACCCAAATATAAAACCACAATATGGAGAGCAGTTTTCGCTGGGTATTTATCACAATTTCAAATCCAATACCATTGAAGCTTCTGTGGAACTATATTACAAGAACATGAAAGATTTTCTTGATTATAAAAGCGGCGCCATTCTTGTTTTAAACCCGCACATAGAAACAGATGTAGTAAGTACCCGTGGGAAAGCTTATGGCGTAGAGCTGCTGATCAAAAAAGCAACCGGTAAATTCAATGGATGGCTCAGCTATACTTTTTCACGTACGTTATTACAGATGAACGACAGTACACAGGGCACACCCATTAACAAGGGGGCCTATTATCCTGCAAATTATGATAAGCCGCATGATTTCACTTTTGTTGGCAATCTTCGGATCTCACACCGCTTCAGTATTTCATTAAATGCAACCTACAGCACAGGAAGACCCATTACATTGCCTATCGGAAGATTTTTTTATGCGGGTGCAGAACGGACATTGTATTCGGAAAGGAACCAATATCGCATACCGGATTATTTCCGTACCGATTTCTCTATGAATATAGAGGGTAATCATAAAGTGCATCAACTATTACACAATTCATTTACGATCGGCGTATATAACCTTACCGGGAAAAAGAATCCATACTCTGTGTATTATACAACAGAGAATGCTGTTGTTAACGGGTATAAACTGTCGATCTTCGGAACCCTGATACCATACATCAACTATAATGTGCGATTTTAAATGAAGTGTATGAAAAAAATATTTGTCTTTTCTTTTATATTGCTGGCTTGGGCCTGCCGGGAAAAATATGTTCCCAAATTAAATGAGCCCGTTACAGGTTACCTGGTGGTGGAAGGATTTATCAATAGCGCTAATGGCCCTACAAGTATTAACCTATCCCGAAGTACCAAACTTTCGAATGCTGCCACTATCGTTAAAGAAAGCAAAGCAACAATACGTGTAGAGAACAAAGACAACACCGCTACTTTTCCATTAACAGAAACCAGTCCGGGCACCTATACCAACCCGCAACTCATGCTGAATGCTGCAGACCAGTATCGCCTGTACATTAAAACAGCCGCCGGAAAAGAATATGTATCTGAATACTCCACCGTACGAAAAACACCTGATATAGACAGTGTTTCATGGAGAATTGAAAACAGTGGTGTACAGATCTATGCAAATACGCACGACAACACTGCCAACACAAAGTTTTACCAGTTCAAATATGATGAAACATGGGAATTTACGTCAAGATACCCAACGCAGCTCAAATTATACAACGATAGAAACGGCACCCCGCATCATGTTGGATACCGTGATTCTACCAATCCGGTATACGACCAGAAATTATTCAGGTGCTGGAAAACAAATGCCCCAACCAATATCCTGTTATTTTCAACCGAAAAACAAACCCAGGATGTGGTATCGCTTTATCCACTAACCTATATCGAACCCGCATCATGGAAACTGGGTATCCGTTACAGTATCATCCTCAAACAATATGCCCTGAGCCAGCAGGGATACCGGTTTTTGGAACAATTGAAAAAAAATACAGAACAACTGGGCTCCATCTTTGATGCACAGCCTTCAGGAAATAACGGAAACCTCCATTGCCTCAGTAATCCCGATGAACCAGTAATAGGATTTGTTGAAGTATCGGAAGAAAAACAGAAAAGGATTTTTATTACTGCCGCAGAAATACCTAACTGGGGATACGTTAATCAATGCCAGGACCAAATAGAAGTAAGAAACATTCCTGATAGCGTGCAGATCACACATGGGTTGCCTACCACTGTTTCGAGAGGGGGTTTTAGCGGGCTGGACTGGGTTTATTTTGCTCCGGCAGAATGTGTGGATTGTACCCTGAGAGGTGTAAACATTAAACCTTCTTTCTGGCCCTGATAAAAGACCGAACATACGCAATGAAACAGGTACATCATATAATTTTGAAATACTACACGGCTCTTTTTGCAGTCATGGTATTTTGTGTATCTGCCAAAGCGCAGATAAATACTGAAAACCTAAGCGAAAAATTCTATCACTACAATGAAAAGGTTTTACAGGAAAAACTATACATGCATGTAGACAGGACTTTTTATCTCGCAGGCGACATTCTCTGGTTTAAACTATATGTTACCGATGCATCACTACATCAGCCACTCGACATGAGTAAACTGGCTTATGTAGAGGTGCTGGATGAAAGCCATATGCCTGTACTGCAGGCCAAAATAGCACTGCAAAAAGGAAACGGGAACGGTTCACTGCAATTACCCGTATCTATCAGATCCGGCAACTATACCATACGCGCCTACACCAACTGGATGAAAAATGCCGGGGCAGATTATTTTTTTGAGAAGCTGATCACCGTTGTCAATACACAAAAGAACCGTGATATAACTGTGCCTGCTGCAACAACTATTCCTGCGCCCGATATTCGTTTTTTTCCGGAGGGTGGAAACCTTGTAACAGGTATCACCTCAAAAATTGCCTGCAAGGTTCAGGGGAACGATGGCAGGGGAATGGCGTTTAATGGTGCGATCGTGGATGAAAAAAATGACAGCATAGTTGTATTTCATTCTCTCAGATTTGGCATGGGTAATTTTGATTTCACGCCATTGCCCGGACATAACTATAAAGCCATCGTTACTGTTGGACAAAACAAATTCATCAAAGACCTGCCGGGAATATTCGCACAGGGATATGTTATGCGCCTGCAGACAAAAGATAACACCCCTATTAAAGTAAACGTAGAAACCAATTTTACCGACACAGGGAAACTATTGCTGTTAGTGCATACACGCCAGTTGCTGAAAACTGTTCTGCAAACAGGATTGGAAAAAGGAAAAGCATTCTTTACGGTTGATCCTGCAAAACTGGGCGATGGTATTTCCCATTTCACAGTATTTAATAGTGCGGGAAAACCTCTTTGCGAGCGGCTCTATTTTACTTACCCCTCTCAAAAACTTGCCATCAATATCAACGGCAATCAACCTGCTTATGATACAAGGTCAAAAGTTGATCTAACTGTACAAACGACTGTAGAAAATAAAAAAGAAAACAATCCGGATTTATCTGTGTCTGTTTACCGGCTTGACGAACTGCAGTTGCCCGATGAAACCGATATTCAGAGTTTTCTCTGGCTGTCATCTGACCTGAAAGGCAGAATAGAATCTCCTGCTTTTTACTTCGGCAACAACAGGGAAGAGATCATTCCAGCAATGGATAACCTCATGCTAACACAGGGATGGCGCAGGTTTAAGTGGAACGATGTGGTTCAGGAAAAAACACCTGCTTTATTATTCCCGCCAGAACTTAATGGACATATCATTACAGGTAAAGTAGTGAGTACCATTACCGGGAAACCCATGGAAAATATAGAAACTTATATTTCTGTTCCGGGTCTGAATACCAATTTCAAAACCTATATCAGCGACACTTCAGGAAAGATCCTGTTTGATTTTAAACACCTGAAAGGTTCTTCAGAGATCATTGTACAGATCAACCCAACTGTAGATACCATGTCTAGAGTTGAGTTGGCCAATCCTTTTTCTGAAGAATATTCCGGCACCCATCCTGCACCCTTTTATCTTTCTGCCACTAAGCAAAATGCATTGCTGGATCAAAGTGTCAACACGCAGGTACAGAATATCTATTCCGGGCAACAATTAAAGCGCTTCCTGCAATCGGCCGATACTGCCTCAATGTTTGAAAAACCGGATGCTATGTATATGATGGATGATTACACCCGCTTTACAACAATTGAAGAAGTACTCCGCGAATATGTTACGCTGATGGATGTGCAGAAAAACAAGGGCAAGTTTACACTGCTCTTATGGAACAATTTTTTTGCACCCCGAAAGGATATGGCCAATCAACAGTTCTTCCAGTCGGACCCGCTTATATTGGTAGACGGAGTTCCTGTTTTTAATATTGACAGGCTGATGAGCTATGATCCGCTGAAAATGAGAAAGCTGGAAGTATACAACCGCCGTTCTTTCCTCGGAAATTCATTTTTTTCCGGCATCCTTAACTGGACAAGCTATAAAGGCGACCTTGCCAATTTTGAACTGGACCCACGCGCATTGGTGGTAGATTATGAGGGGTTACAATTACAACGCGAATTTTATTCTCCTGTTTATGATACCGCTAACCAGGCAACTACCTCCCATACACCCGATTTCAGAACATTACTGTATTGGTCGCACGAAATACAGCCAGATAAAAACGGGGAGCGGCACATACGTTTTTATACTTCTGATAAAAAGGGCAAGTATGCTGTAATGATACAGGGTCTTGCACCGGATGGCCATTGCGGAAGTGTGTTACACTATTTTCAAGTAAAATAAAGTTCCAAACTTTTGGAAAGTCTGGAACTTTCCAAAAGTTGTATCACCAACCAAAACTATATCCTACAGCGGCAACCAGTGACCGTGTAAGCCCATCAGGTCTGCTATCCCTCACTACAAGGGGAGAGGCTATTGAAAACTGGAGCGAGGCATTTTTGGGCAACAAATATTTTACCTGCAAATTGGCATTCAATGTAAAACCATCCGATCCCTGTATTGCCTCGCGTTTACCAAAAATATTTTCATAACTGTCTTTACCCAGATGATAAATCCCCAACAGGTTGGGGTTGAAAAGCCACTTTCCACCACCAGCAGTAAAAGGATAACCAACCCGCAATAAAGCATCAGCTTTTCGCTGAAAAAGATTTGTACTCAGAAAGCCGGGGATGGGGGAATACGTTGAAAGAAAACTGTTTTTATTGCTATTGATCACAGGGATCTGAACAGCCGCATTTAATTCCCATTTAGCAAGCAGTAATGAAGCCCCTGCAACGAAATCGTAGGTGCCAAGACTGGACTGAAACACCATTGGCAGAGATACCCCATTGATCTTATCGTTAGAGCCGGTAAGAGGGATTTTAACCCCTGCCAGAAAAGAAACAGCATTGTCTTTTTGACCTTTGGGAACATAAGTAACGGTAGAATAAATATCCCCGGCATTGAATGCATTGCCAAAAGCGCCATGCATATTGGATGCAGTGATCTTATTGTGCCAGGTTAGAGCGTTGCTGAATTTTCGGTCGTATTGCACAGACAAACCAATGATGGTGGTTTGCTCCTCACCAATATTGTAAGAAGTTTCAAGTGATAATGCATTTCGCTGTTGTATTGCAGTGTGCCCTATTTTGGTGCTGCGGATAGGCAATGTGCAGAAACCCGCATCACTACAGCCTTGCGCCATTATTTTGTTTTGCACAAGCAGGCCCAGCAGGCCCGTAAAAAGGATTTTCTTCATGTAATTTATTTTAAAGAAGCATAGCCAAATAAGTGATTGTATTGCTGGCAGTGTATCAGCACATAACTATATTCTGAAAAATTTACACCTGCAGGAATCTTGTATAACTGGCTGCCACTGTTATATTGCAGGGAACCAAGATTAATAAAATTAACCGGGGGATATTCTTTAGCGAGGTACACTTTAAGGTCGGGGCCCGCAGAAACAGCAAAACTGTCTAACTGCAGCACATGATCGGTTGAATCCCTGAATATTTTTGCCACGCCCATTATTGTAATACCAGAAGTGGCGCTAAAAATACCTCTGTACAAAGTATCTGACTTTGCGCGTTGTCCAGAACCTGTTGCAGTATTACTTACAGTTGCCTGCAGAGGCATCACATCTCCTTTAAAACAGGAGATCAATACAACTGATGAAAAGATAATAAGCGAAAGGAATTGCAGGGCAGATGGTTTTATAAACACCATAGTCTCGGTTTTTGCTGTATAGACGAGCCCGGCTTTATATTCTTACACGTTTAGTATTATTTAACTTTTGGAAAGTTTGGAACTTTCCAAAAGTTTCACAAAAAAACCGCCCATGTTCTGGAGCGGTTTTGATTATTTTTTCTTGTGGTGCTTACCGTTCAGGCCGCTTTAGCGTCCCGACCGGTGTTAACTGCAACCCATGCTGTTTCCGCAGTTCAGGCATTTGTAGCAAGTGCCGCTGCGAATAGTGATGTGGCCGCAGGTATTACAGGCCGGCGCATCGCTCTGCATGCTTTTGGCAGCTGCATTTACGGCATCCATTCCTGTTGAGGCGGTTGCTGCCACTCTTTGTAATTTTTGCGGCTGTACTGCCGGAGTAGCATTGGCAGATGGCGCTGTTACACGTACACTGCTTAGCTCAGGCTTTCCCAAAAAAGTAGCTTCTCCTTCATCACCCTCTCCGGTATTACCGATAGTGGGTTTATCCAGCACATGCACCAGGTCTGTTCTTCCTAAATATTCAAAGGCCAATGCACGGAACACGAAGTCTACCAGTGAAGTGGTGGTCTTGATATTCGGATGATCTACCATACCCGATGGTTCGAATTTGGTGAACACAAATTTCTCTACAAACTCTTCCAGAGGCACACCATATTGCAGGCCTACTGAAATAGCAATGGCAAAACAGTTCATGAAACTGCGAAGGGTTGATCCTTCTTTGGCCAGATCAATAAAGATCTCTCCCAGGGTTCCGTCGGTATATTCTCCTGTTCTCAGGAAGATCACCTGTCCGCCAATTTTTGCTTTCTGTGTAAAGCCCCTGCGTTTGGAAGGCAATGATTTTTTCTCAACAATACCTGATAATGCGCGTTTGAATTTGGTGTCGGTTGAAGCCTGCATGCGCTTCTGCACTTCTTCCAGTAATTCATCAACGGTTAATTTGCTCAGGTCAACAATATGTGATTCTGTTTCTGCTTCAGCAAGTACTTCTACTGCTTTATCAGCTTCTTCGTCAGATTTCTTTTTCTTGTCTGATTTATTACTCAATGGCTGACTCAGTTTAGAACCGTCACGATACAAAGCGTTTGCTTTTAATCCCAACTGCCAGCTAAGTAAATAGCAATCTGCAATTTCTTCAACAGTTGCTTCATGCGGCAGGTTGATGGTTTTAGATATCGCACCACTCAGGAAAGGCTGACAGGCGGCCATCATACGGATATGTCCGTAAGCATGAATATATCTTTCTCCTTTCTTACCACATTTATTTGCACAATCAAATACAGGTAAATGTTCTTCTTTCAGGTAAGGTGCTCCTTCAACAGTCATTGTTCCGCACACATAATCATTGGCTGCATCGATCTGCTCTTCTGTAAATCCAAGTTCTTCCAGCAGGTTAAAGCTCCAGTCGCTGTATTGCTCTTCCTTAAATCCAAGGCGTTGCATACACTCATCACCCAGGGTAAACCTGTTAAAGATGAAACCGATCTCAAACGCAGATTTAGCTACGCTGTTCAGTTTGGCGACCTCCGCATCAGTAAATCCTTTTTCTTTTAATGATTCAGGATTGATGAAAGGAGCGCCTTCAAAGCTGGCGGCACCTACCGCATATTTTTCAATGGCTTCTGCCTCAGCAGGACTATAACCCAGGTTTCTTAAAGCCTGTGGTACCGACTGGTTGATGATCTTGAAGTATCCGCCACCGCTTAATTTTTTAAATTTCACCAGGGCAAAATCAGGTTCAACACCGGTTGTATCGCAATCCATTACCAGGCCAATTGTTCCGGTTGGGGCAATAACAGTGGTTTGTGCATTGCGGTATCCGTATTTCTCGCCCAGTTGCACAGCTTCGTCCCATGCTTTGGTAGCTGATTTCAACAAAACATCCGGACAGTATTGTGCTTTAATACCCTGTGGTTTGATCTCAATGCCAACATAGGCATCTTCTGCATCGTAAGCGGCAGCCCGGTGGTTGCGCATTACACGCAGCATATCTTCTTTGTTCTCTTCGTATTTATCAAATGCACCAAGGAAGCCAGCCATCTCTGCAGATGTTTTGTAAGCTACACCGGTCATGATAGCAGAAATAGCGCCTGCAATACCACGTGCTTCTTCACTGTCGTAAGGAATACCGCTTACCATCAGCATAGAACCAAGGTTGGCAAAACCAAGTCCGAGTGTTCTGTAATCGTACGACAACTGTGCCACTTCTTTTGAAGGGAACTGTGCCATTAACACAGAGATTTCCAGAACGGTGGTCCATAAACGGGTGGTATATTCAAAACCTTCTACATCAAAAACATTGTTTTCTTCTGTATGAAATTTACGCAGGTTGATAGAGGCCAGGTTACAAGCCGTATTATCGAGGAACATGTACTCTGAACAAGGGTTAGACGCATTGATACGTCCGCCTTTTGGACAGGTATGCCATTCGTTGATCGTGGTATCATACTGGGTTCCGGGGTCGGCACAGCGCCATGCGGCATAAGAGATCTTTTCCCAAACTTCACGGGCAGGAATTTTGCTCATTACGCGGCCATCCGTTCTTGCCTTCAGTTCCCAATCACCATCAGCTTCCAGTGCTTTAAAGAATGAGTTAGGGATACGAACAGAGTTATTGGAGTTTTGTCCGGATACAGTTGCATACGCTTCCCCTTCATAACTGTTATCATAACCGGCGGCTACTAATGCAGCTACTTTTTTCTCTTCGCCCACTTTCCAGTTAATGAATTCCATGATCTCGGGGTGATCGAGGTCGAGACAAACCATTTTGGCTGCACGACGGGTAGTACCACCGCTTTTGATAGCACCTGCGGCGCGATCACCTATTTTCAGGAAGCTCATCAAACCGCTTGAAGTACCGCCACCGCTCAGTTTTTCGCCACCGCCACGTATTTGGGAGAAATTGGTACCTACACCTGAACCGTATTTAAAAATACGCGCCTCACGGGTCCACAGGTCCATGATACCGCCTTCATTCACCAGGTCATCATTCACGCTTAAGATAAAGCAGGCGTGCGGCTGAGGACGTTCGTATGCATTGCTTGATTTTTTTAATTTACCATCTTTGGCATCCACAAAATAGTGGCCCTGTGGTTTACCGGTAATGCCATAGCTCTCGTGTAAACCGGTATTGAACCATTGTGGTGAATTGGGTACACAGGCCTGGTTAAGGATACTGTACACCAGCTCATCATAAAATACCCCGGCATCTTCTTTAGACGCGAAATAGCCATAACGCTCACCCCAAACCCGCCAGCAGTTAGCCATACGGTGGGCTACCTGTTTTACGCTTGTTTCCCTGCCAACTGATCCGTCCGGCTGGGGCACACCAGCTTTTCTGAAATATTTTTGTGCAAGGATATCGGTGGCTATCTGGCTCCACTGTTTGGGAACCTCCACATTGTTCATTTCAAATACTTTCTCCCCATTCGGGTTCTTGATTACGCTGTCGCGGTAATCATATTCAAACATGTCGAAAGGACTAACACCTTCTTTGGTGAATCGGCGGCCGAATTGCAAGCCTTTAGTAGCGCGTGGGTTAGACATAGTGTTGTTTCAGTTTATCAGGTTATTCAAGCGTGCCCCGGGGGTTAACAAAATGTTAAGCGGTTGACGAAAATATCTTTCCGTTTGCAGAATTCAAGGTTTGAAATATCAACACATTGTGGATAAGGAATGGGGATTATTTCGCACCTCAAATCCCCATTGAATTTGAGCCATTGTTAACACCTGTAGAAAATATTTTTTAAAGAAAACCGTTGCCGGATCAGTTATTTTCCGTAAATGTATCAAGCCCCCTTCCGCCTTCCCGGCAGGTGCCGGATTGCCGGATTAATAAGCAATAATGTCTATCTTTCAGATTATTAGCAGGCCTGTGAGTCTTTACCCCCCATTAAGTAAAAACTTTTTCGCACTTTTGCAGAACCACTATCCACAACCGAATGAAACAGGCGTTATACCAGCAATTCCTTGAAAAGAAACAATCGGGCAGAAAATCCTTCGCCGTATTGATCGATCCCGATAAGGTTGACAATGAAAAAATTGATCAACTGGTAGCACTTGCCCTCGACGCAAAAGTGGATTATTTTTTTGTGGGTGGCAGCCTGATCATCTCTAATCACCTGGATGCCCGTATTCAGCAACTCAAGTCCCTGTCTAACATTCCTGTTCTGCTGTTCCCGGGATCTCCCTCCCAGGTAAGCAAATATGCAGATGGTTTGTTATACCTCTCACTGATATCCGGCCGTAACCCCGAATTATTAATTGGCCAGCATGTACTCAGCGCCTCTGCGGTAAAAAACAGCGGGCTGGAGATCATACCTACGGGCTATATGGTAGTTGATGGCGGAGCCCCTACTACAGTCTCGTATATTTCGAATGCAATGCCTATTCCTGCCGATAAAAATGATATTGCCATGTGTACCGCCATGGCCGGCGAGATGCTTGGCATGAAGCTTATTTACATGGATGCGGGCAGCGGCGCCAAAAGGCCCATTACCGAAACCATGATCGAAAAAGTGGCCCGCAATGTGGCAATCCCTGTAATTGTTGGCGGCGGCATCATCGAACCTGAAAAAGCCTACCGAAACTGCAAAGCCGGTGCCGATGTGATAGTGGTTGGAAATGCGATTGAAAAAGATCCTTCGCTGATCACCGAGATCAGCCATGCAGTGCATAGTGTGCCGGTGAATGCGTGAGGCGTGAATCGTCAGGCGTGAATCGTCAGTCGTCAGTCGTGAGTTTTTTGTTTAATCTTATTTTAAAAAAAAGGAAAAGGGTAAAGTGAAATCACTTTACCCTTTTCCTTTTTACCCACTCACTACTCACTACTGACGACTCACGATTCACGAAACTCATTGTTTCTTCCCTGCCTGTGGCGCAGCGGGCCTTGGGTTTCCCCTGGTATTATTCAGTTCTGAAACATCTACCCTTGAGGGTGTTTCTTTTCCGCTGATGATCCCTTTTGAACTTATAGCAATGGATTGAATGATCATGGCCATATTGTCCATATCCAGTGTGCCTATTTCATCGCTGGCCTTATGGTAATTGGGTTCATTATCCATTTTGGAAGTTGAGATCGTATGTGCCGGAACACCAAGCATAGCAAGGGTTGCATTATCTGATCGGAAAAAAAGATTTTGTGAGGGATATGGATCAGGATAAAAAGTAAAACCGGATCCCTGCAGGTTATCCTGTAATATTTTGCCCATATCTGTTCGCTCATAACCGGTAATGTATGCCGAGTTCCTGCCCCACTTGCTTTCGGTGCCGATCATCTCAATATTGAACATCGCTTTTACATCTTCCGGTTTAAATTGTCTTGAAAAATATTGTGCGCCAAATCCGCCAACTTCTTCTGCGGTAAACGCAACAAAGATCAGTGTACGCTCATTATTGTTCAGCGCCTTAAAATATTTTGCCAGCATGATCACTGCCGTTGTTCCTGCCGCATCATCGTTGGCGCCATTAAAAATAGAATCGCTGAGAATATTGCCCTGCCTGTCTTTGCTCATAATACCAAGGTGGTCATAATGCCCCGAAAAAATCACGTACTCATTTTTTTTGCTTTTACCCGGCAGGATGCCCAATACATTCGCCAGCTTCTGTTCAGTAAACTCATGCGTAGCTTCAACACTGTACGTTTTCGGATCCATATTACCAAGCACAAACACTACACTTTTATCAGACTTAAACAGTTGCGATTTAAACCTTGTAAGCACATTGAAATTTTTGGAAAAAGCAGTGTCAACCAGCACCAAGTAATTCTTATTGGCTGCGATATATTTACGCACTTCTGCAAACAGGTTGGCTGTTTTGCCAATCGTTACTTTTTCATAACCCGATTGCTCGTTTATTTTCAATTCGGGCTTACTGGTAAAAACGATCACGTCTCTTGTATCAACAGACACCCCACCAAATGTGCAGGAAGCACCGAGAAATTTTGGTTTTACCATGGTAATCGGCTGCAGGTAACTGCCGCTGTTATTCCATGTTTGCAAACCTGTTTTTTTGAACTCATCTGCAATAAAGGCTGCTGCCTTGTCTATGCCCGGTGTAAAGGCTCTGCGGCCTTCCATATCATCAGCAGACAGTATTTTTTCAATCCTTTCAACTTCTTTGGCATTAATAATATTTGCTGCTTTTTGCGCAAAAGAAAATGTTGTTATTGCCAGCAATAACAACATCAGGCTGATTTTTTTCATAATTGTTTTTTGGAACCCGGTCGGGGCGCTAAAGCCACCCGAACGGTAAAAGTTCAATACTAATTCAACTCGGAAATTCGGAAATGTTAGAAAGAATAACGTTCAGGCCGCTTTAGCGTCCCAACCGTTATAAGCTCATCATTTCTTTAAACTTAACTGTTTGTCTGCGGCTCACTTCAATTTTCTCGCCTCCTTTCAGATCAACCAGTAACCCGCCATTAAAGTAAGGTTCAATCTTTTCTATCCAGCGAAGATTAATGATGTGCTTGCGGTTTGCACGGAAAAACATCCTGTCGTCAAGTCTTTCTTCCAGCGAATTCAGCGATTTCAGGATCAGCGGTTTGTTGGTACCAAAGAATACTTTGGCGTAATTACCCACACTTTCAAACAACCGTATTTCACCTAATTTTACAAACCAGCAACGTTCTCCGTCTTTCACAAATACCTGGTCAAACTCGGTTAACGGACCACGGTTCATACCGTTGATACCAACGTTTTCCTTAAAGATCTCAGCCTGCAGTTTTTGAATGGCATCTGCCAGTCTTTTTGGTTCAATAGGTTTAAGCAGGTAATCAAGTGCATTCACTTCAAACGCTTTGATAGCGTATTCATCATAAGCCGTAGTGAAGATCACTTTTGGTGCTTTTTCTACTTCTGCCAGCAGATCAAACCCGGTTTTACCCGGCATCTGGATATCGAGGAAAATAAGATCGGGATTCAATGTCTCGATCTTTTCAATGCCATCGTCTACATTGGCAGCTTCTTCTATTACTTCAATATCAGAATGATCCTGCAATAATTTTTTTAACTCATTGCGGGCCAGTCTTTCATCATCAATAATAATTGCTTTGATAGCCATATCACGAATTTATAAATAGATGTTTAAGAATTTAATTGATACACCGGCATTTTTACCACAGCCTCTACCATGCCATTTTTTGTATTTCCGATATCAAATGTAGCGTTTCCGCCAAATAATAATTTCAGGCGGTTACGGGTGCTGTTGATACCAAATCCATCACTATACCCGTTATTCTCACTTATCTCGCCGGTATTCTGTACAATCAGCTCGTGATGGTCGTCGCGGTAATCAGAGATCACCCTGATCAATCCGCCGCATTTTTGCTTGCCAATACCATGTTTGATGGCGTTCTCTACCAGTGTTTGCAACATCATAGGGGGAACAGGCTGGTCGAGGGTATCTTCATCAATATCATATTCTACCTGCAGCCTGTCTTCAAAACGGATGTATTCGAGTGCGAGGTAATCTTTTACAATACTCAGTTCCCTTTCAAGGGGTACGGTTTCCATTTTTTCGGCCTGCATGCTGCTTCGCAGGATATTACTCAGTTCGGTTATTGCCGTTCTGGCCCTTTCAGGGTTTTCATCCACCAAGGCACGGATGCTGTTCAGGGCATTAAAAATAAAATGTGGATTGATATGCGATTTGATGGTCTTAAGTTCAAGTTCTTTTACCAGGCTTTCCAACCGAACCTTTTGTATCTCGGCTTTGGAGCCCAGTTCTACATAATGCCAGACATAGTATACCGCAACCCATAACAACACCAACGGGGAGTCTAAGATCAGGTTAGATAAAAAACGCTTTTCAACAGACACTTTGATCTTTGCATCGTACACCTGCAGCCATTCTACAATGGCACTGTTGGCAAGGTTAAACAAAACAATGATGCTCACAACCGTTACGGTAAGTAACCACCATTTTTGTACCTGGATAGGTGGCCTGAGTTTAAGCCTGACGATCAATTCGCGTAATAAATGGGTAAATATGAGACCAAAAAGTATAGTAATGGCGAGTCTGGGATAAAGGATATGATTGGTCTTATTCTCGAAAATAAATGCGAAGAATACCATTGCAAGTCCATAAAACAACCAGCCGCCAAGCTGGCAACACCAGTATAAGGAGGATTTACTTCTCATGTTAGAACAAATATAAAATGAAACAGACCCGGAATGTCTGCTAAATTTGATTAATGGCAAAAACAGCTTCTGTTTGGCATAAATTAATGTTTTGAACCGCCGAACAATCTTTTTTATCATATGTTCTGATGTTTGCCAAGCTAACAGGTAATAGCTTATTTTTACATTTTAAAACCAGCCTGAATGCAGATCACAGCAGGACCTTTATTACAAACGATCAATCACCCCGATGATCTGAAAAAGCTTAACAGCACCCAATTACACCAGGTTTGCGATGAACTGAGGCAGTTTATTGTTGATGTGGTAAGTGTGCATGGAGGCCATTTTGCAGCCAGTCTCGGGGTAGTAGAACTGTCTGTTGCACTGCATTATGTTTACAACACCCCTTACGACCAACTGGTATGGGATGTAGGCCACCAGGCCTACGGCCATAAAATATTAACCGGCCGAAGGGATAATTTTGTTACCAACCGCAAATACAAAGGCTTAAGCGGTTTCCCTAAGCGCAGCGAGAGTCCGTTTGATACATTTGGTGTAGGACATTCCTCTACTTCCATTTCTGCCGCATTGGGTATGGCTATGGCGGCAAAATATAAAGGTGAGAACCGCAAATCAGTAGCAGTTATCGGGGATGGTTCCATGACGGCCGGAATGGCTTTCGAAGCCATGAACCATGCAGGGGTTGCTGATAGTGATGTACTGATCATTTTGAATGATAACTGCATGAGCATTGACCCCAATGTGGGGGCGTTGAAAGAATATTTAACCGATATCAGCACCTCACCTACCTACAATAAAGTGAGGGATGAAATATGGAACCTGATGGGCAAACTGCCAGTTGGTAAAAAATTCAGCAGGGACCTTGCAGGTAAACTGGAAGCAAGCCTGAAAAGCGTAGTAAACAAAAGCAGTAATATTTTTGAATCCTTACAGATACGGTATTTTGGGCCTATTGATGGTCATAATATCGCCAAACTGGTTGATACGCTTAAGGACCTGAAAAATATTCCCGGCCCTAAACTGCTGCATATTGTAACAGTAAAAGGCAAGGGCTATTCATTGGCCGAAAAAGATCAAACCAAATGGCATGCACCGGGATTATTTGATAAAGTAACCGGCGAGATATTCAGGAAAAAATCAGATACGCCACAGCCACCTAAATACCAGGATGTGTTTGGGCATACCATGATAGAGCTGGCTGAAATGAATGATAAAGTGATGGGTGTTACACCTGCCATGCCCAGCGGTTCTTCTTTAAAATTTATGATGGAAAAAATGCCGCATCGCGCTTTTGATGTGGGCATTTGCGAGCAACATGCTGTTACCTTAAGCGCCGGATTGGCCACACAGGGCATGCGGGTGTTCTGCAATATTTATTCATCCTTCATGCAAAGGGCTTACGACCAGGTAGTGCATGATGTGGCTATTCAGAAATTACCGGTAGTGTTCTGCCTCGACAGGGCAGGACTGGTTGGCGAAGATGGCCCTACCCATCATGGCTGCTATGATATTCCATACATGCGTTGCATCCCCAACATGGTGATCAGTGCACCGATGAATGAACAGGAATTACGCAACCTGATGTACACCGCCCAACTTGATTCAAATCAAAATCCTTTTGTGATACGCTACCCACGAGGTGAGGGTATGCTGGCAGAATGGAAAACACCATTTGAAGAACTTGCTGTTGGCAAGGGAAGGAAATTAAAAGATGGTGAGGAGATCGCTATTCTAAGCTTTGGCCATCCCGGCAATTTTGCGCAGGCGGCTATTCGCGAATTGCGGACACAGGGTATTAACCCCGCACATTACGACCTGCGCTTTGTGAAACCAATTGATGAAGACCTGTTACACGAAGCCTTTGGCAAATACAGCAAAATAGTAACTGTAGAAGACGGAACCGTAGTTGGCGGATTTGGCAGCGCCGTGCTTGAGTTCATGAACAGGAATCAATACCATGCAGAAGTAACAGTACTGGGCATCCCCGACCGTTTGGTTGAACATGGCTCACCCAAAGAATTGCACAGGGAGTGTGAATACGATGCACAGGGTATTGCTGATGCAGTAAGGGAATTGATGAAAGATAAAGTACGGGTAAGTTCAATAATTGCAGGCTAAGCGCTTATTGCATAAGCTTACCCTTAAATAACTAATAAAAAAAGGCTCCATCAGGAGCCTTTTTTATGCAGCAAATTAATTTAATGATGGGTCAGGGTTAGGTTCCTCTTCAGTTGTATTGTCCCCAATAATGTCTGTTTCATTAACCACACCTTCTGCCTCAAGGTCTTCTTCGCGATGCTCATTCCACTCAACAATAAAATTGTTCATACCCGGCCCTACCAATAGCTTCATAAATTTCTGTTGCGATAATTCGAGCAGTGAAAGGAACAGGAAAAGGGCATGGATCCTGTCTGAGCAGACTTCGAATACTTTTTCAAACGAAACGGTTTTTTCTTTCTGCACAAAGCCGAGCATATAATCACGGCTTCCCTCCATGGTATAATTATAACGTACAACTGTGTGAACCGGTTTATTCTGGCGTTCCTGTACACGCAGCATCACTTTTTCAAACGCTTTCATCAGTTTGAACATGGTGATGTTCTGTATCTCGGTGCCTTCTGATGCTTCTTCGCCTATCTGTACTATCTCGCGCTGCAGGTTTCCTCTCTTGATCATCAGCATACGCTCTGCTTCCATTTCGGCCATCTTTACAGCAGCTTCTTTAAAGCGTTTGTATTCGAGGATCTTGTCGATCAGTTCCTGCCTTGGATCTATCTCATTTCCATCGGCATCAATTTCTTTACGCGGCAATAACAATCTTGCCTTAATGCGCATGAGTGTGGAAACGAACAGGATAAATTCGCTGCTCAGTTCAATATTCAGTTTTTCTCCCTGGTGGATGAAATCAAGGAAATCGTTGATGATCCTGGTAATAGGGATATTGTAAATATCAAGCTCATCCCTCTCTATAAAAAACAACAGCAGGTCGAAGGGGCCCTCAAACTGGTCTAATTTAATCTGGTAACTCACATTATTCACTGGTCAATAGCTTTAGCTGCAAAGAAAACCGAATCGGCTCTAAAATGTACGGGTATTGTGGAATAGTTATCCACCAAGTTAGTTTGGAGTTAGGAGTTAGGAGTTTGGAGTCTGGAGTAGATGCAAAATCAGACTCCAAACTCCTAACTCCAGACTTCTAACTTTTCCTATTCTTTCGTTTCTGTCTTTTTCAACGCGTCCCTGATCTCGGCCAGCAGTTTATCGGTATTGGAAGGCTCAGGTGGGGCTGGCGGCGCAGCAGCTTCGGTTTTTTTCATCCGGTTAATGGCTTTAATAACAAGGAACACAGAAAATGCCACCACCACAAAATCGAACAGGTTGGTGATAAACGCACCATATTTTACAACAACTTCAGCCACAGCAGGGGTAACCACTTTTCCTGCGGCATCTTTTACGGCAGGTACGGCATCTTTGAGTACCAAGACTTTATCGTTAAAGTTTACCCCGCCGGTAATCATCCCCACCAGGGGCATTACGATACCATCCACAAAAGAGGTAACAATTTTTCCGAAAGAGGCACCCATTACAAAGGCAACGGCAATATCCACCAGGTTACCTTTCATCGCAAACTCTTTAAATTCTTTTAACATGCCCATATAGAATTGTTTTTATAGGATTAAAATACTACAAGATATGCATTCAGCAAAATAGATCAACATCTTATAATACAATAGCGCCCTTGCGCGAAAAAATGCACGCAAAGGCGCGGGTTGTATGCATTATTCTTATTTCTTTAATCCCGGATATTGCATTTTTAATCCTGAAAGCAGTTTATGCAATGCCGATGCCACCAGGTATTCTTTGTACCAGTTCTGATCTGAAGGGATGATATGCCAGGGAACTTTATTGCAATGCCTGAAACAGTCTTCATACATTTTCATATAATGATCCCACAGTTTTGATTCTTCAAAATCTCTTTCGTTGTATTTCCACTGTTTCTTCGGGTCCTTAATTCGTTGCTTTAACCTGAACTGTTGTTCTTCGTGAGAAATATGCAGGTAAAATTTAAGGATATGTGTTCCGGCATGTTTGGTTAGCAGATCCTCAAAATCGTTGATGGCCTTCATTCTTTCCTTAGCCAGTTTATCATTGCACCAATTATGAACACGGGTTACCAGGATGTCTTCATAATGTGAGCGGTTAAAAATCTGTATGGCCCCTTTTACAGGTGTATGTGTATGGATACGCCATAAAAAATCGTGCGCCAACTCTTCCGGTGTAGGCGCTTTGAATGCCTCCACCATTACGCCCTGCGGATTCAACTTTCCGAATACGCCTCTTATTAAACCATCTTTCCCGCTCCCGTCAATACCCTGCAGTACTACAAGAACAGAATGTTTCGACTCGGCGAACAGCAGGTTTTGTAATTCATCCAGCTCAATTAAAAGATGGGCTGTTTTTGCCTTCAGCTTTTCTTTGCTTAGCCCTTTGGGTGCACGGGTACTGATCTTTGACAGACTTATCACTGGCATGGCAATTCCGTTTATCTAAAATTATTCTTTTAGTTCTGTAAAAACAGCAATTTTGGCCAAATTAACAAGGTGAGAGATAAATTAATCAATTGGGGACTGTTTACGATACTGTCTGTTATTTGGGGCAGTTCATTCATTCTGATGAAAGCAGGCATGAGTAGTCTGACGCCCTATCAGGTAGCTTCCATCCGCATTTTAAGTGCCGGACTTGTGCTAACGCCTTTTGCCGCAAAAGCATTACGATCTGTGCCAAAAAATAAACTGGCATTGGTCATCCTCTCTGGTTTATTAGGTAATTTTTTCCCAGCATACCTGTTTTGTATTGCAGAAACAAAATTAGACAGTTCCCTCACAGGCATCCTGAATGCACTCACGCCTTTGTTTACTATTTTGGTTGGGATTACATTCTTCCAGCTTACAGCCAGTTGGAAAAAGATAGCGGGCGTTTTAATCGGTTTTGCCGGGCTTTGCCTTTTGGTTGCGCCATCCGGCCATTTTAGCTTTCAAAATTTTTCCTACATTTTACTTGTGCTGGCTGCAACTGTTTGTTATGGGGTGAATGTGAATATGGTGGGCCGTCATATGCAGGGTGTTGGTTCATTAAACATTGCTTCACTGGCATTTGTTTTTCTGATCATTCCTTCCCTGATCATTCTTTACTTTAACGGATACTTCTCTTTGCCTTTGACCGAAAAACCTGTACTGGCAGCCACTTTGGCCTCATTTGTGCTGGGTGTACTGGGTACGGCTGTTGCCTCTATACTTTTTTATATGCTGGTAAAAAAAGCAGGTACTTTATTTGCCTCTATGGTTACCTATGGAATCCCTTTTATTGCAGTGTTATGGGGGCTTTTATACGGAGAGCAGATAACACTCTGGGAGATAGGCTGCCTGGGAATTATTCTGGCAGGCGTGTATATGGTGAACAGGAAGTGAGTTGGAAGTCTGGAGTTTGGAGTTTGGAGTTTGGAGTCTGGAGTCTGGAGTTCAATTGTACAACTCCAGACTCCTAACTCCAAACTCCAGACTAACTCTAAACCGACATCATTTCTTTTTCTTTCGCGGCAAGATGTTTTTCAACGAGTGCAATAAACCTGTCGGTCATTTCCTGAACACGTTTTTCGCCGTCTTTGGCCACATCTTCACTCAGTCCGTCTTTTTGTAATTTTTTTACCTGCTCAATTGCATCGCGGCGGATATTGCGGATGGCCACTTTGGAATGCTCGCCCTCACCACTCGCTTTTTTAAAGAGTTCTTTTCTTCTTTCCTCCGTTAAAGGCGGCAGGAACAGGCGTATCTGGTTACCGTCGTTTTGCGGGGTGATACCGATATTAGCCTGCATAATGGCTTTTTCTATCGGTTGCAGCATATTTTTTTCCCATGGCTGGATACTGATGGTTCTTACATCCAGCACAGAAATATTGGCTACCTGTGCTATCGGGGTTGGGGAGCCATAATAGTCAATATTGATCCCGTCGAGCATACCAGGGTTAGCTTTTCCGGCCCTGATTTTGGTCAGTTCCACTTCCAGGTGACTGATCCCTCTTTGCATACTTTCTTCTGCATCATCAACGATCATTTGTAATTCTTCCGACATAAGATGGTTTTAAACTGGGGCGAAAATAATGAATAGTTGGGAGTTTGTAATCTGTGGATTGTTGTTCGGTCTGTTAAACCGCAAACTGTCTTATATTCGCAGCCATAAAAAACAGTGTTATGGCAAGTATCCAGGAATTGAAGAATATTTCCACCCAGATGAGGCGCGATATCGTACGTATGGTTCATGGTGTGCAAAGCGGTCACCCGGGCGGTTCTTTGGGTTGTGCCGATTTTTTAGCTGCCATTTTCTTCGAGATCATGCATCACGACAGGAATTTTAAAATGGATGGGGTAAATGAAGACCTGTTCTTTTTGTCTAACGGACATATTTCTCCTGTTTACTATTCGGCACTTGCCCGTTCCGGCTATTTTGACGTGAAGGAGCTGGCCAGTTTCCGCAAACTCAATACCCGTTTACAGGGCCACCCTACCACACACGAACATTTGCCCGGCGTTAGAATGGCCAGTGGATCTTTGGGACAAGGCATGAGTGTTGCCATTGGTGCCGCATTAACTAAAAAACTGAACGGAGATACACACCTTGTATTTTCTTTACATGGAGATGGAGAACTGGATGAGGGACAAAACTGGGAAGCCATCATGTTTGCCGCTCACAATAAAGTAGACAATCTGATTGCTACTATTGACTGGAACGGGCAACAGATTGACGGGCCCACCAGCAAAGTAATGGGACTGGATAATCTCCGCGCTAAATTTGAAGCCTTTAACTGGACAGTATTGGAAATGAATGGTAACGATATGGATGATACTGTTGCCACACTTAATAAAGCCAAATCGCTCACAGGTCAGGGTAAACCCATTTGTATATTGATGAAAACTGAAATGGGTAAAGGCATTGATTTTATGGAAGGCACTCACGAGTGGCATGGCATTGCGCCAAATGATGACCAGTTAGCCAAAGCACTGGCGCAATTGCCTGAGACTTTAGGAGATTATTAAAAGTACGAAGTTAGAAGTACGAGGTACGAGCTATATATAATTCTCACACAAAGGCACCAAGGCACAGTTTGAATTGTTTGTAGTTCCGGCTTGCTCAAAATGCGCAGCAGACCATTAACGTCAATCCCCACGAGTGGCATGGCATTGCACCAAATGATGACCAGTTAGCCAAAGCACTGGCGCAATTGCCAGAGACTTTAGGAGATTATTAAAAGTACGAAGTTAGAAGTACGAGGCACGAACTATATATAATTCTCACACAAAGGCACCAAGGCACAGTTTGAATTGTTTGCAGTTCCGGCTTGCTCAAAATGCACAGCAGATCATTAACATCAGTCCCCTAAAACCGTGCCTTGGTGCCTTTGTGTGCACACTCTTTTTAATACGCAAAGAATTTAACTCTTCAAGGAGAACAATTGAAGGCTTGCTTTACGCGAAGGAATCCATGCAGCAAGGATCGCAATAAAAACAACCGTAACGGTTACAAGTATAAAATCACCGGCCACTAATTTAACCGGGTAATAATCAATAATAAAAGTATCGCCGCCTAATTTGATCAGGTGAAACCTTACCTGCAGCCAGCAAATAATGGTTGCCAACACAATACCTGCACCACCGCCCAAACCGGCTAACAGCAATCCCTCGCTCAAAAAAATACGCTGCACTTTTTGTTCGCTGGCACCCATTGCTTTCAATACCGCGATGTCTGTTTGTTTTTCCAGCACCAGCATGGTTAAGGCGCCAATCATATTAAATGCCGCCACTACCAGTATCAGAGAGAGTATACCGTAGATCACCCATTTCTCCATCTGCATAACAGCATACAAACTCCTATTTTGCTCGTAACGCGTTTCAACTACAAACTGGTTGCCAAGTAACAACTGAAGCCTGCCTTTAACTTTATCCGGATCGCCTGACACTTTTATTTCTACGGCGCTGTATTCGTCGGCAGTCATGCCCAGCATATACTTTACAAAAGCGAGATTGCTGAACACATATTTATTATCAAAATCCTGCTGCACTGCAAATGTACCCACGGGTGTAACGGCAAATGAATTCAGCCCGTCATCGGCAATTAATTTGGATGCCTGCCTGTTGGGTAAATAAATAACGGCGGGATACAATCCTTTTTCTACACTTAACCCCGCTGCGTTTTCAATACCCGCGCCAACCACCAGTTTGGGGGCATCTATTGTGCCTGTTTCAAATTTGCCGCGGGGAATATGTTTGGGGGTATTCATGTTATTGATGGAAGTATACTTCTCATCAACACCCTTAACAGAAACAATGGTTTGAAAAGCGCCATTCAATACTGCTTTTTCTTCTGCCACCAAACTGTATATGGCAACACCTTCTGTTGTTTTGATCTGCTGTAATTGTGCGGGAGAAACATGAAAGGTTTTACCGTGTGCAGGAACGATGCGCATATCAGAATAAAAATCTGCATACAGTCCTTTCACTAAATCCTCGAACCCATTGAACACACTCAATACAATAATTAATGCCGCACTACCCACCGCAATGGCCACCATACTGATCCACGCAATGATATTGATGGCATTGGTAGATTTGTTGGACCTGAAATATCGCCAGGCGAAAAGAAGGTTCATGGATTGCGGATTGACGGATTACGGATTAGCGGATTACGGATTAGCGGATTATGCATTTTTCAATTCGCTAATCCGCCAATCCGTTAATCCGCTAATTATTATTCCTCTTTGGTTTTTTTTCGTCTTCAATTTTCTTAAAGATCTCTTCCATCTTAAACACATAATCCAGTGTATCATCATGGTAGAAATGCAATACCGGTACGCGGCGTAATTGGTGTTTTACCCTGTCGGCCAGTTCTTTTTTAATTTCCCATGCCCTCGATTCAATGGTTTTCATCACACCCTTTGGATCTTTTACCTGGAAAAGACTCAGGTAAATACGGGCTTCCAGCAGATCGGGCGTTACTTTTACAGATGAGATGGATACCATGCCACCATCTATCATTCCAAGGCCTAAGCGCCTGAAAATATCATTCAATGCTTCCTGTAAGGCACCTGCTACCTGTCTTTGACGTTTGCCCTCCTCCATATTCTAACATTTGATTGACTGCAAAATTACTTACTTTGCTCTGTTTTAAGTGTTTTATCCTTTATGAAGCGATTTTCGAGAATACTTTTTTACCTGAGAAGCCAGAAGCGGAACATAGCATTATATGTGCTGTTTAACCTGTTATCCATCGTTTTTTCGCTGGTATCCCTTACCATGCTGGCCCCTTTTCTGCAGATGCTTTTTGGTAAAGAAAAACTAATGGATGTAAAACCCGAATGGCATTTTAATGCCAACGGTGTATTGAGTTATTTAAAATATATCATCAGCCAATTCATCCATGAACATAACGAGGTATATGCACTGGGCGCTATCTGCGTAATTATTGTGGTATCCATTTTCTTCAAAAACATGTTCACCTATTTGTCGTTCAGGGTGCTGGCGCCGATGCGGAATTATGTGATGACCAAACTGCGCTCCGACCTGTATGCCAAAATACTGGAACTGCCTATCGGTTTCTTTACCGAGCAACGTAAAGGCGATATCATCAGCCGTATGAGTAACGATGCCAATGAGGTGGAATGGAGTGTGATGAGTACGCTGGAAGGACTGATCCGCGACCCATTAAACATTCTGATCTTCCTTGTTACATTGGTTTATATCTCTCCGGCCTTGTCATTGTTCTTATTGGTATTGCTTCCCTTAACAGGATTCATTATCGGCAGGGTTAGCCGCTCTTTAAAAAAACAATCCACTGCCTCGCAGGAACAGTTAGGTACGTTGATGTCGATACTGGATGAAACATTAGGCGGACTGCGGGTGATCAAAGCGTTTAATGCCGAAAAGATCCTTCGCAATAAATTTTTCAATACCAATAACAACCTGAACCATATCCGCAACCGGATGAATTTCCGCAGGGACCTTGCCTCACCCATGTCTGAGTTTTTGGGTGTACTTGTCTTATCCTGCATTTTATGGTTTGGCGGCAAGCTGGTGCTTAATCATGAAGCGGGCTTGGGGGCGGATAGTTTTATTACATACATATTGATCTTTACGCAGATCATCAATCCTGCCAAATCCTTATCCACAGCGTATTACAACGCACAACGCGGAAGCTCTGCCATTCAGCGCATTGAAGAAATTTTGCAGGCACCGTTAACTGTTACAGACAAGGCAGATGCAAAAGTATTACCCGCATTCAATCACAGCATAGAATTTAAAAATGTTTCTTTTGCATACGAGGATAAAATTATCCTTAAAAATATCAACCTCACTATTGAAAAAGGAAAAACCATTGCCTTAGTAGGTTCTTCGGGTGCCGGCAAAAGTTCGCTGGCCGACCTTGTGCCAAGATTCCACGATGTATCGGAAGGCGAATTATTGATTGATGGTGTGAACATCAAAAACTACACCCTGCATTCTGTGAGAGACCTGATGGGCATTGTAACGCAGGAGCCTATCCTGTTTAATGATACCATCGCAAACAATATTGCATTGGGTGTTGATAATGTAACGCAGCAACAGATTGAACATGCCGCTACAGTAGCCAACGCGCTGCATTTTATTAAACAGAAAGAAGAAGGTTTTGATTCAAACATCGGCGACCGCGGAAATAAATTGAGTGGCGGTGAAAGGCAACGTTTAACCATTGCCCGCGCCGTATTAAAAAACCCGCCGATCTTAATTTTGGATGAGGCCACCTCCTCATTAGATACAGAAAGTGAAAGATTAGTGCAGGATGCCATCAACAACATGATGCAAAACCGGACCTCGCTGGTAATTGCACACCGCTTGTCTACCATCCGCCATGCCGATGAGATCATCGTGCTGCAAAAAGGCGAGATCGCAGAACGCGGCAGCCACGACCAGTTACTGGCACATAACGGCATTTACAAAAGATTGGTTGAGATGCAGGAAGTGAAATAGTCATTGCGAGGAACGAAGCAATCTGTGTCCTGCATATATAATAGTCCGGATTTTATCAGCGATTTTTAAATAACCCCAGTCTTTAGGCTGGGGGGAAGAAAGCGCTGAATCCAAACGGCTTTAGCCATGACTAGTTCCCGTATGCCGGGATGCCATCAAGGCTAAAGCCGGTATTAAAGTTCAGGTTTCTTCCCCATGCTTAAGCATGGGGTTATATGTTTCACTCCATCATTCAATATTCCCTGCTCATTTCATTATTTAAAATGCAAAAAGGCCGCAGTGAGGCGGTCTGGCTATTTGAATAGCAGTTGATCTCAAACTTTATAGCTCAGATTGCGTCGTCGTTCCTCCTCGCAATGACGAAAAAGGCCGCATTGCTGCGGCCTTTGCATTATCAGGTAGTATTTTCTTATTGCTCTGATGTTGATTTTACCAATCCCAGCTTAGCTTCCAGGCTAAGTGTGGCATGAGGTACAGCGCGTAAACGGTTTTTGTCGATCAGTTTACCGGTAACACGGCAGATGCCGTAAGTTTTGTTTTCGATACGCATCATGGCTTTTTCGAGGTGATCGATGTAAGTGATCTGCCTGCTGGCCATCTGGCTCAACTGCTCTCTTTCCATGCTCATGCTGCCATCTTCCATGGTCATATAGCGGGCATCGTCATTATCGCCACCCATTTCATCCTTACGGGTGATCAGGCCCTGTAAATAAGCCAGCTCTTTTTTAGCGGCATCTAATTTTTTAGAGATCAGCTCCCTGAATTCGTTCAGATCTGCATCGCTGTATTTTACCAGTGGATCGCCATTATTGGCAGTTAATTCTGCTACTCTTTTTTCTAATTGTGTATATCCGGGCTTATAAGGCACACTCGACTTCGTATTGATCTTCGGTACTTTCACGTCTTTTATGGGTTCTGGTTGTTTCTTTACAGGTTTAAGTGGCGGAGCTGGCGGAAGTTTAACCTCAACCTTTGGTTTTGCCGGTGGCACAACAGGTTTAACCGGGGCCGGGGCCACAGGTTTAGCAACTACTTTTGGTGCCGGTTTGGCTGGTGCAGCCGGTTTAGCTACCGGTTTGGGCGCTACTTTAACAACCTTTGCAGGCGCTGCCGGTTTAGCTGGTGCCGCTTTTTTGGCCGGAGCCGGGGCTACCTTTTTAGGTGCCGGCTTAGGAGCAGGTTTAGCAACCACTTTTTTAGCCGGAACAGCTTTCTTAGGCGCTGGCTTGGGAGCAGCTTTCTTAGCCGGCGCAGCTTTTTTAGGCGCAGGTTTAACAGCAGCTTTCTTAGCCGGGGCAGCTTTCTTAGGTGCTGGCTTTGCAGCTTTCTTGGCCGGGGCCACCTTTTTCGGAGCAGGTTTCTTAGTAGGCATACAGGTTTATCCTTTTTTATTAACTACCACTTTCAACAGAATGTCATTGATTTCTATTTCAGTGCCATTCTGTGTATCTGGCACCCAATCAATGTTATCTGCCAAAATTTCGCGGCAAATATAGTCGTTATATTTAATAATAGAAGGCTTCAGTTGGGGGGCTTCCTGAACAGCTACGAATATACGGTCTGTGAGTTCAAAACCGCTTTCTTTTCTAATATTTTGAATGCGATTTACAAATTCCCTTGCCTCACCCTCCATTTTAAGCTCATCCGAAAGGGTGATGTCCAAAGCCACCGTCAGGCTTCCTTTGCTGGCAACACTCCAACCGGGTATATCTTCTGCCACAATATCCACGTCTGAAAGGCCAATAACTACGGGTTCACCATCAATCATCAGCTCATATTGCCCCTCTTTTTCAATCCGGGCAATGTCTAACTGGCTAAAATTGCCAATAGCGGCACTTACCGCTTTCATTTTAGCCCCCATACGGGTACCCAGGGCCTTGAAATTGGCTTTGATCTTTTTGCTGATCACCCCTTCTGTTTCGGTGATGTATTCCATCTCCTTCACATTTACCTCGGCTTTAATCAGGTCTTCGATCTTTTCCAGTTGGCCTTTCATTTCCGGGGTCAGTACCGGGATCATCAGTTTCTGCAATGGCTGGCGAACCTTGATATTTACTTTTTTGCGGAGCGATAATACCAAAGAGCAGGTATCCTGTGCCAGTTGCATTCTTTCTTCTAATGATGTGTCGATCACTGATTCATCGGCAACCGGGAAATCTACATGGTGAATAGATGTTACTGTAAACTTACCCGTTACCGCATTCAGGTTCCTGAATACCGCATCGCTGAAAAATGGCGATATGGGTGCCATTAAACGCACAATGGTTTCAAGGCACTCATATAAAGTCTGGTAAGCGCTGATCTTATCCTGCTCATACTCTCCTTTCCAGAAACGGCGGCGGCATAAGCGAACGTACCAGTTACTCAGATGTTCGTCTACAAATTCTTCAATAGCCCGCCCGGCCAGTGTTGGCTCAAACTCGTCCATAGAGCGGGTTACGTTCTTGATCAATGTATTCAGGGAAGATAATATCCATCGGTCAATCTCCGGTCTTTCATTCAACGGAATGCGGGCTTCTTTGAAAGCAAACCCGTCCACATTGGCATAAAGTGCGAAGAACTGATAGGTATTATACAGTGTTCCAAAAAATTTACGCTGCACTTCCTGTATACCAGCCAGGTCAAACTTCAGGTTATCCCATGGTGAGGCGTTGGTGATGAGGTACCATCGGGTAGCATCGGCACCATATTTTTCAATGGTTTCAAAAGGATTTACCACGTTACCCAAACGCTTACTCATTTTGTTACCGTCTTTATCCAGCACCAGTCCGTTACTTACAACGGCTTTATAGGCAACACTGTCAAATAGCATCACGCCCAGTGCATGCAGTGTATAGAACCAGCCGCGGGTTTGGTCAACCCCTTCGGCAATAAAATCTGCCGGGAATGATTGTCCTTTATCTATCAGGTCTTTATTCTCAAAAGGGTAATGCCATTGGGCGTAGGGCATGGCGCCGCTATCAAACCATACGTCGATCAGGTCGGGCACACGTCTCATGGCTTTGCCTGATTGGCTTACGAGGATGATATCATCTACAAATGGTTTGTGCAGATCGAGGATGCCCTCGTGCAGGTAGTTTTTATTTACATCGCCACCCAGCACTTCGTTTGCTTTGCGGATGCCTTCATTTAATTCTTCAATAGAACCGATGCATATTTCTTCTTCTCCATCTTCTGTTCTCCAAACCGGCAAAGGTGTGCCCCAATAGCGGCTGCGGCTCAGGTTCCAGTCTACCATATTTTCTAACCAGTTACCAAAACGTCCTTCACCGGTAGATTTTGGTTTCCAGTTGATGGTCTTATTCAGTTCCACCATCCGATCTTTTACAGCCGTGGTTTTGATGAACCATGCATCTAACGGGTAGTATAAAACAGGTTTATCTGTTCTCCAGCAATGCGGGTAACTGTGCTCGTATTTTTCTACTTTAAATGCGCGGTTTTCTTTTTTCAGTTTTACGCTGATGTCAACATTCACATCCACATACTCTTTCTCGTCTTTATAATTCTTTACATAGCGGTTGCTGAACTCACCCAGGCCATCTACAAATTTCCCCTGCCTGTCAACCATGGTAAGAATGCCGATATTATTTTTCTTACCTACGCGATAGTCGTCTGCACCAAATGCAGGAGCAGTGTGTACGATACCGGTACCGTCTTCGGTGGTAACAAAATCACCAATAATAACTCTGAAGGGTCTGGAGTCTGGAGTCTGGAGTCTGATCGCTTCTAATGAATTGGCTTCATATGGAAGTAACTGCTCGTATTCGCAATCTTCTATTTGCGTTCCTTTAAATGCTGTGAGTATTTTCCAGGGAAGGATCTTTGCTTTTTCATCGTATCCTTCAAAATCACCGTTCTCTCCCTCCGGCTTAAAATACTTACCCAGTAAGGCTTTGGCCAATACAACGTTTACAGGAAGATGGGTGTATGGGTTGAATGTTTTAACCAAAACATACTCGATATTGGGTCCAACGGTTAGGCCAAGGTTGGAAGGCAATGTCCACGGCGTAGTGGTCCACGCAATAAAGAAAACCTCATCATTCAATATTCCCTGTTCATTATTCGATATTGCTTTAAACAGGAACTCACTCTTTTCATTTCTCACCGCTTTGAACATCGCAATAGCAGAAGTGTCTTTCACATCTTTGTAAGTACCCGGCTGATTTAGTTCATGTGAACTCAATCCGGTTCCTGCTGCGGGTGAGTACGGTTGAATGCTCACGCTTTCGTACAACAATCCTTTTTTATACAACTGGCTCAGTATCCACCAGAGTGTTTCAATGTATTTGTTATCGAAGGTGATATAGGGATCATTCAGGTCAACCCAATAGCCCATTTTATTGGTGAGTTCGTCCCATTTATCTTTATAGCGCAATACGGCTTCGCGGCATTTTTTGTTATACTCTTCTACCGATATTTTTTTGCCGATATCTTCTTTGGTAATGCCCAGTTCTTTCTCCACACCCAGCTCAACTGGTAAACCATGTGTATCCCATCCACCTTTGCGTTTTACCTGGAAGCCCTGCATGGTTTTGTAGCGGCAAACCATATCTTTCAATGTACGGGAGATCACGTGGTGAATGCCGGGCATACCATTAGCGCTGGGCGGTCCTTCGTAAAATACAAAAGGTTTTCTGCCCTCACGCAACGAAACACTTTTTTCAAAAGCCTGTTCTTTGCTCCATTTAGCCAATATTTCCTGTTCTATTGCCGGGAGGTTGAGCCCGGAAAATTCTGGATATTTAACGCTCATAGCCTGAAATCGCTTGAAATGTACTGCCCGACTGATCTTAGGCGGGTTTTTAAGGCTGCGAAGGTAGGAAATATTGAGACGTGAAAGGCAAGGGTGAATTGTGAATGGGCAATGGTGAATCTGACTTGCCAAACAATCATTCACCATTCACTATTGCCCATTCACAATTGACTATTCACCGGCTGTTTGAGCGTTCAGGCCGCTTTAGCGCCCCGACCGCATGGCACCATTCACTACTGACGATTTCTGATTAATTTATATATACGTATTGCACTCATTAGCAATATGATAAATAGCGTAAGCCCAACCAATCCCCATACCATACTGATACTGGATTTAACCACTACCAGCATTACAATGGCTATCAGCAGAATAGTAGCCACTTCGTTCCAGATACGGAGCTGCTGGGAGGAATATTTAAAAACACCTTTTAGCTCCTGGTTTACAATTACCTGCAGCGACCAGTGATAGGCGTACAGAAAAACCACAAAAATCAGTTTGATCAGCAGCCATCTACCTTCCGGGGCAAAAACAATGGTGTACCAGCCCGCTTCAAACATAACAACTGTTCCGAATATGAGTGTGAGAACAGCAGATGGCCAGGTGATGCCATACCAAAGCCTTTTCATCATGATCATAAACTGGTTCCGGAGAATGGTTTTCTCTGGCTCGGTTTTTTCTCCTGCCTCGGTTGCATAGATGAAGAAACGGGGCATATAAAACAACCCCGCAAACCAGGTAACAACGAAGATGATATGGAGGGCTTTTAGGTATAGGGACATGTGAGTAAATTAGAAATTAAAGATCAGAAAATAAAAATTCCTCTTCTATTGCTGGTTCCTGACCTCAAGTGTTAGAAGGATGGAAACATCTTGCTGAAGATCATCTTTTTTTGCCACAGAAGGCACAGAATAACACAGAAGTTATCTGTGAAAATCTGTGCAATCTGTGGCAATGTATTTCTTCATAATAGTTGTTTACAATTCAATTTTCTTTATCAATGCATCACTGCCATTTCCATACGCTTCAATCCATTTGGCCAAAGCAGCAACCCATAAAGGATGTGTATTCAAACAAGGGATCATATCGTACGATTGACCGCCGGCATGCATAAAAGTTTCTTTGCCACGTTCGGCAATTTCTTCCAGTGTTTCGAGGCAATCGCTTACAAACGCAGGGCAGATCACCAGCAATTTTTTAATTCCTTCTTTGGGCATCTCCTCCAAACGTATATCAGTAAAGGGTTGTAGCCATCCCTTACCCAATCGCGACTGGAACGAAATGCTGAACTTGTTTGATGGGATATTTAATTTCTCTGTAACCAATCGCGTTGTTGTAAACACCTGGTGCCGGTAACAGGTGGCATGTGCAGGGGAAGCTGTTTCGCAACAATTATTTACCTGCAGGCAATGGCAACCCGTAGTATCGCTTTTGCGGATATGTCGTTCAGGGATACCGTGGTAACTGAATAAAATATGATCATATTCTTTTGCCAGCCAAGGCTCAATGCTGACAGCTAATGCCTGTATGTAATCAGGCTCATTATAAAACGGTTTAAGAACAGAAAGTTTGAAAGGATATTTTTTCTGCGCATACTGATCCTTCGCATATTCAACAGCTGTTTCGTAACTGCTCATCGCATAATGAGGGTATAGCGGAACAAGGATCACTTCATCAAGACCCGGATGTTGCTGTAACAACTGTTCGTAAGCTTCTTTGGGTGATGGGCTTCCATAACGCATAGCCACTGCCACAGGTTCTTTCACCTGCTGCTGAAGTGCCTGCTGCAACTGCCTGGTAAGTACGATCAGGGGCGAGCCATCTTTTGTCCAGATGGTCTTATATGCCTCAGCCGATTTAGGTGCACGAAACGGAACAATGATGCCTCTTACCAGCAGGGCGCGGGCAATAAAAGGAATATCTATCACACGCCCATCCATCAAAAACTCGTTCAGGTATTTTCTTACATCCCTTACTGCTGTTGAATCTGGCGAGCCCAGGTTCATTAATAACACTGCTTTAAGCGACTGTGGCATAGTTGTTGAATTGTGTGTGCAAATGTAAACTAACAATCATCATCCCTTAAAGGTTTGCTGGTGTGATTCTTGGCATTGATTGTTGAAAAAAGACAGTGAAATGCAGTGATATGGCCGTTTTTACAATGTAATGACAAAACGTGACAGAGAAATGACAATCGAATGACGAATCTCATGTTTTACAAGAACCCTCAAAGGATACCTTTGTAACGTTATTAGAAAATGACAAAAAGCAGCAGTTAGCATGGAGATCAATCAATTTTTTGTAGCAGGGATCAACTATAAGAAAACAGACGCCGCCATCCGCGGCGAGTTTGCTATTAGTGCTGATCAATATGCTTCCATTTTACAAAAAGCTGCTGCTGCGGGTTTACAGGAACTGTTTATTTTAAGTACCTGTAACCGGACAGAAATCTACGGCCTTGCTCCTGATGTGAACACATTGATCAACCTGCTTTGCAGTGAAACAGTGGGTGATGCAGATACTTTCCGCCAGTTATGTTATATCAAAAATGCGGATGAAGCTATCCGGCATATCTTTTCAGTTGGCGCCGGACTGGATTCGCAGATCCTTGGCGATTATGAGATTGTAGGGCAAATGAAACTTGCTGTAAAATTTGCGAGAGAGAAAGGATTTATTGGTGCCTTTACCGAGCGTTTATTCAATACGGTTTTACAGGCGTCCAAGGCAATTAAGAATACCACATCACTAAGCGATGGCACTATCTCTGTTTCGTTTGCTGCTATCCGGTTTCTGAAAGAACAGTTTACAGATACCCGTAATAAAAAAATCGTGTTGCTAGGTACCGGTAAAATTGGCCGTAATACCTGCAAGAACCTTGTTGATTATCTCAACACAAAAGACATCACTCTTATCAACAGAACAGAAGAAAAAGCTGTTTTATTAGCCAATGAGCTGGGCTTGAAAACAGCCGCTTTTGATGAGTTGAACAAAGAAGTGAGTGCTGCCGACATTGTTATTGTAGCCACTCATTCAGACAAAGCGGTAATTACCCGCGAGAGCCTTATACATAGTAGCCCAAAAGTATTAATCGACCTCTCTATCCCCAACAATATAGAACCTTCTGTTAACACCCTGGCGCATATCAAGCTGGCCAATGTGGATGATCTGTCTATGATCAACGACAAGACCCTGAGATTGCGTCAGGCAGAAGTACCAAAAGCTTTACAGATCATTGATACCCATTTTGCTGAATTCAGGGAATGGTTTATCCTGCGCCGTCATGTACCGGTATTAAGAGCAGTAAAACAGAAATTACACGACATGCACTCCTGCAGCATGTTTACAGCGTATACCAATACCACCATCGTTGATTCTGCCGCCATACAAAAAGTAGTAAATACAGTAGCAGTTAAAATGCGTACACAACATCAGCCAGGATGTTACTATATTGAGGCTATCAATGATTTTATGACCATCAGCATTAATTAGCATGAACAAGGTTTTAAGAATAGGCACCCGCGAGAGCCAACTGGCTGTCTGGCAAGCCACTTTAGTGCAGGAGCAATTACAGCAACAGGGTATTGCCAGTGAACTGGTATATATAAAAAGCGATGGAGATGTAGACCTGGTAACACCTTTATACGAGATCGGTGTGCAGGGCATCTTTACCAAAACACTTGACGCGGCTTTATTAAGTAAACGGATCGATCTGGCCGTTCATTCCATGAAAGATGTGCCAACACTGTTAGCCAAAGGAATTGCGCAGGCAGCAGTGCTGGAGCGTGCCTCGTATAAGGATATCCTTGTTTTCACAAAAGAAGAGGACGCACTTTTCAATGGACTGGGTTATAAAAACGGCGAGTGGGCATCCATGCATAAAAACGGATCAACACAAATACCACTCACCATCGCTACCAGCAGTATCCGCCGCAAAGCGCAATGGCTGAACCGCTACCCAAATCATACACTGGAAAACCTGCGGGGTAATGTAAACACACGTTTACGCAAAATGGAAGCCAGTAAATGGCACGGTGCTATTTTTGCAGCAGCAGGATTAGAACGTATTGGTTTACGGCCCGAAAAATCTATTGAACTGGATTGGATGTTGCCAGCCCCTGCCCAGGGCGCCATTATGGTTGTTTGCAGGGAAGAAGACCTGTTAACAAGAGAATGCTGTGCAATTCTTAACGACCGTGCAACAGAACTATGCACTAAAATTGAAAGAGACTTCCTGCGGATATTATTAGGCGGATGCGCCACACCCATCAGTGCTTTGGCCGAATGGAAGAATGGCAATGTTACTTTCAGGGGAAATATCCTGTCTGTTGACGGGAAGGAAAAACTGGAAGTATCCTTTCATCAGCCTGCATTGCAGAGTGAAGACCTTGGCATTAAAGCAGCCAATCAATTATTGGAAAAAGGAGCAGATAAAATAGTAAGCGCTATCAGAAATGCCGGAGCATAAAATACATATACTGAGTACAAGGCCGGTTGAGCAGTTACCACTGGAAGAAGCCCGGCGCAAGGGTATTAAGCTGGATGTATTGCCGTTTATAGAAACGGAAGCTGTTCAAAATATAGAGATACAGCAGGAAATTGAATGGGTCTCTGTACAACAGGCCACAGTGGCATTTACAAGCATGAATGCAGTGATAGCAGTGATTGAAATGCTGGATGGTTATGTTCCCGACTGGAGCATTTTCTGCCTGGGTTTTAAAACCAAACAATTAGTTGCTGAGTATTTTGGAGAACAGTCTATTTCGGGCACCGCAGATAACGCGTCTGAATTGGCAAACGAAATCATTGAAAACGAAGGTCCTGAAGAACTGGTCTTTTTTTGCGGTAACCTGCGCAGAGATGAATTGCCTGCTATTCTCAACAAACACCATATCTCAGTAAATGAGATCGTGGTGTATGAAACACATGCCATTCATCACAAGGTTGACAAAGTGTATGATGCGGTTTTGTTTTTTAGTCCAAGTGCTGCAGAAAGTTTTTTCAGCAATAACAAACTTCCCGCGCACACAGTTGTTTTTGTTATTGGCAACACCACAAACAAAGCCGTTCTTAAACACTGCCACAACAAGATCATTGTAAGTAAATTGCCGGGGAAGGAAGAGATGATTGAGGAAGCGATAGCGTTTTTTAGTGAGTAGTGAGTGGTCAGTAGTGAGTTGTATTTATCCGAATAAATAAAATAATTGAAAATAACGGGTTGTCGTTAATGATCGTCTGCTATCAAATTAAAAGATACTGACTACTCACTACTGACCACTCACCATTCACAAAAAGACCATGTTACAAAACGATCTGCTACTAAGAACCCTGCGGGGCGTGCAAACAGAAAGAACACCTGTATGGATGATGCGCCAGGCCGGCCGTTATCTTCCCCAATACATGGTGCTGAGAGAAAAGTATGGCTTCTTTGAACGTTGCCAAACACCGGAACTGGCATGCGAGATCACTATTCAGCCTGTTGATATTGTGGGGGTGGATGCTGCTATTTTATTTTCCGATATATTGGTGGTTCCACAGGCTATGGGACTGGAAGTGCAGTTGGTAGAAAGCAAAGGACCTTTCTTACCGGATCCTGTTAAAACATTGAAAGACCTTGACCGTGTGCGTGTTCCGGATGTGCATGAAACATTGGGTTATGTTTTTGATGCCATCAAACTCATCAAACAGGAACTGAATGGCCGTGTGCCGCTGATTGGTTTTGCCGGCGCCCCGTGGACATTGTTATGTTACATGGTGCAGGGTAAGGGATCTAAAACATTTGATGAAGCAAAAGCTTTCTGCTTCACACAACCCGAGCTGGCCCACCGCTTATTACAGATGATCACAGATACCACTATCGCTTATCTGCAGGCACAGGTGGCAGCCGGTGCAGATACTGTACAAATATTTGATAGCTGGGGCGGGCTGTTAGGTCCGGACGATTTTGAAAATTTCTCGTTACAATATATCAGGCAGATCGTTGCTGCACTAAAAGACAAAGTGCCCACCATCATTTTTGCAAAAGGCGCATGGCATAGTTTAGATGCAATGGCAGCAACAGGTGCGCAGGGATTGGGTATTGACTGGTGCATTAAACCTCAAATGGCCAGGCAGTTTGCAGGCAATAATGTTACCCTGCAGGGAAATTTTGATCCGGCTAAATTGTTAGCGCCCATACCAACCATAAAAAAAGAAGTAACCGCCATGCTGGATGCATTCGGTCCCGGTCATCATATCGCCAATCTTGGTCATGGCATTTTGCCTAATGTACCGGTAGACCATGCACGGGCTTTTGTTGATGCTGTAAAAGAATACAAACACAAACAATAAAACCCATTCACTCACTACTCACTACTCACTACTCACGATGACCAGCATCAAAACACAATGGATCAGTTTTATTCACCAGTTGCAGGATGATATCTGTGCTGCGCTGGAATTGTGTGATGGTAAAGCAAAGTTTGTAGAAGATATTTGGGAGAGGCCCGAAGGCGGCGGTGGTAAAACAAGGGTGATCAGCCATGGCGCTGTTTTTGAAAAAGGTGGCGTTAACACCTCTGTGGTTTTTGGAAAAGTAACAGACACCATGCGCTCGCAATTAAAAATAAATGGTGATCAGTGGTTTGCATGCGGCATGAGCATTGTAATACATCCATTCAATCCATTTGTACCAACTGTGCATTGTAACTACCGCATGTTTGAATTGTATAATGAACAGGGTGAGGTTACAGACAGATGGTTTGGCGGCGGTACCGACCTTACGCCTTATTACCTGTTTGAAGAAGATGCCAGATATTTCCATCAGACCTATCAAACAGTTTGTGATCAATTTGATAAAAGTTTCTATCCAACATTCAAAGAAGAATGCGATAATTATTTCGTGAACCGCCACCGCAATAACGAGCGGAGGGGTATTGGCGGAATATTTTATGATCATCAGCGCCCCAGTGCAGAAAAGGATGTGCAGTTCTGGATGGATTTCAGCAAAGCCTGTGGATATGCCTTTATAGATGCGTATATTCCCATTGCAGAAAAAAGAAAAGAAATGCCTTTTACCCCGGCAAACAAATATTGGCAGGAGATCAGGAGAGGACGATATACTGAGTTTAACCTGGTACACGACAGGGGTACTATTTTTGGCCTGAAAACAAATGGCCGTACAGAAAGTATTTTAATGAGCTTACCGCCTACCGTGCGGTTCGATTATAATTATCAACCCGGTGAAGGAACAGCAGAAGCGGCATTATTAGATGCCTGCCTGCACCCTAAAAACTGGGTAAACTAAATTTATTTATCATGCACCTGCAAAGAAGAAACAGGATACTCCGTCAAACACCCGCTATCCGCTCACTTGTGGCCGAAACCATTTTACGTCCCAGTGATTTTATTGCGCCTTTGTTTATTGATGAAGGCCAAAACATAGAAACGGAAATTGCATCCATGCAGGGTTATTACCGCCGCAGCCTCGACCTTACAATTAAAGAAGTAAAAGAATTATGGTTGATGGGTATTAAATGCGTGCTGATCTTCATCAAATGCAAAGACGAGTGGAAAGACAATACAGGCAAAGAAGCATGGAATAAAAACGGGCTGATGCAAAGAAGCATCAAAGCCATCAAAGACGCTGTTCCTGAAATGGTGGTGATGACCGATGTGGCACTCGACCCCTATTCATCTTACGGGCATGACGGGATTGTAAAAGATGGTGAGATCGTTAATGACGAAACCGTAGAAGCGCTTGTGAAGATGAGTATCAGTCATGCACAGGCAGGCGCCGATTTTGTTGCGCCAAGCGATATGATGGATGGACGTATTGGTGCCATTCGCAATGGACTGGAAGAAAATGGTTTTACCAAAACAGGCATCATGAGTTACAGCGCCAAATATGCATCCTGTTTTTATGGGCCGTTCAGGGATGCGCTGGATAGTGCGCCTGGCTTTGGTGATAAAAAAACTTACCAGATGGATTATGCCAACCGCACAGAAGCCATCAAAGAAACAGTGATGGATATTGAAGAAGGTGCAGATATTGTAATGGTAAAACCAGCAATGGCTTATCTCGATATCATCCGTGAAATAAAAAATGTGGTGGAAGTTCCGGTAAGTGCCTATCATGTAAGCGGAGAATATGCCATGATAAAAGCCGCCGCAAAAATGGGCTGGCTGGATGAAAACAAAGCAATCATTGAAAGCCTTACATCCATCAAAAGAGCAGGCGCTGACTTAATCGCAACCTATTTTGCGAAAGACGCAGTTAAGTTGATTAGTTAAAAAGCACACCAAGGCACAAAGGCACAGTTTTTCCTAACCGTGCCTTTGTGCCTTGGTGAGAATATTTCTTTTAAAAAATAACCATGTACGAAAAAAGCAAACAACTCTTTCAACGCGCACAACAATCCATCCCGGGCGGCGTAAACTCTCCGGTTCGCGCTTTTAAAAGTGTGGGCGGAACGCCCTTGTTCATCGAAAAAGCAAAAGGCGCTTATTTGTATGATGCAGATGGCAATCAATACATCGACTATATCGCATCATGGGGACCAATGATACTTGGTCATGCCTATGAGCCCGTGGTAAAAGCCATACAGGAAAAAGTAACACTGTCTACTTCTTATGGCGCTCCAACCTTATTGGAAACAGAGATGGCCGAGCTGATAAAAAGTATGGCTCCCAATATTGATCTTGTACGAATGGTAAGCAGCGGCACAGAAGCCTGCATGAGCGCCATACGGTTGGCAAGAGGTTATACCGGCAAAAATAAATTCATCAAATTCGAAGGCTGTTATCATGGCCACGCAGATGCCTTTCTTGTTAAAGCGGGCAGCGGACTGGCTACTTTTAATATTCAAACTGTACCCGGTGTTACTGGTGGTGTTTCAAACGATACATTAACCTGTGCTTTTAACGATCTGGAGGCAGTAGAACAATTGGTAAAAGAAAATAAAAACGAGATAGCCGCTATCATTACAGAACCCGTTGTTGGTAATATGGGTTGTATTTTACCGGAACCGGGCTTCCTGGAAGGCCTGCGGAAGATCTGCGACCGAGAATCTATTTTACTCATTTTTGATGAAGTGATGACAGGCTTCCGTCTTGCCCCCGGCGGTGCGCAGGAACGTTTGCATATTGATGCCGACCTGTTAACCTATGGCAAAGTGATTGGTGGAGGTATGCCCGTGGGTGCTTTTGGTGGCAGGAAAGAGATCATGGAAAAAATCGCTCCGCTGGGTAATGTATACCAGGCGGGTACCTTAAGCGGCAACCCGATAGCGATGATTGCGGGATATACGATGTTGTCAACCTTAAATAACAACAAAAATATTTTTACTGAACTTGATCAAAAAACAGCTTACCTGCATGCCGGTTTGGAAAAAGCATTGCAGTCAGTGGGCATCCCCTATGTTATTAACCGGATGGAATCTATGATCAGCCTGCATTTCAGCGATCATGCGGTAAATAATTTTGCCGCCGCCGCATCTGCCAATAACCAGTTGTTCAACAAATATTTTCATGCCATGCTGAAAAGAGGCGTGTACTTACCCCCTTCTGCTTTTGAAAGCTGGTTCCTGAACAATGCACTTACATACGATGACCTCGACAAAACAATCCACGCTACTGAAGAGAGTTTGAAAGAAATATTGTCGTGAAGCGTGAGGCGTCAGTCGTCAGTGGTGAGTGGTGAGTGGGCTGTAGCGGATACATAGTTCCGACTATTTTAAACACCCCTCGCCCCTCTACTCACCACTGACAACTCACGACTCACGATTCACGTTTCACGCTTATCTTTATCCCATGAAAATCGTTTTCTTCTCCGCACAGCCTTACGATAAAATATTTTTTAACCGTTACAACGACAGTCTGGGTTTTGAATTGCAATTCATGGAAGCCCGGTTAACCGAACAAACCCTGAAACTGGTTGATGGTGCCGAAGCCGTTTGCGTTTTTGTAAACGATAAAGTAACAGCATCCGTTTGTAAGCAACTGGTAGAAAACGGTGTAAAGATCATCGCGCTGCGTTGTGCAGGTTTTAATAATGTAGATCTTGATGCGGCAAAAAAATATGGGCTTAAAGTTTGCCGTGTACCGGCCTACTCGCCAGAAGCCGTGGCCGAACATGCGCTTGCACTCATACTTACCCTAAACCGCAAAACACATAAAGCCTATAACCGCGTTCGTGAACAGAATTTTTCATTGAACGGATTACTGGGCTTTAACCTGCACGGTAAAACAGTAGGCGTAGTGGGTACCGGAAATATTGGTAAAGCTTTTTGCTATATTATGCTGGGATTGGGATGTAAAGTGCTTGCCTTTGACCTGGTAGCTAATAAAGACCTTGAGGCAGCAGGAGTAACTTACCATCCTTTGCAGGAAGTATTTAAAGCAGATATTATTTCGCTGCACTGCCCGCTTAACAGCCAAACCCAACACCTGATCAATGATGATACCATTGGTATGATGAAAAAAGGGATAATGCTGATCAATACCAGCCGGGGTGGACTGATTGAAACAAAAGCGGCCATTAACGGCCTCAAATCGGGACAGATAGCCAATCTCGGAATTGACGTGTATGAGCAGGAAGAACACCTTTTTTTCAGGGATCTTTCTTCCACAGTTATCCAGGATGATGAAATTCAACGTCTTATGAGCTTCCCCAATGTACTGATCACCGCTCACCAGGCCTTTTTCACCGATGAGGCCCTAAGTCAGATTGCTACCACTACGTTAAATAGTGTGCAGCAATTATTAAAAAACGGTAATTTGACCAATCAGGCAGCGTTATTAGTATAATTTTTATCTGATATTCGTATAGTAGAGCAGACAGAACCTACTAACACTTTATCCATGAAGAACTCAACCCTACGGATTGCCATCATTTTTTCGGCTTTTTGCCTGGTTATGGCATGCAAAAAAGAATTGAGTATTGAAAGAGGCGGATTTAGCGGTGCGGCCCAGGGAGAATTGGTTGATTCTCTCGGCAACTGCAAGTCTTCTATTGTGCATGGAGAATACCATGTAGACAGTGAATTAGTTAAAACCAATCATTACGCCCTCATTAATGTAAATTTTACCGCACAGGGCAAATACAAGATCTATACAGATACCGTAAATGGCATGTGGTTTATTGATTCCGGTTTTGCAGTAAGCACCGGATCATCTGTTGTCAAATTAAAAGGTTACGGAAAACCAATACTACCCAAGACCACCAATTTCATTATCTATTTCAATAACAATGTTTGTTCCTTTTCTGTTAGTGTAGATGGCAGCATTAGCGGTGGTAGTGGTGGCAGTGGTTCTGGTGGTGATTATTTCCCAACAACTGTTGGATCTACCTGGACTTACCAATACCTTCCAAAACTCGGTAACGTTGACACGTTTAAAGTAACCGTAGCGCCCGGCCAGGTCACAATAGATACGCTAACTTATGCGCAATTCGGAACCTCTTTGCTGGATACCTTTTATTTTGCCAAAGGCAGTCACGATACCTATTATACCCTGAGCACTGTTGACTTTGATTATACATTCCTGTTCGATTCTATTCCAAGTTCCTTTATCACTTATCCGTTCCTCAAAGTGAATGCAAACGTGGGCGATACCTGGGAAACCGGCGAATATGGTACTGTAAAATTTGGCTCCGGCGCTACTGCAGAATATGGAAAAGCAAAAGCTGTTTTTACCATTGCTTCAAAGAATACAGATCCCTACACAATAGGCGGAAAAACGTACCAGAATGTGATCAATGTTAGAAGGGAGATCCGATTCTTACCTAATGGCGGAACTTATCGAACAATCATGGATGGCAACTCCTATTATGCCAAAGGCTTTGGGTTGATAGACCAGGTACTGAAAACCACGCCAACACAAAACATATCACTATTAAGAACGCCTACTATATTTTAAACAGGTAGGAGATCAGAATATCTGGTTCTTATCATTTACCAGCGTATCTGTTTCAATTGTATGATGCTCTGCTTCCAGTTGTTTCTTAAAGAACCTGTTCTGGAAAATAAGGATCACAATCACACCGGTTGAGATTGATGCATCTGCAATATTGAACACAGGGCGGAAAAATTCAAAATCATCCCCGCCTACAAATGGCACCCATGATGGGTAATGCGCATTGGTAATAACAGGGAAATACAGCATGTCTACCACTTTTCCATGCAATAACCCGGCATAACCACCACCGGGTGGCAAAAATCTTGCAATATTTAATGAGAAGGGATTGCTTTGTTCAAATAGCAGACCATACACTAAGCTATCAATCAAATTACCCAGGGCACCGGCATAAATAAGGGCTGCGCAGATGATGAACCCTTTATGATAATGCTTACGGATAAAATCTTTCAGTAAAAAACTACCCCAGATAACAGCCACCAGCCTGAACAGGGTGAGTGCAATCTTCCCAAACCCGCCGCCAAATTTCCAGCCCCATGCCATGCCTTCGTTTTCTACAAAATGCAAACGGAACCAGTTGCCCAATATCTTATGCTCCTCGCCGGCAAAATAATGTAGCTTGATGTAGAACTTCAGGGCCTGGTCGGCAAAGATGACCAACAGGATAATAAATATGACTTGTCTTGCTTTCACTGCCAAGGTTTTTATGGTGGGCAAAGATAGGATTTGGGCGTTACAGGTACGATATCTTGTAAAAAGTTTAGCAAATAGCACTGATTGGCCCGCCGGACTGGCCGGTAATACAGATATTGTACTTAGATATTATTCCTCCATATACACCCGCTTTACACGCTGGCTGATGCCGGTCATGATCTCATACGGAATGGTGCCGGCCCATTTAGCCAGTTGCTGTACGGGTAAATATTTGCCAAATATTTCAACCGTATCTCCTTCTTTTACGCCGGGTATATCTGTTACATCTATCATGGCCATATCCATGCATACATGGCCCGTAACTGGCGCCAGTTGGCCGTTTAGGTACATACTCCCCACCCCATTGCCAAACCGCCTGTCGTAACCATCTGCATAGCCAATACGTACCGTTGCAATCATACTATCTTTTGTTACTAATCCTTTACGTCCATACCCTATCGTATCACCTGCTTTTACTTTCCGTAATTGGGCGATGGTTGATTTAAGTGTAATAACTGTTTCAAGCGGTGCGGCGGAGCTTTCTGCACTATCAACCCCATACAGGCCAATGCCCAGCCTAACCATATCAAACTGGTATTCCGGCTTACGAAAAATGGCTGCAGAGTTGGCAATATGACGGATAAACGAATAGCCCAGTTCCTGCTGCATTACCATGCCCGCTTTCTCAAATAAACTGATCTGTTGTTCTGTAAATCCATCATGCACTGCAGATTCGCTTGCTACCAAATGACTGAATACCGATTTAACAGCCATGGTATGATGCTGTTTTAATAAGCCGGTCAAAGCAGTTGCATCGCTTACTTCAAAACCAAGACGGTTCATGCCCGTATTGAATTTGATATGCACCGGGAAGGTTTGTATGCCTTGCTGATCGAGGTAGGTATGAAAAGCATGATAAATAGGGAAAGAATAGATCTCAGGCTCCAGATCAAATGTTGCCAGCGCATCAAAGCTGGCTTCATCGGGGTTCATCACCATAACAGGCAAGCTGATACCGGCTTTGCGGAGTTCCACTCCTTCATCGGCATACGCAACTGCGAGGTAATCTACTTTATGAAACTGTAAGATCCTTGCCACTTCTGCACTTCCGCTTCCGTAACTGAAAGCTTTTACCATAGCCATCAGTTTGGTATCCGGCCTCAAATGCTTCTGGTATTCTTTGAGATTATGCACCATGGCAGAGAGATTGATCTCCATCACCGTCTGGTGCACTTTCTGTTCCAGCCAGTTGGATATCCGCTCAAACTCAAATACACGGGCGCCTTTCAACAAAATATATTCGTCTTTAAACTGGTGCGTACTTGCCTGCTGCAAAAAATCATCCGTGGTATGATAAAAAGATACAGCCACCGGTTTGCGGCCAGGCTCGCTGCTTATCTCAGTAAATATTGATTGATACTTTGTGATAGCGGTACCAATACCTATCAGCCTGTCAATACCCCTTGCGCACACCTGTGCGGCAATGGCCCTGTACAAATATTCTTCCTGCCTGCCCGACTGAAGCATATCTGAGAGGATCAGGGTGGTATGCTGTTTACCCGCCTGTTGTTTCAGGTAATCAACCGCAAGATCGAGTGAGGCAAGATCATTGCTGTAACTGTCGTTAAGCAGGTAACAGTTGTTAACTGCTTTCTTTAATTGCATCCGCATTTCAACTGGCTCTAATTGCAACATGCGTTCACTGATAACGGTTGGTGCATATCCCATCTGCAATAAAACAGACCAGCATGTAATGGCATTCTCAACAGCAATTTTATCAGTAAAAGGAATGGTAACGGAAATTTCTTTGCCTTGATAGATAGCCCTAATACAGGTATGCTGCTGTTGCTTTTCTTCTGCCGTGATGCGCAGCGTTGCATCAGCTTCCCTGCTCCAGCTAAAGAACTGTGTTCCTTTTTGAAAGAGACCAGCATCTGCGGTATCGGGCAATAGGATTGATTGCGGTGTATCGGGGGGTGAGTTTGGAGTTTGGAGTTTGGAGTTGGGGGTTTGGACTGGGAAAATTGTTGGTCGAAATGTATCCGGGCTAAATACCAGAGAAGCAGCATTTTTAAAGAGCAATGCTTTTTCGGTTGCTTTTTGCCTGTTGTCTGCAAAACCCTCACTATGCGCATCGGCAAGGTTGGTAAATACGCCAATAGTGGGTTGAATCATTTCTGCCAGGTTTTTCATTTCACCAACGGTTGAAATGCCGGCTTCAAAAATACCCAGTGTATGTTCTGCATTCATCTGCCACACACTTAATGGAACACCTATTTGTGAATTATAACTGCGCGGACTGCGAACGATATGATATTCTTTCTGCAACAACTGGTACAGCCATTCTTTTACAATGGTTTTACCATTGCTTCCGGTAATACCAATAACAGGAATAGCAAACTGTTTCCTATGCCATGCCGCCAGTTGTTGCAGGGCAGCCAACACATCAGGTACATGCAAAAAAACAGCCTCCGAAAAATCATTCCCATCAAAACCTTTTTTTACCACAAAATGGCGGACACCTCTTTCATATACTTCTTTGATGAATTGGTGCCCATCTCTCCTGGGCCCGCTGATGGCAAAAAATAAAGACGTTTCAGGGAATACAATTTTTCTACTGTCGATCAGCAGGTAGTCGATTACAGAACTTCCCGTAACCTTATCATCAGCCCGGATGATCTCTGCAATATGTTTAATGGAATAAGTCAATGGCGCAGGTTAAATTAAACGGACCCGTCGTTTACATCTTTAGGGGTACCTTTTTTATTTACAAAAATGGAATAAAAAACAGAGCCTGAGATACACAGTAAAATTATGCCCAATGATAAAAATACCTGCGTTGATTTATCGATCCATTCGTTCAGGTAGTGTTCTCCCAGCATTTTGGCGCCGATAAAGATCAATACAATGGCAATACCCTGTTGCAGGTATTCAAATTTGGTAACAGCGCCACGTAACAGGAAGAATAACGACCGCAGGCCAAGCACTGCAAAAATGTTCGATGTATAAATCACCAACGGGTCTTTTGAAATACCCATTACAGCCGGAATGGAATCGAGTGCAAATACCAGGTCAATAGCCGCCAATAAAACGATCACCACAAACAGCGATGTATAGGCAGGTTTTCCGTTTTCGCGAATGATGTATCTGCCGTCGCCATCATGATTAACCAGGGGAAGAAATTTTTTCAGAAAATGGTACACTTTTGAATCGTGCGGGTCAAATTCTTCATCCTCATTAGAGGTGAACATTTTATATCCTGTGTACAGAAGAAATACGCCAAACAGGTAAAGTATCCATGAAAATTTGGCTACTAATGCCACGCCTACTGTTATAAATATCACCCTGAAAACAATGGCCATCAATATACCCAGTAAGAGTACCCTCGGGTAAAATTTTTCTTTCACATTAAACGCAGTGAAGATGAGGATGAACACAAAGATATTATCAATACTCAGGCTCCACTCCATCAGGTAGGCGCTCAGAAATTCAAAAGCTAATTGCGGGCCTGCAACTGCAGCGGTTGAAGTGTTCTCTGCAGCAAGGCTCGGGCCTTCTATCCAGATAAAAACAAAAAACAACAATGCCAGCGCTACCCAGAAAAATGTCTGGTACAAAGCCTGTTTGATTGTAATAGACTGGTTCTTTTTGCTAAGCAGACCCAGGTCAAACACCAACGCAATGATTAATACGATGCCGAAAACCAAGTAAACAATCTGGTGGGCGCTCATGGGGGTTAATTTGTTATTAAAGATAGCCAGACTGGCTTTCCGAAAATAATTCTATTTGTTTTGCCACAGATTACACAGATTGGCACAGAAAAGTCTGGTATGTCTGTGCCTTCTGTGGCTATCATAACTTTTATTTACGCTTCATATTTCCTTTTCCGTTGCCACTGAAAAAAGGCGCCGATCACTATCACCAATGCCACAGGTAAAGCGATATTGATCAACTGCCACATGGTTCTTTGTTCTTCTACTTTGGTTTTATCCAGCAGCCGCAATACAAAATCTTTATTGCGGCTTTCGAAGAGATTGTTGTTGCTTACGAGGTAATCCATTGAGTTGAGAAAAAATTCCCGGTTGGCGAAGCGGTAGTTTTCCAACGGCAGTAAGCCCATCGGCAATGGCCCCGCAGTATTACTTACCGAATTGGTTACAATATCCGCATCGGCCACTACAATTTGTTTGGCTTCTTTTACTCCCAAAGGCAAATAGGGTTTACCTGTTACCCTTTGAACAGAATCCAGCACTTCTTTTCCTAAGCGGTTACTATATAATGAATGAAATTTTCCTTCCAGCAGTACAGCAACGGGTATATAACTCTTATTAAAACTTGCCAGGTCTTCATCGCCCTTCACACTGTTAATGGCTACAATTGCCGGAGAACTGATCCTGCGGCTATTGCTATCGGTTGCCAATAAAATGGTTTTACGGATTCCCGGTGCTTTTACTGTATCAATGCTTGATGGAAATAGTGGCAAAACCCTGTCCAAATTTTTTGAAACAGGATTATCTGAACGTGCTGCTAAAAACGGATAATAAGGCCAGGGAACACGTTGCATTTTAGGACTCCCATCTGCATTCTTCCCAATAACGATAGGTATTTTAGAGCAGTTCAGATCCTGTACCAAATCAGGGTTAATGCGAACGCCATATTTAAACAACAGATCATCCAGTTCCAATCCCCTGTCAAATGCAGTGTATTGCGCCTGACTGCGCATCAGGCTATCCAGTTCTGCATGCAGCTTATCTACAAACCAGATGATATGTCCGCCGTTCATTACAAACTGGTCAAGCTTTAATTTATCCTCGTCAGTAAAAGGCTGTTTCGGTTTCACAATCATCAATGCATCAATCAATGCAGGGTCAGGGTACCCTTTCTTCAGATCAAATACAGCAAGCCGGTATTCGTTGCGCAGGCTTTCACCCAAATCGTTCACTGTAAAATCAATGGGTTCTCCGTTACCTACCGCATATGCAACCGTTGGCACATATTTCCGGGTAAGCTTATCAATAGCATTGGCAAATTTGTATTCCAATAAAGCCTCTGCGGCGTTGCGGGTGGCTTCTACATCCTCCTGCGGATTATCGGTTATAACGTTGTATTGTTTATATACTTTACGGCTGCTGCGCAAATCAATGGCAATAGGTTTTTGTCCTTTACGAAAACTCACCAATGCCGAAGGGATGATCAGTTGGTTGGTTTGTGTTTCTGTTTTGGAAGATGCCTGCTCGCTTTGTTCGAATACTACGCCCATTTTTGCAAGACTATCATAGAACAATACTTTGGTTGTATCATTCCTGATATCTTCTCCCGGTTTTTCAAAACTCACTCTTACAAGATTACCGGATAGTGATTTGAATTCATCCAGCAGGTCTTTAGTGGCAATACTTAATTTTTTATAATCGGCTGGTAAATTCCCTGTAAGAAAAACTTTGATGGTGATACTGCTGTCTAAACCCTGCAGTAATGTTTTGGTGGCAGGTGTAAGGCTGTATCTTTTTTCAGCAGTCAGATCTACCCTGTAAAAGAAAAATGTAGACAGGTAGATGAGCGCCATAAAAAGCCCTGTCAAAAACAAAATACCATATTTATGTTGCCAAACTTTCTGCATGAAGGATACGATTAACGCTTACTTAGATTTCTTTGTGTGATGAACAGGAACAACGCGATGATGCCAACAAAATAAATAACATCCCTGCTATCAACCACGCCCCTGCTGATGCTGCGGTAATGAAAATTGATACCCAGCATCTCAATATAATAATCCATTCCTGCTTTAAATACGGGCAGTTTACTGATGGCATCAAAACCGTTGTACAGCAGGAAGCAAACAAATGTTCCTGCAATAAAAGCTACTACGGTGTTATTGGTAAAACTGCTGGCACAGATGCCGATGGCAGTAAATACAGCGCCCAGAAAGATCAGGCCGATATAACTTCCAGTTGTTCCGCCAATATCAATACCACCAGTTACACTCAGTTGCTGAACAGAAACGGCATACACGATAGTGGGTAATAAAGCCGTGATCACCACCAACAGCGAACCGTAAAATTTACCCCAAACAATTTGTGATGGGGTAAGCGGCATGGTTTTTAATAGTTCGTAGGTACCTGCCTTGTATTCATCAGCCAGGCTGCGCATGGTGATAGTGGGAACAAAGAACAACAGGATCCATGGGGCAAGATTAAAAAAGCTGCCCAGGGATGCATAACCAAAATCGAGGATACTGGTATCAGGAAAAACGAAAAGAAAGAGCCCGTTAAGCAACAGGAAGACCACTAAAGCGATATACCCGGTGAGGCTGCTGAAAAACTGTTGCCATTCTTTTTTACAGATCATCCACATGTGTCAAAACTAACTGTTCTTCAGCAATTGCGGTATCTGTGTTGGTTATTTGGAGGCACTTTATGGATTTTATCACATTTAGCATCTTTACTAAAACCGCCGTTATGAAACTAAAGCTAAGCCTGCTCCTTTTTTGCCTGCTGGGTATTGGTATTTTTAGTCATGCCCAGGACAAGAAAAAAATCCCACCCAAACCCGTTGTAGAAAATGGTGATGATGCGATACCGGTAACTGTAACAAGTACCAAAAAAGCACATAGGATTCCCCCACCGCCGCCGCCACCTAAAGTAATAAAGGCTCCAAAATCGATCCCGCCAAAGAGGGTAAATGACGGAATAAAACCGCCGCCGCCTCCACCTGTACCTACAAAGCCAACCAAAGTAAAATTGACACCACCGGTAAAACCTGATGCATTGCCGAAGGATTTGAGGGTTTAGGTTGGACACTGTGAGGAGTTGTGAGGAACAAAGCAATCCGTTAACTGAACTATTTAGCTTACTGCCTACAATTCAGCTATCCTGCCGATTTTTGTAACACAGGTTACTTCGTTCCTCGCAATGACGGCAAAAAAAAGCCTCACAAAGTGAGGCTAAATATCTTAACTCCCCCTTTAGGGGGCCGGGGGGTATTACACCGCAAAACTCTCTCCGCATCCGCAGCTTCTGCTGGCATTGGGGTTATTGAAGTAGAATCCTTTCCCGTTCAACCCGTCAGAAAAATCAAGTTCTGTATTTACGAGGTATAAAAAACTTTTCAGATCGGTTACCACTTTAATGCCATTATCTTCAAATACCTGGTCCATTGGTTTAACCTCGTTATCAAAATCCATTTTGTAGCTCAGGCCAGAGCAGCCGCCACCTACTACTCCTACGCGCAGAAAATAAGAATCATCCTCTCCCAATCCTGCTTCTTCCATCAGTTGCCGAATTTTCTTTCTCGCCTTTTCGCTTACGTATATGCTGTTTTCTGTTGCTACCATAATTATTGGATTAGCGGATTGCGGATTACGGATTGACGAATTATTACCTAATCCGCTAATCCGTAATCCGCAAATACGTCAATTAATGTATCTTTTCTTCAAACACCAGTTCTTCCAAACCGTTCTTTTTGCGGTAATCATTGATCGCTGATTTGATGGCGTCTTCTGCCAATACAGAACAGTGAATTTTTACCGGAGGAAGGTTGAGTTCTTCAACGAGGTCCATATTATCAATCTGTACAGCCTCGTCAACAGTTTTACCCTTTAACCACTCTGTGGCCAATGAGGAAGAAGCGATAGCTGATCCACAGCCGAAGGTTTTGAATTTTGCATCGGTGATCACACCGGTAGCATCATCCACCTCAATCTGCAAACGCATCACGTCGCCGCATTCGGGGGCGCCCACTAATCCGGTACCTACGTTTTTCTTCGACTTATCCAAAGTACCAACATTCTTCGGATTGCTATAGTGGTCGATTACTTTTTCTGAATATGCCATGGTTATAATTAATTTGAAAATTTTGAAATGTGCTAATTTGAAAATGAGGAAGAAGGTGTTTTGTTAGTGATGTGCGAATTTGAACTCATTTTCAAATTTTCAAATTAACACATTTTCAAATTGTCTAATGGTGCGCCCACTCTATCTTATCAATATCAACGCCTTCTTTAAACATTTCCCAGAGCGGACTCATTTCTCTCAGCTTTAAAACGGTGTCTGTAACTGATTTGATCGTATAATCAATCTGTTCTTCTGTGGTAAAACGTCCCAATCCAAAACGGAGTGAGCTGTGTGCCAGGTCATCGCCCAGTCCCAGTGCTTTTAAAACATAGCTTGGTTCCAGTGAAGCAGAAGTACAGGCAGAGCCGGATGATAACGCGATATTTTTATTAAATCCCATTAACAAACCTTCTCCTTCTACGTATTTAAAAGAAATATTAGACACATGCGGTAAACGATGATCGCGGTTACCATTTACATAGGTCTCTTCTATTTGTGTTAATGCGTTCTCTAATTTATCGCGCAGTTTGCTGATGCGGGCTGTGTCTTCTGCCATTTCTAATCTTGCCAATTCGCATGCCTTACCCAACCCAACAATACCGGGCACATTCAGTGTGCCGCTGCGCATGCCTCTTTCGTGTCCGCCGCCATCCATTTGCGCTGTTACTTTTACGCGTGGATTTTTACGGCGAACATACAAGGCGCCAACACCTTTCGGGCCGTACATTTTATGTGCAGAGAAAGCCATCAGATCAATACCGTCTTTATTCACATCAACCGGAATTTTACCAACCGCCTGTGTGGCATCGGTGAAGAACAGGATACCATGTTTCCTGGCAATAGTGCTGATCTCTTTTACCGGCTGAATTACCCCGATCTCATTATTTGCATACATAATAGCAATCAGGATAGTAGTTGGCTTAATAGCTGCTTCCAGTTCTTTCAGGTCAATCAAACCATCCGGTTGTACTTCCAGGTAGGTTACTTCACCACCCAGTCTTTCTATGTGTTTACAGGTATCTAAAACAGCTTTGTGTTCAGTAGTGCAGGTAATAATGTGGTTACCCTTACTGGCATACATTTCGTACACACCTTTCAGGGCAAGGTTATCACCTTCCGTTGCACCGGAGGTAAAGATGATCTCTTTAGAATCGGCGCTTATCAGTTTGGCTACCTGCTCACGTGCATAATCAACAGCTTCTTCTGCCTCCCATCCAAAGGGGTGATTACGGCTTGCTGCATTACCAAAATGTTCGGTAAAATATGGCAGCATCGCTTCCAGCACACGCGGATCCATGGGTGTGGTGGCATTATTATCTAAGTAAATCGGTAATTTCAACATATACACTTTGAGTTTATATTCTCGTAAACACAAAAGTATGCCAATAGGTTCTATAAATTTGGGCGCGAAAGCCTATGGTGATGGATTTTTCCTATTTCGTAAAGGCAGGCATTAAACTAAAATATCATGTTAAAAATAGAGCATATAGGTATGGCAGTAAGGGATTTTACAAGCGCTATTCCCCTGTTTGAAAAGCTGCTCAATACCCCCTGCTATAAGACTGAACTGGTTGAATCTGAAAGCGTAAACACTGCATTTTTCCAAAAAGGGGAGTCCAAGATAGAATTATTGGAAAGTACCAGCCCTGAAGGGGTTATCGCCCGTTTTATTGAGAAAAAGGGGGAAGGCATCCATCATATCGCTTTTGAAGTGGCAGATATTAAAGCTGAGATGGCCCGGTTGCAGGGCGAGGGATTTGTTTTGTTGAACGAAGAACCAAAGAAAGGGGCGGATAATAAATTGGTTTGTTTCCTGCATCCTAAAACTACCAATGGGATTTTGGTGGAGCTGTGCCAGGAGATGAAGTAGTTTGGAGTTTGGGGTTTGGGGTTTGGGGTTCGTTTTAAGTTAATTAGTTACCAGTATCTACTCACTACTGCCAACTCACCACTCACAAATTAGCGGCAGACCAGGCTTAACATAACATTGGTTCTTATTTTCTTGTACCGAAATAGATGATGGCGAGGATACCGATGAGTAAGATGCTTCCGAAAAGGATGCCTTTTTTCTTTACCTGGAATTTGAATTGATCATTATCCATTATTGCAGGCTGAGTTTTTCTACTGCTACCTGTGCAGCTACCTGACTGGCATCTTTTTTATTATAGCCTTTGCCCTGTGCCAATAACTCGCCATCAAGCATGGCATTAATTGTGAACAGGCGACGGCTGCCTTCCATTCTTTCTTCGGCCAGTTCAAAAGTGAGGGCCTTACCATTTTTATTGGCCCAGCCGATGAGTTTATTCTTAAGATTGATATCAATGGCTTCCAGATCGTCTACAAACATGTGCGGGATCACGATCTGCCTGAGTACCCAATTATGGGTTTTCAAATACCCTTTATCAAGATATACGGCACCAACCAATGCTTCAAGGGTATTGCCGAATATCTGGCTTCCTTTAAGGGCATTGTCGAATTTATTGTAGAAGGTAAGTTTGCGCAATCCCATCTTAAGGGCAATATCATTCAGTTGCTGGCGGTTAACCATTTTACTGCGCATTTCGGTGAGAAAACCTTCGCCTTTATAGGGATAACGTTTAAAAAGGTAATCGGCTACAATAGCGCTTAATACAGCATCTCCCAGGTATTCCAGGCGCTCGTTGTTCTCGTCGGCAGTCTCTTTTACCGAACGGTGGCTCATCGCAGTGCGGTACAACAAAATATTGCCCGACTGGATGCCAAGGACGTTTTTCAATTGTCTTTCAAAAGAAGAATCGTCTGACTTTTTAAACAGTTTTCTGAAAAATTGCACAGATTTAAGCTACGTATTTTTTTACAATCACACAAGCATTATGCCCTCCAAAACCGAAAGTGTTGCTTAATGCAGCCCTTACTGTTCTTTTCTGCGGTGTGTTGAACGTGAAATTCAGTCTGGGATCCAATGTGGGATCATCGGTAAAGTGATTGATTGTAGGCGGCACAATATCGTGTATCACACTCTGGATACACGCAATGGCTTCAATTACACCGGCTGCTCCTAAACAGTGGCCCGTCATAGATTTGGTGGCGCTAATGTTTAGTGAGTAGGCATGTTCGCCAAAAACTTCTGTGATGGCTTTTGCTTCTGCACCATCGCCCAAAGGGGTAGAAGTTCCGTGGGTATTGATATAATCAATTTCATCGGGGCGCATCCCTGCATCTTTTAATGCGGCAATCATAACATTGCGTGCACCTAATCCTTCCGGATGCGGGGCTGTTAAATGGTAGGCATCAGCAGTAGCGCCGCCGCCAGCCAGTTCGCAATATATTTTAGCGCCTCTTTTAATGGCATGTTCGTATTCTTCCAGCACAACCACACCTGCGGCCTCACCCATTACAAAACCATCACGGTCTTTATCGTACGGGCGACTGGCTGTTTTAGGGTCGTCGTTGCGTTCGCTCATGGCTTTCATGGCATTAAAACCGCCAACGCCGGCAGCGCTGATCACGGCTTCTGATCCGCCACTTAAAATGATATCTGCCTTGCCTAAACGGATGTTATCGGCAGCGGCTATCATACCATTGGTACTGGAAGCACAGGCACTTACTACGGCAAAATTTGGTCCGCGAAAACCATGGCGCATGGAAATTTGTCCGGCGGCAATATCAAGAATCATCTTAGGGATGAAGAACGGGTTGAATCTTGGCGTACCATCACCTAAAGCAAAATTGGTTACTTCCTCCTGGAAAGTAATTAATCCACCAATTCCGCTGGCAAAGATTACCCCAACGCGGTCTACATCAATGTTCTCTTTACTGATACCGGCATCCTTAACGGCCATATCACTGGCAACCACTGCCAGTTGGGCAAAACGGTCTAATTTACGGGCCTCTTTCCTGTCCATGAATTCGGTAGGATCAAAACCCTTAACCTCACAGGCAAAACGGGTTTTGAACTTAGAGGCATCAAATAAAGTAATGCTGTCAGCTCCCGAAACACCGTTTAGCAGCCCATTCCAATAATCGGTAAGATTATTCCCGAGCGGCGTAATTGTTCCGATACCTGTTACAACAACTCTTTTTAATTCCATTTCATTACCTGTTTGACGTGATAATCCGCCTTTTGGGGCTTATTGCGCCACAAAAAGGCGGATTAAAATTATTCCATGGCTGGAGTAAGATCTTACTTGGCGTGCTCTTCAAGGTAAGCTACAGCCTGACCAACAGTAGTGATGGTTTCAGCCTGCTCATCAGGGATGGAGATGTTGAATTCTTTTTCGAATTCCATAATCAACTCAACGGTATCCAAAGAATCGGCACCGAGATCGTTAGTGAAAGAAGCCTCATTGGTTACTTCAGCTTCGTCAACACCTAACTTGTCAACTATGATTTTCTTTACTCTTGTAGCGATATCTGACATTGTAAAAGTTTTTGTTACAGGCGCAAAAATATACTTTTTGTTAAATAAGCAATCTTTTCGGCCATTTTTGTTTTCACATACTTAATCTGGCCGTTTTGCCCGAATGTCATTTTTGCAGGATATTTTTAGTAAAATGATCATTATCTTGTAGTTCTTAGCCCCTTCATATGGCATTAAAATTAATAGATCACGGCTCTGAAAACTACCGCCAGATGGTTGATTTGCGCCTGCAGGTATTGCGCAAACCGCTTGGTTTAGACTTTACAGAAGCTGATCTGGCCGCAGAAAAGAATGATATTTTAATAGGTGTTTTTGACGATGATAAGCTGGAAGCCTGCTGTGTTTTAACCGAAACAGACCCAAAAACCGTTCGTTTAAGGCAAATGGCCGTTGGTGCCGCCCTGCAGGGAATGGGTATAGGAAGGGCTTTAATGAGCTTTGCCGAAAACATTGCCCGCGACCATGGCTACCGCCGTTTAACCATGCATGCCCGCAAATCGGCCCTTGGTTTTTACGAAAAGAACGGCTACAAAGTATGCAGCGATGAATTTGAAGAAGTAACTATTCCGCATTATGTGATGGAGAAAGAACTGTAGAGGGTTTGGGGTTTGTGGTTTGTAGTCTGGGGTTGTTGGTGGTTTTTAGTGGGTAGTTTCCTTGAAATCAACAAAACAATTAACCGCAAACTAGGAACAACCACAAACTACAGACTACAAACCACAAACTTTACTTTTTGTCAATTTTCTTATTAAGCACCCCCCTCAACTCATGCCTGAACTCCTCTGTCATCCCATCCTTGGGTACGAGGAAGAATGATTTACTGTCGAAATAGAGATGGAAAAAATGGGGGCTCTCAAAAAAGCGGGTGAATGTTTTCCAGGGCCAGTTCATATAACCGCGTTCGTTCTCCAGCCTGATCTCATCTTCCTGAAAATTGATGATAAAAGAATCGCGGAAAGTGTCTGCTTTTTTATAGATACCGTTTGGCAAAAAAAACCAAAACGAAGCCATGAGTATGAGCCATATGATGGAACCGAGTAAGAAAGGCTCAGGACGTATCTTTTTAAAATAAAATAATACGGCTGAAAGGATGGCAAATACATTGACCAATACAATCAGGATGCGTATTTCCGGGCGCTGTACAAAATGATAGCGCAATGCCTGTATTACTTTCTTTTTTTCGTAGGAGAAACTGTGCTGCATAATTTTTCTATGCGGTAAAAGTAGAGAAATTATAAAAGATATTTTCACACAAAGGCACAAAGGCACGGTTTGTTAAACTTAGCCTGCCACTTGTTTAGTGAGTGGTGAGTAGGCAATTGTGAATTGTGAATGGGCAATAACCATAATACTCACTACTGACCACTGACCACTGACCACTCACTACTCACCCCCCCACTACCCCAGTTTCTTTTTCCCGATCAGGAAATGCATAATCAGCCAGGCAGTTAAATAGGTGGATGCGCAAACAATGAACATGATATAGTAAGCCGTTTCTATCTGGTTGATGGCACGGTAATGCACAAAGATGTTTTTCTGTACCAGGAAGGATAATAATATCCCGCCAACAGCACCAAACATTCCTCCGATACCAATCACAGAGGCTGTTGATTTTTTCGGAAACAGGTCACTCACCGTAGTATACATATTAGCGCTCCATGCCTGGTGGGCCGCCGCGGCAAGCCCGATAATGCCTACCACCAGCCACATGTTTACAGCACTCAAAATCATCGTAAACAATATAGGCACCACGCAAAATGCATAAATGAGCATCGATATTTTTCTTGCTTTGCGCACGGTCCAGCCTTTGTTTATCAGGTACAAGGGCACCCATCCGCCACCTATACTGCCAAGTGTTGACACAAAATAAACTACAGCCACCGGCAGGCTTGCTGCGGTAATTTTTATGTGATAAATACTTTCAAAAAAATCGGGTAGCCAGAAAATATAGAACCACCAGATCGGATCGGTTAAAAACTTACCAATGGCAAATGCCCATGTTTGTTTGAATTGTAATAACTGCAACCAATTTAGTTTTGGCTGATCATCATCCCCCACACTTCCTTTCTCCTCTTCTTTATCACTTTCAATAAAAAATAATTCTTCCTTTGATATTTTTTTGTGCTTACGTGGCACTTCATACAGGATGAACCAAAAAATCAACCACACAAATCCCAATAAACCCGTAATAATAAATGCCCATTGCCAGCCCCATTTTGTTACAATAAATGGCACGGTTAATGGCGTAAGAATGGCGCCTATATTAGCTCCTGAATTAAAGATACCCGTTGCCAATGCCCTTTCTTTTTTAGGAAACCATTCTGCCACGGTTTTTATAGCTGCGGGAAAGTTACCTGCTTCCGTTAATCCTAATACACCTCGCACTACCTGAAATCCAGGCACTGTATTAACCAATGCGGTGGCAATACCAGCGAGGCTCCATAAAAAAGTAGACAGTCCATAACCAATTTTTGAACCCAGTTTATCTATCAAACCGCCGGCACCCAGCAGGCCAATGGCATAAAATATTTTGAAGGTAATCTCCACATCGGTATAGTCTCCATCGGTCCAGCCCAGCTGCATTGTGAAAGTAGATTTCAAAAAACTGATCACGCTGCGATCGATGTAGTTGATAGTGGTGGCAAAGAAAATCAATGCACAAACCGTCCATCGGTATTTACTCATTTTGGCTGAGACAGGCGTCATGGCTAAGATTTGATTGACTTGATGATAGCTAACACATCCTGCGTTGCCTTAGTTATTTGTGCATACTCTTTGGCTTCCAGCAGATGTTTGGTGATGAGTTTACTGCCCATTCCTACTGCACAAACGCCTGATTTAAACCATCCGGCAATATTGTCTTTATCAAGTTCAACCCCGCCGGTTGGCATAAATAATAAACCGGGGAAAATTTCTTTAATAGCAGAGACAAACCCGGGACCGAGAATATTACCGGGGAAAATTTTAATCATTTTCGCGCCAAATGTTTCTGCCTTAATGATCTCAGAAGGCGTCATACAACCGGGTACCCATAACATATTATTTTTATCTGCAACAGCGGCAACAGATTCAACCAAACCCGGACAAATAATATAATCTGTACCGGCATCAATAAAAGTTTGGGCCATTTCGCCATTCTTGATGGTGCCGATACCGAGGTACATGTCTTTCAGTTCGGCATCGCATACTTTACGCATTTCTTTAAAATTCTGCAAAGCAGCTTCTCCCCGGTTGGTGTATTCAACAGCGCGGATACCTGCACTGTATAAGGCTTTCAGCACTTCAATACTTACGGTGGTGTCTTTATAAAAATAGAGCGGGAGGATGCCCTGTTGGGGAATTAATTCAAGAATGGCGTTTTTCTTTTCCATATGGCTTTTTTTCGTGCAGCAATGTTATCTGAAATGACCAATATACCGGCATTTTATTACGCAAACGATTGCGTATTTTTATCGCAGAAAACATTTATATTTTTTTTCCTGGCCGCGATTATTACCCAACTTCGCGGCAAGGGTTTGAAGATAATTAATATATGTTCGTAACCCTCTCCTTTATTTAAAAAATGCGATTGACCATGCCTAAAAAAGTTGTAACCCTTGGAGAGATCATGATGCGCCTCTCTACCCCCGGATTTGAAAGATTTGTACAAAGCGACAGTTTTGATGTTACCTATGGCGGCGGCGAAGCCAATGTAGCCGTGGCCCTTTCTAACTATGGATTGAATGGTGTTTTTGTTACAAGGGTGCCGGATAATGCATTAGGACAGGCCGCCATTAACCATATACGCCGTTACGGTGTAGATACACAGTTTATAGCCCGCGGCGGAAAACGCCTGGGCATTTATTTTTTAGAGACCGGCGCCTCCATGCGTGCCTCGCAGGTTATTTACGACCGCGCCGGGGCTTCAATAGCTGAAGCAGAGATCAGTGAATTTGATTTCGATAAAATATTAGATGGCGCAAGCTGGTTTCATACCACCGGCATTACTCCGGCCCTGAGTGATAAGGCTGCCGCTTTAACTGAAGCCGCTTTAAAAGCTGCAAAAGCAAAAGGCATTACAACCAGCATCGATCTTAACTACCGCAAAAAATTGTGGAGCAAAGAAAAAGCAAGGGAGGTGATGACAAAACTTTGCCAGTATGTTGATGTATGCATAGGCAACGAAGAAGATGCCGATACCACACTTGGCTTTAAAGCCGAAGGCACTGATATAACCAAAGGTGAGCTGAACCTGGATGGTTACAAAAGCGTATTCAGACAAATGAAAGATAAGTTTGGTTTTAAATACATTGCTTCAACGCTGCGTGAAAGTCATAGTGCATCTGATAATGGCTGGAGTGCGCTGGTATATGATGGAACTGAATTTTACCATACCAAACAATATGAAGTTCGTATTGTAGACCGCGTGGGCAGCGGCGATTCTTTTGCCAGCGGATTTATTTATGGATTGGTTAGCGGAATGCCTATGCCCGAAGCTGCTGAATTTGGTGTGGCCGCATCTGCTATCAAACATACCATCCCCGGCGATCTGAACCATGCTACTTTAAATGAAGTGAAGGAATTGATGAAGGGGGATGGTTCTGGACGGGTGCAGAGATAACCCCCTAACCCCCTGAAGGGGGAATTAATTATTCATCAACTTCCTCTAACACCCCCCTTCAGGGGGGTGGGGGGTAAATTTATTTTATGATTATCGATAGTTTATCAAACAGTTCAAAATACACATCGCTTAACCCGCTTTTTGCAAAGGCATTTGCCTATATCAATTCTGCAGACCTGTCTTCTCTGGAACCGGGTACATTTGATATTGATGGCGATAGAATAAGAGGGATTGTGGCAGAAAAAAAAGGGAGTACAATAGCAGAATCTACTGCCGAGTTTGAATGCCATAATGCGCATATTGATATCCAGGTTTGCATAAGGGGAAAAGAAACCTTTGGTTGGAAACCACGTGGCACCTGCATTGCACCGCGTGGCGAATATAGTACTGAGAGAGATGTATTATTTTATGATGATGCACCGGATATGTTTTTTGGATTAACAGATAACCAGTTTGTTATTTTTTACCCGGAAGATGTGCATGCGCCTATGATTGGCGATGGCATTATTAAGAAGTTGGTGATTAAAGTGAAGATTTAATTTTATAGAAATATGAGATAAGAACCGCATACTATACCTTATGCCATTTATGGGTGCAGTTTGTTTTGTGATTGAAGGTTTGTATATTTAAATCTCTCACATCCTTAATATCGCTACCTACTATGACCGATCGAGTTTTTAGATTTTCTCTAACTGGCCTAACATTTACCTTATCTATAATCTTAGGATATTGGCTATGGGGTGGGCAAATAACTAGTATTCTAAATAGAGGAGTCAATCTCAATTGGATTACCATAATTGTACCGGTTGTTTGTTCTCCAGTGATTGGATTTATAATTTCCTCAACTGGCATAGGTCTTCTAACATTTTTTTGTCCTCAGAAAGTTGATTTTCAAAAGCCATCAAAAGAATATGAGCAGCAATATTTAAAAAAGATATACGATCAATTTTCAGATATTGGTTCCGGAATAGTTTATAAAAACAATGTTTACAATATAGAGAACTTTGAAATGGTCTTTATAAATCATCAGTTACTTTTTAGGCAGATTACAGATGAAGAAATAATAAAATTTACGGTTCGCCGAACGGATGTATACTGGGCACACATTAATACAATATTTTCAATCTTATTTGGACTACTTTCTGGTTATATAATAAAATCTGTCTTTTGGGGCCTCGGGTATAGTGGATTTTCACTATTAAAATTTGTTTTCTTAATTTCAATAGCCATTTATATAATGTTGACATTTTGGTTAGCCAGAAAATCATTAAAAGAGGTGAATGAAATTGAAAAAAGATATTTGGTAACACATTAAACCAACTTATTTTAAAAATTACTCAAATGAACACTGTTGATATCCGTCAGAAACTTCATCAGTATATAGAAACTGCGCAGGACAAAAAAGTAAAAGCCATTTTTGCAATGGTTGAGGAAGAGATTGAAGAAACTTCTGATCATTGGAAAGACGAAAAGTTTGTAGCCGAACTGGAAAGAAGAGAAACTACTTACAAAAATGGCCATGCTAAAATATTTACAATAGATCAGGCAGTTGGCAAAGCAAGATCGGCTGTTAAGAAAGTAAAAAACAAATAAGGTGTATACCCTTAGTATATTAGAAGAGGCCAGTAAAGAATTTACAGAAGCTGCCCGATGGTATGAACAGAAAAGTGAAGGACTCGGTTTCCGGTTCATAGAAACCATCCAGCGAAAATTACAGTTGATCCAGCAATTCCCTGAAAGGTATCCCAGACGAAGAAAAAACTTCAGAGAAACAGTTGTTAAGACCTTCCCATTCATTATCGTTTACTCCTTTTATAAGAAAGAAGGGATTATAATAGTAATTGCCATTTTCCATGCCAAACGAAAACCTGCAAAAAAATACAGGAAACCGAGGTAGTGGATCAAAAAAGTTATATCCCAATCATCTGCACTAATTTTTCGGTGTAACTATTTAATAGCAACAACCCCTCTGCGCAAACTCCGCCGCTCTGGTCTCTGGGGTGAAAAACAGATTTAATTTTTGAGATTTTTTTCACCGCAATCGTTTCCGATAACGATAACGGCAGATCTTCTGCCGTTCCTGCCTCACCACCCTCTCTTTTTCAGAATCTATTGCCTATTTTTAGCAGCACCCAATTAGCCGATAGTTATGTCGTTACTCAAGCCCCGCCTAAGCTTCTGGCAGATCATCAACATGAACGTCGGATTTTTTGGTATTCAATACAGCTTTGGACTACAGCAAAGTGCTGTGAACCCGATCTACGATTTTCTCGGGGCTAAACCAGACCAGATACCTTTACTTAACCTGGCAGGGCCCATGACGGGGCTGCTCATCCAACCCATCATCGGGGCACTAAGCGATAAAACATGGCACCCACGTTGGGGCCGCCGCAAACCTTACTTTTTTATTGGGGCATTGTTTTGCAGCCTGTGCCTTTTCATCTATCCATTCAGCAGCACCTTATGGATGGCAGGTGGGTTATTGTGGGTACTGGATGCCGCTAACAACACGGCCATGGAACCTTACCGCGCATTCATTGCTGATAAGCTTCCTTCTTCACAAATGCCTACCGGATTTTTAACACAAAGCTTCTTCACAGGGCTTGGTATTACACTGGCTAATATTTCTTTATTCGCGTTTCAGAAAATCAGTTTTCTGAAACAGGTACACGGACAAATTCCCTATTGGGTATTTGGTTCTTTTTTTCTTGGATCTATTTGTTCAATTTCATCTGTACTATGGTCTATCACCAAAACACCTGAAATTCCTCCTACCACTGAAGAACTGGCAGCGCTGAAAGCCAATAAACAAACTGTGTTCGGGCCATTTATAGAAATTGCCCATGCAATCAAAGACATGCCCAAAGTAATGTGGCAGTTGGCGCTGGTATATCTTTTTCAGTGGTACGCGTTGTTCTGCTATTGGCAAAACGCGTCAAAAAGTATTGCGCAGTCTGTATGGAAAACGTCTCCTTCCAAAGATCCCAAACTATATGAAGAAGCAGTTGGCTGGGCCGGCCTCGTTAACGGCTGGTATAACGTGATCACTTTCTTATCTGCTTTCGGACTGGTGGTGGTTGCCAAAAAATATAGTCCTAAAGCTGTTCATATTTCCTGCCTGTTGTTAGCCGGCACGGGATTACTGATCTTCCCGCACATAGAAAATAAATATTTATTGTTTGCACCCATGACCGGTTTTGGCATTGCATGGGCAAGCATGATGGGTGTGCCTTATTTAATGGTGGTGAACCAGATTCCGAAAGAACGGTATGGTGTGTACATGGGCATTATTAATATGATGATTGTGATTCCGATGATCCTGCAAACCACTACGTTTGGTTTTGTGCTGGATCATCTTTTAAATAACGATCCCGGCAAAGCGATCAGTTTTGCCGGTGCATTATTATTGATTGCCTGTTTGGCAACGATGATGATAAGCGGCCGGGACGCTAAAGCGACCTGAACGCTTACCATCATCGTGCCATGCCATTAAAATCTATAAACTCTGATGTGTTTTACTTTTAAAGGTTTTCAACAATGCAGTTTCTCTATATTTCAAAGCTTTTAAAACACATAGATACATAGGAAAAACAAAAAGGAAACATAGCTTTTGAACTATCTGCCCTGTTTCCTGAACTATGAAACTATGTGTTTAACAGCATAACACATTACAAACCAGGAATAGAATCATTAAAAAAGCATTATGAAAATACTCTGCATAGGTGAAGCACTAATTGATATGATCTGTACCGACAAAGGCAAATCATTATCAGATGGCAGCAACTTTCTAAAAAAGCCCGGCGGCGCGCCAACCAATGTGGCTGCGGCCATTGCTGCTTTGGGTGGCAAAGTAGAACTGGCCGCAAAAGTTGGTAACGACCCTTTTGGAAAACAACTGATCAATGTGATGAAAGAGTTTGGCGTATCTACCAAATGGATGATACAGGATGATGAACATTTTACCACCTTCGCATTTGTATCGTTGATGGAAGATGGTGAACGCGATTTTGTATTTAACCGCGGGGCCGATGGTGAACTCACACACGAAGAAGTAGATGCCATCGATCTTGACGATGTATCCATTATTCATTTTGGTTCTGCCACCGGTTTCTTGCCGGGACCATTGCAAGCTGCTTACCTCGGACTCCTGCATAAAGCATTGCAGAAAAATATCTTTATCAGTTTCGATCCTAATTACCGGCACCTGCTGTTCAGGACTAATGTGCAAAGTTTTATTGATCAGTCGTGGAAATTTTTAACGGCCTGTCATTTTTTTAAATTGAGTGATGAAGAGGCGATGCTGATTACCGGCACTAACACTGTTGCAGATGCCGCTGCTGTGCTGCTTGAAAAAACATCAGCAGTTTTCACAATTACATTAGGCAAAGAAGGTACTTTATTTGGATTTCAGGGTGCAACTACCCTCATTCCAAGTATTACCATTAAACCTGTTGACACAACCGGTGCCGGCGACGCTTTTGTGGGAGCTGTGTTATATCAATTAAACAACCAATCACAAACTTCTATTCATAATTTAGCGCTTGCTGAATGGACCAGGATCATCACCAATGGCAATAAAGCAGGAGCCAGAACCTGTGAATATTTGGGAGCGATGGAAGCGTTTAAACATTTGAACAATCAGATATTTGAGGCGTGAGACGTGAATCGTCAGTCGTGAGTGGGCAATGTTGAATAGTGAATGGTGAATGACAAGAAGATGTTATCACAGTCTGCCACTCACCACTCACAATTGCCAATTCACCATTCACCATTGCCCATTCACCATAAAAAAACACCTGTGTACCACTACCCCCTACATAACCGAATCAATTTTTTCTGCGGGCAGGAACAGCTTGACCTGTGCGGGAATGATAAATTATTTCATACCCGTTTTATCGCCAATACTTCTGCCATTCGCGAATTATATATGGAGTTGTATGGGCATCATCCAACATGCGAAAAAGCATTTGACAGTTTGATACTTACCATCATCAAAGCACATAAAGAAAGACCTGCGGCCCTGCGCCGAGAGGATGAACGTAAAGAACAAAAAGGCAACTGGTTTCTCAGCAACGATATTACCGGTATGAGTTTGTATGTTGACAGGTTTTGCGGCGCATTAAAAAATATGCCCCGCAAGCTGACATACTTTTCAAGGTTGGGAGTAAATTTTTTACACCTGATGCCTGTTTTTCAAAGTCCGGCAGGAGAAAGCGATGGCGGCTATGCTGTGTCTGATTTCAGGAAAATAGATGAACGTTTTGGCACACTCGAAGACCTGAAAACGCTGCAACAGAAAATGCTCGAAGAGAAGATGTACCTGATGATTGATATTGTTCTCAACCATACATCCCATCATCATGAATGGGCGGAGAAAGCCAAAAAAGGCAACCCGCTATATCAGGACTATTTTTACATGTATGATAACAGAACATTACCTGACCAGTTTGATGAAACCATGCCCGAGATCTTTCCCGAAAGCGCGCCAGGCAATTTTACTTATGTAAAAGAATGTAACAAATGGGTGATGACCGTATTCCACAATTACCAGTGGGACCTTAATTATACCAATCCTGATGTGTTTAATACCATGCTCGATACCATCTTCTTCTATGCCAATCTTGGAATAGATATTCTGCGTATTGATGCACCGGCTTTTATCTGGAAACAGTTGGGCACCACCTGTCAGAACCTGCCACAGGCGCATATCATTTTGCGATTGATCAGGCAATGCGTTCAGGTGGCAGCGCCGGGAATGGCATTGTTGGGCGAAGCTATAGTAGCGCCGAAGGAGATCATGAAATATTTTGGCGCAGCTAATTATACCGGGCAGGAATGCGATATTGCCTACAACGCCACACAAATGGCATTGCAATGGGATGCACTGGCAACAGGCGATACACGCGTTATGCTTGCAGCACAACAAGACTTACTGCAAAAACCATTTGGCACCACCTGGATAAACTATACCCGCTGCCACGATGATATTGGATTGGGTTATGAAGACAGCATGATTGCTTCGGCAGGCTTTAGTCCGTATGAACACCGCCGGTTTTTAAAAGATTATTATTCAGGTACCATCCCAAACTCACCAGCCTCGGGTGCCTTGTTTTCTGTAAACCCCAAAACACAGGATGCACGCATCAGCGGCTCACTGGCTTCTTTGTGTGGTTTGGAAAAAGCTTTGCAGTACAATGATGCTGACGAAATAATATTGTCTATCCGGAAAATAATTCTCATGCAGGCGCAGAGTTTTTTCATTGGTGGCATACCTATGTTATTTTATGGAGACGAAGCCGGTTACACCAATGACTATGCTTACCACAATGATACTGCCAAAAACTATGATAACCGATGGATGCACCGGCCAATGATCGACTGGACAAAAAATGCCAAAATAGAAGAAAAAGATACGATAGAAGAAAAAATATTCTCTGCCACTCAACGCTTGATCAGTTTAAGAAAAAAATTACCGGTGGTGGCCGACAGAAAAAACCTTGTCTGGCTTACCCCGCATAATATTCATGTAGCCGGCTTTCTGCGCACCGGAGATAACCAAAGATTGTATTGTTTATTTAACTACAGCAGAAAAGCTGCCTATGTTACATGGTATGCATTTAAAGAACATGGGAAAACGCCCATAAAACTATACGATCACTGGCAGGAGAAAAGACATACCGTTGGATCTGATTACGAATATTTAATCATGGAACCTTATTCGTTTTGTTTGTTGGAGGTGGTGGATTGATTCTGGTTTACAGATTAATCAACAAAAATTTACAGAGATGTTACTGTTGAGGATAGGTGCTTCAAAACTCAATTTCAATTCCAAAATGATACAATTACAGGACTTGTTTTTAAGTTCACTTCAATTTTTTGTTTTCTTTCTCCGATGATAGAAAATTTTCGCCTGTTACCACATTTTTTCCTGTTTTACTTTCCAATTCTTTTCTTGCATTTTTGGCTACGGCACCACCCCTTTTACCAGCTCCGGCATTTTGCAACAACCCTTTTGCCTCTTCAGTTTCGGCTATTTGACGGGTAGATAATTCGGCCAAAGCTGTAAAAATCAATTCAGCTTCGCTCATGTGGTCACGTAGATTTTGAGATTTCAGTTTTTTTAAATCTTTATGTTTTTTTACCGTGAGCCCTGTCCATTCCTCGTGAATAATGTTAGTAATCAGGGCAAATTCATCTGCTTTCTCTACACCATTTTGTTTCCAGTAATCAGTTAATTTGTTTCGGGTTTCCTGCCCTGTCATTCTTTGCTGTATCCATTTTGGGCTACGTCCCAGTTTTTGCCAGTTTTCTCTTGCCCTGTCTAAGCTTTGCTCCGGATTAGCTATTTCCTGCATTCGTTCGTAACCTACTTTGGCTAACCATTGCTTAAATGGCTCTGCTTTGGGGCTTGGAATAGATTGAATAAGGCGTAAAATATGCTCTACATTACCTCCCAGGGTTTTTCGCTTTTTGCCATTATGTGTAACCATTTCTACGTGGGGACAGTTTGTCCCTACGTAGCTGCCCAACTCGGCATCACGTTTTCGTAATTTTTTCAAATAGTCAGTTGGGTTTACAGAATCTGTAAGGGCTTGAATAATATCAACAACACTGAAATACCAGATTTCACTCTCAGGATCATAATACCTCCTAACCTGCTTGTTTTCAAAAAGCACCAAGTTATTTTGTTGCATATTACATCTTGTTAATCCTGCAAATTATTGCTTTTTGCGAAGGTGGATACCGATATGCGGTAAATACTTAGTAAATGCCAACATACTTTTTTCTAACGTTTTGTACTATTGAATTCGTCGCTCTCTTAATAAACTAAAAGCTAAACGGGAAAGATCCAAGGTTCAAGGTTCAAGACACAAGGTTTAAGGCACAAGATTCAAGATTCAAGGCCCTAGACACAAGATCCAAACCTAAACACCAAAGACTAAAGACTAAACACCATATTCCAGCTACAAATACGGCGCCGCAAAGCCCAGCCTTTTCATCCCCCTCTTAATCTCCGTGCAACCTGTTAATAAATTCCATACTAATTGGCTTCGGTAGTTTTCGATCATGATAATTTCGGGGCCCTGATCTATGGCCAATGCAGATTCGGCATACCAGAGGTTTTGTAAACTGAAAGCATCTGTAAAGCCGTAGTCTTTAAATATTTTATCGCCAAGCGTATAGTAGAAAAATTTTAATGCCCGCATACTCTCTGTTGGTGTATACGGGAATGAAGATAATGCTGCCGTTGGCGTAATCACACCTATATCGTTGTTGGGTTCATTAGCCGCATAGCCATTGGGGATATCACTTGCAGTTAATCCCCAGCAGGCATTGCTGTACCCGTAATACCCTTTCGGATTGTTTACGCAGTAGGTATAATTTATTTTGGTATGATTAACCACCTGCGTTTGATAGTTGGCATAACTATCGCTCAGTCCATTGGGGTTTATACCTAGAAATGAATAGTGAGCCCAGAACAAAGGGCCACCATTGGACGCCCCCAGCGGTAACGGATAACCAAGATAACTATTGCCATTGATCATTGATCCACTGCGGGCATAACCATTATGATATACCGAAGCCGATATTGAATCGGTATTAGAGGACGATGCTAGGATATATGTTATCAAACATTCATTCCAACCCTCAATTTTATGATTCATATCCCAATTGTATTTGGGGCTCCAGTGCCAGTATAAAACATTTTGCCCTCCCTGCCTGAACCAGTTCCATTCCACTGCATTCCACAATGCATTGATATCGTTGCGGAGTGTTGTTTCTCCCGCATCTACCCCATCAAAATACTGTCTTGCACTAAGCAAACCAGCCATTAAAAAAGAGGTTTCAACAAGATCGGCCCCATCATCTTTTGCGCTAAACGGGATAACCGTACCATCTGTTCCATTTAACCAATGCGGAAAAACGCCATGAAATTTCTGTGCCTTATTTTTTAAGAACCCAACGATGGTTTGCATTCTGGCCAACCCCTGTGCACGTGTAATAAAGTTTCTGCTAACAGCAACAGGTATGGCCATGATACCAAACCCTGATCCGCCGGTAGTAACTGTTTCAGCATTTCCGTTCGAACGCTCCCTGGCCAGTCCGCTAACAGGGTGTGCAAAATCCCAGAAATATTTAAAGCTTTGTTTCTGCACAAGGTCTAACAATTCATTATCGCTAACCCTCGGAAATTTATCTGAAGGATCTATTTGTGTGATCAATGGTGTATTCAGGGCTGAGGTCAATTTTGTTTTCTTTGCAGACTGCAATGTTGTATTAGCTGTAATATAGTAGCGTGTAAGCCCTTTTAGCGGAACTGTTGGTGTAATAACCAATACACTGTCGCTTCTTTCATAACTCATATCGGCGCCAACCACCGTTGTGCCATTCTCGCTTACCGATACTGCGGCCGCAACAGAATTCCTGTCGACAGGTGCATTAAATGATAGCCTGATTACCACACCGGGGCGGATGCCATAGTTGGTTGAGTTGCCCGAAGCAACCGTATTATCTAATTGCAGTTTGTCAATATCAAAACTTGCAGGCGTTACAACAGGTGGTGAGGGATTGGGGGCAGACTGCTTACTGCATGCAAAAAAAATGTAGGCAGAAAAAAGATAAACCACAATCTGCTTTCTTTTACAATGAATCATGCAAGGAAGTTATGACAAATGGGGAAAGTTTTCAAATCGGGACTATTACACTCAGGCTCAGTATAAATGAAACATGGTCAGATCAGTTTTAAAAGAACGATAAATGGAATCAATAAACCATTCATTTCCATTACGTGAGAGGAAGTGTTTAACATCATAATACTTTGCAAACTGCAAATCTAAAACAGCTTTATTCTGTAAAATAGTTTTGTTAATAATTTTGGGGTGCTCAATATTGCTCCATACATCCATATAGTCCTGACTTTTCATGATCAGGTCTGCCTCAAAACCAGGCGGTGGCCCATCATTTTGAGGATATTTTTTTAAATACAGACTGCATTGCTTAAAATAATCCATCAAATCATTCAGAAATGCATCAGACAGAAAACCACTGGCCCTTAATTCAGCGATGTAGCGCTCGGCCATTATAAAATCAATATAATAGTTCTTAGTCGAATCAGGCAAGCCACCTTTTACAACATCAAACTGCTGTAACCTCTTCTCGTTATCCCGGTACCATTTTAAAAAATTGATGCTGACGCTGTCCGGATTAACATTCTTTGTGTTTGCTGTTACAGGTGATGCCATAGCCTGACTGCCCGGTTTATTATGCAAGTCATTTTTCTCATAACCATTACAGGCTGAAGAAATAAACACTATTAAGATGTATAATTTATGTGGCGTATTCATCAGTAACTTACTATCGTTCTTTCGCGTGCTGTGCTTTGAGATTTATATTATTGATGTGTTTTGCCTTTAAAATATTTAATAACGCAGTTATTCTTTATTTCATTTTTTTGAAACACATAGATTCATAGGAAAACCAAAAAGAAACGTAGTTTTAATCTATATGCCCTGTTTCCTGACTTATGCAACTATGTGTTTAATGGCATAACACGTTATCAGATATTTTTCTCATAATCACAATGAGCCTCCTTCCACTAATAGTGACTCAATCATCACTTCTTCCGGAGTTTCATTGTTCTGCAGCCGGGATAACATCTGTTCAAAAGCACGTTTGCCTAATTTGTAACCACTGGTTTCTACATGCGTAATTTTAGGATCGTATAGGGTTGGAATAAAACCGTTGCTCACACTGATCACGGCGATATCATCCGGCACTTTGCATTTTTTTTCATGTATCGCATTCATCACTCCAATCAGTATCAGGTCGCCCATACAAAAAATCACATCCGGTTTTTCCTTCCGGGCAAGGGCTTCCAGTGTTATCTCTTTTGATGGCGCTGAATTTTCAGGGAAATGCAGATCAATTTTTGTTTCGGGTGATTGTGTTTTAAAAGTATCAAGGAAGGATTCCAGTCTTTTTTTTGTAATACTCAGGTGTGGGTGCCCAAATAAAGCGAGTACACTTTTTTTATCTTTTTGAATGATAGCTTCTGCCGCTAACCGGCCTGTTTCTGCATCTGCCAGGCATACTTTATTGCACTGGCCCGATTCGGGTACCCTGTCGAAAAAGATCACCGGCGTTTGCTGTTCTGTTAATTTGTCAAAAGAACTGATATCATCGGTTTCTATTGAGATGGAAGCAAACAAACCTGCAACCATATTCTTCCTGAAAATAGACAGGTTGCTTTTTTCTATCTGCAGGTCCTCGCGCGACTGCATGATCAATACTGAATAGCCATGTTCTCTTGCCCCTTCTTCTACTGCGGCAATAAAGGAATCGTAAAAATAATTGTTGATGGATGGAACAAGGATGCCTAAAACATTTTTATGTTTGGTACGCAACTGTACGGCATAGCTATTGGGCTCATATTCCATAGCTGTTGCCAGTTCCTTTACTTTTTTCTTTGTGGCTTCAGATATGTCCGGATGATCCTTTAATGCCCTAGAAACTGTTGAAATACTCAATCCGAGTATTTCCGACAGTTGTTTAAGTGTGCTTTGCTGTATCATACCTCCATACCTGATTTATGTTTTTTTATCGGCAACCTAAGGTACAGTTTTGAAACAGGTATTCCCAGAGCTATTTTTCCCTCACTTCAATATCAAAACCATCTCCGGTAGTACCTTTCAATCCATAATGCCCTTTGCGGTCATTATCGTTGAGCAGCGTTAAACGGAAGGATCCCAATTTCCAGTACATCGGAATTATTGGCAACTCATCTTTCCATACAAAATAATCTTCGGTAAGAGAGAGGCTGTATTTTTCGGGGTCTAACGTTCCTTTAAAATGCGCTTTGTTCGAATACACCTTGCCGGCATAGGTCAATCTCAAAATGGTAGTGCCCTGTACCGAATAATCATTGTAAACAGTAAAGTCCATATCTACTCCACATCTGCCTGTTTCATTATCAATTTTCATTACCTGGAATCCTCTGTAACCTTTACCCAAAACATCAATAAAAAACTTTAACCGTTGTTCTTTTGCAGGGGTGGTTGCTTCCGGATTTACCATCTGGTCGTTTTTCCAGTTGCCGCTGTAAAAAAGTTTCCCGTTTGAATCGCGCAGCTCTCCAAACCCTTCTTTTTTTCCTTTCACAAACATGCCTGTGTAAACTTCACCAGTAGGATATTTCAATTCGCCTTTCCCTTCACATACGCCATCAACAAAAGCGCCCTCATATTTGCCGCCATCTTTATATAACAGGTACCCCTGGGTTAACTTACTCTGCAAAAATGTTCCACCCATTTTTCCCCCGGTGCTTAACGTGAAGGTTCCCTGCCCTTCCATATTGCCTGCTTTAAAGTCACCTTCGTAAATATCTCCGCTGGCATAATAGAACATGCCCCTGCCATCCATCAAACCATTCTTAAAGTCGCCCACATATTTTCTCCCGTTCTTCCATATTTGTATTCCTTTGCCTTCCGGTTTAGCATTTTTCCATTGGCCTTCATAACTGGTTAAATCTTTGTACTCGTATTTACCTATTCCGTTCTTACAATCGCCGGATACGCATTTACCATCGCTCTGCGCAAAAGTTGCAACAGAAATAGTCAGACAAATAAAAAAGCAGACATTTTTCATGCCTGCTAATTTAATTATACTAAACGGCACTATAAAGTATTTCCTGCATTTTTAACCGGTGCATCAACACCATTCAAAAGATCCTCTGCCCGGTACTGACTGTATTTACCTGATTCTTTTCCTTTTCAGCCTTCCACAATACAACGCCTGCTGCAATAATGATGATGTTTTTTACGATGTATTGCCCTGTTAAGGTTAATCCATAGGGAACATAGCGGAAAGTATCGCCGGGGAAAAAGATAAATGGCGAAAAAGTACATATCATATGCGGGAAAAGCAGGTATAATGCGGTTTTAACGAATTTGCCGGTGATCAGCAGCACACCTATCAAACACTCCCAGCCGGCCAGCAGGAGGAGGTTGGTATGATCATTAATTAACCCGAAGGTTAGTTTATGTATGGTTTGCATGGCTAATTGCTCTGCCGGACTTAATCCTATAAAAAACTTAAGCGCCCCAAACCATAAGTACACAATGCCAACACTGACCCTTAATAAACCAATGGCAGAATAAGCCGGCTGCTTTGAATTTTCCAAAACTTTCTCTTGTATTTTTAACGGTGTAACATTTTAAAAAAATCTGATATATTGGCGAAAGATACTAATAGTTATAAACTCTACAATTTTACTATAGTTTAAAGCCAACGGTAAAATTAACATTCCGCCCATCGGCTGGCCATATGCCGGGGCCGGGGTAAAACATGGGTCGTTTGGTAAAATATTGGTTGTTGGCAAGATTGCTGATATTCATTTTAATTTCAACAGCATCCGTAAGTTTCAAACCGGCATTAATGTCTACAATACCATAAGCCGGAACCAAACCAACGGCACCTGTTGCCGCTGGCGGCGTTACTGTATTTAATGCATCAGCAAAAGTGGCCGCAGTATAACTGTATAAAACTGACAGATGCAGTTTATGATGACGGAGTGTTATACCATTGCGTGTGGTAAGATCCGGTGCGCTTTCAACTTTGTTGCCGCTGATATTCCTGTTTATATTGCCCGATTTTACAGTAGCATCTGTATACCTGGCATGCATGAACGCAGTGGATGTGAATGCTGTTAAACTTGTTTTCTTTCCCAACAACCAATCGCCCTGAATAAATATTTCCGCTCCTTTGGAGAGTGAGTTTCCGATATTGGTTCGGTACAGGTACAGTGCGCCGGCATTATCTGTTTGTGCCAGTGTTCCAAAACGGTTCTTATCCTGCAAAATAAAAGCAGTGATATCCCATTTTAAAAATTTCCAGTTGCCCCTAAAACCGATCTCCGCATTATACCCTGATGCATCGCGGATATTCGGATCCACTTTTTCATATAAAGAGGCAGGAATAAGGTCTTTAAAGATCATGGGGCGATATGCCTGCGACCAACCGCCATACAACTGCAGCGATTCTTTTATCTTATAAGCAAAGCCAGCAGCATACAAAGGAAAATGATGTTCAATACTTACCGGAATCTGATTGCCGGGATAATAATTGATCAAGCCGGTAAGATCTGTTTGCCCGCTTTCTAACCTTGCTCCCAGTGTAAACGACAATTGTTTTAATACCTGAAATTTATTCTCCGCAAACAGGGCTATGTTTTTTGTTTTAAAATGCATGTCCCTGCCCCAACCCGGTGTTACCAAACTAAGATCAAAATCACTGCCTGTTGTGCCAACACCCAATTGACGGCGGTGCAGATCGTTGTTCATATACTGGATACCTGCGGCCAGTACACTGGTTTGTTTACCTGCCTGGTATTCCTGCAATAATCTTAGTTCGGTAGTGTAACTATTGAACTCATCAATATCAACCTGGCGATTGTTGTATTGGAAAGTAGTTTTGTTAATAGTATCTGCTATATTGGTTGGTTTATCAAACAGCACACTGTTCCGTTTTCCCAGCACAGCAGAAGAGCTGAGGCGTAAATGGGTTTGATCTGCTATTTGCCAGTTAAGTGCAATGGATGGAACATGAATATCAGGATTAAAATAATTTCTTGTCCTTGTGGCCTGTGTAGGATCTGTATAAAACTGTTGATCTGTTAAAGGGCCGGGCATCCTGTATTCATAAGCTGATCTTGCCCATTCCAATCTTACCGAAAAACCGGCAGATGGTTCATAATTAATGATCACCGATTCTGCTTCTGAGTTGGTGTGTTCATTTTGCCTGTAACCATCTCTTGTTTTTTTATTGATGTATGCGTAGTATGAAAAATTACCCACCCGTCCGCCTACGGCGAGGTAGCTGCTTAATAAATGATAAGAGCCTGCTGTAGTAATGCTTTCAAAAGAAAATGGTTTGGTAGAATCGCCGCGTTTATTGATATAATTCAACATACCGCCAAACTGTGCCCCATATTGCAATGAACCTGTGCCGCGAACCAGTTCAATATGATCGATGCTTTCGAGAGGCATATTGTAATGACTTGCCGGATAACCATACATATCAGAATTGGTAATGATCCCGTCTTTGCGGATATTAAATTCCCATCCACGATGAGGATCAAGTCCGCGCAAAGCAATATTTACCTGGTTTCCGGAGCCATCCATATCATACACAAATACTCCCGGCACTTTGGCAAATACCTGTCGGCCAATTTTATTAGCGATATCTGCATCGCTTTGAAGTAAGTTGATCGACTCCGTTTTCTTTCCCGAAAAAATATAAGTGCTCTGCACTTCGGGCAGATATGATTTCTGCGATGACGATATGTAGGCCTTAACGGTTACACTATCCACACCTTTAGCCAATAATGTATCGTTACCGGCTTTCGTTTGAGCATGAACAGGAAGTACAGCGCTCATTGCTAAAAAAAGAAATATTATGATACGCATAAACATTATAATGAAATACAAAATTAAAAAACAAAGGTCACCCCCTGGTAGACACCAAGGGGTGTTCTAAAAATTGCTATTTATTGAAACCAAAAACCCGGAATAGTTAATCGGCACCATCTGTTTTGGCCCTCGCCACTGCATAATCACCTACTTTCTTGCCCGTTGTTAATCCAACTTCACAATCGCTGCGATAATGGATACCGCCTACCAATCTCGACATGGAAGCTTCCTGTGCCATACTCAGATAAGCATTGGCTTTTTCTGGAACAATATAACCAAGAATAGCGGCAGCCGCACCGCTGAATGTGGAGTGTCCTGAAATATAAGCAGGGAAATTTGGCAGGCCCGTAAGCGTTTTAATGGCCGGATTCATTTGTGTTGGTCGCGGATTGTAATAGAAATACTTGGTATCCCAACATACAATGGCTGCGTCCATCAATGCCATATTCACCAATGCCATATTCCTTGCCCATCTTACTTCGCTGAAATTTTTTGTTATAAAATCTTCTGCGGCAATCGCATCCCAGTGGCCCGGAGGTGTAGAAGTGCCAACACCATCCGCCCAGTAATGTACGATGCGGATATTCTCGCGTGATGCCTCTTTAATATAACTGTATACCTCATCCGTTTCTTTTTTCATCTGGTCGCTGGATGTCAGTGGTGGCGGACCCGGACGTAAAGTAACTGTTGTAGCTGCATCAAACAGGAATGGTGTTACCCTTCCAAACAGGGGCAGCATCGGAGGCCTTTTAGGTGCATCCTGACTGATCCATGGCGTTTCTCCTTTTGCAGCAGTAGTGGATACCAATGCTGCCCAATCGGTTGGTGTGCCTATGGCTGCACCTGCTTTATCCGTTCTGGCACGTGCTGTAAATTTTTGTGCAACCAATCTGCCCAATGCTTCTCCTGCCTCAATATCACTCCTTGTAGCGGTACCGGCTATAATACTGGCAAGTTCCTGCTCTTCCAGTTTTTGCTGGATATTGGCTATCTCACCCGGAAATAACAACTTCATCATTTCTGCTGTTACGCCCGCCAGCACCGCTGCTTCTGAAGGATAAGAAGGCAGATCTGTCTGCGTTAGTTTTGCCTGTATGGCTGCATCTGTTTTATACGGTGCGGGACGGTTGTATAATTTTTTATAATACCAGGCCGCTACCAATGCATCATACTGTGCCGCGCTAACATAAGCATATGCCCTTGCAGCATAAGGCGGGTTAGCAAAAGGAAATAAAGGATAAGCAAATGGATTAGCTGCACTTGGTGCAGGGTATGTTCCATCAGCATTCTGATAAGGCGGAAGATTATACTTTGCCACCAGCTCACGCATTATTTCATTCCAGCGCAATACTCCACCGGCACCCCAATAAGCAATTTTTTCTTTTTGCTCTTTGCTGATATTATTCTGCAACGCTTTGATCTCGTTCAGTTCCGCTATATAACCCGGTGTAGTAACTGCGGCGGGTGCAGCTACGGGAAATTCTGTTGGTCCGGCTAATAATACCGGTTTCCAGTTACCGGCATCAATATCTGTTTTAGCCGGCGCCAGCGGAGCTATATTATCTGTTCGGCCCGAAGCTGTTTTATTGCAGGACATTTGCCCTGTTATCATTACTACAACAATGATAAGAATAGATGGTAAAAATATTTTTTTCATATTATTTTGCTTTTACTGGTGTGTTTGATGAGGTTTCTTTTTTCGCTTTATGCGAAAAATCAAAAACGTAAAACATACCCGCATTAAAACCGGTTGCCTGCCCGGTATTTCTGCCGGCAAGCGTAATATTTCCTCCGCCGATCAACGCCAAACCATCAATTGCTTTCATGTTATATTTGATGTTCACACCTGCAGTAGTAGCATTCATTTTGTTACTTGGGAAAGGCATATTGTTCCGTGTAATATCAAAACCACCCAGCGTGGTCCAGTTATTCAACACAGCTTCTAAAATCATTCTGCTGCTACGATAACCTGTTCTGATTTGGTAATTGGATGCATCAGGCATAGCTACTTCATTGGTGTTATGCATTTCTGTTGTGTAATAAGCATCGCGATCTATTTTAATCTTACTTCTTACAACATAAGTGCCTGATACGGTAGCGAAGAAATTATCAACCTGGTAGTCCACAATACCGCGTAATGAAAGATTGGTGCCGCGAAGCCCGATAGATAATGGAAGAAAATCAGCTACATAATTGGTAGTAGGAAAAGAAACGCCACCTACTCCATATACCGATACAGTTCCCTTGCCCAGTTTTGTTTCTATCGGGTTCCATTTAACCCATAACGACAGGTCCTGCAGGCCTTTCATACCATGCAGTGTACCCGCAGAGGCTTTGGTTTGTACATACGGTATACCAAACAGCAGGTTTAATTTATCCGACACACCATAATTACCCATTACAGCATACATACGGGTAGATACGGTTCCAAGGTTTTCATTATTCCGCTTCAGGGTTCCTTCCCAATAATTGGTCCATTGACTGCTGCTGTACATAAAACCTGAGCAGAAATTATTTTTAGTCATCATGATCGCATCAGCATCTGTTTGGGCAGATAGTTTTGTGTATGATAACAGAAAGAATAGGATGGCCAGGCTATATTTTTGGTTATAGCCTGTTATGAATTTTAGCATAACAGAAAATTTAATGATCAGGCATAACAGGGCATACAACTACCCCGTCATACCTGTGATGATGAAAATAGTGTTGCTCTTAAAACCTGAATGAAAGGCCTACATTGATTGCATAATCTGCGAAAGCAGCATCACCTTGCGTATATTTTCCTGTATTTGCTGTAGTTATCTTATCCGCCATACTCTGCGTACGGTTTCGTGTAATCGCAATCGGTACAAAGGCATATACGTTTAGCTTTTTAAAGGCATACGTAATACCGGGCTCCCCCGAAATAATATAACCGGGCCTTCTAAAGCCAAGGCTACCGCCAATCAGGTCGTGTACAGGCAAACATTCATTACGCAATCCGGCAGACAGGGTAACCCTGCTAAACACAAAATTGGCGCCGCCTCTCAGCATTAACTGATCGGGTACACTCATCACGTCACTTCCATTGGCAAGGGCCGTTGCAGAGGGCGTACCACCGCGTGCTGTAGAAGTTCCGTTCTGTTCTCTCGGATTGATGAGATAATAAAAGTTTGCATACAGGTTAACGGTGCGGCCAAGGTTATAATAAGCATTAACCTCGGTAGTAAATCCTGTACCACCATCGCCTAACTGGATAGATTGATCAACCGGGCCAACAATTGTTGTACCTGGTGTTGCAGTATAAAACCGGTCGGTATATTTATAATCGCCTGTAGGTAATTTGATGCCCAATCCGATCTGAACATTTCCTTTACGTGTTTTTGCAGGGTCTAAAAGCCAGTAATATCCGGTGAAACGGATATCGCCCAAACCAAAAGACGCAGTGGTGTGTCTTTCTTTACCGCCATGTTCATACAATGAAGAGCGGGTGTTTGAAATAATGGGAACATCTACCGCTACAGACCAGCGGTTATTAATAATTCTTGTAACGGCCAGATCCATGGTATAGGCATGATTGATTACCTGTGTACCCTGGTCTACTCTTTGTTTTTGTTCTGCTTCTCCAACAAAGTGGCGAAATGAATTGTAGTAACGGTTATTAGCATTAAAAAGCCATTTTTTTGCTGTGGTGTCGGCATGGTCTGCATGATCCATGGTACACATACCACCCACACTACGGATGGCCACACAGCCTTGTGCGCCAACGCCCGACGATATGCCGAACGTGGCGATAAATATGATTATCAAAGATTTCATAATAAGTTTTTAGCAATAAGTAATGGTGTAGAAAAAGATTATTTCTTTTTCATCTTTAACCGTTCAGCCACTAATTGCCCAACTTTTTGTCCAACCTCTGTACTGATGATACAGGAATTATGAAAATGCAAACCACCATAAAAACGGGCCCAGTTATTTTCCAGGGCCGCAGCACGGAACGATTTGAATGAACGGTTCTTGATCCCAAATTCCAGCTCAGTAGAATCTGTGAAAGCAAAATTGTCACCAAATACATTGGTCAATGCTTCTGCGGCCGATGAAGAAATAGTTGAATGTCCGCAGGTATATTCAGGGAAAGCAGGTGTTTGCAGGTATGGACGCCAGTTAGCATCAATATATTTATTGATAACAGTTTCGGGCCTAACGGTGTTATAGGTATATTTTACATACCAGCATTGTATGAATGAATCAAACAAAGCAATACTGGTTTTGGCGAATGCATACACGGTTGTTGCATAATCGGCTTTGGCTGCTTTGGCCGCAATGCCAATTACACTCATCCAGTGACCTGATGGCGAGAATTTTTTACTGCCATACATCACGTGACCGGTAACATTCATTTTAAATGGATTATCATCCCAGAACTCAGCTATATGTTTTTGTTCAGGCGTTAAACTGTCAACCGCATTCTTAATAGACATCACTTCCTTATAATACTTACTATTCTTATCTGTGATATTAAAATCGGGTGGTGGTGGTGGTGCAAAAATACTTGCACTGTCAATCACCATGGTTCGTATCTCTTTCCAGTGTGGTTCTGCAGCCGACCCGTATAAAGGTGGTGTTGGCACCCAACGGCCGGGCACATCCATAACAGTATATTTTTCAGCACCCCGTGTTTCAAGATAATTATCTTTCTTGCTCCAGCGGATAATAGAAGCCGACACACTATCTGCCAATAACTGCGACGCTTTTTCTATATCTGAGGGCAAGCCTTTATCACGGGCAATTTTTAAAATGCTGTCTTTATATGTCTGCATACTTCCTTCCGGAAAAGTTACTGACTCTCCTACCTTCATATAGGCTAACAAAGCCGCCAGCTCTACGTCTGCCGCTTTATTTGCTGCCGGTAAAGAGACCGATTTTAGACCATTAACCTGTCCTGCCAGCGATTGATACTGATCAGGATAAGCTGAAGCAATCACTTCATAAGATGCAATAGCTGCATAAGCATAATTACGTGCTGCCACCATAGGAGGGAAATTGTTTCCCATCACTACTGTGTTTAATTCATGTACGGTCTGACTGAATAATTCCGGATTGTGCAGGTATGTCTTGTACTCATTGTTTTTTTTGCATGAGAGCAAGCATATTACAACACAAAGACCCAAACTGAGTCTTTTCATATTGCTGAAATTTTTACTGAGAAATAATTTAAAGAAAAATTTGCTTAATGAACCAACCTTAAGCTTGTGGCGGCCTGTCTAAGCGGCTGAGGTAATCAGATTTCATCTCAGCGAAAACCATCGTGTTCCAGGTTCCGGACAGATCAATGTTCCTAAACTGCCAAGAAAAGAAATCATGATCGGCCGTGAAATCCTGCACAGAGAATTTTGCCGAATGATTGTGATGTGACGGAGCCTTCTTAGAGGTATTGTTGGTTACAAAATCGTTTGCTAATCTGGCAAATTCATCGCGTGCATTTTTAATGCCTGCCCTTGCCGTATTGGGGATACACAGCAACTCGAGTGAATCCTGGTAGAAACGGCGTTTTACATAGGTATAGTTAACACCATTGATGTCAATATTACCATCCACCCTTTCAAATTTTTCTGAACTGCTTCCGTATGGAAGACTTGCTGCTACTTTAATGCTAACCAGGTCCGACTCATTATAAAGATTTTGATCCAGTTCTGCCTGCATCTGCAGGTCGGCCCTGTCTTCAAAATAATTGGTCAATAAACGGTAACCGCCCAGGTTAAAGAGCAGTATCCCCAATAGCAATATGGAAGCAGTTTGTTTCAAGTAATGTGAAAATAACACAATCTTTTATTTAACTGAAAATATTTTCTTCTCAGTCCCAACACCTTTGATAATCAAACTTTTCCACTGTTTTGGCAGCGCAGATTTTACCTGAATGATACCTTGTTGCGTTATTTCAAGGCCACCAAAACCCATCAAAATACTTTGCACTATGCCACCGGCACCTGTTGCAAAATAGGGATTGGTTCCTCCCTTGGTTTCTGCAATTATCCTTAACGGTGGATTCAGGTTAGGAACATAGGCATCTTTAAAAAAGTGATAGGCTTTTTCTCCATCACCGAGGCGTGCATATAATAAGGTAAAGATGGCCTGCGTCATAGCAGGTGTTCCTTCATTGGGAACTCTTGTTTCATAGTATTCCAGGTCTTTACGGATCTGTTTAGGGTCAGTGATCTCTTTAAGTGGATATGCGAGCAGGTTCACATCTGCCTGCTTAATTCCTTCCCCGTTATACGCTGCATGCTCCCGTGTTACGCCATTATCCATTGTAAGAATAGGGATATTATTGGCAACCTGTATCCAGTCAGCATCGGCAGTAATGCCTAATAGTTTTGCGGCAGCAGTAGCATTTTGCAATACGGCTTTGGCCGCAGCGTTGGTCCATGCGTTGTTGTCTACATTCTCGGCCCACTCATCGGCAGCCACCACGTTTTTGATATCATATTTCCCCGGCCCGTTTCTTTCTACCCGGCTTGCCCAGAAATCGGCAACTTCTTTTAATACGGGCCAGCCTTTTTCTTTCAGCCATTCTTTATCCTGTGTTACACAATAATAATTCCATGCGGCAATACCCACACAGGCAGTGATGTGATGCTCGAACGGACCACTCAATGCCCAAACCGGTGTTTCTTCTACCCCACTGGCAGCGCTCTCCCACGGAAACATCGCTCCTTTATATCCATGATTAAATGCATTCTTCTTTGCGGCAGCTAATCGTTGATAGCGATACTCCACAAGGCTCTTAGCCATCTCTGGATGCAAAACAAGGATAGAAGGATACATCCACAATTCCGTATCCCAGAACACATGCCCGTTGTAGCCAAGACCGCTAAGTCCCATGGGTGATGGACTCATATCTGTTCCTTCCCTCACAAAAGAATACAAATGGTAGAGCATACTGTGGATATCCTGCTGCGCCTGCTCATCACCTTCAACGATAATATCGCTTTCCCATAATTTATCCCATGCCTGGTTATGAAATTTAATTAAGCGGTCTCTTCCTTCCAGTTTGGCAAATATGGTCATGCGTTCAGCTTCGTTCAACGGATCATCATGATGCGCCGAAGTGATAGATGACCCTGCAATGGAATAACGATAGGTTTCTCCGGCTTTTATTTTCTTACTGAACTTCATCAGGTGCATGTTATTGTCCCACATTTCATGTATCACGCGTGGTTCCTGCCCATGTGCTTCGCTGAATAAAAAAGTATTGGATGCGCACATTAATAATTTACCGGTAGGGCTTTTGGCAGAAGAAGTGAGCAAGCTGATCACCACATGCGGGCGGTCAATTTCATTATAATAATTCTGAACATCTTTTAGGGCATCAGGCGCTTCCATTACACTGGCGCTGCCGAGTGTGAGATCTTTTTTAGCGGTAACCGTTACATCCATCAACACCGTAAAAGGGAGTTGGCGAAGAGAATAATAGGTGTATGAAACAGTTGCTTTATCGCCATAATCAAAAGAAGTAGTAAAGCTGGCGTGTTTCATATCTAGCGACTGTTTCATGTTGGATGCCTGTGCGGCGCCTATTCTTCTTCCATCAATATCCAACTGCATATTCAGCAAATTAAAGCTGCGCAGAAAATTACTTACGCGGCCTCGTCCGTATAAATCGTAAGCACCAGCCAGTACCACATCTTTTACTTTAAATGGTTCGGGAGATGAAACAATACCGATCATTCCGTTAGCCACGGTGATACCGTAATAGTTAGAGGGATCGATTTTATCGGCGCTGATTTTCCATGAATCTATACTCTGCGCACCAACAAACTGGCATATGATAAGGGATAGTAATACTACTGCAGATTTTTTCATATTATCATTTTAGGGTCGTATAAAATTGTAATACTTCTCTGTGTAACGCTGTGTTTTCTGTGATCGCTGTGTTTAAAAAAACGCTGCAAGATCATGTCATATTTTCAACACAGAAACCTGGTGCTATCTTTTATTTTGTTCTTTAAAGAGATACATTTTTTCGTTATTCATGCTCACCAGAATATAATTTCCTCCACCGGCTGATTTGATCGTAGCAATATCTCTCGCTTCGCCTTTCACAAACAAGCCACTCTCTTTGGGTTTGATATAGGTAAAATGTTGATTACCCCCGTTGATCAGCGTGGTACCATAGCCTGCATCCAGCCTGCCCGTTTGGGGTTTAAGGCCGAAGAAATTGCCGGCCATAAACAGATCTTTTTTGCCATCCCCATTCAGATCAGTAACTGTAATACCAAACACCGGCGACAATTGGGCCATAACTGGTAATGCTTTCATACTAAAATTACCATGTCCATCATTACTGAAAAAAGCTGTTTGTGTTTGCTCTACCGTTAGTACAGTTGCCTGGTTTAACTGATCATCTGTAAGCATTTTTTCTATCGGCGCACCGGCATAAGTTTCGTATTTGAGAAATTTCTTTTTCAGTACAGGCAACTGCGATTCCATCTCATCTTTCAGGTAATAAGGATATGCTTTACCATCCGGCTTATAGAATACAGGAATACATTCTGTTTGGCCGTTCCTGTCAAAATCAGACACGTATAGTTTTGCAGGGTGCTGCGCATCTGCTTTAATGTTGGAGTTCAATCCAAAATTTCCTGCAACAAGATCGGGCGTGCCGTTGCCATCAATATCTGCTACTGTTACACAGTTCCACCAGCCGGATGATTGAGCTACTGTTGCTGTTTTTTTCAACTTACCTTCAACATATTTAAAAACAGTAACCGGCATCCAATCTCCCACCACAATCAATTCTTTTTTTCCATCTCCATCAATATCGGCCCATTGCGCGTCTGTTACCATTCCTGCTTTTATTAAGTCAGGCGCTGTAGATGAGGTAACATCTGTAAATACACCGGCACCATTATTCTTTAACAACACACTATTAGGCGCAACACCATAACTGCCAGGAATATCGCGGGCCCCAATAAAAACATCGGGTTTGCCATCATCATCAAAATCGCCCACACGAACACAGGATGCGTTGATGGATACAGCAGGCCATCCTTTTGCAGCAGAACTAAAATTGCCTTTCCCATCATTGATATACAATCTGGCCAAAAGATAGGGAGAGCCTTGTTTTGCTTCGTTTCCGCCGGATGCAACTATCAGATCCCGATCTCCATCACCATCTGCATCAAAAAAAGAAGCGCCAATATTTTCATAATAAGCGTCTGCGATAAAAGCTTTCTGACTCATCTGCACAAAACGCCCATCTTTTTTCTGAATAAATAATTTTGCCGTATCTCCTGCGGCACTGCCAAGGAAAAAATCTTCCAACCCATCTCCGTTCACATCAGCCACAGCAAGTTTCGGGCCTTCTGTTGAGATTAGTTTGGGGATCAGCCGCTCTACATCAAAATCCACAAAATCATTTTCCTTATGCTTCACATTACCCGAAATGGTCGCCGCGGTAATATCCCGAAACATTGTACCGGCAGGCTTTTCAGGCTTACTGATATCCTGGGCATCTTTTTGATACAGGGTTAGAATAGTATCTATCGGCACCTGTTTCATTACCTGCATTTTTTGATTTGGCCACCGTATAACGAGACTGTCTATTTTTTTAAAATCGCCCAAACCAAATAATAGTACAGGCTCTACACTACTTTGAAACCCGCGCGTTGGCATTTGTTCCAATACCTGTTCTTTGTGATCTGCAAAAACAGCAACACGGGCACCATAGCCCATGGTATTGGGTTCTGTTCCTTTTAAACTGACTTTTAGAAAATGATGATGCAGTTTTTCAGAAGTAAAATTTTTATAAACAGAGGCCGCCGCATTTTCATTATTGATCACAAGATCAAGATCGCCATCACCATCGAGATCGGCATAAGCGGCACCACTACTGAAGGTTGCAGCACCAAAGCCCAATTGCCTGGACTCATCTTTAAACAAAAGATTTTTCTGGTTGGTAAAAGCAAAATTCGGGATTGGCACCGATGGCATTTTGTTGAGCAGGTCTAAAAAATTAAACCCGCCCTGGCGTATCCTGCTGATGTTTTCCTGACTATTAAAAAAAGCAAGAAAATCCTGATTGGTAAGGTCTCTCCGGATACCATTGCAAACAAACAGGTCTTTCCATCCATCATTGTCAAAATCGAAACTAAGTGTGCCCCAACTCCAGCCTGTTGCATCAACACCTGCAAGCTGTGCTATCTCGCTAAATGTGCCATCCTGATTATTTAGTTGTAGCGTGTTGCAGGTAAACTGGTGATGAAAATCTAACTGGTTCTTTGCATTCTGTACATCATACCCATCAAATTTGATCGTTGTTTTTAAGCGGTAATCATTTTCAGGGAGCATCTCTGCTGTAAACAGGTCGAGGTACCCGTCGTTATTGATATCTGCCATATCAGTGCCCATTGCACCATTGCTCATGTGCCCAAGCGCCTGGGTAGTACTCTCTTTAAATGTTCCGTTATGCTGATTGATGTAGAGATAATCGTGCTCAAAAAAATCGTTGGCCACATACAGGTCTTCCCAGCCATCATTATTAAGATCACCAACGGTAACGCCAAGCCCAAATGCGATCTCAGAACCATAAATACCGGCCTGAGCACTTACATCTGTAAACTTCCCGCCATCATTTCTGTATAAACGATCGCCATTAACTGCATCACGTATATAACGGGCATCACTTTTATATCCAAAATTGTCAATCGACCTTGGACTGTTATTCAGCACAAAACAGTCCAAATCGCCATCGTGATCATAATCAAAAAATATAGCCTGTGTAGATGCGCCTTTGTCATCAAGTCCATAGGCATGTGCTTCTTCTGAAAAAGTTCCGTTTTTCTGGTTGATGAATAATTCATTGGCTCTGTCATCACCATTTATAATACCCGCATTACAAACATAGATATCCAGCCAGCCGTCTCCATTAATATCAACCATGGTTACGCCGGTGTGCCATTTGTGCTTACTGGTGATCTTTGCCTGCGTGGTAATATCATCAAATTTCAGGTTTCCTTTGTTGAGGTAGAGTTTATTATCTCCCTGGTTGGATGTAAAAAAAATATCCGGCTTGCCATCGTTATTAATATCACCTATTGCCACTCCACCGCCATTATAAAAGTTATGGTAATTCAGGATATTCATCTCCTTCGTATCGGTAACCATATTGGCAAAAGAGATCCCTGTTTCCGTCGATGGTTGCAATTCAAAAAGCGTGTCTGTTCCACCCCCCTGCCTGGAAGAATGACAGGCGGCAAGAATGAAAAAAAAACATATAAATGAATAGCCCTTAAAAGGAAACGACCGGTTGAACATAGATGATCTGGTTCAAGTAAAACAGGTGATAGATAACACAGCAAATTAGCTCTTTTATAAAAGGATTCAAAATGAGAATGAGGAATAAGACGGTTATTTTTTATCTCAAAAAAATTATGAAAATGTTAAAAAAGGATGCCAAACTATTATCCTGTTTATACCTCATTATCCCTTATTTTGCAATGCTTTTAATCGTTTTTGAGATATGAAAAAAATGCTGTTGCTTTTACTTGCCGTCCTGGTATTATTCTTTACCGGAGTTTACATTTTTATTCCGGCCAAACTTAACATTACAAGCTCTGTTGTTGCAAAAACCACAGATCTGGGTGCAGAAAGATTTATAATTGACGAAACCAAATGGATACAATGGTGGAACTATAACAACCCGTATGCCGGATCAAAAGCTCCGCAACAGGGAAAAACGTTCTTTGCCGGTGGATATGAATTTAAAGTAACCGGGAAATTTTACAAATCGCTTGAGATAGGGATTCACAGCGATAAACAGCAGGCATTATCAAAACTGGTTATTGTTCCGCTTGCGCTGGACTCTACCGGCATTGAATGGAAATCTGAGCTGGCTATGGGCAACAATCCATTTTCGAGGATAAGCAAATACATGGAAGCAAAATCTATCAAAAAGAGTATGGACGAAGTGCTGGCTAACCTGAAAAACTTTTTATCAAAGCCCGAGAATGTGTATGCCATCAATATTGAAAGGAATCATCTTAAAGACACTTTATATGTAAGTTCTAAAACGATGCTTTCAACCTACCCTTCCAATAAGGAAATATTTGACCTGATCTATAAGATAAACGGCTACATCGAAAAAAATGGCACCAAGCCAACAGGTAGTCCAATATATAATGTAACTGAGATGGACAAGAACCGGTTTCAATTAATGGCCGCGGTTCCGGTTAATAGATCGTTGAAAGAAACTGATGGCTTTGCCATGAAGTATATGGTGAAAGGCAGTTTTATCATATCGGAAGTGGTAGGTGGAGATGCAACAGTAAATACAGCCGCAAAGAACCTGCAACAATATTTTGACGACTACAAGAAAACATCCATGGCCATGAACTTTACCATGCTGGTAACAGATAGGATGCTACAGCCTGATAGTTCTAAATGGATCACGAGGTTGTATCATCCGGTGTATTGATCGTCAGTCGTGAATCGTCAATCGTGAGTGGTGAGTTAACTCATAAATAAAACTGCGCCTTTGCGGCTTTGCGAGCATTTGTCTCGCGCAAAGTCGCAAAGGCGCAATTCATTACTGACGATTCAGGTCTCACGAATTTATTTTTCCCCCACCTCATCTTTAAACGCAATCAACAAAGCGGCATCATTATTCCTTGCCAGGATAAAAGCCTCTTTTTTATTGATCGTGATCTTTCTGACATGCCGCACCTCCCCTTTTATCTGTAAGCCGTTTATATTTTCAACCGAGAATGAACCTTTGCCTTTATTAAGCAGGATGGTTCCAAAATCTGCATCATATCTGCCCATCTGAATATTATTGCTATAATAATTACCCATCAGCAATATATCTGGCAGGTTATCATGATTGGCATCAACCACAACAGCATCCCTGTACGAACTTAACTGTGCCAGCCATGGCAGGGCCTGAACAGTAAAATTGAGATTGCCGTTATTAATCAGCAATGCATTGGAGAAATAATCGGCACGCAGTTGTTGCGCCTTTCCCAGTTTATCAGCAGTAAATATTGATACAAGATCGGCCTTGGCAAAATCTTCTGCATAGAGGTATTTCTTTTTTAATGCCGGTATCTGTTTTTGTAATTCATCCTTGTTGGCAAAAGGTATTTCGCGACCATTCAGGAAATACGTAAGCACCTGTTCTTTTCTGCCGTTATTATCAAAGTCGCTGTAATATAATTTTACCGGTTCTTTTTCACTTGCTTTTAAGCGGCTGTTCAATCCAAGATTTCCTGCCACCAGGTCAATATCGCCGTCATTATCTATATCAACCGGCAATACAAAATTCCACCAGCCTTTCTTATCAGTTAAAATTTTCTTTGTAAAACTACCGTGATCATTGATGTAGGCATAGATACCATCCCATTCGGTGCATACCACGAGGTCTTTGTCGCCATCCTTGTCCATATCATACCATATGGCCTGTGTGATCATTCCTGCATCAAGAAGTTCTTTGGCCCTTGAGCCGGTTACATCTGTAAAATGTCCTTTACCATCATTCTGTAATAAATAGGATTGCGGCATTTTTCCATATTCAGCCGGAACCGTTCGAGCGCCGATAAACAGGTCTATTGCTCCGTCTCCATTAAAATCGCAGGGAACTACGCAGGATGCATTCAAAAAGATATTATCAAAAGCATGATCCAGTTTTGTAAACCCTGTTTTCCCATTGTTCAGGTAAACGCGTGGCTGCAAATGTGGATCTGGCCCAAAGAATTCATTACCACCACTTGCAACCACTAAATCAATATTTCCATCTTTATTTACATCTATCCATGTAGCATCCACATCTTCAAATGCGCTATCAGCATCAAGAGCCGGTTGTGGTGATTTGATAAATTTTCCTTCCGCTGATTGTAAAAACACAGCACTCTTCTTATCTCGTGCCGACCCGATAAAAACATCTTCCAGCCCGTCATGATTAATATCAGCTACGGCTAATGCAGGCCCTTCTGTAGAAACCATATGCGGCATTAAAGGCTCCCGGTCAAACTCCTGAAATGCATTTTCCTGATGTTTGTAATTCAATCCTGTTTTTTGCGTGATGTCAAACATCGGTGTTGTTGGTTCTTTCCAATGCCCGGTAATCCTGGTATAATCAAATAAAGGAAGTCCTTTGGTATAATTTAATGTAAGATTCGATTTGGCACCTTGTAGTTGAATTGGCTGAAAAGTATTATCGGGCCACACTAAAAAAGCAGAATCTACTTTTGTTTTATCCAATCCAATATGTATAGGTCCTTCCATACTTGACTGGAAGCCCCTTGCCGGATTTTTTTCATACGTTCTGATGCCGCCGTTGGCAAACATGATCACTTTAGATCCAATAGCATTAATATTTTTTCCCGATCCTTTTAGCCTGATCTCTACGAAAGCTTTGTCTTTGCGATCATTACTTTTATTCCTGTACAAAGTTGCTGCTTCATCAATATTATTAACCACAATATCTAGATCTCCGTCATTATCAAAATCGGCATAAACGGCGCCATTTGAATAGGTGGCTTTATCATTATCCACCAGCGGATTCATATCACTGAACTGCATGTTGCCGTTATTTTTAAAAAGCCTGTTGGGGATTTTTATTTCAGGAAATTTATTCACCAGCGCCATATCTTTATCTTCCATCGAATTTGTCGCTATCTTTTTCTGGATCTCCTCATTGGAAACAAAATTTACATAGTCCATTTCATTCATCCGTTTAGGAATGCCATTGGAGATGAACAGGTCTTTCTGTCCATCATTATCAAAATCCATCCACAACGGTGCCCAGCTCCAGTCTGTAGCATACACGCCGGAATACAAACCTACTTCACTAAACATGCCGTTTCTCCTGTTCAGTTGCAGGTTGTTCCTCGTGTATTGGTAATTATATCCTGCGGCTATTTTGTATTGAAAAATATCATACTCATCTTCTCCCAATGATCGTTTCAGAATATAAGGATCGGATGGAAGCATGTCCATAGAAATGATCTCAGGAAATCCATCATTGTTTACATCGGCCACATCAACACCCATTGAAAACTGGCTGGTATGCATGATGTGATCATTGATCTCTTCTTTAAACGTTCCGTTCTTCTGGTTGATGTAGAGATAATCATTCTCGTGAAAATCATTACCAACATACAAATCCGGATAGCCATCCAGATTAATATCCGCTACCGCCACACCCAAACCGTAGCTGATAGACGAACTGTTGATCGTAGTTTGTTTGGTAACATCTGTAAACACATTACCATCATTACGAAAAATGCGATCTCCTGAAAGCGGATGATAGGTTCCGATAAAATCTTTTCTTGGCGCAAATGCACCATTACGGTGAACTGAGTGGTTTAACAGGAAACAGTCAAGATCACCATCCATATCATAATCTACAAAAACAGCCTGTGTACTGAAGCCGGAAAAATTCAGGCCATATGCTTTGGCCTCATCTTCATAAAAAGGAACACCGTTTTTATCAATGCCTTTGCAAATTAATAACTGGTTATGCCCATGCAATGTTTCAAATTCGCCCACACGGCAAACATATATATCCAGCAATCCATCATTATTAATATCAACTACCGAAACACCGGTTGACCATGCACTATCCTGTGGAATTTTGGCCTCAACAGTTACATCTCTAAAACTTAAGCTGCCTTTATTCAGGTATAATTTATTATTACCCTGGTTGGCGCTCATAAAAAGATCGGTCAACCCATCATTATTAAAATCTCCTGCACCCACCCCCCCACCATTATAGTAATACATGTACTTAAACATGTTAAACTGTTGTGTTGGCGTAAGCTTATTGGAAAAAGTCAAGCCCGTTTTACTGCTGTCAAGCACTTCAAACATTGCCAGCTCTTTGGGGGCAGGTTGCCTGCAAGCAGCTAAGATGATTATAAAAAAGAAAAAATATTTTTTTAACGCTTCCATCATACACATTACCTGCCGGTTTTTTGGATTGGATTATTTGTAGCTGTTGTGCCTTTTACTTTAAATAATACAGGATGCATATCGTTTCTGAGGAAAATAATCTGACGGTCTTTACCACCTTTGATCTCGCGGATATCCCGTATCTGTCCATCAAGATCCACACCCGATTCTTCACTGTTTAAAAGTTTAAACTGTGCATTGCCTTTATTGATCAATACGCCACCCCTTCCAGCGTCCAGCCGCTCAAACTGTGGAAGAAAGCCATATTCATTTCCGCCAAAAACAATATCAGGTTTTCCGTCGCCTGAAAGGTCAGTGCAATAAATAGCATTAACGGAAGATAACTGAAGTTCAACAGGTAGCTTCTGTACATTGAATTGTCCATTCCCGTTATTAATGGCAAATACAGAAGCACCATAATTAAACTGTTTTATTTTACAGCTCCTGATTAATTCAGGAGAAAATAATTCCTGGATTGATTTGCCGGCATAATCACGGTGCTTCAGATTCTTTTTCTTTAAAGATGGCACCTGGTCTTCCATATCATGCTTCAGAAACACAGGCATATCTTTTTCATTAATGGTACTGGTTAGTATCCGGTCGCTGGAATTGTTCTGATCAAAATCATTCAGCCATAATTTAACCGGGCGGTCTTTATCAGGCCGCAGGTAAAAATTCTCTCCAATATTTCCAATTACAAGGTCATTACGGCCATCGCCATTCAGATCAGCAACAGCAATAGTTTGCCACCAACCAAACAGATCAGTCAAATTGGTTTTCACTTCCACAAAATGATCTCCGCTGAAAGAGAATATTCTTGGAGTCATCCATTCGCCTGTTATGATCAGTTCTTTTTTTGTATCACCCGTAAGGTCTGCCCATACGGCACCCGTTACCATTCCGATATTGGCTATATCAGGGTTCTTTGTTTTGGCGATATCAGCAAAATGCCCTTTCCCGTCATTTAAAAAGATATAGCTGGAAGGATCTACACCATAATTACGCGGATCACTTCGTCCACCTACAAACAGATCAGGAAAGCCATCGCTATTAAAATCTTCAGCAATTGCCACCGAAATATTCATTCCCGCATTAGGAAAAACGGTTACATCAATTTCAAAATTTCCTTTACCATCATTCCTGAACAAACGCAACTGCATCTGGCGGGTTTCAGGCTTATTGTTATTACCTCCCGGACAAACCAACAGGTCAGGGTCGCCATCATGATCATAATCAAAGAACAACACCGCTACGTCCTCAAAATCTTTGAACTGCTCAAAAGACTTCTGAGCTTTCTTATCAAATCCCCCGTTCTTATTTTGCAAATACAGTTGCCCGCCATGCCCTGCTGTTCCGCCAACATATACATCTTCAAGGCCATCGTTATTCACATCAGCACAAGCAGCTTTAGGCCCCTCACGCGAGAGCATTTTCGGCAGGTTACGTTCGTAATAAAAATCTATGTTGCCATCTTCCTGGTGCTTTTCAAAAGCAGACACAACTGAATCGAGCAAAGGTTTTGCTGTTTGTTTGATATACGGACGGAAGAGGTTATTTTTTTGAGGCTGCTTCAACACATGAACCGTATCTACAGCAGGATGATCATATTTTGAAACGCTTAGATCAGGCCATACCACAACCATTGAGTCGATGTTGGTTTTGGTTCCCAAACCAATGACCAGTTTGTAGTCCATTGACGACTGGAAGCCACGGCTTGGGATCAGTTCCCGCGTAATCACTTCATCACCGCGGTAAATATTTATTTTACTCCCAATTGCAAAAGTATTTTTTTCATTACCCTGCAATTTGATGCTGATGTAATGATTCTTGTTTATCGCACGACTATTATTCCGATATACAAAAGCCGGTTGATTCTCGTTGTTAACTACCAGGTCAAGATCGCCATCATTATCAAGATCGCCGTAAGCTGCACCATTTGAAAAGCTCGGCTGCTTAAATCCCCATGCCTGGGCCATGTCTATAAAGCGCAGGTCATGCTGATTATGAAAAGCTTTATTTACTAAAGGATTTTGCGGAATATGCTTCAGTACCTCATCCACATCCTGTTTCTGTCCGGTAAGTACCATTTTCTGAATAACATCATTCGCAAAGAATTCGATAAAATCAAGATCTGTTACATCTCTGTTTACACCATTGCATACATAGATATCATTAAATCCGTCATTATCCATATCAAACATCAGCGCGCCCCAGCTCCAGTCGGAGGCTGATACACCACTGTAATTACCTGTTTCAATAAATCTGCCGGATTTGTTATTTATCTGTAAGCAGTTTTTTACATACTGGTAATAAAATCCGGTTTTTAATTTAGTATTGAACAGGTCGATATTATCAAATGCGCCGGTAGTTTTCAGGCGAAAGTCGTTATCAGGCAACATGTCTGTATTAAAAATATCAGGCAGACCATCGTTATTAATATCAGCCAGGTCAGAACCCATGGAGGAGAAGCTGGTATGTTTGATCCTTTCTTCAAATTCATCTTTAAAAGTTCCGTTCTTCTGGTTCACGTACAAATAATCTCTTTCGTAAGAATCATTAGACACATAAACATCCGGATAACCATCACCATTGATATCTCCTACAGATACCCCCAAGCCAAAGCTGATCAGGCTGCTGTGAATGCCCGCTTCCTGGGTTATGTCTTTATAATGCCCGTTATCATTCCGGTACAAATGACTCCCGCCACCTTTTAAAAATTCGCCAACAGCCCATTGATGTTGCGGCAGATCACGGTTATTATTAAACCCAAGCTGGTTTACAGGTATGGGACTGTTATCGATCATAAAACAATCAAGGTCTCCATCCAGGTCATAATCGAAGAAGGAAACCTGAGTAGAATAGCCTTTATGATCAAGGCCGTACTTAGCTGCAGATTCTGTAAATGTGAGATCGTGATTGTTGATGTATAATTTATTCAACCTGTTACCGGTTGACATATGACCCGAATTACAAACATAAATATCTAGCCATCCGTCGTTATTGATATCAGCGAACACCACACCCGTACTCCACATACTATCCTGCTTAAATCCGGCTTTGGCAGTGATATCATCAAAATGAAAATCTCCCTTATTCAGGTACATTTTGTTTTCACCCATATTAGAGGTCATAAAAACATCTGGCAACCCGTCGTTATTAATATCGCCGATAGCCACGCCACCACCATTATAAAAATTTCGGAAAAGAAAACTGTTTTCTTTTTTGCCATCCGCTACATCATTCCTGAAATTGATGCCCGTATTCTCTATCAGCTCAAAAAGTGTTTGTTCTTTTTTTTGTTTGCATGAAAATAATAATACAAAACAGCAAAAAACAGTCAGATTGGTTAAAGGTTTCATCATGAAACTATGGTGTAGAATGGTCTGTAGAATAAGCACTAAAAATAATGAAAAAGCAGTTGAAGTTATCTGATAATATCTTAATGCCGCGTTATAATACATCCTAATATTAACCGGCAATACATATGGTTTATAAAAAAGTAAAAGGCCCTGTTGGGCCTTTTACTTTTTATGAATGCAGTTCTAAAAATTAGTAACCAGGATTCTGTTTCAGGTTTGGATTTGCAGCCAAAGCTGAGTTAGGAATCGGGAAGATCAGATATTTAGGATCATCATTAGGTTTGTACTGCCATGGTTTCAGGTAAACACCAAAACGCAGAAGGTCAGTTCTTCTTACACTCTCCCAATACAGTTCACGGCCTCTTTCTGCCAGCAAAGTATTTGGATCTTCTACGTTACCTGTATTCACCAGTGTCATAGCAGCCAAAGGAGCAGCACCTCTTGCAGCTCTCAGGTCATTAACCAGAGCTAAAGCGCCGGCTGCGTCGCCTGTTCTTTGTTTAGCTTCTGCTACCATCAATACTACATCAGGATAGCGGAAGATCATCAGGTCATTACCAGTTGGGCCACCACCATATTGCGTATAATCAGGTACATATTTCACTACACGGATACCGGTAACTTCAAGATTAGAACCGGTTTCTTTCATATCGGCAGCGATGTCTTTTACATAAGCCAGCGGATTACCTTTTCTGTCTTTCAGTGCAACCCCGTTTTCATTGTACTGCTGGTTAACCAGGAATCCAGGATTGATACCTGAAATGGTTTTTGAACCGTTATAATCACGACCTCCTAACCTGCCGTCAAAAGCAGTATCAGCCGGACCATAAGCAGTAGGGGTAGCAGTTGTATTAAATGAAGCATAGAAATCGCCAATGGTAGAGAATCCATTCCAGCCGGCATTCGGGTTATTTGGAGTATATGAATTGTAGTGCAATGTCATATTCCAGCGAACGCCAACACCTGAGTTATTGGCAGATACACCTGCCGTGTTATCATAGCGGAAGATGGCTTCTTTAGAATTATCGTTACCTGGTTTGAAGTTATCGAAGTATTTAGCTTCATAAGAATACTTGCCACTGTTAATGATGGCATTACCCAGCGTAATTACCTGGTTCATATCGGCTGCATCAAAAGTTGGTGTAGCCCTGTTTGCCCATGTACCTTTCTGGAGGTAACATTTCATCAGCAAAGTTCTTGCTGCATCAGCGTTAGCTTTATTGCTTCCGTTACCTGCAGGTAAATTAGGCAATGCGGCATTCAGTTCAGAAATAATGAACGCTGCACCATCAGCTCCTGATTTTACAGTAGGAGCCAACAGCAGGTTATCACCCGGGTTCCTGATCGGGAACTGGCCATACAGGTCAAGCAGGTAATACAATGCAAGAGCCCTGATAAATTTAGCTTCAGCAGCCTGGCCCGCACTTGGGTTAAAGCCCAATACGTTGGTTGCATCGAAGTTGATCTTATTCAAGTTATTGAACACACTTGTGATCTGGCCATGGTCTGCATTCCAGGTATGGTTATGCAACACTCTCCAAACACCGTTATCGTCCCAGTCACCACCACGGGTAGGTACCAGTGATTCGTCTGTGGTATTTTCCATAAGAGAGAATACCTGATCCTGACCAGTTAACGGACCACCCAGGTCAGCATAAGCGGCAGAGAGCAATAAGCCTGTACCGGCGCTTCCCAAAGCGTTCGACACCTGTGCATTGGTGAGCGTACTGCCCAGGTTTTCGTCAAGCTTTGTACAGCCCGACATTGCAAGAACTGCAACGAAGGGGACTGCAAACTTTTTTATCATATTATATGGTTTCATACTTCTAAGTTTTGTTGTTGTTGATTATTATAAAGAGAAATTTAATCCAAAAGAAATGGTTCTTGGTGTTGGATAAGGAACATACTCAATAGATCTTGATGGATAGTTGTTGTTGCCCTTATCGATGTTAACCTCAGGATCAAATCCGGTGAATTTAGTGATCACGAACAGGTTGCTTCCGGTAACGAAGGCACTTAAGTTCTTGATGTATTTACCTGCATTGCCAATGTTATAGCGTACAGTAAGGTTTCTCAGTTTGAAATAATCACCTTTTTCAAGGAACCTTGAAGAAGCACCTACACCACTTGCTATACCTTCAGCAGAATTGTAAGCAGCTTTATCGATATTTCTTCCCTGTGCAATACCTGCAATGTTTGTAACAGAAGTAGCAGTATTGTTATACAACAGGTATCCGGTTGCACCACCCGCATTCAAAGTGAATGTGAATTTGTCGTAACGGACAGTTGTTCCAAAACCAAAGATGTTGTGTGGGTTAGGATCGCCTGCAATTTGTGGGCTACCGCCGATCTGCTGGTTACCACTTGCATCAAATCCATTAAATGGTTTCAGGTAGAACACGTTAACAGGTTGGTTGTTGGTAATAACCTGTGCCAATGTACCAGATACACCCTGACCACTGATGAAACCTGTTTGAACCTGAAGGTCTAACCCTGTATTAGGATCTTTGAAGTTTTTAACCATGTTCTTATTGTAAGCATAGTTAAAGTTCACATCCCATGTAAGTTTAGATCTATCGATCAATGTTGCTCCAATTGCTACTTCAAAACCTGAGTTAACAATGTTTGCATTTTTCAGGTTTACGAAAGAGATAGAAGAAGGAGCAGGCTGGATAGCTGTTGTCTGGAACAGGATATCAGAAGTGTTCTTATTATAGTAGTCCAATGAACCATATACTTTGCCACCAGCTAAAGTGAACTCAAGACCGAGGTCAACTGATTTGGTTCTTTCCCATTTCAGATCGGGGTTACCGTTTACAACCTGTGGTGCATTGTTATAAGAGTTCAGTGCAAATTGTTCCTGAGAAGATCCTGCCGGATACTCCTGGTTACCGGTAATACCATAAGATGCACGAAGCGCTAAGTTGGAGAACAGTTTGTTACCCTTCATGAACTCTTCGTTGCTGGCTACCCATTTCAGACCACCTGAAGGGAAGTAACCATATTTATTGTTTTTACCGAATTTGCTTGATCCATCAGCCCTGAAAGTTCCTGTTAAATACAGTTTGTCTTTGTAGTTGAAGGTAGCCCTGCCGAAGTAAGATTGTAATTCAGCCTGTGGGTTGGCAAATGAAAAGAATGGGTTCTGGTTTTTAGCATTTGTCATCAGTTTGGTATAAGGAATTGAGATCCTTGTTAACTGATCAAGATTGGTGTTAAACCCATTGGCAAAAATGCCATTCCCTGTGAAATTGGTTTTGAAATATTCGTAACCAACCAAGGCATCCAAAGAAAGACCATTGCTGATGTCGGTACGATAGTTCAGTGTATGAGTAATGGTTTGTGTGTTCAGTTTGGCATTAGCAATTGCAGCAGAACCTAAGCCGGATACACCAGGGATACCTGGCAACCAGCCTTCTGTATTCTGCTCCCTGCTACCTGTACCGCTGTTGATACCAAACAGGATTTTGTAATCCAATTTCTCAGACAGCTTGTAGGTACCTGAAATACTTCCCAGGAAAGAGTAAACACTACTTCTGTCATCATAAGCATCATTAAAAGCTAATGGATTACCAGAACCGTTTGCAGGTATATTATATAATCCGTTTGCAAGTCTCAAAGGAGAAGTAGGATTCCAGCTAAGTGCTGATGAAATGATATTACCTGTAGAACCTGCAGTATTAGAAACGCTGGTTAAAGTTTCAGCATAGTTACCGGTAATGATGTTGAAGTCTATGGTCAAACGCTTGTCAAGTAATTTGTAGCTACCACCGATAGTTGCAAGGTATTTATCAAGCGCAGATTTTTTAAGAAATCCTTTGGTGTTAGAAGCGAGTAAAGAAGCACGGAAACGTCCGTTCTCATTACCACCACTAAACGCGAGTGAATAGTTTTGTGATAAGGTTTTCTGGGTAATAGCATCCAATGCGTCTGTATTGGCGCCACCATCCAGTGTAGAAGCCTGACTGTATTTTTTCAGCGCAGTTCTATACTCTCCTGCATTTAAAATGGCGAATTTTTTCATGTAGCCGAGGTTAGTACCAAAGTTGGCACCAACTTCAATTTTCACAGGACCGGCAGATGCTTTTTTGGTAGTAATTACGATTACACCATTTGCACCGCGTGAACCATAAATAGCTGCAGAAGAGGCATCTTTCAGTACATCGATCTGGGCAATACTGTTTGGATCGATAAACAGGAGCGGGTTTGAAGCAGGCGTACTACCGAATGCATTACCGATATTAGGTCTTGCAGTTCCACCATCCAAAGGAACTCCATCCACTACATATAATGGATTGTTGTTTGAACGGATAGAAGAAGTACCCCTGATCTGAATAGTAGAGGCAGCTCCCGGCTGACCGCTGGTATTGGTAACTTCCAGACCAGCAACCTTGTTTTGTAACAACTGGTCAGGGGCATTGATAGCACCCTGGTTAAAGTTCTTTGCCTGAACCGAAACAACTGAACCGGTCAGGTCTTTTTTCCTGGCAGTACCGTAACCAATAACCACCACATCGTTCAGTTGGTCATTAGTGGCACTTAAAGTAACATCAACAGAAGTTTTGTTCTGGATGTTCACTTCCTGTGAAGCATACCCTACAGAAGATACCACCAAAGTGGTAGCAGATGAGGGCACAGAAATTTTGAAAGTACCATCAGCACCTGTTTGGGTACCAGTTTTGGATCCTTTCACAACTACTGAAGCGGCCACCATTGGCGAACCATCTTTTGAGTCTGTTACTTTACCGGAAATTGTTTTGTTTTGGGCTTGCGACGAGATTGCGCACAAGCAAGCGACTAAGCCCATGAGAATGGGCCTGACAAGCTTCGAAAAATTCATAGTTGGCAGTTTATTGGTTATTAAGCGTGTACAAAGTACACATTTTTATTTCAAAACAAATTTTTCGTAATATTTTTTTGAAAAAAATTTTTGCCTCATCGCTGCAATATCATTCTTGCTCTTAGTCACGGGTAGTATGACCACCGTTCCCTCCTAAATGATGCACGGAGCTTATTAATAGTTATCATAGCCCTTCCCCCCTTCTCAAACTAAATGTATATATATAAAGGTGTTCCGTTACTTTCTAATTGCGCTATTTATTTCCGCAAACCTTTGCGGAACCCTTTGTTGTGGAAAATTTTAGACAGCATCATCTGCGTATGAGGCGAAACATCCTATTCTGATGGGTAAACAAAGGATAGACTTTTCATTATCAATCAGGTGAAATAGGTAATCAGCGGTTTGTGATCACATGTTGGTAGATCATTGCTGATACGCGGGCCATAGCGCCGGTGGCGTCGTGATCGTTTTCAATGTTTTTGGAAAGTAGTACCAGAACGTATTTTGTGCCATCTGGTAAGAACACAATACCCGAATCGTGATGAACGCCGGTTATTGAACCTGTTTTGTGTGCCACTTTAACCTCTTTAGGCAGAAGCGCAGGGATTATACTGTTGTGCTTCTGATCAAACAATATCCTGATCATCTCATCACAGGCATTTGAATCAACAACCTCATGACTGGCTATCTTATCATATATCACCATCAGGTCGTAAGCGGTGGTAGTATTATTTAATCCTTTGGCAAAAGCTTTACCGTCTTCTACGCCGCGCAATACCTGTATATCTGTTGCACCAAGCCCGCGCATTGTTTGTGTTACTTTTTTTCCGTCAAGCATTTCCATAATGATATTAGTAGCGAGATTACTGCTCATGATGATCATCTCGTAAACAATGGCGGAAAGTGGTTGCTTGGTACCAACCAGTTTATATAATTCCTGCTCGCTGTCATCCGCAGGATTCAATTGATAGCTGCTGCTGTCAACAATACTCTTAAATTCATTCTTCACCATCACAGAATCTGTAAGCGAAAGTTTGCCTGCCGCCACCTGTTTAAACACTTCTATCATCACAGGTGTTTTCATGGTGCTTGCCGCATGAAAACTTTCATGTTCATTCCATGTAATTATTTCTCCGGTAGAAAGATCCTTAAATGCCAGTGCAAAAAATCCTTTCTGCCGGCCAAGTTCAGATTGAATGTTGTGCAGCAGGGTATCCCTGTTTTTGTTTCCGTTCTGTCCAAAGGCAACTGTTCCCATACAGGTTATCAGTAAGAATTGTATAATCAGTTTCATTATTATTTTTTTATCGTTTCCGAAAAAATTACATCCTTACCTGTGCCTACACTTTGCGTATCCTTGCGTCGTTGTGTCTTCGCGGTTGGAATAGTTTTACCGCGAAGGCGCCGGGGCGCGAAGGATCGCGAGGCTTCTATACATATTTTACCGGCTACACTCTTATGCTACCTGTAAATAGATCATCGCAATGATAGCGGTGGTCATAAGTACTAATGTAATACCTCCGGCTACATTTGAAAGAAGACCATTGGTAAATTTTCCCATCACTTTTTTATTATTGGATATGTGCAAAATGATGGCAATTAAAACAGGCGCGGTTAATCCGTATAAAATGGCCGTATAGATCAATGCCTTGATGGGACTGATCCCAAGAAAATCCATAGACAGTCCAATGATCAGCGACATGACTATGGTTATATAAAATCCTTTTGCTTCGCTGAATGTTTTATCGAGTCCTTTGGGTAGCCTCAAAGTTTCAGCAATGATATAAGATAATGAACCCGCCAATACCGGTATGGCCAGAAACCCGGTGCCAATTACACCACAGGCAAACAGCAGGTAAGTTAATTTACCCGCCAAAGGTTCAAGGGCTTTTGCAGCCTGGTCTACTGTATCAATTTGTCTGATGCCTGCTGTATACAATACGGTACCGGTTGTAAGAATAATAAAGAACATAACCACATTTGAAAACAGCATACCCAGGTCAACATCTGTTCTCATCTTACTTAACACCTGCTTGTTGATGATGATTTTTCTGCGGCTATGCGCAATATCTTCAGCTTCCATAGTGGCTTGCCAGAAAAATAAATAAGGAGAAATAGTGGTGCCGAGAATAGCCACCAGTATGCCAAAGAATTCTTTATTAAACTCAATCGTTGGAATAAAAGTGTGCCTGATTACATCTGTCCAGTTTACATGTACTAAAAAAGGAACTATAACATACAACAGGAGAATCATACACAACCATTTTAGAATAGCCGCAATTTTTTGATAGGGGAATTTTATGATGCAAAATATAAGTATCGCTGTAAATCCCACACTAAAGGCAAAGACAGGCACCTTCGGAAACAATAAATTAGCCACGGCCCCCATGCCCTGTATATCTGCTCCTATATTAAGTGTAATAGCAGGAAAGCTGAACAGCATCATGATATACAGAATAACCTTCGGATATCTTCTTTTGAGTGTGGTTGTGAGTCCCTCGTTTGTAACCATCCCTATCCTGGCACACATTTCCTGGATAGCAGCCATTAACGGGAAGGTTAATAAAGCTGTCCACAAAGTGGCTAAACCAAATCCCGCTCCTGCCTGCGAGTAGGCTGCAATACCGGAGGGGTCATCATCACTGGCGCCGGTTACCAGGCCCGGGCCAAGCACGCGCAGTTGTTTATTGATTTTCTGAAAAAAGTTTTTTCTGCTTCTCATTCGTTATTAAGGTCCAGTCTTTGAATCAAATCAATCCCAAACACAATGCAACAATTTAATCAAAATTATGGTGCGGTTTCAGCACTCACTATTTTTTGGCTCCCCATTCATTCCTCTATTCAGAAAAATTAAATCATCGTGTGCCACATTATCGAATGTTCATTCATTCACTTCATAAAAACGCAACCTGTTTTCGAGTAACTGTATTTCGGCTTCCCGCTGCATTAAACGGCGTAATAAATGGGCTACTACTTCTACACCTTCCGGGTTTATGTCAAGTTCAACATGCAGCCTCACCAGTTTTTCGGCTTCCGCTAATTCATTAATGGTCAGGTATTGTATTTCATTGATTTCTGTAACCTCTATCAATCCCGATTCCTGCATGGAGCTGATGAATGAAACTGCTACACCATATTGTTGGCAAAAAACAGCTATTGGTATCAATTCCTGCTTTTCCATAGCAATTGTTTTATTTAGATAACCGGGCCAGTTCGGCAAACAGTTCTTTTTGCCTGTCGGTTAAACCGGTTGGTATTTTAACAGCATAGGTTACATAGAGATCACCAAACTGCCCTTCTTTTTTATATACCGGAAATCCTTTGCCCTTTACCCTTGTTTTAGTGCCATTCTGTGTTTCGGGTTTGATGATCAGTTTGATCTTCCCGCTTAAAGTATCAACTGTTATTTCTCCGCCAAGTACCGCCTTATACAGATCAAGGTTTACCGTTGTATACAGATCATTACCCGAACGTTTAAAATGAGGGTCGCTGGCAATAGAGAAAGTAATATAGAGATCGCCATCGGGGCCGCCATTCACGCCTTTGCCGCCATATCCTTTTAATTTAATGGTTTGCCCATGTTCAATGCCTGCCGGGATAGTTATGCGGATATTTTTCCCGTTAACAGAGATGGTTTGTGCATGAGTGGTAAATGCATCTGTTAAGCTAAGCTGCATCTCGCTGTTATAATCCTGGCCCCTGAATTTTGCCTGCCGGCCTTTGCCCCCACCCTGCCCGCCAAACATGGAACCGAAAAAATCAGAAAAATCCGATTCATCAAATCCGCCAGAGTAATACTGGCCACCGGTATTGGCAGACCTGCCATGTGCCTGCCTTGCTTTCTCATATTCTTCGCCATGTTCCCAGTTCTCGCCATATTTATCGTATTTTTTTCTCTTCTCCGGATCACTCAATACTTCGTTGGCTTCGTTGATCTGCTGAAATTTTTTATTGGCTTCTTTATCGTTGGGGTTTACATCGGGGTGATATTTCCTGGCTAATTTCCGGTAGGCTTTTTTGATCTCGTCTTCCGTTGCGTTTTTACTAATGCCCAGTATCTGATAGTAATCTATAAATGACATATAGCAGCAGGTTAAATCTGTGTTGTAAAGTTACCACTTAATTCATCGTTTTATATACAAACTACAGACCTGTTTTGTTCATGATTACAAATGCAGAAGGGCCACAGTTGATACTTGTGGCCCTTCTGTGTTCTCTTTAATATAGATCAATACAGCGTAAACTCCACGCGCCTGTTTTTCTGGCGGCCACTTGCTGTTTTATTGCTGGCGATAGGCTGTGATTCTCCGTAGCCCACTGCTTCTATACGTGCACGGCTGGCACCCTGAGAAACCAGGTAATTTTTTACTGATTCTGCCCTGTCTTTAGATAAGTGCATATTAGCTTCATCAGATCCGATCCAATCTGTATGGCCGCCTAATTTAAGGCTGATGCCTTTTTTAACCAGTAAGTCGGCAACCCTGTTCAGATACGGGAAAGATCTTGGGCGGATAGTTGATTTTGCAAATTCAAATTCCAGGTTCCTGATAGCTTCATTTACGATCTTCTTATCTTCTTCGGTAATGATATAGGTATTGTGAACATTCACTATGGTATCTTTAACCGGTGCAGCAGCAACAGGCAATGCACAGCCCGCGCCATCAACTTTTACGCCTTTGGGGGTGTTAGGGCATTTATCAAAGTAATCAGATACGCCATCGCCATCTGAATCCATTTTCATCCTGCTTACATCATCGCGCAGCGCATTGATTTCTGCTAGGCGCTGATTGTATCTTTCTTCACTGGCGGCCAGTGATGCGCGCATGGCATCATTCTGATCTTTCATATTCTGTGCCAATTGCGCAGGAGCATTATGCCTTGCCAATTGAGGCTTGTTTGCTTTTCCCAAAGCAAATTCAAGACCGATATGCGCATAAGAGAATTTATCTCCTAAATAAGGGGCTTTATAATAACCATCCAGATTATCCGCGTCTACCCATGCCATGGTATAACCCAGATCAAGATTCATACCTGGTGAGAGGTTTGCTTTTATGCCAAGACCAAATGGAACATAAAATGCTGTAAGGCTGCCATCTGGTTTAAAATTAACCGAAGTGCCGGTATAAGAAACAGTGGTTGGATTATAATTAACCGCGCCACCACCTATTGATATATAAGGTTGAATAGCGGTATGCAGTTGAGACCAGTTGATATTACCCAGTGTAACAACACCACTAAAGCTGGCTGCCCAATTAAGCTCGGTTTTAAAAGATTGAAAAGGCGTAACCGGTAATGCACCAGCCAGCATTTTTTCGTTATTCCCTTTTAGGGTTCCCTTCAATAAATCCAGTTGAAGTCCAAAACCATGAGATACCTGGTATTTAATGTATCCGCCGTATCCAAGGGTTGGCAGCCATTTGGAAAAATCATTCTTGCCACCTACGGCAGCAAAAGGAGCTAACATACCTGCATGTAAACCGATAGACCATGTTCTGAAACCCTGGTTGCCGGAAAAAAGAGGTGGAGCAATAAGTGTAGAGGTACGTGTTACCGTATCCTGTGCATGTGTTTCTCTAACATTAAGTAATGCTATAGAAAAGAAACATGCGATTGGTAATAGAATCTTTCTCATAATTATTTTTTAGTTCTGCTTTCTGCCTTTCATTAGGTAAAATTCAGTACTGTAAAGCTCTATAGGTATGCACTCATAAGCATTACATAATGGTTACTAATAGTTACATCATTCACATATTCGTACACGTCCGTTAGCAGCAGGTTATTGAAGGGATAGTATTATACAAAAACAAGTACCCATCCGTTTAACCGGACAGGCACTTTAATTGTTACCCCTAAAAAAGATAATGGATGATGATTAAAAGCGCTGCTACAGGTATCTTGCAGCAATACCCATCAGTTACTTTTTCATGTGGTAAAAAGTTATAAAGGTTTTTTGCCTTGTATCACTCTTAACAGAACCACAATAATGGCAATAACCAGGAGCATGTGGATAAGGCCGCCAGTTCCATAGCCTATATATCCGATAGCCCAGATAATAACGAGAATAATGGCGATAGTGTATAACAGGTTTCCCATAAATTAAGTTTGATCATTATCAATAAGTATTCTCTGCCAGTTTAAAATGCATAACGAAGGCTCAGTCCGCCGTCAAAATAAACAATGCTGCCACTAAAAAAATCAACGAATGGTTTAAAATCAACAGCTACACTTATTGGTGCATTTCTGAATTTGTAATCCAATCCAACAATGCCATCAACGCCTACTACTGTTGTACTTGTGTATATACGGCCACTATTATAATAATAACTGCCTCCGTCCTGAAAAAAACCGAGATGGGCACCTGCTCCATAATAGAATTTAAACGCATTGGAATGATCAACCGGCACATGGGCCTCATACAATCCTGTAAGAATAAAACTCTTGTTTCCAACACTTAATATCCCCTCTAAAGCGGAGGTATTACTTGTAAAATGTTTCACGGTAAGTCCGCTGGTTAAACCACCAAATCTGAGGCCGACTCCTGTATGATAACTTTGGGCAGACGCCTTATTGGTTAATAAAAGAATGCCAATAAACACCATAATTACTATTCCTGTTTTTTTCATAATAAATTGATAAGATTTTTTAAATAAATATTGAACACTGATTTACATCTATTACTCTGTACAAGTTTGCCAAAGCATTATATCAGGATCTTACTATACGAAATTGGTTTTCTTTTCATTGCCGGCTGTTACACAAGTGCTGGAAAAAATTACATCATTCACACATTTTCGATAACCGGGAAAACAATTGACACTTAGTCTAAAGCCTGCGTACACTCAATTAAGACAGGTCTGCACAAAATCTCTACCGTATTTTATGAAAGATACCTTCTCAATATCCATCCGGTTGTTTCGTGCTGTTCCATTAATCCTGTAAGGAAATCGGCAGTGCCTGCATCTTTGAACGAGTTGCTGCAATTATCTATCCCTTTTCTGAGCAACTGCACAATGGTTTCATTGTCTTTCAGTAACTCCTTAATCATTTCTTTGGAAGAAGGATATTTGCCCGGCGCTTCTTTGATAGTAGCCTGTTTACAAAATTCATCCATCGTACCAATGGTTTTGCTACCCAGCTTATTAATACGCTCTGCAACGGCGTCAATAGATTCTTCCAGTTCACCATATTGACTTTCAAAAAGTTTATGTAACTCCATAAAGCTTTCGCCCGCTACATTCCAATGAAACTTCCGTGTTTTTACATACAACATCATTTCATCTGATAACACTGTTGAAAGAATGGCCACTGTGTGGGCAAGGTTCTTTTCTGAGATACCAATATTTGGTTTCATAATCTTTATGGTTTTTTGAATGATTTATTTCAATACCGGTTCGGCCGGTGAATACATAAAGTTCTAACCTTAACTAAGAGTTACTGTTACATAACAGGCTAAAATTGTTGCATCATTCTCACATTTGATTTTTACAATCGGGCTGCACCGGGTAGATCAATCCTTTCGAAAAATCAACGATTATTTGTACATTCATCATCTTCATTCATTTCTTTAACAGGTACATATGAAAAAACGTTCTTTCTTGAAAGGGCTGGCGCTTGCCGGGTTGAGCGCCCCTTTGTCGGTTTCTGCCATGGATACATGGATTGAGAAAATGAGTAAACTGACAGCAGGTGAGGTTGCTGCGGATGAAGATTTCTGGGCAGGCATAAAAGGAGCATACCATCTAAAACCCGATTACATTAACCTGGAGAGCGGGTACTATAATATTCTTCCGGAAGAGATCCTTGAAAATTATATCCGGCATATCCGAGAGGTCAATTACCAGGGCGCTTATTATATGCGTACAGTGCAGTACGAAAATAAAAAAATCATGGCTGCTAAAGTGGCCGCAGTGGCCGGATGCTCCCCCGAAGAACTCATTCTTACAAGGAATACAACCGAATCACTTGATACTATCATCAGCGGCTTTCATTGGAAAGAAGGTGATGAAGCTGTTATGGCTGAGCAGGATTACGGATCGATGCTGGAAATGTTTAAACAGGTTTCTAAAAGACATGGAACGGTTAACAAAATCATTTCCATCCCCAATCACCCGGCATCTGATGAAGAGATCGTGCAACTGTATGCCGATGCCATCACCGATAAAACAAAACTGCTGATGGTTTGCCATATGATCAATATTACCGGTCAGATCTTGCCCATCCGGAAAATATGCGATATGGCCCATAGTAAGGGTGTACAGGTAATGGTAGATGGTGCTCATGCGTTTGCGCATATCCGGTTTAACATCCCCGATCTGCATTGCGATTATTATGGTGCCAGCTTACACAAATGGTTATGCGTGCCGTTGGGTGTAGGAATGTTGTATGTAAAAAAAGAAAACATTAATAAGATATGGCCGCTGTTTGCGGAAGGCGCCAGAAAAGAAGGTGATATCAGCATATTAAACCACACGGGTACCATTCCGGTACATACCGACCTTGCAGTAAGTGATGCCATTGCTTTTTATGAAAAAATAGGTGCTGAAAGAAAAGAAGCGCGGTTACGTTATTTGCAGCAATACTGGACCAGCAAGGTGCGCAATATCCCGAATGTGATAGTTAATACACCCGCCGATCCGGAACGAGCATGTGCCATTGCCAATGTGGGTATTAACGGAATGAAACCTGGGTTGATGGCCGAAACTTTATTGAAGAAATATAAGATCTATACCGTAGCAATTGATTACATCAATGTGCATGGATGCCGTATTACACCAAATGTATTTACAACAGTGACCGAACTGGATGTATTGGTAAACGCCTTACAGGAGATGGCTAGAGCTTAAACCGGTGCATTACACTATTGGATGAATTATGCGGAACACATGATCAGTTTGAATTACCGATCTCATACCGGTAATTCAAAACATCGAGTTCTTTATCGGCATAGTACAGGTCTTTTGCAAATTGCTCCCGGCTGGTTGCAGCTATACCGGGCAATTGCCTGTAATACGAAATGCCATCCCGTAAATTTTGATAAAAAGTATGGTAGAATTTCTTCCTTTTCAAAAATTGTTCGGGGTCTGTATCTCCGGCCAATTCTTCTTTCAGGTAATCAATATATAAATACAGTTCTGCAACAAACATATTAGGCCTGTTTGCATTGGCAACTATGTTCTGCCTGCCATAAATATGATCTGTCATTGTTTGCAGCGATACCACCTTAGAGAAATTTACAATATTCGGGCCCGGACAAATATTTACTGCATCACGTTTCTTAACAAATGTCTGGCTTGTATTTATTGCGGCTGCATTGCTCAACCCAACACATAAACATTCTTTATGCAGGATATTGGCTAATTGTTTTTTGTATTCTGTTTCAGGCAGGTTAAGCGATTCCAGTTGCGCCATTTTCAGTTTCTGGTATTTCTGCGAGGCTGTACAAATGGGTTCTTTGGTAAACTCTGTATTTAATGCAAGGTGTTTCTCTGTACAGGGACTACCCGGATTTCCATTTTCAATACGTGCTGATTTTTCTTTAGCGGCAGAAGTTCCTTTGAGGTAATGAAAACGGACACCCAATGGAGAATTATGACTCAACTCTATATCCTCTTCTTTAGCTTCGCTTAACAGTTTTAAGGTATCAGCATCAACAGTGGTAGCTTCGGGCACTAACAAAAAAGGGGTTCCCCATCCCGTGCTGTTCATCTGGTAATGATCGTGTAAAAAAACATCTTCTTCATGTGTGCCAATACCGCCCTGAACAGAAAACCGGATCTCATGCGGGGTATCCATTACAGGCAAACCCTTTCTTGTTCTTGCAGCATTATAGATCTCAAATAATGAATCGATCAATTCCTGCTTATTTGTTACAAACTCTTCCAGTATAGGGCCCATTAAATAACCATCGGTTGCAAAAGCATGGCCACCACAATTCAATCCGGATTCAATCCTGAATTCACTTACCCATACTCCTTTTTTGGCAAGGTATTTTCCCTGTATCAATGCAGAACGGTAATCGCTTACTTTGATAATTACTCTTTTGGCAAACACGCCATTTTCATCAGCCTCAAATTCTTTACAATTTTCCAGGTAATTATATAAACGCGGATTCATACCGGCTGAGAAGATCACTGCAGAATCTGCAAGATCACTTTTCACATATCCTCTGAGTGCTGATATCGCTTCAGAACTATCTTCAAGTATGTTGCCATCTTTATCAAATTTATTCCGGTCTAATTTGGTCATGATGTTTACATCAATGCTGCCCGGTTTGATTTGCTCGCGTAAAATGGCTTCTATTTTTTGTTTTTCAGGTTGATCATCCGTTGACATCATCTGGCGGTACAATTGCTTCAGCGAACTGTCGTCGGGTAACATCTCAAAATATTTAACTATTTCAGAACCTGCTTCAAAAGCCGCTTTGCGGATTTTTTGAATCTGCTCCTGCACAATGGTATTAACGAGGTTCAAATAATCGGTGATCCGTTTCTCCCTGTAATTTTCTTCATTGGCAGAAATGGGCTCGTATACCAAACCGATGGTTGGGTAATAATGACGGCGCATCATTTCAACTAATTTGTCTTCTACAATTGAGATAACAGATGCAATACCAAACTGGGCAACTTTAACAGGCGAATCGATGGTATAAGCAATTCCCATTACCGGGATATGGAACCTGTGTTGTGGAGATGAATACATGGGCAAAATAACAATAACTGAAAGGGTAACACTTGTGTTTACTTAGAGATACAAACAGAAACCGGCTGTTACAAAACCGGTGAATGTTCAGGTAAGTGAAGGTAAGATAATTAAAGATAGACTTGTCTTTTATTGCAATGCCGATGAAACTTTAACTTTTATCGCGGCTCCAGGTGGTCTTCTTTCCAAATACCTTAGAGCTGTCTGTCATCTTCATTGTATTGAGCTGCAGCGCCCATATTTCGCCGGGGATGGCTAAGGATACGGGATATTTTTTTACATAATGTGAGGTAGCTTTTTGCAATGCAGCATGATCTAAGTGTAAAACCCTTGCCTCAAACTGCAAACCCTTCACCACTAATTTATTCAGTTTGTCGGGCAAAATGGTACCGGCTACAGATGGATTTTTTTTCATCAGGCCAGCGTGATGGGTATCGGCAGAGGACTTAAAATAAAGTAATCCTTCATCCACATTAACTGCATAAAAACAACTGAAGCAATAGGGGTTGCCATTCTCGTCTGTACAGCAGACAGAAGCACAGGTTTGTTCCTGCAAAAACTGGCTTATGGTTTCGTTCAGGATAGCCGGATGATTTTTACAGGGCAGGCTTTTGCCACTTCCTCTGTCTGGTTATAAATACTATCGCTAACAGGCAATATATAAACATCTTTTTTGGCAACAGCTTTCAGCAAAGTGGCTTTACCATCTTTCTTCGACATGCGCCACAACTCCGGCTGCATCTGAAAACAAATACCGCAACCAATACATTTATTACGATAATGAATGATCTTAGGCATCTGCCGCGTCTACTATTTTATAAATTTTATCTCCTGCTGTTATCTTAGTGTCAAATGGGAAAGTGATCTTATCTCCTTTTACCGCCATCGCTGCTTCTACGCCATTTACAGTAAGCGTTTCCATTTTTTCTTTTGCCATACCCACTGAACGGCCTGTGATCATCAGCGTGTCGCCCACTTTAACAGATCCTGCTTCAACAATAAACTCTCCTACTTTTATTTTGGGATAATACTTGCTGCCTTTACCAACATAAATTTTTTTCTCTGTTGCAACAGAACCCGGCTGCGAGGTCCATTGGCCCATTTTATGACCGAGGTAATAGCCTTCCCAAAAACCCCGGTTATATACCGTTGACAACCGTTGCATCCAATCTGCAACCTTTTCTTCAGTATATGTATTGGTTTCAATTGCCTCCATCGCTTCCCTGTAACATTGGGTTACGGTATAAACATAATCGGGGCCTTTGCTTCTGCCTTCAATCTTTAATACATCCACCCCACTATTAATTACCTGGTCAAGCACATTGATGGTGCACAGGTCTTTGGGCGACATGATGTATTCATTATCGATCAGCAATTCTTCTTTTGTTTCTGTATCCGTTACCGTATAAGGGCGGCGGCAGTTTTGTGTGCAGGCGCCACGGTTGGCAGCCGCGTTCTGCGAATGCAGGCTCAGGTAGCATTTGCCTGAGATAGCCATACACAAAGCGCCATGTACAAAAATTTCAATCTTTAATGGTTCACCAGAAACACCTGTGATCTTTCTTTTAGTAATTTCTTTGGTGATATGTCCCACCTGGTTCAGTGTAAGTTCTCTTGCCAATACAACTACATCGGCAAAACGGGAGTAGAATGCAACTGTTTCTATATTGCTCACATTGGCCTGAGTAGAAATATGCACCGGTATCTGTAATTCGTTGCACTGGGTAATTACGGCAAGATCGGATGCGATCACTGCATCAACACCCTGTTTCTTTACTTCGTTCAGAACAGTGCGGAGTAATTGCATATCATGATCGTACATCACTGTATTCAATGTGAGGTAAGATTTGATTTGATTGGCTTTACAAACAGTCGCAATTTCTTTGATATCGTGTAAAGTGAATGCGTTAACCGATTTGGCCCGCATATTTAATTGCTCAACGCCAAAATAAATGGCATCGGCCCCGCCATTGATGGCTGCCTGCAAACAGTCGAAAGAACCAACAGGCGATAGCAGTTCAATTTTCTTTTTTTTCATACCCTCACGCACTTATTCTATTTGTTAAACATATTTCATTACACAAGCATTGATCATTTTATCCATCCATGCTCTTTATACCAGGCAATGGTATGCACAAGCCCTTCTTCCAGTTTAAATTTTGGTTCATAGCCCAAACCAGCCAGGTCGGTACAATCTACACTCCAGTTCTTTGCTTTAAATTCTTTGAGCCGCTCCCTGTTAACAACAGGCACTTTACCTCTTACCTGCCCGATGATCTCAGAGAACACAGCAAACACACTGGCAACAGGCGAAGGCACAACAATAGAAACCGTTTTACTGTTCAGGTTTTTCTTTATTAAGCGGTTCACGTTTTTGGATGTGTATGTTTCCATATCAGATACCAGCAGGCTTTGATTAACAGAGGCTGATTCCATGCCCAGAAAGATAGCTTCAACCAGATCGTTTACATGAACAAAACTGAGCAACTGCTCGCTGCTGCCTATATAAAGTTCCAGGTGGTTGGCAATTGATTTTAACAGAAAATAAAAATCCTTATCTCTTGGCCCGTATACAGCCGTAGGGTTGATAATTAAATAAGGGAATCCGGCATTGTCCTGCAAAAACTGTTCTGCCCTTAACTTGCTTTTCCCGTATTCAGTTAAAGGGCGTTGCACATTTGTTGAAGTAATAGGCGCTGATCCTGTACCGGGACCGTACGAAGCAAGGCTGCTGATAAACACAAATTTATCCGGCACCAGGTTGGTTTCCTGCAACGACCGCACAAAGCTTTTTGTGTTTTCAAAATTTACAACATCAAAATCTGCCTTGTTAATAGTTTTGGTTAATCCTGCAGTATGAATGATATAATCGAAGCGGCCAAATTCATTGGCAAACTGCGTAAGCTTATTATTTAACGAATCATAATTACCGAAATCCAGTTCCAGGAAATGAATACCGGGATCGCCAAGGTATTCCCTGTTACTGGATGCCCGCACACCTGCAAAGGTTTGGTAGTTCCTCCTGATGGCTTCTTCTACAAGAAAGCTTCCAATAAAACCGCTGGCACCAGTAATTAAGATATTTTTTTTCATCAGAAATGTTACGGGTTATAAATGTTTGATATAACATCTCCGTCTTTTGTGCTGAACAGCATCAAAATGTTCCCAGATAGACTGAACCTTTTTATTCGCTTCCAGTTCAGGGTTCGACTCTGCATAACGGATCCCGTTTTTTACATATGCCTTGCATACTTCATACATCAGCAAAGCATTAACGCCTTTGCCCTGCAATTCTTTTTTTATGGCAACAAGGTACAGATCGGCCTGATCATTTTTCTTCAGCGCTTTTAAAATATGCACAAAACCAAAAGGCAATAAACTTCCCTTTGATTTTTGCAGTGCATCGGAAAGCGACGGCATGGTAACTCCAAAGCCAACAAGTTTTTCATCTTTGTCAAGGATCAATGGCACAAAATCGGGACGGATAAAAGAGAAGTATTGTTTTGTATAATACTGGATCTGTTTCTCAGTTAATGGAACCACGCCATACAGTTCTGAATAAGCTTCGTTGATCAGTTCAAAAATATCTTTGGCATAAGGTAGAATATCTTTTGCCTTTTTAGCTTTCAATACATGCAGGCCCAGTCTTTTTTCAACGATGGTGGCCATTTTCTCCAGTTTCTCCGGCATTGTTTCCGGCACTTTAATTCTATACTCAACCCAATCGGCATCTTTTGAATAACCGAGCTTCTCTATAAATTGAGGATAGTAAGGATGATTGTAAATAGCAGCCAAAGTGCCCACCTGGTCAAAGCCTTCAACCAGCATTCCTTCATGGTCCAGATCGGTAAAGCCCATCGGGCCGTGAACCGCTTTCATACCTTTTTCTTTAGCCCATTTTTCCACCTCGGCAATCAGGGCTTTGGCAATATTTTCATCTTCCTCAAAATCGATCCAGCCAAAGCGCATATATTGATTTTTCCATTTTTCAATATAGGCTTTGTTCAAAATGGCGGCAACCCTTCCCACTACTTTTTTGCCTTTATAGGCAAGCCAGTAACGGGCCTCGCAATAATCAAATGCGGGGTTCTTATCTTTCTTCAAAGTGGCCATTTCATCAAAGCGTAATGGCGGAACATAATAGGGATGATCCTTATATAAGGTGTAAGGGAAATTGACGAAAGCTTTTAATTGCTCTTTCGAGGTAACTTCTCTGATGGTAATACTCATGCGGATAGTTTGAAAATAAGAGAATAATCATCTCCGGAAATTATGAGCATGGTATCTACCCTGGTTTACATTTCCTTCATTGCAAATACATGAAGTTCATTGGCAATTTTTTCTATCTTATCAAGCGCCTCATCCAGCTGACTCTTTGTATGAGTGGCCATGATAGATAAACGGATAAGTGACGCATCACTTTTCACTGCCGGAGATACCACAGGGTTTACAAAAATACCTTCTTCAAATAACCGTTGATTAAACTGGAAAGTAAGATTATTATCCCGGATATAAATGGGTATGATAGGGGTTTTTGAAGTATTGATATCAAAACCAAGCTCCTGCAGTGCATTTGCCATATAGGCAGTATTACTCCAGAGTGCTTCCTGGCGTTCAGGTTCGGCCTGTATAATTTCAAGCGCTGCCAAAGCGGCTGCAACAGCAGATGGCGGCACACTTGCACTGAATATCATTGGACGTGCATGGTGCTTTAAATAATTAATAGCTTCAGATGTGGTGGCAATAAATCCTCCAACAGATGCGAGTGATTTGCTAAACGTACCCATAATGATATCCACTTCCTCAGTTAATCCAAAATGGTTGGCTGTTCCTTTACCGTTCTGTCCGATCACACCAAATGCATGGGCATCATCTACCATCAGCAGTGCCTCGTATTTATTAGCGAGGCGGGCAATTTCTGGCAGGTTGCAGATATCACCTTCCATACTGAAGATGCCATCGATCACGATCATCTTGATCTTATCATTCGGAATACTCTGTAACACTTTTTCCAGGTGATCCATGTTGTTATGTGCAAACTTCATCACTTTGGAAAAAGAAAGCCTGCTGCCTTCAATAATAGAGGCGTGATCCAGTTCATCCAGTATGATCACACCATTCCTTCCTGTAAAAGTGGCAACGGTACCAAGATTAGCCTGGAAACCGGTTGTAAAGATCAAAGCTGCTTCTTTACCCACATGATCAGCAATTCTTTCTTCCAGTTCAATATGTAATTGAGATGTACCATTTAAGAAACGGGAACCCGAGCAACAACTGCCATACACATCAATCGCCTTTTTGGCCGCCTCTACTACCTTCGGGTGGTTGGTTAACCCCATATAACTGTTCGATCCAAACATTAAAAGCCTTCTGCCATCTATGACTACCTCAGTATCATGGTTCTCTTCAATAGGCCTGAAATAAGGATATACACCGGCTCTTTTTAAATCATCAGGAATAGTAAATCCTTCCAGCTTCTCAATTAAACTTTGTTGTATCATAATAATGTTTATATGATGTGGTTAAAAGTACAAATTTTAACCCGGTTTTTTTTGCAATATGCTGCCTGGATCCTCGAAATCTGGGAATCTCACACAAACATACCTTTCCAGACCTTTATTCAATTTCAGTTCTTACCTAAGAATACTTTTTAGGAATCTGCGATTTCAATATAACAAAAAGGAACTGTAATCGCCAAATAGCATGTGTCTTTATATGAAAGAGGAAGCGCCGCACTGTTAGCCAACTCCTATTCCCCGGATACTGATTTGGTCCGCGAAAATAAGAAAATATCCTTAGAGCATAACGCCTTGCATTTAAACCTCTTTTGTTCATTAAGCAGGATTATTGGGCAAATATAATAAATAAGGATAATTTTGTCCTTATTTATTTGCACTATGGCCGATACACAAAGAGGAATTATTCTTACAACATTGGTAACTGCTTTTTCAATCTATTCTGCCCATTTATATACCTCATTGCCTGTAAAATCATACCCGGTTAATCGTGAAGCCGGTAACGGGAAACAGGTATGGCAACGTTATAATTGTACTGCCTGTCACCAGATTTATGGGCTGGGAGGCTATCTGGGGCCCGATCTCACAAATGTGTACTCATTCAGGGGACCTGATTATATTAAAATGCTGATGAAAAGCGGAACTGATATTATGCCAAATCTTCATTTGAGTGATGAAGAAATAAATAACCTGCTGGCTTATCTCAAAAGCATCGATGCCTCAGGCAGTGCAGATGCCAGAACTTTTAAACTGAAAAAAGACGGAACCATTGAGCAATAAACACCTGACCATTCCTAAAATATTTATGCTTGCCGGATTGATTATTCTTTCTGCAGGATTGTTATTTGGATTAACCGGCGCACTCCAATACATAGTGCCCGGATTTCTAAAACAGTTTCTTTCATTTGAAAAGACAAGGCCGCTACATGTATCTGCCATCCTCTTCTGGATCATCACAGGCAGCAGCGGTGCCGTATTCAGTTACTTACAGCAATCTACAGGCAAAAAGATCTATTCTGTTTTATTGGCAAAGATTCAATGTTATATTTTCTCTGCCTGTATTGTGCTGATCTTCATTTCTTACTGTATCGGAATATTTGGCGGCAGGGAATATTGGGAATTTCCACCCGCACTTGGATTGCCTATTGCTATTGCCTGGGTGCTCTTCCTGTTCAATTATTTGAAATCAGTATCGGGTTTTAAAAATCAACCGGTGTATGTATGGATGTGGCTAACCGGCATAGTATTCTTTTTATTTACTTTCCTGGAATCCTATTTATGGATCTTCCCGTATTTCAGAAACAATATTGTGAATGATATGACCATTCAATGGAAATCATATGGCTCAATGGTAGGTTCGTGGAATATGCTTATTTACGGCAGCAGCATTTTTTTGATGGAGAAGATCATGGGTGTATCATCTTACAGTCGCACACGTCTTGCATTCCTCATGTATTTCTTAGGGCTGTTTAACCTGATGTTCAACTGGGGACATCATATTTATACTTTGCCAACACACAATTATATCAAGCATGTGAGTTATATAGTGAGCATGACAGAATTGCTCATTTTTGGAAAGATCATTTACCAATGGAAATCGTCTCTCGACAGTGCTAAAAAATATGGACACTATGCTGCGTACAGTTTGTTGCTGTCGGCCGATGCATGGGTGTTCTTAACATTGGCACTATCTATACTCATGTCGGTGCCTGCTATTAATGTGTACACGCATGGTACCCATTTTACGGTTGCGCATGCCATGGGCGCCACTATTGGAATTAACAGTTTGCTGTTGCTGGCATTTGCCTCAGATATATTGATGCAGCCGCCTGCCATCTCAAACAAAAAATTCAAAATTTCGTTATGGACAGTCAATATTGCTTTGTTTGTTTTCTGGATCAGCCTGATCGCTGCAGGAATACAAAAAGCCAGATGGCAAATGAGTACTGAAAAAATACCATTCAGTGTAATGATGCTGGAACAAAGGCCCATATTCATTATTTTCTTCATTGCAGGATTGGTACTTACAATTGGTTTATTGCTGATCATCTATCCATTAATAAAATGGCCGTTGATGAGTAGTGATAAAACAGGTAAACAAGTTGTTGCTTAAATGACTATTCAAAAAAATGAATTACTAAATCTTCATACCCCAATGATTCAACTAACTAAAATTTTCCATTTCGAGATGGCGCATGCCATTTATGGTTACCAGGGTGCATGTAAAAACATACATGGCCATTCTTATGAATTACATGTGAGCGTTTCTGCTTCAAACGACAAAGAAGAATATATTCCCGCACCGGGATTTATTATTGATTTTGGCGAGATCAAACAAATTGTGAATGCCGCTGTTGTCTGGAAATTTGACCACGCCCTGCTGTTGTCTGAAAAATTCCTGGCTGAACATCCTTCTTTTCCCAAACAGGATAACCTTGTTATATGGAAAGCAGAACCTACTGTAGAAAACCTGCTGGTATACATTAAACAAACACTTGAAAGCCGGCTTCCGGAAGGTGTAAGACTGGTTCATCTGAAACTGTATGAAACCAGTAATTCTTATGCTGAGTGGACGAATAACAATAATTTTAAATCATAGATATCATCACACAAATCCCTTTCCTTGTCTAAATTAAAACTTATGTTTTCCAAAGCAACTGAATATGCTATCAGGGCAACTATTTATATAGCACAAAAAGGTTCAGAAAGCAATAAACTGGGCATTGATGAAATTGCCAGAGCCATAGATTCTCCCAAACCTTTCACAGCCAAGATCCTGCAGGCATTGTCGAAAGACAGCCATATTATCAGCTCTGTGCGCGGCCCCAGGGGTGGATTTTTTCTGACCGAAAGATCAAAAAAACTGCCTGTCCGTTTTATCCTTGAGGCGATGGGAGAAGAAGAGGTGCTGGAAAAATGTGTACTGGGTTTAAAACAATGTTCCGAAACACAGCCATGCCCCATGCATGCACAATACAAATCAATCCGTAAACAATTAAAGGAATTGTTTGTAAGCAAATCCATCATGCAGTTTGCTTCCGAGATACAGGATGGGGTTGTGTTTATTAATAACAGTTAAGAAATAAGCAAACCGGTTGTGAGCCGGATTTTTTCACCACGGAGTTACAGCGTAAAAAAGTTCACACAACGTACAGACCAATTTTAATAGCTCAATAGTTAAAAGGTATTTCAATAAAAGAGAGACAAAAGAAAAAGAGCGCCTCTGAAATTCGGTGGCACCCTCTTTTTCTTCTTTACTTCGTTCATCTCTTATTGCAACCAATATGTACTGATGTATTTGACACAGGATATTGAGTAACATATACGCATCAATTCTACCCCCTGGTCCCCTATCGGGTGACACCTGCGGGAAACTTTTTTATTGTTAATAGGATACACTGAGGGGAAAGGAAGATAATACGCATGCCCCGAAAAGAAAAAAACATCCTCAATCTACCAATCCACGCTTGATCGCTTCTTTCACCAGACCTGCACTGTTTTTTACACCCAGTTTCTGGTTCACATTGAGTCGATGGGTTTCTACGGTGCGCAGGCTCAGAAAAAATTTGTCGGCAATTTCCTGGTTTGAGAACCCTTCTGCTACCAGTTTTACGATCTCTGTTTCCCGTTTGGTAAGCGGGATATCAAAGATGGAGCGTCGCTGTCCGGTAATGCTCTCCTGAAGCAGTATTTTCTGGATCGCTTCATCCATGAACTGCTCTCCTTCCATAACGGTTTGGATGGCTTTCTCGATGGTTTGTTTATCTGAGTTTTTCAACAGATAAGCTTTGGCACCACTGCGGAATACCTGCTTTACGTAATTGGAATCATCAAAACTGCTGAATGCGATGATCTTAACAGCAGGGCTCTGCTTCATAACCATTTTACATAGATCAATACCATTGATCTCCGGCATTTGAATATCCATCAGCAATATATCCGGCGATGCTGTTTTCAGGTAATGCAATAACTCCGTACCATTTTGTGTGGCATACACAACCTCCATGTGTGCAAATGCACCCAGCATGGTTTTCAATCCATCAATCACTACGGCATGGTCATCAATGATAGCTAATCGGATCTTATTCATACGCATGTTCCATTTCTTTTGTTAGCTCTGTTACTTCAAATTCGAGGTAAGCACTTACGCCGCTTTGTTCCGACACCTGCATTTCTATTTTGCCATTCATGGCTTTGATACGGCTTTGGAGGCTGCGCAGGCCCATACCTTCTTCCTGTTCTTCTTTTCCAAAACCCACTCCATTATCTTCGATGGATATGCTGAGTACACCGTTCTGCTGGGTAAGCTGTACAATGGCCTGGCTGGCTTTCGAATGCTTGATGATATTGTTCACCAGTTCCTGCACGATCCTGTAAACAGATAATTCAAAACTATCAATAAAACGGTCTACCTCACCCCAGGAATCGTACTGCACCTGTAATGTGCGGCTATTGTTCAAACTGCTGCAATAGCGACGGAGGGCTTCGTCAAGCCCATGCTGTAAAAGAACTTCAGGCATCAGGTTATGCGATGTTTTCCTGATTTCCTGCGCAGCATCATTTAATAATTTCATGCCTTGCCTGTAACCTTCTGTGTGCAATAAGTCATCAGCAGCAGGCATACTACTGAAGTGCATTTTAACGGCTGCCAGCATGCCGGCCACACCATCGTGAAGATCCTTAGCTATCCGGCTGCGCTCTTTTTCCTCGCCCTGCATCAGGGCCTGCAGTAATTGCAACTCTTTTTGCTGCTGAATGGTTTTGATTTCTTTAGCGTGTACCATCTTTTTATGACGGTATTGGATATACAATATCCCTGCTACCAATAAGGCCACAACCAGGGCTATTAGTGAATAATACATATAATTACGGTTCTTATGAAGCTGTAAATCTTTTTGTGCCAGCGCTTTTTCTTTCAGTGAAGTTTGATATTTGGTTTCCAATTCAGCAAAGATGTGCGCATCCCTTTCGTTCCTGTTCGAATCGGCATAACTATTGGCGAGCAGCCTGTAATCGTAAGCTTTTTTGTAATTAGCCAGACTGTAATTAGCGGCAGACAGCTCTTCATAGATAAAGGAATAGTGTTGGGCACTTGGGTACTTCCTGATTTTTTCCAATGCTTTTTCCAACGCAATTTTTTGCTGCAGATGGTCTCCTTTTTTTTTCAGCACTTTGGATAACCTGATGTAATTGATAATATACCCCTCGTTATACCCTGCTGTTTCGGCGTACTGTATACCTTTTTTTGCAGCAAAAACAGCAGAATCCAATTGATTGAGCTCCATCAGGATATTCGAATAGTTTTCATATACCAGGCTTACTACAGCATAATCCTTACTGCCTTTAGACATTTCGATCGCTTTCCGTGCATATACATACGATTCGGAAAATTTCATCTCTCCGTTCAGCACATGGCTGATACCACTCCAGGCAGCCACCAGCATTGCAGAATCTTTTGTTTCTGAAGCCAGTTCTTCTGCCTTCCTGAAATAAAAAATGGCTTTGGGTGCGTTATCCATGCGATTATTGAACTGTACGGCAAGATTGTGATAATGTTTTGCCAGCAAAGAAGGCCGCTTCTTTTCTATCAACCGGATAGCCTTCATCCGGTATACCATGGCGGTATCATTGTTATTGATCGCCTCATATTGAACAGCCAGGTTACCATAACATTTTGAAATACCCAATGTATCATTGCTGCGCTGGTAATATTGTATGGCCTGAAATGTCTGCGCTATGCTTTTGCGGAAATTGGCCTTACTATAATCAAACTGCCCCAGAAAAGCCAGTGCATCTGCCAGCCCATGCTCATACTTCAGCCTTGTACTTATCTGAAACAACCGATGAGCAAGTCGTTCTGCTGTTTGAGGGTCTTGTCGCAGGTGCTTCTGTATATACAATGATAACCTGTTGGCATTGGCAGTATCCTCTCTGGCAGACAAGATCCTGTTCAACTCAGCATCCTGCGCAGAAGCCGTGCCATAGAACAGAAATGTTGCAAGAATGAAGTATTGAAGTGTTCTCATATGAAATGCTCCAAAGTTAAGGCTTACAGGCAGTTTTTTAGCGAGTGATCAAAATTGTAACTAATTGTTTATCAGTAATTACGTAGTAGTACGGATATATAAAACCACTCATTACTACTTATCTGGGCCCAATGGGATAAGAATATTTTTGAGCAAACATCTATTCTTATTTCCTATGAAAAAAATACTGTTAGCCCTAACCGGCAGTCTGTTAAGTATTACCGGTATTGCCCAGGTAAAAACCTGTATTACCCATTGTGCCCCAACCCATGTTTTGTTATTCGATTTTTCGGTAACTGTTTCAGACAGCAACATGCACCCGGAACTATATAAGAAACTTTATTATATAGCCCCGCAGGTGCGGAAGTTGCTTCAGTCCAAAGCATCCTGCCTTACTTACCTGGATGCCGATGAAATTCAAAGACCGGAAGACATCTTTCCCAACGGATCCACTACCCCATCTGTATATGTAGCGGGTGCCGGTGAATATGCCATTGGCGAATACCTGCTAACCGGCAGTGTAAGAGGAGAAGGAAATGTTTTTTCAGTGACTGTTCATGTAGAAACTTCCATCAGTCGTAAAACCATAAAAACGATCCGTATCCCTTTATCGTTTGCCGGTGGGGATACCTATAGCAATACTGCCACAAAAATAGTAGAAGCATTAGGGCCGCTACAGGATCTGATCATGGATTATGAGAACAGGGAAAGAAACAACAACAATAAAGTAGCATTTGGAGAACCCGCCATCCATGCCGGTGAAACGGACGATCTGTTATTGGTAAAACCAAGGAAAACAAAACTGGCCATGGGCGAAGAAACAGAAGTGGAAATTATTTTGAAGGATTGTGATGGCTATCCGTTAAAAAACAGGAGGGTTTCATTTGAAGGAGAGCGTTATGATAGTGTGTGGCAAAAAGGCACATATGGAGGAACGGTAACCCCATCCAACATCATAACCGATGCAAACGGGAAAGCCAAAGTAAAATTCAAAGCAGCACCGCAGTACCGGTTTGCCGCTATTGTGGCGCATTATACTTTTGAACAACCTTGCGGCAGAAAGGATATTATTTCAGGCAGTGCCCCCATCAGCTTGCAGCTTAAGCCATTCAAGGTAATTGTGAGGTACAGTAAAAGGATCGAAGTAAACACCCATTCAGGAAATACCACCAGCGAGTATACGGAGAGATCAGAAGGCCTGCAGCATTTTCTTGCACAATACAAGGCAGAGTTCTATTATGCACCCCTGCAATTCCCCGAAGGGCTGGCACTTGCTTCTAATGATGATACTGTAACCTGTTCTATGTATATGGCTTCTGAAAAAGGAAAATTGTCTGATATTGGTTTCTTACACTACCAGCGTATTGCCAAAGACGGTACCACCATTGCCAATTATCAAAACTCGCACAATCTCATGGGCATAATGGTGGAAAATGAAAAAGCGGTGGCTTCTATCGATACCAGTGGTTTTCACCCATTCGCTTTTGCCTTGAACTTGCAGGTTACAGGCACATCCAATGGAGCAACTGTTGAACCGGATATATTAACCGTAGCTAATTTTGCCGCCTCCTCTTTAAACAAACCCGGAGAAGTTATTTATTATTCGCATCCCATGAATTTCCCCGACCTGCCATATCAGCGCGACTGTACTTTCATCTATCAATTCAATACATCCAAAAATGATCGTGGTGTATTAACCAAATCGGAAGAGTTTCTAAAGATAAAAGTGCTGATAGAAAAATAACAAAAACAAAAGGGGCAATCAAATGATTGCCCCTGCTTATCCCCTGCTATAAACCATCAGCCACTACCAGTTTCTTTGCACTTTATATGTACCCATTATATAACTAACCGATTTTTGTTTACCGGTTGCATAATCGATCACTCCTGAGTTAGTAACAACAAATGAACCGGTAAGATATTTTTTGCCGTTCACTGTTATTTCTTCTGCCGTCATATAACCGCCACTGTCTGTCATTTCATTATCCTTTTCAAACACAGACGAGTAAATACCTCTGATAGACGGATCAGAATTTTCCAGCATTACCCTGTTCGCCGGCTCACCCATTGATGACCAGTTGTACATACCATTGGCATTTTGCCCTGCAGTAACAGGCCATGTAATAACGATTTGGGGAATATCGGTCGTAACCCGCTGGCTTACTATTCCGTAAAGATCAGGACCATGCCTGAGAACAGCCGTGGCCGGATAGGTATGCCAGTCTCCATAATCGATGCTCAAAGAAATTCCCTCATCAATAATATGAATGGTGCTGATAAGCAATACCCGTTTTCCATGTACATTCAGCTCTACCGTAACCGTGGCGGTTTTTTGTGCAGGCCTGGAAGAAGGAGATGTATATATTGCTTCATTCCCTTTTACTTCCAGTTTACCGGGACCACTCAATGTCCATTTCACAATGTATTGCTGACCCAGCGGTGTTGGCACCCCTGTGGCAGCATCCGGTATGGTAAGTGGTATCAGCAGATCGGCATCATTTACTTTGGGCAGGTAATGCAATGCCCGTAAGGTTACTGTTTCGCTGAGGCCCAAAGTTTTTACTGTGGGTGTGAGTTCCATGGAAGCAATCAATGCCCAGTCACTAAAATGTTCCGTTTGCACGGAGATCGTTTTTTGTATCGTATCGTTAACAGCGCCACCCACACAGGTCCATATCCCTTTATCGTTCTGGTATGCTATTTCAAGGGCCTGCAGGTTGCTAAGCTGACTTACGTTCTTATCATAGTGAAAACGCACTGTTACTTTCTTCTTAAAGATTTTCCCGTGAGGGGTAAGCCGGTAACCATAACTTACGCCGCTTAACGATGTATTTTTCAGTGCCTGGATACCGATCTCTGCATCCTCTGTTAAGGCATTTTGCGGTATCAGTACTTCTACTCTTCCATCTTCACTTACCACCGTTCCGCCATCCGGACCAATGGTTACAGAAAGCATATCGCCTACAGGAGTACCAACCGTACGCACTTCAGTAACTTCCGTTACCGGTGCCGCCATATCTTTTTTCTGGCAGGAAGCAAGATTTAATAATAAAACTGTACACAGCAATGCGCTGAACAGGTATCGGAGTATTGGTTTACTCATAGAAAAAGATTGATTAACTGTTATAAATAGTAATGCGCAGATGTAACAACGGGCAATCCAAATAGATCGCCCGCTTACTGATTATGAGAAAAAATTAGAATTTAACAGTTACACCTAATTGGAGTGGAGAGATACCATAACCCAATTCGGCAAAAGCACCTATCTGCTTATTAAAAAAATAACGGCTACCGGCATGTAATTCAAAATCTATCGTGCCACCGTTGCTTGAGAAATCAAATGCAGGATCGGTCGCATCTTTCACTTTCAAACTGTATCTTCTGTAAATAATTCCCGCGCCACCATACAGGTCCCAGCTTGGATTTTTCAGTTTTAAAGCTTCATTAAAATGATAAGAACCTCTTGCACCTATTAAGAGATACGTGTATTTCCAGTCTGTCAAAAAACTTCTTTTCACAAATCCGGCAGCTAAACCGGCACTGAAATTTTTGGCAAAGCCATGTTCAAAAGATGCGGTAATAGGCAAACCACCTGTACCGCTAAGTCCATAACTGCCCAAACCAATTCCAACCTGTGCATAGTTGGTTCCTTTTACATTGCCGGAAGCATCGTTCCTGCTGCTCTGCGCATTTGCACTGTTTTGCATAAGGAGGCAGATCATAATACAAGCCCCCAGTAAGATTTTGTTTTTCATTTGATTGTTTGTTTTATTACGCTGCAAAATTATTTTCCCGCACAACGAAGAAGATTTGTAAAAACACTGAAATTAAAATCCCGGTAGTTCTACTTAACTGCCTGTATAGTTCCAAAATAAATTTTCATTTGCCATCATGTTCAATTTTCATACTGCCGGCAACCAATAAGTATAAACACTGAGTTTCCGAAACAGGTGCTTTTGCTGACAAACAGGCCGCCATCTCAACGTTTCTTCGCACTTTATTCATTTTTAAAATTCAATAAGATTATGCGACACACACGAACGTTGATAATGCTGGCGCTGGCCGGAGCACTTGCAGGCACATCCTGTAAAAAAGGAACCAGTACGGTAACACCCGGAACCGATAGCAAGCTGATAACCTTCAAAGAATTTGAAGGGGTAGATCCAACTCAACCCAATTCAGGCAGTGTTTTTCTGGAAAGGAATTTTGTGTACGATCAAAATAAACTGATACGTATCGATACCAAAAAAAGAGGAGTGGCAGACGGCTACAGAACAATAATTTATACAGGAGACCTGCCTCTGAGGGAGATATTCTACGATAAAGATAACAATATCCGCGTCGGGTACACTTTCAACTACGAAGCAGGCAGCACACGTGTGAGCAGCATAGATATTGATTACCGAGATGTAACACCATTTGTACAGGGCCGTTTTGTATATCATTACAACAGCCAAAACAAGGTTGACAGTGTTGCCAGCTACACCAACGGCAGGTTTATCGAATACATGTTATATGAATACAGTTCAGCAGGTGGAGAAGAAAAGGTGGTGGAAACATTGGTACAAAGAAGCGACAGTGACCCTAATTTTAAATTAAAACATGCAGTGATCGAATATGTGTATGACGACAAAAAATCGCCCGGCATTTGGCCTGTATTTATGTGGAACCAGCTACATGATGAATTGTTGGATCTTCATGCACCTATATCTACACACAATATTAAAAGCTACACATACAAATCGCTCAACCTTACACAATCCGATCCTGCTAATAATGTAAATGTGTACGACATCACATATCCAACCTTTAATGCAGCCATCTTCTATAATACCAAAGGCTACGTAACGCATTATACCGAGAACAGGTTAAATGCCAACAATCCGGTAGCATATACTTATCTCTACGATTCTAATTAATCCCGTTCAGGATATTTTTACCCCCCTTCAATAGCCCGCAATTGCGGGCTATTTGCTTGTGCAGGTGTTGGGCCAGGTATATAATTATCTTCTGCAACAAAATCAAGGGAAAGTGCAGAGGCAGATGTTTTCTTTCAACTCATTTTTAAACGCATAGTTTTTAACTATACCCCCTGTTTTCTGACCTTTGAAACCATGTGTTTAACAGCACAAAATGTTAGAAACAAGTATCATCAGATGCTGCCATTACAAATAAATACACAACACGTTTAACAATATAATAGCCAGTCGGTGGTTACTGACTGGCTATTAGAGAGGGGAGTATTTTACAGCCGCTTTATGCAGGTTATTTCCAGGCTTATTAATTGCCGGGGGAAATCATTTTGTTATACATCTCAACAGACTCTGCGGTCATCTTACGGCTTGCTTCTGCCGTTTGCGCATTGGTTACTATCGTTCGGGTAATACTGTTCAGCTTCACCAGTGCATTCCATATTCTTTCCTGTATATCGCCAATTACAGGTAGTAAGGCACGGTCTGCAGGCTGTAGTTTATTGCCAAATCCGGTGGTTTCCAATAACGCATCCATTTCTGTGGCACATGCACGAACAACAATTTCCTGCTGCTTCCACCATGCATACAAACCATTGTGTTTATTTTGAAAATAGCGTAGCCTTCTTTCGTTATCGTCTTGCAGCAGTTTCATCATTTTTACCGGATCCTGTATTTCGGTAGTAGCATCCATTCCTTCAAACACCCTGATCTTTTTCATCGGGATTTTGGCTCTATCCTGTTCCAGCCTGATATTAAGGGCTTGTATTTCAGGATCAATATAAAACATATGCTTTGTCATATCTTTCTCACCTGCTTCTTTGAAAAAAACAGGCCAGCTCAATTTTGTTTCTATCTTAAGCAACTGCTGATAGTAGGCCTGTCCGGCAGCACTTAACGGGCCGGGCAATTTACTCCACGATAGTTTTCCCGTACTTACCAGCGGCCTTTCTTCCATTAACAGGTAAAAGCTTGATAGCTGGCCTTCCTCATCATACATTGACATAATTGATCGAAAACTGCGCATCATCTTTTGCTCTTCTGTACTGTAGCGGGCAAGTAATGCTTTGTTTTTATTTGCCGCTTCCATATTGGCCTTTACCTTATCCATAAAAGCCTTCAAAATCTGGTCGCGCTGTATTTTGGGTAGTTTAAAAGCATCCATCACTGCCTGATCTGGATTATCTCCCAGTTCCTGTAATGTGGCAGTAATTGTTGTTCGCGGCACAGGATAATTTAACAGGTAATCGGCAAAACCTGTTTCAGCAATATATTGAGCACTACCGGTTATGGCCAATAACTGTATCAAGGCCACACCTATCCATCGTTTGATTTTCATATTCACCTGTTCAATTGATTTATTCAGCATCACTTGTTATGTTATTAAACACATACCTGCACAGGTAAGCAAACAGAACATGCAGTTCAAAACCATGTATCCTTTTTTGTTTTTCCTGTGTACCTATGTGTTTAAAAAATGATTTGCTATAAAAAAGTATGCGTTACAGCTTAATAAATTCCACTCTTCTGTTCTGAGCTTTCCCTTCTTTGGTATTGTTATCGGCAACAGCCTGTGTTTCACCTTTGCCGTCGGTTTCCATGCGCGTGGCTTCTATGCCAAACTGGGTTGTCAATGCCTGCTTTACAGCGGCAGCCCTTCTTTTAGACAGTTCCATGTTCCGGTTATCTTCACCATCGCTATCAGTATGTCCCACAATCTTTACGTTCACTGTTGCATTTTCTTTCAGCACTTTGGCTATCTCCTGCAGCACACCAAAACTTTCCGCTTTTATCTTGTCCGAATTCACATCAAAAAGTATCCCTGTTGTAACCAATTTACCTTCGGTGATGAGTTTACTGCGCATATCGGGTGCACCCTGCGCAAATTTGATGTTTGATACAAAATAACCAACCTGTTCATCTTCATAATTGGAAGAAGCCGTTTCCAGCTCAAACCGGTTGAAAGAAGTTTTAGCAGGTATGGCCTGTGGAATATCATAGATCTTTTCGCCATTGATCCATAAACGCAAACGTTCTTTCTGCACCCATACTGCCACATGCACCAGTTTGCCAAAATAGTTTTTGAAGCCTTTGATCTCTTTGGGGGTGTTAATAAAATATTCCTTATCGTCTGATTGCGCGGTGCGCAGGTAAATGGTAGAAGGACCTTCTTCTTCGGGGGCGATGGACATTTTAACGGTGGTAAGCCCGTTAGATTCTGTAAGGTATTTTCTTGCCTTCTCATCCCCTGCGGGCATATTCACCAGTTTCCAGCTAAACTCGGGGAAGAGCCATGACTTTTCCGGAGCGGTAAAATTCATTACCAGATCAAACTCGGCCGTAAAATTTTCAGGCAGTTTTTTGATATAAGGCGATACAAACCTGCCAGCCTGGTAGGCCCGCATCCATTTGCCCGGCTGCCCGCCAATGGTTTGTGTTTCGCCTCGGTTATTGGACCCCCATTTTAACGGAAGTTCTCCTACCACATCCTGCGAAAAATCTTCTGCATACACAATTTCCTCACCGGGAATAAAATCGTAGTGCGAATAACTTTTAAAGTTCGCTGTTTCTGTTCCAGCCTGTGGCTGTTTATCTTCTTTTTCCTGTTTTTGTTTTTTGCCTCCTTTCTTTTCTTCTTCTTTTTTCTTCGCGGCGTCGCCTATTTTATTTTCTGCATGATCAAGGGCTTTATCCATGCCTTCATCGGTTTTTTGTTCCACTCTTTCTTTGGCTTTTTGTTTCAGTTTTTCCAACAGCCCCTGCGAAAAAACAAAAGAGGGTAATAATAACAAGAGTAAACAATACACTTTTTTCATCGGATAGATTTAATACCGGTTATTTGAAATAGATGCTAACTGTGGGCAAAGTAATTTCAAATAACAGCCTCAATTCTGCGTAGTAAGGCCCGACTGTGTAAATACGTAGTTCTACTGAGTGGGTAGTAAAGGGAGATTTATTGCTGAACGGGCAACAGTTGCACTATTGTAAGAGTCTGGTTATAAGCTGATGCAAAATAGTTCCGATTAATTTAAGTGAGCAATAGAGAAATATTGGAAATATTTTAGTAAGAAAAGTATAAGGATTCAATCCCGCCTTATGGAAAATAGCAAAAGGGTTTCAATAAAAGAAAGACAGAAGAAAAAGAGCGCCTCTGAAATTCGGCGGCATTCTCTTTTTCTTCTTCACTTCGTTCATCTCTTATTGCAACCAATATGTACTGATGTATTTGATACAGGATATTGATTTGTAAATTTTATCTACCTGCAAATTCATGTAAGAATTCACTCGGCGTATAAACAGGTAATACAGGGATGCTTTGCTTTTGCAATTGCCTGTCGAGAGAAATAAAATAGTCGAGTTTATGATGCACTGCCGTATAATACTGCAAAGCATCTTCAATATCATTTATTTTTGAGTGGAGAGCATTCAACACAATTTCATGTGGCAGGTCAATTACAGTTACATCTGCCATAAGCGTTAATAATAATTCTTTTGCTTTGGCATTACCGTATGCTTTTGTTAAAAAGTATCCAACAATATGCACAATGGAAGGAGTGATAAAGGCCTGGATAGTTCCATTAACTGCTAATTCAATGATCTGTTTAGATTGCTCATACTTATCCCGTTTTAAAGTAAAATCGAGCAAAAGATTTGCATCAAGAAATACTTTAGAAGCCATATTTCTTTGCATTTTCTTTATAGTACAAATCCTTCAGATCAGCTTCTCCAGCTATATCCGGCTTTTCCAGTTTCTCTACCAGATGGAGGATATTCTTACGTTTTGAAGGTTTTGTAATAGTTTTAAAATAGCCTTCCACCAGTTCAGAAACACTCTGCTGTTGTTTTACGGCATAGCTCTTTACATTGTCAAGTAAGCTATCCTCTATTGTCAGGTTTAATCTGGCTTTCATTATTCAAATATACGCATATTTTTAATTTATGCGCATTGTTTTTGAGACCGGCTATTTTCCAATGCAGAAAGTAACTTGGGCTATTTTAAGTGGATTTCAGAAAAATAAATACCGGGATAGTATCATTTTACAACTTAATTTTCAGTTACTTAGGTGATAAGTCTAAGTTCTGGCTAATAAGACTAAAGAAGGGTCGCGAGCGATACGTTACAGTATACAACTACGAAATTCCCATAGTAACGCCAAAATAAGTATCACTTTCAATATGCCGATTGCAGATCCCAAAAGCAATTGAATGAAATTGGGACGAGCACAATCATTACAGAACAATCGCATACTATAATTATTACGATTACTACTTCCTATACGTTTACCCCAAAAACCAATACTACTTGAATGGCCAACGTAAACTTCCTTTCTAACTCCGTCACCATTTTCAATTTTCTTACCGCATTGATAGCAAGTTGACATCGATTTTTATTTTTTAATAACTAAAGTAATTCTAGTCCACATTTTGTTATTAAGGTGGATGTGAACCTATATTTTACAATAAAGTCACCTTCATTTGTCATATAAATTGTATTTACCTGAAACTGTCTCTTTTTAAAACTCACTTCTTACGCGCTATTCTAGCCCCGATATTTGGAATTCTAATTCTTTTCTCTTCCATTTGCATGTTTTCAATATCAGCAATTATAAATCCTCCATTTATATATAGATCTGCGTATTTAAATATCTCTTCCACCCGATTTAAGTTTTTAAGCTGGTTTCTAAGTAATATGAAATATTTCGGCATTGACTTTTTAAATAACAAGTTGAATTTCTCTTTATCATTTAAAAAATCTAAGTTATTAGCAAATGGCACTTTCTTTCGTTTTCTAACAATTTTTGATATTGAAAAAGGTTCTTGACCCTTTCTATATTGTTTAGAACTAGCTATTGTTTTTTTTGCACGTTTTCTTTTGGGCATTGTGTAAGATATTCACGTCTGTGTTAAAGATAAAAGCTTTGAAATGGAAATTCAAATTCTATCCAAGAATGCATTATAAACTTATGTGACTAAGGGGCTTCATAATACTATATAAATACCTTGATTTCGAATCATCTACTGGGGGAGATAGTTAAGTTGCAAATAAAAATTGATATACTCAAGAAATCAGTCAGTTATTATTGTAAAATCGCAATATTGTAACCACAGCACTGTTCACTACTATATCTTTGTGCATCATACAATATCATTGTTACCCATAATCTGCCCTCTACTTCTCAAATCTGTTACAAATAATGATTAGTAACCGGATCAGGCACAACTGACTGGCTACTAAAAGCAACCAAAGGCAAATGAATCCGCCTGAGAATGAACGACACAGATGGCTTCGCTTCGCTCGCCATGACGTAGGGGGCAATCCCGCCAACGGCGGGATGACTCGCTAACGGCTCGTCATTTACCAATGCAAAACTTCGAGAAAATAAAATCCAACTGGTCCTCATTGGTAATTTCTCCGGTGATCAGGCCAAGGTAGTGCAGGCATTGCCTGATGTCTAACGCCAGCAGGTCGCCGGGCAAATGTTCATCCAACCCACGCTGTACATCGGCCAGCGCGTTGTTTAATTTCTGCAGGGCCTCGTAATGGCGGGCATTGGTTACAATGGTGGCTTCTGAATTAATATCGCCGCTAATGGCTTTAGCTACCAAGGCATCTTTTAACTGGTTAATATGCTGGTGGGCTTTGGCTGAAATAAAAATACAATCAGGGAAAGAAGCAAACTGCTCTTTAATGCTGCCCGTCATATTTTCTGATTTATTGCCAACAAGGATATACTGTATGTTCTCTTTCTTAAAATTATCAACAACGGTTTGCAGTGTGGCCGCATCTATTTCATTTACATCAAACAAATAGATCACCACATTGGCGGCGCGCATTTTTTCAAAACTTTTTTCTACACCAATACTTTCAATCAGGTCCTGCGTGTGCTCGCGTATGCCGGCTGTATCAATGAGGCGGAACAGGATACCTTGAATGTTCAATATCTCTTCTACCGTATCCCTTGTAGTGCCCGCTATCTCGCTTACAATGGCCCTGTTTTCATTCAGCAACGTATTCAGTAATGTTGACTTACCCGCATTGGGTTTGCCAATAATAGCCACCTGTACGCCATTGCGGATCACATTTCCCAACTGGAATGAATTGATGAGTTGTTGGGTTGACTGGTTCAGATTGTTGATCAGGTTTTGTAAAGCGGTCCTGTCGGCAAATTCCACATCTTCCTGCGAAAAATCTAGTTCCAGTTCTATCATTGCAGAAAAGCGGATCAACTGCTCGCGCAGTGCGTGCAGGTCTGACGAAAATCCGCCCCGCATATTATGCAGCGCTGTTTTACGGCTGGCTTCTGTATTACTGGCTATCAGGTCGGCCACGGCTTCTGCCTGGGCAAGATCGAGCTTGCCGTTAAGAAATGCACGCTGTGTAAATTCGCCGGGCTTGGCCACGCGTGCGCCATTCATGGTAATGGCTTTCAGAATATTTTCCTGGATAAACGGAGAACCATGACAACTGATCTCTATCACGTCTTCGCCCGTATAAGAGCGTGGCGATTTGAAAAGAGAGAGTACCACTTCATCCAGCACAACATCATACTGTTTTAAATAACCTACCAGTATGGTATGCGAAGCCTGCTGGTGCAGGTTTTTGGAGGGGAACATCCGGTTCACAATATCAAACGCATCTTTACCGCTAACACGTATAACACCAATAGCGCCAATACCCGGCGGGGTAGCCAATGCCACAATTGTATCATCCCATCCTTTCAGTTGTGCCGACATGTATTTATTTTTCACGCCAAAAATAGAACAATCGCGAAGGAACTTTTGGAAAGTTTAAAACTTTCCAAAAGTTATTCTGCTTCCACTCTGAACGTGATCTTTTGTTTCTGGCGGTAAATAACGTTACGCCCGTTTTGCATAGCAGGTATCCAGTTGGGGCCTTTTCTAATTACCCTGACGGCTTCTGCTGCGGTACCATAGCCGGGATCACTTTCGGCTTTTACATCACTGATCAGGCCATTTCTGTCTACAATAAATGAAACGATCACCGGATAATCAGCAGGGGGTGCACCATTCTCTGAGGGAAGATCCTTATTGAGGTTGCGTGAGAGAAATTTATTCCACTCCGCCATTCCACCCGGAAACTGCGCCTGGATCTGAACAGTGGAAAATACCTTATCAATATCGTCATCTTTTTTGGGCGCGTCTGCCACACCGGGTCCATTTTCTACTGGCGGGGCTACTACATCCTCTTTAAGTCCATCCTGATTAACACTTCCTATTTTAACATTCTCCATTTCCTGCACTTCTTTTACTTCATCTTCGGGTTTTACTTCCGCATCTTTTACAATTTTCGGAACCACATTTTTAATCATCTCTATTTTCAGTTCCGGCTTGGGCAAGGGTTTAACTGGTTCTGTTTTAGGTTCTACCGCTTTAATATTTTCCAGTTCAACATTCGCAATCACAATCTCACCCTTAGTGCTTTTCTTAGAACCAGCCATGATACTGCCGGCAATGAATAACAAACAAGTAAGGGCTGTTATTACCAATGCATACGAGATCCGTTTATCATAACTCTTACGAAGTTCATACGCACCATAACTTTTGTTTTTCCCGTCGAACAAAATGTCGAGCAGGTCTGCAGAGAGAATACTTGACTTTTCCATGTTGTGGGTTTTATACTATGATTCTGTTATGTGTAAAATCCACAAAACATTTTCGTCAATCGTGAATCTTCAGTGGTGAGTGGGCAATTGTGAATTGGCAATGGTGAATTGTGATTTGTGAGTAGTCAGTGGTGAGTAGTGAGTGGGAAGGTGTACCTTTTGTCAGGCTGCTCAAAATCGAAACATTCACTCACTATTCACTATTCACTATTCACTATTCACTATTCACTATTCACTATTGCCCATTCACAAAAAAAATCCCCGCAAAAATTTGCGGGGATTTTTTTATTAGATAAGTATGTCAGAAAAATTATTCTTCTGAAACCTGGAAGGTGATGCTTTGTCTGTGGCGATAGATAACGTTACGTCCGTTCTGAACCGCAGGTTTCCATGATGGACCTTTGGTGATAACACGGATCGCTTCTGCTTTTGTTCCATAACCCGGATCGTTCTCAGCAACTACATCGCTGATAGCACCGGTTTTACTTACAATAAACGAAACAACCACTGTGTATTTTCCCGGAGGGGCGCCGTTTTCTACAGGTAAATCCCTGTTCAGGTTACGTTCCAGGTATTTTGTCCAGGCAGGTAATCCACCGGGGAACTCAGCGGCAATCTGTACCACTGTAAATACCTTATCGTAATCTTCTTCCACTTTAGGAGCTTCTACCACACCGGTTGCCTTTTCTACAGGGGGAGCTACTACACCTTCGTCTTTCGCACCTTCCTGGTTAATGGTACCAATCTTGGTATCTTCCATTTTCTCTACTTCTTTGATCTCTTCTTCAGGTTTAACCTCTTCATCCTTCACAATTTTAGGAGGGGTGAATTTAGCCATCTCAACCTTTGGAGGTTCCTGCTTCGGTGGTGGTGGTGGTGGTGGTGGCTCAGGTTTCTTTTCTTCCTTTGCTACATTTTCGAGCGACATATCTGCCACCACGATTGCCGCTGGGCCTTTTTTGGTTGAGTTAGCTACCAGCGAACCCACCAGCATAAGGATACAAATGAGCACCATTCCTGCCAACGATAACTTAATCCGTTTGTTATACGTTTTCCGAAGGTCATATGCACCATAATCCTTGTTTCTTCCATCGAAGAGGATATCAAGGATATCGGCGGACTGAATTTTGTTTATATCCATTGTAAATACTTTTGTATTTGTATTCCGGTGATGAAAATTCTCACACGTTAATTATTGTGGCGTTGCTGCTGCGATCTCTTCTGATTTCTTCACCAACTGTGTTTCAGTATCGGTGATGTCAACCAAAGCATACCGCGTGCAGACATTGATCGTCATTTCATCCAGAATATCCACCACATTTCTGTAAGTGCATTCTTCTGAAGGCTTCAGTATCACTACAAAATCTTTCAGGTTAGGCACACTGTTCTTTTTATCGATCAGCACTTTACGGATCTCGTGAAAAGTAGACGACTTAAAATTAGAAGCCGTGTTATTCAGTTCTCCTTCGTAATAAAAAACGTTATTGTCTTTTCCTAAAAGAATAGTAATTACACCCGATTGTTTAGCCTTATTCTGGTCTTCCGGTTTATCCGCATCCTTTGGCAAGATCAGCTTCATTGCAGTAGCCTGACTCATCGTAGTGGTGAAGATAAAGAACGTAATGAGCAGAAAGCCCAGGTCCACCATGGGCGTCAGGTCAACACGAGTAGATAGTTTCTTACTCTTCTTGACCCCGGGGCCTTTTTTATGGCCTCCGCCAGAGGTATCCAATTCTGCCATGTCAGTAGAATTTAGTTTTAATTAGAAATTTGTTTACTGCTGCCCTCTTATTCGTCACGCTTCTCTCCTGCCTGTGATTTTTTCCACAAATCTGAACCTACAGGAACTCCTTCCGGATTGGTTACCATCGAGAATTTGAAGACATCGTTCTTTTTAAAAGCAGTTACCACATTCTTGAATGCAGGATATTTGGCCAGGTTATCTCCTTTTAAGAGAAAGGTTGGTTTTTTACCCTGGTATGCACTCAATACATGCGTCATCCATTCTGTTAACTCATTGTGGGCTGTATCCTGAACAGGTATACCCGGCAATAAGTTACCCTTCTTCTGGTCGTCAGGAAGTGCCAGAAAAGACTTCAATCCTCCAAACGGTGCACCAAAGAAAGCTGCTTTTTTGAAAGCTTTCACGTCCAATCCAAGGTTCTTGGTATTGTTCAGATCGTTGCCCAGTGTTTCTTTGATTGTTTCATCCTCGATCTCCAAAAACACTTTACCGTCCTTGTCAATGATTACCTGCACAAAATCCTTGGTCGGGGCCACTTTAGCAGCTACCGATTTCGGGATGGTAACAGCGATCGCCTCTGACGGCTTGAACTTCGTTGTTAAGATAAAGAAAGACAACAACAGAAAGGCCACGTCGCACATCGCAGTCATGTCGATGCTGGTACTTTTACGAGGTAATTTGGCTCTACCCATTGTTAATTATTTAAGTGTTTCACAATTAAGATTCAAAAACTTGTTTTTTCCACAAACGATCCGGAGATTATTTGTAGTTGGCTGCAAAGCTTTGTGTTAATGTGAAACCAGATTCGTCGATTCCGTAAGTGATACCATCGATACGGGTTGTGAACACGTTATAAGTGATGATCGCAATGGCAGATGTACCGATACCCAGTGCAGTATTGAACAGGGCCTCAGAGATACCTTTTGACAATTCACGGGCAGCGTCTCCACCACCTTCGTCACCTAACGCAGAGAATGATTTGATCATACCCATTACCGTACCTAACAGACCCAACAGGGTTGCTACAGAAGCGATAGTTGACAGGAACACCAGGTTTTTCTCCAGCATAGGCAGTTCCAAAGCAGTTGCTTCTTCTACTTCTTTCTGGATATTCAACACTTTCTGCTCTGTTACCAGCTCAGTATTGGAGATCATCTCTTTGTATTTTTTCAGACCTGCTTTCATTACATTACCTACAGATCCTTTCTGCTTGTCGCAGGCAGCCAGTGCCTTATCAACATCTTTATTTGCCAGGTGGAACTGAACAGTACGAACAAATTCAGCAATGCTTCCGGTACCGGCTGCTTTAGAAACAGTCAGTAACCTTTCGATCACGAAAGTCAATACAGTTAAAAAACATCCGATCAGAATAGGCACAATGATACCACCTTCATACATTTTAGTAAGGGTACCTTTAGGTCCTTTGTGCTGTGGCCAAAAACCACCATTGGGATCAGGGGTTGTAAAATTACTCGGAGCACCTAACACAAAGCGCCAGATGATGTATCCGAAAATGATACATAACAGTGGCGCCAGCCATGAAATTGAGTTACTGCTCTTCTTAGGTTGTGCAGAAGATGGGCTTTTTACAGCAGCACCTGCAGTTGGTTTTGTTTCAGCCATGATTCAATTGATTTTTGGTTTTTTAAAAATTACAGTTGGTTTTGAAATTTGTCCCCGCAATTCTACTGAAAAATGTTTTGAAAAAACAAAACAATGTTTCAAAAAATATAAAAGGGCTTACAAATTAGCTATTTTATCGAAAATCAGAAAGTCAAAATGATGATTACGTTATGTTTAGCGGCTTTCACGTTTTTTCCGGATAGGAAAGGTACTGCTTTCGGGTTATGAAAATCAGATTTTTCACCGATTAAAAATCCGGTTTCACCATTCATATATCTGTCTTAACAAAGTGGACTCCTTTTCGCGGAGTGCCTTATCTTTAAAGATTATTCAAAACTATATACGACGCTTATGAAAAAGTCACTTTTTTTTGTTGCGCTCTTCGCCAGTACCCTGGCCATTGCCCAACAAAGAGATTCTTCTCTTCCTGCGGCTGGCGCCAGAGGCGGCCTTAGCAGCGTAAACGGACCCGGTGGTGCACCCAAGCCCGGACCCAAGCCCTATAAAGAAGTTATTACAGATAAGGCTGTTACGAAGAAAGGCCTTTTTACTGTTCACAAGGTGGACGAGAAATATTATTTCGAGATTGCCGACTCTATCCTGGGCCGCGAAGTGCTTGCTGTTACCCGTTTTAGCAAGGTAGCAGGCGGTGGCGGTGCTTATGGCGGTGAAGAAGTAAATGAGCAGAGCCTGAAGTTTGAAAGAGGGCCAAGCAATAATATCTTTATCCGCGTGGTAACACTGATCAGTACTGCTGATTCTACCAACGCTATCTCAAAAGCCGTTAAAAACTCTTACCTCGACCCTATTGCTGCTGCTTTTGCTATTGCAGCCTATAGTAAAGATTCCGCCAGTTATGTGATAGATGTAACTGATTTCTTTAAAGGAGATAACCAGATCGTAAGTCTTGATCCTAACGATAAACGCCGTTTCAGCCTCGGGGCGTTAGCTGCAGACAGGTCGTATATCCAGAGTATCAATACCTTCCCTATCAATACCGAGATCAGGACCGTTAAAACCTATACTTCGGGCGGCGGCGCACCCCAGCTTGGCGGAGCCCCGGGCGGCACAACCCTGCCGGCGGCATCTGCGGCAGGCGTAGTAACCCTGGAACTGAATACTTCCATGATACTGCTTCCAAAAACGCCTATGAACCGCAGGCTTTTTGATTCGAGAGTAGGATACTTTGCCGATAATTTTGTGGTATACAGCGATCAGCAGCAGAAGGTTGAAAACCAAACCTTTGCCGTTCGCTGGAAGCTGGAACCCAGACCCGAAGACATGGATAAATATAAAAGGGGCGAATTGGTTGAACCAGCCAAACAGATCGTTTATTACATCGATCCGGCTACCCCTAAACAGTGGGTAAAACCATTGATTGATGGTATTAACGACTGGCAGAAAGCTTTTGAGAAGGCCGGTTTCAAAAATGCCATTGTAGGTAAAGAATGGCCCAATGATCCGAATATGAGCCTTGAAGATGCCCGATATTCTGTGATCCGCTATTTCGCTTCTGATATTGAAAACGCTTATGGTCCGCAGGTACATGATCCGCGCAGCGGAGAGATCCTGGAAAGCCATATTGGCTGGTATCACAATGTGATGAAGCTTGTTCACGACTGGTACATGGTACAGACAGCTGCTGTAGATCCCAAAGCAAGGAAAATGAAATTTGATGATGAACTGATGGGCCAGTTGGTTCGTTTTGTTTCTTCACACGAAGTAGGGCATACATTGGGGTTACGCCATAATATGGGCAGCAGCAGCAGAACCCCGGTAGAGAACCTGCGTAACAAAGCATGGGTGGAAGCCAATGGCCATACCGCTTCTATTATGGACTATGCCCGTTTTAACTATGTGGCGCAGCCGGAAGATAATATCACACAGGTTGGCCTTTTTCCACGCATTGGAGATTACGACAAATGGGCCATTGAATGGGGCTATAAATATATTGGCGAAGGCGATGTAGAGAAAGATAAAAAGATCAACAACAAATGGATCGTTGATAAACTGGCGGCCAATCCGCGTGTTTGGTTTGGCGGAGAAGGCGGCAATGCCGATCCAAGGGCACAAACAGAAGACCTTGGCGATAACAATGTGAAAGCAAGTGAGTATGGCATCAAAAACCTGAAACGCATATTGCCTGCCTTACCCGAATGGACCAAAGAAGAAGCAGACCACTACGAAAACCTGACTGAAATGTATCAGCAGGTTCTGGGACAGTTCAGCCGTTACATTGGCCATGTGCTTAAGAATGTAGGTGGTTATTACGAGACTTTTAAAAGTGAAGAACAACCCGGCGATGTATATGAAGTAACACCAAAAGAAAGACAGAAAGCCGCCGTTAATTTCCTGAACAAGCAATTGTTTGAAACACCAACCTGGTTGCTGGATAAGGATATCCAGAACAAAATAGGAACACCATTACTTACAGAAAGGCCTGTATCCGGACCGTTTGCACCATCAACTGTTCAAACCATTCAAACCAATGCATTGAACAGCTTGCTGGATGTGCAAAGACTATACAGGTTAGTGGCTTCTGCCAACCGCTTTGGGAACAGTGCCTACAGCATTGATGAAATGATGGAAGATGTAAGAAAAGGTGTATGGAGTGAGTTGAGCAGCAAAAAACCAATTGACACTTACAGAAGGAACCTGCAGAAGAACTATGCAGAAAAACTGATTGACATAATAACACCGGCCCCTGCAGCAACGATCTCCATTTTTGGTGCACCACGTGGACTTAACCTTGGAAACATTTTGCCAACCACTACCAGGAATACCGATGTTACCTCTGTTGCAAAAGCTCAGTTAAAGAGTTTGCAATCAGAGATCAATGCCGCTATTCCGGGCACTACTGATAAAATGAGTAAATACCATTTGCAGGATGTGGCTGACAGGATTAAGAAAGCGTTGGATCCTAAATAAATCGCGGATTACGCGGATTTTTATATGATTTTGATGATGATGGATAGCCCCGCAAAGCGGGGCTATTTTTTGTGACTGTAATTAATATATTTCAAAACAATAAACGGCTGTTAGGCAGTAAGGGTGGCGTATCTTTGTGAAAAGATTGTATATGAAATATAGGCTTTGTTTGTTGCTCGTTTTTTGCAGCTTTTTTGCGCAAGCTCAAAAGAAGAATGAGCGCTGGGGATACCTGAGAGACAGTGTTACCAAAGAGCCCATCGTGCTTGCCAGCGTTACTAACCTGAATACGCAGAAAACCGTAATGACGAGTGCCAGGGGGCGTTTTAAAATAGAATTGAAAGAGAACCAGGTTCTTTCATTTGCGGCGGTAGGTTATTATTTTGATACCATTCATTATGAAAATACTTACCTCACCCAGGATACACTGGAGTTAGAATTATCACCCCTCACCCATAGCCTTGCCAATGTAACAGTAACAGCCCGCGGCATGAGCCGGTACCAGTTAGACAGTATGGAAAGAAGAAAAGAATTTTTACAGGACATTGTAAACTATACTATCCCAACCATATCGCAGGCCAACTCAGGAGCAGGCATTGCTTTGAACCTTGACCGTTTTTCAAAACATGAAAAAAACAAACGCAAGGCTTTTAGTTTTTTTGAATCAAACGAAAAAGAAGCGTACATCAATTACCGTTTCCCGGCCTCACTGGTTACCAAATTCAGCGGGCTAAAAGATGAGGCGCTGCAACAATTTATGCAACAGTGCCGGCCTTCCGCAGAATTGTTAAGAAAAAATAAAACGGAAGAAGATATCAAGTATTATATCAATGATAAGCTGAAGTTATTCTTTAAAAGGCAGAAGGATTAATGATTCAATTGTGAGTGGTGAATGGTGAATAGTGAATAAATGGTTTTGATGTAACGTCCGTGGCTTTGCGAAGGTTGGGAAATAGAATTCCAACTGCCTGCTTGGCCACTAAAGACTCGATTAGCGAAAGCCAAATTACAGAAGCCGGGTCAGAATTCCTACTGCTAATTGGCGATATTCGTCAGCCCAACTTTTGCAAAGCTGATAGCGGCAGTTATTATTGTTTTGTTTTTGTAGAATCGACAATTGCAATCTTCAAATCAAGTCCAGGCAGAGAATCTAAGTCGTCATACTTAGTTACGATTTGACCTGTCAGATTTCTAACCGTTCCAATTTGCCCATCGTCTAAAATATTTGAATATTTAAAACGAATTGTAAAGTTTTTTTGCAAATTTTCATCATTGGTAAGGTCAGAGAAATAATTTTCGATAGCCTTATTCAAACAGTCTCGAAAGTGGTCGATATTAAATGTTTGCTTGTCTAAAATATTGATTGAAATACCAAATGCATTTGTGAACTCAATATTGTCAACGAAGTAATATTTTGATAAGGTGTTTGAAAAACTATGAGCTAAATCACAGCGAACTTGATAAATTATACTGGAATAGTCTGGTAGATATTTGTCTGAAAACTTCTTATATCTATCTCGATTACCATTCTTTTGTCCATTGTAGCCACAATAGAAGCCAGCTAAAGCGTCGACCAAACAAACTGAAAGTAATAGGCTGTTAATTCCCGCAATTGAATAGATATCTTGCAATTGTCGAGAAATTGCTGACTTTGCTTTTTGAATGTTATTGAAAATATCTGACTCCATATATTTGCCTCTAACATAACAACTATTGCCAATTCACTATTCACCATTGCCCACTCACCCCTCACTACTCACCACTCACTACTCATACCTCAATGCCACAATAGGATTTAAGCGGGCAGCTTTCATGGCGGGATAGATTCCGGCTGCAAGCCCTACTACAGAACAGATCACAATTCCGATAATGACCCATGCCCATGGGACCACGAATCCTGTTTTGAGTACAATTGAAAAAAGATTTCCCACCATTACGCCGAGTATGATTCCAAACAAGGCGCCAAGCAAGCTGATGATCATACTTTCGAAAAGGAATTGCTGGCGCACATTGCTGCTCTTGCCACCGATGGCTTTGATCAGTCCTACTTCTTTGGTGCGTTCATTTACGGCTACCAGCATGATATTCATTAAACCAATAGCGGCACCGATCAGTGTTATCAAACCTATTGCACCTGCCGAGCCGGTAATGCTGCTAAGGAATCCGATAAACATTTCTGCAAACTTATCGCTGCGCTCGATCACAAAATTGATTTCATCTACCGGCTGCAGTTTTCTTACCGCCCTGAAAACAGAAGTAGCCTCATCTGTTGCAACATCCAGTTCCTTTACATTGCTTACCATTACCCCTATCAGGTAAGATGGGTTGGCGTTTGCGAAACGGCGCACATTGGTGTACGAGGTAAGTATCATATCATCCTGGCGCATCATAGCGCTGGAGCCTTTGCTTTTTAACAAACCAATCACACGATAGGGAAGACTGCCAACACGTATGATCTTATCAATACATTTCTCTGGCCTGTCGCCAAACAATTTTGCGGCTACATTACTTCCGATCAAACATACACTGCGTCCGCTTTCTACATCAAGACTGTTAAGGTTACGCCCAACATCTATCGAATAACCGTTTACGCTGATATAATTTTCATCACCGCCCCATACCGTAATTTGGGGGTTGGTTTTCTTCTCTTCATAATGAATTTCCTGTGCGCCAACACCCCGCCTGTATATGCTTACCTGCGAACCGGGAAAAACAAAATTTGTTTTAAAAAATTCGGCCTCTTCTCTGCGGATGGGTTTACCAAGGTTTGATTTTTTTTCTTTCAGGCCACGTTTGGTTTTGGTAATATCACTATTCTGTCCACCCATACGCACTCTTGACTCTTTAAAACGGATACTGAAGGCATTTGCACCCATAGATGAGAAACTTTCCTTCAGGCTCTGGTTCATGGCCTCTATAGCCGTAATAATGCCAATCAGCGCCATAATACCGAACGCGATGATAGCCACAGTAATACCCGTCCGCAATTTATTACTGCGAACCGTGCGCCATGCCAGGGAAAGAGAATCAATGGTTGTCATAACAGTATGGGCTTCTACGGGTAATTAACCCCTTAAAGATAATTGAGAATGCCGAACCCCCGTAATGACAGCAAATAAATATGAAGAGCGGTTAAAAATAGAACCAATTGAGCACTATAGACGGGAAAACACCCACCAGGATGATCAAGGCTGCCAATACTATCAAACCTGTTTTAAAGCCGGAAGTTATGGGCAGTGTTTCAGCCTCACCTTCTTTAAAATACATGGCCTGTATTACACGGAAATAATAATACACGCTTACCGCTGCAAAAAGTACCGCAGCTATTACGAGCCACATAGGTCCGCCGGCTTTTACCATAGAGGCGAGCATATAATATTTGGCAAAGAACCCGGCTGTTAAAGGAATACCTGCCAGAGAAAGTAAAAATATTGCGTTGGCAAAAGCAAGTACCGGCTGTGTTTTAGCCAGTCCATTAAAGCCATCAAAAGTGTAGTCCTTCATTTTAATAAGCACTGCAAAGATACCGATAGTGGCCAGACTGTAAGCAACTGCATACAACAGGATACCTTCTTTGGCAAGATCATTCACGCTATACAAAGCAAACAACATAAAGCCTGCCTGTGCTATACTTGAATAAGCCAGCATCCGTTTAACGCTTTGCTGAAATACAGCAGTAATATTTCCGATCAGCAAAGTAGCAATGATCACAAAGGCGAGCAGTATATGCCAGGTTGGTCCCAGTATATCCGTATGTGCATCAAACAATCGTACAAATGCAATAAAGCCTGCTGCTTTTACAATGGTTGCCATGAACGATGTGAATACGGCAGGTGCCCCATCGTATACATCGGGTGTCCAGAAATGGAACGGAGCCGCTGATACTTTAAAACACATTGATACAAACAACAGTATCAATCCTGCCACTTCAAGAAAAGAAGGCCTGAGAAGACCGGTAGATGGAGCGATGGTAGTTCCACTTAAAGTGAAAACACCCGTGGCACCATAAATAAGCACAATACCCATCAGCATAATACCTGTTGAGAAAGAACCCATCAGGAAATATTTCAATGAGGCCTCATTGCTTTTCAGGTTGCGTTTATCGGAACCGGTGAGGATATATAAAGGGATGGATAGTATTTCAATACCGAGGAACAGCATCAATAGCCCGTTAAAAGAAGAGAGGATACTTACACCACATAAAACAAAAAAGATCAGCGCATAATAATCGGCAACATTCAGTCCTGTTTTCTCAATCTCTTTACCGCTAAGCAACACATAGATCAGCGTGGCAGTGAATGCAATAGAATTAAAATACATTCCAAACTTTTCGAAACTGAGCATGGAATGTGTATCTATCTGGATAGAACAGATACTGTACGTATCAAGCACATTGGCTACAAGCAGTAATAGCAGTCCGGCAGCCGCGATATAAGTATACACAGATTTGTTCTTAACCACGATGCCACTGAACATCATGACTACACCCAATAAAGCAGAAACAATGATTGCATTCATAAACTTATCTTGAGCCGGCAGTTAGCTGCCGGCCTGTTTTAACATAAACTATTTTACAAGGATCGCATTAATCGTATCCTTTGTGAGATCGATCATCGGCTGCGGATACACACCCAATGCGATCACTACAATAACAACCAGCGCCAGTATTACCTGCACATTACCACTTACCTCTGTTGCATTTGCGGTAGCTGTTACGGTGTTACCGTATAATATTTTCTGAACCATATTTAATGTATACACCGCAGCAAGTATCACGCTGATACCGGCTATAGCGGCTATCCATATATTGTATTGGAACAATCCGTTGAACATTAAGAATTCACCAATGAATGCATTGGTTAACGGCAGGGCAATATTGGCCAATGCCATTACAACTAGTAAGATGGCCAATGCAGGCGCTTTTTGTGCAAGGCCGCCCAGTTCGCTGAACTTGCGTGTGCCGAGTTTTTGTTCAACCACGTCTGCTACAATCCAGAGACCAATCACATTGATGCCGTGATTGAACATTTGTATCATCACCCCTTCCCAACCTGTTTTGTTGTGTGCGAAGATGGCAGCGCACATTAAACCTATGTGGGCGATGGATGAATAAGCGATAAGACGTTTAAAATCATCCTGGCGGATAGCGATCAAAGAAGCGTACAACATACCGGTAACCGACAGGATAATAACCAGGTTTGCATAATGCAGCGATGCATTAGGAAAAACAGGAATTAACCAGCGGATAACCGCGAAAATGCCCATTTTAACCATGATGCCGCTCAATACCATAGTAGTAGCTGTTGGCGATTGCTCATACGCATCGGGTTGCCATGTATGAAATGGGAAGATGGGCATCTTAATAGCAAAAGCAATAAAGAACAACCAGAAGATCATGTTCTCCTGCTTAGTTGCCAAAGCGATATGGTAAAAAGATTTTAAGGCGAATGAATGATCGGGTGAGTGGAAGTAGAGGTACAGGATACCAGCCAGCATCAACAAAGAACCGATGAATGTATAGATGAAAAATTTAAAGGTAACTGCAATACGTTTGTTGCCGCCCCAGATAGAGCAAAGAAAATAAACAGGTACCAGCGCCAGCTCCCAGAAAAAATAAAACAACAATGCATCTGCCGCAAGGAATACACCCAGCAATCCTGCCTGTGTTAACAGCATCAACCCATAAAAACTGTAGGCATTCTTATATTCGTTCCGGTACGTTGCTGCAAAGATGATGGGGAACGAAACGGTGGTTAACAGGCATAACATCTTGCCCATCCCGTCTGTCATTAAAGTAAACCTGCTGCCCAGGTTGGGTAACCATTCCGCATCAAATGCCAGCTCTTTTGCAGGGAGGAAACAAATGCCAGCCAATGCAACGGTTAATGTAGCAACAGAGGACACAAGTGCCCAGTTTTTTGCAGCGGTTGATTGCTTCAGAAAGAAACTTACCAAACCGGTAACCAGGGGGATCAATATGAGTAGAACAGGGATCATATTCTTTCTTTATCTCTTCAAACCTTATTAAAATATTTTATCTAAAAAACGCATGATGGTTGTATCGTTGAACCATATCAGTATAAACACCACCATTGCCAATACCATCATTAAAATATAATTGCCAACCTGGCCGCTTTGTACAAGGCGCAGTTGCCTTGAGCCATAGCTCACCAATTTACCCACACCATTCACCAACCCATCAATACCGCTCTTCTCAATTATATTTTTAAAGAAGCCTCCAAGCGACTGTAAAGGGTTTACAACAACCGCATCGTACAGTTCATCTATATACCATTTGTTCTCCAGCAATTTTGCAAAGCCGGTAGTTTCGTCTGATGTTACCTGGTATTTTTTATAGCTGTTCACTGCAAACAAAATAACCACTATAATGGCAACCGTAGAGGCACCCATCATGATATATTCCTGTGAGGCAGCCAGGTGATGTTCTTCTGCCAGCTTAGCCGATTCTGCAAAAATTGGTGCAAGAAAATGTTCAAGACTGTGTGCATTGGCGGCAAACACTTCAGGTATGCCAACCCAGCCACCCACTACAGAAAGAATTGCCAGTACGATCAATGGCAAAGTCATCTGCCAGGGACTCTCATGCAAATGATGTTCCTGCTCATGCGTGCCCCTGAATTGCCCCAGGAAGGTAAGCGTGTATAAACGGAACATATAAAATGCAGTCATTAATGCACCGCCTACTCCAACAAAATAGTAGATCGGATTTTTGGCAAATGCTGCTGTCAATATCTCATCTTTTGAAAAGAAACCAGAGAACGGAGGAATACCGGCAATTGCCAAACAGGCCAGTAAAAAAGTGATATGGGTGATGGGCAGGTATTTTTTCAGTCCGCCCATCTTACGGATATCCTGTTCATGGTGCATGGCATGTATTACAGAACCGGCACCAAGGAATAAGAGGGCTTTAAAGAAAGCGTGTGTCATAACATGGAACACAGCACCTGTATAAGCGCCAACGCCCAATCCTAAAAACATATATCCTAACTGGCTCACTGTTGAGTAAGCCAATACTTTTTTAATATCGTTTTGTTTTAAAGCGATGGTAGCAGCAAAAATAGCTGTGGCCAAACCTACTACCGCAACCAGTGTTTGCGTGGCAGGGGCCATGGTGTATAATATATTGCTGCGGGCAATCATGTAAATACCGGCGGTAACCATGGTAGCAGCGTGGATCAATGCCGAAACAGGCGTGGGACCTGCCATCGCATCCGGCAACCAGGTGTATAATGGAATTTGTGCACTCTTACCCATTGCACCTACAAATAATAAAGTGGTAATGGCTGTAATATCAAAGCTGCTGAGCTTTGCTGTGCCGGCAAATACATCAACATAAGTAGCTGTACCTAATTTGTATAAGAGCCAGAAAACAGCGAGGAGAAATCCAAGATCGCCAATGCGGTTCATCACAAAGGCTTTTCTTGCAGCATAATTGTATTGGTTGTTTTTAAACCAGAAACCGATCAGTAAATAAGAACACAATCCAACGCCTTCCCAGCCGATGAACATGATCACATAGTTGGCACCCAGCACCAGTAAGAGCATTGAAAACACAAACAGGTTCAGGTAAGCAAAATATCTTCCGTAATGCGGACCTTCTTCGTCATTCATATATGCCGCAGAATACAGGTGTATCAGAAAGCCGATACCTGTAATGATGAGCAGGAATAAAGAAGACAGTTGATCTACCTGGAATGCAAACGGGATGCGGAAGCTCTCTGCACTAATAAAATTGAAGAGTGTAACCACGCTGCCGCCATTTGCTTTTACATCAAAAAAGATCAAAAGGCTTACTACAAAAGATGCCAGTACAGACCCGCTGCCGAGGATAGCGATCATTGATTTAGACAATGACTTTCTGCCCAATCCGTTGATCAGGAAACCCAGCAGGGGAAATAGTGGAACTAAATAAACAAGTTTGCTCATACCCCAAACCCCTAAAGGGGCTTTACCCTAAATCCCGGGGGATTTAAGTTGTGAAAAAAATATAGTTACGATCACCTTCCTTATTCCCCCTTCAGAGGGCCAGGGGGTGAATTAATTTTTTAGCCTGTTCAAAAAGTTAATATCCACCGAATGCGTATTCCTGTACAGCATTACAATAATGGCCAGTCCCACACTCACTTCTGCTGCTGCCACTACCATGATAAAGAATACGAATAACTGCCCGTCAATACCAACTGTTGTTGCAGGGTCTGTTGCCAGGGCAATACCATACTTCACTTTCGAAAAAGCAACCAGCAGCAGGTTAACCGCATTCAACATTAGTTCTATGCACATAAAAACAATAATGGCATTACGGCGTGTTAACACACCAATGATGCCTATGCTGAATAAGGCTAAAGCGAGATAGATATAATATTGTATTGGCATACCCCAAACCCCTAAAGGGGCTTTTGTGTTTTATCTTTTCAGATAAAACCTGTTATTAATTTATATAAACATCCTCCTCAACTCCCCCTTCAGGGGGCTGGGGGGTTAATTCTTCTTTCCTATCACTACTGCACCCACCATTGCACTTAAAAACAGTACACTGGTTATTTCAAAAGGCACCACATAATCTGTGAACAATGCTTTACCCAGGTTTTTGATCAGGCCTATATTCCCTTCTTTTGTTAAAGCAGTTTTACCTGTAAGGTCTGATGCCTGGCGAACCAGTGATACCAGTACCAGGAAAAAACATCCCCCCGAAACAACGCCTGCCAGTTTCATCCATAGATGTTTCTGTGGTTCTGTTTCAGCATTCAGGTTCATCAGCATGATCACAAACAGGAACAATACCATGATGGCTCCTGCATATACGATCAGGTTTACTATTGCCAGAAACTGTGCATTCAGTAAGATGTAGTGCCCCGATATAGCAAAGAACACCGCAATCAGCCACAATACACTATGCACCGGGTTCTTACTCACCACTACCATAATAGCACTGAAGATGGCCAGGGCGCTGAGAAAAAAGAATAATATTTCGGTCGTACTCATAATCTTAATTAATCATTAAAAATTAAGAATTACTAATCAGCATCGTTTGTTCAATTGCTAATTACCAATTATTAATTACTAATTCGGCGAAGCCGTTGTCGGCTGATCTTTACCAAGCGCTTTCTCATACCCTGCTGGGTCTGTGATTGCATTGGGGATCAACAGATCATTTTTACCATATATAAATCCCTTGCGTGTAAAATTTGCCGGGGCAAAAGTTTCACTCAGATAGATCGCATCTTTCGGACAGGCTTCTTCACACAGTCCGCAGAAAATACAACGCAGCATATTGATCTCATACCTGGCTGCATATTTTTCTTCGCGGTATTTATTCTCCTCACCGGGTAAGCGTTCTGCGGCTTCCATGGTAATGGCTTCTGCCGGACAGGCTACGGCGCATAACCCACAGGCGGTACATCTTTCACGCCCTTCTTCATCCCTGTTCAATACATGCAGTCCGCGAAACACCGGGCTGAATGGTCTTTTCTGTTCAGGGTAACTGATGGTTGGGTTCTTCTTAAATATATGGCTGAAAGTAATGAACATACCCTTTAAGATAGCCGGTAAATACAGCTTCTCCAGTAAACTCATTGGCTTACGGCTCACGTCTTTTGCCCTGTTGGTTAATGCTTGCATGTTATCTTTTCCTTGTTATGCCAGACTTTCAACTACTTGTTTAAAAGTTCAGCAAAAATATTTTTATACTTTGTTGATACCAACTTTATCTCGCCGCTTTGCGTATTAGCGAATTGGCGGATAACGGATTGGCGGATTATTTTCGGATTTTAATTCGTTAATCCGCAATACGCTAATTCGCTAATCAATTATTTCTGCAACCACAAAATCACCGCCCCTGTAATCAACATATTCACCAGTGCCAGCGGAATTAATTTTTTCCATCCCAGGTTCATTAACTGATCATAACGGAACCGCGGGATGGTCCAGCGGATCCACATGAATATGAAAATGAATATCACGATCTTGGCCAATAATGCCACCACACCAAGTATTGCAGCAATATTAGGCGCCAGCGTAGCTTCATCCAGGAACGGAATATCAAAACCACCAAAGTATAATGATGCCATCACCGCACTGCTCATGATCATGTTCACATATTCTGAGAACAGGTAAAAACCAAGTTTCATGGATGAGTATTCCTGGTGGTATCCAAAGTTTAATTCATTCTCAGCTTCCGGCAGGTCAAACGGTGTACGGTTACACTCTGCCATGGCGCAGATAAAGAATATCAAAAAGCCCAATGGCTGGTAAGCTACGTTCCATAAACGGCCTGCTTCCATTTGCTGGTCAACAATTGTTTTCAAACTCAAAGAACCGGATAACATCAATACCGCGATCAGTGAAAGTCCCATTGCCAGCTCATAACTGATGGCCTGTGATGCGCCACGTAATGCGGCCATCAATGAAAATTTATTGTTCGATGCCCATCCTCCTATCATAATCCCATACACGCCTAAACTAACCACACCAAACACATATAAGATCCCGATATTAATATCTGCGATCTGCAGGTCAATATTTCTGCCAAACAATTCTACATGGCTGCTCCATGGAATAACCGCACAGGTCATTAATGCAGCGGTCATTGCCAAACCCGGACCCAGAATAAACAGGAACTTATTGGAAGTATTAGGTACGATCTCTTCTTTCATGATCAGTTTCAGTCCATCTGCAAAAGGCTGCAGCAAACCAAAAGGTCCGGCACGGTTAGGGCCTGGCCTGTCCTGCAATACGGCCGCCACTTTACGTTCGGCGAAAGTGGTGTACAAAGCAATACCCAGGCTTGCAAATACAATGATTGCAATGAGTATCAGTTTTTCGATCAGTAAAAGCCAGTCAATAGACAGTAGTGTCATGATATATCTTACAATTAATCTTTCTCAGAATTAAAATCAGTTGAATGCGCCGGGCCCTCTATCAAACTCAGTTCAATATTGGGTTTATTCACTTCACTCACTGAGTGAATATTCATTAATAATTTTGGACTCCTTCCGCCATGCACCGCCGAAAATGTTTCGTTGGGTTTGTGCATACCGATCTTACCGGCATAATGCCCCTGCGATATCACAGAATGCCTGCTGATATTTCTTGGTCCTTCAATCACCCAATCACCCGCATGTTTCTTTTCAAAGCGGCAGGTATTACAGATCCATGCAGTTTTACCATCTTCCGTATTTTCTACTTCTCCCCACTCATCTTTACGCGCAGTAACGCGGAATACTTCATCGCCACGGTTCCACAAAGTAACTTTTCCGCTACAGGTTGGGCAGTCACGATGTGCATCCATTGGTTTTAAGAACCATACACGGTTTTTAAAACGGAAAGTTTTATCTGTTAAGGCGCCAACCGGGCATACATCAATCACATTGCCAATAAAATCATTATCCAGGCTTTTCTCAATAAATGTGGCGATCTCTGAATGATCTCCCCTGTCTAACACCCCATGTTCTCTTTTCTTCGTTAACTGATCAGCCGTAAACACACAACGATAGCAAAGAATGCAGCGTGTCATGTGTAATTGGATATAAGGACCGAGATCGTGCTTTTTGAAAACACGTTTTTGGAATTCGAAGCGGGTACTTTCTTTACCGTGTTCGTAGCTGAGATCCTGCAGATGACATTCACCGGCCTGGTCGCAGATAGGACAATCGAGCGGGTGGTTGAGTAATAAGAATTCAACAATGCCTGCCCGCGCATCCAGTACTTTCGGACTGGTAATATTTTTTACTTCCATTCCGTCCATAACAGTAGTGCGGCATGATGCAACGAGTTTGGGCATCGGGCGCGGATCTTTTTCAGAGCCTTTGCTTACTTCTACCAAACAGGTACGGCATTTACCACCACTGCCCTGCAGTTTGCTGTAATAGCACATGGCAGGTGGCGCCACTTCACCGCCAATCTTACGTGCAGCGTTCAGGATGGTTGTCCCGGCAGGCACTTCGATAGTGATGTTATCGATGGTTACTTTAAATAATGGTGTTTCTGACATAAGTCAAAATTCAAAATTAAAAAGTCAAAACTGACTATTTAGCGTTTACAATAATTGATGCGATGATCTTTGATATCTCATCCGCTTCTTTGATCAACTCATTTGCTTTCGGTTTTGAAACATTGAGAGTGTCTCTAATAAGACACAACCAGTATTTAGTTTCGTTTGCCGACTTAAGTGCTATTGCATAAAAGTTTTTCCAATCCTTTTTAGAGCTTCCAGCTCTGCCTTCTACAACATTCGCACCGATGGATGTTCCACTACGCAATAACTGATCAAATAAAGAACTATAAATTCTATCGTATTTACAATCTCCAACAAATACAATGATCTCTTTTGAAAAGAAAAAACATCGATGCCGGATATTATAAGGCTTCTGTTCCTCATTCAATTCAAAAGTCTCAAATTCATCGTTCATTTTTTGAATTTTGACTTTTTACTTTTGAATTATCCAACAGGAACATGAATCGGATCTGCATAATGAGCCAATCCATAATTCCTTGTCTGTGCTTCTGCCGCATGGGTAACATGCCACTCAAACTCATCCCTGAAATGCCTGATGGCTGCTGCTACCGGCCATGAGGCGGCATCACCCAGCGGGCAGATCGTGTTTCCTTCAATCTTTCTTTGTATATCCCACAGCAGATCAATATCACTTGATTTGCCTTGTCCTTTTTCCAAACGGTATAATAATTTTTCCATCCAGCCGGTTCCTTCGCGGCAGGGTGAACATTGCCCGCAGCTTTCGTGGCGGTAGAAGCGTGCAAAGGTGTATGTATTCTTTACCACGCACTGGTCTTCATCCAGCACAATAAAACCGCCTGAACCCATCATGGTACCTGTTGCAAAACCACCGTCACTTAAACTTTCATAGTTCATGTAACGTGTTTCGCCTTTGGCTGTTTTTAATAAAAGGTTAGCAGGCAATATAGGTACGGATGATCCGCCGGGTATGCATGCTTTCAGGCGTTTGCCATTGGCAATACCACCGCAATATTCATCACTGTAAATAAAGTCTTCTACTGAGATGGTCATATCAATCTCGTACACGCCGGGTTTATTGATGTTACCACAGGCCGAGATCAGTTTTGTTCCTGTTGATTTACCAATCCCGATCTTCGCATACTCATCTCCGCCCATATTGATGATGGGAACAATGGCAGAAAGCGTTTCAACATTGTTCACCACTGTAGGCCTCATCCACACACCTTGTATAGCAGGGAATGGGGGCTTGATACGCGGATTACCACGCTTACCTTCCAGCGATTCGATCAGGGCTGTTTCTTCTCCACAGATATAAGCACCGGCACCGCGCTGAACATGGATCTCACAATCAAAGCCGCTGCCCAGAATATTTTTTCCTAAAAATCCATTTGCTTTTGCTTCGCCGATGGCCTGTTCAAGAATCTCAACGATCCATGCATACTCCCCACGGATATAAATGTAAGTATCGTGGCTACCCAATGCAAATGAAGAAACGATCAGGCCTTCAATAAGCAGGTGCGGAATATTTTCCATCAGGTACCTGTCTTTGAATGTGCCGGGTTCACTTTCATCGGCATTGCATACCAGGTGGCGGGGAACGCCTTCCGGTTTAGCGATAAAGCTCCATTTCATCCCGGCAGGGAAACCTGCACCACCACGCCCACGCAGTCCGCTTTTCTTTACTTCTTCAACAATCTCCTCGGGGCTCATGGTTTTGATAGCCTTCTCCACACTGCGGTAACCGCCTTCACGGCGATACACCTCGTAAGAACGGATGCCTTCTACATGTGCTTTTTCTAATAATAATTTTACACCCATATTATTCGATTTGCGAATTCGCGGATGGCGGATTACGCATTGGTTATTTTAATTGTTAGATGCCGCGTTTTTCCTGCACTCGTCTATAATAGAATCAACTTTTTCTTTTGTCAGATGTTCCCTGTAATTTTTCCCCAACTGCATCATAGGTGCATAACCACAGGCGCCTAAACACTCCACAGTTTTTAATGTAAACATACCATCAGCAGTTGTTTCGCCGGGTTTGATGCCCAGTTTTTCACCTATATAAGCTACAATATCATCACTGCCACGCAGCATACAAGGGCCTGTTTGGCAAACTTCAAACATATACTTACCAACCGGTTTTAAATTGTACATGCTGTAGAATGTTGCTACCTCGTACACTTCAATTGGTGTAATGTTCAAGAGCTCTGCCACATAATCCATTGTTTCACTGCTCAGCCATCCGCCAAAAGAATCCTGTGCCAGGTGCAATACCGGCAACAAAGCACTTTTTTGTTTCCCTTCGGGATAACGTGCCACCAGTCGGTTAAACTCAGCCAATTGTGTTTCTGAAAATTTAGTCATACCCCCAAACCCCCTAAAGGGGGCTTTATTTAGTTTACTTAATAATATTTTCAACTACTATTTTCATATGTATTCTTACTTTGATTCCCCCTTTAGGAGGTTAGGGGGTTACGCATCCATCTCCCCTGCAATCAAATTCAAACTGCTCATTGTTACAATCGCATCACTCAGCATACCACCTGTTACCAATTCAGGATAAGCCTGATAATAAATAAAACAAGGCCTCCTGAAATGCAACCTGAATGGTGTGCGCCCGCCATCACTGATGAGGTAATAGCCCAACTCTCCATTGCCCCCTTCTATTGAATGATATACCTCGCCTTTGGGCATATCTACCTCACCCATAATTATTTTAAAATGCCAGATGAGTGCTTCCATCTGGGTGTATACATCTTCTTTCTTAGGAAGATAATACTCCGGAACATTGGCATGATACACTTCTGCTTCTTCTCCTTTAAACTCCTGCACCTTCTGGTATGCCTGCTGTATGATGCCAAGGCTCTGCCACATTTCTTCATTCCTTACAAGGAAACGATCGTAGTTGTCGCCTGTTTTACCTACCGGAATTTTAAAATCAAAATCTTCATAACTGCTATAAGGGCTATGCACGCGAACATCATAATCAACACCCGCGGCGCGCAGGTTAGGGCCAGTAAATCCGTAATTCAAGGCACGCTCTGCACTGATACCACCGGTACCAATGGTACGGTCCATGAAAATGCGGTTACGGGTAAACAGGTTTTCAAATTCTTTTAAAACAGACGGATATTCTTTTAAGAATTTCTCGAGTTTCGTAAACGCTGTATTTGTGAAATTCCTTTCAAAACCGCCAATACGCCCAATATTAGTAGTAAGGCGGGACCCACATACTTCTTCATATATCTCATAAATTAGTTCGCGGTATTGCATTACGTACAGGAAGCCTGTGTAAGCACCTGCATCAACACCCACAATTGAGTTACAGATCAAATGGTCAGAGATACGTGCCAGCTCCATGATGATGATGCGGAGATAATCAACACGCTTTGGTGTTTTTACATCCAGCAATTTTTCGCAGGTCATATGCCAGCCCATGTTGTTCAGCGGACTGCTGCAATAATTCAACCTGTCTGTAAGCGGCGTTATCTGGTATAAAGGTCTGCGCTCAGCAATTTTTTCAAAGGCGCGGTGTATATAACCTACGGTTGAAACAGCAGAAACAATACGCTCACCATCAAGCTCCATAATATTCTGGAACACACCATGCGTAGCAGGGTGGGTAGGGCCCATGTTAAGTGTTGTGGTCTGTTTCTCTATCGAGCCTTCCGGCAGTTTGATATGGTGATGTTGTTCAATCATTGTTAATCCACTTTATGTACGGTCTGTGGTTTGTTGTCTATGGTCTGTTGTTGTTAATAAGTTCGCAGTTAATAGTTCGCAGTCAACCACAGACTGCAAACCAGAGACCACAAACTTTTTTATCTTCCCGTAGATATTCTTTTCATAATTAGCGGATTACGGATTATCGGATGATTGTAATTCGCAAATCCGTAATCCGTCAATTCGTTAATCCACTTTTTGCACGGTCTGTGGTTTGTTGTCTATGATCTGTTGTTGTTAATCGTTCGCAGTCAACCACAGACCACAAACCACAGACTACAGACTGTTTTATCTTCCAAACATCTCATCATCCTTATCCACCCTTGTCTGATCTTCTAATGGATATTCTTTCCGTAACGGGAAATAATCCATTTCGTCCACATTCAGAATGCGTTTCAGGTTTGGATGGCCTACAAAGTTTACACCGTAAAAATCATAAGTTTCACGCTCCATCCAGTTGGCACTTTCAAACAGCTTGGTTGCGGTGAATATATCTGGCTCGGCAATATTTGTAAATACTTTAAACCTTACACGCACATTGGCCGTAAGGTTATGCAAATGGTATACCACAGCCAGTTCTCGGCCGGGTTGATCAGGATAGTTAACAGCACAGATATCTGTGAGGAAACGGAAACCCAATTCCTCATCGTCGTGCAGGAACTGGATCACTTTGAGGTTATTTTCTTTTGACGCTTCAAAACTGAGCATACCATACGACTCTTCAAAATGGAAAACTGCTTCTCCAAATTTCTCTGTCAATCGTTTTTGAATTATTTCGCTATTTAGTGCCATTTGTCTAAGATTCAGGTTTCAAGGCACAAGGCACAAGAAACATGGATGTATTATTTTTTGCGACAACTTGTTTTTTGAATCTTGTCGCTCGGAATCTTTTTATTCTATTCCATACCCGTTCATCAATAACTTATACTGCTCGCTGTTTCTTCTCCGGATGCTTTCCTGGCCAACAAGTTCCTGAATTTTCATGAACCCATCAAGGATGGCTTCGGGCCTTGGCGGGCATCCCGGAACGTATACATCTACAGGAATGATCTGGTCTATACCCTGTAAAACGCTGTAAGAATCAAAAATACCACCGCTTGATGCGCAGGCGCCTACGGCCAGTACCCAGCGTGGTTCGGCCATCTGCAGGTAAACCTGGCGTAATACAGGGCCCATTTTTTTGGCAATGGTTCCCATTACCATTAACAGGTCGCACTGGCGGGGCGAGAAGCCCACTCTTTCTGCACCAAAACGGGCAATATCGTAATGCGGAGCCATAGAAGCCATGAACTCGATTCCACAGCAGGAGGTAGCGAAAGGCAGTGGCCACATAGAATTCTTGCGGGCCAAACCCACCACATCACTCAGCCTGGCAGTAAAGAATCCTTCTCCCGAATATCCCTGGGGAGCTTCGGCAACCGAAATCGCATCGCCAATTTTTGCTTCTTTCGGATGAATATTAAAACGTACCGGACGCATAGAAATAATTAATAATTAGTAATTGATAATTAGTAATTAAGTAGTAATGATAATCTTTAGACGCTGGCAAAGTTCGTTGTCCCGCTCAATTATTAATTACTAATTTTTAATTGCTAATTAACCATTTAGTCTTCCCACTTTAAAGCCCCTTTCTTGATAATATATATAAAGCCTACCAGGAAAAAAGCTACAAACATCAATACAGCAGTAAATCCACCCCAACCCAGATCACGGAAATTAACAGCGTAGGGATAGAAGAAGATCACTTCCACATCAAACAGCACAAACAAAATAGCCACCAGAAAATATTTGATGGCCATTGGCTGACGTGCATTTCCATGTGATTCGATACCACTGGTAAAGTTTTCGAGTTTATCGGCTGTTTTACGTTTCGGACCTACCCATGCAGATACCCCTATCATAGTAGCTACAAAGCCGGCCGCAAAGATCAGTTGCACCCCGATAGGAAAATAATTGCTTGCAGAATTTGATGCGCTTGCATCTAATAAGAAAGAAATCCAACTCATGGAATTGCATTAATGTGCCGCAAAAATACGTTTGTGAAGGATATAAAAGAAAAACTCCCCGATAATGGGGAGTTTTTTCCTGTATTTTTTTATTTGTTCTTTGCCGGAGCCCCGCCGGATTTTCTTCCGGGAGCCTGTGGTTTGCTGTAATAATCGATATTTTTCTGGAATTCAGCCTTGGCAACCAAAGCATATTTATTGTTATCGTCGTTGGGGTCCGGGTAAAAGGCAATCATACTGTCGGTAACATCAATCGCCTTCTGGCAAAGGGCCAGGAACTGTTCAAGGATCTGTGATTTAGGTGCTGATACTGAAACAGGAGGCTTCAGGTCAGGGTTCCTCTTCATATCATTGGTCAGGTTAACATAGGCCAATATGATAAAAACCTGGTTTCTGAATATATCAAGCTTATATTTTTCCTTGTTTATTGAGCTGTACACAGAGTCGAGATAATAAAGGTTTGCAATAGCAATGCCTTTGCTGGTATCCGGGTCAGCCGCGATAGAGGCTCTTTTAAAGAAACTATAAGGTTGTGGCTTATCAGGAAAAGCTACCATGTATTTTTTAGCCAGCTCAATGGTTTGGGTATAATCTTTGGCAAAAAAAGCTGCATTGGTAAGCCTGTAATGGTCGGCCTCGCTCATGCTTCCTTTTAAGGCGATGGCTTTTTGTATCCACTGCAATTGCTGCGGAAACATTTTAGCTTTTGCAAACAGGTCTGCAGCCTGGTTGGCATAGTTGATCTTATTTATTCTGGATGTATCGTTGTTCAATGCTTTTTCCAGGTAAGTAACCGCCTGTGTTTCGCTGCCGGGGAATTTGGAAAATACCTTTACGGCCAGTTCATAATCGCCGGGAACCATTTTATCTACCGGTGCATTGGCAAAATATTTTGTGAGGTAGTTTTTAGCCTGAACAGAATCACCGGTCCTGTCGTAGTTCAGGGCAAACAGGATATCCAGTTTAGGTAATACTTTAGAACCTACTGCAGCATCCAGTTCTTTGGCTTTAGCCAGTGATTCTTCATTTCTGCCCGCCAAAAACAGATAGTTGGCGAGGTACAGATCGTTAACCGGATCTTTTTCGGCGGCTGCTACAAACTTGTCGAGGTATTCTTTGGCTACAGCAATATCTTTATTGGCATAATACTCAAAGAAAGCATAGTAAACCGGTGGAAAACCCGGATCGGCTGCAATAGCGTTATTGAAATACTGCTCAAACAGGTCTTTATTATTCTGGCTCTGGTAAATTTTACCGATACGATACATGGCTTTGGCATTCTTCGGATCGCGGGCAATCGCTTCCTGGTATGCTTTTACGGCTTCACCACCATTTTCACCACCCAGTTTCAGGTAGTTGATACCCATATTAATAAAGATATCAGGATTAGTGAGGTCGATAGCACCGGCCTGTTTCAATTTATCAATAGCATACACATGATCACCCAGATTACTTGATACATAAGCATTGGCGCGGCCGATAGCGTTTAATATTGCTGCGCTGGGCTTGCCTTTGTTTTTACCTTTTGTTTCAGTAGTTGCTGTGATAGCCTGCTCGAATTTCTGTTTTACTGAATTCATATCGCCGCCTTCCAGTATCTCCACATGTCCCATACCAACCAGCAACCATGGGTCGCTGCCGATTTCCTGAAGCCCTTTCTGATAAATGGCCTTGGCAGCCTGAACCTGTGCTTTGTCAGGATCACCGCCGTCTGTTGCCATTAATGCCTGTCCCAGCCAGTAAATATTCTGCGGGTCTTTGGGGTTGGCATCATAAGCCTTTTTGAATGCTTCTTTTGCACTGTTGATCTTATCATAGTTCAGGTATTTGATCCCATCAGCTACCTGGGCCATCAAACACTGTGCAGCAAGCATTGCTGTTAAGATCAGAGAAACGGTCTTCTTCATTTTTCGTTGTTTATTGTTGTTGTGTTAATCTGCCTCTTTTATATTGCCCCGCCTGTTGGTAAACGCCATTTTAGCAGGAGCGAGAAAAGCCCGTCTGAAAATCAACTGACCTCTTTCTAAACTCATAAAGTTCATAAAACCTGTTCCAAGCCCGGCTGCATTCTCTTTTAATATATAATACAAGGGCCGTGCCAGGGGATATTGTCCGTATGTAATTGATGCTTGTGAAGGTTTTGCAAATACGTCTTTTTCCAAACACGCAACGCACTCAACAAGAGCCAAACGTATCTTTTTCTGATATGATTGCTGTTTCCTGTCGTAATTATCTCCCACCCAGCTCAAGCCCACAAACCCGATCATTTTTTCACTGCCTGAAACAACCTCTACTACTTTTTCGCTGTTTTCGGCAGCCACTACATTCGGTCCAAACGGTGCACCTTTTAAAACACTGTCCTGAAGGAACCGGACCGTACTGGTGGCGTTTTTACCATCCATCACTGCCGTTATTTTATTTTTTCCACTCAGGATATCCCTCAACTGCTGCATCGTAAACACACTGTCTTTCGAGTTCCGGTTCACTATTACTGCTACTGCATCGTAGGCCAATACCCCATATTGGGGTTTGTACGATAGTTTGCCTTCATAGTAAGAGGCTTCCGCATCTGTTAAGCCTTTTGCCACAAGGATTATACGCGTGCTGTCTGTTTGCAGATCCCTGAAACAGGCTGCTTCAGATTTATACTCAGCTATAACCTCTGTATTGGGAAAAGAAGAATGGTGTACCCGCAGTTGCTCTTCAATCACCGGCTTAAAGCTTTCATCCACACTAATGCGGATCCTCCCTTTTTTGGGGGTATCACGCGTGTCTTCTTTCGGACCAGTTGTATTACAAGAAATAAAGAACAACAATACTCCCGCTACACAACTGGCTAATACACTATTTTTCATCTTAATATTGACGCTTAAGCCCCCTGTATAACCGAAAACTTCCATAAAGCAAACAAAGACCACCAAAAAAATAACGAAATAGGTCATTATCTTTTGTGGCCAGTTGTTCAATTTTAAGCTTGTCTGCAAACAACATAATGACAGCCATTCCCAATAATAAAATAGAGATGGTAATGTCATATGACATCCGCATGATATTATAACTTTTCTTCTGTTTTTCTTTAAATCCGCTTTCCATTTTACTATCAGTTAAACAGGGATGGGCAATTTAGGTAATAATTTTATTTGTGAGCCACAAATGTGACCGGCATTTTGAAACAAATCATCTGTTCTTTATTTTAGATGCACACAAATGGTTATTTCCATAAATACATGACTGATTATACTAATGCATGTTAGTTGGGAGCTCTTGATTTTACAACTCAGGCAAAGTAATAATCCTCCCGGAACAGTATCTTTGGCGCCATGAAAATTTTGATGGTATGCCTGGGTAATATCTGCAGGAGTCCATTGGCTGAAGGTATTTTACAGCATAAGGCTACACTTGCCGGTTTGAACTGGTTTGTTGACAGCGCCGGAACCGCCGGCTATCATACAGGAGAACAGCCGCATGTATTATCGCAGAAAGTGGCATTGTTAAACGGGGTAGACATTGGTCGGCAACGTTGCAGGCAGTTTGTGAAACAGGATATGTTAAATTTTGACAGGATATTTGTGATGGATAGTGATAATTATGCAGAAGTAAAAAGAATCAGCGGACCTGTTTGGGATGGTGATAAAGTAAGTTTACTATTAGACACACTCTATCCCGGCCAGAAAAAGAACGTACCCGACCCCTGGTATGGTACTGAAAAAGATTATCATTTTGTATTTGATATGCTGAGCAGGGCATGCGATAAGATAGTAGAGGAGTATGCAGTTGGGAGTTAGGAGTTAGGAGTCTGGAGTTTGGGGTTTTGCCGATTTTTTGGCTTGACTCATTCGCCACTAACTACTCTATCCCTTTTAACTACTTTAACCATTTAACCACTTTAACCCTTTTAACCCCTTTAACTACTTTAACCATTTTAACCCTTTTAACCACTTTAACCCACCTAACCCTCACACCCACCAATGAGTAAACCCGGCTTACCACAAGGAACCAGAGATTTTAGCGCGGCAGTTGTACGTAAACGCAACTATATTTTTCAAACCATCCGCTCGGTATTTGAATTATATGGTTTTCAGCCATTGGAAACACCTGCCATGGAAAACCTGGATACATTGATGGGTAAATATGGAGAAGAAGGTGATAAACTGATCTTTAAAATATTAAACAACGGGTTGGATAATCCAGATAAACATGCGCAGGCAAAAGAAGATTTTGATAAGGTATTAGCTGGCAAAAACACAAAAGGTATTACCGAAAGAGCGCTGCGTTATGATCTCACTATTCCTTTTGCGAGATATGTGGCCATGAATTATGGGCAACTTACCCTGCCTTTTAAGCGCTACCAGATACAACCCGTTTGGCGTGCAGACAGGCCGCAAAAAGGCCGCTACCGCGAGTTTTACCAATGCGATGCCGATGTGGTGGGCAGCAAGAGTTTATTGAATGAAGTGGAACTGGCCAATATCTATGCAACTGTTTTTGAGAAGTTAGGCGTAGATGTTGAGATAAAAATCAACAGCCGTAAAATACTGGCAGCACTTGCAGAACTCTGTGGCGGCGCTGATAAAATGGTTGACATAACAGTAGCGATAGATAAGCTGGACAAAATTGGTTTAGACAAAGTGAAAGCCGAACTTTCGGGAAAAGGTTTAACAGATGAGCAGATAAGTACTATTGAAAAATATCTTTCCATTACTGGCACTAATGAAGAAAAGATCAGTTCGCTAAAATCATTGATCGGCAACAACGAAACTGGCTTACAGGGGATTACAGAAATCGAATATGTTCTGAATTACCAAACCAAACCCCAAACCCCTCCCGGCTTAGCCGGGACCAAACTCCAAACTGACTTCACTCTCGCCCGCGGCTTAAACTATTACACCGGCATCATCTTAGAAGTAAAAGCGCTGGGCGTACAGATGGGCAGCATTGGCGGCGGTGGACGATATGATGATCTTACCGGTTTATTTGGTGTACCCAATGTTCCCGGCGTAGGTATCAGTTTTGGTGTTGACAGGATGTATGATGTGATGGAAGAGTTAAAACTATTTCCCGAAGAAGTACAGATGGGCACGCAGGTATTGTTCTTCAATCTTGGCGAAGCAGAAAGCAAAACCGCTTTTGGCCTGATGCAGCAACTCAGGAGTAAGGGCATCCGTTCTGAATTGTTTCATGAACAAACAAAATTTGACAAGCAATTCAAATACGCTGAGAAAAAACTAATCCCCTACATCATCATCCTTGGCAGCGATGAACTGGCAGCAGGCACCTGTGTAGTAAAAGACCTCAGAAAAGGAGAACAGCAAACGGTTGTGCAGCAGAGTTTGCAGGATTTCGTGTTTAATTATTAAGCGACTAGTATCCGGGGAGGGAGAAGATTGGGAAATTTTGGAATTGGGAAATTGGGAAATTGAAGTATAGAGAAGTAAGGAAGCCGCGACGCGGCTTTCCCAATTTCCCAATTTCCCAATTTCCCAATTTCCCAATTTCCCAATTTCCCAATTTCCCAATTTCCCAATTTCCCAATTTCCCAATTTCCCAATTTCCCAATTTCCCAATTTCCCAATTCCTGGCACAGTATTTTCTTCTACTACTTGTAAAAGGGGCCATGAAAAGAATTGTGCTGTTTATGCTTGCGGTGTTAATGGTTTTAACATCCTGCAATAAAAAAATGCATACGGCCAGCACCAAACTCAATTCCGGTAAGGCGGTTAGTTCTGATCCTGTTCATAACAAAGTAAATTCCGGCAATCCGGTTGCTATTCCCCCAGCCACTTCTGTTCCTCCTGTTATAGTGGCTTTTACAAACCCGATGATTGTAATTGATGAGAAAGGCAACGTAATTACATCCAGGGATAAACTGCCGTATGAGATAGCTTCTAAAGTAGACTATCCAAAAATATCACGCGCTTACACACCTGCACAGCGGCAAAACCTGATCTACCGGTTTAAAATAATTCCGCCTCGTGTCATATTTGTACCGGCTCATCTTGTTTCAAAAACTGCAAGGGGTAGTTATTGTATTTACCGAAAGAAATTCTGGTACTGGCAAAAAGATGACGGCCTGTTTTATTTAGACGAAACCTATTATCAATAAAAAAGCCGGAATAACTCCGGCTTTGTAAATAGTTTTCATTTTATTACCGCGCACGAACCTGAAGCAGGGGTTGGCTGGCGATAGCCGGAGTCTTCAACTTATTGGTCAATGCAATAGCATCTGTTTTGGTTCCTTCTAACTGGTAGCCCATCGCATCAATGCTTACGCCGATAACTTTTTTATTGGCATCCCTGTTAAATTTTGCTGTGCCCTGGTATTGAACAATGATGTAAAGGTCTTCTCCTTTCTTTTCCAATAAAGTAGTACCAACAGTAGACGACATGGTTAAAGCAGTGTCTTCAATGGCTACAGTTATTTCTGTAACTACACTTCCATCGGGGAATACGTACTTACCAACAAATTGCTTAAGGGTAGAGTCTTTAGGAGGCGTTTGCTGTGCCTGAGCAACAGAGATCAGGCAAACAGATAAGCAACAAAGCAGGAACAATTTTTTCATATGACAGATTTTAGTGTACACAAAATACTCTTTTTTGCAGAATTTTCTTACAGGGTAACCTTAAAATATCCTTATGAATTTTGGTGTGCATTGTGCAGGTGTTCATAAAAAATGTATCGCCACAGATTCACAGATTTTCACAGAAGATACGCAAGAAATTTGTGGCGATACAATAATAGCAATCATAATTGCCACACACCTTGTCTTTTTTATAAGCCTTCATAAATAACAGATGCGCCTTGTCCTACTCCTACACACATCGTAGCCAATCCGTATTTTATTTTTTCCCTGTTCATCTCATGCAATAAAGTTGTAGATATACGCACACCACTGCAACCCAACGGGTGACCAATGGCAATAGCGCCGCCATTAACATTCACTTTATTTATATCCAAACCCAGCTCTTTTACACAAGCCAGGCTTTGAGAGGCGAATGCTTCATTCAATTCAACCAAACCCAGATCATTTGCCTGCAAACCGGCCCTCTTCAATGCTTTCTGCGATGCAGGTACCGGCCCCAAACCCATAATAGCAGGGTCTACACCGGCAATACCCATACTTACTATTCGGGCAATGGGTTGCAGGTTAAATTGTTTAACGGCTTCTTCACTCGCCAATAACATAGCTGCCGCACCATCATTAATGCCCGACGAATTACCGGCAGTTACTGTTCCGTCTTTTGCGAATGCGGGTTTTAACGCTGCTAATTTTTCTATAGAAGTTTCACGGGGATGTTCATCGCGGTTAAACCAGGTGATCAAACGGTCGCTCATCATTTCTACAGCTATGATTTCATCATCCCATTTACCTGCTTCCAGTGCAGCAAAATATTTTTGTTGCGATGATAGCGCAAAAGCATCCTGCTCTTCGCGGCTGATGTTCCACTCGCGTGCCACATTCTCTGCAGTTTCGCCCATTGTAAAAGGATGATACATGTCGGCCAGTTTTTTATTTACAAAGCGCCAGCCCATTGTGGTATCATAGGTTTCTACTTTGCGGTTCCATGCGCTTTCGCTTTTAGCAGTTACAAAAGGCGCTCTTGTCATACTCTCCACGCCTGATGCTATGTAAAACATCCCATCGCCACACATAATAGCTCTTGCTGCATCCATAATTGCCTGCAGGCCACTGGCGCATAGGCGGTTTACCGTACTGCCGCCAACACTTAGCGGAAGCCCTGTAAGCAAAGCAGCCATCCGTGCCACATTCCGGTTATCTTCTCCGGCCTGGTTGGCGGCACCGGCAATCACATCCTCAATAGCTGCTGGATCAATATCAGGGTTACGATGCAGTAAAGCACTGATGGCAGTAGCCAGCAGATCATCGGGCCTGACAGAACTTAATTTACCACCATAACGGCCTATGGGTGTTCTGACTGAGTCTATTACATAACAGGTTTTCATTCGCTTTGCCGGCTTTCGTTATAAGATACAGCGTAACCACCCCGTTTCTCACTCAAAGGAAGTTCTCCTCATTTTCAAGGAGGAAATCGGTTTAACAATGCATAAGCTTTGTTAAACCGGGGGTGGTTATGATACTTACAAAGGAAAACAAAACCACACAATCGGTGAAATCCTTGTGATCAATGTTATCTTTGCAAAATGAGTGCTTCTTTACCCAACATACGTCATTTAAGTGCAGCAGAGCTGGAAACCTATTTTCAATCCATCGGCGATAAAAAATTCCGTGCCAAACAGGTTCATGAATGGATCTGGCAAAAACATGCACATAGTTTTGATGAGATGAGCAACCTGAGCAAGGATCTGCGCGCTAAATTAGCTACTGATTTTTCTTTACCCGCACTCAAAGTAGATGCCACCCAGCATAGCGATGACGGTACCATTAAAAGCCGTTTTAAAACATTTGACGGGCATTTGATAGAAGGCGTATTGATTCCAACAGATGAACGCAAAACAGCCTGCGTTTCATCGCAGATAGGATGCAGTTTGAGTTGTAAATTCTGTGCTACAGGTTACCTGGAAAGAAAAAGGAACCTGACCTATGATGAGATATACGACCAGGTTGTACTGATCAATAAACAAAGCGAAGAGAGTTACGAAAAAAAACTATCAAACATAGTATTCATGGGCATGGGCGAGCCTTTGATGAACTACAGTAATGTATTAAAAGCCATTGAAAGAATTACAGCAGAAGACGGGTTGTTTATGAGTCCGAAGAGGATCACTGTTTCAACCGCAGGTGTTGCCAAGCAGATCAGAATGCTGGGAGATGACAAAGTGCGTTTTAAACTGGCCCTTTCATTGCACGCGCCAAACGATGCAAAGCGTAATGAGATCATGCCAATTAATGAAACCAATAACATCAAAGTTTTGGTAGAAGCGTTGAATTATTTCTACAAACAAACAGGCAATGAGATAACGCTTGAGTATATCCTGTTCAAAAACCTGAACGACTCTGATAAAGACGCAGAAGAGCTTACCAAATTATACCGGCAGATACCAGCCGATCTGATCAATATCATCGAATACAACCCCATTGATGCCTTCCGTTTTACCAAACCTGATGAAGAAGGTTTCCGCAATTTTATGGGCATACTGGAACGTAACCGTGTAAACGCACGCCTAAGACGCAGCAGGGGCAAGGATATTGATGCCGCCTGCGGGCAATTGGCCAATAAAAACAGGTAATTCTCTATTCCAAAAAAACCGTGCCTTAGTGCCTTTGTGAGCAATTTAAGTCTCACACAAAGGCACTAAGGCACGGTTTGGTTCTTGTGGTTTTTAGTTCGCGCCGGTACCGTAAAACCCTTACCGGGAGGGGTTTATTTTTAATAAACTACCTTTGCAGCTCCTGTTGAAAAACAGCATTAAACAAATAGCATGAAAAAACGTACAGACAACTTTGACAAGTTTGCCAACCAAAAAAAAGGCAGCGCCATAAAAGAAGCTTTCCGCCAGGAAAAGAAAAAGATCAAACTTGAAGCCCGCGCCGCAGGCGAAGAAATGCGGAGAAAGAAGATTGAAAAATTACGGGGCATTTCGGGTGAAGAGTCCAAGGAACAAGGGGCAAGGAACAAGGGACAAGAGACAAGGTTCAAGGAACAAGGAGCAAGAAACAAGACGCAAGATTCAAGATTCAAGGATCAGGGTTCAAGATTCAAGAAACAAGAGTCAGGAAACAAGAGTCAAGAATCAAGGATTAAGAAACAAGATTCAGGAAACAGGTCACAGGACAGAAGTGATGCAAGTCCTGAAATAGGTGGCAAGAAAAAGCGTTTTGATAAAAGAACACTTACCCCACAGAAAAGCGAAAGAACTCCAGACTCCAGACTCCAAACTCCAAACTCCCAAAGCGATCTCATGCCGCTTAACAAGTTCATCGCGCACGCAGGTGTATGTGGCAGAAGAGAAGCAGCAGAGCTGGTGAAAGAAGGAAAAGTTACCGTTAACGGAGATAAAATATTTGAACCCGGTTATAAAGTAACCGGCAGAGATAAAGTAATTGTAAAAGGGAAGCAGGTTTTTCTGCAACACAATGCTGTTTATATTTTACTGAATAAGCCCAAAGATTTTATAACCACCTCTAACGATCCGCAGGGGCGCAAAACCGTGTTGGACCTGGTAAAACAGGCAACCACTGAAAGAGTGTACCCGGTTGGAAGATTAGACCGGAATACCACCGGCGTTTTATTATTGACCAATGATGGAGAGCTGGCCCAAAAACTTACCCACCCATCATTTGAAGTAAAAAAAATATACGAAGTAACCTTAGACAAACCGGTTACTAAAAAAGATATGGAATCAATACTGTCGGGCGTTACGCTGGAAGACGGGTTGGTTGCAGCCGATGCTGTTGGTTACACAGATCCGAAAGATAAAACTGTTGTTGGCGTTGAAATACATAGTGGCCGTAACCGCATCGTGCGCCGTATTTTTGAACACCTTGGGTATGATGTAAAAGCCCTCGACAGGGTAATGTTTGCCAACCTTACCAAGAAAAATGTAGAAAGAGGCAAATGGCGTTTGCTGCAGGAGAAAGAAGTTCGCTTGCTCAAATTCATGAACAAATCTTTTCTCAGAAAGAATAAGGATACAGACAATCAATAAAATCATTACCAAATTTCAGGAGCCGCAGATTCACAGATTAGAGTATTAAAAATCTGCGAATCTGCGGCCCAAATACAGTCTTTCACCAGCGTATATGCATGTAGATATTATTTTAGAAAACGATCAGTTCATCGCTGTAAACAAGCCTTCAGGATTACTCAGTATTCCTGACAGGTTAGGGCAGGAAATTTCTTTGAAGGATATCCTGAAAGAAAAGAAAGGAGCTATTTATACTGTACACCGTTTGGACAAAGATACCAGCGGTGTTATTGTGTTTGCAAAAACAGAAGAAGCGCATAAGCAATTGTCGCAGTTATTTGAAGGAAGGGAAATGGAAAAATATTACCGGGGCCTGGTATATGGCACTATGATCAATCCATCCGGTAATATTGATGCACCTATTATGGAGCATCCAGGCAAAACTTCAAAGATGATGACTCATGCTAAAGGCAAACCATCATCTACTGATTATACGGTGCTGGAATCATTCCGTCTGTTTTCATGGGTTGAGTTCAGGATTCATACTGGCCGCACACACCAGATCCGTGTACATATGCAGCATATTGGTCACTCAATAGTTTGCGATGAAATTTATGGCGATCCCAAACCCATTTTATTATCCAGCCTGAAGAAAAATTTCAAACTCGCAAAAATTGCCGAGGAAGAAAGGCCTATTCTTTCAAGACTGGCGCTACACTCCCAACACCTGAAGTTTTCTTTAAATGGCGAAACATTTGAGCTGGAAGCGCCCATCCCAAAAGATCTGAGAGCGGTATTGCAGCAATTGAGGAAGTGGAGAGGGTAAATTACTATTTTCCTGCCGGCGCTTTTACTACCGTATAATCTCCTTTCCTTTTACCCTCTGCAATGGACCAGCCGTTGTTAAGTTGTAGTTGCCAGTTTTTAGATATTATCCTTTGCGCTGCAAGATCTATTTGGCTGGACAAAGGTATATATACATACATCCAATCTTTTACCAAAGCACCTCCCTTTTCAACTTCAAGCAAGCCCCAGGCTGCTTTTCCGGTAAATGTTGGATAGATAGGGCCATACCCTTCCAACATTTGCACTTCATTTGGATTGAAATTGAATTTCATATCTACGTTAGGTAATATAAGAACCGGTCCATCTATAAAAATTTTACGGTTCTCTATTTCTAAAGCCAGCTTTTTTTCTTCACGTTTCTTTTCAAGACTATAGATAGCAGCATAATTGTATTTACCTGTTTCGGCTATTGAATTGTAAGCATCCGGTATGGAAACGGGAAGTTGTAGATTGTAGAGCGTAAGAATTAATTTTTCAAAAGAAGCCATTTCACTAAATGATGCGTAAGAAAACTCCTTAGGCAATATACCGCTCTTGTTTAAAGACAGATGCCACGTGTACTTTTTTGACTTTAACAAAAAGCCATACAGGTAGCCCGTAATGTATCCCAGCGACCTGACAAAGGTTTTGTTTTCGTAAAATTCATTTATTTTTCTATTTATACGTTGTTTTGTTTGTGATTGTTCCGTGTCATCCCCCAATATAAATCCGGTTAAGGTAGCTAGCCCTTCGTTAAGTTCAATTTCATGTTCCAGAGAATCTGCTACAGGAAATTGCCGGTACCGGTATTTTCTGAGTACGATTGCATTTATCAAATCTTGCTTCGAATAAGCCGGATATTCATTAATTACTTTTCGAAGTGCTTCCAGTTCCAGTTTCAGTAATAACCTTCCTTCAAATTTGTCCAAATGATCCGACATTGTACTGTAGGCCGGCAACCCGATTTTCATTTGAAGCTGGTGAAACAGTTCATGTATCATTAATGATGCCCGCTCTTGTTTGTCCATTGGAATCGGCCATACAATAACCGTCCAGACTTTTCCACCCCAAAACCTGGCTGTGTTGGAGGCAAAAGTCTGGGGCACATTCCCAATAAATACATCACCCTTTTTTTGGAAAATACCGGCAGAATCCTGTTCGTTGGCAATAGCTCTTCCGGTAGAACGTTCCACAAATACCATCGGGCCATATAATTTAATTCCCCATAAACGTCCATTATCTTGTATTGAAATTTCTTTGGCTTCTGAAAAGTATTTACCGGCTAAAGCTACAGAAGAATCAATAGGCTGGGCAGTAACAGCACCCGAGAAAAAAACAAATACAATAAGGTTCCGAAACATAATTAATATTTTGACAAAGATTCCACGATTTTATTTACGATCTATTTTATTTATAGTAAGCGTTACTTATCTTATATCTGCGTAATAACAGAAACACATAATCCTGAAAAAACAACCGATCATATAAAAAGAACAGCCTTATTTACAAATGATTTATTTTACCTTATGCGAAACACGATTGTCCATATACTATTCTGGCTCATTTTCTTTTTGATCTGGCAGAGAGTTGTCTATTTTTATATTGATAATCCCGCAAACCGTTTTCTGTTTTCCACATTTGATGTTGGACTTATCATATTCACATTCTATATAATTTTTAATTTTATTACACCTCTTTTTATAAACAGAAGTAACAAAATTTCTTTTCTCCTGGGATTTTTATGTACAGCAGGCGCAACTGGTTTTTTATTACAGCTGATCATGAATTTATTTATCAGGCGGAATATTGTACAGATTGAGTTCAGGTTTTCGTGGCAGTATACAGATCTTGTAGCAAACCGCTATTTTATTGCGTTATTAGGCGCAACAGCGGGCTTGGTTACAAAACTTTCCATTAACTGGTTTAAAATCAGAAGAAAAAATGAGATGGCCTACAAAGAACAGATTAGTTCAGAACTGATGTATCTTAAAGCACAGTTAAACCCACATTTTTTATTTAATGCCTTGAATACAATTTATATACAGATGGACCTGTCGAAAGAAGATGCCAAGCATTCTTTAAGCACATTTTCTCAAATGTTACGATACCAGTTGTATGAATGCAATACAGAAAGCACAGCTATTGAGAAAGAAATAGATTACATACAGAATTATATCCTATTACAACGTCTTCGGGCCGACGAAAAATGTTCCATTAATTTTACCTACGGCGATAGCCTGAAAAATTTTCAGATTGCCCCACTGTTGTTGTTTCCATTTATTGAAAACATGTTCAAACATGTTTCGGCAGATGCAGGCAAAGAAACTTTCATAACAGGAGAATTGACATATAGCAACGAATGCTTGCTATTTCATTCCATTAATTCAAAAGAAACCACAACCACATTAAAATCCGATTCCGGTATCGGATTGATGAATACAAAAAGAAGGCTTGAACTCATCTACCCAGAAAAGCATGAATTAGTTATTAATAAATCTGATACAACTTTTGAAATATGGTTGAAAATCCAGATATCCGCTTAATCAACTGCATCATCGCAGATGATGAACCACTGGCAAGGATAGGAATGAAACGGCTTGTTGAACAAGTATCCTATCTTAACCTGGTAGGGATTGCAAAAGATGTGTTTGAAATATCCGGTTTTTTGGCTATTGCCAAAGTAGACCTTCTTTTCCTGGATATTCATATGCCGAAAATTTCGGGAATTGAATTTTTAAAAACTTTACAGAACCCTCCTAAAGTAATTTTTACAACAGCTTTTGCTGAATATGCTTTGAAAGGATATGAATTGGATGTGCTGGATTATCTGTTAAAGCCAGTAACCCTGGATCGGTTTCTGAAATCTGCGCATAAGGCAAAGGAATATTTTGAATCAGCAGATTTGTTACATGCCAAAAAAGGGGCAACAGAAAAAACAGATTTTCTATTTATTAAAACCAGTAAAAAAATAGAAAAAGTATTCTTCAAAGAAATTCTCTTTGTTAAAGCAATGCTCAATTACGTGGTATTATTTACAGAGAACCGGAAATTAGTTACCTATACTTCCATCAAGAAAATATCAGATAGACTGCCTACATCACTCTTTCTGAAGATTCATAAATCATATATAGTTTCTGTTTCACATATTAATTCGCTAGAACGGAATCATTTGAAAATACAACAGCATACCCTACCGGTAAGTCGGGCTCATAAAGCCGAACTAATAAAAATGCTGGGCACCCGAAAACCGTAATCTTGTAAAGAATGGAGTTACCTCAACTAGTCAGGTCTGTCTAATCGTAAAAACAACATGTCTTTTTTTACACCCACATTCTATCATTCATTCTTAAACACCGTTCCGTTTTTCATCACAAACTTTACTTTCCCCATACTCTTTACATCCTTTGTGGGATCTCCTTCTACGGCGATGAGATCGGCTAATTTATCTTTTTCAATGCTGCCCAGTCTGTCATCACCCAAAAGATCAGAGGCGCTTAAAGTGGCAGAGCGTATGGCTTCGAGGATGGGCATGCCGGCTTCAGTCATATAAACAAATTCCATCCAGTTTTTTCCATGCGCATATACACCGGCATCTGTACCGAAAGCAATTTTTACACCTGCTTTATAAGCTTTGGCAAATGTGGCCTGGATATAATTGCCTACTACCAATGCTTTGGCCCTCACTATATCCGGATAGTAGCCAGGCTTTTTTGCAGAGTCTGCTGAAGATTTTCCGGCAATAATAGTTGGCACAAGATAAGTGCCCCTTTCCTTCATCAGTTGCATCACTTCATCGCTCATATACGTGCCGTGTTCGATAGAATTAACGCCTCCCAGCACAGCGCGCTTCATACCTTCTGCGCCATGCGCATGTGCGGCCACTTTAAAACCATAATCTTTGGCAGTAGCCACAATGGCCCTTACTTCTGCTTCGGTAAACTGCGCGCCGCTACCGTCTTTGGCCATACTTAACACACCGCCTGTGGCTGTTATTTTGATCAGGTCTGATCCTTCTTTATAACGCTGCCGAACCGCTTTGGCACAATCATCTACACCATTTACCACGCCTTCTTTCGGACCGGGATCGCCCATCAGATCTCTCCGGTAATTATTGGTAGGATCTGCATGACCGCCGGTTGTGGCAATAGATTTTCCGGCAGTGTACACCCGCGGGCCTTTTACCCATTCTTTATTGATGGCATTGCGGAGCGAGATATTGGCACCGGAGCCACCAAGATCACGTACAGCAGTAAAGCCGCTCATCAGCGTTCTTTCTGCAAATACAATTGATTGAAATGCATAATCGGCAGGGTTCCAGGTAAAACCATTCAGGTAATTATTGGGATTGGTTTCGCTTTCAAGATGTACATGCATATCTATCAGTCCCGGCATCACGGTTCTGTTTTTCAGGTCGATCAGTTTATCACCTGCTGCAGCCACTGTGTATCCTTTCTGCACATCCGTTATTTTGTTTCCTTCGATGATCACAGACATATCTTTCAATACCTGCAGGCTTTTCACATCTACCAGTTGACCGCAATGAATGATGGTGCGTTGTGCAGCCAGCATATTCATCATACCAATAGCAATCAAAAACAGGAACAGTTTTCTCATAGCGTTTTATTTTACGGTAAGATAATGAGAACTTCCTTAAAAAACCAAAAGCCCCGATAGAGATCGGGGCCGGAACAAGTACAAAAAAAATAAAACGATTGCTTATACTAACTATAGCTATTTGTTAGGCTGTGGTGTATAGCGCAGGTAAGGCTTCACCACTTTTACACCTTTAGGGAATTTCTTGATGGCATCATCAGTGCTTACAGCCGGAACTACAATCACATCTTCACCTTCTTTCCAGTCGGCAGGAGTGGCTACGCTGTAATTGGCCGTTAACTGTAATGAATCTATCACACGCAATACCTCCACAAAATTGCGGCCGGTAGAAGCGGGGTAAGTGATAAATAATTTTACTTTTTTGTCTGGCCCGATAATGAACAAGGAACGAACAGTAAAAGTTTCTGATGCATTGGGATGGATCATGTCGTAAGCATTGGCAATGCTCTTGTCTTCATCTGCAATGATCGGGAAACCTACATGCACATGCTGTGTTTCATTGATATCGCCAACCCAGCTATTGTGTTTTTCCAGGCTGTCTACACTAAGCGCCAGCACTTTTACATTTCTTTTGGCAAACTCTTCCTGCAGCGATGCGGTTCTACCCAATTCAGTAGTACAAACAGGTGTAAAATCTGCAGGGTGAGAAAATAATATACCCCAACCGGTTCCCAGATATTCATAAAAATCAATTTCGCCGGCTGTGGTCTTTGCTTTAAAATTTGGGGCTATGTCCCCGAGACGTAAACTCATAATTTTTGGTTTTGAGGGTCAAAAATAAGTATTTCCTATTAAATTGGTGGACTAATTATTACGATTTATGGAATGTTTTTTGGGCAATTTGACGGCTTTAACCGCCCGAAAACCCCTTTATTCACCCACTTATCGCTGTTTTATAGTTCTCGCCTTTGCCAGGGATGATTTTCCGAATTTGTTCTTTACATCATCAATGGCCTTATACAGGTTATTCTTTTTAGCAGCATCATCAAACAGGCTACCCTGAACGGCGTGGTTGGTTAGCTCGCTTAACCTTACTCCCAGTAAACGTACAGACTGCCCTTTGCGGTATAATTTATGAAACAGGCTGATGGCCTGTGGAATAAGCTCATCATCCCGCAGGGTATAATCAATAGTGGTTTGCCTTGAGGTAGTTTCGAAATCAGGGTAGCGGATCTTTACTGCAATACAGCCGGTCAGCTTTCCATCCTGCCGCAATTCATACGCCACTTTTTCTGTCATACGAACCAACTCACTTAACAGGAATGCGGTATCCGCTGTATTTTCTTCAAATGTATTTTCACTCGAAATAGATTTGGCTTCGTGGTAAGCATGCACTTCGCCATGATGTATTCCCTGCGATTTTTGCCAGAGATCAGCACCATATTTTCCTAACCTATTTTCCAGCGTAGCAACAGGTGTTTCGCTCAGGTCTTTGATGGTATGGATGTCCATTTCTTTAAGCACCTGAAAAGTATGTTCGCCAACACCCGAAAATTTATTTACCGGCAATGGCGCCAGGAATGCTTTTTCCATACCCGGCTGCACAAAAAGATAACCATTGGGCTTGGCTTCATCCGTTGCAATTTTAGCTACCATTTTATTAGTAGCCAGCCCAAATGAAATAGGCAATTGTGTTTTATCAATGATCTCTGCGCGCAGGTTGATGGTCCACTGGTAAGGATCAAAGAATTTATCCATCCCGGTAAGGTCAATAAAAAATTCATCAATAGATGCTTTCTCAAACAGAGGTGCTTTGGCAGCAATGATATCTGTAACCCAGCGTGAATAACGGCTATACTCACTGCGTGTACCGCGCACTAAAATGGCGTGCGGACATAATTTCATGGCGGTCTTCATCGGCATAGCGCTGTGCACACCAAATTTGCGGGCTTCGTAACTGCAAGTGGTAACAACACCCCTGTCTCTTGATCCGCCAACAATCACTGCTTTTCCTTTTAGCGATGGATCATGCAGCATCTCTACACTCACAAAAAACGAGTCGAGATCAAGATGGGCAATATAACGTTGCGGGGCTTCCATGAATGACGAAATTACGGATTAGCCGGTTGTAAAGAGAGTAGCTGTTTCCGTATTCAGAAATACTGAAAACAATTCGTTCATAACCAATCGTTCACGCTAAATTATTTCCATGGGCAGGGAATTGGATGACTGGTTCTTTGAGGAGAACGGAAGATCAATGAAAACTCATAGGTCTTTAATGTACCAAGCGCGTTGTTGGATGTGGATGTAGGAATATCATACGTCATGCCTGCCTGCAAATTACGGTACACCATACCAAGATAAGGGATCACTGCTTCATTGCCCCTGTACCACAAACCTGCATTTAAAATGGTAGGCGCATCATCCGGCTCACCAAAAATGCGTCCAAAATTAACACCTACTGTGTACGAATGAAGGTTGCTTTCCAAAACATAAATTGCATTGGTATTAAACACCACTTTATCGCTGAGGAATGCCTGGAAATCGGCATGGAAATTATATCGCGGCGGGTCGAGTTGCGTAGGGTCGTTCAGTGCAGAACGGTTTGTTTTTAAAAAACGATAACCAGCCACACCTATATCAAAGCTTGCATTATCTCCTATGTATGAATAGTTAACACCTGCAAACATGGAAAAATAAGGTTTCACATTTGAGAGGTATGGCTCATTGGTTGGCAGCGCCCTGTTAAAACCGGATGAGCTTAATTGCTGCGCAAAGCTTAACTGCGAAAAATCGATCAGGGTATTGGAATAAGAACCGCCAAGTCCTACAGATAACCCATGACTATCTTCATCATCGAGGCTCACATGCGAACTGGCAATAAAATGAAAAGAATTGCTTTTATAAGCGCCTGATAAACCTTTATCCTGCAGAAATAAAAATCCGCCGCCAATATAGTTGGTTTCCTTGCCCGGCTGTTTAAATAGTTTACCGTCAAACGATATGGAAGTAGTGGTTAATGGCTCTAATCCTTCACCAATCCACTGGCTCCGGCGGTTGCCCACTATGCGCCAGGTAGCATCTCCGTTACCTGCAAGTGCAGGGTTCACACTCATAGGTGATGAATAAAACTGCGAGAACACGGGGTCCTGTGCAATCGCTGCTGCATGGCAGAAGCAAATTGCTGTCGCAGTTACAAAAAGTTTTTTCACATATCTACTCATAAAAAATAAATCAGCGTAATAAAAGTGTTTCCCCTGTTTTTTGAACCAAACTGCCATCCGCAGCTATGCCTGTTGATACCCAGATATAAATTGCCATTGGCTGTGGTGTTCCGCTTAGGCTTCCGTTCCAGCCAACATCAGGATTATTGGTTTCGAATAATAATTTTCCAAAACGGTTATACACCTTAAAGTACTGGAAGGTTTTTATACCTGCCAGGTAAGGATATAAAATATCGTTTATGCCATCTCCGTTAGGCGTAAAGGATTTGGGCACCAGTATGTCTACCATTTTATCATCAAACACCCTTACTAAAACAGAATCCTGGGTAATACAACCTGCAGGTGAAATAAGATTCACATAATAATCCTGTGTTATCTGGTAATTAAAATTAACTGAGGCGCTATCCGGAAAATCTATCCCTCTTGTTGGTGTCCACAGGTAACGATATCCCGGGATACTTCTGACAGCAATAGGCGTAGACACTCCTTTGTATGCACTAACAGAAGGCATGCGCACAGCAGCAATTGGAAACTGAACATTAATAGTTGTATCTATTGATGTGGCATAGGCCTGGCAATACAATTGTGTTGCCGTTAATTTAATATGCCTGCTTCCGGCTTTTGGATAAGTATCGGCTGTATGGAATGTTTGGCTGGTAGTACTATCGCCCAGATCCCATAACCATTGTGTGGCACCGATATATGTTGTATCTGTTAAATTAGTAAAATGAATAGGGATATTGATACAATAAGAATCAAAACTGAAATTCAGCTTCGGCTTGGCAATAACTATTAATGAAGCGGGCGGAGAAGCTGTGTCTACACAACCATATTGATTGGTTAATACAGCATTATAATTTCCTCCCAACAGCGTTGAAAGAGAATCTGCCGTTGCGCCGGGTATCGGAACCCTGTTTCTTGTCCATTGATAAAGTAATGTATCTGTTGGCGGGTAGCTTACCAATAATGTATCCGGAATATTATTACAGATATAAGTGCCGTGCAATGATTTGATCTGCCCAATAGGCAATGGATTTATTTTCTGAACAAACACTGCCGTATCGGTACTGTCAACACAGGCAAGATCATTCACATACGTGATCTCCAGTTTACGTGTTGGCACAACAGGTAAAGAAGGAAGTATCCAGGTGTATGGTGAAGTAGTAATGCCGGTTTGTGTATGCGGCACATTATTATCTAAATAGTTAAAACTCCATGGTGCTGTTCCAACAAAGCTCACAGATAGAGTATCAAAAGGATCGCGGCAAACAACCGGTTTGCCAGTGATGGTTGCTTTTGGTACAGGCGATACATTCACTGTTGCAGTAAACGGACTGCCGCTACAACCCGTATTAAACGGAACCACATTATATACAATTGTAGCAGTTGCCGATGTTGTATTGGCCAGGGTTTGGCCTACAATTGTTTGACGGCTGCTTTTTGCACTGCCCCCTGTTACAGAACCGGGAATGGTAGCAACAGGCGTAATCCATGTATAAGTAGTGTTTGGAGGAACAGTAGTGGGTGTAAGATTAAATGCTGTTCCGCTGCAGATCACTGCCGAGCTGTTGGCAACAGGAGCCAGTGGAACACCTACTGTTTCTACTAAGGTAAAGTCGGGGCCAATGCAACCTGCTGCACTTGGTGTAATGGTATATACCACCTGGGCAATAGCAGTACCCGTTACAAATAAAGATTGGGAAATGGTTGAACCGGGTATTGATTGTGCCTGGCGGCCGATTGTTGTTCCAAATGGCACACTCACAGGCGTTGGCCAGGTATAGGTTGTATTAGCCGGCACCGGACCGGGTACAATGGTGAATGCAGATCCGGTACAGATGGTATCTGTCATATTATTGATAAAAGGCACGGGCTTAACAGGCACTGCCAGTGTAAAAATATTGCCCGCACATCCTGCTGTTGAAGGAACAACAGTATAGGTTGCAGTATCAGTAAGGTTATTGGTACTGTTTAATGTTTGACTGATGATTGGTTGACTGATCGGTTGTCCGCTGCCACCACTTAAACTATTAACAGGACCCGACACAGGATTACTCCATGTATACGTAGTACCGGTTGGTACAGAAGCCGAAGAATAACTAAATGCTGTTCCGCTGCAAACAGGCGTTAATAACTGGTTAGGTATTACCGGCGTTGGTTTTACAGTTACAGCTACTGTAAAAGATGCACCGGTACAACCATTGGCAACCGGTGTTACGGTATAAGTAGCTACGCCGGAATTGAGGGTTTGATTGCTCACTAACTGACTGACGCTGTTTTGAGGCACACTCTCTGGCGCTACACCGTTAATAGATCCGGCAGGGTTAACACCCGGCAGGCTCCATGTATATTGCGTACCTGCGGGTACATTAACAGGGATCACATTAAAACTGGTATTGCCGCAAATGGTTGTTGTTTGATTAACTGCATTAGGTGTAGGGTTCACCGTTACACTAACAATTTGTGTATTGGTACAGCCATTGGCTGTTATGGTATAATTGTAAGGAACACTAACAGGATTAATAGTTGTATTCACCAACACTTCTGAGGGGTTGATCAAACCCGATCCTGCTCCCGGACCGTTACTGATTGATGGCAATACACTTCTGTTCCAACTGAAAGCAGCGCCCGCAGAAGCAGAAGCCGGTGTATAATTAAAAGTTGATCCGCTACAGATAGCAGCAGGTGTAAGCGTACTGCTTAACACAGGAGCCGGACTAACAGATACAGTAACCGTTTGAATATTCACACAGCCATTAGGTGTATTGAGTGCATAGGTATACGAAACAGATACAGCCTGAGACGTAATATTGATCAGTGTTTCATTCGGGTTGTTGATACCACTGGCTGCAGGGTTACTGATGCCTGTTGTGGCAGATCTTGTCCAACTGAAAGAGGTACCCGGTGTATTACTGGCCGGTGTATAACTAAACAACGTATTACTGCAAACAGCCGGCGCTGCCAGGCTGCTGCTTAAAACAGTACTGGTATTTACAGTTACTGATAAGGTGAATGAGGTTCCCGTACAACCATTGGCAGACGGCGTAACAGTATACGTTGCCTGCGCAGGGCTGTTTGTAGAATTATTTAATGTTTGCGTAATATTATTTTGCGGAATAGCCTGCGCCGAACCACCGGTAACAGAGAATACAGGGTTATAGGTTGGTGAGCCCCATGTATACGTAGTATTGGCGGGAACATTGGTTGGACTAACTGTGAACGCAGCACTGTTACAGGCACTGGCTACCTGGCTGCCAACACTCGGTGTAGGATTTACTGATACATTAACCGTTTGAGTATTGGAACAACCATTGGCTGTAATGGTATACACATACGGAACAACTATTGTATTGATACCTGTGTTTACCAATACCTCAGCAGGATTACCGGTACCTGAACCCGCACCATTACTGATGAAAGGTATTACCGCCCTGCTCCATGTAAAAACAGAACCGGCAACAGCCGATGTAGGAACATAATTAAATGTTGCACCACTGCATATTGCACTGGGCGATGCACTGCTAAGCACCGGCAATGGATTAACTGATACAGTAACTGATTGTGTATTCACACAACCATCAGGTGTATTAAGTGCATAACTATAGGTTACTGAAACAGCAGTACTCAACGTATTGATCAATGTTTCATTGGGGTTGTTGGTACCGCTTGCTACCGGGTTACTGATCCCGTTTACAACTGCTCTTGACCAACTGAATGTGGTACCTACCGTAGTACTGGTGGGTATGTAATTAAATACCGTGTTACTGCAAATTGCAGCAGGGTTTACACTACTGCTCAAAGTGGTAATACTATTCACGCTCACTGCTAAAGTAAACGTACCCCCAACACAACCATTGGCAGCAGGCGTTACTGTATATGTAGCTGTTCCCAGGCTGGATGTTGAATTGGTCAGAAACTGACTAATACTGTTTTGCAGAACCGGTTGTGCAGAACCGCCACCTACAGAACCGGCAGGGCTTATAACCGGGTTACTCCATGTATATTGGGTACCGGCAGGCACATTTGCAGGGGTTACCGTAAAAGAACTGTTGCTACAGCTCACAGCGGTCTGGTTGGCAATATTGGGTGCCGGATTAACCACTACATTCACTGTTTGATTATTGGTACAACCATTGGCAGTAAGTGTATACACATAAGGAACAGTAACTGCACTGTTACTTGTGTTTACAAGAATTTCTGCCGGGTTACCCACACCCGATCCTGCACCATTGGAAATAGAAGCAACAACAGCCCTGCTCCAATTAAAGGTGATACTGCTGGTGTTAGACGTAGGAGCATAGGTAAATATCGCCCCGCTGCAAATTGCAGCAGGTGTTAATGTACTGCTTAATACGGGTGACGGACTCACAGACACATTAACCGTTTGCGTGTTCACACAACCATTGGGTGGTGTAAGCGTATAAATATAACTTACAGTAACGGCACTCGTAGTAGTATTGATCAGTGTTTCATTTGGATTATTGGTGCCGCTGGCAGATGCATTAGATATTCCTGCAACTGCAGCCCTTTGCCAGCTAAACGATGTACCTGCCGTATTGCTTAATGGTGTGTAACTGAAAACCGCATTACTGCAAACAGGCAATGGAGATAAGGTACTGCTTAAAGAGGTTACAGGGTTTACAGTTACTGTAACCTGCTGTGTATTGGTACAACCATCAGGAGTGGTTAAGGTATAAGCATAATGAGCAACAAGCGGAACGCTGGAACTATTGGTTAATGCTTCCTGTGGATTTCCTGTACCGGTATTTGTTGCAGGTGTGATACCGTTGGTAAAATATCTTGTCCATGCATAAGTAACACCTGCCGAAGAGCTGGCAGGCGTATAATTAAAGGTAGCGCCACTGCATATTGCCGGTGGTGTTAAATTGTTTAATACCGCAGTAGTTCCTGCACCGGTAACCGTAACCTGAACATGAAAATTAGTACCCACACAACCATTGGTACTTGGTGTAACAGTATAGTCAACCACTCCCTGTGTACCATTATTGGTTAATGCCTGGCCAACATAAAACTGGCCAACAGTAACAGCACTGCCACCTGTTACTACACCGCCGGAAACAAAACCGGGCGTTGCCCATGTATATAAAGTTCCGGTTGGCGCATTATTAGGGGCCGCAATGAATGTGTTTCCACTGCAGGAACTAACAGCAAGGTCGGCAATATTGGGAGTAGGATTTACAACTACGTTTACAAGTTGAGATACACTAACACAGGAAGTTAGTCCGTCAGTAACCGTATACACATAAGTAACTGTTTTAGCCTGGTTAGTTGTGTTTACCAATACCTCCGAAACATTACCTGTACCACTTCCCGCTCCAGCACTAATACCATTAACAATAGCCCTCGACCAGCTAAAAGTCGGACTTGAACTGGTAGAAGCCGCAGGTGTATAATTAAACGTATTACCACTGCAAATAGAAGGCGGATTAAAAGAACTGGTTAATGTTGGTTTTGGATTTACAGCAACAGTAATAGTTTGGTTATTACTACAACTATTGGCGCTTAGTGTAAATACATAATTTACATTGATGGCGCTGGTGGTTGTATTGATCAATACCTCGTTAGGATTATTCGCTCCCTGGTTAGCCGTATTACTGATACCGGTAAAAGCAGTTCTGCTCCAGTTAATACTGGTTCCGGATGTTGAACTGGTAGGTCCGTAGTTAAATGCAGTACCACTGCACATCGCAGCAGGAGCAACATTACTATTGTTCAAAACCGGCAATGGATTTACAGGTACTGTAACTAAAAAAGAGTTGCCGGTACAGCTACCAGCGGCTGGTGTAACCGTATAAGTAACTGTTGCCTGGCTGGTGGTTGGATTGGTTAAGGTTTGCCCGATAAAAATTTGTGGAGTGGCCTGTGCACTGGTACCTGTTACAGCACCAACCGGACTAACCGCAGGCGTTGTCCAGGTATATTTTGTATTAGATGGAACATTTGATGGAATAATATTAAAAGCAGATCCGCTGCAAATAGTTGATGAGAGATTGGTTACAGCAGGAACAGGATTAACCGTTATCACCAGTTGAAAACTGGTTGACACCGATGTAGTTACCGTATAGGTAGCAGTAGCAGGTGAAGTGGTATTATTGGTCAGCGTTTGTGCTACACTGGATTGGCCCGATAAAGCAGTACCATTGGGTATAGCCCCTGCAGGGGAAATAATGGGGGCAGACCATGTATAAGTTTCTCCCACAACAAAGCCCGGCTCATTAAAATTTACCGCAGTTCCGCTACAGGTAGTAGCAGTATATGATTGTGCAAAAGAGGTATTGAACGAAACAAGCAGAATAACAGCAATACTGACTTTCTTCAGCTGAAAATACTTTCGAAAACTGCAAAGCCTGGCTTTCCGGATGATACTGATCATAGGACTTGAATAAAAAGGATATGGATAAATTTAGTTAAAAAGGGTTCCCCACCAAATTTTTTCACTTTCACAATAGCCTATCTATCCCTGTGGGATGCCTTCTTAATAGATAGATAACATTAAAAGCAGATTTGTTGCCCGGAACTTCTTTCCAACTGGTTTTTATTTATACAGCAGCAATATATATGTAAAAATAAAATGTAAAATTCCTCATTTATCTATGTTTCTCCAAACCGTTAATAAAGATTCATCTAACATTTGTTAGCAAAATCAGCCATCTGTTCTTGTTTTATCCGGCACCACTTCAAAAAACCGGGCCATCCAAAAAGACAAGGTTCTGAAATCTGATGTAAATTGGTTGTCTCATAAATATCAAACAGTGGCTCATACAGAACAGGCATTAGAACAATTGCAAAAATTCATAACAGCTATTCATCCGTTAAATGAGGAAGAATGGAATGATTTTGCTTCCATCTGGCAACCTTTTACTGCTCCAAGAAAAACAATACTCACGGCCGCAGGCGATACAGAAAAGTATCTCTACTTTGTTACCGAAGGCATACAACGCGCTTTTTATCTTGGCGATGATGAGAAAGAAGCCACCATCGTATTCACTTACCCATATTCATTTTCCGGTGTAGCCGATTCTTTTTTATTACAGCAACCCTCAAAATATTTTCTTGAAACCTTAACCAAAAGCGAATTCATACGCACCACCTTCCACCAGGTGCAGGAGCTGATGGACCGTTATCATAATTTTGAAAAACTGATCCGCAAAGCCACCAGTTATTCTTTAGCCGGTGTGCTGGAAAGACAGATCGAATTACAATGCTTCTCTGCAGAACAGAAATTCAAAACACTGCTCAAAAGAAGCCCGCATGTATTAACCATGATCCCGCATAAATACCTTGCCTCTTACCTTGGGATTGATGCAACAACTTTTAGTAAGTTGTTGGGAACAGTGAGGGTGTGAGGGGGAGTTTGGAGTCTGGAGTTAGGAGTCTGGAGTTTGGAGTAAAAAAACAGACTCCAGACTCCTAACTCCAAACTCCAGACTGAATAAAATCTTCGCCTGCACCAAGATTTATCTACTCATTACTTCCCAGCTTTGTGTTAATAAAACAAATCAACTATGCCGGTTTATTTATCACACGCACTAATAGACTCTTTAATTGTACAAACAGAATCTTTTCTCAACAAAGCTGTTAGCGAATGGCAGATGCTGTCGCAGCAACAGTTTGGGCATAAGCCTTCACCTGAAAAATGGAGCGCCAACCAGTGCCTGATGCACCTGAATAGTTATGGGCGTTATTATTTGCCCATCATCGAAAAGGGGATTGAGGATGCTGTAAAAAAAACTCAGCAGGCTTCCACGCATTTTAAGGCCGGATGGCTGGGTAATTATTTTACTGCAATGATGTTACCAAAAACAGATGGCATTCCTGCCAAAAAAATGTCCTCTCCTAAAGACCATGCGCCACAAACCAATAACAACAGTGATGCAGTGATCGCCGAATTTATTGAGCAGCAGGAAAAATTGTTGCAATTATTGCACAAAGCAAAACAAATAGACCTGAACAAAGTACGAATTCCCATCTCCATCTCTAAGTTCATTAAACTGAAACTCGGAGATACTTTTCTGTTCCTCATCGCACATAACTACCGCCATGTATTACAGGCTGAGCGGGCATTACAGCATACAGGTGTTCATTTGAAAGAAGTAGGTGTGTTTGCAGTGAGTGGGATAAAATAATTAGCGGATTATAAACCGTGCCTTTGTGCCTTGGTGTGAAAATATAACCCACACCAAGGCACAAAGGCACGGTTTGATTTGCCGACATTCCATCCAATCCGTCAATCCGCAATCCGCTAATCCGCCAATAATCTATTTATTTAATCCCCGCCTTATCTATAAATATCCAGCAACCCATCCGGCAAGGTTACATACACTTCTTTCTTTTTATGATCAATGCCGTCAAGGGTTTCTGCGTGTAAAGGGATCAAAGCTTCTTTACCATCAAGGCTGATGCGCAGTAATACCTGGTGTGGTTGTTCAATCACTTCTTCAATGGGCCCCAGGTTCCCTTCATCATCACTGATCAATTGATACCCTAATAAAGAAATGGGTGAGGTTTTATCGGCCAGCTTGCGAAAATCATCATGCAGCAGCCAGGCATTTTTGGTAGCAAGCCTGTTGGCCGATTCGCGTGTATCAATGCCTTCCAGTTTTACATAGGTCTCTTCATGGTCTTTGGCTTTGGAGCTTTCTACAAAATAAGGCAGGTAAGAGCCTTTGTTCATTTCAATAAAAATGGCTTCTATTCCTTTCAGCATGGTTTTCTTACCCAATGCATGTTTGAGTATGACCTCGCCTTTCAATCCAAAACTGGCCACTATTTTTCCTATGTTGATGTATTCGTTCATTGAGTGCAAATTACAATTAGTGCGTTGTAAAAAATCATAAACAACATCCGGTCATTGCGAGGAACGAAGCAACCTGTGCTACAAAATTCAGTCAGCCTGCTATTTGTGACTCAGATTGCTTCGTTCCTCGCAATGACGGACAAAAAAATCCCGAAACTTTCATTTCGGGATTTGTAATCAGAATATTGTCAGCCGTTCTCTTAAGCTTCAGCAGCGCCTTCAGATGCAGCTTCTTCCTGCTTTGGTTCCACTTTCTTAACAACCGGAACATAAGCTTTCTTAGCTCTCTGCGTGTTTCTGTGCTCACTGGAACGACGGGTAATGTTAGCTTCGTGCTCTTCATGCCATGCCTGAAATTTGGTCATAGCTGCGGCCTGGTCAAACAATCCCAGATTCACACCTCTTAACAGGTGTTTCAGGTACAATACTCCCTTGAAAGAGAGAATTCGGCGTACAGTATCGGTGGGTTGAGCACCTTTGTTCAGCCACTCCAGCGCCTTCTGACGGTCTAACTGGATTGTTGCCGGTACTGTAAGTGGATTGTAAGTTCCAACTTTCTGGATGAACTTACCATCTCTTGGTGCACGAGCATCGGCCACTACTATAAAGTAGAAGGGACGCTTTTTACTACCGTGTCTCTGTAGTCTCATTTTTACTGCCATGTTAAATAGAAATTTAACGTTAGGAATTTGGTTAATCCGACTAAGAATAGCCGGACGGCAAATGTAAAGGGAAAAGAGAATTATTCCAAGTATCTACGTAAAGGAATTGTTATAATACTGTTTTTCAGGCAGTTGTACAGGTCCCGGCACCGCTTGCGTCGCACACTTGTGCGCTGGGAACGCTATTCGGCGTCATTGCGAGGAACGAAGCAATCTGTGTCACAAATAGCAGCCAGACTGAATTTTGTAGCACAGACTGCTTCGTTCCTCGCAGTGACGATTACCGCCTCATCCCGGGAAACCTTCCGCCCATCGGCATATTGTTCATCATTTTCATCATCTGCTTCATCTGCTCAAACTGCTTCATAAAAGCATTTACTTCGGCCATATCCTTACCGCTTCCTTTGGCAATCCGTTGCTTTCTTGACGGGGTTAATGAATCCGGGTTGGCTCTTTCAAAAGGTGTCATTGAACTGATCATCGCTTCAATGCCTTTAAAAGCGTCATCCTTGATATCAATATCTTTCATAGCCTTACCTACCCCGGGTATCATTCCCATCAGGTCTTTCAGGTTACCCATGCGTTTGATCTGTTGCAACTGGTCCATAAAATCCTGGAAATCGAACTGGTTTTTCCTGATCTTTTTTTCCAATCTTTTAGCTTCTGCCTCATCATATTGCGCCTGCGCTTTTTCTACCAGGCTGGTAATATCACCCATGCCCAATATCCGCTGCGCCATACGGTCTGGATAAAACACATCCAGCGTATCCATCTTCTCTCCACTGCTTACAAACTTAATCGGTTTGTTCACCGTGTATTTGATAGACAATGCCGCACCGCCTCTTGTATCACCATCTAATTTCGTTAATACCACGCCGGTAAAATCCAACCGGTCGTTAAAGGCTTTGGCAGTGTTCACTGCATCCTGTCCTGTCATCGAATCCACTACAAACAATATCTCTGCAGGGTTTACGGCTGCTTTAATATTGGCCACTTCCGTCATCATCACTTCATCAATAGCCAAACGGCCCGCAGTATCTATGATGATCACATTTTTATTTTTCGACTTCGCTTCTTTGATCGCATTCTGTGCTATCTCAACCGCATTCTTATTCTCCCTTTCACTATACACATCAACACCTACCTGTTCTGCAAGAACAGTTAACTGGTCAATAGCCGCCGGACGATAGATATCACCCGCTACCAATAAAACAGACTTGCCTTTTTTGGTTTTGAGATAATTGGCCAGTTTGCCGGTAAACGTTGTTTTACCACTACCCTGCAAACCTGCAATCAGAATAATGGCAGGGTTACCACTGATGTTGAATTGTGCTTCGGTACCTCCCATCAGCTCTGTCAATTCATCCTGCACAATCTTAACCATTAACTGTCCCGGGCTGATGGCATTAAGTACTTTCTCGCCTGTTGCTTTCTCTCTTACTTTATCGGTAAATTCTTTGGCTATTTTAAAGTTTACATCCGCATCTATCAATGCACGGCGGATATCTTTTACCGTATTGGCAATATTGAGGTCGTTAATACGTGCTTCGCCTTTCAGGTTTTTAAAGGCCGATTCAAGCTTCTCACTTAAAGAATTAAACATGGATCACTGATTATTATGATTTCGATATGATTTCGCTGATTATCATGATTTCGCTGATTATTGATTGGAGCGAAACTTTTTATAAACTATTATTTACAAATCTTTTTACCTGCAAACTTTCTGTTCCAAAATTCACTAATAATCCAACTTCCAGATTAAAAACTTTCGGGTAGTTAATCACCTGGTTGAAATGTATTTTCTCCAACTGACTTACTACTTTCAATTCAATTAACACCTTTTCATTCACCAATACATCCACCCTTTTCTTTCCGATAAGTTTTCCTTTATAATGAACCGACATTTCTTTCTCACTCTCATAAGCAAGTCCATTTTCTGATAATTCCAGCAATAAAGCTCTATGGAAAATATTTTCTGTGAAATTTCCTCCTCCCAGGCTTTTATGGACTGTTATGGAAGCACCAATGATTTTTTCAGTTATATCAGAATATTTATAGTTATCTATCATAACCAATAAATAAAAAAGTGAATACAACCAAGGTCATATTCACTCATGGAGTGCAAATATAAATTCTGGCATTGATAGACCCAATGATTTTACTGAAAAGGGTGCAAATACTTAGTAATTAACGCAGAATCTGCGTTAATTACTATCGGAAAGAAAAAAAATCATACCAATCATATAAAAATCATAAGCATCCAGATCATCCGAGATAAAAACGCAGATGCTTACTCCTATTCGTACTTCTGAGCTTTGTGATAGCCTTATCCTTGATCTGCCTTACCCTTTCCCTCGTTAAATGAAACCTTTCACCAATATCTTCAAGGCTCAGCGGGTGATCAACGCCGATGCCAAAAAAATAACAAACCACATCTTTCTGCCTTTCTGTAAGTGTGCAGAGGCTGCGCTCTATCTCCATTCTCAACGATTCGTAATGAACCAGTTTTTCATCTGTGCGCTCAGCATTCGGGTTTTCCATCAGGTCTAATAAAGTGCCGTCTTCACCATCAGACAAAGGCGTATCCATGCTGATATGCCGGAAACCAACGCTCATGGTAGCGGTTACTTCATCAATACCTATTTCAAGAATATCGGCCAGTTCTTCGGGTGTTGGTTCACGCTCAAACTCCTGCTCCAGTTGCTGATACGCTTTGCTGATGCGGTTTGTGAGGCCCACCTTGTTCAGCGGCAAACGCACAATACGGCTCTGCTCGGCCAATGATTGCAGTATGCTCTGACGTATCCACCAAACAGCATAAGAGATAAATTTAAAACCCCTTGTTTCATCAAAGCGAAGCGCTGCTTTGATCAGGCCCAGATTGCCTTCATTGATCAGATCGGGCAGGGTTAACCCCTGGTTTTGGTACTGCTTGGCAACAGATACCACAAAACGAAGATTGGCTTTTACCAGCCGGTCAAGCGCAGGCTGGTCGCCCTCGCGGATGCGCATCGCTAAAGCAACTTCTTCTTCAGGACTTATGAGCTCTACTTTCCCGATTTCCTGCAGGTATTTCTCAAGGCTTTGCGATTCACGATTGGTGATCGACTTGGTAATTTTGAGCTGACGCATACTCATAATAAGCAGGTTTTGATGCTATGTTAGTATTGGTATAAAACCTTTCTATCGGAACTGAGCGGGCGAAATCGGGGGCACACAATCACTTGTAAAGCAATTTAAGATTTTTTTAAAACTTATCAAAAAATATATTTTTCGCAAAAAATTGAAAATCAATTATTTACAGAGGGTCTCTTTGCAGATTTTCTTCGGGTAGCCTCGAATCGGCACTCATTACCAAAAAAACATTTGGATGCGAGGGATTATTTAATATTATTGCATGCCTACGACAGATTGTAGGTTAAAGAGATTGTAATGAGTAAGAAGCAACTATTTACGTTGGAATTTCCGGTTCGCTGTTCGCCAGGTATTTTATTCGAGTTTTTGGCCACTCCCGCAGGCTTGCAGGAATGGTTTGCTGATAAAGTGGATGAATGGGAAAATGTATACAGCTTTTCATGGGGTAATGGCGCTCCGGATAAAGCGGAAGTGATAGACAAAGAAGAAGATAAATTTATCCGCTATCACTGGTTACATACCGATAAGAATGAGTATTTCGAGTTCAGGATCGAAAAAACAGAAATATCCAACCAGACCATTTTGGTGATCAAGGATTTTGCAGAAAAAAATGAAGTGAAGGATCAGAGCCAGTTATGGCAATACCAGATCAAAGATCTTTTTCACAGGCTTGGTGGCGCATAAGTATTATTAAACAGCCAACATTCGGGTTATTGCTGCATAAGCATCCGCAAAGAATTTTTCAAGATCATCCCAATCCTGCAGGCTGGCCTTTTGGGCCAGTTTGATAAAGGGTAATGAGGCAACTGATTGGTTTTTCCATTCAGACAAAGGCAGATAATTATCCTTCCTGAAATGGTGCTGCCATGGACCTTTGTTGATGCAGATATACCAGCCTGCATCGTCTCCTCCCATTTCATCAATATATTTTTGTACAGAACCGGCAAACTTTTCCCTGAAGCGGCCCGACAACTGAAGCGTGATACTGCAAAAATTACCCCACCAGAAAAAAGAACGGATAGCAAATACATCATCCCCCGCAAAATACCGCGGATGATCCAGCATAACCCATGGCAACCCTTCATATTGCTCGCCTTTGGATATTTTTGGTGAGCGGAAATCAATGCCATGACCGGTGATGGAAGGATTGTTTTCAAGTACCGTTTTATACGCTTCACTAAGGCTGCCAAAAAGGGTATATACTTTTTGAATGATGGTATTCTTTGTTAAAATCCAACCGGCATCATTTACCAGTTCCAGTTCCTTTGGTGAAAGCGTTACTTTTGCAGGGCTCATCAGACAATATTAAGAAAGGACAAAGTGATAAAAAAACTTGACATACTCATCATACGGTCGTTCATCGGACCTTTTATTGCTGCATTTGCCATTTCGCTGTTTGTGCTTACCATGCAGTTTTTCTGGTTGTATATTGATGACCTGGTGGGCAAAGGTCTTGATCTGTTCACTATTTTAAAACTGGTAGGACTGGTAACATTGTTCTGGGTGCCTACTGCCCTGCCGCTGGCATTGCTGTTCTCTTCCATCATGACATTTGGTAACCTGGGCGAAACTTTTGAGCTGGTGGCCATCAAAGCAGCGGGTATTCCTTTGCTGCGTTTTATGCGGCCGCTCACTATCATCACCATTTTCATCAGCGGGCTGGCATTTCTTTTCGCAAACAATATCATCCCTGTAACACAAAAAAAATTATCGGCTTTAAAATATGATATCATTGTTTCAAAGCCTGCTTTTGATATTAAAGAAGGGATCTTTTATGATAAGATAGGCGGGTATGTGATTAAACTGGGAACGAAAGAAAAGAACGACAGCGTTATTCATAACGTGGTGATCTTTGAAAAAGGAAATATGCTGCAGGATAATATGCTGATAGCAGAAAGCGGTGTGATGCGCCTTACCAAAGACAAGAAATTCCTTGAATTTATTTTAAAGAACGGATGGCGTTATGAAGAAAAGGGTTCACGCGGTACCACTAATACACAGTTTACGAGGATGGGCTTTAAGGAGTACAAAAAAGTGTTCGATCTGAAGAGTTTCCAGATGAACAAATCGGGCGACAGCGCTTTTTATGATCCTAAAATGCTGAGCATCCGTCAACTAAACCAGGCTATTGATTCTTTGCATAATGTTGATACTTTTTATTACAAAAAATCATTAAAAGAGGTATCACCCTATATCCGTTTTACGCGTTATATGGATACCGGCTGGATAGCAAAAGATACTTTCAAACTCAGAAAGGCTACACAATTCAGCCAGTTAATTCCAGATTCGATCAGGCAGGCTGTGATGGAGGCTTCCATCAGCCAGATCAACAGTATCAGAGGTAATGTGAGTGTGTTGGCTACAGATTATACAGAAAAATACAAATCGCTGCGGCTGCATGAAATTGAATGGCACAGAAAGTTCACACTCTCTGCCGCCTGCCTCGTTTTGTTTTTGATCGGTGCGCCATTGGGCTCTATCATCCGTAAAGGCGGGCTGGGTACCCCATTGGTATTTGCCATCATCTTCTTTGTTATCTTCCACTTATTCAACACGTTTGGTGAGAAATTTGTGAAATCGGATTCTACCAGTCCGCTCTTAGGCATGTGGCTTTCTACCTTTATCCTGATCCCTATCGGCGCTTTTCTCACCTTTAAAGCCATGAGGGATTCACAATTATTTAACCAGGAATTCTATTACAGATCTTTCAAACAGTTGCGGAGTTTTTTGGCTAATTTTAAGTTCACAAAAAAATCATCCTAAAATTTTATTCTATGTTAAAACATAATCCGGGCCGTCGTGAGTTTATAAAAACCACGGGCAAAGCAGGCGTTGCCGCAGGTATTGCATTAACTGTTTTACCATCGTGGGCAGAAGCCGGTATGGCAACTGCTGCTACAGGTTTTACCCAACAGCCTTTACCTTACGATTATAAAGCGTTGGAACCTGTGATAGATGCTATGACGATGGAGATACATTACAGCAAACATGCTGCTGCTTACGCTAAAAACCTGGCCGAAGCCTGTACGGCAGAAAAAATAGATACCGGTAATACTAAACTGGAAGACGTACTGCATAATATTTCAAAATACTCAGCCAAGATGCGGAACAATGGCGGCGGGCATTACAACCATGAGCTGTTCTGGCAATGTATGAAGCCCGGCGCAGCTACTAAACCCGAAGGAAAATTAGCGGCGGCCATTGACCAGTCGTTCGGATCATTCGATGCATTTAAAACACAGTTTACCGATGCGGGCAAAAACCGTTTTGGAAGCGGATGGGCATGGCTGGTTTTAAACGGAGATAAAAAACTGATCGTAGGCTCAAGCGCTAACCAGGATAACCCTTTAATGGACATCAGTGATCTTAAAGGAACACCATTACTCGGATTAGATGTTTGGGAACATGCCTATTACCTGAAATACCAGAACAAACGCCCCGACTATATTAATAACTGGTGGAATGTGGTGAACTGGGAATTTGTGCAGAAGCGTTTTGAGCAGGGATAATATTCAATTCAAAAGTCAAAAGTAAAAATTCAAAAAATAACCTCTTTTGAATTTTTACTTTTGACTTTTTACTTTCTAATATAAGATTCATGAAAACTATAGCCAAATGGGTAGATGGCCTTGCATTTGACGCAACAGCCGATACAGGCCAAACAGTAAGAATTGATACAACTGTTGAAGGTGGCGGATCAGGAAGCGGAATGAATCCGAAGAAAATGTTACTGGGAGCGTTGAATGGCTGCAGCGGAATGGACGTGGTAGATATGCTTAAAAAAATGAAAGTGGCTTTTACCAAATTTGAGATAGAGGCAGAAGCGGAACAAACAGAAGACCATCCCAAAGTTTTTACATTTATCAAAATGACTTACCGGATAGATGCAAAACCAGATGACCTCGACAAAGTAACAAGGGCTGTAACCTTATCGCAGGATAAATATTGCGGCGTTTCGGCCATGCTGGCAAAGCACTGTGCAATCACTTATACAATAGAGTTGATATAATGTAGATACAGTGGCAAAAATAATTTCTACATTTGCCGCAAATCTTTTCTTCTGCAATCAGCCAAACAAAATTTCCGCGTTCAACTCTGGATCACTTCACTGAGTGTGGTGTTGTTCCTTACAAAGATTATCGCTTATCAATTTACCCACTCACTGTCCATCCTTTCTGATGCCCTGGAAAGTATTGTAAATGTGATAGCCGGCTTTATAGGTCTCTATAGCTTATATATTGCCGCCAAACCACGGGATATGGAACATCCCTATGGGCATGGCAAAGCAGAGTTTGTATCTGCCGCCATAGAAGGGGGGCTGATTGTCGCAGCAGGCATCATGATCGTTTATGAAACCATTCTGAATTTTGTTCAGGAAAGCCCGCTGCAAAAACTGGATACGGGTCTATACCTTATCGGCCTTACTGCGGCGATCAATTTTATTGCGGGAAGCATTTGCATTAAAATTGGCAAAAGAAACACCTCACTTGCCCTGCAGGCCAGCGGTAAACATTTACAGGTAGACACTTATTCCACGGTTGGAATTATTGCCGGACTGGTTATCATATTACTCACTAAGCTGTATTGGCTTGATAAGGTGATCGCGCTGGGTATGAGTGTGCTGATCATTTACAACGGGTATAAGATTATCCGCTCTTCGCTGGCAGGTATTATGGATGAGGCCGACATGAAATTACTCAACACCGTTATTAAGGTATTAAATGAACATAGGCGCGAAAACTGGATCGACCTGCATAATCTCCGCGTAATTAAATATGGCGCCCTGCTGCATGTTGACTGTCACCTCACTGTTCCCTGGTACCTGAATGTACATGAAGCTCACCGGGAAATAGATGAATTGGCCGCCCTGATCAAACAGGAATTTGGCGATGCCATTGAACTGTTTGTTCATACCGATGGCTGTATGCCTTTTAGCTGCACTATCTGCACCAAAACAGACTGTACCGCCCGTGAGCAACCCATGAAAAGCAGGTTAGAATGGACCTTGCAAAATATTATTTCGAATAAAAAGCATCAGTTGTGAGGGATGTGAGGCGTGAATCGTCAATCGTTAGTGGTGAGTGAATATGATTTGGCAAATTGACTATTTCTTAGGTGAATTCCAGGGGGTTGGCTTACTCTTTCCTTCATATTACTTACGCCGGTTATTATACTTCAACATTCCTTTTGCCCCACCGGCAAAGTTCATGTAACTGGCAAACCAGGCTTTGACCACTTTCGGACAAACTATATTCAACTTTTAAAGGAACCTGCTGAAATATTTTTTTTTGTAACAGCCCCGATCTTACAAGTTCATTTAAACTTTGTGACAACACATTATCTGATATTCCGTCAAGCCCTTCTTTTAAGGCTGAAAAGCGACAAACATCGCTTTCAATAAGCAGTAGTATTTCCGGCACCCAGCGTTTGCCAATGATCTTTATAACTTTATTTATAACACATCTCTCTTCTAAAAAAGTTTCATTCATAAAATTCGTAGAGTTTATTTTCCTGGTACCCATACTCATAAATTTATTAGTATCTAATAAAAACTATCGTAAGTGTGATTCTCAAACGCCAATCTTAGTTTTGCGCAATAACCAAATAATATATTCAATGAGGATAAATGTAAAGATAATTAATGCTTTTAGTGTGAATAACCTTGGAGGCAATCCGGCAGGGGTGGTTTTAGATGCAGAAAAGCTTGACTCAGAAACAAAACAATTAATTGCAGCTAAACTGGGCATATCCGAAACAGCATTTGTTTCTACATCAGTTACAGCAGATTTTAAATTGGAGTTTTTTACGCCAACCAAACAAATTGCCCATTGCGGTCATGCAACAATTGCCACCTTCTCTTATTTGAAACAAATCGGGAAAATAAAAGCCAATCACTCCTCAAAAGAAACGATTGACGGGTTACGAAATATTTACTTTGAAGGGGACAATGCTTTTATGGAACAGAAATCACCCTCTTATCAAATTCCTAAAGAAAGTATAAACAACATCCTTACATCACTGAACTTAAAAACTGCTGATATTCCCACTGGCTTAATGCCAACGATTGTAAATACCGGGAACTCTTTCCTGATCATTCCGGTAAATAATGAAACTATTTTAAAAGAGATACAACCTGATTATGAAAAAATAAAACAGGTGTCTGAACAATATCATCTTATAGGTTATTATGCTTATACCTCAACAACTGACGATAAAAACGTTGATGCAACAAGCCGGATGTTTGCCCCATTGTATGGAATAGACGAAGAATCAGCTACAGGAATGGCAGCCGGCCCTTTAGGTTGTTTTCTGTATGATAATGGTATTGGGAAAACAAACATTAATATCCAACAGGGGAAATTCATGAATATCCCTTCTGCAAGTTTGTTGAAAATAAATATCAATATAAAGGAAGACAAAATAATAAATTTGTTTGCGGGCGGAAGCGCCTACACCTCTAATGAAGTAATCATTGAAATATAACAGCATCTTTAGTTATACTGCGGTATGGGTTAGCCTGCTGATTAATTCCATAAACGGTTGGAAATATTAGGATCTAATGATCTGATACATTCTTACCTTCGCCATAGTATCCTGATAAAGATTCATATAAATTATACATTCAATCAAAAAACCAGAGATCATGCAGATTTGGAAAGATTACCAGGAAAAAAACAAAGACCGTTTCCTGAACGAATTGCTTGAGTTATTGCGCATACCCAGTATCAGTGCACGCAGTGAACACAAAGATGATATGACCCGCTGTGCCGAAGCCGTGAAACAAAGATTACTGGAAGCCGGCGCCGATACAGTAACCATTTACCCAACAGCAGGCCACCCGGTGGTGTATGGCGAAAAAATATTTGATGCATCCAAACCAACCATACTGGTTTACGGGCATTATGATGTGCAGCCTGCCGATCCGCTGGAACTCTGGAACAGCGGCCCCTTTGAGCCGGTAATTAAAGACGGAAAAATATTTGCACGCGGCTCTGCCGATGATAAAGGCCAGTTTTACATGCACGTAAAAGCGCTGGAAACCATGGTAAAGACCAATACTTTACAGGCCAATGTTAAATTCATTATAGAGGGTGAAGAAGAAGTGGGCAGTCCTAACCTTGCCACTTTTGTAAAAGCCAATAAAGAATTATTAAAAGCCGATGTGATACTGATCAGCGATACTTCTATGCTGAGTATGGACACACCTTCTATTGATATAGGCGTTCGCGGACTGAGCTATATTGAAGTAGAAGTAACAGGCGCCAACCGCGATCTGCACAGTGGTGTATACGGCGGTGCAGTAGCCAATCCCGCCACTGTATTGGCAAGAATGATCGCAAGCTGCCATGATGAGAATAATCATATCACCATCCCCGGATTTTATGATGATGTAGTGGAAGCAACAGCAGAAGAAAGAGCTAAAATGGCCAAAGCACCGTTTAGTGAAGAAGCCTATAAAAAAGATCTTGGCATCAGCAGTTTATACGGGGAGAAAGGTTATACCACCAATGAAAGAACAGGCATCCGCCCAACACTGGAAGTAAATGGTATCTGGGGTGGTTATACGGGCGAAGGTGCTAAAACCGTTCTGCCTGCAAAAGCAACAGCAAAGATCTCGGCCAGATTGGTGCCTAACCAGTCATCAGCAAAGATCACTGAAAAAATACTCAACTATTTTAAAAGTATCGCTCCGGCAGGTGTAACAGTAAAAGCTGAAGAACATCATGGTGGCGAACCTTATATGACACCTATTGATTCTGATGCATACAAAGCAGCAGCCAAAGCCGTTCAGGCAACATTTGGTAAAGAGCCCATCCCTGTTCGCGGCGGTGGCAGTATCCCTATCTGTTCTTTGTTTGAAAAAGAGCTGGGACTGAAGATCGTATTTATGGGTTTTGGATTGGATAGCGATAACCTGCATAGTCCGAACGAAAAATATGAGCTGTTCAATTTCTACAAAGGCATTGAAACCATACCTTATTTTCATAAGTTTTATACAGAAGCTTTTGGAAAGTTTTAAAACTTTCCAAAAGCTTTTCTTAGTATGTCTGAAGAAAAAGAAAAACTACGCATTGATAAATACCTCTGGGCCATTCGTTTATTTAAAACAAGGAGCCAGGCCGGAGATGCCTGCGATAAAGGCAAGGTAAAATGCAAGGGGATTAATGTAAAAGCCTCTAAAATAGTAGCAGTAGGCGATGAATATGAGGTTAAGAATGAAGCCCGTAAATGGGTAATAAAAGTTACCGGGCTGTTACACAAACGTGTTCAGTATGCGGAAGCGATCAATTTTTATGTAGACATTACACCGGCAGAAGAACTGGACAGGATCAGGTTTGAAGCAGCCAGTTTCCAAACCGGCAAACGCCAAAGCAAAATTGGCCGCCCTACCAAGAGGGAAAGAAGAGACCTTGGTGGGTTTATGGATATATAGTTTTTGAAACAACCATCTGCTGCTAAAACAAATTCCCATCTTTAGGATCGTCCACTCACTGTCTGTGCAGGTATTCTGTATGTTTGCATCATGAACATCGATATCATCACCGTAGTTCCGGATCTGTTAGAAAGCCCTTTCAACCACAGCATTTTAAAACGTGCAAAGGAGAAAGGCCTGCTCAATGTGACCCTGCACAATCTCCGCAAATGGGCCATCAATAAACATATGCAGGTAGACGATTACCAGTTTGGTGGTGGTGCGGGAATGGTAATGATGCCCGAGCCTTTAGCCAACGCTATTGATGAACTGCAGAAAGACAAAAAATACGATGAGATCATTTTTATGACCCCCGATGGTGAATCGTTCAACCAGAAAACAGCCAATCAATTATCGCTGAAAGAAAACTTACTGATCATTTGCGGGCATTATAAAGGTATTGACGACCGCATCCGCCAGAAATACGTTACCAAAGAAATTTCTATTGGCGATTATGTTTTGAGTGGCGGAGAACTGGCTGCCGCTGTAGTAGTGGATGCCATTGGACGTTTAATACCGGGTGTATTGAATGACGAAACCTCCGCTTTATTCGATTCTTTCCAGGATAATTTACTGGCTCCACCGGTATACACCAGACCTGCTGATTTCCGTGGAGATAAAGTACCCGAAGTGCTTTTGCAGGGCGATCCCAAAAAAGTAGAAGAATGGCGGAACGAGGAATCTTTGCGTCGAACCAAAGAAAGACGCCCGGATTTGCTGAAAGATGAATAGTTCCATCTTTCAAAATAACCGTTCATCCATAGATTACTGCACTACATAGGTTGTTAACACTTTCTTTTAAGTGAAAAAAAGAATATTGTTAAAGCACCCACCACCCAAAACAAGAAATGCACCTCACTCAACCACTGAACAAGCTGCTGATTACATGCGGCATACTCTTTTGCATTAAAACAAATGCGCAGCAGGTCAATGGTGAGAGTTTTCAGAAAGAATACCGGTTACATATCACAAAAACCAGTGAACCCATCAAAATAGATGGTGAATTTAACGAAGGGGTTTGGGCCCAAACAGAAACGACCTCCCCTTTCTGGAAAAAATTTCCCAACGATGAAGGCCGCCCACAACGCAAAACAGAAGTAAAAGTAGCTTATGATGATAAGTTCCTCTACTTTGCTGTTACTGCTTACGATTCCGGTAAAGCCTATATACAAAGTCTGAAAAGAGATATCGGTCATGATGGCAATGATGGTATTGGCATTACCATTGATCCTACCAATCAGCGAACCAATGGTTTTTTCTTCGTGGTAAATGCTTTTAATGCCCAGAGCGATGATCAGCTACCTTTTCCAGACAATGGCCCGTCATGGAGCTGGGATAATAAATGGTTCTCTGCCACCCACCGATATGCTGATAAATGGACAGCCGAAATTGCCATCCCTTTTAAAAGCATTCGTTATACGGCTGACAAATTATTGTGGGGATTGAATTTTGTGCGGATTGATACAAAAACAAACGAGTATTCCAGTTGGACACATGTACCCGTTAATTTTCGTTCGATGGACCTTGGCTATACCGGTGCCCTGATCTGGAAAGAACCACCCCCGCAACCCGGCAGCAATATGGTTTTTATTCCGTATGTAACAGGAGACATAAGTTCAAACCAGGAAGATGGGGTTGCCACCAAAGCCACTGCCAATGGAGGTTTTGATGCAAAGATCGGGTTGACCTCTTCTTTAAATCTGGACCTCACCGTTAACCCTGATTTTTCACAGATCGAGGTAGACCAGCAGGTAACCAACTTAAGCCGCTTCAGTATTTTTTTCCCGGAGAGAAGAACTTTTTTTCTGGAGAACTCAGATCTTTTTGCTCAATATGGTATCCCGCCCATCCGCCCTTTTTATTCAAGAACGATTGGACTGGATAAGGATGGAAATAAAATTCCTATTCTTTATGGGGCAAGAGTAACCGGCAACATCACAAAATCTACCCGTATTGGATTCATGAATATGCAAACGGGCAGAAAGGGAGATTATTCGCCAGAAAATTACACAGCCGCAACCGTGAGCCAGGGTGTATTAAAACGTTCGGTGATCAAAGCTTATTTTCTTAACAGGGAGAATTCATTAACCGATTTACAAAAAGCAAAAGACCCGCTCAATGCCTGGGGCCGCAATGCCGGAGTGGAATTAAATTTTAATAATCTGCAGGGAACATGGAGTGGCTGGGCTGCTTATCATCACTCATTCAAGCCGGGTATTAAAAGCGACAATCATTATATTGATGCAGGCTTTAATTATAACGGGCGGCACTTAAATATTGTGGTAGATGCAGGCACAGTTGGCACAAACTATTATACAGATATGGGCTTTGTGGAACGGATCAATAACCATGATGCAGCAAGAGATACAACAGTAAGACTTGGATTCAAACAATTATTTAACCAGGTTGGTTACAAATTATTTCCTAAGAAAACAAAGCTAAACAGTGTCGGATTTACCCTTACCAATTTTCTTGTTTATAATCCCGACAACACCCCTAATGAGAATTTTCATGAGTTTGTGTACGAAATGCAGTTTAAAAATACCGGCCTCTTATTTGCATTTGCCAATACCGACAATGTGCACCTTATGTTTCCTACCTCTTTTACAGATGGACAGCCTATACCTAAAGGAACCTACACTTTTCAACAAGGCGGCATTGGCTATCAATCTGATTTCCGGAAGCTCATCAGTTTTTCTGTAAAGTTAACCGGGGGTGGTTTTTACAATGGCAACTATCACAGCGTGAAAACCACTGTTACACTAAGAAAACAACCGCATTTGAATATTTCGCTTAACGCTGAATACAACAAACTCGTTTTCCCCGACGCTTACGGCAGTGATGAATTATTCCTGATAGCACCAAGAATTGAACTAAATTTTGCCACCAACCTTTTCTGGACAACTTTTGTACAATACAATACCCAAAGGAATAATTTCAACATCAACAGCAGGCTTCAATATCGCTTTAAACCAATGAGCGATTTTTTCCTTGTTTATACTGATAACTATTTCACAGACCCGTTATTTAGAAACAAAAACAGGGCGCTGGTGTTTAAGATGAATTACTGGTTGAATATATAATTAGCGGATTGGCGGATTACGAATTAACGGATTGAGGCAGGATGGTGTGTAATATAGCCAACTTGCGATTATGCGAAACATAGGCTGCTTCGTTCCTCGCAGAGACGTTAATCCGCCAATCCGTTAATCCGCAATCCGCCAATTCGTAATCCGCAAATCCTACCCCTTCACTCCTATCAACGGCAATTGTTTTTCGTTGATCATTTTATTCAGTGCTTTCAGGTCTGTATTCATGATCTTCTTCAGTTTGCCTAACTGCACATCAGCCTGGCCACCCAATTCTGCAAACGCTTCGCGCGCCTGTTTACTTGGCGGATTCTGTCCACTGGCAGCAACACCATATAATCCTGCAATTTTATCATTTAAACGGATAGGGAAATTCAGTACATCCTGACCGCTTTTCGATTTGGTTTGATACAATGCCTCCTCTACCAAAGTCATTTGTTTGTTTATGCTATCGGCCATTTTCTTAATGTCTTTATTACCCTCCATATCCATTCTTGCAGTAAAATCGTTGATCTGTGTCCGCAACGCACGGATATTTTTGATCGCTTTTTGTACTTCACTGAATTTATCCCTCACCTGCAATAAAAATTGTACCTGTGCATCATAATCAGCTTCCGACATCTGATAGTTTGGATTGGCTTTGATCACAAACGGAACATCAACAGAATCTTTTCCATAACGGAAACGGGCATGATATGTACCCGGTGCAGCTTTTGCAGAACCGATACCACCATTCCATAAGATCAGTCCTTCTACTCTTTCGGCGGGAGGATAATTCATGTCCCATACAAACTGGTTCATACCTTCATTAAAATCTATTTTATCGCCCGGTTCTTTGGCATTTTTGCTGAAGGTTTTAATGGGCTTGTTCTGTTTATCAAAAACAGTAACAGACACTTTGGAAGAATCATTCACTTCCTTCAAAAAATAATTAAACACCACACCGTTTGCCGGGTTCTCGCCTGCATTTTGTATAGCCCCAGCTCCGCCACGCGGGCCTCTTCTGCCACCGGTTTCTGTGCGGTAAGCATCATTCACTGTAAAAACATGCAGGTTTTTACTTAAGGAAGCAATGTCTTTTTGTTGTAACACACTCAAATCATCAATTACCCAAAAGGCCCGCCCCTGTGTGGCTACAATGAGATCGTTCTCTTTAATGGTAATATCGGTAACCGGCACAACAGGCAGGTTCAACTGAAATTTTTTCCAGTTGGCGCCATCATCATAACTGATGTACATGCCATATTCCGTTCCGGCATATAAAAGTCCTGCACGTTTTTTATCGGCACGCACAGCACGGGTAAAATGATTATCTGCTATGCCATTGGTTATACGCTTCCATGTTTTACCATAATCTTCTGTTTTAAAAATATACGGTGCAAAATCGTCCAGCTTGTATTTTGTTCCGGCAAAATATGCCGTACCTTTTTTGAAAGGATCGGTTTCTATACAATTCCACATCATCCATTTACCTGCTTCGGGCGGTGTTACATTTTCCCATGTTTTGCCGCCGTCTTTGCTTACGTTGATCAATCCATCATCACTGCCGGTCCACAACAGATCTTTTTCCAACGCAGATTCGGCAGCAGTAAAAATGGTGCAATAATATTCTACCGATGTATTGTCTTTAGTGATAGGGCCACCGCTGGAAGCCTGTTTTGATTTATCGTTGGTAGTAAGATCAGGACTGATGGTTTCCCAGCTCTGGCCTTCATTTTCTGTAACAAATAAATGATTGCCGCAGGCATATAAACGCTTTGGGTTATGGGGTGAAAAGAAGAAAGGGAAGTTCCATTGAAAGCGGTATTTCAAAACATCTGCACCAGCCCCCATCGGGTTATCGGGCCAAACATTGATAGCGCGGTTTTCGCCTGTTTTATGATCGAGCCGTGATAAATAACCGCCATAATTACCGCCATACACAATATCCGGGTTCAATGGATCGGCCTGCACATAACCACTTTCAGAACCTGCAGTAACATCCCAATCCCTTTCAGTAATGCCTGCACCGGCAGTACGGCTTTTGATGCGAACTGTTGAGTTATCCTGCTGCGCCCCTAATATGCGGTAAGGGAAAGAATTGTCTGTTGATACGCGGTAAAACTGTCCTGTTGGCTGATTACCAAAACTGCTCCAGTTATTACCGCCATCAAAACTGATCTGTGCGCCGCCATCATCTGCCACAATCATCCGGTTACCATCTTCCGGATCTATCCACAGGTCGTGATGATCGCCATGTGGTGTATTCACACTCTGGAAAGTTTTACCCCCATCCCTGCTGCGCATAAATTCTACGTTGGGGCAGTAAACAAGGTTTTCATTCTTGGGATCAACAAATACTTTGCTGTAATACCATGCACGCTGACGTATGTTGTTATCGTTGCTGGTCAACGTCCATGTTTCACCTGCATCGGTGCTCATAAATAAACCACCTGCTGCATTTTCAATGATGGCATATATTTTATCGGTATTGGATGGGGCCACTGCCACACCTACAATACCCCATGTTCCTTTGGGTAGTCCTTTTTTAGCAGTTAGGTTTGTCCATGTTTCTCCTCCATCCACACTTTTATATAAACCGCTACCTTCGCCACCGCTTTCCATACTGTAGGGTGTGCGTAATACACGCCACATACCGGCATACATTACAGAGGGGTTACCGGGTTCCATTACCAGGTCTGAGCAGCCTGTTTGGTTATTGATGAATAAAGTACGTTTCCATGTTTTGCCACCATCTGTTGTTTTATATACACCACGTTCTTCGTTGGGACCGAATAAATGTCCCATCACAGCAACCCAAACCGTATTCGGATCTTTTGGGTGAATGATGATACGGATGATATGACGGCCATCTTTCAAACCAAGGTTCCGCCAGCTTTTACCGGCATCATCGCTGCGCCATATTCCGCCAAGGCCTTCAGCCACATTACCGCGCATGCTATTCTCCCCTTCGCCAACATATACTATTGTTTCATCACCTGGTGCCACGGCTACTGCGCCAATGGTACCGCCGAAATATTTGTCGGTAACGTTTTTCCAGTTACTGCCACCATCTTTTGTTTTCCATACGCCACCACCGGTGCCACCAAAATAGAACGTGGTTTTGTTTTTGTATTCACCTGTAACAGCAGTACTTCTGCCGCCCCTGAACGGGCCAACCAGGCGGTATTTTATTTTGGAATAAAATACAGAATCACTGTTATCGGCTTTTACGGCAACGGGGGTAACTGATTTGGATTTTTCTTTTTTCTGGGCAAGTGTGGGCAACGACAGACATGCTGCTGCCTGCAGCAGGAAGAGTAATTTTCTCATAGTATACATTAAATTGGGGAGTTAAGTTAACTCTACAGCCCCACCCAACAAAATGGAATTGACGAGCGGAAGAATGTCCATTTTTCACCAGAATTCAGCCATCGGGGCAAACAAACAGGTAAATATTTTTCTCATATACTTACTTTCGTTTAGCGTTTGCCGGATTTAACAGTGAAAATTGAAAAAATAACCGGTAAAATCCATATTACACTTCACGTCAGATATATAAATATTATGCATACCGGCACATTCAGTATTATCGGAAACCTGGCAGATGCTTGGAAAAAAAACATTTACCCTGCAGAGATCGCAGTAGAAAATGGTGTGATAAAATCAATCAAACAAATTGGTCACGAATTGCTCCAGTCCGGAAAATTTATTCTGCCGGGTTTTGTAGATAGTCATGTGCATATAGAAAGCAGCATGCTCATTCCCAGCGAATTTGCACGACTCGCAGTTGTACATGGTTCAGTTGGTACCGTAAGCGACCCGCATGAAATAGCCAATGTGTGTGGAATGGAAGGGGTTGAATTTATGATCAATAATGGCAAACAGGTTCCGTTCAAATTCAATTTTGGCGCACCCAGTTGTGTGCCGGCAACTATTTTTGAAACGGCAGGCGCTGCGCTGAATAGTGATGATGTAAAAAAATTACTGGAAAAAGATGAGATCAGTTACCTGAGCGAGATGATGAACTTTCCCGGCGTATTGTTTAAAGATGCGGAGGTGATGAAAAAGATTGCTGCGGCACATGCATTGGGCAAGCCGGTAGACGGACATGCCCCGGGGTTGCGTGGCGAGCAGGCTAAAGAATATATTGAAGCAGGTATATCAACCGATCATGAATGTTTTACTGCAGAAGAGGCGGTTGATAAATTGCAGCACGGCATGAAGATTTTGATACGCGAAGGAAGCGCAGCTAAAAATTTTGAAGCGTTGATAGAACTACTCGAAGATCATCCTAAAATGATCATGTTCTGCAGCGACGATAAGCATCCGGATAGTTTGGTAGCTGGCCATATCAATCAACTATGTGCAAGAGCTGTTGCCAAAGGGCATGATGTGTTTAATGTGTTGAGGGCCGCCAGTGTTAATCCTGTGCTGCATTATAAATTAGATATTGGTTTGCTGCGCGAGGGCGACCCTGCTGACTTTATTTTGGCAAATGATCTTGAAAATTTCACCATCCATCAAACCTATATCAATGGAGAATTAGTGGCGGAGGATGGAAAATCATTTATCAAATCTGTATCCAGCACTTCCATTAACCAGTTTGATTGCAAAGAAATTACTGTCAATGACCTGGCAATAAAAACAGCAGATTATCCTGCAACAGATGGTAAAATACCAGTGATAGAAGCATTAGATGGGCAACTCATCACCAACCGTTTACAATTACAGGGCAAGGAAGCAAACGGCCAATGGGTGAGCGATATTGCACAGGATATGTTGAAGATGGTTGTTATTAACCGTTACCATACCGCGCCTGTTGCCAAATGTTTTATTAAAAATTTTGGATTCAAACATGGCGCTATTGCATCTTCTGTTGCGCACGACAGTCATAATATTGTAGCTGTAGGTGCAGATGATGAAAGCCTTGCCAAAGCCATTAACATGGTAATTAAAGAAAGTGGCGGCGTAAGTTGTGTAAACACCGGCAATGCCAAAGTACTGGGACTGCCTGTTGCCGGACTAATGAGCACAGATGACGGTTACAAAGTAGCAGATGCATATACAGCAATAGATGCCATGGCAAAATTGTTAGGCTCTGGTTTGGCCGCACCGTTTATGACATTAAGTTTTATGGCTTTATTGGTGATACCCCATTTAAAATTGAGCGATAAGGGTTTGTTTGATGGGGACAGGTTTGAGTTTGTTTAGCAGTTGCACTGATCATTGACTGCAATTGATTATTTCGCTGCTGAAATATCACCGATCGCTTTTGTAACCTTAATTGCTACACTATCTGTACCCTTTGGGGCAAAATATTTTGTTTTAAATTTTACTGTTTTGCCCGGGCCTACATTTTCGTAAATGGTTTCAACTGCTTCGTCCAGTTTGGTTCCGGTTTTGCTGAAGAACGACAAACGGAGTTCCACGTCTTTATAAGAACAAACTGTTGCACTGTTGGTGATGGTTCCTTTTACCACTGTTTGGCCAATAATATTTTTGTGGTCTTTGTTGCTCACCGATAAAAATCGGGCTGGATTATTCTTCTCCTTATCTGCCAGGGTCTCTTTTACTTTTTCATAACTGGCAGTGTCGAATTTTTTATCCTTTTTTTCGTCTTTGCAGGCGAGGAAAAAACCAAACAGGCTGGCAAATACAAGTATCTTTTTCATAGCGCTGATTTCGCAGATTAAAGTATGAAATTATTCATCATCTAACCTGTTAATTAAAGCTGTGCCTTTATGTCTTTGCGTGAAAAAATGCCCGCAAAGGTGCAAAGGCACCGTTTTTGGGAGAAATCGTCCTTCCTAAAACAAAATTTTCAATTACAACCGATAGAATTTAGTTTTGGGGTATTAAACTGACTGTAATTACCTGACCCCCATGATAGTTAATCTAAGCGAAAAACATAGCCTGGTAAGTAACTGGGTAGCTGAACTGAGAGATATAAATATTCAGGGCGACCGTATGCGTTTCAGACGCAACCTGGAACGCATTGGAGAGATAGCTGCTTATGAGATCAGCAAGCAACTGCCATGGAAATCTGCAGAAACACCCACCCCATTGGGAACGCATGACAGTAAAGTATTGGAATCGCAGCCGGTGCTGGCTACTATTTTACGTGCCGGCTTGCCAATGCATGCAGGCATGCTGAATTATTTTGACAAAGCCGATAATGCTTTTATATCTGCTTACCGCAAACACCACCGTGATGGCAGTTTTGAGATAAGCCTGGAATATATGAGTTGCCCATCGCTCGATAACAGGATCGTTATTATCAGCGACCCGATGCTGGCCACCGGTGCTTCTATTGTAAAAACCATCCAGTACATGAAGGATGAGGGCACACCAAAAGAGATTCATGTGGTGGTAGCAATTGCCTGTACAGTTGGAATTGAATATATTCAAAGAGAATGTGGTGAAAACATCAGCATCTGGTGTGGTGATATTGATGATGAACTGACAGCAAAAGGCTATATCGTTCCCGGATTGGGTGATGCCGGCGACCTTGCTTTTGGAACTAAATTGCAGTCGTAATAAACTTATTGTTTCCCGCCCCCGTAACGGGTAAATAGTTAAGACAGCTATAATATTTTATCTGCGTCAGGCCAACATGGCCGGATTCACTTAAATTCGATGTTACGGATGTGTATGCGAAAACTAATTACTTTATGCTGCTTGTGTTTTGTGCTGGCTAATGCCACAGCACAGGATCCGCATTTCTCGCAATTCTTTTCATCGCCGCTTACGCTCAACCCTGCTTTTACAGGTAAGTTTTTTGGCAGCTACCGCGTAGCAGGCAATTATCGCAACCAGTGGCCCACTATTAACAATGCTTTTACCACAGCAACCGTTTCTGCCGATTTTCATATTCTGCAGAACAGGATAGCCAGCAACGATACATGGGGTATTGGCTTTGCAGGTTATAATGATAATACTGCCAACGGGGCACTCAAATTTAATTACGCATCTGTATCAACAGCTTATCATAAAGGTTTGGATGAAGAAGGTTTTCACCAATTGGGGGCTGGCTTTCAGGTTACTTATGCCAATATGCTCATCAACACAACCAAACTAACATTTGAAGACCAGTTGGTAGGCGCAGGTTTTACCGGTGTTACATCAGAAGTATTCAATAATGCATCTTTAAAATCTTCTTATGTAGATGTAAATGCCGGTCTTTTATATAACGGCAGTACTGCTGATAGAAATAATTTTTATTTCGGTGTAAGCATGTACCACATCAACAGGCCAAAACAATCTTTTACCGGTGCGCAATATGTACTCAGTCCGCGAACTACTTTTCATGGCGGCGGCTATTTCCCTTTAGGACAAAACAGCACTTTGCATATTAGTGCATTACAAACTTTTCAGGGGGGTGCATCTGAAACTATGATTGGTGGCGCTATCCAGTTAAATGCCACACCGGATGATCCGAAGCCTACCAGTTTGTATGTTGGTAGCTGGATCCGTTTTAATGATGCCATTATACCTTATCTCGGATTGGAGTTTGATGATTTCAGACTGGGTGTTTCTTATGATTACAACAACTCATCCCTGAAAACTGGTTCTTTAAACAGAGGTGGTATTGAGTTATCGCTGATCTATGTTCGCAGGCCATCTACTGAGAGGCCGGTTAACTGCCCTAAATTCTGATCACTGATTGCGCAGATTTTTTGTATGATTGATATGAGAAGGTCAAAATCGAACATTAGTTTTTACGTGTTGTGCTCCTGTTAAACACATAGTTACATAGGTTAGGAAACAGGGCATATAGTTCAAACGCTATGTTTCTTTTTTGCTTTTCCTATGTACCTATGTGTTTTAAAAGTGATTTGAAATAACGGTTGTCTATCCATCACCGATTATTTTTCCCGCTTACGTACGGGTTATCTTTTAAAATAAAACGATAGGGTAACATAGCATCCTCACCTGCATAATCAACCCCGATTCTGGGTGTGGCTATTATATGAGAGGGCTTAACAGTAAAGCCATCATCTGCGATAAATAATTCCGCACTATGCAGCGACACAGCATTATGTTTGACCTCTATGCCCAAAGCCCTCGACATATTACCCGGTCCACGTGTTAAAGTATCATCCGGTTTAAGCTTGCCCGTTCTTTTCAGCATCGTTTCAATACCTAATACTGGCTCCACAGCTCTCAGTAACACAGCATGTGGAACTTCGGCTTCGTTTGTAACTACATTAAATAAATGATGGATACCATAACACAGGTACACATAAGATATTCCGCCTGCGGCATACATGGTTTCGGTACGTTTTGTTCTCCGGCCGCTCCATGCATGCGAAGCTTTATCTGTTATGCCATTGTAAGCCTCCGTTTCTACAATTCTGCCCGCTGTAGTAATTCCGTTGAAGGATGTAACCAAAATCTTCCCTATTAATGCCTTTGCAACAGAACAAACATTTTTCTGCCGGTAAAACGATACAGGCAATTTATCTGAACGCAGAAGCGTTATAGCTTTCATGAGCATAAAACTACTGAATATGTTAACTTTGCAAAGCTAAATCCCCCTTACTGTGCTGAAAGAAATGATCATAGCCATACAGGCATACTTCCAGGCCCACCGTTTTATTCAAAAACATAAACTGTGGAAATGGATATTGATACCCGGTATCATCTATACCACCCTGTTCATTATTGGCATGTATTTTTTCAGTAATACTTCCAGCGATTTTATTGAATGGATCATCCTTAAAACGGGCTTGAAACAATGGCTCGACAGGATCAACAGCAGCTTTCTTGGATTCCTGTTTACCATGGGCAGTTTATTACTCTGGCTGATATTGATGTTGTTTTATTTCTCGCTGTTCAAATATATTTTCCTGATTGTAGGCTCTCCCCTGTTTGCTTATCTCAGCGAAAGAACAGAAGCTATTATTGAAGGAAGAGATTTCCCGTTCAATTTTAAACAGTTCCTGAAAGATATTCAACGTGGCATCAGCATAGCTGCAAGGAACAGTTTATGGCAAACGGTTTATGTATTGTCTATTTTACTGCTGGGACTGATACCGTTAATAGGTTGGCTAACCCCTGTACTGGCAGTGCTGGTAGAATGCTACTATTATGGTTTTTCAATGCTTGATTACAGTATGGAACGTCACAGAAAAACGCCTGCCCAAAGTATTTTTTTTATCGGATCGCATAAAGGTCTGGCAGTAGGCAACGGTCTTATTTTTTATATGATGCACCTTGTGCCGGTTCTGGGCTGGATACTGGCTCCGGCATATTCAGTAGTGGCTGCCACACTTAGTATCTATCCCCTCAAACCCACTGAAAAATAATCTGCTTTATGGGTTCCGGAAAAGTATACCTCATCCCAACTGTATTGCATGAAGATGCTTTGCAAACAATTCCGGCTTATATACTTGATTCAGTAAAAGATTGCAGCGTATTTTTTGTAGAGAACGACAAAACAGCGAGACGTTTCCTGAAGAAATTATGGAGAGAGATGGTGATTGATGATTACCAGTGGTTCATTATTCATAAAGCAGAAGAAGGAGTACGACAACAATTTTTACAACTGCTTAAAGCAGGAAAAAATATAGGCATCATCAGCGAAGCCGGGTGCCCGGGTGTGGCAGATCCCGGACAGGTATTGGTTCAGGCTGCGCAGCAGGCCAATATTACCGTAAAACCCCTGGTAGGGCCCAGTTCTATCTTACTGGCATTGATGGCCAGCGGTATGAACGGGCAATGTTTCCAGTTTCATGGATACCTGCCCATCGATTCGTTTGAGAGAAAAAAGAAGATAAAGGAGCTGGAAACTGATTCGCAAAAAAGAAACTGCACACAATTATTTATTGAAACGCCTTACCGTAATAATTCGCTCATCAAAGATGTATTGGATACATGCCGTGAAGAAACCCGGTTTTGTATTGCGGTAGACATCACCGCCGGTTCAGAAACCATCCGCACACAAAGCATCAAAAAATGGAAGCAGGAAGTTCCGGACATCCATAAGCGGCTGGCCATCTTCCTGCTTCATGCATGATTTTGTGAATGGGCAATGGTGAATTGTCAATCGACAATCGACAATTTTTTTTAGCGTTCAGGCCGCTTTAGCGTCCCGACCGCAACATATACCTATCATTTCGGCTTAATCATAGATTCCCCGGGTATTCCCCTCACTTCATAAATACTATCAACAATATATTTCTGCATTCCTCTCCATGGCAAAGAGCCAAAGTATTGTTTATAATGCACATTCACTTCCCTGCCGGATACTTTCAGCAGTTGTTGGGCAACTGCCTCATTGGTTACACTAAAAGAAAATTCATTGCTCTGCACATTCGCCTTAAAGCCACTAAGGATGATCTTTCCTTCATAGGTTTTGAAGATGATCCCTTTTTCCTGGAAAATATTCAGGGTGCCCGCCTGTGTACCACGCGCCAACACAAAATAAAAACGCCAGTAGATAAAAAGAGACAATGCAACTACCAGTATGGCCGATATGATCCAGAGTGTTTTCTTCATTATAATCCGTATTTGTCAATAAGGTAAATTAACGCGGCCATATTTACTGCACCTAACAACAGTTCGCGCTTGTTTACATTTTCAAACACATCGCTCCTTGCATGGTGCAGGTCGAAATAGCGCTGCGGATCGGGATTTAATTCTCCTACGGCTGTGCCGAATACCCTGTTCAGCGGACTCACATCAGCGCCACCGCCATCGTTGGTAAATTCAAATGCGCCATATGGCGAAAGTAATGGCAACCAGCTTTTCAGTTTATCCATTTGTTCTTTGCCGGCCTGAACAGAAAAACCTCTTGGCGTAAATCCACCAGCGTCGCTTTCCAATGCAAAAATGTGTTTCTCACCTTTTGCTTTTGCTTCTTCAGCATATTTGGTGCCGCCACGTAAGCCGTTCTCTTCATTAGCAAACAATACAAAACGCAGGGTATGTTTGGGTTTGTAGCCGATAGCCTGCAAAGCACGCATGATCTCAATAGTATGTACAACACCGGTTCCATCATCATGTGCACCTTCATTCACATCCCAGCTATCCAGGTGACCGCCAATAGTAATATACTGATCAGGAAATTCTGTTCCTTTCAGTTCTGCTATCACATTATGCCCGATGGTATCAGGCAGAAAATGTCCGTTCGTGGTCATAGACATTTTAAAACCTGATTTCTTACTTAATTCCCAAACTGCATCCCCATCTCTTGGTCCAACAGCAATAGCAGGAATTTTAGGAAATGTATCCAGATACGCCATACCACCCGTATGCGGGTCGTTGGCAGTAGATTCGGTGAGTGAACGTATCATTACCCCAACAGCACCATATTTAGCCGCCCTGCTTGGCCCCGCCCAGCGGTAAACACCAGACTGACCATACGAAACAAATGGTTTCACATTGGTGGGGTCAAACCCATGATTATAATAAACGATCTTGCCTTTTACCTCATCTTTTCTTTTCTCCAGTTCGTTAAAATCCGAAACAGCAAGCACTTCGGCGGTAACAGTTCCATTACCAAGAGAATTACCCAGGGCCAATACATCCAGCGGACGGTTCACTTTCTTTTTATCTATTTCAATGATGGAGGCCTGATCCTGCCCGCCACGCACCCAATGCGGCACCATGCATTCCTGCAGGAACACATTATCTGCACCATTTTTTTCCATTGCTATTTTGCCCCATTGCACTGCTTTGGCAAAACCAGGCGAGCCGGCCAAACGCCCACCTACCTGTTTGGTTAACTGGTAAAGCAGCTCATAGGCTTTACCATTACTAAGTATTTCATCAGAGATCTTTTTAATAACAGCCGCATCATCTGCAGGCTGAGCCATGGCCGCAACAGGCAACCAGATCAGGGAGAGTAATATCTTTTTCATAGCACTAAAGTTAACTATTTGTGTTGTTTGACCAAGATGGATGAACGGAATCTGCGGAATGGAGAAATAATTGTTACTTGCAACAGAATTGGTCTCTGGTTTGTAGTCTGTGGTCTGTGGTTACCACAAACAACAACAGACCTCAGACTTCAAACTACAAACTGAAGTTATGCGTATAGGGATTGTCTGCTATCCAACTTTTGGTGGAAGTGGTGTACTGGCTACCGAATTGGGTAAAGCGCTTGCCGATGAGGGCCATGAAGTGCATTTTATTACCTACCAGCAACCCGTTCGTCTGAATGTATTCAATACCAATATTTTTTACCACGAAGTAAGGGTTCCTACTTATCCCTTATTTGATTATCCTCCTTATGAAATTGCGCTTGCCAGTACGATGGTGGATGTGATCATGAACCACGACCTTGATCTGCTACATGTGCATTATGCCATACCACACGCATCTGCCGCTTATATGGCCAAACAAATCGTTAAGCAAAAAAATGGCAGGAACGTACCGGTCATTACCACTTTGCACGGAACAGATATTACACTGGTAGGTAAAGACAAAACTTACGAACCCGTTGTTACTTTTTCTATCAATGAAAGTGATGCCATCACCGCAGTTTCACAAAATCTGAAAGACGAAACTTTCAGATCGTTTGCCATACATAAGGATATTGAAGTGATACACAATTTTGTGGACGTTAACCGTTTTAATAAAAAACCGATCGACGCCTTCAGAAAAGTGATCGCTCCTAACGGAGAGAAAATATTGATACACGCATCTAATTTCAGAAAAGTGAAAAGGGTGGATGATGTAGTAAAAATATTTGCCGCGGTAAGAAAAGAGATGCCCGCAAAATTATTAATGGTGGGCGACGGTCCTGAACGGCCGGCTATAGAAGAACTGGCAAGAGATCTTGGTGTAGATGATGATATCCGTTTTTTAGGCAAACAGGAACAAATGGAAGATATACTCGCTGTAAGCGATGTATTCCTGCTGCCTTCTGAATACGAAAGCTTTGGTTTGGCCGCGTTGGAAGCGATGGCCGCAAGAGCAGTAGTGATCAGTACTAATGCCGGTGGACTGGCTGAGATCAATATTCAGAATCAAACCGGATTCCTGGCTGATGTAGGCGACGTAACAGCCATGAGTCAATTTGCCATTGACCTGTTCCGTGATGATGAAAAGATGGCTGAAATGAAAGAAGCTGCTTACCAGCAGGCGGTACGATTTGATATCAGCAATATCATTCCTGTTTACGAAAAATTGTATAGCCGCTTTTGCCGGATGGACTCCTGCGGGATATAATTGATTGATCTGTTTTTTTGTTTACCCTGGATCTTGTTTAGACATTAACGTGTTGTTAAAAACAAGTCAATTTAGACCAAAGTTTCTCTGCGATTTCTCTGCACCTCCTGTTTTCTGCGGTGAATTGAATTATTTGATCAGAGCAAACTGGCTATTAGGTAGATTTTTTTCACCGCTGAGCCGCAGAGTAAAAGAGTTTACGCAGAGAACCACCAAATTTCAAGTACAACGCGTTAGATATTAAGCTCCTTGCGCTCTGCCTCATCAATGCTTTGTAAAATGATCTCGCATACCTGCCTTAATTCTTTCTCTGTAATAATTAACGGTGGCGCAATACGCATCCTGTTTGCAGCAAACAAAAACCAGTCGGTGATCAACCCATTCTGTATACATTGATGTATGATGGACCGGGTGATTTCATCAGACTCAAATTGTAACGACATCCACAAACCGGAACTTTGCGCAGAGATAATGGAAGGATGTACAAGCTCTTCCACTAAAATGTTTTCTTTCCTTTTTACTTCGCTGATATAGTTCCCTTCCAGCAATACTTCTAATGCAGCTTTACCGGCAGCACATGAAACAGGATGGCCGCCAAATGTGGTTATATGGCCCAATACAGGATCGTGTGTTAATGTGCGCATCATTGCATGACTGGTAATGAATGCCCCCAAAGGCATACCGCCTCCCAATGCTTTGCCCAGTAATAATACATCGGGCACCAGGCCAAATTGTTCAAAAGCCCATAACGAGCCGGTTCTGCCAAAGCCGGCCTGTATCTCATCCAATATCATTAAAGCACCATGCTCATCGCATTTTTGGCGGATAGCCTGTAACCATTCTTTAGAAGGTGTTATAATACCGCTTTCTGCCTGCACTGTTTCTAAAATGATACAGGCAGTTTGTGAGTCGATGGCATCGATCACTTCCCAGTTATTATAATCGTAATGATATACATCCGGCAACAAAGGGCGGAAAGCATTTCTCCAGTATTCATCACCCATCACACTTAAAGCGCCCTGTGTGCTGCCATGGTATGATTTATTAAATGCAATTATTTTTGAACGGCCTGTAACCCGCTTGGCAAGTTTCATGGCACCTTCTGTGGCTTCTGCACCGCTGTTGGTGAAGTACACACAATCAAGAGAAGCGGGCAAATGATCAGTAAGTAACCTGGCATAAGTTGTTTGGGGCGATTCGATGAACTCTCCATAAACAATCAGGTGCATATATTGTGCGGCCTGCTCCTGAACAGCTTTTACCACCTTTGGATTTGAGTGACCGATATTACAAACACTAAACCCTGAGATCAGGTCTACATATTGTTTACCCGCAATATCCCATAAATGAATACCTGAAGCTTTTACCATCTCAATGCCTATGGGCGCCGGAGATGTTTGGGCGATATGTTGCAAGAAAAGTTGTCTGTTGGTCATTGTAGATGTTAGATGTGAGATGGCAGTTGACAGAATTATTTCAGACCGTCTTTATTCCATCCCGGATATTTTTATACCTGTCATTGTAAAATTCTTTTAATAAAGTTACCTTCATTCCACAAATCTATCAACTAACAATCTGTCACCTCACATCTGTCAACTAATCCCTTATGGCAATCATCCTTCCTGTTCTTGGCAAACACCCGCAATTTGGCAAAAATTGTTTTGTAGCCCCTAATGCCACTATTGTGGGCGATGTAGTGATGGGTGATGAATGCAGTGTATGGTTTAACGCAGTAATTCGTGGGGATGTACATTATATCAAAATGGGTAATAAAGTAAATGTGCAGGATGGCGCAGTGATCCATTGTACCTATCAAAAAAATCCAACAGTAATCGGCAATAATGTATCTATCGGCCACAATGCGCTCGTACACGGTTGCACCATCCAGGATGATGTATTGATTGGCATGGGTGCCATTGTAATGGACCGATGTATTGTTCACAGCAATTCAATTGTTGCAGCCGGTGCAGTTTTATTAGAAGGAACTATTGTAGAAGCCGGCAGCATTTATGCTGGTGTACCCGCCAGAAAAGTAAAAGATATTTCCAAAGACCTCGTTCATGGAGAGATCGACAGGATCGCGAATAATTATGTCAAATATTCATCCTGGTTTGAGGATTCGAATGATTGCCCGGGAGAACAGAGTGAAAACTAAACTTCAATTTCCCAATTTCCCAATTTCAAAATCAATAAAGATTCTCTTCCATCGTGTCCAAAATAGTCAAATAACTGGCATACCTGTCAACAGACACCGTACCTGCATTCACCGCTTTTTTTACTGCACAACCTGGTTCATTAATGTGCATGCAGTTATTAAACTGGCAATCGTTGATCAATTGTTTCATTTCAGGAAAATAATGCGAGAGTTCCTGTTTGGCAATATCAACCAGGCCAAACTCGCGCACACCGGGCGTATCAATGATCTGGCCGCCATCGGGCAGGTCGAACATTTCAGCAAATGTTGTTGTATGCAAGCCCTTGCCGCTCCAGTCGCTCACTTCCTGCGTTCGCAAATTAAATTCAGGAAAAACAGTATTGATAAAAGTAGACTTACCCACGCCGCTATGGCCACTCAGTAAAGTGGTCTTATTATGCAGCAAGGCTTTTACTTCATCTACCCCCTGGTTATTCTGCACACTGGCCAATATCACTTTATATCCGATTGATTCGTAGATCTCCTTCAATAAGCCAAACCTTTCCATCTCTTTTTTCCGGTAGAGGTCCGATTTATTAAATACAATGATGGCAGGGATATGATAAGACTCGCAGGATACCAGAAACCTGTCCATAAACCCCTGTGATGTTTTCGGATCTTTTAAAGTAGCAAACAAGATGCTTTGATCAAGATTAGACGCAATAATATGATGCTGCCTTTTATTATGTGGCGATACACGGGCCACATAATTGCGCCTGTCGTAAATATGATCGATCATGGCCGATTCTTCCTGGATATCTTCTATTTCCATCTCTACCTCATCGCCAACTGCAATGGGGTTGGTAGAACTGATCTCTTCTATCTTAAAAACGCCTTTAATACGCGCCTGGTACATCCTCCCGTTTGCAGCTTTTGCCACATACCACGAACCGGTTGATTTATATATACGCGCCTTCATTTCAACGAAGATAATGCGCAGGTAACCATCCTTTTACAGAAAGGGAAGGAATGATGAAAGAAATTTTGCGAAATATTAACCTCCCCTGCCATTTAAAGCATTCAACCATAAAGCCTTAGCGGAAGAAAATCAATATCTTCGCATCCTATGGCAAAATTTGCGCATGATGAGGTAGTGCCTTACCAACATAGTGATCTGAACAAAAAAGAGCAGGTGGCCGATATGTTCAATAATATAGCTTACCGCTATGATTTCCTGAACAGGTTTCTGAGTGCAGGTATAGACGTGTGGTGGCGGAAAAAAGCCATCAGCCAGTTAAAAACACTGGCGCCAAAAAAAATACTGGATGTGGCAACAGGTACCGGTGATGTGGCCATTCTTACCTACAACATACTAAAGCCCGAAAAGATCATTGGGATTGATATTTCGGAAGGGATGCTGGAACTGGGCAGAAAAAAACTGGAGAAACTGGGACTCAACAACCAAATTGAACTGATCACCGGCGATAGTGAAGTGATCCGTTTTGAGGATAACAGCTTTGATGCCATTACCGTTGCTTTTGGTGTACGCAATTTCCAGAACCTGGTAATGGGAATGAAAGAGATGCACCGTGTATTAAAGCCGGGCGGTAAACTGGTGGTACTGGAGTTTTCGAAACCAACAAAGGCCGGTTTTAAAAATTTGTATAACTTTTACATGAATTACGTGGCGCCTAATATTGGAAAACTGTTTGCCAAAAACAAAGACGCCTATCAATACCTGAACGATAGTGTTCAAGCCTTCCCCGAAGGACAAACCTTTTTAAACATAATGCATGAAGCAGGATTTACCCAAACTTATTTGAAAAAGCTTAGTTTCGGAATATGCACTATTTACTGCGGAAGCAAGTAGTCCTGCTCATTGTTGTTTCTCTTTTCTGCGCATCGCAACTGCATGCACAGAAGGATATTTTTCGTCGTAACCACGACGATCTTGTTTACTATTTTGGCCTAACCCTCGGTTATAATTATTCTTTTTTACATGTTTCCAAATCGCCCATGTTCCTGCAAAGTGATACGATCCTGTCGGCCGAACCCGGCTCCAGTGGCGGTATTGCTATGGGACTGATGGCAACTGCACGCTTAAGCGATCATTTCCAGGTAAGGGCCAACCCGCAACTTATTATTGGCGGGTCTAAATACATTGCTTACAACCTCAGCAAAGCAAGGCCTGGCGAGGCTTTATATCAAAATCAAACACTACCCACAACAGTGGTGAGCTTCCCATTCCAGGTAAAATTCAATTCAGACAGGATAGGCAATTTCCGAACCTACCTGCTGGGGGGTATCAAGTTCGATACAGACCTGTCGAGCAATTCGGCAGCACGTAACGCGGATGATATCATCAAACTCAAAAAGAACGATTTTGGTTTTGAACTGGGGATGGGCTTTAATTTTTACCTGCCTTTTGTAACTATTTCTCCTGAGATCAAGATCAGTAATGGCCTTACCAACCTGCACCTGCAGGATCCTAACCTGAAATACTCCAATACGCTTGACCAGATCCTTTCGCGAATGGTAGTATTCTCTATCCACTTTGAAGATTAGGCTTGGTTCTCAGAAAAATGAAGACCCTGACAAAGGGATTTAATAACTTGCACTACCCAAAAGAGTTTATCTAAATTTTAATGCAATGAGCCAGTATATTATTAAAAATACCTGTATCGTTAACGAGGGACAAAGAGCCTACGGTGATGTGCTGATCAAAAACGGGAGAATTGAAAAAATGGCATCATCCATTGATACAAAAGAACGCAGTAAAGAAATTATAGGTACGGATCAGTTTCTTATTCCCGGCGCTATTGATGATCAGGTACATTTTCGGGAACCCGGTTTAACACATAAAGCAACCATTTATACAGAAGCAAAAGCGGCCGTTGCGGGTGGCGTAACCTCTTTTATGGAAATGCCCAACACCAAACCGCCTGCATTTACCCATGCTTTATTAGAAGAAAAATACGAAAGGGGCAGGCAAACATCATTGGCCAATTACTCTTTTTTTATGGGTACAGCTAATGATAACCTGGAAGAAGTACTCAGAACCAACGAACGGAAAAATGATATCTGCGGCGTAAAAATTTTTATGGGCTCTTCTACCGGAAATTTATTGGTTGATAACCCGTTGACGCTTGATAAGATCTTTGCAGGCTCTGAATTGCTTATTGCCACACATTGTGAGGATGAAAATATCATCAAAGCAAATTTTCAAAAACTGAAGGGTCAGAAACAAAAATTAGAACCTTCAGACCATCCCATCATCCGCAATGAAGAGGGTTGTTTTGAATCGTCTTTCCGTGCCATTCAATTCGCAAAAAAATACAATAGCCGTTTACATATTCTGCATATCAGTACAGAAAAAGAATTACAGTTGTTCACCAACATGATACCGCTGGAAGAAAAACGCATTACGGCTGAAGTATGTGTGCATCATCTGCATTTTACCAGCGATGATTATGCAATACTGGGCAACCAGATCAAATGCAATCCCGCCATTAAAGCGCCACATAACCGGAAAGCCTTATGGGAAGCCCTTCTTGATGACAGGTTAGACATTATTGCCACCGACCATGCACCGCATACATGGGAAGAAAAACAGGAAGATTACGAGCATGCCCATGCCGGATTGCCGTTGGTGCAGCACTCTGTTCAATTAATGATGCATTATGTGAAAGAAGGCAAGATAAGTTTGGAAAAAATGGTTGACAAGATGAGCCATTCAGTAGCCAAATGCTTCCAGATCAAAGAAAGAGGATTTATCAGGGAAGGATACTATGCCGATCTTGTGCTGGTTGATATGAACCAACCTAACACCATAGCCAAGGAAAACATCCTGTACAAATGTGGCTGGAGCCCGCTGGAAGGGTTTACCTTCCCTGCATCTATCACCCATACTTTTGTAAACGGGCATCTTGTTTATGGAAATGGGGTGTTTGATGAATCTCAGATGGGTAAGAGGCTTCAATTTGACAGACAATAAAAGTCTGGAGTTTGAAGTTAGGAGTCTGGAGTTAGAATTATCCAAACACTTCCAAACTTCTAACTCCAGACTCCTAACTTCAAACTCCAAACTAACCCCATGCAGGTAGACAAAACCACCTTAACCGATCTTTCTATTTTTCATGGAGAAGAAGAGCAGTCTGTTTTCCATCACCTGAATTTTACGCAAACAAATGGCGGCAGGGAATACCTGCGTCAATTTACAGGTAGCCCTTTACCTTCCATTAAGGATATCCTGGATACACAAAAAACGATTCAACAGCTAATAGAAATAGCAGATAAATGGCCCACCATCATAACCAATGGTAATGTTATGATGATTGAGAAGTATTACGAATCGCAGATCAATAAATTCCCGCACCATCCAACCCTGTTTGACAGCTTTCTTTATAAGCTCCTCAACAAATACGATTTTTCATTGATCAAATATTCTGTTGGGCACGCCATCGATTTTACAAAAGGGTTGCAGCAAATAGTAGATTTATTACAGAACAAACCACTCAGCAGGCAATTGGCTACATGGGTTGGGCGAATATCAATGCTGCTTAATAAGCCCAAAGTGCAGGACCTTCTTAAAGAAAATAAAAAAGAACTAAGTACTGTGGCTGTTTTAGATTATGGTGGTTTTGTGCTGCATCAATTTAAGAATTCGGCTTTTGAGCTGATAGATATTTACAGCAGGTTAGATGCATATATGAGTATGGCGCTGGCCTGCAAAAAATATGCATTCTGTTTTCCTGAGATAAAAGAGACCCCCGATCCATATATCAAAGCAGACGGCTTATATCACTTACTGCTTGAGAAACCGGTTGCTTATGATATTGAGCTTCCTGCAGAAAAAAATTTCCTGTTTCTTACCGGGGCCAATATGGCCGGAAAAAGTACTTTTATTAAAGCAGTGGGTATATCCGTTTACCTTGCACATCTGGGTATGGGTGTGCCGGCCAGATCAATGCAGTTAAGCTTTTTCGACGGCTTATTGAGCAATATACAGGTAGTAGATAATGTTGTGAAAGGCGAAAGTTTTTTCTTTAACGAAGTACAACGAATTAAAAGCACCATCGAAAAAATAAGCGACGGGAAAAACTGGCTGATACTGATCGATGAACTTTTTAAAGGCACCAACCAGCAGGATGCGGTAAAATGCAGTACCACCGTAATTGAAGGTTTGCGAAAAATGCATAATGCCCTGTTCATATTATCCACGCACCTTTATGAGATTGCAGACAATTTAAGACAGTACCCCAATATCCAGTTCCATTATTTCGAAACTTCGATTAAGGACGACCAGCTATTGTTCAGCTACCAGTTGAAAGAAGGTGTCAGCAACGACAGGCTTGGCTACCTGATACTCCGGAAAGAAGGCGTGGTAGAGCTTTTAGACAGATTAGCCAATTAACTTTTGGAAAGTTGAGAACTTTCCAAAAGTTAAAAAATCAGGTATAAATACGCTATTCCCATTTCCCGCACAGCAGTATCTTTCTGCTTTAATAATTGGCAGTAGTTTTCATGTAATCCCCTTACCATCACTGCCAGCATAATATCAGCACGACCGGAAATTAGACAGTAACCATATTTCCGGCCAGGAAAATTATTTGTATGCTCGTAAAAACCTTTGGCAGCGCTGTTTATGGCGTAGAAGCCATTACCATCACTATTGAAGTGAATGTGAGTATGGGACAAGGCGCCCACCTCGTGGGTCTTCCCGATAATGCCATTCGCGAAAGTTTACAAAGAACAGAGAGTGCCATTAAAACCAACAATTATTTCATGCCCCGCACCAAACTGGTGGTTAATCTTGCACCGGCAGATATCAGGAAAAGCGGTTCCGCCTTCGATCTGCCCATTGCCATAGGCATTCTCGGTGCCAGTGAACAACTGGAAGAACCTGAACGATTGAAAGATTATGTGATCATGGGCGAATTGAGTTTAGATGGTACCGTGCAGCCCATCAAAGGCGCCTTGCCAATTGCCATACAGGCGCGCAGAGAAGGTTTTAAGGGATTGATTGTTCCGCTTGCCAACGCAAAAGAAGCGGGCATGGTGAATAATCTGGAAGTATATGGTGTAGAACATTTAACCGATGTGGCAGGTTTTTTTAAAGATCCGGATTCTTTACAACCGGTTGTGGTAAATACAAGAGAAGAATTTTTTGGCAATCAATATGAGTTTGATATTGATTTTAACGAAGTAAAAGGACAGGAAAATATAAAACGCGCCATGGAGATTGCTGCTGCAGGCGGGCACAATGTGATACTGATTGGTCCGCCAGGGGCAGGAAAAACCATGCTGGCAAAGCGTTTGCCCACCATCCTGCCACCCCTCAGTTTGCAGGAGGCTTTAGAAACAACCAAGATACATAGTGTTGCAGGCAAGTTACCTGCCAATAGTGCCTTGATCAATAAACGTCCGTTCCGTTCACCACATCATACCATTTCTGATGTGGCGTTGGTTGGCGGTGGCGGCACACCACAGCCCGGTGAAATATCATTGGCGCATAATGGTGTGCTGTTTTTGGATGAACTGCCCGAATTTAAAAGAACCGTACTTGAAGTAATGCGCCAGCCCATGGAAGAAAGAAGGGTAACTATCTCGCGGGCAAAAATGGCTTTAGACTTTCCTGCCAATTTTATGCTGATAGCTTCTATGAATCCCTGCGCCTGCGGCTATTACAACCATCCTGAAAAAGAATGCACCTGTCCCCCGGGCGCTGTGCAAAAATACCTCAACAAAGTATCGGGCCCGCTATTGGACAGGATAGACCTTCATGTGGAAGTAACGCCTGTTGCTTTCAGTGAACTGAGTAACCAGCAGTCAGGAGAAACATCCGCGGTGATACGCGAGCGCGTGATTAAAGCGAGGGAGATACAGTCGGAACGCTACAAAGAAAGTCCGGGAATGTATGCCAATGCCCAGATGAGCAGCAAACAGCTTCGTGAAATATGTGCGATCAGCACGGCCGGTGAAAACCTGTTAAAGAAGGCGATGGAAAAACTCAACCTCAGTGCCCGGGCTTACGACCGCATATTGAAAGTGAGCCGCACTATTGCGGATCTTGCGGGGAGTGAAGATATTAAACCAGAGCATTTGGCGGAAGCAATACATTACCGTTCACTTGACAGGGAGGGCTGGGCGGGGTAAAAACAGCGTTGCCTTTGCATGTTATCCATGGCCGTTGTTGGTCGCCTGACCAACAACATCATCATATGCATATGATACAATTTGACCACCATACACAATTTATTACAATAACATGTCTTAACTGGCTGCCTATATTGCAAAATGACCATCATAAACAAATTATAATAGAAGCTCTCCAATATCGTGTTGCCAAACAACAGGTAACTGTATACGCATTTGTAATCATGCCCATCATATGCATATCATCTGGCAGTTACACGACGACATCATTCGTGAGAATTTTCAAAGGGATTTTTTAAAATTTACTGCCCGGAGTTTACTGCAATTCTTAAGAATGAATTCTGATCTACTTGCTGAATCTTTAAAAGTAAAAGCAGCAGACAGGCATTACCAGGTATGGGAAAGAAATTCGTTAAGAATTGATCTATATACTGAGAAGGTTTTCCTTCAGAAAATGAATTATATACACAATAATCCCGTTACATCAAAATGGAGATTTGTTGATTTACCAGAAAATTATCGATTCAGCAGCGCAAAATTTTACGAAACCTGGATTGATGATTTTTTCTTGCTTACACATTATCGCGGGTAATCGTTAGTCAGGTGCCGCAACGTGCCCATATTTAGGATAGGATAAATTGTGTTCGCGATCAAATGATATGATTTCGTATTGATGATAGAGTTGTTGGTCAGGCGACCAACAACGGCGCGGGAACCCTTATTCATTAGCTTAAAGTACACCCTGCGGAGAATAAGGCTGACGATATCAACTTGCTTTCCATTTCTGGATATATGTCGTTGGTTAAGTATCCAACAACGGTAGTAAGTTATAATCTGAGAATAATGTAGCGGAAAACCTGCATACATAATGTGAAAACCGACACAAGTTCAGATATCTCTTTACAATCGTTTGACAGTTTTAATTTACTTTTACCTACCGTTCGATTAGTAATCTCCCCGCTTCGAATGTTGTATATATTTTCTACCATTTGGTTCCGCTGTATCAGTCAGTCTAAATTAACCTTACTGAGAAAATTGTATCTGAATTTTATACGAAATTCTAAAATGCCATATATCCTATGAAGATTAGCAACTGTCCGGGCATTGTATTAGCTATGCTCCTTTTAGTGTCTATTGCGGCTTTTTCCTGTAAAAAAAACGCAGATAATAAATTAAACATATCGTTACACGATAAGTCACTTGATGTCATTCAATCGTATATTCAGGGTAGTTGGAAATTGCATCATGAGATGGGGGGCATTTGCGGGTCATGTATTTATTATCCCAAAGACAGTACATCATATTTATACGCGTCTCTAACCCCTCAGAGGATCCTTTTTAGAAATACCGCCAGATTGACCTTAGATACAACGATCGTGTGGACACACGTGAATATTTTCGGAGATTCAACCTTTATAATGAAATTTTTTGATAAAAATGGTGCCCCAATAATCCTTGGCGCTCGTGAGGTTGTTAATGACACATTAGTGCTTTATCAACCCGGGCCTGACGGACAATACTTCTACTACACCAAAACAAACTAAGTCACCTTTAAATCCAATAATATGCAACCGTTTTACAAACGATTGCTTCCAGTGCTATGCCTATTCGGCACCCTCACCGCGTATTCTCAAGCTTCAGACACTGTAGAAATTAAACGAACCGAAAGCGGCATAATCCGCTTTGTCAGGTTTAAGCCAAGTAATACCCGAAAATTTACTGATGCATCTGATTTTTTAAAAACGGTCTTGCAAGCTAAACCGGCGGATGAGTTCCGAATAATAAAATCTACAACTGATAAATTGGGCATGACTCATCAGCGGTACCAACAATATTATAAAGGAATAAAAGTGGAGCATGCAGAATATTTAGTGCATAACAAAAATGGCATGATAGAAACCATTAATGGTGACTTCAAGGATATAAAAGGTTCGGTGATACCAACCATAACTGAACAAAACGCATTAACCCAAGCATTACTCTTTGTAAAGGCCAAAAAATATAAGTGGGAAGACCCGGCATTGGAAGAATTTATAAAGCGCAAAACAAATAATATTACGGCAACCTATTTTCCAAAGGGTGAATTAGTTGTTGTGAAAGATTTGTTGAAGAATAGTAAAAGTTTAAAATTAGCGTGGAAGTTTACCATTTCATCTTCATTGCCTTCGTACGAACAATGGGTCTATGTAGACGCAATGACTGGCGATGTTATAAACAATGAGCCTTTAATATATGACACGAACATAGCCTGCACTGCTTCAACACGATACAGTGGATCGGTTGGCATAACGGGGGACACCTTTTCCGGCGGTGTCCGGCTTCGGGAAAGCAGAAATGGCGTGAGTATTGTTACACAGAATTTAGGAGGCTCCAGCAATTATGCAAATGCTACAGACCTCGTAAATAACACCACCGCATGGAATCCGGGCTGGGCAGGCATAAACCAAGATCAAGTGGCGCTCGATGCACACTGGGGCGCAGAACAGGTTATGGACTACTGGAACACCACATTCGGCAGAAGTAGTATTGATGGTAATGGAATGAACGTTACCAGTTTCATCCACACCACCCTTGGTAACAACGCCTCCTGGGATGGAACAAGTAATGTGATGAATTATGGTGATGGTGATGGTACCCTTTTTCGTCCCCTTGTAGCGTTAGACGTATGTGCGCATGAATTTGGCCATGGTATATGCCAATACACAGCTAACTTGGCATACGTAGCAGATGAATCGGGCGCATTAAACGAAGGATTTAGCGATATATGGGGAGCCTGTGTGGAGCATTTTGCCGCACCTGGCAAACAAACATGGCTTATTGGTGAAGAGGTAACGATTTCCAGTCCCGGCTACATTAGAAGCCTGATTAATCCGAAAAGTAGCTTAACAAACAACGGCACTGTTGATACCTACCATGGAACCAATTGGTATTCAGGTTCAAGTGTATCCACCTATACGCATACAAACATGAGTGTTCTCTCGCATTGGTTTTATTTGGTATCTGAAGGAGGCTCGGGTGTAAACGACAATAGTAATTCATTCGTCGTAAATAGTATTGGGATAAATGAGGCTGAAACTATTGCATTTCGTACTGAATCGGTGTATTTAAACTCATCGGCAACGTTTGCCGCAACCCGAGACGCAAGTATTCAATCCGCGATAGATTTATTCGGTGCAGGATCATGCGAAGAAATAGCTGTCACGAACGCTTGGTACGCGGTTGGAGTTGGTGGCCCCTATTTTACCTCAACTAATAGCATTAGTGGGGCCAGTGCTATTTGCTCATCTGAAAACTATACCGTTAACAGTTTGCCCAGTGGTGTGAGTGTAGCGTGGACGGTATCGCCGAGTGGACCCACAAGTAGCAGCACGAGTGGTAATACACTTACACTAACAAAAAATACCGACGGGTTTATCACGCTCTCCGCGGCCGCAAGTGGCTGTTCAGTTCCGGTTCCAATAGCTTCTAGAAATTTGGTTGTTGGTATCGGTGTCTCCGGCACTTACTATGTAACTTCCAATTACTATACTGGCAGTGGCTCACTAAATGGTACTGGCGGTTCCGTGTTTACCCGAGGAAATCAAACAGTATTATTTAACGGTATGTTAGACCAGAGTGTCAGCCTATCCAACATTAGTTGGTCGGTCTCAGGAAATTACAGTCTTTTTTATCCGAGTGGATATAATTTTGCCTTATATATGACTACCCCAAGTAGTGCCTATTCAGCAAATAACGCTACCGTCAGCCTCAATGCGAGTGGCCCATGCGGCACCGTGAATAAATCATGGAATTTCCAAGTAGTATCAACAGGGTCAGGGTTTGGCTATTCAATGGTCGCATCACCAAATCCTTCAAAAAATAATCTCAACGTTAACATACATGAAGTGGTTGATACAACAAAAGAACAGTCCATGTCTCTAAAAAGCAGTAGTAATACGAAAGGCATAACTAAAATGTATTTGTACGATTTCTATACCAATGCTTTAGTTAAGCAATGGTCGTTCCAGGAAATAGACGCAAAAAATTACAGCCTCAATATTGTTGGCATAAAAGCTGGATATTATGTTTTGAAGATGGAAAGAGACAATAAAACGACGCGTACAACAATAATCGTACAAGAATAATATAAGGTTTCTTTCATTATTTGGTTATGAACAAAAATGCCGCTCATAATTGAGCGGCATTTTTGTTAATAATAGAAAGAACAATATCCATACTTCGCTTTAATGGTAGTCGCTTATTTCGCTCCCACTGGGCAACCGTCCCTTCATCCACCCCAAGCACCTTTGCCAGCCTTTCATTGCTCATGCCTTGCTCGTACTTATACCGTCTAATCTTGCCGCCAAAGGTGGCGATTTCATGATCGAACGGGTAATACCCGAGGAAGGCAATGATCGCCGGATACTGGTACAACCGGGGCTGGTTTCGGCCATTTTCCCAGTAACAGAAGCAGTCCTCAGAAACGTGAAGCTCTCTGGCAGCTTGGGCCTGAGACAACCCCAAGTCCATCCGTCGCTTCTTGAAATGTTGCCCGATCGTTTTCGGTGTTGCAGGATAGCCTTGAGGATGAGGCTTTTGCACCGTTTTCGCGTATCGGGAAAAAGGCAACGCAACCATGCGCCTGCGGCTATTATAATCACCCAGAAAAAGAATGCACCTGCCCGCCCGGTGCCGTACAGAAATATTTAAACAAAGTATCGGGGCCGTTATTAGACAGGATTGATCTGCATGTAGAAGTAACACCTGTTGCATTTAGCGAATTAAGCAGTCAGCAGGAAACAGAGAATTCGGCTGCCATACGGGAGCGGGTGATAAAGGCAAGGGAGATACAGGCGGGGAGGTATATACAGTATCCAGGTATATATGGTAATGCGCAGATGAGCAGCAAGTTGTTACGTGAAATCTGTGTGATAGGCAGTGTAGGAGAAAACTTATTAAAAAAAGCGATGGAAAAACTAAACCTCAGTGCCCGTGCTTACGACCGTATTCTCAAAGTAAGTCGCACCATTGCAGATTTGGCTGCAAGTGATGATATTAAGCCCGAGCATCTGGCAGAGGCAATACATTACCGGAGTTTGGATAGAGAGGGCTGGGCGGGGTAAAACTAACTTTTGGAAAGTTTTAAACTTTCCAAAAGTTGCAATTAAACGATATATGTTACACCCGGATAACTTTTATCACATCTACAATCACGCAAACGGACGGGAAAATCTGTTCATTGAGGAAAGGAATTATTACTTCTTCCTGAATAAAGCAAATCTCTATCTAAGTCCTGTTTTCAAATTATATGCATACTGTCTTATGCCCAATCATTTTCATTTATTAATAAGCGTAAGAAGTGAAACGGAAATTGTAAAACTTTTGGAAAGTTCTGAAACTTTCCAAAAGTTGAGATCAATTGAGCAGATGATGTATATAGAACGAAAGATCAGCAAATCCATTGCCAATTTATGCAGTAGCTATACCCAGGCATTTAATAAAGTTTATTGCAGAAAGGGAAGTCGTTTTATGCCCAATTTCAAATCAACACATATTGAGGATGATTCAGCGTTTTGCAAAATTGTACATTATATCCATTCAAACCCTGTGCATCATGGGTTTACGAAAAATATTACAGAGTGGCGATTCTCATCATATCAATCACATATTTCGGAAGGAGCAACCCGTCTCGAAAGAGATCATACATTAACTGTTTTTGGAGGCAAAGACGCATTCCTGAATTATCACAAACAATCTATAGATTTAAAAATGTCAAAACTTTTGGAAAGTTGAGAACTTTCCAAAAGTTAGACACCCACTATCTTATTCCCTTTCTCGTAACCCGTTTTTCCCGATTATATAAGCCATCATCACCCGTTCTCATTCACTTTTGCTGTCTAAAACATTCAGGAATGAGATCATTGTTTTTTGGCATTGTTTTTTTACCAATCAATTTAATTGCACAGCACAGTACAGATACCATCAAAACGGTTCAGTTAAAAGGAGTTAGCGTTACAGGCATCAGAACAGTTCGGGGCACAGGCCATATGCCCGAAGTAAAAGAAGGGATCATTTATGCCGGAAAGAAAAATGAAGTACTCCTTGTAGATAGCCTTGATGCCAACAAAGCCATTAACAATACCAGACAGATATTGGGCCGAATTCCCGGTTTAAATATTGTAGAAACAGAAACAGGTGGCTTTACAGCCAATGGTATAGCCACACGTGGCCTTAATCCCACCCAAAGCATTGAAATGAACACCCGGCAGAATGGCTATAATATCAGCGCCGATATATTTGGTTATAATGAAGCCTACTATATCCCTCCAATGGAAGCCGTGAGCCGTATTGAAATGGTGCGTGGGGCTGCATCACTGCAATTTGGTTCCCAGTTTGGCGGCATGGTTAATTATGTTGTAAACAATGGTCCTAAAAACAAAGCATTTGAATTCTATACATCACAAACAGGGGGCAGCTTTGGCCTGTTCAATACTTTTAACTCAATAGGCGGCACCATCAATAAATGGAGCTATTATGGTTTTGTTCAATACAGAACAATGGATGGATGGAGGCCTAACAGTACACAAAAGCAATTATCAGCTTTTGGTAAAATACAGTATACCCCATCAGCCAGGTTAAATATAGGTATTGAATATTCGCTGCTGCGCAACAGGGTTCAAATGCCCGGCGGACTTACCGATAGCATGTTCAAAGCCAACCCGCGCAGTTCTTTCAGAAGCCGAAACTGGCTGAGGAGTCCGTGGAATATTGTAGCAGCGTATGCCAATTATACCCTCTCTGCCCAGACTTCATTAAACATAAAAACATCATTTCTTTTTAGCAACCGGGCACTGGTTTGGCGTAATGAAGATGGCGGAGCCGGCGCGTTAGATGAGATAGATCCATCAACCGGCACCTATGTAAACCGTGAAGTAGAAAACGAGGATATGCATAACACCACCACAGAAGTACGCCTGTTACACCAGTATAAATTAGGCAAGGCAGATAATACTTTGTCGGCTGGCTTGCGCTACTCCTATGCTAAGTTCAAAAAACAGGGTGGAGGTGAAGGAACCACAGGAACCGATTTTGATTTATCAGTTACAGGCGCATACGGTTATGATCTTGATTTTACCACTACCAACATAGCACCCTTTATCGAAAATATATTCAGACTCGGTGAACGGTTTACACTTACACCCGGCTTCCGTTTTGAGTACCTGAAAAGTACGGGACTCGGTTATAAAGAAATCAACAACACCAAAGTGATCACCAACGAAAACCGGGCCCGTTATGTGCCCCTCTTCGGTTTAGGAGCAGAATTTAAAACTTCGCTTTATACAAATATCTATGCCAATATCAGCCAATCATACCGCCCTATTGAATACGCGCAACTTACAGCTTTTGGTGTTACATCTAAAATTGATCCCAATCTCAAAGACGCCAATGGCTTTAATGCCGATCTGGGCTATCGCGGCACTGTAAAGAACTACCTGAATTTTGATATAGGCCTGTTCTACCTGGCTTATAACAAACGAATAGGAACTGTTCTGATCAATCCAAATACAATAAACGAATACACATTACGCACCAATGTTGCCAATAGTGTTCATAAAGGATTAGAAAGTTATATCGAATTTAATCTCCTGAAATATCTAAATACCAATAGCAATAAAGGACTTAACATTTTTAATTCTCTTGCTTTTATTGATGCAAAATATACCACCGGAGAATTTAAAGGTAACCGGGTGGAAGCTGCCACCAAATATGTTAACCGGGTAGGTATAACCTATGCTGATAAAAAACTGTCGGGAACAGTACAGATGAACAATGTTAGTGATGCTTACGGCGATGCCACAAATATCCGCGAAAGCAATGATCCTGCAGCGGGTTATATCCCTGCTTACACTGTATTTGATGTAAGTGCCACTTACCGGATTGGCCGTTATTCTTTGAAAGCAGGTGTTAATAATATTGCCGACAAAGCCTATTTCACACGCCGCACAGATGAATATCCCGGACCCGGTATTATACCATCTGCTGGCAGAAGCTTTTATTTGGGAATTACCGCGAAATTTTAATCTCTAACTTTTGGAAAGTTTGCAACTTTCCAAAAGTTATTCTAATACTGCCCTGTACCTAACATCACCAGCGTACAGGCTTCTATAGGTTCTATTCCATTGGCTTTGGCCAGATCGGCTAACTCCGCATTTTCTGTTCCGGGATTAAACACCAGCCTTTTGGGATGCAGCGAGAGGATATAATCGTAATAGGATTTTTGCAATTGAGGATTCAGGTATAATGTAACCGTATCTACTCCTTTCTCATCCGGGTGTTCAGTAATAATGGGTGTTGTACCAATATGTCCTTCCTTCTTTCCTATCGCAACTACAGGATGCCCATACCGTGTTAGTTTTTCAACCGCGAGATAGCTGTATCGTGCAGGGTTTTCAGATGCGCCTAAGACAATCGTCTTTTTCATAACGTAAAGGTAGTTTAATATTGGATTGGCGGATTGCGGATTAGCGAATTGGCGGATTAAATACCTGCGTAATCCGTTAATCCGTAATCCGCTAATTCGTTAATTCATAATCCGATAATCCTTCCTAACTTTCGTCAATGAAACGATATTGCCTTTTATTCTTTCTCGTTATCAGCGTTTTTGTATCTCACGCACAATGGAAACCTTTTCGTTTTGCATTTATTTCCGACACACATATCGGTTCTCCTAATGGCAGCGCTGAAGAAGATCTTCGGAGAACAGTGGCTGATATCAATCAGATGACAGATATCGCATTCGTGGTCATCACCGGCGATATTACCGAACTGGGTACCGATGCAGAAATTAAGCTGGCCAGGCAAATATTGAATGAATTAAAGGTTCCTTACTATATCATCCCCGGCAACCACGACAGCGGCTGGAGCGAAAGCGGTGGTGTGAGTTTTGGAAAAGTATTTGGCAACGATAAATTCATATTCGATTTTAACGGTATCACTTTTCTTGGCTGTGCTTCTGGTCCTTATGTGCGCATGAGCGATGGGCATATTCCCCGCGATGCCGTGGTTTGGATGGATCGGGAACTGAAGAAAATTGATCCTTCAAAACCCATCATTTTTTTAAATCATTACCCGCTTGATAAAGACCTTGACAACTGGTATGAAGCTATCGATCGTTTAAAACAACACAATACCCTGGCAGCCCTCTGCGGCCACGGTCATGGTAACCATGCATTAAATTTTGAAGGCATCCCTGCTGTTATGGGCCGTTCCAATCTTAGGGCAAAAGCTGCATATGGCGGCTATAACCTTGTGGATGTTCGCACAGATTCAATGATCTTTTCAGAAAGAACACCCGGCATTACCACTAAAAAATCCTGGACCGGCATAAAACTGGAAACACGCACATATGATCTTACCAAAACTTACGGCAGACCTTCCTATAAGGTAAACGACAGCTTTCCAAATGTTCGCCGGAAATGGACATATACATCAGATGCCAATGTGATCTCTACTCCGGCCGTTGCCAATGGACTGGTTATTTTTGGCAACAGTATAGGAAGAGTTGATGCCCTCTCGTTAGCCGATGGGAAAAAACGCTGGTCGTTCAGCACAGGCGGGGCCATTTACTCTTCTCCTGCGATCAGCGATAATAAACTGGTGTTCGGTTCTGGTGACGGCAATATTTATTGCCTGTCTGCCGATAAAGGCAAACTCATCTGGCAATTCAAAACAGGCGCTGCTGTATTGGGCTGTCCGTTAATCGATCATAATACCATTTATATTGGTGGGAGTGACCATCATTTCAGGGCTATTGATCTTACTACCGGGAAAGAAATATGGGGGTTTGACGGATTAGATGGACCTGTTGTAAGTACACCCGTCTTACATAAAGGAAAAATCGTTTTTGGCGCCTGGGACCGTAATTTATATGCCCTGAATGCAGCAGATGGCAAACCAGCCTGGAAATGGAATAATGGATTATCCAGCCGCAACCTCTCTCCTGCTGCCTGTATTCCGGTTATTCATAATGATGTGGTGTATGTGGTAGCGCCCGACCGTTACCTTACTGCTATTGATTTTAATACCGGTACTACTTTATGGCGAACCAATGAATCAACAGTAAGGGAATCTATTGGTATTTCGGCTGATGGCCGGTTTGTTTATGGAAAAACCATGAACGATACGATTGTGGCATTTCCAACCTCCCGCGAAAAACAACCTGCTGCCTGGAAAATGGATTGTGGCTTTGGATATGAACATGTGCCTTCTATGCTGATCGAGAAAGATGGATTGGTTTTCTTCGGAACAAAGAACGGTAAAGTATATGCCATCAACCCGTCTACCCATCAGCGCGTATGGACGGCCCGGATCGATAATTCAATGGTAAATACTGTGAAAGTGCTCAGCTCAAAACAGCTGATTGCTTCCACCATGGATGGAAAAGTATCTTTTTTGGAAATCAAATAATCAATCAGTATGCGTAAGATCTTCCTTGCTATATTGTTTATGTCAACACAACTAACAACCCATTCGCAACAGCGTATCTTTTTGTATCCTTCGGCAGAAGAGGTAATGCATAAAGGCTATGATACAATTGCGCCCTTTATTGATTATTATCCCTCCTCCAACCCATCTGGCCATAAAACAGCCGTGATCATTTGTCCGGGTGGCGCTTATACCAACCTGGCATGGGATAAAGAGGGGATACTCGTTTCCCGCTTTTTCAACAATAACGGAATAGATGCTTTTGTATTGAAATACCGGTTAAACAACGGAAACCAGGAAGGACACCGTTACCCTGCGCAGTATAATGATCTTACAACCGCTATACGCATTGTACGTTCAAGAGCAGCCGAATGGCATATCGATCCCGACAAAACAGGTGTGATGGGTTTTTCGGCGGGTGGTCATCTGGCTTCTACGGCTGCAACTATTTTGCAAAAAGCCAATCCGGATGCTGCTAACCCACTTGAGCGCCTATCCAGCCGGCCGTCGTTTGCCATCCTTATTTACCCTGTAATTACCATGGACACAATTTATGCTCACCGCTATAGCCGCGAAATGCTGCTTGGCAAAACACCCGATGAAGCCCTTGTTACCGCATTATCTACCGAAAAAAGAGTTACTGCCGATACGCCTCCCATTTTTCTGGTGCATGCTGATGACGACAGGGCTGTTCCTCCGCAGAACAGTATCCTATTTTACGAGGCACTGAAAAAATACAACGTACCGGCCTCTATGTTTATCTATGATCATGGCGGTCATGGATTCGGGATGGCTCCCACCGACTCCGTTCTGAATCAGTGGCCAGCACTTTGCGTACAATGGCTGCAAAGACAGGGGTTCAGATAGGCAGCCGGCTTATCCGCTTAAAATATTCCTTTCATGAAATGATGTTAATTACAAAAATTATTTTTTAACTTACGAGTCTCATCTTTACAAAACACAAACTATTACCACCATGGCAAAAGCAAGTAAAAAAAAGGCCGTTAAAAAACCAGCCAAAAAAGCTGCTCCCAAAAAAGCAGTAAAGAAAGCAGTGAAAAAATCTGCTCCCAAAAAAGTTGCTAAAAAAGCACCCGCTAAGAAAAAACCAGCCGCCAAAAAAGCTGCTAAAAAAGTTGTAAAGAAAGCAGCAAAAAAGGTAGCCAAAAAAGCAGCGCCTAAGAAAAAAACAGCGGTTAAAAAAGCAGTGAAGAAAGCGGTTGCAAAAAAAGCAGCCAAAAAAGCACCAGCTAAGAAAGCTCCTGCAAAGAAAAAACCAGCCGCCAAAAAAGCTGCTCCTAAAAAAGCCGCTCCTAAAAAAGTTGCAAAGCCCGTTGCAAAAAAGCCGGCTCCTAAGAAAAAAACCGCAGCTAAAAAACCAGCCCCGGCTCCTGTAGCCGCACCGGCACCTGCTCCTGAACCAGTTGTTGAAACACCGGCTCCTGCTGCAGAAACACCTGAATCAACTGATGGCACCCTGTTTGGATAAGGTGTACCACCAGGTAAGTTAATTATACTTACACAATAATCTTTACTCCCGCTAGCCACACTAACGGGAGTTTTTTATTTTGTCTCTTACTCAAATCAGTATAAATCATAAACATCCAGCCAGTTATAAAATTTCAAAACTGTTAACCACGTTTTCAGATATCTTTATAGCAATCACTTGTCTTGCTCACCAAAACTTATAACCATGCGTTCTTTCTTAATCGCTGTGTTCAGCATCAGTTGTTTGTTTGTATCAGCCCAAACCGCTTCAAAGATTGCCGACAAAACAAAAAATATGAAACGCTATGATGGCTATTTCACTTTTTGGTGGGATGCCGCAAATGGTAAGATCTGGTTACAGGTTGATAAATTTGATAAAGAATTCCTGTACGTAAACTCTTTACCCGCCGGCTTGGGTTCCAACGATATTGGTCTTGACCGCGGCCTGATTGGCGGCACACGTATTGTTGCTTTTAATAAAGTTGGTAAAAAATTATTCCTCGTACAACCCAACTACAGCTACCGGGCATCATCAAACGATAAAAATGAACAACGCGCCGTGAAGGAATCCTTTGCCCAGTCTACCATTGGCAGTTTTATAATTGATGAAGATGAAGGCGATAAAGTGCTGGTAGACGCCACTTCTTTTTTTGTAAGAGATGCCCAAAACGTTGCCGACAGGATAAAAACCATGCGCCAGGGCACTTACACATTCAGTGAGCCACGTTCTGCCATCTACCTGCCCAACACCAAAAATTTTCCATTAAACAGTGAGTTTGAAGCCAGCATCAGTTTTACGGGCGGCAGCGATGCGGGCAGGTTTGTTACCAGTGTTACACCATCCGCAGAAGCCATCACGGTTCGTATGCATCACTCGTTCATACAATTACCCGACAATGCATATAAACCCCGCCGCTATGATATACGCAGCGGCTATTTCGGCATTTCGTATTTCGATTACAGCAGTCCGTTCACTGATCCCGTACAGCAAATGTTTATTGCACGTCACAGGTTAGAAAAGAAAGATCCTTCCGCCGCTGTAAGTGAAGCGGTAAAACCAATTGTTTACTATATCGACAACGGAACACCAGAGCCCATCCGCTCTGCTTTAATGGATGGCGCCAAATGGTGGAACCAGGCATTTGAAGCTGCCGGTTTTAAAAATGCATTCATTGTAAAAATATTGCCCGATACAGCCGATGCAATGGACATACGCTACAACATGGTTAACTGGGTGCACCGTTCCACCCGCGGATGGAGCTATGGTGCTTCTATTACCGATCCACGCACAGGCGAAATTATTAAAGGCCAGGTAACGCTTGGCTCTTTACGTGTGCGGCAGGATTATTTGATTTTTGTTGGCCTGCTCTCTCCGTATGAAAAAAACAAACCGGTTTCTGAAACTATGAAGAATGCTGCCTTACAGCGTTTACGCCAATTATCCGCGCACGAGATAGGACATACACTTGGCTTACAACATAATTATGCTTCCAGTTTTAATAACCGTGCATCTGTGATGGATTACCCTCATCCTAATGTATTTGTGAACAGCAAGGGCGAGATAGATTTTACGCAGGTTTATACCAATGAAATTGGCGATTGGGATAAACGTGCCATCACGTATGGTTATTCGGATTTTGCACCCGGCACAGACGAAAATGCTGCGCTAAATAATATTCTTGAAGAAAACACCAAAAAAGGTTTACTCTTTATTGCCGATGCTGATGCCCGTGCTGCCAGTGGCTTTCATCCGAGAGCACATTTATGGGATAACGGAACCGATGCAGTGGATGAATTGAAAAATGTTTTACAGGTTCGCCAAAAAGCAATGGCACAATTTTCTGAGCAGGCTATCCGGACAAATGCACCTTTGGCCACACTGGAAGAAGTATTGGTACCCGTTTACAATTACCATCGCTATCAATTAGAAGCAACCTGCAAATTAATTGGAGGGATGAACTACAGTTATGGTGTTCGCGGCGATCAGCAGATAACACCGCAGATCCTTCCTAAAGCCGCGCAGGAAAAGGCTTTGCAGGCAGCATTGGATTGTTTATCACCCGACCTGTTAACCATGTCCGATAAAATTATGCAGCTAATTCCACCACGCCCGCCAATGTATTATGGTGTTGGCGAACTGTTTGCCAAAAGAACAGGGATGAGTTTTGATCCGCTGGCAGCGGCAGAAGCTTTAACTGATTTTGAATTATCTTTTCTTTTTCATCCCGAAAGAGCAAACCGCTTGGCCCAATTTAAAGCACAGGCCAATACCATTGGTTGGGATGATGTACTGGATGCCATCATCAACAAAACATGGAAAGCCCCTGTTCTAAATGGTTTGAAAGGAGAAGTGCAATTACAGACACAACAAATGATTCTAACATGGATGCTGGGATTGAGCCAGAGCGAGAATGCCAACTACATTGTAAAATCCATCTGCTTCGACAGGCTGCAATCATTAAAACAATATGCGGAGCAAATGAAGAACAGCAATCCATCTCTAAAAGCACATTACAGTTATGCCATCGAGCGCATCAGCAAACCCAAAGACATTGCCTTACCTCAACACAAAGAAATTGCACCCGGCGCTCCGATTGGTTGTGATTTTGATGAGGAATGATGGGCGTGAGGCGTCAGTCGTCAATCGTGAGACGTGAGTGGTGAGTGGTGAGTGGTGAGTTTAACAATTTCTCCGTGAAACTCCGTGCACTTTGTGTGCTCTGTGTTGAAACAGAAGTACTGATGCTTTGTAGATTTTTTTTCAACACAGAGTACTCAGAGAAATTGAGGTACACAGAGGTTTTTTAAATTTTCTATACTAAAAAAGCCCTTCAACTCTGAAGGGCTTTTACATTAAATTATTTTCTACTCACCACTCACGATTGACGACTCACAATTCTCACGTCTCACGATTCACGCCTCACGATTCTCACGCTCACACCAACATCCTCAAAGGCTCTTCCAGTAAGCTTTTCAGCGTTTGTAAGAAAGCAGATCCGGTAGCGCCATCTACCACACGGTGATCGCAGCTCATGGTTACTTTCATCACATTACCCGGAACTACCTGTCCTTTTTTAACAACAGGCACCTGTGCAATACCACCTACTGCCAGTATACAGGCATCGGGTGGATTAATGATGGCAGTGAACTCATCAATACCAAACATACCCAGGTTAGAGATAGTGAAGGTGCTTCCTTCCCAATCGCTTGGTTGTAATTTTTTATCTTTTGCTTTTTGTGCAAATTCTTTTACTTCAGCGCCGATCTGGCTTAATGATTTACCATCAGCAAAACGAACCACAGGTACCAGCAAACCATCTTCCACAGCTACAGCCACACCAATATTTATATGGTGATTGTAACGGATCTTATCGCCAAGCCAGCTACTGTTTACTTTAGGGTGCTGCTTTAATGCCAACGCTGTTGCTTTCAGCACCATATCGTTAAAGCTGATTTTTACCGGCGCTACTTCGTTGATTTTTGCACGGGCAGCCACAGCAGCATCCATGTCGATACTCATGGTAAGGTAAAAATGCGGCGCGGTAAATAAGCTTTCACTTAATCGGCGGGCAATCACTTTACGCATTTGAGATACAGGCACCTCATCAAAACTTACTACGCCGGAAGCTGCGGCAGGAGCTACTGCTTTTGCAGCAGATGGGGCTGCGCTGGCTACAGATGCAGCAGCAGGTACATAATTATCCAAATCAGCTTTTGTAATCCGTCCGTTATCACCGGTACCTTTTACATAGCGAAGATCAATACCTCTTTCAGAAGCAATTTTTTTAGCCAGTGGCGAAGCGAAGATCCTTCCTTCATTTACTACTTCAGCAGATGCAACAGGCGCAGTAGTGGTTTGAGATTTACTCTCAGCAACCGGTGCTGCTGCCGGCTGTGAACTGTCGGCTGCAGACTGTTGTCCACCTGCTTTAACAGCAGCAACAATTGCATTCACATCCAATCCTTCTTTACCAATAATGCAAAGAAGATCGTTCACCAATATTTTTTCTCCGGCCTTGGCGCCCTGGTATAATAAGATACCATCTTTATAGCTTTCCAGTTCCATGGTGGCTTTATCGGTTTCGATATCTGCCAGCACATCTCCTTTCTTAACGGTATCTCCAATATTTTTCTGCCAGCCGGCAATTACGCCTTCGGTCATGGTATCGCTTAATCTTGGCATCAGTACTACTTCTTCCATAGATGAAACATTTACTGATGATGCGGGTGTTGATGTCGGGGTTGCAGCTTTTGCTTCGGCAGCAGGAGCCGGCGCGGCTGCACCGCCTGCATGTTGGGCAACAAGTGCAGAAACATCTTCACCGGCTTTCCCAAAAATGGCTAAAAGGTCATTCACCTGCAGTTTACCTCCTGTTGGGGTACCTACATATAACAAAATGCCATCCTGGTAACTTTCCAGTTCCATGGTGGCTTTATCGGTTTCAATTTCTGCTAACAAATCGCCTTTCTTCACTGCATCACCCACTTTTTTATGCCATGCAGCAATAACCCCTTCTGTCATGGTATCGCTTAGTCGGGGCATTAAGATCACTTCAGCCATAGTTCGATTGCTCTTTTAAATGAGCCGTGAAATTACATTAAAAACGGATTTATGAGCGCTGATTCCGCAGATTTCAGTTTGATTACCAGTCAAATCAGCTAAATCATACCAAAAATCATATCAATCAGCGCTGATTCCACAGATTTCGGTTTGATTACCAGCTAAATCATATTAAAAAATCATATCAATCAGCGCTAACTATTGACCGCAGATTTCAGTTTGATTACCAGCCTCTAATCAGCGAAATCATACTAAAAATCATATCAATCAGCGCTAATTATTGCCCCTGCGCTAAGCTATACGCCTTCTTATCGCCCCACATATTCAACAATTCTGTTGAACATATTTTAAAATCATGTGCCAGCCTTTTGTACAGTTCCATAATATCAACCTGTGTTACCGGCACATCGCCAAGGCTCTCAAAGCGGCAACTGTATTGGTTTACCAGGTTGGTAAATGAAGACCCCTTGGGCCATACCTGTGTTCCGCGGTTACTGATGGTTACCAGCTTGAAGAGATCAGTGGTATGATTCAGGCATTTTTCAGCGATCACACTGGGTTGCAGGTTGCTTTCTATAAACATATCCACCCCAACAATGGCTACCTGACTTAATTCGAGGCTTTCCAACATTGGGTTTTTCTCTAATTTGAAGCTGGTAGGAGTTGGATCCTGGTCGGCGATAAATGGCTTGGGATTCAGGGCCGGCGATTTGCCGAAATTACCGATGATCGCTTCTGTAAATTCTGAAGTACTGAGCGATGGGATAGATTTATCTCCAAAATCACCGGTATGAACCCCGCTTTCAAGGGTAAATAATAAGGCATTTTCTACCATGGCGGCGGCTTCCATCAACCCAAGGTGACGAAGCATGCCAATACCACTCAGCAGCAATGCTGTTGGGTTGGCAATATTTTTACCGGCAATATCCGGTGCTGTACCATGTACCGCTTCAAAAATAGAAATATGGTCGCCGATATTGGCCGAAGGCGCAAAACCCAATCCGCCAACCAGTCCGGCACAAAGATCACTCACAATATCGCCCTGCAGGTTGGTAAGCACCACCACGTCAAACAGGTCGGGGCGACTAACTAATTTCATACAAAGGTCATCCACGATCACATCATCCGATTTCAGGCTTGGGTATTCTTTGGCCACTTCATAAAACACGTCCAAAAACAAGCCATCGGTGAGTTTCATGATATTGGCTTTATGGCCACAGGTAATTCTTCTGGCTCCTTTCTTTTTAGCCATTTCAAAAGCATACTTGATCACCTGCAAACTGCCGGGGCGTGTAATAAAACGGCGGCTGAGGGCTACGTCGTGGGTTAACATATGCTCAATTCCGCCATATGTATCTTCTATATTTTCCCTTACAATGGTGATATCGATAGGTATATCTGCTTTACTGAAAACGGTATCAACCCCGCTTAAAGTTTGAAATGTTCTTTTGTTGGCATAGGTATTCCATGTTTTACGTGCAGTTACGTTCACGCTTTTTACACCCTTCCCTTTCGGGGTTTCCATCGGTCCTTTAAAAAGGATTCCGAGAGATTCGATGGTTTCTTGTGCTTCAGGGGTCATTCCGTTACTGTACCCTTTATCAAACACCCATTTACCCATATCCACGAATTCAAATTCGAGAGGCACTTTGGCGGCTTTAAAAACCGAAAGAACCGCTCCCATGATCTCCGGTCCGATGCCATCTCCGTTTGCAACTGCAATTTTTGTCATAACCTGCTTTTAATGTGCTGCAAAATTACGTCCAAACGCAACACAACATTGTTAAATCAAGCGGATAATTCTACCAATGGTATATTGTTTATGGGCCAAACCATTCATATTTTTTCACAAGGTTTCTAAGTTTCAATTCCTTATTTTTACCTGAAAGCAATCAATAAATCAATGGTATCTAAAATTTCAGAAGGTGTTGAAATAAGTGTAGAGACCTTTTACCAGGCCGATTACAGCAACCCGCTGAACAGCGAGTACATGTTTGCGTACCGCATTACCATTAATAACCACAATAATTTTGCTGTTAAACTGCTTCGCCGCCAATGGTATATTTTCGACAGCAATGGAGAACATCGTGAAGTGGAGGGAGAAGGAGTGGTAGGTGTTCAGCCTGTATTAAATCCCGGTGAGAATTATCAATATGTAAGTGGCTGCAACCTACGTACCGAAATGGGAAGAATGCATGGCAGCTACCAGATGGAGAATCAGAACAATAAACAATTATTCTCTGTAAATATCCCCGCCTTTGAAATGATTGTGCCTAACAAGATGAACTGATCCTGTTATTCATTAACACATTGTATTATTGAAATTAGATGCTGATGTATTTTTACTTTGAAAAGTATTAAATGATGCGGTTATTCTTTATTTCACATCTTTTTAAACCACATAGATACATAGGAAAACAAAAAAGAAACATAGCTTTTAAACTATCTGCCCTGTTTCCTCACCTATATACCTATGTGTTTAATAGCAAAACATGCTATTCAGGAATTCTTCTTTAACTTTTTGTTTACCGGGGCTTGTACCTCGCCTCATCAAATATTTTCTTTGCCGGCGTTTTCATCAACTCATCCAGTGAGAGATCTTTATTCTTTCCCATCCATTTCGTTACTATTTGCAATCCAACAAACTGACCGATATTGCCGGGAGAGGCATCGCCCAATGCGGGGGTGTTGGGGCCATCGCTCATATAATCACGGGTAAGATTGGGATCGGCATTGTATAAAAGATCGTTCTGTACAAAAAAACTCCAGATGCCTTTTTCGCTTTCATAGCACCCGTCCAATTGTTGTTTGGTGTAGCCTGTTTTCAGTGTATCAGGCAGTTCAGGCAAAAATCTGTCGAGCAGATAGATACGCTTGCCCGCTTCCACCATCTGCTCTACCAACGGCTTGCCGATACTTTTATCGGGGTACATATCATCAATAATATTCCTGATACAGTTTACCGGTATATATTCCGGCTCAAAACGTCTTGAAATAAATTTCGGATACAACTGTTGCCCCTGCTCAGAAAGATATAAGGGATAGTCTTTCCCCATATACAATTGCAGGCCTACAGCCAATGCATTAGGGGTAATAATATTGCCGTAACTGTTTATCGGCCCGATGAAAGTAACGAGCTTTTTTGGCAGCGGATATTTCGGATAATAATACTGCACAAACTGCAACCCCCTTTTTACCTGTTCTTCTATCTTATTAAACTGTTTAAACTTATCGAGAGAAGCCTGGTACAGGCCCGCATAGCTACGAATAAACATTGGAATATCTTTTCCGGCGCTGTCCGGAGTTGTACCAAGAATATTAAATAAGAAATCCTGCGTAAAGCCCTGGTGTTTTTCGTGAAGTACCTGTAGTGAGCTGTTCAGATGTAATGTATCAAGCGAAAAAAAATCTTTCTCAAACCTATCTACCTGCAGCATCACTTTAATGCCGGATACATCAGGTATTTTTTTCCCGGATTTGCAGGATAGTAGAAAAAAAATAATGCAGAAATATACCAACCGTTGTTTCATCAGCCTATTTTATTCATGAGTTTGTTACAAATGTATAGCTACCCAACAAACAAACAGCGATGATTTACTAATTGTGTGTTAAAGGCGATTGCTCATTCTTTGTTTGAATAAACATAAGTCCGCCAATACCCGTTTCTGTATTCAAGTACAACGATGCGTATTGTGAATGGGCGAGGAACTGAATGGGTGCGAATACCAGTATTTTTTCCGGAAACTTATCTTTTGCCAGGCCGCCTGGTTTCATTGTGATCAATACAGGGTAAGGTTCATCGAATGCGTCTACCTGGTATAAGGCCAATGGCAACGATTCTTTTTCACCACCAATAAAAAAGATATGGTTATAGGGCTGATCACCTGCAGCAAATACATCCAGCGATTTGCTGGTATACCATTCGAAGCCCTGTTCTTTAGATAATTTTACGCAAATAAATTTAGGTGCATTCCGCCCGGTAGAACGGGACAAAAGTGGTGATTTATTAGCAGATGTTCCTGTCATTTCCGGTGCGGCATTCACAAATTTGTCGGCAGGTACCTGTGTTGTCCGAATCCGTTGGTTTGGCCCGCCCGTATTCACAGCAATGAGCGGAGGTTGATAATCTGTTGCCCTTGAACTATTTAATGACCGTAAGAATGATTGGGTTGAGGGATCTTCCACAGTTAGATTTCTTTGTACCTGTTGTGGAGCTCCGTTATTCAATCTAAGTATCGCAAAACTGCCCTCATCAGCATACACCATCTCCAGCAACTGGATGCTTTTCAATATCGATTCTTCCGTTGCTGCAAAGCCTTTACGGAAATTCTTCAGCATATCATCTGTAAACGGAATAAATCTGGGCGCCAGCTCATTTTTTCTACCCAACGGAAAAGCAATACTGAAGATCCCTTTATTCGTTTTCGACAACCCGTCAACATACATCCCTTCTGCCTGCAGGCAAGTGCAATCGTTATTCTGAAAAATCTGCATGCTCTTTATTTTCACTTTCTGAAAGGTAAAAGTTTCACTTACTATCTGTTCTTCTGTCAAAGGCATTGTATTCACGGTCAGGTCTGATGATATCCGGTAGTTACCATATTTATCAAACACCAGCACATGGGTATTGCCGTTGTTATCAAGAAATGTTTCAGGTTCCGCATCCAGTTCCATATTCTGCTTAAAACTGTATTGTAATTGCTTTATCGTATTCCAGTCAGAACCAAGTATGGTACCACGTATCTGCAGGGAGTCGTTTGATTTTCGGATCAGTTCATAAAACAAAGTATAAGATTTATCGGCACTGGTAAGCAGTTTTGGCATGCCCTTCATTGCTGGCAATGCACCTTCTTTGGCACGAAGCACTTCTCCTCCTTCATTCAATTCGAGCACATGATAACCAACTCCTTTTTTATTGCTGGTGGAAGCTATAAAAATGATCGATCGCTCTTTTTGCTGAACAGCGAGTAATTGTTTTGGAAATGCGTATTGCCTTGCATGTCCTTTTTGCGCAGACGTGTCGTAAATGTATATACCTAAACTATCATGACGGTCTGTATTTAAAAGAAAAAAACGGGTATTGATATTGCCGATCAACGCCTGAGATTGCAGAGCAGGTACATCCACAGGAAAAAACCTGAAATTATGCTGTTGCGCAAATACATTCAGTGCTAAAACAATACAAAAAATTGCTGAGCATGGTTTTCTACCCATACAAAAACTGTTTGATGTTAGTGATTGATTTATGACCTAAAAAGTGAAAAACTATCCAAAAGTTACGGAACTTTACCCGATGAAGATATTTTTAGCCCAGCAGAATTATCATATCGGGAACTTCGAAAACAATACCCATAAGATAATCAGCGCAATAGAAGAGGCCAAGGCGCAGGGTGGCGACCTGATCATGTTCAGCGAGATGTGTGTTAGTGGTTACCCCGCAAGAGATTTTGTTGAGTTCAACGACTTTATTAATAAATGCTATGAAGCTGTTGACAAGATCAGGGAGCATGCCGATACTATTGGTGTGCTGATAGGCAGTCCTGCAAGAAACACGAAACAAAAAGGCAAAAGCCTGTTTAACGCCGCTTTTTTTCTGCACGAAAAAGAGATCAAAGCAGAAATACATAAAACCTTATTACCAACTTATGATGTGTTTGATGAGTACCGGTATTTTGAACCATCATTCGATTGGCAGGTAGTGCCATTTAAAGGCAAAAAATTAGCCATCACAATTTGTGAAGATATCTGGAACCTTGGCGATAACCCGCTATACCGTATTTGCCCAATGGACAAACTGATGGAGCAACAACCAGACATCATGCTTAACATCAGCGCTTCACCTTATGATTATACGCACGATGAAGATCGCAAATCAGTGATTAAAGCGAATGTATTAAAGTATCACCTCCCCATGTTTTACTGCAATGCCATTGGCAGCCAGACAGAAGTGGTGTTTGATGGCGCTTCCTTAATATTTGATAAACATGCCAATCTCTGTAAAGCATTACCCATGTTTAAAGAGGCTTTGGAAAGTGTGGTATTATTAGATGATGGAACAATAGATGCACCAATTGTAGAACCTGCCAGCCGTGTGCCGGATAAAGAATTAACGCCATCAACATTAGAACCCAAACTCAATATATCGCAGGTATACGATGCATTGATACTGGGCATACGCGATTATTTTAGCAAGATGGGGTTCAGCAAAGCCATCCTTGGTTCATCAGGTGGCATTGATTCGGCTGTTACACTGGCCATTGCCTGCGATGCGTTGGGCAAGGAAAATGTACGGGCTGTGTTGATGCCTTCGCCTTATTCAACAGAACATTCTGTAGATGATGCGGTACAACTCAGTAAAAACCTGGGCAACCCATACGATATCATCCGCATTAATGATGTGTATGAATCTTTTTTAAAAACACTAAAACCTGTTTTTGGTGATCTTCCTTTTTCGCTGGCAGAAGAAAATATGCAAAGCCGCAGCAGGGGAAATTTATTAATGGCCATCGCCAATAAATTCGGGTACATCTTACTCAACACTTCCAATAAAAGTGAACTGGCTACCGGCTATGGCACTTTGTATGGTGATATGGCCGGCGGTCTTGGTGTATTAGGCGATTGTTACAAACTGCAGGTGTATGAACTGGCAAAATACATCAACCGCAAAAAGGAAATCATTCCAGTAAATATCATTACCAAAGCACCAAGCGCCGAACTCAGACCCAACCAGAAAGACAGCGATAGCCTGCCCGATTATGAAGTGCTTGACCAGATCCTTTATCAATACATAGAAAAACGTTTGGGACCTGCGGAGATAAAGGCGCAGGGATATGATGCCGCATTGGTAGACAGAACCATCAAAATGGTAAACACCAACGAATACAAACGAAACCAGTTCTGCCCTATCATCCGTATTTCACCCAAAGCATTTGGGGTGGGAAGAAGGGTGCCGATTGTGGGGAAATACTTGAGTTAAGCTGGGAGTTTGGAGTTAGGAGTCTGGAGAAGAAAACCACTTTGAACTCCAGACTCCTAACTCCAAACTCCAGACTTAAAAAAAGCCCGGAGATGAGAGCTGCTCCGGGCCTTGAATGCTTAATAAACCTTTATCCTGATTATCTATGCGTGACCATCAAAGGAATGTGGCTATGAAAAGCCAGCATCTTTGTATGGCTTGATGAGAAAAGGCTCTCAAAAAAGCTATGCTTCTGGGGAATAGTTATGATTAGATCGATATGATGTTCCAATACAAAATCATCAATGGCTTTCATATAATTTTTGTTCCGTGTAAAATGGTATTCGGGGTTCAGGTCCTGCAATAAGGTATGCACCGCATAACTCTCGCCCAGCACATTTGAAGGATAAGTAACACCGTATTCATCCACTTCTTCTTCCACATTAAACACAAACAGTTTCGCTTTTGTTTCTTCCATTATACTCCGTAGCGGGCCAACTGGAATGGTTTTATCTGCTTTATCAAAATCGCTCAGCAGCATCACTTCTTCTATTTTGGTAAACCTGCTGTTGGGAGGAACAATGATCACCGGTATTTTTGAATGTTTGGCAACAGAAATGGTATTACTGCCTATCAGTTTTTCGGTAAGCAGCCCGCCGCCGGTTATTCCCATCACGATCAGGTTAGCACCTGTTGCAAGGCAGGCTTCATCCAAACCGTTATTCAGTAAGGCATATTCGCAATAGGTTTCTATTGTGCAGTTTTTAGGACAAAACGCCGTAACAAATAATTTAAATTTATCAAGTGCTTCCTGGCTGTCTTTCTTCAGATTTTCTTCGTTCAGTAATTGTACGGCAGGCACCATTGGATCTACCATTAAGGGCGCCTGATAAGCATTGTATAAAATGACTTTCCGGGCGCCCACTTGTTCGGCCAGTTGTAATGCATAGCGGGCCGCATTTTTAGAGGTAGGAGAGAAATCGGTGGGAACTAATATGTTTTTCATATCGGAAGAATGTACTGTAAAGGTATTCCCAACCTCAGCCCTTTCATATGACATTAGTCACCCCGGGTAATGATATTTGGCAAGTATATCCGGGTTATCTGCAACTAAAAAGCCCCGCTTTAACAGCAGGGCTTCTTGTTCTATATTGATTGTCAGATCAGTATTACAAATTCTCAATAATTCCGGCAATACCCTGTCCGCCACCTACGCAGGCAGACACGATTCCGTACTTTTTATTCAGCCTTTTCATGTCATTCAATATCTGAACAGTAAGCTTACAACCTGTGCAACCCAATGGATGCCCGAGTGCAATGGCACCACCGTTAATATTTACGATGTCGGGGTTCAATCCCAGTTCGCGGATAACCGCCAATGATTGTGATGCGAAAGCCTCATTTAATTCGATCAGGTCAATATCACCCAAACTCATATTGGCCTGTTTTAATACTTTAGGAATAGCAGCCACCGGACCAATACCCATAATGCGCGGATGCACGCCGGCAGAAGCGCAGTTTACCAAGCGCCCGATAGGTTTTAAGCCCAGTTCAACCACCATTCTTTCACTCATCACCAGGGCAAAAGCCGCGCCATCACTGGTTTGTGAAGAGTTGCCCGCAGTTACAGACCCGCCTATAGCAAATGCAGGTTTCAGTTTGCCTAATGCCTCAACACTTGTATCAGCGCGTACACCTTCGTCTGTATCTACAACATACGAACGGGTAGCTTTTTTGCCCTTCTCGTTTACATAGGTTTCTTCAACAGTAATGGGTAGTATGCCTGATTTGAAATAGCCATTCTGAATGGCCTGCATGGCTTTTTGGTGAGAGTTGTAAGCAAAGGTATCCTGGTCGGTACGACTAACATTGTATTCTTTGGCCACTGCTTCGGCGGTAAGGCCCATGCTCAGATAGAAGTCCGGTTCATCTTTGGTGATGGAATAAGCGGGAACTGTTTTCCATCCCGTAGTTGGCACAAGGCTCATACTTTCTGTACCGCCTGCAATAATACAATCGGCCATACCACTGCGGATCTTGGCTGTAGCTGTTGCAATACTTTCGAGGCCACTGGCACAGTAGCGATTGATGGTAATTCCGGCCACATCAATACCCAAAGCTTTTGCAGAAATGATCCTTCCAAACTGCAATCCCTGTTCCGCCTCAGGAACGGCATTGCCCACAATCACATCATCCACACGCTTAGCATCCAGTTGAGGTACGGAAGCCATCAGTCCTTTGATCACTTCAACAGCAAGATCATCAGATCTGAAAAAACGAAATCCCCCTCTTTTACTTTTAGCAACTGCGGTACGATAACCGGCTACGATATATGCTTCCTGCATGACAAACAATTTTAGCTTACCAAATGTAGGGAAAAAACAAATAAAAGGTTGTTTATGCAACCAAATGAAGGGAATTGGGAAATTTTGGAATTGGGAAATTGGGAAATTGAGCTTTTTGAGGGGCGGATAGCCTTTGCTAATTAGCAGGTTTTATATGAGCAATTATGGTAAGCCTTGTATTTCAATTCCAAAATTTCCCAATTCCAAAATTTCCCAATCTCCTCCTCGTATCTTCGCACCATGATCTACCCTCTTATCCGAGAGCTGTTATTCTGCTTTCCGCCGGAAGATGTGCATTATTTTGCGATGAAACTGCTTAAAACAGGGTGCAGGCTGGGGCCGGTTAAATCAATGGTTAATACATGCTTTGGCTATAACAGCGCCGATTTACAGAAAACAGTATTTGGGCTTACGTTTAAGAACCCTGTTGGCTTAGGTGCCGGATTTGATAAAAATGCCCTGTACCTGAACGAGCTGGAAGCACTGGGTTTTGGTTTTGTAGAAATTGGTACGGTTACACCCAAAGCACAGCCGGGTAACGATAAACCGAGATTGTTCCGTTTACCTGCTGATAAAGCCCTTATTAACCGGATGGGTTTTAATAATGAGGGTGTGGAAACCATCAGGCAAAGATTGATCAGATGGAATAACGCCAAACCCCAAAACCCCAAATTGATCATTGGCGGTAATATTGGCAAGAATAAAATCACTCCTAATGAAGATGCATGGAAGGATTACAATATTTGTTTTAATGAGTTGTTTGATTGTGTGGATTATTTTGTTGTAAATGTTAGTTCTCCCAATACACCGGGGCTGCGTGAATTGCAGGAAAAAGAATCGCTGAAAAAAATTCTTTCTGAACTGCAAAACCTCAATCACGCAAAGCCTCACACAAAACCATTGCTGCTAAAAATTGCTCCCGATCTTACCAGGGAGCAGTTAGATGATATTGTTGCCCTTTCATTTGAAGTACATCTGAACGGGTTGGTTGCTACCAATACCACTATCAGCAGGGAGGGGTTGAGTGAAAAATCAAAAATGAAAAGTGACAAGATCGGTGCGGGAGGACTAAGTGGTTTGCCTGTGCAGCAAATGGCTACAGGTGTTGTACACTATCTTTCTGAACAAACACAGGGCAAAGTGCCCATTATTGCCAGCGGTGGCATATTTACCGGCGCCGATGCAAAAGAGAAATTAGCTGCAGGCGCTTCATTGGTGCAGGTATGGACAGGCTTTGTGTATGAAGGACCTGCTATTTCAAAAAAAATCTGTCAATATTTGTCTGCCCAACAGGCATAAGTCATACTCTTTATATTTGTGATCAATCCCGCATAAGATGGAAACTTTGTTTACTACAGAAAGCCTTATTAGTTTTTTAGTACTGGTTGTTTTAGAAATTGTATTGGGTATAGACAATGTGATCTTCGTGAGCATTATCATGAACCGCATGCCAAAGGCTTTGCAGCCAAAAGCAAGGCTTACCTGGATGATCACAGGCATGATATCAAGAACCATCTTATTATTTGGCCTTAGCTGGCTGCTTGCGCAAAAAGGCAAATCCTTATTATCAGTATTTGGTAAAAACTTTGACCTCGCAAGTATGGTTATGCTGGCAGGAGGTTTGTTCCTGATCTATAAAACGGTGAAAGAAATTCATCACAAACTGGAAGGAGAAGCGGATGTGGTGGCTGGTATTCAAACCAAACCTTTGGGTTTTGGACAGGCGGTTTTTCAGATCATGCTGATAGATATGGTTTTCAGTTTCGACAGCATTATTACGGCAGGCGGAACAGCCAAACGCCTCGAAGTAATGATTGCCGCAGTAGTAGTGGCAATGATCATTATGTTCCTGTTCAGTCCGAAGATCTCCGCCTTTATTCATAAACACCCCACACTGAAAATGCTGGCCCTTTCTTTTTTGGTGATGATCGGGTTTGTATTGCTGGTAGAAGGCTGGGACAGTGAGCAGTTGCACGACCTGCACTTAAAAAACTATGTTTACTTTGCCATGGCATTCTCCTTTACGGTAGAACTGCTGAATATGCAGATGCGCAAACGGGCTGTTAGGCCAGTTGAGTTAAGAGAGCCTGTTTTGGTTGAAGAAGCCGAAAACGGGTCGGACATGGCTAAATAATCAATTACCATTCATAAAAAAATATTGCGCAAGTATTGCAATCTAAAAAGTTTCTATTTACTTTGTATTTCAAAGTGCTTTTATGACAGAGAAAAATGAACACTTAGATACGCTTCACGATATCAGGCAGATGATGGAACGCAGCAGCAGGTTCATTAGTTTGAGCGGGCTGAGCGGTATAGGAGCCGGGGTATGTGCCCTTGTGGGTGCTTTCTTTACTTTTCGCCTGATGGCAGATGAAAGGGCACGGGGTACCGACTACCGCCAGTTGGCCTTTGAAACAGGAAGCGAAGTTCAACACCAGTTATTATGGATCGGCGGATGTACTTTCCTTGCGGCATTAATTGTAGCTTTTGTATTTACCTACCTGCGCAGCGCCAAAACCGGAATAGCTATATGGGGAACAACAGCAAAAAGATTATTATGGAATACATTGATACCGCTTGTGGCAGGGGGAATTGTAGCGATCCGTTTTATTCAATGGGGTTATGGCGGGTTGGTGGCACCTGTTTGCCTGGTGTTTTATGGGCTGGCATTAATCAATGCAAGCAAATACACACTTAACGAAATACGCTGGCTGGGATTTAGCGAACTGGCATTAGGCATCATCAACCTATGGCTGATAGGTTACGGGCTCATGTTCTGGACATTTGGCTTTGGTGTATTGCATATTATTTACGGTGTGGCAATGTGGTGGAAATATGAAAGGTCTTAATGGCAACTCACCGAAAATAACTCCATGAAAAATTTTATCGAAAACCTGAATAAAGTATTTGACAGCCGCATACGGTTGGGCATCATGAGCGCATTGCTGGTGAATGAGGAAGTGAATTTTAACCAACTCAAAGAACTGGTTCAGGTAACGGATGGCAACCTTGCCAGTCATTTAAAAACACTGGAGGATTTCGCCTATATCAAAGTAAAGAAAGGGTTTATCGGTAGAAAAACGAATACAACCTATACCGTTACCAAAGCCGGGGAAAAAGCATTCAAACTGCACCTGGAAGCTTTGGAGCAGATCATCAAAAATCTTAATTAATTTTTTTTACCCATAAACTTTGAAATACAAAGTACTTTTTTAAAACCTAACTATATGGAACAACCTTTTAACTACCGCTCCGCCATAAACGGCAATGGGAACAAAGCTTTAATCAAGGGCTTTATAACAGGCTTCCTGATCCTGTTAATGATGATACCTACTTTATTCATCAGCAACCTTGTGAATGAAAGAAAGTTGCGACAGGAGGAAGTTGTAAAAGATGTAAGCAGCAAATGGGCTTCTGCCCAAACAGTATCGGGGCCCTATCTTTTCATACCGTATTGGAGAAATGACAAAGACAGTAATGGAAAAGGAAAACCGGTAAAGGAAGACCTGATTTTTTTGCCCGACAGCTTAGATATAAGCGCGAATATATTGCCGGAGCAAAGATTGCGTTCTATTTACAAAGTGCTGCTTTATAAAAGCCGCATTACCGGTAGGGGAAATTTTGTTTGTACCCTGCCTAAAGATGTTGATCCCTCATCGCTGATATTCAGTGAGGCTAAAATCTGTTTGGGTATAACGGATTTTAAAGGGATAGAAAATAAAATTGATATACAGTTTAACGGCACCAGTTATACATTTACGCCAGGCCTGCCCTCCGGCCTGATTGATAGTTCGGGCCTGTCTGCACCAGTTAACCTCACAACAGAAGATCTTGGCAAACCCCTTTCTTTTTACATGCCGATGCAATTAAAAGGAAGCGGGCAACTGCATTTTCTTCCATTAGCCGGGAACAGCCTGTTTGCAGTACAATCGAGCTGGCCCAATCCATCATTTGACGGGAATACTCTTCCTTCTGAAAGAGAGGTCAGCGATAAAGGCTTCAGTGCAAAATGGGTATTCAACAAAGCAAACCTCCTTTATACAACCACTATCCGGAACGAAAAAATAAACAAATACGCTTATAATTTTGGCATCAGTATGCTGCAGCCGACTGATCAGTATGCCAAAACAACGCGTAGTGTAAAATATGCCATACTTGTTATTGGACTTAGCTTTGCTCTTTTCTTTATCATAGAACTGATGCAAAAAAAATTGATGCACCCTGTTCAATATGTATTGGTGGGGCTTGCCCTGGTTATTTTTTACAGTTTACTGCTTTCTATCAGTGAATTTCTTTTGTTTGATCTGGCTTACCTGGTAGCTTCGGCAGCAACGGTATCCCTAATCTCGCTTTATGCCAAGGCCCATTTTAAAAGCTGGAAGACTGCCGGTATTTTTGCAGCATTGATCGGGACACTATATGGCTTTATCTTTATCCTGATCGGCCTGGAAGATACAGCATTATTGGTAGGCAGTATTGGCCTGTTCATTATATTAGCCCTGGTGATGTACGCAAGCAGAAAAATAAACTGGTACCAGTCTTCAGAATAAAACCTTACAAAACAAGTGTAAAAAATAACCTGTTGTACTCCTATCGAAATGTATACTGATATATTTTATTTTGAAAAAAATTAATAACTAGTTATTCTTTATTTCAAATCTTTTTAAACCACATAGATACATAGGGAAAACAAAAAGGAAACATAGCTTTCAAACTATTTGCCCTCTTTCCTGACCTATGTAACTATGTGTTTAATAGCACAACAGGTTAGGAAATAATCATTTCTAAAAACAAAATCCATGAACTGGTTCAAACAATTTGGATGGATTTACATCCCGGTTAAATCCGAAGGAATCATCGTTACGTTAGCAGCCATTTTATTTCTTATACCGGTTTACATGGCAGTTATAAGAACCGGCCATTCCGTTTCAGACGATCTTTACCATCTTTTTGTGTACACCAGTTGCACTGCTTTCTGGTGGAAATGGATTGCTGAAAAAACTTCAATCAAAAAAAATGAGACAAACATCCCTGCTTAAATCTTTTCAATATGCTTTTGCCGGCATTGGCCATTTTTTAAAGAACGACCGCAATGGCAATATCCATCTTACCATAGCAATATGTGTAGCTGTTACTGGCTGGCTGTTACATATATCATGGGTTGAATGGTGTATCATCCTGCTCTGCATAGCACTGGTTATCAGTCTTGAAATGTGCAACCATGCCCTCGAAAAATTAAGCGATGCGGTTCATGAAGCCTATCACCCGCTGATCAAAATTGCCAAAGATGTTGCAGCAGGAGCTGTTTTATGGTCGGCCATTATCAGTGTGATCATCGGATTCATCATCTTCATTCCAAAAATCTCAGCGTTACTATGAACCTGAAAATATCTCCTGTCAGCAAGATGCTGTTGCTCTCGATCAGTTTTTCGATGAGTTTATTAGTGGTGCGTTATTTTTATTCGTCCACTTCTGATTATAGTTTTTATCCATGGAATATGTTCCTCGCCGCTATTCCGTATGTGGTAAGTACACAATTGCTGAAACTAAAAAAGCTGAATATACCGGCCATTGCCATGCTGGTAGTTTGGTTGTTATTCTTTCCAAACGCCCCATACATCATCACAGATATTTTTCATTATGAACAAAGGCTGCCGGTTCCGTTCTGGTACGATCTGATCCTGGTTATTTCTGCGGCATGGAATGGATTGATACTGGGCATGGCCTCTCTGCTGAATATTGAAAAATTTTTATTGCGTTACCTCAAACCCGCATGGGTAAGCTTTTGCGAGTTCACAAGTTTATTGTTGTGCAGCTATGGTATTTTTATCGGCAGGTTTCTCAGGTTTAATAGCTGGGATGTGGTGAAAGATCCGCGCACACTGGTTTACACATCGGCACACCATGTGCTGGTACCGCAGAACTACCTGAAGCTTTGGGTATTCACTATTTTGTTTGCGGTGATGCTGGGCATCATGTACTTTACCATCAAGAAATTACCCAGGTTGATAGAGCCAAGAAAATAAAACTGCGCCTTCGCGTGAAAAACTCTCGCGAAGGCGCAGTTTATTATGAATTGTTAGAAGAGACAGACAGGGAACTTGTGTCTTCTTTAAAAGATTTATCAGAAATCAAATCCTAAAGCAAAATACCAAACAGGTTTACCTACAAACACACCTTTCATTGGCCAGCCCGCATCTAATTTCATAAAGTACCCCAATAAAGTACTGCGGATACCAAAACCGTAGCCACCGGCAAAAGGGCCCAGTCCACCGGCATCTATCCTCACTACAACAGGTGTATTAGGCGCAGTGATTACTTCACCGGGGCGATGGATACCGTTGTATTTACCATTCCATGCGGTACCAAGGTCAACAAACTGCACTAACTGGAAATTGCGCAGGAATGCATTATTAATCGGGCGGTTAATAAGGGTTGAAAATATTGGGAAACGGAATTCACTGTTAATTACCACTGCATTGTTTCCGTTGGCAACATTCTGGTTATACCCGCGCATGTTCACTGTTAGCGACTGGAATGCATAGGTTTGATCTGCTGCAGGCTGGTTGCGGTTAAATTTCGGACTGATCCATCCATCCACACCACCCAGATAATAAACGATCTTTTCGCCACCCCATGAGAAATCACCAGCCGCACGTCCGGCCCAGATAAAGTTGCGATAGATCTTATGATAATATCTCGCATCAAAACCGAGGTTCATTGTTGCTTTGCCATTATTAAGCGCTGTTTTAAAGGTTGGCATATTCAGATCAAAATATACTTTGTACCGGAGGCCAACCCAGATATTCTGTGTAGGATTGATCGTGTTATCATGCACATATTCCAGGCGCGACACCACGAACCTTGTAACTGTATCAGCATATTTTAATGCGCCGGGATCGGGCAGGCCGGAATTATTATCATACGAACGAAGCACACCACGGTCTGTTCTTAACCCAAGCGTTGCACGCAAACTCTTTACCTCGTTAAATGGATAAGACACATTAAACTGGTAAAGGTTGGTATACAACATCGTATTGAAGCTGGTATTAAAGAAGTTGCTTACGTTACTCCTGTAATAGGTAAGGCCCCAATCAAAACGTTTGCGCAGGTTCTGATAGGTAAAGAATACATCTTTATCACTCAGGTTAGTACCAAAACGAAGGCCGCCAACAAATTTTACATCTTCCATCAGATCGCTCACGCCAACCCGGAAAGTAAAGTTGAAATCGGTACCGTTGTTCAGTTGTATAGGGCCTGCACCACCGGCATAAGGCTGGTAACGGTTTATGAGAATGTTGTTGGTAAATCCGCTCAGCACATAATCAGAACTGAACTTCAGGCGGTAATCAAAAAGCCGCGATCTGGAAAGCACAGAAGCTCTTGCAGGCAATACCGGCATATTATTTTGTAGTGCGGCTGCGCTGCTGTCTGGTTTTTCATCAGCAAATTCATTCTGGAAAAAATCTTTGGCTTTTTTAACGGTGTCTGCGGCAGCTTTTTTATTGTAGATAATAGCCCTTCCTTCTGTTGCTTTCTTTTCGGCAGTCAGTTTTCTTATATATTCCGTTGGTCTTGCATTTACATTTCGCTTGGTTAATGCCTGCTCATCTACTTTAAGTTTGTACAAAAATTTGAAATCACCTTCTCTTCTTACCTCACTTACCAGGCCGTTGTTACCGGCAATACGTGTTTCAAGCAAAGAGCTTTGGTAATTGGTGATGGGGAAGGTATAGGTAGAATCTTTATATACCTGAAAATAGCTCACACTGTCAGGCTCCTGTTTTTGCCATGCATTTAAGGTAGAATCAAATTCTTTGGGTGATGGATTACGCAAAAGTTCATCACCAATATAATACAGTGTATCAAGCCCATTCCGTTGTGTGGCAAAGAAACCTGCCCAGCGGTTGCCGATACCATTTTCATCAGACACATAGGTAAAGTGATTGGTATTGTATTGCATAGGGTAGCGCGCATTACCCTGTTTTACATTGGTAAGTTGTGTTAGTTGTTTCTGCTTACTATCGTTCAGGATATCTACCATGAAAATATTGAACTTATACTTGCTTGGCAGCACCGTATCCTGGTTGGGTGCATTGGGATCGGGGCGATTGGAAGAAAAAATAATACCGGTACGGTTAGGAAATGCAACAAATGTAGGATCGAGGTCATCATACACATCGTTCGTTATCTGGGTTGCTTTTTGTTCTTCTATCTTATAAGTATAGATATCAGAATGGCCATTCTTAACTGCGCTTAACACCAGTGTGTTGGCATCAAGCATAAACGTAGCATCCAGTATCTGGTCAAACCCTGTTATCTCCTGTTTGGCCCTTTTGTATTTGGCAAAAATATCGTACACAAACATTTTTGTTTTGCCATCTTCCCAATAGATCACCAGTAAACGAGAGCCTTTGCCATCCCATGCAAGAATGGGATAATTAGGGTTGATATCGCCCATATTAGTGCGAACACCCACTTTTAATAAAGTTCTTGCATCATAAAAATTCTCCATCAGCTTTACGCTGTACTGGCCTTTTTTAAATTCAACCACACCATACGTAGTGCTTTTGGGATTAGGATTAGCCTGAAACCTGAAGTAATCATTCTTAGAAATATCTTCCGAAACATTCAATTGCCCTTTTGGCTGGTTGCGTCGCTGGCGGATGTCTTTGGCATATACTTCCTGCTCGTACTGCATAAAATCAGACAGTACTTCTTTGAACTTTCTTTTGCAAACCCGCAAGCAGGCGTTGTTGAGGTTTTTATAAATGCGTGCCAGGTATAAGAGGTAGGTAATATTTTCTTTTCTGTATTTTTCGCCGATATAATACCAGAATGCATGCCCGGCCAGTAGCGGCTTTTCAAAAGCAAATTGGTAAAACGAATTGTACCTGCCACCAAGAATGGCACTCTTTAATGCATCATCTTTTTCGGTGCTCCATGTTTCGGCGGTGTAAGCAACATAACCATCTACCAACCATTTGGGCAGGTCCAGCAGGGCCTGGTTACTGGCAAACTCACCAATATCATCCCCAAATAAAAGATTATCTGTTAATACCCTGGCAATACCCTCGCGTATCTCGCGTTTCAGGTGGTCGTGGTTTCCATCATAATATACCACCAGTTTATTGTTCACCAGCTTGGTTAGTCCGCCTGAATTCTGCCAGTCGCTGCCCAAACCAATATTGCTGCTTTTATAATCGTTATAGTTATTATACACCACAATATTGGCGCGGCGCTGTAAAGAGTATTCGATAAAGTTTTCAATGGAGCGCAATTCTTCTTCGGCCACCTGTGCCACAAATTTCCCCAGTTCTACCCCACCCTGTGCAGTGTAGGTATTGAAATTGGGGGATTGATAGAACTTCCATATAAATTTCTTATGCTGTATCCTGTTTTTTCCAAACTCTACAGAATTTACCTGTGCCATGGAAAGGAACGGGAAAAGAAAGAAGGCAAAAACCATCCATTTAGCGATTCGATTCAATTGCATATCCGAACTTTAGTGTTTTAAAATTAGTCATTTACCATTAAAAGCAGGTAAAAATACCGTTATGATCAAGGTCAAGTTCTTTACGTTCAGTCCCATACAGGAAAACACCTACCTGCTCTATAACGAACAGGGCAAAGCTATAATAATTGATACCGGATGTTACTTCAGCGCTGAACAGGAAACGTTAAAAAAATTTATAGAAGATACGGGGCTTACCCCCGAAAGGTTGCTGAACACCCATTGCCACCTGGATCATGTGTTTGGCAATCAATGGGTGCATGAGACATGGGGGCTGGAATTATGGCTGCATCCTGATGAGCAGGTGATGTTACAATTTGCGCCCATGTCGGGCGAAAAATGGGGGCTGCCTTTTACCAATTACAAAGGACCGCTCCATTTCCTGCATCATGGCGATACCATCCATCTTGGCACCGATGAACTGCGTGTGCTACTTACCCCGGGACATTCTCCCGGAAGCGTTTCTTTTTATTGCGAGAAGCAAAAGATACTCATAAGCGGAGATGTTCTTTTCCGCGAAAGTATTGGTCGTACCGATTTGCCCGGAGGAGATCACCAGACTTTATTAAACAGTATCCGCGAACAATTATTTGTTTTGCCTGATGATGTTACTGTTTATTCGGGCCATGGTATGCCCACCACCATCGGGCATGAGAAAAAACACAACCCTTTTTTACGTTAAGCAATCAACTATTGGGCGATGGATCGTTGCGCCACCTTATTATATGCTATAATAAAAATGGCACCAAGGTTTTTATGCGGTGGAATATAGTCTTCAAATTTATCCCTGTAACCCGCGCCTACCCTTACCTGCACGGTTCTCCAAAGCTCTTCCCAGTTGATATCTTTTCCTGAACGCAACCTGTCGCTGATGGCATCTATCAGGCTCTGGTTTACCACCCCGGCCCCTACCTGTTTAGAGGAGATGATCTGTGCGGCCGGACAGATCTTCAGAATATCATTCAGTTTCTGATAACCACCGCAACTGCCCAGCAGCACTATTTTGGCGCCATGCGGTAAACGGTTGATGGTTTCCTGCAGGTAATAACTATGCCCGCGGTGTATCACAATGGTTGGGGTTAATTTATTTTCTTCCAGGTAACTGATCAGGCTATCCTGTGCCTGGATATCCAGTTCCTTTTTTTCATCTAATGGCAGGTTGGCATAAATGGTAACCGGGGCCCCGCGTGCAGAGCTGATCTCCACCCAATTTGGTTTTCGGAGGATGCGCCAGTTGGCGTTGTTGAACCGGCTTAAGAAAGCGCTGAAATAATTTAGCGCATCCTTATCACCATAAGAGAATTGCTGGATGATGACACGCCCCGATGAATCCTGCAAAGATCTTCTCGGCATCTTATACACCGGATCAATGTCAAATTTTGCAGCAATATCAATTTTGTTCACCGAATCCATTGAAAGGAAAATGGTATTCAATAGATCATAGATCAGCTCACCTCTTTTGTTTTTCTGACGGGTATTTGTTCTCAGGTTAGACTGTACCTGGGTGATCATCAGCCTGCGGATATTTTTATTATAAATGCTGGCATACGAATCGGCCACATCTACCGCATCTTCCAGTGTTTTGGTGGTTTCCAGTCCATTTACAAAACGCCGCATCAAACTTTCTGCAGACGATCTTTCCATCCGGCTAAGGAAATTATCCAGCGTATTATATGCCGCACACATTTTGATGAACTTCTTATAATAATCATCATGCAACAGCATTAACAAACTATCCGAGCGGGGAATATGCATTTTCCGGAATATTCTTGGATAAACGCCTGTTACAAAACTGGAAGTATAGATCTCTTCTTCGCCCAGTACCGCCAGGTAATACAGTTCTTCCGGTTCCAGGTCTTCCAGTTTTTTAAACCTGATATTCTCATTGTTTATATCATGCAGTGCATTGATCTCGTTAATGTATAATTCAACCGCTTTGGTTCTGAGCCTGTTGGTTAAAGTGGTTACACCCATGGGCGTGTCGCCACGCTGCATTCTTTGCGCATAATCGATCCTTGTTTTTACCAGCAGTTTATAATAACCGCCTGAAGAATCGTTCTGCACAAATGGCCTGATGGAATCGAGGGTTATTTTTTTGCGATAGAGGTTATCAATAAAAGGGAAATACATCCTGCCCGTTTGCATCAATGCCAAACGGCCTATCATTTTTACAAGGGGATGATCTACCGATTGTATCTTTCTTCCCAATGCATTGGGTACCGCAGCAAAAGAATACAGTTCTTCCTGGTTTTGAAATGCCGCTTTAATGATCAGGCTATCCGCGTAACGGACATTGGGGTAGCTGGTAAGTATTTTTAAAATGTTTTCAGGATTTCGCTGGCAGGCTTTTAATACCAGTATCTCTCTTGCGGCGGGTAAACCCTCATTTTCTTTTAATCCGAAATTATCCATCAGGATATTACCTACTTCCGGTTCATTTACAGCAATAACAGGAAGTATTGAGTTACCGGCAAGTTCTGCTTTCATGGCATCTTCGTAAGCCCCTATCAATGCAGGCAATAATGTTGCCGAAATGGTTTTTGTTCTGTAGGCAGATATAAAACCTGTGAGCACTTCATTAATACTCCTGAGCCATTTATATTTTGCATTATCACCCAGCCCGTTATTCAGTTCTACACCTGCACGAAGATTATTGACACGAACACGTATGGAATGATTAATGGCGCTGTCCAACTGGTGATCACCGGTAACGGGAAACAGGTTATCGGGCCTGTGCCCCATTTTTGTAATCATATCCATTGAGCGGATGATTTGCTCATGATGGTAAGCCCGGGCATCCGGAATGGGCGGCATACCTATTTCTTCCTGAGAAAAAGCGGCAACGGCCAGAAAAACAGCCAATATGGTGGTACAGATCTTTATTATTTGCATATGCCGGACAAAAATAGGGTCATTTATGGCAAGACAGTCATTTCCATGCCCTTGCAGTTAACAATAACATAATAAAGCCAAAAACCTTAATTGCCATTCTTTAAAATTAATTTTGTGTAAACATTAGGTTAACATGGAAGGACAGCCAAGGAAGATACTGATTGCAGATGACGAGCCGGATATATTGGAAATAGTTAGTTATAACCTTAGCAAGGAAGGTTACGAAATATATACCGCCAAAGATGGAAATGAAGCTATTGAAAGGGCGAAACAACTGCACCCCGATCTTATCATCTTAGACATTATGATGCCCCGTAAAACAGGGGTGGAAGTATGTCAGATCCTCAGATCGCAACCCATGTTCCAGGATACATTGATCATCTTCCTGACAGCATTAAGCGACGAAGCCTCGCAGATAAAAGGACTTGAAACAGGTGCGGATGATTATGTAAACAAGCCCATCAGTCCGAAAGTGCTGGTAAGCCGCGTAAACGCCCTCTTCAGGCGTACCAATAACAATAAAGAAACAGGCAAAACAATACAGTTGGGCAATATCAATATTGACCCGGTTAAGTTTCTTGTAACCATCGACAATAAGGAAGTGATCCTTGCCAAAAAAGAATTTGAATTATTATACCTGCTTGCCTCCCGTCCCGGCCGTGTTTTTTTAAGAAACGAGATCCTCTCGCAGGTTTGGGGCAATGATGTGATCGTAGGCGACCGTACCATTGATGTACATATCCGAAAAGTAAGGCAGAAACTGGGGGTTGATTGTATTACCACCGTAAAAGGCGTTGGTTATAAGTTTGATCTTTAGATTCAAGAGCCAAGGAGCAAGGTTCAAGGAACAAGATTCAAGGACCAAGAATCAAGAACCAAGGTTCAAGAACCAAGGACCAAGAGCCAAGAATCAAGGGCCAAGGACCAAGGATCAAGAGCCAAGTGAAAGAAATTTAATCAATCTATTTGTGCCATGTTTTCTTGCTCCTTGAATCTTGAACCTTGTGCCTTGTTTTCCTGAACCCTGTTTTCTTGAATCTTGTCCCTTGATTCTTGTCCCTTGATCCTTGAATCTTGATCCTTGTTCCTTGTCTCTTGTTCCTTGTTTTCTTGTACCTTGAATCTTGAATTTTCCGTCTTCCGCTCATGTTTAAAACAAAAAATCTTTCGCCCCAGCAATTATCGGCCTTTACGGCGCTGATCCTGTCGGTACCCATTTCATTTGGGATATGGATCCTGCGCCCCGACTGGGTTATAGCACTTGTTTCATTTTTCATCACATTTATCGGCAGTTACCTGCTTATCCGCTTTGTGCTGGAATCGTTCATCTACCGCAAGATCAAACTCATTTATAAATTCATCTATCAAACCAAAGCCTCCAAGCGCGAAGAGACCTATTATAAGTATATCCTGCCGCAGAAGGGGATTGATGAGGTGAGGGAAGATGTAGAAAAATGGGCTGAGCAACGAAGCGCTGAGATCGAATTACTGAGAACCAATGAAGCTTACCGCAAAGAGTTTTTACAGAATCTGGCCCATGAGTTCAAGACCCCCATTTTTGCCATACAGGGTTATGTAGATACCCTTCTTGGCGGTGCGGTGGATAACCCCGATGTGAGGGTGCGCTTTTTGGAGAATGCAGCAAAGAATGTAGACAGGATGGTGAACCTGGTAAAAGACCTTGATGAGATCTCCAAACTGGAAAGCGGCGAGCAGCCCCTGTATAAAGAGAATTTTGTGATCCAGGATATTATCCGCGAATCGTACGAAACCCTGTTCATTAAATCGAATGCCCGTAACATTAAATGCAGCATTAAAAAAGGATGCGAATCGCCCATTAGCGTATATGCCGATAAAGAGAAGATCAGGCAGGTGATCATTAACCTGCTGGGCAATGCCATCAAATACGGCAAAAACGATGGCAACATAGTGTCCAGTATTTATAAAACCGACGGGAAGCATGTGTTGATTGAGATGAGCGATGATGGCATCGGTATCTCAGAAGAGCATTTACCCCGCATTTTTGAGCGTTTTTACCGTACCGACAGGGGCCGGAGCCGCGATATAGGGGGTACAGGGCTGGGACTGGCCATCTGTAAACATATTATTGAGGCGCATGGCCAAACCATGCATGTGCGCAGTAAGCTGGATGTGGGAACTACCATCGGGTTCACTTTAGATACCACCAGGAAAGAATAAAGTGCAAAAAATTGCCCCGATAAAAATACCGGGGCAATCACATGAGAAAAAATGCTGTTTTTCCTATAACCCTGATGCAAAATTGAGGATGTATTGTTAAGAATATATGAAGTCAATACCACCAAATTATTATCAAATGCTGTAGCTTAGTTAGCCGCATATAGTAAAAAAAGAAGATCCGAATATTATCTAATCATTAATTATTGATCAACTGGCAACTATCCCCCGCTTAGTGCTATTTTTGCCAAAATTTCATCGTTATGGGAATCAACAACTTCGGCCGCTTTTTCATGCCAAAGAACAAAGTCTTTTATGAGCTATTTGAAGATGTAGCTGAAAAAGTATACGAGATGGGCGTTAAGCTCAAAGAAATGGTGAGCGAATCTGATCCTGATAAAAGGGTAGCCGTTCTGGCCCAGATTGAGGACCTTGAACATAGAAATGATGATAATACCCACCGCATCTTTACAGAATTAGGCAGGAATTTTATTACGCCTTTCGACCGGGAAGATATTCACTACCTGGCAACTGCCCTTGATGATATCTGCGATTACATATACGCCTGCTCTAAAAAAATGAATTTTTACAGCGTGAATCCCAACGACACCGGTATTCAGAAAATGGCCGACCTGATCTTACAGGGTACTATTGAGATCAAAAAAGCGACTTTTGGATTGAGGGATATGAAGAACCTGCGCGAGATGACCGAAGCAATGGTAAAAGTGAACAGCATCGAAAACCAGGCTGATGATGTGTTTGATATGAGTATTGAAATGTTGTTTCAGCAGGAGAATGATTTTAAAGAAGTGATCAAGAAAAGAGAGATCTACCAGGTTATGGAGATCGTTACCGATAAATGTGAAGATGCAGCAAATGTGATCGAATCTATTATCATTAAATATGCATAATGAAGTGGAATCGTGAGTCGTGAATCGTCAAACATGCGTAGCAAATCTCACGCCTGACGATTCACGATTCACGAAGAGAATCTTCCGAAAAAACTACTTATGTTCACTTTACTCATCGTCATCATTGTACTTGCCTTCATTTTTGATTTTATCAACGGCTTTCATGATGCGGCCAACTCTATAGCCACCATTGTTTCTACCAAAGTACTTACCCCATTCCAGGCGGTGGTATGGGCGGCGTTTTTCAATTTCGCGGCATTCTTTATTTCAAAATATATTTTCAAGGAATTCGGGATAGGCAATACGGTGGCCAAATGGGTACATGGCGAATTCATTACGCTGGAAGTGATCCTTGCCGGTATTGTTGCCGCTATCATCTGGAACTTAGTTACCTGGTGGTTTGGTATCCCCTCCAGTTCATCACATACATTGATGGGAGGTTTTGTGGGTGCTGCGCTGGCGCATGCAGGTGGTTTTAGCGGGGGCGGTGTAGATGTGATCAATTATGCTAAAGTGATCCCTACTTTCCTGTTCATTTTCTGTGCCCCGCTCATCGGGATGATCATTGCATTCTTTATTACCATACTCATCGTGCACCTGTGTAAGCGATCGAATCCCTATAAAGCGGAGAACTGGTTTAAAAGACTGCAGTTGCTTTCTTCAGCGGCATTCAGTCTGGGACACGGTGGTAACGATGCACAAAAAGTAATGGGTATTATTGGTGCCGCTATGATCTATTATGAAGGAACCAAGGGTAACCATATGGACTTTAACCAGTTTGTAGCACAATACGGATGGGTGCCATTTGCGAGTTTCCTTGCCATGGGCTTAGGAACCATGAGTGGTGGCTGGAAGATCGTGAAAACGATGGGAACCCGCATTACCAAAGTCACCCCGCTTGAAGGCGTAGCTGCAGAAACCGCCGGCGCCATCACCTTATTTCTTACCGAACATTTTAAGATCCCTGTATCTACCACGCATACCATTACCGGTTCTATTATTGGGGTGGGCGCTACCAAACGACTCAGCGCTGTAAGATGGGGCGTTACCGTTAATCTTTTATGGGCCTGGGTAATGACCATCCCTGTATCGGCCTTGCTGGCTGCATTGGTTTATTATGTGCTGAAGATGTTCATTTAATGAATAATGAATATTGAACACGGAATGTTGAATGTTGAAGTAAGAGATCATTATTCGTTATTCAATATAGTATTAGGTAGAATAAACGCGAATTCGTTTCCAGATAGCGGTTATGCTATCCCGCCATTGGCAGGACTTAACGCTTTTTTTCAGAGGCCAACATAAAAATCAATAAGAATGCTGTTCTGGGTCTGATCTACCTAAGTCTGTAACGAACGTTCAAGTAAGCGATCAATCAGCATTCAATATTCCGTGCTCAATATTCATTATTCATCCCCTCCATTCTTTATAAAATATATCAGCTTATCTTGCAGAAAATAATTGCTGCATGGCTAAGATTCTTGTTACCGGAGGAACCGGATATATTGGCTCTCATACAATCGTTGATCTGGTAGAGAATGGCTTTGAAGTAATCTCTATTGATAATAATTCAAGGTCGTCTTCCTATTCCATATCCGGTATTGAACAGATCACCGGAACCAAAGTAAAGAATTACAAAGTAGACCTTACCAATTTTGACGAAACCCGTGCCGTATTCCAGGAAAATTCAGATATAGAGGGTGTGATACATTTTGCAGCGTATAAAGCAGTGGGCGAATCTGTAGAAGAGCCCCTTATGTATTATGAGAACAATATCTTCGGCCTGGTAAACCTGCTCAAATGTGTGCAGGAATTTGAGATCCCTGATTTTGTTTTTTCATCCTCCTGCACCGTATATGGCAACCCCGATAAAATACCTGTAACAGAAACATCACCCACAAAAAAAGCAGAATCACCTTATGGTGCCACCAAGCAAATGGGGGAACAGATACTGCAGGATTTTACCAATGCCACAGACAGTACCTCTGTTATTTTGCTCAGATATTTTAACCCGGTTGGAGCGCACCCTTCTGCGTTCATAGGCGAGTTACCCATTGGCAGGCCGCAGAACTTAGTACCTGCCATCACACAAACTGCTATTGGTAAACTACCAAAGATGACCGTGCACGGCACTGATTACGATACAAGAGATGGCAGTTGCGTAAGGGATTATATCCATGTTTGCGATATAGCCCATGCGCATACACTTGCCGTTGAATACCTGGCAGCGAAAAAGAATAAAACACGTTGCGATATTTTTAATCTTGGAACAGGAAATGGCGTAACGGTACTGGAAGCCATTCACACATTTGAAGAAGTGAGTGGTGTAAAACTAAACTACGAACTGGGCCCCAGACGCACAGGCGATGTAATAGCCATCTATGCCAACAACAATCTTGCAGTTACAGAACTGGGCTGGAAAATAAAATACAGCCTGAAAGATATGATGCAGACCGCCTGGGCATGGGAACTGAAGATCAAAGAAGCAGAAGAAAAAGTAAAAAACAATTGATCAACGGGCATCAATACAAAAGCCAATACATGCGTATTGGCTTTTGCATAAATAAATTATTGATTCACCATTTTGGCTGCATTCTCTGCCAATTGTAACGATTCGATGAACTCATCAATATCTCCATTAATCACGGCGTCAAGATTATACGAAGTAAGGCCGATACGGTGATCGGTAACACGGCCCTGCGGCCAGTTATAAGTTCTGATCTTGGCACTTCTGTCGCCGGTACTAACTAATGTTTTCCTTTGGCGGGATATTTCTTCTTCCTGTTTACGAACCTGCTCTTCATACAGTTTGGTGCGGAGCATGGTCATGGCTTTTTCGCGGTTACCTAACTGCGATCTTTCTGTTTGGCAAACCACTACCACACCTGTGGGAATATGGGTAAGAAATACTTTGGTTTCTACCTTGTTCACGTTCTGGCCACCGGCGCCACCGCTACGGGCAGTTTCCATTTTTACATCACTTTCTTTCAGTTCAAAATCCACTTCCTCCGCTTCGGGCATTACAGCCACTGTTGCAGCCGATGTATGCACCCTGCCCTGCGTTTCTGTATCGGGTACACGCTGTACGCGGTGTACACCACTTTCAAATTTTAAAGTACCATATACATCTTCACCGGTTACTTCTACCACTACTTCTTTATAGCCGCCCACAGTTCCTTCACTTTCGCTTACAATAGCCGTTTTCCATCCTTTGCGCGAGCAGTAACGGAGGTACATACCTAACAGGTCACCGGCAAAAAGGCTGGCCTCATCGCCACCGGTACCTGCGCGGATCTCGAGGATGGCGTTCTTATCATCCTGCGGATCTTTGGGTATCAGCAGTTTGGTGAGTTCTTTTTCCAGGGCTTCTTTTTTAACCTCCAGTTCGGGCAGCTCCATTTTAGCCAGTTCGCGCATTTCTTCATCAGAGCCATTCTGGGCTTCTTTGGCAAACTGGTAATCGGCCAGCACTTTTTTATATTCTTCGTATGGCTGCACAATTTTTTCCAGGGAACGGTATTCCTTGCTATAGGCGCCAAATTCTTTTTGGTTATTAATGATCTCCGGATTGGTAAGGGCCACCCCTACCTGATCAAATCTTGCTTTTATTGCCTCCAGCTTATTCAGCATATCCACATTTTTTAAGGATGGCAAAATTACAGTTTTACAAGGGAAGCGCGCAGACTAATCAGAGATTACTTAATTTCAACAACCACAACTATTATTTATGAGACCGGTTTTAATGCTCGCATGCCTGTTTTCTACTGTTATTTATGGCCAGCAGGCCGATATTCTCATCAAAAACGGTAAAATACTGGATGGTACAGGCAATAGCTGGTATTACGGCGATATTGCTGTAAAAAACGGGAAAATAGCTGCAACCGGCAAACTGGGCAAATGGACCGCCCCAAAAAATATAGATGCTACAGGCCTGATAGTAGCTCCCGGTTTTATTGATGTTCACACACATATTGAAGGCGATGAAAAGAAAAACCCCACAGCCGATAATTTTATTTACGACGGGGTAACCACCGTGGTTACCGGAAACTGCGGGCTATCGCAGGTAAACATCGGCGGTTATTTTTCTATGCTGGATAGTTTAAAAATCTCCATCAATGTGGCATCACTGGTTGGGCATAATGATGTACGTAAAGCAGCCATGGGCTCTGCCAACCGCGATCCAAGCGAAGCTGAAATGGCTAAAATGGAGTCTATTGTTGAGCAGGCCATGAAAGATGGAGCAGTGGGTTTGTCAACCGGACTTATTTATATACCCGGCACTTATTCTAAAACAGAAGAAGTGGTTCGCTTAGCAAAGATGGCTGCAAAATATAATGGCGTTTATGCCAGTCATATGAGAGATGAAGGCGACAGCGTAACACAGGCCATAGATGAAGCGCTGCATATTGGCAGCGAAGCAAAGATCCCTGTTGAAATATCTCATTTCAAATTAAGCGGGCAGCAGAATTGGGGGCGGAGCAAAGAAACCATTCCCATGATCATTAAAGCGAGAGAAGAAGGCCTGGATGTAACAATAGATCAATACCCCTATACCGCAAGCAGTACCTCGCTAAGCACGTTATTGCCCGATTGGGTTTTGGCCGATGGACAGGATTCTATTAAAGCAAGATTAGCAAGACCTGATATTAGAAAAGAAGTGACTGAACACATGCTGAAAAAACTGAAAAAAAGAAAACTGAAACATTTCAGTTATCCGGTAGTGGCCAGTTTTAAAGCCGACAGTTTGTTTAATGGCAAGAGTATTGAAGAGGTAAATCTTTTAAAAGGCAAAAAACACAAAGCCAAAGAAGAAGCGGCAACCATTATTGAAATGATGGAACAGGGTGGCGCCGGAATGGTTTTTCATGGCATGGGCGATAAAGACGTGAAATTCATTATGCAATACCCCTTTAACATTTTTGCCAGTGATGCCAGTATACGTGTGTATGGCTCTGGTAACCCGCATCCTCGCGGGTATGGTACCAATGCAAGGGTATTAAGTAAATATGTACGCGATGAAAAAATAATACCGCTGGAAGAAGCTATTCGCAGAATGACCTCTTTACCCGCCCAAAAATTTCAGTTGGCTAACCGTGGTTTATTGAGAGAAGGTTTTGCTGCTGATATTGTAGTGTTTAATGAGCAGAAAGTGCAGGACCTGTCTACCTACGATAAACCGCATCAATACACCACTGGTTTTAAATATGTATTGGTAAACGGGCAGGTTACATTAGAAGATGGCAAACACAATGGCACAAGAGCGGGTAGTACTTTACGATTGAAAATGTAATTAAAGTTTAGCGCGTTGTACTATTGAATTTTGTTCGTTCTCTGCGTAAACTCTTTTACGCTGCGGCTCAGCGGTGAAAAAATCTGCCCATTAGTCAGTTTTCTCTGATCAAATGATTCAATTCACCGCAGAGAACAGGAGGTGCAGAGAAATCGCAGAGAAATTTTCATCTAAATTGACTTATTTTAATACCACAACACGTTAAAGCTTAAAACATCATTCACCGTATATCCATTAATCATGATCAGAAAAATACTTTTGTTGATTTTAGTTCCCTGCACCATACATGCACAGGATTACCAAAAAGTGCATAACAAGGCCATTGTTGCAGATTCGCATAATGACCTGCTTACTGCCTGTATGGAAAAAAAAGTGAGTATGGATAATGACCTGAAAGGCAGAACACATTCTGATCTGAAACGGTTTAAAGAAGGCGGCGTGGATGTACAGATCTTTTCTGTGTGGTGCGATGGTAACCAGCCTAACCCTTATGCATGGGCCAATCAGGAAATTGATACACTTGACGCAGTGATTAAACGCAACCCTGACAAGATCACGATTGTAAGAAATTCGAAAGAATTACAGCAAGCCGTTAAAGAGAAAAAACTGGCTGCCATGTTTGGCGTGGAAGGCGGGCACATGATCGAAGACAATATTGATAACCTGGATAGACTATATGCAAGAGGCACACGTTATTTAACACTTACCTGGAACAATTCAACTGCATGGGCTACATCGGCCATGTTAGAAACAACTAAAAAAGACAGTCTTGCAGGTGCGCACAAAGGATTAACGGAATTCGGAAAGCAGGTTGTAAAAAGGATGAATGAACTGGGTATGCTGGTTGATGTATCGCATGTGGGTGAGCAGACTTTCTGGGATGTGATCAATACCACTACCAAACCCATCATTGCCTCACACAGCAATGCTTACGCACTATGCCCCATTTTCCGCAACCTGAAAGATGAACAGATACTGGCTATCGGAAAGAATGGCGGTGTGATAGACCTGAATTTTTATTCCGGTTTTGTAGACAGCACCTACAGAGGAAAAGAAATGAAATTTGCATTGGCGCATGCTCTGGAACTTGACTCGCTTAAAAAAACAGGTGTGCAGCAGGATTATGCATTTACCATGATCTCGGAAAAATATGCATCTGAAGTTCAATCGGCAAAGCCACCTTTAAGCCTCTTGCTTGACCATCTCGATTACATTGTTAAGTTAATCGGTGTTGACCATGTAGGGCTTGGTTCTGATTTTGACGGCATCAGTGCCGCACCGCAACATCTGGATGATGTTACCAGCTACCCCATCATTACCAAAGCTTTGCTGGAAAGAGGATATAGCAAAAAAGATGCGACTAAAATACTGGGGGGTAATCTTCTGAGAGTGTTGAAGGCAAACGAGAAGTAGCTTATTTTATTAGCCGCAGATTCGCAGATTAAAAAAAACGTGTTGTGCTCCTATTAAACACATAGTTACATAGGTCAGGAAACAGGGCATATAGTTCAACTGCTATGTTTCTTTTTTGTTTTTCCTATGCACCTATGTGTTTTAAAAGTGATTTGAAATAAAGAATAGCCGCATTACTAAATACTTTTAAAAGTAAAATGCATTAATACATATTGATTTTAATAGCGCAACACGTTAAAAAATAATCTGCGAATCTGCGGCTAAAATATTTTCAATAAGAGAGGAACAAAAGAGAAGAAGAAAAAAAGCACTCGCGGAGACGCTCTTTTTCTTCTGTCCTTCTCTTATTGAAAAAAATTTACCTGCTCGTTTTACGCTGTGTTCCCCTACACAATTCTTTACTGCACCTTAGCGTAGCGTGTAAAATTTCTCGCAAAGGCGCGAGGGCACAGTTTTTAGTGGCACAAAATGTTTATATTCATAACCCCATATTAAAATGTGGTACCATGAAAAAAAGTATCTTCTTACTATTCCTGTTTCCACTTCAACTACTTTCCCAGCCTTTTAGTAAAACAGAGATCAATCAATGGCAACAGCAGTCAAAAAAAGTTACCATCATCCGCGATAACTGGGGCATTCCGCATGTTTACGGGAAGTCTGATGCCGATGCTGTATTTGGTTTACTCTATGCACAATGCGAAGATGATTTTAAGCGCGTTGAAATGAATTATGTTGAGAAGCTGGGCAGGATGGCGGAAATAAAAGGTGAACCTGAATTATACAACGATCTTCAGATACGCATGATCATTGATTCTGCAGATGCTATCAAAGATTATAAAAACAGTCCTGCCTGGTTAAAGCAATTACTGAACGCTTATGCGGATGGCATCAATTATTATCTATACAAACATCCCAATACCAAACCTGCACTGCTTACCCGTTTTCAGCCATGGTATCCATTATTATGGACCGATGGAAGTATTGGCGCCATAGATGTGGCCGATGTAACCATCAATGAATTGAAAAATTTTTATTCGGGTAACGCGCCTGTTACCGCCGCAGTTGCATCAAAAGAACCAGACCCTTTGCCCGGTGGTTCCAATGGTTTTGCTGTGGCTCCTGCCAAAACAGCATCGGGTAATGCGATACTGTATATTAACCCGCATGTAACTTTTTATTTTCGGCCGGAAGTAGCGGTACAAAGTGAAGAAGGGTTGCATGCGTACGGTGCTGTAACATGGGGACAGTTCTTCATATACCAGGGTTTTAATGAACACTGCGGATGGATGCACACATCCAGCTACAGCGATGTGGCAGATTCTTATATTGAAAAAGTTACTAAAAACGGCGATGCTTTTTTTTACGAGTATGATAAAAAATTAAGGCCCATTTCTCAAAAACAAATCACCCTCAAATACCTGCAAAATGGTAAACTGTTAACCAAAACCATTACTGCCTATTACACGCATCATGGTCCGGTTATGGCCAAACGAAAAGGTAACTGGATCAGCGTAAAAGCCAATAACCGTTCTATTAAAGGCATTATACAATCATGGCAGCGCACAAAAGCCAAAGGCTATGATGATTTTAAAAAGAGTATGGAACTGCTGGCCAATACTTCCAACAACACCGTGTATGCAGATGATAAAGGGAATATTGCTTACTGGCATGGAAATTTTATGCCAAAGAGAGATCCAAAACTTAACTGGTCAAAACCCGTTGATGGCAGTACCAGCGCTACAGAATGGAATGGCTTACACAGGCTGGATGAACTGATACAGGTGCACAATCCCGCAACGGGTTGGATACAGAACTGCAACTCAACACCATTTACTGTTTCCGGAATAAGCAGTCCGAAAAAAGAAATTTTTCCTGCGTACATGGCGCCTAATGGCGAAAATTTCAGGGGCATTAATGCAGCAAAAATATTGGGCAACACCAACCAATACACGATTGATAAAATGATCGAATCCGGTTACGACACGCACCTGGCAGCATTTGATGTTTTGTTGCCCGCTTTATTCAAAGCTTATCAGGCCAAACAAAACGATACAGGCTGGCAATCATTATCAGATCCCATCAAAACATTAACTGCATGGGATAAAAATTCAGCAGAAACATCTGTTGCCACAACCATTGCTATTGAATGGGCGCAGAAATTATGGCCAACTATTTTAAAAGGCACCGGTGTTGATGATACGCCTGACCAGGTAGAAAAAACCAAACGGTTTGCAGCAACTGCTTCGCCTGAAATATTATTACAGGCTTTATCAACCAGCATCAATGATCTCATTAAAAAATTCGGCACCTGGCAAAAACCATGGGGAGAGATCAACCGCTACCAGCGATTGACCGGCGATCTTACTGAAAAATTTGATGATGCTAAACCCAGTATCCCCTGCGGGTTCGCGGCATCTACATGGGGCTGCCTGCCTTCATTTGTTAGCAGAACTTATCCCGGTACCAAACTGCGTTATGGATATAATGGCAATAGTTTTATCTGCGCGGTTGAGTTTGGCAAAAAGATCAAAGCCAAATCATTGTTAGCAGGCGGAGAAAATGGCAACCCAAATTCTACCCATTTTAACGACCAGGCATTGATGTATACAAAAGGACAGTTTAAAGAAGTATTGTTTTATAAAGAAGACGTGTTGAAGCATGTGGAGAAAACATATCATCCGGGGGAGTGAGGGGGGAAAAAAAGTAAATTGGTATATAGGTAAATAATGTAGCTGTAGGTTTGCAGATTACAAATATTTTCAAATTCCATAGTTGATGAGGCAAGTACAAAAGCCCAGCTTTTGCAAAGCTACTTGTTATGCGGCCGGGGTGCTGAACCTGGGAATTGAATCTAAGGTTGATTTGAGTTGCCAATTTTCTTCTTCGATATCAAAGTCAACTTGCAATCCAAGCCAGAATTTAGCGGAATTGCCAAAATACCTGGAAAATCGTAAGGCTGTGTCAGCCGTAATTCTTCGATGACCTTTAATGATAGCAGAAATTCTGGTTTGCGGGATTCCAGTATCTTTAGATAGTTTGTACGCAGAAACGCCAAGAGGAACAAGAAACTCCTCTTTTAAGACTTCACCCGGATGAATGTTTTTAAGCCTTTTCATTTTTAGTGTTTAATGATAGTCGATAATTTGAACATCTGAAGCGTTACCGTTATGCCATTTAAAAATAATACGCCACTGATCATTAATGCGGATTGAATAAAACCATAGCTGATTTCTTGTTGCTGTTGGGTACCAGCATTCCGTCAGCCGCCATAATGCCAATGCAATGTTAGCTGCTGGTTTAATTCAGCAGAATAAAACTATTCGCTATCGTATCAAATAGAGGTTTCATAGTTGCAAAAGAATTTGAAAATGTAACCATTGTCAAAATATAGACCTTACCATTTTTCAGTGCTACAAAATCAAAATTGTGCATTTGTATTCCATTGTTTCCATTTTGATGTGTTTCTATCAACCACTTAAACTTTGATCCATTAATGACTTTATCTCCTTTATCAATCATTTTAAGATTTCCTGCACTTAAATTTTTACTGAAATCTGCAAATGTTTTATCCAAATTGTTATCAATAGCTTCAAATATATTGACATTAAGATTGTGTTTTGAGGTATCAGATTTATTAGCCGGGATTCTGTACGCAAGTAATTTAATGGTTGGATAGCTTTTGTTCACTCCATATTTCCAGTCTGACGGCAGATTAATAGAAAAATGATTTATAGTGTCCTTATAATTCACAAAAGTTTGTCCATTTGTTTGAATTATTAAAAGTGAAGCGAATGCAAATAAAAGGTATCTCATTTTTTGAAATTTAGAAACTTGCAGCTAACGGTCGAGGCTTTGTGCAGTTGGAGAATTGATCAACTGTCTGCCCGGAACCGAATCTAAATCTATAACTAAAAGCCGAACTTAACCATCAAAAGCCCAGCAGAATTATATCTGCCGAAACCAAAGCTTGGATATGCACTGATGATGATTGATTCAACGTCTCGCCCCAATTGCACAAAACCTGATGTTGTACGCAGACCCATTTGTCAAGGTGCATGTAATAAATCATTTAGACCTTCTTTCTCAAACAGGAGTTGTCCAACTTTCAGTTCTGACCAACCTTCTTTGATTTGATAATTAAATATGGGTGTGCTATTTTTAATGACACAGTCAACATAATACGTGTCAATCTCTTTTGTTTGTACTTGTTCGATCTGCTTTAGCTGATGTAGATGTGTAGAGATAAAGAAAAATGAATTCTTAAATTTTGTCAGTCCCTTAATTGTGGTAGAACTAATTTGAACTGCATCGTCAATATTTGTACCCTTAAATAGTTCATCAAAAACGGCAAAACAGCTTTTATTGTCCGAAGCGTCAACAACAACCTGCTTTAGTCTAATTATTTCATTCATAAAATGGCTATACCCATTTGAAATGTCATCATTATGATTAATTGAGATTGAGACTCGCTCAAAAAAGGGTAATTCCGCTTTCGTTGCCGGTACAGCTACACCGAGAAGAGCAAGGTGAATGCAAAGACCAATGGATTTTAAGAGCGTTGACTTTCCTGACATATTTGGTCCGGTAAGCAGGATCACATTTTTGTCTATTGAAAAGCTGTTCTTTACAGGATTCTTTATCAAAGGGTGGTAAACGCATTCAAATAAAAGATGGGATTTGGTAAAGGATGGGAAACAAAAATGGCATTTTATGATACACTTGCTAATTGAAAGATATGCTTCAAATTGGAAGAACCTTTTATAAAACACATCTAATTCTCCCATTAACTGTTTGTCTGAAATAATTTTTGCAAGTGCTAATAAGTGCTTTGTTTTAAACTTACCTTCTCTAACCAACTCGTCGTAGTACTTAAGATTTAAAGATGTAACAAAGTTGTCTAATGAAATAAGTTCCTTTTTATAATCTTCCGGGAAGAAGCTGGTATTGATTCTTTTTAAAAAGGTGATTTGGAGCTTATGAAACAGTAATATAAATTGAATGAATCTTGCTCTGGTCTGATGCCTTTCCCTTTCTAAAAATAGAAGCTTCATTTTTGAAGCTTGTACATTGTTTTGATAAGAAGTGTCATTTAAAAACTTATATACTTCGTGAAAGTCCAGCCGTGAATAAAAATAATTAGTGAATATTTCACCGTTAGCAATAAAGCCTTTAAAAATCGCTTGTCGTTTCTCGATGTCCGCTCTTGTAGAAAGCGGCTCTTGAAATAACTGGTAAAGTGTTTCTTTAGCAAAGTCATTAAGAGTGTAGTCGAACAACGGTATAATTTCTGTCTGTAGGTTTAAATCTTTAATGTTGTTCATTCAGTCACTCTTTGCATTTTTGGAGTAATCGTGCGGGTTGCGTACAACACTTAAATATACGCAACTACTCCATAAAAACATACGTAAAGCCAGCCCAACAGGTCAGCTATACGCAATTGTTTTGCGTATTTTAAGTACCCCTCAAAATACGCCAATCCATCCATCGCCTTACCGGGAAAAATCCCGTATTTTTCTCTTGGGCAATTTTGTAGCCAATAACACCAACGCGCAATAGCAGGCAAACGCAACGGGCAACACCATCCATAACCAACCATATTATGCGCAACCCTACCCACCTGTTGCCCCTACAGGGCAATGATTATCTGTAATAGAATACGGTGCTACCAACCGGCTGCCCCGATGGGGCATATTTGAAAATATTTTGCGGAGGCATTGATAAGAGGAATAATTGCATTTTCTTTTTTAAAGTCAGATCATATTATTTGCCCCATCGGGGCAACAGGTGGGTAGCCCCAATGAAGAAAGGGAGATTACCCTCGTGCCGTAGGTACGCCACCGTTTTTTAACGCTGAGCGGGTTGGCAAAAAAGCCGCTATAAGTCCCATTTTTTAGCCAAAAACACAAATGAGCAATAATACAGTAACAATACTATAATCCCACCACAATAGTACACAAACGACATACTAACCACATACCGACTACTCACCAACCCTTCCCCTGCCATACCCCCGGGAATTTCCATTTTAAACCGGCGGTTCGGCCGAAAAGGAACAACTGAATAATTGGTTAAATTAGTATGTCATGTGTTGTGCTATAAATACAGCAGTAGATTTTGGTTGCAATAAGAGAACCTGCCTGTCGGCAGACAGGAAACGAAGAAAAAGAGTTAAAAAAGAACTTACGGAGACACTTCTTTTCTTCTGTCCTTCTCTTATCGAAACATTGCCGAAGGGATAAATAATGGCTCTACGCAAACTCTTTTACGCTGCGGCTACAATGTATCCCCCATCTAAAACATCATTTATCAATTGCCCTGATATGGTATTCCTGTATCAATGCGGGATTTTCGGGCGTTAATGTAAAGCTTACCCAAATATTGGCTTTCTCTCCTTCCAGCATAAAATAACCGCGTAACTGGTTTTCGGGAATCACCTCTCCCACTTTACTGATCTTACCTGCTTTTGCATAGATGGCATTTGCTTCCTGTTTCATTACATCAGTAAAATAATCGGAGAAAAAATTCTCTGCGAAGATGCCGGAAGATGGGGCGTTGTTAAAATCAGGCAGCAGTTTTACCAATTCATCTCTTCTTTGCGTTAATATATTAGAAGGCGGTAATTGTCGTGGTTTTAATTGGGCCATCCGTATCAATGTATCCAACACGATCGTATTGGGTAAACTGGTTGATGCATAAGTAACATTGGCAAAATAGATCACCCCCAATCCGTATTCCGGTGCAATTACCCAGTTACTGCCAAAGCCGGGCAGGCCGCCGGTATGCCCTACTGTTTCTCTTCCTTCGCAATCTTTTGTCCAGCGTATTCCATAAGCATACGCAGCTGCCAACGGGCATGCACGGCCGCTGGGATATTTATAATTGGCATTCAGCGAAGCAAAGCGCCAGGGCTGGTGCATCTCGCGGATGGAACTTCTTTTTACAGGACCAGCCTCTGCATCATTCCTTACAGGCCACGCTGATTGATGTAATGCTACATATTTACTGAACGATTCAATAGAAGTGATCATGCCACCCATGGCTCCATAAATACCATCATGCAGCAGGGTTTCTTCTCTCCAGCTATTATTGATCCAGCGATAGCCGTGCGCCAGTTCATTGGCGGGTGCTTTTGTGTATTCCCATTGAGCCTGGTTCATGCCTAATGGTTTCCAGATATTTTTTTCGATGTACGCGCTGTAAGACATGCCGGTAACTTTTTTAATGATATAGCCCTGCATGGCAAAACCCAAATTGCTGTATTCGTATGCCAGTCCCGGTGCATTGGAAAAACTGATCCCTTTTTTGATCAATGCAATCAGGTCTGCATCGGTATCGGCCAGTTGCCTGTCGCCCCATGGATTATCTTCGGGAAAACCGGCAGAGTGCGTCATCAGGTTTCTGATAGTGATCTCCGGCGCATCTTTACTCAGCTTCTGTCCTTTCATTTCAGGGATATAGAGATAAACGGGGTCATCTAATTTCAGTTTACCCTCATCGCGCAGTTTTAAAATGGCCATCGATGTAAAACTTTTACTCATAGATGCAATGCGGAACATGGATTTGGTGGTGGCAGGAATTTTTTTATCAAGATCTGTATATCCTCCGCTGCCGGCATACACCAGTTTGCCATCCAGTACAATACCGTATGCGTAACCGGGGAAATGATTTTTTTCTGCATACTCTTTATAGATCTTATCAACGATAGGAAAAAGGGCTTCTACTTTTTTAAGCCTGTCAGCATCGGTAAATGCAGGTGGTTGATATCCTGCATTGGGGTTGTTGGTCTGCGCTGTTACAGACACAGATAATACAATGCCGCAAATAATTGCAATTAGTTTGGTTGCAGAGATCATACCGTGGTTTTATTGTGCCTTAGTGCCTTTGTGTGAGAAAAAATTTGCACACAAAGGCACAAGGGCACGGTTGTTAATAGTGTTGGGGATTCTTGGTTTGCACTGTTGAAGATACTGATAATACAAGGCTGTAGATTATGGCAATTAGTTTGGTTGCAGAGATCATACCGTGGTTTTATTGTGCCTTCGTGCCTTTGTGTGAGAAAAAATTTGCACACAAAGGCACAAGGGCACGGTTTGTTAATAATGTTGGGGATTGTTGAGTTGCGCTGTTGAAGATACTGATAATTCAAGGCCGCAAATCATCGCAATTGGTTGGGTTGCAGAGATCATACCGTGTTTTTATTGTGCCTTCGTGCCTTTGTGTGAGAAAAAATTTGCTCACAAAGGCACAAGGGCACGGTTTGTTTAGTTCTTTAAAGCACTTTCAATTTGTTCGATCAGTTTTTGACGGTTCACTGGAGAGCCTGCTTTAGATAATTCAAAACGGCCATCAGCATGAATGATACCATAAGTTGGGTAGCCCCGTAATTGTATTTTTTCCGATATATCCCTCGTTAATTTTTCGTTGGCAAGAATATGGTATCCCTCCAGATTAAAATAAGCAATCAATTCTTTCCACTTTTTTTCCTGACCCTGGTCTCTGTTTGCAATATAGAGATAATCAAGACCTTTGTTTTTGAAATAAGCTTTAATTGCGGAACTATTGTTTTCCATTTCCTCACGACAAGGGCCACACCAAGTGCCCCACATATCAAGTAAAACAGTTTTGCCCTTTACCAAAGCCAATACTTCTTCCCATGTACTAATTGAATCTCCATTTTTTATAAAGATCATTTTATCAGTGAGTGGTGTTTTTGCTCTATCAAATACTCCTGAAAACTCTGGTTGGAATCGGACCCGATACTTACTTTTTGGAAATTCTTTTATGTAGTCGACATAAATATCCTGCATATTTCTAACATTACTCGTTTTAAGCGCATTTTCGAGGAGAATGGCATACGCATACTCTTTTGGTTTACCTGAAAAATACCTGTTCATGATTTTCTGGGTCAACCTGTTATCCGGGTCCTCTGTGTATTCTTTTTTTCCGGCTATCGTATCATTTCCATACCAGTCCTGTAAAAAAACAGACTTGTTTGTATAAGCTTCTGCCCATAAAGACTCTTTCTTCCTTCTAAGAAATATTCCAATCAAGTCTTGGTAATATGGTGCTACAATTGCATTATCATCAGACAATGGTAAGGATGCAAATAGTTTGTTTTGCAAGTCCTTCCAGGCAAGTAAATTTCTTGCATAAGCGTCCTGTATACTAAATTTATGGTTTTCAGAAAATCCATAATAATCATTCAGTACCTGATAGCGAAGCTGGTACTTCCAGACATTTTTAAAATCTTCGGATGGTTTATATTTCCTGATATAAGATGCAACAGCAAGACTGTCATCTTTATATGCGCGTAAAATAAAATCAAAAACCGCATCGGGGATAGTGTCTTTCCGCTTATTGAACAGATCAAAATTTCTTGACGTTCTTATCGGCAACCAGTGATTATCTGATGCACCATTCCCAGTAACTTCGGTTCTAATAGTATCGCTTCTTGTTGCATATTGCAAATTTAGCGCATATCCTTTTTTGACAAATAAAGTATGTCTGAAAGATGCTATCTTTTCATTCCCATCAAAAGATAAGGATAGTATTTCCGGCTGATCAGTGTTAATTTTAAACTGAAAAGTATTGTTTTTGACAGGTACTGTTATCCAGGCTTCTTTAAAATAGTCCCAAAAAAATCCTTTCGAAGGCCGATAGATATTTACTTCCGTTGCCGTAAAATTTTCAAGCACGCCATTAATGATAACATCCTGTGCATTACCAAGTACGCTACAGGAGAAAAAAAGCATGAACAAAGTTTTACGCATATACTGGTATTTTAATAAGAGATAAGTTTCTGCACATAGTTCCCCAACCTGCTCTTTGCCATAAAATTTTTCTCCAGTTCCATATTGAATGGGATTGGCGTGTCCAGTGATGCGCAGCGCATAACAGGCGCATCTAATAATTCAAAACAGTGCTCACTGATCCATGCACTGATCTCGCCGCCAATACCACCTGTCAAAGTATCTTCGTGCAATAACAATACTTTTCCTGTTTGGGCCACTGCTTCTTTGATTGCTGCATGATCCAGTGGCAGCAAGGTTCTCAGGTCAAGAATATGCAAAGAAGTTTCGGGATGTTGTTCCTGGTATTCAGTTGCCCAATGCACTCCCGCCCCATAGGTGATCACGGTAATATCTTCTCCTTCTTTCACTAACCTTGCTTTTCCAATCTCCACTTCGTAGTATTCTTCCGGCACAGGTCCGCTGATGCTTCTGTATAATGCTTTGTGTTCAAAAAATAAAACAGGGTTCGGATCATTGATAGCCGCGATCAATAACCCCTTTGCATCATGTGGGGTTGAAGGGTATACCACTTTCAATCCCGGCACATGCGCAAACCATGCCTCATTGCTTTGCGAGTGAAAAGGGCCGGCGCCAACGCCACCACCTGTTGGCATGCGTATCACCACTTCTGCATTTTGTGCCCAGCGATAATGGATCTTGGCTAAATTATTTACGATCTGGTTAAAGCCCACGGTTACAAAATCGGCAAACTGCATTTCCATCACAGTCTTAAATCCTTCCAGGCTTAACCCCAATGCACTGCCCACAATCGCGCTTTCGCATAAAGGTGTATTACGTACTCTTTCTTTTCCAAACTCTTCCGCAAATCCTTCCGTTATTTTAAATGCCCCTCCATACCCGGCAATATCCTGACCCATGAGGATGAGGTTGGAGTGGCGGTGCATGCTTTGGTGCAGGGCGGTTTTGATGGCGTCGAGGAGTCTGGAGTTTGGAGTTTGGAGTCTGGAGTTTGGGGAATCAATAACCTCAACTCCAGACTCCAAACTCCTAACTCCAAACTTGCCCGCATATACATCTGATAGTTCCTCTTTCTCGTCTACCACAAATGCTTCATCTTCCGGTGCGTGTTTCAATTCGTTGTCAATATATTCTTTGAATTCATTCCGGATATCCGATACCTGCATTGCAGAGATCACATTTTCTGCGATGAGGAACTGTTCAAAATTTTTGATCGGGTCTTTTCTGCCCCATTCTTCAAACAATTCTTTGGGTACATATTTGGTTCCGCTGGCTTCTTCATGTCCGCGCATGCGGAAGGTCATGCATTCAACCAGGTAAGGTTTTTGGTTTTTAATGCAATAGTCGCGAACCCCTTTAATGGTATCAAGTACTTCCAATACATTATTACCATCAATGCGCACGCCTTCCATGCCATAGCCTTTGGCTTTATCTACCAGGCTTTCACAACGGAATTGTTCGTTAACAGGAGTACTTAATCCGTATCCATTATTTTCAATCACAAAAATTACAGGCAGGTCCCATACAGCCGCTACATTCAGCGCTTCATGAAAATCACCTTCGCTGGTTCCACCATCACCGCTGAATGCCAATGACACTTTATTTTCTTTCCTTAGTTTATAAGCCAATGCCACCCCATCTGCAATGGCCAGTTGCGGACCAAGATGAGAGATCATCCCGCAGATATGATAGGGTTTGCTGCCAAAATGAAAACTTCTTTCCCTGCCTTTGCTATAGCCATCTTTATTACCCTGCCACTGCATAAACAGTTTGTGCAATGGCATTTGCCTGGAAGTAAATACGCCGAGGTTCCTGTGCAGGGGCATGATCCATTCGTCGTTACTCAATGCCAGGGTGCTGCCAACAGAAACAGCTTCCTGTCCAATGCCACTGAACCATTTGCTGATCTTACCCTGCCGCAGCAATACCAGCATTTTCTCCTCAATCATCCGGGGCATGAGCAGGTTGCGGTAGATATAGATCAGTTCTTCGTTGGTAAAGTTTTGGCGGTTGAAATGCATGATGGTTTTGTTATGCAGTTATTCGTGAATCTCCGGTTGTGAATGGTGAATGGTGAATTGGCAATATTTATCATACTGGTTTCCAAGGCTGCTTATTCACAATTCACCATTGCCCATTCACGACTCACTAAGTTACTTGTATTTGCCTACCCATAAAACCCCGCCTATAAAAAAAGCCATTCCGCTTATACGGAATGGCTTTATATAAAAATTGTGAGGAGATGATTAGTCGCGGCTGCCCAGTTTGCTTAATAATCTCAGTATCTCAAGATATAACCATACAAGGGTTACCATTAAGCCGAAAGCGCCATACCATTCCATAAATTTAGGAGCGCCTCTTTCTGCACCTTGTTCAATCATATCAAAATCGAGTATCAGGTTTAATGCAGCAATTGCCACAACAAACAAACTGATACCGATGCTTAACATGCTGCTGTCGTACATAAAACTTACGTTCACGCCAAATAAGCGCAGTACCATAGTAAGCAGGTAAAAGATACCGATACCAAGGGTAGCGGTAAAAATAACAGACTTGAATTTTTCGGTTGCGCTGATGATGCGGAAATTATACAGCAGGAACATGGCAATAGCAACGCCAAAAGTTAATCCTACCGCCTGCATAACCAGCCCGGGATATTTTTCTGCAAAAGCTGCATTCATGATGGCCGAAATACCGCCAATAAACAGCCCTTCGAGCAAGCCATATAATGGTGCCAGGTAACCGGCCCAGTTGGGTTTAAAAGAAATAGCGATACCGGTGATCAGACCTCCGAACACACCTATCATCAGCAAGGTACTCACCGTGCCTGTCTGACCTTCTTCAAACAGGTGCCAGCTATAAGCCGCCCCTGCAATAACCATCAGCATTAAAAAGCCAAATTTGTTAATAGCTCCCCTAACACTCATCGTTCCCTGCGCACTTGCTTCCAGGTGCATGCTTTTATCAAACATTTTTTGTGTTAAAGTGGGATTACCAGATTTAAAAATTGCCATAGTTTGTAAAAATTTAGAATAGTAAATGTACGGAAAGTATTGCGGGTTTTGGGATTGTGCTATTTAAGGAAATACTAAAATTCGTGAATCGTGAGGCGTGAATGGTGAATTGGCAATATTTGGTACTCAATGCCATTCACAATTCACCATTGCCCATTCACAATTGCCATTCACCTCTTTCCCGGTCTTTTCAGCCCCGGATAATGATCTACGGTTTCAAACACATATTGAGGGTTTTGTTTAAGGATACGGATAAATTTTGCTAAAGAATCCGCATCTGATGCATTCCGGAACATCCGGTCGTGGGTTAAAATTACCAGGTGATTGGGTACATGCGTTTTGTTCCTGGCAAAAGCGCTATCCACTTCTGCGGCCAGTTTTTCAGGAGATTGAACCGGGCGGGCTGTTTTACGGCCAAAAGCCCATTCCACATCCCAGCCAATTACATTGTAACCGGCACTATCCAACAGTAAGGCAATGGGTTTTACCAGGCTGGTAGCTTTAATATCAGCCGCCCTAACCCAGGCACTGTTACCCGGCAGCCGGGCAATTTTATAAGGCACATGCAAAGAATCCTGCGTTTTATAAAAATCCTGTTCAGCCATTAAAGGATGGTGATAGAAATAAAAATATTGTCCATTGGCATGGGTGTAACTATGGTTTGCCAGCAGTGTTTGCGGGTAACCCTCGCGTATCATGGAAACGATCTTTTTACCATCGCTTTTCATAGCCGCATGCTGCCCAACCATAAAGAAGCTTGCCTTAATACCCGCCTGTTTACACAAATTGTAGCAATCTACCGTGCCGTGTTGCGGGCCATCATCAAAACTCAGGTAAATGTACTTTTTGGTACTATCGTAAACCAGTGGCTGCCAGTCGAATTTATTTACAACCTGCTCTATTTTTTGCGCCACCCCGGGTTTGGGGGTAGAATCTTTCCCAACTCCTTCTCCCGCAGGGGCATTTGAGCAACCCATTGAATAAGCCAATATGCATGTCCAAATCAATCCAGCCATATAATTATCTGTTTTCCCTGTCATATCCGGTGCAACCAAATTAACTGCGAAGATAACTATTGGCCAGAATCCATTGCAGGTGTTTCCGTTTCATCATAACAGAAGCACAAAATGATAAAAATCAGTATTTATCGTGCCCCGTTAATTAGTATCTTCGCGGGCACAATTTATTCTTCGATGGCAAAAAAAGATGAACTACTGCAGGACGTTGTAATCAAGTTTGCAGGCGATAGTGGAGACGGTATGCAGCTTACCGGACAACAGTTTACCAATAATACGGCGATGCTGGGTATTGATTTGGCTACTTTCCCGGATTTTCCGGCTGAAATACGTGCCCCAATAGGTACAGTACCCGGTGTGAGTGGATTTCAACTGCATTTTTCTTCCAACCAGGTATTTACCCCGGGAGATATTGCAGATGTACTGGTAGCAATGAATGCTGCGGCTTTAAAAGTGAACCTGAAAGCCCTTAAAAAAGGCGGAAAGATCATTGTAAACCTGGAAGGTTTTGATACCAGAAACCTGCGTTTGGCCAATTATCCCGACGGTGTAAACCCGCTGGAAGATGGTAGCCTTGACAGTTATGACGTGATTAAAATAGATGTAACCAAACTTACCCGCGAATCTTTGAAAGATTTTGCTGAACTGGGTAATAAAGAGCGCGACCGTGCCAAGAACATGTTTGTGCTTGGTTTTATCTACTGGCTCTATAACCGCAGCCTGGATACAACGATCGAGTTCCTGAAAGAGAAATTTGGCAAAAAACCACTTATCCTCAACAGTAATATCAAAGTATTACAGTCGGGATATAATTATGGTGATACCACAGAAGCCTTCACTACCCGCTACAGGGTAAACAAGGCGAAAATGGAGCCCGGCACTTACCGCAGCATCATGGGTAACCAGGCATTATCCCTTGGTTTGATAGCAGCCGGAGAAAAAAGTGGCTTGCCTATCTTCCTTGGTGCTTATCCTATTACACCGGCCTCAGATATTTTACATGAATTAAGCAAGTATAAAAATTTCGGCATCAAAACCTTCCAGGCAGAAGATGAGATCGCAGCTATTGCCTCAGCCATCGGCGCAAGCTATGGCGGTGCTTTAGGTGTAACTGCTACTTCCGGACCAGGTATGGCGCTAAAAACAGAGGCCATGGGCCTGGCAGTAATGCTGGAGATCCCTTTGGTGATCGTAAACATTCAACGTGGCGGCCCATCAACAGGCTTACCTACCAAAACCGAGCAGAGCGATCTGATGCAGGCTTATTACGGACGTAACGGCGAATGCCCTATGCCTGTTATTGCTTCCTCAACACCAAGCGATTGTTTTGATGCAGCTTATGAAGCAACACGTATATCCATACAACACATGACCCCGGTTGTGCTGTTAAGTGATGGATATATTGCCAACGGTGCAGAACCATGGAAATTCCCTGCTGCTGAAGACCTTGCTCCTATACCTGTAAACTTCAAGAAAGGATTGGCAGAAGACGAGCCTAAGTTCCAGCCTTACCGCAGGGATGAAAAACTGGCGCGTCCATGGGCTATTCCGGGTACGCCGGGATTAGAACACCGTATTGGTGGATTGGAGAAACAAGACATCACCGGTAATATCAACTACGAACCTGAGAATCACCAGCACATGGTAAATGTTCGCCAGGCTAAGGTTGATAAGATCGCAGATTATATTCCATTGCAAACATTAGATAGCGGTCCTGAAAAAGGAAAAGTACTGATACTCGGATGGGGTTCTACCTATGGCGCCATCAAAAGTGCCGCACTGGAATTGCAGGCCGAAGGTCATGCAGTAAGTCATGCACATATCCGCTACCTGCGCCCATTCCCAAGAAACCTGGGAGAGATCATTAAGAACTTTGATAAAGTATTAATACCTGAGATCAATAACGGACAACTTGTTAAGATCATCCGTGACGAATACCTGGTTGACGCAAAAGCTTATAATAAAGTAATGGGTATTCCAATTACAAAAGGTGAATTGGTGGATGAGGTTAAGAAGATGTTGTAGGAGGAAGCTGCGAGCTATGAGCTTTGAGCTTTGAGCTGCGAGCGAGAGAAAAGAGAAGATAATTATTTGTCTTCTCTTTTTTTATGTGCAACTATCAGGCTTTCATTCATCATTTGTTCCGGGTTGTTTAAAAATTGTTTTCCTACTTTTAGTTTACTGTTTACCTGATCACTATGGATATTGAACAACTGAGAGAATACTGTTTAAGCAAACCCGGCGCAGAAGAAGCCCTTCCTTTCGGGCCAGACACTTTGGTGTATAAAGTAAACGGAAAATTGTTTTTACTTACGGGATTCGATGCACATCCATTGCAGTTCAATGTAAAATGCGATCCCGATAAAGCGATCGAATTAAGGGAAGAATATCCCGATACCGTGCTGCCGGGTTACCACATGAATAAGAAACACTGGAATACCATCATTGTTGATGGAACCCTATCGAATAAACAATTGCAGGGGTTTATTAACGACTCGTATGATCTGGTAAAAGGAAAATCGCGAGGTACGAATAAATAATAAAAAACACTCTGTGTAACTCTGTAAATTCAGTGTCCTCTGTGTTGAAAAAAAACGCACCTGAAAGAATCTTTTTCAACACAGAGCTCACGGAGACAGGGAGGTTCACAGAGGATTTTGTTATAAAACATTTCTTCACTCACGATTGACGCCTCACGCCTCACGATTCCTGCTGTAATAGCTACACCAATCCCTCAACACACAGTCTTCGCATTTTGGGTTACGGGCCAGGCAAACATAGCGGCCGTGTAAGATCAGCCAGTGATGGGCTTTATGCACCAGTTCTTTGGGAATATGTTTGATCAATTCTTTTTCAACCGCCAAAGGTGTAGAAGCTTTTTGCGAAACCAACCCTAAGCGTTTACTTACCCTGAACACATGCGTATCTACAGCCATATTGGGCTGCTGGTCAATAACGCTTGTAATCACATTTGCAGTCTTTCTGCCAACACCGGGTAATTGCACCAGTTCTTCCACCGTCATCGGCACTTCTCCGCCAAATTTTTCAAGCAGCATAGCCGCCATGCCGATAAGGTGCTTGGTTTTATTGTTGGGATAAGAGATGCTGCGGATCAGAGGAAACAGTTCATCAAATGTTGCTTTCGCCAACTTTTGAGGGTCAGGATATTTTTGAAAGATGGCGGGAGTGGTAAGGTTTACACGTTTATCTGTGCATTGGGCAGAAAGGATAACGGCTACTAATAGTTGATACGGATTATCATACAATAACTCTGTTTCCGCATCGGGAACATTTTCCTGAAAATAGTCCAGTATAAAATCGTAACGCTGTTTTTGGGTCATCTAAGCAAACAACTTAAAACCGTGCCTTTGTGTGCAAATCTATTCTCACACAAAGGCACAAAGGCACGGTTTGTTTTTAATATTGATGAAAGCTATCCCCAATAAATTTCAAAGCATCCGTAATGCCTGTACGCCAGTAGGTCCATGTGTGTGCACCATCGCGTACACGGTATTCGTGCGGCACTCTTTTTTCTGATAAGGCAATATGCAACAGGCAATTCCCTTTCGTTAAAAAATCATCATCCCCGCAATCAATCCAGTAGCGGACTTTTTTTAACTCGTCGGCAGATTTTTTTTCTACAATCTTCAGGATCGAATTATCGTACCAGTCTTTATTTAATCGCTCTTTGCCATTCAGGTTCCTGCCATATAGTTTCCCAAAAATGCCTTCATACCTGTCGGCAGGTGTACTTACCACTGCTTCATCATCAAACACAGCAGCACTCAGCGGTGCGGCGGCGGCAAACAGTTCGGGATATTTTAAAGCATAGATCAACGTACCATAGCCGCCCATTGATAAACCGGCAATACCCCTGAATCTTTTTTCAGCCTTGATGCGATAATTTTTTTCAACAGCAGGCATGAATTCTTTCACAAAAAAATCTTCATACTTTTCTTTGCCGTCATACGAGTTGATATACCAGCTTGAATCGCCGTTAGGCATAACAATGATCATGGGCGGGATGGTGCCCTCGGCAATCGCTTTATCTGCATAGCGGTTAACCTCTCCAAACTGTAGCCAGCCGGTATTATCATCGGTGTATCCGTGCAGGAGGTACACTACAGGATATTTCCTGTCGGAAGTTTCATAATCTGCGGGCAGGTACACTGAGTAACGTACCTCTTTACCCATGATGGCACTTTTTACTACCCTGGTTTCATACACTTTACCTGCAGGTTGTGCATAGGCAGTTGTGATACAGCAAACAAGTATCAACAGCATTTGATGGCAAACTGTTTTCATTACGGTTGGTTTTAGTAATGATAAATTTAGCAGAAAAGAACTGATACCGGGAACCGTTTAAAAATAATCGGCGAAAATTTCACGCAAAGGCGCAAGGGCGCAAAGAAGCAATGTGTCTTTGCTTCAGTAAGGCGTAAAAAATCACTTCTTTCCTGATACGTTCTCAGCGTGCTTCAAAATAGCCTTGACAGAATGTTTGGAGGGAGATTTCAGCTTAAGCTTATCCAACTGGCGTATGGTACGGCGCAATACCTGTAAGCGGTCTTTGAGTTCAATATCAAACTCTAAAGCCTCTTCAATGGCATCTGACATTTTGGGTGAACAATCCTGATATAAATACAAGATCAGATCCTCTTCTTTGAATTTTTTCATAAATAGGATAACAACGTGAAATAAGAGGATACGGCGTTGTTATAAAACGGCAATCGTTACAGAATATTGTAACAGGCTAAAAAACGGGGGACCAACGATTTTGAAAGAAATTTATTTTTTCAGAGAGGCAGAATCTTCAATAATATAGATATCCTCCCCGTCCCTCTTCATGAGGTAATGCTCGCGTGCAAATTTTTCGAGGGCGGCAGGGTTGCTTTGAAGATCGGTGAGTTCTTTGCGTGTTTTCTCAATTTCCTGTACGTAATAGCGCTTTTTGGCCTCCAGTTTTTTCAGTTCTTCCTGCCTGTCGCGCTGCTGAAAATAATCCCGCTGGTCAAAAAACAACATCCACACCACAAAAAAGCTGAATGCAACCAGGTATTTGTTGGTAAGTATGGTGAGTATTTTTTTCATTGAGATAACAGGCATCAGTACAGGATGCCCGATAAAAATAGAGATTAACTAATTCATGTGAGAGATAAACTAATTAACAGATGTTAAAAAGAGAAGCTGCGAGCTATGAGCTGTGAGCTACGAGTAATTATTATTTGCTCATAGCTCACAGCTCAAGGCTCGCAGCTAACAAACAACTATTTAGAACCAAATTTCACTTTCCCTTTTGGATAGATACTGGTAGATCCCAGCATTTCTTCAATACGGATCAGTTGGTTGTATTTAGCGATACGGTCGGTACGTGATGCAGAACCGGTTTTAATTTGTCCGCAATTCAACGCAACAGCCAGATCTGCAATGGTAGTATCTTCTGTTTCACCGCTGCGGTGGCTCATGATGGTGTTGTAACCATTGTGTTGTGCCAGTGTAACCGCGTTGATGGTTTCGGTAAGTGTACCGATCTGGTTTACTTTAACCAATAATGCATTGGCAATACCTTTATCAATACCGGTTTGCAGCCTGTTTACGTTGGTAACAAACAAATCATCACCTACTAACTGGCATTTGCTGCCAACAGCCTGTGTAAGGGCTTTCCAGCCATTCCAGTCGTCTTCGGCCATACCATCTTCAATAGAAACAATTGGGTATTGTTTTACCCATTTTTCCCAGAATTTAACCAATTCATCGCTGCTAACTGCTTTACCGCTGCTCTTATGGAACACATATTTTTTCTTTTTGGCATCCCATAATTCGCTGTTAGCGGCGTCCATAGCAATTACTACCTGTGAGCCTGTTTTATAACCGGCAGCAGTAATGGCTTCCAGTACAGTTTCAATGGCTTCTTCATTGCTTTGGATATTGGGAGCAAAACCACCTTCATCACCTACGTTGGTGCTGAATCCTTTTTTCTTCAGTACGCTTTTCAGAACGTGGAAGATCTCAACACCCCAGCGCAATCCTTCGCTGAAAGAAGGGGCGCCAACAGGCATGATCATAAATTCCTGGAAATCGATTTTGTTATCTGCGTGTGCTCCACCGTTCAGAATGTTCATCATTGGGATAGGCAATGTTTTGGCATTGGTACCACCGATGTAACGGAACAATGGCAGCGCAGCTTCTTCAGCAGCAGCCTTGGCAACAGCCATACTTACAGCCAATGTTGCGTTGGCGCCTAATTTGGTTTTGTTAGGTGTACCATCCAATGCGATGATCGCATCGTCGATAGCAGCCTGCTGAGACACATCAAAACCAATAATGCCTTCAGAAATAATATCGTTTACATTTTTTACTGCTTTCAATACGCCTTTACCTGCATATTTCTTTTTATCGTTATCACGTAATTCTGCTGCTTCGTGAATACCGGTACTTGCACCACTTGGCACTGCTGCGCGGCCCAGTGCGCCATCATCGGTAAGTACGTCTACTTCTACAGTAGGATTACCGCGGCTATCTAAAATTTGTCTTGCATGTACTTCAATAATGTAACTCATGATCGATTGCTTATTTAGTTATGATTTGGATGAAGAATTTTACGGGTTTGTGTTTTGGAGCCGCAATTTAAGCATTTGTAGGCTTTTGTGTTTTGAAATCATGAAAGGATCCGGTTGTTTTACGCATAAAAACCTCATCATACCCACGGATCACATAATCTTTTAATATACCCACTACCTCGTAACCCAGCCTCTGATACAGCTTTTGTGCACCGGTATTGAAGGAGGATGCGCAGATGAACACATTCGGACTAACCTTAAATATCAGCGCCTCAACGTAGGCTATGGCTGCTTCTCCGAGCCCCTGCCCTCTTGCTTCTTCCGAAATAACGATCGTTTGTATGTATCCGGTAAATGCGCCTTTTAGTTTGATCATGATGAAGCCCAGCCGTTGTTCTCCACGGCGCATCAGGTATACTTCGCTCAGCGGGTCTTCCAATAATTTAATAGAATCATCATAATTGCGCTGCAGGGTGATCCATGGCTCATTGGCAGCCATCAGTCGGGCACACCATTGGAGATCTTCAGTGGTCGAAGTTTTTTCAATCGAAACAGGAGGATTGATGCCGGGTAAATAATCCATCATACACTTCGCGTTACCCCGTGCCCTGGCGTCTTCGCGGTTAAATTGTTTCTGTTTTACCGCGAAGACGCCAGGACGCTATGGTTCGCTAAGGTATTAAAGATTGGTCAACTTATTTGTTTGTGAGTGTGCGGAACACTTCTTCCAGGCTATGTCCTTCTGTTTGCAGGGAAACGATGTTGAGGTTATGATTGATGGCAAGGCTTAATAATTGTTTTCGAACAGCATCGGGGTTGGAAGTATGGAGTTTGAAATGAGAAGCTTGGAGTTCTTCAACCCTTGTAACTTCATTTAACCCTTTTAGTAATGCTGCATCCACAGCTTCTTTAAATTCCACTATCACCACATGCCCATCCTGCTTACCTTTTTGCAGGTTAACTAATTTATCATCCGCCACAATATTCCCTTTGTTGATAATGATCACGCGGTCGCAAATGGCTTCTACTTCCTGGAGAATATGTGAAGAAAAAAGAACCGTTTTATCCTGCCCCTGTTGTTTGATCACATTCCGTATCTCAATGATCTGGTTGGGATCCAAACCACTGGTAGGCTCATCAAGTATCAATACTTCCGGATCGTGTATCAATGCGGCAGCAAGGCCCACTCTTTGTTTATAGCCTTTGGATAATTGTCCTATTTTCTTTTTCGACTCAACCGTTAACCCTGTTAATGCGATCACTTTTTCAACCGCAGCTTTTACATCTTTTAATTGATGAATACCCGCAACAAAACCGAGGTATTCCCGCACATACATTTCTGTGTATAATGGATTGGCTTCGGGCAAATAGCCGATCTTTTTTTTAATGGCAATGGGGTTGTTTGCAATATCCAGTCCGCACACCGTACCCTTGCCGCCATCGGCCTGTAAATAGCCGGTGATGATCTTCATGGTGGTACTTTTACCGGCGCCGTTAGGGCCAAGAAAGCCTACGATCTCTCCTTTATTTACTTTAAAAGAGACGCCGTTTACCGCTTTCTGTTCGCCGTATTGTTTGAGTAACTGAGATACTTCGATGGACATGCCTGCTGGGTTTCGTCCAAAATTACCGGAATGAAGGCAAATTCCTTCAATGATTATGGGTTAAGGGTTTGGTAAGATTTTTCACGCGTTATTGCTCGGCGGTAAAAAACAATTCACCGCTCAAATCAGTCCACTATCTCATCAGAACTTTCCGGCAGGTGATCGTATTCTCCTTTTAAAGCATAATAACCAAAAAGAACAATACCCACAGCAATAGGGATGAACACTACCACAAATACGCCCCATTGTATTTTCGTATCTATCAATGGCTTTTGCGCAATTTCGGCGGCGGCTGTTTTAATAAGGTAGTACACGCACACCGGGCCAAGTAATATCCAGATAATACCTGTGAGTCTTTTAAGCTGATTCATAGTAACTATTTTATTTGGCCGCAGATTCGCAGATTTTTTAATCTGCGAATCTGCGGCTTTGGTTTATTCTAATATCTCCGCGTGAATTTTATTATTGATATACAAAGTGCCTATCACCAAACAAACCGCTGCAATAATGATGGGGTACATCAATCCCACTAATTTATCATTGGTATAAATAGTAGTAAGTAAAGTGGCAATAAACGGTGTTAATCCGCCAAACACGCCGTTGCCAATATGGTACGGCAACGACATAGACGTGTACCTGATCTTGGTAGGAAACAGTTCTACCAGGAACGCCGCAATAGGCCCATACACCATTGTTACATACAATATCATGATGTACACAAAGAATACCATCTTCCAGTAATCAGCAGTGCCCACTGTTTTAGAAATTTTGATGTCGGGTTTGATGGTTACCCGTCCGGGCTCGCTGTACAATGTATCTTTTTTTACTTCAGACACAATCATCCCATCTGCATAAAAATATTTATTGGTTACGGTTCTGAGTGTATCTGATGTATTGGCAACAGGTGTGAAGTTTGTTTTGATCTGCTTCAGATCAACCAGTTCCTGTTTTGTTTTATGGTTAGAAAGATCGAGTAATTGTTTGAAGAGATATTGATAAGTAACAACCGCCAGCAACATACCCGTTAGCATGATCCATTTACGCCCCACCTTATCGCTCCAGCTTCCGAAGAATACAAAGAAAGGCGTAGCAAACAGGATGGCCCAGATAAGGATGGTGCGGGATTGATCGAAATCTACCTTACAAACATTTTCAATAAAAGACTGCGCATAAAACTGGCCGGTATACCAAACCACGCCCTGCCCCATGGTAGCGCCAAACAATGCCAGCAATACCATTTTCAGGTTTGATCTATGCCCGAAACTTTCTTTTAATGGATTAACTGAAGTGGTGCCTTCTGTTTTCAATTTCTCAAACAGTGGCGATTCTTTCATTTTTAAACGGATGTAGATAGAAACGATCACCAATACAACAGAAACCAGGAATGGAATTCTCCAGCCCCAGTCGTTGAATTTGGCAATCGATTTTGCCTGATCCGCGTCAAGTCCATGCCGTGTAAGTAAGATCACACCCAGCGATACAAACAAACCAAGTGTGGCGGTGGTTTGTATCCACGAAGTATAAAAACCCCTTTTATTATCGGGCGAATGTTCTGCCACATAAGTAGCCGCACCACCGTATTCGCCGCCAAGTGCAAGGCCCTGCAACAGTCTTAACACCAACACAATAATCGGCGCGGCAAAGCCAATGGTTTCGTAAGAAGGCACCAGGCCAATGGCAAAAGTAGAGCCGCCCATAATGATTAAAGTGAGCAGAAACGTGTGCTTACGACCAATCAGGTCGCCAAGCCTGCCAAATACCAATGCCCCAAAAGGGCGTACAATAAAGCCTGCCGCAAAAGTGGCAAGCGTAGACAATAAAGCTGCCGTTGGATTGGTTTTGGGGAAGAACTGATTGGCCAGCACTGTGGCAAGGCTGCCAAAAATGTAAAAATCATACCATTCAATTAAAGTGCCCAGCGAGGACGCACCAATCACTTTCCAGATACCTTTTGTTTCTTTCATAAGCAATCAAATCTTGGTCAACTTACGTTAAAGGGTTGATTTAAACAAGGGAGGTATAGAATTTTCAGTCGCTGACTGTGCGGGTGAGTGGTGAGTAGTGAGTAGTCAGTGATAAAATTCACTCACCACTGACTACTCACTACTCACCATTTTCCCTCATCATGCCTTATCTTTAGTGCCCTTAAAATACCTGATTGTTATGTCTTACCCCTACCAGATCAAATCATTTGAGCAGTACAAAGAAGTGTATCAAAAAAGTATTGAAGACCCTTCTGCATTCTGGGCCGCTATTGCAGAAAATTTTACCTGGCGTAAAAAATGGGACACGGTACTGGAATGGAATTTTAAAGAACCTAAAATAGAATGGTTTAAAGGTGGTAAGCTGAATATTACCGAGAACTGTTTAGACAGGCAGATAGCAACCAAAGGCTCCCAGCCCGCGCTTATCTGGGAGCCCAATGCAAGCGATGAACAACACCGCACACTTACTTATAAAAAGCTGCTTGAAAAAGTTTGCCAGTTTGCCTATGTCTTAAAAAACAACGGTGTAAAAAAAGGCGATCGTGTTTGTATTTATATGGGCATGATACCCGAGCTGGCTATTGCGGTTCTGGCCTGTGCCAGGATCGGCGCTATTCACAGCGTAGTGTTTGGCGGATTCTCTGCACAAAGTATTGCCGACAGGTTATATGATGCGCAGGCAGAATTTATTGTAACCTGCGATGGCGCTTTCCGCGGCGCTAAAGATATTCCGCTGAAAAGTGTGATCGATGATGCGCTCATCGGCAACAGAACCATTAAGCGTGTGATCGTTTGTACCCGTACCAGAACACCCGTATCGATGCTTAAAGGCAGGGATGTTTGGTGGGAAGAAGAAATGAAACATGTGGAAGAACAGGGATTAACATTTATTGAGCCCGAAGAAATGGATGCAGAAGACCCATTGTTTATTTTGTATACATCCGGCTCAACCGGCAAACCAAAAGGGGTGGTGCATACCTGCGGCGGTTATATGGTTTGGGCCAATTATACTTTTGTAAATGCGTTCCAGTACAAACATGAGCAACTGCATTTTTGTACGGCAGATATCGGATGGATCACAGGGCACACGTACATCATTTACGGTCCGCTTAGTGCCGGCGCTATTTCACTGATGTTTGAAGGCATCCCTACCTGGCCCGATGCAGGCAGGTTCTGGGACATCATTGATAAATTCAAAGTAAATATTTTTTATACCGCACCAACAGCTATCAGGAGTTTGATGGGATTTGGTACGGGGCCGCTGCATGGCAAAGACCTTTCTTCACTGGAAGTATTGGGCACCGTGGGCGAACCCATTAATGAAGAGGCATGGCATTGGTATGATGAACATGTAGGCAAGAAAAAATGCCCGATCGTAGATACCTGGTGGCAAACAGAAACAGGCGGCTGCCTTATCAGTAACCTTGCGGGTGTTACCCCTGCTGTGCCAAGCTGGGCAACATTGCCAATGCCGGGATTGCAAATGGTATTGGTAGATGAGAATGGCAAAGAAGTGATAGCAGAAGGTGATGAAATTGTATCGGGTAATCTTTGTATTAAAGCACCATGGCCCGGTATTTTAAGAACCACTTACGGCGACCATGAAAGATGCCGCACCAATTATTTTGCCACTTATGAGAACATGTATTTTACAGGTGATGGCGCCATGCGCGATAAAAATGGTTTTTACCGCATCACCGGCCGTGTGGATGATGTATTGAATGTAAGCGGCCACCGTATTGGTACCGCCGAAGTAGAGAATGCGATCAATATGCACGCTGGCGTGGTAGAAAGTGCTGTGGTGGGCTATCCGCACGATATTAAAGGACAGGGTATTTATGCTTATGTAATTTACCAGGGCTCTCACGGGCAGGATACACACGGAACTGCAGAGATGATCCGCAAGGATATCCTGCAAACTGTAACACGTATTATTGGCGCCATAGCCAAGCCGGATAAAATTCAGTTTGTAAGCGGATTGCCTAAAACAAGAAGCGGAAAAATTATGCGCCGGATTTTGCGCAAAGTTGCAGAAGGTGAAACAGGTAATTTAGGCGATACATCTACTTTACTGGATCCTGCAGTGGTGGAAGAGATCAAACATGGAAAGCTTTGAGAAATATTGAATATTGAATAAGGAATATTGAATGATGAAATATTAGAAGAGATACATTGGGCCACAGATTCGCAGATTAAAATCTGCGGCTCCTTCTTTTTCTGCAATTTCCACAATTATCCTTTCATCAACCGCAACTCTTTCCCATCCCAGGTCGGAAAAAGTTTGTTGTTATCGTTAATCTTCAAATGCCCGTTGGCTACGGAACTAAACACAGATCGAAAATCGGTGCTTACCGGCAGGTCGCGGCCATCTTCGAGGTCTTTTTTGGCAAGGGTTTTTATATTGTTGTACACTTTACCACCCTGCACATCATTACCTAAAACAAACAAACAACTGGCTCGTCCATGATCTGTTCCGCCGGTGCCATTTTGATGGGCGGTGCGGCCAAATTCTGTCATGGTCATTACGGTTACCTCATCCTGGTAAGCGCCCATATCTTTCCAGAAAGCAGCAATGCTATCGCTGAAATCTTTCAGGTTACGCGCCAGTGCGCCGTTGGCGGTACCCTGATTAAAATGCGTGTCCCATCCGCCACTTTCAGCAAAAGCTACTTCCATACCCACATCCATCTTAATTAAAGTAGCGATCTGTTTTAAAGAATTACCCAATGCCGAATTAGGATACACTGCTCCATTTGCCGGTTGATAATTTTTAATATTGTTTGCGTTCAGCATCTTCATTGCATCAAAACTTTCTTTGCCTGTTTTATTCAGTATCTGGCTGGAAGTCTGATCGTATAATTGTTCAAATGATTTTGCTGCAAGATTTGATGCAAACGGATTACCACGCATCTGTATGGCAAACTCCTGCAGGTTATTAATAGCAAGCGCTTCATTATCTCCATACAAACTTCTGGGCAGCGAACTGGTAACACTTACGGCACGAAAAGGTGTTGCATCATGTCCCAGCAAACCCACGGCCCTGTTAAGCCAGCCGCTGGCTGTGCTTTTGCTGAAAGGCGTTCCGCTCTCCATATAATCCTGCGCATCAAAATGGCTGCGGGTAGTATTGGGGCTGCCCACACCATGCACAATGGCCATTCTTCCTTCTGTAAAAAAAGGCGCAAACGCATCGAGTGATGGATGTAATCCAAAGCGGCCATCAAGATCGATCATCTTTCCTTCTGTGGCTGCAGGACTCATATACAGTGTTGGTCTCAATATTTTCAGGTCAGGGTCGGTGTAGGGGCTTACCGCCATCAATCCATCCATCGCTCCGCGTTGAAAAATGCAAACGAGTACTTTGTTTTTTTTGTAGGGAGATAAGACCTTCCTGCTGTCTGCAGCTTTTGCAATAAAACCGGGCACGCCACCAAAGCCCGCCGCAAACAGCGCCATAGCGCCGGATTTCATGAATGCTCTGCGATTTATCATATTGATCCTTTTATTGTGCCTTGGTGCCTTTGTGAGAGATTTTTTTGCGCACAAAGGCACGAAGGCACGGTTTTATTTGCGTTGGAATTCCGGTGATCCTATTATTATGCCTGCAACCTGCGATACCGTGTTTGTATTACCGGCTACATACAAAGTAGTTACCGGTAAGTTCTTTTTATTCAGCAATGCTTTTTCATTCTTTTTTTTATTTCGCTTTGTTGGTGCCGTATTGGCGGCCATCATTTCATCATTGGCAACAGTTGTTTCTTCCTGTGTGGCTGTAATATTTTTTCCTGCCGCTTCATTAATTTTTTTCTCCAGGCTGGCATCACGTACCATAGCCGTCAGGCGGCGGATATTATCATCCTGGTTTCTTTCGGGCAGTAATATTTTACTGTAAATAACAAGGGCGGCTTCTGCACTTTCGGGTTCATGATTATCGTTGAGTGCTGCAAGATTTAATTTTACACCCGGTATTTTTTCGGTTGCAAATGCAAGGCCGAAATTCATCCGGTTAAGCAATGAACCGGTATTGATCCAATAGGTTGCCCTGTCGGGAAAGCCTGTTGGCGCCTGGTAATAATAAAAACGCTGTCCCATTCTGGTACACCAGTTAAAGATCTGGAAAGGCTGTTGCACATCTGCATTGGTTGCACGGATAGCGCTGATGGCTAATTCGAAAGGAGATTTCACTTTTTCACGCAAAGCATTATTATCCCAGAACTGGCGGCTGTTTACCATGGTGATCAAAACGGTTTTGATATTACCATTGCTTTTCAAAAATGCATCTGCCATTTTACTTACCAGCTCTGCAGAAGGTGTATCTGATACAAAACGTGTGGCCAGCTTGGAACAGATGAATTTTGCGGTTGACGGATGGATGGCCAACATTTCCAATACCTGCCTGCCTTCTTCATATCCGCCGTTGGCAGGAAAATTTCTGCCGAGAATTGTTTTGGCATTTTCATCGTGTTTATCTGCACGGAATAAAAAATCTCCTTCAACCACAAAACCTTTTCTTTTCAAAAAATCCGGACCTGTCGCCTGCATCAGTTTCATGCCGGGGCCGTCTTTATACATGGGCCTGATACTCCATCCTGTTAATGCACGTGCCACCGTTGTTACATCCTGCTGTGTATAACCACCGTCAACACCCAGTGTATGCAGCTCCATAATTTCGCGGGCATAGTTTTCGTTCAGGCCCTGCGTTTTTCTTGCATTAATTGTTTGCTGTAAAATTTTTGCACCCGGCTTAGAAGTATCATTGGCCATATTCTGCAAGCGTTGTTTAGCCAGCCTTGCCAGGGCGTTTTTTTCCTGCTGCCGCGATAGATCATTATCCATGCTTACACTGGAGGCATTATCAAGATACTCCAGCATGGCAGGGTGTTTGGCAGTGGCTTCGAGCAATGTTTCAAAACGGCCGAGCACGTTGGGGTGGATGGCATCACGCTCGTACGTAAGTACGAATTGCTGGCACTGACCCTTTGTGAGTGACACATTAAAATGGTTGAACCAGAAATCTGTCAGTACTTCCTGCAACTGGTTCTGACCATAAGCGGCTCTTACAATTTTCTGGTTAACAAGCTGTCGCTGTAATTCCTGTGGCGCTTTATAACCCTGCTCGTCCATGATCTTTTTTAATTGCGCACGGTATTCGGGTTTCTCTAAATTTCTGACCGAATCTTTATCCAGTAAATTATTTTTTGCTGCTATGCGAATGATCTGCCCTGCGTTGAGGTACGTGTTTACAATGGTTTCATTATTCATCATCAATGCCTCATAATTAGCTGCAGGCAGGCGGCGTGTTACTTCATCATCGGGTAAATTGCCATCCAGTTGTTGCTGCAACCAATTGTCAAGCCCCATATCTACCACTTCTTTAATTTGCCCCGGTTTGCTGCCAAACGTAAAACGACTCAATAAATGAGCGGCAGCCTGCTCCTGTGTGAGGCCCATTTTTTTATAAGGCATATTGATTCCTGGCTCCGGAGATGAGTTGCCCTGCACAAAAGCAGACAATAGTGTGATGCCCGCTCCAACCGTAACCGCTTTATACATGCGCCGGAGATCCATGGTGTAAGTTTTTAGTATGACAGGGTGCGGACTCAAAGGTTTAAAAAGTTCACCGCATAAAAAAGCCCGCTATAAAATACAGCGGGCTTTAAAATAGGTATGCCTTTAAACCGTGCCCTTGTGCCTTTTTGTGAGATTTATTTTTCACACAAAGGCACACCACGCTCGCCTAAGCTTAGCGGGCGAGAAGGCACGGTTTTTTAGGTTATGCTGCTTTCTTGTTGGCTACACGATAAAGGGTAAGCCCCATCAGTGCAAAGAATGCAACACCCAGCAGGAAGAAACCGGTTTGGCCCAGTGTTTCAGTCAGGCCCGCTTCCATGCTCCAGTGTTTTACAAGATTGCTTACACTATCAATAGAGAAAAGAATAGCCACTATCACACCACCAATAGCACCGCCCGCTACAAGACCTGTGGCAAAAAGGTTTCCTTTACCAAGGTCTTCCTCTTCATCTACAACTCCTGATTTTTTCTTTTTCCTGTCGATCAATCCCCTGATGGCACCACCGACGAAAATAGGGAAAGTAGTACTTAAAGGAAGATAAATACCGATAGCAAAACTCAATGCTTTTATCTCACACAACTCCATCACCACGGCAATGGCAACACCCACCAGTACAAATTGCCAATCGAGATTGAATGATAAAATACCTTTTACCAAAGTGGCCATTAAAGTACCCTGCGGTGCAGGATATTTATCTGTTCCTATCGCATGTTGAATGCCCTGTGCCAGCATTTCCTGTGTAGGTGTATCCAGAATTTTAATGGTACCGCCGATGGCAAATGCAGAAACGATTACACCAATAAACAAGGCGATCTGCTGATATCGCGGTGTGGCACCAACAATATACCCTGTTTTAAGGTCCTGCGATGTGGCACCTGCATTAGCTGCCGCAATACAGATCATACCCCCTACCACCAATGCCATTGGCTCGTATATTTTACCTGTCCAGCCTACTGCAATAAAAATTAAACAGGTTCCCATCAGCGTAGCAATGGTCATGCCGCTGATCGGGTTATTCGAATTACCGATCAATCCTACAATGCGTGAAGAAACGGTAACAAAAAAAGCTCCAAATAAAATAACCAATATCCCCAGCAGTAATTTACTGAAGATGGTATCGCCCGGCACCTGTGGTAAGATGGTCATCAGTAATACCAATATCACGCTACCAATACCCACCACTTTAAGCGACAGGTCTTTTTCTGTTCTGAGAACAGCTTCTGTTTGTGTGCCGTCATCTCCTTTTTTCAAAGAGCCAATACTGCCTTTAAAAGAAGAAACTATTGTTGGTATGGTTTTAAACAAGGTGATAAAACCGCCTGCCGCTACAGCGCCTGCACCAATCTGGCGAATGTATGCACGGTAGATGGCAACAGAATAATCGTTGAATGTATGCGTAGCCGCATTCCATCCACCCGGGCCACCATCTTTATCTATGCCGGCAAGATATCCCAGTTTGATCAGTTGATGAGCGATCACATCTGCCGGTACCAAAGTAGCCAGCAGTGGTGTAAACACAAACCAGCTTAAAATACCACCCGCCACCAATACGCCTGATATTTTTGGACCGATGATATAACCAACGCCCATATACTCAGGTGTGATCTCTCCGCTGATCTTTGCAGATGGATAAAACCGGTTTGCCTGCTTCGTCATAAAAGCAGGTACTTCGGCTATGATATGAAATACTTTCTGGAACAACGCATATACCAATGCAAAACCCAGGCCCTGAAAAGCGGTCTTTGAAAAATCTCCGCCTTTCTCCCCGGCTTTTAATACACTGGCGCAGGCAGTGCCCTCAGGATAAGGCAATGTGGCATGTTCTTTTACAATCAGTGATCTGCGTAATGGAATCATCATCAGTGTTCCCAGTATACCGCCAAAAATAGCCAGTGTAAGAATGGTCATGTAGTTAAAGAAACTGGCACTGGAGGGTTCTGATAAAAATAAAAATCCCGGCAAAGTAAACACCACGCCCGCCGCAATACTTTCACTGGCCGAACCGGTTGTTTGAATGATATTATTTTCGAGAATAGTGGTTTTTAAAAATTTTCTTCCCAGCGTAATCGCAATTACTGCAATGGGTATGGATGCAGAAACGGTTAATCCCGCTTTCAAAGCCAGGTAAACAGTAGAAGCGCCAAAAATGATCCCGAAAATACTTCCCGTGATAATGGCCTTAATGGTAAACTCTTTCATGTTTGTATCAGCCGATACAAAGGGTTTGAACGTTTTCTTTTCTTCAGGCATAGTATAGGCATTTAATAGTTAGAGTGTGTGGCTGTTGATTAAGGTAGTTAAAAGGGTTAAAGTTGTTAAAGTGGTTAAAATAGTTAAAATGGTTGGGGAGCTATTATAAAGAATGCGGGCATACTTACAAACCAGCCCCCCTCTTTTAACTATTTTAACCACTTTAACAATTTTAACCACACTACCTATCTAAACCATCATAACCACATCAACTCCACATGATTTTTTCCAATATCTTTAAAAATCCAAAATACAACTTATGACTGAGATTGAAAGCGATATAAAGAAAACAGGGATGCCAAAAGCTATACCGTATATCATTGGTAATGAAGCGGCAGAGCGGTTCAGTTTTTATGGTATCCGTTCTATTATGAGCACCTTCCTGGTGGCACAATTCTTTAACCCGCTCAACAACCCTATGATGCAGGGTGTTGCAGAGGCCCGCGCCAATGAGCTGGCACATCTGTTTGCCACACTGGCCTATTTTATGCCTTTGGTAGGCGGTATTATGGCCGATTGGTTTTTTGGCAAATACAAAGTGATCCTCTATGTGTCTATTCTTTACGCAATAGGTAATCTTACCGTAGCCCTCTCTACGCATAATATTACCATGTTTATCACCGGTCTGATTGTGATAGCAGTTGCCGCAGGTGGTATTAAGTCCTGTGTATCTGCCAATGTAGGCGACCAGTTTGATAAATCGAACGAACACCTGATGTCTAAAATGTATGGATGGTTTTATTTTACCATACAGGCGGGTGGTATGCTGGCTTCTATATTTATTCCCGTGGTATACAACAAATATGGCCCTGAATGGGCTTTTGGTATTCCCGGTGTTTTAATGTGTTTGGCCACTTTTGTTTTCTGGTTTGGCAGAAAAAAATATGTGCGGGTACCGCCTTCAGGTGTTAAAAAAGAGAATTATGTTAACATCACCGCATACGCCATCAAACAGGCATTTTCCAACAGAAATGGCGTATCTGTTTGGGATGCGGTTGCCGGCAAATATTCGGCTAAAGCCATAGATGGGGCACGTGCAGTGAACCGCATACTTATGATTTTTGCTTTTACACCAATTTATTGGGCATTGTGGGACCAGAATCTTTCGGAATGGGTATTACAGGCAGATAAAATGGATCGCAGCTTTTTTGGATTTGAGCTACTGGCCGGACAGGTGCAAACTTTTAACCAGGTGTTCCTGATTGCACTGATACCGGTTTTCACCTATTTCGTGTATCCTTTCCTCGAAAAGATCGGCCTCAACCCTACCCCGCTGAGAAAAATCGGTGCGGGTTTATTTCTGACCGGTGTTACGTTTATCATCATCGCCCTTGTACAGCAGAACCTTGATAACGGCGGCAAACCTACTATCTGGTGGCAGGTGCTGGCTTACTTAGTGTTAGCCGCTTCTGAGGTACTGGTATCTATTACCTGCCTGGAATATGCCTATACCCATTCTCCAAAATCTATGAAAAGCACTATGAGTGCCCTGTATTTGCTGGGGATCTCTATTGGTAATTATTTCGACAGCCTGGTTAATAAAAGCATTGCCAACAACGGCTTTTTTGCGCAATACACCGGTGCAAAATATTATTGGCTTTTCATCGGCATCCTAACCGCATTCTTTATTCTTTACCTGTTTGTGGCCAAACGCCTGCCGGAGAAAAGTTATGTGGGGGTGGCAGACATCGAAGACTAGTATTTATCCAGCCGGGTAAACCAACCGTGCCTTTGTGCCTTGGTGTGAGATTTATTTTTTTCACACCGAGGCACAAAGGCACGGTTTTTATTTATACTACTGTACTTTCGCCGGGCAATACCTAACACATGAATATTTTATTACTTGGCTCCGGCGGACGTGAACATGCCCTTGCATGGAAAATGGTGAAAAGCCATCACTGTGATCAACTTTTTATAGCGCCCGGCAATGCCGGCACTGCTGAATTTGGCACCAACCTGAATGTATCGCTAACAGATTTTGAAGCGATCAAAAATAGCTGTCTCGAACAAAAAATAGATATGCTGGTAGTTGGGCCTGAAGAGCCATTGGTAAAAGGCATCTATGATTTTTTCCAGAAAGACCCCCAACTGCAAAACATTATTGTAGTGGGCCCCTCGGCAGAAGCGGCACAACTGGAAGGCAGCAAATCCTTCAGCAAAAAATTCATGCAGCGTCACAATATCCCAACTGCAGGTTACGCAGAGTTCACTGCTGATTTATATGAAGAGGGCAAAAAATATATTTCGCAACACAGCCTGCCCATTGTTTTAAAAGCAGATGGACTGGCTGCGGGCAAAGGCGTGGTTATTGCAGCCACGCATGAAGAAGCATTGCAGGCTTTTGAAGAAATGATCATCAACAAACAGTTTGGCGATGCCAGCAGCAAAGTGGTGATTGAAGAATATTTACAGGGTATTGAAGTAAGTGTGTTTGCATTAACAGATGGCGAAGTGTACCAGATCATCGGTCATGCAAAAGATTACAAACGAATAGGAGAAGGCGATACAGGCCTTAACACCGGTGGCATGGGATGTGTAAGCCCCGTACCTTTTATGGACAAAATATTCATGCAGAAAGTTGAAGAAAGAATTGTAAAACCAACGATCAATGGTTTATCAAAAGAAAAATTAAACTACCACGGTTTTGTTTTCTTTGGTTTGATGAATGTAAAAGGCGAACCTTTTGTGATAGAATATAATTGCCGCATGGGCGATCCCGAAACAGAAGTGGTGATGCCACTTTTGCAAACAGATCTTGTTGCCTTATTTGCCGCCATGGATAACGGCACCTTAATAGATGCCAACATTTCTTTTGACGAAAGAAGTTGCGCCACCGTGATGGCAGTAAGCGGCGGATATCCCGGAGCGTATCAAAAGAATTTGCCGATCAGTGGATTGGCGGATTGGCGGATTGACAATGATTCAATGGTTTTTCATGCAGGTACCAAACAGGTTGGTGATGCTGTTGTTACAAACGGCGGCAGGGTTTTAGCTGTTACCTCTTATGGCACCAACCTTAAAGAGGCTGTAGAAAAATCAAAAAAAGTATTACAGAAAATTTCTTTCGAAGGCATGTACTACCGCAGCGATATCGGGTATGAATTTGAATGATATGGTGATAATATACGATAAATATTGCTCATAAAAAATATCAAAAGTCATATTTGCTTCTTTAATAAACAACTATTTTAGTCTGTCGTAAACTTTAAGCCCCCTTCTTCTTCTTCCTGGGCTTTTTAAGGTTTACGGAAAATCTTCTTTTATCTGTTATAACATAATGGACACTGCATCTATATGTCTCCCAAAAGAGATATATGTGCGACTATACATATATGTCAGTAATGGAATCCAGAAACCATCAAAACGGGGCGTTTCCGAAAAGCCACACGAGTAGGAACTAAAACAGAGCTGTATGAAAAATCTATTATTACTCATTTTCGTAATGATTCTATCGGTATGCGCCATCGCGCAGGAGAAAACACCGGTAGGCATCCTGCCCTTTACCTATGTTTCCGGTGCAGTAGACTACCAGCATGTTAACTCGATCCAGGAAACAGTTATTAATGCCTTTGTAAAAACACGTCGGTTTAATATCGTTGACCGGTCAAAAACCGATGCGTTGAAAAAAGAAAAAGAGCTGCAGAAAACAGACGATTTTATTGATGGAAGTGTGGTGGAACAAGGCAGAAACCTTGGTGCCGCTTACCTGGTTTCAGGACATATCATTTCTGCAAAAGCAGAAGCGGTGCGCTCCGACGATGGAAGAGGACATGTTACCATAACATACAAAGCAAAATTATCCATCAGCTTAAAAGTAATAGATGTTGCATCCGGACAGGTAATTGCTTCCGAAACAATTGAGCCTAAATCAGGCAGTTTTTTAGGCGGGCTGTTCGGTATTGGCGCTACTTCAGAAACAGAGTCCATTACAAAAGCTATTCAGAAAATAGAAGGCAAAATAGATGAGTTTGTGGCAAACAATTTCCCTGTCATGTTTGCCATTGTTGAGATACAGGAAAAAGATGGCCAGGGCGGCGCCACAAAAGTTTTATTGGCCGGCGGTTCGGGTTTTGGCCTGAAAAGCGGCGATAAACTGAAAGTGGTTGAATTAACTGAAGTAGAAGTGTATGGCAAGAAATTATTCAGAAAAAAAGAAATAGGAGAATTAACAGTTGCAGTAGTTGAAGATGAAAATTTCTCTATCTGTTCGGTAACCGAAGGCGGGCTCAATATCGCTTCAAGGTTTGAAGCAAAAGCAAGATTGCAAGTCATCTCAAAAAATAAAGAATGAAAACTTTACTAAAAGCAGCGCTCCTGCTCCTGTTAATTGCAGGCCTCTGTTATTGCAGTCCCAAAATAGCCCCTCAAACTTCAGAAGTTAGTTTTCTGTATAAAGGTGAAGATGGCACTATGGGCGTAAGAGGCATTGGCTATGGCAACAACCGGAATGCAGCCATCATGGAAGCACAGATCAGCGCTTTCAGGGTACTCCTGTTCAGAGGTATTCCCGGAACCGAGTTAAATGTGCCAATGATTGAAAACGAGAGTGAGGCAAAGGCAAAAAATCCCGGCTACTTCAGCAAACTGTTTGAACAGCAGTGGTATAAAACTTTTATGATGTCATCAACTGAAAGCTCCGGCCTTAGTTATGTTAACGGGATGTATAAAATTTCTGTTGACGTAAAAATAAACTATGCCGCTTTAAGAAGAGACCTTGAGCAAAACAGCGTAACAAGAAAATTTGGTTACTAAAACGAACCGGTTATGAAAAACAAAAATTATCTGTCATTGATCCTGATCGCAGCCTTAGTGTTTTTCCCTTTTTCACTATTTGCCCAGAACCCCGCAACTAATAGCGGAGGCCAGGTTCAGCAGATCCAGCCAACCATTATCGTTCTTCCTTTTAAAACAGAAGGACAGCGGTACCGTACCCTTTTAGAAGACCCGCGGGAGGGTTTTGAAAAAAGAATTGCCATCTCAAGGGTAAAAGAAGCATTTGATACAAGAGGTTTTACCACTGTTGATTTTTTAGGGGAACTGAAGAAATTAGAAACAGCAGGGGCATTTACTGCAGACTCAAAAACAAATGAGAAAGATGAGATAGTAAGAAACTCTGGCGCCGATATTTTTGTGGTGGTTGATATTAATGTTCAGAGAAGTGAAAGCGGCACCGAAGCAAATATTATTCTGCACGCTTATGAAACTGCAACGGGTCGTTCATTAACCAACAAAGACGCTTCCAGCGGAAAGTTCTACACCAGCGATATTTCAAAACTTGCGGGCAGGGCGATAGACCTGATGAAAGAAGATTTCTTAAATGTGCTGCAAACAAAGTTCACCGACATTGTAAACAACGGGCGGTCTATTTATGTGGAATTTGTATTAGATCAAAATGCCAGCAAAACTTTTGAATCTGAAGTAGGAACAGAAGGCGACCTGCTTTCAGAAGCCATTGTTGACTGGATGGGCAAGAACGCTTATAAAAATTATGCGAAGAAAAAAGGATCTACCACACAAAAAATATTGTACGATGATGTGAGGATCCCATTGAAAGACCAGGCAACAGGGTTGAACTATGAGATCGAATCGTTTGGGAGATCGATACGGAAATTCCTGCGGTCGTTAAACTTAAACTGTACGGTTGAATATCCAAGCGGGCAGATAACTGTAACCATTAAATAAATTTTATGAGAAAGTTATATATGCTGGCAGCTTTCACCTTAACCTTTTCCTGTATCGCAGCGCAATCATCCCCGCAGGATATAGGAAAGATCGCTTTATCAGTTGTGATGCCGGAAAACCTGGAAGGGTTGAATGAAACACAGCTATCTAAAATTGAAACAAAGATCCTTCAAATCGTTACTTCAAACGGTATTTCTGCCAGCGGGTATGCGAATAATTTTGTGATCTATCCTAAATTTTCAATCAATGATTCAAGAATAGTTGAAAGCGGAATGCAGGATATCACTATACTAAACTGCGATATCAGTTTATTCATTAAACAGGTTGATAATAACCTCATCTTTTCTTCCATTTCAAAAACACTGAAAGGAAACGGCAAAGACAAGAGTCTTGCCATAACAAGTGCCATCAACCAGATCAATACGAATGACGCAGACTATGCCAAATTCATAGACATTGGAAAAAATAAAATCTTAAGTTATTACGAATCCAAATGTGGCGATATAATTGCTAAGGCGCAAACCATGTACAAGCTGCAGGACTTTGACGCATCGCTTGCTACTTTGATGAGTGTGCCCGAAGAAGCAACCGGCTGTTATAGCAATATCCAGCAAAAAGCATTTGAAGTATATACTGCGTACCAGAACCTGCAATGTGCAAGCCAGATACAGAGGGCCAAAGCCCAGATTGCGGCAAACTATTACAATGCAGCGCTGCAGACATTGAGTGAGATCGATCCTTCAACAAGATGTCTTACTGAAGCACAGGGTCTCATCAAAAAAGTTGAACCCAAAGTGGATGAGGAACAAAAAAGAAGATGGGATTTTATGAAGCAACGATATAATGACCGGGTTGCATTGGAAAAATTACGGATCAATGCTATGAAAGAAATAGCCGTTGCTTATTACAGGCGTCAGCCACCTGTTAGAATTAATAAAACGTATAATTATAAAGTGATTATTCTTTAACGTGTTGTGTTATTGAAATCTATGCACAAATGTGTTTTACTTTTAAAGTTATTTAATGATGCAGCTATTCTTTATTTCAAATCACTTTTAAAACACATAGGCACATAGGAAAAACAAAAAAGAAACATAGCGTTTGAACTATATGCCCTGTTTCCTGACCTATGTAACTATGTGTTTAATACCACAACATGTTATTCTTTAGCATGAATTAAACACAACAATTTTATCTCCGAAAAATACTGACCCATTTACCCTGTTATCCATTTCGCGGGGCAGATTTCCGGCATGATTTCTGCCTTGTTTCATTATCTCCTGATTTCACCCTCTTTCCTGGCTGTGGCGAATATTTTTAAAACGCTGGAAAAATCGGTACTTTAGGCTCTATAATTCAATTTTTTCAGTCACCTTTGCAGTCATTGATTAACACATTCGAACTTTTTATATACAATGGGATTGTTTAACTTTTTCACACAAGAGATTGCCATGGATCTGGGTACCGCCAATACCCTTATCATACATAACGATGAAGTGGTAGTAAATGAGCCTTCAATCATTGCCCTTAACCGGAATAATATGAAGGAGGTGTTGGCCGTGGGCAAAAAGGCCCTGATGATGCACGAGAAAACCCACGAGAGCATCCGTACAGTAAGGCCCCTGAAAGACGGTGTAATTGCCGACTTTAACGCTGCCGAGCTGATGATCAGGGAGTTGATCAAAATGATCTACCCTAAAAAACCCCTTTTCCCGCCAAGCTGGCGTATGGTGATTTGCATCCCATCTTCCATTACAGAAGTAGAAAAACGTGCCGTTAGGGATAGCGCCGAGCAGGCAGGTGCCAAAGAAGTATATATGATCCACGAGCCTATGGCAGCCGCCCTGGGTATTGGTATTGATGTGGAAGAACCTGTAGGAAACATGATCATCGATATTGGTGGTGGTACCACAGGTATTACCGTAATTGCCCTGGCCGGTATTGTTTGCGACCAGAGTATCCGTATTGCCGGGGATGAGTTTACCGCAGATATTATGGAAGCCCTGCGCCGTTACCATAGTTTATTAATTGGTGAGCGTACCGCCGAGCAGATCAAGATCAATGTGGGCGCAGCCATGAAAGACCTGGATAATCCACCGGATGATCTTCCGGTAAATGGCCGCGACCTGGTAACAGGCATCCCTAAACAGATCATGGTAAGCTATCAGGAAATTGCAGAAGCGCTGGACAAGAGTATTTTCAAAATCGAAGAAGCCATCCTTAAAGCTCTGGAAACCACTCCACCTGAACTGGCAGCCGATATTTACCGCAGGGGATTATATCTTACCGGTGGTGGTGCCCTGTTACGTGGACTGGATAAAAGATTAAGCGCAAAAATTAAATTGCCCGTACATGTTGCCGATGACCCGCTGAAAAGCGTGGTACGTGGTACCGGACTGGCATTGAAGAATTACCAGCGTTTTCCATTTATTATGAGATAATTTAGCCACGAGCTACGAGCTATGAGCTGCGGGTAATCGCACGTCTCATGGCTCGCGGCTCGTAGCTCATAGCTTTCCCTGTGAAAAACATCTTCCTCTTCATACGCCGCTATTTTACCTTTCTCAGCTTCCTGCTGTTTCAGGTAATTGCTATTGTACTGTTGAGCAGTGCCAGCAAAACACACCAGTCATTCTTTGCATCGGCCGCCAATGAAGTAACAGGCAGGATCAATACACAGTATAGTGGGTTGAGAGAATATTTTACGCTGAAAGAAACCAACCGTTCGCTGGCAGAAGAAAATGCCCGTTTAAGAAATTTACTGCCTGCTAATTTTTTACCTGCAACCGATGAGAAAAAATTGATGGTAGATACCCTGTTCAGGGATTCACTCGGTCATTACCGGAAATTCACTTACCTGCCTGCCCGTGTAGTTGGCAACACCTATACATTACAGGCTAATTTTATTACCATTGAGCGTGGCAGCAGCCAGGGTGTAAAAAAAGGAATGGCTGTTGTAGGCCCTGATGGCATTACCGGTGTGGTTGTTGAAACAAGCGCCAACTTCAGCAAAGTGATGAGCCTGTTACACCGCAACAGTAAAGTAAGCGCCATGCTCAAAAAGGATAATAGCGCCGGTACCATTGAATGGGATGGCGTTGACCCTGCTTACCTTATTTTAAAAAATGTTACAAAAGGCGCTAAAGTACATAAGGGCGATACAGTATTAACCAGCACGTATTCAGCCAATTTCCCGGCACGCTTGATGATAGGAACTGTGGCGGAGATCGCGTCAGAGTCGGCCAGCAATTTTTATACACTGAAAATAAAAACAGCCACTAACTTTTTCAGCATCCAGTATGTTTACCTGATAGAGAACGTGCGTTATACAGAACAGGAGCAGTTAGAAAACAATACCCAGAAAAATCCATGAGCAGCCTGCTTAAAAATATTGCCCGTTTTATCCTGTTCATCCTGTTCCAGGTGTATATCCTGAACCAGGTGCCGCCATTGCACAGGTTTATCATTCCATACGTCTACTTCTTATACATACTCTGGCTGCCTTTCCAGATCAACCGTTTCGCTTTGCTGGCAATCAGTTTTGTGTTTGGCCTTAGTCTTGATTATTTTACGGGAACACCGGGTTTACACGCAGCGCCCTGTGTATTGATCGCATACCTCAGGCCTTTTATTCTCAGCCTGCTTATCCCGCAGGAAACAACAGAACAGAGTTATATAGAACCCGGGCGTAACAGTATGGGTTGGGCGCCCTACGCACTGTATGTTAGCGTTTTAACTTTTGTACATCATTTTTATCTTGTGCTGATAGAATGGTTGCAGTTTGGCAACTTCGTATATTTCTTAGGTAAAGTAGCCGGTACCACCACCATCAGTTTATTAATGATCTTCCTTGCCGAGTTGCTGTTTAACCGCAAAGGACGCCACCGCGCAAATGTGGCGTAATGAGAGTCGACGGCCATAGTTCGCAGCAAAAAATTACTGTGAACCATTAACTGTTGTCTGCAGACCATCATCCACAGATATGAATAACTTTTTAAAATAATATTGATACAAACTCTGTTCCAAATCAGCAACTTTGTATCCGTGAGCTAAAGCAGCTATTTTATACTTCTTAGAAAACAGATATGCCGGTATTCAATCAAAGCAGGGGGGGCATCATACAGATCATTTTTGCCGTGGTCTTTTTAGTGATTGTGGGACAGTTGATCAACCTCCAGTTATTTTCAGTTAAGTACAAGCTGGCAGCAGAGAATAATGCCATTTTTAGAAAAGTTATTTACCCGGATCGCGGCATTATCTTCGACAGAAAGGGCAAAGCCATTCTTGAAAATACCATCAGTTACGACCTGGTAGTGATTCCTTCAGAAGCGAAAGGCGTAGATACTTTTTCTTTATGCAGTTTATTAAACATAGATACGGCAGAGTATAAAAAAAGAATGCGGGAGATCATTTTTAAAACAGGCAGTGTACGCATTGGTGTTTTTGAAGCGCTTCTTTCACCGGAGATGTTTGCAAGACTGAATGAAAACATTTACAAGTTTCCCGGGTTCTCGTTAACAGAACGTTCTGTAAGAAGTTATCCCTATTCTATTGCAGCGCATGTGTTGGGTTATGTGGCCGAAGTAGATACCAGTTTTCTGCGCAGACATAAAGATGAAGGTTATTTAATGGGCGACTATGCCGGCTTTACAGGATTGGAACGATCATATGAAAAAGTATTGATGGGCCAGCGTGGTGTAAAAAACTATATCCGCGATAACAAAAGCCGGATACAGGGTTCTTATGAAAATGGCATCTATGATACAGCCGCTGTGGCAGGTAAAAACATCCACACCAGTCTTGATGTGGAACTGCAAAAATTAGGCGAGCAGTTAATGACCAATAAAGTAGGCAGCATTGTAGCCATTGATCCAAGAACAGGGGGAATACTATGTATGGTGAGTGCGCCAACGTACGACCCGAATTATCTTACCGGCAACCAGCGAAGAAAACATTTTGCTGAACTGTTTCTCGATCCCCGAAAAATATTTAACAACCGTGGCATTGGCACTTATTATTCACCGGGCTCTACATTTAAAACAGTAGTAGGTATTGTTGGTTTAACAGAAGGTGTGATTGATGAAAGAACAACCGTTACCTGCCCGGGCTTTTTTACCGGCTGTGGAACCGGTAAACCAAAATGCTTAGACAAAGGAACTTTCCAGTTTAAAGAAGCAGTGGCGCATAGTGATAACAGTTATTTTTCAACGGTCTTCAAAAGAACGCTTGATCAACCAAGGTATCATGGTGCAGACAGCGCTTTAACTGTGTTTAACAGTTATGCAACCACTTTTGGTCTTGGACATAAATTAGGTGTTGATCTTCCGGCAGAACAAAAAGGGATTCTGCCCATATCATCTTTTTACAGAAAACTATTTGGTCCCAGATGGTATTCCTGTAATATTATATCTAATGCTATCGGTCAGGGCGAGGTAAATACCACGCTGGTGCAATTAGCCAATGTAATGACCATCATTGCCAATAAAGGCTGGTATTACACGCCACACGTAGTTGATTCTATTGAAGGCGGTGATGAATACAATATGCTGGATGCCTTTAAAGAAAAACATTATACCGACAAACGGATACCCGATTCTATTTTTGATGCTGTGCAGGATGGCATGCAGGCCGTGGTAGATTATGGTACCGCAGTAAGATCAAGAATACCCGATATTGTGGTCTGCGGTAAAACAGGAACCGTTCAGAACTCTGCCAAAATAAACGGCAAAATGGTACCACAGCAGGACCACTCATTTTTTGGCGCTTTTGCTCCGAGAGACAATCCCAAAATTGCCATTGCCGTGATCTGCGAAAATGCAGGCCAGGGCGCATGGGCAGCGGCTCCTATTGCCAGTTTATTGATCGAAAAATATTTACGTGATTCTATCAAGGGTAAAGAAAGACAGGATATGCTGGAAGAGTTCACCAAAAAGAACCTTATTCCCCAGCGTTACCGGGTTGAACTGGCTAAAAGGGATTCTTTGAAACAGGTCAAAGAAGCGCATCTTTTACTCCAGCAACGTATGAGCAAAGAGGCTAATGATTCTGCTGAAAATGAAGAAAACATAGAGCAGGAAACAAAGCCGGTACCCGCTGCACCGGCAAAACCTGTTCCACCTAAAAAGAAAGGAAACGCGCAGGCAATTTTGAATGATGATGATAAGAAAAATAAAAAGAACTACCGGATAAGCAAATGAGCACCCGCAACAATACTATATCACAGGGAATTGACTGGACCATCGTTTGGTTGTACGCAATACTGGTATCTATCGGTATTCTATGCATTTTCATGGTTGAGTACAGAACTGATACCAACTGGCTGCAGACTTTTTTAGGTGGCAAAACCAATTACAGTAAACAATTGATCTTTGCTGGCATCTGCACCATTGTAGCTACTTTCATTTTACTTACCGACAGTAAGCTGTTTACTGCATTGGCCAACCTGATGTATGTTTTCGGGATCTTATTAATGCTGGCAACCTTTGTAGTGGGAAAAAATATCAGTGGATCAAAAAGCTGGATACCCATCGGTGGCGGCTTTAACCTGCAGCCTGCCGAGCTATGCAAAATATTTACGGCACTGGCACTGGCTAAATTCTTATCCCGCCAGGAAACTGATTTCAGCAAACTAAAATCACAACTGATCGCAGGCCTGATTGCTGTAGCACCTGCGGCCCTGTCTATCATGCAACATGAATTAGGACTGGCATTAGTATATTCTGCATTCCTTGTTGCCATGTACCGCGAGGGCTTACCTGCACAGATACTTATCTTCGGCTCTTCATTTGCGGTGTTGGTTATTGCCACACTTATTGTTGAGCCCAATGCATTGGCCCTCACACTTACCATTATTGCTGCTATTCTTATCTTTTTGGTGCGTAAACAAAACAGGAAAAACAAACGGCCTGTTTTATTAATAATCCTTCTTTGGCTATTATGTGTAGGCACACAACGGTTTGCGGTGCCCTATATTTTTAATAACGTTCTCGAATGCTATCAAAGTACCCGTATCTACAGCATGGTGGGTAAAGAGTATGATTGCAGCAAGAATAAAAAATCAGAAAGAAAATCAGGCGAAAAAGCAGCCAGGAAACCGGATGATTATAATGTACGTCAAAGCAAGATAGCCATTGGATCGGGCGGATTAACAGGCCGCGGTTTTTTAAAAGGCACGCAAACAAGAGGTAAATATGTGCCTGAACAACACACCGATTTTATTTTTACCTCGCTGGGTGAGGCATTTGGTTTTATAGGCTGCGTAGTATTTCTGGGCATTTACCTGTTTATGCTATATCGCATAGTAAGAATGGCTGAGCGACAGCGAAGTACGTTTAGCCGGGTGTATGCATACAGTGTGGCCAGTATTATGTTCTTCCATATTGCAGTTAATGTAAGTATGACGATTGGTCTTTTTCCAATTGTTGGTATTCCCTTGCCACTCGTTAGTTATGGTGGGTCCTCGCTGTTAACTTTTACCATCCTCATTTTTATTTTACTCAGATTGGATGCTGACAGGCAGATGGTGTTGAGATGATTTGTAGGATTTTGGAATTGGGAAATTGGGAAATTTTGAAATTGCCCAATAATTTTACCCGCACTTACCCTATCATTACACAATATCTTTACCTCAATTTCCCAATTTCCCAATTCCAAAATTTCCCAATCCCCCAATGACTATCATTCCACTATCAGAAGGTTCTTTCACAATAGACAGGACAAAAGTTTTTGTTCCTTTTGATACTTCTTCAGAAGAACTTAACTCACGCCCTGCGGGGAGTTTGCTGGTTGAGATACAGCCTTTTGTTATCATCACCGAAAAAGATGTGATACTGCTGGATACAGGCCTTGGCTACCGCGATAAGAATGGGGTTTCGCAATTACACAGTAACCTGGCAAAAGCCGGCATCAATCCATCGCAGGTTACAAAAGTGTTGATGAGCCATTTACATAAAGACCATGCAGGCGGCATCACCATTCTTGATCCGCATACCCAGGAGCGGTTTATCAGCTTCCCTTATGCAACTTATTTTGTACAGCGAAGGGAATTTGACTACGGAATGCAGATTGGCACTGCTTCTTACATAACAGAAGATTTTAGATTGCTGGAAGATTTCAGCAAAGTGGTATGGCTGGAAGAAGATGAAGGATGGATCGGTAATGATATTCATTACCAGCTAACCGGCGCGCATAGTAAATTTCACCAGGTATTCTGGATACATGAGAACGATGAAACCGCCTTCTTTGGCGGAGATGTTGCGCCGCAACTACAGCAAATGAAAAGCAGGTTTATTGCCAAGTATGATTTTGACGGCAAAAAATGTATGGAACTCCGCGGTCAATGGTGGCAGCAGGGACAGGCAGAGAACTGGACCTTTTTATTTTACCACGATATTAAATCGCCGGTATGGCCCGGTTAAAAAAGATCCGGCTCAATTTTGGGCCGGATCTTTTTTAAGGTTGTTTTTATTATTTTTCGAACTTTCTTTTTTTATGCTTTTCTATTCTTTGCTTCAGCTCTTTTCTCAGCACTTCGTTAAAATCCCTGTCAACAGTTAATACCTTATTTACACGGTCATCGGCAACCAGCACTTTTTTAAATTCTGTTTTGTATTTTTTTCTTACCGTCAGTACGTCTTCCTCCATGCCCAGTATATCGTTTTTATTGTCCTGTCTGGCTTTTCTTAAATCGCCCATATAATTAAAATATACCGGCCAGAATTTCTGCGATTCATCCGTGGTAAGTCCGATCTGTTTGGTTATAAACGCCATTTTCAGTCCCTGTATCGTAGCTGCATTGGGCAAAGAATCATTCTGCTGTGCCATACCCATAGAAGTAAGGCTCAGAAATAATAATATTAAGCTGTAAACTTTTTTCATGATCATTCCATTTTATCAGAACCAACGGTATCCGAAAGTTCTGTATTTTCTTTAAGGTATTGTTTCAGTTCTTCATCACTTATTGTTTGCATGCTGCTATTCATGTCAAACAGTTCTGCTTCCGCAGCAGACACGTTTACCGAAGGCATAATGACATTATGTTCCGTGTTACCCAGGTATTTCAGTAATTCTTCTTCGCTCACATTATCCAATGCAGCAGGAATATCTATCTGGCCGTACTTCTCATATTCAACAGGAAGTTCACTGTTATCGGTGTACAGGAATGCACCGGTAACCAATACGCCGGCCACAACTGCGGCAGCGGCATATTGCATCCATTTTTTTGCCAACCGGATACTGAAAACAGGAGCGGTTTTCTTTGGCGGCTGGATAGATAGTTCCCGCTCAAAATATCCTTCAGGAACACGGTAAACAGGCGCTTTGCTGATCGTATTCAGCAATGGTGCAACAGAAGCCAGCTCTGAACTTATTTCATTTACCTGCTCCTGCATTTTAATTTTAGAAAGAACCTTGTCTGATAAATTATCAAAGTATCCATGCGGCACCTGGTAATTATTTGGGAGGCCGGACTGCAAATCTGCAGTTAACAGTATCTTTTCCGTAATACGATCTGGTAATGCCTCAAAATAACCATCCGGCAGGGTGTATGGATTTACCTGCTCCAGACCTGCCAAAAACGGGCTGATCTCCCTCAACTCATTTAATATCTCCTCGTTTTTATCCATTCTAACAGTTATAGACCTATTGCTTTCACAAAAGTTTAATAATTCTTTATGAATTCCTCTATTTTCTTAGCTGCATGGTGATAGCTGGCTTTGAGAGCCCCCTCGCTTGTATCCAATATCCGGCTCATTTCCTGGTAAGGCATCTCATCAAAATACCGCAGGTTAAAGACCAACCGTTGCTTTTCGGGCAGTTGTTGAATGGCTATTTGCAATCTCCACTCTAATTTTCTGGCGTCAAAATTACTATCTGCTTTGATCTGGTTGGTCAGTGCCTCTGAGCCTTCCTCATCCATACTAACCGTGCTTCTGCGCTTCTGCTGATCAAGAAAACTGAGGCTCTCATTAGTGGCAATGCGGTATAACCAGGTATACAACTGGCTGTCTTCCCTGAAACCGGCCAGCCCGTTCCATACTTTTATGAATACATTTTGTAATACATCATTGGCATCATCATGTGCAACTACCAGTCGCCTTATATGCCAGTATAATTTTTCCTGGTATTTTTTAATGATGGCCGTAAATGCCCGCTCTTTCGTATCAGCCTGATGAAATTGTAACAGTAACTCCTTATCGTTGCCTTGCATGCAGGGGTGTTTTGATAAATATAATAAACTGCTGTCTGACCAGCCGGAAAGCAAATGGTTTAATTCAAATTAAACAATCTTAACTAACATTCATTAGTGAGAAATTCGCCCAAACTCAGTAATATCCGGCATTTTGTTAGTTTCTTTTTTCTACAATACGTAACTTCAGCCCCCCAAGCAAGCTATGTACTCCTCGTTATACATCAATAATTTCAAAAGAAATGTAACAGACAAGTATACTATTTACAACAGTCTGTTCGCCGCACTCCCGTTTTCAGGCATTGCCAACGTTGGCGCTTTGTTACCCATTTTATTACAGGCATGTAAAGACGGGTATGCAGAAGGTAAAAGCCCAATGGAGATCATCGATCATTTTTTTGAGCAGCATACCAATGCAAAAACGCAGGCCGAAAAAGTGGAGCGCCTTTTCAAATTTGCGCAATATGTAGAAAGGCAGGTAGTATTATTTGATGCGATAGAAGATGCTGCTTTTACCACTGTAAATAATATGGATGGTGCGGGAAGTTTAAAAGCATTGTATAACGAAGCTGCATTTGCCGGTAAAACGCAGGCGCTTAAAAACAAACTCCGCAGGTTCAGGGTACGGGTAGTATTAACAGCACACCCTACACAGTTTTACCCGGGCAGTGTACTGGGCATCATTCATGATATGAACGAGGCCATCAGTAAAAACGATTTTCATACCATTAACCTTTATATCCAGCAATTAGGTATCACCCCTTTCTTCAATAAAAAACAGCCCACCCCCTTTGATGAGGCGGTGAACCTGATGTGGTACCTCGAAAATATTTTATACCATTCCATTGGTAATATTTACAATTTTATTCAGCGGGAGATCTTTGATAACCAGTTTGACGGCGATAACCCGTTTATTGAACTCGGCTTCTGGCCCGGCGGCGACAGGGATGGGAACCCTTATGTAAACGGCACAACCACATTAAAAGTAGCGCAGGCACTCCGCAGCGCCATCATTGTTTGTTATTACAGGGATGTGCGCAAACTGAAACGCAGGCTTACTTTTTCGGGTGTAGATACCATGATGCACAACCTGGAAGAACAGTTATATGAAAACGTATTCCGCCCGCAGGAAAGCAACCGCATTTCTAAAGAAGATTTATTGCAGCAACTTGGCAATATCCGTTCATTGCTGGTAACTAATCATCATTCGTTGTATCTGCAGCGCATTGACAGCCTGATCCATAAAGTAAAAATATTCGGTACCCATTTTGCTGCGCTCGATATCAGGCAAGACAGCCGGGTACATACACAAGTATTGCTTGAACTGAATACTGCTTTACAGGCAAATGGGAAAGCGCCTATCCTGCCTGATAATTACATTTCTCTGTCTGACGACGAAAAGATTGCCTGCCTAAGCAGCCTGGAGAACAATATTGATCCGGTGATCCTGCCCGAAGGCATTGCAAAAGAAACGCTGGAAAGTATTTATGCCATTCATGCAGTACAGAATATGAATGGTGAAGCCGGTTGCCACCGTTACATCATCAGTAACTGCCAGAAAGCGGTAAATGTGGTAGAAGTGTACGCACTCTTCCGTTTATGCGGCTGGAAGACAGACAACTTTACTGTTGACATCATCCCTTTATTTGAAACCATTGATGACCTGCAGGAAGCAGAGAACATCATGGAGTTCTTATATACACTTCCTTTATATAAAAGGCACCTGCTGCAACGCCAGTATCAGCAAACCATGATGCTGGGCTTTAGTGATGGTACCAAAGATGGTGGTTACCTGCAGGCCAACTGGAGTATTTATACTGCCAAAGAAAACCTTACTGCCATCTCGCGCAAATACGATATCAAAGCAAAATTCTTTGATGGCCGTGGCGGACCACCCTCACGTGGTGGCGGAAAAACCAATAAGTTTTATGCATCGCTGGGAAACAGTATCGAGAATGAAGAGATACAGTTAACTGTTCAGGGACAAACCATCACGTCCAATTTTGGCACCATCCAGTCATCGCAGTATAACCTGGAACAACTGTTGAGCGCCGGGTTAAGTAATGAATTATTTTCTGATATACGTATGCAGTTATCTGAGCACGACAGGTTTTTGATGGAGGAACTCGGCAAGATCAGCTACGAAGCGTATCAATCTTTCAAAGCGCATCCCCTGTTCCTTTCTTACCTGCAGCAGTTTAGTCCGCTGAACTATTACAGCAAGAGTAATATTGCCAGCCGTCCGTCCAAACGCGGCAGCAGTGGTGGTCTTCGTTTTGAGGACCTTCGCGCCGTTCCTTTTGTAGGAAGCTGGAGCCAGTTAAAACAAAATGTACCCGGTTATTTTGGTGTAGGCACTGCTTTGCAGCAGATGAAAGAAAGAGGGTTATGGGAAGATGTGAAAGCCATGTTCCGCAACCTGCTGTTTTTCCGTACACTCATTGATAACAGTATGATGAGTATGCTTAAATCATCATTCGCCCTAACACAATACATTAAAGACGATCCTCAATACGGCGCTATCTGGGAACTGATCAAAAAAGAATTTGATCTCACCTACCAGCTTGTACTGGAATTATCCGATTCAACAGAACTGATGCAGGATGATAAGACTGGCAGTGCCTCTATTCAGATGCGCGATAAAATTGTATTGCCCCTGTTAACCATCCAGCAATACGCCATGCACCAGTTACACAAAGAAGATACCCCGCCAGAAATGAAAGTGGTGTACGAGAAACTGGTAACAAGGAGTATGTTTGGAATCATCAATGCAGCGAGGAATTCCGCCTAACGCCTAACGCGAAACGCTTAACGCAAAAAAAATATCTTTGCTAATTACTCTTTGAACGTTCTGCGTTCTGCGTTCTGCGTTCTGCATTCTGCGTTCTGCGTTAAGCGTTAAGCGTTAAGCGTTAAGCATTAGGCGTATTATCCTTCCATCTCCACAAATGCAAACAGGCATACGTGCGGTAAGGGCTCCATTTGGCAGAGATCTTCAGCATTTTTTCTTTCATCTCTTTTTTATTGTCCGGATCCAGTTTGTACAGTTTGGTCATGGCCTGTTGTATGCCAAGGTCATCTACCGCAAACACATCTTCTCTGCCAAGCGTAAACATCAATAACATTTCAACCGACCATTTACCAATGCCTTTGATCTGCACCAGCAGGTCAACAATCTCATCATTGCTCATAGTCAGCAATTTCTTATCGGTGATCTTGTGTTCGATGCAGAAAGCGGCCACATTGTGTACATAACTCACTTTTGCATTACTCAGTCCGATAGACCTTAACGTTTCAGCAGGCGTATCCAGCACCTGCTGCGGCCTGGGTTCCTTGCCTTTGTAGAGGTCTAAGAAACGTTTAAAAATTACTTTGGCCACTTTGGTGCTCAACTGCTGGCTGATGATACTTGCCATAATGCGTACAGGTATATTGGGATGAAGTTTCAGTTCGTGCAATTCATCTCCTATTGTTTTAGCCAGTCTTTTATCTTTTTGTAAATGCTTTACGTATTCCATGCGGGTAAGTTAATTAATTTGCAATGCCATGCAAAGAGAAATTAGACTAACGGCAGATGGCTCACACACAGTGGCTATTCCCGAAATGAATGTAACATACCACAGTCATTTTGGGGCTATCGGCGAAAGTATGCATGTATATATCAACGCCGGTTTGCAGTCTTTTCTTCATCAGCCAACAGGTGATCCACTAACTGTTTTTGAAATGGGTTTCGGCACCGGCCTTAATGCATTACTCACGCTGCAACAGGCCACCAACAACAAACAGCACATCCACTATACCGCAGTTGAATTGTATCCTTTATCGCACGAAGAAATTTTATTGCTCAACTACGGCAGGCAGCTTGATATGCAGGAAGCATTCCTGCAATTGCATAACTGCGATTGGGAAAAGGATGTATGCATAAACGAATACTTCACACTAAAAAAAATAAAAGCTTCTTTGCCTGAAACAAATATTACCAATGGTATCAACTGTATTTATTTCGATGCTTTTTCTCCAACCTCGCAACCGGAACTGTGGACGCAGGAAATTTTTGAAAAAATGTACCAAGCATTACTGCCCGGCGGCGTTCTGGTAACCTATTGCAGTAAAAGCGTGGTACGCCATGCCATGGAAACAGCAGGCTTCAGGGTTGAAAAAATACCAGGCCCGTGGGGGAAGCGTGAAATGGTAAGGGCGGGGAGGGGCAATTAAGATTAGCGGATTGCGGATTAGCGGATTACGGATTATTTTTTATCTGTGAAACAACTCCGCGAACCCTAGCGCCCTTGCGTCCTCGCGGTTAAGAAAGCCTTACCGCGAGGACGCAAGGGCACAAAGGAGCGCGAAGGATATCAATAATACCTATCAGTAACTACACCTCTGTGTTAGAAAAAATCCGTCAATCCGTAATCCGCCAATCCGCTAATTAATCGTAGCTTAAACCCACAATCACTCCCATGAAACCCCTTTTAACCCTACTTTTAACCACTTTAACCCTTTTAACCTCATCAGCCCAAAACAAAGATGAGCAAACCATCCGCTCCATTCTTGCCAATCAAACCATGCAATGGAACAAAGGCAATATAGAAGGTTTTATGCAGGGGTACTGGAAAAGCGATAGTTTGTTGTTTGTTGGGAAAAATGGCCCTCAATATGGCTACAAAAAAACACTGGAAAATTATAAGAAAAGCTATCCCGACACTGTAACCATGGGAAAGCTTAGCTTTGATATACTGAAAGTAGAAAAACTCTCCCCCGACCGTTATTTTGTTCTTGGTAAATGGATGCTGAAAAGAAGTGTTGGCGATGTTAGCGGCTATTATACACTTTTATTCAGAAAGATCCGCAATCAATGGGTGGTTGTAGCAGACCACAGCAGTTGATGTAATATTTTGATCTCTTAAACGACTTATCTATACAACCAATAAAATTCAACCATTATGGTACTTATTATATTAGGCATCATCTTACTGATAGCCGGAACTGTTGTTTACAGGCAAAGAGAAGAATTGCATAAAATGGCAAGGGGGTTACGCCTTGGCGGGTTAATCCTTGCCATCTTAGGTTTACTTACTGCATCTATAAAACAGATTGATGCAGGACAGATAGGCGTTAAATCATTATTCGGCAAAGTAGATAACGATATTCTTACCAGCGGCCTGAACCTTGTTAATCCGCTTGTTGAAGTGAAAATAGTAGACATTAAAACACAGAACTACACCATGAGTGGCGTTCATGATGAAGGTGATAAGGCCGGCGATGACGCGATCCGTGTATTAACCGCAGATGGTTTGGAAGTAGTGATAGACCTTACGGTTCTTTACCGTGTAACCAGCACAGAAGCACCAAACATTGTTAAAGAAACCGGGTTGGATTACAGAGACAAAATTGTTCGGCCGCTTACCCGTACCAAGATCAGGGATAATGCGGTGTATTTTACAGCAATAGACCTCTACTCTACCAAAAGAGACCTTTTCCAGGGACGCATTTTTAAAAGCATCGAAGAAGATTTTAAGAAACGCGGATTGGTGCTGGAGCAATTACTTGTGCGCAATATTACATTGCCCAATACCGTAAAAGGATCTATCGAAGAAAAGATCAAAGCAGAGCAGGATGCACAGAAAATGGAATTTGTGCTGCAAAAAGAAAAACAGGAAGCAGAACGTAAAAGAGTAGAAGCACAGGGTATTGCCGATTATCAAAAAATAATCAGCTCCGGCTTAGGCGATAAACAATTGCAGTACGAACAGATACAGGTAATGAAAGGATTGATCACTTCACCCAATGCAAAAGTGATCATCATGGGGGGAGGAAAAACGCCTGTGATATTAGACACCAAGGATAGCAAAAACTAAAAAACCGTGCCTTCTCGCCCGCTAAGCTTAACCGTGCCTTAGTGCCTTTGTGTGCAGTTTTCTCGCACAAAGGCACTCCGCGCTCGCCTAAGCTTAGCGGGCGAGAAGGCACGGTTTGATATTTTTATGCATTCTCTCCAACAGGCGCTTCCATCCGCGTAATCTGCGATGACATGAGCTTCCCAAAAACCAGGTGCCCGCAAAACACCCCTACTACAGAAGAAAATATATCGAGATAATCAAAGGTTCTGCCAAAGATGGGTATCCGCTGAAGGTATTCATTGATGATCACTAATAAAAGACCAAAGGAGCAGGTAAAAATAAGATCGGCCTGTGTTTGCAATCTGAAGAAACGCCTGAAAAACCAGCAGGCCCCAAAAGGCAATAAGAAAGACCCGATCAGGTTAGGGGCCAATCCAACCAAGGGTTTTATTGCGTGAGGAATATGAACAAAAGGTCTGACAATAAACTTAACAGCCCATATCAACAATGTTCCTGCAATGACTATCCGTTTTGAAGTGGTTTTAAGATTCATATTCTTCTTACTGGTTTCGTAAATGAAAGTAAAGAAAAGCTACGGCACCAGCATACCGTAAAGATGGTATATTTTTGAAAGTGACTATTACTCTTCAAAAATAATAGGCTTGCTCCATACACGGATTACCCACCAGAGGAATACAACAAGACTCAGTACAAACCAGATATAAAAAAGGATATTACCCATACTCATCCGATCGTGAATAAAGGCATAATCATACATAATGCCCAAAGTGCTGTTCACAATCATCCATACCAACCCCAATGACATTGTGTTTAAGATGCGCGTCAGGTATTGTTTAACTCCGGGTTCCATAGATTAAGAATTATCCACCCCCTAGCCCCCTAAAGGGGGAATTATGCAAAAGTATGATTAAACTTCACATTCCAACTCCCCCTTCAGGGGGCCGGGGGGTAAGGCCGGGGGTGAGGCTAGTTAATCAAAACTCTGATTACTTGCAGCGGCCAGTTTTAATATCCGGTCAAACTGAGCAGGCGTAAGGTCGTTGTAGAAATAGTAGATAGGATCTACCGGCAGGCCGTTGCGGTGTACCTCGTAATGGCAGTGCGGCCCGGTACTCTTACCCGAATTGCCTACATACCCGATCACTTCACCCCTTTTTACGGTTTCGCCCACCCTTGCTTTTATTCTTACCATATGACCGTATAAGGTCTCGTAGCCATATCCATGATTAATTACCACACGGTTTCCATATCCACCGGTATTAAATCCCGCATCTCTTACCCTGCCATCGGCCGTAGCATAAATAGGTGTTCCCATGGGAGCTGTAAAATCTAATCCCATATGTGCCCTTCGGTCTTTATACACCGGATCAATCCGGTAACCAAAACCCGAAGCAATCCTGTTCAGGTTCTTATTGCTCACCGGCTGTATGGAAGGGATGGCTGCCAGTAATTTTTCTTTGTGCTTAACCATGTCACTGATCTCGTCAAACGATTTTACCTGGTAGGTCGTTCTGAGCGAGAGATTATTCAATTGCCCCGCAATACTTTTTACCAGTTCCGATTCGCCCATGCTCTGCACCAGTTTTACTTCATTCTTCAGCTCAATGTCTTTGATACGGGCGCTGTCGGGAATTGGTTGGGCTTCAAAAATTGACCGGTAAACCGTATTATCCCTGTTCTCGATCTCATCCATCTTCAGCTCTAATTGCTTGAGCCTTTCCATAAAAACACTGTAATTCTGGGTAAGATCGTAATTCTGCTGGCGGAGAAATTTTTCTTTGGGTGAGTCTATATACCTGAAAGTAATGGCGAAAATGATGAGCCCCGTAACAATAGAAGCCGCAATAAACCCGATCAACTGCAATAACCGCACCCGCAAAGGCGTTTCCAGCTTTTCATAGCGTAGCGTGTGTGTGTTATAGTAGTATTTAACCTTTTTCATAGTTACCGCGCTTTTAGAGAACGTGAATCGTGAATCGTCAGTCGTGAGTAAAGCTGAGACAGTAAAATCGATAAACTCACGATTCACGTCTCACGATTCACGACTCACGCCTCATTTCCTTACCTTTGAAGCCCCTAAAAAGCGTTCAAATATAGTTTCAAAGAGCCTAACATTTTGTTTAAAATTTTCGATAGATGATGACCAGTGCCGAGATACGCCAACAATTCCTTGATTTTTTTGCTTCCAAAGAGCATTTAATCGTTCCGTCTGCCCCTATTGTGGTTAAAAACGACCCTACCCTGCTCTTTACCAACGCGGGGATGAACCAGTTTAAAGACTATTTTCTCGGCAACAAAAAACCAGCCAGCCATCGGGTAGCAGATACCCAGAAATGTTTGCGCGTAAGCGGTAAACACAACGACCTGGAAGAGGTGGGCGTAGATACCTACCACCATACCATGTTTGAAATGCTGGGCAACTGGAGTTTTGGCGATTACTTTAAAAAAGAAGCCATTGCCTGGAGCTGGGAATTATTGACAGAAGTTTACAAATTAGATAAAGACCGTTTATACGTTACCATTTTTGAAGGTGATGACAAAGAAGGCCTGCCAAAAGATGAAGAGGCTTTTACCGAATGGAAAAAAGTGATTGCCGAAGACAGGATCTTATTGGGTAACAAAAAAGATAATTTCTGGGAGATGGGCGATACCGGCCCCTGCGGACCCTGCACCGAAATTCATTACGACTCGCGCAGTGAAGAAGAAAGAAAAAAAATACCCGGCAAGCAATTAGTAAACAACGACGACCCGCAGGTAATAGAAATATGGAACAATGTGTTTATGCAGTTTAACCGTTTAAAAGACGGCAGCCTGCAACCCTTACCCGCACAACACGTAGATACAGGTATGGGATTTGAAAGATTGGTGCGTGTGATACAGGGTAAACAAAGTAATTACGATACCGATGTATTTACCGGAACCATCGCAGCAATAGAAAAGATCACCGGCAAAAAATATGATTACAGCGATAGTAAGGAAGCCATTGCATTCCGTGTATTATCAGATCATATCCGCGCTATTGCTTTTACCATTGCTGATGGACAGTTGCCATCCAATAACGGCGCGGGTTATGTGATAAGGCGGATTTTGAGAAGGGCCGTACGTTACTATTATACTTACCTGGATTATAAGCAACCATTATTGTTTCAATTGATGCCAATATTAGCCAGGCAATTTGAAAATGTATTTCCTGAACTGAACAAGCAATTGGATTTTGTAAGTAAAGTGGTGAGGGAAGAAGAAGATGCATTTTTGAAAACACTCGACAAGGGATTAAAACGGATTGATGATATCATTGCCACATCAGGCAATCAAATAGAAGGTAAAGCGGCATTTGAGTTGTTCGATACATTTGGTTTTCCGATAGACCTTACCCGTTTAATTGCTGCAGAAAAAAATCTCGCGATTGATGAAAAAGGTTTTGAAGCCGAAATGCAGCAACAAAAAAACCGCAGCCGCGCCGCAGGAACTGTTGATACAGAAGATTGGGTGGTATTGATAGAACACGGCATTACAGAATTTGTTGGATACGATTCGCTCGAAATAAAAAGCAAGGTTGTTAAATACCGCAAAGTAAAAGCCAAAGGCAAAGAAGCGTACCAATTAGTACTGGAAGCCACCCCTTTTTATGCCGAAAGCGGCGGCCAGGTGGGCGATACAGGTATACTGGATTTTGATGGGGAACAGATTCCTGTTATTGATACCAAAAAGGAGAACAACCTCATTATTCAGTTTACAGAAACATTGCCGGCAAATATTCATACGCCGGTTCTGGCCATAGTAGATATGGCTAAGCGCCAGTTAACCGCCGTACACCACAGCGCCACACACCTGTTGCATGCGGCCCTGCGTAAAGTATTGGGCACGCACGTGGCACAGAAAGGCAGCTTAGTAAGTGAAGAACATCTCCGTTTCGACTTCTCTCATTTTGCCAAAGTATCTGAAGAAGAAATTGCGCAGATAGAAGCGATCGTGAACGAAAAGATCAGGGAGAATATCCCGGTGCACATCAGGGAAATGCATAAAGATGATGCCATCGCACTTGGCGCCATGGCTTTGTTTGGAGAGAAATACGGCGATATGGTTCGCGTAGTGATCATGGACCGCAATTACTCTATCGAATTATGTGGTGGCACCCATGTAGGTTCAACAGGCGAACTGGGATTTTTTAAGATAAAACACGAGTCGGCCGTAGCCGCCGGTGTACGCCGTATAGAAGCCGTTAGCGGTAAGGCCGCAGAAGCATTGATTGCAGAACAATTTGATCAAATCCGTGTAATCCGTGATACTTTAAAGAACCCGAAAGAGATCAGCAAAGCGGTTGATACGCTTGTTGCCGAGAATAACGATCTCAAAAAACGAATAGAGAGTCTTGAAGCAAAACAACTCATCATCATTAAAAATGAACTGGTACAAAAAGCAGTGCCCGTTAATGGTGTTTCGTTTGTTGGCTCGGTAGTGGAAGTAAGCAGTGCAGACAGTTTGAAGAAATTATGTTTCGAATTAAAAACAAGTCTTACCAATTATGTGGTAGTACTGGCTGCCGCCGTTGATGGCAAAGCTCAGGTAGCTGTTTTATTAGATGAAGCAGTAAGTGTTTCTAAAAACCTGGAAGCGCCAAAAATCATCAAAGAATATATTTCAGGATTGATAAAAGGCGGCGGCGGCGGACAAAAAACCCTTGCAACCGCAGGCGGGCAGGATGCAAGTAACCTGCAACAGGTAATTGAAAAAGTAAAGTCCCTTTTATAATTTTTTTTGCCACAGAATGCACAGATTTTCACAGCTTTTCTGTGGTAATCTGTGTATTCTGTGGCAACCCTCCCCCCCAATACAGCCCCATTCTTCCGCTCTTCACCGAAAACCCAAAATCATTAACCTTTTTTAACATTTCCGAATAGTTTCGTATTTGATAAAGTATTTACATTTGATCTACCAATAAATTCGTAGATCAAAAATTAACCATTATGAATACTAAAATTGTATTGCTTGCCCTGCTGATGGTTGTTGCAGGTTTTACCGCTTCGGCGCAAACAAAAGAGAAAGAAAAAGCATCTAAAGACAAACAGGAAAGTATCACCATCCGCAAAAAAGGCGACAGTAAAGAAAAACTGACCATTGTGGTGGACGGAGATAATATTACTGTTAACGGCAAACCACTTGAGGATCTGAAAGATGATGATATTGAGATACTCCACCGAAAAGGCATTGGGCCATTAGGACCAAAGATCAGGGGTAGAATAGCCCCACATGGCAGTATGAAAATGTTTGGCGAAGGATTTCCTTTTGGTGGTAACCATGCTTTTCTGGGAGTAGTATCAGAAAAAACAGATAAGGGAGCCAAAATAAGTTCTGTTCAGAAAGAAAGCGCTGCTGAAAAAGCAGGACTGAAAAAAGATGATATCATTACCAAAATAGGCGACGCTAAAATTGAAGGCAGCGACGACCTGTACGAAAGCATTGGCAAATACAAACCCGAAGACAAAGTAACCGTTACTTACCTCCGCGATGGTAAAGAGTTTACCACCAATGCAACACTTGGCAAAAATGCAAATGAAGCGCATGTATTCAATTTTGAAAACGAAGATTTTAATTTTGAAATGCCGGAGATGCCACGCTTCAACGGAATGGATTTTAATATGAACCGCAAACCCCGTCTCGGTCTCGAAATTCAGGACCTTGAAGATGGAAAGGGTGTGAAGATCCTGGATGTTGATAATGATACACCGGCATCAAAAGCAGGCCTGCAGAAAAATGATGTTATTACAGAAATAGATGGCAAATCCATCGCATCTGTTGATGATCTGAAAGCAAAACTAAGAGACCTGAAGCCGGGCGACAGTGTTAAACTCAGTTACCAGAGAGATGGTAAAACACAAAACGCTGATATTAAATTGCCAAAGAAATTAAAAACCGCAGAATTATAATCCTATACAGGTCAGGCCGCTTTAGCGTCCCGACCCGTATATATTTTTCTCATGTTGTACAACCGCGTTATTCTTAGCGCGGTTTTTTTGGGTCGGAACGCTAAAGTGGCCTGACCCATAAACCCATTAAAAATTTCACTACCGGTTTTAATCAATCACGGATTAACTTAACCTATTGGCGGATTGTATTTATCCTCTCTGAAAGCCTCCGTACCTCAGTGCCCTCCCTGTTGAAAAAAACCACAAAGTGATGAATTTATATTCTGTGCATAGTGAAATACGGGATTTTTCCCGTTTTGGGGATGGATGGATTAGCGTAATTTGAGAGATACTTAAAAAACGCAAAGCAATTGCGTATATCTGATCTGTTGGTTTGGCTTTACGTATGTTTTTGGGGAGTAGTTGCGTATATTTAAGTGTTATGCGGCAGCTTAAAACGACACCCAAAGAATGAATAATGGCACGAACAAGACAAGATAGAAGAAACGACTTTGACGAATTTTATAAGACAGCAGAAGCGACCTTTAAGGCATTTCGAGACAATGACCCAAGAGCAGAAAAATTTGAAAGAATTTATATGCTAAGTGTTTGCCCTGGAAGTCGTGCAGGAGGAAACAACAATAGAGTTGTTGAAGTGTTTTGGGGCAGTAGACCATTTGAGACAATCACTCTCGGAGATTCTTGGAAAGCCTTAACTGAATACGGTGCGACATTATTATTTGAACGTGACGACAGCGGTTTTGTAATTATTTCCATTTATCCAGCAGGGACTGAAAACAAAAAACCGATAGAAAGCAGTATCTCATTAAAAATTTGGATTGACCCAATTAAACTAAAAGACAAATCGTTCTTAGAAAAACAATGGAATGACCTAATGGCATATATGGAATGTACAAGTCTTGACGGCAATCCAAAACTTTTACAACGACTACGAATTTCCTATTTACGAAATTTCAAGCATTTAGTAATTGACAAAAAATGGACACCGACAAAATTTTCTGTTTCCATCAGTAGAATTCGTGATTTGGTTGTTGCCGCTTGTTTTAGTGGTGCTGTTCTGATTTACTTCGTAAATGTTTCGACTAAACCAAAGACAACCGAAACTGATGCTCAATTAAAGGATGTCAATAAAAATCTGGAGAATGTTTCTAAGCAACTTGACAAAATCTCAGAAAGTAATATTGACATTAAAACTATTTCTACTAAAGCAGACAGTATCGCAACAAAGACAAGCGAAATTTTAAAAACAATTGAGAAACATAAGGCAAAATAACGAAAGACAAGAAAGCCGACCGCATAACTTTCTTTCTCCGCAGGGTCTTGGTTCTTTCATCTCACGCTGATGCAGAAAAAACAGCTTCTTCCCCGCGAATGTCTCTCGCGAGAGGACTTCGCGGTTTGAATTGATAGGCCTATTATATAACACAACTCATGACGAGGACAGCCGATGCTGTCTGAGGTATAAAGCGAAATGCCACAGTCCCAGTTTGGAAGGTGTAATCCATTGAGTACGAAAAATCGCCAGATAAAAAAATGGTTGAATCTTGTTTGACTGTTTACCTTATTAATAGCAAAAAAGTCCTTGCAGAAAAAGAAGCCACCAAAAATACTCATCACCTAAAGAATGTGGCAGTAGCAATCATGCAGGTATTGACAAAACTGAAGGACTATAAAACCATTTATGTTTTTTTTGCAAACAAGTTTATCCAAAATGGGAAAGAAAAGACTATTCAGACTGCAGGCTTAGAGATGTCACCCAAAGGACTATAAGCTAGCTTAACAGTAGTTTTGCAAAAGTCAAAAGGATGAATATCGCCCAGGATCTGTAGGAATTCTGAACTGGGTACAGTAATTTTACTATTGCACATAGATCTATGGCTGACAAGCGGACGACAGAATACAATTTCCCAACCTTCGCAAAGCCCTGATCGTTGGGCAAGTGTAACAGATAACAGCAATAACAACAAAACAATGGAAAACATACTATTTGACTTCATTTCAAAATACATTACGCTAACAGATGATGAAAAGAACGCATTAATTTCATTAGACCTATTCCGCTCGGTAAAGAAAGGAACTGTTTTACTCAAAGAAGGACAAAACTCGAAAGACAGCTACTTTGTTTTACAAGGCTGTATTCGAACTTTTTACATAATAGACGGAGAAGAAAAAACTACCGCTTTTTACACAGAAATGGATGCCTTTACACCTCACTGTGTGATCAATAAAACTCCTGCTGAATATTACATTAGTTGTGTAGAAGACAGTATACTTACCGTTACCAATGTTGATATGGAAGTAGAAACAAACAGCAAATTTCCAAAGTTTGAAATAATGTGCAGAAAATTGTCGGAAGAATTGTTAGCTAAAAAACAAATAGACTTTGACGAGTTTAAGACTTCTTCACCGGAACAACGATACCTGAACTTACTACAAAAAAGACCGGACCTTATCCAACGTGTTCCCCAACAGCAATTAGCGAGCTATTTAGGTATCAAACCGCAATCATTAAGCAGATTAAGAGCAAGAATTCTTGAAAAAAAGAGCTAATACGTATTTCTTGACTTGAGTGAACGGGATTAGGCAATTCTTCAATGTACTTTTGCAATATCGTTTTAAAAAAATGGTATTGATGCTCAAAAGAAAATTATACTGTTCGCTTTGACCGTAATAATCACAATCGCTCTACAAGTTGAAGCACAGATTGTCAAGCAAGAAAGTGTAGCCTTACTTGCACTCACCTTAGTGACAATTCCGGCACTGATGATTTTTCGTTCCGTTGCTCTTCCGGCTAAAGTAAATGCTGGGCAAATATCGTTCTTGCAGCGGTGGATATTCCCTTCATATTGTTTACTTTGGCAGGAGTGGTTCGGGTGCACATGGTGTTTGGCGCTGAAGTACAAGTTGTTCTTCTTTGTCTAATTATCCGTTATGTATGGAATTGGCCTCACAAGTGCCACTAACTTATGCACTTCTAACTAAGTTGAATAATAATTCAACAAAATACTCCCTCTTTGCTGTCTTTCTTAACTTAAGTTAACTTCTTTTTCAGCTTACACTATCAAATTTGCAAACTTATTTTCTAAAATGAAAACAATGATTAATAAAAATAGTAGTTCTATAAAATTAGAGAAATATGTAAGTATTCTCTTGTTGGCTTTCATTTTACTTAATAATGATCCCGAAAATATAATTTAAACAAGTATTACTATTATGGAAATTAGAAAACCAATGAAAGCCTTTTTATTGCTTTCATTATTCAGCTGTGCACAAAAAGCAATTGGGCAAAAGAACTATACAATTAGTGGTAGCATTAAAAGTAAAAATACCGGAGAGTACATTATCGGGGCAAGTATTAAAGTGCTAAATAGCAATTATGGCGCAACATCAAATGAGTATGGATTTTACAGCATTTCATTAGTACCTGATACCTACAAAATTGTGTATAATGCATTAGGCAAAACGCCAGATACATTAAGTATTAATTTAGAAAGTAACATCGAAAAAAATATTAGTCTTTTAGAAGCTACAAATGAGTTAGCGGGTGTTACAGTTAGCAGCAGCAAATATTCTGGTCGTTCCGTTACTGGCTCGCAAGTGGGTATTGAAAAATTATCGGTGCAAGAAGCCAAAAATATTCCAGTAATTTTTGGTGAAAAAGATTTATTAAAAACTATTCAATTATTACCAGGCGTAAAAGCTGCAGGAGAGGGCAATAGTGGCATTTTTGTACGAGGCGGAAGTACTGACCAAAATCAAATAATTTTAGACGAAGCCAACATTTATAACGCAGCTCATTTGTTTGGTTTCTTTTCTACTTTTAATAGCGATGCAATAAAAGATATTGCAGTGTATAAAGGAGGAATGCCAGCACAATATGGTGGAAGATTAAGCAGTGTGTTGGATGTAAGAATGAATGAAGGAAACAACCAAAACACCAGTGTTAGTGGCAGTTTGGGTCTAATTAGTACAAAGCTAAACATTGAAGGCCCTATTCAAAAGAACAAATCTTCTTTTTTAATTTCAGGTAGAAGAACCTATGCTGATGTATTTCTAAAATTAGATGAAGAATTCAAGAATAATCAATTATATTTTTACGACTTAAATGCTAAGCTTAACTATGAACTGGGCAAAAAAAATAAGCTTTATTTAAGTGGATATTTTGGTAAAGATGTTTTAGGATTTAATGATCAATTTAAAACCAATTGGGGAAATGGAACCGGAACTTTACGTTGGAATCATCTTTTTAACAGTCGTTTATTTTTAAATACTTCCGTAATATTTAGCAATTACAACTATGAGTTTAAAGTTAAAAACGGCACAAACGATATTAGAATATTTTCTCAAATCAGAGATTGGAATTTAAAGCAAGATTACCAATACAGTATCAACAATCAAAACAATTTACGTTTTGGATGGTCCAGCATTTATCATATCATTCGTCCCGGAGAAATTACAGGTAATGCCACTTCAAGCATTAACGATAAAATTCAAGATAAAAGATACTCTTTTGAAAATGCTATTTATGCGAGTAATGTATTTAAGCCAAATAAAAGTGTAAACATAACACTTGGTGCAAGGCTTAGTGCTTTTAACGTTATGGGTGGCGGCAACTTTTTTAATATAGATGAAAAGGGTAATATTATAGATACTATTAACTATGCAAAAGGAGCTGTGGTAAAAACGTATTGCAACCTTGAGCCAAGAGTTTCTATAGGTTATATGTTAAATGCCAACAGATCTATCAAAGCAGCATATACTCGCAATGCGCAATATATGCATCAAATAACCAATTCAAATGGTTCAAATCCTTTAGATAAATGGGCCAGTACAAGTAATATCATTAAACCACAAACCAGTAACCAGTTTAGTTTAGGCTATTACGCAAACATTTTACTAAACAATTACGAATTTACTGCTGAAGCTTACTATAAAGAAATGGAAAATGTGTTAGACTATAGAAATGGGGCTGACTTGTTTTTAAACGAAACCGTAGAAGCACAATTACTTTTTGGCAAAGGCAGGGCTTATGGTATAGAGTTTATGTTGAAGAAAAAAACAGGGAAACTTACAGGATGGATCAGTTATACTTTAAGTAAGTCTGAAAGAAAAATTAATGGCATTAATAACAACGCATGGTACAATGCAACGCAGGATAGAACACACGATATAGCCATTGTTGGAATATATCAATTAAACAAAAAATGGATGCTAAGTGGAAACTTTGTTTTCTACACAGGCAGTGCTGTTACATTTCCTACGGGAAAATATCAAGTTAATGGACAAACTGCATATTACTACAACAGTAGAAATGCTGATAGAATGCCTAACTACCATCGTTTAGATTTTGGTGCAACTATGCAATTAAAGAAAACAAAAAAATGGTCAAAAGAGTTGGTATTTAGTTTGTATAATGTTTATGGCAGAGAAAATGCTTTTACTATTAATTTTAGAGATAATAAAGACAATCCTAATCTTACCGAAATAGTTCAAACCAGTTTATTTCGTTGGGTTCCATCAGTATCTTACAACTTTAAGTTTTAGTCCATAAAAAACATGAAAATGAAAAAAATAAATTCAATTATACATATAGCTATACTTGTATTTAGCTTATCCAGTTGCGAAAAAGTAATAAATCTTGATATAAATGCTATTGATCCAGTAATAGTAGTTGATGGACAAGTAACGAATAGTTTAACAGAAGGTAGTATTGTTAAAGTGTCTACTACCAATAAAGTAAACTCTGATAACACCATCGTACCATTAAAAGGTGCAACAGTTACCATCCAAGAAGATAATGGAACTATTTATTCTTTGCCAGAAGTGTCAAATGGTGTTTACCGAAATCCAGGTTTAGTAGGAATTTCAGGCAAAACATACCATCTAAAAGTAGTATCCAATGGTGTTACTCTTACCTCAAGTTCTACAATGCCAAAAATGGTAAATCTAGATTCATTGGTGGTTGAAGATTTTCCAAATTTTGGCAAAACGATTAAAGTGGTAACCCCTTTTTATAACGATCCGAAAGGCTTTGGAAATAACTACAATTTAATTATGTTTAAAAATGGCAGGTTAATTAAAGATGCTTTTGCTTATGATGATTTATTTATTGATGGCAAAAAAGTAACTTTTCCATTAATATATTCAAGAGAAGCAGATGAATTCAAAAAAGGTGATAATATTGAAGTTGTGATGAATTGTGTAGATTATGACAATTACAAATATTGGTTTAGTTTTTCTCAATCTTCTACCGGTAGTCCTCAGGCGGTTCCGGACAATCCTATAAGTAATATTAAAGGCAATGCCATTGGTGTATTTGGTGCAATAACTTATCAAAAAAGAACTATAGTAATACCATAAAATAAATTGTCATTGTGAAAGGAATAAAAATCGCAAGTTACTTGAGCATAACCCCACAATGATTATTCAAAATAAAAGCTATCTTTTTGGAGGATAATAAAGGTTAAGAGTCAGTTCTTGACTTAAGCTGCTTCCCCGCCTATGTAACTATGTGTTTCATAAGCGCACAACGCGTTAACTTTAGCCATCAATCTCACAACATGAAAAAGATCATCACCGTTATTACCCTTTTCGCTTCATTGGGCTTACAGGCACAGGTATATTCTTCCAGATCGCCCCTTGTACACACTTTCTCCATTGTGGCCCGCGATGAGCAAACAGGCGAAATGGCTGTGGGTGTTCAAAGTCATTGGTTCAGCGTAGGCACAGCCGTACCTTGGGCAGAAGCCGGTGTAGGTGCCGTGGCCACCCAATCGTTTGTAGATAAATCTTACGGGCCAAAAGCATTGGCATTATTAAAACAGGGCTACACGCCGCAACAGGCACTCGACAGTTTAACCAAGGCCGACCCCGGCCGCGAAGTTCGGCAGGTAGCCATTATAGATACCAAAGGCAATGTGGCGGCGCATACAGGCAAAAACTGCATTCAGGTGGCCAAACATATTAAAGGAATAAATTTTAGCGTGCAGAGTAATATGATGCTGGGTGATAGTGTTTGCGAATACATGGCAAGATCTTTTAATGCAAGCAACCCTAAACCCCTTGCCGAAAGGGTATTGCTGGCTTTGGAAGCAGCGCAAAAAGCAGGCGGCGATATCCGCGGCATGCAGGCTGCGGCAATTATTGTGGTTCCCGGCACAACAACAGAAAGCTGGAATAATAAATCGGTTGATCTTCGGGTAGATGATTCTCCACAACCATTAAAAGAATTAAGAAGGCTCTACAATGTACACCTCGCCTACCAGCACATGAATAGCGGCGACCTGGCTGTTGAAAAAAATGATATGGTTCTTGCCATGAACGAATACAATGCTGCCATGAAGCTCTTCCCGTCCAACCTGGAAATGCAGTACTGGACAGCCATTACCCTTGCCAATGGCAAACAGGTAAACAAGGCCCTGCCCATGCTGAAAACGATTTTTACAAAGGATAAGAACTGGAAAGAACTTACCCGCCGCCTTCCCCCCGTTGGCTTATTAACCGTAACTCCCGGGGAGCTTCAAAAAATATTATCACTTTAACGTGTTGTATTAGGTAATTCAAAATTTGTGTTGTTAAACTATAAAAAATGCCAGTTCAGGTGATTGATGAAAATTTTCTAATCAGTTCCTGTGGACGGGCCTCTTTTTGTTCGGTGCCGAGCGTAGGTGATGGCAGACAAAATGATGCGTAGCACATTTTGCCATAAGAAAAAGCAGCCCGGGAACAGGAACGGGGCCCAGCGGCCTTGAGCGATACAAAATTTCTATTATTAACCCGTTGGCGGAGTTAATTTCCACCAGGCTTTGAGATAAATGGCGTTTACTGAATTTGTACGTTTTAACCATTTATAGCAACTATTTTAACCGCAAGGACGCCAAGTCGCAATGGTACGCAAGGATTTTAAAATAGTTTACCTGGCGATCCCTGGCGTCTTTGCGTCCTTGCGGTTAAATGTTTCAAAATGAGGTCTTGCCAGTTAAATTTTTGAATAACTCCGCCAACAGGTTATTATTAGGGTGATTGTTTAATACAACGCCTTATCCCCTTAATTAACCAATAAATCACACCTATAATCTGCGAAAACCGCGCTAAAATCTATGATTAGGGCTATTTTTGCGGCCATATGGCTTTGAAAGAAAAATATGAAGCAGTAATTGGTCTGGAGGTGCATGCGCAACTCGCAACCAAAAGCAAATTGTTTTGTGGCGACAGTACCTCTTTTGGCGCAGCACCCAATACGCATATCAGTCCCATTACCATGGGCCATCCCGGTACCCTGCCAAAAACCAACCGCAAGGCCGTGGAGTATGCTATCCGCCTTGGCATTGCCTGTAACTGTGAAATTGAGAAGGATAATTATTTTGCGCGTAAGAATTATTTCTACCCCGATCTTCCCAAGGGTTACCAGATCTCACAACACACTACCCCTATCTGTAAAGGCGGCCATGTAACCATCCGTACAGCAGCCGGTGAAAGAAATGTGCAACTGAACCGCATACACATGGAAGAAGATGCGGGAAAAAGTATTCACGACCTGGATGATCAGTTTACCTGCATCGACCTGAACCGTGCTGGTACTCCATTGGTTGAGATTGTTACCGAACCCGATATTTTTTCAGCAGAAGAAGCCTGGCAATATGTAACAGAAGTTCGCCGGCTGGTAAGATGGATCGGCATCTGTGACGGCAATATGGAAGAAGGCAGTTTGCGTTGCGATGCCAACGTGTCTATCCGTTTAAAAGGAGAAACAACACTGGGTACCAAAGTAGAGGTAAAGAACCTGAACTCTATCCGCAATGTAAAAAAAGCCATCGAGTATGAAATTGACAGGATGATAGAACTGGTTGAATCTGGTGGGCGTGTTCAGCAGCAAACAAGGAGTTTTGATGCATCAAACGACACCACGTTTGCCATACGCGATAAAGAAGAAGCCAACGATTATCGTTACTTCCCCGATCCTGATCTGGCACCTTTCCATTTAACAGATGATTTTATTAAACAGGTAGAAGAGTCGTTGCCTGCTTTGCCCAACCAGTTAAATGCCAGGTTCATATCAGCATACGGCCTCAGTGAGTATGATGCCAAACAATTATGCGACGAGAAAGAGACAGCCGATTATTTTGCATCGGTAATTAAACATACGCAGCAGTATAAAGCAGCTGCCAACTGGATCTTAGGGCCCATCCGTCAGTACCTGAACGAAAAAGCGATGGGCTTTGATGAACTAAAACTCTCGCCGGCCATTTTAGCAGAATTGATAAAATTAGTGGAAGATGGTAAGGTTAACTTCTCTGTTGCGTCTTCTAAGATATTGCCGGTGGTGATAGTGGAGAACAGTTCCCCATTGGCCGTTGCAGAAACAATGAACCTGCTACAGGTAAGCGATACCAATGAACTGGAAACATGGGTTACCGAAGCATTGGCATCTATGCCCGATAAAGTGGCCGAATATAAAAAAGGAAAGAAAGGCCTGATCGGTTTATTTGTGGGTGATGTAAAAAAACGAAGCAAGGGTAAAGCCGACCCTAAAATGGTTACGCAATTATTAGAACAACATTTAAACAATTAGCATTGTTTCTGTCACCTTCCGGGAGTGGTAAGGGGTGCGTAACTAAACATCAGTATGTTGTATTAAACACATAGTTGCATAGGTCAGGAAGTAGGGCATATAGTTTAAATCTATGTTTCTTTTTTGTTTTTCCTATATACCTATGTGTTTAAAAAGCGATTTGAAATAAAGAATAACCGCTTTATTGAATACTTTTAAAAATAAAATACATCAGTACCTATAGTTTCAATAGGAGCACAATACGTTAAACATTATGAAAAAAATCATTCTCTTTGTTACAACAGTCCTTGCCCTTGCCGCCTGTCAGGAAAAAAAATTCGGCGCCTTTACCGTAAGTGGTAAGATTGAACATGCACAATCTAAAAGGATCATTTTACAGGAATTGCCTTTTGGCGGGCAGCAACCAGTTGTACTCGATTCCGGCACACTTGCCTCCAATGGAACTTTCACTTTACGTGCCATGGGTAAAGAAGAAGGTATATATAGGCTTGCCATAGAGAACGGGCCCGATGTATTCATAGTGAATGATGGGAAAAACATCAAACTAAAATTAGATGTAAATAATTACAGGTCGTATACCATTGAAGGCTCTCCGGCCAGTGAAAGCCTGCACACATTATTTGAAGACTACCGCAAAAAAGATTCTGCTTTATACCTCACCTTCATGCAGATAGATTCGTTGCAGAAACAAAAAGTAAGCGACAGTGTTTTACTGCCACTGCATGAAAAAAGAGACCTGCAGATCAAACAGATGAATGAAACGATCAGCGGCTTTATCAACCAATCCCCCAGTCCTGCCGCCCGTTATTATGCATTGGGACTGGCCTCAAGAACAATGGGTCAGGGAGAAATATTGAAATTAGTAAATACTTCAGCAGAAAAATTTAAAGAGCATAGCGGTCTGGCACAAATTAAAAGAATGCTCGCCACTCAAAAACCTGAAGCGCCTAAATACGCCCTGCTCAATCAACAGGCGCCAGAAATTAATCTGCCCGATGTTAATGGCAAACCGTTCCAGCTAAGCAGTTTAAAAGGCAAATATGTGCTGATTGATTTCTGGGCAAGCTGGTGCGGCCCCTGCAGAAAAGAGAACCCGAATGTGGTAGCTGCGTACAATAAGTTCAGGGATAAGAACTTTACCATTCTTGGCGTATCGTTGGATAAAGAAAAAGAAAACTGGGAAGAAGCCATTAAAAATGATAAACTGACATGGACCCATGTAAGCGACCTGAAACAATGGGAAAGCAGCATGGTGCCGCTTTACCAGTTTGATGCCATTCCTTTTAATGTACTGGTTGATCCCGGTGGTAAGATCATTGCAACTGATCTGAGAGGAGAACTGCTGGATAAAAAATTATCGGAAGTATTAAAATAAGGATATCATCATCCTGTTAAAAAGGCGGCCAAATCTGGTCGCCTTTTTTGTTTCTGTTTGTATTGCAGTTATAATGAATTGTAATATTTTAAAACATCAACCAGGTCGGCTTCTTTTCTGAACGACAATTTCTTTTCATCAATATACGATTGAATTTTATCCTGTTTATCACTCAATGCATTCAACACCTCTGCTTTACTTAATTTAATAAACCGCAGTTGTTTGTCTTTGCTGATATAATATTTGCTGTTATTTGTAAGCGTTTTTACGATACCTGCATTGATCTCACTCATTTCAGATACCTGTTTTAACGGCAGCTTATACAAACCAACCTGTCCTTCCAGCAATACCTGTACATATTCACGACCGCTAAGACCGGCTCCGGATATACCTTTCCTGAAAACAAGATAACCCGCCTCATCGCCGGGTTTCGGCATTAGTGTAAATGAAATTATCTCATCCAGCAATTCAAACGATTCATCATCCTTGTTAAAGAAAAGGGTGTTTTCGTACACATCAAATTTTAGCTCAAGGTTTTGGTATACACCTTTGGGTGTTGTTACTGTTCCCTTGTACCATTTATCCACCAGGAAAGGTGTGCCACGTATACCGGAATATTTTTCGGGATTGAAACTCCTCGTACTTACAGGGTCCTGCAGTGAATATACATTCTGAGAGAATCCATTTGTAAGCATACAAAACAGCAACAGGCAAGGGAGAAAAATATATTTCTTCATACGGATCAGATTATATAACAAAATTGTTTTTTCAAATATAATCCTGTTTTAACAGTAGCGCAAAACCACCGTTGTTAAAATAATAAAGGCTACCGTTGGGTAGCCTTTATTGGTAATATTATCAGTTAGTTAAACTGAACTAGTAGCCGGCATTCTGCTGAGGCTTAATCTGCGGATTAGCATCCACTTCGCTCTGCGGAATCGGGAACAGTCTTCTGTATACAGTGTAAGGAACAGTTCTGGAAGAAGCAGGATAGTTTGTACTGCGAACGATATCGCGCTTCAAACGCTGCAGATCCAGGAAACGGTCGCCTTCAAAAGCCAGTTCTTTTCTTCTTTCGGTGATGATGTCTTCAAACAGTTGTGTACCGGTAGAAATGATAGCATCAGCTCCCCTTCTGCTGGTAACATAGTTTACATAGTTCAGTGCATCTGCTTCGTTGGCAGGCAAAGAAGCTTCAGCAGCGATCAGGTACATCTCGCTCAAACGAAGTACTTTTTTATCACTTGGATCAGGATTGTAAGTTGGGTATTTGTTTACAAATACAGCCGGCACACCAGCCCTTGTTCCGGTAGGATACAAAGCCCTGCGCACATCTGCTGTACTAAACAAAGCATACAGGTCATCTGCGCAAAGCAGATCACCATAGTTACCAGCCTGGCTGTAGATGTAAGCCAACTCATCAAATCCTAAGTTGCTGATTGGATCTGAAGAAACCTCGAACAGGGTTTCCACTTTATCTGTCCTGTAGGTGACACCAGCCCAGTAAGATGCGTGGTTAGCCGCTGTAAGAGACGTGAATCCACTGTTGTTGATCACATCTAATGCAGCAGTTTTTGCATTGGTCTTATCACCCATGGTCAGGTATATTTTTGCCTGAAGCGCTTTCGCAGCATATTTGCTGAACTGTGAAGAGTTGACGTATTTGGTCATCAGGGTATACGCTTTATTCAGGTCATCAACCATCAGTGTATATACCTCTGAAGTTTTATTACGTGCTGGTTTCAGTTCAGGGTCATAGGTGGTAATGATAGGCACACCCAGCGCAGCAGGATCTTCTGTATAAGGTTTTGCGAAATAACGGATCAGTTGAAAATAGCTAAGTGCACGAATAGCATAAGCTTCACCCCTATATTGATCCACATTTGCAGTTGAAGCAACAGATGAGTTGATGATGTTGTTACAACGCAGGATCACGCTATACGCAGATGTCCAAAAATTCAACACATTACCATCAGTGGCAGTAGCACCTTTAGTTGTATTGTTATAATCGTTGAAGAAAGTATAACGGTTGGTGTTCAGCGCTGACTGATAAGCATTATCAGCCATGATATCACCCCATACTGGCAGTGAACGGCCAAAGTAATCAGCAGCAACACCCCGCAAACCTGCATATGCGCCACGAAGAGCAACCTGCAGATCAGCTTCTGTTGCGAGTGCCTGAGAAGGTGTTAAAGAGGTTGGTGGGTTCAGCTCCACAAAACTCTTTTTACATGATGCCATCGATACCAGTAACACTATTACCAGTATCGCTTTATATTTTATTATTCGTCTCATATTGATATTTTTTTTAAAACTGTACATAATTAAAATGACAAGCTTAAACCTACTGTTACAGTTTTAGGTATAAATACGTTCAGGTTAGAAGAACTGGTTGTACCCTGTTCCGGATCGAAGGCAAGGTTTTTGTCTTTAACCCAGGTCCACAGATTTGTACCGCGCACATAGAAGTTTGCACTGGCGATACCCACTTTGGCGAGTACAGTTTTAGGCAGGTTATAGCCAACCTGGATCTCACGCAGCCTGATATAATCGCCCTTTTGCAGGAAATAGGTAGATGAGCTCTGGAAATTCTTGTTACCACCATAAACATACTTAGGCATATCAGTAACCTGGCCTGCAGTTGTCCAGCGGTTGTATACACGGGCAACTTTATTAAAAGTAGCTCCAAAACCAGCACCTGAGTAATAGCCACCCCATGTATCATATACCATATTACCGTAGTTATAATACAACTGGGCGCTCAGGGTAAAGTTTTTGAAAGTGATGGTATTGGTGAAAGAACCGAAATATTTAGGTTGTGGATTACCAGCCAATATCCTTGCTGCTGCGCCGGGATAAGCATTGGTAGTAGCGCCATGTGTATTATCCGAATACCAAAGCGGATCTCCGTTTGCAGGATCAACACCAGCCCACTCACGCAGGTAGAATGAATTCAGTGCAACACCTTGCCTGATGAGTAAAATATTAGAGTTACTGTTAATGATATCATTTCCGTCAGGCAGAGAAATTACTGTGTTTTTGTTGTTGGCGAAGTTGAAGTCTACTTCCCATTTAAAGTTTCTTGCCATTACGGGAACAACATTCAGGGCCAGCTCAACACCTTCATTCTTCATGTCACCAATATTTTTGGTGATGGTATTGAAGCCAGAGGTTCTTGATACCGGAACAGCCAGCAACAGGCTGGAAGATCTCCTGGTATACCATTCAGCAGTCAGGCTGATGCGGTTCTTCAGAACACTCACATCAATTCCAATATTGAAAGGTTTGTTCAGCTCCCATGTAAGATTTGGATTACCTACGTTGGTAGGTGCGCTACCAGGCAATTGGTTGTAGTTAAAACCATAACCATAGGCAGCCAATGCATCGTAGTTACCAATCGCGGTATTGCTACCGTTCACACCATAAGAGGTACGCAGTTTCAACTGGGTAACAAATTTCACGTCTTCCATAAATCTTTCGCGGTCAACATTCCAGGTAGCACCTACAGAGTAGAAGTTACCGAACTTGTTGGTGGCACTGAACTTGGAAGATCCGTCACGACGGAAGCTACCTGAAACCACATAACGGTTTTTATAATTTAAAGAAGCAGAAGCAAATTGAGAAGCAAATGAATACTCAGAAATAGTAGCCTGGGCAGTGATCGGTGTTGCGCCGGATGCCGGATAAGTCAGCAACAGGGTAGGTGGAAACTGATCAGCACGCACTGAGTTTTGATAGATGGATGATTTCTGCGATTCATAACCGATCTGTGCGTTTAAAGACAGATCACCACCACGGGTAATGTTTTGCTGCAGATCCAGCGTATTGGTCCATACCCAGTTGAAATAACGGGTGTAGAATGAGAAGGCACGACCATTGGAAGCGGCACCATCGCCATGCAGCGGGTTGTTATACTGATCTTCTTCCAGTACGTTATAATCAATACCGTACTGTGATCTGAATTTCAGGTTATCAAGAATCTTATATTCTGCATAAGCGCTTCCGCGGATACCAGCCTGGCGCAGGAATCTTTTATCCAGTTGTGTGAGGGCAAGTGTATTGTGCAGGCCACCCAGTTTAGAACTGGTCAGGTTCCATGAGCCATCAGCATTGTAAGCTGAATAAGTAGGCAGCAGGAAGTAAGAAGAAAGAACAGGGTTACCAAATGCACCACCGTTAAGCGGAGCACGCTGGTTTACCACACCCACATTCAGGTCAAGACCAAACTTCAGTTTGTCTGTAGCCTGGTTTACAATACTGGCGTTACCATTGGTACGTGTCAACTTAGAGTTAACAGTGGTACCATCCTGTACAAATTGACCGCCAGACAGGAAGAACTGGGTTTTCTCATTACCGCCGGAAGCACTAAAATTATACTGCTGTTGAGCACCGTTGCGGGTAACATTGTCTAACCAGTTAAAGTCGATACCGTTACCCAGACCCAATGCGGCAAGCGTACCATCAATGGTAGCCTGTGAAGCGCCTGCATTTACCAAACCTTCGCGGGTAATATCCAGGTATTCTTTCGCATTCAGTGGGCGGTAACGGGAGTTGGTGTAAGCAGTATTGCTCTGACCAATCTCTGTATCAAAACGGAACTTTGTTTTACCGGCTTTACCTTTTTTGGTAGTAACCACAATTACTCCGTTAGCAGCACGGCTACCATAGATAGACTGTGAAGCCGCATCTTTCAGTACAGAAATGCTCTCGATGTCGTTAGGGTTTAAGGTACTCAGCAGGTTCGCAGTAGTTTGCAGACGGGAGGCATTACCTGTGTTAACTGGAACACCATCGATCACCCAAAGGGGATCACTATTACCACTGATAGAACTGATACCACGAATAATAATGTTCTGAGAAGCACCAGGTTGACCGGAAGCCGCAACAGATTGCAGACCGGCAACTTTACCCTGTAAGGCCTTATCTACTGAGGAGAACGGACGGCTCTCAATCTCAGCAGGCTTTAAGGTTGCTACAGAACCTGTAAGATCAGATTTCTTCTTGGTACCATAACCTACTACAACAACCTCCTGGAGGTCTTGTGTAGTGGATACCAATGCAATACTGATACTGGTTTTAGTACCCAATGCTACTTCCTGGCTTGTAAAGTTTAAAGAAGAGATCACCAGCACTTTTGCTGATGAGGGAACATTGAGTGAAAAATCTCCATTGGCGTCAGTAGTTGTACCGGTTGCAGAACCTTTTACAACAACAGAAGCGTTGGGGATCGGGTTACTTTTTGTGTCAGTAACTTTTCCTTTTATTGTCCGCGTTTGAGCAGCTACCTGGGTAACAGCCAACGCCACGAACAATAGCATTGTGACTAATTTTCTCATAATTCAGTTTTTAATTTAAGAAAGGGGGCGCAAAAATACATCCGGATTATTTACCGTAACACCTAAAGACATATTAATGTTGTTTAATGCTGCAACTTTTATCACAAATACATGGTCACATGTTATTATTATAGCATGCGATGATGATTATTAATCTTAATATATATTTTCTGAAAGGCAATTCCATTATAAATCAACGTGTTTTATCTTAAACTATTTTGAATTGTGTTGTATTAAATAAATTGTACTAAAAAAAAGTTGTACAAAATAATTGATGTGATACCCTTCGCAAATGGGTTGCTTGCTTTTTAAAACAGGATTCAAAAAAACAGGCGAAATGATAGCGGTGATTTTTTGCAGAAAATCAAAAAACTAAAGGTGCATCAGCGCACGAATGGTGCCAGTGCACAGGTAACGCATTATTTAGAACTAAAAGCACATAAAAAAATCCATCTGAAAAATCAGATGGATTTTTTTATGTGCAATTACCAGAACTATTAATTAATAGCCGGCATTCTGTGTAACATTGGGATTTACCAGTATCTCATCCTGCGGAATCGGGAAAATCATATTCAGCGTAGCTGGTGTAACAGACATACTTTGTACAATTGCATTAGTTGCATCTTGTCCCTGAGGCTTAACAAAGTTTCTCTTTAAACGATACATATCCCAAAAACTATATCCCTCAAATAAGAACTCCTTTCTCCTTTCTACCAGAATATCCTCCAATACCTGTGTACCTGTTGAAACATACACAGCCGAAGGATCTCTTTTCTGTGCAAGGAGGTTCAGGTATTTATTGGCATTGAGAATATCGCCATTATTATAATAAGCTTCAGCAGCTATCAGGTAACATTCTGAAAGACGGATGATTTTTACGTCATCAACATTCTTACCGTCGTTAGGCGGATATTTAGTACAGTAATAAGCAGTACCTATTTGTCCGGAACGGATCTGCGGGCTTATTACTCCTCTACGTGTATCTGTGATCGTATAAGAATCAAACATGTCTTTAGTAGCTAAAATATCACCATAGCTCCCGCCGTTGGGTTTAGACACATAGATCGCAGATAAAGAGCCATCGCCAACGCTGTTATTCTGATCAGATGTTATTTCGAACATTGTTTCTACTTTATCAGTCCTGGGGTCGGTGCCTTTCCAGTATGCTACCAGACTTGTGCTTGGAACAAGTGTAAACCCACTGTTATTAATCACATCCAAAGCAGTTGCCTGCGCATTTGTCCAATCGCCCATATTCTGGTATACCCTTGCCAGCAATGCTTTAATCGCATATTTGTTCAGGAATGATGAGTTAAGTGTGCGTGATTGACCGGTAGACGCAAAACTCATCACATCACCCTCATTAAATTTGGCGAGACTAATGGCTTTGGTTAAGTCGGCAACTACCTGCGCATAAACCTGTTTTACTGTTGAACGTGCCGGCTTGCCGTACTGATCAAAATTCAAAACAACAGGTACGCCGGGACCATCAGGGTTATCGGTGTATGGTTTGGCAAAATTTCTAACAAGATCAAAATGCACCAGTGCCCTTACTGCATAAGCTTCTGCTGTTAACTGACTGATATTATCGTTAGCAATGGCCAACCCGCTATTAATAATTAGATTGGCATTCTTAATACATGCATAACTGTTTAACCAAATATTTCTTGCATACTGATCTGTATTAACAATGGTATAAGTGTTAAACTGTGTATACCTTCCTGAATTGGCAGATGACAGAAAACAATCAGGCCCCATTAAATCTCCTTTAACGGCATAGGTACGTCCATAAAAATCTGTTGCGCGCATAGAAGCATACATGCCATTTATAGCGGTGTTCATATCCGCTTCGTTTTTTATGGCATCAGCAACTACTGATGCGTTGTAGGGTTTCTGATCAATAAAACTTTTACTGCAACTGCTTAAGCTAATGGCTGTAACCGCAAGTATAAACAGCTTACCCTTTGAAAAAATATTGTTTATCATATGAATGATTTTGAGTTATCTATTAAAATGTGATGTTCAATCCTACAGTTGTTGATCTGCTTGGAAATACCTGTTGGTTATTTACACCAATGATGCCCTGCTCAGGATCGCTCAACAGGTTATCGGCATAGGTTTTTGTCCAGAGATTGGTACCACGTACATAAAAATATAAGCCCGACAAATGCAGTTTTTCCAAAAGCGCTTTATTTTTTAACCTGTAACCTATCTGTACATTCCTCAACCTGATGTAATCACCTTTAAACAAGGTTCTGTCTGAACCCTGGTATGAGTTATTATTTGAGCCATAAATATATTTAGGCACATCAGTAACATCACCTTTCTGCTGCCAGCGGTTCAGCACATACGAGTATTTTCCGCGTGTTGGAGAGAATCCGTCCATAAAGAAACGGTAGTAACCTTCCTGGAACCAGTTACCAAAGTTGTAATAGAAATCAAATGATAATGTAAACTCCTTGTAAGTAAAAGTATTTCCCAGTGTACCAAAATCTGTTGGAGAAGCGCTTTTACCCACAATAAACTGCTTGGCCGATCCGAATGTTCCGGTTTTGGTTGTTTTGGTACTGTCAGTGTACCATTGTGGTGTTCCATCATCGGCATTAACACCTGCCCATGCCCTTGTATAGAAAGAATAGAAATCCTGGCCTACACGCAGCATATAAGCACCGTTTAACTGGTCTCCTGCAGGCAGGCTGGTAACTTTGTTTTTGTTATGTGAATAGCTGAAATTAATATCCCATGAAAAGTTTTTCACTTTTACAGGTGTAGCATTCAGTGTAATCTCAATTCCTTTGTTTTCAAGGCTTCCCACGTTGTTAATGAATCCTGTGAAACCGGTTGTGCGTGATATATTCTGATTCAGAAGAGCTCCATCTGTTGTTCTCTTATACCAGTCTATCGTTGCACTAATCCTGTTATTGAACAGGCCTAAATTAACACCGATATCAAACTGTTTATTTTTTTCCCATGTCAGATCAACGTTACCGATATTATTAAATGTACCGCCCGACACGCCGTTATAGTTGAAGCCATAACCATAAGTAGGTCTCCATGTATAGTTACCAATTTCGGCATTACCATTGGTACCATAGCTGGCATGCACCCTTAAAGTAGAGATGGGTTTGATTTTAAAGAAAGATTCATTCGTTATATTCCATGCACCTCCTACAGACCAGAAATTACCCCATGGGTTATTAACGCCAAATCTTGATGAAGCATCTCTTCTGAAGCTTGCATATAAAGTGTACTTATCATCAAGGCTAAAATTGGCGTTGCTGAAATATCCCTGAAAGGTGTAATTAGCGGCAGTGGCCTTACCATTGGTAGAGGTTGCGCCGTTGGTTGAATACACAAGGTCAACCTTTGGAGGGAAACCAGATACATCTCCGATTTGCTGGTAATTACTGTTCTTAATTGTTTCGTAACCCGCTTTCAAATCCAGACCTAGTCTTCTGTCTTTCAGCAGGTCCAGATGGTAGTCAAACTGGTTGATCCAGTCCCACAGAAAATTCCTTGTATAAACAGAAATACCTTCTCCGGATTGTGCCTGGCCGTCACCGTGAAATGGGTTGTTATACTGGTACTCTTCATTAACATTATATTGCAAGCCCAGGTTGCTCGAAAACTTCAAAGCTTTCAGGATCTTATATTCAATCACTTCATTACCGATACCTGAAAATGCTTTTAACCAGCGTTTATCATTGGCTGCAATATATAATGGATTATAGTGTGCAGGGAAGCCTAAATTGTTTGATGAGATATTAAAGCTGCCATCCGGATTGAATGGGTTCTGTGTTGGCCGTAACACCATAGAAACATAACCGGGGTTACCAAAAAAACCGCCACCGGTACTGGGGCCGTCAGATGCCAATACAGAATTCTGTGTAACGTTTCCTACGGTAATTTTTGTGGTATAAGAAAGTTTGTCTGATGCGTTATGCGTTACTTTGATATTACCGTTAAACCTTTCCAGGCCAGCTCCCAGGGTAGTTCCTTCCTGCTTAAAGTAGCCGCCAGATAAATAGAATTTTGTTTTTGCATCACCACCACTGGAACTTAAGTTATACTGCTGCTGGGTTCCGGGTTTTGTTACCAGGCTCAGCCAGTCGATATCCACTCCGTTACCGAATCCGTAATTATTCAAAGTTGTTGCGATGGAAGCAGGGCTTGCACCAGCATTTACCAAACCTTCTTTTAACAGATTAAACCAATCATTAGCCCTCAATGGTCTTCCGGCTGCTGGAGGAAGGATCACATTATTGTTACCCAGCTCAGTATCAAATTTAAACTGTGTTTTACCTACTTTACCGCCTTTGGTTGTAATAACAATTACGCCATTGGCACCTCTTGAACCATAAATTGATGTAGCTGCCGCATCTTTCAATACAGTAATGCCTTCAATATCGTCTGAGTTTAAGGTAGCCAGCACGTTTGTACTTGGGTTAATATTAAACCCACCGGCGTTATTACCATTCGACAGGTCGCCATCATTGATCTGTACGCCATCAATTACATAAAGTGGCCTCGATCCTCCATAAGAAAAGGAGCCCACACCCCTGATACGAACGGCAGTAACCGCACCCGGTTGCCCGGTGGTAGAACTTGCCTGTAAACCGGGGGCTGCACCCTGCAACATCTGGTCAAGTGCGGCAAAAGGTTTGTTTTCAACTTTATCAGCGCCAATACTTGCAACAGAGGCAGTAAGGTTTTTTTTCTTTTGGGTACCGTATCCTACCACCACCACTTCTTCCAGGTTCTGGCTAACAGCCTGTAATCTTACCGCTACCTCGGTTTTGTTTCCGATGGTAATTTCCTGAGAAGCGAAATTTAATGAGGAAATAACAAGCGTTTTTGCTGTTGCGGGAGCATTAATAGAAAAGCTACCATCCGTACCTGAGGTTGTTCCGATGGATGTGCCTTTTATTAATACAGAAGCGTTAGGGATAGGGACGTTTCGATCATCCGTAACTTTCCCTTTTATTGTTCGTGTTTGAGCAGCAATTTGCGTAACTGCAAAAACAACGTACAGTAATGTAATAATTACTTTTCTCATACTTTGTTTTTTAAATGATGCAATAGGTTTTGGGTTAATGAAAAATAACGAAGCTGCAAAAAGACATAATATTCTTTCATAATATTGCATCTGATATTTAGAATATGATAAGCGGTTTATAGATATTTTAAAAGAACACCTGAAAAGCACTGAAAAATCCAGAAAAAACCGCTTTTTCTTTAATTTATTACAGGGAACAACATATATCGTTTACTTACTATATTATTATGCAATAGCATTTTATTGTATACACTTATAAACAATAATTATATATAATATATCCGGGATGTTTGGGGGAAGGATAGAAAACTGAGAATCAAGGCAGGTTCACTGTTACTATACTTATAGCAAAAAGAGCCAAATCATCCATGAACGGTTGACTTGGCTCTTAGCAGAAATGCGATGTTGTTTTATGCTATTCCGGTATAATAGGAATAGCTAACAAGTTGAATACTAGTTATCTGTACATAATTTATTTAATGATAATTCGGTATTAGAAATAGGCCAGATATAACCGATATCACTTGGCGCTTTTGCGGCGGCGCTACCCTTGGCGGGGATGGTTTGCAGCAAACGCATCAGATCTCCGTTACGCATACCTTCTCCAACAAATTCAATCCTTCTTTCGAGCATAATGGCACTAAGCAAATCGGCTGCAGTAGCAAAACTGGCTGTTGTGTATGTAATAGCAGCATCAGACCTGTTACGAACGGCACTTAATAAAGCAACGGCCTGGGCATCTACTGTATTGGAAACACGCACTTTGGCTTCGGCTAAGTTTAACAACACCTCGGCATAACGGATCACAATCGGGAAGTCGGTATAAGGCGATGGACTGGCGTATTTAGACAGATACATTTTACCGGTTGTGCTATTAGTATAAATAAATCCCCTCCTTTTATCGGTACTGCTCCAGTTGGTATTTGCAATAATACCACTTGCATTCATAGAGAATTCAGCAGAACCTACAGAACCATTATTATAAAAATAAAAACCAAGCTGGTTCTGTGTACCAGGATTATCACCGGATGTTGCCGACATTGGTAATGAAAGGATAGATTCTGTGGTGGTATAATTTGTAAACACCGTAGCAATATTAGCCTGCAATGCATGCGCAACGCCGGTAGCGGCTGTAAAAGGAGCTGTAGCGCTCACAATTTTATTTGCTTCGGTAATTACCTTGTCGTACTGCTGCATGCTTAAATAAACCCTTGTTTTTAAAGCGATGGCTGTATTGCGGTGCGCACGTGTTGTATTCAGTGTAGCTGTGCTGTAATTTAAAGGCAGGCCTGCTTCAGCATCGTTCAGATCTTTTAAGATCTGCGTATAGCCTTCAGCAACAGTGCCTCTTGCCAGATCTGAAAAACCTGCTCCCTTAATACCTGTTAAACGCATAGGTACACCGGGTTTGCTTCCGTTACCATCTGCATAAGGGCGGGCATAGTATTGCAGCAATGAATAATAACACAATGCCCTGATCAGTTTTGCCTCGGCAATGTAGTTAGCGGCCAATGCAGAACCTACTACCGAACTTCCTTTTGCAGCCATACCATCCAGGAAAATATTGCAGATATTGATGGTATAATAAGCCTGCGCCCATAAGTTAACTACTGCAGTGGCAGAGTTGGTGGGGTTATTATTCCATACATCAGAAGAAGTAACCAGGTTAGTAGTTACGTTAATAAAATCTTCTCCCCTGATATCACCGTATACAATATAACGGCCGCCATAAAACTGGCCGCTTTTTAATGCACCGTATAACGACTGTACCTGGTTTAAGATACGGCTGGGTGTATCAAATGCAGAAGCATCTGTAACCACTGTTTGAGGTGTGGGTGATAATAAATCTCTTTGGCATGAAACGCTGAATACCGTACACAGGCCAAGAGTTATTACATATTTTAAATTGTTTTTCATTTTTTTACTTTTAAAATTTTGTAAATACACTTTTAGAAACCAACGTTTAACCCTACTGTAATGGTGCGGGCATTACCAATTGTGTTTCTGTCGATACCCTGTCCGGTAGTTGAATTACCGTTAGAAGAAACCTCAGGATCGGGACCCGGATATTTTGTCCAGATAGCGAGGTTCTGGCCACTTACATAGAACCTGATACTGTTGAGTTTAGCTTTCTCCAACAGTTTTTTAGGAACATTATAGCTGAAAGTAATATTCCGCAGTTTTACGAAATCGCCTTTAAATACATTGATATCTAAGGGAGATGCAGAGCCGTTTGATACGTTATCGAGGTATACTGATTTTGGCATATCGGTAACATCACCCGCTTTTCTCCATGCCCTTAAAACATCTGTTGAGTTGTTCCAGAAACGCTGGTCGCGCAAGCCTGCATAAGTTCCATAATAAACATAGAAACCAGCCTGGTAGGTTAACAGGATATTCAGGTCAAATCCCTTGTAATGGAATGTATTGTCAAATCCACCATATACTTTAGGTTGTGTATTCTGGTAGTACACACCATCAGAACCCTGACTGATACTTGTAGCACCACCGGGACCAACATATTTGGTTCCATCTGCATTGGCATAGTTAAACTGTCCTGCAGGTGCCACAAACTGGTAGTAAACCGGTGATCCAACAGAGTTCAGGAATATTCGTTTACCTGTAGCCGGATCTACACCGGCAGTACGTACCACAAAGAGATAACCCAATGGGTAACCTACTTTACTTTTGTTTACACTTTCCAGACCTGAAGTTGAGGTGGTGATCTCTGTGAGGGTTGGATCAAGTGCTGTTACCATATTGGTATTGGAAGTGATATTGAATGAACTGTTCCAACTGAAATCTTTGCCCTGTATTGGGGAGCCACTCAGGGTTAATTCAAATCCTTTATTATACATTGATCCCACATTGGTTGGCACGGTACCAATACCTGTTGAAGGCGATTGCTGAACATTCAGGATCAGCTCATCAATATTATTTTTATAGTAAGCAAACTCGGCAGTTAACCTGTTCTTGAATAGTCCAAGTGAAAAACCGAGATCAAGTTTTTTACTGGTTTCCCATTTCAGATTAGGGTTACCGGCAGCGCTAAATGCCAATGTTGCCAGACCTCCGTAGATACCTGAACCGAATGTAGAAAAGGTATTATAATCGCCAATACCGTTCAGGTTACCCACTTTACCATAACTGCCTCTCAGCTTGAAGCTGCTGAAAACATTATCCAGGTGAGCTGATGACCAGAATTTTTCCTGTGCCACTTCCCAACCTGCAGAAGCTCCCCAGAAAATACCTTTTTTCTGACCTAAGGCAGAATATTCATCCTGGCGGATATTACCACTCAGGTAATATTTTCTGTCAAAATTATAGTTCAACCTTCCGAAGCTTGACAGCAGGTAGTTCTCACCATAGGTAAGTCCGGATGGATTGTTAATAGTAAAACCGGCCTGTATCACAGTGTATGCAGGATCGGATAATGTTTGCCTGTTAATACCAAAACCATTGGATGTTCTCCGCTGTTGTTCTGTACCCAGCAATAAACTTACATTATGTTTAGATCCGAATGTGTAATCTAACTGTGCAGTGTTGGTCCAGAGAGACGTTTTATATTTTCCATAAGTGGCACTTGCATTACCGGAAGCGGTAAAACCATCACCATGATAAGGGTTCTGGAAAATATCATTGTCAACATAGATATAATCAATACCGTATAATGATTTCAGTATAAGCCAGTTTAATGGTTTATACTGAATATAGGCATTGGATTGTATGTGATTGATCTCGCTGTTAGAGCGGTTCAGATCAAGTATTTGTGCAGGGTTGTAGAAGCCAACCTGGGCCAGGTTATTATTCATAGAACCCACCACATTATTTGAGGCAATATTATACGTACCGTCATTTTTATATGGTGATACATTGGGAGAGTTTACCAGTGCAATACGACCCAATCCGGCAGTATTGAAAGCCTCACCACTAAGCGAACCGGATGATCCGCCGGCAAGATTCAGTTCATCAGAATAAGCAATCTTGGCACCCAGGGTAATTGCCTTGCTTGCTTTACTGTCTACATTAAACAGGATATTCTTGCGGCTAAAATCATTCTTCCGAAGAATACCTTCCTGTGAGGTGTATCCAACAGCAAAATAATACGTGGTGTTGTCGTTTCCTCCCTGCACGCTTACTGTATGACTATGAGAGAAGCCCTGGCGATACACATAATCATTCCAGTTAGTGTTGATGGGATTACCATCAGGGCCATTTGTTAATTTAAACGGATTAGCACCTAAGGAAGCCAGCTGGCCCGGGTTATTATTCACTGCATTGTTTTTGAACTCGGTGTATTGAAAAGCATCCAGTACCTGTGGAAGTCCATACGCTTTTGAGAATCCCACCCAACCATCATAGGTTACTCTGGCCTTGCCTGATTTACCTTTCTTAGTTGTGATGAACACTACACCATTTGCGGCACGACTACCATAAATAGAAGTGGCAGCAGCGTCTTTGGCGATATCGATACTTTCAATATCATTTGGGTTAATGCTGGCCAAAGCATTACCCGCAGAGTTGGTTGAGCTGAAGTCGCCGGTAAAAGTGGGCACTCCATCAACCACTACCAATGGATAAGAACTCAAAGAAATGGAATTGGTACCGCGTATACGAAACACAGGAGGTGTATTTAACACCCCATTGGGTACTGTGATCTGTACACCTGCAGCACGTCCGGCCAGGGCAGACTCAAAACTCTGAACGGGTTTTTCTGCAACAGCAGTACCACTAACGGTAGTTGAACTACCTGTTGCTTCTTTTTTCTTTTGTGTACCATACCCTACTACTACAACCTCAGAAAGATTTGCAGAGGCTGATAGGAGTTTCACAGTAACATTGGATTTTCCCGCAATAGATACAATCTGCTCTTCCAATCCGATATAAGCGAATTGCAGGCTGCGGACTTTCTCTGATACTTTAATTGAAAATTTACCCGAAGCATCGGTAATCGTTGTTGCAGCAACTTTTCGGTCAGCCCCAAGTGCTGTTACAGATACCCCTGAAAGCGGAGCACCTTTGTCGTCTGTTACCGATCCGGTAACAGTTCTGGTACTTTGTGCATTCAATTGCCCTATCAAAAGGACAAAGCACGCAAGTAGAGCCATACATTTTCTCATGTGCGGTAGTTTTAGTTTTAGGAGATGTAATTTAGACAGTAATTCAATACAATGGGCTGCATCAGCACAACTTCGCTTTTAAAAAGCGAAAGAAGTTTAAATGTGTCATTTCAACACATTTAAACTTCTTCCTGAAAAACTACCAGAAAAAATATTGTCTTCAGGCCTTTTTTTCTTTTTTTGAAGTGCTTAATATAAGTACAGGCAACAGGATGAGATTGGTGAGTGTGCCTACGATCAATGTTAATGATGTTAGCCAGCCCAGCGCTTTTGTTCCGCCAAAATCGCTCCAGCAGAAAATGATAAAACCCGCTATCAATACCAGTGATGTATAAATGATACTGATACCTGTATGGCGGATAGTTTGCACCAATGTGAGTGATACCTGTTTATTAAAATGGGGCAGTTCCTGTTTGTAATTAATGAGGAACCGGATGGTTACATCAATAGCTATTCCCAGCGCCACGCTAAACACCAGCACTGTTGATGGTTTTAATGCAATACCGGCCCAACCCATTACGCCCGCCGTAACAATAAGCGGAATGAGGTTAGGGATGAGTGAACATAACAATATGCGGAAAGAACGGAAAAGATACAACATGCAAAGCGTGATCAATAAAAACGCCCAGAAGATACTTTCTTTCAAACCGCGGATAATAAAACTGGAACCCTCCAGAAAGCTGATGCTGCTGCCGGTGAAGGTTACATGGTAGGAAGCAGTATCAAATATTTCATCAGCTTTTTTCTGAAAATCGTTCAGCAGCAGTGGCAGTTTGGCACTACCTACATCTTTCATGTTCACACTGATCCTTGCCATTTGTTTGGTACTGTCCATAAAACTATTCATCAGCCTGGCAACACCAGTTTTAGGGGCGCCTGAACTATCGGGTTTGCTGCGCAGGTAGGGTGCCATAAATGCCATATCTGCTTCGTACGGTATAGCATAACTAAGGCTATCGCCATCGAAATAAGCCTGTTTGGCAAATTTTAATCCTTCTACAAACGAGAGTGGACGCGCAGTTGCAGGGTTTGCAGCAATGTACGCAGAGAACTCATCTATTTTAGCAATGGGCTGAACACTTCTGACAAGGCCATTTTTCTTTTTGGTATCAACCACAATTTCGAGCGGCAATACGCCACCAAAATTCTGTTCAAACCATTTTAAGTCGGTGTATACTTTGTCTTTTTTGGGAAGATCATCAACAATAAATCCTTCGCTTTTTATCCGGAAGATTCCGGCAATGGCCAGTATGGTGATCACAGTTGTAAAACCATATACCCATTTGGAATGATGAAAAGCCCATCGTTCAATTTTCAATAAAACTTTTTCTAAAAATTTATTGTCGAGATAACGGGTATGTTTTGATTGTGGCGGCGGCAGGTAACTAAGTACCGGCGGAATAAATATCAACGAAATAACAAACAGTGCCATGATGTTGATACCTGCTACTTCGCCAAATTCTTTTAACAGATCGCTGTGCGTTAAAGCGAATACTGCAAAGCCAATGGCTGCTGCAATATTGCAGAACAGTGTTACAATACCCATGCGGCCCACCATGGTGATCAGCGCTTTTTCTTTGTCGTTGATCTCGCGGTAAGCAGTATGGTATTTGTTTAAGAAATAGATACAGTTTGGAATACCGATAACCACTACCAGTGGCGGTATCAGTGCAGTTAAGAGGGTGATCTTATATCCTAAAAGAACGATCGTTCCCAAACTCCATATCACGCCCATACTCACCACAAACAGGCTCATCAGTGTTGAGCTTACTGAACGGAAAAACAGGAACAGTGTAACCACCAATAATACCAGTGATCCTACAAGAAACCATTTCATTTCTTCTTTGATACGGTTGCCGATAGTTGTTCTGATAAAAGGAAGACCGCTGGTATATACATTGGTTGCAGTTTTCTTTTCGAACACAGCTACCTGCGCCAATATATCGTTGATCAGTCTGGTACGGCTTTTACTGTTGATGGTGTCTTTATTAACCCCTACCGCCATGAGGTAAGCGGGAAGAATTTTGGAATTTGGGAATTGGGAAATTGGGAAATTGTATAACAGGTGTCGATAGAACGGCAGGTTTTCAAAAGCGATCCGATCGCTATCCAGCGCCTGTTGTGAAGTATAAGGATAGTGAAAGATCCTTTCAGGAACCAGTTTGTGGTTAATGCTGTCATTTTTTAGATTAACCACTTCGGGTATGCTGAGAACATCTGTAACCCCTGAGATTTTTTTTAATTGCTGGTGCAGTTGCCCTATCTCATTAAAAAAACCTGTTGTATATACTTTGTCTGATTCAATGCCAATTACCATGGTATTACCATCTGCCCCAAATTTTTTAAGAAAAGCCTGGTATTCGCGGTATTTGGGATTATCGGTGGGTAATGCCCTTGTAAAATCATAACTCAACTGAACTTTTGATGCGTGCCAGCCCATGAAAGCCGTTGCTGCGAATAATAAGATCAGAAATGACAATCTGTACTGTAAAATGAACTTGCCTGCTTTATACCACATGAACAATGAATTATTGATAGATTATTTACTACAAAGAAACTGATAAAAATGCAGAACTGCACGTTGTTTACACGCGTTTGACTGTTCTTTTCACTGAGATTTGCCGGCACCTGTTTCTACTGCTGTTTTAGCGTTAATTTTAATGTCCAATATCCCACGAAAGCCCCCCAATATCCATGAATATTGACAGGTATACATATCTGTTATTGGCTGCGAGTTTATGCTTTGGCATAAAATCTTCCGCACAGGGAGTTTGTTCAAGTAATGCCCTTGCACCGGTTTTCAAACAAACTTTTGATTCCAGCAAATCTTCTACCAGCAAAACTACTGTTCCGGTTGGTTTTGTAACTAATTATAAGTTTCAGAACAAAAATCCACTTGCTGATGGCGAATACATTGTAACGCCATTGGTACAGAATGCACAGCGGGGAGACTGGGCCGTAGGTGGCGACCATACCGGCAATCTCAATGGTAATATGTTTCTTGTAAATGCAGGCACAGGTGCTTCGCGTTTTTTTTACCAGCAGGTTGATAATCTTTGTCCCGGATCGGTTTACAGTTTTTCTGCCTGGTTACTGAACGCCAATACCATTTCTAAAACCATGCCAATATGTGATGACGACTATGTTTGGCCGAGGGTTACTTTCAATATTAAAAATACATCGGGCACTGTTCTTCAGTCTTTTACCACGGATACTTTACCGTTAACAAAAAATACTTCTGTTGCACCCAATTGGAAACAATACGGGTTTCAGTTTGCCTTACCATCAGGTACTACATCACTGATACTTGAAATGGTAGACTTTTATGGAGGCAAGCCGCAGTGTGGCAATGACCTTGCTATTGATGATATTTTATTCTCGGCCTGTACCCCTACAACAACTATTACACTCAGCACAGGTTCTTCTATTTGCAGCGGTACGTCAACAAGCATTACCAGCTCGCTTGTTAACAGTCCGTTCAGTAACCCTGCTTATCAATGGCAGAAAAGTACAGATGGAGGAACTACCTGGAATAATATTGGTACTGCAGGTACCAGTGCTACCAGCTATTCTATAGCATCTGCAGTTGTTGCTGATGGCGGTTTATACCGGGTAGTGGTTGGACCAGATGTGGCAAGTTTATCCAGCTCTACCTGTACCAGTGCTTCCAATACCATCACACTTACAGTTAATCCGAGCCCTGCTGTTACGGTAAACAGTGTTAGCGCTATCTGCTCTGGCAATACATTTTCAATTACTTCCAATGCAACAAGCGGTACAACACCTTATAGCTATAGCTGGACGGGCCCAAACAGTTTTACATCAACATCTGCTAATCCATCTATTGCCAATATAGCTACTGCTAACGCAGGAACCTATTCACTCGTTTTAACAGATGCCAAAAGTTGTACTGCCACTGCATCAACCAGTGTTACAGTAGCAACAACGCCTGTGGTGGCTGCTATAACAGGTAATTCAGGTGCCTGTGCAGGAACTACCATTTCATTAAGTAATGCTACGCCCGGCGGCACATGGAGCAGTGATAATACAGCAGTGGCAACTGTTTCATCGGGCGGACTTGTTACGCTGGTGAGTGGTGGAACTGCAACCATTTCTTACACCGTTAACAATGGCAGTTGTTCTGCCACTGCTACAAAAGTTATCACATCTGCATCAGTTTCTTTACATCCTGATGTGATCGAATGTAACAATGGCATCACACACTTTACTTCAACCGATCTGTATTATGGTGTTAGTTACAGCAACAGTGATGTGGGCAATACATATGCATGGTCGATAACCGGCGGCTCATTTTCATACCAGGGTTCTTCCAACAGCAGTTCGCAGTATCCAAGCCTTCAATTACTTACCGGTTCAACATTCCAGGCAGCCATCCAATTTACCACCCATGGAGTAACCTGCAGCGACACACAAATGATTTATAAAAACACGGTTGCTGCCGATACTATTCAGGGTTCGCATGATACAACTGTTTGTTTCACTACCGGTCCAATTGCCCTTACGGGAAAAGCTTCTCCGGTAACCAATACATTTAGCTGGACAACATCGGGGTCAGGTGTTTTTTCAAGTCCAAATACACTTAATACAACTTACACCCCAAGCGCTGCTGATAAGGCAGCCGGGACGATCACTATTTTTTTATCCGGCGCGTCAACACTTAATTCCACCGGTAATTGCGGAACGAGTACCAGTATTGATTCGATGATATTGCGGATCTATCCTGACAATACCGGCACCAATGCCACACAGGTGATCTGTTCAAACCAGGCAATCAATTTTACACCAAGCTCTGCTATTCCGGGAAGTACTTACTCATGGATATCTGCCGTTACTGCTGGTACCTTAACCGGTAATACTACAAATGGTACGGGGAATATCATTGATTCATTAGTTAACCTGTCTAACACCGCCAGTGCTATTGTAACTTATACCATCACGCCTTATGCTTTTACGCCATCAAATAAAACCTGTACAGGTACCCCTTTTACTTTTACAGTAACCGCTAATCCTAAGCCTGCCGTTGGCGTTACCAATAATGCTGCCGGTATTTGTACAGGAAGCAGTACCGATATCCGGTTCAACAGTTCCATAACAGGTTCAACTTATGCATGGAGTTCAGTTATTAGTTCCGGAGCAGCAACCGGCAATTCCGCAAACGCAACACCATCTGCCACCAATAAGATCAATGATGTTCTTACTAATGGTTCTAATGCCAATGCAACTGTGCGCTACCGTATCACTGCTATTTCGCCTGCTGGCTGCAGCAGAACCGATTCAACAGAGGTGATAGTTTATGCGATACCAACTGCCGCCAATGCAGGACCCGACCAGGCCTTGTGTGATGTAACCACTACTTTGCTTGCCGCTAACAGTCCTGTTTTAGGAACAGGTAACTGGGCATTGATATCAGGCCCATCTACCCCAACTTTTGTATCACCTTCATCAGCATCCAGCAGCATTAATGGATTGGTTACCGGCACGTATCAATTAAGCTGGTCAATTACCAATGGCGTTTGCGGTGTATCAAGCGATACTGTTATCATTGTTAACGCCCCGCAAACTGTGGCGGGAAGTGTTTCGGCCAATGCAACCGTTTGTGAAGGAATAAATAGTGGTACGCTTACTTTATCAGGTTATACCGGAAGCATTATTCGTTGGGAGGCTTCTGCTGATGGTGGTGCAACATGGCCTGTTGTTATCAATAACACAACCAATACTTACAGTTATGCTAATCTGAACACTACCACATTATTCAGAGCGGTGGTACAGAGTGGTGCATGTAGTTTTGCTAACAGCAATCCTGCAGTTATTACAGTAAACCCTGTAACAGTACCCGGCACCCTTTCTTCGGATGCTGTTGTTTGTACAGCAAGTAACAGTGGCATCTTAACACTGTCAGGATATACAGGTAGCATTATCCGATGGGAATCATCTACAGACAATGGCAGCACATGGCCCACTACCATTAATAACACTACCAATACCTATCAATACACCAACCTGACTGCTACTACTTTATTCAGGGTTGTGGTACAAAGTGGTAATTGCAGTGCTGCCAATTCAAATGCAGTTACCATTACTGTGAGTCCGCAAACAATAGCCGGTACTGTTTCTGCCAGCACTACTGTTTGTGCAGGTATTAATAATGGAACGCTCACACTTGGTGGTTATACGGGCAATATTCTGGATTGGGAATCTTCTATTGATAATGGCGCTACATGGAGTACCATCAGCAATACAACTAACTCACTTACTTATACTAATCTTACTGCTACTACAGTTTACAGGGCCCTGGTTCAAAGCGGTGCCTGTGCTTCGCTTTATTCAGGCACAGCGATGATCAGTGTTGTACAGGCTGTAACAGTTGCCAATGCTGGTACTGATCAGGTTTTGTGCAGTACTACTTCTGCTTCGCTCAATGCCAATACGGCTGTTTCCGGTACAGGCACATGGACCAATCTTGCAGGTAATCCTACTGTGGCGGCTTTCACCAATGCCAATGATCCTACATCAACTGTTAATGGGTTAACTGCAGGTGTCTATCAGTTTGTGTGGACTATCTCTAACGGACTCTGTGCTGATTCAAAAGATACCGTGCAGATCACCGTTAATCCGCAAACAGTACCGGGTACACTTGCAAGCAGTGCTACTGTTTGTGCTGTTGCTAATACAGGAACACTTTCACTCACCGGGTACACTGGTAATATTGTTCGCTGGGAGTCTTCTGCTGATAATGGTGTTACATGGATCAACATCGTTAACACCACCAGTGCTTTAACTTTTAATAATCTCTCTGCAACCACACAATACAGGGTAGCGGTGCAAAGCGGTGTTTGCGCTCCGCTTTATTCCAATATTGTTACCATTACTGTTTTACAGGCTGTAACTGTTGCCAATGCTGGTACTGATCAGGTTTTGTGCAGTACTACCTCTGCTTCACTCAATGCCAACACGGCTGTTTCCGGTACAGGCACATGGACCAATCTTGCCGGTAACCCTACCGTTGCTGCTTTCACCAATGCCAATGATCCTACATCAACTGTTAATGGGTTAACTACAGGTGTCTATCAGTTTGTGTGGACTATCTCTAACGGACTCTGTGCTGATTCAAAAGATACCGTGCAGATCACCGTTAATCCGCAAACAGTACCGGGTACACTTGCAAGCAGTGCTACTGTTTGCGCTGTTGCTAATACAGGAACTCTTTTACTCACCGGGTACACTGGTAATATTGTTCGCTGGGAATCTTCTGCTGATAATGGCACTACATGGTTCAACATCATTAACACCACCAGCGCTTTAACTTTTAATAATCTCTCTGCAACTACACAATACAGGGTAGCGGTGCAAAGTGGTGTTTGTGCTCCGCTTTATTCCAATATCGTTACCATTACTGTTTTGCAGGCTGTAACGGTTGCCAATGCTGGTACTGATCAGGTTTTGTGCAGTACTACTTCTGCTTCGCTCAATGCCAATACGGCTGTTTCCGGTACAGGTACCTGGACCAATCTTGCTGGTAATCCTACTGTGGCTGCTTTCACCAATGCCAATGATCCTACATCAACTGTTAATGGGTTAACGACAGGTGTCTATCAGTTTGTGTGGACCATCTCTAACGGGCTCTGTGCTGATTCAAAAGATACCGTGCAGATCACCGTTAATCCGCAAACAGTACCGGGTACACTTGCAAGCAGTACTACTGTTTGCGCTGTTGCTAATACAGGAACGCTTTCACTCACCGGGTACACAGGCAATATTGTTCGTTGGGAATCCTCTGCTGATAATGGTGTTACATGGATCAACATCATTAACACCACCAGTGCTTTAACTTTTAATAATCTCTCTGCAACTACACAATACAGGGTAGCGGTGCAAAGTGGTGTTTGTGCTCCGCTTTATTCCAATATCGTTACCATTACTGTTTTGCAGGCTGTAACGGTTGCCAATGCTGGTACTGATCAGGTTTTGTGCAGTACTACTTCTGCTTCGCTCAATGCCAATACGGCTGTTTCCGGTACAGGTACCTGGACCAATCTCGCTGGTAATCCTACTGTTGCTGCTTTCACCAATGCCAATGATCCTACATCAACTGTTAATGGGTTAACTACAGGTGTCTATCAGTTTGTGTGGACTATCTCTAACGGACTCTGTGCTGATTCAAAAGATACCGTGCAGATCACCGTTAATCCGCAAACAGTACCGGGTACACTTGCAAGCAGTGCTACTGTTTGCGCTGTTGCTAATACAGGAACTCTTTCACTCACCGGGTACACAGGCAATATTGTTCGCTGGGAATCCTCTGCTGATAATGGTGTTACATGGATCAACATCATTAACACCACCAGTGCTTTAACTTTTAATAATCTTTCTGCAACCACACAATACAGGGTAGCGGTGCAGAGTGGGGTTTGTGCTCCGCTTTATTCTAATATCGTTACCATTACTGTTTTGCAGGCTGTAACGGTTGCCAATGCTGGTATTGATCAGGCGCTGTGTAATGTTGGAGCTACCACACTGGCAGGTAATGTGCCGGGCTCAGGTACCGGAACCTGGACAGCACTGGCAGGTAATCCTTCAGCAGTAGCATTCACTAACCCTAACAATCCCGGAACAACTGTTAATGGATTAATTGCAGGAACATATCAGTTTGTATGGACAGTTTCTAACGGACTTTGCGCAGATTCAAAAGACACCGTGCAGGTAATCGTATATCCTGCAACAGTACCCGGTGTGCTGGCCGCAGATGCAACAGCCTGTGCCACTTCAAATACCGGAACCTTATCTCTCAGCGGTTATTTAAGCAGCATTGTACGTTGGGAATCTTCCATAGATAATGGCGCAACATGGAGCAATATCGCCAACATCAATAATACCTTCACCTATAACGATCTTCCAACTACAACCAAATACAGGGCTTATGTGCAGAACGCGGTTTGTCCGGCTTTATATTCAAATATAGTTACCATTAATATTCTTCAACCTGTTACAGTTGCCTATGCCGGGTCAGATACTACTGTAATCAATGGTATCACCAGTTATAAACTCAATGCGAATATCCCTGTATCAGGAACTGGCACATGGTCTGTTATACCGGGTGGGCCTTCAGCGCTTAGCTTTATCAATGTGTCGGATCCTAAAACAACTGTAGGCGGATTAACATTTAACCCAGGCACGCCACCTACAGATGGTATCTACAAATTAGTATGGACCGTTTCAAATGGCTATTGTGCCATCTCGAGAGATACCATGCAGATCACTGTTCAGCCACCTACCAATCCGGGCGTAATCGGTCCTGATGCAGTTGTTTGTACCAATAACAATCATGGTTCACTTGCACTGAGCGATTATCTCGGCAACATACTTCAATGGGAATCTTCTATAGATTATGGCGCTACATGGACTGTTATACCAAGAACCGTTGGCACCAACCAGGACACATTAGTTTATGATAACCTAACTACCACTACACTCTTCAGGGCACTTGTAAAAAATGGTGTTGGTTTATCTTTATATTCCGGAATAGCCGCCACCGTTACGGTGTTACAACTGGTTACGCCAGCCAATGCAGGACCTGATCAGAATCTTTGTAACTCAAGCTCTACAACATTGGCAGGCAATACGCCAACTTCAGGTACCGGCACGTGGTCTGCACTTGCCGGTAACCCAACAGCAACCAGCTTTAGTAACGCCGCAGATCCTGCCACTGTTGTTAATGGCATGACCAATGGCACATATAATTTTGTATGGAGTATTTCAAATGGTATCTGTGATGACTCGAAAGATACGGTTAGTATTACCATTCAATTACCAACCATTGCCGGAAGCATAGCAGCCGATGCTACGGTATGTGTTACTTCCAATACCGGCACGTTAAACATTTCTGGTTTCAGGGGTAGTATTGTAAATGGAGAAGTTTCGATTGATAACGGTGCTACCTGGACTGTAATACCCAATACAGCTAACAAAACTTCTTACACTTATAATAACCTGGGCACTACATCACAATTCAGGGCGATGGTTCAGAACAGTGTTTGTCCTGCATTGTACACCAACATTGTTACAATTTTTGTATTACCTGAAGCAAGTATTGCCAATGCAGGTGCTGATCAATCTCTCTGTAATGTAACTGCTGTGGCGCTTAGCGGTAATACACCAAGTTCTGGTACCGGTTTATGGTCTTCTCTTGCCGGTAACCCTTCTGCTGTTACATTCACCAACCCTGTTGATCCTGCAACAACCGTGAATGGATTAATTGCCGGTACTTATCAATTTGTATGGACCATCTCCAATGCGCTTTGTGCCGATTCAAAAGATACCGTGCAGGTTGTTGTTCATCCGCCTACTGTTCCAGGTACACTTGTTGCCGATGCTACTGTTTGTGCAACTGCCAATAACGGCACGCTCGCCCTCTCAGGTTTTGTGGGCAGTATTCTCAGATGGGAATCTTCTGTTGACAATGGCGGCTCATGGAACAATATCGCTAATACCACCAACAACTTTGTTTATAACAATCTTACTGCTACTACTTTGTACAGGGCTTATGTACAGAATGCGGTTTGTCCGGCCATCTATTCTAATAATGTTACCATCAATGTGGTGCAGCCGGTTACTATTGCCAATGCAGGTATTGATCAATCTCTCTGTAATGTAACTGCTGTGGCGCTTAGCGGCAATACACCAAGTTCTGGTACCGGTTTATGGACCTCTCTTGCCGGTAACCCTTCTGCTGTTAGTTTCACCAACCCTGTTGATCCTGCAACAACCGTGAATGGATTGACTGCCGGTACTTATCAGTTTGTATGGACTATTTCTAATGCACTTTGTGCTGATTCGAAAGACACCGTGCAGGTTATTGTTCATCCGCCTACCGTTGCAGGTACACTTGTGGCCGATGCTACTGTTTGTGCAACTGCCAATAACGGCACTCTCGCTCTCTCCGGTTTTGTGGGCAGTATTCTCAGGTGGGAATCTTCTATTGACAATGGCGGTTCATGGAACAATATCGCTAATACCACCAACAACTTTGTTTATAACAATCTTACTGCTACTACTTTGTACAGGGCTTATGTACAGAATGCGATTTGTCCGGCCATCTACTCTAACAATGTTACCATCAATGTGGTGCAGCCGGTTACCATTGCCAATGCAGGTATTGATCAATCTCTCTGTAACGTAACGGCTGTGGCGCTTAGCGGTAATACACCAAGTTCTGGTACCGGTTTATGGTCTTCTCTTGCCGGTAACCCTTCTGCTGTTAGTTTCACCAACCCTGTTGATCCTGCAACAACCGTGAATGGATTGACTGCCGGTACTTATCAGTTTGTATGGACTATTTCTAATGCGCTTTGTGCTGATTCGAAAGACACCGTGCAGGTTATTGTTCATCCGCCTACCGTTGCAGGTACACTTGTTGCCGATGCTACTGTTTGTGCAACTGCCAATAACGGCACGCTCGCTCTCTCCGGTTTTGTGGGCAGTATTCTTAGGTGGGAATCTTCTGTTGACAATGGCAGTTCATGGAACAATATCGCTAATACCACCAACAACTTTGTTTATAATAATCTTGCTGCCACTACTCTGTACAGGGCTTATGTGCAGAATGCGGTTTGTCCGGCCATCTATTCTAATAATGTTACCATCAATGTAGTGCAGCCGGTTACCATTGCCAATGCAGGTATTGATCAATCTCTCTGTAACGTAACGGCTGTGGCGCTTAGCGGTAATACACCAAGTTCTGGTACCGGTTTATGGTCTTCTCTGGCCGGTAACCCTTCTGCTGTTACATTCACCAACCCTGTTGATCCTGTAACAACCGTGAATGGATTGATTGCCGGTACTTATCAATTTGTATGGACCATCTCCAATGCACTTTGTGCCGATTCAAAAGATACCGTACAGGTTGTTGTTCATCCGCCTACTGTTCCCGGCACACTTGTGGCCGATGCTACTGTTTGTGCAACTGCCAATAACGGCACTCTCGCTCTCTCCGGTTTTGTGGGCAGTATTCTCAGGTGGGAATCTTCTATTGATAATGGCGGTTCATGGAACAATATCGCTAATACCACCAACAACTTTGTTTATAACAATCTTACTGCTACTACTTTGTACAGGGCTTATGTACAGAATGCGGTTTGTCCGGCCATCTATTCTAACAATGTTACCATCAATGTGGTGCAGCCGGTTACCATTGCCAATGCAGGTACTGATCAATCTCTCTGTAATGTAACTGCAACAACACTTAGTGGCAATACACCAAGTTCAGGTACCGGCTTATGGTCTTCTCTTGCAAGTAACCCTTCCGCTGTTACATTCACCAACCCTGTTGATCCTGCAACAACCGTGAATGGATTAACTGCCGGTACTTATCAGTTTGTATGGACTATTTCTAATGCGCTTTGTGCTGATTCGAAAGATACTGTGCAGGTTATTGTTTATCCGCCTACTGTTGTAGGTACGCTTGCTGCCGATGCATTTGTTTGTGTTAGCGGAAACGGTGGCACATTAGCAATTACCGGATACACTGGCAGTATTCAGCATTGGGAATCATCAATTGACAATGGTGCTACCTGGACTATCATCAATCAAGCATCTGCCACATTTACTTATACAAATATTATTGCAACTACTTTATACAGGGCGTTGGTGCAAAGCGGTAATTGTAATGGCCTTTATACAAATACAGTTACGGTTCATGTATATCCTGCTTCAGTTGGCGGAAAACTATCTCCTGTAGCTGATACAGCATGTGCCACTTCCAACAAAGGCAGCCTGTTACTGAATGGTTTTACAGGAACCATTATGCATTGGGAATTTTCAACAGATAAAGGCAGCAGCTGGACAATCATCAATACTACCGATAGTACTTACACTTACACCAGTTTAACTGCCACTACCTGGTATCGTGTGTTGATACAAAGCGGCAATTGTTCTGTAACCTATTCTGATACCGCCATCATTACTATTGATTCACCAACGGTAGCCGGTGTGCTTGCAGGTACAGCAATAGTTTGTAATGGCGAAAATAGCGGCAGTCTTATCTTATCAGGCAGAACCGGCACGCTGTTGCATTGGGAATCTTCTGCAGACAATGGCAGCACATGGACGATTATTGCCAGCACAACAGACACACTTACCTATACCAATCTTACTGCCACCACCCAATACCGTGCATTGGTTAAACATGGCGCTTGTGCAATGCAATACTCGAATGTAATAAGCATTACCGCTATTGAGCCCGTTACTAAAGCAAATGCAGGTGCCGACCAGGTTTTATGCGAAGCAAATTATACTACAACACTGGATGCCAATATGCCAACTTCCGGCGCAGGTAAATGGATCTTTATCTCAGGTTCTTCAACAGTTTCTTTTGCCAACCCGGCATTACCTAACACAACAGTTACCGGATTACGCACAGGTACTTACCGGTTTGCATGGACCATCTCAAATGGTATTTGCAGTAATTCCGCAGATACAGTAACGATCAGGGTTGATAAAGTTGTTTCCGGGTTCAATCTTTCCAGCATCAACGATTGCGGAAAAACAACATACCAGTTCATTAACACCAGTCAATCAGCCTTTGGAATACAAAGCTGGAAATGGTACACAAAATCGGGTGATACCATCAATACCAAAAATCATAGTATGGTATTTACCACCGAAGGCTTGAGGGATATGAGTCTTACTGCTCAAAGTACAACAGGCTGTACCAATACCATTGAAGCGCTATATAAAGTAATTGTGTATGAATTTCCGAAAGCCAATATCAATGCCATCGCAAGTGTTTGTAAGAGCCAGTTCATGCAGGTTTCTTCAGATGTAAGCTCAAAAGATTCTATTGCATATATGCTCTGGAACCTTGGCAATGGTGTTAGAGCAAAAGATTCTGTGGTTACTGTACAATATGTGAATGATGGCAACTATACAGTTAAGTTAACCGTTGCTACAATAAACCGTTGTTTAGACTCTACCTTCAAACAAATCGCTGTTCACCCGATACCTGCTATTTCTATTACCAGCAGCCCGGTTGTTTGTAAGGGTGGATCTATAGAGCTGAAAGCCAGCGGTGCAATGAACTATATCTGGACCGATGATAATAATAAAATCATCTGCGATGGCTGTGTTACAACAAGGGTAAACCCTGCTTATAACAGTCGTTACAAAGTAATTGGCTACAGTGAGTATGGTTGCAGCCAGATACAAACAACAGATCTGCGGGTGGTACAGCCATTGAAGATGATTGCTGCCAAAGGAGATACACTTTGTGTGGGTCAGTCAAAACAATTATTCGCATCAGGCGCTTCCAGTTACACCTGGTATCCTGAAACAGGGTTGAGTAATAAAAATGCTTCATCTCCTATTGCCAATCCATTAGCTACTACTTCTTATCATGTTATCGGAAAAGACAACTATAACTGTTTTACAGATACCGCTGAAGTGAATGTGGTAGTGGGCAGGCCAACACCCATCAATATCGGAAAAGATACTGTTATCACAGCAGGAAGTATCTACCAGTTAACCGCCAAACCTGATGCACAGGATATACGCAAATGGATCTGGTACAGCCCGGTTGAACTCTCGTGCAGAAACTGCGCAACACCACAGGTTAAAATTTCGGATGATATATCTATCTACTGCACTGCCATTAATATATATGGCTGCGCCAGTAAGGATACGCTTGCTATCAAAACATTCTGTCCTGCAACAGAAATATTTATTCCAAACGCCTTTACGCCGGATGGTGATGGTATTAATGATCTGCTGATTGTACAGGGCAGAGGAGTTAAGATGATCAAGAGTTTCAGAATATTTAACCGCTGGGGTGAAATTGTTTTCGAAAAATCAAATTTCCTTCCCGGCGATCCGGCTTACGGATGGGACGGCAGAATAAAAGGTAAACCCGCACCACCAGATGTTTTTGTGTATGTAGCTGAAGTGATCTGTGAAAAAGGGCTTCCAACAATCTTTAAAGGAAATGTGGCCATTTTAAAATAATTAAATGAAATTTTTATGAAACGATTTTTACACACGGTTTTGCTGCTGACTATCGTTTTAACTACGCAGTTATGCCATGCGCAGGATTTTACTTTTTCCCAGTTTTATGAACAGCCACTTTTGCGCAACCCGGCTTTGGCAGGCTTGTTTACGGGCGACCTTCGTGTATCTGCTTCGCACCGCGATCAATGGGGAAGTGTTACCGTACCTTACCGGACCACCTCATTAAATATTGAACACAAATTACCCATCGGCACCCAGCACGACCTGATCACACTTGCTTCACAAATGAGTGTTGATGCGGCAGGTGATATCAGGCTGAAAAGAACGCAGTTCCTGCCTTCTATCAGTTTTCATAAATCGCTCAGCGAAGAATATGATACCTATCTCACCGGCGCTTTCCAGGGCGGCTTTGTATCAAGCCAGTTTGATGCCACACAATTAAAAATGGGTGATCAGTTTCGGAGCGGCTCGTATGATCCCTCCAATCCAAGCTCACAACCCATCACAAACACCGGTTATTCTTATTGGGATTTGAATGCAGGACTTGCCTTCAGCAGTTCATTAAAAAACAAAACCAATTTTTATGTGGCTGTTGGCTTAACGCATATCACTAACCCCGTTATCAAATCGGTAACCGGCAATGCCCCCGGATTGCTTAAACCCAAACTGGCGTTCAATATTGGCATTAATGCACCTTCAGGAGAAAGAGGCCATATCATGGCCTTCACAGATTATTTTGTGCAAAATGGCAACACGCAACTTTTAGGCGGTGTTTTATATGGCATTGATATTATTGAGTACGATAACGGCGACCCGGATATTTTGTACGTAGGTAGTTTTATGCGATGGGACGATGCGTTGATACCTGTGGTGAAAATAGGGTTCAACCATTTCAGCGTTGGCGTTAGTTATGATATCAATATTTCGAAACTGAAAGTTGTTTCAAACTGGCGCGGGGGCCTGGAGCTTTCAATTGTTTATCGCGATTTTTTAAAGATCCGCAGTTCTACTTTAGACAGATTAAGATGTACCCGCTTCTGATTATTAAAGTACACCTTAGTTAGGCCTGCCTGTTAATTAATCTGCTATTAAAATTCTCAATTCTCTGCGCAAACTCTGCTACTCTGCGGCTTTGCGGTGAAAAAATTCTGCATTAGAGCCTGCATCTTTATTCTCCTGATTCTTTCACCGCAGAGAACAAGAGCTGCAGAGAAAGCGCAGAAGAGTTTCTTATAGATTAGTATATTCCATCAATGATACAATATTCATCACTTCTTCTTCACCTTGATAAAGTAGATAACCGCATTATGTTCCAGGTCGCTTGATACATTGACCTCTGTTCTTTTGTTATCTCCATCTGTAATGATCATTAATGCCGAGTTTGGCGGCGTTAACCCAAGGTTCTCTGCAAAGAATATCATTTCATTTCTACGGATGTCGGGATTTAGTTTTACGTAGAAACTGATCGGTTTGGTGGTTTGTAAGATCTGTTTATAGATGACCAGGTTTTTATTATAGATCACAGAAACTGAATCATAATCAAACACGCCGTTATCATACAGGTCTACCCTCACCGAGTCAGATTCTGAATATATTTCAAATGATTTCCTTGGCGTTCTTGCGGTCATCTCTTCAATAATATCCGGTCTTTTCAAACGTGGCCTCAGATCCAGCAGTTCTGTTATTTGCATTTTTTTATACTGACTGTCAACACTTGTTTTTGAAACAGATCCCCGGTATGCTTCTGTAACTGCCTGTTTGGTTTTCTTTACAGGCAGCACTTCATTAGTATGTACAGGCTTCTTCTTTTTCCCGATAGCATCAGCTCCATCTGCTTTCTTCCCTTTGGTATTGATAGCATCCGGTTGTTTGATATCAATATTCTGGTATCGGTTATTGCTATTACTGTCTGCTTTGTTCCTACCAATCAACAATTTTGCATACGCTGATACTTTTTTCCCGCTATTGTTACTGCGGTTAAAATTGCTGCTGTCTGGTTTATTCTTTCCATCAGAGATACTGGTCTGAAGCAGTTTCTGTTTACTGTTATTATTTATTTCACTTTGCAGTTTGCTATTGTCCGCTCCCTGCTTGGCATTATCATATCTGTTTTTACCTGCAATCGCTGTTTCTTTATAAACCAGCTTATTGATAGAATCTGCTACAGCTTTACTAATATCCAGCTCTTTACCGGACGGCCGCCATTTAGGATTTTTTTCGGTTGTTACTATCAGGTCGGATCGCCTGTTAGCCATTTGTTTTTCCTGGTTGTAAGAAGTGTCTTCTAAGCAGGCCATAACAAAATGCTTCTTCCCAAAGAAATCGATATTGATCCTTGCCGGGTCAATTCCTTTATTGATCAGGTAGGCCCTAACCGATTCAGATCTTTTTCTCGATAAACGCACATTGGCCAATTTTGATCCGAAACAATCTGTAAAAGACGCAACCAGTATATTTAATGTGCTGTCGTTCTGCAGCATTTGTATCACTGTATTCAACTGCGGATAATCAACCTTCCTGATTTTTGAACTGGCAAAACGATAGTTCACGTGCATCCTGTTAACCGTAACAGTATTGATAGAATCCATCAGTTGTTTGTCTGTTGTTTTTGCAACAACTGTGTCTGCAGGTTTCACAGGCAGGGCCACAAGCAGTTTTTTACTGATAGTATCTTTATTTGGTAAACGAACAGCTGTAAACAATTCCAGGCAGCAGGAGGAAATCCTGTCTGAACTTAAATAAGCGGTATCAGTATTACTGTCTTTTGTATAATACAGGTCATCTTTAGGAGAATTAAAAGGGAATCCAAGATTAACTGCCGTATCCTGCCATTCATCAGCACTCAGGCTGCCACGTATTTTATATATATCCATTCCACCCATTCCTGTTTTTCCTTCTGAACTATAATATAAAACTCCCGATGCAGCATCATAAAAAGGGGCTGCATCATCAGCATCCGTATTTACTTTATTACCAAGGTTAACAGCAAGTCCCGCAGGTTTCCCATTCACCATCGCCACTTTCCATATATCATATTTGCCTAATCCTCCGGGGCGGTCAGATACAAAGAACAGGAATTGATTATCCTTTGTAATAAAGGGTTGTTTGGAATTAAAACCGGAAATATTTACAGGATCGGGAAGTACTGCAGCAGCATTCCATTTATCATTAACTGAATTACGTGTTGCAGTAAATAAGTGATAGTTGATGGGTGAAGATTTTGCGTCCTCCTTCCATCCTGTAAAATAAAGTGTTAACCCATCAGCCGATAAAGATGATGTGCCCATGTTCATTACAGTATCGGTAAACCCAGTAATTTTTTCAACAGTATGGTTTCTGAAACTACCGGAATAAAGTCTTACCGGGTATATCGTTTCTTTTCTTTTGTTGATCTCATGGCGCGAGGTGGTGAACCAGTAAATACTGTCGTTGATCTTCTCCATCGCAAAATCAGAGCCGTCTGCTATATCTCTTTGCGCAAGTTTTACAACTACTGCTTTAGGTGGTAACAATTTATTGGCGATGGCAAAATTGCAATCGGCAATGCCCTGTTTTGCTTTCCCTGCAAATCCATCTTTGGTTTTATATTTCTGCAGAAAAGCCGTAAACGCAGCAAGTGCTTTCTCCGGTTGATCATTGGCCTGCAAACAGGTGGCATACCATAAACGCGCCAAAGGAAACCTTGTATCCTGCAATGAGAGGTATTGTTCATATTGCGGCAATGCCTCTTTATGATGACCGTATAAGCGATAAGATTCGGCAAGTTGATATACAATATAATTCCTCTCCGCCTGTTTTATTTTCCGGGCATGTTTACGGCTATGCGGCTGAAAAGGGTATACCCAACCTTCCGTTCTGCTTATCAGTGGGCTATCATACAAAATGGAAGCATACAATTTTGCCGCACTGTAATATTCCTTATTCTGAAAAGCAGCATCGGCCCTGCGTTCTAATTTTCTCGTGCTTTGGGCATGCCCATGGCTCATCGTACACAATGTTACAAACAGTGCAATAACAATAGATGCGTATTTTGTTTTTATAATCTTGGGCATATAAACCTGGTATCCGGGATCTTCTTTTGTTTGGTAAAACTGATAGACAGTTCATACCCGCCATTGGAAGAAGAAGCTGTTTTTATTTGTGAGATATTGATATCATAACTGAATCCGATGGTAAGCCCGTTAAAACGCAAACCGATATGGGGCGCCACAGCATCATCCATACGATACGTGCCACCGAGTATCAGGTCTTTACCGTCTTCAATAGTTAGATTGCACACCATACCACCGGTTATTTCATTGGCACCACCCTGACTTAAATAAACAAGATGTGGAATTAATTCGGCCCTTCTTCCCAACTGAAAACGAACACCTCCGTGCACTGCATACCGCAGCGGCACCTTGTTATCGTTGGCTCCGGTAAGAAAACGGTTATTGGGTTCTGTGGGATGATAGAGGCTAACACCTATAAACGGATTAACCGATTTTGAAGGGTCGCCATCAAAATACATCAGGCCTAAACTTCCATCGGGCGAAGTGGCAGACTGATGCGTAAATATTTCATTGGACGGGATAGAGGGATCATACCCTATCGCCGGATTAAACTGGCTGCCAAACTGCAATTTACCGGGATCAACTTTTCTGTTCAACAAACCAAACTGAAATCCTGCACTTAACACTTTATATTTTGAAAGCTGCACGTGGTAAGAAAGAGACAGGTATCCACTGGTATAAGCATACCCCGCATCTGAAGAACTTTGATTAAACACTGTAACGCCTAAACCAAAATGATGCGGCATTACAAAATCTGCCGAAATACCTTTTGTGATCATGGGCGAATAGAGGCCGGGCAATTGTTTCCTGTAATTAGCGGTTACACGATAATCTCCATCCATCACACCGGTTAATGCCGGATTTAACCATAATGGATATGCGTAATACTGCGTAAAATGCGGATCTGCCTGGGCCCACACCTGGTTTAAGCCCAACACCCCAATCATCAATATAAAAAACAGTTTACGCATAGATTATTTTAGACGCACTATCTTATTAAATTAAATGTGCCACCCTTCGTTATTCTGATCCCATCCTGCATGATTGCTTCCAATGTATACGTGTACAAACCTGCAGGCGCTTTTTGTCCGCCCGTATTCCCATCCCATCCCTTTTTTATATCTGTTGACATGAATAATGATTTACCCCATTGATTATAGATGGTTAGTTTAACAGATGCGATAGCAGTACCATATACTAAAAGCATATCATTAACACCATCGCCATTAGGCGTAAATGCATTGGGAACATAAATGCCATCCCCAAACGGATTAAGCGTAGTAGCTTTAATATAGGCCGAATCGCTTGTCTGGCATGCATAAGGCCCTGTGGCTTTCACCAGCAGTTCTGCAGTTTGATTGGGTTGCAATCCCGGAATAGTTTGTGTTAAACCGTTTATGCCACTACCCGGAGCAGTATAGGTGTTGCCATTATCAAGACTTACCAGGTAACCCGTTGCATTCGATACCGGATCCCACTTAAAAATAATTTCATACAAACCGATTGTTTGAGTACTTACAACAGGCCTGGGTAGTTTGGTTCTTACAATTATGCCTGCACTATTTGTTTTTGAAGTACATATAGATGGGTTACTTGCTGCAGTAACAATATAAGTAACATCTTTAGACAGATTTTTTACAGGATAATTTATTCCGGTATTAACAACAGCCTGGCTACCCGAAACGGACCATGAATAATTGATACCCGCCTGCGGTGAAATAATAAAGAGTGAATCCGGCTCTCCCGCACATATTGAATCTTTCTGCACGCCAATACTGAAACCGGCAACAGGTATCGCAAATAAAACCTTGCTACTGTCCCTCTCCGAGCAAACACCTTTACTCACATCTACATAGTAAGTGCCATTCTGTTTAACAAGGATCGTTTGGGTGGTTTCACCCGTGTTCCATAAATAAGTAGTAAACCCTGTGCCCGCATCCAGTACAGTAGAATCGCCACACACATTTACATTAGATGGAAGCACTGTCTTTGTATTGTTAACTGTAATGGTAATACTGTCTTTACAAACAGTGCTGCCAATGGTACGGGTTACAATGTAAAGAGTGGTTTGCAAAGGTTTTACAGTAATAGAAGCAGCCGTATCTCCGGTAGACCACACGGTAGATTTAGAAACAGGCGGAGCAGTGGTTGAATCGGGATAGTAGGCCCATATACCATCATACCTCGCCCAAATCATCCTTTTACCAACAGGATCGTAATAGGCATAATTGTTTAAAGCTGTTTTTGGCATAGCGGGAGGAACAGTTCCTTCTCCTTTAAATTCTACAAAACCACTATCGGTACCGGGACGGAAATAAAATGTTTTATCGGTATTAACTAAGTTTTGATTTGTTGCATAATTACCTGTTGGCTGAAATCCGCCAAATAAATAAAACCGCGATTTATCGTAATAATTTACCAATGCCCCTTCATATTGAATGGATACATTATTTACCGGTAAGATATTTTTAAACTGGTACGTTGCCAGGTCAAGTTCCCACAGATCTTTTAGCCAGCAGAACATCCCACCTGCAGTGGCCCATGGACTGCCCAGTGCGCAGGTTCCTGTTAATTCATCGCCCGAATAATTTCCCTGGCCTGAGAATAAATACAGTTTACTGCCATCGCTGTTCGCACTTACTATATTACCACCCTTGGGTGGAACAGAATCTATTGCCGGATTGTTTTTCCGTTGCTGCCATCCTGTTCCGTCGTTTTCATATATCCAGCTTTTTACCTGGTTAAATCCATATCCGCCATAAAGTCCGGCCTGCTGATTTAAAGGATTCCAATAAACAGAAGAACCATTGGATTCCCTGTCAATTGCTCCCGGCCCAATAGCAGCCCAGTTGCCGCCAGCATCAGGAATGGCATATACCGAATCGCGGCCACCACGCCAGCATAGCAAACGTTTATTGGTAAAGTCGTACGTAAATTCGGTGTAATCACCCGGCCAGTTATTGGCAGTAAGGGAAGAAACAGCACCCGTTTTTAAATCAAACCGGATAATTTTTTTGTGGATGATGGAATATAGAAACTGGTTGGCTTTGTCGTAGCCAAACGGTTTAATATTAAAAAGGTTTGAATCGATAGCGCTGCCCGCGATCAACAGTTTCCAAACACCGGGCAACAAAGAATCTTTAACAGGAGAGCTTACCAGATCAAGCGTAACACTTACACCTGAGCAAATAACAGTATCATTTTGACGGATAAAACGTGTGCAGCCTGAAGACTGGCCAAATACAGGCAGGGCCTGTATGGATATAAGAATAGACAATAAAGAAACAAGATGTAAATTCTTTTTCTTCACAATGGTTTTTTAATAGGATATATGCACAGCCCGAAAGCTATTATGAAGATATACAAAACCTGAGATAAAGAAAAATCGGAATAGTGCGATTAAATCGAAAATATCACATAACAAAATAATAAGCTATCAACTGGCAGCCGATGCCCGCAAACAGGCCGGTGTAGATTTCTTTATTGGTATGATCGCTTACTAAAAAGCGGGAAGTACAAACAATACCGGCAATGAGCGTGGCCACACTCATTGAAACGCCTAATGGCATCTGGTAATACATGGCAAATAAGATGATGGCAGTCATAGCGCCGCCTACACCTATTGCATGCAGGCTTATTTTAAAATAATTATTCAGCACCAACCCAAAAACGGTTGCCATAAAAATGCCCATGTAGAAAAATTTCAGCACCGCAGGCTGGTCGGTAAAATTGCGGCTCAGGTAATACATCCACCAGTAAAAAAACATGGTGATGATATAAGGAACGATCCGTTCTTTCTGTGTACGCAAAAAAATACTATTGCTGAACTTCAGTCGCCACAAAAGAAAAACTGCAAATGCAGGAAAGAATGCCGTTAGCCAGAATATGCTAAACAGGCGCAGCTTTAACTGGTATTCTGTGATCCCCGCAAACTCATACGGGAACTGGAAGATGAGGAAAATAAATATGTAGGTTGGAATAAACAACGGGTGAAACAGGTACGAAATAAGCTTTGCCGGTATCGTAAGCAATACCGATGGCTTTGATCCTGCATTCACTGATGATGATTCCATTCGCAATATTATTCAGTAATTAATCAATTGGCGCCTTAGCGTGCAAATTATTATAACTCTTTACGCAGCCTCGCCACAGGTACATTTAACTGCTCCCTGTATTTGGCAACGGTTCTGCGTGCAATATTATATCCTTTTTCCTGCAGCATATCAGTAAGCGCTTCATCGCTCAGGGGTTTGCGCTTATCTTCTGCTTCTATCATATCACTCAGAATTTTCTTTACCTCCCTTGTACTCACTTCTTCCCCGCTATCGGTGCTGAGCGATTCGCTGAAAAAGAATTTGAGGCGATAGGTTCCAAATTCTGTTTGTACAAATTTACTGTTTGCAACACGGCTAACGGTTGATATATCCAAGCCGGTAAGTTCGGCAATATCTTTTAAGATCATGGGCCGCATCGTGGTTTCATCACCGGTAAGAAAAAATTCCTGCTGATGCCTCATAATAGCGCTCATGGTACCCACCAGGGTATCCTGCCGCTGCTTGATCATATCAATAAACCATTTTGCCGAATCGATCTTCTGCTTGATAAACAGCACAGCCTCTTTCTGCCTTTTATCTTTCTTGCTGCCCTTATCATAATCCTTCAGCATATCGCGGTACTCTTCGCTGATACGCAGGTCGGGGGCATTTTTTGCGTTAAGGGTAAGCTCCAGTTTACCGGCATTATTAAGAACAAAAAAATCAGGCACAATATAGCTTTCCGCCTTGTTCACCTCGCCAATATTACCACCGGGCTTGGGATTTAGCTTGATGATCTGGTTAATCACTTCTTTGATCTGATCATCCGTCAGGTTCAGGCTTCGCTGAATTTTTTCGTAATGCTTCTTTGTAAACTCATCAAAATACTTACTCAGTATCTGCATGGCCAGTGCCACACTTTTACCTTCATTCAGTTTGCGTTTTAACTGCAGCAGTAAACATTCCTGCAGGTCGCGGGCACAAATGCCGGCAGGATCAAATTGCTGTATTTGTTGTATCAATGCCTCTATCTCTTTTTCTTCCACCACCAGGCTCTGCCTGAAGGCAAGATCATCAGAGATGGATGATAATTCCCGGCGCAGGTATCCGTCATCATCCAAACTGCCTACAATCTGTTCTGCTATTTTATAACTCCGCTCATCCAGTTCCAGCATACCCAACTGATCCAGCAACAAATCATGAAAACTGGATTCTACCTTAATAGGGATCACTTTCTGATCATCCATCTCAGGGTAGTTATCATCTTTCATTTTATAATCAGCAATCTCTCCATCATCATCCACCACATACTCGCTGATGTCTACATTATCATATTCTTCCTCACTTCCATCCATATCTCCCTCGTCATCGCCCGGGGTATCAAATTCATCCTGTATATCATCGCCAAACTCGTCTTCATGGCCTTCTTCATCAAGTTCCAGTGCAGGGTTTTCTTCCAGTTCTTCTTTGATACGCTCCTCCAGATTGGCAGTAGGCACCTGCAACAGCTTCATTAACTGAATCTGCTGGGGCGACAGTTTTTGTAATAATTTCTGTTGTAATGATTGACTAAGAGACATAACAAGTTTGAAATCTTACGTACGAAGTACAAATAAAAAAACTTTGTACTTCCATACTTCGTAAATCCTGCTTTCGTTTAATGCTGTAAATTTACGCACAAATGAAAGCAACCCAACTGTGAAAGCAATTTGTTTGTTTGTGAATTTATTGCTAATTACGGCCCTTCCCGGGCGGGCACAACAGGTATGGCCGCATCAGCCGTTCAGTGCCAAAAAAAAAGACAGCCTGAGAAATATCCCGCTAAGAATATTGCCTGAAAATTATTACAGTAACAACCTTTCTTTTTTTTGCAGGAAGGAATGGCAGGTAGAAAAATTAACCAAAGTACCCTTCAGGATACGCTTAGGCAGTCTTGATTATGTAAATGCATTGGAAGGAAAGGGAAAAGACATCAGGCAAACACAGAAGCCGCGCCCGAAAAACTGATCAGCCTTACCTGCTTTTTGATAACTATTCCCTCAATAATTAAAGTATACCCGTTTTATCTTCTTTTGTAAATTTTTCTAAGCCTTTTGCTCTCGCAAAACCTTACGGATAGCGGCAACCAGCTTTTCCCCTTTTTCTTTGATCTGCTCTTCTGTCCACAATAAACCAATAGCAGTAGAAATACAACGGCTCATAATAGCATCACTGGCAGGGAATGCCGTTTTTTGAAGCTTCAGCAAAGCATTTTTTTGTACTTCACTCAAAGCATTCAGCGTAGTGGCATTTTTCAGGTGATCCCATTTGCTGATGTAATGCCAGTTATTTACAAACCAATAAAAATTGCCTGCTAAAATATTCTGCGCCCTCAACTCTGCAACTACCGCTTTGGTACTTTCTTCTGTTGGAAGATACCAGCTCAGGAAGCTGCAACTGTCATCGCCACCTTCGGGAACAACTCTGAAACTTACCTCAGGTATTTGTTCCAGATAAGCCCGCAATGCTTTGTTGTTGTTTTTTTGCAAAGAAAGGAAGGTACCCAGTTTTCTTATCTGCGCCAGGCCCACAGCCGCATGCAATTCGCTGATACGGAAATTGTAGCCGATGAACGGATGCAGGTCGGCACCACGGTCAACACCGGCATGGTCGTGTCCATGATCGGTATAACCGTCTGCCTTAATATAAACCTCTTTATTATTCGTTATCACCGCCCCGCCTTCTGCGCAGGTAATTGTTTTTACAAAATCAAATGAGAAAGCGCCCGCATCTCCTATCGTGCCCAACGACCTGCCTTTGTAAGAGGCGCCAATGCTTTGGCAGGCATCTTCCAGTAAAACAAGTTTATGTTCTTCACATAGCTGTTTCAATGCATCAAGGTCGGCCATGCTACCGCACATATGCACGGGCATAATACATTTTGTTTTAGGTGTAATAGCAGCGCGAACAGCTTTTGGGTTTAATGTGAGGGTTTCATCAATATCCACCAGTACCGGAACAGCTCCCACGCTCAGCACCGCTTCAAAGCTGGCAACAAAAGTAAAAGTGGGCATGATCACTTCATCACCCGCACCAATATTCAATGAAGCCAATGCAGTAGTTAATGCTGCTGTACCACTTGATACAAGTTGCGCATACTCACAACCAAATATTTCTGTAATCGCTTTTTCAAGTTCTTTGGCTTTCCATACCCCTTTGCGCGGGCCATCAAAACCATACCGCATCATAATGCCTGTTTCAAGCACATCATTTACTTCTTTTCTTTCTTCAGCGCCAAATAATTCGTAACCGGGCATAGATTTAAGTTTGGAGTTTGTGGTTTGGAGTTAAAATCAACTCCGTGGGCAAAGATATAAAAGAATCATCTGTGATTACGCCGGACTCTTCGCTCTTAACTTTTAACTTTGCCGCATGAAACCTATTCTTTTTTATTGCTACGATGCTTATTGCGGCTGGTGTTACGGTTTTAGTCCGGTTATGAAAAAGATTGCAGAAAATTATCCTGATTTACAAATAGAAGTGCTGTCAGGAGGGATGATCATTGCCGATAAACCGGTGCCCATTGCTGCTACAGCAGGATATATACAAAAAGCCTACCCAACTGTAGAGGAATATACCGGCATTAAGTTTGGCGCCGATTATCTCTGGCATATCAATAACCCGGATCTGAGCGATTGGTTCCCGCATTCAGAAAAACCGGCTATTGTCTTATGCATTTTTAAAGAATTTTATCCCGACAGGCAGGTGGCATTTGCTGCCGATCTGCAATATGCACTTCACTATGAAGGCCGCGACCTTACTGATGATGAGGCTTATCGCCATTTATTAGAGAAATACAGTATACAACCTGAGACATTTTACAGCAAGCTCAAAAGCGAAGAATACAAAGAACAGGCTTATTATGAGTTTCAATTGTGCAAACAGTTGCAGGTAACGGGTTATCCATGCCTGCTGCTACAGAATTCAGAAACAAAGTTTACTTTGCTGGCACGTGGTTATACAGATTATGATACAGTTGCTGCGCGATTGGACGCTGCATTAAAAGAAATGGAAGGGTAAATGCACGTTCAACATAGATTTTAGCCGGTTTTTAGGTCAAAAACCTGTTAGAATGACGATAAATTATAGCTTAGTAAGCCCATCGCAGATAGATTTCTTCATTTTCCCCTTACTTTGCACCTCCTAATAATAAAAAACATGGAATACAGTAAATTAATATCAATCTCCGGCTTAAACGGTTTATTTGAGCTGGTAGGCAGCAAAACAGATGGAGCCATTGTAAAATCGTTAGACGATAAAACAACCAAATTTGTAAGCAGCCGTGTACATAACTTTTCGCACCTGGAAAGTATAGAAGTTTATACTATCCGCGAAAACGTAAACCTGGTCGAGGTTTTCCAGGCTATGGGCAAAAGCAAAGAAGCATTGCCATCCGAGAAAGATGCCGCAGCAGTAAAAGCCTATTTTCAGAAAGTATATCCTGATATGGACTTTGCCCGCGTATACAGCAGCGATATGAAAAAAATGGTTAAATGGTTCGGCATCCTGAAAGCGAATGATATTGATCCTGTTTTGACCGAAGAACCCGAAGAAGATGTAGAAGAACAGGCATAAAACATCTCTGACTAAATAGAAAGCCGACGCACCGTATGCGCCGGCTTTTTTGTTGCCTCTACCACCTGTCAAACTCTGTTTTCCGGTAAGCGATAATTACTAACTTGTGCATCCTCAAGATTGTTTTATGAAAAGATTAGTATACCTGACCCTCGCAGGCTTGTTACCCGTTTTATTTACTGCCCCTTTGCATGCACAGCGTTTTTACGAAAAAACACCTGCTGCAGAAAAATGGGTAAATAAAAAATTCAGGAAACTGAGTAAAGACCAACGCATTGCCCAATTGATGATCATCCGCGCCCATAGTAATCTTGGGCCCGAACATGTAGCAGAAGTTACTGATCTCATCAAAAAATATAATGTAGGCGGCTTGTGTTTTTTTCAGGGCGGCCCGGTAAGGCAGGCAATGCTTACAAACACATACCAATCTATTGCCAAAACACCATTAATGATTTCAATTGATGGCGAATGGGGTTTGGGTATGCGACTGGATAGTGTGATCAATTACCCACGCCAACTTATGATGGGCGCCACACCGGATGCAAAACTGATCTATGAATTTGGCAAAGCCGTAGGCGAACAATGCAAACGCATTGGCGTGCAGGTAAATTTTGCGCCTGATGTTGATGTGAACAATAATCCAATGAATCCTGTGATCAACGACAGGAGTTTTGGGGAAGACAAATACAAAGTAGCACTCTATGGTGTAGAGTACATGAGGGGCATGCAGGATGTGGGCGTACTTGCTTCAGCCAAGCATTTCCCGGGACATGGCGATGTGGCTGTTGACTCGCACAAAGATCTTCCCATCATTACCAAAACCCGTGCGCAGCTTGATGATCTTGAACTTTATCCATTCCGCGCCATGATCAAAGCAGGTGTTGGCAGTATGATGATAGGGCATCTTTCCATTCCTGCTATCGATACTACTACCAATTTACCAAGTTCACTATCTTATAAAAATGTAACAGAGCTTTTGAAGAATGAACTGGGCTACCAGGGTATTTCATTTACCGATGCATTAGAGATGCAGGGAGTTGCCAAATTCTTTCCAAAGGGAGAAGCCTCCGTACAATCACTGATTGCGGGCAATGACCTGTTGTGCTTACCGGGAGATATTCCGGGAAGTATTGCCCAAATAAGAAAAGCGATAAAAGATGGAAGACTTAACTGGGACGATATTAATGCAAGGGTAAAAAAAGTGTTATTGGTAAAATATCATTTGGGCCTTGATAAGATAACACCGGTTGAAACCGAAGGATTGGTAAACGACCTGAACGAACAAACACTCCGCATTAAAACATTACTCTGTTCCAATGCACTAACCTCATTACGCAAACAGAATGAGGCTGTTTATCCAATTGCCCCGGGCAAAAAAGTAGCTTACCTCTGCATTGGAGCGCCTGCCGAAAACACCATTGCATCAAAGTTTCGTAATAACTATAATGCAGATGTTTACCTGTTTGGCAGCAAAAAAGAAATTGGCAAGCAGTTGATGGATGATAAGACCAATATTATTATAACCGATAAAAGCGACAGTGCTTCTGCATTACAGCTCATTAACACCATCAAACAAAAAAACTATGATGTGGTGGTGGTGGGGCTACACAATTTTAGCCGCAGGCCTGCCAATAATTTTGGTTTAAGTAATCCTTCACTTTACCTGCTGAATAGCATACAGCAACAGCAAACCATTACCCTGGTTTTTGGCAACCCTTATGCCATCAAAAACATAGCCGGTGCCCCTAACCTTATTGCCTGTTACGAAGACGATGAAGTTACCCAACAGGCTGCTTTTGAATTATTGCAGGGTAAACTCCAGGCAAAAGGGAAATTGCCCGTAACCGTTGCCGAAAACCTTAAGTATGGCGATGGCATAGTGTACAATAGTTATTTCCCTGTAGCTGCCCCTGAATCAATTGGTCTCAACTCAGAAGCACTGAATAAAATTGAAACAATTGCCAACGACGCTATTTCAAAAGGCGCAGCGCCGGGCTGTGTGGTACTGGTTGCAAAAGACGGCAAAATTGCCTACAACAAAGCGTTCGGCTACACCAACTTCGATAAAAAGGAACCTGTTAATATTGACATGACCTATGACCTTGCATCAGTTACCAAAGTATCAGCTACAACAGTTTCTATTATGAAATTGTATGAAGAAGGAAAGATTGATCTCAATAAAACCTTAGGCGATTATCTGCCATGGGTAAAGGGTTCAGATAAAGCACCATTAAAACTTGTAGATATTCTTTTGCACCAGGCTGGCCTAAATCCATTTATTCCTTTTTATCGTGAGGTGATAGATACGGTTACAGGCAAGCCATTACCGGAATATTTTTCCACTGTAAAAGATGCACAGCATCAATTCCGCGCTGCAGAAGATTTGTATGTGCGTAACGACTGGCAGGATACTTTATATAACCGTATTCTTCAAAGCAAACTTACTGCACCGGATCATTATATATACAGTGATAATGATTTTATTTTTCTCGGAAAGATTGTAGAAGCCGTTAGCGGAAAACCGCTGAACGAATACGCAAGAAAAACTTTTTACATCCCGCTGCAAATGACCACCACTACATTCAGGCCACGTGAACTGATGCCGCTTGATGTGATCGTACCTACCGAAGAAGAAAAACATTTTCGCCAGCAACTCATCCGCGGCGATGTGCATGATGAGGGCGCCGCTATGTTTGGCGGCGTGGCAGGCCATGCCGGTTTATTCAGCAACGCTTATGATCTGGCCCAGCTATACCAGATGCTCCTGAATGGTGGCGAATTAAATGGTGTCCGTCTTCTAAAAAAAGAGACCATCGATAAATTCACAGCTTACAACAGCAATATTAGCCGCAGGGGCCTTGGATTTGATAAACCTGAAAAAGACAATGACACCCGGAAAGAGGCATATCCATCTAAAAGCGTATCACCGGAAACTTTTGGCCATACCGGTTTTACCGGAACCTGTGTTTGGGTAGACCCTAAATACAACCTGGTATATATTTTTCTGTCAAACAGGGTTACACCCACCCGTAATAACAATAAATTAAGCCAGTTAAACGTACGTCCTAATATCCAGGAAGCCATTTACCAGGCCATTATGCGGTAACAGCCCATTAACACCACAATATTAAAAGCAAAGTCTACCTTTATACTTTATAAAAATCAAAGCAATTTTATGAAACAGCTATTACATTCTTCTTTGTTGATATTGTTAGTTGCAGTTTCATTATCCTCCTGCAAAAGCAAAATTCCAAAAGAAGCCAAATACATTCCGAAAGAAGCAGGTTTTGTGTTATCGCTTGACCTGAAGCTGATGGAAGACAAACTACAAAAAGGCGGCATCAGTATTGATACGTTAATGAAGCGTGTTTTTAAAAATGATTCGATCGATACCAAAGACAAAGCAAAGTTCTATGAACTGAAAGATAATGCCGGTATTGACTGGGACAGTAAGATTTTTGTTTTCGCTCTTCAGAAAACAAATACTGACAACAGCATCTCAAATACTTTCAGCCTGATGGGGAGTTTAAAAGATCCGGCTAAACTGGAGACCTATTTAAAATCGCAGGAAGACCTGAAAGGCAAAGAGATCAAAAAAGAAAAAGACTACAGCTACCTTGTTACGGGGCCAGGTTCAATGCTTGCATGGAACGATCAGCAAGTCATCGCAACCATGTATACCCATCCTCTAAAAGCGGTTTTCGATACAACTACCATGACCTTCAAAAGGCCTGCTCCTGCCAATACAGAAGCAGAAATGAAAACAGAGGTTACTCATTACTTTACTCAAAAAGTAAATGAATCGCTGGCTGATGTTAAGATCTTCACCAACATGTTCAAAGAAAAAGCAGATGGATATGTATTTACCAGCACAAACAGTTCATTAGCAGGTTTAAGTATGATGCCATTCCAAATACCCAAACTGGAAGAATTGCTGAAAGACAATTACATGGCCGCCACACTTAGCTTTGATGATGGGAAAGTTGTAGCCAAATCAACCAGCTACACCAACGAGTTACTGGCAAGTATATTAAAACAATATCCCGGCCCAACTGTGAACCTGTCGCTGATTGAGAATTATCCTTCACAGAATATCAATGCCATTATGCTGGCAGCATTTAATCCGGAAATAATTGGTGGCCTGTTAAAACAGTTGGAAGTAGAAGGCCTGGCAAACAACTTTCTGGAAAAAAGCGGTTTTAGCAGTCAGGACCTTTACAAATCATTAAAGGGAGATATCGCTTTAGTAATATCAGATTTTGATCTTAGTTCAAGAGACCCTGAATTTAAGACCGATGAAAAAAACATGATGAAGAAAAAGCCTTCAGTAAAAATGATACTCACTGCACCGGTTGGAGACAAAGCTGCTTTTACAAAGATCATGGACAAAGCGGCGGAGAAAGGATTTTTACAAAAAAACGGCAAAACTTATAAAGCGGGCAGCCTCTTATCTTTTATGGGATTATATATTGTAGCTGATGAGCAGAACCTGGTGGTAGCAAGCGATTCGGTTACCTACACACAATACATGGCCAAAACAAGCAAATCTGTTATCAACAAAGAAGCGCTTGACCGTTTCAAAGGAAAAGCATCTGTTTTTTATGTAGATATTGCAGGCACATTGAATGGTGTAGGCAAAGACTCAACCGGCAGTTTTTATCACTCTATCAAAAATGCGAAAGCAACTTTTAAAGATGTGATAGCAACATCTGATAATTTTGACGGTAAAAATATTAAGGCCCGGTTCGAATTAAGAATGCAGAATGAGAAGCAGAATAGTCTCGTTACACTAACAAGCTTGCTTTCTGATATTGCAGTAGACATGCGTGTACAGGCAAAGAAAGAAAGAGAAATGGAAGATAAAATGTTCCCCGCAGGCGTGCCTGCTATTATCCGGACCAATTAGAATTAATAACTCAGATTTTAAGAAAGTCCTGTTTCCCCGATGCGGAGCAGGACTTTCTCATTCAGAATCATTGTATTTTCGGAAATATTAGCAGATATATGACGATCGAATTTGATCATATAGTTCCCACACCGCTCAAAGACAGGTTCTTACAAAGGACTTCTGAAATCTGGAATAACTCCGTTCTTCTAAAGCAGGGCGAATTCATAAAAATCAAAGCCCCCAGCGGAACCGGCAAAACAACGCTGGTACATATTCTTTATAAACTCAGGCATGATTATGAAGGGGATGTTCGCATCAACAATATTGAATTAAGCGGATTGAAAGAAGATGCATTGGCAGAAATGCGGCAGCAGCAATTTAGTATCATCTTCCAGGATCTCCGGCTATTCCCAAATCTTACAGCACGGGAAAATATCGAGCTCAAAAGAGTATTGCAGGTTCCTTATTACGATGCAGGTGTTATTGACACTATGGCGCAGGCGCTTGGCGTGAGTCATATATTAGAACAAAAAGCAAGTCTTTGCAGCTATGGAGAACAACAGCGCATCGCTATTATCCGTGCACTGGTACAGCCTTTTACATGGTTGATCATGGATGAACCATTCAGTCATTTAGATGCAGATAACACTTATAAAGCTGCCAGACTTATAGAAGCCGAATGCAGAAAAAGAAATGCAGGGATGATTATAACAGATCTTGATGACGATGATCATTTTAAGTATACAAGACAATTAACATTATAAACAGGATAACTTACCCAAATGGATGGATTGCATCTGTTATTGAAAAAGCTTATCCGGACTGGTGCCGGCCGCAGCCGTTTTGCATTGGCGATAGTAGGTTTATCGGTAGCTATGTTATTGATTTTGGCCTCTGTTCAGATACAGTCTAACTATAACGATTTATTACACAGTAAAACGAACCAGGATAGCATCGCTAATTTTCTAGTCTTAAATAAAATATTAAGCGATAAAAATATTGGTGCAACTGCTTTATCAGACAATGAAATAACTGATCTGAAAAAACAACCATTTGTAGAATCGATAGGGTTATTAAGTCCAAGCCGCTTTAAAGCATCTATTCAAAGCAACAGTGAGCGTTTCCCTTTTTATACAGACATCGCATTTGAAAGTGTACCCGGCGATTTTATTGATGTTGCAGGCAAGGACTGGAAATGGGATCCCAACGCGCAACTCGTTCCGATCATTGTGCCGAATATGTTTCTTGATTTTTACAATTTCCAGTTTTCATTTTCTCAAAACCTGCCGCAGCTGACACAGCAGGTTGTAAAAATGATTATTTTCAAAATCAATGTATATGGCCCCAATGGGGTAATAAGTTTTAATGCGCATGTTGTAGGGCTCAGCGATAGGATATCTTCACTGTTAGTACCCGAAGAATTTATGAGTTGGGGCAATAGTCATTTTGGGAAAAACCAGGATACAAAACCATCCCGTGTAATCATCAGAACCAAAGATCCCGGCAATCCTGAATTGGTTCAATACCTGAAGGAGAAAGGTTTGGGCACTGATGCAGATAAAACACGATTCAGCAGGTACAGGCAGGTAGTAGATATGGTGGTAACTATCTCCGGCATAACAGGGATTATCATGCTGGTATTTGCTTTATTAATTTTCTCCCTGTTCATTCAGTTAACCATAGCTTCCTGCAAAGAAGAGATTGTTTTGTTGATTACGCTGGGTGCTTCTCCCAAGCAACTCCGTAAATTTTTGATGCAGCAATTCTTCCCGGTCAATGTTTTAATTATTGTTGTATCAATCATTATTATATCGGTTTTGCAACTGGCCACACATCAAATCCTTTTGCGTCAGCACATTTTTGTTAGCTCATACCCATCATTTAATATTTTTATTACTTCACTGGCTGTTTTGATTTTGATCTGGTGGGTGAACCGAAAGTATATAAGTCAATACATTTCTTTGTCTGCAAAAAAATAATTCATTGTAATTACAGAACAGATTTTATAGCCAATAGGCATCAACCAGGTACCCGGGTTAAATACACCGGATATTGCAAAACCAGTGAAAGTTTCTTCAAAAACGGTGAAAACACCGTTTGGCCTACGTAAAAACACCGTTTTTTTATTAATCAAAAATATCTAAACAGATGATTATCAACTATTTACTTATTTCCAGATTTACTGACAAAAAATTAGTTTTTCTAAAAAAAAGGGAATTGTTAACTTGCAATTCTTATATAGTCGCTTGAAATTCAATAGCGAACTGCTTAATGTTAAAAAAAATGTTATGAAAAAAATTTTCTCAACCAGTAGCATCATACTGTCGGCTATAATGGCAATGGTTTTCCTTGCCGCTTGCCAAAAAGATCAAGGTGCAGTTTCCAAGGAAACTCCTGCTGCTTCTTCAGAAAATACAATTGTTGGCGTAGCTGGTAGCCAAGGCGAAGGGGTAACCCCTTCGTATGCCGGAGCTTTAGCTTACAACTATTCTAGAAAATATAACGAAGACAATCAGGCTCAATATGTAGTCTTCGATGCAGCTACACTCAGTAAATTCATTGCTACCCTTCAAAGTAAATACGGGTCAACCAAAATTTATGTAAATTTTGGTGTGTATGGTAAAGGTGCCCCAGCTGTAAATAGCAAAGACAATGGACGTTTAACTGTATTTTTTACAGGCGATAAAATTCCTGCTCCTACAACAGGTCGTAGAAATGATGGCATTATTTCCGACGTAGTTGATGAGTTTCTGAATCATGGTAATATTTATCCATAGAGAATGTAATGGGCATCCAACAATATTTCCAAGTAATTAGTCTTATAGCTTCGATATTTTTCTATCTTCAAACTCAAAAAAGGAATAAAATGCTTTTGTATTTTATTCCTTTTTTATTTCTTACAGTTATAGTAGAATTTATTGGTGGTTTGTATTTATCAAAAGGATTGCGAAACTACTGGATGTACAACGTTTTTACAACTATTGAATTTGTTTTTTACTCTCTCCTTTTTTATACGAATTTTAAAAAGATCCTGTTCAAGAAGCTTATTATTATCTTTATCCCTTTCTTTATCGCATTTATAATCTTAAACATGTTGTTTGTTCAGGGTATAAATAAGACTTTTAATACTTATACCTTTTTATTAGGTTCATTTTTTATAGTTATTTTTTGTTGCTGTTTTTTTTATGAATCAGTTTTACCAGATAAAATAGATCAACAACTTTCAAAGCAGCCTTTTTTTTGGATTTGTAGTGGTTTATTAATATTTTATCTTGGTTCTGTTATAATAAATGCTCTATTCGAATACCTTCGAAATAACGATCTTCAAGCTGAAGGAATTCGAATCTATGGTATCATAAACAATAGCTTAAATGTAATTTTATACAGCTCATTTAGTATCGCCTTTTATTTATGCCGAGACCACAAGAAGACATACTCATCTCAATCGTAGTTGCTTCTGTTTTTTTTATCCTGATTGGTAGTTTTTTATTATTGATTGTGTTTGTTTTTTTGCGCCGTCAGCGGAAAAACAGGGAGGAAAAGGAGGAGATGAAAAACCGCTTTGAACGAACGTTGCTGAAAACACAACTTGAAATTCAGGAACAGGCATTTTCTTATATCAGTCAGGAAATTCATGACAATATCGGGCAGATATTGAGCCTTGTACGCCTTAATCTTAATACTTTTGATACAGTTGTTTCAGAAGAAAAGCTGAACCAGACAGATGAACTCCTGGGTAAGGCGATTAAAGACCTTCGGGACCTGAGCCACAATCTCCAAAAAAACCGTATCTATGATATCGGAATTGTAGAGTCAATCCGCCAGTTGCTGATTTCCATTGAGAAAACCGGGCAGTATCAAACATCCTTCCTGGCATCCGATAATTTTCACATATTGGATCCTAGTACCGATATCATTCTTTACCGGATGATTCAGGAAATCATTAATAATATCATCAAACATGCTTCTGCAAGTACGATTGATGTAGAGATTAAAAATGAACAGGATACAACCATCATCCGTATCAGCGATAATGGCATTGGATTTGACACCAGCCTGCTGCAGCAGGAAAGATCCGGCATTGGGCTACAGAACATTATCAACCGCGCTAAAACAATTGATGCAAGTGTGGATGTAAAAAGTGAGCCGGGTAACGGAACTACCATAACTTTGAATATCAACCCAAAATCATCCCTGATATGACCTCTGTTGCTTTAGTTGACGACCATGAATTACTCCGGACCGGACTTGCCTCCATTATTAACTCATTCGAAGGATTCAAGGTTGTTATGGAAGCCAATAATGGCAAACAGTTTATTGAAAAAGTGAAAGGGAAAACGCCACCGGATATTGTGTTGCTGGATATTACCATGCCTGTTATGGATGGTTATGAAACTTCCATCTGGATCAAAGCTAATTTACCCCAGACCAAAGTTCTTGTTCTAAGTATGCTTGAAAACGATACTGCCATCATACGTATGCTGAAAAATGGAGCAAGAGGATATATTCTTAAAGACAGTAAACCAAAAGTATTTAAAGACGCTTTAGACAATATCCGCGACAGTGGCTATTTTATTAACGACCTGGTTAGCAATAAACTCATGCATTACATTAACCATGAAGAGGTTTTTGAAGGTGATGCGCTGGTACTTAATAACCTAAGCGAGAATGAAACAACTTTTCTGAAATGGATCTGCACAGAAAAAACCTATAAGGAAATTGCAGATGAAATGTGCCTTAGTCCCAGAACCATCGACACCTACCGCGATAACCTGTTCAAAAAACTGGATGTTAAAACAAGGGTTGGACTTGCCATTTTTGCCATCAAAAACAGTATTGTGAATATATAATCATCCGTCACTGAATTAGTTCGTACCCCAATGATACGCTTCTTACCGCCTATCAACACATGTTTGAAGCAATCAATGATCAGCATACCTATCATATCAAAAAAACTGCTGTACAGAACTATATTCATTCTCATCAACTACTGCCTTTGCTCAGGTTATGCACTCATGGCCCAAAACCCCATTCCACCAATAGGTCAATGGCGGGAGCATTTAAATTACCAGCATACTATACAGGTTATAAATGGCAACCAGATCTATAGCGCCACAACAACCAATCTTTTTGCTGTAGATAACAAAAGCAATATTGAAAGATACAGTAAGGTTACAGGGCTGAATGATATCGGTGTTTCCTGCATAGGGTGGGATGCCGCTACGCAACAATTAATAATAGCGTATAACAACAGCAACCTGGATGTTTTAAAGAATAACGCTGTTAAAAACATTGGTGATATCAAAAGAAGTACAATCGCCGGTAATAAAACCATTTATTCTGTTTATTGTAAAGATGGATTGGCGTACCTGTGCAGCGGGCTGGGTATTATTGTAGTTAATCTTGCCAAACATGAAATTAAAGACACCTGGTTTATTGGAAACAACGGAGGCCAGGTAAAAATTAATGGATTTACAAGTGATGGGAATAATTTCTATGCTGCAACAGAGGAAGGAGTAAAGAGCACCCCCTCCAATTCACCGGATATCTCTAACTATGCCAATTGGAAAACTATTAGCGGATCGAATGGACTAAGTGCCGGCGTTGTAAAAAATATTATATACACCAACAATAAGATCATTGCAGAAAAGAATGATTCGCTTTTTGTTTTAACCGGGAACACATGGAATCTTTTATATTCTGATACCTCCTGGCCAATTGCAAATACTACTGCTTCAGACAATAAGCTGCTAATCTGCCAAAGAACAAATACTGGTAATGCCCGGGTAATAGTACTCAATACAAATGGTACTGTAGAAAAGGTATCTGCGCAAAGTGGTGTAATATCTTCTCCCAGATCGGCCGTTTTAGATAATGGTACTTTATGGATTGCTGACGAGTTTGGAGGTTTGTCAAAATTTACCTCTGATGTTGAACGGTTCATTCCTAATGGTCCACCAGGATCGGCTGATGGGGAAATGGTGATACAAAAAAATATATTTCATGTTGCCGCAGGCAGTGTAAACAGTGCCTGGAATTATCAATACAACAGAAACGGAATCTTTAGTTTTCAGCAGGATGCCTGGAATTATAAAGGCTATTATAACACCCCCGCTCTTGATTCGGTGTTGGATTTTATTTCACTTGCCATTGATCCAACTGATGCAACTGTTTGGGCTGGCAGTTATGGTGGCGGTTTAGTAAATTTTATAGATGGGTCACAACCTAAGGTCTACAAAAAAAACAACAGTACATTACAGGCAGCTATAGGAGACCCGGGTAGTTACCGTGTTAGTGGTCTTGCATTTGATCAAAATACTAATTTATGGATAAGTAATTACGGTGCCCCTCAAAACCTGCATGTGAGAAAAGTAGATGGCACATGGAAAGCCTTCAGTATTCCATTCACGCACCTGGAAAATGCGGTAAGTCAGATTTTGATTGATGATGCCAATCAGTTATGGATTGTTAGCCCGAAAGGTAACGGTGTATTCTGTTTTAATTATGGCACCAGCGTTGATAATACCTCAGATGATCAATGGAAATTTTACAGGCAGGGTAGTGGTAATGGTAACCTTCCAAGCAATACTGTTCTCTGTTTACTGAAGGATAAAAATGGATTTATCTGGGTTGGAACAGACCGTGGTATCGGAATTATACAGTGTGCATCAGATGCATTCAGCGCACAGGGTTGCGATGCAGTTTTACCTATCGTTCAACAGGACCGGTTTGCAGGCCTATTATTCAGAGATGAGACTGTGCAGTGCATGGCTATAGATGGCGCCAACCGAAAATGGATCGGCACCAAAAATGGGTTGTGGTTGATCTCACCAGATGGTGATAAAATAATTTATCGTTTTACAGAAGAAAACAGTCCATTACTCAGCAACGATGTAAAACGTGTTGCTGTTGATCCGGTAACAGGCGAGGTATTCATTGCTACTTTCAACGGGATCTGCAGTTTCAGAAGCACCGCTACCGAAGGTGGCGAAACGAATAGTAATGTTTTAGTTTTCCCCAATCCGGTTCCGCCCGGATATAATGGCACCATTGCCATCAGAGGTCTTGTTGAGAATGCACTGATTAAGATTGCCGAAATGAATGGCAGACTGGTATTTCAAACAAGAGCACTGGGCGGACAAGCCATTTGGGATGGCCGCAATTACAAAGGCGATAAAATAGCCAGTGGTATTTATCTCGTTATCATCAGGGATGATACTGCCAATGAAAAAATAGCTACCAAAATAGTGATTACATCAGGCAGATGATGAACCATTAATCATCATCCTTATCTGCTTTTTTAGTTGGCTTGAAAAATGCAGCACGCTTCGGACCGGGAAACGGTACATTATCTCCTTTTAAACCATGCCACAATACAATATTAAATTCCAGATCAGGTACCGCATCTTCTTTTGCAAGGTTGAACTTTTCTGACCGGCGCTGCCATTCGTTCATTGCAGTATTCCTGTCTCGCAGGTCAATATTAGCAGCACGTGCAGTAAAAGGAATAAGATTCGTTGTATTGGTGAAGCTGCGCCACATGGGTTGTGCAGCCGCATCATACTGGCTCATTGGCGGTATTCCAAGGATCAGTTCAATAGTACGTAACATTGAAGAAGTAGAGTACATGGTATGATCTACAAAACCACGTTTTACAAAACCACCTGCAAGGTATGCAGGGCTTCTGTGTGCATCCACATGATCGGCGCCATTTTGTGCATCATCTTCCAGGATAAATATGGCTGTTTCTTTCCAGATAGGACTTTTACTTAAATACTCAACAAAGAGCCCAACTGCCAGATCGTTATCAGCAACATGGGCATAAGGTGTAGGCCTTCCTTTACGCAACCCTTCTGTATGATCGTTTACAAAACGAACACTATTAAACCTCGGTACTGCATTAGCAGCTAATAAAGAATCAAATTCACGCTTCCATTGATAGAAACGGGTTGTATCTTGAACCTTATTATCATAACCTGTGAAATAAGGACAGAGATGATCTTTTAAAACAGGAATATTGGGTTTATAATTATCAGCAAACTCACCATAGGTTCTGTAACTCACTCCCGCTTTTTTACAATGATCCCAGATAAAACCACCTTTGTTATTGGCTACTGCCCTGTTACCCTCTGCATCATATCCACCGCCTCTGCCGCCATAACTGTTTACCCAGTTCTTTTCCAGAAAATCTGTGGCATAGGCCCCGGTACTCCAGTTATGCCCATCAGCACTTACTTCCCCATCAACATAAAAATTATCAAGCAATACAAATTCTTTTGCCAGGGCATGCTGATTGGGTGTAACCTTTTCTCCAAACAATACCAGTCTTGGGTCACCATTTCCTTCTTTTATATCACCCAAAATCTGGTCGTATGTTCTGTTTTCTTTGATCACATAGAAAACATATTTGATAGGGCCTTGCTCTCCTACTTTTCTTGGTATAGGATTGCCAGCTTCTCCTAATGCCAATTGCTCTTTCAGTTTGTTATAAGGTGTATTTCTGTAAACAACCTGAGAGTACACACTGAGTTGCTGTTCTGTGGGCTCATCAATCACACTCATGGTGCCTTTGAAGAGACCGGCGATATATTGCACTTCTTTGGGACGGTTAGGATCGCCCTGCTGATAGATCACTTCCTGTTTATTACCGAATGGATTGGGGCCGTAAGGATTGGCCATTGAAGTGAACCCTTTACCATTTGAGACAAATATTTTTTTGCCAATTACTTTTACATTTGTCGGATACCAACCTACCGGAATAAATCCCTTGCTTTTACTTTTAGCTGGTGTGGATACATCAAAAACAGTGAGGCAGTTATTATCGGCGTTAGCGATGTATAATGTTTTCTCATCCTTACTCAAAGCCAAACCATTTGTTGTAGAACCATTAGGCGCATCGGGATAAAGCGCCGCATTCAATGTTTCAATCAGTTTTCTTCCGGGCACATTGATAACAGATACGGAGTTATCGTTTGAATTAGCCACATACAGGTACTTGCCGTTTTTAGATAAGCACAATTCGTTAGGGTTATCACCCACCGTGATCTCTGAAATGATATTCTTTTTCTCTGTATCAAAAACATACACTTTATCACATCCCCAGCAACTGATGTATAGTTCTTTCTGATCAGGGGATAAAATACATGCGTAGGCTTCTCCACCCAATGAAAATTGCTGGCTTATTTTTTTTGTTTGCAGATCAACCAGGTAAAGAGATTTGTCATCTTTGGTTACAACATACAGTAGCTGCTTTGCATCATCTATCGCAATACCTGCAGGAGCGATCTTGTTGGGCCACCTCTTTCCTAAGATAATGCTGTCTGTCAATTGCAGTTTTTTGTCTTCTACTGCATATTCCAATATCCAGTTATCATGACCACCGGAAACATATAGTTTTTTTTCGTTGCTGCTAAACTGTAACCCATACCAGCTTTTGGGCACTATCACATTATCCAGTACTTTTTCTGTTTCCGGATCGATCAGTTGAATAGTCTGTACGCTTTGGCCATTGTTTGTTACGGCCATTAATTTTTTTGATTTGCTTACCGCAATATTCAAAGGAAGATCTCCAAGCGGGAAGCTACGGCCTACGGGCGTTAAACTCCATCCATTGGGAAGTGTAACTTTCTTTGACTCCACTTCCTGTATCGTTTGAGAGAAACAAATAGCAGAAAATGCAAGACTTAACGTAACGAAAACCGCCTTTTTCATATAAAAATGTTTATCGATAAGTAAAGATACAATCCACGTAACGGAATATCCGGAGGCAACAATAAAATAACAAGACTATTTCATTGACAAAAAGACAACTAACCTTATTGCCTATTTAGTAAAATCATAACTCCTCATTGGCTTAAACTTATAACCACCGCGATCGCCGGGCACTACCTGGTATTGGATCTGCCGCATCAAGGTACCTGTAGTTGCCGGAACCGGAGCTCCGTCTACAGGATACACGGGAAAACGGCGAATAAGATATCCTTCCATCAGAAAGAACACATCATTGCCTTTATAACCAATCCGAAGCTTGGGGTCGTCGAAAATATCGGGGAAAAGAATTGGCGCCACTGTTTCATTTTTTTCTGAGCTGATGGCAATTACATTTCCTTTTGGTATTGAATCGTTATTATAAACATAGAATACCAGATCAGGATAGCCATCGCGGTTAATATCATCTACCTCCGCCTTGGCAATCCTTCCTTTTATATCAAAAGAAAAATCTCTTACATCTTTATCAAACCCAATTGGATTTACTGTTGTAGAATTTTTCTCAGGGCTTTTGTTATTACATACCAATCTATATCCTACTCTTCCAACTTTCATAGTGGTATCTATCCGCCTTGCTGTGGCCTGGGCATTTACAATGATGGTTCCGCACAAAAAACATAATGTTAGCAATAAAAGAGGCTTGGTATGCATATTCATTTTGAATTGATAAAAGGGGTGTCAAGATAAGCAAAATTCCGGCTCACATATTTCTTCTATACTGCCCACCAACCTCATATAAGGCCTTAGTGATCTGTCCAAGCGAGCAATATTTAACAGATTCCATCAGTTCTGCAAACAGGTTTTCGTTGTTTATGGCGGCCTGCTTCAATCTTTTCAGGGCTTCCTCATTTTTCGAGGCATTTCTTTTTTGAAAAGCTTCCAGGTTCTGTATCTGCTGGTCTTTCTCTTCTGTGGTACTTCTGATCACTTCACCCGGCAGAATGGTTGGACTTCCTTTTTTATTGAGAAAGGTATTCACACCTATCAAAGGCAATTCACCCGTATGTTTCAGTGTTTCGTACTGAAGGCTTTCTTCCTGTATTTTGTTGCGCTGGTACATACGTTCCATGGCACCCAGTACGCCGCCGCGGTCGGTAATGCGGTCAAACTCTGCCAGAACTGCCTCTTCTACCAAATCGGTCAACGTTTCTATGGCAAAACTGCCCTGTATAAAATTCTCTGTAACAGCAGTTCCCAGTTCACGGTTAATAATAAGTTGTATGGCCATGGCTCTTCTCACACTTTCTTCAGTAGGTGTTGTAATGGCTTCATCGTAGGCATTGGTGTGGAGACTGTTACAGTTATCATAGATTGCGTACAGTGCCTGCAGCGTAGTGCGTATATCATTAAAATCAATTTCCTGCGCATGCAAACTGCGGCCACTGGTTTGAATATGATATTTCAGTTTTTGAGAACGCTCATTGCCTTTGTATTTCTGTTTCATGGCTTTTGCCCAGATGCGGCGTGCCACACGGCCTATCACACTGTATTCCGGATCCATTCCGTTGCTGAAAAAGAAAGAAAGATTGGGCGCAAAATCATCGATATGCATTCCACGACTGAGGTAATATTCTACATAAGTAAACCCGTTTGATAAAGTAAACGCCAACTGTGTAATCGGGTTTGCCCCTGCTTCTGCAATATGGTAACCACTGATACTTACACTGTAAAAATTGCGCACTTTCTGATCAATAAAATAAGACTGTACATCACCCATCAGTTTCAATGCAAACTCGGTTGAAAAAATGCAGGTGTTCTGCGCCTGGTCTTCTTTCAGAATATCAGCCTGCACCGTTCCCCGCACCTGCGATAAGGCTTCTGCTTTGATCTTATCGTAAACATCTTTGGGCAATACTTCATCCCCTGTAATACCAAGCAATCTTAATCCCAATCCACTGTTCCCTTCAGGCAAACGCTCGGGCGATGCGGGATTATAATACAGTGGTTTGGGCAGATGGGTAAATTTCTTTTGTATGTACGCATCTACTTCGGGCCATTTGCCATTTGCATCGATCCATTTCTCGCATAACTGATCAATGGCAGCATTCATAAAAAATGCAAGCAGCATGGGTGCGGGGCCGTTGATGGTCATACTAACCGAAGTCTTGGGATCGCAGAGATCAAAGCCGCTATATAATTTTTTGGCATCATCCAACGTAGCTATACTAACACCACTGTTGCCAATTTTTCCGTAGATATCAGGGCGTGGTGCAGGATCTTCCCCATATAAAGTAACACTGTCAAATGCAGTAGACAGGCGGATAGCAGGCTGCCCCAGTGAAACATAGTGGAATCGTTTATTGGTTCTTTCAGGACCGCCTTCACCGGCAAACATCCTGGTTGGGTCTTCCCCCTGTCTTTTTAATTCAAACACACCGGATGTATAAGGAAATTCTCCCGGAACATTTTCCTGTAATTGCCAACGGAGTATATCGCCCCAATCTTTGTATCGTGGCAACACCAGTTTCGGGATACGTGTTCCACTCAGTGATTTAACGGTTAAAGGTTGTTTAATAGTTTTACCACGCACTTCATATTCAAAAAAATCGGCGTTGTATTTTTTAACTAGGGCCGGCCATTGATCGATCAGTTTTTTGCATTCAGGATGAAGTTGCCTTTCAAAATGTTCTTTCATTTCTACAAGAGACAATTCACCTTTCTTTTCACTTTTATGTAAAGATGCAGTGGCATGCAATGTTTCGATAACACCATTGATCTGGTAAAGTTTTGATGCAACAGCACTCTGCCCGTTTGCCCATGCATCATAACTGCGATTGTTTTCGGCTATTTCCGACAGATAGCGTACACGCTTGGGAGGAATGATCTGCGATTTTGTAGTAGTTGACTCAGCCAGATGCTTACTGCCGTGTAAAGATTCCTTTTTTGAAAAAACAACATTGCATTTTTTTTCAATTGTTTCAATAATCTGTTCAAACAATTCATTAACGCCTGAATCATTGAACTGGGCGGCTATTGTTCCTATAATCGGCAAGTCTTCATCTTTTGCATTCCACAGGTTGTGGTTGCGTTTGTATTGTTTACGCACATCATGCAAAGCATCCAAAGCGCCTGCTTTATCAAACTTATTAATACATACCAGGTCTGCATAATCCAGCATATTGATCTTCTCTAACTGGGATGCAGCGCCATATTCAGGAGTCATTACATATAAACTCACATCGCAATAATCCAGGATGGATGCGTCGCTTTGTCCTACGCCTGCCGATTCAAGAATAATAAAATCAAAGCCGGCCGACTTGCATATATCAATCGCTTCCTGCACGTGAGCACTCAGGGCAGTATTATCATCACGGGTTGCTAGGCTGCGCATGTAAGCGCGGCCGTGGGAGATGGCGTTCATCCGGATCCTGTCGCCAAGCAAAGCTCCACCGGTTTTCTTTTTAGATGGATCAACCGATATAACTGCAATGGTTTTATCAGTAAAATCATGCAGGTATCTCCGCACAATTTCGTCGGTAACAGAACTTTTACCCGCACCGCCGGTACCGGTTATTCCCAATACCGGTATTTTATTTTCTGCAACTTGTTGCTGATGTTCTGTGTTTGGCAGTCCGTTTTCTGCATTGGTGATCAGCCTTGCAACTGTTCTAACATCTTTCACTTCTCCAAGCGTCATCGCTTTTTTATAACTACCGTTGCCATTGAGCGAAAAATCACATTGCCTGATCACATCTTCAATCATGCCTTCGAGGCCCATTTTTCTGCCATCATCCGGACTATAAATTTTGGTAATACCGTATAACTGAAGCTCACGGATCTCTTCGGGTAAAATGGTTCCGCCACCACCACCAAATATTTTGATGTGGCCACAACCATTCTGGTCAAGCAGGTCTTTCATGTATTTAAAAAACTCCACATGCCCGCCCTGGTAGCTGGTAATGGCAATACCCTGTGCATCTTCCTCAATGGCACATTCTACAATTTCTGCCACGCTCCTGTTATGGCCCAGGTGTATGATCTCCGCGCCCTGTGCCTGTAATATCCGCCGCATAATGTTGATGGCGGCATCGTGGCCATCAAATAAACTGGCTGCTGTAACAATTCTGATTTTATTTTTGGGAGTATATGCCATGTTTTTATGTTAATCGCAAGGGCAAATTTACAGTATTGGGATCAAAAGTTAACAAATGTTAGCTTTTGATTAACCGGGCTGAGTATCTTCAATAGTTCTTATTTTCAACCCTGTAATAAACACTATGTCATTTACTATACATATCGACGAAGAGAAAGGTTTTCCCATTATCCTTTTAACAGATAAAAACCTGGGTACAGAAGCCGAGATCTATGCTTTTGGCGGTTTACTGAATGCTTTCAGGGTTCCGGTTGCAGATAAGCTATTCAATATTGTGGATGGATACGCCGGAAGGGAAGATATCAGGACCAATATTACCAATGGTTTTAAAAGTGCAAAGCTTAGTCCATTTGTTTGCCGCATGTACAAAGGCCGTTATCATTTAAACAACCGGGAATACCAGGTTCACAAATTTTTTCTGAACGAACATGCCATTCATGGTTTGATATATGATGCGCTGTACACCATCGTTAAAACAGAAGCTGATGATACAAAAGCAAGTGTTACACTCAGGTACGAATACAAAGGGGATGATGAAGGCTATCCATTTCCTTACAGCATCAACCTTAACTGGAAATTAGAAGCGGGAAATAAATTAACTGTTGCCACAACCATATCACACCATAACGCAGGCCCCATCCCTATAGCAGATGGGTGGCACCCGTATTTTACCCTTGGCGGCAAAGTAGACGAGTGGAACATCCAGTTTAACAGCAATACACAATTGGAATATGATGCAGACTTATTGCCGTCCGGGAAAAAAATAAAAGATACACGGTTTGTGCATGGCAGCTCTTTGCAAAATATTCAACTGGATAATTCTTTTGAGTTTGAAGAAGTCAATACACAGGCAAGGTGCGTGTTAAGCAATGATACCATGCAGTTAACAATAGAACCAGACAGTAGTTATCCTTTATTGCAATTATACATACCCGACAACCGCAAAAGCATAGCCATTGAAAACCTGAGTGGCGCACCTGATAATTTCAATAATAAAATGGGGTTGGTTTTGCTGCCTCCCAATGAGCAGAAAACATTTACTACGAGTTACCGTTTTGCTTCAGCTAAGTAATAGGGTAATTGTGAATGGTGAAGGGGCAATGGTGAATAGAGAACACAGAATATAGCACAAGGAAGAATACGCTTCACTTCAACATGCTAAATTCCGTGTTCAACATTCAATATTCTTTACAGATCTACCACTGCAATCACGCTGATCTCTACATTTACGCCACGGGGAAGACCTTTAACAGCTACTGTTTCGCGTGCCGGATAATCGCCGGTAAAATAAGAGCCATATATCTCATTCACCTGGGCAAAAAGGCTCATATCACTCAAAAAGATGGTGGTTTTTACAATATGCCCGAAAGTGATCTTTGCTTCATCCAATACTGCCTGCAGGTTCTTCATCACCTGGTGGGTTTCTGCCTGTATAGAACTTGTTTCAAGCTCGCCAGTTGCAGGAACAATTGCTACCTGTCCGCTAATAAATATCAGTCCGTTTGCCTTGATTGCCTGGTTATAAGGACCAATTGGCGCAGGCGCCTTATCTGTTTTAATAATCAGTTTTGCCATAAAAATTGTATTAATCGGCAGCAATTTGCTGCATTTCTATCAACCTGCCAACCTAAATTTGCGCTCTAACGGTTTGCCATGCATATAGTACTAAAAGCAGATACCCAACAAAAGGCGGCTTTCCTTGCAAAAGGAGTACCGGCGGAAGTGCAGCTAACCTGGCTTACTGATGAAATGCCTGTACCCGAAGCAGATGCTTATTTCGACCTGCTTTTTGAAGAAAACGGGCCATCCTTTACAGCAATTAAAGACAAACCTGTTTTTATAAATTCAGTGATCAAAACAGGTAAAGACCTGCATCCTAACTGCATCCGCATTAATGCATGGAATGGGTTTCTGGAAAGAGATACGATAGAAATTGCAACTGCAAATTTGCCTAATTTGAAGGAAGCTGATCATGTTTTACAAACACTGAACTGGAAATACCAGCAGGCACCAGATATACCCGGAATGATTGCAGCAAGAGTTATTGCCATGATTGTGAATGAAGCGTATTTTGGATCAGGTGACGGGATCAGCACCCGTGCTGAAATTGATACAGCCATGAAACTGGGCACCAATTACCCGTTGGGACCTTTTGAGTGGAGTGAAAAAATCGGTTTACCTAAAATTTACGCATTGCTGAAAAAATTAAGTGAAAGCAGCAGCAGGTATGCAGTAGCACCCGCTTTGGAAAAAGAGGTTATGCAATAAATATGCTGCTGTATTGTTTTAATTGTTCAATCAAACCATAAATGCCCATTCTTCTCAATATTGATACCGCTACAGAACATGCCAGCATTTGTATAAGCAAAGGCAGCACCATTCTGGGTTTGATTGAAAGCACCGATCAAAAGAACCATGCTTCGTTTTTACAACCTGCCATACAGGATTTGATGGCTGGCAGCAATTATTCTTTGAACGATATTGACGCAGTTGCTGTTACCGCGGGGCCCGGCAGCTATACCGGATTAAGGGTTGGACTGGCATCGGCCAAGGGAATCTGTTTTGCTTTGGGCAAACCATTGATAATGGTAGATACGCTGGAAGTTATGGCGCAGGCCATACTTGACCATCTTGTGTCGGCAAATACCATACCCGACCCATCTGCTCTTTTATGCCCCATGATCGATGCGCGGAGAATGGAAGTTTTTACAGCTTTATACAGCATAAACCTGCAGGAAATAGAAGCACCCCATGCGTTGATCATTGATGAACAGGCCTTTAGTTCAAATAAATACCCAACTCCTATCATTTTCAGCGGGAGTGGCCATCTGAAATTAAAAGAACTGGTCAAAAAATCATCATTTTCGTTTCTGAACATACAGCATACCGCCGCCCAGCTTGCTGCCAGGGCACTAATCAGTTATCAGTCAGACCGTTTTGCCAATCTTGCCTATGCCGAACCTTTATATGTTAAAGCGTTTTTTGATACCAGCAAGCAAGCCAAATAGGGTAATAAAAAAATATTCATAAAATTTATACTATGAAACCGCAAACATTTTCGTAACTTTATGCCAACGAGATTAAGTTTTTTCACCCCCCAAAAAAACTCATCGCCATGAGCCAGTCATTACAAGCAGTTGTCCTTTTGAATGGTAAAAGCCCCATTAAGGTTGATTTTCTTCACACAAAGAAAGCCTCATTAATTCTTCGGTCTATTAACCACAAACTCCGTCAACAGATCATCAAACTTCTTGATGAACACCAGAAAATGACCGTTACTGAAATCTATGTGAAACTTAGATTAGAGCAGTCGGTTGCGTCTCAACATTTAGCCATTTTAAGACGAGCGGGTATTGTTAGCACCTCCCGTGATGGCAAGTTCATCTTCTACTCGGTTAACTATAACCGGCTGGCAGAAGTTGTTCAGTTTGTGGAAACGCTGGTAGGTTAGTTTGACAGACTTTGTGACATTCCTGTCCTTTCTATAACTTAGACCGATCTTTGGCCTGAAGCTTGCCATTATTTTAGCTAATAAAATAGAAACAGACATGTTTATAAAGCAACTATATACAGGGTGTATTAGTGAAGCGGCATATTATATCGAAAGTGATGGTATTGCAGCTATCATAGACCCTTTGCGTGATATTGAAGAATATCTTGAGCTGGCCAATGAACGGAAGGCCAGCATCAAATATATTTTTGAAACACATTTTCATGCAGATTTTGTGAGCGGCCACCTCGACCTTGCTGCTGCAACAGGAGCGACTATTGTGTATGGCCCTGATACAGTTACAAAACTCCCTGTTCATGTTGCCAAAGACGGTGAACTGTTTGAGTTAGGAAAAGTTAAAATTGAAGTGTTACATACTCCGGGTCATACACTGGAGAGCAGTTGCTTTTTATTGAAAGATGAAAACGGTAAAGACTATGCTGTTTTTACAGGTGACACATTGTTTATAGGAGATGTTGGCCGCCCCGACCTTGCGCAAAAAGCAAACGAGATCACAATGGAAGATCTTGCAGGCATGATGTATGAAAGCCTGCAAAAAAAGATCATGGTGTTGGCAGATGATGTAATTGTGTATCCCGGTCATGGCGCAGGCAGCAGTTGCGGTAAAAACCTTGGGCCTGAAACACAGAGTACCATTGGCGGGCAAAAAGCTACCAACTATGCACTGCAACAACTAACAAAGCAGGATTTTATTACCGCAGTAACAGAAGGCTTAACGGCGCCGCCACAATATTTTCCCATCAATGCCCGTATCAATAAAGAAGGATATGAGAGCCTGGATGTGGTATTGAAAAAAAGCCTGACCCCTTTAAGCATTGCAGCATTTAAAGCAAAAGCAACAGAGGATAATGTGATCATTCTTGATACAAGATTATCAAACGTATTTACGCAGGGGTTTGTACCCGGTTCTATCAGCATTGGCCTGGATGGCCGTTTTGCAGAATGGGCAGGCAGCCTGTTACCTTTTGATAAAACACTGCTATTGGTAACCGAAAAAGGTAAAGAAAGAGAAACCATTATCCGTTTAGCAAGAGTGGGGTACGATAAAATAGAAGGCTATCTTGAAGGTGGTTATGAAGCATGGCTTGCAGCAGGTGAGAAAATTGATATGGTTGTTGATGTAGAAGCGGATGAACTTGCTATGGATATTCCGTTTGATCCCAAGCTGCTGATAGTGGATGTAAGAAAGCCTACAGAGTTTGCAGAGGGGCATGTTAAAGACGCTGTTAATATCCCGCTTATTGATCTGGCCGATCCGGCAAGCATGGCCAATTTAGAAGACACTGATAATATCTATGTGCATTGTGCCGCAGGATACCGAAGTGTGATTGCCTGCTCATTGATCAAACGTCAGGGAATCCACAATCTCTATAATGTAGTAGGCGGATGGGGAAAGATCAAAGAATTACCCGATAAGTTTGAGATTGAAAAAAATGCAGAAGTGCTGAATTAGATAATAAAAAAGCGGTCAGGTGGCTTTAGCCCCCCGACCGCTTTTTTTATTTAACAACCAGATGCCCATGTTTCTCCGGGTCAAATTCCCATTTCCATCTTCGGTGACTCCATAAATAATTGGCCGGTTTTAAACGTATTGCCGCTTCAACGCGTGAAGCGAATAATTGTGTAAGTTTTCCATTTTCAAAATCGCGTGGCTTATCTGTCAGCAATTCAAATTGAATATGATAATATCCTCTCTTTACCTTATAAAAATGTCCAAAGAAAACAGGTGTATTATTCAGCTTGGCCCCTTTCTCCGGCCCTGTAACAAACGGGGTTAACCTGCCGAAAAAATTTACCCAATGTGCGGCCAGCGGCGAGCCGGGGTTTTGATCAGCCGCCAGTCCCAATGCATATCTGCCCCGCACATATTGATGAAACTTGGTTTTAAAATCTACTGCCGGAACCAGAATGGTTCCATAACGACTGCGCAGGTTATAAATAATTTTATCAAACGCCTTATTTGAAATGGGCATATATACCGCCACAAAAGGAATGCGGCTATCGCGTGCCACACCGAAATTGATATATTCCCAGTTAAAAAAATGTCCCGCCTGCAATTGCACATTCACACCAGAATCATAGAGTGCATTAACTACTTCAATATTGGAGGTGTATCTTTTATTGAAGGTTTTATCGCTCACAGATAAGAGCTTAATGGTTTCAATAAAAGTGTCAGTGAAATTGTGATAGAATTCTTTGGCTATCTGTATCCTTTCCTTTTCTGTTTTTTCGGGAAAAGCGATCAACAGGTTTTTCATTACCACTTCTTTGCGATAGCCTGTTACATAATAGACTAACCCGTATACAGCATCGCTCAACAAATACAATACCCGCCACGGCAGTAATGATATAAGGTAAAATAGTGGGTAGATAATATAATACATTGGATTTTTATAAATGGTTCAGTGTACAATGATGTAAAAATAGCTGTTCTATATTATTCTGCGCCTGTAATACATGAACGCGTTTTTAAGAATACATCAATTACAGCTTCTTATAAAATAACGTGTTGTGCTATTGAAATCAATATGTATTAATGCATTTTACTTTTAAAAGTATTTAATAATGCGGCTATTCTTTATTTCAAATCACTTTTTAAAACACATAGGTACATAGGAAAAACAAAAAAGAAACATAGCAGTTCAACTATATGCCCTGTTTCCTAACCTATGTAACTATGTGTTTAATAGTTCAACACGTTATAAAATAATATTCTGCAACAGTTCACTCTTCTTCGGATGGTCTGTATTGTAATGCAGGCCCCTGCTCTCTTTCCTGAATTCTGCACCTTTAACGATCAGGTATCCCACGGTTATCACGTTTCGCAGCTCGCATAATTGCGGCGATACTTTGGTTGATTTATACAACGCTTCTGTTTCGGAGAACAGCAGGTCAAGCCGTTTCATAGCCCTTTCCAAACGCACGTCTGTACGAACAATACCCACATAGTCGCTCATGATCTGCCGTAATTCTTTCTGGCTTTGCGTGATCAGGATCATCTCGCTTGGGTCTGTGGTACCGGTGGCATTCCAGTCGGGTATTCTTTCTTCAAACGCTAAATTATCTATCTCTTTAATACTGTTGAGATAGCAACGGTGGCCAAACACCATCGCTTCCAGCAAACTGTTGCTTGCAAGGCGGTTGGCACCATGTAAGCCGGTACTGGCACATTCACCGCAGGCATACAAATGTTTTATAGATGTGCGGCCCCACTCGTCTGTTTTAATACCGCCACACGAATAGTGTGCGGCAGGTGCAACGGGGATCATTTGCTGCATCACATCAATTCCAATACTTAAACAGCGTTCATAAATATTAGGGAAGTGGTGGATGAATTTTTCCTTATCCATATGACGGCAATCCAGGTACACATGCTCGGTACCTGCCCGTTTCATTTCATTATCGATGGCACGTGCAACTATATCGCGGGGGGCGAGGTCTTTACGAGCATCATATTTCTCCATAAAAGCCTCACCGTTTTTATTGCGCAGGATACCGCCATCGCCCCGAACTGCTTCTGTGATCAGAAATGAGGGCGATACACCGGGCTCATATAAAGCAGTTGGATGGAACTGGATAAATTCCATGTTCTCGATCTTTCCTTTTGCCCTGTATACCATTGCCACACCATCTCCTGTAGCAATTACCGGGTTGGTAGTGGTACGGTAGGCTTGTCCGCAACCACCTGTTGCCAGCAGGGTAATCTTGGCAAGTATTTTTTCTATCTGTTGATTATGCAGGTTCAATACATAAACGCCAAAACAGGTTATATCCAGCGTTGATTTAGTTACCAAAAAACCAAGATGGTGTTGTGTGATGATATCGATCACAAAGCAGTGATTGATCAGCTCGATATTTTTGGCGGCATTCAATTCTTCCAGCAATGCCCTTTCCATTTCTTTGCCAGTTACATCTTTATGATGCAGGATCCGGTTTTCGCTATGCCCGCCTTCTTTGCCAAGACTGTATTCGCCTTTATCGTTTTTATCAAACTCGGCACCCCAGGCAATAATTTCTTTAATACGTTCAGGGCCTTCTTTTACAACAATTTCCACAATACTTTCATTGCATAAACCATCGCCGGAGATCAGTGTGTCTTCAATATGCTTATGGTAACTGTCGTTTGCTTCATCCCAAACACCTGCAACACCACCTTGCGCATACTTGGTATTTGTTTCATCAGCATTTGTTTTGGTGATGATGGTTACTTTTTTATCAGGAAATGCCTTAGCTGTTTTTAAAGCATACGTAAGCCCTGCAATGCCTGATCCGATAACTAAAAAATCTGTTTGCATATGCCTGTCCCTGTAAAAGGATTTATTTATTGAATAATATTTTTTGTTGCTTATCAGAACAATAACGTTTAAGTTCTGATTTTTTGGCCGCAGATTCGCAGATCATCAAAATCAATTTAGTCTGCAGCTAACTTTCTCCTGCATTTTCAGTAATTACGCCGGTTCTACCCAGGCATCACTTTCTTTCAATAGGTTAATTAATTCTGCAACAGCTATATCGCTGTCGATATTTCTTTTCATGATCTCCTTGCCCTTGTATAACGTGATCTTCCCTACACCGCTGCCTACATATCCAAAATCAGCATCTGCCATTTCGCCCGGACCATTCACAATACAACCCATGATAGCGATCTTAACACCTTTTAAGTGATTGGTCACACTCCTGATCTTGGCGGTTGTTTCCTGCAGATCGAACAAGGTTCTGCCGCAGCTTGGGCAACTGATGTATTCTGTTTTGGATATACGCGTCCTGGTTGCCTGCAGGATACTGAAAGCAGTGGAGTTGATGAACTGCTCAACTGTTGTATTACTGGTATAGTTACGGCCGCTGGTATCCTGTGTGCCTGATGATTGCAGTTGATAGCTTGTTTTCGTCATACCTAAACAAATGCCATCTCCAAATCCATCTAAAAACAAAGCGCCGCATTCGGTTGAATAATGAATAAGGTGCTCATCAGCCGTTTGCCAGTTGCTATCGGTGATCAAAACAACCGGGTTTTGAATTTTCCTGTTCATCAGTTCCATAAACATCCTGCGAACAGCGGGCATGGCATGTTTTTGTGTACTGCTGAAGCATAGCACAACGGTTTTATCATTGGCCAGTTCATCCAGGTTGGTAAAATCGTTGATAGATGTTTCATCACTGAAACAATCTATCATTACAAAATTGAGTGTGTTGCTTTTCAGCTCTGCCTGCACATATCCCGATCCCTCAAAAATGGGATAATACTTTTCTTTATCTGCAGCATCAGCCCATGCAGCAGGATACGTAATTACTTTTAATGTTCCCGGCAAGGCAAAATTGAGTAACTGATGCCCGGTAAAAATGTAATCAGCAGCAGCATCACTGATATTCCATTTGTCGGTGGCTTCATCATATTTATAACCGATGCTTTCCAGATGTTTGGGAGTGATATCGCTTATCTTACTAAGATCGGCCACCACAACAGGAACATGTTTAGCACCAATATTCTGCACCGCAAATGTTTCTCTGCGCTGGTATTTAAATGGACTGTAAGGAACCTTATCAATTGCAGGAATACCAATAGCTGTAGCGGGACGGTTAGCGGCAGAATACCTTTTTACAAGATCGCGACAAACAGGGATTTCAAATTCAGGGTCTTCTGTTAAGCTAACGCGGATGGTATCGCCAATACCATCTTCCAGCAAAGTGCCAATGCCTGCTGCACTTTTTACCCTTCCATCTTCACCATCGCCAGCTTCAGTAACGCCTAAATGTAATGGATAACATTCTCCAAATTCCAACTCCATCTGCTGAATAAACAAACGGTATGCCTGCACCATTACCTGCGGGTTACTGGCTTTCATACTAAGCACAATGTTGTGGTAGTTCTCTCCGCGGGCGATCCGTAAAAATTCCATGGCGCTTTCAACCATGCCCATGGGTGTATCGCCATAACGGCTCATGATACGATCGCTGAGCGATCCATGGTTGGTACCTATCCGCATGGCGGTACCATGTTCTTTACAGATCAATACCAATGGTGTAAACCTTTCGCGGATGCGGTCTATCTCTTCCTGGTATTCCGCATCGGTATAATCGATCTGTTCAAATTTTTTCTTGTCAACATAATTGCCGGGGTTCACTCTTACTTTCTCCACTATTCGTGCAGCTATCTCTGCAGCATTGGGCGTAAAATGGATATCGGCTATCAATGGTGTATTATAACCTCTTTTGCGCAATTCATCTTTTATGTTCTGTAAATTCTCTGCTTCTTTTTTACTGGGTGCAGTTATCCTAACCAATTCGGCGCCTGCTATAATACAACGGATGCTTTGCTCAACAGTGGCAAGGGTATCCATCGTATCGGTAGTGGTCATGGTTTGTAAACGGATGGGGTGTCCATTACCCAATAAGAGGTCACCAACCTTCACTTCGCGGGTTCTTAAACGGCTATATTGAGTAAGCGAATTACAGTACAATTGCATATCTGGTAAATGTTATGCAAAATTAACAGTTATGAGGGAGAAAGGATGCAAAAGAACAAGTTCAAATTGGGGATGCCTGCACCCTTGCGATCTATTGCGTCTTCGCGGCAAAGCTTTATTTAACCGCGAAGACACGGGGGCGCTAAGTTGCGCGAGGGGTTATCTCTTTCCTTCCAGGAAGCCCTGTTGTTTGAGGATGGCTTTGAGAATATCCAATCGCAAGGGCGATAACTGGGTGTGTGGCGGCGCTTCCACATTCAGCACAAAGAAATAGGGGTGATTATTTTCTTCAATCCAGCCTGTTATCCAGCCAAGGGCATTGCCATTTTCTCTAAAGCCCCAGCCCGATTTATAGCTTAATTTATAATTGGCATTTGATTCCTGCAACATCAACTTCTTTACAATATCCTGTGTTCTTTTCTGAAAAGGGAGTTGCCCGAAGTATAAACGTTTAACCAGGCCCATTTCTTCATCAGGTGTTATTTTTAAGGAATTATCTAACCAGAAAGTATCTATTTTTCCTCCAATTAAATGGTTGCCGTATTTTAAACTGTCCAGCCAATGCTGCATGGTATCTTTTCCTATGCGGCGGGCCACCTCCTGGTAATATGGTATGGCAGATGTTTTGAACGCTTCTTCCATAGTCAGGTCTTTGTTCCATGCAGCAGCAGTATCTCCACCCGGAAACATACGAACCACCCCATCCCATTTGATCAGCATCTTTTCATTTACAATGCGGCCGGTTTCTATACCTATCAATGAATTAACGATCTTAAATGTTGAGGCGGGTGTATAAGCAGAATCTTTAAAGCGCGAAAGATTATACACAACAAACTGCCCGGTGCCATTATCATACAAACCAAATGTTCCTGTTACATGCTTCTCATCAAAATATTTTTTCAGGCTATCGTCTGTTTTTACATTGTTGGGTGAGCAGGAGACAATAAAAAAAGAAAAACTAATAATTACCAATTGCAGCCATTTCCCCGTTGTTGTTACACTTAGTTTCATTAAATCGTTTTTAAAATATTTATTAAGGAATGTATTTAGTTCAGCATACCATCCCGGATAGTTGTCACACTATTTAATCCAAATTCCTAATTACCTAAGCACTCCCAATTCCTTACCTACTTTGGTAAATGCAGCAATAGCTTTATCAAGATGTTCCTGTTTATGTGCCGCGCTTAACTGTACACGTATTCTTGCCTGCCCTTTTGCCACCACGGGGAAGAAGAAACCGATCACATACACACCTTCATCAAGCAGTTTGGCCGCAAAATTTTGTGCCACTACTGCATCGTACAGCATAATGGGTACAATGGGGTGATCACCGGGCTTAATGTCGAAACCCGCTTCCGTCATTTTGGTACGGAAATATTTTGTATTGCTTTCCAGTTTGTCGCGCAGTTCGGTAGTTTCTGTAAGCATATCCAGCACAGCAATAGAACCGCCTACAATGCTAGGGGCAAGTGTATTGGAAAATAAATATGGGCGGCTGCGCTGTCGTAACATCTCGATAACTTCTTTCCTGCCAGATGTAAAGCCGCCACTGGCTCCGCCGAGCGCTTTGCCTAATGTGCCGGTAATAATATCAATGCGTCCCATCACATTGCGGTACTCGTGTGTGCCGCGGCCGGTTTTACCTATGAAGCCTGATGAGTGGCATTCATCAACCATTACTGCGGCATTATATTTATCGGCCAGTTCACAGATCTTATCAAGCTGGGCAATAGTGCCGTCCATACTGAAAGAGCCGTCTGTAACAATAACACGGTTCCTGCATCCTGCGCTTTCCTTTAATCTTTCTTCAAGATCGTACATATTATTATGCTCGTACCGGAAACGTTGTGCTTTACACAAACGTACACCATCAATAATAGAAGCATGGTTTAATGCATCGCTGATGATCGCATCCTGCTCGCCAAACAAAGGTTCAAACACACCGCCGTTTGCATCAAATGCGGCTGCATATAAAATGGTGTCTTCTGTTCCAAGAAAAGCAGAGATCTTTTTTTCCAGTTCTTTATGAATATCCTGTGTTCCACAGATAAAACGTACGCTGCTCATACCGTATCCATGCGAGTCGATGGCTTTATGAGCCGCCTCGATCACTTTTGGATGAGAGGAGAGGCCAAGATAGTTATTGGCACAAAAGTTCAATACTTTTTTCCCGTTCACAATAATTTCAGGCCCCTGGGCACTGGTAATTATACGTTCTTTTTTAAACAGGCCGGCAGACTCGATTTCGGCCAGTTCGTCTTTTATGCGGTTGACAAAACTTTCATTCATATCTAAGCAATTTGGAAGGCAAAGGTAGAGAGGGAATTTTGAATACCGAACACGGAATTTTAAATGGCAAAGGGGGAACTCTGCCGGTATAAAAAATGCCTTATTTACTTGTGATGTTGGGTGGTTACAATACAAAACGGTACCCTACCCCTTTGATGGTAATAATTTCCAGCGAGCTGTCTTCTTTAAGATATCCGCGGATCTTGGTAATGTATACATCCAGGTTACGGCTGTTAAAAAAGGAATCGTTGCCCCAGATATGGTTTAGCAGGTCGCGGCGGTCAATAACCTTATCCCGATGACCGTATAAATATTTCAATAGTTCGCTTTCGCGATAAGACAGTTTGCGTTCTTCTTTTCCGATGGTCAATACCTGTCTGTTTAAATGGAATTGGTATTTACCCACTGTGATCATGTCGCCCGAAAGAAGTACAGACTCTTCTTTCTTTACCCTTAATGCATTCTCAATCCTGACAATGAGTTCTTCCATGCTGAAGGGTTTACGGATATAATCGTTTCCGCCTATTTTAAAACCATAAACCACATCATCGGTCTGTGTTTTTGCGGTTAGAAAAATAACAGGGATATCATTATTCAGTTTGCGTATATCTTCTGCAATTTCGAAACCGCTTTTATTTGGCAGCATTACATCCAGTATGCAGATATCCGGTTGCTCGTCTTCAAACGTGCGTACCACATCTGCGCCATCTGTTTCCATCACTACGTCAAAGCCGCGTGTTTCCAGGGTTTCTTTTACGATCTTACCCAGGAACAATTCATCCTCTACATACAAAACCTTTATTGCCATCAGCTTAATTTAAGTTTTTCTGCAAACGGAAGTTTTACTATAAACGTACTGCCTTTACCCGGTTCGCTCTCCACTTCAATAGATCCGTGGTGGCGTTTTACAATATGATTTACATAACTCAATCCAAGGCCATATCCTTTTGTATTATGCCTGTTACCACCCGGCACCCTGAAAAACTGTTCAAATATTTTATTTTGATAGGCATCTTCAATACCAATACCATTGTCCTTTACCCTGAGTTCAAAATATTCTTTACGCCTGCTCAGTTTCACATCAATAACCGGATATTCCTTACAGTATTTTAATGCATTATCCAGCAAATTATAAATCACACTGCTGATATGCAGTTTATCTGCATCGATCATAAAATTATCCCCTTCGGAAGAAATGGTTATTGCTGCTTTTTGTTTTTCAAACTGCAGCTTCATAGAGAACATCACTTCTTCAATCAGATGCAGCAGATCAAAAGATTCTTTTTGAAGGGTTATATCATGGTTTTCGAACATAGACAATTTAAGCACTTTATCTACCAGTAAACCCAGCCGCTGCAATTCGGATGCAGAGATATCAAGATATTCTTTGGTGCGCTCAGGGCTCTGTAATCCGCCAAAATTCCGCAAGGCTTCAATAGCAACATTTACGGTAGCGATCGGCGTTTTTAACTCATGGGTTACATTACTGATAAATTCGTTTTTGATCTCGGTAAGCCTGCGTTGAGCCAGCAGGTTGCGGTATAGAAAAATAAAAGCAAGTGAGGTAAAGGCTACCAGGAAAAAAGAAAACAGGATCTGTGGCGATATTTTTTTTATAAGATATGAGAATGGATTGCCGAATTCTGCACGATACCATGCCGGATGAATTAGCCCTACCGCCACCGGCGTTGTTTTCAGCGACTTCCCTGTTACAGTATCCTGTAGCCAACGCAGCGACTCGTTATTGGCTTTCTGAATGATGAAAGGTATGGTTACACCTGTTTTATCAAGTTCTTTTTTATAGGCCGAATCAACTTTGTGTCTTGAGATAGTATCCTCAAATGCCTTCCCTTCTGTGATCATCCTGATAAAAGTTTTTTCAGGTTGTGGCAGATCGAATTTAAAATCAGTTCTTATGGTATTCTTACGGTTATCTGTATCCCTGGAAATTTTAATTGTTTTTGGAGCCGGCAATGTTTTTATTACACCCGGCCCGTTTTTTTCAAATACGGTCAATGAATCATTCTTCTTATCACCATAACGTACTATCACATTCATTCCCGAGCGCGCCATACGGTTTAGCAAACCCGTGTCCATATTAGGCGGCAAAACATCATGCCCTATCTTAATGTGTCCCGGAGTTTTTGAAAAAAAACTGTCTTTCTTTTCAATGATCACAACACCAGCTTTAGCAATGGGTCCGGTATCGATTTTCCCGGGTTGGGAAATTTGTTTCTTCACATCTTCCGACTGCCGCTTCAATGCATTGATGGCATTATAAACAAAAAGGTTGGGGCCATTTTTTGGTTTAAAGATCATTGTATCTGCTTTAAACCTGTCTACCTGCAGGTTATACACCACTTCTCTGAAAAGCGTACCGGTTTCTTTTTCCAGTCGCACATATTCCTCTCTGTACAGGCGGTTAAGCCAATACGATTGGAAGGCCACTATCAGCAGGATAGCGGCAATCAGGAATATACGTGACTGTTGTAATCTGTTCATTCTGTTTCTGCTGATACAAATATAAACAGCCGGGCAAAGAGCCGGCGTTTTTATTAACCTAAATTAACCTTTAAGCAAGAATGCTTAACACTGGCCCGGATTAGTTTTGAAACATTAAAACTAAACTAAATGAAAAAAGTATTTCTCTTAACAACCGGCCTGTTAAGCCTTGCTGCGTTAAAGGCGCAGGTGAAAGAAGGCACCATTATTTACGAGCGCAGGATCAACATGCATAAAACCATCCAGGATGAGCAGATGAAAGCCATGATACCTGAGTTTCGTACCAGTAAGCACATGCTGTTGTTCAGCGACAGTGTATCAATTTACAAAGCAGTGCCTGAAGATGAAGCCCCTGATCCGTTTAGCGGCGGAGGTGGTGGCGTGCGGATGTTTATCCGCGGCGGCAGCGATGGCGGAGACCTGTATAAAAACCTTTCACAATCCAAATCAATTCAAACATCAGAAATGGGTGGAAAGAATTTTCTTATTACAGACAGCATCAAACAACAACCATGGAAACTTGGAACAGAAACAAAACAGCTATTGGGTTATACCTGCCATAAAGCCACCCGCAAAATTACCCAGGCGGCGGGGGTAATACGGAGGATGGTAATGGGTGGTGGCGGCGCTCCCACACAAGACACTACACAAACAAAGCCGCAGGGCAAAGAAGTAGACGTAGTAGCATGGTATGCTGATGATATCATCAGTCCTGCAGGTCCCGAAAATTATGGCCAATTACCCGGTGTTATTTTACAATTGGATATTGATAACGCTACCACTGTTTACACTGCCACGGAAGTGAAAAAAACAGTTGACAGTAAAGAGCTGAAAGAACCTAAAAAAGGTAAAGTAGTTACCCGCCAGGAATTTCAGAAAATGCTTTCCGATATGATGAATAGCCAGGGACCGGGTAGTTTCAGGTTTAATTCTTCTAATTAATGTGTTATGCTATTAAACACATAGAAACATAGGAAAAACAAAAAAGAACCAGGGATTTTGAACTATCTGCCCTGTTTCCCTGCCTATGCAACTATGTGTTTAATAGAACAGCACGTTAAAAGCTATTTCAATAAGAGAAAGACAGGAGAAAAAGAGCGTCTCTGAAATTCGGGAACACACTCTTTTTCTTCTTTTCTCCGTTTACCTCTTATTGAAACCAGTTGGCAGCCATGTGTTTAGCACAACACGTTAATCCATTATTTTTTGTTTGATAAAGTCCGCTGCATTTTGTAGCGGACTTTATTGTTTGTGATTACCGGGGTGCTATTACAGTGTTTACAAAATCAGTCAACAAATAAGTAATACAAGCTCTATAAATCATTTAACTACCCTTCAAAGTGTTGTGCTATTGAAATCAATGTGTATTAATGCATTTTACTTTTAAAAGTATTTAGTAATGCGGCTATTCTTTATTTCAAATCACTTTTAAAACACATAGGTACATAGGAAAAACAAAAAGGAAGCATAGCTTTTAAACTAAATGCCCTGTTTCCTAACCTATGTAACTATGTGTTTAATAAGCACAACACGTTATTCTCCCGTTTTCATCACAACAAAAAAGGTCCCGTTTTTGAAACGGGACCTGATGATTAATTAGAGATTGATTACAGCTTATCCACCAAAAGACCGCACCATTACCCTTGGGCCGGCAGCCGTATTTCCGGCTTTATTTAAACTGAATGTAAAGCCCAACTGGAAATAGCGTTGCAATACATTGTAGCGTGTATCCTCAAGATAGTTTTGGTTTGCCGTGCGGCTAACACCAATATTCTGGTTAAGCAGGTCGTACACACTCAGCTTAATTTCGGCACGTTTGTTTTTGAGGAAACTTTTGGCCACAGAAGCATTCCAGAAAGGCACTTTGGTATTGTATCCATCGGCACGGCCGGTATTAATGGTATAATTGAAATCGTTGTTCAGTACCAGACCGAATGGCAGGTAGTTTGTCATTCCCAAACCGTATACCTGCTGCAGGTAATTACTGTTTAACTGGGTTTGCAACGAATATTTAGCCTTGCTGATATTTAGCCTGCCAGTGGCGGTGATATCAATTTTATTTTCCAGAGAAAAGCTATAACTGATGTTAGGACTAATGCTGAAATTATCTATCTCATTCTTCAACCCATTCACAAAACTGATATTATGCAGAATATTGCTTCCAATACCAAGGTCAACCCTTGATTTTATTTTCTTCAGCGGAAAACCGGCATTCACACTGCCAAATAACACATAAGTGCCGTTTGCATTCACAGGCATACTTATGCGTGAGCCATTTGACTGGATCTGATCAGCATTAACGATGGCATTGTTTGTTCTGGTAGCCGATAAAAAAGCAAAGAAATTTCTTTGTGTGAAAATATTGGTTGAGAAATAATTCAAACTAAGCGATTGCGCATAGCTGCGCTTCAGATCAGGGTTACCCGTATAGGTATTTAATGGATCGCTTACATCTGTAACAGGCTGCAATTGGGTTGTAGCAGGCTGTGTTGTGGAAGTTGTATAATTCAGGTTCAGGGTACGTGTACTGTTAAAGCGGTACTGAAACTGAGCGTTGGGCAATACATCGGTAAACGTTTGCCTGATCACAACACCGTTGGTATTATTAGTGCTGGTAAGGTTTGCCGCCTGCAAGGAACTTCCCACTGTAAAATTCATTTTCTTTTGATTGGTGCGGAAATTGATGCTTCCGCCGGTATAAGTATAATCACTCTTAAAATCATTGCTCTGCAATAGGTTTAGCTGATCATATTTGCCGGTTGCATTTCCATAATCGTATGTTATCCGTTTACTTTCGCCCACACTGGAATTATAGAAACTGCTGAACTCGAACAATGATCTTTTTCCAATCGGTTCTGTGTATACAATATTTCCGCCAAAGCTCCTGCTAACAGCCTCCCGTCTGTTCTTTTGGTTGGTAATGGAATCTTTTAATCCTGCACCAGCAGCATAAAAAGTATTCCTCGTATACAGGTCGCCGCTTTGTTTGCTGTCATTATAAGCAAGGTTAACCGTAGCGGAAATTGTTCTTCCTTTTTTCTTCAATCTTTTCCTGAACAATGCATTGCCGCCAAAATTAAATGCATCAGCATGTGTTTTACTGTCGGTTGATCCATCATTCAGTTTCACACCTTTTCCATCCTGCGATACATAACTGCTGATGACACGTGTGTCTGTTTGTTGGGTTGTAAACTGCGGCGTGAATTTGATTGAGGTAAAACTGTCTATCTTATGATCTATCGAAAAATTGATCCGTTGTTGTTTGTTATTACGTGCGGTACTGCTGTTAGAGAGGTAATCAAAATTATTTCCCGGCAACAGGTTTTGCCTGGCAGTACTCCTGTCTGTACGCAGGTCAATATTGCTACCCATCCCGCTTACATTAACATCTGTTTTCTTATTCCATGTATCATTATAATTAATACCGCCTGCCACTGTAGTTGCTACTCCCTGCTGGTTCTGGCCCTGGCCTGATACAGGTAACCCGTTGTCATCCGGCCCGCCTGTTCTGATAGAGATACCTCCGCCATTGCGCATTCCCCTTGATAATTCGCCTGTAAAATTCAGAACATCTGTAATAGAAAACCCCTGCCGGTTGGTATTATTATTCATTCCAATAAACGATAATTGCTGATCACCTTTAAATTTATTGATATTGGCCTGCGCATCGTATCGCTTATTGGTTCCTGCACCTGCAGCCAGTTTACCGAAGAGTGAATTGTTGCGGTCTTTTTTCAATTTCAGGTTGATGGCTTTTTCACTCTGTCCATCTTCCACACCGGTAAATTCTGAGCGGTCGCTTTTTTTATCAAATACCTGTACTTTATCAACTGCATCTGCATCCAGGTTTTTGGTAGCCATTTTAGGATCGCCTGTAAAAAACTCTTTGCCGTTAACCAATACCCTGTTAACGCGCTGCCCGTTAACCCTCACGGTTCCATCATTGTCTACTGTAAGACCCGGTAACTTTTTCAGCAGGTCCTCTACTACCGCATTGGGCTGTGTTTTAAAATTCTCGGTATTAAATTCAACAGTATCCTTGTTAATGGTTACCGGTGCACGGCGGGCGGTTACAGTAACATTACCTGCTGAAACCAGATCGGCCATATTAATAGTTCCTATATTCAACTCCTGGCCTTCTTTTAATTCAACAGATCTCCAAACAGGCAAATAGCCAACATAAGAAGAGGAAAGCAGGTATGTTCCCTTATCGAGCGATGACAACCTGAATTTACCGGTTGAATCAGCACGGGTAAAACTTACAAGCGTAGAGTCTTTGGCATTTACGATTGAAATAGTTGCATACGCCAATCCCCGCCTGGCAGCAGTATCGTAAACAACACCTTTAACGCCCGACTGTATTTTTTGTGCCTGCAAAAGAAAAGGGAAACATATAACCGAAAGCAGTGTAATTATTCTGAACATAGCTAAATATATTTATTGAAAGCTCAAAAGTATATACCCATGCCAGCAGTTACGGTTAATCAACTTTGGTGAAAGGTTAATGAAGGTTAAAGGAATTGACTGATTGAAATAAGAAAGCCGCAGTTCGCAGATTAATAAATAATCTGCGAAACTGCGGCTTATACAATGCCTTTGTTATTTAGTTTTCTATACCCAGCAGTTCTACATCAAAGATCAATGTTGCACCGGGGCCGATATTAGGTGGCGCACTATCTCCGTAAGCAAGATTGGCCGGAATAAAAAATTTCCATTTGCTTCCAACTGTCATCAGTTGTAAACCTTCCTGCCAGCCCCTGATCACGTTACCGAGTGAGAAGGTGGCGGGTTCGCCCCTGTCTACAGAGCTATCGAACTTAGTACCGTTAATGAGCGTGCCGGTATAATGGCATTTTACTTTGCTTGCCAATGTGGGTTTAATAGTATCCTTACCCGCTTTGATAACCTCATATTGTAAACCGCTGGGCAGGGTTATCACACCTGCGCGTTTACCATTCTTTGCCAGAAAAGCAACGCTTTCCGCTTTAGAAGCGCTGGCTTTTGCTTCGCTTGCTTTTTGCTGAAACTTGCTGAAGCATTCGTTGATGGCAGCATCATTAAGCAATAGCGGTTTATTTTGTTTCAGATCAGCCATCGCCTTTTGAAATAAACTCATATTGAGATTATCCAATCCCTGCGATTTCAGGCTCTGGGCAATACGCAAACCAACGGCATAACTGATGCTGTCATTATTATTTTTAAAAATATTGGCTATTGCTGCCGCAGGCTTTGCTGCGGGCTTCGCAGTACCTGTTACTTTTTTTGCCTGGGCAAAACTGCCAATAGTGGCCAGGCAGAAAGAGAAAACTAAAATCGATTTATTCATTTTATATAGTTTGTGATTCAAAGAAAAGACATTTAGGATAAACCAGTCCCTTCAAAAAGTTAAAGATTAACTGCCAAGTAACTGGCGGATGGCTGCATGTACATTTTCGAATGCAAATTTGTTCAGTGTTTTTTGCATCATATTCTCAATTTTATCATTGCATAAATTACCAATACTGCCTTCGTGCACATGATAAACTTCGGGTGTGTGTGTAAACTTACCTTCTTCAATAGCCATACCTACCTGCTTATACGCATCTCTGAAAGGAACGCCTTTAACTACCAGTTTGTTCACTTCTTCAACACTGAACAGGTATTTGTATTTATCGTTGTTGAGAATGTTTTCTTTGATGGAAATATTGCTCAGCATCAGCTCTGCCATACTCAAACAATCTTTCAGTGTTTGAAATGCAGGGAAAAGATGTTCTTTCAACAACTGCAGGTCGCGATGGTAACCGGAAGGGAGATTAGTGGTCATCATAGTGATCTCGTTCGGCAATGCTTTGATGCGGTTGCAATGAGAACGGATGAGTTCAAACACATCCGGGTTTTTTTTGTGCGGCATGATGCTTGAACCTGTTGTTAAAGAAGCGGGAAAACTTACAAAATCAAAATTCTGGTTCAGGTACAAACAGGCATCCATGCTCATTTTAGCCAGTGTATCTGCCAGGTTGGCCAATGCCATTGCTGTTATTCGTTCTGCTTTACCTCGTCCCATCTGTGCATACACTACATTATAATTAAGGTCTGCAAAACCCAATAACTGCGTGGTTAATGTGCGGTTGATAGGAAATGAAGAACCGTAGCCGGCTGCAGAACCCAGAGGGTTTTTGTTCACCACTTCATAAGCAGCCTGTAGCGTGGTCATATCATCTACCAGGCTTTCTGCATAAGCACCAAACCATAAACCAAAAGAAGATGGCATAGCTAATTGCAAGTGTGTGTATCCCGGAAATAAATGTTGCTTGTATTTTTCGCTTTGCTGAATCAACAATTGAAAGAATGGTTGCACAGCATGCACCAGTTCTTCTATTTCGTTGCGCAGAAATAATTTTACATCAACCAGTACCTGGTCGTTACGGCTGCGAGCCGAGTGGATTTTTTTCCCGGTATCGCCCAGTTTTTGGGTAAGTAATAGTTCTACCTGTGAGTGGATATCTTCTACATCATCCTGCAAATGAAATTCGCCGTTAATTACCTGCTGGTATATTTTTTTCAATTCTGCTTTTAAAACAGACAGTTCATCTTTTGTAAGCAGTCCAACACTTTCCAGCATGGTAGTGTGCGCAAGGGAACCCAATACATCAAAAGCCGCCAGATAGGCATCCATTTCCCTGTCTTTACCAACCGTAAACTGTTCTATCTGTTTTGAAGTAGCTGTATTGTCTTTGCTCCACAGTTTCATGTAACTATTTTTAGTTTTTATTCTGACCTCCTATCAGCAGCGCGACAGGAAACTGATTCTTTTTATATTACCTGGTTAAGCAGTTGGATGTACATCTCAATGCCTTTGTATATTTCATCTACATAGATATATTCATCTGCCGTATGACTTCTTGCACTGTCGCCCGGCCCGATCTTCAATGTTTGAAATGGCATCAATGCTTTATCGCTGGTAGTGGGCGATCCATAGCATGTGCTTTCCAGGCTCAGTCCTGCTTTTACCAAAGGATGATTTTGTGATATAGCGGTAGAACGCATGCGCATACTGCGGGGCGATATTTCACTTTTCACATTGGCCTGAACGGTTGTAATGATCTCTTCAAAAGTATATAATTCATTTACCCGTATATCCACCACAAAACGACATTGAGAAGGTACTACGTTGTGTGCTTTGTTATCTGTTTCAATGACGGTCACCGTCATTTTCACTGCCCCCAGCAATGGCGATACTTTTCTGAATGAATAATTTCTGAACCATTCCAGGTCGGGCAATGCTTTGTATATGGCATTCTCTCCTTCATCTCTTGCTGCATGGCCTGCCACTCCTTTGGCAACTATATCCAGCACCAATAAACCTCTTTCAGCAATAGCCATCTGCATTTGCGTTGGCTCTCCAACAATGCCGCATTCTATCATCGGCAATTCGGGCAATAATATTTCAATCCCGTTCCTGCCCGAAATTTCTTCTTCTGCTGTTGCAGCAAAAACAAGATTATAGGCAAGGTTTTTTTCTTCATAGAAATACAGGAACACCGCCATTAGCGCAACCAATGGCCCACCTGCATCGTTACTGCCCAGGCCAAATATTTTCCCGTCTTTTTCAATGGGAGAAAACGGGTCTAACGTATAGGCTTTATTCGGTTGCACCGTGTCGTGATGCGAGTTGAGCAATAAACAGGGTTTACTATCATCAAAGTATTTATTAGTAGCCCAAACGTTGTTCTTAAGGCGGTTACAGGGTACGCCGTTTTGCTGTAAAAAGTTTTCAATCAGCGTGGCTGTTTTGTCTTCTTCTTTGCTAAAAGACGGTATAGCAACAAGCTGTTTCAGCAGGTTAACTGCTTCACCGGAAACTTTTTTTAATAGTTGATCATTCATATAAAATAGTTGTGCCTGCTTTTCCTGAAATTAACTGATCAAGTTCTTCGGCTTTACCAATGATCACTTTCTGTACACCATTCTGCAGGGCAGAAAAGGCGTTATCTAATTTAGGCAGCATCCCTGCAAATATCAAACTCTTTTCTTTCAGCTCTTCATAATATGCGGGATTAATCTGTGGAATTACAGAAGATTCGTCATTTACATCCAGCAAAACCCCGCTTTTCTCGAAAGAATAGATCAACTGCACCTTATATATTTTGCTCAAAGATTTAGCTATTTCCTGGGCAATGGTATCGGCATTTGTATTTAATAACTGGCCACGGCCATCCTGGGTAATGGGCGCCGCCACAACTGTGAGACCGGTATCCAGTAAATTTTGTAACAGGCCCGTATTAACGCTGTCAACATCACCCACAAATCCATAATCAATACCATTGCTTAAAGGGGGGCGTTTATGGGCAACAATCAGGTTCCCGTCGGCACCACTTAAGCCGATGGTATTACAACCATTGGCCTGTAGCTGCGCTACAATATTCTTATTAATGTAACCGGCGTACACCATGGTTACAATTTTCAGTGTTTCAGCATCGGTAATTCGTCTGCCATCCACCATCTGTTGTTCAACACCTAATTGTGCAGCCAGTTTGGTAGCCAGTTTACCGCCGCCATGCACCAGCACTTTCTTACCCTTAACGGTTGCAAAAGATTGCAGGAACGATGAAAGCTTAACCTCATCATCAATAATATTCCCGCCGATCTTTATAACAAATAATGTATCCATTTGCGTTTACGCGTTAGACCTTAATATTTCAGATAAAACTGCCTGTGCTGCCCATACCCTGTTGCCTGCCTGTGTAGATACTAAGCTGTGTTGGCTATCCAGCACTTCATCACTCAATTCTACATTTCTTCTTACAGGTAAACAATGCATCACTTTTGCATTGTGTGTGGATTTCAGCTTTTCTTCTGTTAACATCCACGCCGGATCATTTTCATATACTTTACCATAGTCGGTATAAGTACTCCAGTTTTTTACGTATACAAAATCCGCATCTTTTAATGCTGCATCCTGATCGTGTGTAATGGTGGCACCTTTGGTAAATTCTTCTGCCAGCTCATATTCGTGCGGGTGTGTGATCACAAATTCGGCCTCACCCCAAGCATTGATCCATTGTGCAAAACTATTAGCTACACACTGTGGCAAAGGTTTGATATGCGGCGCCCAGGTTAAAACAATTTTAGGTTTACGCCCGGCCCCTAACGGGGAGTTGAGCATACTTTCTTTTATAGTAACAATATCAGTTAAAGATTGTAAAGGGTGCAGCGTTCCGCTTTCCAGGCTCACAACCGGCACACCTGCATATTTGATAAACTGTTTGATCAGCATTTCGCTGTAATCTTCTTCCCTGTTTTTTAAGGAGGGAAAAGTTCTCATGCAAAGGATATCGAAGTACTGACCAAGAATTGGCGCTGCATCTTTCACGTGCTCAACGGTATTGCCGCTCATAATAGCGCCTTCTTCAAACTCAAGCGCCCAGCCTTCTTTATCTACATTAAACACAATGGCTTCCATGCCAAGGTTCTTTGCGGCGATTTGTGTACTTAAACGGGTACGCAGGCTGGGATTCAGGAACAGCAGGCCCACACGTTTATCAGCGCCCAGGTTCCTGTCGGCAAAAGGGTTGGCTTTATAGGCAAGGGCTTTAGCTGCCATTGCATTGATATCGGTTACATCGTGAACAGAAATAAATTGTTTCATCTTTTAACGCTTAACGCGAAAGGCTGAACGCTTAACGCTTTTTATTGTTTTCGGATAGATTTTATCAAATTGATCAATTTTGCTTTTACCTCATTGATCATCTCACTTAAAATATTATATTTTTCCTGGTCAATATACTGAAGGTCAAATGCCAATAGAGAGCAATACTCAACTTCCTGGCATGAACCCAATGCAATATCAAGAAAATGAACAAAATCTTTATCGGTATCCCTTCCACACCCCTCTACAATATTAAGAGGAATCGAATACGCTGCCCGCTTCAATTGTGAAGCCAGGTCAAACTGCTCAGATTTAGGAAATGAGGAAATTATTTTCTTATAAATATGAAGCGTCAATACATGCGCTTTTTGCCAAACCTCATATTTTCTATAATCTCTCATTTCTAAATGATCATTCATTTTACTTTTTGCGTTCCGCGTTAAGCGTTCTGCGTTAAGCCTGCTTCCTTCAGCTCTTCTATTGCTTCTTCCAGCGACTCAAGAAAATCATCAACCTGTTTTTTGCTTAAAGCCAATGAAGGCAGTAAACGGATCACATTGGGTTTTGCCTCGCCGGTGAATATTTTAAAATCGAACAATAATTTTTTCTTCAGGTTTTTCAGTTCTTCGGGTACATCAAAACCTATCATCAACCCACGACCGCGCACATTCTTAAGCGCTTCAATGGATTTCAGTTTATTGATCAGATAATCGCCATTTTCTTTCGCGTTGGCAATCAGGTTTTCTTCTTCCATCACTTCCAGAACCGCCAGCGCTGCTGCACAGGCCAGTTGGTTACCGCCAAAAGTGGTGCCCAGCATACCATACTTTGGCTGAATATGCGGTGCAATTAAAATACCGGCAACAGGAAACCCATTACCCATGCCTTTTGCCATGGTATAAATATCTGCATTAACCCCGGCGTAGTCATGTGCAAAGAAACGGCCGGTTCTTCCATAACCGCATTGTACACTATCTGCAATATAAACGGCACCATGCTCATCGCACAATTGCCTGATCAGTTGCAGAAACGATTCGCTGGCAATATTGATACCGCCTACACCCTGTATGCCTTCAATGATCACAGAAGAAATTTCTTTACCATTTTCTGCAAAGCATGCTTTCAATGCCTGCTCATCATTAAAAGGAAGAAAGATCACATTATCTGTTTCGTTTACCGGCGCCACTATGGCTGGATTATCTGTAGCAGCTACCGCCAACGATGTACGCCCATGAAAAGATTTTGTAAAGGCAATGATTTTTTTTCGGCCATTAAAAAAAGAAGCCAGCTTTAACGCATTCTCATTGGCTTCTGCACCGCTGTTACAAAGAAATAATTGGTAGTCTTCCTTGCCACTCAGCTTGCCCAGCTTGTTTGCCAGCTCGCGCTGAATAGGGATAATTACCGAGTTGGAATAAAAGGCGATTTTTTCTAACTGGTCTTCGATCCTTTTTACCCAGTGCGGGTTTGTATGGCCAATACTGATCACGGCATGCCCGCCATACATATCTAAATACTGAACACCGTTATCATCCCATACATAAGAACCTTTGGCACTTGTGATGGCGATGTTATTTAAGGGATATACGTCAAATAAAGTCATAGGTTATAAGTTATAAGTAGTAAGTTATGCTCTTACTTTAGTGATTAAAGCAATCACCATACCTTTTACTTCGTTGATTAATTTATGTAGTGTTTCAAATTTTTCTGTTGCCAGATACTTCAAATCTTTTGCTAAAAGCAGCAAATATTCCGATTCATTTGAAGAGCCCAAGGCAATATTTAAATAATGTGCAAATTCCTGGTTACTGTTTTTGCCACACCCTTCCGCAATATTTGCCGGAATAGATGAGGCGGATCGTCGCAATTGATTGGTCAAACTATATAACTCCTCCTTAGGAAAAAACTTAGTTTCCTCATACACATTTAACGTAAATAAATGTGCTTTCTCCCAAACTTTCAGGTCTTTATAGTTTTGCATACTACCTCACTTAAAACTTATTACTTACTACTTAAAACCCGGCAGCTTTCAATTTTAGGCCCAATGTTTCTTCCAGGTTGAATAATAAATTCATATTCTGCACCGCTTGTCCGCAGGCGCCTTTCAATAAATTGTCGATGGCCGAGTGCACTACTATTTTGCTGCCTTGTTTTTCAATATACAGTAAACATTTATTGGTGTTCACCACCTGCTTCAGGTCAATCATGCTATCGCTTACATATGTAAATGGCTGGCCGCTGTAATAGGTTTTGTACAATTGCTTAATTTCTTCTAAAGGCAGTCCGCAATCAATGATAGAGCTAACATAGATACCCCTTGTAAAATCACCACGCCATGGCACAAAGTTCACATACATGCCATCATTACCCTGCAATTGCTGAAGGCTTTGATGTATTTCGTTGATATGCTGGTGTTGCAGCGATTTATAAGCCTGTATATTATTGGCCCTCCAGCTAAAATGCGAGGTGGCGCTTAAACCCTGGCCCGCCCCTGTTGAGCCTGTAATACCCGTTGTATACACATCCCCCAACACACCTGCTTTTGCCAATGGCAATAATCCCAATTGAATTGCAGTAGCAAAACATCCGGGGTTTGCAATATTGTTTGCTGATCTGATGACCTCTTTATTCAACTCAGGCAGACCGTATACAAATTGGCGGTTATCTATCTGTGCTTTTGAAGCAAGACGAAAATCCTGCGACAGATCTATCAGTTTTACGGTATCAGCTATTTTATTGGCCGCTAAAAATTTACTGGCATCGCCGTGACCCACGCAGAGAAATAAAACATCTATATCATTATGCAGTGAATCGGTAAATACCAGATCAGTTTCTCCTACAAGGTCTGCGTGTATTTTGCTTACCGGGTTTCCTGCATTACTGGTGCTGTGAATAAAGGAGAGGGTTACTGCGGGGTGATTGATCAGTAAACGTATCATCTCACCACCTGTATATCCTGCACCTCCAACGATACCGGCCTTAATACCCCCAACCCCTAAAGGGGAGTTGCTTATTTTATCGCTTGTTTGATTTGTTTTCATTTGATACAACATTTTTCTTTTGAAATGTTTTCAATTCCCACTTTAGGGGTCAGGGGGTAAGATACCTATCCCCGACTGTTGATGGCTGCGATGAAAGTATAAACTCCAGGTCTGATGATGTGTGATTGATGATCCGGTGCTTTTGTCCTGGCTGAATATGAATGCCTTCCTGTTCGTTTACTATAATAGTTGCATTGTCTATTTCAAATGTGGCGGCTCCTTTCAATATAAAAAAGAATTGCTGTGCATGCCGGTGATAATGCAAAGCTTCTGCAGTTCCCGCCGGCATCCGCTCCTGTTTTACAGAAAGCGATGGCTCATCCACCATGTTCCATCCATCACAGGCATTACCCCACTGGTAATGTTTTAAAGGTTCCTGTATGGATACTTTTTTCATTTGTTCGACTCGTTGATGTTATGATAGATCGCAGTCTGGTTACCAAATATTTTAGAGAACCCTCTTACATCTTCTCCACTCCAGCCGGTATTCATCTCGCCATATTTTCCAAACTTGCTGCTCATCAGGTCGTACTTAGATTCGATACCTATTACCTGGAAACGATACGGTAACAACTGTACAAACACATCTCCTGTAACATGGGCCTGCGAACTTTCAAGGTACGCTTCAATATCCCTCATCACCGGATCCAAAATTTGTCCTTCATGCAGCCAGTTGCCGTAGAACTGCGCCAGTTGGTCTTTCCAGCCAAGCTGCCATTTGGTTAATACGTGTTTCTCCAATGCGTGGTGGCCTTTTAAAATAACCATCGGTGCAGCCGCTTCAAAACCTACGCGGCCTTTAATGCCAATAATGGTATCGCCTACATGTATATCGCGGCCTAAACCATAAGGTCCGGCCAGTGTTTGTAAATACTGGATCGCTTTTGACGGATGATCAAATGTTTGATCATTGATAGCAGTAAGTTCTCCTTTTTCAAAATGCAGTTTTACTTCTTCACTGCCTGTTTTGGTTACCTGTGTAGGCCATGCTTCTTCGGGCAGGATGCCTTTCGACTGCAATGTTTCTTTACCTCCCACGCTGGTTCCCCATAAGCCTTTGTTGATAGAGTACGCGGCTTTCTCAAAATTCATTGATACGCCTTTCCCTTTCAGGTAGCTGATCTCTTCTTCACGGCTCAGCTTCATATCACGTATCGGTGTAATAATTTCTATACCCGGGATCATGATATTAAAGATCATATCAAACCTCACCTGGTCGTTACCTGCACCGGTACTGCCATGCACCACTGCTGATGCATTTAATTTTTTGGCATGTTCTGCAATATGCAATGCCTGGCTCAACCTTTCAGCGCTTACGCTTAACGGATAGGTGTTGTTCTTCAACACGTTTCCATAAATAAGGTATTTGATAATACTGTCGTAATAACTCTTTACCGCATCTACAGTAGTATGCGTTTTTACACCAAGTGCATACGCGTGTTTTTCTATCTGCGCCAGCTCTTCCTGATTAAACCCGCCGGTATTTACAATCACACTGTGTACTTCATACCCTTTATCATCGGTAAGGTATTTTACGCAATAAGAAGTATCTAATCCCCCGCTAAAACCAAGCACTACTTTGGCTCCCGGCCCTAAAGCGGATTTGTTATTATTTTGTTTTGTCTGATCTGTACTCATGGTATTCCAAATTTTCTCTAAAAAAATATTTTATACTTTCCCCTTCAGGAGGCAAGGGGTACTACAAATTAAAAACGGAATGAAACAATGATTTTGTTTTTGTTACATTTCCATTTCCGCCCCCGTTCTCTTTTTTTCTGAACCATTGCAATAACTTACTCTGTTTTATTTTCATAAAACGTTCGTAGAGTTTTGAATTCTGTTTAAATTCTTCTGAAGTTTCCTGTGGCTCATAATGATCAGCAGGATCGTAAAGCATTGCGGTACACATACAATTCTTCCTGTCTTTACTCATCAGGATATCGTAGTTAACACAGCTTTTGCAACCTGCCCAGAATTCTTCATCATCTGTTAATTCGCTGTAAGTAACCGGCTCATAACCCAGGTCGCTGTTGATCTTCATCACAGCAAGGCCTGTTGTGAGGCCGAATATTTTAGCTTTCGGATATTTTTGTCTTGATAAATTAAAAATGGTCTGCTTGATCTGTTTCGCGATGCCGCTTTTCCTGAATGCAGGAGATACGATCAAACCGCTGTTGGCCACAAACTCTTCATGACCCCATACTTCTATATAGCAAAAGCCCACCCACCTGCCATCGGGCATTACGGCTATTACCGCTTTGCCTTCTTCCATTTTTTTGGCCACATACTCTGGACTGCGTTTGGCAATACCGGTGCCACGGGCCTTCGCTGAAGACTCCATTTCGTCTGTTATGGTTTGTGCGTAATGAGTGTCGCCACTATTCGCTACACGAACAATAATCTTATCTTCCAACTTGTCATGATTAATAGAGTGAAAAAGAAAACACCTATGTGTTTTTAGATCAGTTCCGGGAGAAAGTTCACTGATAGGGGCAAGTGCCAGTTGCTCGTCCTATCAGCAACCACGTCGTGGTCGCAAAGGAGAGTTACACGGAGGGTTTACTGAAACCAACGGTTCGGCAGTAACAACCTGCGAAAAATTAATATGTGTAAACAATTGTTTCACTGATATATTTATGAGGAACCCTCAATTTTTTGTAAAAGTAAAACAGTTTGCATGAATTGGGGTCATTTTTTTGCAAAAGTTTGGTTAGAAGCGCTCGTTTGGGGTCAAAAAAATGCCGCCCCGATTAACCGGGGCGGCCCCCATGTATAAGGGTAGTTTGAGCTTTTTTCGGCAATAGTTTAGTTATTATTCCTTCGCCCGCCTCCGCCAAAGCCACCCATACCCGGCGGACGCATACCATCGCCGGGGCCAAATCTCATCATACCTGGCGTACGTTGCTGGTTCTGAAGAGCAAAATTCCGCAGGTTGTAAGTAAACGTGAGCATAAAATAACGGGTAAGGTTATTGGTACGACTGGTGGTGAACTGGTTAGCGGTAGCGCTGCTGCTGATAGACTGGTTCTGTTTCAGAACATCAAAGCAACTCAGCCTGATCTCTCCGGCCTTATTTTTCAGGAACTGTTTGGCAATAGAAGGTGTTACCAGGAAAACAGTAGTGTTGTATCCTACCGGGCGGTTGCCATAATGGGTGTAATCAAAATCGCTGGCCAATAACCATCCGTTATTGGAATAGAGCGTAAAATCTGCCGACAGGCTTTGCGTTGTATAATTGGTATTCGAATTAGTGGAAAGTGTGCTTCTGATCGGATTATATGTGAACGAATAACTAAGGTTCATATCAAAATTATTCTTCAGGTTGGTGGTCCATTTTACCGTTTCAGACATCGACGTACTGCGGGTATAATTGCTTACTGAATTCACCAATGATTGATATTGCGTGTAATTGATATTCGTTTGCAGGTTCAGGTTTGATTTTGGTTTTTTTATCGGGAATCCATAGTTAAAATAACCTGATACATTATACGTACCACCCAGGTTTACGTAAGTGGTGGTTTTACCTCCATTGGGGTTTTGTATAATAGCGCTCTGAATATCATTGGCTACCATACTGGCATTTACAGTGGCAAAAATGATGCGGCTGGTAACCGGATCAAAAGAAGTATACAGCACCCGCAGGCTATGTGTGAACTGAGGTTTCAGATCAGGATTACCTTTCTGGAAGTTGATAGAATCGGATGTGGTAATGATAGGTTGCAACTGTGCAGTACTTGGCTGACCGGTTCTGCCGTTATAAAATAAACGAAGACTTTTAGTACGTGAATAATTGTACGTAAAATTAACGGTTGGTGTAAGGTTTACAAAACTCCGGGCAACCAGCACGTTCTTGGTGGTATTGTTACTGTTGATGCTCATAAATTGCAAACCCGTTCCTATATTCAGGTTAAATTTTGTCTGCTGTATCCGGTAACTTAAGTTGGCTGTATTGGATGTTGAAGTGTATTTGTACGAGTTGCTATACAGGCTGTCAAATTGCGAAAATTTTTGTCCCACATTATCAAACCTGTACGTGTTATTGATAGAATTACTGTTGGTGTAAGAATAGGCGTACCGTAATTCAATCAGCTGGTTCTTCCCTACCGGCTCTGTATAGGAAATTGTTGGATTGAGTGTGATAGAACGGGAAGAATCAACATAATGCTGGTTAATAGTATCCTTTTTAATAAACGGTTTGTAAAAAGTATTGATAGAATAATTGTTGCCATCTCCATTGTTTTCACTCGCAGAAAAATTCATGTCCAGCGAAACAGTCCTGCCTTTTTTTGGAAACTTGTGCCGCAACTGCAAATTGGCACCGCTGATAGTATAGCCCCGGTTAAAATTGGAATTTTTACTTACCGACTGATTGATCAATGTGCCATTTTTACCACCTGTTGTAATACTGGATGATTCTGAATTTGGGTTGCTGTTTTGAAAAACAATATTCGGGCGGAAGATGAGCGAGTTGTTGGAATCGATCCTGTCTTCAAAATTGAAACTGATCCGGTGGTTGGCATTTCGTGAAATTGAAGAAGATACCGCATTTCTAAAATTGGAAGAATCCTGGTTAAGGATGGTTTCTGTATTGCTCGATTGTTCAGATACTGTGCGGGGTGCGTTATAAAAATAACTGCCATAAGCATCCACGTTCTTACTCCATGCATCACGGTAATTCAATCCGCCTGCCCAAATGGTAGTGATACCGGTTCCACCGCCAGAGCTGCCGCCGCCAAAATTTCCTCCAAAGCCACGCCCTCCGACCAAATTCTGCTGGGTAAAGTTTTGCTTATTAATATCATTGGCCTGCCCCAGGAAAGTGAGTTGCCGATCGCCGTTGACTTTGCTGAAATTAAAACTTTCATCAAAATTTCCATTATTGCCCACTCCGGCCACCGCTTTCCCAAATACGCCTTTGCGCATATCTTTTTTGGTAGTGATATTGATTGTTTTAACACGGTTGCCATCATCAAAACCGGTAAACTTACTCTGATCGCTCTGGTCATCAAATACCTGGATCTTATCAATTACATCAGGAGGGAGGTTTTTGGTGGCCATTTTAGGATCATCACCAAAAAAACGTTTACCATTTACCAACACACGCTGCACGGCTTCTCCCTGCGATTTAATAGTGCCGTCTTTCGCTACTTCCATGCCCGGTATTTTTTTGATCAGGTCTTCTGCAACTGCATTGGGTTTTGTTTTAAAAGCGGCGGCGCTAACTTCTATCGTATCTTTTTTCATCCGCACCAACGATTCTGTAACTGTAACATTTCCCAGGTCGTGAGAAGCTGTTTGCAAAAAAATGGTTCCTGCATCAACATTTGCATTGGCTTTAGAGAAAATGATCTTTCTTGCATAAGGTTCATACCCCTGAAATTTTACCTGCAGGATCATTTCTCCAAAAGGAATATTGAGTATTGAAAAAGATCCGTCGGCTTTAGTAAGCGCAAATACTTCTAATGACGAATCTCTTGCATCAAGAATAGTGACCGAGGCATCCTTCAGCGATTGTTTATTGAGTGTGTCAACCAGCTTACCTTTTACAGAACCGCTGGTTTGCGCCGATGCTGCAAATGATAATAGTATACAGGTTAGTATTGCCAGGGTTTTGAACATGGTCAGAGAGATGATTTTCAAAAATCGAATGTAATTCTGCTGCTTAATCGATCCGGGGGCTAAAAGATTAACGGAAAACTACCATGATAGTTGGATATCATCTCCGGGAAATCGGTGAAAACTCAGAAGCGATAGGTAGGGTTTTAAGCCATCCCTGCTTAGCCTGTCAAAAACTTCATTTCACCGAAATCAAATATCAACTTGTTTCAGGGATAAGACAGGTATAGCTGATTTTTTTAACCGAAAAAACAAACCGATTGGTGCAGTTTTATTTCGGTACAATGTGTTCAACAAAAATGGTTTATGATTTAACTCATGAAACTGAAAAATAATTTCTTTTATTTTGCACCACGTAAGAGTAATCATCCACCATGTTCAAACAAATAGCTGCCACATTATTACTGTTGTGCCTGATGGCACAAACCTTTAGCCGGGCAGCTATTGTGGGCAGTTATTATGTGAATACAGCCGGCTATGCCAAAAACTGTATCAATAAAGCAAAACCCAAACTTCACTGTAACGGGCGGTGCCAGATGATGAAGAAACTGAAACAGGAAGAAAAGAAAGATGCACAAAACCCGGAAAGAAGAAACAATGGCAGGGATGAAGTACTCTCCTCCAAATCACATTTTGCTTCTGTTCATTCTATAACCATCATCAGCTCTGTTCAATATTTTGATCAGCAGCCTTCATTTACAATTGACAGAGCTCACGATATTTTTCATCCTCCCGGAGCATAAGTTCCCCGCTTATTACAGCTGATGCAGTTTCACTGCATAGCATCCGTATTTACTTTATTGAAACATGTATTCAGTGTGTCGCTTCATTTGCGAGTGCAGATACGCTATTATTTATTTTACAAACACATTTATGAAAAAAACCTTTTTAATATTCGTATTCCTGTTTATTTCATCTACTGCCTTATTTGCCTGTGAGATCTGTGGTTGTGGGGTTGGCAATTTTTATATGGGGTTACTTCCCAATTTTAAATCAAAGTTTATTGGCATTCGCTACAGCTACATGCACTATCATAGTGAAATGGCTATGGATCACAGTCAATACAGCAATGATTTTTACAAAACAACTGAGATCTGGAGTGGCTGGAATATCGGATCAAAATGGCAGGTATTAAGTTTTATCCCTTATCGCTCCAACAAAAAAGTATCTGATGATGGCGTTAAAAAAAATGATGGGTTAGGTGATATCAGTTTACTGGCCAATTACAAGCTATTGCATACCCGAAAAATAAACAGGCAGAATAACACAATTGATCAACAGCTTTCAGTTGGCGGAGGAATTAAATTACCTACTGGCGCTTATCATGTAGACCTGAATAATCCTGACATAAATATCGGGGATGCCAATTCGCAGGCCGGTACGGGCAGCACAGATTTTTTACTGAATACGATGTACCAAATCAGTGTTGGGAAATTTGGTGTTAATACAACAGTGAATTACAAAATCAATACAGCCAATACAGATCAATACCGTTTTGGAAACAGGTTTACAGTTAACAGTCTTGCCTATTACCGCATTCCATTTGCCGGCATGGCTGTTGCGCCCAATGCAGGCTTATTGTATGAGCATGCTGCTGTTAACCATTTCGAAAAGGCGATTGTTGACCAAACCGGCGGCTACCTGTTAAATGCTTCTGTGGGTGCAGAGTTTAATTTTAATAAGATCACCGCAGGTGTAAACGCACAATTGCCGTTGAAACAAAGTTTTGCCGAAGGACAAACCACTTCAAAGGTTCGTGGCGTGGTACATATTAGCTTTGCATTATAAAATTAACATCTTAATTTTATAGATATATTACATAACAAACAATCAATTTACATGAAAACATTAAAACTTACACTTGGCTTATTTGTGGCCGTTTGTGTTGCTATAATCGCATGCCAATCGGGCCCGGCCAAAACAGAAGAAAAGCCGTTAAAAGACACAACTGCCATGCAGAGTGATACATCTGCCAATATATTTGAGCACCTGCTGGTAGACAACAAAAAAGACCCCAGTTGCGGTATGCCAACTACAGCAGGCATTGCAGATACTGCACATTATAAGGACAAGGTTTTAGGATTTTGTTCCAAAGAATGTAAAGATGAATTCCTGAAAAACCCTGACGCAAATATTGCTGCAGCGGATCTGAAAAAATAAATGCTGATTTCACAGATTAACACGGATACAAATTTCATCTGTGTTAATCTGTGAAATCTGTGGTAGAACTTAAATTATACTATATGAAAAAATTACTTATCTGCCTGGTAATGGCCTTGCCAATTGCCTTAAGCGCACAGGATAAATTCGGCTGGAAGGAACAAAATGTTTTTCACGACCTGATGAGTCATACTTTTCATCCTTCAGAACAAGGTAACCTGAAACCTTTAAAAGCGAAAGCGGATAGTTTGGTTTGGGCTTCCAGACAGTGGAAAGCATCTGCTATTCCATCTGATTTCAAGCCTAAAGAAACTACCGAGCAATTGGCTAAATTAGTTAAGCAATGTGCAGCTATCCAATCTGCCGTTAAAGCAAAAAAAGATGATGCTGCATTAACAGCTATGATCAAAGAGGCGCATGAAACATTTCATACTGTTGTAAAAGAATGCAAGAAAGGCGAATAATAAACCGCCCTTTTAAAATGAAACAGCCACTTCAGGTATTTGAAGTGGCTGTTTTTTATTGAACATGCTGTTATGCGTGAAAAGTTAATTTGCCAAAGATTTAGCTGAACAGATACTCTACGTCTTCCTTCGTCAGGCTCTTCACAAATCCTTCATCATCGGTAATCAGGTCTTTGGCAAGGTTTCGTTTGCGTTCCTGTAGTTTTAATATCTTATCTTCTACCGTATCGGTACAGATCATTCGGTAAGCGAAAATATTTTTTGTCTGACCAATACGGTGCGTACGGTCGATAGCCTGCTGCTCTACAGCAGGGTTCCACCATGGGTCAACTATGTAAACGTAATCTGCCGCTGTAAGGTTCAAACCCACACCTCCTGCTTTTAATGAGATCAGGAACACTCGGCAGTTTTCATCATTCTGAAAACGATGAATGGCTTTCTCTCTTTCTGCTACCGTGCTGCTGCCATCAAAATATTCATAATCAACGCCCAGCTCTTTCATTTTTTCTTTGATCAGCGCCAACATGCCAAGGAATTGTGAGAAGATCAAAGCCTTATGGTTACTGATATTTTCAGTTATCTCCCTGCCTATCTCTTCCAGCTTAACCGATACATTCGGGAAACGTTCTTCCTCTTTTACAATGGCCGGGCTATCGCAGATCTGCCGCAGTTTCATCAATCCCTGCAAAATGGTGAGTTGCGATTTCTGGATACCCTGGTTTTCTACCACACCCAATATTTTATCGCGGTAATCGTTTCTGTATGCCTCGTATATCCTGCGTTGTTCATCGCCCATTTCGCAGAAAAGGACCATTTCCTGTTTTTCGGGAAGGTCTTTGGCCACCTGCTCTTTGGTGCGCCTGAGTATAAAAGGATATAATAATTTACGCAGGTGATCTTTCTGTTCTTTCTCACCAAACTTATCAATAGGTACAGAAAATTCCTGTTTAAAAAATTCCACACTACCCAACATGCCCGGATTAAGGAAGTTCATCTGGGCAAAAATATCAAAGGTATTATTCTGCAAAGGCGTACCACTTAAACACAGCCGGTTTTTGGCTTTTAACAGGCCTGCAGCCTTCGTTACTTTACTGCCAGGGTTTTTGATTGCCTGGCTCTCATCAAGGATCACATAATCAAAATCAACATCAACAAACTGTTTGATATCACTGCGCAATGTTCCGTAAGTAGTGATGATCACATCAAACTCACCATTGCCCAATGCTTCCCGTGAGCGGTTGCCCCCATGGTGTATAGAGAAGCTGAGCGATGGTGTAAATTTCTTTATCTCGTTCTGCCAGTTAAACATTAATGTGGTTGGACAAACCACCAGTGCTTTTAAACTACCTGTTTCTTCTTTCAGGTGATGAATAAAACTGAGCGCCTGTATGGTTTTACCCAAACCCATATCATCCGCCAATATTCCACCCCACTGTACTTCACGCAAATAATTAAGCCATTGGAAACCACTTTCCTGGTAAGGGCGCAATACTTCTTTAAGGTGTGCGGGTGCAGGAACTGGTTTGATAGAGTGATTACCTTTTAAATTTTCATACTTTTCTTCCAGCTTAAAAAACAGTTCTTCCTCATCGCGCTGCAGATACAATTCTTCAATTACACTGAAATGGTATTTGCTCAGTTTCATGCTGCCCGTCTTGCCATCGCCCACCCTGAACAACAATGAATATTTTTTAATCCATTCTTCGGGCAGAATACCAAGCGTTCCATCTTCCAGTTGTACAAACTGTTGTTTATTACCCAGTGCTTTTTTAACTTCCTCTACTGTTACTTTCTGCTCGCCAAACAATATCTCAACTTTCGCATCAAACCAATCGGTATTGCTGCTGATGAATATTTTGGTGGTGGGCTTGGCGGTATTGAAACGGAAATTTTTTAACGCTTCAAAACCAAATACCGGGATATTCATGTCCTTCACCGCATCTACAAAAAGGAAGAACCAGTTATTGCGCAACACATCTGTTCCTTTTAGCGCCAGCACATGCCCTTCAACCGGGCGGATAAAGGCAGAATGCAGCGATTCAATTTTTTGCACAAACTCTTTCTCTGCTTCCAGGTTACGCTGTATTACCAGCAGCTTATCGGCAACAGGCAGTATGATCTTTTCTTTATCTGAACTCCTCACATCATATCCCTTATAACTAAACACAGGTTGAAATAAAAGATAATCGCCTTTTTCTTTCAGAATGATCTTTACTTCGGGCCTGATATCTTTTACCTCTTCTTTCTGCACATTGGTAAAATGCACATTATACTCTTTAGACAAAGGCAGGATAAACTGTTGCAGTTGCACCGCCCAGTCTTCTGCAGCAATACTGATTTTACCGGCAGGCAGAAATTTTTCTACTAGCATAATATCTTCTGAACGCTGCCAGGTATAAAACTGGTTATGGTAACGGAACATCAGGGCAGAATCGCTTTCGTTTTCCGATATGTTCAGATCGGCCAGTGGTAGTTTTACGCGGCAATCCACTTCGTATTGGCCATTTGAATAATTTACTTCAAACTCCGGGCTGATAAATTGTTCCATCAGCTCGGCCTGTAACAGATTGGCCGTAGTAAAAGTTTTCTTTGCAGGCAGATAGAATATAAAATGACTCGTTGAAAGATCAGTAAATAATTTCCTGATCTTCGGATGCAGGTACTCGTTGATAAGGTGCCTGGTTTCTTCCGGAAGTTCATCGTTATGCTGCTGAATAATATTTTCCCAGATGCCGCTGAAAGGCGAGTTCCGGTTCAGGTAGCGGCCAACTTCACCCGGCATCAGTTTGCGCAACTGCTGCAGCAGCATCTTATCATCCTCACTAAACACTTCGGTATTGATGAATTTGGCGAGATCTAATTTTACTGCTTTGCTAACATATTTTGTCTGCTCCTCATCCGCCTCTCCCTGCACAGCATCCAGTTGCACATAAGGATATTGCAGTTCATTGGATGTGATCACCACACCCAGTTTTTGTATTGTTTTGGGTGTTTCTTCTTCAACAACCGTTACTACAGGTGCCAGTCCCGAATCTACGGACCGGGGTTTGGTATCGGCCGGATTTAATGATACGCGTTTGATAGAATTATCCAAAACCCTCAGAAAAGGTTTACCGTCTGTATAAGTAAATTCAAATTTACCTTTCAGATCATCGCTGAGTGAGTAGCCATAGAGTGCGAGAAGTTTATTTTTTTCTTTGTCCCAGTTACGGATACTGTCAAAATAATTCGGGCCGTAATTATGCAGCAGTTGCAGTAATACAATATTCTTATGAATGCAAAGCGGGTGTTCGGTATCGCTTTGGCAGGTGCAACTGGTATCAAAATTTCGTTCTTCGTTTTTTTGAATCACCACTTTAAACTTCTCTCCTTCATATTCCAGCTCAGCCAAAACACGTTCATCTTTCGCATCTAAAATATTGCTTCGGGTACTGCGGAGATAATTTTCAGCGGCTTCAAATTGGGTCTTTTCTGATAACATCCGGATCAGCTTAAGCTCCAGTTGTTTCATCTTCACCACGGTATGCCGCTGATCATACACCGTTTCTTTATCGCCCAATAAATTCTTGTCCAGCATATCCTGCAAATGAAACAACGCCCCTGCTTTATGGCGGCAGATCTCAGAAAGGTTATACGGGCAACTGCAACGCAGCGAAAGTGTTTTAGGATCTTTAAACTGGTTAATATGCACTTTATAAAAAGTTGCATATCCATCATCTTTCACGCGGAAAATGACGGCTGCCATCAGATCATCGTACTCAACCAGTTCTACATTGCCAAGCGCATGTATCTTTTTTCCACGACGGATCACTTCCTCCGTTCCGCTGTTATAAATATGTTTAACCAAATAAGGTAGAGCCATGGAAAGTTTGGAGTTTGTAATCTGGAGTCTGGAGTTAGAAGAATTTGAGCGCTTTTACAACTAAACCTAAGCGCCGGATTCCCTGCTTCAGACTTCAAAAAGGGCAATTTGCAAAAGTAAAGGAAAGCAAACGGGTTTGCGAAGAGAATTGAAAGAAAAGTGGAAAAAAGTGAAAGTTTGGGAATATTTTAAAACAGAAACCGGCAAACCGGCCGGTTTTCAAATGGCTGAATTGATAATATTCTGCTAACGGCAAACAGGGGAATAGATTGTTTTGTATTGCAATTCACCTTAATAAGCTCTTAAACAATCAGATCTCCGTTTTTGTAAATCGGGAGAACATTGGCTTTGTCGGGAGTAACGCAATATTCCAGATCGTTCTCCAGGCCATATGATGCCAGTCGGTGCCAGTGGGTAGTATGGCGGATAAAACTGAACATATCATTTTTGTGCAGTGTATACATATCGGCGGCCATCAGGCTGCTATCGCAGTGTATGGTAAAATGATCTTTTATCCGGTTGATCACAGCGCCGGCAAATAAAGTATCCTCCAGGTTAAAACGGTCTTTCCATGCCGAACAGCCAAGGATCACATTTTTGTTTTGAGCCACCAGGTGATCACAAACAGCAGATAAATTTGGAAATGAACCCGTGATCACTTCTGATGCCCCGCTATTAAGCGCAAGATGCAATAAACGTGTACCATTGGTAGTGGTGAGCACAAGGGTTTTCCCTTCTATGAATGAGCGTGGATATTCGGCGGGGGAATTACCATATTGCAGTCCTTCAATCACCTTACCATCTCTTTCACCTGCTGTAATGCCGCCGGTTCTTTTACCTATCTCAATACACTGGTCAACCGAGTCAACCGGTATTACCCGCGCAGCACCGTTATAAAGCGCTGTGGCAATGGTAGAAGTGGCACGAAACACATCAATCACCACCACTACACTGTTACTGATATCATAGATATCTATTAAGCGGGGTGAGAGTATGGTATGCAGGGAAGGCTTATTGCTCATAAAGCGGCAAAGATAATCCCTGTGGGGGAAATGGCAATTGTGAATGGGCAGTGGTGAATTGTGAATGGGCAATGGGCAATGGTGAGTGGGGGGTGTATATGATTTTGTGATCAGATCATCCGATCTGATTCACCATTCACAATTCACAATTGCCCATTCACCATTGCCCGCTCAAGCCTTCTTTGTCAATATCAACAATTCATTCGCCTGCACTTCGGTAACGTAGCGTTTGATACCCTGTTTATCGGTGTAGTTTTTATTAACCAGTTTGCCTTCAATGGCTATTTCTGTGCCTTTTACGAGGTATTTTTCGGCAAGATCGGCCAGTTTGCCCCATACTATTACATTGTGCCATTGTGTTTCGGTTACTTTTTCGCCTTTGGCATTTTTGTAGTTCTCGTTGGTGGCAAGACTGAGGTGGGCTACTTTTTTGCCATCGCCAATAATTTTTACATCCGGTGCCTGGCCCAGGTTACCAATGAGCTGCACTTTGTTTTTGATCGCGTTCATAACGGTTCAGTATAAATATGTTTTGATTAAATACGGGCAGAAATGTTACTGCCGTTAACCATACAAATATGTAAACCGAACAAAGCAGCAACCGGTTTTTATTCGTTTACTTTCGGATGTAAGTGTTTGTAAACGGGTAGTGGTGTTCATTGTATGAATTATTATACCCACCCATACTTTGTATAACAGTTTCTTTGGCATATTCTCCCTCTATCAAACAGAAAATAAACAGTTTGCCACTTATTTGGCAGTAAGTCATTTTGGACAAATCCGGAATTAAATTCCGGATTTGTCCAAAATGACTTACCTTTATTTCATGATAAACCGCACCGCGGCAGCAAAACTGGTAAAGCTGGCAAAAACATTCCGAAGTGTAGCAGTTGTTGGGCCGCGCCAAAGTGGCAAAACAACGCTTTGCAGGAATATCTTCCCCCTGAAACCGTATGTCTCTCTGGAGAACCCGGATATACTGGAATTTGCCAATACCGATCCAAGAGGTTTTTTGTCGCAATATAAAAATGGAGCTATCCTGGACGAAATACAAAGAGCGCCGATACTATTTTCCTATCTGCAACAAATATTGGACGAAACAAAAAAAAGAGGGTTGTTTATACTTACAGGTTCCAATCATTTTTTGTTGCAGGAAAACATATCACAAACACTATCCGGCAGGGTTGCTTATTTACAACTTTTACCCCTATCTCTGCAGGAGCTGAAAGAAAGCAAAAAAATAAAAAAAGATTATAGCTGGCATATACTAAATGGCGGATATCCTGAAGTGATCTCCAAAAAATTAAATCCAACTGACTGGTATTCGGGTTATATAAATACTTATATAGAAAGAGATGTGAGACAATTGAAAAATATCAATAATCTTTCCCTGTTCACAAAATTACTGCGCTTATGTGCCGGGCGAACAGGCCAGATACTTAACCTTACTTCCCTTTCAAATGATTGCGGCATTGATCAAAAAACAGTTGCGGCCTGGCTTGGCATTCTGCAAAGCAGTTATATTATTTATCTTTTAAAACCTTACTATATAAACTTCAATAAACGGATTCTGAAGACACCCAAACTCTATTTTTATGATACAGGCGTTGCCTGTTCATTACTGGGTATCACCGATGCAAAACAAATTGCAACCCATTCTGCCAAAGGTCCCTTATTCGAAAATATGATAGTAAGCGAACTGCTTAAAGCAAGGTTCAATACAGGATCTACAGACAATATTTATTATTGGCGAGACAAAACCGGTAACGAAGTAGATATTTTATCTGATACTGCAGGTAAACTGACTATCATGGAATTAAAAGCGGGGGAAACCATTGCATCAGATTTCTTTAAAGGGATACAATATTTCTCTTCGTTAAACACTCAAACTGAACAAAAAATATTAGTGTATGGGGGTAAGGAGGAACAAAAAAGAAGTAATGGTATCATTGTAAAACCATGGAACACTTTGATCTGACACGGAATTCTAAAAAATAGCATCCTGCCGGGCAGGATGCTATTATAGAGGCAACAACCGAATTATTAAACGGGACAATTCTTTGATTTAATCAACACCGGCATGGCTTTCAATACCCAGCTTTCTGATCCTGGCAATCTGCATGATCAGGTACACGATCACTGACCATACCGAGATAAAAATAGATCCTGCCAGCAATAATAACCAAAGTGGCGCTTTATCCCTGGTGGCAAATAAGGTTCTTCTGTTAAACGTATTTTCTCCATTAAAAGGCACACCCCATTTTGCTTTTTGCTCAATTGAAATGCTGCCGTATAACTCATTATCTTCTGTTTTGGCAACAATCACAATATTGCCATCCTTATCGCCGGGTATAGTGGTTTTTTTAAACTCGGCAGTTACCTGCCCGGTTGAATCGGTGGTAAAGGTTTCTTCATCTCCAACAGAAAGGTTCCCTACACTTCGTTTTATAATTATTTTGGTTTCAACATCTTTGACCGGCACCCAGTCATTACCTTTTTTTGCTTTTACGGCAGCAGTAATACTTCTGGTTCCATCTACATTAACAGTGTCTATGAAGATCTTTGCTTTTGTTGCAGATACTTCGCCACTGGCAGATTTGTAGTTTTTATCGGCCACTGTTGATGCAAGTAAAGTAAACTGTGAAACAGTGTCCCAAAGTGATTTCGCACTTACCGGAAAATTAATTTCACCTCTTCCTTCTTTATTGGTTTTAATTGTTCCCAACAGATTGGAATCTGCTTCCTGCCCAAGGTATACATTGACAGTTATATTGGGAACCGCTACAAATTTCTTTTCAATTTTAGCTTTTGTAAAAACAGAAACGGAAGGAAATTGGTTATTGGTAAGGTGATAACCAACCTCCACCAGCAACCTTGGTTTTGCTTCCTGGGCAATAACTGCATTGCAGCAAATGCCGGCAATAAAAACAACAAACAGTTTATAATTATTCAGCAGTTTCATGTTGTTCAGTTATGGTTTCATGAATAGGTATGATAGGGAAAATCCTTGCAAAGAAAGTGATCACCAGTAATGCACCTGCCAATGAACCGATGGCAATTGCCCATTCTTCCCAACTGGGGAAATAGTGATGGTAATTATCAGGCACATTGTACATAGGCAGGAATGGATGCAATAATGTTGGTGTAACAATCAGGTAACGCTTAAACCATGCACCCACCACCACCATTACACCGGCAATAAACATGGGTAACGGCTTACGGCCTTTTTTAAACAACAGTATGGCAATAGGTATCAGCATGCCCACAGATATGGCAAACCAGAACAACGGTGCAAACTCTCCTGCAAAAAGCTGTGTCAGGTGTGCCTCTTCCGGTTTCTTCATTTTAAATGCAGGAACTAAGTATTCGTTCACATTAAAATACAAATACAGCAATGCAAGCATCACCACAATTTTACCCATATGGTCAAAATGCTTTTCTGTAATATATTTTTCGAGTTTATACACTTTTCTGAAAACATACATAGCTACCACCACGCCACCGGCACCCACCAGGAACGCACCTGATATGAAGTAAGCACCAAAATTGGTACTGTCCCAACCGGGCCGGTAAGTAGTTGCAAACAACCATGAAGTAACTGTGTGTATGCTAAATGCAACCGGAATAATGGTGATACACAAAATGGTTACTGCCCTGTTGTTTATTTTCTCCTGCACAGCAAGTCCTTTCCAGAAAGAACCCAGGAAACGATAGAATTTTTGAAAACCGCTTACACCTTCTTCTTTTCTGCCGATCAATATTTTTAAATCGGGAAGTAATGGCAGATAAAGCAACAACAGGCTGATCACAAAATAAGTACTGATCACAATTACATCCCACATAATGGGAGATTGGATGCGGCCATAGATGAACAGGTTCACAAATCTTTCGGGGCGCCCCATATCAACGATAATGATCAGGGATGCAAAGACGATGGCCGAAACCGCAATAATTTCTGCAATACGGGTAAGCGGGGTACTCCAGTGTACATCAGACAGGCGGAACACGGCTGTAATCAATGATCCCACCAGACTGATGGCAACAAAGAATACAAAGTTTGAAATATAAATACCCCATGACACATAATCGCGCATATTGGTTACTACCAGCCCGTACCTTAACTGGCGATAGTAGGCAAAAGCACCAATAAGGGCTATTACTATCAATACACCGGTCCAGATCATTCCCCTTTTACCAAATTTCTGCGGGAGCAGATCCTTTGTGATTTGTTCTTTTGTTGAAGATGTAGAATTTTCCACGGTCAGTTATTTTGAGTTATATTTTTTATCAACTTCATTCTCATTTTCCTCTCCTGATTCAAAAGGGAAATTGCGGTTAACCGGTGGCAGGTAATAAACATTGGGTTTGGTACCAAGGTCTTCCATCAATCTGTATCCGGCTTTACTTTTAATCAGTTCGCTAAATCGGAATGTTTCTGAGCCGTTGGTTACAGAATCTTCATTCATATCGCCAAAAGCAAAAACACCATTCGGACAGGCTGATACACAGTGCGGCAACTTGCCCATGCGCGACATATCAGCGCAGAAATCGCATTTACTAACTGTGCCTTTCTTTTGCGGCATGCTGGTTTCGCATGAATAAGGCTGAGCAGCTACTTCTTTTTCGAGAACGGGCTCCTGCCAGTTGAAAACCCTGGTTGAATAAGGGCAGGCAGCCATACAAAAACGGCAGCCGATGCAACGATCACTATCAATCAACACAATCCCGTCCTGGCGTTTAAATGTGGCATCTACCGGACAAACTTTAACACAGGGTGGCTCGTCGCAATGCATACAGGTAGTAGGCTCCCAGTATGGTGCAGTATGATCTGCATCTTTCATCGGAAGAACTTTAATCCAGTTCTGCCCGGGACTTAACGCGTGGGCATGGTTACAGGCGCTTTTACAGGCACCTACATTTTTACACCTGGAGAGATCTATCACCATCACAAATTTCTTGCCCGCAATCCCTTTCCTCGCTTCAGTGTTTGAAATGGGCGGCATCTCCGGAACAGGTTTCAGAAATGCTTTATCTATTTCAATAACCTCACCATCCACTGATAACAGTTTTACTTTTTCTCCTGATGCCTTCACTTCTTCTCCCGCATAACCATCAAATGGATTTTTTTTGGAAGAACAACCTGCAACAGCACCGGCAGCAAGCATACCGGCAGCCAGGAACTCTCTTCGCGATGTGTTTTTATTTTTCATGCTGTTATTTTAAATTAACACGGGGATTAGCTCTGCTTTGTGCTGACCCAGTTTTTCAACTGATCGTCGGTAATCTTTTTTCCGTTACCGTTCAATATTTTTGATGCATCCACTTCTACCAGTCTTCCATCCTGCGTAAGCATTTTGATGGTTTTCTGTTCAGGGGCACAGGCTATTACGTCTTTTGGGGAGAAGGGATTGCGGAGTTTGAATCCGGCAAATAACAAGGCTACAGAGCCCAGACTACCCCATCGCAATAGCTTTCTGCGCAATGCCTGTTGATCAACATTGTTTGTTTGTTCAGTATTGTTTGTCATAAAACAGGATTGATAACTGATGAAGAGATATAAAAAAAGCCCGGTCTGGAAAATATAATTTCTGAAACCAGGCTTTTTTTAGATTTACTGATTTGTCAGATCAGTTTAACAGCGTACTGTTTACTTTTTAAACGTACGTACATAATTTATCAGGTTCCAGATATCTTCGTCACCTTCCAGTTTCTTCTTAAAGTTTGGCATATCGTTTCTGCCTTCAGAAATTTTATAGAACAACGCACCATTGGGTTGTTTTTGAAAATCCGCTACTGAAAAATCGCCTGGCTCTGTTTTTAATTGCGCAGCTTTTGATCCATCACCGAGTCCGGATTTACCATGACAGGATGCACAATGTTTTGTCCATAATTCTTTTCCTTCTTTTAAAGAAGCGGCATCCGCTTTTACCGGACTAACCATTTTTTGAAATTTGTCTGGCACAGGCCATGGCTTTGAAGCCTGCCTGAAAGCAGTGAAAGTAACAATTGCAGCAACCCCTGCGAAAAGGAGAGAAAGCCTGAGAATTTTTGATTTCATAGTTTATGTTTTAGTGTGTGTGTCTTAAAGTTAATCAGAAATTCCATAAACGGGTAATGTTAAAGCCAATTAAGAATTGCCCTTTTGTGAAGTCGTTCTGGTTGAACATGTTATTGCTCTGGGGAAGAATACCGTTATAATTACCCGCAAAAACCTGGAACGAGTGATTACTTGTATTCATCTCCAGTCCTGCGCAAATATTAGGATGCGGGTTATTGCTAAGGTGTTGTGTAAGAGGCTGGTCGTAATTAACCACCACAGCCATTCCGGATGAAATTTTATACCTGCCCATGAAGCCCACAGCAAAGTGTGTATTGTTCATGGTTGGCTGCGGATCTCCTTTAATATCAATGTACCCTGGCACGTTATTAAAGTAGGACAAACTGGGTGATACCTGTACCGAAAACTTATCACAAACTTTGCGGGCAATGATCAGTTGGTTAAAGAAAGATAGTCTGTCAGTACCGGTAACAAAGTTGCTGCTGCTCCTGGTATCTATTGCTACATTTCCAAAATAGGTTACACTAACCGGAGAGCCGCCACTTGTTTTTTGTTTGAGAAGCGCGTACTTGAGGTTGGCATCCCACTGTACCCTTTCTTTAGTAAAACCAAATCCCAGTTGAAGATTATTTTTAACTACATAACTCAGGCCAATGCGGATATTAGAAGGCGCATATAGACCAAAGAAATCTGAATAACCATTATTTACTGTACCGAACCTGTGCTGGATAACCATTTCAAAAGTTCCTTTCTTGGATACCATTACAGTCTGGTTATCAAAGATCCAGTTACTTTCGAAAGTGTTTTTTACGGGTTTTGATACTGCTTTGGCAGGAGCCTCTTTTACAGCCGCATCCTGAGCCAGCAGTTGAATGCCCGTACAAAACAATACCAGTAACATGAGTCCTGTATTGCGTAATATGATTTTAAACGTTTTCATTTCGTCTGGTTTTAATTGTTTTTAGCGCCTTGTTTTACCCATGCCAGCACCAACTGGTTCAGGTTTGAAGGATTGACTGGTCCGCCCACCGGCATTGGAGTAGGTTTTTTCCCGGTAAGCCACAGGTACAATGAACTATTGGCCGGTGTGGCTTTATCGGCATAATTGCCATTGATGATGGCATTATATGCTTTATCTGTAGTAAGATCGGGAATATGGCCGCCGGTATTATGGCAACCACTGATACTGCATTTGCTCGAAAAAATGGGTACTATGTCTTTCGCAAAGCTTACATCGGTAGTTACTTCTGCTGAATTATCTATGTACACTGTAGAATTTTTGGTACAGGATTGTATCAGGAATATAACTCCAAAAACCGCTATTGCTATTATTATATTTCGTTTGGTAAACATGATCTTCTGTTTTTATTAATTGAAGGAACAGCTACCGGTTATTTCTGAAATTTCAGCAATAAGTTGGGTTTGATACCGTGTTGATAGTTGGATTTATTCCATATAGCTACACCAAATGGCTGGTCATCCAGGCTTGTAAAATCAATATCCTGTTTCAAAACATCTGCTGTTTTTAATAAACGTCTGTATTCATAAATCCAGCCAGTACCGGTATAAACGGCCTTCATCTGGATATCTGCCCGGCCATTGATTACAGGAGAAAGTATAGCACTTGGAATACATTTAGCACCAATACCACCGGTTACCGGATTGCCAATACGCTGATAATCTGTACCAACATTGGGATCAATAGAACCACCGCTATAAGTTAATACACCTGTAGAGCTTACACCGGTAATTTTTTTGGCTGTGCCATTAGCTGTTGTATCAGCAATAAAAATAAAATCACCAGTGCCGTTTGGAATAACATACAATGGAACTGTAACTGAAGCCCCTGTGCCATCCAGTTTTAAAGTCTGGCGGTTGTTAATTGAACCCTGAGTAGCATCAGTAGAGTAAGTTGGACCATTGGGCCATGTTGAAGAGGTACCATTCACTACTAAATCATCAAAGTGACGGCCATTGCCTGATCCACCCACTAAACTGGTAATATTTGGTCCACCGGCCCAGTCCTGGTAGTTATCATCCATATTGCCATATTGCAGGCCCCTGTTTGGATGCGCCCACCACATATCTATCTTTTCGTTCATACCGTTTGTGTAGTGATTACCACTGCTGGCATTAGATTTCATAGCCGGAGGTGTTACAGCGTAATTCAGGTATGGTGTGAAAATATGGCAACTCGCATAGCAGGTTTGCGTTGCAAATTTTGCAGTCGAATTATCAACATTCCATAGCATCGCTATTTTATCTTCACCAAATCCTTCCCTGATCAATACACCACTTGCGTCGTAGGTTCTTGCATTAGATTCCTGTGCCCAGAGTTGGGTAGTTGGGTTAAAATACCATGGGGATGATTTAACATCTTTGTTCTTATCTACCACTTCTGCTAAAAAATAAATGTATTTGTCGTCATACATTGAACGAAGCGTTACAGGATACGTTTCACCGATATAGCCCGTAAACAGGTTATTACCCGGATCTGGCACGGTGGCGGTAACTGACAATTTTGCTGCGTTATCCCAAATACCATCTATTGTTCCGTCAATAGTAGGAGCAGTAGCGGTTTTGTAAGAGATCAGCTCAGAACCATTCACGGTTACCGAACCGGCAGTATTCAATACCTGGTTGTTTTTGGTACAGCTTACCAGGTATCCCAAGGTCAACACAATTGTAGCGGTTACCCAGAACAATTTACTTTGTAGCGGTTTCATATCTTGAAGTTTAGTTTAAGCAATCTGTTTACTTATTACACAAATGTTGATTTTAATTTTTTACTCTCTCATGACAGTAATCACTCTGATTTATGATATTAATCATGAATTGAAGATGGCTTTCCCCTTATACACCGGCTTTTAACACGGAGGAGTTAAAAACAAAACATCGGAAAACAGCTAATCAATATCAGGCATCCGTCTGATTTGATGCAACTAATCTTCTATCACTCAGTTAATTAAGCAGGAACTACTTTCTATTACACCATTTGCAGTATTGGATTTGTGCGGATTTGATGCTACACATAATAAGGTGTGAAGAGGAAATAATTGCAATCAAAATATGTAAGAGGGTGCAGAATAGCAATGCCTGCAGTAACAGTACAACGGCTTTGTTGTAAAATTTTCTATTGTTTATACCATAATACCTTAGAAATTTTTCAGTGTATTACTGATTAAATTGTTCAGACTGCAAAAAATACGTGGTAAACAGCAAGCTCACAACGTATTTCTACGCTATCGCGTTCTGAGTGTACCGCATATATTAGCCTTTGTTTGCACACCCGCTTCAAATTCAATCACATGATCACAGAAACAAAAAATTGTCTTAGCTGCAAAAGAGGGCTTCATGGGCGGGCCGATAAAAAATTCTGTAATGATTATTGCCGAAACACTTATAATAACCACCTAAATAGTGATGGCAATAATTATGTACGCAATATCAATAACAGTCTTCGCAAAAACAGACGGATACTTGAACTATTATTGCCTGCCACACAAACCATTACCAAATGCTCCAAACAGTTATTGCATAGTAAAGGGTTTGCTTTTAGTTATTTTACCCATACCCAAACAAATAAGAAAGGGAATACCTACCATTTCTGTTACGAATACGGATACATTGTTTTAAAAGGAGACCGGATATTGGTAGTAAAGCAAAGAAATGCAGACAATTAACCGTGCCTTTGTGTGAGATTTAATTTGCACACAAGGGCACAAAGGCACGGTTTGGTATCTGGCTAAAAACAAGCCTTCTTAATAACGGATTTTCACTTTTACCACGCCTGCGTCGATCATATCTATTTTTTTAGCAGCCGCCTTTGTAAGATCGATGATACGGCCCGCTACAAAAGGACCTCGATCATTAATACGCACTTTTACTGTTTTGCCGTTGGAGAGATTGGTTACTTTAACCTTTGTATTGAAGGGCAGTTTTTTATGTGCAGCCGTAAAGGCAGATGATTGATAGATTTCTCCATTGGCTGTTTTCTTCCCGTTGTACGATTCGGAATAGAAAGATGCCAGACCCGTTTCTGAGCCGCTTACTTTTTCAGAAGAAGGAACCGATTTGCGGTGACAGGAACTCATGAGTATCACCAGCAGAAGAAATGACAATATGCTTTTCATTATAGAACAAATCTATCTCCTGTTGTTACCGGAACATAGCACTTGTTTTCAACAAAACGTATTTATTGTTGATAAAAGGGAATAAAAAAGCCACAGACAACACAGATTGACACAGAGAAAATCTGTGCAATCTGTGTAATCAGTGGCGAATAAAAATTATGCGAAAGGCGCTTTTACCACTTTGGCTTTTACCAGTGTATTGCGGATGTCGATGTAAATTTCACTGTCAACCGGTGCAAAGGCGGCGGCTACATAGCCCAACCCAACTGCCTTACCTAATGAAGGCGCCTGGGTGCCGCTGGTTACTTTCCCGATAATGTTGCCCGATGCATCTTTGATCAGGTAATCATGGCGGGGAATACCGCGGTCTATCATTTCAAAACCAACCAGTTTGCGTGTAACACCGGCAGCTTTTTGTTTTTCCAGTATCGCTTTTGCTGTAAACTCTTTATTGAATTTGGTAACCCATCCCAATCCTGCTTCCAGCGGAGACGTGGTATCGTCAATATCATTACCGTATAAACAATAGCCCATTTCCAAACGCAGTGTATCCCTCGCTCCCAAACCTATTGGTTTTAAGCCTTGCGGAGTACCTATTTCAAAAATAGCATCCCATATCTTATCGGCCGCTCCGTCTTTATCTTCAAAATAGATCTCTACACCGCCCGATCCTGTGTATCCGGTTGCACTAATCAGCACATTATCTACACCGGCAAATTTGCCCTTGGTAAAAGTGTAATATTTCAGGTTCAGGATGTCTGTATCAACCAATGGCTGTAAAATTTTGGTGGCGTTAGGGCCTTGGATGGCCAGCAAACAGGTTTTATCGCTGATATTATGCATTTCAACACCTTTGGTATTGTACTTGCTTATCCAGTTCCAGTCTTTTTCAATATTGGAAGCATTTACTACCAACATATATACTTTATTATATTCAATACAATACACGATCAGATCGTCTACAATACCACCCTGTTCATTAGGCAGGCAGCCATACTGGGCCTGGCCATCGGTTATTTTAGAAACATCGTTTGAAGTAACACGTTGGATCAGGTCCAGAGCATTCTCCCCTTTCAGAATAAATTCGCCCATATGGCTAACATCAAAAATGCCGGCGTTTTTGCGCACAGCAGCATGTTCATCATTAATACCGCTGTAACTGATGGGCATATTATAACCGGCAAACTCAGCCATTTTAGCGCCCAGCGCGATATGCTTACTGGTAAAAGGAGTTGATTTCATTTAGTAGTAGTTTGATTGAAATGTGGCGCAAAAATAAGTGAAGCGGGAGTGCTGAAAAAATAAAAAGCAGCGACTGGCGTCGCTGCTTTTCCCAACTGTATTTATAATTAATGATCGTACGTGATCAACCGGCTGATCTTCCAGCCATCTTTTGTGTTTTGCCAGACATGCATAAATTTAAAAACAGCGCATTCCTGTTTACCGTTCTCGGTATGGCAAAACTGGTGTAAGCCAGATTGGATAGCACCAAAATCTTTGATGGGATACACTTCCATGCTGCCTTTTACTAATTGCCGGTCAAGTACATACTCTTTTTTAAAAAGCTCCCCGAAGGCTTCCACCGTTTGCCGGTAGTTGCGAACACCGATATTATCCTGGTACAATTCAAGGTCTGTAGTAAAAAAATGCTTTAAACTTTCCAGGTCGCGGGAATTGAATGCCCGGAAAAGCAGGCTGTCCATTGTTGCAATTTCATGGTAGAGCGTTTCCTTTTCCGGTTCTTTATTATTTGACTGAGCAGTGCTTTTTGCAACCAGCAAAAAAAGCAAAAAGCATACAAGTAATAAACGGGTTAGTGAGTTAGGCATGTAACAAATTGAAAAATAAAAAAAGGGAGAACCCCATCCTGTGATCAAGACAGGGTTCTTGTATTCCCAACTTCAACCGAGTTTATAATACCATTTGCATAAAAATTATCCGGGATGCTTCTGAAGAAGCGCTTACTTCTTCTGCGGCAATTGCTCTTGCTGCTTCAGGTGCTTTTGGGGCATGTGGTGCCTGGCTATAGCTAACTGTTTTTTGATAATGATACTTTGTACTATCTACAGGCTTATCCAGTTCTTTTTTCAGGTCTTCGGCTTCTTTCTGTTTTTTATCGTACTCTTTTTGTAATTCTTCTTTGCTCTTCTTGTATTTTTCTACCGCACTGTTTTCACCGTCATCGTTATTTTCTATTGTATCATTTTTATTTACCCTTTCCAATCCGCCAACAGTCATAATGTATTCCACATCAGAGCTCCAGCCATAGTCGTTATTCCAGTCTTCATCAAAATCCCAGTCGTTACGGCCGGTACTGATATGAAATGAATTTAACCTGCGTGATACTGCTTCTTTGATCACTATTCGTTTACCCACTGGCACCTGCAGGTTCACAGTTACACTCTGGTTACGGAATTTTGTGCCGCGCAGTAAAGAGAAACCACGGTCCAGGTAAATCAGGCTGTCCTGCTGATTGATCCCATAGTTGATTTCTTTTACATTATGCAGTGCTGATACTTCATCAGCACCATTGCTGTATTTATAAGAACTGATATGGAAAAGTGAATCATTGCTTTTTACAATACGCAAACGAACATTGTTCAGAAACAGGCTGTCATCGCTGATATTGAGGATACCATCCATTTTAAACCAACGGCCGTATACTTTCACTTTTGCATCAGGCACATTCACGATCAGTTTTCCTGAAGCGGGTTGCACAATGGTATAATCCTGTTTATCTCTTGCCCTCGCATCAAAATCGCGTGCAATAGATGCTGCCAGTAAACCTCCGCAAACCAGGCCAATAAACCACAGGCCACCAAAAGTGAAACCAAGGTATCGGTTACCCGATTTAACACCCATGATTCTGCGGATAACCCATGTAATGAAAGCCACTACCGGTACACCAAGGAATAACAGGAGGGTTGACCATGCCAGGAAGCTCTGCCAGAAACCTTCTAAAAAGAAATTCTTTAAAGGGAACACACCCACACCGGCTACTATCATCGCCAGTAAAGCTACCAGCAAGGCAAATGCAATGATGCCGGCTATAAAGAGGAAGAAGGCTTTGAAAAGGATACCTATGGCGCGACCGATACGGCTACCGCCTCTTTTAATGGCAGATCCTGCTTCGCTGCCAAACTGCTGGCCTTTTTGTCCTACCGTTTGTCCAAACTCCTGGCCAAATTGCTGTGCCTTATCTTTAAATTCACCACCCCATTTTTCCGCACGGGTTTTAAAACCTTCCAGGTCTTCCTGTATGGTATTTTTAATGGTGTTCAGGTCTACTTTTTCTCCGCGCATCTCTAATTTTTCAGATGCGCTTTTTGCCTCCGGGATGACTGCCCACAATACAGCATACACTACAAACAGGGTACCGCCAAATGAACCGAATACAATACCGGGGAAAGGATCTACATCAAACCAGAATGCACTTTTAAATATTGAGGTGATGATGCCTATCACTAAAGGGAAAGCAAATATGAGGCGGGGTATCCATACGGCGATATTGAAATAAGAAGCGATACCACTGGCTACACCGGCAATCACTTTTTCTTCCGGGTTACGATACAGGCGTTTGGTAGAAGAGGTATGCTGTAAAGATTTGGAAGGAAGGATTACCCATAAAAGGATATAGAGTAAGATACCTGTGCCTGCTCCAAAACTGATCAGTGCAAATACCAACCTAACAATGGTAGGGTCTACACGCAGGTAGTTAGCCAGGCCACCGCACACACCACCGAGTATTTTATCAGATTCATCACGGAATAAACGGCCGCGTGGTGGAGCACCGGCAGATTCATAGGCCGATGAACCCTGTTCCTGCTTATCATCCCCGCCTAATTGTGAATGTACTTTACCTTCTTCACCTTCAAAGTCTTCCGGGCGGCCCATACTTTCTATGATCTTGTTCACTTCCTCATCAGTGATGCAGGTGCTGCCTTTTTTCAGGCTCTCACCAAACAGTTCGGCTATACGGCCTTCAATATCATTGATGATCTCATCTCGTCCCTCCTCATTGGCAAAGAACCTGCGCAAACTTTCCACATACTGTTTCAGCATGTCGTAAGCAGATTCCTCAATAGGAATCACTCTGCCCTGGAAGTTTATATTAATTACCTTTTTCATGGTCTGTCAATTTTATGGTTGGTTAAGGTTGGGGTTGGGTTTCTTCGGATGATTGATCAGCCTGCGGCTGGGTAAGCGCATGAACAGCATCTGCCAGTTCCTGCCATGTTCGTTCAAGTTCACCATAGAACGTAAGACCCTTTTCTGTCATCACGAAATATTTACGGGGCGGGCCACTATTGCTTTCTACCCAACGGTAGGTAAGTAACCCTGCATTTTTTAACCTGGTAAGCAAAGGATACAGCGTACCCTCCAGGATGTGGAGGTTGGCCGATTTCATCCTTTCAACGAGGTCACTGGGATACACTTCTCCCTGGCGAATGATGGATAAGATACAAAACTCCAATACACCCTTCCGCATCTGACTTTGTGTGTTCTGAATGTCCATAACCCGATTTTTTGCGGCCGCCTTTAAAATGACAGTATTGCGGCGACCTGTTATTAAATGAATGCGTGGAAGTTTTAAACAGTAAGTGATAGGTTTTAAGTAAGGATTATTGTTTTGAAATTGCCCTACTCAAAACTTATAACTTATTACCTACAACATTATTACGCCAAATGCCTTCTAACAATCCTTGTTCTTCTGCTGCGCTCCATGTTCCAGAGGTCGGCTGCACAAAATATGGTTTTGTGATTTGCAGAAGGTGCATCAACAGCGATGGTTTCTTTTACTTCTTTTACCAGGTTTTCCAGTTGGGCTTTTCCCAATGCCTGAAAGAAGGTTCTGTTTTCCGTTTTCATGATCTTTTGTATTAAATGTTTTACAATAATTTTTTAAAGGTTGCTGAGTTTGTCTTTTTCTTTTCCTCTCTTCATTTCCTTTGACAACACAAAGATGTGAATTTATTTGGTACTATGCAACACACAGTACCATGTTTTTTTCAGTAATAGGCAGAAGGATGTAACTGGCTTTGTTTAAACATTTGATAATCAAATATTTACGAATTTTCAGGTTTTATACAATATGGTAATCGGCAATAATTCTTGATGAACGGCGGCAAAGCTGCCCAAGCAGATTGCGAGGCCCTAAGCGTTAGAAAGATGGAAATATTTTGATGAATGCCAGCTTTTTGCCACAGAAAGCACAGAAACACGCAGAAACTGTCTGTGAAAATCTGTGTATTCTGTGGCAATGTATTTCTTACTGACAGCACTCACAGCACTCATCGTACCTACGGCACGAAAAAAATCCGTCATTGTTTTGGGGTCTACCCACCTGTTGCTCCGATGGATCAAAAAATATTTATCGTATTTATACGATTATTCAAAAAATCTTCTTTCCTTTGCTTTATCGTATAAAAGCGATTAATAATGGCTACACCAAAAACAGAAGCATTTACCAAAGCAGAACAGGACCTGGCAGCATTTGCCAAAGCACTGTCGCACCCGGCGCGGATTGCTATCCTTAAAATACTGGCAAAGCAGAATGAATGTGTTTGCGGAAAAATTGTGGATGTATTACCACTGGCGCAATCAACCGTATCGCAACACCTGAAAGAATTATTGAATGCAGGATTGATCAAGGGAACAGTAGATGGGCCAAAGAGTTGTTACTGCATTAACTGGAAAGCATTTGAAAAGATCAATGGTGAATTCAATTTTCTTTTCTCATCCTTAAAAACACAGAATGCAAAATTGTGTTGTTAAGTAATTTTCAAACCGTGCCTTTGTGCCTTCGTGCGCAAAATATATCTCACACAAAGGCACAAGTACACTGTTAAAACAAAAAACTAAATTATATGCAAACAGACAATCAACTAAAAGAACTCGTGAAAGAAAAATACGGCGAGATAGCAGACCAGTCGCGCACACAAAATGCAGCCTCCTGCTGCGGCTCCGGTTGCTGTAGTGATGAGGTGTATAACCTGATGGCCGATGATTATACCCAACTGAAAGGCTACAATCCGGATGCAGACCTCGGCTTGGGCTGTGGCTTACCTACCGAATTTGCAAAGATCAAAAAAGGCGACACGGTTATAGACCTTGGCAGCGGCGCCGGCAATGATTGCTTTGTTGCACGCGCTATTACCGGCGAAACGGGTAAAGTAATTGGCATCGATTTTACAGACAAGATGATTGAGAAAGCAAGGATCAATGCAGAGAAACTGGGCTATCACAATGTTGAATTCCGTTTTGGAGATATTGAAAAAATGCCAGTATCGGCTGATGTGGCCGATGTGGTGGTGAGCAACTGCGTACTCAATCTTGTTCCCAACAAATTCAATGTATTGAAAGAAGTATTCCGTGTGTTAAAACCCGGCGGACATTTCAGCATATCAGATATTGTACTGGAAGGCGAATTACCTGCGCAACTTAAACAGGCCGCAGAAATGTATGCAGGTTGTGTATCGGGCGCCATTCAGAAACAGGTTTATCTTGAACTGATTGAAGCAACAGGTTTTAAAAATATAACCGTACAAAAAGAAAAACCGATCACTATCCCCGATGATATTCTGATAAACTATATCAGCAAAGAAGAGATTGCTGCGTTCAGAAACAGTAACCTGGGTATTTATAGTGTAACTGTGTATGCAGAAAAACCTGCAGTTAAAGCAGCCTGCTGCACACCGGGTTCGGGCTGCTGCAACTAAAAAAACTGTGCCTTTGTGCCTTTGTGTGGGATTTAATTTGCACACCAAGGCACAAAGGCACAGTAGAAACCAAAACATAACCGGCTTATGAAAATAATAAGTCTGCTTCCCCAACACTGGGAGGCTGTAAAAACTATTTATGAAGATGGTATTGCCACAGGTAATGCTAGTTTTCAAACCTCCGCTCCTTCCTGGGAAGAATGGAACAATGACCATATTATTCATTCAAGATTTATTGCTGTTGAAAACGGGGCAGTACTTGGCTGGGCCGCACTCACCCCTGTTAGCGGGCGCTGTGTGTATGCAGGTGTGGCAGAAGTGAGTGTGTATGTATCGCCTGCATCGCAAGGCAAAGGTGTGGGCAAAGCTTTATTGAATGCATTAATTGAATCAAGCGAAGCAAACGGATTCTGGACACTGCAGGCCGGTATCTTCCCGGAGAACAAAGCAAGCGTGCGGTTACATGAAAGCTGCGGGTTCCGCATAATTGGCGCAAGAGAAAAGATAGGTAAGATGAATGGTGTTTGGCGCGACACCTTATTATTAGAAAGAAGAAGTGCTAAATTTTAATCCTAACTACCTGCTATGTCTGCCAACAATTGCGCACCTGCACATGAACGTAAAAAATTAAGTTTTCTGGACCGCTATTTAACGTTGTGGATTTTTTTAGCCATGCTGCTGGGTGTTGGGCTTGGTTATTTTTTTCCATCCTCCTCTGGTTTTATTAATTCATTTTCCAGTGGCACCACCAATATCCCATTGGCTGTTGGACTCATTTGTATGATGTATCCACCCCTTGCAAAAGTTCGTTATGAAAAAATGCCCGAGGTATTTAAAAATGTTAAAGTGCTGGGTGCTTCACTTTTTCTGAACTGGATCATCGGCCCCATACTAATGTTTTTTCTTGCCATTACTTTATTGCAGGGATACCCGGAATACATGATCGGATTGATCCTGATCGGACTGGCGCGTTGTATTGCCATGGTTGTGGTTTGGAACGAGCTGGCAGAGGGTAACAGGGAATATGCGGCAGGTTTGGTAGCACTGAACAGCATCTTCCAGGTATTACTGTATAGTGTATATGCTTATTTATTTATCACAGTACTGCCTCCGCTGTTTGGGATTAAAGGACTGGAAGTAAATATTACCATTGCCGAAATAGCCAAAACAGTTGGTATTTACCTGGGCATCCCTTTTGCAGCAGGCATTATCAGCCGCTATGCATTAACCCGCATCAAAGGGGAAGATTGGTTTCAGAATAAATTTGTGCCGTTGATATCGCCTGTCACTTTAATTGCATTGTTGTTTACAATTGTGATCATGTTCAGTTTAAAAGGGCAGTTAATTGTAAATATTCCCTTTGATGTACTGCGGATCGCACTCCCGCTGGTTATTTATTTTGTGATCATGTTCCTTGCCAGCTTTTTTATCGGTAAATACCTTGGCGCTGATTATTCGAGAAATGCAGCAATATCATTTACTGCTACCGGTAATAATTTTGAACTGGCTATTGCAGTGGCCATTGGTGTGTTCGGCATCAATTCAGGACAGGCTTTTGCCGGCGTGATCGGGCCATTGGTAGAAGTGCCGGCGTTAATCGCATTGGTTAATGTAGCGTTCTGGTTAAAAAGAAAATATTACGCTGATACAAACAGTGTATCATCAACAACAAAATAAAAACTCCTTTAAGTTTATCATTTATGTCATCAAAAAAGAAACTCTTATTTGTTTGTGTAGAAAACAGTAATCGTAGCCAGATGAGTCAGGCTTTTGCACTGATACATGGCGGAGAAAATGTAGAAGCTTACAGCGCCGGAAGCAAACCCAGCGGTATAGTGAACCCCAAAGCCATTGCTGCTATGCAGGAGCTGGGTTATGACCTCAGCACACACGACAGCAAATCATTGCAGGAAGTAGAGAAATATGCCCCTTTTGATGCGGTGGTAACAATGGGCTGTGGTGATGCCTGCCCGTGGATGCCTGCAAAAAAATTTATCGACTGGCAAATACCTGATCCCAAACACATGGAGCCGGCAGAGTTTAACAAGGTGCGCGATTTTATCAGTGAGAAAGTGAAACAGTTGCTAAAAGAATTATGACCGGCGCTTTTTCCTTTCATCATCTGTTCCGATAATGGCTTCGATAATTGATGAAACAAAACTTACCAGAAGGCTGAAGAGTAATGCAGTAAACCAGCCGCTTACCACAAAGCCCGGAACAATTTCGGCAGCCCATTTTACGATGATGATATTGATGACCAGTAAAAAAAGGCCGAGTGTAACAATGGTAATGGGGATGGTAAGGATGATCAGGATGGGTTTGATAAAACTGTTCAGCAAACCTAAAACAAGGGCCACCAATAAGGCTGTTACGGTGCTGTCTACACTAACGCCTTTTAAAACATAGGCGGCAAACAATACTGCCAGGGCAGTAGCAACGGTTTTTGCGAAGAACTTTCCCATAGGGTTTTATTTATGCTTCAAGTTACCATTTATTTTTCGTCTGATCCCGGGCGAATATTGAATACTAAACACAGAATTTAAAATTATGAAGTACCAACAACTTCGATATTCAATATTCCGTGTTTAGCATTCAATATTTATACCACCACCACTTCATAAAACTCCTCGGGGTTGAGGTATTTTTTGGCAAGGGCCTGCAGTTCTTCTGCGGTGATGGATTGTACAGTTTGGATGCTTTCGTAGAAATAGGCATCCGTTAAATTGTTGAGGATATAATTTTTCCACCTCGCGATGATCTGGAAAGGTCCATCCAGGTCGCCCAGCAGCGAACCGATCATGTAATTACGCACAAGGGCCAGTTCTTCTTCATCTACCAGCTCATTATTCAATATCACCATTTCTTTATAAACTTCTTCTATGGTTGCATCGCACACATCACGTCCTGCTTCTGTGCTGATCATCCAGGCGCTGTCGTGAATATGATTCTGCAGGTAGCTGTGAATGCCGTAAGTGTATCCTTTGTCTTCGCGGATATTACTCATCAGTCTCGACCCGAAAAACCCTCCAAAAATATTATTCAGCACCTGCACTTTCTGAAAATCAGGATGGTGTCTGTTAAAGAATGGCCGCGCAATACGGATAGCGCCCTGCACACCATCCGCATCATTGATAATATTATATTTTTTTGTGTCGGCGTGCTGGCTGTTAAACTGCTTTTCAGGCAATGGGTTATTCAGATTCAGCTTCCCAAAATGGTTGTTCAATTGTTGTGCAATATCTGCCGGTGGTTTACCTGCTACAAATACCAGGCATTTGCCTTCAGAGTAAAAACGTTTGTAAAATTCAACCAGGTCTTCTCTTTGCAACTGGTCGTAATCAAGCGTAGAGGTATAACGGCCATAGGGGTGATGAAAGCCGTATACATATTCATCAATTAACCTGTTGGCAACAAAATCGCATTTCTTCAGGTTTACTTCCAGCCGCTGTTTCTGGTTTTGTTTGTAGATAGCCAGCTCTTCCTGCGGAAAAATGCATTCCGTCATCAGTTCTGCCACTACGGGCAATAATTCAGTTAAATGTTTGGCCAGGCAATGCAGCGTGATAGTGGCCGTTTCATTATAACAGCTCCGGTTCAGATACGCGCCATAAAATTCAAAATGTTCATTAATGGCAAAAGCCTTCCTTTTTTCTGTACCGTTCTTCAGCATGAAGTTGGTGGTGGCGGCTACAATATTTTTTTCTTCGTACCAGTTGCCCGCATAAAAAACCCATTCAATCAACAATACATCCTGCGCACCCGCATCAATACTATATACCGGAACACCATTATCAAGCGTAAAATGTTCGTAAGGCTTTAACTGCAGGTGCATGTTCACTGCATCAACAATATCCGGCGCGCTCTTTCTGTTAATCATCTTAAATTACTTGCTGTGATAAAATAATGTATTACTGTTATCATTCCGGAATACCTCTTTGCTGTATTGTTGTATATCTGCTATAGTTATTTCGTGATATTTTTCCAGTTCGGTATTCATCATCTCAGCATCGCCCAGCAGTTCATACATGGCAAGACTGTTTGCTCGGCTCATCAAACCCATATCTTCAAAGGCAATCACACTTTCTGTTTTGTTTTTTACTTTCTGCAACTCACTCTCAGTAACCGGCGTTGATTGAATTTTCTCAATCTCCTCATCCACTGCTTTGGCAGCGTCTTCCATTTTAACACCTTTCACCAATTTCCCTTCTACCGCTACAAGGCCTTTATCGGTGCTGCCAAAATGGTAACAGTCTAAACCGGAGAACAGTTGTTTTTCTTTTACCAGCGACTGATATAATCTTGCAGACCCGCCGCCACCAAGAATTTCGGTGGCAAGGTCCATTACGTAATAGCCTTTATCCAGCCGCGCATCCATATGCCATGTTTTGATGAATGCGTCAAGCGGCACATTGGCGTATACTTCAGATTTTCTTGCTTCGGTTTGCCGGGGTTCCTGTGGAAGGTTGCGCACATATTTATCGCCCATTGGGATGGCACCAAACCATTTTTCGCTGAGGCGTTTAATATTTTCCAGTTCCACATTACCTGCCACCACCAGTATTGCATTAACAGGGCGGTAGTGTTTGAAGAAAAATTGTTTTACATCATCAATATTTGCGTCCTCCACATGACTTAATTCTTTACCAATCGTCATCCAGCGGTAAGGATGTTTGGTATAAGCCAGTTCGCGCATTTTGTGCCATACATCGCCGTAAGGTTTATTGATGTAATGCTCCTTAAATTCCTCGCACACTACTTTCTTTTGAACAGCAAGGCTTTTCTCGCTAAAAGCAAGGCTTAACATACGGTCGCTTTCCAGCCAGAAAGCGGTTTCAATATTTTCGGCAGGAAGCTGGCAATAATAGTTGGTAAGGTCGTTGGTGGTATAGGCATTGTTTTCTCCACCGGCTCGCTGCAATGGTTCGTCGTAATCAGGGATATTGATACTTCCGCCAAACATCAGGTGTTCAAACAAATGCGCAAATCCCGTTTTAGCGGGGTTTTCATCTCTTGCGCCTACATCATACAAAATATTCAATACCGCCATCGGGGTGGAATGGTCCTCATGAACCAATACACGCAAACCGTTATCTAACACAAATCGATTATACAGGATCATAGCTACAGTTAAAAGAAGATGCAAATTAGGTCATTGCCCAAAAATAGCCGGAGGAATGTTTATATAACGTTAGCGGCGTATGTCTTTTACATCTATGGTTAAAATAACGGGCTTCTGGTCGCGGAACACCACTACCTGTACCCTGCCAAGGCTGTTTTGAAAGAGGTTCTTATATGCCTGTATATTTTTAGAAGCATTTGTTTCCACAGAAAATATAATGTCGCCCATCTGAAACCCGGCTTTTTCACCGGGAGAGCCGGGCATGATATCTATCACCCTTATCTCTCCTTCAATCAGGTAAATACCCAGCCCGGTATAGGCATAATCAAACTGTTCTGAGTAATGGGTATTGGGTTTTATATAAATACTCTGTTCGGGATAATTGATGATCACATTAAAACGGCGCAGGATATCATTGCCAATTAATCCGCCCAGCAATGGGTAGGAAGTAACATTGTATTCATCCTCAAAAATATGTACCGGCACCTTTCTGAATTTGTAGGGTCCTATCTTCACTTCTTTGGCTACAGCAAGGTTCATTTGTCTTTTACCGCCAATTCCTTCCGCCTGTGTTGGATAAAATTTCCTGTTCTTTTTAAAAATCAGGCTGTCGTCTACAAAATCCTTCGACAAAAGAAAACTCAACCCGGCACCTGTATCAAAAATAAAACGGCTATACACGGGGTGATCATCATTCACCGTAGCGGTCTGTAATGGCAGGGTAGAAAAATTAGGTTTGAGCAAATAGCCGCCTCTTGGATATTTGAAGCTGCCCGGACTAAACACTTCCATCATCAGGTTATCATAGTCGAGCCTGACAATATACCTTCTCAGAAAACTATACCCGATAATACCGTCTATCTTAACACCGTACACGCTGGTAAGAAGGTCATAATCATTGATATGAAAATCGAGATGGTCTGTTTGTAAACCCGGGAACTTAATGGTGTGGTTATTGGAAAAGTCAACCGTTTTAATCCCCCCGATACCACGAATGGTTTTTTCGGTTTTTACCAAAGTCAGTTTCAGGTAATCTGCGGTTGCCGAATCAATAGAAATACCGCCACTGCCGGTATCAAAAACAAAATTCAGGCTGTCGGGATGATTATCTATCTGTGCTTTCACAATTACAATACCCCCGCTAAGTTGGGTAAAAGGGAAGCGGGTCAGCAACCTGGCCTGGGGTGGAATAAATTCTTCCTGGGCCATGCCGGTAAAACAAAGGCAAAGCAATATGATAACAAAACAGGATCGTTTCATGCTCTTTGAAAATACGCCGAAATTTCAATTAATACGTCCTGAATATGTACCAAGTTGCCTAAGCATAGATAAACGGTTCTCTTACAGGATAATAAATAATCGGTTATAGATACACACGCAATCAATCTTATCCTCCTACCTTTGCTCACTTACCTAACTGATCAAATATGCAATTAGCGGATCTATATCAAAAAGCTTTACAGTTTGAGTTCTTAAGTATTGAAGAGGGGATGTTTTTATTTGAACAGGCTCCTTTGGCAGAATTAATGTATGTGGCCGATGAACTGCGCAAAAAGCAGGTGCCGCATGGTAAGGTAACCTGGCAGATAGACCGTAACGTTAACACCACCAATGTATGTGTGGCTAACTGTAAATTCTGCAATTTTTACAGGATCCCCGGCCATGCCGAAGCTTATATTACCGATATGCCTGTTTACAGGACAAAAATTGAAGAAACCCTGAAATACGGAGGCGACCAGTTATTGCTGCAGGGAGGCCATCACCCGGAATTAGGTTTGGATTTTTATACCAAAACTTTCCGTGCCATTAAGCAGGAGTTCCCTACTATTAAACTGCATACACTGGGGCCACCCGAAGTAGCGCATATCAGTAAGCTTGAAAAAATGAGTCACCACGATGTACTGAAAGCACTGAAAGAGGCCGGGATGGATTCATTACCCGGTGCGGGTGCAGAGATATTGGTTGACCGTGTGCGCCGCCTGATCTCGAAAGGCAAATGTGGTGCTGATGAATGGCTGGATATTATGCACGAAGCGCATATGCTTGATATTACTACCAGTGGCACCATGATGTTTGGCCATGTAGAAACACTGGAAGAACGTTTTATACACCTTACACGCATACGCGAAGTACAGAGCCGTAAACCGGCAGATGCAAAAGGGTTTCTGGCCTTCATTCCATGGACCTTCCAGGATGTAGATACGTTACTGGCGCGCATACGTGGTGTACATAACCTTACCACGCCGGATGAATATATCCGCATGATTGCTATCAGCCGTATTATGCTGCCCAACATTAAAAACATACAGGCAAGCTGGTTAACGGTGGGTAAGCAAACAGCACAGATCTGCTTACATGCCGGTGCCAATGATTTTGGAAGTATTATGATTGAAGAAAATGTAGTTAGTGCGGCGGGTGCCCCTCACCGGTTTACCTATAAAACCATGCAGGATGCCATTCGCGAAGCGGGTTTTGAGCCACAGCTCCGTAACCAGCAATACGAATGGAGAGAGATTCCGGAGGCCATCCAGGAGCAGGTGATCGATTATTAGGCTGATTTTAACGTTTGTATGTAGCCCGGAAGAACAAATGAGGGTATTTTCGTATATAAATTAATCAGCCTGTATGAAACCGAAACCTGCTGTTCTGCTGCTATTATTGGTACTGGGATCTGCCGTTTTCCTCGCTTTTTTATTAAAAATGGGCGGAAACGATACCCAACGCTGCCAGAAGGTACAGGAACCTGTTCAAAATACAGATGGAATGCCGGTAGGGTCCTTCAACCATTTAATCGCATTTACCAGAAAATAACCGAATCCTGCGTTGATCAACGCAGGATTTTTTTTCTTTGTGCTGTAACAAATCCCTTCTTACGGCGTATAACTACATTATCAAAACAATCATTCTGAAGCATTACTGCTGCTTATGACGGAGAAAGAGTACAATCAATGTGTTAATCAATACGCAGACAATGTGTATCGCTTCATTGTGAAGAATCTTCGCCATGAGGAAGATGCCAGGGATATTGTACAAACCGCTTTTGAGAAATTATGGCGTAACAGGGAGGCCGTTGAAAATGGGAAGTCGAAATCTTATCTTTTTACGGTGGCTTATAACCAGATGATCGATCATATCAGAAAAGTAAAACGTATTCAGCTAAAAGATGAGTTTTCAGAAAACAGCAGAATGCAAAACCCGGTTAACAGCAACCTGAAAAAAACACTGATGGAGGCACTGAACCGGTTAAACGAAACACAAAAAAGCCTGGTGATGCTGAAAGATTATGAAGGCTATAGTTACGAAGAGATAGGTGAGATTATGGGACTGAACGAAAGCCAGGTTAAAGTATATCTTCACCGTGCAAGGTTAACATTGAGAAATTATTTGGTGAGTCCCGAAAATGTGAGATAATATGGCGCATAAAAAATCATATCAATCATACCCCAATCATAAAAATCAGTGATAAGCATTAATCAACATAATTACGAGGAGTTTTTCCTGCTGTATGTAGACGGGGAACTGTCTGCTGCAGACATGCGTACTGTTGAGCAGTTTGCGCAGGCAAATCCCGGCTTCGCTGATGAGTTGGATATGCTGCTGCAAACACGCCTTACCGAAGAACCGATATTGTTTGATGATAAGATCAGTCTCTTCAGAAATGAATCTGCAGAGATTAGTTTGACTAATTATGAAGAACGGTTTCTCTTATATGTAGACAATGAGCTGGATGCTGTTTCGAAAGAGAAAGTAGAAACCTTTGTATTACAGCACCCTGCTTTGCAAGAGCCTTTTACACAATTAAAACAAACCCGTTTAGAGCCCGAAACCATTGTTTTCCCTGAGAAAGAATCACTGTACAGAAAAGAGGAAAAAGAAAGACCGGTATTTTACCTGTACTGGCAGAGAATAGCTGTTGCTGCCGCGTTAATAGGCGTTGCCGTGTTAACATGGACCCTGTTTCCCGGCGATAACTCAAATAACGCTGTTACGCAACCTGTTGCCAAACTGGAGCCGGTAAATACTACCGTTACACAAAAAACTACAACTGGTATTGCCGGTCAAAACAATAACAACCCGGTTGCTTTACAAAAAAACAGTCGTGAAGATGTTGTTGCCGCCAATCGGACTATTACCCGTCAATTGCCAACTGACGGCAGCATACATGCAGCGAAGAATAGCAAGGTTGAAAGAAATGAAATCATTCAGACTAAGCAGGATAATTTACTGACACAGCATATTGCCGATGTACAACCAGTTGAACCGAAAAGAGCAAATACTGTTTCGGGTGAGTTTGAAAATACACATCTTGGCCAATATCTGCCAGCCAATAATAACACGCTTGCCAATACAGAGATGGTGAAGGTGAACAATACAAATGAGGTATCACCTTCCGATCACCTGGTACAACAAACCGTTTACAAAGAGCTTGATACAGACGACGAAAAGAAAAGCTTATACCTCGGCTCTATCGAGATCAATAAAGATAAACTCCGTGGTTTTTTCCGGAAAGCCAGCAGCCTTTTGCGCGGAAAGGCTAAACAGGAAGAAGAGGAAAGAACCGCTTCATCATCAGATACACGGTCATTAAAATAACAAGTAAAAGAAAGATATGAAACGCTTAGTATGTTTATTAGCCCTTGTGTGGTTTGGAAATTCCGCCTTTGCACAAAAAGACAGCAGTACAACCAATACGGATACCGTAAAAGTGGGCAACTTTATTATCATCAAAAAAAATAAAGGGAACACTCCTTCAGAAGATTATGAGAAGTCACGCAACAACAGTTATGAACTGAGGGTAGAACGCCGCCCGAGAAGAAGGAGTAATATCAGCACCAATTGGTGGATCATGGATCTTGGCTTTGCCAATTGGCGCGACCAGACTGATTATGCATCTGCACAGGCGGGTAATTACTTCAAAGTTTTACGCCCTGCAGACGGACCGGTTAACCAAAACAGCTTTAAGCTGATCAATGGCAAATCCAGTAATGTAAATATCTGGTTCTTCATGCAAAAACTGAATGTGGTAAAACACGTGGTTAATTTAAAATACGGATTGGGACTGGAGATGTACAATTATCGTTTTGATACCCGTCTTAGTTTCCGTAAAGACCCGGAACCTTTTGTATTCAACGATTCAATTGCTTTTACCAAGAACAAATTGTATGTAGAATATCTGACAATTCCGTTAATGATCAATATTAACACCACACCCGATAGCCGCAGGGGTTTGAGTTTCAGCGCCGGCATCAGTGCAGGATACCTGCTTAACAGCCGCAATAAACAGGTAAGTGGCGAAAGAGGTAAGCAGAAAATTAAGGGCGATTTTAATTTTGAACCATGGCGCATAGCAACTGTTGCCGAGGTTGGTCTTGGCCCGGTAAGATTATACGGCAGCTACAGCCTGAACCGTTTACAGAAAGATGTTACACGTGTAGAGCAATACCCTTACACAGTTGGCATCCGCTTCAGTAACTGGTAGGATAACCTTTTGTTTTTTTTCTCATGTTATATTCTACGCGCCCCTTTTCTAAGGGGCGTTTTCCGTCATTGCGAGACACGAAGACGTCATTGCGAGGCACGAAGCAATCTGTGTATCAAAAATCAGAAAGACCGGAACATATAAGCAACTCCGGCTTATCGCTATCAAATAGCGATAAATTAAATGAATATTTTCAAGGCTGTGTGTATCGAAATATTAGTTACTTATTGAGAATACTAAAGCATATTGCTAAATTGCTTTGTGCCTGGCAATGACGAGGCTACCAATGAGAAACATCTTTCTCCCATAAGTCCTCCCAATGCAGATTCATCGAATTAATCAGCTCCATCTTTTGTTTCCGGCTCCCTGCTTTAATTCTTTTTTCTTCCAGGATAGCTTCAATAATGGTGGGATAGAACTGGTAATAAACCAATAACGTTACATTATACCTTGCAGTAAAACTATCAGGATAAAATTTATTCCTGTGTTGTTGTACCCTTACAATAAGATTTGAAGTTACCCCGGTGTATAGAACAGAGCGCAAGGTATTTGTCATAATATAAACTGTTCCTCCTCTTTGCATGAAGTAAACTTATGCACGGCGTTATTATTCCGGACAGGTATTAATACTGGTAGTTTTTACGTAGTTGTAATTTGGGTGAGCTCGTTAGTACGTGTGATCGCAGTGTTTCGTTTGGCGCGCTGAAGTTTGATGCACAGATTGCTTCGTGCCTCGCAATGACGTCTTCGTGCCTCGAATGGCGGCATTAACTTAATTTTTAGTGAATTAACCACACCACAACATTCGGTTTACATAGTTTGCTTTCAAATAAACCCATCCCCATGAAAGCGCCTTTGTATCTGTCGGTTCTTGGTTTGATAGTTCTCACAAACACCTCTTTCAAAAAAACTGCAAAATTTAACCTGCGTGCGGCAGGACGGAATACCTATTCAGTATTGATTATAAAAAGCAAATACGAATTGCAGTTATACGATTCAACCGGCGAATGGCTGGCAACATATCCTGTGGTATTTGGCAGTTCAGATATTGGCGACAAAATGATGCAGGGCGACAAAAAAACACCCGAAGGCAGTTTTCATATCGCCTATAAAAGAAAACATGAAAAATGGGATTCTTTTATGCTGATCGATTATCCCAACGAAGAGAGTTATAAAAAATTCAACCTGAGGAAGGCCCAGGGCATCATTCCTGCCGATGCAAAAATTGGCGGCGATATCGGCATCCACGGCACCTGGCCACATGAAGATTTTGCCATTGATCAGTACCGCAACTGGACAGAAGGTTGTATCAGTACCAAAAATAAATACATCGAAGAACTGTTCCGGTTATTACCCGTAGGAACAAGCGTGAAGATCAGAAAATAATTTGCCTGCAACCCCTCTGTGAAACGTTGTTCCTCAGTGATCACTTAGGAACAGCGTTTTACAGCGTTTTTTTTATTTGCTTATTTTATCTGCACCAAAATATTTGTGCAATACTTCCGGAAGCAAAATACCATCAGCAGCCTGGTTATTCTCCAGCAAACAGGCAACAATTCTTGGCAAAGCCAATGAGCTGCCGTTGAGTGAATGCAGTAACTGTGTTTTACCATTAGCATCTTTATACCGGCATTTCATCCGGTTGGTCTGGTAGCTTTCAAAATTACTTACGCTGCTCACTTCCAGCCAGCGTTCCTGTGCTGCGCTGAACACTTCAAAATCATACGTGATGGCACTGGTAAAACTCATATCACCACCACATAAACGGAGAATCCGGTAAGGTAATTTGAGGTTTTGCAATAATTTCTCTACATGCAATATCATTCCATCCAATACTGCATAACTTGTTTCCGGTTCAACAATCTGGATGATCTCCACTTTCTCAAACTGGTGCACACGGTTCAGTCCACGAACATCTTTCCCAAAGCTGCCTGCCTCTCTTCGGAAACAGGGGGAATAGGCTGTCATTTTAACTGGCAGCTCTTCCAGCTTAAGAATCGTATCACGATATATATTGGTAACAGGAACTTCTGCGGTAGGGATAAGATAAAAATTATCAGCGGTTGCATGGTACATCTGCCCCTCTTTATCGGGTAACTGCCCGGTAGCAAATGCACTGGCCTCGTTTACCATATAGGGCGGAATGTATTCAGTGTATCCCGCAGCCGTGTTATAATCCAAAAAGTAAGCAACCAATGCCCTTTGCAGTTTGGCCCCCCTACCTTTGTACAATGGGAAACCGCTACCGGTTATTTTAGCGCCGGTTTCAAAATCTACCAGGTCGTATTGCTTAATCAGGTCCCAGTGCGGCACGGCACCTTCAGGCAGGTTGGGCTTCTGGCCACCTTCCCGCACAACGGTATTATCCTCGGGTGTTCTTCCCTCGGGTACCTGCGGGCTTGGCAGATTGGGTAATAATACCAATGTATCCAGCAGTTGCTTTTCTACCTGTGCTGTTTGTTCTTTTAATGGTTCAAGGCTTGATTTCCAGTTAGCCACATCCAGTTTCATGGTTTCTGCGGCTTCCTTTTGCCCCTGTCCCATCAATTTGCCTATTTCTTTGGAGGCGGCATTTACTTTTGCCTGGATATTATCAAACTCTGCCTGTAATCGTTTCCTGTCGTCATCCAATGCAATGATCGTGTCAACCAGTTCGGGTTGATTAAAATGCTTTACGGCCAGCCTTTTTTTAACGTCTTCTGTATTGTTGCGCAATACACTCACCTGTAACATATCAGTTCTATTTTTGGCAAAGATAACTTTTGCGGGGTGATGATGGCATGCTTCTGCCGTTTACCTTTGCGGTATTATGTTCATTTCAGACGATTTACAACAGAGATGGTGGGGGCTTGAGGCCAAATTGATGGAGCGTTTTGGTAAAAAACCCGACCTGGAAGCCGTTCTTTTCTTAATAGGCATGCAGGAAACAGGGTTTATACAGGAAAATATATCAAAAGAGCAAAAGCAGGACCTGATGCATGTGGCGGTTTGCAAAGTGCTTAGCCAAAGCGGTTATTATGCCCTGGAGGGTAATGATGCGGAAGGATGGCCACATTACCGCCAATTGAAAGAGCTGCCCGTAATGGTTTTACCTGAACAGGAGAACTTCATCAAAGACCATGTATTGCTATATTTTGAACTACAGGGGTTTTAGAATTATGGGGAGCTTTTTACTTTTAAATTTTGACTTTTGACTTAAACAATAAAAATCACCTGCATATTTAATTCCGCTCAATCGTTTTTTGTCTAATATTTGCAAAACTAAAATCTACACTATATGAATTTTCCCGCAGATGTACGCTACACCAAAGACCACGAATGGATCCGTTTAGAAGGTAACGTAGCCACCATTGGTATCACAGATTTTGCACAGCATGAACTGGGCGATATTGTTTATGTTGACATCAACACAAACGGGAAAACCCTTGCTGCCGAAGAAGTTTTTGGCACTGTAGAAGCCGTTAAAACCGTTAGCGACCTGTTTCTGCCTGTTGCCGGAACAATAACGGAATTGAATCCTTTGCTCGAAAAACAACCTGAACTGGTAAATACCGACCCTTATGGCGATGGCTGGATGATCAAAATCTCAGTAGCAGACCCTGCTTCTGTAGATGCTTTGATGAACAGTGAGGCGTATGCTGCGTTGGTTGGATAAAACCCTTGGTGTTTTCTGAAAACAGAAATTACCCAACACCTCCTTAGGTTCTGATATAATAATTTAAGCCGCAGATTCGCAGATTATAGAGAATTAATCTGCGAATCTGCGGCTTACTAAATTACCCCGAAGCCTCCCCTCCACCGGGCATTTGCAAAAAATTGCCGTACATTTCTTAATTAATTCTTTATCTCTTGCCAGTTACCCGTTTTATTCCCGCTATTGCCTGGTTTATAGCAAGTTTGGTTCTGCTTTGTTTACCGGGGTCTAATATCCCGAAATATCCCTGGCTGGCTGCTATCCATGCCGACAAATTGATACATATTACCCTTTTCTTTATAGCCTGTTATTTGTTTGCCTGGCCCCTGAAAAAGTCGGCTGTAAAAAATCAGGCTAGGAAAAGATGGTTTGTTGTGATTACCCTAAGTGGTATTGGATATGGGATTATTATGGAATTTGTGCAGGAGCGATGGATACCGAATCGGTCGTTTGAAGTGGGAGATATTGTGGCAGACAGCACCGGCTGTTTACTGGCATACCTGTATGCGTTGAAAAAAAATCTACAGAAAGGGGTATAAAAAAATTGGTCCCGATGGAAATCGGGACCGCAACCAAAACTAACTGCTTATGAGAAAATTTTTAACCGTCTTACTCTTGTATAAACGCAAACCCTATGCCACTGGTTTCATCAATTCTGTTAAACCTTTCTAAATAGATACAGAATCATTTTTTTGCGTTGCCTGATGCAAAGATCTTTTGAATAGATAGAAAAAAATGTCAACGGTTTACCAATGAATTGTTAAAGCCTTAATGACAAGGTATCAGGTTTCCTGACGAGCCTGGTAATATAGGGCTGACATAAGGTATGTTAAGGCTTAATCCGCGCAGAATAAGCAGCACACCCATTGTCAGCATCACAAAAGGCACTGCTTTTTTCATCATATTCCTTGCCTGCAGGCTGATCATCGATCCAAAAAATGTGAGTGCAAACATGGCAGGAAAAGTGCCCGCTCCGAAAGCTGCCATAAATAATACACCTCCTGTCACAGAACCTGCCGCCATGGCACCTGTAATAGCAAAATATACCATTCCGCAAGGGAGCAACCCGTTGGCCGCACCTAATAAGAATAGCCCATATAATTTTTTTTGCTGCATGTATTTCATCATAAATCCCTGCAGTTTACGCGTGGGTTTTTGCAGCCATTTATCGGTAAATAATTTTTTGTTGAATAGTGATTGCAATAAAAAAATCAACAATACACTGCCTAACACAATTGAAAACCCTTTTTGAAATCCGCCCAGGTAAACCTGCCTGCCTACAAAACCAAACAGTAAACCAAGTAAAGCATATACAGCTACGCGACCGGTGTTGTACAGGAAAATACCAAATGCTTTTTGTTTTGTTGGGAGATAATAAACTGGCAGCGATAAAGCAATAGGACCACACATACCCACACAGTGAAAGCTACTCACCGTGCCCAGTAAAAATCCTGCTATGACCATTTGCCAGTACATGCGATTAATTGATAGTCAGGTTTTTCTCTGTATAATAACTGCTTCCGCCTGCCTTCCAGTTGAGTTTGAGTTGATAGTTGCCTTTGGCCAAAGTGTTTTTCATGATGAGCTGCCGGCCGGCTTCATCTACCTGTAAAGAGATCTTTCTGTCTTTGCCTTCATCGTTACTGCAATAAAGCCAGATCTCCCCTTCAGACCTTATGCCTTTTATTTCTTTGGGCAGATCGAGTATCAACTGGCTATCGTTCTGTGTTATAGAAACACTGCTGAGTTTATTGGCATTGTTTACGCCATCAATCTTATCCTGGTATCTTAATTCTTCTTTGTAATAATCCTTGCTTACCAGTTCATACTTTGTATTTACAGCTTTGTAAACCAATGTGAACATCAGTCCTGCAAAAACAAGAAATACAACTACTAATTTATTGCCCCAGCTCATTCATTTTAGTTTAGCGGTTAACAATGATATTATTCAACTGGTCCCAGAAAATTGGTTGTAAGGGTGGTAATGAATTTGTCGTTACTATACAAATCCATCTTAAGTTCTGTTTTACGGCTGTGTATCCTGCTTTTAGGCAGCACTACAAAGAATGATCCTGCACCCAGTCCTTCTTTTGCAACATCAATATACGGTTTACCAATGATCTCTACTTTTCCGTTGCCATCTTTCAGTTTTACAGATAACTTCTGCGGGTCAACTGTTTTGTTTACCATTTTAATATTATACAGGTTTGAAACACTGTCTGTGCCACGCTCCTGGTACAGGATACCGGGTGTGCGCATAATAGTTGCATCAATATCTTTTCTTGAAAGCAGTAAAAAAGTTAAAACTGTAAGAACCAGCGCACACAAACCGGTATAGAATTTCATACGGGTGGTGTAATGTAACCGCTCCCCTTTTGCTATCGAATCTTCCGAAGCATACCTGATCAGTCCGCGTGGGCGATCAAGTGAATCCATAATATGGTTACAGGCATCTATACAGGCAGTACAACCTACACATTCCATCTGAACGCCATTGCGGATATCAATGCCTGTAGGACAAACCCTGACACAAAAATTACAATCAATACAATCGCCCAATGGTGTTTCTCCCTGTTCTTTTTTTGCATTGCCCCGTGGTTCGCCACGTTTGTAATCGTAGGCAACAATCATGGAGTTTTTATCCAGTAGTACACTCTGTAAACGACCGTACGGGCATACCACTGTACAGGCCTGTTCTCTGAAAAAAGCATACACCGCATAAAATACAGCACTGAAAAGAAGAATAGAACTAAATCCTACAATATGCTGGGAAACGGGTTCTACAATAATTTTTTCAAGCTCTTTAATACCGATTATATAAGCCAGAAAGAAATTGGCGATAATAAAAGAGAGTAGGTAAAAGAGGATATGCTTAGTTGCTACCTTGGTTATTTTTCCGGTTGTCCAGGGTGCATTTTTTAATTGCCGCTGTGCCGGACCATCACCCAGAACCCAATACTCTACTTTACGGAACATCATTTCCATAAAGTTTGTTTGGGGGCATGCCCATCCACAGAATAAACGGCCAAATGCAGCGGTGAACAGGATGATGAAGAACACAAAAGTGATCATCGTTACCCCAAAGATGAAAAAATCCTGCGGCCAGAATACCTTGGTAAAAAGGATGAATTTGCCGTTAGGCAGGTTAAACATAAATAATGGCCTGCCATCTATAAGGATAAATGGCATGCCAAAAAAGATAATAAAATATCCTACACTTAACCAGGTACGTATATTATAAAACCTGCCATGCGGCTTATAAGCGTATACCCATTTACGTTTTCCTGTTTCATCGACCGTAGCAATCCTGTCACGAAATTTCTCTGTCAGCGGTTCATTGGTATGCTTGATCTCACTCATATTTATTTTTTCACGTCAGCAGCAGGGGCTTTCCCTGCATCAACAGTTTTTGTCGAGTCTGCAGCGGCAGCGGCCGGAGCAGCGTTTTCTTCATATAATACGCCCTGTGGTTCTTTTGCTTTGGCAGGCTTGGTTCCCTGCAGTGATTTTACATAGCTGGCCAACTGCGCTATCTGAACCGGAGAATAATCATCTTTCCAGCTCTTCATTCCTTTCTCAGGCCAGCCATATTTGATGGTTTTAAAAATATCTTTGATACCACCTCCATGAATCCAGTATTTATCTGTGAGGTTAGGCCCAACAGATCCGCCTCCGTCTGCCAGGTGACAGGCCATACAGATAGTAGTGAATATTTTTTTACCGGCTTCCAGAGAAGCTGCATCACTCAGGTAAGTAACAGTATTCTCATCCACTTTGTTCGCGCTTTTCTTCAGGTACTCTTCTTTGGCAATGGCTGCTTCATTCAATGAAATCTGCAACTCTTCTTTACTTAAAGGAGCTGAATGGGCCACGTGAAAACGATACAGGTAAATACCTGCAAAAATAATACACAGGTAAAATCCATACAGCCACCATGGTGGTAAACGGTTATCCAGTTCGCGGATACCGTCGTAATCATGCCCCAGATCAATATTAGATTCTTCGTGTACCGGGCGCAAACTGTTCACTTTCTCCCACCACCATTTGGTCCAGTCAAACTTTTTAACCGGCTTTGCATCAGGTGAAGCGGATACGGCTGCTTCTTTAGCCAGCAACGATTTTAAATTGTAAAGCAGAACAAGTATGATGAGCAGTTCCAGTCCGATAACAGATACCAAAGTATAAAAAGACGTAGCAGATAGTCCGCCAAAATCGGCAGCAGGTGCGGCTGCAGCAGCGGCTGCCGGCGCATCAGCAGCAAATGCTGCAGTACCCAGCAGGCAAAAGAACAAAACAGACAGCGCTTTAACGCCATCGCCCGAAGCAGTGTTCTTTTTGGCTTCTTTGTATCGCTGAGTATAAACCTGTGCGGCGCCTATTACTACATTGGCCAGTAAAACAATTACCAGCAACAGGGCTACGATAATCATTACCAGCATCTGTGCCAGTGTGTTTGACATTTCAGAAGGCACGGGCGGACCGGCTGCAAAAGCTCCCACCGGGAACGAGCAAATAACTGTTGTGATTACTGCCATCAGTAATCCATTATATTTTTTCAAGGAGGCTATTTTCATATCAGGTTTTTTATGCTGAAAACAGGATGATCAATTTTCTAATGGTAAACGGCTGATCTCTTCAATCATTTTCTTATCTGCCTTCCAGGCCCAGAAACCCATAGCCAGGAACACAACAAAAAAGATGGAAAAAGAACTAAGCGCGTAAATATCAACGTCGGTTATCTTTTCTAAATAGTTGATGAATTTCATTTTCGTTGGTTTTTCCTCTGTTATTTATTTGACTGAAGCGATTCGATAGCCCGCTGCAATTTGATATCTGTTCCTACTCTTTGCAGATAAGCGATCAGTGCAACGATCTCTCTGTTTGCCGGAGTAGTGATCTTATCAATCTTCAGGTTAATGCGTACCGCATTGGCCTGTGCCATCAGGTCGGCATTGGCCTGTTGGTCGTATCCTTTTGGATAAGGCACACCCAGCGTTTGCATGGCCCTGATCTTGGCAGGAGTTATAGCCGTATCAATCGGGTTATCCAGTAACCATGGATAAGTAGGCATGATAGAACCCGGACTCATGCTTCGTGGATCAAGCATGTGGTTGTAATGCCAGCTATCCGGATATTTACCGCCAATCCTGGCCAGGTCTGGTCCGGTTCTTTTACTGCCCCACTGGAATGGGTGATCGTATACAAACTCACCGGCTTTACTGTATTCACCATATCGGGCAACTTCATCGCGGAAAGGGCGTACCATTTGTGAGTGACACAGGTAACAACCTTCGCGGATATAAATATCCCTTCCCTGTAACTCCAGCGGTGTGTATGGTTTTACAGCAGCGATGGTAGGTATATTGCTTTTTACCAGGAAAGTAGGGATCATTTCTATTGCACCGCCAATAGCAACAGCAACCAGGCTGAATACAAGCATTTGAATAGGTCTTCTTTCAATCCATCTGTGCCAGTATTGCTCGCCATGTGTTTCAATGTTTTTAGATAAGGCTGGAGCTTCAGCAGCTTCATTGGCAACAAGGCTACCGGATTTTACGGTTTTCACAATATTGTATACCATGATGAAAACGCCCGACAGGTAAAGTACCCCACCAATACTACGGATAACATAGAGCGGGATAATATGTGTTACTGTTTCAAGAAACTGGTATTTGAGTGTGCCATCATCTGTGAATTGTTTCCACATCATAGCCTGTTCAAATCCTGCCCAATACATAGGAACTGCATATAACACAATACCTACTGTGCCAATCCAGAAATGCGTTGTGGCTAATTTTTTAGAATACAGCGGGGTATTAAAGATTTTAGGGATGATCCAGTAAAGAATACCAAATGTGAGGAATCCATTCCATCCCAATGCACCGATGTGTACGTGAGCGATGGTCCAGTCGGTAAAATGTGAAATCGCATTTACACTTTTCAAACTCAGCATTGGCCCTTCAAATGTGGCCATACCATAACAGGTTACGGCTACCACCATGAATTTAAGAATAGGATCTTCTCTTACTTTATCCCATGCACCGCGCAAAGTGAACAGGCCATTCAGCATACCACCCCATGATGGCGCAATCAGCATAATGCTGAATACGGTACCCAAACTCTGCGCCCAATCAGGCAAAGCAGTGTATAACAGGTGGTGAGGTCCGGCCCAGATATAAATAAATATCAGCGCCCAGAAGTGTATGATAGATAAGCGATAACTGTAAACCGGGCGGTTGGCTGCTTTAGGAAGAAAATAATACATGATACCCAGGTAAGGCGTAGTAAGGAAGAATGCAACCGCATTGTGTCCGTACCACCACTGTACCAACGCATCCTGTACACCCGCATACCAGCTATAACTTTTCAGGAAAGAGAAAGGGATCTCAAATGAGTTAACAATGTGCAACATGGCCACGGTAACCCAGGTGGCAATAAAAAACCAGATGGCAACATACAGGTGGCTCTCCCTTCTTTTCAGGATGGTACCAAACATATTGATACCGAATATTACCCACACTAATGTGATGGCAATATCGATGGGCCATTCCAGTTCGGCATATTCCTTACCGGTGGTGTAACCTAACAATAAGGTTACTGCCGCAGATACGATGATCAGTTGCCATCCCCAGAAATGGATCTTACTCAGCGCATCGCTGAACATTCTGGCTTTACACAGGCGTTGCAAAGAATAATAAACGCCCATGAAAATACCATTACCCACAAATGCAAAAATGACCGCATTGGTGTGCAATGGTCTTACCCTGCCGAAGGTTGTCATTGGCAGGCCGAAGTTAGCCGCCGGCAGATAAATTTGAATGGCCGCCAAAAGGCCGACCAACATACCTACCACACCCCATAAAATGGTTGCATAGGCGTACATCTTAACAATCTTGTTGTCGTAATAAAATTTTTCTACTTGCATCAGATCGGTTTGAAGTATAGAAATTTGGGTTTATTGACTATGTTATAAATAAAGAAAAATTGGTGCTATTTGATTTCTGCCTGTTCAGGTATAAAAGGTTCTTTTTTTATAGCAGGCTTGTCCTCAAATAATATTCTTACCGCAGGGGAGATCTCATCATGGAATTGCCCGTTCTTAACGCTCCAGATAAATGCGAAGAGGAAAACAGCCGCAACAGATATACTGGCAATTAATAATATGATAATCACACTCATGGCAGTTTACAATTTTGATGCGTAAAAATAGCTATCACCCTAGCCTCCGACTATGATAATATTCAATGGGTTATATGACTTTTGTCATGTTTTTTTATAGTCTCATTTTAATCGTAACCGATAACTATAATAATTACTCAAACCAAACGTGATCAACAGGATGCTGATGCTGCTGCAGGGCATTAAAATAGCCGCGATCATGGGCGACAATACTCCCTGCACAGCAAAAAATATCCCGATCAGATTATATAAAATTGATATAACGAAAGCGGCAAGAACCACTTTTTTATTAGCCTTACACAGTTTGATGTACCGATACAGTTTGGGAAGCTCCTCAGCCGAAAGAATAGCATCGCTTGCCGGGGTAAAATGGTTGTTGTTTTCTGATATGGCAATGCCCACATTGGCCTGTTGCAGTGCGCCGGCATCATTCAGCCCGTCGCCTACCATCACCACTTTCTTTCCGCTGCCCTGTAATAATTTGATCGCATTCAGCTTATCTGTCGGATCCTGGTTAAACAGTAAGGTGGTCCCGGACCCCAGTAAGTCCCGGAGGAAATTTTTCTCACCGGCATTATCGCCGCTGAGTACTGCCAAATGATATTTTGTGCCCAGAAGTTTCAACAGGTCGGGCACCTCCTCCCGATATTGGTTGCGGAAACTGAATTTGCCTGTTACTTCATCTTCAAAAGAAATGTACACAACTGAATTATCCTGTGTCTTCGATTTTTCATGTTTCACAAACGAATGCGAACCGAGTAAAATCATTACGCCATCCACTATCCCTTCAATGCCATATCCCGGCACTTCTTTATAGTTCAGTACTTTCCGGTTGGTTGTATTCCCTGCCCACAAAGCAATCGCCTTGCTTAAGGGGTGGGTTGATTGTGATGCCAATACCCCCAACTGGTATTTCTGCTCGCCGGTTAACGCATCTCCTTCGTATTGAATATTATTATACCTGCCTGTTGTTAATGTGCCGGTTTTATCAAATACAATACAATCAGAAGAAGCAATGTCTTCTATTACCTGCGCGTTCCTGAGATAGAAATGATTTCGTCCGAGGCGCCTGAGAATATTGCCGTTTGTAAAAGTATTACTCAGCAACAGGGCACAGGGGCAGGCAATGATCAGAACTGCGGTGATCACATTCCAGATGCGGGCAGGATCGTTAACATACCAATAAGCTGCACCCAGCAGTGCAATCGCAAAAACGATCCAGGTAAAATAGCGGCTGAGCAGGTGAACAAAAGAGTTCTCCCATGTTTTTTGCGGTCCCTGTTCTTCTTTGTTCCAGAGTTTGGTTAAATAGCTCTGGGCAACTTCTTTAATAACAAGGATCTCGATATTACTGCCTATCTGTTTACCGCCGGCGTATACGATCTCGCCCATCTCTTTTTCAACCGGCACACTCTCGCCCGTTACAAAACTATAATCGATCACTGCTTTACCTCTGGTGAGAATACCATCTGCAGGGATCAGTTCTTCATTATGAATCAGCAAAGTATCGTTCAGCCTGATATCGGGTAACGCAACTGCCTGTTGCGTTTGCGCTTCAATTTTAGTAACTGCTATCGGGAAATAAGAGGTGTAATCGCGCTCAAAACTTAACTGGCGGTAAGTGGTATCCTGCAGCACTCTTCCGGCAAGCATAAAAAATACGATGCCGCTCATCGAATCAAAATAACCGCCGCCGGTACCACTCAGTACCTCATACAAACTCCGGGCAAAAGTTACCCAAACAGCCAGCACAATGGGTGCATCAATATTCAGAAAACGATGCTTCAGGCTTTTCCATGCACTGGTATAGAACTCGGTGGCACTGTAAAAAAATACCGGCAGACTTAATAACAGATTGGCATAACGAAACAATATCAGCAGGTCACGTTCTTTCGCATCAATCCCCAAATATTCGGGAAAGCTCATGAGCATGATATTGGCAAAACAAAATCCCGCTACGCCCAGTTTATAAATCTTAGACAGGTTAAACCCTGGCATCTGTTTGCCCATATCGTTAAAACTGAGATAGGGCTCATATCCAATGGCAGTAAGCAGTTCGGCCACTTTTCTTAATGATATGCTGCGGTGGTCAAAAACAATATCTACTTCTTTTCTTTCAAAATCAACTTTACTGCTGATCACCGCATCGGCCAGGCGGTGCAGGTTTTCGAGCAGCCATAAACAACTGCTGCAATGTATTTGTGGCAGGTAGAAATTCACATGGGTTCGTCCTTCATCCCTGAATTGTATGAGGGAGCCTGCAATCTTTTCATCATCCAGAAAGCTGAACTTATCTTCCCTTACTTTAAATTTCTGTGTAGTACCCGGAGTCTGGCTAATGCTGTAATAATCGCACATGCCATTCTGATCAAGTATCTCATACACCATTTTACAACCGCTGCAACAAAAGGATTTGTCGTATGCCTGTATAACATCGGCCTTACAATCTTCTCCACAATGATAGCATTGCAAAGCTGTTGGCGATGTGATCGTTTTTGCCATGTGCTTCTTTTAGACTAACTTATTTTTTATGTGTAATAGCAGGGTAAAGCAGGCTCTGTTCGATGTATATCCAGCGATGAATCTTGTTCTCCAACTGGTAAAACTCATGCACGCAATCTTTCCACTCTTTGCTGCTCTCGGGAGGCACAACATAGTTATTGAGCAGTTGACGTAATTTAAGAAGAAGATTCGTAATTACCTGCTGCGTGTGAGTAATTGTTTCTGAAGCCCTTTTTTCAATAAAAAACGCATCGTTCGCTTTTTTAATACCGGGGTATATGAGGCCGGATTCTTTGAGAAAGATATGCTGTACCTCATCCTGCAATTTGTAGAAAAGTAATTGAACCAGTTCCATAACGGAATCCGGTATCTCATTAGTGGATAATTCGGAAAAATAATATTCAATCCCTTTGATGGAATTATTAATCTCTGGCTGGCATTTTTTTTCGATAATATCACATAAGCCCACCGGGCTACCTTTTTCCTGAAGTTCTATATCCCACTCATTAAGCAACATGCATTCTTAATTTTAATGCAAGATATCTTTACAAAAGGAGCGCATATATGATGATACTCAAGCTAATACATGATTTTTATCATGTTTTGTAAGAAGGGATTGGAACACAATGTTTTAGTCCTGCAAATTGGCTGTACGAACCAGGTCTTTATGCTGCAGTATTTTGATCTTTTTTCCATCCAGTTCCACCATGCCATCTTTTTTAAATTCCGACAGCAGGCGTATGGCAGATTCGGTAGCGGTTCCTACCAGGTTGGCTATTTCTTCGCGGGATAAACGAACATTCAGGGTGATACCGTCATCTTCAAAACCGTAGGTTTCTTTGATGAAGAGAAGGGTTTCGGCCAAACGTTCCCTGATGGGCTTTTGGGCAAGGTGCGTAATTTTCAGTTCTGCTTTGTGCAATTCATCACTCAGCAGTTTCATCATTTCAAAAGCAAGACCAGCATCCTGCTTTAACACATTGATAAACAAATCTTTAGGTATAAAACAAATTTGTGTATCTTCCAAAGCAACAGCACTGGCGCTATATCTTTCCCCACTTAGTAAGGCTCGGTAACCAAGTACATCACCCTGCTTAAGCAGTCGGGTAATTTGCTCTTTGCCATCATCTCCCTGGTGAGAGAGCTTTACTTTACCATCATTGATACAAAAAACCCCAAAAGGGTTAGACCCCTCGTTAAATAGGGTTTGGCCTTTTTTATAAATATTACAGACCTTTTGCTCGTTGATCATATTCACAAATTCCTCTTTTGCTTTACAAAAAACAGAATTAAAGCGCTGAGAGCATGCTTGACAGGTCTGGTGATCGTATAAGTGCGGCATAAATTAATTATAGTACAAAAATAACCTTTATAATGTAAAATAGAACAACCGGGGCTGTATATATAACTTCTTTTATAAACAGCCATTTATACCTTTTGGGAACTTATTTTTACACCATATATGGCCTATTTTAATTGGAACGATAGTAATAACTTTTTGACAAAGCTCAGTTTCAGAAGGTTATGGAATGCCGTTAAAGTATACAGCAGTTACCGGCTAACCAGATTAACCGGCAAACCCATCCAATGGGGCTACCCTATCTCCATTTCTTTTGAGCCAACTACCTCCTGCAATCTCCGCTGCCCCGAATGTCCGAGCGGCCAGCGGGCATTTACCCGGCCAACAGGTATGCTCGAAAACAGTTTTTTCAAACAAACCATTGATGATATCCATAAAGACCTGTTATACCTGATCTTTTATTTCCAGGGGGAGCCTTATCTGAACCCCGATTTTTTAACGATGGTGAAGTATGCGCATGACAAAGGCATTTATACGGCTACCTCTACCAATGCGCATTATCTAACTGATGAAAAAGCCAAACAGACCATTGAGAGTGGCCTGGACAGGCTCATTATTTCCATTGACGGCACTACGCAGGATGTGTACCAGCAATACCGCATTGGCGGTAAATTAGAAAAAGTGCTGGAGGGGGCGCGCAATATTGTGAAATGGAAAAAAGCCCTGAACAGCAAAACGCCTTTTATCTTTTTCCAGTTCCTCGTGGTTAAACCCAACGAACACCAGATTGAAGAGGTGAAAAAGTTAGGGAAAGAGATAGGAGTAGACCAGGTTCGGTTTAAAACAGCGCAGGTGTATGATTATGAAAATGACCCTCATCAACTGATCCCCAACAATACCAAATACAGCCGTTATAAAAAAGATGCATCCGGTAAAATGAAAGTGAAAAGCGGCCTGAGTAACCATTGCTGGAGACTCTGGCATGCCAATGTAATTACATGGGACGGCCTGGTAGTACCTTGTTGTTTTGATAAGGATGCCACACATCAACTGGGCAACCTGAAAACCCAGAGCTTTAAAGAAACCTGGCATAATGATAACTACAAACAGTTTCGCAGGGAATTGCTTACAAGCAGGAAAAATATTGATATCTGCGCCAATTGCAGCGAGGGACTCAGTGTTTGGGAAGACTGAGACAGTTTGGAGTTTGGAGTTTGGGGTTGGTTATAAATTTTGAATACCTTCAACACGGAACAACTCCAAACCCCAAACTCCAAACCCCAAACTGTTCTCATGGGCATTGAAAAAGACATACAGCAGCAAACATTCCGTAACGATTACCAGAAAGCTACTGTTAACCTTATATTTTCTGCCAACTGGCTGAACGAAAAGATCAAGATTTTTTTAGAGACGGAAGATATTACCCCGCAACAATACAATATCCTGCGAATATTACGCGGCAGCAAACAACCGCTGAGCACCCTGCAGATACGTGAACGCATGTTGGATAAGATGAGCGATACCAGTCGAATTGTAGAAAGAATGCTCAAAAAAGGGCTGGTAGAGAAAAAAGTGTGCTCAAAAGATAAACGCCTGGTGGATGTGGTCCTGTCAAAACGCGGCTATGGCCTTTTAGAACGATTGGATAAAAAAAACACAGAGCTGGATAATATTTTACAGGCATTATCGCCTGAAGAGACCCATGCATTGAATGCCCTTTTGGACAAAATGCGGGATCATAGTTAAGCTGCTTTGTGAATTATCAATTGCCGGCCAATCATTCATCCACAATTAGCGGAATCCACCCCATGTAGGTTTATCTTCGCATTATGAAGAACATCATTACTTTTTGCCTTGGCCTGCTTGCCTGTTTTTCTGTTACAAAAACCGACGCACAGCCGGCATCTCCGAACTATGAATTCCGTGGTGTTTGGGTAGCTACTGTTGATAATATAGACTGGCCCAGTAAGAAGACCTTAACCATTGCCGAGCAGAAAGCTGAATTTATCCGTTTGCTGGATATGCATCAACGCAATGGCATGAACGCGGTAGTGGTTCAGGTACGACCTGCAGGTGATGCTTTATACCCATCGCAGTATGAACCGTGGAGCGAATTTCTGACAGGTAAACAGGGGCTACCCCCATCTCCCCTATATGATCCACTCGAGTTTATGATCAGTGAAACGCATAAACGTGGTATGGAATTTCATGCCTGGTTAAATCCTTACCGCGCAGTGTTTAATATTCTGAGATCATCTGTTTCTCCGGCGCATCTTACCAAAACACATCCCGAATGGTTTTTGATCTATGGAGATAAAAAATATTTTAATCCCGGTTTACCCCAGGTAAGAGAACATCTGGCTCATGTGGTAAAAGATCTTGTAAGCCGTTATGAACTGGACGGCATTCACATGGATGACTATTTTTATCCTTACCGCATTGCCGGAAAAGAATTTCCTGATCAGAAAGATTTCGAAAAATATGGCAAAGGTTTAAACAAAGAAGTTTGGCGCCGAAGCAATTGCGACAGCGTGATACTGCTCATACACAACATTGTTAGAAGTACTAATCCTCATATAAAGTTTGGCATCAGTCCGTTTGGCGTTTGGCGCAACAAAAGCCAGGATGCCATGGGAAGCGATACCAGGGCAGGACAAACCAATTATGATGACCTGTATGCCGATATTCTTTTATGGTTACAGAAAGGCTGGATAGATTATGTGGTTCCGCAACTTTACTGGGAACGTGGCCATAAGCTGGCAGACTATGACATACTGCTTGATTGGTGGAATGAGCATAGTTATGGCAAACACCTCTACATTGGCCAGGGTATTTACAGGGGAGGAAGTAATCCCGCATGGAGAGACCCGAATGAAATTCCTAAGCAGATAGCGGCATTAAGAAGCTACCCCACTACGCAGGGAAGTGTTTATTTCAGCAGTAAAACATTTGAAAAAAATCCGCTCGGCTGGAACGATAGTCTGCGGAATCATTATTATCACTACCCCGCACTGGTACCACCTATGCCGTGGATTGAAAATTCTGCACCTGCACAACCGCTTATCGAAAAGCAGGCAGACAACATGTTTAAGCTGGTATATAAGGGCGACGAAAAAATTAAAGCATTTGGCATTTTAACACTGACACAAAATACCGAAGTAAAATTTGCACTGGCGCAATTAGTACAGCTAATAGTAGCAGATAAAGTAGCCGTTATTGACCTTGCCAAAATACCCGATGCCAAAAACAAAAGGGTCTTCGTTGTATCTGTAGACCTTGATAACAATGTGAGTCCCATGACAGAGCTGAAATAAGAAAAAGGTGTCCCCTCCTTCCCAAGGAGGGGACGTTGTAAATTTTTCTGCGAAAAATTTACAACAGGGGTGGTTACGGTTTCATTACCATCAGATTCTTATGTTGATTATCTTTATTCAATGCTAAACACCCTGCAACAGAAAGAGCAGTTCGAAAAAATATATACCAATCTTAACGAGCAACAAAAGCTTGCTGTTGATACGATTGAAGGCCCTGTAATGGTAATAGCCGGCCCAGGCACCGGAAAAACACAGATACTTGGGGCACGTATCGGCAGAATTTTACAGGATACGGATACACAGCCGGAAAATATTCTTTGTCTTACTTATACCGATGCAGGAGCTGTTGCCATGCGCAAACGCCTGCTCAGTTTTATCGGGCCGGATGCTTACAAGGTGAACATTTATACCTTTCACGCTTTTTGCAATGATATCATCCAGGAGAATTTATCGCTGTTTGAAAAAACGGTGCTGGACCCGATTTCAGACCTTGAAAAAATTGACCTTTTCAAACAACTCATCGATAGTTTTCCGAAAAATCATCCGTTAAAAAGATACCGTGGTGATGTGTATTTCGAGATCAAAAACCTGCAGCAGTTATTCAGCTCAATGAAACGGGAAGGATGGACGCCGGCTTTCATCAACCAAAAAATTGATGAATACCTTGCCGATATACCCAACAGGGATGAGTTTGTTTACAAACGCGCCTACAAACAGTTCAAAGCCGGCGACCGGAAAGAAAATAAAATTGAAGAAGCAAAGGAGAAAATGGAAAAACTCCGCGCGGCCGTTAATGAATTTGATCATTATCAAAAACTCATGCGAAGCCGCAATTGTTACGACTTTGACGATATGATCAATTGGGTGATCAAAGCGTTTGAAGAAAATAAATTATTACTGGCACGTTACCAGGAGCAGTTCCTCTACATACTTGTTGATGAATACCAGGATACCAGCGGAACACAAAACAAATTGGTAGAATTACTGATCAGTTATTGGGAGCAGCCCAATGTATTTGTGGTGGGCGATGATGACCAGAGTATTTATCGTTTCCAGGGAGCCAACGTGGAGAACATGCTCGACTTTGCAACCAATTATGCAAAAGACCTGCTCACCATTGTATTAACAAATAACTACCGCTCAACACAGCTTATTCTGGATGTTTCAAAAACACTGATCAACAGGAATGAGGAACGTTTGATCAACCAGATCGAAGGGCTAAGTAAAGACCTGACCGCCTCTCACAATGATAAAATACACCTGACAAATAAACCACTTGTAAAGGAATACGAAACGCAGCGGCAGGAGATGATCCATATTACGCTTGAAGTTGAAAAACTGTTGAACCAGGGAGTGGTACCGGGTTTAATCGGCATCATTTATAAAGAGAATAAATACGGGGAAGAATTATCGCAATATTTAGCGCAAAGAAATATTCCTGTTTACAGTAAGCGAAACCTCAATATCCTTGAGATCCCTCTCGCAAAAAAAATCATCCTGCTGCTCGAATACCTTGCAGCCGAACATGATATTCCGTATGGCGGCGATGAAATGTTATTTGAGATATTGCATTTCGACTGGTTCAATATCCCTCCGATAGATATTGCACAACTCAGTACAACTGTTGCCGACAGAAGGTTTGGCGAGAATAAAACATCGCTCCGCAAACTGTTAAGTGAAAAAGCAAATGCACCTGCTGCAGATCTTTTTAGTAAAGCCACACCCGCAGGTTTAAAGATGGCTGCACAGGCGATTGAAAAATTAATCGCAGATGTTTCCAATATTACTTTGGTGAATTTGTTTGAGAACTGCCTCCGCGATGCAGGTGTTTTAAGCTGGGTAATGCAAAGTGCAGATAAACATCAAAACCTGCAGGTAATTACAGGGCTGTTTGATTTTGTAAAAGAAGAAACCAGAAGAAACCCTTCCTTGTCACTGGAGCAGATGGTTAATATTTTCATGTTAATGGAAAAAGAAGGTTTAAGCCTGCCGCTGATACAGGTAAGCGGAAGTGATAAAGGCGTAAATCTTTTAACAGCTCATGGTTCTAAAGGGCTGGAGTTTGACCATGTTTTTCTGGTGGGATGCAATGCAGCCAATTGGGAGAAAAAGAAAAAGCCCGGTGGCGGATACAGTTTGCCGGATACCATGTTTGCCTCACAACCCAAACATAAAGATGATGAAGAATTACGCCGTTTGTTTTATGTGGCGCTAACAAGGGCCAAACAGCATTTACATATTTCATACAGTAATTTTAAGAATGACGGAAAACAACTGGAACCTTCCATGTTTATTGCTGAGATACAGGATGAACACGCATTGCCTGTTGAAAAAGTGATACTCGATGCAGAAGTGATCAGCGAGTTTTCAATGATCCGTTTTACGGCTGTTCAATCGCCCGAAATTGAAAAAGCGGAAGCAGATTTTATTACACAGATACTCGACAAATTTGTAATGAATGTAACGGCGTTGAATAATTATCTTAAATGCCCTTTACAGTTTTATTTTCAGAACCTGGTTCGTGTTCCTTCAGGTAAATCAGAAGCTACCGAATTTGGTTCTGCTGTTCACTATGCCCTACAGCGCTTGTTTGAAAAAATGCAGCAGGCTGAAAAATTTCCGCCCAAGCCGGAATTTATCCAGGATTTTAACTGGTACATGAACCGTCACCGTGAAAGTTTTACCAAAGAACAGTTTGCCAGAAGAATGGAATACGGGCAGGAAGTACTGGGTAATTATTATGATCAATACATCAATACATGGAATACCATTGTGGCTGTTGAACGAAATATCAGGAATGTAGTGGTAGAAGGCGTACCATTAAAAGGTAAATTAGATAAACTTGAATTTGATGGCAAAGCTGTGAATGTGGTAGATTATAAATCGGGCGATATAGATAAGGCAAAAGACAAATTAAAACCACCGCACGAAGAGAACCCGAATGGCGGCGATTACTGGAGACAGGCGGTATTTTACAAAATACTGGTAGACCATTACGAGCAGAAGAACTGGAAGGTTACCAGCACAGAGTTTGATTTTATTGAGCCCGACAAAAAGAAACAATACCGGAAAGAAAAGATCGTGATCAGCCCGGAAGATATTACCACGGTTACCCAGCAGATAAAAACTGTTTGGCAGAAAATACAGGACAGGGATTTCTATACTGGCTGCGGCAAACCCGATTGTCATTGGTGCAATTTTGTAAAAACCAATCACATGGCAGTTGCATTGCACGATCTGAGTGAAGAAGAGATAGCAGATTGACCAATTTAAATTTAGCCGCAGATTCGCAGATTAAAATCTGCGAATCTGTGGCTTACTGCTTCGATAGGAAATAGAATACCCAAAAACCGGAATTTACGTTCCTCTTCACAATCCTTTTCGCCATATAGCACTCCGGAGTTCTATATTTGCCGTAACAGGCTGATTTTTTGATAAGCGCACAAACCCGGGTTTTAATGAAACATTCACTTACACAACTTTGCCTATTTGTTTTTATTGTTTCCGGAATGGCGGCATTCTCTTCCTGCGCCAATATCATTCCGCCCGGTGGCGGGCCAAGAGACAGCTTACCGCCAAGATTGGTAATGTCGGTTCCAAAAGATTCGGCTGTTAATGTAAGCTCTAAAAACATTATCCTCACTTTCGATGAATATGTTACCCTGCAGAATGCACAGGAGAATCTGATCATTTCTCCAACCGTAGAGCATACGCCGCTGGTAGATTATAAACTGAGAAATGTAACTGTTAAACTAAAAGACTCTCTTGAAGCAAACACCACTTATTCATTCAATTTTGGGGAAGCGATCAGGGATGTAAATGAAAGTAATATTGCCAAAAACCTGACCTATGTTTTTTCAACAGGCAACAAAATAGATTTCAATAATTATTCGGGCAGGGTAATTGTTGCCGAAACAGGTAAGGTAGACAGTACCTTATTAGTGGTGCTGCACAAAAACCTGGCAGATACAGCGATCGTTAAAGAAAGACCGCGTTATTATACCCGCCTTAACGGCAAAGGAGAATTTATTTTCCGCAATCTTCCCGAAGGAAAGTTTGCTGTTTATGTTATTGAAGGGCAGGGAAATTATTCCAGGAGATATAACGACAGCACCCGGCTGTTTGCTTTCAGAAACGATCCTGTAACCATCAATGGCAACACTATTCCCGACACACTATATGCTTTCCAGGAGTTTAAACCCAAGGAAAAATCAACTGCTTCACCACAATCAAAATCATCTCCTATAACCAAAGAAGATAAACGTTTAAAATATTCATTGGATCTTGAAAACGGGCAGCAGGATATTCTTTCTCCGCTCAGTTTCACTTTCAGCCGTAAGCTTACATCGTTCGACAGTACCGGATTTGTTTTATATGATACAGGCTTTCAAAAACTAAGCGGGTATGAATTTAGTTTAGACACAGGTAAAACGAAGGTGACACTGAAATACAAATGGAAAGAGAATACTGCGCTCCGCATATGGATAGCCAAAACTGCAGTAGCAGATTCGGCAGGCGTCACACTTGCTAAAGCAGATACCATTCGCTTTGTTACCAAGCGTGAATCTGATTACGGAAGTATCCGCATCCGTTTTAGTAATCTCGATCTTTCAAAGAACCCGGTATTACAAATTGTTTCAGGTGAAAAACTAGTTGAATCTGTTCCACTAACACAAGCTGATTTCATCCGCAAACTCTTTAAGCCCGGATCATATGACCTCCGCATCCTGTACGATGCCAACAAAAACGGCATCTGGGACACAGGTCATTTTGGAACAAAACAGCAACCCGAGATCGTTCAACGCATCCCGCGCCAGCTAAGCATCCGTGGCAATTGGGATAATGAGGTGAATGTATCTTTGTAAAATGCTCTTGACGTGAGGCGTGAGGCGTGAGGCGTGAGGCGTGAGGCGTGAGGCGTGAGGCGTGAGACGTGAGACGTGAGACGTGAATCGTGAATCGTGAAACCACTCACCACTCACGACTGACGACTGACGATTCACGTCTCACGATTCACGTCTCACGATTCACGCCAGAATACTAACTTTGCACCTGTAACCTTTCAATTAACATGCAACTTCCTTCCTCGCTATTAGAAAATGCGGTAGCACAGTTTACCAGGCTTCCGGGTATCGGAAAGAAAACGGCTTTGCGTTTGGTATTGCATTTATTAAAACAGGAAGTGAATGAAGTGCAGCATTTTGGCGAAACCATTGCTAAAATGCGCAGGGATATCAAATTTTGCCAGCGCTGCCATAATGTAAGCGATGGAGATATCTGTTCTATCTGCTCCAACTCGATGCGTAACCAGCGCATGATCTGTGTGGTAGAAAACATCCGCGATGTAATTGCGATAGAAAGCACACAACAATTAAGCGGCACCTACCATGTATTGGGTGGGGTGATCTCACCGCTGGATGGCATTGGCCCTGATCAGTTGAACATAGAATCGCTGGTTAACCGCATTGCAAAGGAAGAAACGGAAGAACTGGTTTTTGCTTTAAGTCCGAATATACAGGGCGATACCACCATTTATTACATACAGAAGAAAATAGCACACTTACCCTGCCGTATTACCACCATTGCAAGGGGTATCGCTTTTGGCGGCGAGCTTGAATATGCTGATGAGATGACACTATCACGCAGCATCGCCAACAGGCTGCCGGTTCAGCAATATGTAAAATAGCCGCCAGTTCATGCCGGCCTGACTGCTACTCATCCACCCAACCATTTTTTGTCATCAGGCAACCATTATTTATATCTGTCCGTATATTTTTCTATCAATAACATTGAATAATTTGCGTTTACATAAGCAAATTATACTTGTATGAAAAAATGGATCAAATACGTATTGGCCTTTATCGTGGTAGGTATTGTTACCGGGGGCATTATTGTTTACAGGATATATACCAAACCACACAGGGATGTAACACAGGAACAGGGCGTTCAGCTTACTGCCCAAAGCCTGTACGATGCATTCAAAACCAATGAAACGGCGGCAAATGCAAAATACCTGAACAAGGCCATTGAATTGAGCGGTGAAGTGGCGGAAGTAACCACCAACCAGGACGGCAATACAGTGGTGAACATTAAAACAAATGATTCGCTGTTTGTGATCAACTGTACTTTTAAAACCAAACCGGGAGAATTAAAACCCGGACAGAACATTACATTCAAAGGTATCTGCACGGGGTATATTCCCGATTTTAATGTGGTGATCAACGAAGGCGTTCTCGTAAAATAAATTAAACCAATCGAATGAAAATATTTCTGTCTCTTTTAATAGCAAGCCTGTTTATCGTATCAAATGCAGATGCCCAAAAAATATTTGCTACACGCAATGGCAAGATCGTTTTTAGTTCACCTACTGATGATGATGTAAAAGCGGTGAACAACGAAGTAACCAGCCGTATAGCCGATAATGGCCAGCTCACTTTTAGTTTATTAATAAAAGGGTTCCGGTTTAAATATGCAGAAATGCAGGAACATTTTAACGACCAGTACCTTGAGAGCAACAAATTTCCACGGGCAGATTTCAGGGGAAATATTGTAAACCTGAAAGAGCTGAATTTTACAAAAGACGGGGCTTATAAAGTAACGGTAAAAGGAGATCTTACGATGCATGGCGTTACCAAAAATATTACCGCCAACGGCACAATAGATATTAAATCCGGTAAACCTGTTGTCACTTGCGAGTTTGAGGTGAGTATGAAAGATTTTAATGTAGACGCAGCAAAAGTTACTTCTAAAGTAACGGTAGAGGTTAGCTGTCAATACCAATAATCATCCCATATATTAAAAATTAAATTTATGCTGATCTTTTCAAAAAGGTTACTGGCCATACTATGCCTGTGCCTCATCACACAAATAAGTTTTTCGCAGCAGGTTGACCTGTTTAAAATGCAGGATAGTACCAATGCATCAGAAGGTGCTAACCGTTCAGAACCTGTGATCAATACTTTTTACTCTACCCGCCTGGTAAACAGCCATACCGTTGAAATAACCGGCAAGGGAAGTATGGATCTCAGGATCAGTCACCGTTTTTCACCACTGAACATGGGCTTTTATGATATGTTTGGTCTCGATTATGCATCCATGCGTATGGGTTTTGATTTCGGTCTTTCAAAAAACCTGATGGTGGGTATTGGCCGTTCTACTTTTAACAAGGAATACGATGGCTTTATCAAGTACCGTTTAATGCACCAGAAAAACGGTTCGGGCGGGGCACCTCTTTCTATTACATGGGTTGGCTCATTGGCCTACAAAAATATTGACATGGATCCTGCCCTGAAAGTAACGGGTTCAGACCGTACTTTTTTCAGCACCCAGTTATTGATTGCAAGAAAATTGAATGAGCATACCTCGTTACAGGTATCGCCCACCTATACCCATTACAACAGATTGCTGTTTTTAACCGGTGGCAGTACAGACATGTTCGCTATCGGTTTCCTTGCCAGGCAGAAAGTAAGTAAGCGTATCAGTATCAATGCTGAGTATTTTCTACAGACTTCCCGTTTTGATGGCACACATGATCCTTTATCGGTTGGGGTAGACATCAACACCGGCGGCCATGTGTTTCAATTGCATTTTACCAATTCTACCGGTATGAATGAGCATTCTTTCATTCATGAAACCACCGGTTCATGGGGTAATGGAGATGTAAGATGGGGGTTCAATATCTCCCGCATATTCAATATCGGCAGGAAATCGAAGTAATTTATCCCCTGGCATTCGCTTAAAAGGGCTGTGGGCTTATATTTTGTTATAAGCTCATGGCCCTTTATCTTTGCAGTTCTTACAGCAGGCGGATTTGTTTATTGTTCGGCCTGTAATCCCGGCTAAGCCGGGACCAATCGAACTAATAAACGTTTTGAAGTGCCCCTTCCAACACTCTTCCAAAGCGTTTTACAGTTCGGTATTTAATGACTATCCTCTAAGGCTTGTCCTTACGGGAATAAAACAGAACTGCATGGATATCAGGAATGAACTGTTGAAAAGAATATTGGTGATAGATGGCGCCATGGGCACCATGATACAACGCCATAAACTTACAGAAGCCGATTACCGTGGCGAACGTTTTGCCAACTGGCATACCGATGTAAAAGGCAACAACGACCTTCTCTGTATTACACAACCGGAAATTATTAAAGGAATACACAAACAATACCTTGCAGCCGGTGCAGATATTATTGAAACCAACACATTCAGCAGCACTGTTATTGCTATGGCAGATTATGATATGCAGCCACTGGCTTATGAACTCAATGTAGCTGCCGCCAAATGTGCCAAAGATGCTGTGAAAGAATTTATGGCAGATAACCCCGGCACTACTCCCAAATTTGTAGCAGGCGCCATAGGGCCATTAAATAAAACGCTCAGCTTATCTCCCGACGTTAATAACCCCGGCTACCGCGCCGTTACTTTTGATGAAGTGGTGGCTGCTTATTATGAGCAGATCAAAGGACTGGTAGATGGTGGTGTGGAAGTATTGCTGATCGAAACCATTTTCGATACACTTAATGCCAAGGGAGCCATCTTCGCGGCAAAAAAATATTTCAGGGATCATAACAAAGCAGAACTGCCTATTATGATCAGTGGCACTATCACAGATGCATCCGGCAGAACATTGAGCGGACAAACGCTGGAAGCTTTTTATACTTCAGTGATGCATGCTAAACCATTAAGCGTAGGACTGAATTGCGCATTGGGTGCGGCAGAAATGAGAAGCCATATTGAAGAGTTATCAGAGATAGCCGGTTGCTATACCTCTGCATACCCTAACGCAGGGTTACCAAATGCGATGGGCGAATATGATGAGCAGCCCCATGAAACCGCCCATTTTATTGAAGAATGGGCCAAACAGGGATTTGTAAATATTGTAGGCGGATGCTGCGGCACCACACCAGACCATATTAAACATATTGCGGATAATGTGAGAAAGATTAAGCCGAGGGAACTTCCGGTATTGGAAACCACCTTGTAAATTATTTTAAACCACTAAGACACCAAGCAACAGAAATAATAAATTATGTCAAAATTGACTGGAAAGAGATTAGGATTTTTAATCAATTTCCATGTCCCTTTAATGAAAGACGGAATTAAAAGAATCATTCTATAACCTTCGTGCCCCTTGGTGCCTTAGTGTCTTGGTGGTTCAAAAAAATATATTATGAGTCAAACAATCAAACCTTACTTACGCTTATCAGGTCTTGAACCATTGGTGGTGAGGCCGGAAACAAATTTTTTGAACGTAGGTGAACGGACCAATGTTACCGGTTCTAAAAAATTTGCACGCCTTATCAGGGATAATCGATACGAAGAAGCTTTATCTGTTGCCCGTCAGCAGGTAGAAAGCGGTGCGCAGGTACTGGACGTAAATATGGATGACGCCATGCTGGATGGAGTTGCTGCCATGACAACCTTCATGAACCTTATCCAGAGCGAGCCAGATATTGCCCGTATCCCTATCATGATCGACAGCTCAAAATTCGAGATCATTGAAGCAGGCTTGAAATGTGTACAGGGAAGATGTATTGTGAACTCCATCTCCATGAAGGAAGGAGAGGAAAAATTTATTGACCAGGCTTTTACCTGCAAAGCCTATGGCGCTGCTGTAATTGTAATGGCGTTTGATGAGATAGGACAGGCAGATACCAAAGAAAGAAAAATAGAGATCTGCAAACGCGCTTATAAAATATTAACAGAGAAAGTTGGGTTTGATCCGCAGGATATTATTTTCGACCCCAACATTTTTGCCATTGCAACCGGCATTGAAGAACACAACAACTACGCGGTTGATTTTATTGAAGCCACCCGCGAGATCAAACGTTTGATGCCTTTGACAAAAGTGAGCGGAGGGGTATCCAATGTTTCTTTCTCATTCCGCGGAAACGATCATGTTCGTGAAGCCATACATGCTGTATTCCTTTACCACGCCATTAAAGCAGGTATGGATATGGGTATTGTAAACGCCGGCCAGTTGGCTGTTTACGATGAAATAGAACCAACACTGCGACAGCTTTGTGAAGACGTAATCCTCAACCGCAACAACGATAATAATGAAGCAACCGAGAAACTGATCACGCACGCCGATACTGTAAAAGCTAAAGGCAAAGTAGAAGTTAAAGACGAGGCATGGAGAAATGATACGGTTGAGAAAAGATTATCACACTCGCTCGTAAACGGCATTACCGATTATATTGATATAGATACTGAAGAAGCCCGCCAGAAATATCCAACCCCGTTGGAAGTAATTGAAGGCCCGTTAATGGACGGTATGGGCATTGTAGGCGATCTGTTCGGTGCCGGAAAAATGTTCCTGCCACAGGTGGTTAAGAGCGCGAGGGTGATGAAGAAAAGTGTTGCCATTCTTACCCCGTACATAGAAGCAGAAAAAGAACTGCGTAAGCAGGCACATATTGCCGCAGGTACCGCCAACAGTGAGGCTGCAGGTGCCGCCAAAATATTGCTGGCTACCGTAAAAGGCGATGTACACGATATTGGTAAGAACATTGTAGGTGTGGTACTGGGTTGTAACGGGTACGATATTGTAGACCTTGGCGTAATGGTTCCTGCAGATAAAATACTGGAAACAGCGCAAAGAGAAAAAGCAGACATTATTGGCCTGAGTGGCCTGATCACTCCATCACTTGATGAGATGGTGCATATTGCCAAAGAAATGAAACGCCGTGGCATGACACAACCATTGATGATCGGCGGGGCCACTACTTCACGCATTCATACGGCAGTAAAAATTGCTCCTGAGTATGAAGCAGGTGTGGTGCATGTATTAGATGCATCGCGCAGCGTAACAGTGGCAGGTTCATTGTTAAGCAAAGAACAGAAAACTGATTTTCTTGACGGGATCAAAGAGGAATATATTAAACTCAAGGCCGCTTTCGATAGCAAAAAAACAGTCAAGACATATCTCCCTTATGCAGAAGCATTGAAGAATAAAGTAAATGTAGACTGGAACAATCACATCACACAAACACCAACCTTTACCGGCACAAAAGTGTTTGAAGATTTTGACCTGGCTACCTTACGGCCTTTCATAGATTGGAAACCTTTTTTCATTGCATGGGAAATGCATGGCAATTTTCCTGAAATACTTACAGACAGCGTAGTAGGTAAAGAAGCCACTAAATTATATAATGATGCCAATGCCCTGATTGATAAGATCATTGCAGAAAAATGGTTAACAGCCAAAGGCACCATCGGTTTCTGGGAAGCTTCCAGTGATGATGATACGGTGGAAGTAAAAACAACCAATGAGATCGTTACACTTTCATTCCTCCGCCAGCAAATTAAGAAAGCGGCAGATCAGCCTAACCTTTCCCTTGCAGATTTTATTGCACCTAAAGCAAGTGGCAAAAAAGATTATATCGGCGCTTTTGCAGTAACCCTGCATGGTATTGAAAAACATATCAAGGCATTTGGGGCTAACCATGATGATTATAACAAGATCATGTTACAGGCCCTTGCCGACAGGTTTGCAGAAGCTTTTGCAGAAGCCTTGCACCTGCAGACAAGAAAAGAATTCTGGGGTTATGATAAAGAAGAAAGCCTGAGTAATGAACAACTGATCAAAGAAGAATACAGCGGTATCCGTCCTGCACCCGGCTATCCTGCCTGCCCGGATCATACAGAAAAATATAAACTGTTCGATCTGCTGAAAGCAACTGAAACCATCGGCGTTCAACTAACAGAAAGCCTTGCCATGTATCCTGCATCTTCTGTTTGCGGCTGGTATTTCTCTAATCCGAAAAGCCAATACTTTGGTGTAGGAAAAATTCAACGCGACCAACTGGAAGATTATGCCAAACGTAAAAATATGACGATCGGTGAAGCAGAAAGATGGTTGAGTCCGGTATTAGAGTAATTTTGCAAAAAAAGAAACTATGAAACTGTGGCGTTTATTGATCATGCTGATGGTAATAACTCCGTTTATTGCAGGTGCGCAACAAAAAATAAAAGAAAGAAAAGGCGAATTTTATTTTTCCTGGGGATATAATAAGGAATGGTACACCCATTCTGATGTAAAGGTTAACCAGCCTTCTCTCAATAATAACTATACCCTCAAAAATGTTATATCACGCGACCATCCCGGTTGGGACGAAGGCCTGTTGAGTATCCCACTCAGTATTCCGCAATACAATTACCGTTTGGGTTATTTTTTTAATAAAAAGAAAGGGCTGGCTTTTGAGATCAATTTCGATCATACCAAGCACCTTATTAAAGATGGGCAATTTGTAAAAATTGCCGGCACTTTAAATGGAAGGCAGGTAGATTCTACCATTAATTTTTCTGAAGGCAATGGTTTCTATTATTACCTGAATAACGGTGCCAATTTTTTACTGTTCAATATTGTAAAACGCTGGCATTGGCATGAGAGTAAGAATGGTAAATTTACTTTAGATGCATTGGGTAAAGCCGGTATTGGTCCTGTAATACCGCATGTACAGAATAGTTTATTCGGTCAGGCCAACGATCCCGGTTTTCAGATTGGTGGCTGGAATATGGGTGTTGAAGCAGGGCTGCGCGCCACTTTTGCCAAACATGTGTATCTCGAATTTTCGAATAAAGTAGATTACGCCCGCTATTCAAACTTAAAAGTGTACCAGGGCAAGGCCAGTCAGGCATTTGGAACCTATGAGCTGATACTTAGTTTAGGCTACACCTGGCAAGGCGGAAAAAAGGTTGAGAACTAAAGAAATCATCAGCCTACCTTTTTTCAAATAACCACCATAATCTTTTTCGTGGTTTTACAGTAAAGTTTTTTGACACGAAGGCCTGGATATATTCCATGGCCTCATCAACATCATCTGTAAGCAACATGAGTTTTTTATCAATTTCGTTAATGGTGCCCGCTTCCGACATTTTATCGATGGCTTCCATCAATGGCTGAAAATATTCTTTCCCAAATAAAACAATCGGGAAACTGGTAATTACTTTGGTTTGCGAAAGTGTAAGCGTTTCAAAAAATTCGTCCATGGTGCCAAAACCGCCGGGCATGATGATAAATGCATAAGAATACTTAACCAGTACCACCTTGCGTATAAAAAAGTAATCGAAGATGATCGATTTGTGCAGATAGGGGTTGGCGTGCTGCTCAAACGGAAGTTTGATATTGCACCCGATTGAACTACCCCCGTTTTCAAACGCACCACGGTTAGCCGCTTCCATAATGCCTGGGCCGCCACCGGTAATAGTGGTAAACCCAAGTTCGGCAATCCGTTTGCCAAACACCCGGGCCGCTTCGTAATACTGATGCCCCTCTTTAAACCTGGCCGAGCCAAACACCGTAATACAGGGTCCCATAAAATGCAGGCTTCTGAACCCTTTAATAAATTGGATAAAAACCGTCCAGGCAAACTCAAACTCATACGCTCTTGGCTTGGGCCCATCCAGGTAAACCGATTTTTTTGCGGGAATAATCCGTACTGATTTTGCCATATACAATGCTTATATTCAACAATAAATCAATGTAGCACAAAATTTGCTGCTATAAAGATACAATACCTTTAACTGCTGTATGAGCCATAAAAAAACAATCATCTCGTTATTGCTGCTCTTCCTTGTATCCGGCATTGTTGCGCAGAAAACAGTTGTCCTTGAAAAAATACGGTGCCAGTCATTCAATGTTCCCCTGACAACATATCTCCGGGACGATGAGGTTAAAAAAAACATAGCATCGCAATTAAATAACACACTGCTGCAACAGCAATTACTTCCATTATCCGATACAACTACCGTAAATATTGAATTCCTGCCGTTAAATAAGGAGATAAAAAATGTAAAACCAGATTTTACAGATACTGATGCATCACACTTACACCTGTATATTGATTTTTTTGAGATAGACCCATTTACTTTTTTTTCGCAAACAGCAAATAGTTACCCACCCGATTCTAATATGCTGAAAAAAGCAGGAACCGTTCTGATGATCAAAGCAATGCTGCTCAGATCTGATAAAACAGTTGCTTTTAATGAAGAACTGAGTATTATTATCAGTCCTGCCAATACGCCGGGCATAGGTACCATATACGAAAACGGAATTGTTTACGGTGATCTTGCCATTACCCCAAAAAGTTTTACCGAGTTGGTAAAATCGGCTGTTACCTTTTTATTCAATCCTAAAAATGAATCAGCAGTTGTTGAAATGAGCATAAAGCCTGCGTTTTTTTCCGACAATTATATACTCCCAAAAACCTATAAACAACCACGGTTGTATGTTAATACTATAAAAGAAGTAAGCACCTATAACTATCATGGCAAAGGAGAAATGATACGCCTTGGCCAGCCTGTTTATAATGAGATCCTGCTCAAAGGGAAAAAAGCGCTAACCTATCCCGGTGATCTCACCAAAGCCATTAAATCTACCTGGCATTACAGCAGTTCTGATTTTGTTTTTCTTCAACAGGAAAGCAGGGATGTGCTCCGTGATAAAAACTATACCCTGCAACTGGTTACACAGCTTGACCCCGACCCAACCTATGCGCCTTATGGTTTTATAGGCGAGAAATTTTTGTTCACTAATTTTCTGGCAGGCAGGTTTCATTATTTGTTTCTGGAAAAAGATACCCTTGCCAGGTTTGAGATAAACAGGAGTTATACCGAACGGGAGAACAAATACTATCCTAACCATATTACCAATGGTTTTGACAGTACCGTATACCATTTGCCCACCACGTTTGTAAACGAAACGGAAGTGGTAGATAATTATAAGATAAGCGGAACTATCGGCAATAACCCTTTTAGTATTAAGTGCAGCGGCAGAACAAATACGGTAAAAGAATTTTTCCTGGGCGATGTGTTGGTTTGTATTGCACAGGGCAAATTTGTTCCTGAAAAATTTGTAATTTTTGACGCATCTTTATCCCCCGAATTATTGAACCAGTTATTCATCATCGGGTTTAACCGGTTTTTCGAATAGCATAAAAACTTTTACATGCGGATCATCTCTTATAATGTAAATGGCATTCGTTCTGCCATTAATAAAGGTTTTACCGATTGGTTAAAAACCGATCCTGCAGATGTTATCTGTTTGCAGGAAACCAAGGCTCAAAAAGACAATGTTGATTTTAAAAAGATCGAAGATCTTGGCTATCACACTTATTGGTTTTCTGCACAAAAAAAAGGCTACAGTGGTGTGGCTATTTTTACCAGGATAAAACCCGATAATATTGAGTATGGCCACGCCCACGAGAAAAGTGATTTTGAGGGAAGGGTGATACGTGCAGATTTTGGTAACATCACACTCATCAATGCCTACTTTCCATCCGGTACCAGCGGAGATGAGAGACAGGAATTTAAATATCACTGGCTGGATGAATTTTTTCATTACCTGGAAGGACTTAAAAAAACAAGGCCACACTTAATTGTTGTGGGCGATTACAATATTGCGCACCGGGAAATTGACATACACGACCCCAAAGGCAACAAAAATTCTTCCGGGTTTTTACCTGAAGAGCGTGCGTGGATGGATAAGTTTTTAAGCAAGGGTTGGATAGACAGCTACCGCGAACTGAACCCCGATACAAAAGGCGGTTACTCATGGTGGAGCCAGCGTTTTCCAACAGTAAGGGCGCAGAACAAGGGATGGCGCATAGATTATATCTGCCTCACAGATAACCTGAAACCCAAACTAAAAAAAGCGCTCATCTACCCCGATGTAAAACACAGCGACCACTGCCCGATTTTTATTGAACTAAAATAGCAAAGCAAGTTAGAAGCCTGGAGTCAAAAATAAAATAACTCCAGACTTCCAACTCCAAACTCCAAACTCTCAATCATGTTTATCTACAACGTAACCACCAAAGTAGCCTGGCCTATTCATGAGGCATGGGTTGAGTGGATGAAGAAGAAACATATCCCGGATGTGATGAACAGCGGCTGTTTTACCGAATTCAGGTTTGTGCGGCTGCTTGAAACAGACGAAACGGAAGGACCAACCTATGCCGTTCAGTATTATGCTGCAACGATGCCTGATTATGAGCACTATATCAAACACCACGCCCCTGTTTTGCGTAAAGATGCCCTGGATAACTGGGGAGATAATTTCATTGGTTTCCGTTCGTTAATGGAACTTGTGAATTGAGTGTGGATACTTTCACGAATTCATTTTGCCAATCACAAATCTTTGTTATATTCCCTTAAAACCCGCTTGGGCATTGAATTTCAGCCTTCTTTTCCTGAAACCCTTATCTGGCAAGCATTTTAGAGGATTAACACAATTGTTTAATTGAATATACAACAATCAGGATTCTTCTGAAATCCTTTATACATAGGGGTTTTGCGGAAAAAATAAAGAATAGAAAAAATAATAATTTTTTTTACTTATTCAGAAAAGCGGATAAATTTGTATCCGTTATTAAAACAACTAAAAACACATCTATGAACAAAGCCGAATTGATTGCTCAGATCGCTGAAGATGCTGGCGTAACTAAAACACAGGCAAATGCTGCCTTGGATTCTTTTGTAGCTGCCGTTACCAAAACTTTGAAAAAAGGTGATAAAGTAACATTGGTAGGTTTCGGTACTTTCTCTGTATCTAAACGTGCTGCACGTACCGGACGTAACCCACAAACTGGTGCTGCTATCAAGATCAAAGCTAAAAAAGTTGCCAAATTCAAAGCTGGTAAAGAATTAAGCGCTAAGCTCTAATTTTTTGAGCACACAAAATTGAACCCCGCGTTTACGCGGGGTTTTTCTATTTTTGCACCGAACACATTATTTCATTTTAAAAACAATACCATGGGCAGAGGTGATAAAAAAACCGCTAAAGGCAAAAGATTTCAAGGTTCGTTTGGTAAAAGCAGACCTGCAAAAGCAACAAAATCAAAGAAACCGGTAGTAAAACCTGCATAAGGTTAACAAAGAGCCGGCTCTCAATATTTTGGAAAGTACCATTGGGAAATTTTGAAACCAAAAATCAATTTCAAAATTTCCCAATTCCAAAATTTCAACATCCTCTCTCTACGCTTTCTTCTTATCTGCAAGCTCTCCGATCGCCATTACTAATTTGTCAAGGTCCTGTAGTTTGGTATATACATGCGGCGTTACGCGTACACAGGATACATTTTCCCAAACAATACCCACTGTGTGAATTTTATACGTATTAAACAGGGCGCTGTCTAATTCACCGGGTGTCATCCCGTCAATACTTACCCCGCAAATAGCACAGGAATATTCGGGTTTAAAGGATGTATGAATGGTTACTTTAGGTATGTCTTTCACTTTTTCGGCCCAGTAATTTTTCAGATAACGGATCCTTTCTTCTTTTCGTTTACTGCCAATGGCATTCTGAAAATTAACCGCTTCGCCGATACCCTGTTCTATCGGAAAGCTGCGTGTACCAAGGGTTTCAAACTTTCGTATGTTATCGCTCCTTGGTTTATCGTTACAAACCAACGGCCATATTTTTTCAATCTTTTCTTTTTTGATCCACAGCATTCCGCTGCCAATGGGCGCACTTAAGAACTTATGCAAACTGGTGCCAAAATAATCGCAACCCAGTTCGGGTATTTTAAAATCGAGCAGGCCAAATGAATGAGCGCCATCAACTATTACCTCAACACCATACTTTTTAGCCATTGCCGTTATTTTTTTCACCGGCATGATCTGCCCTATCCAGTTAATCACATGTGTTACATGCAACAGTTTGGTTTTGGGCGTGATGGCATGTTCGTATGCTGATACGATCTCTTCATCATTTTCTATCGGAAATTTAAAACTCAACTGTGTATATACGACCCCTTCCCGCTCTGCCCTTTGCCTCCATGCATTCATCATATTCGGGTAATCCTGTTTGGTGCCGATCACTTCATCACCCGCCTTCAGGTCAAGGCCAAATATCACTGTATTCAAAGCTTCGGTGGCATTCCTGTTTACGGCAATCTCTTCAGGCGAGCATCCGGCCAATAAAGCCAGTTTCTGGCGAAGGGGCTCACGGCCCTGGTCCAGGATACGCCACATATAGTACGAAGGACCTTCGTTCGTCATTTTATTATATCGTTCCACCGCTTCCTGCACCACTCTTGGCGAGGGGCTAACACCGCCATTGTTCAGTATGATCAGGTTAGAGTTTACGGTGTACGACTGCTGGATCACACTCCAGTAATCCTCATCAGTAGCGGCGGCCTGTGGTGACAGTGATTCAATTTTCCTGCCCGCCTCTTCCCATGAAGCAGCATGTAACTGGTTAAACAGGCTGTTGGCCGAGAAGGCGCCAGCCAATAATCCCATTTTTTGTATAAATGTTCTGCGTGGTTCCATGGTAAAAAATTGAAAAGAAAGTTAAGGATTTATGATATAATTCAGGATACAGATTCATAGGCGGTAGTATATAAAACTTTCTTTTATTATGAGCCGTTCGTATGATCTGAGCACCTGTGTCTGTCAACATTTGGTTATCTTTGCCTCCTATTTAGCCAGAATGAATAAAAAGAGAATCATACTCCTTTGTGTTTCGCTAACAATGTTAAGCGTTCAGTTTGTACAGGCGCAATGCTCTATCTGTACCAAAACAGCTTCTCAGTTGGGCGATGGTCCGGCATCGGCTTTAAACTCAGCCATTTTATACCTGGCAGCCGCACCATTTGCCATTATGGGTTATATAGGATGGCGCTGGTGGAAGAATGAGAAGGAGCTGAATAAATAATAATTATTCTGCCGAATAGTACGGGTTATTTTCCGCCGTTGCTGGTCGCCCCACCAACAACAATTACATGTATCGTTTAATAAACTGGTACAGGTTTGTATCACCCAATCCTTCCAGTTCCTTTTTTAATCCGGCCTTATTAATATCACGCATGCGGTATTGTTGTATCAGGTGGTAGGCTTTCTCTGCCAGCAGCCAATATTTCCTGTCTGCATGTTGTATAGTATGCTGGTGCTGCATGATCTTATCAAACAATTCGCCCACGCCTTCTTTCTGCGAAGCAATGGTTTTTACAATGGCGATCTCAGAACTGGTTTTATGAAAAGCCGGCGCCAGCATTAAACGCAGGTTCTTTACAAATATGTCTGCGTCGGGCCTGTCGCTTTTGTTTACCACAAAAATGTCTGCGATCTCCATTAAACCGGCTTTCATTGTCTGCACTTCATCGCCGGCTTCGGGTACAACAACCACTACCGTTGTATCTGCCAGCCCAGTAATTTCAATCTCACTCTGGCCCACACCAACGGTTTCAATCAGTATATGATCAAAGTCTGCTGCTTTCATCACATCAGCTATCTCAATAATATTGGGATGCAATCCGCCCAAACTTCCGCGTGTGGCTAATGAACGTATAAATACATTCGGGTGATTATACCATTCACTCATCCGTATCCTGTCGCCAAGCAAGGCACCCAAATTAAAGGGAGAAGAAGGGTCCACACACAATACCCCTACTTTTTTATTACGTGCCACCATTTCACCAATCAATGCATCTACCAATGTGCTTTTACCTGCGCCCGGCGGGCCGGTGATGCCGATAATTTTAGTGGAAGAAGCTGGCAGATTTTCCAGCAATGAACGGTAGCCTTCCATTTCATTCTCAACCAGAGAAATGGTTCTGGCCAGCGATTTGGTGTTGCCGCTTTGTATGTCCTGTAATAATTCTTCCCACATGATTGCTAAAGTAATCCGGATGAACGAATTTAGACGCATGATGCAAAGAGTGTTGAAAAGTAAATGGCAGGAATCATGGGTTTCGGGATGCCTGGTATTATTGTTTACCGGGCTGTTATTCAGCCGGGCATTGGTATCCTTTGCCTCGGTTTTAGTGATCGTGCCATTTTTTGCCAACTACCGGCAAACATCATTACAAAAATTAACTGTTGCCGCTGTTGGATTAATCCTTCTTCCCGTAATTATTTCCGGGTTATGGAGCGATGATAAAACGCTTTGGTGGAACAGCCTTTCCGTAAAACTGCCTCTTATTACCATGATGCTGGGCCTTTCCGCGGCACCCGTTACGGCAAAAAGATGGAAACAATTATCCTATCTCTATATCCTCATCATTACGGCAGGTTGTGCATGGAGCTTTGGGCAATACATTGGTAATGCCACCGCCATTGAAGCCGCTTATTTTAAGGCAAAAGTGCTGCCAACACTGGCTGATGCAGATTACATACGTTTTAGCTGGATGGTAGTTATCGCCATTCTTTTAGGCATCAAATGCGTGGAATCAGAAACTAACAAAACCATCAGAAATCTTTTTTCTACACTCTTGCTATTGCTGGTACTTTATCTGCACCTGTTAGCATCAAAAACAGGTTTGCTTTGTTTGTATGCCGGTATTCTTGTATACCTCGCATATATTTTCTTCATTGAAAAAAAATGGAAAAGGGGGTTGGCAATCGTTACGATGTTCTCCGTTATAGCATTGTTTGCCTATAATACTATGCCCACTTTGCGCAACAGGGTTCAGTATGTGGTGTATGATTTTAGTAATTATTCCAAAGGCAATTTACTGCCGGGCTATAACGATGCAGCCCGCTGGTTATCTATCCGTGCGGGGTACAGCATTACACAACAACACCCGTTAACAGGCGTTGGATTTGGTGATATATTGACGGAAGTAAACCGCTGGCATCAACAAGAACAACCCGGCAGTTTTGCTTACGAACGTTTTTTACCGGCCTGCGAATGGTTAGTTTATGGTGCAGGATCAGGCTGGCCGGGATTGCTTTGTTTTACGGCAGGAATTGTTTTGTTATTACTTTCAACTACCTCAAAAAACAACATCTCAGTCATACTATCCATCACCACCCTCATCCCTTTACTCACCGATGATACACTGGAAGGACAATATGGTGTAATACTATTGGCTTTTATTGCTTTCTTTGGGCAACAGAAATTTCTTTACCAGTTAAACAACACATGAGCAATCCTATTTCAGTTGTTATTATTTGCCGTAACGAAGCGCATATCATCGGAAAAACCATTGCGGCTGCACAGCAGTTTTCTGATGATGTGGTGGTGGTAGACAGCGGCAGCACAGACGGTACCCAACAAATGGTTACTGCTGCCGGGGCAAGGCTGCTGGAAACAGATTGGGAAGGATATGGCCGCAACAAAAACAAAGGGGTGGCTATGGCAAAGCACAACTGGATATTATCCATCGATGCAGATGAAATTGTTGATGATACTTTGGTGAAACAACTGCAAACACTTTCTTTAAACAATACAACAACTGTATACAATATCCGCTTCCGCGCTTTTTTGGGTGATAAAATGATCCGGTTTGGAGAATGGTCCAACGATGCTCATATCCGCCTGTACAACCGCACCCATACCGGCTGGAACGAAGCGCAGGTACACGAAGCGTTACAATTGCCTGTTTCTACACAGGTACTTACCCTAAAAGGATTTATTCATCATTATACCTCGCGCAATGTTGAAGACTTTGCCTTAAAAACGGTGAACTATGCCATGCTTAATGCATTAAAGTATCACCAGCAGGGCAAAAAAGCCGGATGGATCAAATGCCGGGTTGCGCCAGCTTTCTCCTTCTTTAAAAATTTTCTTCTCCGCCTCGGTTTTTTAGATGGCGAGGCCGGTTTTACTGTTGCCAAAATGAATGCCTGGTACACATGGTTAAAATATATCCGGCTTCGCGAGCTGAACAAAAGGAGTAAGGGAATATCGAATAATGAGTATTGAATGTTGAAGTAAAGAGGGGATTACCCAATTACTATTCTTTTGTGAGCTAATACTTGCAACCCTTTAACTCCATAACATAGAACGAAGACCTACATTTGCCGAATGACCAATTTCGTTCCCATATTTCCCCTTGGCATTGTAGTATATCCCGGCGAAACGCTGAACCTGCACATATTTGAGCCCCGTTACAGGCAACTGATCAACGAGTGTTTTACGCAGTCGAAACCCTTTGGTATACCAACCGTATTAAATAACGGCCTGGCAGAACTGGGCACATTGGTAGAGATCACAGAAATAGCAAAAACGTATGAAGATGGTAAAATGGATATCCGTACACGCGGACTAAAAGTGTTGCGTATACTGGAAGTAGTGAAATCCATCCCCGATAAACTTTATAGTGGCAGCATTGTTACTTACCCTGATAATACCCATACCGGTCATGCGGTTCTGTTACGTAAAGTGGTTGAAGCCCTTCGCGATCTACATCGTTTACTGAATGTTACCAAAGATTTTAAAAAGGATGATGAGGCGCTTTGCAGTTACGATATAGCGCATCATGCCGGATTATCGCTGGAAGAAGAATATGAGTTACTGGGACTTTTTCATGAATGGCAAAGGCTTGAATATCTGAAAAGACATCTCTCCAAAGTATTGCCTGTTGTGGCCGGCCTGGAAAACCTGAAAGAAAAGATAGTGCTGAATGGACACTTTAAAGAATTGAAAGGTTTTAATTTTGATTTTTAACCGCACCCCTATGCAAACAACGCTTTGTTTCGACTTTGGCAACACCCGTTTAAAATGCGCCGTTTTTGAGGACAGAAATTTTAAGGAAGAACTTGTGCTCGAAAACACGGATAACGCCACTATTCAACAACTGATCGATCAATACAAACCTGATAAATCAATCCTGTCATCCGTAATCAATCACCCGGTTGAAATGGAAGAATTACTGGCCAAACAAACCCGTTTTCATAAACTGGGGCATACCAGTAAACTGCCGCTTACCACGCCGGTAGGTAAACCGGAAACCATTGGGGCAGACAGGCTGGCCCTTGTTGCAGCGGCGGTTGATCTTTTCCCGCATCAGCACAACCTTGCCATTGGGCTGGGCACCTGCATTACCTATAATTATGTGAACAATGCGCATGAATTTCTGGGTGGCAGTATATCGCCGGGCATGAATATGCGCTTCAGGGCCATGCATGAGCAAACGGCTTTATTGCCCCTGATTAAGGCAGAAAGCAACTTCCCGTTGATTGGTTTTGACACCAAAACCAATTTATTGAGTGGGGTAATACTCGGAATGGCCAAAGAAATTGATGGTATTATTGACGCTTACTCATTGAAATACAGCAACTTTAACGTGCTGTTAACCGGGGGCGACATGGGTTTTTTTGTACCGCACCTAAAAAACAAGATATTTGCCGACCCTAACTTAATCTATAAAGGCTTGTATGCGATCAGTGAGTATAACAATAGCTAGGCTTTGCCTGGCTGTATTTTTGGTCTTTTCCCTGCAAAACACCCAGGCCCAGCAGAATTCTCCTTTTTCCCGTTATGGTATAGGCGAATTTTATTCGGGTCAACATGCCATCAGCCGTTCAATCGGGGGTATCTCTGCTGCTTATGCAGACGGACATGTAGGCCAATCAGTCAACTTTAATAATCCTGCTACCTACAGCAGTTTATACATGGTTACACTTGATCTGGGTTTTACAATTGATTCCCGTTCCTTAAAAAGCGTTACCCCTGCAGGCAAGTTTACTTCCAATAATTTTATTCCCTCATACCTGGCATTGGGATTGCCTTTGAAGAAAGCGAAGGGACTGGGTTTGGCATTCGGATTAAAACCGGTAAGCAGCATCAGCTATTCTATTGAAAGCCGTGAGCGGATAGCAGGCGATAGCCTTCAAACCCTTTATGAAGGATCAGGTGGGTTAAACCAGTTTTTTGTGGGTATGTCAAAAAAATGGAAAAACCTGAGCATAGGTTTCAATACAGGCTACAATTTTGGCCGCAAGGAGATTGACACACGGAAAACATTTATAAACGATACCGTTGCTTATTACCAATCGCTCTCCTCTACTTCAACCAATTTTGGGGGTGTATTTTTAAGCGGTGGTTTGCAGTACGATATTTCTTTGAGCAGCAAAACAGATCTAAAAGCAAAAACATCAGAAAGTTACCGGTTACGCTTTGGTCTTACAGGTACCCTGCAACAAAAGCTGAGTGCAACACAGAACAGGATCAAAGAAACCTATACAGTAGGCACCAATGGCGATATCAAGATAGACAGTGTAGCTGATGAGCAGAATATAAAAGGCCAGGTAGCATTGCCTTCTACCTATGCAGCGGGACTAAGTTTTTATAAAACAGTAACCAATACAAGAGGAACCTTCGAATTATGGTCGATCGGGTTAGAATACACTTCCACACAATGGACCAAATATCGTTTCTACGATCAGGCGGATAAATTAACCAATAGCTGGCAATATAAATTAGGTTTACAGTTTAGTCCCGACCCTGCCGCAGGTACCGGTTACTGGGCTAACGTAAATTACCGTGCAGGGTTTTACCTGGGCAAAGATTACATTGATGCAGATGGTAACGGACTAAAACAATTTGGCGTTTCTTTTGGTGCAGGGTTGCCCATCAGAAAATGGAGAGCTACTTACGATAACCAGTTTACCGTGCTGAATACGGCTTTACAGTTTGGCAAACGTGGTTCGTCTGTTAATAATATCACAGAAAGCTATATTCAGTTTTCTGTGGGAATGAGTTTAAGCGATCTTTGGTTTGTGAAACGTAAATATGATTAATACCTACTTACATAAAAAAATATTTATAGCAGCCGTTATATCCGGCTGCTTTTTTATGTACGCTTGCGAAAATGATGTGAATGAGGTTCGTGAACTGGGCAGGAAAAAACCGGGTATTGAAGAAGGTAAAAACATAGACAGCTACCTGAGCATGAACGGTAAAATGCGCGCCCACCTTACTGCACCCCTTTTACTGCGTTACCAGGGCGACAGCGCCCGGAAAGCAGAGTTCCCCAACTCACTGCACGTAGATTTCTTTAACGACAGCATGAAAGTAGAAAGCAAATTAAATGCACGTTATGGAAGGTATCTTGAAAACGAGAACAAGGTTTATCTGAAAGACAGCGTGGTGGTGTTTAACATAAAAGGTGATACCCTTTTTTGTGATGAGTTGTATTGGGACCAGAACCTGCAAAAATTCTATACTGATAAAAGAGTGGTGCTCAGCAGAAATTACCGGCATACCCTCATAATAGGCCAGAACGGGATGAAGGCCAACCAGGATTTATCAGACATTACATTTTTCAAAATAGAACCTAACAGTTTCTCCTATGTGTCTGACAGTACCACTTCGGGTACAGCCACCACTACACCAGCACCTGTGCCGGCAGCAGACTCGACCAAAAAGAAGAAATAACTATAGCCAATAGTTTATTTTCTCTCTAAATTGCCTTTCTAAAATTTATCATCATGGAATACAGAAGAATGGGCCGCAGTGGCTTGCAGTTAAGTGTATTAAGTTTTGGCAGTTGGGTCACTTTTCACAAACAGATCAACGATGGCAGCGCCGACCAGTTAATGGGCATTGCTTATGATAATGGTATCAATTTCTTCGACAACGCTGAAGTATACGCATTGGGCGAAAGTGAAAAAATGATGGGCCGTGTATTGAAAAGCAAAAACTGGGACAGAACCTCGTACACCCTCTCATCCAAAGCATATTTTGGCTGGAGAGGTAAAGACAATAAACCCAACCAAACCGGCTTAAGCAGGAAGCATTTAACTGAAGCCTGTAACGAAGCTTTAGAAAGATTACAGACCGATTACCTGGATCTCTTTTTCTGTCACCGCCCCGATACCAATGTACCTATTGAAGAAGTGGTATGGACCATGCATAACCTGATTCAGCAGGGCAAAGTATTATACTGGGGAACCAGCCAGTGGAGTGGCGCCGAAATTATGGAAGCGCACCGTGTGGCTCATCAATATCACCTGATAGCGCCGGTGGTAGAGCAACCGCAATACAATATGTTTGAACGTTTTAAAATGGAGCAGGATTATTTACCTGTATTCAATAATGTTGGCATGGGTACAACCATCTGGAGCCCGCTGGCCGCAGGGTTTTTAACAGGTAAATACAATAATGGTATTCCCGAAGGGTCACGCCTGGCTATTGAAGGTTTTGACTGGCTGAAAGAACGGTGGATACAGAATGAGAAACTGGAAAAAGTGAAAAAGCTAAGTATACTGGCCGGTGAGCTGGGTGTTTCACTCGCCGCCTTATCCATTGCATGGACCATCAAAAACCCGCATGTAACTACCGCAATCCTGGGTACCACGAAAAAAGAACAACTGGAAGAAAACCTGAAAGCTTTAACAGCCATAACCCTGCTTACGGATGAAGTAACAGGAAAAATAGAAGAGATATTGCAGAATAAACCGGTATTGGATCTGTCGTAGTGTATTTTGATTTACGGATTGGCGGATTACGGATTAGCGGATTGGTGGATTTAGATACTGTCTTACTAATTCGCCAATCCGTAATCCGCTAATCAAAGAAGTTCCTTCCGGTCTTTTCTTATCACCTGCAAAACAATCTGCAAACATCCACTCATTCTATCATTGCCTCTTTGCGGATCAGATTTTTTATGTTATTTTTCCTCTATGACAGAGATCTACTATACCATCATCGGCATAGTTGCAACATTAATATTGATCGGCTTTTTTGCCGGTTATGAGATCGCTTTTGTATCGGCCAACCGCCTCACTATAGAACTGAAAAAAAAACAGGGCAAAAAAAGCGGACTCATCCTCTCCAATTTTATGGAGCACCCGGCACGTTTCATCGGCACCTGCCTTATCGGGCTGAATATTTTTTTAGTACTGTATGGCCTGTTGTTTCATCAACTGCTGAAAGAAACACTTTGGAACCCGCTGCATTTTCAAAACGAATATTTAAAACTTGGGTTTGATACCTTCCTGTCTTCGGTAGTAGTGCTGATCATTGGTGAGTTTTTGCCTAAAGCCATTTTCAGGGCAAAGAATGATCCCTTGCTGAGTTTTTTCTCACCTGCGGCACAGTTCTTTCATACACTTTTCCTGCCCCTGACCAATTTTTTCGTCAACGTTTCACAATGGATCCTGACCTATATTTTCAATGTTCGGGTAAATGATAAAAATGAGGCATTCACAAAAGTTGACCTGGAACATTTTTTTCAGCAAACCAAAGAACAGGATGAAGACAACCTTGAACTGAATACCGAATTATTTGAAAACGCACTCAGTTTGCCCCAGGTAAAGATCAGGCAATGCTTAGTGCCAAGAACAGAAATAGAAGGACTTGACATCAACACACCAATAGAAGAAGCCAAACAACATTTTATCTCTACACAACTGAGTAAACTGGTGGTGTATGATGATAATATCGATTCGATACAGGGCTACATACACCAGATTGACCTGTTTAAAAAACCAGCTACTATCAAAGAGGTATTGCATCCCATCATGGCTGTACCGGAAAGTATGAGCGCTACAGATCTGATTGCCAAGTTTACCAAAAACAGGAAAAGCATTGCCTGGGTGGTTGATGAATTTGGCGGCACGGCAGGGATAGTAACCATGGAAGATGTGCTGGAAGAAATATTTGGCGAGATACAGGATGAATATGATGTGGAGGAATTTGTAGAAAAGCAATTGGCAGAAGACGAGTTTATCCTGAGCGGACGAATGGAACTGGATTACCTGAATGAAAAATACAATATGGATTTTCCTGTTTCGGAATCTGAAACCCTGAGTGGTTATATTATTGCCGAACACCAGACCATCCCCAAACTGAAAGAAACGATCATCATCGGTGATTACCGTTTTGACATCCTCAACGTAAGCGATACACGGATTGAAATGGTAAAGATGAAGATATTACGCTGATACCCGTTTCCCTCCCATTATGAAAAAGGCCTATCTCTCCATCGGTTTCCAGAACCGGCAATTGATGAGTGAAGAAATAGAAACCATTAAACAGGTATTATCCGGTTTTAATATCAGTCTGTTTGTATTTGTAGATACGTATCGTTTTACCCCTGCGCAGGAAAAAGAAATGATGCAGCAGGCATTTGCAGATATTGACAGTGCAGACCTGCTGATTGCCGAAGTATCTGAAAAAGCCATTGGGGTAGGTATTGAGATAGGATATGCCGTGGCTAAACAAAAGCCCGTGATCTACCTCAGAAATTCCCGGGCTGAACATTCTACTACGGCAGCAGGGGCGGCCAGTAATACCATTAGTTATACAGACACAGAAGATTTAACACGAAAGCTAAAGGTTGTTTTGCCGGACTTTATTAGCTGAAAGATGGCACGTCAAAGCCCCAGGGTGCTATAAAAACCTTTGCACCATTGTGCCTTTGCGAGAATTTTATATATAATTTAAGCAATTATGGGTGTGAAAGCATTGTTTTTTATGTGCGCCAGACCCGTAACTTTGGCGGCTTATAACAGTATTCCAAATAAATGGCACTATTTAACAGAAACGAGGGTTCGGAAAAATCGGAGATGACATTCATAGATCATCTGGAAGAGCTGAGGGTACACATCATTCGCTCTGTTTTGGCCATCCTGGTTATGGCTGCGGTTATTTTTATTTACCGCAACTGGATATTCGACAATATCATCCGTGGGCCTATTAACCCGAATTTTATCAGTTACAGGGTACTTTGCCAATTCAGCCACTGGGCACATATGGGTGATGCACTTTGTATGCCACCGGTTAAGGTAACACTGATCACCAATACTTTTGGCGGCCAGTTTTTGGGTGCTATTTCTGTTGCACTGGTGGGTGGTGTTATTGCCGCATTCCCTTTCATTTTCTGGGAATTCTGGCGCTTTGTAAAACCAGCTTTAAAAGAAAAAGAGGTTAAGAACACACGTTTTGTGATATTCTGGGTATCGTTTTTCTTTTTCACCGGCGCGGCTTTTGGTTTCTTTTTATTGGGACCTTTTACATTTAACTTTCTTGCAGGCTTCCAGCTTGGTACACAGGGTGGTATTACTACCTTACCAACATTTGCAGATTATGTAGATAATCTTACCAATATCATCATTGGTTGCGGTTTGGCATTTGAGCTGCCGGTACTGGCATTCATTCTTACCAAAATAGGCCTTATCACCCCATCCTTCCTGCGCAAAACACGCAAGTATGCGATTGTGGTTATACTGATCGTTGCTGCTTTTATCACACCCAGTCCCGACTGGATGAGCCAGATGATCGTATTCACCCCCTTATGGCTCTTATACGAATTAAGTATTATCGTATCTGCCAGGGTATTTAAAGCAAGAGAGAAGGAAGACGAAGAAGAAGAGTGGAGCTGATGAGGTAAATGGGAGGGATAGTTAAAGGGGGTTAAAATAGTTAAAGAGGGTTTCCCCCTATTTTAACTATTTTAACCCCCTTTAACCTATTTAACCCTTTTAACTATTTTAACCACTTTACCCCCTTTAGCCATTTTAACCCCCCTTCATCCTTTCGTACATTTTCTTCAACAGCTTTTGGCTCAATCAAGTAACTTAGCCACCCTTAATTATATACTACCATGAGTTACGTTTTTGACAGTTCAAAGCCCATTGCCATAGGCTCTGACCACGCTGGTTTTGAGTATAAGGCCGCTTTAATTAAATGGTTAACAGATAAAGGTTTCCAGGTAAAGGATTTTGGTACTTTTACTACCGATTCTGTTGACTATCCTGATTTTGCCCATCCTACCGCATACAGTGTAGAAAAAGGTGAAGTTGCTTTTGGTATCCTCCTTTGCGGGAGTGCCAATGGTGTTGCCATCACCGCTAATAAGCATCAAAACATCCGTGCCGGGTTATGCTGGCAGAACGATGTGGCCCTGCTTGTTCGCAAACACAATGATGCAAATATGATCTGCATCCCCGCCCGTTTTGTATCTCTTGCCCTGGCAGAACAGATGCTGGATCTGTTTATGACCACCGCTTTTGAAGGTGGCCGTCACGCTTCACGCGTTGACAAGATCTCCTGCTCATAACTCTAACAACTATACATGATGAAAAAACTACTATTGCTATGCCTGCCATTTGCTGCTACTGTGGCATTGGCCCAAAAATCGGATGATGCAGCCAAATACGCCGCACTCATCACACAACAGGGCTTAAAAGAAAAGCTGACCATCCTGGCCAGCGCCGATATGGAAGGCCGCGAAACCGCTTCTCCCGGTCAGAAAAAAGCTGCTGCCTATATTGAAGATCAATTCAAAAAAATGGGCCTGAAGCCCGGTAACGGAGATAGCTACCAACAACTATTCCCGGTGTATTTTGATGCGTTAAGCGATCAGTTATTACGTGTAAATGGCAAAGCTTTCAGTTGGGATAAAGACTATAATTTTTCACTGGCCAACATCAATAAAGACTATAAAACTTATAACAATTTTGTTTTTGCAGGCTACGGCATTGTTGATTCTGCTACCAAAACAAATGATTACGCCGGTCTTGATGTAAAAGGGAAAGTGGTACTCGTGCTGGAAGGCGGCGCTAAAGTAACTGCCCCTACAGGCAGAGCCGCACGTTTCTTTAACCCCAACCTGGGAAAAATAACTGCTGCCCAGAAAAACGGAGCTGCGGGATTATTGATCGTTTCAACCAGCTTTCCGCGAATAACCCCTTCGCAAACAAGAAGCCGTATGCTGTTAAAGCCCACTCCGGAACCGGCCATGTTTACTGCCTCTGTTTCTGATGAAGTAGCTTCTGCACTGTTGGGCTATACTGCAAAAGTTCCGTTTATAGATCTTAAGGGTGTAGCAAAAGGAAACTATGTTGCTGAGCTGCAGATCGGCGCTGCTAAAACAACAGAAACCAGAGAAAGCAGTAATGTAATTGGTATGATACCCGGTACGGATAAAAAAGAAGAGTATGTTTTTCTTACCGGTCACTACGATCATTTAGGCAAGCAGGGTAATGTGATCTATTATGGTGCTGATGATGATGGCTCAGGAAGCGTAGGCGTTTTGCAAATGGCAGAAGCTTTTGCTGCGGCCGCCAAAAAAGGAAACAAACCAAGAAGAACCCTGGTTTTCATGACAGTCAGCGGTGAAGAAAAAGGGCTATTAGGTTCTGATTATTATTCAGAGCATCCCACTGTTGATCTTTCCAAAGTATCTGTTGACCTGAACACAGATATGATAGGCAGAGGCGATAGCTCGCGCAAAGCGGATACGCTGAATTATATCTATGTGATTGGTCACGATAAACTAAGTTCAGATCTGGCTGTGATCAATGAAGGTGTAAACAAACAGTATATCCATAACCTGGCACTGGATTATAAATATGATGATCCGAATGATCAGAACATGATCTACTACCGCAGCGACCATTATAATTTTGCAAAAAAAGGTGTTCCGGTTTTGTTCTTTTATGATGGTATGCTGGGGGCCGATTACCACAAACCAACCGATACGGTTGACAAGATCCAGTTTGAAGTAATGGCAAGGCGCGCCCAACTGGTGTTTCATACAGGTTGGGTGATTGCTAACAGGGATGAAATGCTGAAAAGAGATATCCCGTTGAATATGCCTTCGAGATAGGCAAGTACCAAATTTTATAAAAAAGGAAGCCGCATCGGATTGATGCGGCTTCCTTTTTTATGAGAATAACTTTTGGAAAGTTTTAAAACTTTCCAAAAGTTGCCTGTTACCATCCCAGCAAATAAGCAAAGATCAACGGCACCACAATGGTAGCATCGCTCTCTACAATAAATTTAGGTGTATGAATATCTAATTTACCCCAGGTGATCTTTTCATTAGGCACCGCGCCGGAGTATGATCCGTAAGAAGTGGTAGAATCGCTTATCTGGCAGAAATAGCCCCAGAACGGAACATCATGCCATTCAAGATCCTGGTACATCATCGGTACCACACAGATCGGGAAGTCGCCGGCAATACCGCCACCAATCTGGAAGAAGCCTATTCCTTTGCCGCCACTGTTCTGCCTGTACCAATCGGCCAGCCAAACCATGTATTCGATCCCGCTTTTCATGGTGCTTGCCTTCAGCTCATTCTTAATTACATATGAAGCAAAAATGTTGCCCATAGTACTGTCTTCCCAGCCCGGTACTACGATAGGAATATTTTTCTGTGCGGCTGCCAGCATCCAGCTATCTTTCGGGTCGATCTCATAATATTGTTCCAGCACACCACTCAACAACATCTGGTACATGTATTCGTGCGGAAAATATCTTTCGCCCTTGGCTTCTGCATCGGACCATAATTGATGAATATGTTTTTGTAGCCTGCGAAAAGCTTCTTCTTCCGGTATGCAGGTATCGGTAACACGGTTGTAATGGTTCTCTAACAGGTCCCATTCTTCCTGTGGGCTCAGATCGCGGTAGTTTGGTACCCTTTTATAATGGCTATGTGCCACCAGGTTCATGATATCTTCTTCAAGGTTAGCACCTGTACAGCTAATGATGGCCACTTTATCCTGGCGGATCATTTCAGCCAGGCTGATACCCAGTTCAGCGGTACTCATGGCACCTGCAAGACTGATCAGCATTTTACCGCCTTCTGCCAAATGGATTTCATAGCCTTTGGCAGCATCCATTAGAGCTGCCGCATTAAAATGCCGGTAATGATGCTGTATAAATTGTGAAATAGGTCCCTTACTCATGATTGTTGATTTTGAGGGGCAAAAGTAAATTTTTTGGACGGTTTTCAGCCATAACACTGAATTAGTAAATATTTATTTTCCCGTACCGGATTCTTACCGATATTTTTGTTCTTTCGTCCTCCCCAAATGAACATGTTGTTAAAAAACATATCTATCGGCAAATGGAAAATACCAATACCGGTATTTATTTGGTTTGTATTGGCAGCAGTGGCCGCCATTGCCGAAATAAGCAGGGGGCATGCTGCCATTAACAACTACCATATTTTTGCAGGTGTTTTCGAACATACCTTACAACAGACAAACCTGTACCAGCCTTATCCTGCAGAATATATAGATACCAACCATTACGGACCACTCTTCAGCATATTAATTGCCCCTTTTGCCTTATTGCCCGATTACCTGGGCTGTTTTCTGTGGTGTGTAGCCAATGCATGGGTATTGTTTTATGCCATCAGGCAATTATCCTTAACAGAACAACAACAGCATGTTATTTTACTGATAGGGCTGGTTGAGATGATGACAGCCATCCACAACGTGCAGTTCAACCCCATGCTTACCGGCTGGGTCATCCTGAGTTTTGTGCTGGTTGAAAAAGAAAAAGATTTCTGGGCCACCTTATTTATTGTGGCAGGATTATTTGTTAAGATCTATGGTGTGGTAGGAATCGCTTTTTTCTGGTTTTCGAGGCATAAGCTGCGTTTCGTTCTTTCATTTATTTTCTGGCTGGTTGTTTTATTTTGCATGCCGATGATCATTTCTTCCCCGGCTTTCATTATTCAATCGTATAAAGACTGGTTTCATTCGCTGGTAGAAAAAAATGCGCAGAACGTAGATACCACAGATACCAACCTGATGCAGGATATTTCTGTAATGGGCATGATACGCAGAATTTTCCATTTTACCGGTCTTCGTAATTCATTCATCACAATACCTGCGGCAATATTGTATGCTTTGCCTTTCCTGCGGATAAGTCAATATAAACAATTCCGTTTCCGCCTCAGCTATTTATGCTTTGCAATGATCGGGGTGGTCATCTTCAGCTCATCCGCAGAATCATCCACTTTTGTTATTGCAGTTATCGGCATAGGTGGCTGGTACGTGATACAGGATGCCCGGTATAAAAAAGCAAACAACTTCCTGTTAGCGTTTGTGATCATTTTAACCAGCTTATCTGCCACAGATCTTGTTCCAACCTATGTTAAGGATAACTGGATCCTTCCTTATTCTTTAAAAGCCCTGCCTTGCTTTATTGCATGGTGCGTGATGGTGGTTCAGCTATTGACAAAAGATTTTACAAAGACCGAAACAGCTTAAAAACTGTGCCTTTGCCTTTGTGTGCGAGCTATTTTCACCCAAAGACACTGTAGTAGATGGTTTTAGCGCCATAATGCCTTAGGTAACTAACCAAATAACTTGTATTTTGCCAACTGTATCTACAATACACAAGTCCCAGTTTGATGAAGAAGCGAATTTCTATCGTTGTTCCTGTTTGCAATGAAGAGGCGAATATCAAAGTAATGATTGCTTCGCTGGAAAATGTATTACAATCACTCCCTTATTCCTATACCATCATTTTTGTAGATGATGGCAGTACAGACGGAACGCTGGACGAGATCAAACGCCAGGCGGACAGTCATCAACAGGTTTTCTTTATCTCACTTGCCCGGAATTTCGGACACCAGAATGCTTTAAAAGCCGGACTGGATATGGCTGATGGTGATTGTGTGATCATGATGGATGGAGACATGCAGCACCCTCCCGGCCTCATTCCTGAAATGCTGCGTTTCTGGGAAACAGGATTTGATGTTGTTTACACCATACGGAAAGATCACAAAGAAATGCCTTTGATGAAACGTAAAACATCAAACATGTTTTATAATCTCATCAATAACCTGTCTGACATTGATCTTGAACCCGGCACGGCCGATTTCAGGTTGATGGATAAAAAAGTAGTGGCAGTATTCAGAACGTTTAAAGAAACGGATCTGTTTATGCGTGGCCTTGTAAAATGGATGGGGTTTAAGCAAATTGGTCTTGAATACGATCCGGCACAAAGAACACAGGGCCAGTCAAAATACACGGTGAAAAGAATGGTGCGCTTTGCATTGGAAGGTATCACTTCATTTAGTATCAGGCCGCTGTATATAGCCACTTATCTTGGGTTTATCTTCTCCCTGCTCTCTTTGTTATATATACCGTATATCATTTACAGTTTCTACTTCGGGCATATTATTTCGGGCTGGGCTTCTATGATTGCCACGATCGCTTTTTTTGGCGGCTTACAACTGATGATACTTGGCATTATCGGAATGTACCTTGGCAAGCTGTTCATGCAGAGCAAACAAAGACCGCATTATATTGTGAAGGAATCAAACCTGCAATGATGAACCGATATGTGCTTTTAAGTTTTGATGTGGAAGAGTTTGATATGCCGCTTGAATATCATTTCCCTATCGGCGCTGAAGAACAGATGCAGGTTGGTAAAAAAGGATTAGATGCCATTGCACCGACTCTGTCAGACCCTGCTGTTACTGCCACTTTATTTACCACGGCTAATTTTGCCATGCATTATCCGGATGAGATAAAGCAGCTATCTGATAAACACGAGATCGCATCCCATACTTTTTATCATTCATCTTTTGAAGACGCGCATCTGCTGCAATCAAAAAATAAACTGGAAGAAATAACGGGCAAAACGGTTACAGGACTGCGTATGCCAAGAATGCGGAAAGTATTAATGACTGAAGTGAGGAAAGCCGGGTACCTGTACGATTCATCCATCAACCCTACTTATTTGCCCGGACGTTATAATAACCTTCATCTTCCCAGAACATTTTATACAGAAGAGGCGGTTATGCGTATCCCCGCATCAGTATCACCATTCCTGCGTATTCCTTTGTTCTGGTTAAGTTTTAAAAACCTTCCTTATGCCGTTTTTAAAATGCTGGCCTTACAAACACTTAAAAAAGATGGGTATATCTGTTTGTATTTTCATCCCTGGGAGTTTACCAATATTGAAGGGCTTGGACTGCCTGACTTTACAAAACGATTGAATGGACAACCTTTGGTTGAGCGGCTGAACAGGTTGTTAAACGACCTGAAAAAAGAAGGCGAATTTATTTCTATGGAAACATTCAGAAACGAAAAGGCCCCGCATGTGCAGGACCCTTCTGTTTATCCAACTTAACAACCTGACTTTATTTCGAAGAGCCACGGAAAATGCTCACATTTCCGTAGAGAGATACTTCGAGAACATGTTTTTTGTTGCCGTCATGCAGCGATACATAATATGCTTTTTCATCGTTCTGCTCAAACTCAATGGCATCGGTTACTTTAAAAGAAGCATATTCTTTTTTGATCTTCTGAATGGCAGACAAAGGCAGGTTTTTAAACTCCACCTTACGGCTAACACCGATCAGTTCACCATCTGTTGCAAAAAAGGCTTCTACATTTTCATCCGCCAGGGTAAAAGAGACTTTGTTATAATTATCTCTTGCACTCCATTTGGCATTAGTAGCGCTTGCAAATTTAGCTTCAAAGCTGGTTTGTGCTTTGCTGCTTATTTTGCTCACATCCATTGCGAAAGCGCTGCTTCCGATTCCTGCAACCACCAGGGCCGCTAATAATAATTTTTTCATTCTGCTTGTTTTAATGTTTTAAAATGTATGATTTGGTTGTCATTTTCAAATTGACAGGTCAAATATAGAAACCGGCTTCACGGATATTTTTTATTTGTGACGGGACGGTCATCCTATTGTCATTCCTGTTATGAACGGCAATGCATCCTTTACTATACAATGTTAATAGGGTATTCAAATGCAGTGCCCATAAGCATTGGAGAGGATTTCTTAAAAAAATCACAAATGCCGTTATCAAGGGGTTAATTTTGAAAAGTGGTTTTATCACTTGCGAAAATTCTGTGTTCTCCGACACGGTGCAGCAGAATAATTTTAAAAAACAAAACAGATCTTCCGCAAACTGTCCGATTCCGGACAGTCAAAACGCATAACTTTGTGCAGCAAATAAATTCATTCTATCATTCTATCATTCTATCATTCTATCATTCTATCATTCTATCATTCTATCATTCTATCATTCTATCATTCTATCATTCTATCATTCTATCATTCTATCATTCTATCATTAAACAATGAACTACCTCGCCCACGCATATCTATCTTTTAATAATCCGGATATTCTTGTGGGTAATATGATCAGTGATTTTGTGAAAGGCAGAAAACAATTTGATTATCCTTTGTCCGTACAGAAAGGTATCCGGTTACACAGGGCCATTGATAGTTTTACAGATCAGCACCCCGCTACCAAAGAGGCCAAACAATTTTTTAAACCTGCGGTAGGACTCTATGCCGGCGCATTTGTAGATGTGGTGTACGATCATTTTCTCGCGCTCGATGCCGGCGAATTGGCGGAACATGAATGGAAATATTTTTCGGCAGGTGTATATCCCCAGTTACACTTGCAGGAACATCTGTTACCGGAAAAATTTGCCAGAATGCTGCCTTATATGGCCACACAGGACTGGTTATATAATTACCGTTTTACCTGGGGCATTGAAAACAGTTTTGGCGGTTTGGTAAGAAGGGCAAAATATCTAACAGATTCTTCGGAGGCATTCGAATGCTTCACCGTGCATTATAACGTGCTCAGGCAACAATATGATGCATTTTTCCCCGAGGTGAAAGAATTCGCTTTATCACAATTGGACGTACTGTTAAAACAATAGCATTTATCTTTGGAAAAACCTTTATTTCATGAAACCAATTTTGAGCTTGCTGCTCCTTTTAACGGTATTCAGTGCGCAGGCACAACCAAAACCAACAGAACTCGATAAATCGCCAATGGATATGAGCTATTGGCCAGCCAATTACCCAATCCTGAAAATCAGTGGCAAGGCAAAAAATATGCCTGTTGCACGCGTTATTTACGGAAGACCTTTAAAAAACGGACGAAATATTTTTGGTGGTGTACTCAAATACAATGAGATCTGGCGGCTTGGAGCAAATGAAGCAACTGAAATAGAATTTTTTACCGGTGTTAAGATGGCAGGGAAGCATGTGGCAAAAGGCCGTTATACCATGTATTGCATCCCTTCTGTAAATAAATGGACCTTGATCCTTAACAGGGATAACTATTCGTGGGGAAATTTTGCGTACGATGCTAAAAAAGATGTTTTACGAACAGATCTTGATGTTGACAGAAATACGGAAACCGTAGAAGCTTTTACTATCTATTTTGATGAAACAAAAAAAGGGGCTAACCTGATCATGCTTTGGGATGATCTGAAAGTGGTGCTGCCCGTTTCAGTCGCCAACAATTAAACATCGCTGAAACGGTTGATTTGTTAAAACAGTTTGACCGATCATCAGTCATTGCCAAATTTTTCAATCATAACATGCATCTTTGCAACAAAATCAATTAATATGAAACTTGCTACAAAATATATTCATGCCGGTACAGAACCCGATCCATCCACCGGCGCGATCATGACCCCTATTTACCAGACCTCTACTTATGTACAGGATGCCCCGGGTGTAAACAAAGGCTATGAGTATGCCCGCAGCCAGAACCCAACAAGGAAAGCCTTGGAAGATGCCTATGCGCAGATAGAGAACGGAAAATTCGGGCTTGCATTTGGCAGTGGTGTTGCTGCAACTGATGCTGTTATCAAATTATTATCGCCTGGTGATGAAGTGATCACCGCCAATGATATGTATGGCGGTACCTATCGTCTTTTCACAAAGATCTTTGCCAAATACGGTATCAAATTTACGTTTGTAGATACCACTGATGTTGCCAACATACGCAAAGCCATCTCTCCTGCTACCAAACTTATCTGGATAGAAACACCTACCAACCCATTAATGAATATCACAGATATTGCAGCAGTGGCAGCGGTAGCAAAAGAAGCAAAAGCGCTGTTATGTGTTGATAACACTTTTGCCTCTCCATATTTACAAAACCCGTTGGATGATGGTGCAGATATCGTAATGCATTCTGCCACCAAATACCTGGGTGGCCATAGCGATGTTATACAGGGCTGCCTGGTAATGAATGATGCCGACCTGAGAGAACAATTATATTTTATCCAGAAAAGCTGTGGTGCTGTGCCCGGACCGATGGATTGCTTTTTAGTACTCCGCGGTATTAAAACCCTTCACCTGCGCATGCAAAGGCATTGTGAGAATGGTGAAAAAATTGCACATTTTCTCCGCAACCATCCTAAAGTTGGAAAAGTGTACTGGTGTGGTTTTGAAGACCATCATAATTATGCTATCGCCAAAAAACAAATGCGCGGCTTTGGCGGTATGATGAGTTTTGTGCTGAAAGACGACAGCATCGACAATGCAAAAAGGGTTCTATCCTCTACCAAAATATTTGCGCTGGCCGAAAGTCTTGGTGGCGTGGAATCACTCATCAACCACCCGGCATCTATGACTCACGCTTCTATTCCAAGAGAAGAAAGGATCAAGAATGGTTTGAGTGATAGCCTGATCCGTTTAAGCGTAGGTGTGGAAGATGCAGATGACCTGATAGAAGACCTGAAAAAAGCCATCGGTTAAAACAGCAATAGTTATTTTTAGCCACAAATTACACAGACATACACAGAAAAAAATCTGTGCTAATCTGTGCAATCTGTGGCAATTTTTTTATCAGAAATAACCGATGAACTTAAAAACAGACAAATCACTCAGGCAATTCTTTGATGAAAAAGTAACCCAATACAACCGTTTATCTTTTATCAAAGACGATCCTGTTTGTATCCCGCATCTCTTTTCCAAAAAAGCCGATATAGAAATAGCCGGATTATTTGCCGCTGTTTTTGCATGGGGCAACCGCACCACCATCATCAATAAATCAAAAGAACTGATGCATTTGATGGGTAATGCACCACACGATTTTTGCCTGAACCATACCAATAAAGATCTGCAAAGCCTCACAAAATTCAAGCACCGCACATTCAACGCTACCGATCTCTTATATTTTATTGAATTCCTAAAACAACATTACAGCACCCACAAAAGCCTGGAAGAAGCTTTCACAAAAAACCTAAAACCTGGGGAAGGTGTTGAAGAGGCCCTGATACATTTTCACAATTATTTCTTCTCCTCCGAACACGCACCTGCCAGAACAAGAAAACATATTGCCACTCCTTATAAAGGCTCCACCTGCAAACGGCTGAACATGTATTTACGCTGGATGGTGCGCAACGATAAACAGGGTGTAGATTTTGGTATCTGGAAAAAGATTAAACCATCAGAACTGATCTGCCCGATAGATGTGCATGTTGCAAGGGTAGCCAAACGGTTTGGTTTGCTCGGTAGAAAACAGGTTGACTGGCAGGCGGCTGTTGAATTAACCGGCTACCTGAAAACCTTAGACCCTGCAGACCCGGTTAAATATGATTTTGCTTTGTTTGGACTGGGAGTGATAGAGAAGTATTAAAATTTGTTTTGAGCATGCACTACCTTTATAGCATGTCTACCGAATTACAACCATGGGAAAACCCTTCCGTTGAAGAATTATCGGCATGGGTAAACGATATGATTCTTCGGGACTTCAACGGCCTACTGAGCCTGTTGTATCGTTTGGATATTGATGAAAACAAGCTCAGGAAAATGCTGGAAGGCATTCCCAATGAAGATGCCGGCAAAATCATTGCCGCATTAATTATTGAAAGGCAACTGCAAAAGAAAAAATCAAAAGAAATGTTTAAACAGGAAGGAGAGATTCCCGAAGAAGACAAATGGTGATTTCCGGGCTTTATTTTATCAGCTCATCAGATATAGCCTCATCTTTTTAGCTATTTTCACTTTCTAATATTGTTTGCATTATGAGACTTGTTTCTTACCTGATTGATGGCCGCGACCAATTGGCTTTTTTAGTTGATGGATTATTGTTTGATTGCGATTTGCTGCATCCCGATCTGCCCAACAGCATGAATATGTTTTTGCATTATTGGGATGATATGTTCCCCATTGCAAAGCAGGTAGAAGCGGCTATCAAAAGCGGCAAAATCAGCAGCGAACAGGGCATACCTTTGGATGAAAGTCAGTTGCTGGCACCTGTTCCCTTTCCTACTTCCTGCCGCGATGGCTATGCATTCCGGCAGCATGTGGCAGCAGCAAGAAGAAACCGCAAAGCAGACATGATTCCCGAATTTGATCAGTATCCTGTTTTCTATTTCACCAATCACCACAGCATACAGGGCCCCGGTGAAATTAAATGCATGCCCGATCATTTTGAGAAACTTGATTTTGAGCTGGAAGCTGCTATTGTTATTTGTAAGCATGGAAGAAATATTAAGGCGGAAGAAGCTGATCAATACATCGGCGGATTAATGATCATGAACGATATGAGCGCCCGCAGGTTACAGATGGAAGAAATGTTACTGAACCTGGGCCCCGCAAAAGGAAAAGATTTTGCAACAGTGATTGGGCCATGCCTGGTTACATTAGATGAGCTGGAACCCTTTGAAGTTCCCTGCAAAGAAGGGCATACAGGCAAAAGCTGGAACCTTTCTATGAAGTGTTGGGTAAATGGCATACAGGTAAGTAATGGTAATATCAATGAGATGGACTGGACCTTTGCAGAGATCATTGAACGCTGCGCCTACGGAGCAGACCTCCATCCCGGAGATGTGATCGGCAGCGGCACCGTAGGCACCGGTTGTTTCTTGGAACTAAACGGTACCGGCAAACTCAATAACCCCGATTATAAAGAACAGTGGTTGCAGGAAGGAGATACAGTTGAAATGGAAATAGAAGGGATCGGTAAACTCGGCAATACCATCGTGGCAGAAGAGAGTTCTTTTTCCATTTTGGCAAAGAAAAAATAGTGTTTTGTTTTTGAAATAGCGTATTTATACGGAGATATGGAAGATTGATTTTTGATATTTTGGCAAAAAAGAAATTTGCGGATTGGCGGATTACGGATTAGCGGATTTTAGAAATTAAGGTTATGCCAAAATATCTATCATTTACTCAGGTCCCTTTATGGCAGGATGCTGTTGATTTTGCCGCAGAAGTATATACTTTTTGTGAAACGGGAAAGCTTAGAACTGATTTTAGAATGAAAGATCAATTAAGGTCAGCAGCAGCTTCTATATCAAACAATATTGCGGAAGGGTTTGAATATGGGAATAATAAAATATTTATCCGTTTTCTCACTTACTCAAAAGGTTCTGCTGGCGAGGTTTATAATCAGTTCACAATTTTAAATAAAGCCAAAATGATCGATGAAGCAGCTTATAAATATTTCAGTAATAAATCTCTCCTGCTCGGTAAAAAAATCGGAGGTTTCATAAAATATCTGAAAGAACATAAAAACTAAACCCCAATCCGTTAATCCGTAATTCGTCAATCCGCCAATATATTATGATCATTGATATTCAAAAACTATCAACCCCCGAAAAACAACAATGGCTCCAGCATGCTATAGCGCCGAGGCCTATCTGTTTTGCCAGTAGTGTGGATGCGGCAGGTAATGTAAACCTGAGTCCGTTTAGTTTTTTTAATCTCTTTTCCTCTAATCCGCCCATTGTTATCTTTTCACCCGTCAGAAGAATAAGAGATAATACAATCAAACATACCCTTCAGAATGTGCTGGAAGTACCGGAATGTGTGATCAATATTGTTGACTATAGCATGGTACAACAAACAAGTCTTGCCAGTTGCGAATATCCCAAAGGAGTAGATGAATTTGCCAAAGCAGGTTTTACCAAAGAAGCTGCCACAATGGTAAAACCGCCAATGGTAAAAGAAGCAAAAATTAAACTGGAGTGTAAAGTAAATGAGATCAAAAGCTTAGGCAAGGATGGTGGCGCCGGGCAACTGGTTATTGCAGAAGTATTGTGTATGCATGTAGATGAAAGTATTTTAGGAGATGACGGAAAAATAGACCAGCGCAAACTGCATCTGGTGGCAAGACTTGGAGGCGATTGGTATTGCAAGGTTGATGAGAACAGCCTCTTTACCGTTAACAAACCCAACACAGAACTGGGTATTGGCGTAGATGCTTTACCCGAAGGGATCCGCCATAGTACCATTTTAACAGGCAATCATTTAGGCATGCTGGGCAATGTAACAGAGATGCCTTCCATCAATCCTGCATTCAATGACGACAGGTTAAAAAATATCATTCAATATTATTCCGTCAGTCCTGCAGAGATGGAAAAAGAATTACACCTCTATGCCGCCGAATTACTGAATAAAGGAAAGGTTACCGAGGCCTGGCAGATATTATTATCAGGAGAAAATATTTAACGATCCAGTTATTCCTTACTTCAAATCTTTTTAAACACATAGATACATAGGTAAAACAAAGAGGGCATATAGCTTTCAAACTATATGCCCTCTTCCCTGATCTATGTAACTATGTGTTTATTAGCGCAAGGCATTTAAAAAATCGCCAGCATATCATCTTCCGTAAGCAGGTGGTCACTGTATGAATAAGTTCTTTTGGGCAATGCCCTTCCTTTCTCAATTGCTAACTGAACAATCCGGTAAGTATCCTGTGCCAGCGTAAGCGGAATAGTTGATGTTGCATTAAGCCAGCCTGCAACTTTTGTATGAAAATCTTCCGCCAGTTGATCAACCACCATCACTTCAAAATCTTTTAACGCGGCAGCATTACACAATTGTTCGTACTGACCTTTAATAGGCAGTACCAATAATTTTTTACCAAGATATAAAGCTTCGGCAGGTGTTTCAAAACCAGCGCCTGTAATTACTCCATGCGAATGAATGAGGCTATGCGTAAATCCTTCATTACTGATAGGTAATAAAGTAACATTTGCTAAAACTGTTGGCTGCTGCACTTTTTTTGAAAAAACTTCAAAGCGGATATCTTTTACTTTATGCAGCGCCTTCAACACCACTTCATCGCTGTAATGAGAAAGATACACCGTAATATGCCCTTTATCTGTTGGCTCTGCCTGCAGAATATCCTGCTTAATTACAGGCGAAAAAATAAAATCATCGTACTGTTTAAAATGCAGTCCCACATAATCTGCAGCAGTAGCATATTGTTTTAAGATCAGCTCGCCGCCAAAATCGCGTTTATTACTCCTTGGTGTAAACTTACTCTGAAAACTTGCCTGGTGACCAAACCCGATAGAAGTCACTTTTTTAAACCGGCAGGCCAGAGAAGTAATACTCTCAAAATCGTTCAGGACTAGGTCATATTTTTCTACCGGTAATGCTTTTGCTTCATTCCAAACCCTTTTCAGGCTTAACTCTTTCCACATGCGCAGGTAATCCAATCCGCCGGTATTGCCATAAAATAAACTAAGTCCTTTGCTGCGGTATTTTACGGGCAGGTTGGGTTGCAGGTGACTGTTGCTACCACTTAAAAAAACATCCACTTCGCCATATTGTTGCAGGTATGGCATCAGCTCCATCGCACGGCTGATATGGCCATTGCCTGTTGCCTGTACAGCATATAATATTTTCATTAGTTAACGGCTAAAGAGTGAAGAAATAAAGCGATCTCATCTGTTATCACATTCAACTGAGGCAATTTCTTCTCCATATAAACCACCGGGGTGTTTACTGAAGCAAATTGCTTTTCATCATATTGGTAAATAGACCAGTCGTTGTTATTGTATTCCAGGGCGGTCAGGTTCTCAATCCAATCACCACTGTTCAGGTACATCACACTGCCGTTCTTTGTAACCACTTCTCTTTTTTGCGGTTGATGGATATGTCCGCAGATCACATAATCATAATTTTTCTCTATAGCCAGTTCTGCAGCTGTCTGTTCAAAATCGCCGATCCATGCCACTGCTTTTTTAACACTGTTCTTTACTTTTTTGCTAAAGCTCATTTTCTCCCTGCCCATTGCTTTCAGGCACCAGTTAATAAAGCTGTTGAGATGAATCAGCAGATCGTATCCATGACCGCCAAGTTTGGCCAATAATTTAGCGCTGCCCTTGGTGGTGGCATCAAATACATCGCCATGAAAGATCCATGTTTTCTTACCATTTAGTTCCATCACCACTTTATCTGTGAGCTGGAAATTGCCCATTTCAATATCGCTGTAGCGGCGGAGCGACTCATCGTGGTTTCCGGTAATATAGATTACACGCGTGCCTTTACTAAGCAGGCTCATGATTTCTTTGAACACCTGCATGTGTGCAACAGGAAAATATCTTTTATTGAATTGCCAGATGTCTATCACATCTCCATTAAGAACAAGGATACGGGGCTGGATACTTTTCAGATAGTTAACGATCTCCTTTGCGTGGCATCCGTAGGTGCCTAAATGAAGATCACTCATTACAACTACATCAATCGGGCGTCTTTCCATACTGGAGGTTTAGCAAAATTCCTTATCCCGTATGAACTGAACGTTAGTGCAGTGTTATGGTAATATGATTTGTGTGTGAATAAATTGTTATGGGATTGGCGGATTGCGGATTGGCGAATTAGCGGATTAACGCATTGAGAATTTAGCGGGATAAATTAATCCGTTAATCCGCCTGGGTTCTTCAATTTCCCAATTTCCCAATTCCAAAATTTCAAAATCCTACAAGTCTCCAAACTGCGGCCTTATAACAATATCTTCCACAACCGCCTGCGGCGATAATTGTGAGGAGGCATAAACCATTTTTGCAATATCTGCTGCTTCCATAATACGTTGGGGGTCTACTTCAAAACCATCCCAACTGGCACTCATGGTGGCGCCCGGACAAACAGCCGTTACTTTAATACCATGTGGCTTTAATTCTTCGCGCAGGTTTTTACTAAAGCCCAATAAAGCAAACTTGCTGATGCTGTAACTGCCGCCATTGGCATAAGCATGTAAAGATGCAATGGAACAGATATTAAAAATATGCCCGCCTTTGGCGGCGATCATGGCTGGCAATATTTTTTTGGTGAGATGATAGGCGCTATACAGGTTCACTTCAATCATTTGTTCCAGCACGCCCTCTTCTTCTTCGTGTATGCTGCCCGGTATAAACTGCCCGGCATTGTTGATCAGAATATCCGGAACCCCAAACTCTAAACACCAAACCCCAAATTGCTTCACTTCTTCTTTCACCCTCATATCTACCACTCTCGCTTTTACGGTGCATTGCGGATAGTTGGTTTGTAAAAAAGCAACCGTATCATATAATTGCTTTTCGCCACGGCTGCAGAGAAACAGGGTATGGCCTGCATTGGCAAACTGTTCGGCAATGGCCTTGCCTATTCCTTTAGATGCGCCTGTGATGATGATATTCATAAGTAGGAGTTTAAAAGTACGAAGTTAGCAAGATGTTAGGCGTCACTTTGCCATAATTGCTTATTCTCAAAAAAACAAGTTTCCAAATTTGGAAACCGCCCCCTATCTTTGCCGAAAAGATACCCTTTGCAGTATTTTCAAACCCGATTCTTAGAAGAAGCAGATAAGTTCATCGCAAGTCTTGATTCCAAGACTGCCAGAAAAGTCTTCTATAATATCGACCTCGCGGAACAAACAAATGATCCGAAGCTTTTCAAAAAATTGCAAAATGATATTTGGGAATTTCGCACCAGATATAATGGGTTACAAATCAGGCTACTTGCCTTTTGGGACAAAACAGATGGAAAAGAAACACTTGTTTTGGCGACTCATGGCTTTAATAAAAAAGTTGACAAAGTACCTTCAAACGAAATTGACAGAGCAGTAAAAATCAGGGCTAAATATTTTGAAAACAGATTTAAAAAATAGATTATGGCAAAAACAACAATGAAATCATTTTCACTTGCTGAGATGAAAGATAAATATATTGGCAAAGTTGGTACTGCCGACAGAGATAACTATGAATATGAGTTGAATATGGATATACTAAGCCACATGATAAAGAAAGCCAGGCAAGAACGCAATTTGACCCAGGAACAATTAGGAAAACTTGTTGGCGTTCAGAAAGCTCAGATTTCGAAATTAGAAAGTAGTGCAAATAGCGCAACAATTGATACTGTTCTTAAAGTATTCAAAGCCTTAAAAGCAGATATCCACTTCAACGTAACTATTGAAAAGAAGCAACTGCAATTGTCATAGTTGCTATACCGAACGCACAACATTGCATCATGAAGTATCGCCATTTATTCTTTGACCTCGATCATACCCTTTGGGATTTTGAGACCAACGCCAAGCAAACCCTTTCACAGCTTTTTCTGACCAATGAACTTGCCGCAAAAGGGATACCCGATTTTGAATTGTTTTTTGAACGATACAGCTATCACAATGAACGCCTCTGGGACCGTTACACCAAAGGTTTTATTAAACAGGATGAACTGCGCTGGAAAAGGATGTGGCTGGCCCTGCTCGATTTTAAACTGGCCGATGAGCCATTGGCAAAATTAATGGCTGTGCAGTTCCTTGATCTGCTCCCAACCCGTAAAAGTCTGTTTCCCTACACCATCGAAATATTGCAATACCTGAAGGGGAAAAATTACCGCATGCACCTGGTAACTAACGGATTTGAGAATGTGCAGCACAACAAAATTAGAAATGCCAATCTCAGTCCTTTTTTTGAACAGATAATCACCTCAGAAGCCAGCGGCAGTCTGAAACCCAATAAAGAAATTTTTGATTACGCCATGAACAAAGCCGGCGCTGTTGCCGAAGAAAGCATCATGATTGGCGATAACCTTGACGCAGATATTCAGGGTGGCATTAATGCAGGCATTGATACCGTTTTTGTAAATCACCTGAATGTGGTACCACATATACAACCAACTTATGTGGTGTATAACCTGAAAGAACTGGAAGATATTCTTTGAGTTGATTGAATAAAGAAGCCCTGCATACTACAGGGCTTCTTTATATTTTCAGACTAAGATTTCATTTATGCTTTTGCAGCAGGCTTGGTTGTTTTGGTTTCTTTACCATCTTTTTTCATGTCTTTGCAATCCTTCATATCCTTACAGTCCTTCATGTCTTTTTTGCAATCTTTCTTGTCTTTACAGCATTCTTTTCCATCTTTTCCTTTGCAGCATTTTTTACCATCACCTTCGTGAGCAAATGCAAAACCGGTTACCAGGAAAGCTGCTGTTGCTAAGAGAAATACCTTTTTCATATAGTGCGTTTTTTAAATATTGACAACTAAAATACTACAAATGCCGCTTACATATTGCTCCGGATTGTTAAAAATTACCGGTGGTTCCGCTTTTACCAGCTTGCTAAAACAGTTACGCCGCCTTTTACTACCTGGTTCAATGCAACTTCTACTTTGGCATTTAAGGGTAACAGCACATCTACCCGGCTGCCGAATTTAATAAAACCATACTCAGCCCCCTGTTTAACCTGCTCACCCACCTTAGTATAATTACAAATACGTTTGGCCAATGCACCGGCGATCTGTTTATACAAAATCTCTCCGTGATTGTTTTTGGTAACAACGCTCCACCTTTCATTTTCTGTAGATGATTTAGGATGCCATGCCACCAGGTATTTGCCTTTATGATATTTATTATATATCACATCACCGCTCATGGGGTTCCTGTTTACATGCACGTTGGCCGGACTCATGAAAATACTAACCTGTATGCGTTTGTCGTTAAAATATTCTACCTCGGTTACTTCTTCAATTACCACCACTTTACCATCTGCCGGGCAGATGATCTTGTTATCATTGATAGTGAGTTTACGGTGGGGGATCCTGAAAAAGGAGATCATGAATAAAAACAAGCCGAGTGTTAGCAGAAACAACACAATTGCCAGCCATGGTAAGGAGGCGCTTAAAAAAGTAAAAGAAATTACGTTGAATAAGCCGAATATCAGGGCAGAAACAGCTATCGTTTTATATCCTTCTCTGTGAATGGTCATTGGAACTAATTGAACTGTAAAGGTAAAACGGAATGTTGAGAAAGAGATAGCCTTTCGGAGATATTATGAAGGGGAATAATGCACACAAAGGCACCAAGGCACGGTTTTTTATCGCGCCTATGCGCACCTTTTTCATTATTAATAAAAGAGATAAAATATAATCCATACGGCTGTAGTTGCCAGCAGTAATGAATCAAACCTGTCTAAAAAACCACCATGCCCGGGCATGATCTGGCCACTGTCTTTTACATTGGCAAGCCTTTTCAGTTTACTTTCAAACAAGTCGCCCAATGTACCGGCAACGGCGGCAGTTAAAGAAATAATGACCAATGGGGCGATGGAAAAATGAAACGCATAAAAACCAATCAGCACTACTGCCAGCACCGCCAGTATAGCGCCGCCAATAGTTCCTTCCCATGTTTTTTTGGGTGAGACAGGAGATAATGGTGTTCTGCCTATCATAGAACCTACCAGGTATGCCATTGTATCATTGATCCAGATAGAAGCGATAAGCAAAACCGGCGTGGTCCAGTTTTCTCCCGCAAAAACCGTTTGATGCAGGTTACCCCATAATCGCATCATCAATCCCCAGCTTAACGAAATATAAACAAGACCTAAAATAGAATGCGCCCATAGCCTTGGTTTAATGCTTTTGCTCAGTATAAATTCGCCCAGCACAAATACAATAAAACTGATGGAAAAGATCCACCACCCCGCCACATGTACACTGATATTACCGATCTGGTAAGATGAGTCTGTCATCCATAACACAATGCCCCATCCTGCAAACATCATCCCATACCTGTGAAGCGGGGAGATCTGTGTGTAATCATTATCAATCAATCCAACCAGTTTCTGGTATTCTACCCAGCAGCCGAAATGAATAACGGAGAACAATGCCAGGAAACTCCATTGGTTCCACAACAAACCAAACAACATCACCACCACAAAAACAATGGCTGTTAAAGCACGTGTTCTGAAAGTTTGAAAATTAAAAGCCATGTGGCAAATACAATTTTGATAGTACGAAGTACGAATGTCTGGAGGAGATCACCAAAAAGGAAAAAAACGTGAGACGTGAATCGTCAGGCGTCAATCGTCAGACGTGAGGGGTGAGAATTGAAGATTTTTTTACTTTTTTTCTTCGTTCCTCCCTTATTAAAACTAATGTATACTGATCTGTTTTACTTCTAAAAACCGTTAATCATGCAGTTATTCTTTATCTCAAATCTTTTTTTGAAACACATAGGCTCATAGGGAAAACAAGAGGAAGCATAGTCTTTGACTATCCGCCCTTTTTCCAGACCTATGTAACTATGTGTTTAATCGCACAACACATTATGATCTATTCACGATTGACAACTCACGTCTGACGACTGACGACTGACGTCTCACGATTCACGTCTCACGCAATTTGAGGCCCCTAATTCAACAGGTTTTTCTCAACTAATTGTTTTGCCATTTCTAACAGATGCCCGGGCACGTATAATTCTATATCTCCAAAGTTGAGGTAGCTGCTGTCCTGCTTGTTCATAATCTGTACAGGGACATTATTTTCTTCCAGCATGCCTTGTATAATGCTTGCTTCTGCTGAGTTACGGGTTGCATATACTTTTTGCCAGGTTTCCATCAGGAGTGTATGTTTTCGGGAGATGAATAAACCTGTTGTTTATGTGCCGCCAGCACCAGGTTTGTTTCTTTTCTAAAAGCGCGGAAAAAAATAATCAGCAGGCCAAGTGCAATAATGCCCCACCATACCGGTACACTTTCATCCATCGTTTTTTCGAGCGACTTGCCCTTTCCTGAAGCAATATATAATTGTGTTACCACAAATGCATTGTTCAGAAAATGCAGGAAGATATTTAACCAGATATTTTTACTGTATAAGAAGATCAGTCCTAAAATCACACCCAGCGCCAATCTTGGCAAAAAACCGAAATACGAAAAATGAAAAGCACTGAACAGGATACTGGTAATAATGATGCCCAACCATTTATTATTCGTCCAGCCAATAAATACCTGCTGAAAACCGCCCCTGAACAGGATCTCTTCAAACATAGCAGGTGCCGCGGCCAGTGTAATCAGTGTCAAAATATAGTCGGCCCGTGTTTTCATATTGGCCAGCGACATCATGGAAGCTTTGTACTCGTCTTCAAGCGCTTTGGCCCGGGCATACCATCTGGCGGGCAACGGAATTTTTTCATTCAGCTCGCCCAATGCACCGCTGAGCATGATGCCTGCAAACATGATCAGCAGCACCCAAACCACCTGTTTGGCGCTCACAACCGTATTAAAACCCAGGTAGGCAAACGGTTGTTTGCTTACCAATCTTGCCAATAACAGTGCCGGCAATAAGAATACCAGTAATGAAGCCATGGTATTTAAAAGGCGGGAAACATCGGTATTTTCGGGCCTGTTCAATTGCGATGTTACCTGCATAAAAGGGATATGCAGCATCAAACTGCCAATAAAAGGCACCAAAAAAGCCGTTAAAACGATAAAAACACCCATCAATCCCAGTAAAAAAGCAAATTGCAGGGGATAATTGATCGCTGGCCTTTGGTTCATGCTATTGAAAAATAAGATTGTAAATTTGCAACTTCTTTAAAAATAAAGGACAGCTAAAGGATAAATGGCAATAAATCCCTATGCATCTTTCCTGTCCGATACAGGCACAATATGGTTAAAATAGGCGAGATAATATTACCCGATTTCCCATTATTGCTGGCACCTATGGAGGATGTCAGCGATCCGCCTTTCCGTGCCGTATGTAAAGATAATGGCGCCGACCTGATGTACACCGAATTCATCAGCAGTGAGGGCCTTATCCGCGATGCCATTAAAAGTCGGCACAAACTCGACATTTTTGATTATGAACGCCCCATCGGTATCCAGATATTTGGAGGCGATGAAGAAGCCATGGCCTTAAGCGCCAAAATTGTAGAAACCGTAAACCCCGACCTGGTTGATATTAATTTTGGTTGCCCTGTAAAAAAAGTGGTGACCAAGGGCGCCGGAGCGGGTGTATTGAAAGATGTGGACCTGATGGTTCGCTTAACAGAAGCTGTTGTAAAAAGTACCAAACTGCCCGTTACTGTAAAAACAAGGTTGGGTTGGGATGATAACACAAAGAATATTGAAGAAGTTGCCGAACGCCTGCAGGATGTTGGCATCAAAGCCCTCGCCATTCATGGCCGTACCCGCTCGCAGATGTATAAAGGCGAAGCCGACTGGTCGCTGATTGCAAAAGTTAAAAACAATCCACGCATAAACATTCCCGTATTTGGTAATGGCGATATCGACAGTCCGCAAAAAGCGCTTGAATATAAAAACCGTTATGGCATTGATGGCATCATGATCGGCAGGGCAGCCATTGGTTATCCGTGGATCTTCCGCGAGATCAAACATTATATTGCCACCGGCCAACTGCTGCCTTTTCCTACCCTGGAAGAGCGCGTGGAAGTGGCCCGTAAACATTTACGCAAATCCCTCGAATGGAAAGGCCCTATTGTTGGCATCAACGAAATGCGCAGGCATTATGCCAATTACCTGAAAGGCTTACCTAATATTAAAGAATACCGCAACAAACTGGTTACACTAAAAACAATAGAAGAAGTGGAAGCGGTGCTGGACGAAGTAAAAATACACTACCACGGATTTGAGATTGAGCGCACACCGATTGAGTTGATCAATTACCACGAAAAATGCCCGGTGTAGGGGCAAGGAATGAATGAGAGAATGAGTGAATGATAGAATGTTTTATAGATCGTCTCTTTTACATTCTATCATTCACTCATTCTATCACTCTATCATTGAACACCGATCGCCTCCTTTACTTTCTCGCCCGTTGGTGAAATCATTTGCGAGAAAAAATGCGTTAGTACGCCATCTTCATTAATCACGTATTTACTGAAATTCCATACCGGTTGCTGGTTGCACCAGCCGTTTTGTGAGGCATTGGTTAGCCATTGAAACACGGGGTTTTGTTCAGCGCCTTTTATTACATGACTTTTTCGCATCAACGGAAAACTGATGCCGTAATTGATTTTACAGAAAGAAGCAATAGCTGCATCGTCTTTTTTCTCCTGTTCCTTAAAATCATTGGCGGGGAAAGCCATCATTATTAATTTGTCTTTGTATTGCTGATGCAACTGTTCCAGTTCATCATACTGCGCTGTAAAACCACAATCGCTGGCAGTGTTAACGATCAATACTTTTTTTCCTTTGAACTGACTGAAGTCTACCGTGTCGCCATGATTGTTAATGGCTTTTAATGTGTAGAAAGAATTGATCGGTTGTTTTTGGTCTTTATTTACCTGCACATCTTTAGCCCCCGGAAAAAATTTCCCCTTCAGCATAATCAGGGGGTATATGGCTTTTAATATAGATTGTCTCCATGTCATATCTTTTCGTTTAATCAGAAACAGGGCTATAAAAATGAGCGCAAGTATGATAATTGTTTCCCTCATGTGATTGGCGGATTACGGATTGGCGGATTAGCGGATTATGGATTGGCGAATTGAGTTAATCCGTTAATCCGTAATCCGCCAATTCGCTAATCCCATATTAAATTAATCGTTCTACCTTATAATCCATTTAAAAATCCCCAGCTTCCCTTTTAACGGCGGATACTTTAAGGCAGGATCAAACCAGGTGGGGGTTTTCATCACTGCTTTTTTATGACTGAAGGTTTCAAACGAATATCTTCCATGATAAGCGCCTGTTCCACTAAAACCACGGCCACCAAAAGGCAGGCCCGAGTTGGTTAAATGCCAGCTTGCATTATTTACACAGGCGCCGCCCGAAGGCACTGCATCTAACCATTGTTTTTCTTTATCACTGTTTGAGGTGAATATATAAAAAGCAAGGGGGTTGGGATGGCGTGCAATAATGGCCAGCGCTTCCTCCATCGTATTAAAACTGAGTATGGGCAAAACAGGACCAAATATTTCATCCTGCATAACCGAAGCATCTATGTTTACATCATCAAGTAAAGCAGGTTCAATAAACAGTGTTTCTTTATTGTACCGCCCGCCATGCAACAAATGGCCTTGTGTTAAATAATTAACCACCCGGTTAAATTGTTTTTCATTGATCAGTTTACCGTAGTTCTCACTCTCTTCCGGTTTATCGCCAAAAAACTGCACAATCCTGTTTTTTAATGCCGCCACCAACGCCTCTTTTTTTGATGCATGTACCAGCACATAATCAGGCGCCACGCACATTTGTCCGGCATTGGAAAACTTGGTCATCACAATACGCTTTGCGGCAATGTTGATGTTAGCATCGCTCTCCACCACGCAGGGACTTTTACCACCCAGCTCCAGTGTAACAGGCACCAGTTTTTCGGCGGCCATTTTATAAATGATTCTTCCAACAGCGGTACTGCCGGTATAAAACACATGATCGAATGTAAACCCATTCATCATTTCAGGAACAACCACTGCACCATCGCCGGGTACGAACAGGATATATTCTTTGGGAAAAACAGATTCAATCATTTTCTGCATCACAAGGGCAGTGGCTGGTGCAAATTCACTTGGTTTAAGCACCACACAATTACCCGCAGCAATAGCGCCCAGTAATGGGGTGAATAATAATTGAAGGGGGTAGTTCCACGGACCAATCACCAGCGCCACACCCAATGGTTCATGCATTACACGGCTGCCGGAGGGCAGGTTGAGTAAATTGGTTGGCACAGCTTCCGGTTCCATCCATGTGCGCAGGTGGCGTAATGTATCGTTGAGTTCTGCAAGAAAAAATCCATTCTCGGTAACCCAGCATTCTTCCTTACTTTTTTTCAGATCAGCATACAGTGCAGCGTATATCTCTGCTTCATGCGCCACCACCGCCTGTTTTAAAGCAAGTAATTGTTGCTTGCGGAATGCATAGGGTTTGGTAACACCGCTCTCAAAATAACGGCGCATAGCGGCAAGCTGCTGAAGAAGATCTGTTGGCATAAACAATGGGTTAAAGGAACAATTACAAGATACTCATTGTTTATGCTTCTTCCAACAAAGGGGTGGGTTGGGGGTAATCGTTAATTCTTCATCCTCATTCACTGTTTTTAGATACCGATTATTTCTTACAGTATAAAAGACGAATAATAATCTGATCAACGGGGAAGTAACCTGGCTTTGGAAAGCAACTCATTAGCCCTCGCTAATTTCTCAGGAAACAAAGTGTCTCCCGATGCAGGATAAGATTTGGCAATAGTTTTTATAGTTTGTTTCTTCTTTGAAGCTTTAGGGATTATATGTTTTGGGATTGCTGCCATCAGATTCAAATTTAAGGTTTTCTTTCAATAAAAAAAGCCAGGTACGGTTTAAACCCAATCGGATCATACGCCACTTCTATAATTTCAGATCCTTGCTTAACTAGCCCGGTTATTTTAAACTCCCGGCTAAACTCTGCGTAATGCATTTTAAGTATCCGGTTATACATTTTTGTTCTTGCAGAAGAGCTGCCACTGAAGAAGATCTTCAGAAATGGATATTTCGCGGTAAACTCAGTTACAATCTGAATAACAGTTGCAAACACTTTTACCATATCACCATTGTCGGAGATAATTTTATCATCTATTTTGTCATGCGGCAGGAGATCTCCAAAACCCAGATTAAAGATATTAGGTTGCCCGGTAGGCGTAAATTCTACCAATTTTACTATTATTCTTTTCCCCTCGCTGGTAAAACGGTATTTCCTTGGGCCAATAGTATTATATAAATAGGTTTCCCGTTTCATGTGTAAGAAATAGCTAACATGCTAAAGCTTACAAAGTAAAGAGGGGTTCAATGGTTTTCCATTAGGTATTTACCGCAAAAACTCACGCTTTTATTACCTTAGACTATGACCGATGTGCATACAAAGCACAGCGTAGTTATAACATGTCTCAAATAAGGGTAACGATACCAAACCCGAAATGCTGGTACGGTATTTAAGAACAATCGGATTTGTATAGAAATAATGAACTATCTCAATTTATATTCAGAAGATATACGCTTTATAGGTTTGCGGTTTTAAAATTGAAAATCTATCATAGCTTCCGTTTCTTTGAAAAAACTGGGGAGTTGAATCAAAATTAAAAACCCGATAAAGAAAAAAATCTTTTTCTTTTGATGCCGCAAATTGATATTCTGTCCTCGTTAAAAATATAGGAGTTTCTTTTGGAAGTTTAGTTGTTTTAACCTCAATAATTCTATCTGTTCCATTTGTATTCTTAGATAAAATATCAAATCCTGTCCCATCCCCTTGCTCTTTAGAAATCCATTCAATTTTGTCCGCCAATGCTTCTTTACCGGCTTTAATTAATCTCCATTTTTCATAATCGATAATCAGTTTTTCACCCTTCTCACCTAAATTCCTATTGTTTTGTTCTTTCTCAAGATAATTGATCTTTATTGGCTTATAAATTGGTTGATCTTCTTTTACAACTGATTCTATCAAATCGTTATTCAAGAAATCATTGAAATTGATTTGATCTATGGGTTTTAAATCCACAATCTCTTGCCAGAATTTTTCAAAATAAGATTCTAAATTAGATTTATTATTTACTACATACTCTGTAACTTCTTTTGCTAATAATTGCTGAAACTTAACCATAGGCTTATAACCTTTTATATAAGGAAGCCCCATCTGGATCATTACTGCACTTATATTTTGGTGTTTGAATTCTACTGATCCTTTTGAACGACTATTGAGCAAAGGAAAAATAGTATTTCTATGAGTGGTCTTATTATAAGCATGATGATCTAATTCCAACATTAGCATTTTGAAATAATCGTCAACAATAAGTTTTACCTCCTCTTTCGACCATGCCATAATATGAAAGATAACAAAATATTTGCTCGTGAAAAAGGATGGCTCTTTGTAGAAATGCAAATCCACAGACTGCTTCGTTCCTCGCAGGGACGTCATGCGTTAAGCGTTCAGCATACAAAAAAAACTGCCTATCCCAAAACGAACAGGCAGTTGAAAATTGGATTCATACTATCTGTAAAAACGTCAATAGTATTCAGAAAGTTGCGCAGGTACAAAAAATTAACATAATTACCTCCGTTATTTTCAAAATAGGGTGTTTTAACGGTAGTAAGCCTCAAACATTTATTGTTTTTTTGCCTTGCAAATTTTATTGCCGCGGCAAATACGTTAAACATTTGCTGCTGTGCAATGTTGCAGAACGCAGGTTGCTTGGTACCTCGCAGTAACACTTGCCCGTAATCTCGGGGGGGATGCTGGGAATAAAGTTGTTATCGCGAGGTACAAAGCCTTCTGTGTTGGTAAAATAACAGTTGTTGTTTCTTGCACAACTGTCAACATCCCCCTACAAAATACTACCCCCTTTATTGCTTTATGTAATAATTCCTTCCGTTCATAAAAAAAATGGAGGGACAAGCAACGTTATTTAACCCAACTGCGTCAAGCTAAGGTTAGTCACATAAATTATGCGGTTGGAAAAACTTTTCTATACCGTTACTTTTGCGGCCTTCTCTTCTATGTAGTGCATTTAAAACCAATATCTAATATGCGTATGCGTTTATTAATTCCTTTTGCCCTGTTCCTGTTTGTATTTGCAGCCTGCAGCTCTTATCGTCCAATGGCTCATGTAATCATTTATAATAACAGCGATACAGGCATTCCTATCAACTTATCTATCAAACACAGAACCGGAGAGCCGAGGGCGCAAACTGTCAGCACCGTTATCAACCCGGGTTTTCACGAACTTGATGCACACAAGTTTTCAAAGGGCACTTATCATATTACTGCTGCTGCCAATAACGGTACAGTAGCTATCCAAAAAAATCTTGCGCTTGACACAGACCGTTGGATCATCATCACCTATAATTACAGCGACTCGCTTAACCTGCAAAGAACCTATGGTTATGTAGACACAACGATGCTGAGAAAAATTAACGGTAAATACGCCGGTCTCGATATGTATATCGAAAACAGAAAGCCACCAACCATCAGGCTATAATCTGATGCACTTTTACATAGCTGCGTAAAGATTTCGATAGCAGAGAAACGGAGAAAAGAATTGATTGAAGTGGGGGCTTCCTTCTCTTTTACTTTGTCTTCTTCGATTGAAACTACCTGCAGCAAGCTCTATCAACAGAACAGCCTCTCCATTCCGGAGAGGCTGTTTGCATTGGATCGTAAATCGGTTATAAAGATAACGGGTTCTGCTATTCAAATCTATAGGTATTGCTATATTTTTCTTTTACACGCATTTAATAATACGTTTTATTTCAAATCATTTTTAAAACACATAGGTGCACAGGAAAAGACAAAAATAAACATCGCTTTTAAACTATTTGCCCTGCTTCCTTGCCTATGTAACTATGTGTTTAGCTACACAACCTGCTAATGGAAAACTTTCTGTTTTTTTATATGAAATGATTCCACCACTCGTCAATCTGCAGGTGTATTAATTGAAATATTTGTATAAATTCAGGTTCCTATTTTATACACCTAACAACCAACGATTGACTGCATGAAAAAGAAACCCGTTAACAAAATACCTGAATCAGGTAATCAAAACTCAAGGCGGAACTTCATCCGCAATGCAGCTTTGGCTGCTGCCGGTTTTTACATTATTCCACGCCATGTAATGGGCCGTGGTTTTACCGCACCAAGCGACAGGCTTACTGTTGCAGGTGTAGGTGTAGGCGGCAAAGGCGAAAGCGATCTGTGGGCTTTTTATAACAGCGGCAAAGCCGATATCGGTTTCCTTTGCGATGTTGATTCCCGCCAGTCTGCGACCAGCCGTAAGCGTTACCCTAAGGCAAAAATTTATACAGACTACCGCGAAATGCTTGATAAAGAGCACAAAAATTTTGATGCTGTTTCTGTATCTACACCAGACCACATGCACGCTGTAATTGCTATGGGTGCCATGCAATTGGGTAAACATGTATACGTTCAAAAACCACTTACCCACGATATTTACGAAGCCCGTATGCTTACCAAAGCGGCACACGATTATAAAGTAGTAACACAAATGGGTAACCAGGGTGCATCGGGCAATGGTGTTCGCCAGTTGCAGGACTGGTACAATGCCGGTATTATTGGCGATGTACATACCATCTATTGTTATACCGACAGACCTGTTTGGCCGCAAGGCATTCCCTGGTCAACCAACAAACCACCCGTTCCTGCCGAACTGGATTGGAACCTCTGGTTAGGTACTGCCCCTTACCGCGATTATGTTGAAAAATTAGTTCCGTTTAACTGGCGCGGCTGGTGGGATTACGGTACCGGTGCCCTTGGCGATATGGCCTGCCATATTATGGCGCCTGCCTTTGCTGTACTTGGTCTCGGCTATCCAATTTCTGCAGAATGCAGTATTGCTACTCCATATATAGAAAACTGGACACGCGGTGTATACCCCGATTCAGGGCCAGTAGCATCTTCCATTACCTTAACTTTTAAAGGCATCAATGGCAAGCCCGATGTTAAACTGCATTGGATGGATGGCGGTATTCAGCCCGACCGCCCTGAAGAACTTGGTCCGAATGAAATAATGGGCGATGGTGGCAATGGTACCATCTTCCTTGGTACAAAAGGTAAAATGATCTGTGGCACTTATGGTATGTTCCCTAATTTATTGCCCACCTCACGCACCAAAGAAACAGAAGTGCCGCAAACAGTGGCACGTGTTCCAAACGGTGATGGCGGACACTATGCTGCATGGGTGCAGGCTGCTATGGCAGGTTATGGATCTGAGCAGGCAAAAAACCTCAGTTCTAATTTTGATATTGCCGGACCATTAACTGAAAGTGTGCTAATGGGTAATCTTGCCATCCGCAGTTACCATATTTCGCGCAAAGATGCCAATGGCAGAAATATTTACCCCGGCCGCAACATAAAATTATTATGGGATGGGCCGAATATGAGGATCACGAATTTTGATGATGCTAATCAGTTTGTGAAAAGGAAATATAGGGAAGGATGGAGTTTAGGGGTGTAGCCAAGGCTTAGCCCAGTCTTACCCCCGGCATTACCCCCCAGCCCCCTGAAGGGGGAGTTAGGGAGATTTTATTATGAAAAGCGGTTCATCTAATGTGAACCGCTTTTTTTGTTGATACTGTGTCCCGTCCCACCCCGGCTGCGCTTCGCTGGCCACCCCTCCCCGCCTTGCGGGGCGGAGATATTTTAAATGAATAGTGCTGCTCATTTTGAGCAGCACTATTCATTTTCATTAAAAAAATATTAACTCCCCTTCAGAGCTTGTCCCGGCTTTGCCGGGAGGGCTGGGGGGTGGTGAAGTTAATAATTCAACCCCTTCATATACTTCGCATCTGCTGCGGCACTTTCTAATGGATTGGTGCCGGTAAAAGCTTCCTGCTCAACAATATGATACTTCATACCGTTGGCTGCTGCAACTTTCAGGATGGATGGATAATTGATAGTGCCTTTGCCTATTTGAACAGACTCGTGACCGGTAGCTGTTTTACCCAGATCTTTTACATGACAAAGTTTAAAACGGCCAGGATGTTTGGCAAACCATGCTTTGGGATCTTCTCCCGCTGCAACCACCCAGTAAATATCCATTTCAAAATCAACCAGATTTTTGTCGGTATTATTCATCATCACATCCTGTGGTACTTCTCCATTAATAGGTTTGAACGAGTAATCGTGATTGTGGTAAGCAAAGCGAATACCGTTCTTCTTACAGATCTCGCCCGATTTATTAAACTCATCCGCAAATTTTTTAAAATCATCAATTGATTTTTGCGGGCCTTTGTACGGACAGATCAGGTATTTCATTCCGATCTCTGCGGCTTCTGCGGCTTTTCGTTCAAAATCAACCGTGTTATTGCAGTGAGATGAAATGATGTTCATACCCAGATCGTCCATATATTTTTTGAACTCAGTATTCTTCCATCCCCAAAACATTCCTTTCTGTCCTTCAAAACTTTCGATCAGTTTATAGCCATAGGAAGAAATTTTTTGCAGGGTATCTTTTGCGTTGGCACCCATATCTTCTTTCACCGTCCATAACTGAATCCCGAATTTTGGAATGTTTTTAAATCTTGCAAACTCTTCCACAAGGGAAGATTTTCCTGCAAACGGAATACTTAATCCCAATGCCGCAAAAGCACCGGTACGTAAAAAATCTCTTCTGTTGGTTGACATAATTTTCAATTTATAAACAGTGCTTTCACTGCGTTCATATAAAATTCAAGAAGCATTTCAAGTTTGTGGTTTATAGTCTGTGGTCTGTAGTTGAAATAAAACAACCATAGACCACAGACCACAAACTACAAACCCTCTAAGTTGCCCATGCTTTATCGCCTTTTTTGTAATCGATACAGCCTTCGTATTTACCGGGAACAGCTACATAGCGCAAGGCTTTGGTAGCGCCCACTTCAGATGTGAAGTAACCGGATAAGGTTAACTCTTTCATCATGCGGAAATAATGGGTAGGTTCGCCTTCTTTCCTGTTCTTCTGGTATTCTTTCTGTTCTGCATCAAGGGCAACCAACAGATCGTGGCGCTGTTGTGGCGTGCTGTCCATAAAGGATTTACCATTTTTTGTTTTGCTGGCTTCATCCAGTTTTTTCATGCCATCCATAAACACTTTCTGGTCTTTCTCTTCATAACAATCACGCACCATCACGGTCATGAACTCGCCCACTTTGGCAGCTTTTGCGCCGGGTGTGCCAGTGGCAGGTAAAATAGTTTCAGCTACTTCATCCAAAAAAGAAATGTCGCCGGGTGAGAAACTTACACCCAGTTCCGACTTTGTTTTACAGCCCGACAAGAAAGCTTCGGCACCCAAAATAGTTCCCCCCAGGAGCAAGGCTACACTGGAAATGGCTTCTCTTCTATTCATGAGATTGTGTTTTTAAAGATTTGATTGATGTTGTTTTTTTCGTGAATCGTGAGTCGTCAGTCGTGAGAAAAACCTCTCACGACTGACGACTCACTCCTCACGTTATAAATTATTTTTCTTCAATTCAGACACTGCATAGTCTACTGCTCTTGCAGTAAAAGCCATGTAAGTGAGTGATGGGTTAACGCATGCAGCAGATGTCATAAACGCGCCATCTGTTACAAATACGTTAGGAGCATCCCAAACCTGGTTGAATTTATTGAGTACAGATGTTTTAGGATCAGCTCCCATACGTGCAGCGCCCATTTCGTGAATACCACGGCCCTGGTAAGCATTGGCATCATATCCCTTTACATCTTTTACACCAGCAGCTTCCAGCATTTCAATGGCATCCTGCTGCATGTCTTTACGCATCTTCATTTCATTCTCTTTCAGTTCTGCGTCGAAGGCCAATACATTCAGTCCCCATTTATCTTTTTTGGTTTTATCCAGTGTTATTTTGTTTGAATGATCAGGTAATATTTCTCCAAAGCCGCCCATACCCATTGTCCAGCTTCCCGGTTCTGTTAGTGCATCTTTGAATTCGCCACCAATGGTTAGCTCAGCAATATCGCGGCCCCATCCCTGTCTGCCGGCGCCTCCCTGATAACCGAAGCCACGCAGGTAATCGCGTTTATCTCCAAACAGGTTACGGTAACGTGGGATATAGATACCGTTGGCGCGGCGGCCGAAATAATACTTGTCTTCATATCCTTCTACACGTCCTCCTGCACCCACACCAAGATGGTGGTCCATGATATTATGGCCCAGCTCTCCGCTGCTGCTGCCCAAACCATCGGGCCATACATCGGTTGCAGAGTTCATCAATATCCATGCAGAGTTAAAGGTTGATGCGTTTAAGAAAACGATCTTCGCATTAAACGTGTATGTTTTGTTGGTTTCTGCATCCAGCACTTCTACGCCTGTTGCTCTTTTCTTATCCTTATCGTACAACACTTTTGTAACGATGGACCATGGCCTGAGTGTGAGCTTACCGGTTTTCATCGCCGCAGGTAAAGTAGAAGATTGTGTGCTGAAGTAGCCGCCGAACGGACAACCCAGCCAGCATTTATTTCTGAACTGGCAATTGGTTCTTCCTTCGTGCGGAACAGTAAGGTTGGCAGTACGGCCAATGATCATGGCGCGGGCACCTTTATAATATTCTTTCAGCCTGGCTGCAACATCTTTTTCTACACAGGTCATATCCATCGGGGGCAGAAACTGTCCGTCTGGTAATTGTGCCAGGCCATCACGGTTACCGCTGATGCCGGCAAATTTTTCTACATAATCATACCATGGTTCAATCTCTTTGTAACGAACGGGCCAGTCGATGGCGATACCGTCTTTGGCATTGGCTTCAAAATCAAAATCGCTCCAGCGGTAGCTTTGTCTTCCCCACATCAATGAACGGCCACCTACATGGTATCCGCGAAACCAGTCGTAACGCTTGATCTCAGTATAAGGACTTTCTTTATCACTTACCCAGTAATCAAGGTTTGTTTCGTTCAGCGGATAATCGCGTTTCAGTACCGGGTAATCATTGATCATCTGCTGTGTTCTTCTGCCACGGTGCGGATAATCCCATGCTTCTTTGTTGGCGTTCACATAATCTTTAATGTGTTCGATATTACGCCCACGTTCCAGCATCAAGACCTTTAACCCTTTCTCGGTAAGTTCTTTAGCTGCCCAGCCGCCGCTGATACCGGAGCCGACAACAATTGCGTCATAGTTTTGATCGGACATGATTCTGTTTGTTTTTTGGTTGTTTGGTTTATTTGAGATAGTCTGGAGTTTGGAGTTAGCAGTCTGGAGTCTTAATCAAATCACTCCAGACTGCTAACTCCTAACTTATTACACGTCACATATTAATACCGCCTTCTTCAATGATCCTAATTTGTCTGCCGCCAGCGGAATAAATTCCTGGGCAACATAATCGTTAAAACCTGTTGCCACAATGGCTTTCATGATAGCAGGATAATATAATTCCTGTGTTTCATCAATCTCATGCCTGCCCGGAACACCGGCTGTATGATAATGGCCGATATAGGTATTATTGTCTTTAATGGTTCGTATCACATCTCCTTCATCTATCTGCATATGATAGATATCGTACAACAGTTTGAAATTGGGTGATGCGATGCGCTTGCACAATTCAACACCCCATTGTGTTCTGTCGCACATATAATCTTTGTGATCTATTTTGCTGTTCAGCAACTCCATCGTTAAAACCACTCCTCTTTTTTCTGCCTGGCCAACAATTTGTTTTAATCCATCCACGCAGTTCCTTAATCCGGTTTCATCATCCATACCATTGCGGTTTCCGCTGGCGCAGAAAAGATTTTTAAAACCCGCGTTGGCAACAAGATCAATATGTTCTGTATAGTTTTTAATTAAGGTGGGGTGATATTGTTTGTCGTTCCAGCCCTGTGTAAGACCGATCTCGGCGCCATTACACATGGAAGAAACAAGATTATATTTTTTAAGTGTGGGCCAGTCTTTCGGGCCAATCAGGTCAATTCCTTTGATGCCGATCTCATTGGCAGCTATACAAAGCTGCTCAACAGAAAGATCATTAAAACACCAACGGCAAACCGCGTGCTGTATATTTCCTTTCAGTGCATTATTTTTCTTATCAGCAGTTTTTGCAGAAGCCAATGAGGGCAATGCAGCACCGGCAGCCAATGCAGCAGAGCCTGCAAGAATGTTTTTAATAGCGCGCCTTCTGTTGGATCCGTTGGTCATAATTGTTGTATATAAATTTAAACCGATGCCATTTACGCAGCAGTAGCTGTTGATGATTTTATACTTTTTTTACCACGCATATAAAACAGCAAAACAGTGAATGCGATAACAAGAACAATAGGAATAACCAGTGTAGCATTCAATACTTCAGGTCCTGCTAATTTTTTTGCTTCATTCATAGCTGCATCAGAAGTATTACCGGCAGGCAGTTTATCGGCTACCAGTTTATCATAATAACCACCCATAAATATGGTGTATACCGATACTGCAAACATGCCTGCACCACCCATCAGGTTCATCCCAACAGCGCCTGTTTTAGGCAGGTTCTCCGATACAAAGCCCAGCATGGTTGGCCAGAAATAACAAACACCCATTCCAAAAACAATAGCGCCAACAAACAGCATATTACCCGAACTATGTCCTAACAGGTATAATCCGGCTGCAGCCAGTATGGCCGAGATCAATAACACACCCGTTGGTGATAATTTATGTACTACCGGCCCCGCAAATCCACGGCCAATTACCATGATACCTGTTTCGATAGTAAGCAACAGGATAGCATTATCAGATACGTTCTTTAATAAAACATCTATCCATTGCCCGGTAAATAGTTCTGTGATGGCTGTACCAAACATCAGAATGATCATCACTACAAATAAAGGATTCAGTAATGCTTTATACATGTCTCTGGTAGAAACACCGCTTGCTACCCTTTCGGTAACAGGGAAATCAAGTTTGCTGAAGAGAAAACCATAAATAAGTGTAGGTATGGCCATTAATCCAACCTGGATCTGCCAGCCAACGCCAATCTTATCGAGAAAAAATACCAATAAAGTACCAATCACTATTCCACCGGGAAACCACAAATGAAAATGGTTTAATTTGGTTGTCTTATTATCTGAATAAATGGTGGCTACCAACGGATTACAGGCCGCTTCTACCGTACCATTCGCAATGCCTATACAAAGCGTTGAGATAAACAGGCTCCAGTATCCGCCTGCAAAAACGGTAAGCAGTATACCTGCCAGGTGAAAAACAAATGCCACGATGAGCAACCGCTTCATACCAATCACATCTACAATAAACCCGCCAATAATCACGGCTAAAGGAAATCCCCAGAAAGCAGTAGCAGCAATGGTTCCAAGCTGTGCTGCGTCTAAATTAAATTGAGTTCCAAGCCGTCCGAGTATACCTGCACGGATACCAAAAGAAAGAGAAGTTACTAATAAAGCCAGGCAACTGGCCACAAATAATTGGCTACGTTGAGGGGTAGTCTGCATGTCGTTAGAGTTAAATATGGAAACAATCAGAGGTTAAATGTAATTTTAATTTTTAAACCAGATTGATAAAAATCATCCGTTCATCAAAAATTTTTATAAGCTTTACAACTCATTGCGTCTTTTAGACGCATCTGATCAAAAAAACATTGGAATTTAACAAAAAAGTACATATTCATGAACCGTAAACTCAGAATGGGAATGGTAGGTGGAGGTAAAGATGCCTTTATCGGAGCCATACACCGCCTTGCCGCCAATATGGATGGCCTTATTGAAATTGTATGTGGTGCATTAAGTATTAATCCTGAAATAGCAAAAGCTTCGGGCGAGATGTTATTTCTGCCTGCCGACAGAACCTATCTCACTTACGATGAGATGATTACAAAAGAAAGTCAGCTCCCTGCCGATAAGCGGATGGATTTTGTAACCATCGTTACACCCAACTTCGCACACTTTGCGCCGGCCATGATGGCTCTGGACCATGGGTTTAATGTTGTAATCGAAAAACCCATGACCTTCACACTTGATGAAGCCAAACAATTAAAAAAGAAAGTAGAAGAAACAGGTTTAATACTTTGCCTCACCCATACTTATTCCGGCTACCCAATGGTTAAGCAGGCAAAAGCTATGGTGCAGGATGGCGTGCTGGGTAAGATCCGTAAGGTTTGGGTTGAGTATCCGCAGGGATGGTTAAGCAAACTAACCGAAAGAGAAGGCAATGCACAGGCGGCATGGAGAACAGACCCGAAAAAATCGGGCAAGAGTGGTTGCATGGGTGATATTGGTACGCATGCTGCGCATCTTTCTGAATATATAACCGGTTCAAAAATCACACATCTCTGCGCCGACCTTAACGCGATGGTTGAAGGACGTGCATTAGATGATGATGGTAATGTTTTATTGAAGTTTGATAACGGCGCTGCCGGTGTACTGATGGCATCGCAGGTGGCTGCTGGTGAAGAGAATGCTTTAAAGATCCGCGTATACGGAGAAAAAGGTGGCATTGAATGGGCACAACACGAACCCAACACTTTATTAGTTAAATGGTTAGATCAGCCCACACAAATTTTAAGAGCCGGTGGCAACTATGGCGATCGGTTATCCAGTTATGCCACACATAATTGCCGCACCCCCGGCGGGCACCCCGAAGGTTATCTGGAAGCTTTCGGAAATATCTACCGGAACTTCGCACTAACCCTTAGCGCCAAAATTGACGGCACCACACCTACAAAAGAAATGCTCGACTTCCCTTCTTTCGAAGACGGCATCCGCGGTATGGCGTTTATTGATAATGTGGTGGCATCGGCGGCAAGTGATATGAAGTGGACAAAATATGAACTTTAGTGTGAATGGTGAATTGTGAATGGGCAATAAAGGCAGATCGAACTGTCGATCCTCATTCACCATTCACAATTCACCATTGCCAATCACTCATTCAATCATTAATATGACAACAATCAAAGGCCCGGGCATTTTTCTTGCACAGTTTATGGGCAATGATGCACCGTTTAACTCATTGGCATCTATCTGCAAATGGGCGGCATCATTGGGTTTTACAGGTGTGCAAATTCCCTCGTGGGATAGCCGCTGTATTGATCTGCAAAAAGCCGCAGAGAGTAAAACATATGCAGATGAGATCAAAGGCATTGTTGCTGCTGCCGGTATGGAGATCACAGAACTGTCTACTCATTTACAGGGGCAACTGGTTGCAGTAAACCCTGCATACGATGCTTTGTTTGATGGCTTTGCTCCTGAAAATGTTCGCAACAATCCAAAAGCGAGAACTGAATGGGCAGTGCAGCAATTAAAATATGCAGCCAAAGCTTCCCAGAATTTAGGGTTGAAAGCACATGCTACTTTTAGTGGCGCCTTATTATGGCATACAGTATACCCATGGCCGCAGCGTCCTGCAGGATTGGTGGAAACAGGTTTTGCAGAACTGGCCAAACGCTGGTTACCTATATTACATGTGTTTGATGAAGCAGGTGTGGATCTTTGTTACGAAATACACCCCGGCGAAGACCTGCATGATGGCATTACTTATGAAATGTTCCTTGAAAAAGTAAACAACCATGCAAGGGCCTGTTTATTATACGACCCTTCACATTTTGTTTTGCAGTGTTTGGATTATCTCAGTTATATCGATCATTACCATGAACGCATCAGGATGTTTCATGTAAAAGACGCGGAATTTAATTCTTCCGGAAAACAGGGTGTGTATGGTGGTTACCAGAATTGGGTTAACAGGGCCGGACGTTTTCGCTCATTGGGGGATGGGCAGGTAGATTTTAAATCTGTCTTCAGTAAACTTGCTGCATATAATTACAAAGGATGGGCCGTGATGGAATGGGAATGTGCCATTAAAGATGCGGCAACAGGAGCAGCAGAAGGTGCGCCATTCATCAAACAACATATTATTAAAGTAACCGAAAAGGCTTTCGACGATTTTGCCGGAACTGGTGCCGATGATCATTTTAACCGTCGCATTTTAGGAATTGATTGATAACTTTAACCTTAAACCAAAAATTAATTAACATTGAAAAAGTACTCAGTAGTCATCGCTTTGCTGGCTTTTATGGGAGCCTGCAGTAACAACAACGAGAAAAAAGAAGAAGCACCTGCAGCACCTGCATCGGCAAATTCAGCACTCAGTTCAAATCCGGATTATCAGAAAGGATTGGAACTGGTTGCCAAATCAGATTGCCTTACCTGTCATAAAGTAAGTGAGAAAGTAACCGGTCCTGCATACAAAGATGTAGCCGCCAAATATGAAAGCACAGAAGAGAACATCAATATGCTTGCAGCAAAAGTTCTTAAAGGTGGTTCTGGTGTTTGGGGCGCTGTTCCTATGACCCCGCATCCATTGGTTAGTGAGGCAGATGCCAAACAAATGGTAAAGTATATTCTCTTACTCCGAAATAAATAAACCATGCAATCATTTTCCGCGATCACTGTTCTGGCGGTTTCTTTACTGGTGGCAACACCCGGTAAACATACTGCGGTTCATACTCCTGCTCCTCAAAAAGAAAAGGGTTGGATCTCTTTGTTTGATGGGAAAACCACCAAAGGCTGGCACACATTTGGCAAAAAATCTACCGGCGAAGCCTGGAAAGTAGCAGACGGCGCCATTTACTTAGATGCCGCAAGTAAAGCGCAGGCCAAAGAAGGCGGAGATATTGTAAGTGACCAGGAATTTGAAAACTTTCACCTGAAACTCGACTGGAAGATCTCAAAGAACGGTAACAGCGGAGTGATATTCTGGGTGCAGGACGATCCTGCCAAATACGAATATGTTTGGTACACAGGCCCCGAAATGCAGGTGCTGGATAATGATGGCCACCCTGATGGCAAGATCAATAAACACCGTGCAGCTAATTTATACGATCTGATTGCCGGCAAAGAAGGTGCCGTTAAACCGGTAGGTGAATGGAATACTGCAGAGATCATCAGCAATAAAGGCAAACTGGAATTTATTCTGAATGGTATAACCACCGTTTCCACCACTTATGGTGATGATAACTGGAAACAACTGATAGCCAACAGCAAGTTTAAAACCAAGGCTGATTTTGGCAAATATTTCAAAGGCCATATTGCTTTACAGGATCATGGTAATGATGTGTGGTTCAGGAATATTGTGATTAAGAAATTGTAAGGGGGGATGAATTGGGAAATTTTGGAATTGGGAAATTGGGAAATTTTAAGTTGAAAGAAATAAGGAAGCCGCGATGCGGCTTTCCCAATTTCCCAATTCTTACCTTCGTTTCATGATCGAATACGACGACATCTATTTTATGCAGCAGGCCCTCAAAGAAGCCGTGCTGGCTTATGAAGCTGATGAAGTGCCGGTGGGCGCTGTGGTGGTTATTAATAATAAGATCATTTCGCGCGGGCATAACCAGGTGGAGTTATTGAACGATTCAACAGCACATGCAGAGATACTGGCATTAACCTCGGCCTATAATTTTTTAGGCGCCAAATATTTACCCGAAGCCACACTCTATGTAACCGTTGAGCCCTGCCTGATGTGTTGCGGGGCTTTGTACTGGAGTAAGATTGGCCGCATTGTTTACGGCGCATCGGATGACAAAAATGGATTTAAACATATCACCAAAGAGAACTGGCCCTTTCACCCAAAAACAGAACTCACAAAAGGTATTCTGGAAGATGAATGTGCACAGTTAATGCGTTCGTTCTTTAAATCAAAAAGATAAACAGATCCAACCGTGCCTTCTCGCCCGCTAAGCTTAGGCGAGCGCGGTGTGCCTTGGTGCGAGAAAAATTTGCACACAAAGGCACTAAGGCACGGTTAAACTGAAATAAAGAGCAGGGTGTTCTTACCTTTTGCAATTTCCCTCCCGGCTTAGCCGGGACCAAAATTTCCCAATTATACCCTTCTTTCGAATTAAGAAAGAATTCATCCCCATTAGCCGGTTATCCCCCGAACAACATTAAATTTGTTACCCCATCCGTTATTTTTCATTTTCATTTAAAAACATATACTATGTCATTTACATTAGCTCCTTTACCTTACGCACACGACGCATTGGAACCGCATATCGACACCCTTACCATGCAGATTCATCATGGTAAACACCACCAGGCCTATGTTGACAACCTGAACAAAGCTGTTGCAGGTACACCTAACGAAGGAAAATCTTTGGCAGAACTGGTAGCTGCTGCAGGGTCTATCAGTCCCGCAGTACGCAATAACGGTGGCGGCCATTGGAACCATACTTTCTTTTGGGAAAGTCTTGCACCCAATGCAGGCGGTGCGCCAACAGGTGCATTGGCCGATGCTATTACTGCAGCATTCGGTTCTTTTGATGCATTTAAAGAAAAATTTGCAACAGCCGGTTTAACCCGCTTCGGCAGTGGCTGGGCATGGCTGCTGGTGAAAGACGGTAAATTAGAAGTGTCTTCAACCCCTAACCAGGATAATCCGTTGATGGATATTGCCGAAGTAAAAGGCACACCAATTCTTGGAGCCGATGTTTGGGAACATGCTTACTACCTCAAATACCAGAACCGCCGTGCTGATTATTTAGCCGCTTTCTGGAACGTAGTTAACTGGAATAAAGTGGCAGAACGTTTTAACGCAGCAAAATAAACGCTCTCAGGAAATAGTATTATTTTAGGTCCCGCTAACACATAGCGGGACTTTTTATTAAACAACACTTATGAAAAAAATACTGGTTTTACTCGGTGCGGTTATTTTACTGGCAGCCTGCGGTAAGGATAAGAAAATGATCGTAATGAGTAAAGGACCTGCAGAGATCAATACCGATGCTAAAACCATTAAGGCCGGTGATGGCGCTGGTCATGACGAAAAGGAAGTAACACTTAGTGGTGACAAAACGGTTTTCCGGCTTTCAACGCCTGCCGGAGAAGCAACGGTTGAATTATTGGGCAATGGCCTGTTCATCGTAAACGTAAAAAATGATACCATCATTGGCAGCTACCAGAAATACAGTGATCCGGGTCAGGCACAAAACAGAATGACTCAGGAAACCCTGAAAAAGCAACTTGATTCATTGCAACTTTTATCAGAAGGGAAAAATGTAAGTGAGGCCAACCGTAACTTTTTTATCCTTCCCAATAAAGCAGTCAAGATCACTGATAATACGCAGGCCACAATTGTTGGACCATACCACCGCATGCGCTCCATAGAAAAAGTTGACGGAAAAGACCCCGAAGTGTATCGCTTCTACAGCATTAAAGAAATAAGAGAAACTATTTTGAAAATGCAGGCGCTGACGGTGCCGGAGAAGAGATAGAGAGAAAGAGGAAATTGGGAAATTGGGAAATTGGGAAAGCCGCGTCGCGGCTTATTTATTTCTTTGGTCCTAAAATTTCCCAATTTCCCAATTCCAAAATTTCCCAATCCTACGGCACCGGATCATACCCATGCCCGCCCCCCGGTCTGCAGCGGCTGATGCGTTTTATTGAAAGCCATCCGCCTTTAATCAATCCATGTTTTTGTAATGCCTGAACTGAATATTGGGAACAGGTTGGTGTGAACCTGCATTTAGGGCCAATGGCAGGTGAGATCACATACTGGTATATTTTGATCAATAAAATAAACGGATAACTGATCAGGATGGCTATCCACCTGAGAACAGAACGGTTGGGTATGGGTTTGTTATCTGGCAATGGCAGTTATCAATTTATTAAGTACCAAGGGCATCGCTTCATTTAATGCAGTTAATTCAGGTTTCTCTTTGCCGAGGTATAAAATGAATACCGCTATTTTTTTCTGATCGGCTGTTAACGCTTCGTGCAAGATAGATTTGTTCAACCGGTATGCTTCGCGCAGCAAACGCTTGATGCGGTTTCTGTCAGTCGCTTTAGAAAAATTTCTTCCGCTTACGCCCACACCGGCCTGAACAGGTTCATCCGCTTCGCTTGCCAATGGCAAATAAAAAACCTTTACCGGGAAAACAGACACAGATTTCCCTTTCGTAAAAAGCTGGTCGAGCAGTTTACGGCTTTTGAGTTTTTCTTTTTTGTTGAATGAGTGGGTGGCTGACATGAGACTGCTAAACTAAAAAAGCCTCATCAAAAAGATGAGGCTATATTTTTTTCCCTTGTTCCCCTTTGGGGGATATGGGGCTTATTTTAATCCTTTTTCGCTGGAAACTGTCAGTTTCTTGCGGCCTTTCGCTCTGCGGCTTGACAATACTTTGCGGCCATTGGCAGATTCCATACGCTTACGAAAACCGTGAACCGATTTACGACGACGTTTGTGTGGTTGGAATGTACGTTTCATGATTGTTTTTTTACTAACCCGGTAATATTGTTTCGTTTCATGCCTGCAGTCACCATACTGCTGCTTGTGAAAGGACGGCAAAAGTAGGGAAATCAACTGATAACTGCGGGCTTAAACGGGGCTTTTTTTGAATAAAACCCCTTTTTCTGGCTCAATTTGCCCTATTTAGTACCCAGATCAAGGTGTTTTGAGGCCACCGGCCGTCCAAAAAAGAGGGTAGCATGGCTGTCGAAGTCGGTAACCGAATCAGTAGTATAAAAGCTGATCTGCCCGTTTTTACTGCACAAAGCGGCCAGTTCTTTATGCCTTTTCAGATATTCTGCCAGGCTTTTAGCCACGATCTCTCCCTGCGATACAATCGCAATCCCCTCCGGCACATATTCCCTGATCTTATCTAATAACAGCGGATAATGCGTACAGGCCAGTAACAAAGTATCAATATCCGGGTGAGCGCTTAACAGGTGGTACAGGTGCTGTTTCACATAGTAATCGGCTCCGGGTTTATCGTATTCGTTGTTCTCAATTAGAGGCACCCACATTGGGCAGGCTTCCTGGTAAACCTTGATCTGCGGGAAGAATTTCGCTATCTCTATCGGGTAACTATCGCTTTGTACGGTTCCGGTAGTGCCTAAAATACCCACCTGCCCTGTTTTTGAATACTGCCCAATGATCTCTGTGGTTGGCCTGATAACGCCCAATACTCTTTTACGCGGATCAATATGGGGCAGGTCTTTTTGCTGTATGGTTCGCAAAGCCTTTGCTGAAGCGGTATTACAGGCTAATACCACCAGCTCACATCCCTGCGAAAAAAACCACTGTACGCATTCAAGTGTGTACTGGTAAACAGTATCAAAAGAACGCGGACCATAAGGCGCACGGGCATTATCGCCCATGTAGAGATAGTCGTATTGAGGCAGTTCTTTTACGATCTCTTTTAAAACCGTAAGCCCGCCATAGCCGCTGTCGAAAACACCAATGGGTTTATTTACCTGCATACAGCAAAAATAAGAACCCCATCGCAAGGACGGGGTTCTGAATAAATATTATTAAAATGAATTTGCTTAGGAAGCTTACTTTTTAGGAGTACCGGCAGCACCAGCACTTGTAGCAGCTTTCCATGCATCTTCATACTCTTTTGGTAAAGGCAGTTTTAATTTTAAAGCCACCCTGATAGAAAGATTATCCAGTAATGGTGGTTGTGCATACTGCGATAAAGCCTGCTCATTTAATACATAAGTATATTTCTGTTCAGTCATAACCTGCCTCAGTGCTTCAGCTATTTTTTGTCTGTACGGATTAAGCAGTTGCGCTGTTTTAGCTTCAACCATCTGCTGTGCATAGGTTTGCCAGTTGATCAGGTTATATTTCAACTGATTCAATTCTCTTGTTGCCAGTTCTCTAGCTTTAACAGGCATGGTAGCAGAATCTTTTTTGAAGATGCTGTCGCGGCGGGTAAAATCGCCCACCCTGTATTCATACTCAACTCTTAATGAGTCATTTTGAAAACTGTTAAGCAGTGTGTCTATTTTCTGGATACCAGGAAACAAAGGCAAAACAAATTGCTCATCAAAGTATCCTATCTTCTGCGTTTGTGCATGGGTAGTATTGGAAAACAATAAGGTTGCTGCAAAAGCTACACACACAAATAATAATTTCTTCATCGTTGTGAATTTATAATTGGTTTGGTTTAGACTAATTTTTAATACCCATTTCCTTCAAAACCTCATCGCTTTTATCCAGTTTGGGGTCGGCAAATATAATGGTAATTCCTTCACTTTTATCGAGTACAAAGTCATATGCCCGGGCAATGGCAATTTTTTGTACGGCATTGTATACTTTATCCTGTATGGGTTTCACCATGCGCTGTCTTTCTTTAAACAGGTCGCCCTCATAACCAAAGCGCCTTTTCTGGAGGTCGCGAACCTCTTTTTCTTTTACAAAAAGCTCATCTTCGCGTTTCTTTTTCAATTCTTCGGTAAGCATAAACTGCTCGGCCTCGTAGTTCTTGTACATTTTGTCCAGTGCAGCCTGCTTATCGTCTATTTCTTTTTGCCATTGCTCGCCAATCAGGGCCAGTTTTTTATCAGCATCCTTGTATTCGGGTATTTTATTCAGGATATACTTGGTATCAATGATGGCATAACGTGCCTGGGCATTGGTTGATAATGCAAACCCGATGAATAGAACAGAAAATAGTAAAATCTTTTTCATACGCTGTTTTTAGGTTTTAATGGGTTATTCGGGCTCAAAACCAAGCATAAAGGTAAACCTTGCTGCGTCTTTGAGGGCTCCACCCGGTGTAAACCTATCCAATCCTATGCCATAATCAAATCCAAGCAAGCCAAACATAGGCAGGAAGAAGCGCATACCCAATCCCACTGAACGCCTGAGTTTAAACGGATTATAATCTTTAAACGTATACCAGCCATTGGCCGCTTCAAAAAATCCCAGTGCGTAAATAGTACTGCTTGGATTTAAACTAAGTGGGTAACGCATTTCAAGGGTATACTTGTTAAATATGGTAAAATACTGGTTTGCCTGCTGTTTATCAGGGTTGATCTTTGGATTGGAATTATCATACACCGGATAGCCCCTGTGCGCAATAATATCATAACCCAGCAGTGCAAACTGGTTACTCAGGCCCGCATCGCCCACCTGGAAGCGCTCGAACGGAGATATTTTCAGGTCTGTATTAAAGCGACCCAGGAAACCGAATTTAGCCGCAGCTTTCAGTACAAACTGCTTGTTTCTTTCTTCTCCATGCGGCTTACCCAGCGGTACATACCATTCTCCGTTGAATCTCCATTTATGGTACTCAATAAAATTATAGGGGTTTGCAGAAGTTGCTAAGCCTTTATCAAATAAAGAATAAGGCGGTGTTACCTGTAAACTTAACAGGAAGGTAGAACCTGAACGGGGGAACAAAGGCGCATCCACAGATGATCTTTGTAACGCTATCCTGAAGTTGATATTATTTACCACCCCATTATCAAAACCGGGCAGGTTGGTTGGGTCGATCAGGTAATTGCTCAGTTTATACCTGGTGTAGTTAAGACCCATTGACAGGGAGAAATAATCGTCGGGCCATTTTAATTGCTTGGCAAGACTCACCGTTGCACCTGTGGTGGAAATATATCTTGAATCGGCTACGGTAGGACTGTATATACCTGTTATCGGATCGTAGGTCTGACCATATTTGGTATTATACACACTTACTGTTAAAGCATTTCTTTTCTTACCGCCCAGCCAAGGTTCGGTAAATGAGAAGTTGTAAGAACGGAATGCTTTACCGTTACTCTGTACACGCAGGCTCAATTTTTGGCCATCGCCCATTGGCAATGGATCCCAGGCCGATTTCTTGAAAATATTACGGATTGAGAAGTTATTGAACGATACGCCCAATGTACCTGTTAAGCCGATATAGCCTCCCCATCCCGCACTCAGTTCCAACTGGTCGCTCGATTTTTCTTCCACACCGTAATTGATATCAACCGTTCCGTCATCAGGGTTAGGAACAGGGTCTATCTTGATCTTTTCCTGGTTAAAATAATTTAACTGGGCGATCTCACGTTGAGAACGGATCAGATCGGTGCGGCTGAATTTCTCACCTGGAATGGTTCTCAACTCCCTGCGTATCACGTATTCTTTGGTACGGTCGTTACCACTGATACGGATATTCTTGATGGTTGCCTGCGGTCCTTCAATAATCCTTATCTCAAAATCGATGGTATCGTTGTAAACAGCCGTTTCAACAGGATCTGTTCTGAAGAAGAGGTAACCATCATCCTGGTACAATCCGTTTACATCGCCACCTTCGGGTGATGATGACTTGCCTAATTTTTTATTGAGAGTACCCAGGTTATAGATATCTCCTTTACGGATGCCCAATATGGCTGTTAAGATAGAATCAGAATATTTTGTATTTCCTCTCCAGGTAATGTTCCCGAAATAATAGCGGTGGCCTTCGTTTATTTTCAGGTCGATATTCAAACCGCCACCTTTCATTGTATGATAAACCGTATCGCGTTCTATCACCGCATCGCGGTAGCCCAGTGTGTTATAATATTCTAGGATATTATCCTTGTCGTCTAAATATTTTTTCTCGTCAAACTTGGCGCCCGATAATTTTAAGCGGATATAAGGATCGAGAACACGTTTGGTTTTGGTATAACTAAGAAAACCTGTTTCCTGTATGTACTCCTGAAACTTATAACGTTTTGGGGTAACCAGTTTTCCCTGGTCAAAACTTGGGTGCAGCGTTAGCCTGGATCTTTCCTTCGTGTCTTTAAACTGCTTCTTAAGTTTAGCATCGTCAATGGTATTGCCGCCAAAGTTGATGTTGTTGATTTTTACTTTAGGCCCTTTATCTATCACAAAATCCAAAGCAAGTGTGTTGGCAAAAGTGGTATCCTTTCTTTCAACAATTTTTACTTTGGTATCGCGGAATCCTTTTTCTGCATAGAATTTTTTGATCGCTTCTACCGCAGAGATCTTCATGTTCTCGGTGATCACACGGTTAGGTACCAAACCTGTTTTACCGGAAAGGTCTTCGCTTTCTCCTTTCCTTATTCCTTTTAAAAAGAATCTTGACAAACGGGGTCTTTCTGTAACCGCAATTTCAATCTCAATATTTCTTCCTTCCAGTTTAGTGATATAGATCTCTACATTGGAAAAATAATTCTGGCCCCAGAGTTTGGTAATGGCTTTGGAAAAATTATCGCCACCGGGAATGGCTACTTCATCACCCACGTTGATATTGGCAATAGAGATCAGCAGGTTTTCATCAAAGAAACGGTTACCGCTAACTTTAACAGCAGAGATTTTGTATTTCTTAGGCGTTTTCTGATTAAAGATATTCAACAGATCGGCCTCGATAGAGGTGATGGTTGTATCGGTTCCTGTAGTTTGCTGAGATCGGGCCGAGAAACTCACGAGCGATGTTACTAAAGCCAACACTAAAATTTTGTACACTTTCTGCATCCGGTTTCGGTTTGTGGTATTGCTGGCTGAGTGAAAAGTTTGCGGGTTTCTCTCAGCAATGGTTCGGGTTTTTAGGCGGGGCAAATTAACGGGAATAATTAAAAGTGTTTGTTAAATCACCCGTTTCGCTTAAAGCAAGGGTTTATCTGCGCTATGCCAATTGGGTTTCCTCCTGTATTTGTTGACCTGTTTTGCCAAATCTGCGTTCTCTTCCCTGGAAATCGATAATGGCTTCATACAGGTTGTGTTTGCGGAAATCGGGCCAACGGGTATTGGTAAAATATAATTCGGCATAGGCCAGTTGATATAAAAGAAAATTACTGATCCGGTATTCTCCACTGGTACGGATCATCAGTTCCGGATCGGGGAACTGGCTGGTGGCAAGGTATTGCTGTAAAGTATCCTGGTTGATGGTGGCAGGATCGATCTTGCCCGCTTTTACATCTAACCCGATATTTTTTACTGCATTCACCAATTCCCAGCGGCTGCTGTAACTCAATGCCATGATGAGATTGAGGCCGGTGTTGCCTGATGTCATATCCAAAGCTTCCTGTAATTCGGCTCTGGCAAAATCCGGCAGCATATTCGTATCGCCTATCACATGCAGGCGGATATTGTTTTTGTTGAGGGTAGGTACTTCTTTGTGTATCGTATCTACCAATAATGCCATTAATCCTTCTACTTCCTGCTGGGGCCTGTCCCAGTTTTCTGTACTGAAAGCATACAGGGTGAGGTATCCGATGCCCAGTTCGGCGCATCCTTCCACAATATCCCTTACACTTTCCACCCCGTGAAAATGTCCATATAGGCGATCCTGGCCTTTTTCTTTGGCCCAACGCCCATTTCCATCCATGATGATGGCAATATGATGCGGTAAACGCTCTTTATCAATCCGGTCTATCAGGCCTTCCTGCATGGTTTCACCTTCATTTAGGCTGCAAATGTAACAAAATCAAGGCATGACGGGATAAAATAAACTGAAAACAACCCATCTCCGGCAAAAAGGGTTTTTAGCGGGAAACAGGCGTAGGGCAACGGTACGACTGGAGGTTAAAAGACAACCCGATTTTTAAGGTGGCAAATGCATCTTTCTGCAGGCTATTCCCCCTTTGTTTGCCTTTGATACCGATAGAAGTGCCGGTTTCATAACTCCTGTCCTGCAAGAGGAAAGCAGGTGATGGGGAGCCATCCGGCAAAGGCGGGAAGGCATCAGGGGCATAAAGGCCGCTAACATCGTCAAGATAATCGGTATTAGTGAAGCGGTAAGTAAGCTCTGCAAACACATTGGTACGCTCGTTTAAAGCATATTTGGCGCCAAGGGTGAATGGAATACTGATTGCAATAGGGCTGTAGGGCTGCAGGTTAGGGTATAATGAACTTCCCTGCCCTTCTGTACCCAGCGGGCGCAGATAGTATTTTTCGTTGCCGAGATAAGCATATGGATCAAAAGAGAACACGCCAATACCGAGGCCTACATAGGGTGTAAAATTGTATCCTTCAAAACCGGGATGAAACTCGAAAAAGTTAAAATCAGCGGCAAGGGCCAGTTCCCAGATATTACTGTTAAAACTAAGGTTGCGGGTATTCTGTACCGGGTTACTGCTGTATACATCAGAATAACCTACCATCGCATAATCGCCCGATAAGCGTATGCCGATATAATTACTGACTTGTTTTCTGAAAAAAATACCTGCAGCGGTTTTGGGTCTGTTAAAGGCCGAGTTGGGGTTGAGGTCGCCAAAATAATGTGCGAGCCCTAATGAAACACCTACTTCGCCCTGGTGAACAAAAGACTCCATTGTTTGCGCATTGGCCTTTTGCAGGCTAATCAGCAGGAATAGTATGACGGTAATTCTTTTAAGCATGGTTCAGGTGCATAGGATTGGAATTGTAAAATAGCATCAAATTTTAATACAATAAAAGTTAATTTCTTTTATCCAGCCCCCAGGTAAGCTTTGTACGCAGGGTTGAAAGGAAACTATTTTCATTAAGACGGATCAGGCTTACCCCGAATTTTTCGCGTCTTACGGCCAGTTGAATGCTTTTATTTACTATTTCCCTGCGCGCATCCATGGCACAGATAAACAGGTCGGCCCGGCTTTCTACTTCAAAGGAGATCACGTTGGTATCGGGTATCACAATGGGGCGCACGTTAAGGTTATGAGGAGCCACGGGCGTTATTACAAAACTGGCCGATTCAGGGAACACAATTGGCCCGTTACAGCTCATATTATACCCGGTAGAGCCTGTTGGCGTTGATACGATGAGGCCATCGGCCCAATAAGTATTCAAAAACTCTCCATTCAGGTAGGTATGAATTTTTACCATGGGCGAGATATCCCTTTTATGAATGGCAAACTCATTTAAGGCAAAAGGCGAATCGCCAAAAAGCGGTTCATTTGAATCGAGGTGTATCAGTGTCCGTTTATCTATCACATAGGTATGATTGATCAGCGATTCTACTGCACTGCCTAATTCTTCTTTGCTGATGCTGGCCAGAAAACCGAGGCGGCCAAAATTGATACCTAGAATCGGTATTTGCTTATCCCTCACCAATGTTACGGTATCCAGCAGGGTACCGTCTCCGCCAATACTGATCAGGAAATCAAACTGGTCGTCCAGGTCGTCGGAGGTTTTGAACGGGATCATCTTTTCATGCAAATGCTTTGGCAGGGTAAACTGTTCAAGCAACTGGTGAAAAATATATATGGAAGTATCATGCCGGTTTAATTCTTCCAGCAGTACCAGCAAGGGGTTCTCCTGTTCAAAATCCAATCCGCGGCTGTAGATAGCAACTTTCATTTGTTATAGTTAAAATAGAGGAAGGGTTAAAGTGGTTAAAATAGTTAAAGTGGTTAAATAAGAAACCATACCATTTTAACCTATTTAACTATTTTAACAAAATACCCTCCGCTAAAAATCATTTCTCGTCTGTAAATATAAGCCATCCTTGCCCAGTTGGTTAAAGCTGTATTCTATTTTAAACACAAAATCATAAATGGAGACGATATCCATGCCAAAGCCCCAGGTACGGAGCAGGGTATTATTAAGCGTATTGGTTGCTTTGGGGTTGCGGGTATAGCCGTAACCAAGATCTCCATATGCTTTCAGGAATATACGGAACGGAATCTTATCGTGTGTTTTACTTGGGAAAGGGTTCTTGAGTATGAATGACAGCAGTTGTTTGTGTACCGTTGTTTTTAATGAGCCGCCCAGCACGCCATCAACCACATTATATTCCAGGCCACGCATCTGGAAATACCCATAGCCAAACAGGCGCTGGTTTAAGAAATAATTATTGAACGGCAGTTTTACCATGGCCAGTCCCTCAAAATGAAGGAAAGAATTTGTGGTTAATGGCACTGCATACACCGCCCTTACATTAGCCTGCCAGAGATTGGAAACATTATCCAATCCGCGTTTATACAAATTGCCTTCAAACAAAAAGCCTTTGGATGGATAGGAGATATAATCAACATTATAATATTTGTACTGGTAACCAAAGTCGATGAATTTGATCTGCGTTTTATTCCCGGGATAATATTCCGGATTGATCTTTAACACCGTATCTGCCACCTGCTCGTTATTATAAGACACCCTGAAATAATGCCGCTGTTTTACATCGGGCCGGTAAGAATAGGTGAAATCAGCACGCAGGGCTTTCTTAACCACCTGTTCCTGTTTAAAGAATAGCTGTTTGTTATCGCCCGTGGCATAGTTCACTTCTTTTTGGGTGGCATACACAACTCCCACGTTAAAACCGCTTTTCAGTTTTTTATCAAAGAAAGGCAGGTCGTACCTGAATGTTAACTGTTGGGTGTATCCGTTAATCAGCCATATATCCATATTGTCATTACGGCCGGTTACATTATTCTGGATGAATTTAATACCATAGTTAACCCTCTCAAGGCTGCGTTTCTGCTGCACCCACCACTGGTTAAAATTCCTGTCGATTAGCCTGAAATAAGGCAGCGGAAACAGGTACCAGCGTTCTTTCAGGTCCACATTAATGTATACCACATTGCCTTTGCGCGAGGCTACATACACAGTAACATCCACAAATAAAGTGGTATTCATCAATTGCTGTTTGGCAAGGATCAGTTGTTTTTCCAGTTCATGTTCTGTTAAACGGGAGCCACGCTCAAAAGGCATTTCGCGGAATACAATAAAGCTTTTTGTTTTCTTGTTGCCCGATAAGGTGATATCACCGATGATCAGCGGTATCTTTTTTTGTGCAACAAAATCCGACAGGTCAGTTGGTGTAGAATCAGCAGCCACATGTAAGGTTTGCGCCCGGGAAGGCACCATGTTGAAGAGGAAAAAAAGTATAGCCGTTACACGCAACAACTTCATCTTACTAATTCGATTAATTTTTATGGTACCCATCAACTTGCAGGGTAGTGATTGTGTCTCCACAATCACGGCAATTACATATTCAGGTATGAAATGAGATGATTGTAATTCTCTTTCAGTTCATTGGCATATTCTTCCTGGCCAAAATAGAAACGTACAATGTACTCATACCGCTGAAATGTAGCAATGATATCGGATATTTCTATCCGGTTTACTTTAAGGGTTATGACCAGCAGGCCCGTATCGCCTTCTGTATGGGTATTGAGTTGTGTGATATAGGCATCATTGGTTTCAACCAGCCGGCTGATCTCTCCGAAGGAAAAATTCCGTTTATCAGATTCAAGTACAATAATGCCGCCTTTGTCTTCATTACCCACAAACCTCGATACCATTCGCAGCAGTTCTTTGGAAGAGATAACGCCGGTTAATTCAGACTGTTCGTTCACAACAGGCAGCAGCGAGAGTTCATTGTCTGCCATCAGCTTCAATGCAGTGACTAAGTGTTCATCTCCTTTTACAGATATTTTTTGCAGTGATATTTCTGCTGAAGCCAGTAAAGCCGATTCGTCCATATCAAGCAGGTCATCTTTACTGATGACGCCTGCATATTTTTCTTCGCTTAATACCGGCAGGTGCATCACATCATATTCATCCATTAAGCTAAGCGCAAGGGTGGCCTTATCAAATAAATTGACTGCAGGGAAACCGGTATTGATTAATTGCGATGCCAGCATATATTCTTATTCACTACAGACACGTCAAATCTACGCCAGGCCTGACGTTGGCTGTTTCTGTTTTTGCAAAAAACCTTCCAATATTTTATTAAACTCATCAGGAACTTCCATCATCGGGGCATGGCCGCATTTATCGATGAAATGTATTTCACTGTTCGGGATGAGACGGTTAAATTCACGACCTACAAATGGTGGTGTAATAATATCATTGTTACCCCATATCAGGCAGGTAGGTTGTTTGATCTGGTTCAGTTCTTCGCCCAGGTTATTACGGATGGCGCTTTTAGCCAGGGCTATGATCTTAATAACTTTGATTCGGTTATTGGTGATCTCAAAAACTTCGTCTACCAGTTCTTTGGTAGCGGTAGCAGGATCATAAAAAGTTACTTCTGTTTTTTTCCTGATGTATTCGTAATCGCCGCGCTTGGGGTAACTATCGCCCATACCGTTCTCAAATAATCCGCTGCTGCCTGTGAGGGTGAGCGATTTTATTCTTTCGGGATGCTTTAAAACATGCACCAGTGCCACATGGCCACCCAATGAATTGCCCATCAGGTGAATACCTTCATATCCACGGGTTTCTATAAATTTCTGCACGTGTTTTTCCAGCCCGCCTACCGATGTATGAAAAATATCCAGGTCGAATAAAGGTAAAAGAGGCACCACCACTTTATAATGTGGCTTAAAATACTCTACCAGGTCTTTAAAGTTGCTTAACGCCCCGAATAAGCCATGCAATAACATCAATGGCTCACCTTCTCCCTCTTCTACAAATTTGAATTTATCCTGTTGTTTGATCTCGTAATTCATTGTTCTGTTTCTTATGCAAGCATTATTGGGCTTTGTACAAATAAAAGGAAATTCATTTAAAAACAATCAATCGAAAACCGGAGTTGCGTATTATTTGAATCAACGCATGCTAAATTACTGATTTTAAGGCAAAAACAGATGATTGTTGCGCCAGGTGAAGTGTAACAATTAATTAATCCGCTGATGCAGGTTTTCAAAAAAAGCAGATAATTCTTCAAACATCCCTTTAAAAATGGGGATTACCGTACCCAGCAACTCAAGCGCTTTGGGGCCCCATGGCTGAATAAAAGTATACGTGTAGGATGTGGCAAAAGTGCCGGCTTTTATCCAATGGATCTTTTCTGCATAAAAAAGCAATACACTGAAAATGGTGATATATAGTGCAGCATATAAAACCACGCCGCTTAATTTATTTATCCAGCCAAGCATCACCATCTCCATAGCCGATTGTATGAACAGGGCCCCTAAACGCAGTAATATGATCACACCAATCATAACCAGCGCAAAAGAAAGAAATGGGAGCCATGCAGCAGAAATACTGGTACTTGCCTGAAGCCAACCCGCCACAACCGTTGCTAATTTCATTGCCGCTGCCAGTCCGATGATGACACCGAAAAATGAGAATATTGCTATGATAAAACCATTACGAAATCCTTTGATCACAGCAAGGATCATCAGGAAAATGAAAATCACGTCAATGATCATTGCGCTGGATTTGGTATAATAAATGCAAATTTGTTTCCGGATAGCAATTACGCTATTTACTTTTTTGTCTTGATACAAAAAAGTAACAAAAAAATCAATCCCGCCCAAGGCGGGATGAAAAAAAGCTAAAATTTACTCCATTCCGCTAAAATGAACGAAGTCTAAAGCCTGTCTGCAAGGTAATAATTGAACAAATTTGCCCTTCAACATTTAGTCAAAGCCCGGCATCGTTCATTTCTTAACGCTTCATTACGTAAATTTCTTAACGCTTTTTTCAGAGGCCAAGATAAGAACCAATGGAATGCTATTCTGCGTTTAATCTGCCTAATCTCAGGTCGGATATTGAAATATTTATCTCACTTTATCATTCAATATTTCCCGCCTGGGCGGGATTCGGTATTCAATATTCTTACGGGCAGCTCTTTTACTTGCTTAATAATTCTTTTACCACGGCGGCTATTGTTTTGCCATCTGCTTTGCCCGCCAGTTGTTTAGACACGATACCCATTACCTTACCCATATCCTGCGGCCCTGCAGCGCCGGTTTCGGCAATCACTTTCCCAATCACGTCTTTCAGTTCTGCCTCACTTAACTGTTTGGGCAGGAATTTTTCAATCACGGCAATCTCTTCAGATTCTTTGGTAGCAAGGTCGGGGCGGTTTTGTTGCTGGTAGATCTCTAATGAATCTTTCCGCGATTTTACCAGTTTCTGCAGGAGCTTTATCTCGCCGTCGGCTGTTACTTCACCATTGGCGCCGGGCTCGGTTTTAGCTTTAATAATTTCTGCTTTAATGGCTCTTAGTCCCCGCAGCAACGCTTCGTCTTTTGCTTTCATGGCATCTTTCATTTGTGCCATCACTTCTGTTTCCAGACTCATATAATGTTGTTTTATTTGTTCTCTTTTAATTGGGTTTCCCTGAATTTTTTATAAAACTCTTTCGCAAATGTTTTCATATCGTCCACCAACTCTTTTTGTTGCGTGGCGCGAAGATACGTATCGGCCATGCCCATCATTGTCTGGTAATAGAAATCGGCCATTTCATCTACCATCATATCTTTTGTCCAGAGGTCTATCCTGAGCGCGACTTTATCGGCGCCATCCCAAAAAGCCACCATCATAGATTTGGCCTTTTGTTTCATATCGGCAGAACTATCACTCGCCTGCCAGTTGATCTGCTGAGGCACTTTGTTCTCGTCTAAGTCTATCTCTATCGTAATGGTTGATGTATGCATTGGTTGTTTTTTAACTTTTATAAAGAACAGCAAAAGTAAGACGAATCTTCAGATGATAAAGCAAGGCAACCGGTACGGGCTATCAGGCTTTTAATTTAATCAGTTGCTGCCAGAGCTGTTCGGCGGCATGGTCCCAGTTGAACCGGGCGGCCCGGTCTTTTCCTTTGGCAATCAGCGTGTTTCTCAGGGTTTCATCCTTATACAGGCTAAGCATGTGTTTGGCAATGGCATCGGGATTATTTGGGTCTGCGTATAAAGCTGCATCACCACCAATTTCGGGCATACTGCTGGTATTGGAAGTAATTACCGGTACTTCACACTGCATGGCCTCTACAATGGGTAATCCGAAGCCTTCAAAAAAAGAAGGATATATAACTGCATAAGCTGATGCTGTAATTTTCATCAGTTGTGCTTCGGGCAAATAGCCAAGCAAAACCACATCATCGCGGTATTTATAGGTTTTTAGTTTTGCCAGTACCGTATCATACTTCCAGGCTAATCTGCCCGCTATCAGCAATTTCATATTGCTGTGCTGCCATTTCTTAAACAATGAAAAAGCTTTAAGCAGGTTCATTAAATTTTTTCTTGGATGAATACCTCCTGTAAACAGAAAATATTCTCTTCCATCGGCATACCCTTCTTTGGTGAGTTGTTTTTCGTGCCAGGGCAATGGCTGAAAACCGGCCCTGGCTGCATTATACACCACATTTATTTTTTGTGCCGGAACCTGATACTGCTCTATAATATCGGATTTTGAAAACCCAGATACTGTTACAATACCTGCTGCTTTACGCAAAAATGATTTAGTAAAGAGTTGATAAAACCAGCGATGGTGCCAGGCAATAAATTGAGGATAGTGAAAAAAAGCAAGATCGTGCACCACCAGCAACTGTGGAATTCTGGATGTGAGGCTGCAGAAGCCATAAGGCTGCAACCATACATCCGGCTTGTATTTGCGCAAGGCTAAAGGGGCTTTAATATTGTACCAGTAAGCAAATGATAATGCATGCCTTGCAGGTGGTGAAACAATAACCGCTTTTACATTGGGGGCAAACAGAAACGCATCATCATAAGGCCTGTCGAACAAAAAAATGAATTTGTGTTCGGGATGTTGCTTCACCATGCAACCAAGCATTTCTTTTGCATAGTGCCCGTAGCCTTCGAGGTGATCTTTTTGCAGAAATATGGCGTTTACAGCGATGCGCATAAAAGCAAAAGTAGCAGCAAGATTTCCAAAAAATGTTAAAATACAGATCAAATCAAAAAAAGACAGCCGTTTTCAACGATAATTGTACCTGCTATGAAACAATCCGCTTTTGTTTTATTCCTGCTTCTTGCCGCAACAATGGGGTATGCTTCAGATTCCCTGCAGATCAGTATCAATACAAACAAGTTTGTTAAAGGAGATACGTTTGAGTTCCAATGTACCGTTCCTGCCTATGAAGAAAGTAAACTAACCTATGCCACACTTAATGTTTGGATCGACGATGTGGAGAGAAGACAAAGGTGGAAATTCAGGTACCCTATGATCAATGGTGAGGTTTCTGCCTCACTGGCTATCAGCGATAAAATACCCGATGGGCGCTATGCCGTTAATTTCCTGGTACAGAGAGGTTTCTTCAAAGTAACAGGTGAGGTGCTGGACCATTCAAAAAAAGACAGTTCCTTAACTTATATGATGATCCCAAAAAATAAGAAGGGGACTTATTATGATAATACAAAGGTTTCGGCAGACGGGCGTTTCCGTTTAAAGAGCACCCTGTTTGCCGATTCTGCCTTCTTCATTTTTTCATCGCTTAAAAAAGAAAGAGACGGTCATCTCTCCATCAGGATAGAAACACCACTGGACTCTGTATTTATTCCTGTTTTACAGGAAACACGTTTCATCATGATTGGCGACCCCAACATGCTTCTATCGAAAACAACCGATACCAGCCGGTATGTTTTCCAATTTGACCCATTAGCCGATATCAATAACCTGCCTAACGTAACTGTTAATTCAAAATATAAATCCAAAGTTCAGCAGTATGATGATGCTTATTCGAGTGGATTATTTAAGAAAGAAGATGCGGTGATCTTTGATGGTATAGAATCAGATGCTATTTCGCAGTATGCGAGTGTGCTGCTGTTTTTACAAGGCAAGGTGGCTGGTTTGGTAATTGAAAAAAATAATGAAGGATTTGAAGTTGCCAAATGGAGAAACGAGGTGGCAGAAATTTTTATTGATGAATTCAAGGTTGAATCATCTGATCATACATTAGTTGCGCCTTCTGAAGTGGCTATGATCAAGGTGTACAGGCCGCCTTCTGGAATAACCGGCTTATCCGGGGCCGTTGGCGCTATTGCCATCTATACTAAAAAAGGTGAGTTTGCCGGCCGGGGGCCGAGACATAATTTTGTTGTGAAGGGGTATACGAATATGGATAGTGTTTGGAAGTAGGGAATATCGAATATTGAACACGGAATTTTGAATGTTGAGGTAATGCCATTCAAAATTCCGTGTTCAATATGTATTATTTTTTCTGTTTCTCTGCCCAGGTGTCCATTTTCTTTTCAAGCACGTCCAGTGGCAGACTGCCATCTTTTAATACGGCATCATGAAAAGCTGCTATTGAAAAATCGGCGCCTAACTGTTTTTCGTATTTTGTTCTCAGCTCGCGTATTTTAAGTGCGCCTATCTTGTATCCCAATGCCTGTGCAGGTATTACCATGTATCTTTCAATTTCTGCAGTGGCTCCTTCTTCGCTGATCTGTTCATTATCCATCATGTATTGGATAGCCTGTTCTCTTGTCATATTTTTTGTGTGCATGCCTACATCCACCACCAGACGGATAGCACGGTGTATCTCATCACCCAATGCCCCCATGTATTGATATGGGTCTGTAAACAATCCCAGTTCCTTTCCCAAGCTTTCGCAATACAATGCCCATCCTTCTACATATGCATTGTTGCCGCCAAACCTGCGGAAGCGGGGCAGTTTCTCATTTTCCTGCTGCAGACTGATCTGGTAATGATGGCCGGGAATGGCTTCATGTAAAAACAAACTTTCCATGCCGCTGGTAATATTGAATGTGGTGGCATCAATAATAGGAATATAAAATATGCCCGGTCTTGAGCCATCGGCGCTTCCCTGGTTATACTCAGCACTGGCACTGGCCGCACGGAATGCTTCTGTTTGTCTTATCTCAAAAGGCGCTTTGGGTGTGTGGCCAAACATTTTCTGCAGGTTAGGCTGCATGGTGGTATGTATTTTCTCAAATGCATCCAGTATTTCTTTCGGGGTTTTGTATGGCGTGAATTTTTTGTCGGTTTTCAGGTAAGCAAAAAACGCTTTCAGATCGCCGGTAAAGCCGGTTTCGTTTTTGATCCGCTCCATTTCTGATCGGATGCGTTTTACTTCTGCCAAACCTGTATTATAAATTTCATCCGGTGTTTTATTGGTTGTTGTTTGCTGCCTTATCAGGTAATCATAATATTTATCGCCCCCGGGTATACCACTGATACCCGTAGTAGTTCTGGCTTTGGGCAAATATTCGTTCTGAAGAAAATCGGCTAATTTTTTAAAAGAAGGAGTGATCTGCTCATTGATGGCTTTGGTATAACTCTCTGTAAGTTGTTTTTTATCTGCTTCTGAAAATGTTGCCGGCAGCAATGTGATGGGACCATAAAATAAACTCTGCTTCGCATCGGCAGTTACCATTGACTGCATTTGGGGGATCATCTTTGTTACAACCGCTTTGGGCAACACATACCCTTCAGCAATTCCTTTTTTAAAATAAATTATGGCACTGTCTGCATAAGCAGGAAATACAGCTACGCGTTTCAGCCAGTTTTCATAATCTTTAACTGTTTTAAAAGGCTGTATCACACTGCCGCTGCCCAACTGACCAAAAACCAGGTGGGCACTCTGAAACTGGTTAAGGGGAAAATAATTATCATGATAGGTTAGTCCTTCCAGGTTGATCTCCATCTCGCGCTTAAACACATCATAACTGAGTTTGTCATTATCGTTAAGTGCATCGCGTTCAAACTTTGTAATGAGTACCTGGTAACGTTTGTAAAACTCTTTTTGTTTTTGGCGATAGCTATCGGTAAAATCTACATACCATTTATCGTTGTACCGGTTATCACCATTTACAGTGGCTTCCAGGGGGAATAACTGAAGGCGCTCTTCATAATATTTGTCGAGCAAGGCAGAGAGTTCTTTATTGTCTTCCATTGTTTGATTGGTGCTACTGAATTTGCAGGCAGCTAACAAAGAAACCATTGACAGGAGTACGGCTAATTTTTTCATTGGGATGTGTTGAGGAAATAAAGTTAATGATTTGGGGCGTGAGATGTGAGTTGTGAGTGGCAATGGTGAGTGATATGTATCTTTACTGTTCCACAGACGAAGAAGTTTGTAGTCTGTGGTTGTTAAGGGTTTTTAGTGAGTGGTTTCTTCAACAAATCACCACACACTAATAACAACCACAGACTACAAACCACAGACCACAGACTACTCCCTGTACTCATAAAACCCCTTCCCCGTTTTCCTGCCCAGTTCGCCTACGGTTAATTTTTGTTTTTGAATGGGAGAAGGTGTAAGTCTTTCAGGTTTGCCCAGAGCTTCCCATACAATATTACTTACGCTGTAGTTGATGTCTAAACCAATCAGGTCCATTAACCTGAAAGGGCCCATTTTAAAACCTGTTGCCTCCATTACGGCATCAATGGTTTCGATGGTGGCATAGCCTTCTTCTACCAGTTTCATGGCTTCGAGGTAATAAGGGCGGGCCACGCGGTTTACAATAAAGCCGGGAGCATCTTTGCAAACCACCGGTGTTTTGCCCATTTGCCTGGCAAGATTAACCACTGTTTTTACCACCGCAGCATCGGTTTGTTCAGCTTTTACAACTTCTACCAGTTTCATTAAAGGAGCAGGATTAAAAAAATGCATACCCACCACCCTGGATGGATTGGAAACTGCAGCAGCAATATCGCTTACTGCAATAGAAGATGTATTGGTGGCAAAAACTGTTTCAGTGTTATTGATGGCTGCAAGCTGATTAAACAGGGATGATTTAGCTTCTTTTCGTTCAACAATCGCTTCAATAAAAAAATCAGCAATGCACTCATTAATATTATCGGTAAAGCGGATACGATGTAAGCATTCACTCTTTTCCCAGACCTCCATTTTCCCCTGTAACACAAACCGATCAAGGTTTTTTGTAATGGCAGCACGGCTTTTGGTCAACATATCCCTACTCAAATCAAATAATATAGTGTCGTAGCCGGCCATGGCTGCAACCTGTGCAATACCACTGCCCATTGTACCCGCGCCGCAAACACCTATGATTTTGATTTCATTCATACCGGGTTGTCTTTCCTGCAAAACTAAAGCATTGTTGGTTTGGAGTCTGGAGTTAGAAGTCTGGAGTCTGGCAAAAACACTCCTAACTCCTAACTCCAGACTTAAGCAAGATACTTACATCTTTTCCACTTCTGCCCACCAGGTATCTTTCCGGCAATAGAGTTATCGTACTTTTATCCCATGCAAAACAGTCTGCAGCAATTAGACCTTTTTGGTTTCCCGATGGAAACAACGCCTCAGCCACGCAAAAAGGAGAAGGCGGTTGCTCCACCCAAACCAGCACCCGAAGTGCAGACAGTTACTGTTTTACAACCAGAGAATATTGTTGAAGAACCTGTTATTGTAATAGAAAAAACAGTTCCGGTACTCACCAAAAAAGCCAGCAGCGAAAAGCTGGCAGGCAAACGCGGAAGGAAATCTTTTAAAGAGATGGATTCAGAGGCTGACCTGATTGAAATTCCGGAAGACGAGATCCTGAAACAAAAACTCTATTATTCTATCAGTGAAGTGGCCGGATGGTTTAAAGTAAACACTTCATTGCTCCGTTATTGGGAAAATGAATTTGATGTTCTGCAACCCCGCAAAACAAGAAAAGGCGACCGGCTGTTTCGTGTAGAAGACATCAAGAACCTGCAACTGATCTATTTTCTGCTGCGCCAGCGCAAGTTTTCTATTGATGGCGCCAAAAACTATCTCAAGAATAACAAACAGGAAGCCGATAAGCAGGTTCAGTTGATGGACTCACTTACCAGGTTCAGGTCTTTCCTGCTCGAAATGAAAGCCAACCTGCAGGCCTCGTAAATATTTACTGGTTTGATTTGATTATGATATCAGTATTAGCTGCCGCTAATTCTATCCCGCTTTTTTCCAGCAGTTCGATGATCTCCAGGTTCACCGCTTCTCTCAGCAAATTAAATTCTTCAAGAGATTGTTGCATGGTGGTAAAGTAATCAACAGCTACGATATGCGCATTCTTCCCGGTATCCATCAGGTACGCACTGCTGTTTTCTATTTCTGGTTTTTGGAGGATGGTCTTTATCGCAGGTATTAATAGTTTTAGCTGCTGCGAAGTGGCGCTCAATCCCAGTTCCAGCCGCAGTTCTGCTTTACGCTGTACCCGCAGGCTGATGTTGTCAATAATCGTATCTACCATTTGTTTGTTGGGAACGGTGATATAGGTTTTGTCTGTTGTACGGATGCGTGTGCTGCGCAAACCTATCCGCTCAATATGTCCGGTAAAATTATTCACTTTAACCAGGTCGCCGGTAACAAAGGGTTTATCAAAAAAAATAATGAAGGATGCAATCAGGTTTTCCATGCTCTCCCGCGTGGCCAGAGCAATGGCTGCACCTACAATACTTAAGCCTGTAAGCAGGTTGCCGATATTTTTATTGAATGAAAACCGGAGTACCATCAATATGCCAATGATCACGAGGATCACTTTAAAAAAGTCTTTGAAGAAAATGATCAGTTGGTTATCGTTCTGGTCAACGGTAAGGTTGGCTCTTTCTTCCAGTATCAGGGCCACAAAATCGATCACCCGCAAACACAGCCAGATAAAAACAATGATGAGTGTACCGGCCGCAACAGAATCGAGTATTTGTCCAAAACTGATATGGTAGATCTTAATATGAAACTGATCAGGCGCATTGAGTTTGTCGAGCGATATGATAGAGATCAGCAACAGCAGGAACATATCCAGCGGTTGAACAACCAGGTCAAGAAACGACTGCCTGGCAATATTTTTGGCCGCTTTGGCAACCAGTTTATATAAAAGCTTGGCCAGGTATTTTGAAACCAACCGCTTAATAAGTAGCGCAAGCAGAATAATGCCTGCTACATATAAATAGCTTTCAATGGTATTGTTAAGTAATTCCTGTTGCAAGAATTTTTCCATACAGATAAGTTACAAAACTACAAATTGTTAAGGCTCCCATTTGTGCAACTGCACGTCATGGCCGTCAAAAACAGCATAGGTAAAATTGCGGATCCAGTCGCCAAGGTTAATGTAGCGGCTGTTATCTTTCAATTTAAAATCAAGCGGAAGGTGCCTGTGGCCAAAAATAAAATAGTCGTAATGCCTTTGCTGCAATATCTCTTTGCTGTAAACGATGAGCCACTCATTTTCTTCTCCAAGAAACTGTTCATCAGAAGCGCCTGTTTTTTCGCGGCTTTTGCGGCTAAAATAATTGGCCAGCCCGATGCCCCATGTAGGATGCAACTGGCCAAATAACCATTGGCATGCCCGGTTACGGAATATTTTTTTAATGAATTTGAAACCATGATCGCCGGGACCCAATCCATCGCCGTGGGCTATAAAAAACTGTTTGCCACTTCGTTCAAACACTTTTCCGTGGTGGTATACGGGGATATTGAGTTCTTTTTCAAAATACCCGCTCATCCACATATCATGGTTGCCAACAAAAACATGTATGGCAATACCGCCGTCTGTTAACTCGGCTAATTTACCCAGCAGGCGAACATATCCTTTGGGTACTACTTTGGTGTACTCGTACCAGAAATCAAAAATATCCCCAACAATAAAGATCTCTGCCGCATCGTGCCTTATGCTTTCTAAAAACGCCACTACTTTTTTTTCTCTCACCAGGCTGCTGTCGTGATCGGGGGCGCCAAGGTGAAAATCAGAGAGGAAGTATATCTTTTTGGAGGAACTGTTCATTTAACTAATTATCAGAAAAATTACTGATGAGGGATTTTATCTTTTGCTTTAGCGAAGGAATACTTTGCTGAACAATTTCCCAAAGGATTACATAATCAACACCAAAATATTCATGTATGATTTTATTCCGGAGGTCACCTATCTCTCTCCACGCTACTTCGGGGTGTTGTATTTTAAACGATTCAGGTATTTGTTTCGCCGCCTCCCCCATAATTTCAAAATTCCTTACTACTGCATCTTTAGTTTTCCTGTCACGATAAAAAGCATCCTCTTCAAAACCCTGCAGATATTCTTCAATAGTCTCTATTGCATCAAAGATATCCTTCAGCAGAAGGTAGCTATTTCGTTTTTTAGACATAGATAAGATCAGGCTCTATAGAAGCTAGATAAAGGGGTTTTACACCTCTCTTTGAAACCAGGTCAACTTTTTTATGAAGCAGGTTTTCAATTTCATAGTTCAGGTTGAGAAATCTTATGCCGATGGGTCCATTCAGTTCTACCAACAGATCCACATCGCTTTCGGAGGTTTCTTCACCACGGCTATATGATCCAAATAACGCCATGCTTTTAAGAGGATACCTCTTGAAAAGCTCCTCTTTATGCTGTTGTAGTATTTGAACCATTTCATTCATACTGTAAAATTACAATATATTTTTTGCCGGGCATACAGCAATACATCCCCGCTTTCTACAACTGGCTTCCCGTTCACGTCTCCATTAAACCAATATACCCATGCCTGCTCTGTTCTGTCTGCAAGGTATACCGTAACTTTTTCTCTTCTGTACAGAGCGGGTTCATTGTTCTCTGTATTCAATCCTTCATAATCATCCAACTGCGCCATTGCCCAGTTAAATTCATCCGGGTTATTGATCCGGTATAATTCTCCTACAATAAAACTGTTTGATTGTTCATCAGGAACAGCAGCAGGATACTCGCCCATATCATACAGCTTGCCCTTCACTTTACCTTCTGCCATCAATGAAAAATAGCGGCTGATGTAGGCATAAGCGGGGTGATGGAAGCCACTTCTTAATGAGCCATACACAAATAACTGGTAAAGGTTGGATTGTTCCATAAAACTGAAAGATGATTAGCTATCCACTAAAAAACAAAATACTTCTTTGGGACCATGTACGCCTACCACCAGTGTTTTTTCAATATCGGCCGTGCGGCTGGGGCCTGTGGCCAGCGTAACCAATGACGGAAATTGCTGACCGTAGCTCTCACGCAATTGTTGCAGGCCCTCTCCAATATCATACACCAACTGGTTAGTATAGGCAATACAAATATGTACCGGTGCATATACACTGGTAGTTCTGCCACTCAGTTGCGCACTACTCATAAGCATACTGCCGGTGCGGGCAATTAAAGCTTCGCAGCCGGTGATGGCGGCATCGCAGGTTGCCAGTTCATCTGTATAACCAGCAGTAAATCCTACGGCTGATAACTTATCCTGAATGGCCGTTTCGCGGGAATATAGTTTGGTCCATTTGCGAAGCGATAGTAATGTTTGCAATTGGCTTACCAGTTCTGTTTCATCTGCACAAAAAGAAAAGCGGCCTTCCAGTTTGCTGAAGTTTTCGGCAAATTCAATTTCCAGTTCCTGCTGCGATGGCAGGAAAACAGATTCGTTCCCTTCACTGGCAGGAAATGGCACAGGCACCGGTTGCCCGAGTGCCTGTTTTATTTTCTTCAAGATATTTTCTCTGGCTGAGTCTGACATTATCCAATAATAGTTTTTTCTTCATTATCCGGAGTGCCGGGTTCAAAAGTTTTTTCTCCCACTACATGGTCGTTGCTTAACTCGGGTTCTATTTCTACCAGTTTCTTTTCTTCAAACGGGCGCTTGCCTATCAATGTTTCTACATCACTCTTATGCAGCACTTCTTTATCTAACAGCTCTTTTGCCAACACTTCCACTTCATGCTTACGCTCTGTTAACAGCTTCAGGGTGCGCTGGTAAGCATCATCTATAATACCACGCACTTCTTCGTCGATAATTTTACCTGTTTCTTCGCTGAAGGGTTTGGTAAAGGTATTTTCCTGTGCAGGATCATAAAAACTCACATTACCCACTTTGCTGTTCATACCGTAAGCAGTAACCATGCTGTATGCAATTTTGGTTATCTGCTGCAGGTCGTTGGCAGCGCCTGTTGATATTTTACCAAAGAAGATCTCTTCTGCTGCACGGCCACCCAGGGTCATACAGATCTGGTCCATCAATTGATCGGTATTATATAAATATTGCTCTGTTGGTGTGTATTGCGCATAACCCAATGCTGCGGTACCACGTGGTACGATTGTTACTTTGAGCAAAGGATAAGCATGTTCCAAAAACCATCCGCAAACTGCGTGACCGGCTTCGTGGTATGCGATAATTGATTTTTCGTGCGGTGCGATGATCTTGTTTTTCTTTTCCAATCCGCCTATCACCCTGTCTATCGCATCCTGGAAATCGATCATTTCTACAGAATCTTTCCCTTTACGTGCGGCAATCAGCGCAGCTTCGTTACAAACATTGGCAATATCGGCCCCGGCAAAACCCGGTGTTTGTTCGGCCAGTTTATGCAGGTCGAGGTTTTGCGAAATTTTTATCGGCAGTAAGTGTACTTTAAAAATCGTTTCACGGCCTTTTACATCCGGCTTGTCGATGGATATCTGACGGTCGAAACGGCCCGGGCGCAATAAAGCGGTATCCAGCACATCGGGCCTATTGGTTGCTGCCAGGATGATGATGCCGGTATCTCCGCCAAATCCATCCATCTCAACCAGTAACTGGTTCAGGGTGTTCTCCCTCTCATCATTACTCATAATGGCATTACGTCCACGGGCACGGCCAATAGCATCTATTTCATCTATAAAAATGATACAAGGCGCTTTTTCGCGGGCCTGCTTAAACAGGTCGCGTACACGGCTGGCACCAACACCCACAAACATCTCCACAAAATCACTGCCGCTTAAACTAAAGAACGGAACCTGTGCCTCACCCGCCATGGCTTTTGCCAGCAGGGTTTTACCGGTTCCGGGAGGACCGATGAGTAAAGCACCTTTGGGGATCTTACCACCCAATGCCGTATATTTTTTAGGATTCTTTAAGAAGTCAACAATTTCCATCACTTCCACTTTCGCTTCATCCAGGCCGGCCACATCAGCAAACGTTACGTTTACTTTGGCTCCTTTATCAAACAGAGTTGCTTTTGATTTACCAATGCTGAATATACCGCCGGGACCACCTGCACCGCCTTGTCCGCCCATCTTGCGCATTAATAAAACCCATGCGCCAATAATGATCAAAAGGGATAATACGGTATTGGCTACCGGGCCAAACCATTCACCTTCTGTGATCGATCTTGTAGGAATTTCGCCCAGCGCAGGATTTACTTTATAGGTTTCAGCCAGTCTTTCCTCAAAACTTTTAATATCATTTACCTCAAATTCAAAAAGAGGCACCCCTTTGGCTTTCTCTTTAGTGATAACTGTTTTGAACTTGCTCCTGTAAAAATCTTTATAAAGACTATCGGGTTTAATGTAAACACGAACCTTATCCTTGTTCTTTACAAAATCCATCCGTTCCACATCGCCTTTCAGCAACATATTCTGTTTGAATTCCAGCTCGTAAGTGGGTGTAAGTTCGGGCGCAAACTTCATGAACTGTGCTGAAAGCAGTACAGCCGCTATAATTGCATAAACCCAATAAATGCTGAATTTAGGGCCTTTGCGCGATCCATCACCTTTATCGGGACTACCTGGTCTTATATTCTTGTTTTCCTGTGCCATATCAAAATCTCTCTGTAATAATTACGGTTTCTATCTACGGTTAAACGATTATATCAAACTGATATTTTAAATACTATTATAAATCATGCACCTGCGATGCGGCATCGCTCCACATCTCTTCGAGCTTATAGAATTTTCGCGCATCGGGATGCATCACATGAACCACGATGTTGATATAATCTGTAAGCACCCACTGCAAAGATTGGCGGCCTTCGTGTTTATAGGGCCATTCACCACATTCTTTCTGCACCTGGTCTTCTACGTAATCGGCTATGGCTTTTACCTGGGTAGTGCTTGTTGCCTCACAAACCACAAAAAAATCGGCAGAAGCCTCGGGTATTTTCCGAAGGTCAAGACTTACTATATTTTCGCCCTTCTTATCTTGTATGGCTTTGATAATCGTTTTGAAAATCTTCGAATTGCGTGTCAGCCTCGTGATCTTGCTTTTCTCACGGCTTTGTAAAACAGAAAGGGGTTCCAATAATCAACCGGGTTTAGATGAATGTAATTTTGTTGTTCGTTGCGCCAGTTTCTCCTATCACAATTTTTGCTGTTATAAAAGAAACTCCGGGCCGCTGAACTAACTTCGTCAAAAATAGTAATTCTTTGCCACCCTTAAATGCTAAAAGTATCATCGGGCAACCATTCGTGGAATTAACCACGGTGGATAGTACCAACATCTATGCCATGGACCACCTGCAGGCTAATTTGGCTGCTCACGGAACCGTGTTTTTTGCGCATCATCAAACCGCAGGCAAAGGGCAGAGAAGCAAAAAATGGGTAAGCGAACCCGGGATCAATATTGCTATGTCGGTAATATTGGATTGTTCTTTTCTTCCCCTCACCCGGCAGTTCCCCCTGAGCGTGATGGTTTCTTTGGCCTGTTATGATCTTTTTTCTTCCTATGCACCAAATGAAACCTATGTTAAATGGCCTAATGATATTTATTGGCGTGACAGAAAGGCAGGGGGTATTTTGATCGAAAACCTGGTTAGGGGCAATAAATGGCAGTGGGCCGTTGCAGGCATTGGGATTAACCTGAACCAGGTTATATTTCCCGGTTCTCTCAAAAATGCGGTTTCATTAAAACAAATAACAGGTACCCATTTTGATCCTGTAATTGTAGCCAGGCAACTCTGCGAATGCCTGGAGGCAAGATATCAGCAATTAAAGAAAGGGAAAGACAAAGAAATGCTGGCGGCATACAACAGTCATTTATATAAGCGCGGCGAAGCAGTAAAATTGAAAAGCGGGCCCATTGCATTTACTGCTACCATAAAAGAAGTGTCTGCTGCCGGTGAACTGCTGGTACTAAACGGACTGAAAGAAAGCTTCCGTTTTGGAGAGATAGAATGGCTGGTGGCAAAAGCCTGAAAAACCGATTGCCTTTAATTAATAACGTGTTGTGCTCCTATTAAACACATAGTTACATAGGTCAGGAAACAGGGCATATAGTTCAAAAACTATGTTTCTTTTTTGTTTTCCCTATGTATCTATGTGTTTTAAAAGAGGCTTGAAATAGAGAGAAACTGCATTGTTAAATACCTTTAAAAGCACAACACATTAGGTAATAATTTTTTCGAGTAACTGATTTTTTTTATCCTGTGCCAGGTATACTTCAGCATCATTGTTCATAATAACCAGGAAATCTTTTTTATCTACTTTTTTTATCTGGTTCAGGTTAACAATAAAACTGCGGTGTGTTCTGAAAAAAGGGCCACTCTCTTCCAGGTATTCAAAATCAATTAATTTTTTGGTAATGGTGAGCACACCGTGAGAGCTGGTATAAAACCGGGTATAACTCCCCTCGGCCTGCAGGTAAATGATATCATCCATCCTTACCACAAAAATGGTTTCTGCCGTTTGCAGAACAATTTTTTTGTCGGACTGATTGGTGAAATTTTCTTTGAGCACTTTGTACTGCCTGTTTTCGTTAACGGGCTCTTCAATGGATATTTTTTTGAGTGCCCTGGCAATATGCTCCAGCCTTACAGGTTTTAAAATATAATCTACGGCTGATGTTTCGAAGGCCCGCAAAGAGTGCTCACTGTATGCGGTAACAAAAATGATCTTGAAGTTGAGGTTCTGTTCATCAAAAAAATCAAGCAACTCAAAGCCGCTGTAGCCGGGCATGGCTATATCGAGGAAAACAAGATCGGGTTTTAGTTTATTGATCGTTTTAACAGCTTCCGGTACATTCTTACAATCGGCCAGAATTTCTACCATACTGAAGTTCTCTTCCAGCAGACCGCGCAATGCCCTCCTGGCGTTAGGTTCATCATCTACAATAATTGCCCTGATCTTTTGCATAGGATACCGAAGATAATAGAGTTATCATATTGAAAATGATATTTTTATAATGGCTTATGATTGTAACAGGACTATGCCTCATTCTTTCATAAAGCATGCGGATCGCTGCTGTAATCGGGGATGAATAAGATGATCATGGTTCCGTTAGACTTGCCCATTTCGTCTGTTTTATCTACTATTTCGCAACTGATCTTTTGCTTGTATAAGCGGTTAAACAGGTCCATTCTTTCTGTTAAGGCAGCGGTGGCAAAGCTAAAAGGTTTGCCCTGGCTTCGTTTGTTGATCTCCATAGACTGGGCGCGGCCAATGCCGTTATCATCAATGATCACACTAAGCCCCTCATCCATTTGCTCAAATCGTATGTCCAGCTTTTTGGCGCCCTGTTTATGCATCAGGCCGTGTTTCACAGCATTTTCGGCAAAAGGCTGCAGCAATAAGGATGGGATAGCTATTTTAGAAAGGTCATCGATATTCACCACATCAATATGATATTCGAATCCTTCATCAAACCTGGCTTTTTCCAGCTCAAGGTACAGGCGGATATTTTCAATCTCATCTTTCAGGGGTAACAATTGTTTATCGCTGGCCTGTAAAGTTTTCCGCATCAGGTCGCTGAAATTACCAAGCAATTCACCGGCTTCGGTTTTCCTGTTGCCGTAAACAAGTCCCTGCACCGTATTCAATACATTATATAAAAAGTGGGGGTTCATCTGCGCCCTTAATGCCACCAGTTGACTCTTTAATAATTTTTCTTTGATTGCCTGCCTGCTAATCAGGTTATGTTTCCATCTGCGCACAAAAGTCCAGAGTAATAATCCTGTAAGCAGTATCACAGTTATTATAAACACCGGTTTTTGCCAAAACGGGTTGGGTATCGTAAATGAAAAATGCCTGATAACGCTCTTGTAATGCGGCCCTGCCGTGGCTTTGATCTCAAACACATAATTACCCGGAGAGAGGCGGTTGATGGCGAGTTGGTTATTGAGTGTACCAACGGGTCTCCATATCGAATCGATCCCTATTAACCTGTACTGATAAGAAAGTGACGGTATTGAGATGTAATGCAGCGCCTCAAAATAAAAAACAATATCGCTTCCGTTACCCGGCAATATGGCACTGTCGGGTATTTCTATTCCGTTATACCTGGCTTTGAGTAAAGGAAATTTTATTTCAAAATTAGAATACCGGGGCAGGTTATATCTTTCAAGTATACCGGTAGGTGTGGCAAAAAGTATTTTCCCCTTGTCTATCGAAAAATCATTGATAATCGTGTTGTTAAGTCCATATTCTTCAAGATAGTTGGTGATAGATCCGTCCCTGCTGTCTATCCTGTCTAAATCTTCATCTGTTAGCACCCATATGTATTCTCCATCCTTCAATACTTTACGGATGTTATCACTGCTAAGCCCATCATTTTCTGTATAGGATTTGATCATCCTGCTGTTCCTGAAAATCAAAACACCTTTTGTTGATGAGCCTACCACCAGACTTCCATCAGATTGCTGCTGGAGTGATTTTGCAATAACCGGTCTGCCCTTCTCATCTTTTAACATTCTAAACTCACCGCTGTAATAATATTCATACAGGCCATCTTCATATCCCATCCAGAAGCATTCTTTATTTACTGAGCCTAAAACTGATAATGCTCTTTTTTGCCGCAATTGTATTGTCCCTTGCCTCCCCTGGTACGAAAGCGTGTCGGCAATATGTTTTTGATATAATGGACAATTAAATAACGGTAACCTGTCCATTTTACCTACCCGGTCGTTCATCAAATACCCGCCGTTAAAAACGGCAAAGATCAGGTTACCAAACCTGTCTCTTGAAACACCTTTACTGTAATCCAGCAACTCAACCGGCTCGTGCCGGTTTTGTTTAAAAACGCCTCTGTTCGAAAAAATGATATTGGCTGTTGTATCATAACTGATAAATTCGGTTTCGCTTAACCTGGTGAGATCATAATGAAAATGTTCACGGGTTACCAAATCAAGCTTTGTCATAAGACCCTGGCTATTGCCAGCCACCAGGCCGCCATCGGGTAAGGTCAGGATTTTAGTAAAATTATCTAACAGCGGGTCGTTGTATATTTTAAGAAGTGTATTATGAAGAGAGGGACAGATAAACACGCCATTATCGAGGGTGCTGAACCAGTAATTGCCCTGGTAATCTCTTACAACATCCGATACTCTTTCATTAGGAAGATAACATTTTGTTTCACCTGTTTCTTTGTTCCATTTATAGGCGCCGTTCTGCGTACACAGCCAGTACTCATTGTTATCAATGGCTACACCCTGAAAAACAAATACATTGCTTGAGAGGTCGATAGAGGGTAATACAATGCACTTACCATTAATCATCTCGAAAGGTGGTGTTCTGATTAATCCGGTACTTAAGCCTATGATACCTTCTTTTTGATTAATGAGATGGAGAGCAGGGTGGGCCTGTTCCGTATTTATCCAGCCCTTTTCTCTTCTGTATGTTGAAAATAAAAAACCCGTACTGGAGTAGGCATAATACTGATCGTTATGATAAACCGAAGCAACAATCTGGCTGATTGGCTGGGGCGTATTAATAACCTTTACAAGCTCATGCGTTTTTTTATCAAATTCAAATATGCTTTTGAATGAACGAAACCATACCTGTTTTAAACCCACCGACACATTATTAAAAGTAGATACGTCTTTAATAATGCCGTTATCTACCCAAAATCTCCTGAGTGTATCATTTCGGAAAGAAAATAACTGGTTATAAAAATTCATACACCAAACCCTTCCATCCGTATCCTCCTGCAGATAACTCACGGCCCTGGAAGAAGTACTGTCGAAGGGCACTTCTATAAAAGCCCTGCCGTTAAAGCGGTATAAGCCTTTATTTGTTCCCAGCCAGATGTATCCCTTACTGTCGGTAAGCATATCATACACTACCTGTGTTGGTAACTGTTCGGGGTAGTTGAGTTTTTTTACATAGGGGAACTGTCCATACGACTGTATGAAAAAAAATGACAATATAATACCGGTTATGATGCGCATTATGAAGCTTACTGTTCCTAAAAAACGTTTTAAAGTTAACAGGTGTTGTTGATATATAGCCGTTTTTATATATGGTGAGATTTCTTCATTAACCCAACCAGACAGGTAGACAAATAACAGGCTTTCGTGGGATAAAACAGGTGTTTGGTAAAAAAGCTGCTCATAAATCTTTTTATTGAGGCAATTTACACTCATTACTTATCAGTAATAATTGGGGGTAAGAGAGCTGCATTAACTGCAGCTTTCTTCATTTATATACCTCCCGGTGTATGTTGTACAAGTATTGATTGTACTTTGCAGGCCTCAATTCATCTTCTTTTTATAAACTGAAAAATGACTCCAGTAAAACTGACCAAATTCTCTCACGGGGCGGGGTGCGGCTGTAAAATAGCCCCTGCGGTTTTAGATAATATCTTAAAAAGCAACACACCTTATGCTGCCGATAAACGGTTACTGGTAGGCAACAGCAGTAAAGACGATGCGGCTGTGTACGACCTGGAAAACGGCACGGCCCTGATCAGCACCACCGATTTTTTTATGCCTATTGTGGACGATGCTTTTGCTTTTGGAAAAATAGCCGGTGCCAATGCCATCAGCGATGTGTATGCCATGGGGGGCAAACCTATTCTGGCCATTGCCATACTGGGTTGGCCGGTTAATACTTTATCGCCCGACCTGGCGCAACAGGTTCTGGAAGGAGCACGTTTTATTTGTGCAGAAGCGGGTATTCCTTTAGCCGGGGGGCATAGTATTGATTCGCCGGAACCTATTTTTGGATTATCTGTGAACGGACTGGTAGCGATCAATCACCTTAAACAAAATAATACAGCTCAAAAAGGCGACCTGTTATTTCTTACCAAACCATTAGGCGTGGGTGTTTTATCTACCGCGCAAAAAAGAGAGGTATTGAAAGAAGAATATTTAACCCCATTAATTGAACAATTGGGCCGGTTAAATAAAGTGGGTGAGGCATTGGGGAAAATAGAAGGCGTTCATGCTATGACGGATGTTACGGGCTTTGGTTTATTAGGACATTTAATAGAAATGGCCGAAGGTAGTGGCGTTAGTGCGGCCATCAGTTACCAGGCAACACCTATACTTGCAGCAGCAAAAGAATATGTGGCGCAGAAAGTTGTTCCTGATTCTACTTTCAGAAACTGGAACAGTTACAGTGCTAAAGTTGCATTTGCACCGGGCGTAAATGTGATGGAAGCATTTAGTATTTTACCTGATCCGCAAACCAATGGCGGTTTATTAATTGCGGTTGATCCCGCATCAAAAGAGGCTGTACAACAAATATTAGCTGATTACGGATTGGTTGATTTTATTGAACCCATCGGCGTAATGACGGCCCGTGAAGAAAAAACAGTAACCGTAAATATTTAGCCGCTAAATCATCCCTGTTTTTTTCAACACAGAGGGCCTGAGGAACAGTGGTTCACAGAGAGCTGTTATAGTAATTCGTTGATCTTTGTTGCCAGTTGATGATCTTTTTCTGTTACAATATCACCGGCATCATGTGTGTTTAACCAGATCTCTACCGTGTTCCAGACGTTTGTCCATAAAGGGTGGTGGTTCTGTTTTTCTGCTTCCATGGCAACCCTTGTCATAAAAGCAAAAGCTTCAGAAAAATTTTTGAAAGTGAATTTTCGGTAAAGGGTATTGTCTTTTTCAACCCAGTTTATAACGTTAGCCCCGGCCCCTGAAGGGGAGTTGATGTTTTCCATAAATGAATTTTAAGTCGTAAAGATTATTAACCTGCAAAACCTGAATGATAATTAATTCCCCCTTCAGGGGGTTAGGGGGTAGGTAGCTAAAACACCATATTCCCCTTATTCTTTATTTTCTCATTGGTTAACTCTGCCACCAACTGCACGCCGCTGATATTTTTTACGGCCTGCTTTATCCAGTTGCATTTATCATCATCTACAAAATCTCCTTTCATCAACCATAAAAAATCCATGTGTTTGAATTCCGGCAAAAGGTATTCTCCATCAAACTGGTTATGATATATATAATGCGTTAAAAAACTATTGGGTTCTGTTGATTGGTACACAGAAAAATAATAGCTCCGGTTTTTTTTTCGAAGATGGATCTCTATCTCGGGGTTCAGCCTGAAATCATACCCCAGCATATTATTGAGCTGCAGGCAAAACTGGTAATTTTTTACAGGAGCCGTAATGCCCAATAAACGGGTGTCTTCAAAGAAGTCGTCATTCAGTTCATCTACATTCAGGCGTAGCTTCATAGTATTGAATTAAAAAACGATGTCGTATACTTTTTCTTCGTTGCCTCTTTTAACACGCAGGCGGGTTTTATCGCCTTTATTAAATTTACCAAGCGCCATCATATAACTGCTTACATCTACAAATTTATAGTCGCCCAGTTGCAGCAGTATATCTCCTGCCTGCAAACCTGTTTTTTCTGCAAGCTTTCCCGGACTAACGCCATCAATGCGCATACCTGTTCCGGTATAGCCATAATCCGGTATCACACCAAGGCTTACAGTAAAAGTACGCTTACCGGTTTGGGTATCTCTTGTCTTGGTAAATGGCAGTTTGCCTTTGCTGTCGGCAGCTTCAATAATATGGTAAACAAATTTCACAATATCTTTTTCGGTATCGTAATTAATCTTGTCCCAATCATCGGTGGCTTTGTGGTAATCGCTGTGGCTGCCGGTAAATAAAAATAATACGGGCATGTCTTTCCGGTAAAAAGTAGCGTGATCGCTGGGGCCGCTTCCGGTGCTGTCGAATTTGAATATGAGGTTGTTTTTTTCTTTGGCAAACACTTCCCCCCAAACCGGAGAGGTACCATAACCACCAATGGTAAGTTTATGTGCCGTATCGTACCGGCCCACCATATCCATATTGATCATATAGTTGGGTGTAATGGTGATTGAGGGATGATCTGCCCAGTATTTACTTCCCAACAAACCCAGTTCTTCGGCTGAAAAATGCAGTAGCAGGTAATTATTATTGGCCGGTGCACTTTTTTTAAGCATACGGGCCAGTTCAATCAATGCAGCGGTGCCACTGGCATTATCATCGGCACCGTTATGAATTACATGGCCGGTATCAAGGGCTTTTGCATTATCTCCATAACCCAGGTGATCATAATGTGCGCCAAGAATTACGGTATTGGCTGCATGATTATTAATAAAGCCGGCTATGTTTTTCCCGGTAAATATTTTTTCAGATAGACTAACCGACAGCTCTATTGAGAACGTAGCGCCGTTATCGTAAAAATGTTTTTGAAACCCGTCTTTAGTAAGATAGATGACGGGGATACCGGCTGTTGCCGTTTTATCGTTTTTGTTAAACTGCACATTATCTGTAATGGAAGAGCTGTTATACACAAATAAAGCCGTTGCGCCTTTGGCCTCTACTTTTTTAGCGGTTTTACTGATCTCTTCGTCAATATCAAAATGGGGATTATTCTTATTTTCTTCCAGAACTTCTTTAAGATCTTTAAACCATGGCTGTTTGGTTTCGCTTAAAGCAATGGCAGGATTACCGGTTACTGTTTTAAGTGCGCTAAAGGCCAACGGTATATACTCTTCTTTCGGTTTAAGTATTTTATCATCCACTTTTAAAAGCGTGCCGGCGTTGATCTGTTTGCCTTCGTTTATTTCAAATTCCTGTATATATCCTTTGGTTCCCTGCGGCTCAATGCCTATCTGTTTGTACTGGTCAATAATATATTGCAATGCCAGTTCCTCGCCACGGGTGCCGGTCATTCTGCCTTCCAGTTTGTCATCGGCCAAATATTGAATATGTGCGTTAAGCCTGGTTACTAATTCGGCGTTGGCTTTTTCTTCGGCTATGCGTTTTTTTCTTTTGCTTTGCGAAAAAGAGAGTATAGGTATTAACAACAAAAACAATAACAATTTTTTCATACATGCGTACTTTGTGCAGCAAAAATAGGTGGATGGCTGCAACCTTATGGTTATTAGCGTATAAAATCATTGTAATTCTGTTCCCAAACTCGTAACTAGCACCCATGGTTTGCAGCTACTTTTGCAACCATTCATTCAATTTGGCAAAATCTGCATTACATATTGCATTAGTTGGTAACCCCAACAGCGGTAAAACCTCGTTGTTTAATGCGCTTACCGGGCTTAACCAGAAAGTGGGCAATTTTCCGGGGGTTACGGTTGATAAAAAAACAGGGCATATTCTGCTGGATGATAAAGTACCTGCCGAACTGATCGATCTTCCGGGTACCTACAGTTTATACCCGCGGCGGGCGGATGAATGGGTAGCATATAAAGTATTGATGGGTGCTGATACCGATATCAAACCGGATATTGTTCTCCTGGTTGCCGATGCCAGTAACCTGAAAAGAAACCTGTTGTTCTGCAGCCAGATCATTGATCTGAAGATACCCGTAGTGATGGCGCTTACGATGAATGATATCGCCGCCAAAAAAGATATTAAAATAGATGTAAGCGGACTGGAAGCAGAACTGGGCATACCGGTTGTTGCTGTTAACCCAAGAAAAAACAAGGGACTGGCAGAACTGAAAAAAGCATTATCGCTGGCAGGACAAACAAAATCGGATGTATCAAAGGATTTCATGGATACTAAACAACTGGCACCGGCTTCTGTTGAAGGTGTTCATAAATTGTTTCCATCACTGAGCGATTATGCGGCGGTTCATTACCTCATCAATCACGAAAATTTTCCGCTTACAGAAGAACAGCAGGAAGCCGTAGAACAGGTAGAAATTGATACGGCCTTCAATCCCACCAAAACACAGGCCGAAGAAATTGTGCAGCGATATACCCATATCAGGCAGATCATGCAGCAGCATGTAACCGAGATGGGGCCACGCGAGAAAAAAATATTTACAGATTATATTGATAACCTGCTGCTGCACCGCACCTGGGGTTATATCATCCTGGTATCGGTTTTATTTTTATTGTTCCAGAGTATTTTCTGGCTGGCAAGGTTTCCGATGGATGGCATTGAGTGGGGTTTTAAAGAAATAAGTTTCTGGCTAACCCAGCACCTGCCGCAGGTATGGTGGAGCGATCTGCTGATCAACGGGTTTGTTGCCGGATTAAGCGGGATATTGGTTTTTGTGCCACAGATCATGATCCTGTTTGGATTGATTACCATACTGGAAGATTCGGGCTATATGGCACGTATCAGTTTTTTAACCGATAAACTGATGCGTAAAGTTGGATTGAACGGTAAAAGCGTAATGCCCATGATCAGTGGTTTTGCGTGCGCCGTGCCCGCCATCATGAGCGCAAGGAATATTGAAAATAAAAAAGAACGCCTGCTTACCATCCTGGTAACACCACTCATGAGTTGCAGTGCCAGGTTGCCGGTATACACCATATTGATCTCTCTGGTAATTGACGACAAATATTATTTGGGTTTCCTTAGCCTGCAGGGTTTGGTAATGATGGGCCTGTACCTGCTAGGTACTGTAATGGCACTGGTTGTTAGCTATGTGATGAAATGGTTCATCCATATTAAAGAGAAAAGTTTTTTCATTCTCGAATTGCCCATTTACAGGGCGCCGCGCTGGAAGAATGTGGGCATTACCATGGTTGAAAAAGCAAGGATTTTTGTAACCGATGCAGGTAAAATAATTATGCTCATCAGCCTGCTGTTATGGTTTTTAAGTTCATACGGGCCCGGTAGCCGTACACAAAAAATAGAACAACGATATACCCTGCTGATGCAGCAAATGCCGGAGAAAAAAGATTCGCTTTTAAAACAACAGTCAACAGAAAAATTGGAGAACTCTTATGCAGGTATCCTCGGTAAAACTATTGAACCTGTAATTGCACCTTTGGGTTACGACTGGAAAATAGGCATCGCCCTGATTACTTCTTTTGCTGCAAGAGAAGTGTTTGTTGGCACCATGGCTACCTTATATAGTGTGGAAGAAACAAATGATAATTCTTCTCTTCGCCAGAAAATGCATGCTGATACTTATTCGGACGGAAGAAAAGTATACACTTTACCCGCCGCGTTTTCGCTCATGATATTTTATGTACTGGCCATGCAATGTATGAGCACGCTGGCTGTTGTAAAACGCGAAACAAGATCCTGGAAATGGCCTGTGTTTCAATTTGTTTATATGACAGGTCTTGCCTACCTGATGAGTTTAATTGTGTACCAGGTTTTCAAATAACTATCAAACGCCTTTTTCAATCAGTGAGGTTTTACTGGTTTCTCTCATAAACAGGTATACCAGTAATGAAATAAAGATACAGGAGCTGGTGTACCAGAAATAGCCGCTTTCATATCCCGCATTCTTAAACCATAAAGCAAGGTATTCTGCTGTTCCGCCAAAAATGGCTACAGTAACAGAATAAGGAAAGCCAACACCAAGAGCACGTATTTTGGCAGGAAACAATTCAGCTTTTACAACCGCGTTAATAGAAGTGTAGCCACTCACGATCATCAATGCCAACATCATTAATATAAAAACGGTTGCCAGGCTGGTGGTATGACTTAATGCAGTTAAGATAGGAACGGTACAGATCGATCCTAAAATACCAAAACCAATCAACAAAGGACGGCGGCCAATACGGTCGGACAGCATACCGAACAAGGGTTGCATGGCAGCATAAATAAACAACGAAATAAAAGTGAGAGATGTAGATTGCCCCTTGGTTAAATGAACCGTATTTACCAAAAACTTCTGCATGTAAGTGGTGTAGGTATAGAATGCGATGGTGCCGCCGAGTGTTAACCCTACCACCGTAGCAACAGCTTTGGGGTGATGAAACAGTTCTTTCAGTGAGCCGCTGCTTATTCTTTGTTTTGCTGCATTTTTCTTAAAAGCTTCTGTTTCGTCCATAGTACTGCGCAGGTAAAAAGCGATCAAAGAAAGTAGGGCGCCAATAAAAAAAGGAATGCGCCAGCCCCATGCATGTAATTGCTCTGAAGTAAGCAAGTTTTGCAGTAACAACTGTATCCCCACTGCAATCAGTTGTCCACCTATCAGTGTTACATATTGAAAGCTGGAATAAAATCCCCGCCTGCCACTGGTGGCCATTTCGCTGAGATACGTTGCGGCGGTTCCATATTCTCCACCAACACTCAGCCCCTGTAATAATCTTGCCAGCAACAATACAATGGGGGCGGCTATGCCAATGCTGTTATAGGAAGGTGTAACCGCGATCATCAAAGAACCAAACGACATAATAAGTACCGAAAGCGTCATGGCCCATTTTCTTCCTTTACGATCGGCCAGGCTGCCAAACAACCATCCGCCAATAGGGCGCATTAAAAATCCAACCGCAAAAATACCGGCGGTATTCAACAGGTTGGCGGTAGCATCTTTACCGGGAAAGAATACCGGTGCAAAGTATAATGAGAATGCCGCATAAGCATACCAGTCGTACCACTCCACCAGGTTACCAACAGAGCCGCTTACGATCGCCTTTATGCGATTGGTTATTTTTTTGGTAAGTGTATCGGTTTGATCATTCCTGTTTCCTGCCTGCATGTAACGCACTTGATTTTTTTCGTTGAAAGAAGAATCAACGGATCGTCAAGATAAGCATCTTACTGAATGCGTGTAACCATATTCCCGCTTTTTATACTTATAACAGCCCGCTCATAAATTGTTTTAACTGATCTGTTATGGCGGGATTAGCTGTTACCTGTGCTGCTACTTCCCGCATCAGGTATTGCCTGGTGGTATCGCTGGCATCGGCCATATCAGCATATTTCTCCTCCCTGATATCAATATTCAAACGCAGGTATTTGCCGGCATCCATCATTTCTGTGGCTTCGTAGTGGGTGCTTTTGTTTACCCCCTTCATCATAATATCTGTGATCTTTGTTATCCATTGCAACTGTCCCCAGCTTACCGCCTGCTCTTCACTCACGGTGCCTTCGTAACTGCCGGTACCGAGTGAGAGAACGCGTACTTCATCAAAAGAAACCGGTGTTCCGTCTTTCTTTTTGTAGAAGCCGCTGTTGCCGTACCTCCTTATTTCTGCAAGTGCGGCCATGGTTGGATTATTTACGTATACGCCACCGTCTATCGCTGTTATGGGTTTGTTTTTATAGATAAATGAATAAGCGGGCAGATACGTTGGCGCTGCAGAAGTGGCACGGCAAACATCATAGATCCCTGCATTGGCCGATTCATCTCCTGCTGCTTCGCTGGTTTTAAAAAAAACAGGTTGGTTGCTGTTCAGGTCATAGGTTGACACCAATACCGGGTGCAGGGCATCTTTTATTTTTTGTACAGTAATGTATTCGCGCAGCACTTCATCTATACCGTTGGCGCTGTAAGCCGGAGCAAATAAACTGGTAACCCGGTGTATAAACCTGCCCAAACCTGATTTGATTGGAAAAATGATCTTCCCTTTATTGGTATAAATATCGGCGATCTGCTGAAGCGTATATTTAGGCTGATCGGGTTGCTGCTCATCACGCAGGGTTAAGCAACAGGCAATCAGGCCACCGGTAGAAGTGCCGGAAAACATATCAAATGTTTCCTGGATTTTTTTACCCGTGATCTCTTCTATTTTCTGAAGTATACTGATGGGTATCACCCCACGAAGTCCCCCGCCATCAATGCATAGGATATTGAATGTAGACATAATGATCTTTGTTTACAGGATATATAAGATGTAGATGATCAAATTATACGGTACCGATACAGGGGGGAAAAGTCCGGTAAGGCATACTGTTTTTACAGACCATAAGTATACATTGCAATTCAGATAATGCCAATAGGTGAAAACACCGTTTTTTTTAAACAGGGGGTCGTATATAGGTGATGTTGTTTATCAAACGACCGGGAAAATTCCCGTATTTTTTTATGGGGAAACCCCCGCTTGGATATCCATTATTTTTTTTGAATATTTGACACTATTTAATTTTTAACCGCAAAACCCCCTTAACTATGTCGCATCAATGTAGGATTGAGTTTTACTTTAAAGCTGATGAGCTTGCAAAACTGCTTAAAGAGAATCCGGGAGCAAAAGGCATTATCGTTTCCCAGGAAATCCAAAAAGAGAAACCCAGAGGTTCAGAACATTACGTAAATGTTACCCATATCAGGGCAAGGGTTGACAAAGGTGATGGTTCCCTCTTAAAAACAGGCATTACAACCGATGAGTTTATTGATGGTTGCCCTTTCCCTCCGGGATGCACTTCTTAACCGTATTTGAACGGTTTTTCGTACAGTAATAAGCCAATACCTTGAATACACTGACCACCATACTTAATTACATTGATGTAGGGGCGCCCCTTGTTACCTTATTCTTTTTTATCAAACCATTTAACAGGTTATCAAGAGAGCTTCTCTACATCTTTGCTTTTGTAGGTATACAATTCTTATGCAACCTGGCGGCTTCCATAATGGCTTCGCTTATTATTGCCAATTATTCTGTGTATGCGGCTAATATTATTGTGTCGTTCGCGCTGCTTTCGCTGATGTTTTATAACCTGATCAGTAAAACCATGAACAGGTTTATACTGCTGGCCTTTGCGGTATTTGCTGTTATTGCAACCATCTCCATTGCCAACGGGGAAGGGATCAATACATATAACAGTGTTGTATCAGCGGTTGCAAGTTTTATCATCACCGCCTACTGCCTGATCTATTTTTACTGGAAACTGGTGAGTGATGGCAGGATGATCGGGTTAACAGCCAGTTCTTTGTTCTGGGTCATCATTGGTGTTTTTACGTACTATACGGGAAGTTTTTTTATATTCATATCTTACAAATACCTGATCGTGCAGGAGGCAAGTGTAATTGGAATTTTATGGCGGTTCCATAATGTGCTGTTAACTATCTTCTGTTTTTATACGATCTATGGCCTCGCATGCAAAAAATATCAGAGAACATAAGCATCATCCTTGGGGCTTCCATCCTGCTACTGCTGATCACGCTGTTTATTGTGATGCTTGTAATGGCTTACTTAAAAAGAGATCTGAAGTTTTTGCGGGAAAAGGAGTCTATGGAAGCAGATTTTGAAAAGCAACTACTGCAATCTCAGTTAGAAACACAGGAAGAAACGCTGAACAAATTAAGCACCGAAATTCATGATAATGTTGGGCAGTTATTAAACAGTACCAAACTGCTTATCGGGATCACACAACGCACCCTTGCCGAGTACCCGGATACACTAACCATGGCAGACGAAACCCTTGCCAAAGCAATACAGGAGCTGCGTTCGCTTTCCAAATCACTTAATAAAGAATGGCTGGAGCAATTTAATTTTATCGAGAATCTTGAAGCAGAGATCTCACGCATCAATGCTGCCAAAACCATGCAGATACACCTGTCAAGACCGGATGCTTTATCACTAAAACCGAACCAGCAAATCATCCTCTTCCGTATTGTTCAGGAAATATTGCAAAATGCCATTAAACACTCAAGGGCTAAAAATGTAGACATCCGCATCAAAGAAGAAGAACAGTTATTGTCTATTTCCGTTTCAGATGATGGCCGGGGGTTTGATGAAAAAAACATAACAAAAAGTGTGGGCATACTTAATATCGAACACCGTTCTCATTTATTGGGCGGCAGCGCCCAATGGCAATCGGCTGCGGGCAGCGGTACACGCGTAACCATTCAAATACCTGTTAATCCTGATAAAATATGAAAATACCAGTTGGAATAGTTGATGACCACCAGTTGTTCTTAAAATCGCTTGGGTTGATGCTCAAAAGTTTTAAAGTGTACGATGTGGTGGTAGAGGCCCTGAATGGCAAAGACCTGCAGGAAAAACTGGCTCAAAACAGAGAGATCCCTTCCATCATGCTTATTGATGTGAATATGCCCGAAATGAACGGAATAGAAACTGCCAAATGGATGCATGCACAATACCCGAATACCAAACTGGTGGCGCTTTCTATGAACGATGCAGATACGATTATCATAGACATGATCAAAGCCGGTTGCTGTGCGTATCTTTTAAAAGAAACGCATCCCGACGAACTGGAAAAAGCGCTTGAAGAGATACACACCAAAGGTTATTATAATGGCGATGTAAGCAATATCAACTTCAGGAGGTTACTGCAGGTTGAAAAAGAATCAACACAGATAAACGAAAAAGAAAAACAATTTCTGCAACATGCCTGTACCGATATGACCTATAAAGAAATTGCCGCACGCATGAGTCTTAGTGAACGAACCATTGATGGTTACCGCGAAGCGCTGTTTGCAAAATTAAAAGTACAAAGCCGTGTAGGTCTTGCCATGGAAGCCATCAGGAGAGGGTTGGTTTCTTTATAGACTTTTATGTGTTGTGCTACCGAAGTCTGTATGCACTGATATGCTTTGCTTTTAAAAGCATTTAGTAATGCAGCTATCCTTATTTCAACTCTTTTTTAAAACACATAGATACATAGGAAAACAAAAAAGAAACATAGCCCTTGGGCTATATGCCCTGTTTCCTGACCTATGTAACTATGTGTTTAAGAAAACCTCACATTAAAGATATTTCAATAAAAGAAAGACAGAAGAAAAGAAGCGCCTCCGAAAGTTTTTTTCAACTCTTTTTCTTCGTTCCTCTTTTATTGAAACAAATACGTTCAGATGTGTTTAAGAGCACAACTCCTTAGTTATAATATTCCCACAATAACCTGGATATTTTTCTTGTTAATACCCATGCCTCATTAGTTGCTTCCCAGCTTTTATCGGCGTTGTTTTTTGTGCAGATACAAAACAGGTAGCGGCTTTTCTTCCCGTTTACAAATAATACCTCGTTTCTGCTGGCATCTACTGCCCCACTTTTACTGGCTATGAATACATCGGCTGGTATTTGTGAGATCGCTTCTTCATCCCAGTAATTCCGGCCAAGTAAGCGCAACATTTTTTCGCTGGCCGCCGCGCTGATCACTTCTTTATTTACAATCTTCTCCATCAGTAAGGCCATTTCCCGGGGCGTTGTTTGTCCCCACCCGTATTGTGTACGGTTATTTTCCCTTCCGGGGGTGCGGCTGTTAACACGGGTTACGGCTAGGCCCAGGCTATCCATCAATTCATTGATCCTTGTTCCGGTTCCGGCAAGTGTTTGCAGCCAGAGGCTCGCCGTATTATCGCTCATGGTAAGCATCAGCATGAGCAGTTTGCTTAGCTCGATCTTTTCATTTGCTTTAAAAGAACCCAATATATCTACCCCCTCATATAATAAGGAGTCTTTGTACACAAGGGGTTGGTGGTAGGATAATTCTCCGGCCTCAATCTTTTTCATAATACCTGCCAGGATGGGTACCTTGATCATACTTGCAGTAGGAAAAACAGTATCTGCATTAATGGCAATGGTCCTGTTCTTTTTCAGGTCGTGAACATATACCCCTATATCGCCACGAAAACCCCTGCACAATGTTTCAATCTGTCTTTGTAATTTATTATCTATTTTCTGGCCAAAAGACAGTAACCCAACAGCCAAACAAGCCATTATAACGATGCATTTCTTCATAAAAGAATATTCCTTACAAGTTAAACATTTTGTACCGGACAGTTTCCTGTATTAGTTTTTAAAACACACCCGCTTTTAGCTAAATTAGCGCCTGATAATGGCAGTAAATATCCTTTATCTTTATCAAACCTGCTACCGGGTCAGCCTATGTTTTTGCTCAAGCGATCATATTATATCTGTTTACTGACTCTCCTGTTTTCGTCGTTTTCTGTTTTTACATCCCGGGCTTCTGATAGCCCTCCAATACCCGTAGCAGTAAAGGGTGTGATTGATCTGAGACAAACAGACCTTAAAAAACAGATCATCCCCTTAAATGGAGAATGGACCCTTTACTGGAAAAAACTGATCAGTTCTGCAGATTCTTCGGCTATCCCAACTGGGTTTGTACCTTTTCCAAAACTTTGGACCAAAACCATTATAAACGGATCCACGCTTCCGCATACGGGATATGCTTCCTATTCGCTTACTGTTCTGCTGCCCAAACATTCGAATGAACTGGCGCTGGAGGTTCCTGATACATACACCGCTCACTGGCTTTTTGTAAATGGTGAACCTGTTGCAGAAGTGGGAGTGGTAGATTCAACCGAAGAAAGATCAACACCCAAATGGCTCCACAAAACGGTTACACTTAAAGATCATTCAGACACACTTCATCTTGTTTTACAGGTTGCCAATTACTGGCATTCAAAAGGTGGACCGTATAAAGAGATAATGATAGGCGATAATGATATCATGTTGCACAACAGGCTGGTAGACTCTGCTTTCGACCTTATACTTACCGGATGCCTGTTCATGGGCGGACTATTTTTCTTTGGCCTGTTTCTCTTTGGAAAGCACGACAGGGCAATACTGTATTTCTCCTTATTCTGCATGGTATTCAGTTACCGGATGATTGGTGCAAAAGATTATGTGTTACATTCCCTGTTCCCCAATGTTCCCTGGACCATCACGGTACACCTCGAATACCTGTCGTTATTTATCAGCGTAGTTTTTTTCAGCTTATACACCAAATACCTGTACCCGGAAGATTCACCTAAATACGGGAACAGCATCCAGGTATGGTCGTGCCTTGGCCTCTCTGCTATCGTTGTATTGTTTTCCCCGTCCATATTTACGCAGCTTATCAACCCATTCCTGGTAGTAATGTTTGGTGTGATCTTTTACGTGTTTTACATATATGTTAAGGCCATGCGGAATAAACGGCTGGGGGCGGGTTATGGATTCTTCGGCACTTGTGTATTACTTTTTGTATTCCTGCTCATCAACCTGCAGTATTTTGGTATCATATCCCCGCTAAAAGGACTTCTTTTTATTGGATACATCAGTTTCTTTTTCTTCCAGTCGCTCGTTCTTTCTTTCCGGTTTGCAACTATGCTTAAACAGGCCAAAGACCAGGCTGAGCAGGGTTTAAAGGCCAAGAACGAATTCCTTTCCACCATGTCGCACGAAATACGTACGCCACTGAATTCTATTTTGGGTATGACACACTTGATCCTGCGCGACAATCCACGCACAGAGCAAAAAGAACAATTAAATGTGCTGTTATTCTCTGCCAACAATTTATTGGCCATTGTAAATGATATTCTCGACTATAATAAAATTGAGGCTGGAAAAGTAAACTTCGAATCGATAGAAACAGATATTTCGAATGTGTTGAAGAATATCATTTCGGGATTGCGAACTTCTGCAGAAGAAAAAAATATTGAACTGAAATTCAATATTGATCCTGCATTACAAACTAAGGTACTGGGAGATCCTACCCGCATTGGCCAGGTGGTTACCAACCTTGTTAGTAATGCCATCAAGTTTACCAAAAGAGGTTATGTATTGCTGGATGTTCGCGTAAACAGCCAGACCGATTCAGACATCACTCTTACCATCAGTGTAGAAGATACGGGCATTGGCATTGCACAGGAAAAACAAAAACTGATCTTCGACCAGTTTACACAGGCCGATACGTCTACTTCCCGGAATTTTGGCGGAACGGGTTTAGGACTTGCCATCTGTAAAAAATTATTGGCCCTGCAGGGAGTTGCCTTACAGCTAAAAAGCGAAACCGGTAAAGGATCTGTTTTTTATTACACGCAAACCTTCCCTAAATCACAACTAAAAGAGATTAAAAAAGAAGCAGTAGTTGATAAGATCCCTACTGAAGAAAGTAAACCGCTTACCGGTATTTCTATCCTGCTGGTCGAGGACAATGAAGTGAATATACTTGTGGCAAAAACTTTTTTAGAAAGATGGGGCGCTACTATTGATGTAGCTGTTAACGGGCAGGAAGCGCTTGATAAATTAGATGTAAACAGGCACAGGTTGATATTAATGGATATGCATATGCCGGTAATGGATGGTTACGAAGCTACCCGACGCCTGCGCAAACAGGGTATACAGATACCTATTGTTGCATTAACTGCCAGCTTGCCACGCGAAGTGGAAGACCGGATAAAAAATGTTGGTATCACAGATATTGTGGTAAAACCATTTGTTCCTGATAATCTATTCAGGATTGTGTTGCATTACACAAATGTGTATCGTTCTTTACTCAAATAAAAGGTCCGGTTATTAACCAGGACCTTCGAACTCTTTTTTATTTCATTATTATACTAAGGATAGCTGCAACGATTTCTGCAACCTGTTTAGTTTATCTGCAGACAAAGCACTTTCTGCCAGCAGCAGAAACTCATCAAAAACAAATGAAGGTGCAGTTGCCCTGATTGATTTATACCAATTGATGATCTCATGAATAGCCAGCCCTTTTAACATCCAATAGCCTGCCAATCTTTTCTTTTCCTGTGGCTGGCTTGCCATAATCTCTATGTGTTTTGTGTGAAGCTCTTCATCCGTATAGTTTTCCCATAAAGCTGTTAACACAATCGTCTCTTCCTTGTTCATATGAGTGAGGTTAAAAGCAGTAAACTCAGTAAAATGTCTCTGCAATTTTTGCCCCGCTAATTGCCTTTCACCGGATGTGGGAGCCGCCCGGTACTGATCAATTGATTGAGCCAGTTCTTCACCCAATTCATGATCGCGCACATGCTGCTCTTCAAAATCTGCTACCAGCATCGGGGCAACTGCCGCTATCATCGGAAACAGCCGGGTATCTTCAATATGTGCATGGCCTTCAAAAAAAACAATTGTTTCTTCTATAAGTGTAATTGTTTTTTCGGTCTCATCAATATTAGTAAAATCTGTATGCTGTACTGTGATTGATACATGGTACAGCAAGGCTCTTAAGGCCTGGTGAATCTGATGAAAAGGGTTAAACCGTAAAGTGTTCATCGTATATATTATTATGTTTTATAAATAACTTTTAGACCCGGGCATTCTACCCGTTTTATAAGCGACACTGCAAAATTGCATTCACGGGTTATTTAATCAAATCACATGAGTATGTGGTTGGGATGAGTGGTTAATGGCGTTTGCAGTATGCCGGCCAACTGGCTTACGATAGTGTTCTGATGGTGCTTAAGGGTAAAAATAAATTTATTGTTAACAGAGGATAACCGGTAGCGGATCTGACCTGTTTCCCTACAAGAGGTTAATATTAAAAACTCCCGTGTTATTAGTTGTAAATTGAAGGATGTATAAAAAAATGCTGTACTTCTCTGTTATAACACTGGTATTATGTATCGGCTGTAAAAACAAAAACCGCCGGATCTGGCACAGGCCCGCCTCCGAAACCGCAGATATTTCTGCAAGGGACTATTCCATCACCAGCGAGAATGCTTACAATGACCTTTTTCTTGATAGCCTTTCGTTCGAGCGTTTTTTAACTGAAAATGTAACCGAAGACAGTATTATTGAAAACATGCGCGACTTTTATAACGTACGTAATTTTCAATTTGCCTGGTTCGATTCAAATGGATTAACAGAGCAGGCGCTCGGCTTTAGAAGCCTGTATAAATTCAACACAGACAGTGTTAACAAAAAACTGGATAAAAAATTAGATGATCTGTTAATACACGAGAATAAGATCAGCCCAACAGATCCTTCCATTCTTTCCATCGAATTCCAGCTTACCAAACGGTTTGTTGAATTTTCTTTAGCCACCTACCAGGAAACCGATATCAATAATCGTCATTTTGAAACTTTTGTTCCCATTAAAAAACGCCCACTGCTGGTTTTGGCAGATTCTATTCTGTCGCACAGAAATGCAGACAACGAAAAATATGCATCCATTAATCCATATTATCATGATCTGAAAGAGCAATTGATAAAATATATGGCTATTCATCAAAAAGGTGGCTGGCCTTCCATTCCTGAAACCAAAACAAAGTTTATTACGGGAAAGAATTTCCCCGAAATACCCCTGATCAAAAAAAGATTATCCCTGTCGGGTGAATTTGGTGTTCAGGATACCACTGCGGTTTTTACAACAGCGCTTCAGGCATCCTTACAAAATTATCAGGCAAATCATGGCATCACGCCCGATGGAAAAATTACCAATGCTGTTATCGGGCAATTAAATATACCTGTATTAAACAGGATTCAACAGTTGCTCATCAACATGGAGCGTATGCGTTGGATGCCTGCCAAAAAAGAGGGTAAGCTCATACTGGTAAATATTCCTGAGTTCATGCTGCACATAACAGAAGGCGATAAACACGTGATACATATGGCGGTTGTGGTTGGCAAAGAAAGTCATCATACAACGATGTTCGCAGATGATCTTACGCAAATTGTTTTTAGTCCTTATTGGAATGTTCCCATCAGCATTGTCAAAAACGAAATACTGCCTGCGATCAAAAAGAACAGCAATTACCTTCAAAAAAATCATATGGAAATTGTAAGCGGGGGCGGTGGAATACCTGAGATCAGGCAGTTACCGGGAGCGCATAACTCTCTGGGCCGTGTTAAATTTCTTTTCCCGAATAGTTTCAATATTTATTTTCATGATACACCGGCCAAGGGGCTTTTTGAGAAAGACGACAGGGCGGCCAGTCATGGATGCATCCGCTTAAGCGATCCGGTAACCATGGCCAACTATTTACTGGAAAACTCTCCGGTATGGACACCCGAAAAAATAGAAGCCGCCATGAATAGCGGAGTAGAAAAATGGGTTGAACTAAAACATTCTGTACCGGTTATCATTACCTATTATACTGCATGGGTTGATGAAAATAAAAAACTAAATTTCAGGGAAGATGTTTATCGGAATGATGCTGTTTTTGCCGCTAAAATGTTTTCAAACGCTTTGTAGCCTATCTGTTTGATACAAAAAATGGCGGCTAAAAATCAGCCGCCATTCAGGATATTGTTATTTTTTTAATCTTACGCCTTGTTGTTAAGAATTTTTGAATGCGAAACATAGTATTTATCCGGGCTATACAAAAACAAACAGGTTCCGTTCTTTATTTTTTCAATAACACTTTTGTAAATGTTTGTTGGGAGCGCCGGGCAACCCTGGCTTCTTCCGATATAACCTTGTTGTGCAACGATAGATTCATCAACATAAGAAGCACTGTGCATTACAATACCTCTTGCCAACGCATTATCATTAATACCCTGCTCTTCACCTTCAAGGCGCAGCGACATGCCGTGTTTTCCGTTATACGTATCGCCTGTTACATAAAATCCCAGGCTGCTTTTATAACTGTTGGGTTGATTGGAAAACTGGGTAGCTACCGCAGCGCCCGATCTGTTCCCGTGTGCAGCATAGGTATTAAAAACCAACTCGCCTGATGCAAGGTCTATTACAAACAATCTTTTTTTGCCTGATGGCAAACTAAAATCGAGAATAGATAAAATATTATCCTTCCGGATCTTTCCTTCGTTCAACAGTTTTTTAAATCCTGTAAGCGCATAGGTAAATGCCTCACGGGATAAACCCATTGAACCAAGATTCAGGCTGTCATATAACATGACCTTTTCATCCATAGCTGATGAATTAGCTGCTGCTTTATCTGCAGAAACTTTGGCTGAAACATCAGGCTTAACAAAAGCCAAACTCATTGATACCAATAAGCCAGCGACTAACAGTACCACAAAACTCCATCCCGCATGTTTTAATTTTTGCATGTGTATCTGGTTTATGTTTAAAAATAAGTGCTCTGAATTCACCTGAAAAGGTGCTGTACTACTGAAGCAGATCAGTTTTGGAGAACAGCAAATATACCGCTATTACTGCGTTTCAGAAAGTAATGATGGAAAAATGCGGAAAGCTTTAACATATTAAAAAAAGGGGTAGTATAGAAATACCACCCCGTCTTCGATTGCTTGCCATATAAAAATCCATCATAACAAGGAGGCCAGGGGCGGGATCGAACCGCCGTAAAAGGTTTTGCAGACCTGTACCTAACCGCTCGGCCACATGGCCTTGTTTTTAACAATCGCAATTGTTGTTATGACTAACAACAACGCCCTGAACAAAGATGGGCTACGGGTATACTAAAGCAATTTAACAATGCAAAGATACGATTTATTTATTAGTCTACCAAATTTATAGACTTTATATAACACAAATTTTCGCTTATGGTAAACACCGTTTATAACAACCTGTTTTCCGGTGTAAGGAGATATTATTATCTTGAGCATATGTTAAAGTCTATTTTTGCTTTTCTGCTGCTTGTAATGCTCTGTAATCCTGCTTTATTGCAGGCACAGGCCAGTTCCCAACAAACATTTCAACAGGAAGACCTGGCATGGGCCACCGATTCGCCTGCGGGCTTTCAGGAACTGCAACTTCCTTCTGCGGGAAGTTTATTACAGGGCTTTATGTATAAAGCCAATGGATCAAAACCACACCCGCTTTTATTACTACTGCACGGATATCCCGGCAATGAAAGAAACCTTGATCTTGCGCAGACCGTTCGTGCACATGGATGGAATGTGATCTATTTTAATTACCGCGGAAGCTGGGGCAGCCAGGGCGAATTCTCTTTCAGGCATTGCGTAGAAGATGTAAAAAATATTATTGCATACCTTAAACAGAATGCTGCTAAACTTCAAATAGACCCGCAACAGATTGTTTTGTTTGGCCACAGCATGGGTGGATTTGTTTGCTTAAAAGCCTTACAGGAAAATGCGGATATTAAAAAAGGTTTTGCCCTTTCTGCCTGGGATATTTACCGGGATATCAGCTCGCTTCCTGCAGAAGGCCTTGCCAAAAGAGAAAAAGAGGGCGATGAGTATTTTGTGCTGAACAAAAAATCAGGCAAAGCCCTGTTTGCGCCGGTATTTACAGAACCCGATTTTCATAACTTATTAAACGCTGCCGGTCAGCTTGCCGGCAAACAAGTAGTAATGCTCGACGAACACCACCGCAATGAAAATCTTGCCAAAAGCATTCAAAAAACAAATCACAATTATTTTGATTATGCGGTTTGGGACACCGATCACTCCTTCACCAATAAACGCGCATCGCTGATTAAAAAAGTGCTGGCATTTTTAGACCGGCCCTGATATATTCTCTCTGCGGCTACCTCTGCACCTCCCCATCTCTGCGGTGAATAGGCTTTCGGGAAATAACAGTTGACGTTCCCCCGGAAATTTTCTTACGGAAGAGGCAGAGATATAAGGAGTTTACACAACGTATTTATACCTGAAATGTTATTTAACTTATTCACGCTGCTACCCGCAATCAGGTTCATCCCTTAACTTGCACCCATGCAAGCGTACCTGGAAGGATTGAACGAACCGCAACGTGAAGCGGTAACACACATGAACGGCCCACTGATGATTATTGCCGGGGCCGGAAGCGGAAAAACGAAAGTATTAACTACCCGTATTGCCCATCTTATGGCCAATGGTGTAGATGCCTTTAACATACTGGCCCTCACATTTACCAACAAAGCCGCCGCAGAAATGAAAGAGCGGATTGAGAAGATACTGGGTAACTCTGAAGCCAGAAATTTATACATCGGTACTTTTCACAGTGTATTTGCAAGAATACTTCGTGCCGAGGCTCAGCGTATTGGCTATCCAACCAATTTTACTATTTATGATACTGACGACAGCCGCTCGGTAATTAAAACGGTGATCAACGAACTGAATTTAGACGACAAACATTATAAACCCAGCGTAGTAGGCAACCGTATCTCAGCGGCCAAGAATGCATTGGTTAGTCCGGCTGAATATGCGGTTGATTATTATACACAGCAGGAAGATATGCGTGCTAACCGTCCGGCCATTGCACAGATCTATGCTGCTTATGCCAACCGTTGTTTTAAAAACGGGGCAATGGATTTTGATGACCTGCTTTTGAAAATGTATGAGCTGTTAAAAAACATTCCCGAAGCGCTCAGCAAATACCAGCGCAAGTTTAAATACATTCTCATTGATGAGTACCAGGATACCAATGCGGTACAATATCAAATAGCCAAATTACTGGCAGCCATGCACGAGAATATTTGTGTGGTGGGAGATGACGCGCAAAGCATTTATAGTTTCCGCGGCGCTACCATTGAGAACATCTTACAGTTTCAGAAAGATTATGATGATGTGAAAGTGGTAAAGCTGGAACAAAACTACCGAAGCAGCCAAAGCATATTGAATGTGGCCAATGTGGTGATCAGTAATAATAAAGGACAGATCCCGAAAAACCTCTGGACCGAAAACAGCGAAGGTGAAAAAATATCACTGGTGCGTACCATGACGGATAATGATGAAGGGAAGTTTGTAGCTGATACGATACAGGAACAAAAACTCCGCAATCACTATTATAACCGCGATTTTGCCATACTCTACCGTACAAATGCACAAAGCCGTTCATTTGAAGAAAGCCTGCGCAGAATGGGCATTGCTTACCGCATTTATGGCGGTGTAAGTTTTTACCAGCGCAAAGAAGTAAAAGATTTCCTGGCTTACATGCGCGTGATCGTTAACACCAAAGATGAGGAGGCTTTAAAACGTATCATTAATTACCCTGCACGTGGTATTGGTAAAACAACCATGGAAAAATGTGTGATCTATGCCAATGATCAGAACATTCCCATGTTTGAAGTATTAACCCGTGCTGCAGAATTTGGTTTTAAAGCAGGCACACTCGAAACCCTGCAGAATTTTGTAACCATGATCCGCTATTTTCAAAGTATGCTTACCGATAAGAACGCATACGATGTGGCAGTGCAGGTTGGCAAACACACCAATATTGTAAAAGAATTGTTCAGTGATAAAACCACGGAAGGTCTTGCCCGTTACGAGAACCTGCAGGAATTGCTGAACTCCATTAAAGAGTGGACCGAAAGCCCCAGCAATGAAGACGGAGAACTGGGCGATAAAACATTGGGTTCGTATTTACAGCAGATCACGCTGTTAACCGATGCCGATGATGATAAGGAAAACAGTGATGTGGTTAAACTAATGACAATTCACGCAGCAAAAGGATTGGAATTTAGTTGTGTATTTGTGGCAGGTATTGAAGAAACGCTTTTCCCCAATGCCATGGCCATTAATACAAGAGAGGAACTGGAAGAAGAGCGGCGTTTGTTTTATGTAGCGGTAACACGGGCCAAACAACGGCTCTGGTTAACCTATGCCAATTCGAGGTACCGTTTTGGGCAGTTGGTACAAAATGAGCCAAGCCGTTTTATTGAAGAAATGCCCGAACAGCACATTGATAAAAGCTATGCCGGTGGTGGCGCCCGCAATCTTGGCGCCAACTGGGGAGATGGCTTTGAACGTATGCAACGTGGATTTGGTTTTGGTGATGCGGCCAGTGCAGAAAAAAGATATGGCCCGCCTCCAACCAAAAAAACAGATACACGCAACGCCAAGCCGGAATATTTACCAATAACACCTCCATCCAGTAAAGTAGTAGAACATAAACCTTCTGCCAATTTTTTGGCAAGTGATACTTCAAACTTACAGTCTGGCCAGCAGGTAGAGCATCAGAAATTTGGTTTTGGTACAGTATCCAAAATTGAAGGGTCGTCGCATAACCCTGTTGCCACGATTGTTTTTAAACTGAATGGTGAGAAAAAGATCATGTTGAACTACGCGAAGCTGCGCATAGTAGAATAACGCTCTCTCAAACCGTGCCTTTGTGCCTTTGTGAGAGATTTTTTGCACACAAAGGCACAAAGGCACGGTTTTTTATGCTAACTGGTGTTGTAACAGGAAAACAATAATTCCTGCAATAAAACCTATCAACGCCAGCCAACTGATTTTTTTCAGGTACCACATAAAATCAATTTGCTCAATACCCATTACCGCCACACCTGCAGCAGATCCGATAATGATGGCACTTCCACCGGTACCGGTTGTAAGCGCAAGAAATTCCCAGAAAGAATGGTCGGGTGGATAGGTAGATAAATCAAACATGCCTTGCGACGCAGCAACCAGCGGCACATTGTCAACAAGAGCTGAAAGCAGACCCAATGCAATACCTATCAGGTAATCATTCTTTAATGTACCGGTTAATAAAGTTGCCAGTTGCTTCAACAAGCCAAAAGACTGTAAGGCTGACACCGCTAACAATATGCCTAAAAAGAACAGGATACTTGGGGTATCTACTTTCTGTAATGCTTTTGCAACTGTAAATTTTTCTGCTACTTCCGGTTCCTTGCTTTTATGAATAATGGTGGTTATTACCCACATCAGGCCCAGGGCCAGTAACATGCCCATAAAAGGAGGTAGATGGGTGATTGTTTTAAAAGCAGGTACAAAAAACAGGAACCCGATGCCTGCAAACAAAATGATCTTGCCATCACGCCTTTCTCTTGCTGTTCCGGTTGATTGCGGGATGGCTTCTATCTTCTTCCCCCTGAACCGGTAAGCAATGATTATTGCAGGTATAACGCAAACTACCAGGCTTGGCAAAAACAACTGTTTTATAATACTGAGTGCTGTAATCTGCCCGCCAATCCAAAGCATGGTAGTAGTAACATCTCCCAATGGCGACCATGCGCCACCGGCATTGGCTGCAATTACAATCATACCTGCAAACCAGAATTTGTCTTCTTTCTCACTCAGTATCTTCGAACTTAAAGAAGTCATCACAATAGCTGTAGTTAGATTATCCAATACTGCAGACAGAATAAAACTGATGGCAGATATTATAAAGAGTAACTTTTGTTTACCTGTTGAGGTAATTTTTTGTGTAAGTATATCAAATCCATTATGGGTGTCAATTAATTCAACTATGGTCATGGCACCCAATAAGAAAAACAGGATGGAAGCAATTTCTCCTAAATGTTTCAGCAGTTGTTCGTTTGCAGTATCTGCTGATTCGCTTTGCAAAAAATAAATGATCCAGCAAAGCACGCCTGTAATTAAAGCCGATGCCGCTTTATTCAGCTTTAGCGGATGTTCAAAAGCAATAGCAATATAGCCCAGCAGAAAAACGGTGATAATAATTGCAGTAATCATTTATTGACGTGTAATTAGACCATCTCAAATATAAGTCAATAAAAGTTTTGCAGTAAGTAACTGTTTTTGCTCGCTGTAAATGAAGAGAGGTGCAATTAAAAAAGGTCACACAAAGCATGATCAAACCTGCCGTGTAACCCTTTTATTAGGATGGTTTTTCTATTGATAATGCGTTATGTTATTAAATGCATCAATACCTGTTGGTTTCAATAAGAGAAAGCCAGAAGAAAAAAAGCGTCTCTGAAATTCGGGGTACTCTCTTTCTCTTCTTTTCTTCTGTCTTTCTCTTATTGAAATATCTTTTAACGTGTTGTGCGATTAAACACATAGTTACATAGGTCAGGAAACAGGGCATATAGTTCAAACGCTATGTTTCTTTTTTGTTTTTCCTATGTGCCTATGTGTTTAAAAAGTGATTTGAAATAAAGAATAGCCGCATTAGTAAATACTTTTAAAAGTAAAATGCATTAATACATATTGATTTCAATTGCACAACACGTTAATAAGTAATCTTCGAATCTGAAATAAAATCGGGGAAACCAATAAAAGAATAAGTGGTTTTTCTTTTTAAAGGCCTGCCGTTCGCATCATATTCGTAAACATGAACTACCGATCCGGCATTCTGGCCAATATCATTGATATACGTTTCGTTAATTGGATTATTCACAGAATAAAAGCTCAGTGGCAAATAGGGAAGATTCTCCAGGTGCTCGCTTTTATTTGGATGAGCATCGTAGCTGTTAACCAGTACTTCTTCTTCTTTTCTCCAATCACCATTTATATGATCAAACCCTTCTTTCTTTGTTACGTTGCCTTCTGTGTTATAATAAAATTTCGTTTTTGCGTAAGGTCTTTCGGTGTTGTTGGTATTAACCAAATATTCTGCTTTCTCCGATATCTTATCATTCACATACGCGTACCGCGTAATATGTCTTAACACACCACTTGCACTATAGGTTTCAATATAATCAACAAGATTGCCTGTGTAATAATACTTCCATTTGGCGCCAAAATTAACCTCCTTTATTTTCCCGTTCTCATAACTGAAAACATAACTGAGTGCATTGGTTCCGTTAGATTGTTTGCGGGTAATGCTTTGGATACTGCCATCTATATTATAAGCGGTCTCTACAACATTACTATCTGTTTCAATTTTGCTGATGTCATGAATAAGTGCAGGTGCAGGTGTATTCTGGCTTTTTTTACATGCGGTTATTACCAAAAACAAAGCAACAACAACCATTATTCCTTGTGTAATTCTTTTCATTTTACCGTATTTAGACAGCAAATATCTTTCTACAGATAAGAGTACACAATCACACAAATATGTGTGTATGATGAAAGGGAAATAGCCTGTAGGAACGGTGGCTATACCCTTATCCAGTCGCCATCTTCAGGTATGCGGATACGATTGGAGAGATGATTGTAATTGCTCATCTCCCTGAATGCGGTCCGTTTCTGTAAACAATGGTTAATCGTATCAAGGTGTACAACTGTTATGGTTGCATTGGTGGCTGCGGAAAGTTTCAGCACATCATCGGTTGTCATGGTAATCGGATCACCGGTTAAAAATTGTGCCCCGCCGCCATTGGCAATAATATGCGAAGGGTTATGTTTAGCAATAGCAGCTTCCACATCGCTGCACCAGACGGTATCACCGGCGATATATAATTTTTGTGTTCCGTATTGCAATACAAAACCAGATACAGTTCCCATCAGTTTCCCAATTTCGCCTGTGCCATGCCGGCCACCGGTTCTGCTAAACAAAATATTATTCCATAACAACTCATCTGTTATAGCTGTTACATTGATGAATCCCTGTTTTTTAATTTTCTCTTCATCGGCAGGCTGACAAAGAACAGGCGTTCCTTTATCAATCATTTGTTGCGCAGCCAAATCCCAATGATCGCGGTGGGTATGGGTAACCAGTACGGCGTCTATTTTATGTAAGATCTGTTTTAGCTCATCATCAGTTATGGGCAATTCAACCATGGGTATGCGTGCAGTGCTGGAAGCATTTACAACAGGGTCCATGCTGTCTTTTTTAGAGAGCATCGGATCAACCAATATTTTTTTCCCATTCACTTCCAGCAATAAAGTGGCGTGGCGTAGTAATCTAAACCTCATAGGGCCATCCATTTTAAATTCAGCAGCCGCAAATATAAAATCAGGAACCAGCAACGAGCCCACGGCAACTGTTGCTTGTTGAATAAATTTTCTTCGCATTGGTCTCTTCATATTTTAAACCTTGTTTCATAAAATTATCTTAAAGATAGATCAGCTTTCCTTGTTCTGCTATTGAATTAGTACCAAAGCAGCCAGGCTTCATTCAGTTTTTAATCGTTTAATATCAATGATTTATAAAAACTCGATTTGTTAAAAAATAGTTTGGCACAGTAATTGGCTATGCATTGAATAACCATTTAATAACCTAAAATCTTTTTTTATGAAATTACTAATCAAATCTGTTGCAGCAGGCGCTGCAGTATTATTCTTTCAGACCGCGCAGGCACAAATAGGTGTGAAAGCCTCTTCACATGCGGCTGCTAATGCTACGCTGAACGCATCAAAAGCAACACACGCTGCTGTTAATGCAACAAATAAAGCTACAGTTGCTACCGGCAATGCCCTGAAAGCCACAACTGGCGCAGTTAAAACAAGCACAGATGCCGCAGTAAAAACAGGAGAAAAAGTTAAGCACGATACCAGGGTTGATGCAGACGCAGATGTTAAGGTTAAAACAAAAAACGATGCCAAAGTAAACACCAACAGTAACGCAGGTGGTGAAGAAAGGGGTCTTGTGCGCGCTGCATCTGTTTCTGAAGCAGAAACTCATGCAAGTGCAAATGCAACTTTGCCTATGGCTGAAGTAAAAGATGGAATGAAAGCCGGTTCAGAAGAAGCAAAAGAAAAAGCTGATAAAATTAAAAAGGCCGCGGTTAAAACCGAAGCTGAAACAAAAGAAAAAGTAAAATCGGCCCACCCGGCTGTAAAAGCCAGTGGTGAAGTAAAAACACAGGGTTCTGTAAAAGCAGGAAAACAATAACTGGGAACCCGGCATTATTGTTTTGAAACTTTTTGTGCTATTGAAAAACGTCAATTTGGAAAAAATTTCTCTGCGTTTACTCTGCATCTCCTGTTCTCTGCGGTGAATTGAATCAGTTGATTAAAGCAGGCTGGCAATTAAGCAAGGGGCTTTCACCGCTGAGCCGCAGAGTAAAAGAGTTTACGCAGAGTCATTATATATCTCTTTGGCAATGTTTTAATTATTATAACAGACAACTTTAAATAGCACAACACGTTATTTTGAAATATTTGAAAAACCAAAACATACCTCGCTTCAACAGTAAGGTTTGAAGATCACTTAAAATATAAATCATGAAAACCAATAACTGCAGGTATTTGATTTTACTGGGAATATTCCTGCCATTGTTTTCCTTTTCGCAGGAGAGCAATACAAAGGCGGAGCAGAAGAATGAGTTTAGTGCATCTGTTAACTATCAATCTGCCCTGCATTATTTTGGCAGAACAGATAGTCTTACAAGCAGCGGCTTATTCCCTTCTGTATCCTTTCAATCAAAAACCGGATTATATGCACAGGGTAATTTCATATTTATACAGAATGCAAGCCAGTCAACTACCTATACCGGCACTACTGTTGAAGCGGGGTATCGTTTTCCTGAAACAGATCATTTTTCAGGAAACCTTTTTTATTCCCGGTTTTTATACAAAGACCAGAGCAGCCTTGTTCAATCGGCGTTAAAATCGCAAACAGGCATTAATCTGAATTATCTGAATAAGATCATCAACATTAACACCGGCGTGGATTTGAAGTTTAGTAACCAGACTGATATTGGCGCTACATTGGGGCTGGATCATCTTTTTCTTATTCCAACAGGTATTGAACATACTGCATTTGCTATCGATCCATCGGTATACGCATACGCCGGTACACAAAAATTCAGCAATACTTACCTGAAAAAAAAGAACTTAATGGGTTTGCCTTTAACACAGCAAACAACCGAGTCGGTAACCCAATTCAATATTCTTTCTTACGAGATCTCGATGCCTGTTGTATTTGTTGCGGGAAAGTTCAATGCTTCCATAACACCATCTTATACGCTTCCTCAGAATTTAGTAACGGTTGCGGGCCGGCCCGATCTGTCGGAACGTGGTAAAGATTTATTTTATGTAACCCTAAGTGTGGGCGTAAAATTATAAACCTGCAGATTATACCGTTTGCTTGTTGGCAGCATTACCTGGCGTTGTTTATTTCTAAACAGCTATGCGCTTACATAATTCTCTTTCTTCTAACGTTTAGGAGTGCGGTTTTTACTCTACCAATAAGATGTTTTTACCTTTTGAATGCCCGGATTTTTGATACACAAGGGCTTCTTTTATCTCTGTCAGAGGAAACGTTTTATCGATAAATATTTGCACTTGTCCTTCTTCTATCAGTTTAACAATCTCACTTAATTGGGTGTTGTTGGATTGAAATAAATACTTTGTCGCAAATATTTCATATTGCTTTGCCAGTTCCCCGGAAAGAGGCTTACTCAGTGATGTTATAGAAACATATTTTCCGCCTTTCTTCAATACTTTGTAAGAGTCTTCTGTTGCTTCAATACTGTCAAAAACAGCATCGTAGTCTTTAATAACATCGATAAAGTTAGTAGTATGATAATCTATCACTTCGTCAGCACCAAGTGACTTTAAGAATTCAACATTTGATGCTGAGCATGTAGCTGCAACATACAATTTTTTCAATTTTGCAAATTGAAGTGCAAAAAGTCCAACACCACCTGCTGCTGCCTGGATTAATATTTTTTGCCCATGCTGAATATTTAGTTTGTCAAACAAACCTTGCCAGGCTGTAAGGCTTGCCATTGGTACACCGGCAGCCTGCTCAAAACTCAAATTTTTCGGTTTACGAACGATAAATCTTTCCTCAGATGCAACATATCCGGCAAAAGCTCCCTGCTTGTTCCATTCTAACGATCCAATTACCTCGTCACCAATTTTAAACCTGGTAACTTCTGTTCCTATCTTTTCAACTATGCCTGAAATGTCGCTTCCTAAAATATAAGGCACCTGAAAACTACCACCCATAACACCTTTCCAGTCTACCGGATTTACCCCACAGGCTTTTACTTTGATTAAAAGTTGATTTGCTTTTATTGTGGGAATTGGCAAGTCCTGAATTTCTATATTGTCAATCGAACCTGTTTTGCTAATTGTTGCTGCTAACATTCGTCAAAGCTTTTCTTAAAATTTAAATTTAAATAAAATTACTGCCAACGGTTTGGATATTGTTTATTTCCCGACAAAATTTTCTACGATTTTCCCGCCGAATTTTCCCACCAAATTATTTCCTATGTCAAACAGGGCTTGCTCCAAAGAAGTCTTATTCATTGTAATCATTTTATCTGTGTCGCAATTAAAGTGCATGCTCCAGCTTACAATAGTTTTGTCTCCCTGCTGCTCCATTGTCATTAATGTCAATGATTGCTTAAGGCCAAATTCATTGGGTTCATTGTCTAGCGAAGCCCAACCTTTTTTAGATTCATACCAAAGCATTTTTGCAGTATGAACCGTTTCTTTCCCACCTTCTTCCATTGGTTTGAAGTAACAGGTGTATTCAGTGCATTTACCGTCAGTTGCTAACCTGGTTTCTACTTTTGCCAAGCCTGCACTGTAAGCAGGCATTTTGGCGGGGTCGCCAATAATTGCCCATACTTCCGAAACTGGCTTGTTAAGTTCTAAAACCAAACGGTTACGAACCGGACTTGTTACAAATATGCTTGCTGCGGGCAATAACACAGTTGTTTGCTTTCTCCACAAGGTATTCTTCTAAAAATGCAAAAAAGTCCTGCTCTATCAACTAACTAATCGATTGACTTTTTCGTTTAACCCGCATGGCCCCCGTTCAGGGAGATGCCTGCGAAGATTTTTCGTTTTTATTCTATGAAATGGACACTCTGCGAAGAAGGAACCTTTTTCCCGACATCGGCAAAATGGTCTGTAAGCAACCTACAATACACCAACCCTTCCTAAACCATTTTCCCCGGGTACTCAGTTTTAGGCTGGTTAGCCTGATTTGGCAGAACACCTCAATTACTAAACAAAATGAGATATGGTTAACTCCTTGCGCCCCTTGCGGTTCTTCGCGCTCCTTGCGTTACAGCTTTTCTCTCCAGAACTTATAAACCCAGAAATCTCTGAAACAGGTTCACTTATAATAGCTGGCCCGCTGTTTATGCAAGGTTTAAAGCGGTAGTGCCAGGAACGCAATGGAACGCAATGATCGCAAAAAAAGGCTCTTGTGTATTTCACACAAACCCTACTTAAGAATGCAATTAACCCGGTAGAGTTCACGTTCAGGGAGACAGTGAAGAAGAGAAGACTTACACCTTCAAACTGGGACTGTGGCATTTCGCTTTATACCTCAGACAACATCGGCTGTCCTCGTCATGAGTTGTGTTATGTAATAGGCCTATCAATTCAAACCGCGAAGTCCTCTCGCGAGAGACATTCACGGGGAACAAGCTGTTTTTTCTGCATCAGCGTGAGATGAAAGAACCAAGATCCTGTGGAGAAGGGAAGGGAAAACCTTAGTTATTAGACGATGTTTTAAGATAATGCTGTTTATTTATGCTTTCAGACATTTTAAAATAAATTTCATACATGAGGTCAAGCACTAATGTTTTATATTTATTGTAAACAGCGGAAGTTACTTTTTCTTCCGAGGATAAATCGCCCCCATGGGCTACTCCATTTCTATATCTAAGAAATGTTTTCAAGATATCACGTAAGTTGGAATTTGGATGCTTATATACATGCCAAAATTCAGGAAAAGGTTCAAGTGAAAGTGAAATAAGTAATTTATTCAACACTTCAAAGCTAACATTACTATCAGTTTTAATAGTGTTGTTTAACTGTTGTTTAGGCGCATTAAAAAAAAATTCAAGTTTATTAAAATATTCAACTTTTTTTGAGAATCTAGTTGGATATTCTCTAAGTTGTTTAAACTCATTTTCAATATGGAAAACATTTATTTCCTCCTTAAATTTATTGAATTCAATGTCAAGCAAATTTAGTTCAGCAATATATGTTTTAAATGCTTGCTGAACGAAGCCTTCCCAGATTGAGTATATCATAGTTATCGTATGAATAGAAAGAATCTCAAAATGATTCTGTGACAAATTATATCTCCCAGTAAATATTGTTCTTTCTATTTCAAATAATGCTGTTTCTCTTTCGTCGATAAGAGTAACAAGTTTATTATCAAACGTAGCCATTTCTATTATAATGATTTTTTAAAAATATCATTAGCCCTTTTTAACCTGGCTTTAATTCTACTTTTACTATTAGAAGCCGAACCGGAAACTTTTCTGAAATTAGAGTCCGTTTTTAATTTTTCTATTACTGCTTTTATCTTAGTCGGATTATTGTCGTATTGTTTAATGTTTTGGGCTAAAGCGACAGTTATTCCTTCAAACTCTGCCGGAACAAATAAATTTCGGTTGTTTCTAAAAATCTTTTTATCCCCTATTGCGTAAATATTGGATATCACTTTATTGAAAGTTTCCTTATAGTCATTATATTGAAAATTTATGTCTTTGACAGATTTTTCCATGAAATCATTTAGGAAATTTTCTGTATTCTCATTTACAATCTCAACATTATTGTAGAAAGCAATAAATCTTAGAATCAATTCTTGATCGTAGAGTTCCATCTTCTTTTGTTCACTCAAATCAGTCAGCTCTTTAAATTGGGGGTTTTTGCTTAGCTCCAAGATTAATTCATTAAGCTTAGAACTTACACCACGATAAATAGCATTTCTAATTTCTTGAGGAGTTAGTTTAGATCCACCAGAATTTAACCTTTTGAACAATTCATATTTCATCGATATATTACTTTCACCTCTTAAAATCTCAACTCTACAAACTGCTCTTTTAATATTAATTTTATATTTCGGAGGTAGCGTTTCCAAATTATATCCGTCTAAAGCTTTTATTAAACCGCCTTCAACTAAAGTCCATTTATTTCCCAATACTTCTTTTTTTTCTTCATTATTGTCAAGGTCTTCAGGAGTATCGTCTTCGTCACTAGCAAAAGGGGTGTATGATATGTTTGTAACATCTGTATCTAATTCACCAAAAAATGTGAGAATAGTTGATACCCGTTGCAGTCCATCTATCAACTCCCAAATTCCATTTTTATCTTCTGCGACAAATATTGGCGGAATAGGAATAGACAATAAGATTGATTCAATCAAAGCAGTCTTTTGTTTGGGAGACCACCGAAAAAGTCTTTGATATTCAGGTCTGATAAGAAGTTCCTTGTTCTTATAAAGATTTATAAGTTCGCCAAATGAGATATCCATACGATCAGTTGAAAGCCTTCCTCTTTCCTGATCTATTTCACTTTCTAACTCTTCGAATAAATTTACTTGTTGGTTCATAAAAACTATTTTTTTTAAAGTTATATTTTAATACGAAAGCACCGTATAAAATATCGCATAACAGGTCAGCTATACGCATATGTTTTGCGTTTTTAGTATCTCAAAATACACCAATCCGTCCATCGCCCTACCGGGAAAAATCCCGTATTTCACCACGCACAGAAAATAAATAAACCATCACAACAAAAATGTAAATGTTATTTGAGGGCGGTGCCATCAATAATCAACCATATTATGCACTACCCTAATAAACCCACCTGTTGCCCCTACAGGGCAATGATTATCTGTGATGGAACACGGGTGCTACCAACCTGTTGCCCCGATGGGGCATATTTGAAAATGCTTTGTGGAGTATTGATGAGAAGAACTATTGCGTTGTCTATTGTAAAATCACCCCGGAATCCGCCTAACCATATTATTTGCCCCATCGGGGCATCCGGTTGGTAGACCCCCGGGAAGAGAAAGGAGGTTCCCCCGCGTGCCGTAGGTACGCTACCGTTTTTCAACGCTGAACGGGTTTGGCAAAAAAGCCACCATAGAGCCCATTTTTTAGCCAAAAACGTAAACGAGCAATAATACAGTAACAATATAGTAATCCCACCATAACAATACACCTATAACGTACCTACCCCGTACCAACCAAACACCAACCCTTCCCCAACCATTCCACCCCGGGGAACCCATTTTTAGGCTGGGCTCTTCTGTATTATTTCACCGCCAGGGCGCAAAGTCGCCAAGGATCGCCAGGTGAGCTATTAAAAAAATCCTTGCGTACCATAGCGTCCTTGCGCCCTGGCGGTGAAATGCTTCAAAAGGAGGCCTTCCCGGCTAAACTTTGGATAATTCCGCCAACAGGTTTTTTATCTAACCTTAAGTGTGGGCGTAAAACTATAAACCTGTGCCTTTTACCATTTAATTGTTTGCAGCATTACCTGCCATTGCTTATTCCTGTATACCCATGCCCTTACATAATTCTCTTTCTTCTTCCCGTTAACAACTGTTCCATACACATAAGCAAAGTCTCTGGCTGTTGATAGTCCGCCACCCGCAGCATGCAATTCCAATCCGGCCGGAAAAGCTGTTAGTGCGGCTGAAATAGCCTCATTACCTGTATAAGGCGTATGCCCTTCTATATTTAACCTGCCATCTGGCGCAATAAGGGGTAACCATTCTTTGCTGTTCTTTTCCTGGATTGCCTTATTCAGTTGCTGATCAAGCAGGTAAATAGCTGAGATATGGAGGGTTTTATTTGGGGCGTCCTGAATGGTTATTTCTTTTACGGTTAGTTCAGCTAAGGGTTTCTCTGTATAAGAAACACCCAGATCAACCATGTTTTTCCACTCGCCCTGTTTATTAATCTGCCAAATAGATGAGAAGCTTCCTCTTCCAACCGGTGTATCCTGCAATGATTTTACGCGAAACTCATAAGGCCCCATGGTAACGCCCATATCTCCCGAAGCGCTGATCACGGCAAAATCGGGGGCCCAGCTTAATACAGCGGTTGAGGGTTTCTGTTTTTGATAAGCCTCCAGCGCATTTATGGCTTCGCCCTGGCGAAAAATAATCCCCGCACTATCCATATATAAAAGGAAACCCTCTTTAATTGTATGTGACGCTGTAAATGAAGCAAATGCTTTTTCAGCATTGATGAGCCCTTTAATACCGGTTTGCGAATAACTAACTGAGCTGGCTGCTAACAGTAACACAATCAATAATAGCGGGTATTTTTTCATTCGTGGGTTCAGTTAAAATCAATACAATATTATTAATACAGGCTCCCGTCCAATGCCTGTTTTTTATAAACGGCAACCCAACGCAAGGTTTATAACAACTTGTTTATGAATGAATTTGGTTGATTATGAATAGGTTAAGTGATCCCAAACCTATAGTAAATCATACCATAGGCTGATATTAATCATATTTTGACCAAGGGGGTCGTGGTAATTTGTGGTCCTAAATACAATAAAACGCTCTTTTATGGAAACTGCCATTGCCAAAGGTAAAACCGCCGTTCCTGCTTCAAAAAAAGCTTCATCAGTAGCCATTATGGATGGCAATGAAGCGGCGGTGTACATTGCTTACAAAACCAGTGAGGTTTGTGCCATTTATCCTATCACCCCCTCTTCAGCCATGGGTGAATTTGCAGATGAATGGAGTAGTGATAACAAAGAAAATATTTTCGGGGAAGTTCCCAAGATCATAGAAATGCAAAGCGAAGCAGGCGCTGCCGGTGCAATACACGGTGCCCTGCAGGGTGGCGCATTGGCCTCTACGTTTACTTGCTCACAGGGATTATTGCTGATGATCCCCAACATGTACAAAATAGCCGGTGAATTAACTCCCACCGTATTTCATATTGCCGCCAGGTCTATTGCAACGCATGCGTTGTCCATCTTTGGCGACCATAGTGATGTTATGGCTGTTCGTTCTACCGGCTTTGCCATGTTGTTTGGTAACAGCGTACAGGAGGCGCATGATATGGCCATGATTGCAACATCGGCCACCTTAAAAGCAAGCATCCCGTTCCTGAATATTTTTGATGGCTTCCGTACTTCGCACGAATTAAACGAAGCCGATATTTTACCTGATGATATCATCAGGCAGATGGTTGATGTGAATGCTGTGGCAAGGCACCGCCAGCGCGCATTAAACCCTGAAAATCCTTTTATACGCGGTACAGCACAAAATCCTGATGTATACTTCCAAAGCCGCGAGGCCTGCAACGAATACCACTGGAAAGTGCCCGAAATAGTAGAAGCTACCATGAAGCAATTTGAACAGCTTACAGGCCGCGCCTATAAACTGTTTGAATACTATGGCCATGCGGAAGCGGAAAACATTATCATCATCATGGGTTCCGGCTCAGGCGCTGTTCAGGAAACCGTTGATTATCTTAACAACAAAGGTGAGAAAACAGGTTACCTGCATGTACACCTGTACCGTCCATTCTCAGTAAAACATTTTATCAGTGCATTGCCTAAAACAGTTAAACGCATTGCTGTTCTTGACCGTTGTAAAGAAACCGGCGCTATTGGCGAACCGCTGTATATGGACGTGATCAATGCATTACACGCAGGATGGGATGGCGCGATACCATCAGTAATTGGCGGCCGTTACGGACTTGCATCAAAAGAGTTCAACGCCGGTATGGTAATGGGCGTATTTAACGAGCTGAAAAAAGACAAACCTAAAAACAGTTTCACCATTGGTATTGACGATGATGTTACCAATACCAGTTTGGCATACGATAAAAAATTCTCTCTCGAAGACCAGCACCTGTTCCGCGGATTGTTCTTTGGCCTTGGTGCCGATGGTACCGTTAGCGCCAACAAGAATACCATCAAGATCATTGGTGATGTTACCAATAACCATGTACAGGGCTATTTTGTATATGATTCAAAAAAATCAGGTTCCTTAACTGTTTCTCACTTACGTTTCAGCGCTAAGCCAATCCAGTCTACTTACCTGATCAACTCAGCAAATTTTGTGGCTTGTCACCACTTCCAGTATTTACAGAAATACGATATCCTGAAAGACGCGCAACATGGCGCCACTTTCTTACTCAACGCCCCTTATCCAACCGAAGAAGTTTGGCATAACCTGCCTCATAATATCCAGGAAGAGATCAAAGAAAAACAACTGAAACTGTATGTGATCAACGCTTCCAAGGTTGCCAAAGAAACCGGCATGGGCTCACGTATCAACTCTATCTTACAAACCTGCTTCTTTGCCATTTCTAATGTAATACCTAAAGAAGAAGCCATTGGCTATATTAAAAAAGCGATCCAGAAAACATACGGCAGAAAAGGTGAGGCCGTAGTGCAAAAGAATTTTGAGGCGGTTGATAAAACCCTCGAAAACCTGTCGTTGGTTGACTATTCTCATTTTGCAGTTGGCAATAAAGAATCAGAGCCTGCTATTTCAGGTAATGCGCCTGATTTTGTACAACAGGTATTGGCAAAAATTATTTCAGGCGATGGCGATACCTTACCTGTAAGTGCATTCCCTGCAGATGGTACGTATCCTTCTGCCACCACCAAATACGAAAAAAGGAATATCGCCGACCAGGTTCCTGTTTGGGACCCAAACCTCTGTTCTCAGTGCGGTAAATGTTTCTTTGTTTGTCCGCACGCTGCTATCCGTCCAAAAGTATACAACAATGATTTGCTGACAGACGCACCGGACTTCTTTAAACATGTTGCGCCAATAGGCAAAGAGTTCTTTAAAGACACCGAATCTTATACCTTACAGGTAGCTGTTGAAGATTGTACCGGTTGTAACCTTTGTGTAGAAACCTGCCCTATTGAAAGCAAAACACAACCCGGCCATAAAGCAATCAACATGCAGGATGTGTTGCCATTGAAAGAAACAGAAAAACAAAACTGGGACTTCTTTATATCATTACCTGATATTGACAGAACAAGGGTAAACCGCGGCACAGTAAAAGGCTCTCAGTTACTGGAACCTTTATTTGAGTTCTCCGGCGCCTGCAGTGGTTGTGGTGAAACACCTTATTTAAAATTACTGACCCAGTTGTTTGGCGACAGGATGATTGTTGCCAACGCTACCGGCTGCTCTTCCATCTTTGGCGGTAACCTGCCAACAACACCATGGAGCAAAAATGCGCAGGGCCTCGGACCGGCATGGGCCAACTCTTTGTTCGAGGATAATGCAGAGTTTGGTTTAGGTATCAAACTAGCAACCGATATGAAACGTAACTATGGTATCTCCCTCTTAAAATCTTTACGTGAAGATGTGGGTTCAGAACTGACAGATGCCATACTGAGTAATGTGGAAGGAACAGAGACTGAAATAATTCAGCAACGTAAAAATGTGAACGAGCTAAAATCACGCCTGAGAGATATTAATAAACCTGAAGCAAGGTTATTAAACCAGGTGGCAGAATTCCTTGAGCACAAATCTATGTGGATTGTTGGTGGTGATGGTTGGGCGTATGATATCGGCTTCAGTGGACTTGATCACGTATTATCAACCGGTGAAAATGTGAACATACTGGTGCTTGATACAGAAGTGTATTCAAATACCGGCGGACAAAAATCAAAATCATCACCTATTGGTGCAAGCGCTAAGTTTTCTATCAAAGGAAAAACAACCGGCAAAAAAGACCTTGCCATGCAGGCCATTGCACACGGTACCGCGTATGTGGCAGAGATTGCCATGGGCGCCAATGATGTTCACGCGCTTAAAACCATTCTGGAAGCAGAAGCTTATCCCGGACCATCTATCATCATCGCCTACAGCCACTGTATAGCACACGGCTACGATATGTGTCATGGTTTGGAACAACAGGATCTCGCCGTTAAATCAGGCTACTGGCCACTGTTCCGTTATAACCCGCTGAAAGAGCAGGGACAACGGTTTGTGTTAGACAGCAAAGACCCATCTATTTCACTGGATGAGTTCCTGTACCATGAGAACCGTTTTGCAACAATTAAAAATAACAATCCGGAGAGAGCCAAAGAATTCCTGGTAATGGCTAATGATGGAATTAAACAACACTGGGACAGGATTCAGGCATTAAAAGCCCTGTAGTTTTTAAGTAAAATATGCTGACCATAAGAAAAGGGGATCTCAATCATAGAGGTTCCCTTTTTTAATCAGGCACACACTTACAGGATATGATTGATAGAAACATTTTCGTCGGCTTCTTCGCCAGACAATAATAGCAGGGTCATGAAAAACCGATCCATGAGCTGTAAAAACTTCTTTTCAATTAAACGGGCAGTGCTAACAAACAACATTATACTATTTTCAGTTCGTCGGGGTTTTCTATGTTCAGTACTGTATTATTTTTAACAGCATCTTCTTTGCTCCAGATAAGTTTATGATCGTTGGTAGAGGCTGTTGTTTCATCTACAATCAAACTTGCATCTTCTTTTCCACCTGCCAGCACTGCCAGCATAAGAGAAGTGGAGATATATTTTCCTTTCATTGCTATAAATTGATATTACTAATTGATTTTTTACACTGCAAAAGTACACCGTTTTTAGTTATCCCCGCAATCACATATTCGTGTGAAACCCTTTACCAATAAGGTTTTTAACAATATATGGCTGCTTATACCACTCATCGTAAGAAATGCCCGTTTATCCGTTTTAAACTGATAAAAACCTCCTTACTTCCGCTCAGATTGCCGTGTTTTGCCGCAACAGGATACTGGCGGTGGGAGTATTTGGGGGATTTACCACATAAATGTGTGGTTTTCTCCTTTAGCTGTGCAGGATGCACTTTTGTTTTTAGATTTGACTATTCATTCCGCACATGAAGAAAACGTTTTTTCTTATTGTTTTATTGCTGCTGTTACAGCCCGTTCTGTTTGCCCAGCAGGCATTTACATTTAACAGAATAACCACAGATGATGGTATTGGTCTTGCTTCCAATGTGGTGTATTGCACTTACCAGGATTCAAAAGGGTTTATCTGGGCGGGTACCGCCAACGGCTTACAACGGTTTGATGGCAGCAAGTTTGTACAGTTCGGATCAGACAAAGGCAATAATAACCTGTTGATTTCTAACCTGGGCCAGATTATACCTGCAGACAGCAGTTCATTATGGCTGAGTTTCCCGGCACGCATGGAAGTTGGCATTTTTAATACCACCACTTTCAAATACCAGTCCGTTCCCATTAAAGCATCCCGACCGGTAACCGGCATGGTTGGTTATAAATTATGGAAAGACTCCTATGGCGAGGTTTTTCTCTCTTTTTATAAATATGGCGTTTTTCATTATAACAAAAAGTTGAACGCTTTTATCGATGATAACTACTTCCATTTTCCTAAGGGATGGACACCCAGTCCGGATATGTTTGAAGACACAGTTACCCACCGTTACTGGTTTCCCTGTGATTATAATGGTCTTGCGGTATTTGATTTAAAAAAGAAACAATTATATACCCGCCAATACAATCCCGAAAAAATACCTCTTCTAAACAATAAGCAACTGGTACCCGGCGCAACCGAATTTTTTATAGACAGTAAGAGACGGCATTGGGTTTTTAACTGGACCTCTGCCGGGCATATAAAACGTTGCTTCGATAATTCAGGCAAAGAGCTTATGGATACTTCAGGGCTAAACTATAACCCGAATTATTCAGAGCTGCGCAGGTTTTACGAAACCAAACAGGGGGTGCTATGGATGTATGGCGCCAATGCACTGTACAATTTCGATAATATAGAAAAACGGTTTTATTTTTATGAGCACGAGCCGGGAAGTCCTACCGGTATCCAGTTTCATTATGTTCACCATATCATGGAAGATCATGATGGAAGCATCTGGGTGTCTACCGATAACGGCCTTTATTTTACTTCAAAAGAAAGCGGAACCTATTCAGTTGTAAACAGCCTGTTCCCCGGTAAAGACGGGGCAATTGAATTTACAGATATTCTGCAATTACAATCCGGACAACATTGGCTAAGTACATGGGGCAGAGGTGTGATCACTTTATCAAAAAACATGACGAAGTATGATGCCGGTATCTACCAAAAAAAGCCTGCATTTGATTATGTGAAATCAGTTCAATACCGCCAAACATGGGCTTTATACCAGCATGGTGATGGCAAGGTATGGATAGGCTGCCAGGGTGGTAATTATATGGTGTATGATACACTCACAAAGAAAACGGAATTCCTCAGCATCCCTTTGTTTGAAGGTGCCACCATCAAATATATTACCGGAGATAAAAAAGGGAATATCTGGCTGGGATCTTTTCGTGGCTTACTGGCAAAGTATGATGGCAGAAAGTTTACAGCAGTTCAAAAAATGGATGGGGCCATTAATAAAGTGCTGGTTGACAACGAAGGATTATTATGGGTTGCCGCTGAATCGGACGGCCTGTATTGCTTAAGTGCCGACGGAACAAAAGTTCTAAAACATTATACAAGCACCGGTACCAACAACAAATTATTCCTCAACACCGGAAAAGATATAGAGCAACTGAACGACAGTACCATTGTATTTGGAGCAGGAGCGTTGAATTTTATAAATAAAAGAACAGGTAAAGTACAATGGCTAACATTTGAGGATGGACTTCCGGGTAATTCAGTTATCAGGATCCGGATCGACTCAGATGGTTATTTATGGATGATCACACTCAACGGTCTCTGCCGCTATAATCCTTCAACAAAGCGTATCACATCTTATGGAAGAAAGGATGGGATCACACTGGCGCACCTTACTACAGAAGCGGATTGCTTCAGCAATAACGGATATGTGATGTTTGCGGGGAATAATGCACTGGTTTATTTCCGCCCATCTATTTTTCAAACAAAACAACCAAGAGATGTTGTTATCACTGATTTTAAACTGCTGAATACGTACCTGCCGGTAGATTCATTGTTATCTCTTCCCAAAATACAGTTCAGCAGTATTCAGAATTCGTTCAGTATTTATTTTGCCACCCTCAGTTACCTGCAGCGGGAGAAGCTTACCTATTATTATAAAATGACCGGCATTGATAAAGAATGGATAAAAGCAGACCGGCAGAATTTTATCAACTACTCATTGCTGCCTCCGGGTAATTATACATTCAGTGTGTATTGCGAAGACATTGATGGCGCCCGTTCAAAAAATATTACGCAGATCTCTATTTACATCAAGCCTCCTTTCTGGCGCACTTACTGGTTTATCAGCACCATTTTTTTTGTAGTGGCTTTATTGGTTTACCTGGTACACCGTTTACGTGTTAATAAATTGCTGGCTGTAGAAAAATTACGAAACCGTGTAGCACGCGATCTGCATGATGATATGGGAAGCACTTTAAGCACCATTAATATTCTTAGTTCAATGGCCAAAAGCAGGATCAATATTGACCCCGTAAAAACCACTGAATACCTGGGCAAGATCAGCGATAACAGCCAGCGTATGATGGATGCGATGGATGATATTGTATGGAGCATCAAACCCAGCAACGACAGCATCCAGAAAATTGCTGCCCGTATGCGCGAGTTTGCTACCAATGTGCTGGAAGCAAAAGAAATAGAACTCGACTTTCGGGTAGATGAAGCTGTTTTTGATGTAAAACTGAATATGGAAGCAAGAAGGGATTTCTTTCTTGTGTTCAAAGAGGCCGTAAACAACGCCGCCAAATATTCCAAAGCCAGTATGGTAATTATACAGCTTGGCCTGCACAACAACCGCCTGGTACTGGTGGTAGAGGATGATGGTATTGGTTTTGATCCTGATGTGGCAGATAACGGCAACGGTCTCTGCAATATGCAAAAACGCGCCGATGCCATGCATGGCAGGTTGCAGGTTTTATCAAAACCCGGCGGTGGTGCACAGGTAACTTTAAATGTTCCTGTACAATAAAATCAATGATACTGTAATTATGAGTGTACAAATAAGCCGGTTCTTAAGTCAGAAATTCAGGTTCTATACCTTTCTTTCAATTGCGCTTCTGTTATTTGTTCATGGGTATAACCTGAAGGAAACTTATCTGCAACCCTTTAGTACTGTAAAAGAGCCACTAACCTTTACCACTTTTTTTGAGTATTTCATGGCTAATGGCCTGCTGCGGTTTCGTATTCCTTTACTGTTTATTATTTCGGGCTATATCTACGCCTTTCAGGATAAAATCCCATACAGGGATCAAATAAAAAAAAGGGCAGCATCTTTACTTATCCCGTACCTGATATGGAGTGCGGTTGGTTTGGCCATTACTTACCTGTGGCAACAGTTTCCTGTAACAGCAAAAGCTGTACTGGATGCACATATAGATCAGTTGGGAGATAACAGGCCTTATGCTGAAATTGGCTGGGGTGGCGTTGTTCTGCGCTGGCTGATAGCGCCAATTTCTTTTCAGCTATGGTTTATCCTTGCCTTGTTTTTAACCAATGTTATTTATCCTTTCATTCGCTGGGCAATAGCAAAGTATCCACTTGTGTGGTTTGCGCTTACTTTTTTTCTCTGGGCATCGGAGCTGGGTATTTTTGTATTTGATGGCCGCGGGCTGTTCTTCTTCTCTGTTGGTGTATGGCTGCAGAAAACGGATTTTAACCTTGAGCAAAAACCCAAATGGATCAGTTTATATATCGTATGGCTTTTCTTTATCGGCTTTAGCGTGATCAAAACTTTTATGGCTTTTGAACTGGAAGCAACCAATCGTATCACTTACCTTTTATTGAATATCCTGCATGATGTTTCTGTATTATCAGGCATAGTAGCTGTATGGTTTGGCGCAGATACTGTAGTAAAATGGTGCATGCGCCAGCCCTGGATTATATGGACAGCTTCTTTTTCGTTTTACATTTTTGGTTTGCATGCACCTTTAGTGGTGTATCTTACCCGTTTGTCTTACCTGCAATTTAACCAGGTACCCAATTATCGTTTATTAACTTATTTATTAGTTCCCGCTGCAGTATTGGTTTTTTGCGTGCTAACCGGAGCGGTTGTGAGAAAAATATTCCCTGCTTTTTATAAATGGTCAACAGGCGGCAGGGGATTTAAAAGACTAACAGGCATCAGATAACATGTTTATGCGATTGCTTTTATCTTTTTGCCGGCCTATTTTTGACAACCCAAACAAAAACGGATGACAAAACTGTTGATTTACGAAGATAACCCCCAGCTACGTGAAGGATTAACCATGCTGATTAACGGTTCTGATGGATTTGAAGTATTGGCTGCTTTTAAAAACTGTAACAATGTGGTTGAGGAAGTAAACGCCTGGAAACCTGATGTAATATTAATGGATATTGATATGCCGGGCATAAACGGCATTGAGGGACTGAAAAAAATAAGGCAGGTAAACGACGATGTGAAAATATTAATGCTCACCGTTTTTGATGATAACAAAAACGTGTTCCAGGCCATCAGCAGCGGCGCCAACGGTTATATACTGAAGAAAACCCCGCCATCCCGTTTACTGGAATACATTGCCGAAGCGCAAAGCGGCGGCGCACCCATGACAGCCAGCATAGCTACACAGGTATTGAAAATGTTTTCTTCCATGAACAATGAAAAAGGGGAAGACTACAATTTATCAGACCGGGAAAAACAGGTATTACAGTTTTTGGTGGAAGGATATAGCTATAAACTGATCGCCAACGAAATGTTTATTGCCATAGATACGGTAAGAAGTCATATAAAAAAGATATACGAAAAACTGCACGTAAACAGCAAGAGCGAAGCAGTAGCAAAAGCGTTTAAAGACAAACTGGTATAATACTGATAAGAAAACAGTTTGAGTGAGTTTGATTGGGAGTGGCCGCAGACCTGCCCGCCTTAACAGGCAGACAAGTTTGCGGCCAACTCTTTTATTACCATTCCTACTCATTATTCCCCCTTCATCACCAACCACATTTTCATGTGATTGCCGCCAGCCGGCAACAGGATTAGGTTTGCGCTGTTATGAAATCTCTTTTAGAAACTTTATATTTATTAACACCTAAAAAACGATCATGAATAAAAAGATCATTACCCTTTCTGCGCTTTCGATAATTATCGTAGCCGCAGTAGTTGCCTGCAGTAACCTGTCGGGCGGCGATCAAACAAAATCAAACACGGCCAAGCTCCCGGTAAACGATTCCACTGCAAAAGTTAAGCGCGGCGAATACCTGGTGAACACCATTGGTTGCGATGATTGTCATTCACCAAAAAAAATGGGCGCACATGGTCCTGAACTGATTCCTGAGCTGCGTTTATCAGGCTTTCCAAAAGATGGTAAATTGCCAGAGGTAGATAAAACTGCATTAGGGAAAGGATGGGTGCTTTTTGCACCAGATCTTACAGCGGCTGTGGGCCCATGGGGTATTACTTATGCTGCCAACATTACTTCCGACCAAACAGGTATTGGCAACTGGAAAGAAGAAAATTTTATCCGTGCCATACGTGAAGGGGTATCAAAAGGCCTTGCGGGTAATCGCCCGTTACTGCCGCCTATGCCATGGCCTTCATTGAGAAAATTAACAGACGAAGATCTTACATCTATTTTTGTTTACTTAAAAACAACCAAGCCGGTTAATAATGCTGTTCCGGCGCCTGTATCATTTGCCCCGGGCAAATAATACTCCGTTTTTATCAGTCTGCTATTGCCACAGTATTCACAACCTAATAAGTGTATGCTGTGGCAATTGTTTTTAATATCGCTCCTCCCTGCAATCCTCCCTTTATCCAAACCATATTAATCGGTGATTGCCGTATTTTTTGCAAAAAACCTGCAAAAACCCGCATTTCACACATTTATGTGATTGTACCCCCGCAAACTCCTTAATAGTTTTGATTCTGAAACTAATTTATGAAAGCAGCTTTTCAACATACCACCATTATCAGCCTGTTCTGCCTGGCGGGTATTGTAATGGCTGCCCAAAACTGGCATACACTATACGCCCTGGCAATGCATACCAGCCTGGAAAATGAGGTGATAAAAACCACAGATATTGCGCCGGTAAACAATTCTGCAACAGAAACCCCGTCTGTTTTAGATGCCGGTATCCGTTTTGCCTGCTGGTAAAGCCCTCGTGTTTTCGATATCCGAAAAATATACCTCTTGCCAGCCCTGCCAAAGCCCTATTGGGGCATCCCTGAGCCGCTTTTAATTAATTTTGTGGTCAGGATGTATTTCCTGCAGACTTTAAAGATCCTATTATGATACAAACAGGTAACCCGGTAATCAGCATTTATACCGAAATGACGCCCAACCCAGAGACCATGAAATTTGTGGCCAATAAATTATTGTACCCGGGCAAGAGCATTGATTTTGCAGATGAAACATTTTCCGGTCCTTCGCCACTGGCTAAAGAACTGTTTGGTTTCCCTTTTATTAAAAGCGTATTTATTGCCAGCAATTTTGTTACGCTTACCAAAACTTCAGATACGGAAGACTGGCAGGATGTGATACCCGCTATCAAAACTTTTTTAAAGGATTATCTTGAGCATGGCGGCGTGGTGGTAAATGATGATGAAGCAGCCAAGGTAAAACAGGAAGCAAGCAATACGGTTAGTGCAGATGACGATGATATTGTGAAAAGAGTAAAAGAACTGCTCGAAAATTATGTAAAACCTGCTGTTGAAATGGATGGCGGCGCCATTCAGTTTAAAAGTTATAACGAAGGTATCGTAAACCTGATGTTACAGGGAAGCTGCAGCGGATGCCCTTCATCAATGATCACACTGAAAGCGGGTATTGAGGGAATGATGAAGCGTATGATACCTGAAGTAAAAGAAGTAGTAGCAGAAGCTGAATAAATATTTTGTGAGTTGATTTTTTAAAGATGTCCTGCAGTTGCGGGACATTTTTAATTTAATGATTGATTGATTAGCCGCGGATTCGCAGATTATGTCATCATATAATATACTATTCTGCGGTTATTTTTCCTGCATCCTGAAATTGTACGCCTGACTAAATTTGGATTAACTTTAAAGCATACAATCGTTTGCCATTTATGAACAAAGAACAAATTGCCGAAAAGCTTCAAACCAATCATGCCCGGTTTACTCAGCAACTACTACAATTAAATGATGCCGATTTTTGTTATGCCGCCGAAGACAAATGGAGCGCCGGTCAGCAATTAGATCATATTGTAAAAGCAGTAGCGCCGGTTAACCTTGCATTTGGGTTTCCCAAGTTTTTATTGAAATGGAAGTTTGGTTCGGCCAACCGTCCTTCTAAAACCTATGATCAACTGATAGAAAAATATAACCGTAAACTAAAAGAAGGCGGCAGGGCATCGGGCCGCTTCATTCCGGCAGCGGTTAGTGTTAATGACCGTGCAAAATTAATTGCCCGGTTAAATAAGCTGGTTGATCAACTTGTGCGTAAAACAAAATCGCAAAGCGAAGAAGCGCTTGATAAATATATTTTACCACACCCGCTGTTGGGTAAACTAACGCTTCGCGAGATGTTATACTTTACCGCATACCATGTAGAACACCACAGGCTGTTGGTTGAAAAAGGATTGGAGAACAGGTGATGTTCGAATAAGGATTTTTTATTTATTTCAGCATAGGCCATTCAATATTCAAATTATTGCATCTTCGCACTAACACATGAGACCTTCCATTTCGAAATTTTTTGCCAATCACTGGGATGCATTGCTGGCGTCTGCTGCCGCCTGTGCTTTTATTTATTTTTTTACAAAGCATAGCGGTATTGGTATTTCGCCCGACTCGGTTAGCTATATAAGTACAGCCGCCAATATACGAGAGCATTTTTCTTTTACAGATTTTAACGACCTGCCCATGGTTGATTTTCCATTGGGTTATCCTTCTTTCCTGGCTTTATCTATTTTACTAACAGGGCTAACACCTTTACAAACCGTACCTGTTATTAATGCGTTTTTATTCTGCGGCGTAATTATTCTAACAAGCATAATCATACAGGGCTATGGCCAGAAATCTTCTTTCTATAAAATTTTCTTCCTCGCCGTTTTAGCCTGCAGTCCCTGTCTGCTCGAAGTATATTCAATGTTATGGTCTGAAACACTTTTTCTTTTTTTGGTTTTATTGTTTGTAGTTGCCGTGCGCAATTATTTCAGAACCCATGGCACAGGCCGCTTATTGCTAATGGCTCTTATTGTTTCAGTAGCCTGTGTTACCCGTTATGCGGGTATTACCCTTTTAGCAACGGGCGGTTTTTTATTATTGTTTGATGGCGGATTAGCTACCCGAAAAAAAATAAAACATATCCTGTTGTTTGCCGGCATTGGCAGTTTATTGGTTGCCATTAACATGATACGGAACAGCCGGGCTGCCGGTCATATTACCGGTGTTCGTGAAAAAGCATTACGCGGTTTAGTGGATAACCTGAACCAGATTGGCGTGGTACTGGCCGATTGGCTTCCGTTTATTAAGGGACACGAAACATTAGCTACTGTTGTATTTATACTTATTCTTTTATTGGGTATCTGGCACTTGTTTTACCGAACACTGCAACAACCTTTTTACCAAACTTACGAAACCATTATTGCCTGTTTCTTTGTGGTGTATGCTTCGTTTATACTTGCCGTGTCTACTATTTCACGCTTTGAAGATTTAAGCAGCCGCTTACTATCGCCCATGTATATTCCCCTGCTGCTTGTGAGCAGCAGTTGGATGGCCATGGCGTTGCACCGGTCTCTCCGCCTGAAAAAAATGGTTTTGCTGATCGTGTTCCTCGCATTTTATTCAGGCTTTCAATACAATCAATACCATTTAAATGCCGAGGCATGGGAGGGCATTAAAGATGCAGGCATACCGGGTTATTCAGAAGACCCATGGGTGCAATCTCCCACAATGGCTTTTATCAAAAAAAATAAATCAGTTTTTACCGGTCCTGTTTACGCCAATGCCAATGATGCGGTTTATTTTTTAACCGGTACGCATGCATTGCCATTGCCTCATAAAGAAATACAATCGGAGATCAATGTGTTTCTGCAAAAGCCATCATTCCGGTTAGTATGGTTGTATGATGGAACAAATAACGACCTGGTAGGTCTTGATTTTATCAAACAACACTGGAAATTGATTTCTGTAGAAACTATGGAGGATGGTGAAGTGTATTATTTTGGTGATAGCAATAGCATAAAATAAAAAATTCAGCATTCAATATTTCCCGCCTGGGCGGGATTCAATATTCAATATTCCCTTCGGATTTCCTACTTTTAATGATGAGTATAACCGAGATCTTTCATCAATTTATTACCGGTATACAGCAAACGGGACCTATTGAGTTCATTGCTGTTTTTGCCGGTATCGGCAGTGTGTGGTTTAGCCGGAAAGAGAATATCCTCGTATATCCTGTAGGGCTTATCAATACCATTTTTTACATCTACTTAAGTGTTAAAGGCAACCTGCTTGGCGAAGCAAGTGTAAATTTATATTACACGATAATGAGTATTTACGGATGGGTTTTATGGGCCAAAAAAGACAAACAAAAACATGAAGTGGTTTTGCACATCAGTTACAGCAACCGCAAAGAGTGGATACAGCAACTGCTGTTTTTCGCTTTTTTTTATATGGCTATTTTTGCCTGTCTTACATGGGCCAAACAGGCGTTTGCACCGGAGGCCATTCCATGGGCTGATGCTTTTGCCAGCGCAACGGCTTACACAGGTATGTGGCTGATGGCAAAGAAAAAAGTAGAGAGCTGGATCTGGTGGATCGCAACAAACCTGGCTTCTGTTCCGTTGTATTTTATTAAAGGATATGTTTTTACCAGTGTGCAGTTTGCGATATTATTGGTTTTAGCTGTAACTGGTTTGATTGAATGGAAAAAAAGAGGAGGAATATTGAATATTGAATCCCGCCCAGGCGGGAAATAATGAATGTTGAAGTAAAAGAAACGCGTATAAATACGCTTGGGTGGATAGTGTTATTATGTGAGGTTTGTGTGAAAAAATGACAGAAAGAAAATATGATTTGGAAAATCGTTTGATCAGTTTTGGTGTTAGGATGATAAAAACTGCCGAAAATCTTCCGGGTTCATTTGCGGGCAAACACCTTGCGGGACAATTGATAAGAAGTGGAACCGCTCCTGCACTACATTATGGTGAAGCTACAGCAGCAGAATCGCGAAATGATTTCATTCATAAAATGAAAATTGCCCTTAAAGAACTGCGCGAAACAAATAATTGCATGAAAATGATACATCAACTTGAATGGATGAAGGAAGAATCAATAATGCCCGAACTAAAGGAGTGTAATGAACTAACCGCCATTTTTGTAAAAAGTATAGGCACCGCTTTGAAAAATAAGCAACCCATAAAATAACTTCATCATTCATTATTTCCCGCCTGGGCGGGATTCAATATTCATGATTAAAAAGATCGTTATCATCGGCCCTGAATCAACCGGCAAAAGTACGTTGTGCGAATTGCTGGCGCAGCATTATGGAATGCAGTGGTGCCCTGAGTTTGCAAGGGAATACCTGCTTACCAACGGAACAGACTATAGTTTTGACGACCTGCTAACCATTGCCAAAGGACAACTGGCTGTGGAAGATGAATACACTTCGTTGGTGGATAGTCAGTGGTCGATGGTGAATGAAAGAACATGGGTAAACCCCCATTCATTACACACCACGCACAAACCGCCGCTTTTATTTATTGATACGGATATGTATGTAATGAAGGTTTGGAGCGAATATGTTTTCGGAAAATGCCACCAGTTTATCTTAGACCAGATCGTTAGCCGTAAGTATGATCTTTACCTGCTTTGCAATACCGATCTTCCCTGGATAAAAGATGAACTTCGGGAATATCCGGATGAGTCTCCCCGGAAAGAACTTTTTGCTATTTATAAAGACCTCCTCATTAACCAACAGGTTCCCTGGATAGAGATCAGCGGCAGCAGCTATGAAGACCGGGTATTAGCCGCTATTGCAGCCGTAGAAGAATACCTGCATTAATCTTTCTGTGAACCTCCGTTTCTCCGTGCGCTCTGTGTTGAAAAACACCTTGCATTTCGAAATATTTTTTCAACATAGAGAACTCAGAGATAGGGGAGTTGCACAGAGGTTTACTTTATCAATGCCTGAATATCTTCATCATCTTCAATATTATGCATTTGCTGCACAATTTGCGGGTAGCGCCAAGATACGCGGCGGCTCATGGGTTTAACGGTGAAGCGTTTGGGATTGGGTAAGCAGGCAATGATCATGGCAGATTCTGCACGGCTCAGGTTTTTAGCGCTTTTACCAAAATAGGTTTGTGCAGCAGCTTCAATTCCAAAAATACCCGGGCCCATTTCAATCGTATTCAGGTACACTTCTAAAATTCTCTTCTTCCCCCATATCCATTCGATCATCTTGGTAAAATACATCTCAGGCACTTTGCGTACATAGCGGGTAACATCACCGCCCTGCCATAAAAAAACATTTTTGGCAACCTGCTGCGTAATAGTGCTGGCACCACCACCTAAGGGTATTTTTGTTTTCTTTCCTTTCTTCTTAGGTTTCAGGCTATGTTCAATCGCATCCCAGTCAAACCCGCTATGATCAGGGAAGGCCTGATCTTCACTGGCAATGGCCGCCAGTTTTACATTGGGCGAGATCTGGTTCCATCCCACATAATCGCGCTTCAACCCATACCCGAACATATTACTGATCTGCGTGATGGTAATGGGCGGCATAACCCATATACAAATAATAATATAAAGCAGCGAGCTAATGAACATCCAGAGAAGGATCTTCTTTGTCCAGCGCCAGACTTTTTTAATTACTGATTGTTTGGGGGTTGCCATGCTGGGCAAGTTACTAAACCCAATCATTCAACTCAACTGAGAAAAATAAAAAATTGGTGTTTCAGCAAATTAATTGTTCCCCACGGCAGATTCAATACACTTACAATTGCCTGATGTAAGATATTTTCAAGATTCCTGACTGATCATTTACAGGCGTTGCAGTCAGTTTGCTATCAATTGTTTTAAGGTTATTAAAAACAAGGTATGCAAACGATAATGGCTTGAACTCCCACGAAAACCGCATATTCAATCCGCCAAGATTATTTACGGTATTGTACTGATAAAAACCAGACAACTGTATTTTAGGTGTAAAAGAAACCCTTAACTCTGGTGCAAGTAAATGGGTAGTTGTACTGGTTTTGGCAGATCCGAAATCATAAAAATTATTGCGCGTATAATTGATGGTAGCTGCAATATTCGGAACCGGAACATAACGGATACCAAAGGTGTAACTGTTCAGGTATCCGTTATAAAATTTACCCAGCGTAATATCTGAAAGAAAACTAAACGGGGCACTCAGGTTGGTACTAAGGTTAAAATTGATCCGGGTATACGCATATTTTCCGGGGCTGATGAAAATATCCGGTACAGGATCAAAAACATCGCTCAATTTTTGCCAGGACGGCAACAGGTTGATGGCAACAGTTGTTCCTTTGGGTGTTGTTACCTGAAATGGAGTAAACACAATATTTGTTTCCTGCCATGCTTTGGTAGTTGCATTATGGTAGATATCCGCTTTCAGTCCGGGAATAAAAAAACCTGTTTTGTTTTGCCTGAACCAATGTACCGGAAGTGTAATAAGCAGTTCGGGGTGTGTATGAATAAAATCTGTTCTGGCAAGAAACCCTGTTTTGGGTTGATAATCCTTTGTTACCATGGTTTCGTACCATTTTACTGAAAATTTATTTTTTACATACGCCACTTCATTAAAAAAAGCCCAGCCGATTTTAGCATTACCCGATGGCAAAGCCATTGAAAGCATGGGCCGGATATACAAAGGCTCAGAAGCCTGCCAGAAACCATCTACTGATGCTATGGTGTTGGATGTACGATCCAACTCATCATACCTGAAAGTGGCCATGGCGCCAATCCTTGCTTTTGTACTGATGTTTTGCTGCGCCCGTATAACACCAAACCATGAGTTGGTGGAAGTATCGTTATCAGATTGATTAATTACTAATGCACCCACAGCTCTTTCCCCTGTTTGATGTATAAAACGCATGCCGGCATTGATCCGCAGCGGGTTACCCAAACTGTCTAACCCAATCCTTCTGCTGAAAAAGGGTTGTATTATTTCATCCTGCCCGATAGCAAACAGGTTGGCGTTTTCTAAAAAGAATTGCCTTTTCTCCGGAAAAAATACAGAAGAATGGTTCAGGTTAACCACCTGCCTGTCGGCATCGGCCTGGGCAAAATCTGTATTCACCGTAGCTTCTACTGATGTGTTGGTATTTAACAACCATTTTAGTTCGCCGCCAACCTGTGGTTTTATACTTGCCTCTTTGCCTTCTGTTTTTTTTGTATTCAATAAGGTATATGGCTGCACCCTGATATTGGCTTTGTTTTTGGGCGGATGCAGATTGGTTACCAGACCCGCATACGACATCCTGCCTACCGTATAAGCCATTGGCCATGGCGACCAGCCTGTGATCTCGTTCAGCGACCGGATATTCCGGTTAAAGTTGATGCCCCATGTAGTTGAATCGGACGGATAGCGCAGTGTTGACCACGGAATAGCGATTTCTGTACTCCATGATGAATCGGTGATAAATGATTTTGCTTCCCATACAGCATCCCAGTTTAAATCATAGATCCTGTCATCATAAATTAATAAATCTCTTTGTGTGCCATATGGTGTTACAAGGAAAGAAGGAACCGGGTTTTGCACATCCTGAAACGGATCAAAAAAAACACCGAACAATTCATTGTTACTATACACAAAATCTCTCCGCAAATCCTGCACAAAAATTTTATTACCGGGATTATGGCAGATGGCTCCTATGTAAATATTCCGGCTATCGTATAAAACTTTTACTTCGGTATCAAAACTGGCGGCTTTGCCCTGTAAGGGATATGTCTGCTTAAAACTTTTCAAGGCACCCGATCTGTTCCAGTCGGCTTCTGTGAGCTTTCCATCTAAAACAATCTTATCATTTGTTTGAGCGGCTTCTATTTTAAGCTTGTTTGCATATTCCGGCGGAAGCGGGATATTTTGTGCTTTACAAACAGTGAATCCTAAAAAGATCAGGGCAGGTAAGAATAGATATTTCATGTTAAATTTTATGATTGCTTTAATGCAATACAAAATTCAACAGTGATGAAAAATATAACAATCCGGATCTTGCTGTATTCAATCCGATTCTTGCTATTGTTGCACTTTACTAAGCTCCCAGCCAATCATTGCCTGTTTACGAACCTTACCCAAATGAAAATTGCCCACCGTACCATTGGCAGAAATAATTCTGTGGCAGGGAATCAGGTACATGATAGAATTTTTTGCTGCAGCAGAGCCTACGGCCCTTACCGCATCCGGTTTACCAATCATTTGTGCTACCTGGCGGTATGAGCTTACAGAACCAAAAGGTATTTTAAGCAATGCCTCCCATACTTTTATCTGGAAATCTGTGCCCTGAACCAGTAATTCTAATTTTTCGGGGTTTATTGTATCTGACTGAAATATTTTTCGGATGTACGGTTGGGTATAATCAGGTTTATGAACCAGGGTAGCAAACTGCCATTTCTGCGAAAACAATTCAAACTCATTTCTTTTTCTTTCTTCATCAATAAAACTCAAGGCGCAGACGCCTTTTTCAGACACTGCAATAAAGCACATGCCAAAAGGAGAAGCATGGTAGCCATAAAAAATTTCAAGGCCCATGCCGGCAGTTTTATACTGTTGTGGGCTTACCCCCTCAATACTTACAAACAAATCGTGTACCCTTGATTGACTTGATAAACCGGCTATTTGCGCCGCATCGATCATATTTTCTGTTTCGCTGATCTTATTGCGGAGATAATCCAGTGTAAGATATTGCACAAATTTTTTAGGACTGATGCCTACCCAGTCTGTAAAGAGCCTTTGAAAATGAAAGGGACTCATATAAACCTTCCTGGCAATTTCATCCAGATCGGGCTGATCTTTAAAATTATCCGTTAAAAAGCCGATGGCCTTTTCAATTCTGTAATAATTGATCTCTTTCTTATTCATTCTTTTTCAGACATACCACAAAACTATCATTCAATAACCAGCAAATCAATCCAAAACTTGCGGAATATCCTTGTTGGTGTGCACGTATTATCCAATTTTAATTATAAATTTAATACCGGTTAGTCCGTTAAAAAATGTAATGCAACTACCATTATTTATCATAAAATAAAAACAGGAACATATAGGGTAAAACCTGTTTTGCAATAATCAAAATCTATGAATAAACTTTTTACAATCTTCTTTTGTTTGCTGGTATCTGTCAATTCTGTTTTTTCTCAATCTGGCAAAATGAGTAAAAAAACACTCAGGGTAGGCATTGTAGGATTGGTACATACGCATGTGCATTGGATATTGGGAAGAGAAAAACAGGGTGATATTGAAATTGTGGGTATTGCAGAACCCAACCATCAACTGGCCGAAGCCTATTCAAAACAACATGGCTATAGCATGGGCATTGTATATAACAGCATGGAAGAAATGATTGAAAAAACAAAGCCTGATGCGGTATTTGCTTTTAATACCATTTTCGATCATTTAAAAACAGTTGAATATTGTGCGCCACGCGGCATTCATGTAATGGTTGAAAAACCATTGGCGGTAAACATGGATCATGCTGAAAAAATGCTGGCCCTTGCCAAAAAGAATCATATCTATCTTTTAACCAATTACGAAACCAGTTGGTATGGCAGTAATAAAGCTGCATGGGAGATCATCAACGATAAAAAAGAAATAGGTGATATCAGAAAAATTGTTTTTCATACAGGCCACCAGGGACCTGTTGAAATTGGATGCAATCCTGAATTTTTAGAATGGCTTACCGATCCTGTGTTGAATGGCGGCGGTGCCTTAACCGATTTTGGCTGTTATGGCGCCAACTTAAGCACATGGCTGATGAAAGGTGAACACCCCTTAAGTGTTTCTGCAATAACGCAACAGATCAAACCGGAGCTCTATCCAAAAGTAGAAGACGAGGCTACTATTATGCTTACTTATCCAAAAGCGCAGGTTATTATCCAGGCCTCGTGGAACTGGCCCTATAGCCGTAAAGACATGGAAGTGTATGGTAAAGATGGTTATGTGTTTTGTATTGACAGGGATAATATGCTGCTGATGAAAAACGGGCAACGGCAAAAGGATACTGTTAAGGCTGCCCCCATGCCCGAAAACATGCGCGACCCCTTTGCTTATTTTGCAAACGTAATTAACGGTACAATTAAGGCAGGCGATTATGATCTTTCATCGCCAGCCAATAATGAAATTGTGATGAAAATTTTAGAGGCCGCTAAGTATTCGGTTAAAACAGGAAAGACTGTTGTGTGGAAGGAGATGTATAAAGAATAAGCGACTACATTAAAATCCAGCTGATCTAATTCCTTGCGCAACATTGCGCCTTAGCGTCATTGCGGTTAGATAAATTTTACCGCAAGGGCGCCAAGGCACGGAGGAGCGCAAAGAGGTTGATTATTGTTATCACATATGTATCGTCTCCATCCGGTATTTCTTTCCTAACACGATATACGTTCGGTGGCTGGAACGTAAGAGACTTCCCGCTAAAAAAAATCCACCCGCAATACCAATGCCTGTAAGGTTTGCAGAACTAAATACCTGGTCGTTATGTATGAGGCTGTTGAAAATATTTAAGAAGATATACGCACTGCTACCCATCTGAAACAACAGCCCATTACTAAAAAAACCGTTATTGAAGTTTCTTTTAGGCATGCCATAGATCTCGTTCACATGCAGTTTCATTAAACCCATTTTTGCGGTATCAATGGCAGGAAAACCAAACTGGTTTGGAACCTGCCGGAGAATAATCTGCTCCAACAGTATTGAATCGTTCTGTATTTTTTTAACGATACCCTGTATCCACTGCTTACTGCTGAACTGAAAATTAATCACGCTGCCGGGTATCCATGTTTGGATGGTTTGATTTTTGTGTTTCAACACCAACAGATCGCTTTGCGAATAGAGTGAAAAACTGCTGAATGAAAAGAAAAGTAGAATAAAGATTGCTTTCACCATTCTAAGGTAAAGCAAAGTTGGCGCCGGGTTATTAAGGAAGTGTTAATCGTGAGGCGTGAATCGTCAGACGTCAGACGTCAGACGTCAGACGTGAATCGTGAGTGGTGAGTAGTGAGTAGTGCGATAATTAATTTCGTTTGGGGCTGGCCATTTTACTGCAGAAAATTGACATTGCCGACTCACGTCTCACGATTCACGCCTCACAATTCACGTCTCACGACTTTATCTGATCGCCGTAAGCAAGTATACCATAGCCTAAGGCAATGCCAAACCCGATAAGAATGATGCCGGAAATAATGTTGATATTATGAAGAATGCGTGGCGTTAGTTTGGAACGGAGCCTTGCTGCCAGCACTACTTTACTAATATCAGTAAGTAATACAAATGCCAAACAGGTACCAAATACAATTGCCCTGTACTGTGCCGGAGATGGCGCTGTTTGCGAATCGGCGAGGATAGCGGCGGTCCACGCAAACCAGAACAGGAATACGCCGGGATTTAAAACATTCATAAAAAACCCCGATAAAAATATCGCCGCATAATCTCTTTTACGGAATTTTTTATCGATGAGGTTATTGTCTTCGTCAGTCTTTACCTTTTTAAAAAAAATGGTATACACACCCATAGCCACCAGAAAAATACTGCCAATAATCGCGATCAGTGTTTTGTGGTTGAGGGCTGTATTAAAAAGTGAAGTAAAAAAATTACACACCAGCACCAGCGAAATATCACTCACAGAAATACCTGCCACAAACATGTAGCCCGCTTTATGCCCGTTATTGATGCTTTGTTTGAGAATAGCAAAAATCACCGGACCAACCGAAATGGCAAGAAAAACGCCCAAAACCAATCCTTTAATTAACGGTGCTAACATTATGCGCGGTGATTCTGATTATTTTATACCCGAAAGTAAGCTGTAAAATTTATAATCCGGTCTTCCGTTTCAAAGCCTTTTAGCCAATAATTATTTATTTAACAATGGTGGCAGATAAGATCTTATCCAACCCCGGGAATTGCCTGTCGAAATAACTATTACCATATTTATACAAAGAATCCTGTATGGCTGCTGGTTTCTTTCCGTAACGATGGTTTAGCAGGGCAATTTTTTCCATTCCCTTTATCACCCTTGCAATGGGGGTGTAGCCCTTTACTCCTCCCCGAACAGTGGTGTCCAGTTTGGGATTGTTAACCATGTTGATGAAAATTTGTGTGGCCCTGTTATTGCGGCCACCTCTGGCAAAAGAAATAGTGCCTTTTGTATTTTTCAGTATCGCGGGCTCGTCAATTAATTTGAGCGGGTCCCAAAAACGGTTGGCGGCATAATTGGCAGAAACACCAAACTGCACCACATAATCCGGTTCTACCCTAAATAATAAAGCATTGGTAAAAAAACCGGTTTTAATTAGTTGGTATAACCTGTCAACACCGTAGGGCGACCATTTTCGGTAAGCTTCTATAACAAAATCGCCTTTGGTTGTTTTAAACAGCGCCTTAAATGTTTCGGGCGATTTTAATTTGAGTACAGCAGGATCGGGGGCTTGTGCAAAAGAAATGGTGATCCATAAAAAAGACACAACAGAAATCAACAAAAACTTTTTCATGACTGTCTTTTTACCCAACCAGCTTCTGGCGCTTATTGGTTTCTTTCTGCAAAAAGTTTTGCCAGTCTTCCAGCATCTGTCCTTTCAGTACGCGTGGAAATTTATGTTGCCCGCCAACTTTTCCTTTAAACTCCATAAAGTCCATAAAATGTTTTTCGCTCAGCACGGTCAGTCTTACTTCTTTCAATGCACTTTTTCTTTCTACTGCATAATCATCATTAAGTTCTTTCAGTCTTTCGTCTATGCGCTTGCCAAGCAGTTCACTGTTAATCGTGTCATCGCAGGCCACATACCAATGGTGCGCAAAAAAGTTACCGAAAGGAACACCGGCAACAGTAAATTCAGGTATGCAGATATTAAATTCTTCAGCCACCAGTTGTACAGCCTTGGTCATGTTATCAACACTCAGGTGTTCACCTACCAGGCTTAAGAAATGTTTGGTACGGCCTGTAATAATAATTTCGCAACGGTCTTTATCTACAAACCTGACAGTGTCACCAATTAAGTAGCGCCAGGTGCCGGCTGCGGTGCTGATCAGCAGTGCATAATCTTTACCTTCTTCCACTTCATGTATCATCAGGGCTTCGGGATTCTCAATCATTTCGCCGTCGGCATCAAAATTTTTATCATCAAACGGAACGAACTCCATAAATATATGCTCCCCTGTTACAAGGCGCATACCTGTGGCGTGCTGGCGTTCCTGGTAAGCAATAAAGCCTTCGCTGGCAAGATAAGTTTCAATATACGTGATGGGTTTGCCTAATAATTTTTCAAAACCTTTTTTATAAGGTTCAAAGCTTACGCCGCCATGAACAAAAAAGGCAAGGTTGGGCCACATCTCGTGAATGTTGTTCAGCTTATAGCGGGCAATCACCATTTCCATGCACATCTGTATCCATGCAGGTACGCCTATAATAAATCCGATATCCCATTCGGGTGCTTTTTCAACTATCTCTTCTAATTTCTTATTCCAGTCTTTTTGTTTGGATATTTTCTTACCGGGTTTATAAAAAGGCTGAAACCAGAACGGCGCTTTTTTTACAGTAATGCCACTAAGGTCGCCGGCATAATATCCGGCCCCTTTCTGCAAATCGGTACTTCCGCCAAGGGCAAGCCAGCCTTTACTGATGGAGCTGAATGGGATATCTTCATACGTACGCAGGCTAAGCAGTTGTTTGATCATTACGATCTTATTACCCCTTAGCAGGTCGTTGGTAATAGGTATGTATTTACTGGCCGATTCACTTGTTCCGCTGCTTAAAGCATAGTAACGGATTTTTCCGGGCCAGCAGATATCCGGTTTCCCCTCTATCGTTTTGTGCCACCATTCTTTGTAGATCTTATTATAGTTAAAGGTGGGAACCAGTTCCTGGAATTTTTTGCCGGGGTGTTTGCTAAGGAGAATATCATCAAAATGATATTGCTGGCCAAATTCTGTAAACCTGGCCTTCCTTAACAGTTTTTTCAGCACTTTTAGTTGCTGACTGCGCGGGTTATGCTGTGGCAGCCTGAGCGCTTTTAAAATACTATTTGGAAGCTTGATATCAAGAATTGCCATCGTTAGAAGCAGGTTTTTAGAAGATACGAAGCTAAAACAAATGCCTGTAATTATAACAGGTTTTAAATGGGCGGCGCTTAGCCAAGGCCGGGGTAATGCTTAAAAACGAGCACCATATCCATCCACCAATCGTACTCTTTTGCATAGATCCTGTCTGCTTTTTCCAGCACACCTTCATCAAACACCGGCCTGGCACCTAAATGTGTGATCACACCTTTTTTAATGTCAGGGAGTTGCGTAAATGATGCTGCATATCCCACCCATGTTAGTTTACCCGTTAAAACGGCAATTGCATTTTTGAGCAGTTGTGTTCCCTTCGGGTGTATGATCAAATGAATGGGTGTGGTAAGTAAAAACAAAAAAGACAAAAAAACATCTGCCAGCCGTTTCATTCTTTGTTGATACGGCTGGGTGATGCGGTAGGTAATAAACGCAGCTACTGTTTTTGATCCCGCTGCCATTGTTTCACTCCCAACAATACTGCCACTGCCGGGAAAATGAAAAAGAAACCGCATGCCGGTTCCTTTCAGTTGCTGCATCTGCAGAATAATTTCGGACAATGACAGTTTTCCTACACAAAATACCAGTTCGTTTATGTGTATTTGCTTTTGTAATAAAGCAAGATCGCCAAGTTGGCAAAGGGCAGGGCGCTCCTCTTTACCAGGAGCAATCCGCCCCACTAATGTTTGATCTGTTATTGCGTTTTCCATCAGGGTAGCAACCTCATCATATTCTGTTGTTGTTCCGGCTACTACGGTTTGTCCGTTAGACACGGCTTCCTGTCCGAAGAATTCTTTTTTTCGCAGCATTAATAATTGCCTGAGCAGGAGTAAAAACATGCTTCCCAATACAGATCCCCATAAAATCACCCCCCTTGAAAAACGCAAATTTTCGGGTAACAAAGAATAGACCGCCAACGTACTTATAACTGCAAATGCAGTGGCTACAATGGTTTTAGATGTTTTGTATACCTTATCGTACAGGCCGATGAACGCTGCAGCAAAAACAAAGAGTGATGCAAAAAGAGGAAGTGCATAAGGTATAAAACTCACTCCAAAATCTTTCCCGTTGCGCATGTTGGCAACCCATATCGTTTTTACAATATGCAGTGATAACCATAGCAATCCCACATCAATAAGCGGCAACAGAAATGGTTTCAGGATTTTATTAACCGCAGCTATTACAGCCCTGCAGGCAATAGCGAAACGGATAAAATACGAGAAGATTCTCGCACCACCCGTTTGATAATGTTTCTGCACAAAGATCAACATGGCCTGGTAAAAAAACCTGACACGTGCAAGACTTGCTTTGCCTGAACTCTCACCTTTAAAATGGATGATGGTAGTGCCCGCAAAATAAACATTACGAAAACCCGCTTTTTGTATGCGCCAACTCAGGTCTATATCTTCTCCGTACAAAAAATAACTTTCATCAAAACCATTCAGCCTGTTAAGCAGCTCCCTGTTAACCAACATAAAAGCGCCGGCCAATACCTGCACCGTGTGGTTTTCAAATTCATCCAGGCTACCAAGCGCGTACCTGTTGAGCAGTCCGGATTTGGGGAACATTGATGCCAGGCCGGTTAGTTTACATAAAGAGGCCATGGGCGATGGAAAGGCCCTTTTGCTTTCCGGCAAAAATCTTCCCCGCCCATCCAGCATTCTAACACCCAAAGCCCCGATGCCGGGATCAGATTTTATATATGCAAGGCATTTTATGAAACAATCTTCCGGCACCAACGTGTCGGGGTTCAAAAACAATACATATTCTCCTTTGCAATAAGTAAGGGCAAGGTTGTTGGCTTTGGCAAAACCGAGGTTTTCTTCATTTGCAATAAACCTGATATCGGGAAAAAGCGGGGGCAGGTAATCCATACTTCCATCAGTAGAATGGTTATCTACTACAATCACTTCTGCTTCCAGTTCTGCAACAGCATGTTGCACAGCATGCAGGCATTGCTCCAGGAAAAACCTGACATTATAATTTATTATGATAACAGATAGTTGCACAAGAGGATTTTTCCGGGTACAAGATACGGATGGACTTGAATTTTGTTTGATTTCCATCTAACCCAGAATTGAAGAAGTGTATCATCCGGCGTTGTGCTATCTGTTATCTTCCCCATCCTTTTCTTACTTTTGCAGCATGAAACTAAAACACACCCTGCTGAAAGCTGTTGAGGCCGGCGCCGCTGAGATGACGCGTTTTTTTAATGGAGAATTTAAGATCAGTAATAAAGAAGGCGTTAATAACCTGGTTACCGAGGCCGATCATGCAGCGGAAAAAGCCATTTTTGATGTGATACAACAGGAGTTTCCCGGGCATTTTATCCTGAGTGAAGAAACGGGTGAGATCATTATGGATTCTACTTATAAATGGATCATTGACCCGATAGATGGAACGGTAAATTTTGCAAACGGTATTCCTATCTGTTGTGTAAGTATTGGTATTGAACAGGCAGGGGAGATGATCATGGGTGCCGTATATAATCCTTTTTTGAAAGAATTGTTTTTTGCACAGCACGGGTTTGGCGCTACATTGAACGATAAAAAAATACATGTAAGCGATAAGTCGGAAGTTATTCATAGCTGTTTGGTAACCGGTTTCCCCTATACTTATCTTGATATGCCTAACGGACCGTTACAGGTTTTTGAAAAACTGATACGCAAAGGCGTTCCCGTAAGAAGAATGGGAAGCGCAGCCATTGATCTTTGCTGGGTTGCTGCCGGAAGGTTTGATGGTTTTTACGAACACAAATTACAGGCATGGGACAGCGCCGCAGGATTTTTGATTGTAGAAGAAGCAGGCGGAAAAGTAACTGATTTTACTGGAGGCACTTACTCACCCTATCAGCCACATATTATTGCAACCAACGGAAAAATACATGACGAGCTGTTGCGAATTGTGAACGGAGCGGAACTGTAATTAAGTTTGAAGTACGGGATACGAAGTACGAACCAGCTATTTTGTAATTATATATGGCAGTGCAGGATTTAAAGCAAAGAACTTTTCTGTTTGCAGTTGCTGTTAGCAAATTAACTGCCACGCTGCCGTATAATACCATAAACCGTGAACATTTCCGGCAGATTATCCGGAGTTCGGCATCTGTAGGCGCAAACTATAGGGCAGCCAGGCGTGCTAAATCTGATGCCGACTTTATAAATAAACTTAAAATAGTTGAAGAAGAAACTGACGAAACCGTTTATTTTTTGGAGTTGTTAGCTGCATTAAACAGTGAGGAGAGGGATGCCATTGTTCCACTTATCAATGAAGGAACAGAAATTTTAAAAATTATTGTAGCGTCTATTACTACCGTCAGGAATAAGATTTCCCAACCAAAAAAATAGTTCGTACTTCGTACATCGTAATTCGTACTTTATTTATGGAAAACAGAACTGAAATAGCAGAAATGGGAGAATTTGGTCTGATCGATCATCTGACCAAAAATTTTGAAATACACAACGCCTCTACTGTATTAGGTGTAGGCGATGATGCTGCCGTGATTGACCACTTTGGCAAACAAACCGTTGTTTCTACCGATCTGTTGATAGAAGGCATTCACTTCGATTTAATGTATACACCGTTAAAACACCTCGGCTACAAATCGGTGATGGTGAACCTGAGCGATATCTATGCAATGAACGCCATGCCTACACAGATCACCATCAGCATCGGCCTCAGTAACCGCTTTAGCCTGGAAGCCATCGACGAGTTTTACGAAGGGGTATTTATTGCCTGCGAAAAACATGGAGTAGACCTGGTAGGTGGCGACACTTCATCATCCAATAAAGGTTTTATTATTTCTGTTACGGCCATCGGCGAGGTAACGCCTAATCAATTTGTAAAACGCAGCACGGCACAAAAAGGTGATCTTATTTGTGTGAGTGGCGATTTGGGCGGAGCCTATCTTGGTTTAACGCTGATGGAAAGAGAGAAAAAGATCTATCTCGAAAACCCGGCCATACAACCCGATCTTGAAAACGAAAGCTATATCGTGGGTCGTTTGCTGAAACCGGAAGCCAGAAAAGACATCGTCGAATTTTTACAGCAGCAGCAAATTGTTCCAACCGCCATGATGGATGTAAGTGATGGCATCAGCAGTGAAGTGCTTCATCTTTGCAAACAAAGCGGGCTGGGTTGTGTGGTGTATGAAGAAAAAATACCTGTGTCGGATGAAAGCCGGAAGGCAGCTTATAAATTTGGCCTCGATCCTACCGTTTGCGCATTGAATGGCGGAGAAGATTATGAACTCATCTTTACCATGAAGCAGGAAGACTACGACAAGATCACCCTTAACGAAGAGATCAGTGTGATCGGTTATATGACCGAAATAACAGAGGGCTGCAAACTTCAAACAAAGGGTGGAAACAGTTTTGATATTACCGCACAGGGCTGGAATGCTTTTCACAAATAAAACAGGTTTTATTTTTTTTCGGGTTATCGGTATATCTGAAAACCGGGAGAATAGTTTATTTTGTACATCAACCGCTATGCTTACAAAAAGGCAACACCGTTTAACCATTACCACTTTTTGCTTTACAGCACTACTGTGCATTTGTTGCAGCTACAGCTATGCACAAAAAGCAGATTCGGTATCTGTTGCCAAAAAAGACAGCACCATACGCAGGAAAAAAATCAGGCTGAAACCGGCGGGCGATTTTGACCAGCGTTTTTCTTTTATCGGGGAAGAGGGTGTAAGCATCTGGGGTTACCGCATTGGAGCATCGGTAAACGATATTTACAAGGTAGGCATTGGTGGTTATTTTTTAAAGCAGGAATCGGCCGGTGTAAAGCTGGATGCAACCGGGGTTCCTATTAACCGCTTAACCAAAAGCCTGTACTACGGAACCATTTATTACGAGCCCTATTTGTTTAGGAGGAAAAGATGGGAAATGAGTATGGTGTTTGAATTGGGTTATGGAAAAGCCGAACTTGATTCTACCAATAAGATCCGTGGGCGCTTTCTTACAAAAACAGAAAAACAGGATTTTGTTCCGGCAGGAATGGGTTACTCTGTTAACTTCATCATCCCCGATATGAAAGGGTTGCATTTTTTAACTTATATCGGTCTTAACGGTATGATAGGCTTACGTAAAGCTGTATTTAACAGTGATCTCAAATATAATTATGATGGCTGGTACTGGAGTATTGGCAGCGCGGTGTTCCTTGATAAAATATTTTCAGATATTTCGGGGAAGAAGAAAAAGCTTACAGCAACCAATTAATCAACTGTTGCTTACTATACCTTTTACTTCAAAAGCCTCATCTAAAAAAACAAGGTTAGCCCCGTATCCTTTTTCAATTTTCCCCAGCATATCCGCTTTTCTCATTACCTGCGCGGGATATAAACTTACCATGCGCAGAGCTTCTGCCGCATCAATGCCCACTTTATTAATTAGGTTTTGTACAGACTTGCCCATGGTTAATGCAGAGCCACTGAGTATGGTACCAGATTCATATTTATCGCCCACTAAATGATGCCTGTAAGGGCCTTCCGTTGTTTCGGTAACAGCATCGGTAATTACAAACAACCTTTCTTTCATAATTGTTTTTGCAATTTTAATAGCTGCAAAATCAACATGAAAACCATCCGGCACAATGCTCGACATTACTTTGGGGTGGTTAAACACAGCGCCCACTAATCCCGGCGCGCGGTGTTGCAAAGGGCTCATGGCATTGTACAGGTGCGTTGCAGCAGGTATGCCATTATCAAAAGCTGCTATTCCTTCTTCATAGGTAGCATTACTATGTCCTGCAGAAATAATGATCCCGTAAGATCTAACCATGTCAACCACTTCCTTACTGCACACTTCAGGCGCTAATGTGATCATAGAAATAACCCCTTTACCATATTCCAGTAATGTCTTTGCCTGTTCAACAGAAGGGGAATGAATAAAGGCTTCAATATGCGCCCCTCTTTTCTGCGGATTCAGCCAGGGACCTTCTATATGTAATCCTATGCATCCTTTACCGCCTTCTTTCCAGTAAGCTCTCACGGCATCAATGCAGCGGTAAAAAACATCGTAACTATTGGTAGCAACCGTTGGTTGAAAATGCGAGGCGCCACCTTTTGAACAATAATCGTATAACCTGTGCAAAGCATCCGCATCAGGATACACCGCCAATAATTTATCGTACGCCCCATAAATCTGAATATCCATAAAAGCCGGGGCAATGATGGGATAGCTGGCCTGCAATCCATCGGTAACAGCATCTGCAGGAACAATATCAATGATCTTTCCATCCGATACTACTACGGCGTGGTTGATTAACCATTCGTTTCCGGTAAACAGTTTGGCGGCACCGTATGCCTGTTGCAGGTTATTCCCCATCTTTCGGTATGATTTTAAAATTATCGGCGTCTTTCCAGAAAGGAAATTTTTCGCGTACTTCTTTCAACGGTTCTTTTTGTAAAACGATGGTATGCACATCTTCATCGTTTGTGCGATGGTATAACATAGTGCCCATAGCATCCAGCACCATACTATCGCCGCTATGATAAATGCCGTTGCCATCTTCTCCCACCCTGTTCAACCCAATTACATAACACTGGTTTTCGATGGCACGGGCCGTTAGTAAAGATTTCCATGCATGCACCCTTCGTTCGGGCCAGTTGGCTACATACAGCAACACATCGTATTCAGGTGTATCTGTTATATGCTGCCTTGCCCATACCGGAAAACGCAGGTCATAACAAACCTGCAGGTTAATCTTCCAGCCTTTTACCTGCGCAATCAGTCTTTTGTGGCCTGGTGTATATTCTTTGTCTTCGCCGGCAAAAGCAAAACGATGTCTTTTATCGTAATAGCCCAATGTTCCATCGGGCAATACCCATAAAAGGCGGTTAAAAAAATGTTCCCCTTCCGATATGATCAGACTTCCGGTTAAGATGATTTTTTTTGCTGCAGCAACCTGTTTCATCCAGCCAACAGTTGCACCGTCCATCCCTTCGGCCAGGCGCTGCGGCTGCATACTAAAGCCCGTACTGAACATTTCGGGCAGCACCACTACTTCTGTTTTTTCCTGGATGGCCATGATCTTTTTTTCGAGCATGGCCAGGTTAGCGGCCTTATCTTCCCAATGCAATTGGGTTTGAATTAATGTAAAACTGAGAGATGACATGATTTGAATTTGAATACTACGGCAAGTTAATGCATCCGGTAACTAAGCGATAATGAGCCATACTGTTGTGCCCTTATTTGTGAAACAGCTTCCCTTGTTTGATAGATCCATGCAGCATGGGTTGTCCACCTTCCGCCGGCATAACAAAGTCCGATCGCTTGCTGAAACATCCATTTTTCTGTACTGCCCAACACAGCTCCGTTTCCTTTATTTAACAACCCGCCTTCAATAGTGCCATTGTACCCCTGCCATATTACCTGCGGGTACCAATACACAAACAATTCGTATTTTCTCCTGTTAACTGTTTGTGCGGTTTGCACCCTTGCATTCCACAAAGCACTGTTGCTGTTTTTTTCAAAACTGCCCAGAACAGTATATATGCCAAAAGAGGCATTGATAAATGTGGTGCCAAGGTTAACCTGTGCTTTGGGGATTATTTTAATCCATGCACTGTCTACTAAAAGCGTTCTGGCATAAGCTGCTCCAAAATCAACACCCAATGCATTCTGAACCTGGTATTGCCAGCCGTTGAACCGGGAATAGCCCAGCAATTTATGATAACTGTTTTGCAGCCCTTCGCCCAAAGAGGCAGGGCCCAGTTCGCTGATACCGGCGCTATACTGAAATAAGGACCCGTTTTTATGAAACCTTGTCTGACTGTATTTGATAAACAGCAGGCCACAGTATGGGCGGTCTATATCTTCCAGCACCCCCACTTTCCGCGAAAGCGGGGTATAGATCATTTGTCCTGCCTGATAACTATGAATAAGTTTACCACCATTATACGTGCCCGCTTTGGTAAGCCCTAAGAACACGCCGTTGGTATAATAAGCATCTTTTTTCTGAAAAAGATACGCGTCGTTTTCTGTAGTAAAAGACAGTTCTTTCCTAAACAGCCCGGCGTTTTGTGCATGGGCCGCGTTCAGCCAGGTATAACAAACACATATATATGTAAGCAATCGTTTCAACATATTTTCATTACCCATGATATAAGTTCATCCTGCTAATCCCGACCTTAATTTTTTTATCGTTTCCTGTATGCCGGGCATTTCGTACCCTTTTCTGGCAAGGTACGCAATCGTTTTGGCCTGCCTGTTAAGGTATTGTTCTCCTTTCAGGCTTTCCCATTTGGCCAGGGCCAGTTTTTGCAAAGAGCCCTGGTAATCTTCTCCCTTTAATTCTTCTACTGCTTTTTTAATATTGGCTTCACTTACTTTTTTTTGCCTTAATTCATATACTATTTTCACTTTCCCCCATTTTTTTTGCCTGAAATGGCCTCCGGCAAATTGTATGGCAAAGCGTTCTTCGTTCAGGTATCCTTCTTCTATAAGCCTTACCAGCAATACATCTACGTCTTTTGAGGAAAGTCCCATCCCGAACAATTTCTCTCTTGTTTCTGAATGACATCTTTCTCTGTAACTGCAGAAATGTTTTATTTTAGGATAGGCCTGTAAGGGTGTAAGATTCTTTCTCAAATTAAGTCTTGCTTGGTGCTTGGTTAAAAATATTATCTTTGAAAAGAAGTCCAATATAAAGTAACATAAACTTTTACCCCCCATGCAGGATGCCAAACATAATGTTTGCCTGATAGATGATGATAATATCTACCAGTTTACTGCCCGCAAAATCATCGAATCTACCGGCCTGGTTAAGAGCATTCAGTCTTTCTATAACGGAAAAGAGGCAATTCAATATTTTAAGGATGAAACCAACCGCAACCCCGAAACACTGCCGGATGTTATCTTTTTAGACATTAATATGCCTGTAATGAATGGCTGGGAGTTTTTAGATGAGTATAATACTTTTTATACCTCCCTCCCCAAACGTATTGTGGTGTATGTGGTAAGTTCTTCCATTGATGATAATGATGTACGCAGATCGAGGGAATACCAGGCTGTGTCTGATTATATCATCAAACCGGTTAACCGGAGTACTTACCTGGAATTGATCGGGAACCTGTAATAATCCAATCCACAACTCATTAACATTCCGCTTTTTAACACCCCTCACCTGTAATTCTGTTACGGAATATTAACATTTTGCATTAGGTTTGTTGCAAACCTAAATTCTGCAGAATGAAATTTATTGTTTCGTCCTCTTCGCTCTTAAAACACCTGCAGCAGATCAGCGGTGTGATCAATGCCAATACAGTATTACCGATACTGGAGGACTTCTTATTTGAGATACAGGACAAAAAACTGAATGTAGTAGCTACCGATCTGGAAACCGTGATGCGGGTTCAAATGGATGTAGAAAGCAAGACCAACGGCAAAGTGTGTATCCCTGCCAAAATACTGCTTGATTCATTAAAAAATATTGCTGATCAGCCACTCACTTTCAATATCGACAAAAGCTTTGCTGTTGAAATAACCAGCGATAACGGTAAGTACAAAGTGATGGGCGAGAACCCAGACAATTTTCCGAAAGAGCCGGCAGCAGATGATACTACCGGTTTTACTATGAGCAGCAGCGCCCTGTTAACCGCTATCAACAAAACCCTTTTTGCTGTTAGTAACGATGATCTTCGCCCGGCTATGACGGGTGTGTTTTTCGAGTTAACAAAAGACAGCGTGCAGTTTGTAGCAACCGACGCCCACCGTTTGGTACGTTATAAAAGAACCGATACCAAAGGCGCTAAAACAGATTCGTTCATCGTTCCCAAAAAACCATTGAACCTGTTAAAAAATGCATTGCCTGATAATGACGACGAGCTTACCATCAGCTATAACAGCAATCACCTGTTTGTAAACCATGGTTCTACCCAGATGATCTGTCGTTTGATCGATGCAAGGTTCCCCGATTATAAAGTGGTGATACCGGCCGATAATCCATACCGTTTGATCGTAAACAAAGGCGATTTTCAGAATGCGCTGCGCCGCGTAAACGTGTTCAGTAATAAAAGCACCAACCAGGTTGCGTTAAATATTACCGGAAGCGAATTGCAGATGGCAGCACAGGATGTTGACTTTAGTTTTGAAGGTAACGAACGCATGAACTGCCAATACGATGGTGAGGATTTGCAGATTGCTTTCAACGCCAAATTCCTGATAGAGATGCTGAATGCCGCAGATACAGAAGACGTGAAGCTGGAGCTCTCTACCCCAACCAAAGCCGGTTTAATTAAACCAACCGAGCAGGCAGAAGGCGAAGAGCTGCTGATGCTGGTAATGCCGTTGATGCTGAATAACTAGTGTTCACTTATATTTTTTGCCACAGATGGCACAGATTACCACAGACATCTTCTGTGAAAATTTGTGAATCTGTGGCAATTTCTTTTCCCGCCCTATCATCCACCGGCTTTTTATTCCCGAAACATTTCTCCTTCCTTTTTTATTTGTAAATTGATGGTACAAACCTTGCTGCCATGATAGAAAATATCGTTCATTACTTTGAACATATATCCAGCCTGCACCGGGCATTGATACTTGCCGGGGGTATCACTTTTTTTTGGCTGGTAGAGGGCGCCATCCCTTTATTTGGTTTTAAATACAACAAATGGAAACATGCATCCCTCAATATCTTCTTCACCATTACCACCATTGTCATCAATTTCGCTTTTGCGCTTTTTATTGTAAAAGCCAGCGATTGGGTGGTTACCTGGAAATTTGGCCTGCTGCAAATGTTTGAAATGCCGCTTTGGATATTTATGATTTTGGGGCTATTACTGCTCGACCTGGTAGGCGCATATTCCATCCACTTAATTGAACACAAGGTAAAATGGATGTGGAAGTTTCATATGGTACACCATGCAGATACGCATGTAGACACCACCACCGCCAACCGGCACCACCCCGGTGAAAGTGTATTCCGCGCTGTTTTTACATTAGTAGGTGTGGTGGTTTGCGGCGCACCCATGTGGCTGGTAATGATGTACCAGAGTCTCAGCGTGGTATTAACCCAATTCAATCACGCCAATATCCGTTTGCCTTTATGGCTTGATAATGCTTTGAGCTGGGTAATTGTTTCGCCCAATATGCATAAGGTTCACCATCATTATATGCGGCCACAGACCGATAGCAATTATGGTAATATTTTTTCTGTTTGGGACAGGCTCTTCGGAACCTTTAACTATACACCCATTGAAAACATTATTTATGGATTGGATGTATTGGATAACAGCAAAGATGAAAGTCTCCCCTTCCAGCTAAAAATTCCTTTCGATGGTTCTGTAAAGACTGACTATTGAAAATGAACCACGATGTATTGGATTTTTAATGTGTTGTTATTAAATACAGCGGTGCACCAGGTTGCAATAAGAGAACCTGCCTGTCGGCAGACAGGAAACGAAGTAAAAGAGTTAAAAAAGAACTTACGGAGACGCTTTTTTTCTTCTGTCCTTCTCTTATTGAAACATCTTCTAACGTATAGTGCTATTAATTTAAGAATGATGCATCTTTGTCTCAAATAAGGATTCATGAAGATCGGTGCATTTATACCCGCCCGTTATGCAGCCACGCGTTTCCCTGCAAAATTGATGCAGATGCTGGGGAGTAAAACGGTTATCCGTCACACCTACGATAACACACTGGCAACAGGTTTGTTTGATGAGGTGTATGTTGTAACAGACAGTGATATTATTTTCAACGAAATAACTTCGCATGGCGGCAAGGCCGTTATGAGCAAAAAAGAACATGAAAGCGGCAGCGACAGGATTGCAGAGGCAATAGAAGATATAGCTGTTGATATTGTCGTAAACGTTCAGGGCGACGAGCCTTTTGTAAAACGCCAGCCGCTTGAAAAACTATTGGCCGTATTTCAGGGAGAAGAAGGAAAGAATGTGGAAGTGGCATCACTGATGCAGGTTATGAAAGAACAAAAGCTGATAGACGACCCCAATTATGTAAAAGTGGCGGTTGATAAGAACATGAATTCGCTGATGTTCTCGCGCAGCGTGATACCCTATCCGAGAAGTAAAAACGATGCCACTGTTTATTATGAGCATATCGGCGTGTATGCTTTTCGCAAACAGGCCCTTCTCAACTTTACCAACTGGGAAATGACACCGCTGGAAAAAACAGAAAAAATAGAATGCCTGCGTTACCTGGAAAATGGTATCCTGTTAAAAATGGTGGTTACCGATTACATGGGTGTGGAAATTGACACGCCCGAAGACCTGGAAAGGGCGGCAAAACTGCTTGAATGATGAATGTTGAATACGGAATTTTGAATGTAGCAGTGCAGTGAAAATCATTCAGCATTCAAAATTCCGTATTCAACATTCGGTATTCCTTCTCTCATTGCTTATCTTACTGCACCAAAACGATTGCAATGAATAAGAGCAAACTGCTGCGCTGGTCAATAGTAGTGGCCCTGGCCGGCTTTATTTTTGGATTTGATACCGTGGTTATTTCCGGCGCCAACCAACCCATTAAAGAACTCTGGCACACCTCTCCTTTATTTCATGGATTTTTTATCATGTCGATGGCCCTCTGGGGAACTGTTCTGGGGGCACTGTTTGGCGGCATTCCCACAGAAAAATACGGCAGAAAATCCGTGTTGTTATGGGTAGGGATCTTATTTGCCATTTCTGCTTTGGGCTCTGCTTTTGCAACCGGGCCTTATATGTTTTCTTTCTTTCGCTTTATTGGTGGTGTTGGCATCGGCGTATCCTCGGTAGTGGCGCCAATTTATATTTCTGAAATTTCTACACCGGTAACACGCGGAAGACTGGGCGCTTTATATCAATTCAATATTGTATTTGGCATTTTAGTTGCCTTTCTTTCCAATTATTTTTTACAGGGTTTTGGCGGGGTCAACGACTGGCGCTGGATGCTGGGGGTGCTGGCCATTCCGTCTTTTATTTATACAGCGCTCGTGTTTGGTATCTCTGAAAGCCCAAGATGGCTGATCACTAAAAAGAACAGGCTGACATTGGCAAAAGAGATCATGCTACAAATTGGGGTTACCGATGTGGATGCGGAAATTGCTGCTATTATCAAAAGTAATGAACACGATAATGGCACAGGTAAGGCGCCGGTGTTTTTTAGCCATAAACATAAAAAGGTTATCTATCTCGCATTCATGATCGCTTTTTTTAACCAGGTTTCGGGTATCAATTTTATCCTTTATTATGCACCCGAAATTTTAGAAAAAGTCGGCCTCGCGGCAAAAGAATCTTTATTTAATTCAATTGCCATTGGCGGCACCAACCTGGTATTCACTTTTGTAGGACTTTATCTGATTGACCGGCTGGGCAGAAAAACATTACTCATCATTGGTTCATTGGGTTATATGCTCAGTTTATCTATGGTTTCGCTGGCATTTTACATGCATACCGGACCGGTGTTTTTAATGAGTTTCCTGCTGCTTTTTATTGCGGCGCATGCTATTGGTCAGGGTGCTGTTATCTGGGTATTTATTTCAGAGATCTTCCCCAATAAAATACGCAGCATGGGCCAATCGTTCGGTGCCAGTGTACACTGGGTATTTGCAGCCCTGATTACGCTGATCACCCCTGCCTTTTTAGATAAGAATGATGGCATTTTTAAAGAAAACCCATGGCCTATTTTTGCTTTTTTTGCCGGCATGATGGCCCTGCAATTAGTTTGGGTTTTAGCGGTTGTTCCCGAAACAAAAGGGGTATCGCTGGAAGAACTGGAGAAGAAACTGAGTATCTGATTTTTTGATATCCTATTTACCTGCGCCTTTGCACCTTCGTGAGCTTTTTTTCTCACAAAGCCGCAAAGGCGCAATTTGGTTTTTAGAGAAGTATCTTTGCAACCGTAACTTCCCGTTCTTGCGTTGATTTATAACAATATTGCTTATCTTTTATACGTTTCCACCGTGCCGGACAATTGTTATGAAGAAGATTAATCCCCGTTTACGCATTATGGACCGGAAAATCCACTGGATTTTCGCATTCGCTTTGGTGGCGCTTGTATTATTTCTGGCTGTATTGTTTGAACAAAAAGCTAAACAGGAACATACCCGTCAGTGGGTAGATCTTACCAACCAAACCATCAAAAAAATTGATACTGTCTGGGTATTGCTTTCTGAAACAGAATCTGCCACACGCGGTTACCTCACTACAAAAGATACAGCCTTGAAGTTGCAGGTATTCGAACTCCATTCATACATTAACCAGGCAATTACTGAGCTGCGGAGGCTTACAGAAGACAACGGGCTTCAGCAATACAATATCCGTAAACTGCAACAGCTCTGCACTGAAAAAGAATATTTTCAGAAAGAATTTTTGTCGGGTGTTTTAAGCACCGAAGTATTGAGCAACAGGATCGGTCCCGAGGGAAAGGGGGTACAGATTACCCGCTCTATCAAAACATTACTGGGTTCTATGCGCGAGATAGAAAAGGGTCTGTTAACAACTCGTATCCTGCAAAACGAATCGAGCCATAAAACAAGTGTATATACCACATTGGGCGGCGCCATCTTCGCTTTTTTACTGGTAATTGCCATCCTTGTTCAGTTAAACAAAGACATTTACCTGCGTAAAAAAGCTGAAGAAGAAGCCGCGCAAAGTGAATCAAAATACAAAAGTCTTATCGAGAATGCCGGGGTTGTGATGTTCACGGCTGATGAAAATGGTTTTATCAATTTTGCCAATAACCGTGTGGTTGATTTAACAGGCTATTCTGTGGAAGAGTTGCTGGGCAAACATTTTTCAACATTAATTGATCCCTCAAAAAAAGAGGAAGTAATTAATTTTTATGCAAACCAGTTTAAACAAAAGATACCTGCCACCAACCTGGAGTTCCTGATATGTACAAAACCGGGGCTGCACAAATGGGTTGAACAGTCTGCGCAATTATTATTAGAAGACCGCAGGATAACCGGTTTTCAATGCATGGTAAAAGATATTACCGAAAAGAAACTGGTGGAACAGGAGTTGAACCAGTCTGAAACCCGCCGTAAAGAAAATGAATACCGCCTCAATGCCATACTGGATAACTCAACCGCATTGATCTATATTAAAGACCTGCATGGGCGGTATGTAATGGCAAATGAAAAATTCAAAACTTTCTTCGGGCTTACAGATGAGATGGTGATTGGTAAAACCGATCATGATTTTAACCCCAAAGCGCTGGCTGATCATTTTAAGAAAACAGATGAGGAAGTCATCGGTTCGCTGCAGCCAATAGAGATTGAGGAATTAATGGATACGCCGCATGGAAGAAAAAACCTGCTGCTGCTGAAATTCCCTCTGTTAACACCCGATAAAACATTACTTGGCGTAAGCGGAATTGCCACAGATGTAACGGAGAACGCAGAAATGCGGAGGCAAAATATTGAAGCCCTGCAAAAAGCAGAATCGGCCCAACAGATACAGGAACAGTTCCTGGCAAATATGAGCCATGAAATACGTACCCCCATGAACGGGATACAGGGCATGACCAAGCTGTTGCTCGAAACGGATCTTACCGAAGAACAGACAAGGTTCACCAATATCATCAGCCGTTCACTGAATAACCTGGTAGTAATTGTAAACAACGTACTCGATTTCTCTAACCTTAAAACGGGGAAACTTACCCTTGATAGTTTTGCTTTTGATATCACAGAGATATTGGAAGAAGTAAAAAAATACTTTGAGCATCCCTTGGCCAATAAAGGTCTTGAATTCAGGCTCACGATAGCGGATGGTGTTCCCCGTTTTGTAAAAGGTGATGCTTTCAGGCTAAAACAAATACTCACCAACCTGGTTGATAATGCGATCAAGTTTACAGATAAGGGCTATGTAGAACTGCACGTAGACATTCAGGAACATAAAGAACAGCATTCCAATTTTCAGTTCACCTTAACAGATACCGGCATTGGTATACCCAAAGATAAACTGGATACCATTTTTGAAAGTTTTGCCCAGGCAGGTAAGAATATCTCCCGAGGGTATGGCGGTGCCGGGTTAGGATTAACCATAAGCAAGGGCCTTATTGATCTGCAGGGCGGATCCATCACGGTAAACAGCAGACCCGGCGAGGGTTCTGTATTTACTTTCCATATTCCTTTCGGGCTAACCCATAACGAGGATACGGTAACCACTCAAAGCGATTATTCGGCAAGACTGGCCGGAAAGAGGATACTGGTAGTGGAAGACAACCAGGTAAACCAGCGGCTCATCGACTTTGTATTAAAAAAAGTGAATGTTACTGTTGACCTGGCATCCAATGGAAAAGAAGCTATTGCGCTGTGTGAAAAAAATCCTTCTTACGACCTGATCATCATGGACCTGCAGATGCCGGTAATGGATGGGTATGAAACAACCATGTACCTGCGGCAGCAATTGAAGCTCACAACGCCGATCATTGCCATGACCGCTACTGCCTTAAAAGAAGACCAGGAAAGAAGTATGCAGGTAGGCATGAATGATTTTATGATCAAACCCTTTGATTTTAATGACCTGTACACAAGAATGCTGCGTTTATTATTTAATACAGATAAACAAGCGGGCAACAAAATACAGGAGCAGATACAGGTACAGGAAAAAGAACCTGATAAAGAAGAAGAACCACTATATGATCTTTCTTTATTAAAAGAATTAGACGATAACCAGTATTTGACAGAAGTACTTAGCTTTTTTATAGAAAACGCCCCAACCGATATTAAAGAATTGCAACCATTGGTTGATAAAAAAGATTGGGAGGCTCTGTATAAAAAAGCGCATAAGATAAAAGGTGCAGCGGCTATGTTGCAGTCAACACGCCTTGCCGGGTTGCTGGCCAACATTGAGTCTAACGCCAAGACATTAACAAATATTGAAACAATACCCGGATTGGTGCAGGATGCGGTTAGTTTGTTCGCAGAACTGGATCAGGCGCTTCGCAAAGAGCTTAACAGGATCAAAAAAGAGCTTAGCTGAAGCGGCAGAAATAAATTATTTTCGCTAAAACAAATTTCAATATCCCCCTTATGAAGATTTTGGTTGCTGAAGATGAACCCATGTTACTTAAAACCATTGAGCTGAAGCTTAAGAAAGAAGGTTATGAAGTAATAGCTACCGCAGATGGCCGCGAAGCAATTGAGCGGATTGAAAAAGACGTTCCTGATATGGTTGTTACAGATATCATGATGCCATATGCCTCCGGACTGGAGATCATCAATTTTATAAGGCAGAAAATGAATCGCAAAATTCCTATCATCATCCTCTCTGCCATGGAGCAGGAGAAAGTGGTGATGGAAGCTTTTGAACTGGGCGCAGACGATTACATAACCAAACCTTTTAGCCTGAACGAATTGGCTATTCGTGTAAAGCGATTGATGAGTCGTCGTGCATAAACGCCTGTTATTTTGTATTTGCAATATAACAGGTAACAAACCATTCCTAAACGCAAACAGATTATCGTATGATCAATAAGAAGAAAATAAAACGGTTTTTTTTCTTAGTGATCAGCTCATTGCTTATCAATGCAACAATATACGGGCAAGACACCACCAGCGCTGATGGTCTTTTCCAGGAAGCAAGGAAAGCTGCATTTGATAAAAATGATTATACCAAAGCAAAAGCCTACCTGTATAGAGCGCTGAAAATAAGTCCGGATTATGCCGACATAAAAATTTTTCTCGGAAGGATATACACATGGACAAAAAATTATGACAGCGGCCGTATTTGTTTCCGCCAGGTATTGGCATCAAGTCCCGATTATGAAGATGCTGTTATTGCCTATTCCGATCTTGAATATTTCAGTGATAATTATGACAGCGCTCTCGCTATCTGCCAATCGGGCCTCAAAAACAATCCGGGTTCAGAAGCGTTAATGTTCCGCGAAGCAAAGATCTTCTACGCACAAAAGCGCCTGACTGAAGCAGACTGGGTTCTGCAAAAACTATTGCTCATCAACAGTAAACATGCTGATGCCAACCGTTTGGCTAAAACGATCAGGGAAGAAAAAGATACACCTAAGGCTGATAGTGTGATCATCGTATCAAAGCCTTCAGACATCACCAATCACGACAGCCTCTCTTCCGATGGTTTATTGGTATTGGCACGACAGGCAGCTTTTGATGACAAAAACTATGCGCTTGCAAAATACCGCCTGCACAAAGCCCTGCAGATAAGTCCGGATTACGCCGATATCAAAGTGTTTCTGGGGCGGATACATACATGGACCAGGCAATACGACAGTGCCCGTTACTATTTTTCTTCTGTATTAAAAACAAAGCCGGGCTATGAAGATGCGTCCTCTGCATTGGCCGATCTTGAATACTGGAACAATGATAATAAAAGGTCTTTAGAAGTTATTGATACGGCTTTGCAATATCATCCGGCAGCAGCAAACCTGTTGGTGCGAAAAGCAAAAGCTTTAGATGCCCTACACCGTTATGCAGAAGCACAAACAGCAATAGATAAAGCGCTTACATTAGACAGGAATAACAGCGAAGCGCTTGCATGGGCCAACCGCATCAAAGAATCTTCCCACAAAAACAAGATCGGGTTTAGTTACGATTATGTGAGATTTGATAAACAATTCAGCGATCCCTGGCATTTAGCCAGTTTTGATTATACCAGAACAACAGGTATTGGCTCTATAACCGGCAGGGTTAACTATGCCAACCGTTTTAAAGAAAACGGTGTACAATACGAGGTAGAAGCCTATCCGCATATTTCAAAAACATTTTATAGCTATGTAAGTGCCGGTTATTCTGATAATGTGGGTGTTTTTCCGAAACTGCGTGCAGGTTTTTCGCTCTATGCCAATTTGCCAAAAAGTTTTGAAGGGGAACTGGGTATCCGTTATTTAAAATTCTCCGGCGATCCTACCATTATCTATACCGCGTATGTTGGCAAATATTATAAAAGCTGGTTGTTTAGCGGCAGAACCTATCTTACACCAAGCAATTTTGCAAAAACTTTCTCTGCCTCTTATAGTATCAACGCCCGTTATTATTATGGCAGTGCAGATGATGTAATTGGTGCAACTTTGGGCTATGGCATCTCTCCAGACGACCGGCAAAATGCAATACAACTTGATAATACCGTTAAACTGATCTCATATAAAGCCGGACTTAATTTTAAAAAGAAGGTCTCAAAATTAAGCGTACTCAGTGTAGACGTAAGCTGGTTTAACCAGGAATACCTTCCGCAAACCAAGGGTAATCAATATCAAATCAGCATTGGATGGCTATATCGTTTTTAAAACCGCCAAGCATTGGTTCTGTATTACGGGCCGTTATCATGTTCGTACTGCTGTTGCCAATATGGATGTTTATCATCTGGCTCTGTGCCGGCAAGAAAAAACTGGTTGTTGCTATTGTTGATAAAACAGTTTTAAGCAGCAAAGGGCAGGAACATATTTCGCTTTACTGGGTATTAAACCAGGAAAAATATACCAAAACAAATACGGCGTTATATAACAGGGAGAGAGACTATTATGGATTCTTCCCGCTCGATGATAAGAAGTTTCAGTTAAAAGGGCTGGAGCGTTTCACTACGGCAAAGCTTGACCAATTAAGTAATGATGCTGATGCCGCTTATATAACCGATGCCTACGGTGTTTATAGAAACGAGTGGTATGGAAAAGGTGATGTAAGTGAAAGGTCGGGGATTCTTTATGGGGGAATGAGTAACCAGGATTTTTACCTGTTAAACCAGATGCGCCTCAAACATAGACTCATCATTACCGAATTTAACTGCCTGGCATCACCTACTCCTCCCGAGATCCGTTACAAATTTGAAAACACTTTCGGTATCAAATGGACAGGATGGATCGGCCGTTATTTTGATTCTTTTGATACCACTAAAAACACTGAGATTCCTGCCTGGCTGGTAAAAAATTATAAAGCCCAGCACAACGGCTCCTGGCCATTTACCAAAAGCGGTATCGCCCTTGTGCATTCTTCTGATGAGATCGTGATCCTGGAAAACGAAACACATTTACAACATGATCTTCCATACATGTACTCTTCTGAAGAAGGGCAGCATCATTATGGATTACCGGAAAAAACAACCTATGCTTTCTGGTTTGATATTATACAACCGGATACTTCTTATAACCACGTGATCTCTACTTTTTCTCTGGACGTAAACAATGCCGGGAAAAAAGTATTGGATGAGCATAGCTTGCCTGCTTCCTTCCCTGCTGTTACGGCACATACGGGCAAAGATTACAGGTTTTTTTATTTTTCAGCAGACCTTGCAGATAATCCCATCTCATTTACTTCCTCTTATTTTAAAGGGACCCCTTTTCTCAGATGGTTTATGTATAACTCGCGTGAGCCGCTGGAAAGGCGGGCGTTTTTCTGGATCATTTACCAGCCATTGGTAACCACTATTCTTAACGATTATTACAAAACAATCAAGCCCTCTTAACGTTGCGTGTAATGTAACAGCAGGCTGTCGGGTACAATTTTATTGGTTGCTATAAATTTTTCGTTTTTAGATTTAAACCGGTTAAAGGCCGATTTAAGTTCATACGTCTTTCCTTCGTTTTTGGCCGGAGAAAGATCCATATTATTGTCTATGCGGTAAAGCTCATCACCGTTAAGCATATACTCGCCCATCACAAAATCTATCAGGTCGGTTTTTGTTTGCATGATCGGATAAGCGTGTATGTTGCGGAATTTTCTGACTGTATCAATTCCGCTGCCCATCCAGCTTACGGTGTCGGGAGAACGTAATCCATAACTTTTCTTCAGCCATGCCAGCAGGCTCGGTGTTACATCAAAATGTGTTGAGATGGATGAGAATTTTGCTGTGCGGTTAAGAAGTGGCGAATAGATCAGGAATGGCACATGGTACCTGTCTAACTTGCTGCTCATCGGTATCTCCGGCATGCGGTGGTCGCCGGTGATGATAAAAACCGTATTATTAAAATCAGGTCTTTTTTTATATTCTTCAATAAACGTTTTTACTGCATCATCCACATACAAAATACTTGCAAACTGGTCTTTATACCGCCTGTTTTGAACTTTGGTTGCTTCCGAAAAACCAAGTTCTGTCATGCGTGTCTCCAGCTTTCGGTAGTATTCATCCTGCTCATTAAATAAAAAAGGGTTGTGTGTAGAAACCGTAAGAACAAAACTCAGGTAAGGTTGTTGCGGGTTGTTTTTGGTTTCAAAGAAATATTTGAATAATTCTTTATCGCCATATCCCCAGGTAAACCCGTTTTGTGCAGGCATTTTGGGATATCCGGAAGGGAAGGTCTTCTCATCATGTATCTCGTTAATGCCTGTATGGTTAAAAAACAGGTCCATATTATCAAAACGCGAATTGCCGCCGTAATAAAAAGAGGTATGGTATCCGTTATTCTGTAAAATATTAAACAGTGAAAGATGTTTGGGCATAGTCTCGCCCATTTCGTTAAAACCATTTTTTGCAAAAGGCAAAGAACCCAGCAGCGATGGCAGTACGCCAAAGGTACGGCCGCTCTCGCTCAGGAAGTTTTCCCAATAAAGACTCCTGTCGGCAAGCGAATCTATAAACGGTGTAAAATTGCCAAGGTAAGCCCCTTTATTAGAGAACGCCCTTCCCAATCCCTCCACCATCACAATTACAATATTGGGTAATTGTTTGTTGGCGGTATTGGTAAAGAATGGCGATAAAACATCGTTGGTACTGTCTGTAAAATGCAAGAAAGGATAATTCTTTTCATCAACATATTTATAGGTAAACAGTTTGGCATCGTCTGCGCTTGTGGCATAATCGCCTGAATAGTTGTTTGAATAAATATCGTCTTCCTCTTTAACAGGGAAAAAATGCCTGAACGAAGCATTTAAAAAATACGCCGATTTATTCAGCGAAAGGTTATTACTGAACTCCTGCCCGGGCTGCCAATCATTGATCAGTTCGGGTATTTTTGTAGTACCAACCAGTATAAACGCTGATAAAAAAACAAAACCCACCCAACCGCTTACCCTTGTTCTTTTAGGAAGGATAACCAACGCTGATATTACCAGCCCCAGCAATGCAACAAAAATAATGATCATGGAAACCTTGATACCGCCCGCGGCGCCAACTGTTTGTTTGATATCAGCTATCGAATATCCCCAGAGATCTGAACCCAACGGAACAAGTGTGCTTACAAAATATTGCGACAGTGATACCTGGATAAGCAGCAACAAAACAGCCAATACAATAAAAACAATATGGGCCAGCTTTTTATTGAGCAGGTAGCACAACGCAAATAAAAGATAGCCCCATGCACTTACCTGTAAAAAGTAAACCACATCTTTTGCCAGGCCGGTGGCAATAACCATTCCGGGCAGCTTCGGCATTCCGTGCTGCACAAAATCGTATGCCAGCTCAAAAGCCCTTGTACCAAAAAGCAGTAATAAAAAAATAACCGCATGACTGATATAATACATCAGCGATTTTGCGACGAATGAAGCGGTGCCTGTAATAGCGGGTATGATCTTTGTTTCAACAACCCATGTGGATCCTTCTGCTTTCTCCGGCTCCGATGTTATTGGCATTGCTAACGGAGTTGTTGCAACCGCTGCAGTATCTGTTCCGGTTGATGTTGCTACAGGCGGCGGAATTGGTACGGGTGCTGCTGTTTTTTTAGCAAAGCCCTGCCTTGTCATTTCACCCCACCCTCTTTTCTTTTTGATCAGATCAAGATAACCTTTGATCGCGCTCCATACAACAAAGGGGTGATAGTAGAATGGCTCTGTTAATCCCGTAAGCATTAAGCGCAGAATATCAATGCGCCGTTTGTACTGGTTAAAAGTTAATACCTCCATCAATATGGCAAATACTGAGTACAGATAGCCGAAACAAATAATGAAAATAAAAAACGAAAAAAAGAAATCCCAGTCCAGGAAACCTGTCCATGCAAAAATGAAAAAACATGCAAATCCAAAAAACTCAACAACCGGTGCACACATTTCAAAAAAGAACCAATAAGGATAGCTCAACATCCCGAGCAAATGGTATCGGGGGTTAAAGAACATGATCTTATGAAACTTCAGTGTTTCAAATGTTCCGCGTATCCAGCGGTTTCTTTGTCTTCCCAGTATGGTATAGGTTGATGGCGCTTCTGTCCAGCACAAAGGGTCGGGAATATACGTTACAATATATTTCTCCCCCCTTTCTTCCATATACCGCCGCATTCTAACCACCAGCTCCATATCTTCTCCAACGGTATTGTGGTTATAGCCACCTGCTTTAATGGCGATCTCTTTATCAAAAGCGCCAAAAGCACCCGATATCAGCATCAATCCGTTTAAGCGGCTCCATGCCATTCTTCCCAAAATAAAGGCGCGTATATATTCCAGTATCTGGATGCGTGGCAGGTAGTCTTCTGCCAGCCTTACTTTAATCAATCGTCCGTCTTCTATCACGCACGAATTGGCAATACGGATCACACCACCCGAAGCAATCACCCTTTTGTTTGTTTGCTCTAAAAAAGGTTTCGCCATTTTCAACAAAGCATCCTGTTCCAACACACAGTCAACATCAATACAAACCAGGTAGTCGTTGGATGATACGTTGATGCCCACATTCAGGGCATCTGCTTTTCCGCCGTTAACTTTATCTACCACTATCAGTTTATGATAAATATTGTTCCTGCTTTTATAAATACCCCTGATCTCTTTGGTGGCTAGCTGTTCGTTTACAAAATATTCTATCTTCTCCAGGTCGTAGGCGGCAATCAGTTTTTCAAGGGTATCATCTTTACTTCCGTCGTTGATAATAATTACTTCAAGATTGGAATAATAGATAGATAATAGTGAGCGAACATTCTCTACAATTGTTTTACCCTCGTTATACGCCGGTGCCAGGATGCTTACTGAGGCAGCATGTACAGACGCAGCCAGCACACGGTAATCTGTAAACCTGTTCTTCAACATGTACTGTTTTGTTTCGCCGATAGAAAACAAACCGATCAATACATAAGAAAGCAGCAGCAATACACTGTACAGGAGGATACCATAAGTGAGGATATCAAATAATATGTCTGCAAAAGAGGTCCAGTTCATTTTACGGTTTTAACATGCCTGTAAATTCTGTAATAAGGTTCCGGCTGTTCTATTCCTTTTTGTTCCAGTATTTCCAGGCCGGTATCGCAACAGTTTGCCATTACAAGAGCGGCTTTCAGTTTAATGGTATCATTTTCATGATCCAGCAGTTTTATAAAGAATGGCGCCTCTTTTGCTGTAGCCAGGTTGCGAAGCGAGTCTAAAATAAAAAACTGGTTATTGAGTGTTGCCTTATCAAAATGATCCACTAAAATGGCGGGGGTTTCTTCGTTCTCCAGCCGAACAATGGTTCTGACGGCCTGACTCCGGACCGAAATACTTGAATGCGACAAACATTCAACCACCTCTTTGTGTACCGCGTATTGCTGGTAATCATCTGCCAGCTTTAAAGCAAATACAACAACTGTATCGTTTGTTGATTTAAGCCATTTGGGAAGTTTTTTTGAAAAATCTTCTTTATCAGGATATAACCTGAGCTGTTCCAGCAGCTTTAACTGCTGCCACTCTGTTATAGGATAGGAAGCAACATCCAGAAACCGAAGTCCGGGGAAACCGGTAAGATGGATAACACCGGTTTGCGCTTCCATACGCACATACCTGTTTCTGCTGTTAGTGCTATGATAGATCATTTTCAACGCATCCTGCTGGTCCATCTGGTATAGTTCCTGAATACCTTTTGCCTTGATATGCCATTTACGTTTGTTGGCTAATTTTTGAAGCGAATATTTTTTTAAACCCAGTTTCAGATAAAGGGCAACCACATTTTTAGCCACCTCGCCCGAAAAATTTTTCTTGCACTGGATCAATTCATCAATGGCATACTGCCTGGCAACGGGGTTATTGATGATCTTATAAAACTTAGCCGGGATAACCATTGTTTCCATGGACTCTTCCATGATAATATGCGAAATGAGCGGCTCAAGGTGTTTTCTGATGCGGCGGGTATAAAAATAGGTCCGCTTCTTAAAAAACAAATACAGGTAAATAGCTGCAACCACTAATGCAATACCAATTAACATAAACTCTGCCGCTATCAGCAGAAAATGCGGGCTCAGGTATTTTGAAATAGTGCGCGTTATGGCATTATCAAGCAAATAATAACCGGCTGAAAGAAATGGGGTATATAAGTTTGATGCTACAGGCATGTGATTGGGGTGGGGGTAAACATCGGCATCTGTACTTAATAAAGTTAGAAAAAACTTTAATGTAAAAGCGCCTTCTCAACAGTACATTTTTAATTAACCTTGGCGAAAATAGCTCAAAACGGAACTTGTTTGAATTTAGTTCTTTCTAAGTAGGTTTGCAAAAGTTTTACGCAACGATTGCCATCTAACAGGATAGCACCCGATCTTTGATTCCGGGTTGTTATCTGCAAAAAAACAAGTATGAGTTTCCGCAATTTTAAAATGGTTAGCTATGTGGTCTATGGCCGTGGAAGTTTTAACCAGTTAGACGAGATTTTGGCCCCTCAAAGAAAGGCCGATGCACCAATGATCTTTTTGGTAGATCATTTTTTTGATGGCAAACCATTAGTTAACCGCATCCCCCTGAGAGGTAAAGACAAGGTTGTTTTTGTAGACACTTCTTTTGAGCCCAAAACCACCCAGGTAGATAAACTGGCCCAACAGTTAAAAGATGAATTTGGTACCATAAGCGGTGTAATTGGTATTGGCGGCGGTTCTGCTATGGACCTTGCCAAAGCCGTTTCGCTCATGATGAACAACCCCGGGTCTTCTGCAGATTACCAGGGATGGGACCTTGTAAAACACCCCGGCGTTTACAAAGCAGGTATCCCTACCTTAAGTGGTACCGGTGCCGAAGTAAGCCGTACCACCGTACTCACCGGCCCAACCAGGAAACTGGGTATGAACAGCGATTTTACACCTTTCGACCAGATCGTACTCGATCCCGAGCTTACCAAAGGCGCCCCTGAAAACCAGCGTTTCTATACCGGCATGGATTGTTATATCCACTGCATAGAAAGCCTGGAAGGAACTTACCTGAACGAGTTCAGTAAAAGTTATGGAGAGAAAGCTTTACAACTTTGCCAGAAAGTATTTGTAAACAAAGATCATTGGGATGATGAGTCTGACGATCAGTTAATGATGGCTTCTTATGCCGGTGGTATGAGCATTGCCTACTCGCAGGTGGGTGTGGCGCATGCGGTGAGTTATGGATTAAGTTACCTGCTGGGTACCAAACATGGCATCGGTAATTGCATAGTGATGAACCACCTGGAAGAATATTATCCCGCAGGTGTAAAAGAGTTTAAATACATGGTTGAAAAAAACAAGATCGATATACCCACCGGTATCTGTAAAGGGTTAACTGATGAAGAGTTTGACACCATGATCAATGTTTCCATCGGCATGAAACCGCTTTGGGAAAATGCACTTGGTAAAGACTGGGAAAAAATCATGACCCGCGAAAAACTGAGAGCGCTCTACGAAAAATTATAAACCTGGCATCTAACTAATTCAACCGTGCCTTGGTGCCTTTGCGTGGAAAATATCTCACAAAGGCACCAAGGCACGGTTTTTTTGTACTGAGCAAGATGCTGTGTTTGTTTTTATCTTTAACCCATGAAATACATCTTTTACTTACTGCCCGCCCTTGCAGGCCTCACCCTCACCACTCAGGCGGGTGTAAACAGCCAGTTGCGGATGGCCGTTCAAAACCCATGGGTGGCCGCTTTTATTTCTTTTTTGGTTGGCACCGTATTTCTTGGCCTTATCATTATAACCACCAAACAAACCGTTCCTTCTTTTGAGCAGTTGCGTGGTATTGAATTATATAAATTTTCCGGCGGGTTACTGGGCGCTTTTTTTGTGGTGGTCATTATTTTCTGCGTGCCGCGTATCGGCTCGGCCAATGTGTTTGCATTGGTGATAGCTTTCCAGCTTTTGGTAGCGCTTATTTATGATCACTTCGGATCATTGGGTTTCGCACAGGCTTCTATTAGCTGGGTTAAAGTTTTGGGTGTAGCCATGTTGATTGGCGGAACTTATCTCGTGATAAAAAAATAACCTTCAACAATATTTGGTGTTTTTTGCCACAGATGGCACAGATTACCACAGAAAGACTCTGTGAAAATCTGTGCCATCTGTGGCAACATTTTTCTCTCCCTGCATTGATAATTCATGTAATTTAATAGTCCTCATAACTAACTATACATGAAAAAATCAATTCTAAGCCTGCTCTGCTGTGCAGGTATGGCAATCGCTTCGGCACAACCTTTTTCAGCCTCTTTATTCAACAGCATGCAATGGCGCATGATAGGTCCGCACCGAGGTGGTCGTACTGTTGGTGCAGTAGGCGTTCCATCACAACCCAACGTGTTTTATATTGGTGTAAACAACGGTGGTGTATGGAAGACCACCGATTATGGCCGTGTATGGAAACCCATCTTCGACCAGGCGCCAACCGGTTCTGTGGGCGATATCGCCGTTGCCGAATCCAACCCCGATGTGATCTATGTTGGCAGCGGAGAAGGTATTCAACGCCCCGACCTTTCTGTGGGTGATGGCGTTTACAAATCAGCCGATGGCGGTAAAACATGGAAAAATACAGGGTTAAAAGATGGCCAGCAGATAGCTGGTATCATCGTAGACCCCAAAAACGAGAACCGCATTTTTGCAGCAGTACTTGGTCACCCTTATGGCCCTAATACAGAACGCGGTATCTACAGAAGCGTGAATGGTGGCCAATCGTGGGAGCGTGTATTGTATAAAGATGAGAACACCGGGGCGGCCCAGGTTAGTTTCGATCCCAATAATTCAAACATAGTATACGCCGACCTCTGGGCCGGCAGGCAGGGCCCGTGGGAGAACGGCGCATGGAACGGATCTGAAAGCGGTATGTACAAATCGACCGATGGCGGTAATACCTGGAAAAAATTAACCACTGGTTTGCCAACGCCTGAGCAGGGATTGGGAAGGATTGGTTTCTGCATTGCATCAACCAACAGCAACCGTTTATACGCCACTGTTGATGCAGGAAAATATGGCGGTATTTACAGGAGTGATGATGCTGGTGAAAGCTGGACCAATATTAACAACGATGGAAGGCTTTGGGGACGGGGAAGTGATTTTGCCGAAATAAAAGCAGATCCCAAAAATGCAGACATTGTTTACAGCGCCAACGTAGTAACATGGAAATCTGTTGATGGCGGTAAATCATGGACCGCATTCCGTGGCGCACCCGGCGGCGATGATTATCACCGCATCTGGATCAACCCCAACGATCCAAAAATTATGCTCATTGCTCTTGACCAGGGCGCTATCATTACCGTGAATGGCGGCGAAACTTTTTCATCATGGTATAACCAAGCCACGGCACAGTTTTATCATGTAAATACCGACAATGCATTTCCGTATAACGTGTATGGCGGGCAACAGGAGAGTGGCTCGGTGGGTATTTCATCAAGAGGTAATGATGGACAGATAGGCTTGCGCGAATGGCACCCTGTAGGTGTAGAGGAATATGGTTATGTTGCGCCAGACCCCCTTGACCCCAATATTATTTACGGCGGAAAGATCACCAAATACGATAAAAGAACCGGACAGGTACAGAACATCGCACCCGAGGCAGTAAGAAGCGGCAAATACCGTTTTCTCAGAACAGCACCGGTTTTGTTTTCTCCCATCGATCAAAAAACCCTTTACTATGCAGGCAACGTCATTTTTAAAACAAAGAATGGTGGTAACAGTTGGGAGATCATCAGTCCCGACCTTACCAGGGAAAGCTGGGACATTCCTGCCAGCGTGGGTATTTATACAACAGATGAATTGAAAAAAATGCCAAGGCGTGGCGTGGTATACACCATTGCACCATCTTATAAAGACATCAACACCATCTGGGCCGGAACCGATGATGGTTATATACAGGTTACACGCGATGGAGGTAAAACATGGAAGAATGTAACACCATCCGAAATTACTTCGTGGAGTAAAATCTCATTGATGGATGCCGGTCATTCTGATGCAAACACCGTGTATGCTGCCATTAACCGCATCCGTTGCGATGACATGCACCCCTACATATATAAAACAACTGATGGCGGTAAAACATGGAAACTTATCACAAACGGTTTGCCGTCCAACGAACCCATCAATGTTGTTCGTGAAGATCCCAAACGCAAAGGACTGCTGTTTGCCGGTTCTGAAAATGCAGTATATGTATCTTTTGACGATGGCGAACACTGGCAATCATTGCGGCTGAATATGCCCGCTACCTCTATCCGCGACTTAGTAATTAAAGATGATGACCTGGTATTGGGAACACATGGCCGCAGTTTCTGGATCATGGATGATATTACACCGCTGCGGCAGATCAGCACAACGCTTGCGGCAGAGAAAGCCATCTTATATAAACCGCAGCAGGCATTGCGTATCCGGTGGAATATGAATACCGATACGCCAATGCCGCAGGAAGAACCCGGCGGACAAAACCCGCCCGATGGCGCCATCATCAATTATTATTTATCAGAAAAAGCAGCAGCAGTTACACTTGAAATAACAGATGCTGCCGGAAGACCTGTTTGCAAATACAGCAGTAATGATAAACCTTACGAAATTCCTGCGGTGAATATTCCTTTGTATTGGATACGCCCGCAGCAGATGCTTTCTGCTGAAGCAGGCTCGCACCGTTTTCTGTGGGACCTGCATTACAATCCATTAAGCGAGCCGGTTTCTTTTCCGATGACCGCTATTTACGAAAACACGGCGCCCGGCGCAAACTCGCCCTGGGTGCTGCCCGGCAACTATACGGTTAAATTAACCGTGAACGGAAAAACGTATACGCAATCGCTTACCGTTAAAATGGATCCCAGGGTTAAGACCAGTATGGCTGACCTGCAAAAACAACAGGCGCTTTCTGTAACCTGCTATGAAGGCCGCAAAAAAGCAAAAGAAGTGATGGAAGAAGTTACTGCTACCCGAAAACAATTGAAAGACCTGATGACCACAAATAAAGATGCCATTAATACACTTACCGAACTTGACCAGCAGGTGGCCTCTTTTGAAAGTGTATCAAGAGGCCGAAGGGGTGGGGCATCTGCGCAACAGGCGCCAACATTGGGAAGTATTGAGGGTGCTTTTGCCGGGCTCTTCTATATTTTACACGATACCGATATGCCGCCCACCACACAAACCGTTGCGGGTGTTAAACAAACCAATGACCAGCTTACAGAACTGCTTACAAAATGGAATGCGGTAAAAGCGAAACTGGTGGCAGTTAAAAAGTAAGAATGAGGTTTCAATAAGAGAAGGACAGAAGAAAAGAAGTGTCTCTGAAATTCGGGAATACACTTTTTTCGTTTTTAAAACACATAGGGACATAGGGAAATAATGAGGTACATAGCATTCAAACTATATGCCCTCATTCCTAACCTATGTATCTATGTGTTTAACAAAGCAGTATGTTAGAAGATGTTTCGATAAGAGAAAGACAGAAGAAAAAGAGCGCCTCTGAAATTCGGGAACACACTCTTTTTCTTCTTTTCTCCGTTTATCTCTTATTGACACCAATTACCTCTTATACTTCCTCCGGGTTTCATCAACAACATCCAGCAAACCATTGGTAAAACGGTCATCTGCCAGTTGCCAGAACATAATACCGTTCAATCCTTTTTTTATCGCGTACCTGGTTTTTAAAACAATTGAAGCGCTGTCGTCAAAAGTGACAAACCATTTTTTTCTTTCGTTATACAAATAAGGCGCTGCTGCTCTTTTATCCCAGTGATATACAAAGCCGCTATCTATTGATAACAAAGGATCAAAACCTCTATAAGAAACACCACGCAAAAACTTCCCCTTTCCGTATAACCCATTTTTTTCTGCGTCAACATTATCCCATATCCTTGCATAGAAAGCGGCACCGATCAGTAATTTATTTGCAGGAACACCTTTTGCTTTCAGCATCTTCACTGCACGGTCGCAGGATTCTTTTTGGCTGGGTGTAGAATACAATCCGGTATGGTGCCCGGTAATGGTATCATAACCGGTGATCAGATCGTATGTCATAAGATTGATACGATCAACAAGTGGCGTTACTTTTTGCCAGTCAACCGATTCATTAATATATTTTGTGAACCCGCCCGCCGCAAAACTCAATTCTTTCTGCCAACCCAGGGTATCACGCAATGTTTTGATCAGTGCCGTAAAATTGTCTTTATCATTTACAGAATACGGATGATTGGGCGGGCCCTTAATAGCGGGATATTCCCAATCAAGGTCCAGTCCATCAGCGTTAAAATCGTTCAGCATCTTTTTTACGGAGGCGGCAAATATTTTCCTTGAACTGTCTGCCGAAAAAACTTCGGAGCAGGAATAGCAGCCCGTCCATCCACCCATTGATACAATTACTTTCAGTTGGGCATTACGTTTCTTTAAGGCCACACAATTCATCAGCGATGCGCTATCTCTTCTGTTACTTAGAGAAATACTGCTGCCTTTTAAATGCGCAAAACTAAAACAGAGATGGGTTAATTTTTCTACAGGAAAACTGTCTATCATACCCGGCCTGCCAGCATAGTAGCCGAATACCGTAAAATTTTTTGTTTGAGCAAAGAGCTTGTGAAGCGGACAAAGGAATAGCAGCAAAAAAAATATAACCGTTTTATTATTTTTTGCCTTGTTCATTTTATTGGTTGCAGAAAGGGTCTTCGTCTTTATTATCGTTCCAGTTATATTCTATCCTGAAAGCAATATCCTGTGCAAAAGCTGTTCCGTGTATATCCTGTAAAAATCCCAGCACCATATCCATTCCCGCACTAACGCCGGAAGATGTGTAGTATTTACCATCCACCACCCAGCGCGCTTTTTTAATCCATTTAACATGGGGGCCCTGTGTGGTTACCCAATCAAAAGCTCTTTTATTTGATGTGGCTTTCTTGCCATCTAATAAACCCGTTCGGGCAAGTAAGGAGGTGCCGGTGCAAACAGTAAACACATAGTTGCTCGCAAGAGCAATTTCTCTGATGGCATCAATTAATAAAACATTGTTTACGGCGGGCCTTGTGCCGTATCCGCCGGGGATCAGAAAAATACCGGCGCCGTTTTTAATATCAGCTAGTTTTTCTGTAACAACAGCAACGCCATGACTGTTTTTTACCACCCCGCCCTCAAGCGAATAAAACGATACCTGGTATTCCTCTTTCAGTATACCCAATATTTCTACCGGGCCAAACACATCCAGTGTTTCAAAATCTTCAAAAAGCAATACAGCAACATTCATGAGGGTAATGGTTTATATTTTGGGGTTCAATAAAAGATGAACGAAGAAAAAGAGCGTACCCAAAATTTCAGAGACACTTCTTTTCTTCGTTCATCTCTTATTGAAACATCTTCTAACATATTGTGTTATTAAAATTAGTTTGTTCTCTGCGCAAACTCTCTTACTCTGCGGCTCTGCGGTGAAAAAACCCTGCCTGATAGCCAGCATGCTTTGGTCAAATGGTTCCATTCACCGCAGAGAACATGAGATGCAGAGAACGCGCAGAGAAACTTTCTTCTAAAAATGGGTACTCCCGAATTTCAGAGACGCTTCTTTTCTTTTGTCCTTCTTTTATTGAAACACTTTCTAATTCTTTTTCTCTTTCTTCATCGCTTCAGGCAGCAAATGAAAATAGCTTGCCTTAAAACGGTTATCTACTATCTCTCCCTGAACTTTCGCTTTTCTTATCGCATTACAAAAACCATCATTGGCATGTGCGTCGCCCAAAGAATCAATATGCACACCATCTACAAAATAGGCCTTACCATTAATGCGCACCGCCAGATCGCAGCTTTTGCCCGGCAGCCCCAATTGGCATTGGCCGCAGGATGCTTCTACCGTTAATACCGGTTTATTTTTATCGGGCACCCCTTTTTTAGATGCTTTGTCCTGTGCAAATGAACCGAGGGTAACAATGCTGAATAAAATGGTGGTTAATAAATATTTCATGTGGTTGATTTTATTTGAATGTACAAACTTTACAATCGGCCTGATAACAAAAAATGATGCTGCCTATCCCGGAGTATCTTCTTTTGTTTATTTATTCAACAGCCTACAGAAAAAACAGAATCGGTTACTTCTCATCCAGCCACACGACTTTTTGCTCAGACTTGTGCGACTTTCCAATAATATCACGGTAAAGTTCAGGGCGTCTTGCTTTAGTATAACGATAACCCCCAGATTGTGTAAGCTTCTCTACTGTTAAGATTGCCGAAACAAATTCATCACCAAGTTTGCGGCATTCGGCTACTATATCGCCAAAAGGGTCGATGATCATAGAACAGCCATTCTTCAACTGATCATCATCCATGCCAATCGGGTTTGAGAAAACAACATACACCCCATTATCATAAGCCCGGGAGGGTAGCCATTTCATTAACCAATCACGCCCTTTCATTCCATCAAACTCCAGCCGAAGCGGTGTAGGATCCGTTTCCCTGTTTTCCCAAAGTTTTGGATCAACAAAGCCTGCGCCCGGTCTTGTTGAAGGCGTACACATGGTTACATGTGGCATGAAAATAATATTGGCACCAAGCAGTGTGGTGGCCCTCACGTTTTCAATAATATTATTGTCGTAACAGATAAGGATCCCACATTTCCAGCCATGCAGATCAAACACACAATAGCTGTCTCCCGCGGTTAAAAAAGGATTGATAAACGGATGAAGTTTGCGGTATTTAGCCATAAGGCCATTCTTATCAACACAAACATAGGTTTTGAATAAATTATCATTGTCGTCTTTTTCAAACAGTCCTGCCAGTATTGTTATCTTATTCCTGGTGGCTATCTCAGTTAATTGCTGTACACTTGGTCCGTTTGGAACAAGTTCTGCCAATTCAAGCATCTGTTCCTTTGAAAGCCTGCGTGCATGCGTATAGCCTGTAATAGAACACTCATGAAAAGCAATTACGTTCGATCCTTCACTGGCGGCTTTTTGCGAAAGGCTGTCAATTACAGAAAGATTATACATTTTATCGCCGCTCTTGTTTTCAAACTGTGCGGTTGCAATTTTTATTGGTTTCATTGGCAGACGTTTTTGGAGTACAATTGCTTTTTATCTCAACCCTTATCCATCTTGGCTTTTACCCCCCGGCCCCCTGAAGGGGGAGTTGGTAAACACGCTCCTGCTTAACTCCCCCTTCAGGGGGCCGGGGAGTGAGGTAACGTAAAAAAGAACGCCGACCCCTTTCCTTTCTCACTCGTAAAACCAATACTGCCATTGTGCAGTTCTACAATTTTTTTTACAATAGCAAGGCCCAAACCGGTTTTAGATTCATTGCCCGTTGTTTTATTGGAGGTGGTAGTAAACGGATCAAACAGGTTGGCGTGGTATTTTTCATCAATGCCCAGGCCCTGATCTATCACTTCTGTTTTGATAGCGTCTTTTTTCTCATCCTTCCATCCCACCCGAACAATAATGGGTTTTCCGTTTTCGGAATATTTGATGGCATTGGTTAAAAGATTATTGATCACCTGCATCATGCGGCTCTTATCAAATTCAAGTTCTATGCTGCTAATGGCAGATTCAAAACGCAGTTCCTGGTTTTTGCGCTGGGCCAGGTGTTCGTTTGTTTTCAGGTCCTGTTTTACAAAAGCAATATAATCCGCCTTTGCCGTGTGAAGCGTAATAGTGCCCGACTGTATCTGGCTGATGTTAAGCGTATCGTTCAGTATCTGCAAAGAATTGGCCGCCGCCGTTTGTATCATTTCAATAAATTCTTTTGTCTCGCCTTGTATGGTTTCATCTTCCAGCAACATTTCACTTGTCATCTGTATGGCCCCAACGGGGTTGCGTATATCGTGTGCGGCCATACCCACAAAACGGTTCAGCTCATCATTGGCTGTCTTGAGTTGTTTGTTCGACTCTTCCTGTATTCTTTTCTGCTCAGCAATGGTTTTGCGCAATTCCTTTTCAATAAAAAACCTGTTCAATACATAGGCTACTGCACTAAACGATACCCAGCGCGAGAACATATTGTATGCTATATAATTTCCTTCTCTGTAAATATTGGTATTGTAGTCAACAATGCCCCATGCTATGGCAGCCAGACCCGCAAATACAATTGAAAACCTTGCAGGCATTTTATCGTTGTACGAAAAAACAAGAATGGGCAGGTAATAAAACAAAGTAGTATTCGCTTCATGCGAAACATTATAGTCCATGATCGCTACCCCTGCCAGCAGCACAAAGCTCAATGCAATTCTCAGAACAGAATTTAAGGTGGCTAGTTTTTTAAATGGCATAGCTATGATTTTAGCGTACCCCCCGGCCCCCTGAAGGGGGAGTTGATAAACACGCTCCTGCTTAACTCCCCCTTCAGGGGGTCGGGGGGTGAGGTTGGGCAGGATTCTATTTCATCCCCTCCAACTCCTTCTGCAATCTAAACATTTCATCCCTTAACCTTGCCGCTTCAATAAAATCAAGATCGCGGGCGGCTTTCTCCATTTCTTTTTTGGTTTTACTGATGGCTTTTTCTATTTGCGGGATGGTTTTGTATGTTTCCTGCTCTTCGGCAGCTACGGTATGTTGCACCAGGTCTTCATCGCGCTGCAGGGCGTATGGATTGGATGGATCGTATCCTTTAATATCCAGCACCGAGCCCTGTGCAAATACCTGCTCTCTTGATTTGATGATGGTTCTGGGTGTAATACCATGTTCCATATTATACGCCACCTGTTTCTCACGCCTGCGCGATGTTTCTTCAATGGTGCGCTGCATGCTCTCGGTCATTTTATCAGCATAAAAAATTACACGGCCATCCACATTACGCGCCGCACGGCCCGCTGTTTGGGTAAGCGATCTTTCGTTACGCAAAAAACCTTCTTTGTCTGCATCAAGTATGGCAACAAGCGCTACTTCGGGCAGGTCTAATCCTTCGCGCAATAAATTCACGCCTACCAATACATCTATCTCACCCAGTCTTAGTTGCCGCAATATTTCCACACGCTCCAGCGTGTCCACATCGCTGTGAATGTATTTTGATTTGATGTTGATGCGGCCCAGGTATTTATCCATCTCCTCGGCCATGCGTTTGGTTAACGTGGTTACCAATACACGATAGTCTTGTTTAACAGTTTTGTCAATTTCATCCAGCAAATCATCTATCTGGTTTACACTTGGGCGTATTTCAATGGGCGGATCAAGCAAGCCTGTAGGACGCACGATCTGCTCCACCACCACCCCGCCTGTTTTCTCCAGTTCATAATCGCCGGGGGTGGCGCTAACAAAAATGGTCTGACCAATCAGGCTCTCAAACTCATGAAAATTCAATGGCCGGTTATCCATCGCGCTGGGCAGGCGAAAACCATAATCTACCAATACCATTTTACGGCTCCTGTCGCCGCCGTACATACCAGCAACCTGCGGAATGGTTTGGTGACTCTCATCTATCACCAATAAAAAATCTTTCGGAAAATAATCCAGCAAACAGAAAGGGCGTGTGCCCGGTTTGCGGCGGTCAAAAAAGCGCGAGTAGTTTTCTATGCCATTACAATAACCCAGCTCGCGTATCATTTCAATATCATATTCCACGCGCTCTTTCAGGCGCTGCGCTTCAATGTATTTGCCGGTTGCTTTAAAATATTCTACCTGGGCCATCATCTCGTCCTGTATCTCGTGCATCACTTCAACAATCATGTCTTTGGGCGCCAGATAAAGCGTGGCGGGAAAGATGGCGGCGTTCTCCATCAGGCCAATGCGCTTGCTGTTACTGGTGTCTATGCTTTCAATCTCTTCAATCTCATCGCCAAAAAAAGTAATGCGGTAACCAAAATCCACATAAGGTAAATTAATATCTACCGTATCGCCTTTTACACGAAAAGTGCCACGGGTAAAATCGCCCTGCGAGCGGTTGTATAAAGAGTTGACCAGCGCATGCAAAAATCCCTGGCGCGATATTACCATGCCTTTATGAATACGGATAATACCATTCTCATACTCCGTAGGGTTACCCATACCATAAATACAGCTCACGCTCGCCACCACAATAATATCGCGGCGGCCACTCAGTAATTGAGAGGTGGCTTGCAGCCGCAGTTTATCCAACTCTTCATTAATGCTCAGGTCTTTTTCAATATACACATCACTAACGGGCATGTAGGCTTCGGGCTGGTAGTAATCGTAATAGCTAACAAAATAACCCACCGCGTTCTCGGGGAAGAACTGTTTAAACTCGCCATACAATTGCGCCACCAGGGTTTTGTTATGCGTAAGCACCAGGGTGGGCCTTTGTGTATTCTGAATCAGGTTGGCAATGGTAAACGTTTTACCCGACCCCGTTACGCCCAACAGCGCCTGAAAAAGCTCTCCATTGTTCACCCCTTCGGTTAATTGTTCAATAGCCGATGGCTGATCGCCGGAAGGGGAGTATGCGGAGTGTAACTTGAAAGGCATGGGGAGGGTTTGGGGTTTGTAGTCTGTGGTCTGTAGTTGCGTTACGCGTTCATAGGCGAATGTAAGGAGGGAATTTTTTATGGACCGGGCTTTTGTTATGTGTGGCGGCTGGGGTTGCGTCGCACACTTGTACGTTCGGGGGTGGGGGCGGCAAATGGGGAGGAATGGTAGGGGTAAGGTTGGGGTGTGGTAGGTATGGGGTTGGTATTCTGTATTAGTATTGTTATGATGGGATTACTATATTGTTACTATATTGTTACTATGGAATTGCTCATTTGTGTTTTTGGTTACAAAATGTGCCAGATGGCGGTTTTTTTGCTAACCCGCCCAGCGTTGAAAAACGGTAGCGTACCTACGGCACGAGGGGGAACCTCCCTTCTCTTCCCGGGGGTCTACCAACCGGATGCCCCGATGGGGCAAATAATATGGCCAGGTGGATTCCGGGGTTGATTTTACAATAAACAACGCAATAGTTCTTCTCACCAATACCCCCCACAAAGTATTTTCAAACCTGCCCCAGCTTGGCATCCGGTTGGTAGCACCTATGTTCCATCACAGATAATCATTGCCCTGTAGGGGCAAGAGCTGGGTTTATCAGGGTTGTGCATAATATGGTTGATTATTGATGGCACCGCCCTCAAATAATAGTTACATTTTTGTTGTGATGGTTTATTTATTTTCTGTGCAGGTTGAAATACGGGATTTTTCCCGGTAGGGCGATGGATGGATTGGTGTATTTTGAGATACTTAAAAAACGCAAAACAACTGCGTAAAGCTGACTTACGTGGGTTGGCTTTGCGAATGTTTTTAGGGAGCGTTTTCGTATATTTAATAGTTATGGGCAATTATAAATGACTACTAGCAGAAAAATTGTAATTCTTGGAGCTGGCGCCTCAATTGGTTCTAAACGATACCCAATTAAATCGTCTATTGACCAAATGCGGGACAGGATGCCATCCGCAGAAAATTTTTTCTATGACCTCTTTAGAACAAACAAAACCGATAACCGCCCTGCTGGACATTTAAATTTTCTAGGATTGACATATGAAGGGTTAAACGATTTTATTATTAAAGCATGGAATATTAATCAAGAAGGCTATAATCCCGAGCAGTGGAAAGGAGTGAATATTGAAGAGGTTATGACATTCTTCGAAATTGGTTCAAAAATGCACCTTAGTGGCACTAGGGAGCAAAAGACTTTTAAAAAGGCGCTAGAACATTTATTGAGTTTTATGTATCCTTTTATGCCAATGATTTGTGATGGACAGCATTGCGAGTATCTTTTACATGTTTTTGCGGAACTAGACAATAAGGATAGTATTATATCCTATAATTGGGATACAATCGCAGAGTTTACTTTACAAAGAACAAAAAGTATACAGCTTAAGAATTATGCAAAGCTGATGCGTGACGATAATATCGAACCAAGTAAGTATCGCAATTTGGGCCTATTATTAAAACTTCATGGCTCATTTAATTGGATGATGTGTGAAAATAAAGACTGCGAATACTATAACAAAGTAAAACCTCCGTTTGCAAAAAATAGTTACAAACTTTTGGGATTGAGGGATACCTGGAAATGTAGCACTTGTGGTGGTGGACACGTAAAACCTCAAATCGTTCCTCCAGTTAGCAATAAGATGATTCATACAAATTCATTTTTAAGAAATCAATGGTTAATAGCAAGAGAAAAACTTCTTGACACAACTGAATTAATTTTTATTGGATATTCCTTTCCCCCAACGGATTACTACACGGAATGGCTTTTTAGACAATTAAACCTTATAGAAAAACCTCACAAAGTAAAAATCACAGTTGTTAATCCTGAATTTGGTAAAAGAAATTCAATAGTAACAAAAAGATATAAAACCTTATTCAGGGGACACGACATCGAAGGATTTACAACACTTAAAGAATATTCCCGAAAATAACTGCCCATAACAACCGGTTTTGGGCAAGTGTGGCTGGACAAACTAAACTTCAGCAGTTATGCGCTATTCAGCTTTTGTTGCGGGCTGGACAAACTAATTTGAGCTTTAGTTCTTAACTTCAACTAAACAAAAAAATTAGCAGCGGTACCGGGCGGACAGTTGTAAAATTCCACACCAGCCCAAAGCCGCACAACGTTGGGCGTCACCTATAAACTCTCAAGTCACACATGTCAAGTAAATCTTCAAATAGCACTGAATGGCCAGAAGAACTTGATGCTTTGGTTGCATCTCCTGAACATCATAAATTATTACTTGAAAATGATTTTGTACGAGTAATTGATACTTTGATTCTACCTGGTCATATTACCAAAGTGCATACTCATAAATGGCCAGCATCACTATACATTATCAGCTGGTCAGATTTTATAAGGTATGACGCCGAAGGAAGTATTATGGTTGATTCTCGTAAACTTCTTGAAACTCCATCGCCAACTTCTGCTCTGTGGTCTGGACCATTAAAACCTCATGCCTTAGAAAATGTCGGTGAAAAAGAGATCCACATTATTAGCGTTGAAATCAAAAGTTAGGTAGGCGAACGCCCAACATTCCTTCTCCGTCGGGTGTCCTTTTAACAATAAAAGAAAGTTCCCCGCATGTGTCTCCCGATAGGGGAATTTGCTTTTTTATTTTATCTGTGGATACCCTGCTGAGAAGTAATGAATTCCCTGCTTCGCAAATAATCGAATGTTGAACGGAACCAGTGAGAAGCGGCGTAACTGTATGGATTTTTCCTTCCCCGCAAGGTGTCCATTTAACAATAAAGAAGAGTTCCCCGCAGACGTCTCCCGATAGGGGACTCTGCGGTTTGAATTGACAGATATTCACGTTAAGTAAAATGCCCATGCAGTACTATAATGTTAAATCAATATCCTGTAATTCCAGGTACGTTATTACCGGATAAATTCCCTGTTCGCCCGTATAATAATATTTGGCTGAACTATGCGCATAGTCTTCCGGCAGGTTCACCATCCCCGCTTTACATGGATTCAGATGAATATAATCTGCTTTCTGCTTCATAAACGCTATGCTCAGGCATTCCTTCCTGTCGAACGAGGGCTCAAATACTTCATGCTTCTTGTTTTGCAGTTGCTCTGTTTTGTTTACCCATGATGCCATTTGTGCCAGCATCTTTTGGTTACCCTGTTCCTCCAATCGTTTTACCAATTCATAGGCTATAAACCGTTTACCATTACCTACAATTGTATTAATGGTGGTACTTGTGTTACTAAAAGCAATCATTGCATGTACGTGACTGGGCATGAGTGCATATGCCACTATATAATGCTTGTGTGCCTTTAGATAATCGAACCATTTGTACACCGCATCATAACCATTTGTTAACTGTAATAGCGGTAACCACCTGGCGCAGGTGAATGTGATAAAGAATACACCATTGGGTTCTTCTATTTTCTTTCTTACACTCATGGCGTTTTTATATGTAAGATATTATGGGTGGCTGGTATTTTTATTGCGGTTTATACCTAATGTGTAGGGGGTTATATCTGCGCCATCAATTTCTTAGCCGATGAATTTTTTTCATTCAAACCGCAGGGTCCCCTATCGGGAGACACCTGCGGGGAACTTTCTTTTTTAATTTTATAAATGGATAGCCTGTGAGGTAGAGAAAGGGGTTATATCTGCGCCATCAACTTCTTAGCCGATGAACTTTTTCATTCAAACCGCAGGGTCCCCTATCGGGAGACACCTGCGGAGAATTTTCTTTTTTTATCTTATGAATGGATACACTGTTGAGAAGGGAAGGAGTATATCTGCGCCATCAACTTTTTAGTCGATAAACTTTTTCATTCAAGCCGCAGGGTCCCCTATCGGGAGACACCTGCGGAGAATTTTCTTTTGTTAGGGAGAGGCAAACTATCACGTTTGTGAATTGATGATGGAGTAATAAGCAGCAAGTAAAATAAAAATATCCCCTCCTTTTCAAGGAGGGGACGCAGAATATTTTTCGCAGAAAAATGTTCTGCGGGGGTGGTTATGGAGCGGTTTACTTATTAATGGGTTGCTGTTGTTTATGCAAGCCCCTGAACCACCCCGCCCTGCGCTAAGCCGCTGGGGCACCCCTCCTTGCAGAGCAAGGAGGGGATACTATACTTATACTGGTTATGGAGGGGGTTACAGCAGCAGCATGCATCCAATAACTTTAAAAAATAACTACCTTGCTATCTCTCTTGTTCCCGGATATACATACCCCCAATGAACAGAAGATTCCTCCTTCCTTTATTATTGGTATCCGTGCATGCTTTTGCGCAGAACAAGCCCGTTATTTACGAGCAACAAAGTTGGGCCGGGTGGTACCCGCAGGTTCAATTCTCAAAACACTGGGGCGTATGGGTTGATGCAGAAATTCATACCACCGATCATTATTTCAATGGGTTTTCGCAGGCCGTTTTTCGCCTGGCTGCTTCTTATCATAACAATAAGGGCAATAAATTTACTGCCGGCTATGGCTACACCTCTTTTTTCCCCGGCGATAACCATCCATTCATTTCTATACCCGAACATTTTAGCTGGGAACAATACCAATGGTTCAGCTCAAATAAAAAGCAGAAACTGATGCAATGGCTGCGCCTGGAGCAAAAATTCAAAAAAGAGGTGATAGACGATCATACAGCATCAAACACTTATTCGTTTTCGCATAAACTGAGGTATAATGTTTTCTACCTGCTGGCGCTGAGCAAGCGCGGGTTGGTGCCCAAAGCCATTTCGCTGGCGCTGGGCGATGAACTCTATCTTTATTATGAACCAAATGGCCACAACCACCTGTTTGATCAAAACCGTGTTTTCCTCGGGTTTAGTTACGCCCTAAACGCGCATGATATGCTGGTAATAGGCGTAAACAATATTTTCCAGGAAAACAGCGCCGGAACGGTGTACATCAACAACAATGTTTTAAGGGTGTCTTTGTTTCAGAATTTTCATTTGTAAACGCAGATCGTTTTCACAAAAAAAAATTGGGTTAAAAAAAATAAATATCCCCTCCTTTTCAAGGATGGGACGCTGAATATTTTTCGCAGAAAAATGTTTAGCGGGGGTGGTTAGGGAGCGGGTTGATGATTAATTGGGTTGCTCTTTCTTGTGCAAGCTGGTAACCACCCCGCCCTTCACTAAGCCGTTCGGGCACCCCTCCTTGCAAAGCAAGGAGGGGATACTTTTGTTTTTTTGGAGTGGGCTTAAAAAAAGCCGCCCATATTTCAGAGCGGCCCTTCGGTTGTTGGATAAAACGGGTGCTGCTAACTTAGTTTTTTAATAATTGCTTTTACGTTCTGATCAATTTCTTTATCGGTCATTCGTTTACCGTATACTTCAGAACTGGTCCAGCCCTGCCAGATGGTTTTTTCGGTGTCGGCATCCATCAGTGTGAGTGTGATCGTTCTTTCTTTTATTGTTTCTGTTCTGTTGTTATAACCCATTAACTGCGATGGATAATAAACGGGTACATACCTTCTGTTGTACGGGTTATAAAACCAGCGGGTGGTGGGCATAGAATATACAGGATCGCTAACGTTCCTGTTTTCTTTTTGTACGTCTACATCATATACCAATACCACATCGGGATTGTTTTTTACCTGCCTCCATCCATACTGCTGCAGGTTTCTGTCAATACTCTCGCGGATCTTCCTGTCTGTCAGGTCGTTTAGTTTTATTTTTTGTGCAAGGCTGTCTTTTTGTGTTCCTTCTATCCATGCATAGGTTCTTATTTTGCTAAAGTCAACGCTGTTGTCTTTCTGCACATAAGCCATCCTTCCGCACGATGTTAAAAGAAACACCAGGAATGCACTTAACACGATAACGCCTACTACACATTGTCTCTTTTTCATACTATCCTGTTTTAGGTAATACACAGATAGTAGTTCAAGCTCCGTGCCGGTTTATTATAAGGTGGTCTTAAAAATTTGTGAAGTGGTTGTTAAGAGATAGGGGGATTAACTGTTTTTTGTGAGCCCCCTAACCACCCCGCCCTCCGCTCGGTCGCTGGGGCACCCCTCCTTGCAGAGCAAGGAGGGGATACTTTATTTTTTCACTTTTTCGCTCAACTCACCACTCACCACTCACGTCTCACGTCTCACGACTGACGACTGACGATTCACGCCACACATCAACGTCTCACGATATTGTAGATCGCAACGGGGGGATCAAAATATTGGTCGTTTTCTGTATGGCGGTAGATCTTTCTTACTATGTCCATCCCCTTCACCACTTTGCCAAACGTGGCGTAGCCCTGCTTGTCGGCAATATTTTCTCCGCCATAATCAAGGCCGGGTTGTTTGCCTATGCAGATAAAAAATTCTGTTGAGGCTGTGCCGGGTTCTAACCGCGCCAATGATATTACTCCATCGGTGTGCAGTATGCCTGTTTGCCGGGTTGTTTCGTGCGGTATGCCGGGGAGTTTGGTAGCGATTTTATTTTTTGATTTCCAGATGCCGCCCTGTATCAGTTCTGTTTTGGGCGCGTTGGATGGCTGGTTTTCATCGTTCAGTACCCTGTAAAAATTACTGTTGTTGTAATAGCCCGAATCTATATAAGATAAAAATGCGGCAACCGTTTTAGGCGCCTGCAAAGGATACAACTCTATTTCTATATCGCCTTTTTCTGTTTGTATTTCTATATGGGGTGTAGTGCTGTTCTTTTGTTTGCAGGATGCAAAAAGTAAGGCGGCTGATAATAGTACGATAAGTTGTTTCATGCTTGATCTTCCCCTCGCGATCCTTCGTGCCATTGCGTCTTTGCGGTAAAGCTTTTGTTTAACCGCGAAGACGCGAGGGCGCAAGGGTGCGCGAAGTTTTTTTAGAATATTTCGAATACAAAAAATTGTGTTCTTTCAAAAACAAGAAAATTATTGTCGGCAACCAATACCAGGGTTTTGTGGCCGTTTGGTAAGGTTGGACCAAAAGTTACGCCTTCTACATTATCCACATACACACCCAGCGAATCCATGTTCAGCAGTAATTTTTTTGTTATTGGTTTGGCCGCAGGCGTTTCTTTCAGCGAATTGATTTTTCTGATATCGCTTGCGCCTTTTGCATCTGCTAAAAACAGTTTAATGGTGCAGGGCATTCTTCCTGTTGAAAAAGACCTTTCCAGAACAATGAACTGGTCATTGCCAATAGACAGGATATCAGGAACCCCATTAATCTTAAACCCATCCGCCGGTATGGATGGATAAGCAATAGGATCGAGTTTATATGCATATTGTGCGGTGTTCTTTTTGGTTGCCACATCGTATTTGTAAAAACGTATCCACGGGTTGTTTTCTGTTAAGTCTGCCCGCGGGCCGTCTTCATACAAGGGCTCTTCTACGTTTACATAAAAATTTTTGTAGCCGTTGGCAAAACTCAATCCTTCCAGCACACCATTTTGGCGCGGACCGTTTTCGGTAGCGTGCATGCGCAAATTTTTTGGCAGCGGGAATGTGTCAATATATTTTCCGTTGGGAGAGATAAGGGTGATAGCGGGGTTTTCCAGCACGGTATCTTTTCCTTTTACAATTCTTTCGCCTTCGCTTGTCCAGATCATTTGTCCGGTTACCGGATTATAACGCAACGCCTCCGGGTCGGGCGTATGCGCAGGGTCCTGTTTCGAATTGGGGTACGCTGTTCCGTTTTTTTGTAATAGCGTTGTTGTGTTTACAAACACTACACTGTCTATTTGTTTTTCGTTGAAAAATATTTTGGCGGTGTAATAACGTGCGGGGTTAATGGCAGAGCGGTCATCGCAGATCATATAGTACACATCATGTTTACTATCATAATCAATTCCGGACAGACCGCCAATAGTGGTGTTTTTAAACGAGAGATTATGCGGCACGTCATATTCTCCAATAAGCCTTAGCTGGCTGATGGTATTGTTTTTTTTCTGCTGTGCTTTTTGCGCAGAAACGGTGGTGCTAAAAAGGAAACTGGCGATAATAATAAAAACGATATGTTTCACGTAGGTTTATTTGCTGGCAAATTAGATAAGAATCTGTCATAAACCAATCAAACCGTGCCTTCTCGCCCGCTAAGCTTAGGCGAGCGGCGAGAAGACACGGTTGGGTTTCTGGTTTTAGGGGATTCCTTTTTTTTATTGATCTTTTTTCTTGTTTGAAAACAGCCAGGGTAATAACCCGGGCTCTGCAAAAGCAGAGTCCCAGCTATTGTGGCCCGCTTGCGGATATTCTGTATACATCACTGTTTTTACCTCGCGTGTCATGAGCGCTTTAAATAATTCGCGGTCTGATTTGTTTGATACCACATTATCCTGTGCGCCATGAAAGATCCACAGGGGAACATCTTTTGCATTGTTTATATACACCGGAATATTTGTAGCCCCGCAAATAGTAAACGCCGCTGCAAAATAATCGGGGTAACGCGACAGCAGATCGTAGGCCCCGAACGCGCCCATTGATAAACCGCCGAGGTAAATTTTCCTGTCATCGGCCAGGTAGTTGCCGGTAAGGCTATCCAGCAATTGTTTTACCAATTGTTGTGCAACAGGTGGTGTTTCGTCCGACAAAAAAATTCTTTCTGCCGGTTCGGTTGTTTTTTTACTTCGCGCCCATACGCTGTCTTTGGGGCATTGCGGAAAAACAACAATGGCTTTAAAATGTTTCCTGATGTTTGCTTCTGCAAATAATTTGCCGCCGTGTATCAGTTGTGCTTCATTATCATTTCCTCGTTCGCCCGATCCGTGAAGAAATAATACCAGTGGATAGGCTTTTCTCTTTTTATACTTCTCAGGGTAAAGTATGCGATACCGCAACGTATCCTTCCCCCTGATGAATTGTTTCTTTTTATAAACACTCAGCTCCTGCGCGCTGGCATACTGACAAAACAGAACGGTTAACAGAATGGCAAGTATCGTTTTCATATATATTCCTCCTACCCATCCGGATCACCACTGCCTGCGGTAAGCGACGGGTTAATTTATTTTTTGCAGATAGGCAGACAACCTGCTGATAGCCCCGGCCACAACAGTGATCTGCTCCTGTGCTTCTTTCCAGTTCCTTTGTTCTATTGCTTCGCGTACACCGGGAATGGTTTTTACACCATAGCCTGTATAAAAGCCGGGGGCGTATATCGTATGTTTATACCAGTTTCTGCGGGGCAAACCAATTTCTGTTAAGAGCAGTTGTTCTGCTTTGTACAACATCTGGTCCATCGCACTATGATCAGTATTGGTCACAACGGTTTTGTTCCATGTGTCTGCCAATTGGTTGCTGCTTTTTTCCAGTTCGGCCAATGCGTTTTGCAATGGAGAAAAATCGAGGTATGGTACTTCAGCTTTGGCTGTTGGCGTTTTAAGTTTCTCTGTTGGGTCGTTGGCTAATGCATAACTGTTGGAACGGATCACTTCATTTTCTACAGCAGTTGTTTCGCGCATCTGCTCTGTTTTGCTCATCAGGTCTTTTACATAACCACTAATCGTTTTATGCAGGCTCCTGAAATCAAAAGGCAATAAATCTGCTCCGGCCATTCTTAAGGCTGCACGGCCGGCAGTTTTTGAAAGTGCTACGCCATACACAAAACCCGGATCTTTAAATCTGCTGTAATCATCATACGAATCATATATCGAATGGTATTCACCGCCTTCATCTTCTCCGCCATAACCAAGGTTTAGTGCGGGTATTCCAAGGTGTTGTATGAAAGAAGAATAATCAGAACCCGAGCCCATGGCCCCAACCGTATATTTGGTTTTCGTTAATGCCGCTGCTTTTTCTTTGGCACCTGATGCGCTCACAACAGCGCTGGCTTTGCCTCTTTCAAACACGGTTACATTGGTTTGCGGATCTATCACATCTTTACTGATCTCAGTAACCAGTGTTTGCAATGCGTGCGAACCCTCTGCGCCAAGAAAGCCACGACCGTTGCCATCTGAATTAATATACACCACTGCTTTTTGTTGCAGCTCAGCGGCATGATCTTCTACCCATTCGGTAGAGCCCAGCAGTCCGGGTTCTTCCGCATCCCATGCGCAATACACCAATGTGCGTTTGGGTTTCCAGCCTGTTTTTACCAATTGGCCTATTGCCTGTGCTTCTTCCAGTAATGCGGCCATGCCGCTAATAGGATCGTTGGCTCCGTTTACCCATGCATCGTGGTGGTTGCCGCGTATCACCCACTGGTCGGGGTATTGCGAGCCTTTGATGGTGGCGATCACATCATAGGCGGGACGTATTTTCCAGTCAAAATCAACTTTCAAATGCACTTTGGTTTTTCCCGGACCGATATGATACGTGAAAGGCAATGCACCCCTCCATTCTGCCGGTGCCACCGGCCCTTCCAGCACCTGCAGCAAAGGTTGTGCATCATGATAACTGATTGGCAGCACGGGTATCTTTAATAAGTTAGTGGCAGCAAGACGATCGAGGCGTTTGGCATTTTCTGTTGCACCAATATTGGGCGTTAGTGGGTCGCCGGGGTAGATCACCATGTCCATAACCGATCCGCGTTGAACACCGTATTCATTTTTAAATGCCCCTTTCGGATATACATCGCCCTGGTAAAAACCATCATCTTTCGGATCAGAATAAATGATACAACCAACAGCCCCGTGTTCCTGCGCTACTTTGGGTTTTATACCCCTCCAGCTATGGCCATATTTGGCAATTACAATTTTTCCTTTTACATCAATACCCAGTGCATCTAATTTTTCGTAGTCTTCGGGTAAACCATAATTTACAAACACCAGCTCACCGGTAACATCGCCGTCTGCACTCCATGCATTGTAAGTAGGCAGTTGATCTGCCTGGCCGGATGTGGCGTCTTCTTTTAATCCGGGCTCTTTCAACAGGGCTTTGTATGCAACAGGCGATACCATTTCCAACACCCTTGTTTTGGGTGTAGGGAATAATACCTGGTAGGTTTCTATTTTAGCGTCCCATCCCCAGCTTTTGTATTTGGCTAAAATATTTTCGGCAACAGCTTTACCGCCCGCAGAGCCTACATGGTGCGGTACGGCAGATAATTCTTTCATGTATTGTCCAACCCGTTCTGCGCTTAGCAGGGCATCAAAATTTTGTTCCAGCTTTTTTTGCTCATTGGCCGCTTTCTCAGTAAAGCCCGTAATGGTTTTTTGCGCCGAAACGGGTTGATGAATGGCCAGTAAGGTAAACAAGCCGCCTGCTAATAATTTTCGCATATTGTATTTAGTTGATTGGTTTTATGCAATTTAAGAAATAACGGGATGGGAAAGAGGAATAATGAATATCGAATATTGAATCCCGCCCGGGCGGGAAATATTGAATGGTGAAGTTGAAAGCCATCGGTACTCTGCGGCGCTGCGGTTAAAATATCCTGCCCGATAGCTGGTTTGCTTTGGTTTAATGATTCATTTCACCGCAGAGAACAGGAGATGCAGAGAAAGCGCAGAGATTTTTTCTTTCGGATTTTTTTATTGCAGCGAGGTTAAGGGTATTTCAATAAGAGAGAGACGAAGAAAAAGAGCGTCTCTGAAATTTTGGAATACGCTCTTTTTCATTTTTTTGAAACACATAGGGACATAGGAGAAACAAAAAGGAAACATAGCCTTTAAACTATCTGCCCTGTTTCCCAACCTATGTTACTATGTGTTTAATAACACAACATGTGAAAAGGCATTTCAAGAAAAGAAGTGCCTCTGGAATTTTTAAACACGCTCTTTTCATTTTTTTTGAAACACATAGGGACATAGGAGAAACAAAAAGGAAACATAGGCTTTAAACTATCTGCCCTGTTTCCTGACCTATGTAACTATGTGTTTAATAACACAACATGTGAAAAGGTATTTCAAGAAAAGTAGCGTCTCTGAAATTCGGGTACACTCTTTTTCTTCGTCTCTCTCTTATTGAAACCGATCTGCATTCAATATTCGATATTCATTATTCCTCTTTCCTTCCTGTTTATTTAAACTTTGGCGGATGCGCATTCTCCCACGGCGTGGCATCCTGCAGCACTTTTGCAGCCGACAGTATGGTGGCTTCCCCATATAATTTACCAATGAGTGTTATACTTGTTGGTAATTCTGATTTTTTATCAAACCCTGTTGGCATGCACACTACCGGGTGACCGGTTAAATTGGTGATCGCAACCTGATTGCCGCTACCCCTGCCAGGGCAGATCAATACGTCTATACTATTCATCAGTTCATTTACTTTCTGCATCAGCAAATAGCGGTGGCGGTTGGCATTGATGTATTCTACTGCCGACATCAGCCTGGATACTCGGAAACTGTTAGGCCAGTCGTTTTTGGTTTGCCTCGTCATTTCATCATCTATATTATATCGCGTAAACTCATCAAACGCCGCGGCACATTCTGCGCTGATCACAATATCCATGATGTTGAAATTATATACACCACTATCGGGAAAGTTTACCGGTATCAATTCAACCCCAAGTTTTTTATAGGCAGCCAGCACTTTCCATTCATTGCGGCCCGTATCGGTTATCTTATCAAAATAATTTTTTGCATACGCTACTTTCAGTTTTTTAATGTTGGTTGCGGGTTTATAGTTAAAAGGCCTGTTCACGGCACTCATATCAAGCCCGTCTGTTCCGTGGATATAATTAAACACAACCGCCGCGTCTTCTGCACTCCGGCAAATAGGGCCAACTTTATCAAGGCTCCAGCTCAGCGTCATGGCGCCGCTCCTGCTAACGCTTCCAAATGTTGGGCGCAAGCCCGTAGCGCCGCAGATGGAGGATGGCGAAACTATAGAACCCCATGTTTCTGTTCCTATGGCAAAAGGTATCAGTCCTGCAACCGTTGCCGCCGTTGATCCCGCAGATGATCCTGATGATCCGGTTTGGGTGTTCCACGGGTTCCTTGTTCGCCCGCCAAACCAATAATCACCCATAGCCAGTGCGCCCATGGTAAATTTGGCAACCAGTACTGCGCCGGATTTTTTTAATTGTGTGTACACAAATGCGTCTTCATCAATCACCTGGTTTTTATAGGGAGCCGCGCCCCATGTGGTTTTGGTTCCTTTTACAGCAAACAGGTCTTTTAATCCATAAGGTATGCCATGAAGCGGGCCCCGGTATTTTCCTTTCGCTATTTCTGCATCGGCCTCTTTGGCCTGTTGCATTGCCATGTCTTCGGTTAATGAGATCACGCACTGCAGCGTGTCGCCATATTTTTTAAGGCGCTCAATAAAAAATTGTGTGAGTGCAACAGAACTGATTTTTTTGTTTTTGATCAGCGAAGCCAGTTGCAGGATATTATAAAAAGCAAGTTCGTTCCTGTTTTGTGGCAGCGATATGTTTTCAGGAATATTCCAGTTGATCTTCTCCTGTTTTTCGGTAAACTTCATGCCGGGTAGTACAGGGCTTTGCCACAAACTCATCGGTACCTTGTTGTTGAGCGATTGTTTGTGCATCAGTTGATACACCGCGAAGTTTTCTTTTACACCACTGTACATCGTGTCAACTTCTTTCTGCGTAAAACCCAGATCAAGCAGTTTGGCCGCAGACTGGATATCTTTTGTTGTGATGGTGTCTTGCGCAAATGCGGCTGTGGCACAAAAGGCGGTACAAAAGAGGATTATTTTTCTCATAGCTATGTTTTTGGTATTGCGGTTTGTGTTTCTTTTTTACAACAATTTCACCCACACATAATCATCTGTTATTTCGTTGTTTTTGATCACCGCTTTGCGATGGATGGCTTCAAGATAAAAGCCATTCTTCTGTAACACTTTCATCGAAGCTTTGTTCTGTGCAAAAACATGCGATTCAATCCTCACTACATCCAGTTTGGTGGAAATAAAGCCCAGCAATAGTTTTACAGCCTCTGTGGCAATTCCTTTTCCCCAATAGGGTTCTCCAACAAAATAACCGATCTCAATGTTCTTACGTGAAATATCGTCTTTAGGTTTACAACCAATGCTGCCAACTATTTTGCCGTTGCAAACAATAGCAAAATTAAGCACCGGTTTTTCACTGTTCACATGTGCGATCCACTGAAGCGCGTCCATCACCGTATACGGACTCGGCAATGCATCGCGCACATTGTTCCAGATGTTTTTATTATTTGCGATGGATGCGAGCTCCTGTGCGTCCTGCTTTTGCCAGGGGCGCAAAACGATCTTGTTCATCTTTTCCGGCTTATTATTTCTTAACGGTTTATGCGATCAAATACACGGTACATTTTATTTTCAATAAGAGAGGAACAAAGAAAAAAAGTGTGCCTGAATTTCAGAAACGCTCATTTTCTTCTGTCTTTCTTTTATTGAAACATTATTTAAAATATTGCGCTATTATATTAAACACATAGTTACATAGGTCAGGAAAAAGGGCATTTAGTTGAGAACTAATGTTTCTCCGCGCTTTCTCTGCACCTCCTGTTCTCTGCGGTGAATTGAGCCACATACTGAAAGCCGGCTGGCTATCGGGCAGGATATTTTCACCGCAGCGTCGCAGAGAAAGGGAGTTTACGCAGAGAAAAAACCTGGCTCAATAGCGCAGCATATTGTTTTCAACTTCATCATTCAATATTTCCCGCCCGGGCGGGATTCAATATTCATTATTCATTATTCTTCCTTGATCTTCCTGTTTAAATAGCCATCATAGTTGGGCAATGCAGATTCGTATTCTCCGTGCATAAACGGTGAGGTCATAATAAAATCTGCTGTTGCCCTGTCGCAGGCCATTGGTATATTCCACGCTACACATAAACGCAGCAAAGCTTTTACATCACTATCGTGCGGCTGCGCTTCCATGGGATCCCAGAAAAAGAACATCATATCAATTTCGCCATTGGCTATCATTGCGCCTATTTGCTGATCTCCGCCAAGCGGACCGCTCAGTAATTTTTTTACGGGCCTGTCTAAACCCTCTTCCAAAAGCTTTCCGGTGGTGCCTGTTGCAAACAACTCATGTTTGGCCAATTCGGTTTTGTTGTGAATAGCCCATTCCATAAGGTCTGCTTTCTTGTTGTCGTGCGCCACCAGCGCTATTTTTTTTCGCCTGCCCAATATTTTAATCTGTGCCATGGTTTTTAGTATTGATACGTTTTATGAAGATAAGGTAACCGTATTTATCGATCTTTTCCATAATTCACCTGGTTTGTACCGCACACCATGCCGTTAACGGATGAAATAATAATATGATAACAATAATGAATACCGGCACATGAAGCTGGCCCAATAACAGCCAAAGCAGTAAAAGATAAAACGGATAAAGAATTAATAATGCACCAAACAAAACAGAATCAAAAAAAACGGTACCGATGGTTTTCCGGTGAATTGTTTTTCGCAGCATTGTGTATAAGGGAAAATGCAGCAAATGGCCCACAATTCCCGGCAATACAAGTAAAAAGTTTTTTCTGTTTTCCTCTTTTGAACCCGATGGCGGTATCTGAATTCTTTCGGCTATCTCATTATACATAACCGAATTAAAATACCTGGTACGCAGGTTACCTTCATCGGGTGGGAACAGGCTTGTAACCGGCATGGCGTTGCCAAGGTTAATGTTGATTTTCTTTCCGAATCTTTCAAAAGAGTCATAGGCAATTCCCACGGGCATTACCCTAAACCCTTTTCGTAACCTGTTATCGATCACAATTCTTGCGGCGCCTTTTTTAAACGGCTGCATTTCGTGTTTATGTACACAGATCCCCTCAATAAAAATCAATACAATGCCGTTTTGGGATAATATTTCTTTACTTCTTTCAAAAGCCGCTTCGTTTAAGAAAAGATTTTCCCTTCCCTCACTAAGGCGATAAACCGGTATCATATTCAGCATTCTTAGCATGCGGTTATGCAGGGGTTTCTTAAACGCATCACCCCTTGCCAGGAAATGAACAGGCTGGCCGAATATTGAACCAATAATGATGGCGTCGAGGAAAGAGTTGGGGTGGTTGGCAACAATCAGAAGGGGGCCCGGCGTATCCGCGTTTTCGGGATTACCAATATTAATGCTCCGACAGAAAATTTTTAAAGCCAGTCTAACCGCTATTTTAATCAGGGGATATAACAATACCGGAATTTTACTTCTAATGTAAGCAATGGTTACCGTGTTTAGTCGTTTCTGCTTGTTTTAGTTTTCGCCATTTGAGGCCTTTTTGGGATGTTTTAATAGATATTTTCTATTAAATATGAGTTATTAACTGTTTTTCTCCGCTTTTTTGCATTAAAAAGCCGCCCCCAGTTAAAAGGGGCGGCCTTATGTACTAACTAACCCATCCAAAACTATTTTATGCTTCTGCGGCTATTTTTACTTCGTTTATTTTGGCCCTGATCTTGGCTTCAATCTCGTTTGCCAGATCCGGGTTATCGTGTAACAGGCTCTTAACCGAATCGCGACCCTGGCCCAGTTTATTACTCTCGTAGCTAAACCAGCTTCCGCTTTTCTGAACAATACCCAGTTCTACGCCCATATCAATGATCTCGCCTATTTTACTGATACCTTCTCCGAAAATGATATCAAACTCGGCCGCACGGAAAGGAGGGGCCACTTTGTTTTTTACCACTTTTACTTTTACATGGTTACCAACAGCCGCATCACCGTCTTTGATCTGTGTCATACGGCGGATATCCAAACGAACGGATGCATAGAATTTTAACGCGTTACCACCCGTGGTTGTTTCGGGGTTTCCAAACATCACACCGATCTTTTCGCGCAACTGGTTAATAAAAATGCAAATGGTGTTTGTTTTATTAATAGTAGCCGTGAGCTTACGTAAAGCCTGGCTCATCAGCCTTGCGTGCAGGCCCATTTTACTATCACCCATTTCTCCCTCCAGTTCACTCTTTGGTACAAGAGCCGCTACTGAATCTATCACCACTACATCCAATGCCCCGGATAAGATCAGCCTGTCGGCAATTTCCAATGCCTGCTCACCATAATCGGGCTGAGAGATCAGCAGGTTATCAACGTCCACACCCAGTTTCATGGCATAGGAGCTGTCAAACGCATGCTCTGCATCAATGATGGCACACATACCGCCTTTTTTCTGCGCCTCCGCAATCACATGTATCGCGATGGTGGTTTTACCGGATGATTCCGGTCCGTATATTTCAACAATTCTTCCCTTTGGTAATCCACCTACTCCCAGCGCAGCATCAAGCCCGATTGAGCCGGTAGAGATCACCTCCATGGGCTCCTGGCTTTTTTCGTTCATCATCATTACACTGCCCTTTCCGTAGTCTTTGTCGATCTTGTCTATCGTCAGCTTTAGCGCCTTCAGTTTTTCTGCGTTACTCATTGTTTAGAATTTAAGAGTCAAAATTAATGGAGACATAAAAGTAGTGGTTTTTACTTATACACACTAATTTTTTTAGTATTTTTTTAGCTAACGGATTTAGTTTGGCGATTATTGTCTTTATGAAGAATAAAATTATCCGGCTTCCGTCTGACCGAAAAGCGTATTAATACCTTTTTTAGCGGGTTTTTTAACCCAAAGGAAGCGGGTAGGCCATATCTGTATTCATTCCATGGTATTCAAAATGGCCCAGGGTCTGGAACCCGAGTTTTTGGTAATACCTGATGGCCCGTTCATTATTGCTCTGTACGCCACCCCAGAGAATAACGCGGTTGATACCCAACGATATAAGTTCTGGCATTATAAAAGCAAACAGCTCTTTGCCCAGCCCTTTTCCCTGCCAGTCGTCGGCAACAGAGGGCGCAAAACTGCTGTCTGTCTGGTGGTTTAACTGAAGCCCATAAGCAGAAAGGCGCGGGCTGTCGTGTTCCAGATAGCCGTGGCGGATAATGGCGTATGCTATTATTCTGTTCTGTTCAGTATCAATTGCACAATACCCAAGGTTTTTGGGGTTAGTATAAAAAGCGCTCACAGAATCTTGATCAAACGGGTGCGGCCCGAAACGTTGTTTCGTTTCCTCGCTTAATTTGTGCAGGTATTGGACCAGTTGGTCTGTGTGATGCGGTTGTATTTTTTCAAATTTTACCAGGTACGAAGATTTTAAAATGATTCGTGTTGTGCGATTAAACACTTCTGCACATAAATTTCAATAACACAGCGCGTTAATATGTATAAAAATATATTTTCTTTCTCTATTCTGTTGTTTGCTTTTTCGGCCTGTTTTGGGCAGGAAGAGTGGATACTAAAAACAGATAAAGACAATATTAAAACGTACTCCCGCAAAGTAGCTGATTCAAAAATTAATGCGGTAAAAATTGAATCGGTTTTTGAGGCAGGCCTTAGTCAGTTTGTTTCTGTTATTCTTGATGTTGGTTCGTATGACCAATGGGTTTACAACAGCCGTCGCACCCGTTTGCTAAAACAGGTTTCGCCTGCTGAGTTATATTATTATTCTGAAGTTATTTTTCCCTGGCCCACCGCTAACAGGGATTTTGTATCGCATATTGTTGTGCGTCAAAATCAGGGAAGTAAAATGATAAATATTGAAGCAACCAATGTGATGGGCATGGTGCCCGTTAATCCTTCTTTGGTGCGGATTGCGCGGTCGGTGGGTAACTGGTCGGTTATTGCTTTATCGAAAGAAAAAATTAAAGTAGTTTATGAACTGCAGGTAGACCCGGGGGGCGATCTACCTGCCTGGTTGATCAATCCTTTCGCCTCAAAGGGTTTGGTTGAAACCTTTAAAAAGCTGCGAAGCCAATTAAAGAAACCCGCTTACCAATATGCAACACTTCCTTTTATTAATAACTGACCTGCCCAGTTGTTCATAATCAAAGTCAAATCTTCACCCTGCACCTTCGCAGGCGAATTGCGCGCAAAGGCGCGAAGGCGCAGTTTTATTTATCCATTGAATTTTTGTATCACTTTTTCCAATTGATTGGCCGGCACCACACCGCTTTGCCGCCACACGGCTTTTCCTTTTTTGAAAAGAATCAGCGTTGGCACACCCTGTATCTGAAAGGCGCTGGCCGTTTGCGGACTTTTATCAACATCTATCTGCAGGATGGTGGTACTGTCGCCGAGCTTTGTTTTTAGTTCTTTTAAAACGGGCTTCATTATTTTGCAGGGACCGCACCATTCTGCAAAGAAGTCTACCAGCACCGGTTTATCTCCCTGTATCATTTCTGAGAATGTTGCCATTTTATTTGTTTTTTATTTCTTCAAAAATTGGTTCTGCTATTTCACCGTTGGGTTCACGTTTTTTTGAAACCGGCACATAACATCCGCCTGTGGCGCAACCAAAATGGAAAATGGCCATTGAGGTAAAATAAAAACCAGGCAGCAATCCCATCCATTCTTTATTGGTAATTGCATAACCGGAAATAAAGACCCCGATGAGCAGGTAAAGCACCCGTTGAAAATGCCAGTTTTTTAAAATTCTTTCTTTCATCCTTTTTTTAGTTTTTGCTCAAGGCTCATCCATCCGCCTCCGTTATATACTTCGCTAAATCCGCTTGATTGTAACATTGTTTTGGCAGATCCGCTTCTCATTCCGCTTGCACAACAGGTAATAACCGCTTTGTTTTTTTTGATTTTTGAGAACTGTCTCTGCAATGTGTCCAATGGAATGTTTACTGATCCTTTAATATGTCCTCCGGCAAATTCGCCCGGCGTTCTTACATCAATGATCTGTGCGCCATTTCTCATTAACTCTGCATAATTTGTTTCGTTTCCACTCTGAAATAGTGATCTGATCGCTTCAAACATATTTTTGTTTAGTTTAAATTTAATTGGCCTACTGCTACCGGCCTGTTATTGAAAATCTGTTTTCCGTTGTATGTTACTTCCCATGTTACGGGTAACGCTTTTTTGAGCATGCTACTAACACCGCAATATTTTTCCTGAGAGTCGGTAACTGCATTTAATGCGGCGTCTTTGTTTTCCTCGTTTCCTTCAAACTCATATACCAGGTGAATGGCCACGTATTCGATCGGAGCCTGTTTACTGATCTCGCCGCTTACTTTTATATTAAAGTTGGTTACTTCTTTATTGGCTTTTCTTAAGATGGCAACAATGTCCATTCCGGTACATCCGGAAAGTGCAGAAAGCACAAATGGTTTAGGTATGGGGCCATTGTCTTCGCCGCCAACTCTTTCGGGGGCGTCCATTACAATTGTGTGTCCGTTTATCAATGCATTAAACTGCATTTTACCCATCCATTGGGTTTCTATCTCATGTGTCATAATTATTCCTCCTTGTTTTTATATGTACAAAGTCCAAACGGTAAATACAAAGGACAAATGCGGATGAATGCCGTTAGCACAAATACTGCCGCAAGCACAGCCAGCATTACCCCGGGGGTGCCGGTAACGATGTGGGTGAAATATAGTCTTGCGAATGTTGCTGCCAGAATCAGCCGTATGATGCTATCTGCAGAGCCCATATTTTTTTTCATAGCCTGTTCTTTGTTTGTGAACACAAAGCTACGAACGGGCCCAGGGGCTATCTGTTACAAAAGTTACAGTTCCTTCAGCAGTTTGATCTGGTTTCGGTAGAGGAGGAGTTTTTTATCTGTTTCCAGTTTTTTTAACAACCTTGAAACAACCACGCGGGAGGTTGCCATTTCATTGGCAATCTGCTCGTGTGAAAGATTGATAAGGGTAGAACCCGTGGTTTTTGATTTTTCTTTCAGGTATGAAACAAGGCGTTCGTCTAATTTCTGGAACGCGATCTGGTCGATGGTTTTCAGCAGTTCATGAAACCTGTTTTGCACACTCCGCATCACAAAACTTTTCCAGGTGGGGTATTTGGTCATCCACTCGTCCATGGTTGCTACGGGAATGGCCAGCATTTCTACATCTTCTTCTGCAACAGCCCTTATCTCGCTGGTGCGTTGCTGCATGCAGCAGGTAAACGTCATGGCACAGCTCTCGTTCGGGTTAACGTAATAAAGCAGCAGCTCCCGGCCTTCTTCATCTGTTCTGGATACCTTAACCGATCCTTCAAGAATAATGGGCATAGTGCGCACCGTTTGGCCTACATCAAGTATCACCGTACCCGCTTTGGCAGAAACGATGGTTCCTTTGGCTTCTATTTCATCAAGCAGCTCTTTTTCAAATATGAGCCCAAATCTTTCTTTAATAGATACAGACATATGGCAAAATTAGACATAAATCAGCGGCTGGCACAATCGGTTATCTCTTTTCGCGATACTTTAAGAATCTATTTAATTCCATAGATCCGGAGTGTTAGTTTTTCCATTTTCAGGTTGATCACTGCGGGAGAACCAAACAGGGCAAGATCAAACTGAAGATCTTTTATTTTAGCATAATCGCTCATAGTAAACATGTCGTTGGCGGTTACCGTATTCCATTCGTTGGGCACAAAATTACCGGCGCTAAGGGTTGCTATATCCCGCTTGCTCCAGTATAAAAAATTATGTTTGTTCCCTTTTGTATCTATCAGCGCAAACCGGACGGTTGGGTAATTGTCGGCATTATCATCCGCAATATTTACGTTCGCAGAAAACGATACATACAGGTATTTATATCCTTTTGGGACTTTGTAAAAAGGCATCAGGCTGGTATCGGACGATCTGCTGAAAATTACTTTACTTACAGAATCGGTATACGTAAACAACAACTCTTTTTTGCCGGGCAACAGATTCCGGTTTTGAGGATACACTTTATTGTTATCACAAACATAGTAATTGATGTTTTTAAAATTTTCGCGCAGCCGGATCATGTGTTCTTTTACAGAATCGTTTTGACATTTTTCCTGGGTGAGGTCTGGTTTTAATTTATATAACTGGTCGCCCGAGATAAAATAATCTTTATAGATATAGTCGTTGATCTCGCGGCTCCACGACATAAACGCCATTGATTGTGTATTGCGGAATCCGGTACAAGTATCCATCACGCCGGATAACCAGTGAACCTCTTTGGGCTGGTTTTTGAATTGATATTTTTCAGACAACAGCGACAGAATGGTTGGCGTGATATTATTGTGTGTATTGACAGATAAAAACCTCTGTGCTTTTTTCAACATGGGCGAGTAAATAATGAACGGCACGTGGTAATCATCCACTTCTCCTTTTGCAGGAAAAGAACCAATATGATGATCGCCGGTGATAAAGAAAATGGTGTTATCGTATTCTGGCCGTTTGGCATACTGTTTAAAAAACTGTTTGATACAATCATCTGCAAACATAAACGTGGTTAGCACCTGTTTGGTTTCGCGCAGGGTTCTTTTGATATCTGCAGAGATTTTCATCTCTTTTATTTTCTTATCAAACAGTTTGTTGTACAGTGGTTTTTGTGCAAACAGGTAGGGCAGGTGAGAGGTGGCGGTATGATAGATATTGAGATAGGGTTTTTGCCTGAGCGAATCCATCACTTCAAAACTCCTGCTGTACAATGCATCATCCGGGTAGCCCATCGACCAGCCTTCTTCGCCCACGCCCATCTCTTTGTATTTTGATCCGTATTTAGACAAAATAAAATCTGTTCCCTGTTGCCTGATATAACCACCCATATTATCAAAGTCGGGATTAAAACCGATCATGAAGCTGGCCCTGTATCCGTTCGCTTTGAGAATCTTGATCAATGATAAATGGTCGGGCATCACATTCATAATAGAGAACCCTTTTCTTCCATAAGGCAGAGAACCGGAAATAGCAGGGTGTGCAGCAAATGTGCCCGGCGCAGTACTTAAAAAATTATCCCATACCAGGCCTTGTTTCGACAATGAATCAAGGAACGGTGTAAAGCTTCCCGCATAAGCATTTTCGCCGCTAAAATCGCGCGACAAACCTTCTACAACCAGTATCACAATATTGGGCGGCGTGTTTTGCAGGTTAAAAAATCCACCCAACACATCTGCTCCGTTATTCTTGTGTACCAACGGATATTCGCTGTTGGTAAACTGAAAGGGTTGGTTTTGATGATAGAATTCAACTTCTTTTTTCAACGCTTCTGCATCCTGAATTTTATTTCCTTTATTTTTTCCTGAGGTAAAAAAATGGTAACTATCGTGCATCCAGAAGCTTAGCTTATTGCAAACAAGAAAGTAAGCAATGTTCTGTTTAAAACCGTCTCTTGACGGATTGGCATATTTGATAAACCCAACCGAAAGAACCGATATAATACATAACGCCGTAATTAGTTTTTTGGGAAGGATCAGCTTTTTTGTAACCCGGAAATACAAGAAGAAATATAGAAAGATATAAATGACAAACGGCAGATACACGATCACACCTGTTGTCATCATCTGTTGAATAGTAAGTATTGTGTCCTTTTTATTTCTTGTAAACAACTCGTGGTCAAACGGTGTGTTCCGCTCAGAAAAAGTAATAAGCAGTCCGAGATAACAGATCAGGAACAGGATGTTGAATACATGAAATACAAAAATGGCGGCTCTGTCTTTTATTCTGTTGAACAGCAGAAAAACCCAGAAAAAAACAAAACAGTAAATAAACCAGAGCCAGAGATCATAATACAATCCCGCAAACTCATACCGGTAAGAATGATCCACAAAAGATTTAACAGCTACAGCAAAATATTCAAATACCCTGCACGAAAGAATAACAAATAAAAGTGCAAACGCGATCCGGAAAAACTGTTGAAACAAAAGATTTCTTCTGGGAGTCATTCGGGGGGTTGCTGTGTATTTATAATTATTTATTTATCCTATCAGTCCTGCTGCTTTACTGATCTCCATCATCCTGTCCATAGAGCGTTTTGCCGCCAGGCGCAGGTTTTCTTCCATAATGATTTCCGGTGTTTCGTATTGCATACAGGTATACAGTTTCTCCAGCGTATTAAGCTTCATATACGGACAATCGTTGCAGGCACAGTTATTATTGGGTGGTGCGGGGATAAATGTTTTTTTCGGGCTGTTCTGCTGCATCTGGTGAAGAATACCGGTCTCTGTTGCCACAATGTATTGACTGGCGCTATCTGTTTCAGAATATTTCAATAACTGGGTGGTACTTCCAATATAATCTGCAATAGCTAAAACAGCCTCCTCACATTCGGGGTGAGCAATCAGTTTGGCTTCCGGGTGACGCAATTTTAATTTGGTTATTTTCTCCAGGCTGAAGATCTCATGCACCATACAGGCCCCGTTCCATAACAGCATATTGCGGCCTGTTTTCTTATTAAGATAAGCGCCTAAATTTCTGTCCGGCGCAAAAATGATCGGTTGCTCTTTTGGTACACTTTCAATGATCTTTTCTGCATTACTGCTGGTACAGATAATATCACTTAACGCCTTTATCTCTGCAGTGCAATTGATATAGGAAATAACCAGATGATCAGGATGTTTTTCCTTGTACGCTTTGAATAAATCTGTTGGAGCGCTATCGGCTAAGGAACAGCCGGCTTTCAGATCTGGTAATACAACCTTTTTGGTGGGGTTTAAGATCTTGGCTGTTTCGGCCATAAAGTGAACACCGGCAAAAACGATAAGGTCGGCATCTGTCTGACTGGCTTTTTGTGCCAGCCCAAGACTGTCGCCAATAAAATCAGCCACATCCTGTATATCCGGCTCCTGGTAAAAATGTGCGAGTATAACGGCATTCTTTTCTTTCTTTAGACGCTCAATCTCGGCAAATAAATCCAACCGCGGATCAATTTCTATATCGAGAAAACCTTTTTCTAAAATTGTATCTTTTGCTATGTTCATAACTGTTGTAATAGTATTTAATAATTCTTTTTTATAAAACTTAACTACTATTATTAGGGGTGTGGATATCCGGATAACTTACTTATCCCCAAACAGCAAAGGTAATTACCTCTGGTTTATTAACAGCTATTAACAATAGTATTCACAGTTCTTTTATTGAACTGGTATTGTTTTCTCTGATTTTTTAACATAGGTGGATTACCTGATACACATTTAATTATTTTAACTATCCACTTTTCTCACACTGTGGATTAACAGGGATAAATAGCAAGTGAGTTTCGCTAAAACACAAAAAACAGTATGCTTGGAAAGAGTTTATTCCACCTCTTTGCACTTTTTAAACCTAAAAAAGCAGAGTTGTTCACCGAAAAACGGGATTATTCACAGTGCTTTGTGGATTTCTTTTAAGCCTTAATGTGATGTAGCGCCCCCGGGGGTATTTTTATAAGCAGACAGAAAAATAGCGAATATGTGGTGGTTTTTACTTCATCATTCAATATTCGTTATTAAATATTCTCCGGTCTTCCCGGAATCCTTGTCTTTCCTGAGATTAAATAGGTTTTCCACAATTTGTTCTGATGTTTTATTCCCCTATTTTTGCCTCCCGTGAAAACCCGGGAGTAAATCATTAACTAATTATTTTATTATGTCTGTAATTCAACGGATTCGTGACAAAGGTGCGTGGATCGTCTTTGGTATCATTGCACTGGCTTTAATTGCCTTTATTTTACAGGATGGTGTAAGACGCGGTGGAAGGGGTTCTAATACAACCACTATTGGAAAAGTGAATGGAGAAAAGATAGAACGTGCTGATTTTGAAGAGAAACTGGCCCTGCAGGAGCGTATGTACGGACCACAAGGCGCCCAGCGCGAACAACTGATCGGTTCTTTATGGAACCAGGAAGTGGAAAGGCTGGTATTGAACCAGGAATACGAGAAACTGGGCCTCCAGGTTTCGGCCAAAGAGTTGAGCGATATCCTTTTTGGAAGCAATTCCCCCCTTCGCCAGGAATTTACAGACCCCGCTACCGGAGAGTTTCGTGCCAATGATGCCCGCCAGGCTTTTGCCCAGTTGAAAAAAAGCAAGAACGCCGAGCAGATCAAAACAATCAATAATGTGTATATCACCCCGGCTATTGAACAAACGCTGCGTAATAAATACCAGAACCTGTTAATGCAGGCGGCATATATCCCTAAATGGTTATTGGAAAAACAACAGGCCGACAATAATGCGGTAGCCTCTTTCTCTTATGTGTATGTTCCTTATGTATCTGTCAGCGACAGTGCACATAAAGTTAGCGACGATGAGATTGAAGCATACGTAAAAAAACACGCAAGCGAATACGCCAAGCAGGAAGAAACAAGAAGCATTTCTTATGTTGCTTTTAGCGCGGCCCCAAGCAGCGCAGATTCTGCTAATACACTCAACCTTATTAATAGCCTTAAAAATGAATTTGCTGCAAGCACCGATGCACAGGCTTTTTTAACCAAGGCCGGAAGCGAGGTTCCTTTTTACAATAGCTATTTCAGTAAATCAAGAATGCAGCAGGCAAATAAAGACTCTCTGACCAAAATTCCGGTTGGTGGTATTTACGGACCTTATGTAGATGCGAACAACTATGTTATTGCCAAAATGATCGGTGTTAAACAATGGCCCGACAGCGTTAAGGTTCGTCATATCCTGATTGCTACTGCAGATCCAAGAAGCGGACAGGTGATACGCCAGGATAGTGTTGGAAAAAAACTGGCCGACAGTATTGAAACTGCAATTAAAGGCGGCGCCGATTTTGCAGCATTGGCAACTAAATATTCCGACGATCCCGGAAGTAAAGATAAGGGTGGTGTATATGAGTATTTTCCACAGGGACAAATGGTGATCCCTTTTAACGATTTTGCTTTTGATAAACCCGTAGGAAGCAAAGGCGTTATTAAAACAGAATTCGGTTATCACTATATAGAGGTGTTAGGCCAAAAGAACAGCAACCCGGCATACAAAATAGCTTATCTGTCAAAAGCCATTCTTGCCAGCAACGAAACCGTTACTGCAGCAAATACAGCAGCAGCTCAATTTGCGGTGTCTGGTAAAAACGCCAAACAATTCAATGCAAACGCAGCTAAAGAAAACAGGCAGGTGTTGAGTGCGATTGATATTAAACAAAACGATTTTTCTGTTACCAACCTGGGGCCTGGCCGCCAGTTGGTTCGTTGGGTGTATGAGCATGGTGTTGGAGATGTTTCTGAACCATTTGAAGTGGGCGACCGCTATGTGGTTGTATTGGTATCTGCTGTTAATAAAGCAGGCCTTATGTCTGTTGCCGAAGCAAGGCCAACGGTTGAAACCATCATCCGTAATGAGAAAAAAGCAAAACAGATCATAGAAACAAAATTCAAGGGCAATACACTGGAAGCATATTCCGGCAGCACTGGCGCACCGGTTTTACGTGCCGACAGTCTGAGTTTCTCCGCTCCGTTTATTTCTGGTGTGGGAAGCGAGCCTAAAGTAATTGGCGCTGCGTTTAACAAAACCCTGGTAGGAAAAGTTAGCGAACCAATTTCCGGTGCAACCGGTGTTTTTGCCATCAAGGTTGAAAATACAGGTGCTAAAGCGGCAACCGCAGATCCTGCTACTGTTAAGCAAAACCTGATCCAGACGGCCAGAATGTCGTCTTACCGCGGATTGGAGGCCCTTAAAAAAGCGGCAACCATTAAAGACAGCCGTTCTAAGTTTTATTAATAGCTAAGAAGAAATACAAGAAAAAGAAGCCCGATGCAAACCGCATCGGGCTTTTGTTTTACGCATACCGAAAACCAGGAAATCCGGATAGTTGTAAGTTTGCAGTGTAAAAAGAAAGGCATGAGCGAAGTATTTGTAAATAAGGTGGCCGAAAGCGGGCTGGTTAGTTTTGACCTTGAGGAGTATTATCCCAAAGGAGAGATCAAAACTTTCGATCTCAAAGAATACCTGTTTATGGGACTGATATTGAAAGAAAAAGATTTCCGGGCCGCGCTTCAGTCAACCGATTGGGAACAATACAAAAACGCTTATGTGGCGATCACCTGTACCGCCGATGCCATCATTCCCATGTGGGCCTATATGCTGGTGGCCAGTTACCTGCAACCCTATGCCATTGATGTGGTGTTTGGCGATGAAAAAAAACTGATCAGCACTATTTTATTAAAAAACCTTGCAGCAGTAAAAGGGGAAGATTATACCGATAAACGCATAGTGGTTAAAGGTTGCGGCGAGGTAGATATTCCCGAAACCGCCTATGTGGAGATCACCAATAAACTCAGGCCCTTTGTAAAAAGCATTATGTACGGAGAGCCCTGCAGTACCGTGCCTATTTATAAGAAGAAATAGCAAGGATTACCGTTCAGGCCGCTTTAGCGTCCCGACCGGAGCCGGGCCTCCTTTACCAATCATCCTAATTAACACGATCCGGGGCACCCAACTTGGTTTTTGGTATTAGTTTTGTTACTGATATTAAAAAAAGGAGGGCTTATGATCCGTCTATTTTTACCCACCATGCTTATTTGCCTGGCTTCCGCAGGTTTTACGCAACAATCCGGTAGCCTGGCGTCTGACCAAAATCCCAACTACCTGTTAAGCAGACAGAAGTATATGAGCCAGAAAGACTCGTTACTGCGTTGGGAGAACACTACCATCCAGGAAACCTATAAGGCCTATGATTGGCGAGAAGCAAGAGAAGAGCGGAGAAACGAGCGCCGCGCCTACCGCAGGGAGTTTGCTTTAAGCGACCGCTATTATTATACCCCATCGGTTAATTACGGATGGAATAATTATTATGGAAACGGTCCCTATTACAGAAACAATTATGGATGGAGCAATTGGAGAATCTCGAGACCATATATCGGCTTCCGCACCGGAAACTGGTGGTTTGGTTTCTAACAGACTTTTTATCATACAACGCAATAAACAGAAATAATGAAAAACAAAACTTTACTCTTTATCGTATTATCTGCCGGTCTTTTCTTTTCTGCCTGTTCTAACAGAACTGTTACGCGCATTGATCCTGCAACACAGATAGACCTGAGCGGTAGCTGGAACAGCACCGACAGCCGCCTTACCGCAGCAGAGATCACACACCAGATACTGGGCGAAAAATGGTTGCAGAACCATGTGGCCGCCAAAGGAAAAAAACCGGTGGTTATTGTAGGAATGATCACCAACAAAAGCCATGAGCACATAGAAGCCGAAACGTTTATGAAAGATCTTGAAATATCGTTTATCGAATCAGATCGTGTGGGTCTTGTGCAAAGCGGTAAAAAACGCGAAGAACTGCGCGCCGAAAAAGCCGACCAGCAAACCAACGCATCACAAAGCACCATGAAAAAATTTGGCCTCGAGAATGGAGCCGACTATATTTTGCAGGGTTCTATCAATTCTATAGTTGACGCGTATAAGCGCGAAAAAACGGTTACCTACCAGGTAAATCTTGAACTTACCAATATTGAAACCAATGAAGTGGTTTGGATAGGCGATAAGAAAATAGCCAAGTTAGTTAAAAATTAAGTTGCGGCATTACTCTACTGAACGGAAAAAATTCTCTCATGAAAAAGGCAATAAAACGGGCATGGGTAGCGTGGCTATTGGTGCCCGTTTTGTTTTCGTGTGCTACATACAGTAATAAAATGGCCGGTTACTATCAAAGCATTAACCGGGCCGATTATAGAAGAGCTGATGAAATCCTGTCGGGCAATAGTTTTTTACAATACGAAAGAAACAAGCTGTTGTTCTTCATGGAAAAAGGAAAGATCTATCACCTGATGGGCGCCTACGACAGCAGCAATCTGTATTTTAACCTGGCCGATAATTTTATTGAAAACAGCAAAAAAACAGCGGGCGATGCCATTGCAGGGAACTTGCTGAACCCCATGATGAAAACCTATCAGGGAGAAGACTATGAAAGGTTTCTTATTCATTATTATAAAGCGCTTAATTATTTCTATATAGGTGCAATAGATGAAGCGGTGGTTGAAGCAAGACGGATCAGTTTAAGCACCAATGCACAACAGCAAAAATTCAGTCCCACATCAAACAAATACACGGAAGATGCTTTTGCGTTAATTGTGCAGGGTTTAATCTATGAAGCTGCAGCACAAACTAACAACGCCTTTATTTCTTACAGGAACGCTGCAGAACTTTTTCTAAATACTGCTGGTGGCGGATATTATGGTGTTGCGATGCCGCAGCAATTAAAACAAGATCTCCTGAAAACCGCCGACCAGATGGGTTTTGGCGATCAGGTTTCTTATTATCAGCAAAAATTCAATGCAACCTATACCCGGCCACAGAATAGCGAAGGAGGCGAGTTGATTGTTTTTTTTGAAAGAGGAAAAGCACCTGTAAAAATCGAACAGAATTTTGTGTTAATGCGTGATGGCAGTGGCGGAGGTGGCTTTCTGTTCACGAGCGAATACGGTACAATGAACGTTCCTTTTGATTACTCGTTCGGGAATGTTTCGAGGGATGCGGCTATAAATAAATTCAGAACAATCCGGGTAGCTGTACCGGCTTATGTAACGCTGCCATATAGTATGACCGCTGCGTCTGTTACAATAAACGGACAAGCACAAACAGCAGAACTTATTGAAGACCTTAATACGCTGGCTCCGGCTATTCTAAGGGAGCGAATCCTGAAAGAAGTTTCGTCTGCATTGGTGCGGCAGGTTGTAAAAAAACTTACCGAAGCGGGTGTTTCTGCTGTTGCCAAAGAGGTGTCTAAAAGTAATAGCAAAGAAAAAGACGAAAACAAAAAAGAGGCAAAAGCTGAAACGGCGGCATTAACTGCGGGCTTATTGGTTAACTTGTTTAACACGGCTACCGAAAAAGCCGATACCCGCAACTGGCAATCACTACCTGCGTTTATTCAATACGCAAGGGTTCCTTTACTGGCGGGGGAAAATAATATCACCCTTCAGGCCGGAGGGGCTTCTAAAACAATACGTGTGATAGGCGGTAATGGAAAGATGCAATTTTACAATTGGGTGGTTGCACAATAAGCGGCCAGGTATTTACTTCTTCAAATCAGCGAAATATTTTTAAATAAAAAACATAGCCGTAGTTTTAGGTGGGGCCGGATTATGTTTAGCTGTTCATAAATTTCACCAACCCTTCTTTTGCCTGGCGTTGTATTTTTTTATGCATCCACGATGTCCAGCCCAGCAGCAATCCAACCAAACCAAACGCCTGTCTTGTCCAGCGATAAATATCAAAAGCGTCGGTGTGTTCAATGATCAGTCCGTCTTTGAATTTCATGTGCGCAGTAATTTTATTAACAATTCGCCTGCCCGTTTTGCTAAACAGGTAAGATGCGGTCCAGTTGCAGGTTGTATATTCCTCATCCAGCAGTTTAATATTACCATACACCAACGAAAAATCTTTGGCACGCTTACACAACATCTCCCACATTGCCTTGGTTTCATTTACATCCAGCAAACCAAAAGCAGGGTCGTTGAATAACGCATGAGGATGATAACAGGATTGCATGGTTTCATAATCCAGTTTCTGGAAAGCGGTGTAAAAACGGTTAATGGTTTCTTCGTTTGTCATAATATATTTATTTAACTCCCCCTCGGCGCCCGTCCCGACTCTGTCGGGAGACAAATTATCAATGTGCTTCCAGCCAATTGGTACCCGATCCAACTTCTGCTTCAACCGGTACATCGTTCGGCAATACCAGCGCGTTGGTCATATTGGTAATGATCAGTTTTTTCAGATCATCCAGTTCTTCTTTCACCACATCAAACACCAATTCATCGTGTACCTGTAAGATCATCTTAGATTGCCAGGAACCTTTTTTCATCTCATCATGAATTTTGATCATGGCCAATTTGATCATATCTGCAGCCGTTCCCTGGATGGGTGAATTGATCGCGTTTCGCTCAGCATAACCCCTTACGGTAAAGTTAGAAGAATTAATATCTTTTAACCAGCGCTTTCTTCCCATCAGCGTTTGCACATAGCCGTTGGCCTGCGCAAATTTGATGGTGTCTTCCATATAAGAAGTAATACCCACAAACTCCTTCTTATAGTTATCAATGATCTCTTTTGCTTCTGCTCTTGGTATGCCCAGGTTATCGGCCAAACCAAAGGCGCCCTGGCCATAAATGATACCAAAGTTTACACTCTTGGCTTTATAACGCATTTCTTTGGTAACATCGGTCTCTGCTATATTGTACACTTTTGCAGCGGTGGCGGTGTGGATGTCTTTACCTTGTTTAAAAGCCTCACACATATTTGGGTCGCCGCTGATGGCTGCAACAATACGGAGTTCGATCTGTGAGTAATCGGCACTAACCAGTACACGACTGTTATCGCGGGGAATAAAGGCTTTTCTTATTTCCCTGCCCCTGTCGCTGCGGATAGGAATGTTTTGCAGGTTGGGATTATTGCTGCTTAACCTGCCCGTTACCGCAACAGCCTGGGCGTACGAGGTATGAACACGACCTGTTTTGCTGTTGATGATCTGTGGCAGCGCATCAACATAGGTACTTTTAAGTTTGGTAAGTTCACGAAACCCAAGTATGTCGGCAACAATCGGATTGTTGTTTGCTAATTTTTGCAGCACATCTTCGCCGGTTGCATATTGTCCGGTCTTTGTTTTTTTGGCTTTAGGATCGATCTTCAGTATCTCAAACAAAACCTCTCCCAACTGTTTGGGCGACGCAAGGTTGAATCTAACACCGGCTTTTGCATATACATTCTCCTCAAATTGTTTTGCATCTTTTTCAAGCTCTTTACTGTAATCATTCAAAAAAGACACATCAATTTTTACGCCTTCAAATTCCATGTCGGTCAACACGCGCACAAGAGGGTTTTCTACTTCATCAAAAACACGCTGTACTTCTTTTTCTTTCAGCAGCGGAACAAAAGCGTGTTTTAGTTGCAGGGTAATATCAGCATCTTCTGCGGCGTATTCTTTTACTTTCTCAACGTCTATATCACGCATGTTGAGCTGCGCTTTTCCTTTTTTGCCAATCAGTTCATCAATATGCACGGGCTCGTAGCCAAGATATTGCGCACTCAGCAAATCCATACTGCGCCGGCCTTCCGGCTCTATCAGGTAATGCGCCAGCATGGTATCAAAGATTTTTCCCTTTAATTCTTTATTATACCATTTTAATACTAACAGGTCGTACTTCAGGTTTTGCCCAACCCAGGTAATAGTTGGAGAGTTGAAAAGCGGACTGCACTGTTCAAGAATCTGTTCTGTTGCTTTTCTGTCTGCCGGACAGGGAATATAATAAGCTTCTCCTTTTTTAATGGAGAAACTCATACCCACCAATTCCGCTTCGTTGGCGTCGATATTGGTTGTTTCGGTGTCAAAGCAAATCTCTGTTTGATGCAGCAGCGTATCTACTAATTGTTGAATTTCTTCTTTGGTTTGCACCAGCACATAATTGTGCGGTGTGTTATTGATATTTTTTTCTGCGAGCAGGCCCGAACTTGTTTCACCGGTGATTACTTCTGCAGCTTCTTTTTTACTGCCAGTGGATTCTCTTTTTGGGCTTGCAGCAACCGTGTTACCAAACAGATCCGTTTGCACACTTTGCGGGGCCGAATGAAAGGCGTTGAATTCGTCGCCAAGAATTCTTTTGCCCAGTGTCTTAAACTCAAGCTCTGTAAATACTTCTACCAAAGCTTCTTTGTTCCATTCTTTTAAGCGGTAATCTTCTTCGTGAAAAGAAACAGGGACATTGGTAATAATGGTGGCTAATTTTTTACTGATCACAGCCATCTCTTTGCCATTGCGGACCTTTTCGCCAAGGGCGCCCTTAATGTTATCTGCGTTGGCTAAAATATTTTCAAGGGTATCGTATTCCTTAAGAAGCTTAGCGGCTGTTTTTTCTCCCACGCCAGCAATGCCGGGAATATTGTCTACCGCATCACCCATCAGGCCCAGCATGTCAACCACCTGCTCAACACGCTGTATATCCCATTTGGCGCAGATCTTTTCTGCTGTCAGAATTTCTTCTGCATTACCAAAGGATGGTGGCTTGTAAATATAAACATGTGGGTGAATTAAGAGCTGGCCATAATCCTTATCAGGTGTAACCATATACACTTCGTAACCTTTATCGGCAGCCTGCCAGGCAACGGTACCTATTACATCATCGGCTTCATAACCATCCATTTCTACTACCGGAATATTAAAGCCGCTGATGATTCGTTTGATATCTGGTAAAGAATCAAGCAGGTCTTCCGGGGCTTCCTGGCGGTTGGCTTTGTAGTCGGTAAAATCTACATGCCTTTCTGTTGGCGCATGCGTATCAAAACAAACAGCAAGGTGTGTTGGTTTTTCTTTGTTGATCAGATCGAACAGGGTGTTGGTAAACCCAAACTGTGCATTGGTATTTCTTCCTTTCGAAGTAATGCGCGGACTACGTATCAGCGCATAATAGGCGCGATAGATCAGCGCCATGGCATCCAGCAGAAATAGTTTTTTACCCATGGGGGCTAAGTTACAGAAAGCTCCTGTAGAAAATAATAAAATGGACCGCCGCCCATCAAACCGAGCCTTGGTGTGTGAGAAAAATTAGCACACAAAGGCACAAAGGCACGGTTAAGTAAAAGCCCCCACAAAAAGTGGGGGCCTTAAAATCATAACAATCATACGTATCATCTGCGCAATCCGCGATAATTAGTTGATACCGTACTTGTATTTATATCTTTCATACAATTGCTTCTGTTTGTTATCAAGACTCACTTCGCGCCCCTGGATAAAAGCATTGGTTACTGTGCTGCTCTTCATGTCAAGAATATCGCCATCGCTTATAATAATATTGGCGTCTTTGCCGGTTTCGAGGGACCCTGTTTTATCGTCTATTCCTAAGATCTTTGCCGCATTCAGCGTAATTGCCTGTAGTGCCTGCTCTTTGCTTAGCCCGTAAGTGGCTGCTGTTCCTGCATTGTAGGAGAGGTTGCGATAGCGGGTATTGTCGCTGGCATCATTCAGTGCAAACAGAACACCGGCTTTTTGTAAGGCAGCGGGTGTTTTATACGGCTGGTCAACATCATCATCTTCTGTGGCAGGAAGAGAATGTTCCTGGTCTAGAATAACAGCAATATTGTTTACTTTTAAAAGATCGGCAATCAGAAAGCTTTCGCTTCCGCCTACTATTACAACATCAAAGCTAAACTCTTTCACAAAGTCAATGGCTATCAGCATTTGCTTTACCTGGTCGCCATGAATAAAGAGCTTTTGTTTTTTATCGAACAAACCCTTTACTGCTTCAAACTTTAAATTGGTGTTTGTGTGTGTGGCCTCTGATAAATAGGCTTTTGCCTGGCGGAAGAATGATTTCACTTCTTCTACTTTTTCTAACGCCTGTTTGGCCGGATCGCCACTGCCAAGAATTATACCAAAACTGGCAAGAATGGCCGGGGGTATTCCTGCAAATCTTCTTCCAAAACGGTTGACAAAGCTGGGTATGGTTATGTGTATGCCCGCATCCATTTTATAGGCGGCGTCTTCCCAGTTCCATGCATCAAGTTGTACCACGCTGGATGAACCGCTGATGGTGCCGCCTTCGGGCGCAACATTTGCCAGCAGGATTCCGTTTGCCTTTAATACATTAATCACTCTTGAATCTGTATTGTATGCGGTGATAGAACGGATGCTGGGATTAAAATCACCCAGTTCAGTATAATCATTACTCGCCCTTACGCCGGCACCGATCTCTTTCAGACCAAGATCGGTAGAAGGCAGGATAAGGCCGGGGTAAACATGCTTTCCCTTGGCATCAACCACTTTGGCCTCGCCGGAAACAGAAATGCCCGTACTTACAGTAACAATCTTTCCGTTGTTTATTTCAACGGTTGCGTTTTCCAGAACAGTGCCGTTGCCAACATGAACGGTTCCGTTGGTTATATATATATGCCCCTTGTATTCTTTAGCGGGGTACACTACCTCCTGTGCCTGCATAAAACCGGCGATCAGAAACAGTGCGCTTATGGTGCTGAATATCTTTTTCATAATCGGTCAGTTTATTTGTTTAACAATTCGCCCTCCTGTAAATCAATGGTGTATATGCCGTCTTTGTGATTGTGGTCGCCACAACTTAGCAGTATCTGCCAGCTTGGTTCCGCCGGCCTGATGGGCGATGCACCACTTCTTTTTTCACCGATCATTTTTTGTGTTAACCGGAATCTTTCGGTGGCAATCTTTTTGCGCTGCTCCAGGTCTTTCTCTCTGTCGAAATAAACAATACCGTCAACAATGGTCTTTTCTGATTTGGCGTAAATACTCAGCGGGTTCTCGCTCCAGATAACAATATCGGCATCTTTACCGGCTTTAATGCTTCCTACCCTGTCTTCAATATGTAATGCTTTGGCAGGGTTAAGTGTAACCATTTTTAATGCGTCTTCTTCCGGTACACCGCCGTAGCGAACGGTTTTACCTGCTTCCTGGTTTAAGCGGCGCGCCATTTCTGCATCATCAGAATTGATACAAACATTCAATCCCGCTTTATACATAATAGCGGCGTTATAAGCTATCGCATCGGTAACCTCTACTTTGTAATACCACCAATCAGAGAAGGTAGAAGCACTTGAGCCATGAGCTTTCATTTTGTCCGCTACCTTATACCCTTCGAGTATATGTGTGAAAGTGTTGAATTTGAAACCGTATTTATCACCCACCCTCATGGCAGCAGTAATTTCGCTTTGTACATAGGAGTGACAGGTAATGAAACGTTTTTTATTCAGTATCTCTACCAACGCATCCAATTCAAGATCCCTTCTTGTTTTAGGATCGGCCTTTAATTGTTTTTCATAATCTCTTGCGCGTGCAAATGCATCGTTCAACACTTCTTCAACACCCATGCGCGTATCGGGGAAACGGTTGTTACTGGTTGATGTGGTGCGTTTTACATTTTCGCCCAATGCAAACTTGATAAACGGATCCCAGTTTTTAAATTTCAGGTCATCGTCATTAGCGCCCCAGCGCAACTTGATCAGTTGTGTCTGACCACCAATCGTATTGGCAGAACCGTGCAGGATATGAGAAGTGGTAACACCACCGCTTAACTGGCGGTAGATATTAATGTCTTCAGGATTCAGGTTATCGGCAATTCTCACTTCTGATGTTACCGATTGTGCACCTTCGTTAATAGAGGCTGCGGCAATATGTGAGTGTTCATCAATAATTCCCGCTGTAACATGTTTGCCTGTTGCATCAATTATTCTTGCACCCGCACCATCAAGGTTTTTGCCAACTTTGGCAATCTTTCCGTCTTTGAGCAATACGTCTGTGTTTTCTAATTTACCGTCTTTTTCGTTGGTCCAAACGGTTGCGTTCTTAATCAGCAGGTTTTCCTGTTTGGGCGCTTCTTCCCAGCCATATCCATCAAAAGGAAATGTGACTTTAGAAAGTCGTTGTGGAAAAGCGGTGCGCTTGCGTGCGGAATCTGCAGAAGCTGTTGCTGCAGAAAGATAAGACGCCGTCCATGTTAGTTTGTTTCCTGCTGTATCTTCTCCGTTTCCGCTCCATGTTGTTCCGTTGGCGATACCGCTTAAACGATATTGTGCACCACCGCCGCGGTTAAAGCCCCCGCCTGCCGGAGCCCCTGCCTGTGGTTTTCTTGCAGGCACAGGAGAAAAATTCAATTTTACCTGTTTTCCATCGAAGCTGAATTTGCCGGTTAAGGTATCCTTTCCAATCACATTTGCTGCGGCTGCGCTTTTTACATCAAGCGTATAATTAACGATTCCACTTGCGGTGTTGATAGCTAAAGAATAAGTTCCTTTCACATCATTCCATGAATCTTCCTTAACTGCGTATTTAGCGCCCTGTATCCAGTTATTCAGTATAATTGTTTTTTCAGAAAAGATTGGTCCGGAAGTGATCAGGAAATTAGCCAGCTTCCCGTTTTCCAAACTGCCCACTTTGTCGTACACACCCAGCAAGGTGGCAGGTGTTTTGGTTAGCGCTTCCATAGCCCTTGTTTCAGTAAGGCCAAAATCAAAAGCTTTACGCAGGTTGGTAAAGAACTGTTTAGGATCTTTCAGGTCTGATGTGGTTAAGCAAAAAGGAATATTCGCTTTTTCAAATGCAGCAGGATTGGTTGGAGCCAGCTCCCAGTGTTTCATATCAGCAAGCGAAACACCCCGTGCATCGTTAGGATCTTCCACATCCATAGCCTGCGGGTAATTAAGCGAAAGAATAAATGTTGCTTTGGTTGCTGCAATTTCTTTAATACGCTGGTACTCGTTACCACCACCCTTAATAATATATTGTACACCAAACTCTTTACCCACGCGGTCTGCGTGCAGGTCATTCCATTTATCGTCTGCTTCAAATATTTGTGGCAAACTTTGATTGTCGTTCCACGCCTGTAACGAAAGGTTGGTTCCTTCTTTGGCTGGTTTGGTTTTATACCACTGTGCATCCAGGTAGGTTTGGCGTAACAGGGCTATCGTTCCCATCATGCTGCTGGGGTAACTCTGCGTTGAAGTTCCTTTGCTGAGAGAATAGTGTGCCGAAGCTTTTTCCTTCAGCAATGCAAGGTTTTCTTTTTCATTGGCCAGCGTTACAACAGTACCTGTTCCACGTGCAATACCATCTTTTACGTGCGTAAGAACCGTTCCAAAACCAAGGTCGCGAAGCGTTTTTGCTTTGGCATCATCTGCCGCAAATAATTTTGATGCATCTGTTTCCGGCTTAATAGCCTGGTTCCAGCCATACGCACCTTTTGTATTAGACACCAGTTGTGCGGGAGCGTTAAAATTAAAACCGCCCCTTGCCTGGTCGCGCGATGGCGCAGCAATACCATAATCGGTATAGATATCCAGGAACGAAGGATAGATGTATTTGTCTTTACAGTCTATCACCACCGCATCTTTTGGAATAGCTACGCCGCTTGTGCCTACGCTGATGATTTTTCCATCGCGGATCACAAGTGTTGCATTGCTTAATGTGGTTTGTGCGTCTTTTACAATGGTGGCATTGGTAAAGGCATAACAGCCCTCACGCTTATCGGCCACGCCATTTACAGGAAATGTTTCCTGGGCCTGCAGCAATACAGCAAACAGAAGCCCGGAAAGCAGGAGCTTGATTTTTCTCATAGCGTTAGTTTGTTTTGGGAGGTATTAAAACTACTGAAATGGCTGTACCGCAAAAACCATTCATCATATTTTCGGTAAAGCCCTGTTATTGTCGGTGAGTGGCTATTTTGTAAAACCGCCCGCGTCTACATCCTTAATGAATTGTATCAGCCCCGGAAAATAATTTGGCTGATCATCCCACATGGCGCAATGACTCCCGTTCGGACAAAGCAGGCTACGCCCTTTTTGTACCTGCGTGGCCATCCATTTCATGTGTTCAGGATCCATGGTATCGTGTTTTGCGCCGATGGTAAGGGTTGGCGTTTTAATTTGCGGGAGGTCTTTGCTCCTATCCCATTTGGCCAAACGCCCGCCGATTCCAAATTCTGAAGGGCCCTGCATCAATGTGTAGATATCCCCGTTTATATGAGGGAAAGCACGATTGAGCGCTTCAGGCCAGGGTTGCAAGCGACAGGCATGCTGGTTATAAAAATTCGGGATCAGCAGTTCCATGTATTTAGGATTGGAAAAATCTCCTTTTGCTTCCAATGCACGTATGGTATCCAGCACTTTTTGGTCCATTTGTTTTGCCAGTACATCTTCTGCATATTTTCCGTAAGCCGGACAACTGCTCATCATATTGCTAATGATCAGCCCTTTCAGATTGTCCTGGTATTTTAATGCATATTCCATAGCAAGGATACCGCCCCAGCTATGGCCGAGTAAATAGAAGTTTTCTTTATTCAAGCCCAGCGCTTTTCTAACCTGTTCTACTTCTTCCACAAAACGGGGGATCGTCCAGAGACTGCTGTCTTTGGGCTTATCACTAAAATAGGAACCCAGTTGATCATATTCGTAAAACTCAATTCCTTCCTGAGGGAAGAAACTTTCAAACGATTCAAAAAACTCATGTGTACCACCCGGTCCGCCATGTAACAGCAGTACTTTTATTTTTGGATTATTTCCAAAGCGTTTGGTCCACACATTAAATTTCCCAACAGGTGTTTCAACGGCGATCATTTTCACACCGCCTGTTTGAACACCCGAATCTGTTTGTGCGTGATATTCTTTTAAGGTTAATGATTCCTGTTTTTGTTTGCAGGAAAAGAGAAGGGACGAAAAAAGCAGTGCAGCAAGGAATAATGGTTTCATAAAGCAGGATTTATGGAACTGAAGTTATTACTTATAAAACGGAAATGCAATTATCTGCCCATGTACACCATCAAGATCTGTACATCACTAGGGTTTACCCCACTAATACGACTTGCCTGCCCAAGTGTGGTTGGCTTTATTTTTTTGAATTTCTGGAGTGCCTCTGTAGAGAGCGCTGAAACCCTGTCGTAGTCGAAGCCGGAGGGGATGACCATGTTTTCGAGCTGACTCATTTTGTCAACGATCTCCTGTTCCTTTTCAAGGTAGCGCTCGTACTTGATCTGGATCTCAGCCTGTTCTAAAGCGTCTGCTGAAATGGTGGATAGTTGCTGTTTCAGACCGGGAATAACATTGAGCAAAGATGGAAGAGCAACATTGGGTCGCAATAAAATCTTATTGATCTTTTGTTTTTCTGTAATGGGTGCGGATCCGATTTCTGAAAAATATGGATTAATGTCTTCTGCTTCTGCACTGGCTGTGGCCAGGTGTTTTTTTACTTCAGCCACCTGTTCTCTTTTGGCCAATACTTTATCCATCCTGCTTTGTGAAGCAAGACCAAGACGGTAGCTGATTTCTGTTAAACGCAGGTCGGCATTATCCTGGCGCAGGAGTGTTCTGAATTCTGCACGACTGGTAAACATTCTATATGGCTCTTCGGTTCCTTTGCTTATCAGGTCATCAATCAACACCCCAATATAGGCTTCGCTTCTTTTTAAGATCAGCGGCTCCAGTTCTCTTGCTTTTTGGTGCGCATTTATTCCGGCCATCAAACCCTGACAGGCCGCTTCTTCATAACCTGTTGTACCATTGATCTGCCCGGAAAAAAATAAATTACTCAACAGTTTGGTCTCCAGTGAATATTGCAATTGGGTTGGCGGAAAATAATCGTATTCAATGGCGTAACCCGGACGGAATATTCTAACATTCTCAAACCCCGGTACAATACGAAGAGCTTCGTATTGTACTTCTTCAGGTAATGAAGTGGAGAAGCCATTTACATAGATCTCAACAGTATTCCATCCTTCCGGCTCTACAAACAACTGGTGCCTGTCTCTGTCGGCAAAACGATTGATCTTGTCTTCAATACTCGGGCAATACCTTGGTCCAACACCTTCTATCCTTCCCTGAAACATCGGGCTGCGATCAAACCCGGTTTTTAAAATATCGTGAACCGTGCTGTTGGTATAAGTTATATGGCAGCTTCTTTGATTTTCTGCTTTTATGCGTGGCGAGTCTGTGTAAGAAAATCCAACAATTTCATCATCTCCTTTTTGCTCTTCCATTTTGCTGTAGTCGAGGCTTCGGCCGTCTACTCTTGGAGGTGTTCCTGTTTTTAACCGGTCGCTTTCAAACCCATATTCAACCAATTGTTCTGTAATACCCGTTGCTGCTTTTTCTGCCACACGCCCACCACCAAATTGTTTTTCACCAATATGGATGATGCCATTTAAAAAAGTTCCACTGGTTACCACAACTGATTTAGAACGGATCTCATGACCCAATCCGGTTACAACACCGCAGGCCTTGTTTCCTTTAATAATGATAGAGCGAACCATGTCCTGGTAAAAATCTACATTGGGCGTATTCTCCAGCATCTCCCGCCAGGTGGCGGCAAATAGCATCCGGTCGTTTTGTGTACGCGGACTCCACATGGCCGGCCCCTTGCTCCGGTTCAGCATCCTGAACTGGATGGTACTCTTATCACTCACAATACCACTATAACCACCCATGGCGTCTATCTCGCGCACAATTTGTCCTTTGGCAATACCACCCATAGCAGGGTTACAACTCATCTGTGCAATGGTTTGCATGTTCATGGTTACGAGCAGTACTTTACTGCCGAGGTTGGCTGCTGCTGCAGCCGCTTCGCAACCGGCATGACCGGCACCTACAACTATCACATCATATTCAGGAAACATAGGCGGCAAAGATAGTTCAGGGTTTTTGGCCCGAACCGAATTTTCTAAGGATTTCCCTTTCTAATAAAAGCTCTTCAACCGTATTGCCTTTATTCAGACGGTTGAATTCTTCCGGTATAAGGGTGGTTATGTTTTCGAGCTTGTCTTTGTTATCAATCATAAAGCGTTCAATAGCTGAATTGCCATGTTGCGCATCCGATTCAATGGCCTCAATCTTTTCAAGCATCTTCTGGCAAAGTGAAAAGCCGGTCTTTTCATACAGGTTACGGAAGTATGATTTTACGGCCAGCTCTTCTATCCTGTTGGTGCCGCTATTGTCTGTATCTGTTCTTTCAATGCGGATATTGATAAAATTCCAGCACAGCACAAGGTCTTCTTCTTTCGAATAGTCGAAATAAGTGGTGGGAACAATATGATCGAACTGCCAGGCCTTGCCAAAATTGTCCCAATTGATCCCTTCTGTAAACTGAAGCTCGAACCAAAGCCTCAGGTTTTCTATATCTAAACCAAAATAAGGGGCATAGGCTTCACTGGGAGTTTTCTCCAACACGTACCTTCTAAAGCTTAATTGCCATTTCCGCTTCTCCCTCGACCGGATCAGAGAGTCGGTTACTTCGGTTTGGGGTGTCCATCGTTTCCTGGCCATACACAAAAGTATATGTTTCAGGGAGAAACAGTGTTTTGTGGAACATTTTGTTTCGGTAGAAATTGATGTTTCATGAAGAAACAGTGATTCGTGGAACCATCCTTATTGTTGCGGGCAGGCAAAATCCTGTACCAGAAAGAACCCATCTTCTCCATACCGGGAGGAACCAACACCTGTTTCTTTGAGATTGGGGTCGAGCAGTGTTTTTCTATGGCCCATTTGGGGCAGACCAATATCCAGGTAAAGGAGGATCACAGATAGAAGAACGCTTTGACTGCTTAAGGAAATATTCTCGTTGGCGCAGTATCGGATACCTGCCAGCTTCATGCGGGCACTAAAATCTGTTCCGTTGGTAGAGGTATGACTTGGCGGAGCCTTTTTAGTACCAATATCCGAAGCATGCAACTGGGCCGTTTTGACCAGTTTTGGGTTAAGGATAAACATCGGAAGTGATCCGACACTGAAAAGATCTTTCCGTAAACTGGCCGACTCTGGAGTATTGAGGGTTTTAAATAGTTTCAGAACGGGTATCACGGCGCTGTCCCAGAATTTTTCCGGACTGCGCCGGGCGTAGTTTGTCCAGTATAAAAGTTGTTTTGCTTCGGTTGGTAATAATTGAAAGCCGGGTTGTGAGCGATTCCATTGATCCACAATTGAATCAAGCGCTTTGGGTTCGGGTATTTTTTTCTCTTCCAGCTCTATCATGGAGAACTGTTGGGAGAAAGAGTGAAGGGGTAAGATCAATATGCAAATGATCAGCAGTCTATACATCAGCCCTGAATTTCTCATATAAACGCAAATATTGATCCTCCTTGCCGCGCATAATTAAGATTTCGCTTTTCTTTTTGTCTTTATAGCCACACAAATGAAGCGCCCCGTGAAAGATGACACGGAGAACTTCTTCTTTATAAGTGAGGCCAAGGGCTTTGGCGTTGTCTTTCACCCGGTCGATGCTGATATACACTTCCGCCTCAACCGGCACTCCTTTTTCAGAAAGTGAGAACGTGATGATATCGGTATAATAATCGTGCTGTAAAAAATCCCTGTTCATCTGCAACAGAAAAGCGTCTGAACAAAAAACATAGGTTATAGAGCTCAGCGTATGTTTCTCTTTTTTGAAGATGCGGGTAATAAAATCTTTTACTAAAGACTTATCAGATATTTGCAAACGACGGTCTGCTGAGCGAAAAAAAACTGTTGCCATGCGATGGATTGTATAACTCCAAAATTCGTAACAAAAAGCTATCCCGCCATACTACCTTTAAACATTAATAACAGGAAATGAAACGATTGTCAGAATTAGTACCGGGACAGGATGCAGTGATACATTCTTTTGAAAAAGACGAGATCTTTATAAAGCTCATGGAAATGGGTTGTGTGCCAGGTGAGAAGGTGAAAGTAGAACAGATTGCCCCTTTGGGAGACCCCATTTCGATATCTGTGGCCGGCTATCGCCTCAGTTTGCGGCTGAATGAAGCAAAGAGTATCTTTGTAGAGATAGTAAAATAATATGTAATTAATTGATTATTAATAATATAGATGAAAATTGGTCTGTATTTTGGTTCATTTAACCCCATCCATATTGGCCACCTGATTGTTGCCAGTTATGTTGCCAACCATACCGATATGCAGCAGGTTTGGTTTGTGGTATCGCCTCAAAATCCGTTAAAGCCTTCTTCTGTTTTGCTGAACGAGTATCATCGTTTACACCTGGTGCATCTGGCTGTTGAAGATGATCTCCGGTTAAAAGCTTCTGATGTAGAATTCAAATTACCCCGACCATCGTATACAATAGATACACTAACCTATTTACAGGAAAAATACCCGCAACACGGTTTTTCCATTATTATGGGCAGCGATAGTTTTCAGAATTTACCGCGATGGAAAAATTTTGAGCTGCTGGTAAAAAATTATTCTTTCATTATTTACAGGCGCAAAGGATTTGATGTGAAAGATTTTTTTGGAGCCAACGCGGTTGTTCTGGATGCGCCCATGCTTGAAATTTCTGCCACTTCTATCCGTGGTCATATCAAAAGCGGAAAAACAATCCGGTATTTGGTTCCCGAGAAAGTGAGAGAAGAGATTGAGCGGAATAGTTATTATAAATAGGATTGGTTGTGAGTATTTACAGAATGTAAAATTGTAACCACCCCGCCCAGTACTCAGCCGCTGGGGCACCCCTCCTTGCAGAGCAAGGAGGGGATATTTTTGGGAATAGGTTTATAGAATAGAAGGGCCACGAATTATCGTGGCCCCTCTTATTAATCATATTAATCAATCCGCGAAATCCGCGATTAACGGTTCATCGACATCAGGAATTCCTCATTGTCTTTCGTTCCCCTCATGCGTTTGAGGAGTTCGTTCATTGATTCTTCGGTATTCATATCGTTGATGAAGAGGCGGAGAATATTCATTCTTTGCAGCACTTCTTTATCCAGTAATAAATCATCGCGGCGTGTTGAAGAGCCGGAAAGATCGATTGCAGGGAAGATACGCTTATTGGCAAGTCGCCTGTCGAGCAGGAGCTCCATGTTACCGGTACCTTTAAATTCTTCAAAGATCACCTCATCCATTTTACTTCCTGTTTCAATCAACGCGGTAGCAAGGATGGTTAATGATCCGCCATGTTCAATTTTACGGGCTGCGCCGAAGAATTGTTTGGGTTTTTGCATAGCGTTTGCTTCCACACCGCCCGATAATACTTTACCGGAAGCGGGTGCTACGGTATTGTGTGCACGTGCTAAACGGGTAATAGAATCTAAAAGGATCACAACATCATGTCCGCACTCAACCAAACGTTTTGCTTTTTGCAGAGCGATGGCAGAAACTTTTACGTGTTTTTCGGCAGGCTCATCAAATGTTGAGGCAATTACTTCTGCGCGAACACTGCGTTCCATATCGGTAACCTCTTCAGGGCGCTCATCAATCAGCACCACCATCAGGTAACATTCCGGGTGGTTGGCCGCGATGGCGTTGGCCACTTCTTTCAGCAACATGGTTTTACCAACTTTTGGCTGGGCAACAATCAATCCACGCTGGCCTTTACCAATTGGCGTGAAGATATCCATGATCCGGGTGCTGTAATTATTGGCTGTAGTAAACAGGTTTAATTTTTCAAAAGGGAACAATGGGGTGAGATAATCGAAAGGAACGCGGTCGCGAACCTCATCGGGTCTTTTACCATTGATGCTGTCAACCTTTAACAGGGCAAAATATTTTTCACCTTCTTTGGGAGGACGAACGGCACCATGAACGGTGTCGCCGGTTTTTAATCCAAATAATTTGATCTGTGATGGTGATACATATACATCATCGGGGGATGATAAGTAGTTATAGTCTGAAGAACGTAAGAAGCCATATCCATCGGGCATCATTTCCAACACGCCTTCTCCGAGGATCACCCCTTCAAATTCAATATTAAAAGCGGGCTCTTTGCGTTGTTGCTGGCGGGGATATTGGTGTTGGGGAGTTTCCTGTGCAGCACCTTCTTCGCCGGGTTGTGCCGTTTCTTCGGTGCCAACTTCAGCAACAGCTTCCTGGTTATCGGTAGGTTGTACCAATTCGGGTTGTGATTGTCCGGGAGCCGCTTCCTGTTTGGGTTTGCGGGCAGGCCCTTTCTTTTGTGGTGCAGCTTTTTCAGCAGCTCTTGGCGCTTCCTGCATCACTTCAGCTTCTTCGGTTACGTTGGCTGTTTTAAGCGTGACGGGTTTGCGTGGACGGGCGCTCTTTTTCTTAGGGTCTTCCTTGGTTTCACTTGCTTGCACGGCCTGTCCATCCAATATTTTGTAGATCAGTCCTTGTTTGTCTAATTTTTTGGCGCCGCTAATGTTCAGTTGCTCGGCAATGTCCAGCAACTCAGGCAGGAGCATGTCATTTAATTGCAAAATGTCGTACATAAAAAATAAAATCTGTTAATTCGGGGATTTCAATTGTCAAAGGTTAAATATCCAGTCTAAGGGAAAGTAAACTCAGATCGGGTTGTGATTTTTTTGATCGGAAAGAGAGTGAACCGGTTGTGTCGAGAGCTAAGTAAGAAGACTGAACCAGTTTGTTTCCAATGCAATGTTAAGCCAGTTTTTCTGAAAACAAGAATTTTTTACGTGTTTTTGGGCCGGAAACGGTGTTAAAAGTCTGTCAGGAGGCTTGTTTGGTTATCTTTGCCGTCCAAAAGATTGGCGCATCAGCGAATTGGCGGATTATCGGATTACAAAATCATCTAATCCGCCAATCCGTAATCCGCCAATCCGCCAATCCATCATCCGCTAATTCAAGCACTATGTTTAATAAGAGAACCAAGATCAAACAACTGCTCACAAAAGGAGAAGCAGGCCAACAGATAACCGTAATGGGTTGGGTACGTACATTCCGTAATAACCAGTTTATAGCGTTGAACGACGGCAGCACCAATAATAACCTGCAGGTGGTAGCTACCTTGGGGCAGTTTGAGGATACATTATTAAAAAGACTTACCACCGGTGCTTCTGTAAAAGTTACCGGCGAATTGGTAGCATCTGTTGGTAAAGGACAAAGCATTGAAGTAAAAGCGGCCACCATTGAAATACTGGGTGATAGTGATGCAGAAAAATATCCTTTGCAACCTAAAAAACACAGTCTTGAATTTTTAAGAGAAAAAGCGCACCTGCGTTTTCGTACTAATACGTTTGGATCGGTGTTTCGTGTGCGCCACGCACTGGCCTTTGCGGTGCACCAGTTTTTTAATCAGAAAGGTTTTGTGTACCTGCATACACCCATTATTACAGCCAGTGATGCAGAAGGCGCCGGAGAAATGTTCCGTGTAACTACCCTGCCAATGGACAACCCGCCATTAAATGACGATGGTACTATTAATTACAAAGAAGACTTTTTTGGAAAAAGCGCCAACCTAACGGTGAGCGGACAATTAGAAGGAGAACTGGGCGCTATGGCGTTTAGTGAGATCTATACCTTCGGGCCTACTTTCCGTGCGGAGAACTCCAATACAACCCGCCACCTGGCTGAGTTCTGGATGATTGAGCCTGAGATGGCTTTTCATGACCTGGAAGATAATATGACGCTGGCAGAAGAGTTTATCAAATACCTGATTAAGTATGTGATGGACAATAACCGCGAGGACCTTGAGTTTTTAGCGCAGCGCCTGGCAGAAGAAGAAAAACAATTACCACAGGATAAGCGCAGTGAATTGGGATTGATTGAGAAACTGGAGTTTGTGCTGAACAACGATTTTCAGCGGTTAACCTATACCGAGGCGATCGACATATTAAAAGAAAGCAATCACAACAAAAAGAAAAAATTCCAGTACCTGATAGAAGGCTGGGGTGTTGATTTGCAGAGCGAGCATGAGCGTTACCTGGTAGAAAAACATTTTAAAAAACCGGTGATCTTAACGGATTATCCAAAAGGGATTAAAGCGTTTTACATGCGCCAGAATGATGACGGTAAAACGGTTGCCGCGATGGATATTCTGGCACCGGGTATTGGAGAAATTGTAGGAGGATCACAAAGGGAGGAGCGCTTAGATAAGCTGGAGGAGAGAATGAAAGAAATGAATATACCAGCCGAAGACCTAAGCTGGTACCTTGATACCCGCCGTTTTGGAACGGTACCTCATGCCGGTTTTGGGTTGGGTTTTGAGCGTATGGTATTGTTTGTAACTGGGATGACGAATATCCGGGATGTGATTGCGTTTGCGAGAACGCCGAAGAATTGTGAGTTTTAACCCCCCGGCCCCCTAAAGGGGGAGCGCGGTCGGGACGCTAAAGCGGCCTGAACGCTTGCAACCAGGATGAGAAAACAAAGAAGAAAACAACCCGACAATTATTTTTGTGGATAATTTCTGAATTTAACCCCGCAGACCTATATTTGCAGCCCGCTTACGCCAAGGCTGCAGCGGGCGATGCACGAAAGCATTGATACACAAGTTAAAGTGCGCACTGCGCACCGAAGCTTTAGCGAAGGTGCGGTAGCTCAGTCGGTAGAGCAAAGGACTGAAAATCCTTGTGTCGCCGGTTCGATCCCGGCCCACACCACAAGACAGACAAGGCTTTCAAGCGTTTAGCTTGGAAGCCTTTTTCTTTTGGTCGAACAATGGTCGAACAAAAATCGCCAGATTCAATAGACACCTCTTTTTGTATCTTTAAGTACTCAATACGTACGATGGAAGTAATCTGTTTAGAGGATACCGCCTTTTATGCCCTTGTAGAACAAGTAGTTGCGCGTATAAAAGAAAAGCAGGGGATTAAGGAAGAGAAATGGATCTCCGCCGGAGAAGCGATGAAGAAATTGAGAATTACGTCAAAAACAACGTTACAGAAACTTCGTGATGAAGGGAAAATTCGGTTTTCCCAGCCAGAGAAAAAGATCATTCTTTATGATGTCGAGTCCATATATGCATATTTGGAGAACCATGTAAAAGACACTTTTTAATCATGCAAATTGACGATGAAGAACAAAGCCTAGAACAGGACTCTCAAGAAGAGCAGTCAGGCTTGGAAAACACAACCCCCGAACAGGAGCCGGAGGGTGTGCAATGGTATCCCGATGGGCCAGATGATATCGAACCTCCTGTGCATGATGCTGCTGACGATATGGTGTTATCAGCCGATGAGAACCCTCCCAAAGAATATACTGATGGATTTAATAATGCGTACGTAATAGCCGCAGAAGAGCCGGAACTTCTCGAAGATATTGTTCGGGGCTTGAATCCTTCAAGCATTTATTTAGAAGGTTTTTTTGCAGGGAAAGATCAGTGGAAACATGAGCAAGTGAAAGATCAGGAAAACGAATTAGCCCAATTACGAAGCAGGGGAAAAGATAGAGACAGAGAGTTTGAAAGATAAAAACTTCTGAATTGCAAGATTGCATCTCGCCATGGCGAAGCCAATTTGGCGAGATGCAATCTTGCGGGGAAGCTTCCCCGTACCCCTCAAAATTCATTCATACAACAATAACGATATTCGGTATTACCTCAAGTCGTCATTGTCTTCTTCATCACATATATCATTTTCGGTTTCCCGTTGATCCTGTGGTTCATCTTTGGTAAATCTGTCTTCTGTCTTTTCACTTCGTTCATCAGGTGCGGATTCAAAGGTGCGAGAACTATGTTCATCATCTTGGTCACGCAAATGACTTTGCCGTTCCCGAATGTCCCGCATTTCAGATAATGTTTTTTCTTCTTGTATTTTAAGTTGGTCAAGCTTGGCGAGTTTTTGTTCATCATATCCAAGTCTGCCCAACCGAAATTTTATGCCATCGTCTGACCGAACACCCGTCAGACGGCCAGCCCGGTAATATGGTTCAAAACCGGAGGTTTTTATTGATGCTAAAAAGGAATCAACAGAAGTAGATTTTTTGTAACCAGACTCAAGGGTTTTTAATAAGGATTCTTTTTGAGTGAGACGGTTGTTTTGGCGGTCAATGGATGGTTCTTTAGAATGACCGTGACGAGGAAGAGAGTGAGTAAGTTCAGGAAAGGTTCGTGCTTGCCAGGCATCCAATGATTTCTTAAGTTCAAGAAATTCAATACGGGATAACCGATTAGATTCTCCCGTTAAGTACTTAGTGCCGGACATAACCATATGCAGGTGCACATGGTCTTTATCAAAATGAACAGTGCCGATAAATAAATTATCGTTGCCCCGGAGTTTCATAAATTGGGATGCTACCGAGCGAATAGTCTTTTCGGTAATCTTCTCTTTATCCTTATTCGAAAAAGAAAGGATGGTGTGATATGCCTTCACACTGTCTTTTCGTTTGTGTAAACGAAACTTCTCGTTTTCTTTGAACTCCTTTATCTGTTTGTCGATAGTCCGTGAACGAACATTGTGCCGGATAATAATTGGCTTTTGACGCTCATCCGAAAGCTTCTTTTGGTCTTTGAAAAGATACCGGAGCAACTGGCCGGTTCCAGACTTTCGGGTAAGTGACTTGAGAATCATGGAAGGGTTTCCAATAATTGATACAAGGATTGTTTTAGGTGTGGTTTTGATTGAATTGCATCAGTAACAATCTGTTCAAATGTTTTAGGAGAGTTAAGAGAAACAAGCACCGCTTTTTCAAGGTCTACTATCCTATCAAGAATTGATTTACCCGATAACAGGGGAAATGTTCGTTGGTCTATCATTTCTTGCAGAAGGTTGTAATTCATGGCAAGTAGTTGGGCAATTCTTTGAACACCTGTTTTATCGGGTACAATAAATGCTTTGTTGGTATAGGCAATAGTTGCAGATTTAATGAAAGCTACCCGACTCATATTATGATGTCGGGCAGCTTTAGTAAGGTCTTTTAATTCATCAATAGTCCAGGAGGTGGTCAGTTCTTTTTCTGTTTGCCGTTTTTGTTTTCTCCATTGTGCTTTGTATTTCTTCCAGTATTCTTTGCGCACTTGAGCAATAGCTTCATCAGTACCGTTATCTAAAACACCGGAGGCGTCTAGGTACTCATACAAACTGCTTTTATGTTTTCCGTTCTGCTTCATGTCCTACACAAATGGTATTAGTGGAGGTTCTATTGAAATCTTTCGTTTCAGTTGTACCGGAGGTAATGATGAAAGTGAACGAAGACTAAAGTTCTTGAAATAGGGAACAGTCTTACAGCGTAACGGTGCTTGATTGTTGATTAAGATAATAGCATCGTCACACATTCGTATTTCATCAGGTGTCATTAATTCTCGCACACGTTCAACACCGGGCTTATCATCTTGCGTAAAAGTGTACTTACCGAGAATCTTAGATAATTCGGTTGCAGTGTGCAAGGGCTGACCTTTTAAATACACTTGGCATCCACAGTTCGTTTTGATCTGGTGGGCTTCTGCATTTCCATATTGGGAAATGAGTGCCATCTCATCCTGCATGCACAGTAGGACACCAGCATTAAATTTTCTGATATTAGAAACGGTGGTTGAAAGGTTTGGAAACCGCATTGTAGCAGCTTCATCTAAAATGAAGAAGATAGAACGTTCATTCTTTTTTGGTATTCGAGATAAGGTATAGTTAAATAAGCTTTGGAAGAATAATGCAGAAAGCGGTTTGAAGTACATCAAATCCTTTAAAGGATTGCACACATAGAGGGCTACGGGTTCACGCCGTAAGAGATTGAAGTCAATACTATTGGTTGCTGTTGTTTTGCATACCTCTTTATCATTCCACAGGTTTAATGCAGTCCGTGCTGTTGCTATGATTGACTGCAATGTTTTATCACCTACAACAATGGTTGCTTTGTAGGCGCTTAATAAATCTTCATCACCGGTACGTGCAAACAACTTATCAACCGCAGGGCCATCTACGGCAAACTTTTCAACTAACCGCAACACATTTTGTATTGTGTGAAATTCGGGTTCGGTATGGAAAATTAAGTAGCGAGCCATCAGGCTCAGGAGCATACAACTTGATTGTTCCCAAAATACATCTCCCTTTGATTCCCCGATAGCGTTGCGCATGATAAGTAAGGCAACTTTTTGTATATCAGCAATTGTTCTGCATTCAGCAAGTGGATTAAAAGATTCGGAGTTTTCTGAATTAGAAAAGTCCAAGCGAAGGATGCGATATCCTTTTTGTTGTAAGTATTTGCTTGTGTGTTCGTATACCTCACCGGATACATCGTTAAAGATGATACTTGAGTTTCCGCGAGCAAGTGATGCTGCTGAACTCATTATTACAGAAGAAGTTTTGCCCGATCCGGTAGGCCCAAACAATGCACAATTTGTGTGTGACATTTTTTTAGTTAAGGCTTTTGAACCAGTAACACTAAAGCCTTGATTGTACGAAGAGAGATGTTCGAAATTGTTACCAAACGAAGCAGTGTATACATGCGAGGATTGGCTTTGCGAGGCGGCATATAATCCTAATAGGATAATACTGATAATTATAATGTAAATCATTTTTGACTAAGATTAAGGGTGAGTTCACTAAGTTTTGTAAGTAAAAGACCTGAGAACTTAAGTATATACCCGCACACGACACCAACCATCCGGATAATCGCTACGAGTAGTGACATGAATGCACTCAGGAAGACGTTGCCGGATGGATTGCTCATAACTGTTGTGTTTTGCTTTCGATGAGGTTGGCACCGACAGATACAGTAGCACCAGCGTGCTCAAGTATATCCTTGTATATTGCAACCACACGAGCAAAGGAGTCGTTTTCCTTTTCGGTTTTAGGTCTGAATACAAAGTATATCTGCACACCGGAAAGCTTTCCGGCTTTCACTGCACTCTCAAAGGTTTTTTTTATCTGTTTTGGATTGCCCTTTAGTAATGCTTTGCCATGTGCATCATACATATTAAACAACACAGAGTGTTCTAATAGATCACTGTAAACAATTACAAACTTTTGTTTTCCTTCTAATGTTGCTACGGTGTTTACTTCGTCCATTACGGTACGGTAAATACTGGAAGAATGAAAGCCTACCGGCAGGGTATTAATAGAATCAATTTGAGTTTTTAACTTTCTGCTAAATACACCAACATCTTTATCTCTTTCGATGGGGTTTGTGAGGAGAGGAATAACAGATGGAAGCTCAAGTTTGGTGATGGGGTTATACGTGACGTTTGAAACGGTTTGTATTCTAAACCGGGTACTACGCCATTTATCATCCTGTAAATGTGCCAGTGCCAATATTTCATTGGCATCTGGTTTTGAGGAGAACGTATCCGTTTTATCAATCAATACGGACGTTTCTAAATAGGTAGGTACAAATAGCCCAGGAGCGAAGTACAGAGTACCGGCGCAAGCAACTATGATGCAACCGATGATGATAAGTATCGTTTTCATGGTTTTGTGTATTAATTGGTTAAGAGAATAAATTCTTTTTCAACAGCAACAGGCAATGAACCGTGTCCTTGTTTGAAACATTCAGGGAATGCACCATCGGTTCGTTTGGTAACGTTTTCATGTTTGAACTTTCCGACAGCTTCATCATAGAAGGCGTCTATCTTTTCGAACAATTCCTTTTCACAATGAACCAGTTCACCGTGAATCTTTACCGCCTTTACCTTATCAGCAACCAGTTCATCGTATTGCGTAATTAAGTCTCCTTTTAATTTTGTACTCTTGGTAATATCCTTTTCGATCTCTTCAATGTGATTGAGTTGTTCGTGTTCGGCCTTGGTAGGAAAATAGAAATACACAATCAAACCGGCCGCTACAATGAAGAGCATATTGATAACTGCAAACGTGAGGGGGTTTAAGGCAATAAAGGGTATATCAGAAGCCACACCCTGATGAGCTAAATAGTACCGGAGAAGACCTAAGCAGATGCTTTCAATTAAGAAGCAAATCAGTGCAATAATCCAATATCGCTTTTGTTTTTGTGGGTTTTCGATTTCGCGAATTGCAAGAACAGTTTGCTTTGATGCAAAGACTTGAGCAACACCCACCATCGCACCTACAAAGAACGCTATGATGGATATATCACCAAGCTTTAGGAAACTTGATGCCGTAAATAGGCAATCCGCGATGGCAATAAAACTCAAAACCGGGTAGAATTTTTTGTATCCAGAACGTTTGGTGTTGCTCTGAATACGGTTTTTATCAGATTCAAGGTTTTTAACCTTGTCCGCTTCCTTTGATATAGCATCATTAGTACCCCTGATTTTTTCATCAAGAGGTGCAATACCGGTAACACCTAAAAATCGCTGGAGAGAACCTTGCAGTTTAACAGACACTTCTTTCTTTAATGCCTTGTACTGTCCGCCAATAGAAGTTAAGTACGGATCAAGATTTGATTCATCCGGCTTTGGCAGGTTCTTATCAGCGTAGCTGCGTGCTTCCAGCAACACTGATGTTTGAAGAATAGTTTGATGTGACTTTTTAATGTCACTGTTAAGTTGGTGAACGGTGTCTTCAACAAAGACAATTCGTGGTGTGTGTTTAAAAGTTTTCATGATATATTATTTAGGTTTTAAAATTGAACATGTGGTTTTAGTTTTATAAGTGCAGGAAACATTAATCCAGATTAATTAGGTGCATATAAAAGCCATGCTCACAAAAGATGAACCCTTCTGCTTCATCATCTAAGCCGAAATATATTGGTGGAATACAGAGACAACGTAACGTGCCATCTGACTCAATCACTATGTGGTTTTTCGGCTTGCTGATTACCGGTGGCAGATTTTCTGCAATTTCTGGGGTGTTTTGAAAATGTTCCATAACCGTAAGTTTTAAGGGTTTACGGATTAGAACAGGGAGGTAGGCTTGACTTAGAACAAGAAATAGATAGAATACTATGTAAGCTTTTTGGTTCTTGGTAAACCGTCTAGCCCAACCTCGGACTGTCAATCCGAAGTGGAACCGGCAGTGTATACTGTCGGTTTTTTGTTATACATAGGAGTCTTGGAACTGAAATGCAAAAGGGAATAACAACTCTTGAACACTTCGAGAGTAAAACTATACAGTAAGGGAGATTGCGAGTGGTCTTAAGGAATGAAGCCCGAAAAAAGGGAATGAAATACGAAAAAAGGGAATGAAATACTTGAATGATACTTTTTAATAATTGCTTTTAATTGCATTCATAAAGTGGTCCATATAATATCTAGAAACTTTCACAATAAATTTATCTGGCATTTCTATTACAAGCTCATCTTTTTGTTTCGTAAACTCTTTAGAATAGTCTAAGTTAACGATGAAGGACTTATGGCATTGTACAAATTTTTTACTCAATAGCAATAGTTGTTCCCTAAACCCTCCTAGACGGTAACCAAAAGTTGGATTGTTTGGGCCATCAAAAAAATGATAGATTGATTTTTTAGCATCAGCTTCAATATAGAAAATGTCCTTATGGTTGACAATCGCTCTCTTGTTAGCAATACCCTTTAAAACTTCTACTGTATTTAAAGGGGCAATATGATTAGAAAATTCCTTAATTATTATTCGTACCATTTCATCGATCTTTTCAGGAACAAAAGGTTTTTCTAAATAGTATATTACTTTATTTTCAAACATTTTGTTTATGAATAACTTTCCATTAGCCGAGCAGCAAATAATTTTCCCGAACCTGTTTTCTGGCAAATCATTCAAAAGGTCAAAAGCGTTAGAGCCAGCTAAATCTATGTCTAAAAAAGTTATATCAAACGGTTCTTGTGCTAGAATGTTAGCAGCCTCTTTAATATTTATAGCTACAGAATGAACAGCAACGATATCTTTATATGGTTTTAGGAGAGCGGCAAGTAGTTGTACGGCTACTTTATTGTCCTCAATATGTATTGCTTTATATGGTTTCATATGGCAATTTGAGTTTTATGGTTGTGCCCTTTTCCTGAGAACTTTCAATAGAAAAAACATCTTTATGTAAAAGCTCTTTTCTTTTCCTTCTAAAGGAATTAACTACTCGTCTTCTTAAAATATCTAGATAATGATCTTTAATTATTTTCTTATCAATTTCATCATCACCTACACCATCATCGCTAATAATGCATTCAATAATATCATCAGCTTTAAATATGTATATTGAAAAAGTATATTTTTTTGAATCATCAAGAAATGCGTTGTTGATAGAATTTTGAAAAAGTGATGCAAATGTATCAGAAAGAAATCGCGTGCTTTTCTTATCTATATCATTGCATACTATCCTAATATCTATTTCTTTGTTATTAAGAATGTTTTCGGTTGTATGAAATTTTTCGAACATTTCTATTTCCTCTTGTAAACTTATCTTCTCTTTTAATAAACTTTGATAAAAATATTTACTATAGGCTGCACTAGCTTGAACATACATTTCCACCTCGGCGTATCGGCGATTCATTAGTCCAAGTTGAATTTTCATATAATGATTACTAAGGTTGTGGTTTTTTATAGCCGAAGACGCCTTTAGTTCGTTTGCTTCTGATTGAATTAAAAATTGGTTTGTTAATAATTCCGATGTCCATTTTCTCCCGTCCTCTTTTTCTTTTCTTGCATATTCCTTATTTGATTTTATGGTTCCCTTTAAATCAATGAGTGTCATTACAAACAATATAATTAGCAAGAATATAACAAGCACTAAAAAATCAATTTTATCGTAAAGTCTACCATCAACTGTATCAAGATTCTTAGCATGACACCCAAGACCACAAGAGGTCAAGAATAGCAAGTAAGCGAACAGAGGTTTTCTGAATAATGGCAACATTGGTCAGTTAGTTTAAGCCTTTCTAAGAAACAGCAATTCAACAATTTACAAAAAACCTTGTCTTTATTAAACAAAAAACGAATATTATCTGACATTTCTACTGCTTAACGGATGGAATAAGAATACCCGAGTATTTAAACTCGGGTATATTTTAGAAAACCAATACATCAGACATCTTCAACCTTTGTTTCCTGTAAAATGAAGTCTACTGCATACTGAGCACGGCCACTGGCCTGAAAGATGAAGCGTTTATCATTCTTCAATGCATTCAGCCATCCTGCGATATACGCAACACTTTCTTCAATTACAGTATTCTCAATACCACAGAGGGCATTTAAGAAGCTTGCTCCAATCTCAGCCGTCAATTCTTCAATTGAATAGGATTCTTTGCCAAGTAATCCCGTTTCCATTACTTCCTTGCGGTTAATTCGAGACGTATGACCGGTGCTGTGGATGAGTTCATGAAAGAGTACACTGTGGTAACTTTCTGCACTTTTGAATTTACTGGGCTTTGGCATGTTGATAAGATCAGAAGCAGGTTCATAATAGGCTTCGGGTTTCTTATGAACAATTAACGGAGGGTTGGGCATTCCTTGAACAATGAGTTCACATTGGCGCAGGGGAGCAATAGGCTGTTCTATTATTTCTCTTTCAAGCCATGTCGGCAGGCCGGAACATTGAGATACATTGAAGACTTTGTAGTATCGGAGAATACTTCTATATCGTTTTGACGTATCCGTTAGGTCGTCTGCATCCGAATGCTCGTTTTCTTTTTTCTTCCAAAAACACACAACGTGTCCGGATTCTCCACGATTTACACTTGCGTTGAGGTCTTTGATTTGTTTGAAAGTTAAAAAGAGATTTCTATCATAGCCAAGTGTAGCAAGAAGCAGCAAATTGATACCACGATAGGTATTCTTTGAAATGGCATTCATGGGAGCACCCGCTCCTGTCCAAGGCTGTTTCCAAGGCAGCACTCCTTTTTCAAGAAGTTCAATGATGCGGTTGGTAACAATACTATACACATCTAAGTGCGTTGTTTCTGTTTCGTTCATGGTTTTATTATTTAATTGTGAAAGAAGGTTTGTATACAGTGTACCGACTGATATGAGAACACATAAGGGAGGGTGTAATGCAAAAAGAAAAGCAGGGCTGAGAGGCCCTGCTTCCTTTTATAGCTTCGATTGAATAAACCAATGATAGGCTCCAACTGCAACCGCTTCAAATAGTTTTATGTAATACTTGTTTTTATTTACAAGCTCTTTATCGTAAAACAAGCTCAGTTCTGGAAAGAAGATAATCAGACGTTTCATTAATGAATTGCGGGTTCGCCTGACGGGTGATCCCAATGTTTTGTATACATCCGTACACGGATATTTTATGGTTGGAATATTATGCTCCAGAGCAAATGATTCTACTGTTGAAAGTAGTACATGGTATGAGACTGTTTGATGATGTGGTTCGGGAATTGACACAATTATTTCCCGTACTGTATAGTGCCCAATACAAGATGCGAGGCTGACAAGGATTAAATCGCGCTTTTCCGGCGACCATTTCTCTTTGAATAGCTTTACCGAGTAATCTAAGAGAGTGTTTGATTTGAACACCGCCAGCCCAAGCATTCTTGTGCTAAAACTAAGACCCAGTGTGACCGTTTCCATAACGTTGATTGATCAAATATGTGAACAACGCACCTCGTGTTTTTCTTATCTGCGATTCTTCAATTGACATGACTTTTGCAAGTATGTTTCGTAAATGATTTTCATGATACTTACGTGTCAGTGATAAATAGAATGGCAATGCATCGCGATCTTTTAAACTGTCTGCTATTTCATTGGCTAACTTTATCTCATGTGGTTCGTAATTCTTCATTTTTAAATGTGCTAATTAATAATAAGGAACAGATTCAGGCGTCGTCGCTAATCGTATCGTTATTTATATAATCGTTTCGTTTCTCGATTCGTTCGGTTTTATACAATTTTTGATTTTTAACTCTTCCTGAAATAAAAAGATGTGATAGCATCTTTTCAACGGTGGCTGTATGCCACCATATTTTTTATGTACTCATAGGATGAATAAAATATTGTAATGGAGAACCGACATATTCTCGTCTCATAAGTGTAAAAAATAATTAGGGCTATTAGAAGGTAGGGTACAGTGCAAAACTTTATTTGTATTTGCCCCTACCTTATTTCGATTTCTACTACTTGCGATACTGCTACTATCACCCAAATAGTATGAAAGAGGAGGATAATCACATTGAAATATCAAATGAAGAAAATGGGGGGAATGCCATTGTTTTTGCTATTGATTCTGTAACGGTAAAGTATGAATACAACAAAGCCCCATCAACGAGCTTACACAAGATATATGATCTGATTTTTGATGAAGTTTACAAGCAAATGAGAAATTGACAGCTATGGACAGATAGGCGTATGATATATGTATATGGATTTCTATAGCAGAAAACAAGTAGCCGAATATTTCAAAGTACATCCGAGAACTGTTGAGCGATGGCTAAAAAACGGCAGCCTGAAAGGTCATAAGCTTGGTAGTGGTAGAACATCTCTTTGGAGAATAAGTAAAGCAGAGGTCGACAGATTTTATAAGAAATCAGAGAACTCTAATTCATGATTGAAGAGCAAACACAAGAAAACATTTCAGTTGCGTTGTATGGGCGTGTGTCTTCTTCGAACCAAGAAAATGAGGGTACGATTGAAACACAGATTGCCGCAATGAAGCAGTTTGCTCTAACTAAAGGATATACGATTGTTCGCGAGTATCTTGATAATGGCTGGAGTGGTGACGGTATCGTTAGACCTGAATTAGACAAGTTACGGGTTGATGCCAAAAGAAAACTTTGGAATGCAGTTCTTGTGTATGATCCTGACAGACTTGCACGAAGATATTCATATCAGGAATTGATAATGGATGAATTGAGAGAAGCCGGTAAGCAAGTTTTGTTTGTTACAACTCCCACACCAACTAACAGTATTGAGAAAATATTATACGGGGTTCAGGGATTGTTTGCAGAATATGAAAGAGCTAAAATTGCTGAGCGATTTAGACTTGGTAAAGTCCGTAAGGCTAACGAAGGTCATATCATTTCGTCAGAAGGCCCATTTGGATATACATTTATTAAGCGTACTGGCAATAAGGGTGATTCTGATTTTAAACAGGGGTATTATGAAATAAATGAAAAGGAAGCAGAAGTTGTAAGAATGATTTTTTCATGGGTAGCTGATGAGGGATTAACGATGAGGGGTATTATTGTAAGACTTCAACAGTTAGGCATTCAGCCACGAAAGAGTGTACGTGGTGTTTGGGGTACAAGTACGTTGAGTACTCTTTTACGAAACAAGACATATATTGGTGAAGCCCACTTTGGTGCATCTATGGCTGTTGTTCCAGTGAAACCGATAAAGAAAGATATTTACAGAAAGATAAAAAAGTCTAGTAGAAAAATTAGACCGGAAAGCGAATGGATAAAAATAAAAGTACCTGCTATTCTTGAAAGAGATTTGTTTGAACGGGCAAACGCACGACTTAAGATAAACTATCAATCGTTAAGTAGAAACAAAAAGAACCCTTACTTGCTTGCAGGTAAAATATGGTGTGTATGTGGTACAAGACGTGGCGGTGAAGGCTCACTGCATGGCAAACATCTTTATTACCGTTGTTCGAGTAGGGTATATAGCTTCCCTTTAAAATCCAAATGCAAAGAAGCTGGGATTAATGCAAGAATAGCTGATAGCCTTGTGTGGGAAACGATAACCCAACTACTTGTATCTCCAAAAGAAATACGAGCACAATTAAGTCGGTGGTCAGAAAAGAAAACAGGTTCGAAACAGTCTGCCGAAGAGAACATAAATCCTTTAAAAATAGAAATTGGAAAATTACAGGAACAACTAAAAAGATATACTGAAGCATATAGCGAAAAAGTTCTTTCAATTAATGAACTTAAAGGGTATACTGCACCGATAAAAGAAAAGATTAGTGAATTAGAAAAGCAATTATCGGTAAAAGAAACAACTACAAGTAATTCCGAAGGCATAGTGTTAGATGATAAACAAATAGAAGTGTTCACTCAAAAAGCAACTGAATTTTTAAGAGACTTGAGTTTTAGTTCAAAAAAGGTCATTATTGGGAATATTATTGATAAAGTGGTCGGAACAAAGGATCACATAGAGTTTAACGGGATTATCCCAATTAATTATTTTGATTATGTCGTCTTCCAATCTAACTATCGGAATAGTCAGGACGCAACCCAACATTCAAAAGAAGTAGTTGAAATACCGTTTTCAATCAAAAAGGATTTAATTAATGGCGATATGAGGTCTACAAACAAATAGCCTCTCCCTCCCTTACAAACACTATAGTTTCTCGATAAAATACCATAATGGATTTTATCACGCATATTGGAGTTACAAACTATCAAAATAAACATCTACGCTTTGGTATTAAAGAGAGCGATAGAGGGGGCCACATCTATTGTATCGGTAAGACCGGTGTTGGTAAAAGTACCTTGTTATTAAACATGGCTATTTCTGATATAAAAAATGGTAAGGGGGTGGGTATTATTGATCCTCATGGTGATATATCTGAAACGGTTCTCGAATACATTCCAAAAGAACGGATTAATGATGTTGTTTATTTCAACACGACCGATGCAGAGAATCCAATTTCATTTAACCCATTATCTAATGTTCCAGAAGAGCAACGATATATTGTGGCTTCGCATATCGTGAGTACATTAAAAAAAGTATGGGCTGAATCCTGGGGGCCAAGGCTTGAACACATTCTTAGAAATGCTGTTTTGACCTTGCTTTGTTATCCCGATGCAAATCTTTTAGATATACAGCCGTTACTTACTAATGCAGATTTTAGAAGCCTCGTTTTACAGCATGTTAGAGATAATGCGCTTCTTAATTTCTGGCATAAAGAGTTTAATGCAATGACACCTTCGTTCAAGGCAGAGGCTATTTCTCCGATTATTAATAAAATCGGATTATTTCAAACGCACCCTTTAATTAAGAATATAGTTAATCAAAAGATGTCTTCTTTTTCAATTGTTGATGTAATGGATGCAAAGAAAATATTTATTGCAAATCTCTCAAAAGGTGTGTTGGGGGAAGATGGGACACAACTATTGGGTTCATTACTGGTAACACAATTTCAAACAGCCGCATTAAGTCGGGCAAAGAAAACAATTGTCTCACGACACCCCTTCTATTTATATATAGATGAGATACACTCTTTCGTCACGCTTTCATTCGCAGATATTCTTTCGGAATCTCGTAAATACGGATTATCCCTTTTTCTGACTCACCAATTTTGTGAACAATTGCATGATGATATTCGTGCTGCAATTTTGGGGAATGTTGGTACGATAATTTGCTTTCGTATCGGAGCTACAGATGCCAAGCTTTTAGAAGAAGAGTTTGCTCCCACCTTCAATAGTTATGATTTAATCAACTTGCCGAAATATTCTATTTATCTGAAATTGCTTATTGATGGAACTTCATCGCAACCATTTAGTGCTGTAACAATGAACTTAAGCCCAATTGCCAAGAGTTATAAAGAAGAGATTAGGAATAAGAGTAGGGATGTTTATGGCAAAAAAAGAATTGAAATAGTAAACCGAGAAGTTAAGTCAGTTAAAAATGATAAGCCCCTCACTTTATTTTAAATAATAAAAGCCCGAGTTAGTCGGGCTTTTGTGATTCTAATGGAATGTTTTTCAAATGGGCTATGAGTACCTTTTCTTTAGAAAGGGGTATATAACCAAAATCATAACAGATCATATACGTTTTACAGTTTGCATGCTTCATGTGTGTGAAATAGTTGAAGTTGAAACCATAAACTAATAATGTGTCTCTCTCTACTTCAAGAGGTTCGTTTGTAGAACCCAAGAGCATTTGAATAACTTTCCGGTTACGGCGTAGTGAAAGATTAATAGCATGTACCAATGTAGATGTTGTTCTATTAATTTCGTAATGATAAGAACTTCGGCAAAAATCATTACAAAATTTCTTATCACTTCTTCCACGTATTTGCTTATCACAATACGTGCAATACTTAATTTCTTGTTGAATATCCATACAGACAGATTTAATAATGAAAGAATGTTTGTATGAATTATAAATTAACGAGGGGGTAGAAATAAGGTAGGGTTAGAATCAATATCTACCTTAATTATATGTAAGTCGGAGTTTACGGCTTAAATTCGTAGAAAACAGGCTCTTGGAGGTATTAAAAGCACCTTCTTTGTTGTTTGTTATATTAATTTAATTGCTAATCTTTGAGGGCCTTGTTTCTTTATTTTAAGGCTTAAAAATGCTAGAATCTTCGATAGTATGAATGAGACCATAAACGGCCAGAAAACAGGACTAAGCGACTATCATGCTAAGTATTTTGCTTATGAGCTAACTAAACGCTGTGCCTCAGATAGTTTAGAAAAGCTATCATCCACACTTTCAAATGCCCAGGTTGATTTAAATCCTCATCAAATCGAAGCTGCTTTATTTGCTTTCAAATCACCTCTTTCGAGAGGGGCGATTTTGGCAGATGAAGTGGGACTTGGAAAAACTATTGAAGCCGGATTGGTTCTTTCCCAGAAATGGGCAGAAAGAAAAAGATGCATTTTACTGATTGTTCCATCGAGTTTAAGAAAACAGTGGAATGACGAACTTCAAGAAAAGTTTTTTCTTCCTTCAATAATTCTAGAAGCAAAATCCTTTAATCAGTATATAAAAGATGGGAATTTAAATCCGTTTAATCAGGATGGTCAAATAGTTATTTGCTCATATCATTTTGCCCGAGCAAAAGCACCATATATCAAACAAACGAAATGGGATTTAGCAGTAATTGATGAAGCTCACCGATTAAGAAATGTCTACAAAACCAGTAATAAAATTGCCCGAGAGATTAAAAATGCACTGGTTGATGTACCTAAAATATTGCTTACCGCAACCCCACTTCAGAATTCCTTACTTGAATTATATGGCCTTGTAAGCATAATTGACGATCATGTATTCGGAGACTTAAAAAGTTTTAAATCTAATTATGCACGAGTTTCTAAAGAACAGGACATTTATGAAAATGAGGTTGGATTAGTCGAACCGAAACAGGAAATGTTTAATGACTTAAGAAATAGACTTAAGCCCGTTTGTATTCGAACATTACGACGCCAAGTATTAGAATATATCAATTATACAGAACGTAAACCAATAACACAGGATTATATACCTACGGATCAGGAGATTGAATTGTATGATGGGATGTCTGAATACCTTCAAAGACCGAAGCTGTATGCGCTTCCATTTAGCCAGAGACAATTGATGACTCTTATTTTAAGAAAGCTCCTTGCATCTTCCTCATTCGCAATTGCAAGCACTTTGAACGGACTGGTATATAAAGTAGGCGAATTGATAAAAGAAGCAAAATTAAATTCTCCGTCAAAAGATACTCCTATCGAGGGTATAGAATTAAATTTTGAAAACTTTGAAGAGGTGTCTGACGAGTGGATTGATGATGGTGAAGAAGATGAAGACGACAACGAGAGCAAAGAAAAGAAAGCCTTTACTCCCGAAGACATTGTTTTGATGGAGCAAGAAAAAAAAGATCTAGAGCATTTTAGAGATTTAGCCCAAAATATATATACTAATTCAAAAGGAGAAGCACTTCTAATCGCTTTGAAAAAAGGGTTTGAAATGACTCAGGAATTGGGAGCCAAAAAGAAAGCTATCATTTTCACAGAATCAACTATTACACAGAAATACCTATCAGAAACATTGCTTGCGAATAATGGATACAAAGATAAAATTGTACTTTTTAATGGTTCAAACAACGACGATAAGTCAAAAGACATTTATAAAAACTGGCTTGCCAGAAATAAGGATACTGATAAAATAACCGGCTCTAAAACCGCAGATACACGTGCAGCACTAATAGATTATTTTAAGGAGGAGGCTGAGATAATGATTGCAACAGAGGCGGGAGCTGAGGGTGTAAACCTACAGTTCTGCTCGCTTATAATAAACTACGATTTACCCTGGAACCCACAAAGAATTGAACAGAGAATTGGCCGTTGCCACAGATATGGTCAAAAGCATGATGTAGTAGTAATAAACTTTGTAAATAGAAAGAATGCAGCCGATCAACGTGTATACGACCTTCTTGATATAAAATTTAAATTATTTAAAGGTGTGTTTGGTGCAAGTGATGAGGTTCTTGGTACAATTGAATCGGGGGTAGATTTTGAGAAAAGAATTGCAGGCATATATCAAACTTGTCGGACTGCCGAGGATATTAATAAGGCATTTGATGCATTGCAGAATGAAATGGATGCCAGTATACAAACTAACCTAACGGATACACGACAAAAGTTGCTTGAAAATTTTGATACGGAAGTTCATGACAAGCTTAAAATAAATAAAAGAGAAGGAGAAGCATTTCTTTCAACATACAATAGATGGCTTTGGGATATAACTCGATATTACTTAGGTAATAAGGCAGAGTTTGCTGAAAATGAGTATTCATTCTCACTGAAAGAAAATCCCTTTCCAAATGAAAATATCGACCCGGGCCCATATAAAATAGGTAAGAACATAGAAGATGCACATATTTACCGTCCGGGGCATTCATTGGCACAAATGATATTCCGGGAAGTAAAAAACAAACAACTAGAACAAGCAGAGATAACTTTTGATTATTCTAATAATCCATTAAAGATTTCAGTACTTCAATCATTAATCGGTAGAAGTGGTGTATTAAAAGCGTCTAATTATACAGTAGAAGCATTTGAAGCAGAAGATACAGTAATTGTATCGGCGTTGGATGATGCAGGAAAACCGATAGAATCTGATATAATAAAGAAAATATTTTCACTTTCTACAACATCAACAATATCAACACAGATACCGGAAGAACAAAACGAAAAACTCACAGAGTTAGAGAATCTTTCTATTTCGACTATTGGTGGTAAAATAGCAGAAAAAAATGGAACTTTCTTTGATGCTGAAGTAGACAAATTGGATAACTGGTCAGAGGATGTAAAAAAGGGGCTTGAATTAGATCTTAAAAAGTTAGATATTGATATTAAGTCTGCTAAAACGATTGCAAAAAAAATTATCAATTTAGAGCTAAAACTTAAAGCGCAAAGAGATATTAAAGATTCTGAAAAGAAACGAAATGAGATGAGAAAGCGTTTATATGAAGCTCAAGACGAGGTTGAAGTTAAAAAAGAAAAGTTACTAGAAACAATAGAAGCCCAATTACACCAAAAGTCGAAAACAGAACCACTTTTTACAATACGTTGGAAAATAGTTTAAGTTAAAAATATGAGCAACAATAAGCAAAAACTAGAGCTGACATGGGTTGGGAAGAACAATCCTGAATATGATATTTCCAATATCGAACCTAGGATTTTAGAGGAAGACCCTACTTATTCATTCGGCGACAGTAATACTGACAATATGATTATTCATGGTGATAATCTTCTGGCCCTAAAAGCGTTACTACCTGAATTTGAAGAAAAAGTAAAGTGCATTTATATTGATCCTCCTTTTAATACTGGCGCAGCATTCGACCATTATGATGACAGCACTGAGCATTCTACTTGGCTTAGCCTAATGAAAGCTCGATTAGATTTGTTTGCCAAACTATTATCTCAAGATGGAAGTATTTTTATTCATTTGGACGATAATGAAAGCGATTATTTAAAAGTTCTGATGGATGAAACTTTTGGTCGAAAGAACTTTATTAATAGAATTACTATAGACGCCAGATCTCCTTCTGCTTTTAGTACTGTGAATCCGGGAGTATTTAAAGCTTCTGAATATATCTTGTGGTATGCAAAAGATAAATCAAAGTTTTCCGAGAATTCAATGCGTATAAAACGACAACCCAATTATGCATACAATAGATGGCTCGATAATCCTAATGATGATTATACTAAATGGACATTTAGATCAGTAACCGAAGCTTATGCTGAAGCACCAAAATCACGTTCCACAAGACCAGATAAACTTATTGAACATTTCAATTCATTTATCGTAAATAATGCTAAACAAATTTGGAGATCGACTGAAATTAGTGATACTGGTGCTGGAAAAGCAACTATTGAAGTAAAGCAACAATCACTTAAAAATCCAGAAAGTGTATTTAAATTAGAAAGAGTAGGATATGAGCCTATATATATTCTTAATGGTTCGCAAATATCTTTTTACTCAAAAAATGTTCACGAAATAGATGGAGAATTAGCCGCAACTACATTTTTAACAAATATTTGGTCAGATATCGCTTGGGAAGGTATTGCGGGCGAAGGAGGGGTTCAATTTAAAAAAGGAAAGAAACCAGAGAAGTTAATCAAACGTTGCCTTGATCTTGCATCGGAAGAAAATGATTTGATATTAGATTCATTTCTTGGTTCTGGAACAACTGTAGCTGTCGCTCATAAACTAAAACGTCGATGGATTGGAATCGAAATGGGTGACCATGCATATTCTCATGTCCAAAAAAGAATTAAGGATGTCGTCAGTGGCAAAGATCAGGCAGGTATTAGTAAAATTGTAGAATGGAAGGGTGGCGGTGGATTTAAGTTTTATGAATTAGCACCAAGTTTTGTTGTTATTGATGAATTTGGTAATCCCGTTATTGATGGTTTCTACAATGACACAAAACTCATTCGAGCAATGTGTAAGCTTACAAATTACACTTTCGCGCCAAGTCAAACTGAATATTGGAAACATGGTAAAGGTCAAGGGAGTAATAGTATTTATGTTACAACTCAATTATTATCGGTTGCGATGGTTCAACAAATTGCTAGCCATTTAGGAAAAAATGAAACACTTTTAATCTGCCCTAAAAAATTTGAACCCGGCTGCGATAAAGTGGATAACAGAATTACTATAAAGAAAATTCCTCAGTCAATATTAAAAGCCTGCCAGTTTGGTAAGAAAGAATATCTCTTGCCAGTAAAGGAAAAGGCAATAGAAGAATATGATGAAGAAGAGACGGAGTAAAAATTATCTATCTACCTATTAATAATATGATGGACAAAAAACAAGCACTACAATATATATCAAACGCAATGAGTTTGCGTACACCTCAAGAAAAAAGCTTAGTTCTTTTTTCAGAATATCTAGAGTCAGAAGCAGGGCAAAAAGTTCTGGCCCGAATAGGGCACGAGCAAAAGGAAACGTTAGGTGATATTGAAATAGAAACTAAAATATATACTGGAACAAATCCCGAAACAAAACAATTTCAATCGTTTGAAAGAACCTTTCCTGCATACACATTCGCATTAGCAACAGGAGTTGGAAAAACGCGACTTATGGGAGCTTTTGTGGCGTATATGTATTTAGTATATGGAGTTCAGCATTTTATGATTGTAGCACCAGGTAATACTATTTACAGAAAACTTGTAGATGATTTCAGTAAATCAAATAACCCAAAGTATGTATTTCGTGGAATAGAAGAGATTAATATTAGTACTACTCGTATTATTACAAAAGATAATTTTCAGCAAAATCAAGCAAATGCAAGTTTGTTTGGTAATCAGATACAGATAAACATTTTTAACGTTCAACAGTTTGCTCAAAAAGATATTGAACAGGAAAAGGGAATAACCAAGTTTAGCGAGACTCTTGGAGAATCATATTTCGATTATTTAAACTCCCTTAAAGATCTAATTGTTTTAATGGACGAGTCTCATCACTACCATGCTGATGCAGCAATGGAATCTCTCGACAGAGTTGATCCTTTATTAGGTCTTGAGTTTACTGCAACACCATATACCGGAAATATGGTTGGTAAGGGAAAGAACAAAGAGCCGGAACTAATGAAAAACATTTTCTATAGTTACAACTTAGGAAATGCAATCAGAGATGGTTATGTAAAAGACCCTTGGGTTGGTACGGAAGCCGATGTTAATTTTAATCAATGGGATACGGATTCAATAGAGACAGATGCACGCAAACTGCAACTGGCTGCATATTTTCATGAAAGGGCAAAATCTGCATTAAAAGAATATGCTCTTGAAAACAACAGACAAGAAGTTAAGCCTGTTATGCTTGTTGTTGCAAAGGACACGGCTCACGCGACTGCTTTAAGAAACTTAATTGACAGCGAAGATTTTAGAGGCGGGGCATACATTGGCAAGGTAATTGAAGTTCATACAAAAACTCGTGGAGACGAGGCAGATGAAACAATTGAAAAACTCATTTCTCTTGAGAATAAGGATAATATTGTGGAAATAGTAATTCACGTAAATATGCTTAAGGAAGGATGGGACGTTGCAAATATTTATACAATTGCTCCTATTCGTTCATCGGCATCAGAAATATTAACCGAACAGACAATTGGAAGAGGATTGCGACTACCGTATGGTGAAAGAACCGGGAATAAATATGTTGATAGGGTCATGATTGTAGCTCATGACAATTATGCCAAAATAATCGAACAGGCTCGTGATTCAAAACTGATACAACCAACTAACATAGAAACGGTTACATCTGAAGAGTCAAAATCAGTAAAAGAAATAATCGAAGTACAGTCAGTAGCAGTTGTTGCAATACAAGATAATATTATGGCAAATGAAACGGTAATGAATGAGATTGTTGCTCAGGCAACTAAAGCCGTGAGTCCTTTATTACAAGAAGATACTCCTGAGGACGTTAGAAAAGAAACCATTCAAAATAAAACTAATGAAATAGTTCAAACTCTTGCTAAACAAACTGCATCGAAAATAAGCTTCGAAGATTATTATAAACAACCCTCAACAGCTTCTGTAGATTCAAGTATTCCATTTGAGGAAGGCTCTCTATTCAACAATTTTAGTGACACAAGCAAAACTGCTTTACAAAATATCGGTAGGATATCTGGACAAGCAATAGAAATTCGAAATATTGCAATTCCGAGATTAATGCTAACACCAAATTATGGAGAACTAAAAATTGAAGACTTTGATTTAAATACAAGAGCGTTAACAAAATATGCTTCGGATGCTTCGATTAAAACGCAACGACTTCAAGCAAAGGAAGAAACAGACTTATTCGGAAATGTTTCTCAGGGAGCGAGAGAAACGGAAATTATTCGTGTATCAAGTTTTGGTGAAGGAAGAGCCCAAAGTCCTGAAAACACAATAATATCAGCTCTTACAGATTATCCACTTGTTGATTATGAGGATTCAGAACAAACACCGTTACTACTTAAACTCGCAAGCCAAGCTGTGGCTTACTATAAATCATTTGTTAGTGAAAACAACTCATTAAAGATGATGATTGAAAATAATTATCGGCAAATCGCGAAAGAGATTTATGACCAAATATTAATTCATAAGAAACTTATTTCTGAAAACTACTTAGAATCGGGTATTGGTGCACCTAAAGCATACTTAGAACAATTTAATATTTCATGTAATCCTGGTGAAAAGCCGGTAACTCTTGAATCACAAATTAATCGCTTTTCGAAAGAGATGATTTATACAGGATTTAAAAAGGCTTGTCATTCAATGTACAAATTTGACTCTTCGGATGAGGCACGATTCGCATATCTTTTAGATCAAAATTCAGTTGTAACAAATTGGCTGCGTCCGGCTCCAAAACAATTTGAAGGGTTGTTTTGGAGAGACGAGTTTGGTAATTCTCAACACAAATATGAACCCGACTTTGTGGTAGAACTTGAGGATAATATTGTAATGGTTGAAGTGAAACCTAGTCAAGATATTGATAATTATGATGTGCAGGCAAAAATGAAGACTGCTAACGAATACTGTGAAATAGTTTCTAAGAATATTGGCAAATATGGAATTACAAAAAAATGGTCTTATGTAATTGTTCCTACAGAGAAGATAACAATTAGCTCAACTATTTCTGGTTTATTAAATAAGTAAGAAATTGTAATGAATAAGGTGGGTTTCTTATAATCTATTTTCTATTAGGTCAAAGGTGTCCGTAATACAGTTTGCAAGTTCTACTGGTGTCATGCTCGTGGGGTCAATTCCACCGACGGGATATGAAGGCTGAGGGTCTCCATGATGTGGCTGCCAACAAATATCATTTAAGAGACGAAGTGAACTGTAAACACCCGCTGTATTTGTGTCGCGAAACGTCACAGATGCATTTGAAAGACGTGTTATTAACGCGCCGAAAGTAGGGCCTCCTGCACTTGTTAAAAGTTGACGATGAAATTTGAATTTGATATGAGCTTCCAGTACAAGCCGTATTAACCCTAAAATGTAATCTTTCTTTGTTATGTTGGGACTGGTTAAAAAGCCGTCCAGTTCTTTTATGTGTGTAAAATAGTCGTTCTCGACCATCGTATCTAAGTCAAGAGGTTGAATTTCCGAGGTTCCTGCTGAAAAATTTTGAGATATCCAAAGAGTAACTTTTTGCCCTGCTGCTATATGAGTTGTTGAAAGACTGTGTAAGAAATTTTCATTGTGACTTAATACCACCACTTGTTTGGTAACTGGCAACAATGCCCGCAATAACCCGACCGTATAAGTCTTTCTGTTCCTGTCAAAGCTTGATAAAGGGTCGTCAAAAACGATGATTTTATCTGCTAAGTTTGGATCAATATCTAATTTAGATAAGAAGAAAGCAAATGCAATCGTACTCTTGTCACCCTCACTCAACGTCTCCTTAAGATTGACACTTGCCGATGGGTCATTCGCTATATCAACGCCATTTATTGTCAACGAGTATCCGAGTTTACTTAATGTAGCTTTACCTTGAGGGGCAACATGAGATACGTTCACAATCTGGAAAGGTGTTTTAAATACATTTTGTAAGTAGTGATTAATCCGAGCACCATAATTAGAAAAAAAGGTTGCAACTGCGGTTTCCTGTGCTTGCACTAACGGTCGGTAAGCAGAGTCCAACCCATTTAGCGTTACCACCTCCTGCCTAATTCTTGTACACAATGCATCAATAGTGGCATCTGATCGTAATGCTTTTCTGTTAGCTACATTCAAATGCATTTGCGCGGTCGACACTGTTTGTATACCAGCTTTAAATCGGCCAATTTCGTTATTATATGCTGTTATTTGAATATTTGATGCATTAATAGCAGCGTTTATGTCATTGACTAACTGTCTAAAATTTTGCAAGTTCTTAGGAGAAATTGCAATAGATGGATTTTTTGTTTTTTCGAAAAAATCATTAACAATTAAAGCATACACTGCTCGAAAATTAGCTTCATCTTGTATAATGGTAAAAGATGGCGCAGTAGCATTTGAAAGAAAAGAACTCCATGTATTAATACTAGCGGCATTCGCTGCAATTCGTTCATTGAGTATTTGTATAAATGAATCAATGTTTATTCTGTTAATTTGTTCCGTACCATTTGCGATATCAAGAACATAGCGATTGAAGGTCTCGTTGAATTTCTGTAGATACGCATTGAAAATCTCCGAGTTTTCATCCAGTTGCCTTTTGCAAAAAGGGCAATCTACGGCATCAATGTGTTGATGTTTTGAAATAGTATATTTAAATCCCTGTAATAGCCAATCACCGGGATTTTTAATATCATTTCCAGCTAGGTCAGCTGCATGATCTTCAAAAAGTGTTTTTAGTGTCGCGTCCTGAATTATGTGCGTGTTGCTCTGGATATCTGCTTCATATTTATCAAAATCAAACGAGATCCCTAAAGGTTGTAGCTGCTGAAGCATCGGCATCGCTTGGATTGCTGTATTCGCATTAGCACTTGCCAGTCCAGCCTGGGCCTCTGCTATTTCTTGCGTCGCTGTTGGACTTGGAGTATTTGAAAAAGCTAAAAAGCCAGGAATCATATCATCGGTCATTCCGTTCTTCACAGCAGCTAATAGTTGCGCTCGTAAGGTATCAATCAATTGCCTCTGACGGGTTTTGTCGGCTTTATTTTGTTCAATTTGTTGTTGCAGTAAAACACCTTGCGCACCCATAACAAACTGGTGTAATCTTTTCTTATGATCATCAGTAAATTCAAACCCGGAATATACATTGTCGTTTACAAAGTGAATATCAAATATTTCTACATTAGGAAGTGGCGCACTCCAACCCGAAGCGTTATAACTATGGGTTATCCTCGCCCCCGAATTGCCTGTAGACCAAATTTGAGCTGACTGCGCCGCGGTCGCTCCTGTGGATGCCCGCATACGAATCAAATCGGGGTTATTATCACATAGAGACTTAATGACTCTTGTTAATGTTGTTTTACCACTTCCATTATCAGCATATATTAATGTAAGTTTTTTAAATGTTACAACGCCAGTCGCTTGATAGTTGCGAAATCTTCCTATAGATACGAGGTATTGTACTTTTTCAATCATAAGATTAGGTTGATATGAGTATTAAAGCATTTACATTATAATAAGGCAATTATACCTTATTAAAGCTATTGGGGGGAGATTTATAAATGTACACTCTCAAGCTAAATAAAAATAATAATCCATAAATTATGGGATACTTTATTTTTCTGATTAGTATTTAGTTACCCGATCAACACTTACAGGTAAAAAGGTCTCCCTGCAGCAGTCGTCAGCAAGTATTGCGCCACGCCAGTAAACACATTCAATTCTCCTTCGTTTCTCTTCAGAGATTTGAAAGTGTTTACTGCCCTTCGGGTGTAAAGGCAGCGTGTCACACTTCTTGCGTTCCTCTTGCCTACGTTCGGGTAGCTACCGTGTCCTTAGTGCACTCTTTCTCACTATTTCCTCATTTCATTCGTCATACTTTCAAAAGAGATCACTAAGTCCACCCGCTACCTTCTATTGTTGTGCTCGCCTGCACGGCCATTGTCTGCGTTACGTGGCTTCGTTGGCTCAAAAGCCTCACTTATGCTTCGCATGCCACACTACGCCCCTTCACTGTGTGTCCATCGCGCTATCGCGCTTTACTGTCACCCCAGACAATGGCACTCGCAGTCACGTCTGCTCATACTTCGCTCCCGTGACTTTGAAGGCGAGCAAAAATTGCATATTAAAAAGAATATTAATACTTTTATTCAATCAGGGGTATTTTTTCTACAACTTCTTTTCTTAAATCAAAAACAATGAAAGAAATTAATCTATTGGCTTCAGTAGCATTATTTAGTGAATTGTATAATAATAACAATAACGATGTCTCAGATATTTTAGCAGAATTTATTAAGGGTGCTATAGTAAGTGAAAAAAAATGGGTAATTAATTCGAAGGATTTAACTCAGCTATTGGAGAAGGTTTATGAATTTAAAATACCTGAATCTGTAGTCCGTACAGTTGTAAGAAATAAATTAAAAAATATCGCACCGAAAGATATAAATGGATTTTATGTTTTTAATAGTAGTATTGAAGAAAATTTTAGTTCAATTAACGAAGAATATAATTCATTTTTAAATATACATAAAGGAATACTTGAAGGGCTAATTTTGTTTATTGACTCAAAGCAAAATATTCCACTATCTGATGATGAGAAAAATACCGTAGCCAAGAATTTTTATAATTATTTATTGGATAATAATATTTCTGACAAGTATTCAAAAATCATTAGTGTATTTGTTATTAAAAATCAAATTGATAAAACATTTACTGATAGCCTAAATCTTATTAGAGAGGGACTGATTTTATATCAAGGTATTCGGTACACCGCAGATATTAATGAATTAGGAAAATGGAATACCGAGTTAACAATATTTTTAAGTACTGAGCATCTTTTTAGTGCTCTGGGATATAACGGATCTGTATTCAAACAAATATTTGATGATTTTTATGAATTAGTTAGTTTGATAAATGCAGGGAAACGGAATAAATATGGAGAAACTCTTATTCAACTTCGATACCTAGAAGAAACTAAGGATCAAATAAATGCTTTTTTCCATACCGCGGAACTAATTCTGCAAGGAACTGTACAACTTGACCCGAGTAAATCCGCAATGAAAGAAATCTTAAATGGGTGTAAAAACAAAAGTGATATTGTTGCAAAGAAAATCAAATTTGAATCAGAGTTAAAACGAATTGATATTTCGGTTAGGGAATTTAATCAAAACATCTATAAATATGCTGATTATGTTGTAGAAGATGAAAATGTTTTGTCTGAATTAGAAAAAGAAGCTAAAGAAAAACAAAAAACATTTGACGAACACCTTTGCAGACAATTTTTTAGAATTTTTACTAAGATAAATTATTTACGAGGCGGCCAAAATAAAACCGAGTTTGAAAACATCGGTTATATATTTATTACCGAAAATAGTTTTGCTCTATACCTAGCACATCAGTCAAAAGTTAAGTTTGGCGAACGCGATATTCCTTTTGCAAAAGGGATTGATTTTATTACTAGTAAATTTTGGTTTAAACTTAAAAAAGGATTTGGTGATAGACAAAGTATTCCAATATCTTTTGATGTAATTACTAAGGCTCAATTAATTTTATCTGCTCAATTAAGTCAAACTATAGGTCAAGCTTTTTCTAAATTAGTGGAGCAACTGAGAAGTGGTACATTATCTAGAGAAGATGCCTTAGAAATGAGTTATGCATTAAGGGAAAAATCTGGAAAGCCAGAAGATATTAATGCTGATAATGTTGAAATGTCTTTAGATTTTTTAAATGACGAATTAAAATTTGAAGACTTGTATAGAGAGCGATCACAACGGGAACAGGAATTAAATGACATTAAATTAGAAAAAGAAGAATTAAAGAAAGAAATATTAAGAAGAGATTTCATAGTAGCACAACAAGAGGAGGAAAAAAGAATGGAAAGAGAAAAAATTGAAGAAGAGGAGTTTATTTTAAGCCAATGGATTAGTTATAAAAAAAGTAAAAATAACGATTTGTTTTATTTTATGGTGGTTCAGTTGAGTACTACTTTACCAGTGCTTATAGCTTTGCTGTTAAAAAGCATACTGCCTCTATGGTTAACAGTTGCGCTTGTTTTATTATCAGCACTTGAATTAACTGGCCGTTCATATCTTTTCAACAAAGAGCGAGTTAAAACAGGATGGCTATGGTTTTTAACTTTAGTAAACAAAAAAAAATATAATATTGAACTTGAGAGACGTCGAAAAGAATATATTGAATTATTTAGGGGGTCGAATGGTTTAACAATCGAAATAATTAAAGAAATTAATTCGTAATCTCACCTAAAGTAGATTTATAGACTTTTCTATTTAAACGATAATACAAAATCTAATGCCTCGTCGGAATCCTTATTAATAAAATTCGCTTGATAGCCAATGGTTGTAGTGACCGATGAATGTCGATATAGTTTCTGTAACATTTGAATAGGGATTCTATCACCAGAAATATTACCAAACGTGTGACGGGCTATGTGCATAGTGAGAGGCTTCTCAATACCTGCTGCGGGTGCTACATGAATTCGCAAATACTTATCTAACCTACTTGCGGTAAATGCAATAGTTCTTTGCATTTTGAAAGTATCATTTACATCTTCTAATCGTTTTAGATCAGGAAAAATAAAATCGTCTTTACTCTGCTTTTCACTTTCATAGCTCGTAACAATAGCAAAAGCTTTTGCCGGAAGTTTCAACGACCCACCTTTTTTATTCTTACCCATGGAATAGTGTAACCGGTTATCCTGAATATCTGACCATTTTAGACGAAGCACATCCGATACTCGCATACCGGCCAAGTAGAATGAAAAGAGCCAAAGATTCCGTGCATGGTTTTGAAAGGAGCCTTCGGGTAATTCTGCATTTTCTATAAGTGTGACTTCTTCGGGAGTTAATCCGATTTTTGCGGAAGGTGGGAACTTGATTGTGATTTTACCCTCACCGAAAGGGGATTGTCCTTTCTCAATAATTCCTTCTTTTACAGCCAAGCTAAATACTGAGCGAACCATCGCCAGGTGATTTATTATTGACCGTTCACTTAGTGGCTTACCTGATTCATCTTCTTTCTTTGTAGTCTTATACGTTGTCTTTAAATATATCTTGAACCGTTCAAGGAGAGAGACGGTGATATCGGAAAAGGAAATATCCCTTTCGTTGAGGAATTCTTTGAAATGCTTCACGCGGGGTTTGTCGGCTGTGTACTGGTTGTACTTACCGGACTTTTCTAAACGGTCAAGGTATAGCTTGGCAATGCCGAAAAAGGTGGAACCGCTTGAGGGTTTAATTTTCTGACGTACCGCCTGAGATGAAACAGAAGGCTTTTTTGTTTCAAGGTCAAGTGAAATATCACTTGCCTCAGAGCGTTTCTTAAGGAGGTAATTATTGAGCCGCTTATAATTCGGATTTGATGATTTCACTACCTGTCCTTTCGCATCCCAGTCCTTCGACAAGATGTGCTTTCCTAAGTGGATAATGGATGACTTCCGATTATTGATTATTTGTAACACTAACGGCTGAGTGTTATCTTTGTTCTTTCTTGACCGGAGGACTATCTTGACGGAAGCCATACTGGGTAACGATTTTGATAGAATAAAGATAGAACAAATGGTCGAACAATGGTCGAACAATTGGTGGTTTTTAGTGATTTTATACGGTGTAATTTGAGACATGATTGCAATAAAATCAATACTTTCAGGTCATATCAAAACACATCAAACCATATTTATAAGGACTGAAAATCCTTGTGTCGCCGGTTCGATCCCGGCCCACACCACTTTTGAAAGATAAAACCCACGCTGGTCGTGGGTTTTTCTATTCCGTGCTCAGAAAACATTTAGTTATACCAAACCAATACCTATTTTATTCTAACTCTTACCACTCTAACAGCTTTTTACCCAAACCCGAAATCGTGTATTTGTTTTGCCCAACGCTGTGGTTGGCACCATTCACAAAAAGAGCTGTTCCTGCCAGCAAAGCCATAGAATTGTAAAATCCGAATACATTGATCATTATTTCATCTCTATACTCTTCATTTTTCGTCAGCAAAATGATGGTCAGTTTGCTCCGGAATGAGGTAGTCGGTTTAATCGGTTTGTGCATTTGCACTATTCACTTATCGCTACACAGAACGCATCCACGTACAATATTCTTTTCAAGGATACCATTGCTTATGTGGGGATCGTCTCCATTCAATTCTGATGCAGGAAAGAACGCGGGGCAAATGATATTTTCGGCTATGGTTTTTTACTTCTTTTTGAGATAATCAGTCATTTTAGAAATATTTGCTCTTGATATGGGAATTTCTATATCTCGGATAAAAACGGATTTTGAACTGGTACGTTGAACAGCCCGCAGATTTACAATATAGGAACGATGGATCCGCATAAACAGATTTTCCGGTAGTTCCAGTTCTGCCCATTCAAGAGATTGCCGGGTTATCACTTTTTGTGTTGTTGTAAAAATATTGATGTAATTACTGTTGCCTTCGATGTAAAGAATTTTATCAAAAGCCAATTTCAGATTACTATTATTTTCTTTGATTACCAGGAAGGACGTTTCTGGTTTGGCCTTTAACTTCAAAGCTATCTGTATAGCGGCAAACAGATCTGTTTTTTTTAAAGGTTTGGTAATATAACTTGTTGCTTTTGTGTGAATAGCTTCCTGTATGATAAACATATCTGCATTAGCAGTGATGAAAATATAAGGTGGACCACCTCGCTCATCTATCATTTTAGCTATGTCTAAACCATCTTTGGGTTGTTGCAGATGCAAGTCAAGTAAGATAAGGTCAGGGTTTACATGATCGATCATCTGAATAGACTGGTTCTTGGTATGAGCTAAATATACCTCGCTGAAGCCAAAGCTGATAAGGTAGTTTTTTATAAGTTCAGAGATCAAAACTTCATCCTCTATGATCAGGATCTTTATGGCACTCATGTTTCAATAATTTTAAATTGAAGCTCATAAATAAAATGACCTGCGGTTTGAATAGTATATTCTCCTGCCAGTTGCCTGCTGAATATATCTATCAAACTGAGTCCTAAACCATTTGAAAATCCGGATTGCCGCTGGTATCCATTTCCGTTATCACTAACCCTTAACCTGAACAACCCGGTAGCAGTATTATAATTAAATTGAATTTGCACTTCGGGTTCTTCAATGTCGGTAAATGCATGTTTGAAAGAATTACTTACCAGTTCTGAAATGATCATTCCTAATGAAAGAGCAGTTTTAGAATCTATAACCAGATCATCTACTTCTATTTTTATATTTACCGAATCTGTATCATTAATTGCCATTTCTTTCAGGTTCTCTACCAGCTCGTGTATATAAGTCTGCATCGATAACCCTTTTTGCTCTTTTTTTATATAGAGTAATTCATGTACCAGCGACATGGCTTTGATCCTTCTGGAAGTACCCAGTAATGCCTGTATGATATCATTGGAAACCTGGTTATCCAGCTGAAGCTCCAGAATAGCGGCTATGAATTGCAGGTTGTTCTTTACCCTGTGGTTGATCTCGTCTATGAGTACATCTTTTTCTTTGTTTTGAGTTTCAATTGTTTGGAAACTACGGAACAGAGCATCTTTCTCGTTTAAAATAATTTTTGTTTGCTCCTGCACTTTCTTCTCCAATATGTCGCTAATAATTATCTGTTTCTTTGCTTTCTGCCTGTAATAAAATACAATCCCTGTAATGAGCAGTGACCCGAAAATGATACGGAAGCCCCAGGTATTGTACCAGAAATCACTGACCACTAAAGGCAATGCGTCAGAATAATAAGTTTCATTATTATCCTTGGCAATTAAAACAATCTTGTAATTACCGGGTAGGATTTCATTGATTGAAATATTCCCTCTATTTCCAATATTACGTATAACGGTGTCGCCCCGGTTTGAAATAAGTAAATAGTTAAGGCGCAAAAAGTTTTCTCTTCCCCAATAGATGGCTGTAAAGTCTATATCAATTTTTTGATCGGGCAGTATGGTTATTTTCTTAGTAGTAGTAATCTTTTTTTCGTCAACCAGTACCTGCGTGAATGTAAATACAGGAGCTTTTTTTTCGGGATTTTGAAAAACAGAATTAAAAACCATTTTTTTGTTTCCACTTGTCCAGTAAGGGTTCCCCGATTCATCCTGTAACATCAAACCGGCAACGGAAACAAAGTCGCCATTTGATTGGTTAAAAAACCGATGCTCCTTTAACGTAGTTCCATCGAAAATAAAATTTTCAATTCCTTTATCTGTTGTAACCCAAATTTTTCCACCAGCATCCATAACGATTGAGCGTATGTTATTGGATGCAAGGCCATTTTTCGTATTTAACTGATATACTTTATTCTGATGAATCAGGTATAAACCATGGTTGTTTACCCCCATAAAACTGGTTGTCGCATCTTTTACAAATAAACAGTTGACCTGTTTGGTAAACAGACTGTCTCCGATATACAGGTTTTGAATGGCGCTTTTGTTAAAGCGCTGAAACCCATTGCTGAAAGAACAACAAACCTTATTCTCTGCATCAAGAAACAATTTCAATGGATACATGCTCAGCAAGCCGGATGTATCGGTATAATGCCTGAATACTTTATTGTCGTAACTAATCACGCCATAATTGTTGGTGCTGAACCAGAGTTTTTCATCGGCATCTTTCTGCACGAAAAGAATAACACCATGTTCTTTGAAATCTGTGTATTTATAGCATACAAAATCCTGTCCCTTTCCGTACATAATCCCTTCTCCATCATAACCCACCACCCACATAGATCCGTCTTTATTCAGTATACCATCTTTCGGATAATAAATACTGGCAACTCCGTTCGCCAGTTTATTCATGTATCGGGTAGCCAAACTATCATGCAGGTAAAACAGACCAGACCCTCCTGTAAAAACCCAGGTTCCTTTTTTATCGTCCCGGATCATTTTTTCTACATTGTTTGTTGATTTATTGGGGAACGAACGTTGGTAGAGCAAGTTTTCATTCAGCCTTGAAAACCCGCCGGACAGGTCAGAGATCCAGAGATTATGAAAACTATCCTGCATCATATAATATGCATTCGAAGTTACCAGCCCGCTTGTGCTCCTGATCGAAAAAATATCTGTGTTGCTTAAGTAGGTTACACCATGCCCATAAATGGATAACCAGATACCCCCGGGCGCTTTTTTAATATCAAAAATTCTGTCGGTGTATTTGCCATTAATAGTGTATTGAATGGTATCCTGCGTTTGCATACATATTAAACCATTGGTATAGGTACCCAGCCATATGCCTTTTTCATCCTCAATAAAAGAGCGGATAATCGAGATTCCGGTTGCAGGACCATCCATGTTGGCAAACATATTAACCATCTTATCAGGTTCAATGATAACCACCCCGCTGTTCCATAAAGCGATGTAGATATTGTTATGTTTATCAATGAAGGTGTTAAACGCATAACTATTAGGCAGTCCGCACCTCTGATCATATACCTGTATCTTGTTTTGGGTAATGCAGATGGCACCATTTTGTTTGGTGGATACCCAGATCCGTTGTTGTTTATCCTCCTGTACTTTGAAACAATACATATTGGAGAAATCCACATCCCTGCTCGACGAAGTAAAAAGCGAATCATGCTGTATATAATACAATCCCTTTGCTGTGGCTAGCCATAATCTTTTCTGGCTATCAAATGCAAGCGAATTAATTTCCAAAGCAGGAAACAGGTTTGTTTGCGCATATAAGTAATAATGGTAACCGTTGTATTTGATCAATCCTGCTTCTGATGCTATCCAGATATTATGTGCGTCATCTTCTGCAAAATCGCTGCTTGTTGTGCCGGCAAATCCATGTTGTTTATCGGTGTAGTTAATATTGAAATCGGCATTATCTCTTGTAAGCAGCGGAGCAGCCTCGGATATTTCCGGAACAGGCAAAGGAATGCCTTTATAACTTACCATTCCTGATACCGGAACCGTGTGCGTTGTTCTAAGGATCTTTGTTTTGGGATCTATTTTTCTATGCTGAAAATTATTTCGTTCATTCGGATAAACAGTTTTCTCCATCCACATTTTGTGACGGGTAACCGGAAGTATTTTTGGCTCAATTTTTTGAGCCGCATTTACCCAGGATGTATTGCCTATATACACAGGCTGTTGTAATTGCGCATTACAGGTAACTGCGCAAATAAATACAAACCATATAATAAGGGCAAATCTCATAAGTAGGTAACTAAAATAGTTATTTCAATGACTTTAGGTAAATTTTTAATCTGAATTGCATGATTTTGTATGTGAATGAAATAAATCCAGGTGTGAAGACTCACTATGAATAAAACTTTCGAGTTCCTGATTGTTCAAAAAAGTAAACAATGGGGTACCCCGTTACTTATTCAATAATAAAAACAGGTAATAAGACTAAAAGCAATTAAATAAACAACAACCCATGCAAGAGTGAAAAATATCTTTCCCCTACGCTGGTTCTTTAGCTTGCTTGAATCACAGAACACCCCGGGCTTTGTTATTAGCTTTTCCTTTAGATTATTGAGCGTTGTCTTGAATCAACAAGAAATCTTCAACATTGGCCGGGGAAACAACTAACATTTTAGAGTTAGAATAGTTGTCGGAAAATGTTTGAGGGAAGCGGACTTTTGCTTTTGCATTCCGTTTAAATTCAAATGCCGCCCACTGGTCACTCGATTCTTCAATAAGGTCAATTTCCTGTTGCTGTGTAGTTCGCCAGAAATATTGCTTGACATCTATGTCCTTATAATGCAACAGTTTCATCCGCTCAGCGATGACGTAATTTTCCCATAATGCCCCGGCATCGGTTCGTGAATCAATTGATTTGAAATTATTAATTACCGCATTGCGAATACCACAATCGTAGAAATAGACTTTTTTACCCTTTTTAATTTCATTACGAACATTCTTGTTGAGTGCCGGTAAACGGAAAACCACAAATGCCTTTTCTAACAGATCAATATACTTATCTACTGTTTTTCTATCTCCGCCAATGGTTTGGGCTAATTCCTGATAATTGATTTCATTGCCAATTTGTAAGGCGAGGGCACTCACTAATTTTTCAAGAATGAGTGGCTTTTTTATCTGCTCTAACATCAATAAATCTTTATACAAATAACTACTTGCTAACAGTTTTAATAACCGTCGTTCTTCACCGGGTTTTGTAACAATTTCAGGATAACAGCCGTACACTAACCGATGATCAAGAAGCCTTTTTTCTTGGAGTAACCCATGATGTGCCACCATTTCAGCAAAGCTCAACGGATAGAGCATATACTCGTATTTACGGCCAGTTAAGGGTTCATTGACCTGGCTTGATAATTCAAAGGCTGATGAACCAGTAGCGATTACCTGAATGTCTTTGAGTTGGTCGGTAAATAATTTGAGAGTAAGTCCAATGTTTACAATACGCTGGGCTTCATCAATAAAGACAATCTTTTTATTACCGGCCACCATTTTTAATTTTGCTGCCGTTGTATTGGTCAGTGTTTCCCGTACATCTGCATCATCTCCATTAAGGTAGAGATACTCTGTACCCTTTAATACTTCCTGAATTAGTGTTGATTTTCCTGACTGACGTGGCCCAAATAACAGGAGGGCTTTCCCTTTAAAGAGGTCTTTTTTGATGCTATCTTTTAGTGTTCTTTGTATCATATTCGTGGATTCGAATCCCGAAGTTATATAATAATATGGGATTACGTTACCATATTATTATAATGAAATGGGATTATCTGTAGATTCTATGCATTGAACCCATGACCTGTATCACCGGCGCAAATGATCACAATCAATAAACACCCTCCACTTTCTGCATAGCTTTACTTCACGCTAAACACAGGTGTACATAATTGCCATTCCATTTATAATACAAATCTTATGAAAACCACAAACTGTGTAACCCTAACCAGGAGCTTCTTCCTGTTTTTACTGTTAGTATTGAGTTCGGTCGTTTTTTCTCAGTCAAGCTCAAAAGATCAAAGAATCATCTCCGATAGCAAAGTGGCCAAAGCTGATTTTGTTAAGGTTGATAAACTAATGAGTAATCTATTTGAAAACGCATACGGATATGCCATATTTCCAAATGTAGGGAAAGGTGGTATTGGCATTGGCGGCGCTTCGGGTAATGGTGTGGTATATCAAAGAGGCCGACTGATAGGTATGGCCAAACTAACCCAGATAACGATTGGGTTTCAATGGGGTGGCCAGGCCTACCGGGAAGTTGTTTTTTTTGAAAGCGAAAAAGATTTAGACAGGTTTAAGGAAAACAAGGTTAAACTATCTGCACAGGCATCGGCCGTTGCTGTAACTGCCGGCGCTTCAGGTAATGCAAAATACCGGGATGGGGTGATGATCTTTACGCAGGCCAAAGGCGGACTGATGTATGAAGCATCTATAGGCGGACAAACATTTAAATTCAGAAAGCTGTAAAATGAAGGAATAATACAAACGCCTAAAAGACGGTGAACATTATATGAACCTCAGCAGCAATGTTGAGGTTTTGTTTGTGGATTCGCGGATTTTGTCAGGCCTTCTATGAAACGTGTAGGTGAGCAATAAGAGAACAACAAAGAAAAAGAGAGTTGAGAAATTGTTTCCGGTCTTCTTTTCTTTGTTTTCTACTATTGAAATAATGTACCAACCATTCCTTTATCCCCCCCTAAAAATTATGGATATAAGCCAGCATCAAACCCGCTGCAAACCTGGTGGCGTTGATACTTTTCAGTGTTCCTTCCAGGCTATCTTCTGAAGGGTTATCAAAATTAACCATCTGCTCAACCTTGCTTTTTCTTCCGTAAGAGAGCAGCATACCTGCTCTTAAATTAAATCTTCTTTTCTTGAAATTGGTCCCGAGCTGCATGTGGTAAATATCCCAGGTGGCTGTATTGGATCTGAAGCCGTCTTCATTGCTGAAAGCCCTTTCATCAGAATAATTAAAATCGGTTCTTAGTGATGCGTAACCGGTAACCTTGTCTTTTAGCGGGAAGCTGGCGCCTACTGAAAAATTCAGGATGGCTTTATGTATATTTTTTAACTGCATCATAGATGCCGTAAATCTTTGAACATTGCCGGTATCGGGCCGTACAAAAAATTCATTCCGCGGCGCAATCACATTGTATTCGCCGAGGCGGGCAAAATATTCTGAAGCAACATATAAATAACCTTTTCCGTAATTGTAAGTGTATCCTCCGGCAAGGCTGAGTGGTGTTTTCCAGAAAGAGTTCAGTTTAATTTGTTTACTGCTGGCTATTAAAAAGATCTCATCGTTATTTAAGCGGAGGTTGTTGATGGTATACTCCGTTAACAGATCGGCCCGTCCACCCAGGTGTATACTTGGCAACGAAAGCAATAACCCAAAATGGTGTTTTGGGCTCATCTCATACGACAAGCCCGCTTTAATACCCAGATTATATACCTTGCTATGCACCAGGTAGTATTCTGATATATGTACTAATCTTTGATCGTACGAACTGTTATCGTTGATGAGTGCGCTTAAGGTAAGGTTGTGGTGAAACTCCTGCCTGCGGTAATTAACGGCAAAGGAAAGACCCACCGCCAGCTTTTTTGAAATGGATTTTCCAACCGCCAATAACCCGTTTGTTTCATCCACACTGTTTGAGTGCACATACTGTCCCACATAAAACTCATTGCCGGGGCTGTAGCTATCTCCCAGCACATTGATCATTCCATCCCTGCGTTGGGATGCCTGAAAACGCAATACCGGCGTACTCATCAGGGCATAGGCAATGGTGATGGGTTTTTTTAACCGCAGGTAAATGGTGTTGGAAGCAAGAACCGGAAGAATATAAGTTGAGTTAGCGGTGAGGTTTAATCCAAGGCCTGCCCCGTCATGCAAAGAGGTGGACTGGAAATTGTAAATGTTTCCGCTGATATTGGAGGCGTTTTTGGTGTTGAACGCTAATAAGGCTGGGTTATAAAACAATACACCGCTATCGCCGTTTTTAGCAATGGTTGAACCCGGTGTCATAAAACCGCCTGCGCCATAAGCTGATGACCAGTAATTGGCGTCCTGGGCCATATTGGAAGTAGAAACAAATGCCAGCAGAACAAAAAGAAGTATTCTGTTCATAGCCTACAATTTATTGGGAAGATGATTGAATTATCAGTAACTTAAACTGCTAAAGGATTACTGATAAACAACCATACAAAGTTGATTAAAATAATCCACATCCTGCTCTTTTTATCCGGCCTGCTGTTGCATTCTTCCATGTTTGCGCAGGGGCTGAGTTTTACCCGGCCTGCACAACTTTTCAGTGACAGGCAAACCGACAGAGAACCAACTATTTCCAATTTTAATGGCAACTATTTTATTGCATGGAAAGGGGCGGGTGAAGAAGGAAACCTTTTGCTGAGCAATCTTGGCAAGCAGTATGATACGGCTGCATCCTTACCCATCATTCATATTCCCGGTGCATCTTCGGCTTTTGCACCTTCTTTACAAGCGCTTAATGGACGGCTTTATTTTTTCTGGATAGCCACCAACGGGCGCATCAATTATATCATCAACAAAACAGACCAGGAATTTGATCTGGGTAATGTTTATGAAGTTCCGTTTACTGATCAGCAAAAAGTTTCATTGGGCATCAGTATTACAGCCATTGGCAATCAGTTACTGCTGGCAACGCATGCAGATAATAAAGAAACATTGTTGTATGCCCTGCTGCAGACAAATGATGACGGCAGTCTAAAGCCATCAACCCTGCAGCGCATACAAAAAGAAAAATCAAAAAACTATCCGCATGTAACTGCTGTAAATGCATCAATAGCCCGTTTTTGCTGGCAGGGCAAGAACGACCTGATCTATTATGCTGATTTTGATGTGGCTACCGGTAATTGGTCTGAAACAAAACTGAAGGGAAACTCACAAACTACCATATCTCCGGCCATTCATAAAATATGGAATACAGAACAGTTATTTTATATCTGGAGAGGATATAAAAAAGATACGAGGATGTATTACAGGATGGGCAGTGATTTTGATAACCAGCGCGGGCATACAGAACTGCCCACTTATTTCGGTTCTGATTTTCCGGTGTCGGTTTGCAAGGTAGACGAGAATAATTTTATAATGGCTTATACGGGTCTGGATCATAACCTGTACCTGAGTAATTTTTCTGCTTACCAGCCGGCCAAATGGATGGAGCAATTGGTTAAGCCACTTACTAATAAAAAAACCCTGAAAGATATTGTGATACCCGGATCGCACGATGCAGGCATGAGTGTGTTAACCGCCACCGGTGGCCAGCAAAAAGGAACCATTAATGAATGTAATACACTTACGCAGGCGCTGAATATTGAGCAACAGTTAAATAGCGGCATACGCATGTTCGATTTTAGAGCGGGCACCTATAATAAAATGTTGTACACCAAACACGCTTCTTCTGATTGCATGGAAGATGCCCTTGGCGGCGGCTATGGCGAGGGCCTGCGCAATATTGCTACTGCCCTGCACAATTTTTTATTGACCAATAAACAGGAAATTGTACTGGCCACGTTTAGTCATTTTTGTGAGAAAGAAACGCCGCTCAACAGTTTAAAAGACAGTTTGATTGAGTGGATAGGCCCCGAACTGATTTTTACCGCCAACCAAACTGCTATTGGCCAGGTGCTGTTGAGTGAACTGGCAGGTAAAGTAGTGTTGAGTTTTGAGGTTGCCGAAAATCCGGATAACCGGTTTCCTGCCTGTTCTATTGCAGATAAGTCGGGGGCGTTTATCAATTTCAGGAGAGCGTATGCGGCCACCAATAATATGACTGCGTTGATAGAAAAAGAAAGAGCATTTTTTGTAGCGCTGAATAACACACTAAACAATAACGACCTGGTGCGGCTCGACTGGCAATTAACACAAAGCAACGATGAAGCCCCGCTGATCTGTAATGATTTTGAAGATGAAAAAATTCATCCATTAGTAAACGGCGCCATGCTGCTGACCAACCTGATCAGGAAAAATAAAAGTATCATGGACCATTCGCTGGAAGGAAATAAATACCTGCCAGTAAAACTGAACGAGTGGATCAAAAACAACACCATCAACAAACAAAACAAACCCAATATTTTATATGTAGATGTTGCAGGTGCGTGGATTACCGATTATTGTATTGATTTGTTGCGGGGGGAGTTGTACAGGTAAGTATTACCATGATACTTATGTTGGCATTTTGTTTGAATAAGCCTTATTTTTATGAATTGTCTTTCGGAAAGCTTCATTCCCCCCTCCTCCTCAAAAAGACATATCATTTTTTTAATGTAATTGTTACCTTTAAAAGGTTATGGTTAACCAAAACCCCGAACAAATTGCTCGTGATCACATCGATACCGCCTTGCAGCAGTGTGGATGGCTTATACAGAACAAAAACCAGATTAATCTTAATGCGGGCTTAGGGGTTGCTGTTAGAGAATACCAAACCGATATTGGTCCGGCAGACTATGCGCTTTTTGTAGATAAAAAACCTGTTGGTATTATAGAAGCCAAACGTGCAGAAGAAGGTGTACACCTTACTATGCATGAAGAACAGTCTGAAGGCTATGCCTCTGCCAAACTTAAATACCTTAATAATGAGAAACTGCCCTTTGTGTACGAGAGTACGGGCGATTTAACCCGGTTTACCGACTACCGTGATCCCAAACCTCGCTCGCGCCCCGTATTCAGTTTTCACCGGCCGGAAACTTTTCGCGACTGGCTGAAACAGGATCAATCATTACGCACCGGATTATTAACCATTCCGGCCCTACCTGAAACCGGTTTACGTGATTGTCAGATCATCGCTATCAATAACCTGGAAAAATCTTTTAAAGACAATAAGCCAAAGGCATTGATACAAATGGCCACAGGTTCGGGAAAAACCTTTACGGCCATTACGTTTATCTATCGGTTACTTAAATATGCCAAAGCCAAACGCATCCTGTTTTTGGTAGATACCAGGAACCTGGGTGAGCAAGCCGAACAGGAATTCATGGCCTATGTACCCAATGATGATAACCGGAAGTTTACTGAGCTATATGGCGTAACCAGACTGAAAAGCAGTTTTATACCTGCAGATAACCAGGTGTATATTTCCACTATACAGCGGATGTATTCCATATTGAAAGGAACAGAACTTGACGAAAGCGCAGAAGAAACCAACCCCAACGAATACCAGCAAAAAGAAGCGCCACCGGTAACCTACACAGAAAAAGTACCGATAGAGTTTTTTGATTTTATCGTAATAGATGAGTGCCACCGCAGTATTTACAATTTATGGAAACAGGTACTTGATTACTTTGATGTTTTTCAGGTTGGCTTAACCGCCACACCAGATAACAGAACCTTTGGATATTTTAACCAGAACCTCGTAAGCGATTATGGATATGAAAAAGCGGTGATTGATGGCGTACTTGTTCCTTACAATGTGTTTACCATTGAAACGCAGATAACCAAAGACGGTAGCCGAATTGCTATGGGCGAACAGGTTGACAAACGCGAACGCCTAACACGCCGTAAATTCTGGGAATCGGTAGATGAAGATATTGAATATAGTGGCAGGCAATTAGATAGAGATGTTGTTAACCCAAGCACCATCCGTATCATTGTGCGGGCCATACGTGATAATCTGCCGGCAATTTTTCCGGACAGAATAGATAAGGATGGAAGGTTTGAAGTGCCCAAAACATTAATCTTTGCTAAAACAGATTCGCATGCGGAAGATATTATTGAAATAGTGCGGGAGGAGTTTGCAGAGGAAAATAAGTTCTGCAAAAAGATTACCTACAAAAGTGAAGAAGACCCGAAAAGTGTATTAAGCCAGTTTAGAAACGATTATTACCCCCGCATTGCTGTAACCGTAGATATGATTGCCACCGGTACAGATATACGCCCCCTGGAAGTACTCGTATTTATGCGCGATGTAAAAAGCCGCAGTTATTACGAGCAAATGAAAGGCCGCGGTACCCGCACCTGCTCGCTTGAGCAATTAAAGGCTACGGGTACCCCCTCGGCAAAATTTACCAAAGACCATTTTGTAATCATTGATGCTATAGGTGTAGAAGGCTCGCAAAAAACCGATAGCCGCCCGCTGGAGAAAAAACCGGGTATGAGCCTGAAAGACCTGCTGCAGAATGTGGCAATGGGTAATACACAGGAAGACATTCTGAGTACACTTGCCAATCGTTTAATAAGATTAGACAAACAAATCAACGAAAAGGAGAAAGCCAATTTTGCCGAACAGGCAAACGGGCATAGCATTAGTTATGTAGTACGGGAGTTATTAAACGCTTACGATCCGGATGCAATTCAAAATATAGAATTAAAAATTAAAAACGAAAATCCCGGCGTATCACCGGATCAGATTCATTCACAATTCACAATTGCTCATTCACAATTGATTGAGCAGGCGGTAAACGTTTTCCACAACCCCGAACTACGCAATTATATTGTTGACATACGCAAGAAATACGATCAGGTAATTGATTCCATTAACCTGGATACCATTACCAATATAGGCTGGGTAAAAGATCAGGAGGCTGCAGCTACCAACACCATACAGGATTTTACAGAATGGATAGAAACGCATAAAGACGAAATAACCGCCCTGCAAATATTTTATGCCCAGCCTTACCGCCGCCGCGAGCTTACCTATAGTATGATTAAAGACCTGTACGAGAAAGTAAAAATCGAAAAGCCCATGCTGGCACCCATTGCCGTATGGCGGGCATATGAGCAATTGGGGCAGGCCAACGGCTCTGCTAAAAACGAGTTAACTGCATTGGTAAGTTTATTAAGAAAAGTAAGTGGGATTGATAGTACTTTGGTTAGTTACGATAAAACGGTTGACCAGAATTTTAAAACATGGGTATTTAAAAAACAGGCGGGTACTACCACCAAGTTTACGGAAGAGCAAATGCAATGGTTACGGATGATAAAAGATTATGTAGCCAATTCTTTTCATGTAGACAAAGATGATTTTGAACTGGACCCTTTTAATAAGAATGGCGGATTGGGAAAAATGTGGCAATTGTTTGGAGAACAAACAGAAGAAATTATTAATGAATTGAATGAGGTATTGGCAGCATAGAAGGATCATTATCCTGATACCGGCAAAATGATCTCGTTTCGGGGATTGTAACCATGCAAAAAGTAGAAACCAAAATATTGATTGAAGAGCTGGAAACAGATGGGCACAGCCCCATGAAATTTATTTGCTCTGATGGACAGTTGTATTATGTAAAATATCGTTCAGGCAAATCACTAGATAAGAATGAGATTAACTGTCTTGTTTTTGAAATGGTTTGTACAAGAATTTTACAACGCTTACATATTCCCGTACCAGACCATGCGTTGGTTACAATTGCTGAGAACTCGTATGCCCCGGGCCAGTTAATTACCAATAAAAAATATATTAAACCCGGCATTATTGCATGGGGTTCGATGGAAAAAACCCAGACCGATCTGGTAAAAGAAATTGAACAGGTGCGCAGCAAAAAAGAATTTACCAAACTGCAAAACCCGGATGATTTGATCCGTATTGCCATATTTGACCTTTGGGTAGATAATACAGATCGCCATTCAGGTAATTACAATTTGCTGTTAAAAATGGAGGATGGAAAGCTTAATATTATAACTATTGATCATGCTTTTACCTTTGGCGGACTGAAGGGAATGAACCTTTTTAATGCAACAACCCTCCCTGATCCCTATAAAAAACTGATTGAAAGCCAATATTTCCGGTCGGCAATGAAACATTTGGCCCGGAAGAAGCGTTTAGAAATAGCCAACCAGTTCTTATCTTTATTACCTGAACTGGACATTGAAAATCTAATAGATGAAGTTTTTACAGAAATACCAGACCAATGGGGTATTAACCCGATATTAAGGAAGAGGATTATTGATTTTCTTCAATCAAAACAGCGTTTTACTACATTACAACACATCTGTAAGCAATCTTTACAGAAAAACTTCAGGAGGAAAAGATCATGAAAAGTTTGGTATCCGTTATTTATTTACAAACAAACACTATCTCTGGCGAAAAGATAGCTGTTGGTTTATTGGCCATCAGCGAAAGCGAAGTGTTTTTTAATGTTTCTGAACATAAATTGAAACTGGTTTCCAAATTATCAAATACAGAGGTGCTGAAGCATGCGGAAATCAGCTTTGCATTAATCAAAAATAAAGTAGCCGAAACAAACCAGGAAAACAAAACACAATCATTACTCAAAAACGATTCTTTGTTTACAAAAGAATATATTAGCTACCTGAACAAATACAGTAAGGGGCTTATCCAGTTTGATGCTCCCAAGTCTTATGCCGGCGTTATTGATAAAAAGATATTTAAGAACCTTTTTCAGCAATTTGTGGCCGTTTGGGAAGAACAACCGCAAATGGCAAAAAAGCAGGTTCATTTTACAACAGCTATAAAGAAACAATTGAACAAACCTGTTTTTAAGGAAAAAGTAGATATTGATTATACGCTTAATCCAAATAAAATTCAAGGCCTTTTAAAACCGCAGGATGTTACCCTGATAAGTAAAAACGGGAATATACTGGCGGCGCAGGCGGTTGATTTTACCAACAGTGAAGAGGTGATTACCAAACACGCATACGAACTTGAAATAATTATTAACTGCTTAGAAAAAACAGCCAAACAAAGCATTGGCGCTAAACATAAGGGCAGTTATTACATGTTATTTAATAAACCTGCCAAAAACAGTGTGCAGGAAAAACTTTTGAACGACATAAAAAAAACAAAAACGGGGATTATGAGTATAGAAGAAGCCGGTTATCTGGAAGAGCTGGAAGTTAAGCTTACTAAAGACAACTATTCAAAATTCTCCCTATTTGAATCTAAATTATAGTTCTGCTGATATTAGCTGGAAGCCTCCACTATAGGAGGCTTTTTTTATAGCAAGAACAATTTTTATTATCCTTTATTGCAATTACAATAAATAATGAAAGAGGTACTACAGACTACACAATTACCGAAAGACTGGAAAAGGGTGAAACTGAGGGAGTACGTGATTTCTGTAAAAGGGAAAAAACCAAAACGTGTTTCACCAATTAAAACAAAAGAATGTTTTGTACCCTATGTTAACATTAAAGCCTTCGAAAAAAAAATAATAGAAGAATATACAGATGGCAAAGGTTGTGTAATATGTGAAGAAGGAGATTTTTTAATGGTTTGGGATGGTTCCCGTTCAGGCTATGTAGGTAAGGCAATAAAAGGAGCTTTAGGAACCACATTAGTTAAACTTGATTTTCCGGACATTGATAATAATTATGCATATTACTTTTTGCAATCAAAATTTATAGAAATAAATACAAGAGCAAAAGGTGTTGGAATTCCTCATGTTGACCCTAATATTTTATGGAATTATGATCTACTCATTCCACCAAGAGAAATTCAACATAAAATTGTTTCTAAAATCGAAGAACTCTTCAGCGAATTAGACAAAGGCATCGAAACCCTACGCACCGCCCAGCAACAACTAAAAACCTACCGCCAGGCTGTTTTAAAATGGGCGTTTGAGGGGAGGTTAACGAATGAGAATGTCAAAGAGGGGGAATTGCCTGAGGGGTGGAGCCAAGTAAAAACTATTGATGTTATTCAAATTATCAATAACGGCTATACTCCAACAAGGGAATATCTTTCAGCAGGAAGCGGTGAAATTCCTTTTATAAAAGTTTATAATTTAAATTTTGATGGCTCTTTAAACTTTAAAAAAAATCCAACTTTTATCCCACTGGCTAATCATAAAAAAGATTTAAAGCGATCTATTTGTTTGCCAGGTGATGTTTTAATAAATATTGTTGGTCCCCCACTCGGAAAAGTCTCGGTTGTTTCAAATCAATATCCGGAATGGAATATTAATCAGGCCATAGTAATGTTCAGACCAAATGAAAAAGTATTATCAAAATATATTTCCTATTTCATGCAAAACTCAAAAACAATAAACTGGCTTGAGAATACATCAAAAGCTACAGCAGGACAATGGAATGTGAAAGTCTCAACATGTAGAGAAATTCCTTTCCCTTATTGTTCAATAGAAGAGCAAAAGAGAGTGATTTTAGCTATTGAGTCACGATTAAGTGTATCAGATAAAATAGAGGAAACCATCACCCAAAGCCTGCAACAGGCAGAGGCATTGCGGCAGAGTATTTTGAAGAAGGCGTTTGAGGGCAGGCTGGTATAAAAGCTGCAGCGCAGCGAAATGTTTATAGCAAAAAAATAACGAGTAAAAAACAGCTCCGGAGGAGCGAAACAATGGCTAACACCTATACCCAATTATATTTTCACGTAGTATTTGCCGTAAAAGGCAGGGCCAATCTGATTTCTGCCAAATGGAAAGAAGAGTTGTATAAATACATTACCGGTATTGTTACAAATAAAAACCAAAAACTAATTGCCATTAATGGCATGCCCGATCATATTCATTTGTTAATTGGTATGAAACCAGACGCTAACCTTTCTGATCTGATTCGCGATGTGAAAGCCAATGCCTCAAAATTTATAAACGAAAAAAAATTTGTGTTAGGTAAATTTGAATGGCAAACAGGATTTGGTGCGTTTACCCTGGGCCAATCGCAACTGAATACAATAATAAATTATATAAGAACACAGGAAAACCACCACCAAACAAAATCGTTCCGCGAAGAATATGTTGAATTTTTGAAACGGTATGAGATAGTGTATAAAACAGAATATGTATTTGATGAGATCTGATGCTGCTCCTACGGAGCTATATTGTTCCCATTATCATTTTCTATAAACATGATGCACCTCCGGTGCTTAGATAAAAACTATGAGCAGTAATACCTCTTCCAATACATCGGGCGTTGTAAGTAAAGTATGGGCCTTCTGTAACACCCTCCGCGATGATGGTGTAGGCTACGGCGATTATTTAGAACAGCTTACCTACCTGCTGTTTTTAAAAATGGCAGATGAATACAGTAAGCCGCCACATAACCGTAAAATGCCCATCCCCAAAAATTATAATTGGGAAACTTTAACCAATAAAAGCGGCGATGCGTTAGAAGTGCATTACAATAACCTGTTGCGGGAGCTTGCCAAAGAAAAAGGCATACTGGGACAAATATTTACCAAGAGCCAGAATAAAATAACAGACCCTGCCAAACTGTACAAACTTATTGCACTCATTAATGCTGAGCAATGGGTGTTAATGGGTGTAAAAGATAAGGGAGATATTTACGAAGGTTTGCTGGAGAAAAATGCAGAAGATACCAAGAGCGGTGCAGGGCAATATTTTACGCCAAGACCGCTTATTAAAGCAATGGTAGAATGCCTGCGCCCCGAACCCAATAAAACCATTGCAGACCCCGCCTGCGGCACCGGCGGATTTTTTTTAGCCGCTTACGACTGGATTACCGAAAACCGTGAGCTGGATAAAGACCAGAAGAAATTTCTTAAATACAAAACCTTTAATGGCAACGAAATTGTAGCGGGTACACGCCGCCTGGCATTAATGAATTTGTTTCTGCATAATATTGGCGATATAGACTGTGAGCAGGTACTGATTTCGCCCAACGATTCGCTGATTGCCGCTTCAGAAACGCGTTACGATTATGTGCTGGCTAATCCACCTTTTGGGAAAAAAAGCAGCATGACTTTTACCAACGAAGCAGGCGAACAGGAAAAAGAAGACCTTACCTACAACCGGCAGGATTTTTGGGTAACCACGAGCAATAAGCAATTAAATTTTGTGCAGCATATAAAATCCATGCTTAAAACCACCGGTCTTGCTGCCGTAGTATTACCGGATAATGTTTTGTTTGAAGGTGGCGCGGGAGAAACGGTTCGTAAAAAATTGCTCGAAACCACCGATCTGCACACCATACTGCGTTTACCCACTGGTATCTTCTACGCCAACGGTGTAAAAGCCAATGTTCTTTTTTTTGACGGCAAGCCCGGCAGTAAAGACCCATGGACAAAAGAAGTGTGGGTGTATGATTACAGAACCAATATTCACCATACCCTAAAAAAGAACCCGTTAAAGTTAGAAGACCTGCAGGATTTCATTACCTGTTATAACCCCAAGAACCGACACAAGCGAAAAGAACACTATAGCGAAACCAACCCCGAAGGCCGCTGGCGTAAATTCAGCTATGACGAAATTGTAGCCCGCGATAAAACTTCATTGGATATTACCTGGCTAAAAGATAAATCCCTCGCCGATCTGGATAATCTTCCCGATCCGGATGTATTGGCCAATGAGATTGTAGAAAACCTGGAAGCGGGGCTGGAAAGTTTCAGGGCAATTATTGCATCGTTAAATAACAAGTAGTTAGCCTCTAAATATAACCGCCTATTCTTTTATAAGTAAATTAAGCAAGATGACTTCATTTATATATGGCACAGAAATCAATTTAGCACTTGAGAATTTGATTGATGAAGCCGAAGAATTTATTTGGTTTATATCGCCATATATTAAGCTTCACGAAAGGATTAAATTGGAATTAAAAAAACGAAAAGAAGATAATAAACTTCAGATAGTAGTTGTTTTTGGCAAGAATAAATACAACTTGGAAAAGAGTATTAGCAGCGAGGATATAAATTTTCTTAAAGAATTTCCCAACGTTTTAATCTGCTACGAAAAAAATCTCCATGCGAAATATTATGCCAGCGAACAGTTTTCAATGTTAACTTCTATGAATCTTCTTGAATATTCACAAAACACGAATATCGAAGCGGCTATTGTAATGGAGCCGAGAAATAGCGTTGCTAAAATTGCCGACTTTGTTATAAATTCAAGAACCCCCGGAAAGGACACGTTTGAATATTTTCATGGAATTATTGACAATAGCGAAATACTATTAAAGAAAACACCCCGGCATGAACCCGGATTTTTGGGATTTACAAAAAAATATACTCATTCAGAAGAGGAGATAAACAAATTGGGAGATTTTTTTAATCAATCTCTGTCTGATTATAAAACAACAAAAGGAAACGGTTTTAGTGAATCAACATACGAAAACGAAAAAAAGGCTGAACTATTAACCGGCTATTGTATCAGAACGGGAATTCCGATACCCTTTAATCCATGCAAGCCCTACTCTTACGAAGCATACGTAGTCTGGGCTCAGTTTGAAAACCAGGATTATCCCGAAAAATTTTGTCATTTAACAGGCGAACAGAGTTATGGCAAAACGAGTATGCGAAACCCGATATTGTAAATAAAGTGTAACCCCTGCGTAAGCTCGTCAGCATGATAATGTTGCCACACAGATGGTGTCTATCATCATTTGTTTAAACAAGCGAGTGAGGATAGTATAGGATTAAGAAATCAGTAGTCTATAGTTGCTCAATAGCCGTAACAGGATGTATTTCCCAACAGGTTTTTCGCCAAACACCATTGCAGCTTTTGCAGGTATTAAAGGATTGGCCCCTATGCAGGTAGTCGTACACCATGTAACCGAAGATCCGTACTTTTTGTCCTTTAATTAATTGGGTTGCATAATCGGGGTGTTTCTTTTTGTATGATGGCGTTAGTTCTACCACAATGCAATTCTTTTTCGGGGCGTTGTTAACCAATCCAAGATACATGTGTACATCGCCATCTTTTGCTTTTTTGTTTGCCATATTACAATTGCAGGATTCGGGTCCCTCTTCTTCAAAAGAAATCAGAAAACCTTCGGTATAAACATACATTCCATTGGTGTATAGCGCACTATCTTCTTTTTTTCTGGTAGTAATTAACTCGTTTAGCGGAATGTAGTCTGCCTTTTTTGATGAGCTAACTGTAACGCTCCTGTTTTTGGCAATGTTTAATTTTTGCTCTTTTGGTTTGGTGGCGCTGCCGTAATTAGGGCAAGGCTCTTGTGCCCATAGGCAATACCCTATACAACAGAACAATATGGCAAGTTGAATTTTTTTCATATTGAAAATTTATGGTAAAATACGTTTTGCAAACGGGAGATGCAAATAGGGGGTAGTTTTTGGGGAATAAGTTAATTTTCCCGGACTATGAGATAAATGGCGTTTACTGAATTTGTACTCTTTAACGTTTTACAGCTAATATTTTAACCGCGATGGCGCAACGCCGCAATGGTACGCAAGGATCTATTTTAATAGTTTACCTGGCGATCCCTGGCGCCATTGCGCCTTCGAGGTTAAATGTTTCAAAGGCGTTGACAGAAAATTTCGAATAACCCCGACATGGGTTGAGTTACTATTCGGGACTCAAATAATTAACTCCCAATTATTTTATGCCCTCCAAAATCTTCTTGCAGCAAATGGTGCTCCGATGCCATACATAGTTACAATGCCCATTGATATTACCAACATCTCAAACAGTACCCAGCCATCAAACACAAGAGGGATACGCCATACTAAGTAAAACGAATGGAAGTTGAAAACAAGGAATAGTATTAATGAGAAACCCGCCACAAAACGGAACTGCTTAATACCCATGCGTGGTAAACCCTGCAGGCTGCTGCTGATGCGGTATTGGCGCAAGCGACCCAAGAGGATGATCATTTCTAATTCAACAATTAATATCAACAGTTTCCGCACCTCCGGTGAACGATGAAACCAGGGAATAAATGAGGGCAGGATATTACCAAGGAAATAGTTAATAAAAATATTGATGCATAGCGTTGCGAGGATAGCCGCTGCGGAGATGGATAGTAGATGTAGTGGCATAGGCATCTTGGAGTGAGTGGGCAATTGTGAATGGGCAATGGGCAATGGTGAATTGTGAATGGTGAATTGTGAATGGGTTGTTGTGTACTACTATCCTTTTAAATTGTTTATTAATCCAACACCCCTCCTCACTACTCACTACTCACCACTCACCATTCACAATTCACAATTGCCCATTCACAACAGCCCCCTATTGCAAATATACTTTTTATGTAATATATTGTTGCAAACTCAACCTCATGAATAACTCCCTTGAAATGGTGAACGAGCTAATTTATGGAGCCATTAATACGGAACCCGGGGCCGCTGAGCTTACTAAAAAAGAAAAAGAGGAAGTACTGAAGCAAACACGCAACCTGCCCTTCCGGTTTCTGCGCGACTCGTTTGGTAAAGCAGGTAAAAAGGCGCTTACTGCGTTGGTGTACCTGGCACAGAAAGCAAGTTTCTTTATGCTTAATTTATTGTACGAATCGCAAAGCAAAAAACAGTCAGACTTTCATGCCACGCTTCTTGGAGACCTTACCCGTTTTATTGAATACCTGAGGAAAGATTTTCATGCCTACTTCGATCATGAGAGTCCTATGCCTTTTGCTCTATGGGCACCGGTAAACGAAAAAATTGAAGCGGCGCTTAACCCCGGCGAAGCTTTTTTACTTAATGATGTAGACACACATTTGGTTGAGGCCCTGAAACAACAATATGCCGAATTAACCAACCCTTACCCCCTGAACTTTATTGCCGCCAGTTACTGGACGGGTTTATTGGGTGTACTATGCGATACACCGGCAGGCGGCGATGCCACCCTGCGGGCTATTTATAACCTTGTATCGTATAATTTTAACAGCAGCCATTTTATAAAATATGTGTTGCACCGCTATGCAGCCGCCCTGCCCGCAGAAGGAGAACCCTCTGTACACTGGGCCAACAACCTGCAGCATGTTAACAGGATAAGCGAAGTGCCCGGTATTGCCCTGTTTAGAAAACAACCTGCCTGCAAAAAAATGCTGATAGACGCGATAAATACGGAGATATATGCCTGTGAGTTTACAGAAACGGGTACAAAACTGCTGGAGCCTGTACCCTGCTTTCATACCAACCTTTCGGTTTCGCAACTGGGTGTTTTTTACCGGTTAATGGTAGATGAGCAAATGATTAAAACAGATAATAACCGTGCCCTTATGAAATATGTTGCACAAACGCATCGCAACAACCGCTCAGACAGCCTGTCTGAAAAACACCTGTACGATAAATTTTATAATATGGAACCTGCGGCCATGTCTATCATGCAAACCTATCTTGTTAACATGCTTAACCGGCTAAAACGGTATTGATATTTTGGCCCCTTTTTTGGCAAAAAACAGAAACGAGCAATAATACAGTAATAATACTATAATCCCACTAAAACAATATACCTACCAGTCACCAACCTTATACCAACTCCTCACTTACTTTACTGTAACCGCTCTCTTTGTTAATGCCTCTTTTTGCGTGCTTCAAATTACGGTTTGTTAAACCCGGCCTGAGTGTGGTTTATTTAAACACATAGGTACAGTAGTAAGCACTTAAATGGCAGATAGTTTTTCTATCTGCCCTTTTTTCTAAGCTATGGCCCTATGTGTTTCAAACTTTTTTAAAATAATAATCATTTGTACATCAATGTATTGCCCGGGCTTATATAAGGTGTGTAAGGGATAGCTGATGAATTGCCATGATAGTTTTGGTTCTGTTAACAACCACCGGTGGCTCGTCTGCAGCGGGAAACAGAAACAAAATTATTAACCAACTTAAAAAAGTAAAAAAATGGCAAAACAATCAGGTCTATTCCCGCTGGAAGGAACCCTCGGGAACACCACATTTGTAAGAACAAAACGCGGCGGTTTTTATGCTAAATGGAAAACAAGCCTTACAAAAGAAAAGATGGCGGCAAATGCAAATTATGCACGCTTGCGTGAACAAAATTCAGAATTTGGCAGGTCAAAAATTGCCTCAAAACTGCTGCGCAATACGTTGCTGCCCATTATAGGAACCATTAACGATAGCGGCATGACAAACCGCCTTGATACGTTGATGTTGAAAGCAGCACAACTGGACGCAACAAGTCCGCTTGGTTTACGCAATGTGCTGGACGGCGAACTGGCGCTTTTGCAGGGTTTTGAGTTTTCGGGTAATGGTAGTTTTCTTACCAATTTTCAGCCGGAGTACCAGGTAAATTATAACAGATCTACCGGAAGCGTGGTTGTATCAATTGAACCCTTTGTGCCTTTAAACGCGCTCACAGTTCCACCAACGGCTACACATTTTAAGCTTAGCATGCTTACCGCATCAATCAATTTTGAAACGGGAGTAACAGAGAAGAAGCTGGCGGCAACAGAACAGTTGCCTGTTAACCAGGTGGAAACTGATCCCATTAATTTGGCGGCGCAGATTGCTGCGGCTGCAACAGATCCGGTGTTTATTGCTATGCGTATTGATTTCTCCATCCTGAGAAACAACCTCGTGTATCCGTTACTGAACAATGCATTTAACTGCTGTGCCATTGTGCTGGTAGATACAGGGGTATAACCCGGTGCCTGTATAAACCCCGGTTTAGCTGGCACCTGCCAACGCAGCATTAGCCAAAGCGCACAACAACAAAGCCATGCAAAACTGCGGAATAATGCAGGCATACGATAAACAGGAAACGTATTGCAAAATCAAAAACACAAGTTTATGGAACTGGTATTGGAAAGGGATTATCACCCTGAGGGCACCAATGGTATATTATACGTAAAGGGCGAAACCACCCCCTTATGTTACACCATAGAGTTACCCTGGCAAAACAATGAGCCGCAAATATCCTGCATACCGGAAGGAACCTATACCGTACAAAAACGATACAGCGAAAAGTTTCAATCGCATTTACACATCATCAACGTACCGGGCAGGGAACTTATTCTCATACACCCGGCCAATGATGCAATTAAAGAATTGAAAGGTTGTATTGCGCCTGTTACCACCATAACAGGTATTGGAAAAGGATTGCTATCGCGGCAGGCCCGCAACAGGCTTAACCAAAGGGTAAATGAGGCCATCAAAAAAACAGAACCCATTTTATTAACCATCCGGCCCCTGCTTAAAGCGGTTGGATAAAAACAAACAGTATGCGCAACATTATAAAAAGGGCAAAAGCCAAAACACCACCTTTTTTTAAAAAACTGCAAGGCATAGGCCTGGTAATAGCTACTGCTGCTACAGCAATGTTAGCCGTGCCGGTAACGTTACCGGCAGCAGTAACAACAGCAGCGGGATACCTGTTAACGGCAGGTACAGTGGCAACAGCCGTTAGCCAGTTATCGGTGCAAACAGAGGAGGAGTTTGATAAAAAAACAGAACCCCGGGGAGGAGGTATCAATGACAACAGCAACAAATCATAGGTCCACCGTTCTCATCACCCTTGGCGGAACCCTTACCGGGTTTTATAAAGCAGTACAGGCAGAGGATGTATTACGTACAGTGCTTCTTGCGGCCACAGGAACAGTAGTAAGTTTTCTTCTGACGCTGCTTTTAAAATGGGTGTTTAAAAAAAGGATGAAGTAAAACAAAGGGCTCCTGAATTGGGGGCCCTTGTTTATTTAAAGCCCCAACAGAAAATATCTGGCAAGGGGATATTCCAACACGCAAGTATACCCCGTACTTATACCCGTAATCAATTGATTTGTTTTCTATCTAATCAAAACGCAGTAGATTGTTCTCTTATAAACGTAAGCGGTTGTCAACACTTTATTACATAACAAAGGATTGGAGCGAGCAGCCCTGGTTTAGTACAGGAGGAACAAGGGCAAAAAAATATTTGCAGGGCCCTGATGGTAAATTCTATTATTTTAAAAGATCTCAATACAAAGAAGCAACCGAATTAAAACCGGGCAAAGATTACAAGTACGAATTCTGGAGCGAAATTATTGCTTATGAGTTGGGTACATCTCTTGGTTTTAATATGCTCAGATATGACATTGCAGTTGATGGCGAGATAATGGGTTGTATCAGTGAATCGATGATTAACTCAGAAAACCAGGAGCTTGTAGAAGGGGTTAAATATTTGCAGGCGTTTTCGCCTAAATATGAACCGGCTAATAAAGAGCATCAGAACTGGTACACATTTGACCTAATTGAACGAGCATTAAAATCGGCCAACCTTGAAGAGAACTTAAATAACATTTTAGAAATAATTGTATTTGATAGCCTTATCGGCAATGGAGACAGGCATCAGGAAAACTGGGCTGTAATAACTAAGCAAAAGTTAATTACAGATGTGATTGAAGAGATTGAACAAAGCAAAGAAGTAAAAGTTGGCAAAATACTAAAATGGCTATTTAAAATTATTCGGGAAGCGGTTAATAGTAAACGAAAGAAAGATTCAAGCGCGCCCCTTCCTAAATCATATTATGTTATTGATAAGAGTTTTGCCCCAATTTACGATAGCGGAAGCAGCCTTGGTCGCGAATTGGTTGATGAAAAAGTAGATTTAATTCTTACATCTGAAGAATTGTTGTTACAATATATAAGCCGGGGAACATCAGAGATACATTGGGATAGTAAAAAGCCAACGCATTTCGAACTTATCCGTAACTTACTAAAGTCCAGATATGGTAAAGAAATGATTGCCATTATTGAAAGAGTAATAAAAAGTTTTGATGTGGCAAGACTGGAAGAAATTGTTAAAACAATAGACAAGGATGTACCCGAATCGCACAAGCGATATAAAATTCCGGATAACAGAAAACTTCTGATCATTAAAATGATAAATTTGCGTTTCGAAAAGCTGCGGGAACTGATACATGAAAGAGTTTGATAAAATATATGTAAGCTGGCGTAAAGGCCAGGGTAGCAGGCGTCATATTATTGGCGTTCTTGGCCAAACCCTGGAGGGTCGCTATGAATTTACATATGATCAAACAGGTGTTGAGAAAGCAAAAGCAGAAGGTTTTGGTCCTTATACTGAATTCCCAAATATTGCAGAAACATATAATGGAAACGTTTTGGATATTTTTGCTCAGCGATTAATCAAGTCTGAGCGACCCGATATTCAGAGCTTTTATAGTTTCTGGGAAATAGAACCTCAATTTATAGACGACAAATTTTACCTGCTTGCTCATACACAAGGGTTACTGCCAACAGATAATTTTGAATTCTTAGCGGATTATAAATTAGTAGATGGCCTTCACTTTGTAACAGAACTGGCGGGTTTGAGTAAGTACCAACTGCCACCAGACACGATGAAGACAGGGGATGTGCTTCGTTTTGAAATTGATGGACAAAACGAATTTGACAGCGAGGCGGTAAAGGTTTATAAAGCAGATATTGAAGTAGGGTATATTAAAAAAATACATTGCCGTGTTTTTCATAAACCAGGCGCGAACAAACTTAAACTGTCTGTTAAAGCCCTTGATAAAAATGGGATAATAAAAAGAGCGTTTATAAAGGTTTCTCTTTAGTATGTGTGCATAAACAAATTCCCTAAACCAGATTGGCTGTTTTTGTGATGTTCCTGTTAATTGCCGAATAGTCTTCGAAGAGCACAAGTGTGCGACGCAACCAAAGCCCAATAGCATTACTGCAGTTGGTAACATAAAAAAAGCTATCCCCGATTACCAGGAATAGCTTTGAACCAAAAACCCCCAATGTATGTTTACCTGATCTGTCCTCTTATAATGCCAGACCCGTGCGCAACGGAGTGTGCGTTGATGTATAATGGATCTGCCAGCAGTGAAGCATAAAAAGTATTGTCTACAGAGATTGCTTTAAGCGTACCAAAATCTGCAGCGGCAGAATAAAAGCCCAAAGCAACAGGGCCACTTACAGTTGAGCCCCCTGAGTGAATATGCGCAAAGGTTAATGCATCTCCGGCCTCCAGGTTGTTGACGGTGACTTTCACAAATAGTTTTTTATTTTCTGTCATGCGGATAATGGCTGTGCCGGTTGCTGTTGTGGCAACAGCGGGTACTTCATTAGCACCACTCATGGCTATATCGGCTGCAAAAACAACATTATTGTCTATCTGTCCACGTACCAAACCGCTGCCCACCTGTGTAGTGTGAACGTTTACGTAAGTTTCCTGGTTCTTAATAGTATCTATTTGTCCGGCAGTTAACTGAACAGTACCGCTTATGGTAGAGCCTGTAATAGTTCCTTCCAGGGGTACAAATACTTTACCGCTTTGTCCTGCATTTCCCAGGTGTATGTGCGAAGCAGATAACGCGTCACCTGCGGTTAGGTTGCTTACAACAATTTTATACTTGAGGGTATTATCGCTTAAGATCTGAAGTTCTGCGGTGGCCGTTTCATTTCTGCCCGCGGGTGCAGGCACTTCGTATTTTGCACTCATGGTAACGGTTTCAGACCAGCTTACTGTAGCCGGGGGAGTATCGGTGCTTTTGGAGCAACCGATAAATGCCGTTGCTATTACTGCAAGGGCGAGGATGTATGTTTTCATAAAGATTGAATTTTTCAACCTGTACGAACTATTTAAGGGTTTGGTTGGCTGGGGTTGAAAAATGGGAGAGCGTAAGGCTATCGGTTTAGTTTCAATAAAAGGCAATGGAGAAAAAGAGAGAAAACTCTTTTATGCTTTTTCGATCCTTAAAAAACCGTGCCTTCTCGCCCGCTAAGCTTAGGCGAGCGGGTGTGCCTTTGTGTGCAATTTATTTCTCACACAAAGGCACGAAGGCACGGTTGCAGAACTACTATCTATATCTTTTTTGTTGCGTCAATTTTTAACCAGAGAAAGGCGCCGAGTAAAACAAAACTGCCTATCAGCAAAACAGGTAAATAGTACCCATAAGTTGATGCGAGGTATCCGAATACAACGGTGCTGAGATAAGCGCCTGTTAATCCCGCTGTGTTCATTGACCCCGAAAGAGAACCGCTTTTTGTTCCGCCAAGATCCATGGCTACAGCCCACGCCACCGGGGCGGTTACATCCATACAGGCCATCCCGATGGCGAGCGCAATAATGGCGGTGAGGTTATCGTGCACCAGCGATGCACCGATCATACAGATGCCGGAAATAAACAATCCGATCAACGGTACAATTCGGCGGCCCCATTTTTTTCCATAACGCAAACAGGCTTTATCGCTAAGCCACCCGCCGGTAAAACAACCCACGGCGGCAAGTATATAAGGTAATGATGATGCCCACATCAGGTTTTCTTTTGGTATCAGTCTTCCCTTTTCTAAATAGGTATGAAACCAGCTTTGAAAAAAATAAGCGCCAATGGCATAACAGAAATACATGGCCATCAAAAACCAGATATTGGCTGTTCTGAATCCTCTCCAGATAGAAGTTTGATGTGCATCACCGTGGGCAGGTAAATCGCGGTTAGCCTGGATATAGGCCAGCTCTTCCTGACTGATGGATTTACTTTGAGCGGGATCTTCTTTGTGCCATAAGATCCAGAAAATAGCCCAGATAATTCCAACAGCCCCAAGCACATAAAAAGAAACATGCCAGCTATAGTTATGTTGTATGGGTATAACAATAAATGGTGTTAATGCTGCGCCCAACCGGGATGCGCCCCAGATAATGGATTGAGCCCTTCCCCTTTCCAGTACAGGAAACCATTTACTTAATACAATAGATGTGTTGGGATAAGCGCCTGCCTCGCCAATGCCAAACAGAAAGCGCACAATGATTAACATCATAAACCCGGTTGAAAAGCCGGTTAGTATGGTAAATAACGACCACCAAATCACCACACGGGTTAATACTTTTTTTCCGCCTATCCTGTCTCCCAGCCAACCGGTTGGAATTTCAAAAAAGCCATAGGCCAGTGTAAACATTCCCATTATCCAACCCCACTGAACGGTGCTGATATGCAGGTCGTCCATGATAGAGCCGCTGGCAGAAGAAAGTGCGATCCTGTCGAGAAAAGTAATCATGGATAATAACGACAACACCAACAGTACCTGATATCTTTTTTTCATGTGAACTTTTTGTGCGGGGGTGAAGATAATTATGTTTTCCGATGTTCGTGAGGTGTGAGCGTGAAACGTCAGTCGTCAATCGTCAGTCGTCAATCGTGAGACGTGAGTGGGCAATTGTGAATGGTGAATTGGCAATGGTGAATCTTGAGTAAGGGTGGGCATTTAAGTTTAAACCTTTTATATAAACAACACAATAAACGATCTGCCACTATTCACCATTCACAATTGCCCATTCACCCAAAACTCACGACTGACCTCTCACGTCTCACGTCTCACGATTGACGATTCACGTCTCACTCACAAAAAAACAACAGGCATCGGGAACGCCGACGCCTGTTGTGTTATTGGGATAATATCATTGCTTAGAACGATACATCAATTCTGCCGAAGAGATATCTTCCGTTAAATCCAAACTGCTGTACACTTCTTGAATAAATGAATTGTCCGCCGTTGCTGTTTGCGGCAATACCGATTTTTTCAGGATAGATATCAAGCAGGTTGTTTGAACCTACTGTGAGGTTAACAATTTTGTTCAGCTTGTAGCTAACAGATAAATCTGTAACCACTCTTGCACCGTAACGTTGCTGGTTGGCAATTACATTACTTGCTTCTGTAACTTTTCCGAAATAGTTATTGCGGAGGAAGATGTTGAATTTATTGATGCTATAATTCAAAGCAAGATTGGCTTTGGTATTTGGCACTACATTCTCCAGGTAAACCCTGCTGGAATTGCTGAAATAAGTGCTTTCTTTTCCTGCCAGTTTCTGAGAGGTATGGATTGGCCCAACCTGTTCTGTTTTAGTAAAGTTGGCAGCAAGGTCGGCACTTAAAGTACCCTTGCCCAATCTTTCTTTATAAGAAACGATCACATCAAGTCCTTTGGTATCTGTGTTCAGTGCGTTTGCGAAGAACGCAGCGCTGGTAGCGTTAGCCAAAGACAATAACTGGTAAATTTCTTTGTCTACTGCAGAAGCTGTTGGTGCGTTGCTTCCTGTGAACTGTCCGGTATAAATAACCCTGTCTTTGATATTGGTAAAGTAACCGTCAACAGTCAGTTTTAATTTGCCAAAGCTGCTTGTGAAGCCCAGGCTTACGCTCTGAGATTTTTCAGGGCTCAGTGCAGGAATACCCAGCAATTGTGCAGGGCGGCTGTCGTTGGTAAAGGTTCCTACTTCAGCAGCTACGCCACTTGTAAATAATGTAGCAGTATTGGCATAAAAACGCTGCTGCAGTGATGGTGCGCGGAAACCGGTGCTTGCAGAACCACGGATGGTAAAGGTTTTATTCAGCTTATAACGCGCTGCAATTTTTCCGTTGGTGGTAGAGCCGAAATCACTGTAGTTTTCGAAACGGATAGCCGCATCAACCAGGAATGCTTTGCTGAAATTAAATTCCGCATCAGCATAAATGCTTGCTGCCGTTCTGCTTGCACTTACTGCATTCTCCGGTCTGAAGCCGGGGAACACCTGTGCGCCGCCGGGTCTTGGAGATCCATCAGGTCCGAATACGGTATTAATAGTGCCACCAAAATCGGGGATCAGGATGGGGTTACCGCCCTGGTCAATTCCCACCTGGCGGGTAAGGCCGTAGTTGGCGTATGAATTCTGGTCGCCGGCTTTGATCTGGTAGTTCTCATAACGGAACTCACCACCAAATGCGAGGTTGGTACCGCTTAACCAATCAAAAGCTTTGCTGATATCTACGTTGGTAGTGTTCTGTGTAAACTTAGGGCCGCCTGCATTAAACCTTGTTGGTGAAGATTTACCGAGAGACGCGTTCAATGAATTTTCGATACTGAAATCAAACTGGTTTTGTCCGAATGCATTGCTAAAATCAACATTCCAGTCCTGCACTTTTCCGCGGATACCGGTTACAAAAGAGCGGTCGTAAACATCAGAACCAATGTATGGCATGAAGCCGCGTGGATAGATCTCCAATACGTTTCTTGACTCATGTGGGAAACGATAGAATCCGGCAGACCTGCCTTTTCTGTATCCAAAACCGCCAAATGAATAGAACTCGGCATTTTCAGAAACAGGGATAGATGCATTAAAAGCAAACTGGCCGCTTCTGAATTGTGCCTGTCCAACAATCAGGCTGTAATCTTTACGGGTAGTATTGGTTGCCAGCAGAAAGGAGTCTGACCTGTCTGCACCACCCGGATAAGTTTTATAAATAGCAGCGCCTGTTACACCGCCCCTGTTGGTTGGTTTACGGTCGTCGAACGAGCCGGAGAAATTGATGTATCCACCTTTTGAACCAATAGGCAAACCATAGTTAAATGCGGCCTGTACATTTTGTCCGTCTTTAATTTTTTCTCCGTTGGTATTGGTATTGTAACCACCTGATGTGATAGAACCGGTTAATTTGTTAACGGTTTTTTTCAGAACGATGTTGATTACACCTGCAATTGCATCACTGCCATATTGGGCAGAAGCGCCATCTCTCAAAATTTCAATTCTTTCGATAGATGAAACAGGGATGGCGTTTAAATCGGTACCAACACTACCTCTGCCTAATGTTCCGTTCACGTTTACGAGAGCGGAATTGTATCTTCTTTTTCCATTCACTAATACCAAAACCTGGTCTGGTCCTAAACCGCGGAGAGAAGCCGGATCAACGTGATCGGTTCCGTCGGCCAGCGATTGTGTGTTTGAGGTAAAAGATGGGGCGGCAAAGTTCAGTATCTGGTTCAGGTTTACCTGTGCACCCACGCCGGCCAGTTTTTTAATATCCAGTACATCAATCGGAACAGTTGTTTCTAATTGTGTTCTGGGTGTTGAGCGGCTTCCCAATACCACTACTTCGTTTAAGCTGGAACCGGGAACAAGGTCAAAATCAAATACTACTGTCTGGCCTGCAGTTACAGTAACCGTTTTTGATTGTGTTTCATATCCTGTATAAGAAGCAACAATAGTATGTTTTCCGGGGGCCACTGATAAAGTGTAGGCGCCTTTTGCATCTGTGGTAACACCTGTTTTACCAACGCTTACGGTAGCGTCGGGCAGGATGTTCCTGTCTCCTTTAACTGTTCCTTTAATAACAGCCGTTTGGGCTGCAGCTTGTAACGATATCAGCGAGAACAGCACGAATAACGTTTTTAACAAGGGGTAACTCTTCATGGTAAAAATGGTTTTGTTGTACCGGTGCGGCATTGTTTTAGCCGGCCGGTTAATCAATAAATAAATAAAAATTTGGGTGGTTTTTGTATTGTAGTGTAACTCAATAACGCATCAACATCGATGCAGGAAAATACATGTCATGGAAAAATTTTTCGAACGATTGCCTGTAAACATGGCGCAAATGTAGGGTGGTTTTATTAATCTACCAAATAGATAGACTTTGATGATTGACCGGAGGTTGTCATCAGGGATAAACGGGTTATTCTCCAAACGGTTGTTAAAACCATAACCCCACGGGCTTTTCAGACCTGATTTAGAAGAAAAATTAACACAAAACCGTCCTGTTTCGCCCCATAAATACCTGTGATTGAGCGTAACTTTGCGGCGTTCCAAACAATTAAGCTCTTTGGGTGTTTTATAGTGAAAGACGGGTTGGAACAGACTCAGGAACAATTACAAATTATAAAAAAAAGTAAAATGGCATTAGTTGGGAAAAAAGCACCGTCTATATCAGCGGCTGCGGTTATCAATGGCGTAGAGATCGTTGAAAATTTTAGTTTGGATCAGTTTATCGGAAAGAAACACGTGATACTGTTCTTCTATCCAAAAGATTTCACTTTTGTTTGCCCTACAGAGCTTCATGCTTTTCAGGCAAAATTAGCTGAATTTGAAAAAAGAGGTGCAGCAGTAATCGGTTGCTCTACCGATACAGAAGAAACACATATGGCATGGTTAACCACACCCAAAAATCAAGGCGGCATCCAGGGTGTAACCTTCCCTATTATTGCCGATACCTCAAAAGTTATCTCAATGAACTTTGGCGTGCTGGGCGGCGAGTATGCATTTAATAATGACACGAAACAATGGTCGTTCAACGGAGCGCCTATCGCTTTCCGCGGTACTTTCCTTATCGACAAAGAAGGAATTGTTCGTCACGAAACGATCAATGATTTCCCGCTGGGAAGAAATATCGACGAATACCTCCGCCTGATTGATGCGCAATTACATGTTGAGCAGTATGGTGAGGTTTGCCCCGCTAACTGGAACCAGGGTAAAACGGCTATGGTAGCTACTCATGATGGTGTTGCGGAGTATCTCTCAAAGAATTAAGATTTTGGGATAATGAACTGTTTAAGAGGATCAGCTTTTGTTGGTCCTCTTTTTTTTGCCACAGAGTTCACAGATTGGCACAGAGGCGTTAGCGGTAGTCGTCAACACTGTCTACTATGGTGCCGTAATCAACTAACAATTCTTCTCCTTTTGCAATATCACGAAGGGCTTCAAAATATTCGCCGTCATCAACAGAGATAATATTAGGGGTGTTGGAATGATTGAGGTAATTGGCCATGTCCATCACCTTACAACCATGGTCAGGGATAAAATAATGTTCCGAATCGTAGAGATAATAGGTTTCAACCAGATTTTTTGAATGGGCGGGTAATTGTTCCACTTCTTCAATACCCAGCTTTATCCAGCCACCTGTATTTTTTGAAAAAATGGTTTTACAGCCTTTCGGAATATCGCAGATAGCAAACACACCAATACCATGCACAGGGGAAGGCTGAAGCGCCACCCATGTTTCGTGTTGTAACTCCTGCAACAATTCTTCTTTTGTCATAGTTGGCTTAGTTATAGATCTGCAGGCCGGCTTGAAAGCGGACAGGAAATAATACTGTTCTCCGCAATCAACTGGGCTATCAGGCTTGTCCAGCCGCTTTGATGACTGGCTCCCAAACCGGTTCCTTTATCGCCATGAAAATATTCATAAAACAAAACAAGGTCTTTGTTTTCGGGCTTGCTGTAGAAACTGTTTTGATCGCCGTGCAGTTTCCGGTGCTGTTTTTCATCCAGCTCAAACAAACTGATCACCCGTTTTGATAATTCATCGGCTATCCCGTTCAGGTTCATAAAAATGCCCGAGCCGGTAGGATATTCGATGCTGAGGTCTGCATCGTAAAATTCACCAAACTTCTTGATGCTTTTTATGATCAGGTAATTGATAGGCATCCACACCGGGCCGCGCCAGTTACTGTTACCGCCAAAGAAATCAGAGGTAGAATCGCCCGGATCGTATTGAATGGAATAGGTCTGCCCTTCAATATTAACTGAATACGGGTTGGCTTCGTGGTATTTTGATAATGCCCTGATACCGCCTTCTGATAAAAACTCTGTTTCGTTCAACAATCTTTTTAATAAGGCGATCAATTTGTTTTTAGGGATCAGGGAGATCAGCATTTTTTCTTCATCGGCTATCTCTTCATTGGGCCAGAACTTTTTGTTTTTTAAACGATACTGTTCAAACCAGGTAATGCGTTTGGTAAAGTCCTGCAGTTTTTGCAACACTTTTTTATCAATGATAGAAACCGCGAAAAGAGAAGTAAGGCCTACAATAGATTGAATGCGTAACTGGATGGTTGTATTGTTTGGCAAACCCAGTGTATCGTAAAAAAACTGGTCTTCTTCATTCCACAGGCCCAGTTGATTAAGCGCTTCGGCAATTAATACAAAATGCTCAAAGAATTTGGTGGCGCTGTCTTCAAAAGCCGGATCTTCCATGGCTATTTCAATGGCAATATCCATCAGGTTCAGCGCATACATGCCCATCCAACTGGTACCATCGGCCTGTTCTAATTTAGCTTCGCTGTGTAACTGGATATTGCGATTAAACACACCAATATTATCCAATCCCAAAAAGCCCCCTTCAAACATATTATTACCGTTAGGGTCTTTCCGGTTGATCCACCAGGTAAAGTTGATGATGAGTTTATGAAATACTTTTTTAAGAAAATTAATATCTCCTTTACCCGTTTTGTTTTTTTCGATCTGGTAAACCTGCAGTGCTGACCATGCCTGTACCGGCGGATTTACATCGCTGAAATTCCACTCGTAAGCGGGCAGTTGCCCATCGGGTTTCATGTACCACTCGCGCATGATGAGGGTGATCTGGTGCTTGGCAAAAGTGGGATCGATCATTGCCATGGGCACACAATGAAAAGCGAGGTCCCATGCGGCATACCATGGATACTCCCATTTATCGGGCATTAGAATGATATCCTGGTTTTTAAGGTGCTGCCAGTCGCTGTTGCGCCCTTTGGAACGCTGGTCGCTTACATGTGCAATGCCATCGGGCTCAGTTAACCAGCGTTCAATATCATAATAATAATATTGTTTGCTCCAGAGCAGCCCCGCCAATGCCTGGCGCTGAATATTTTTAAGATCGTCTGATGCGGTGGCGGGAAGGATTTCGTTGTAAAACTCTTCTGCTTCCTGTTTTCTTTGTTCAAAAATATCTGTGAAGCCTTTGGTAAAAGGAGACTCCATCAACACATCACTTAAACGCAGGTACAGGGTTTCAGACTGGCCGCCTTTAATGGTATATTGATACACCGGCGCAAACTTGGTTCCGCATTTTTTATTGCGAAGCGCTTCTTTGTTTTTATTTTCAATGATGGCATCATGAAAAGCGTCTTTTACAAAAATGTCGGCATTCTTTGTGCCGAATAATTTTTCTGTATTGGTTTCGTTCTCTGTAAAAAAAGCATCGGTTGGTTTGGGATAATAGAGATAGTAATCGCCCAGCCTCTCGTGCATGGCTTTTACCATCAGGTCTTTATTAACGGCACGGATAGATGGTTTCTTATCCTGCCCGCGCGATTGCCACCTGTTAAAAAACCAAAGTGTAGGCAAAACCGTGATGGGCGCTGCTTCTGTGCCGCGGTTGATGATCTCTATTTTTATGCCAACATCTTTTTTATTAACCTTGGCATAGGTGATAAATACATCAAAATATTTATTATCGTCAAAAATGCCTGTGTCAAGAATTTCATATTCGGGCTCAAGCTTGCTTCTTTCTTTGTTTTTATCGATGAGTTCCTGGTAAGGAAAAGCCTGCTGCGGATACTTGTACAGCATCTGCATATAATAGTGCGAAGGGGTATTGTTTAAGTAATAATAGAGTTCTTTAACATCTTCTCCATGATTACCTTCTTTATTACCGAGCCCGAATAAACGTTCTTTTAAAATATTGTCTTTACCGTTCCAGAGCGATATGGCAAAACACAGGTTGCCAAAAAAATCGCAGATACCGCCTATACCATCTTCGCCCCAGCGGTAAGCGCGGGAATGGGAATGGTTAAAGGGAACATAATTCCACGCATCGCCATTTTCGCTGAAATCTTCACGAACCGTGCCCCATTGCCGTTCTGATAAATAAGGCCCCCACTGTTCTAAAGGAATTTTCTTGGTACTATTTGCTTTTAGCCGTTGCTCCTCTGCTGTCATATTAGCCTCTAAATTAAAAGAGGTATAACAGAAGATGTAAAATATTTATTCAGGTAGCGTTTGTATGTAATATGATAAAATATCTTCCTCTATCATCTGAGGCCTGCATTTTGTAACCAAAATGAGTATTTCAGCTATCATAAACCACCTGGCAGGCGCGAATCCTGTTCTTTAAAAGTTTCCCATAAGCTGATAAAATACATTCTCATCCATGACAATTATCATACCTCCCGCATAAATACCCCGTTAATTTTAGGGTATTAAAAAAATATAATATGGCAAAAAAGATCAGTACAAAGAAATACGTTTACTTCTTTGGCGCCGGCAGGGCCGACGGAAATGAATCCATGAAAAATTTATTGGGTGGTAAAGGCGCCAATCTTGCAGAAATGGCAGGGCATCCCAAACTCAAATTACCGGTTCCTCCCGGTTTCACTATTTCTACAGATGTATGTACTTATTATTATGATCATAAGCACACTTATCCTGCAGTATTAAAAACCCAGGTTAATACGGCTCTGAGTGAAATAGAAAAAATTACAGGCAAAAAATTCGGGGATGTAAATAATCCGCTCCTTTTATCAGTTCGTTCCGGTGCAAGGCGCAGTATGCCGGGTATGATGGATACTGTACTGGATATTGGTTTGAACGATGATACCATTAAAGGATTGATCAAACAATCAGGAGACGAGCGTTTTGCTTTTGACGCCTACCGCAGGCTGGTAATGATGTATGCCGATGTGGTGATGGAAAAAGCAGGCGGTATTGAACCTAAGAATGGCAAAGGCATCCGCAAGGTGCTGGATGAAAAACTAGAAGCCATCAAACATAAAAAAGGCTATCAATCTGATACAGATCTTACCGTACCCGAGCTGAAGGAATTGGTGAAAGAATTTAAGGTTACTGTAAAGAAAGTATTGGGCAAACCATTCCCCGAAGATCCACTGGAGCAGTTATGGGGTGGTATTGGCGGTGTATTTGGAAGCTGGAACGGAAAACGCGCCATTGAATACCGCCGCATTGAAAAAATTCCAGACGAGTGGGGTACCGCTGTAAACGTGCAGGCAATGGTATTTGGAAACATGGGCGAGGATAGCGCCACCGGTGTTGCTTTTACCAGAAACCCCGGCACAGGCGAAAATAAATTCTACGGCGAATACCTTGTAAATGCACAGGGAGAAGATGTGGTGGCAGGTATCAGAACACCCGCACCTATTAATGCTTATTCTAAAAACGACCATAGCAAGAATTTAGACACACTTGAAAAAGTAATGCCTAAAGCATATAAAGAGCTGAACAGCTTCCAGGAAAGACTGGAGAAACACTATAAAGACATGCAGGACATTGAGTTTACCATTGAAAAAGGCAAGCTCTATATGTTACAATGCCGTGTGGGTAAACGCAATGGTGTAGCGGCTGTACGGATGGCAACAGAAATGTTTACCGAAAAACTGATCGATGCCAAAACAGCTATTATGCGTGTTGGACCTAACCAATTGGTAGAACTGCTCTTGCCAATGCTTGATCCTAAAATTGAAGCGGTAACCAAAGCCATTGCCAAAGGCTTGCCTGCGGGTCCGGGCGGTGCCAAAGGCCGTGTGGTATTTTCTTCTGCTGAAGCAGTAGAATGGGCTTCAAAAGGAGAGAAAGTGATCCTGGTAAGGGAAGAAACTTCTCCTGAAGATGTAGACGGCATGCACAAATCGCAGGCTATCTTAACAACCAAAGGTGGTATGACCTCTCACGCTGCCCTTGTAGCAAGGGGTTGGGGTAAATGCTGTATTGTAGGTTGTACCGATATTGAAATACACAGCGACACTAAAACCTTTAAAGCAAAAGATGGTACAGTTGTAAAAGAAGGCGACGTGATCACATTAAACGGAACCAAAGGTTTGGTGTATAACGGAGATATGCCGCTGGTGGCCATCGATCTGAATAAAAATAAATCTTACAAAAACCTGATGGTATTGGTTGACAAGATCAAGCTGATAGGTGTAAGAACCAATGCCGAAACACCGCAGGATGCTGCGCAGGCAATGGCATTTGGCGCAGAAGGTATTGGCCTGTTCCGCACAGAACACATGTTCTATGGTGAAGGAAGCGAACAACCACTGTTCCTGCTGCGTAAAATGATCATGAGCAAAACAGAACCCGAACGCCGCAAAGCATTGAACGATCTGTTTGTGTTTGTAAAAAAAGATATCAAAAACACCATGCAGGTCATGAAAGGCAACCCTGTTACCATCCGCCTGCTGGATCCGCCACTGCACGAGTTTGTACCACATGATGTTGCAAAACTGCACGAGCTAAGCAAAGAGCTGGGCATCAGCATGAGCGTATTGCGCAGAAGGGTATTGGCTTTGCACGAAAACAACCCAATGCTTGGACACCGTGGTGTAAGGCTGGGTGTTAGCTATCCCGAGATCACCGAAATGCAGATCAGGGCTATCCTCGAGGCAACAGCAGAGATCATTAAATCAGGCAAAAAAGCATTCCCTGAGATCATGGTTCCTGTTACCTGTACCGTTAATGAGTTAACACACCAGAAAGTAATTGTTGACAGGGTTTATAAAGAAGTTTGTGAAAGACTGAAAGTGAAATCCATTCCATATTTATATGGTACCATGATCGAAATTCCGAGAGCAGCCCTGCTGGCAGATAAAATGGCCCAGGTAGCAGATTTCTTCAGCTTTGGAACAAACGACCTTACACAGATGAGCTTTGGCTTTAGCCGCGATGATGTGGGCGGGTTCTTACCAAACTATATGGATCAGAAAATTCTGCCCGATGATCCTTTCCAAACCATCGACCAGGAAGGTGTGGGCGAACTGATCAAATTAGGAACAGACCGCGGACGCAAAACAAAACCAAAACTGAAAGTAGGTATTTGCGGCGAGCACGGCGGTGATGCAGAGAGCGTGAAATTCTGTCACCGCATAGGCATGAACTATGTAAGCTGTTCTCCTTTCCGTGTGCCTATTGCAAGACTGGCTGCGGCACAGGCTGCTGTTCAGTTTGGCAAAGTAAAATAGACCTGTGTGGTAGCGAACAGGCTTTAAACATGTAGAGTGTTTTAGGAAACGATAACCTGCGAAATCAGGCAATATCCACAAAGCCACTCCCCCAGCCGGGAGTGGCTTTTATTATGTGTAATTAATAGAGCGCAGCAAGTGAAAAGGTATTTCAATAAAAGAACGACAGAAGAAAAGAAGTGTCTCTGAAATTCGTGGACACTCTTTTTCTTCGTTTATCTCTTATTGCAACCAATATGTACTGATGTGTTTAGTGGTACAACAGCTAAAAAAGTATTTCAATAAAATAACGACAGAAGAAAAGAAGCGTCTCTGAAATTCGTGGACACTCTTTTTCTTCGTTAATCTCTTATTGCAACCAATATGTACTGATGTATTTAGTAGTACAACACCTTAATTAATAAGACTCCTGTTCTGAAGGGAAATCATTGTTCTTTACATCGGAGATATATTGTTTTACTGCGCCGGTAACCTGATCGTGTAATTGTAAATATTGTCGCAGAAACCTTGGTCTGAATTCTGTATTAATACCAAGCATATCATGCATTACCAAAACCTGTCCGTCGCAATATTTTCCTGCACCGATGCCGATAGTGGGTATATGAACAAGTGCTGTTACTTCTTTAGCTAATGAGGCAGGTATTTTTTCGAGTACTACTGCAAAGCATCCTGCCTCTTGCAGAAGCTGTATATTTTTTCTCAACGCATCGGCTTCGGGCTCATTGGCGGCACGTACGGCGTAAGAACCAAACTGGTAAATACTTTGTGGTGTTAATCCGAGGTGCCCCATTACAGGGATGCCGGCTTTTACAATGGCCTTTACACTGTCTATCACTTCTTCGCCGCCTTCCAGTTTAATGGCATGGGCGCCGGTTTCTTTCATGATGCGGATAGCAGAAGACAAGGCAAGGGAAGAGTTGGATTGATAAGAACCAAAAGGAAGATCAACCACCACCAACGATCTTTCTACACCACGCACCACGCTTTGCGCATGATAGATCATTTGGTCAAGCGTGATGGGTAATGTGGTTTCATGTCCTGCCATTACATTGGCAGCGCTGTCGCCAACCAGTATCACATCTATCCCGCACTGATCAAACATTTTTGCAAACGAATAATCATAAGCAGTAAGCATGGATATTTTCTGCTGCTGCTTTTTCATTTGCTGCAGCGTATGGGTGGTGATTTTTTTGGCTTCTTTTTGTACCGACATCTGAATGAATTTTAGAGATGAATAATAACTGAATATGGCTCTGCTTAGAATAAAACATATTCAGATGTCCTGTTATCCGTATACAAAGGAACAACTTTGGTGCAAAGTTTGGTTACTATAAAAGTAAATTATCGATCAAACGTACCCCCTCCATCCATGCTGCGGCAATGGCTACGTATTTATTTCCGGGTGTAAAGGCGTTTGCAGGCAGTAAGTTTTCTGCATGAACAACGGTTATGTATTCCACTTTCTCAAAGCCGTTATCAAGCAAAAATTGTTTTGCTTGATCCTGCAGCAGCGCAAGGTTTTCTGTTTGGTATTGATCTTTAATTGATTGAAGCGCCTGATATAAAGCCGCTGCCTCCTGTCTGCCTCTGGCACTTAACCGGCTGTTGCGGCTGCTAAGGGCAAGGCCGGAAGCTTCTCTTACGGTAGCCACCTGGTGAAAACTGATATGCTGCCTGTTGGTTAAGGCTAATAATTTTTTTACCACCATGCATTGCTGAAAATCTTTTTGTCCCATCCAGAGATCGTGGGCAGGAACAAGGTCCAGTAACCTGTCCATCACCATACACACCCCCTGAAAATGGCCGGGCCGGTGTTGCGCCTCCCATACCTCATCCAATAAACCCAGATCATACACTTTGTTTTGATAACCCGTTGGATATATTTCTGTAACGGATGGAAGAAAAAGTATATCACAACCGGCAGCGGTTAGCTGTTCGATATCGCGTTCTGTATTGATGGGATATTTTTCAAAATCTTTGGGATCGTTGAACTGCGTGGGATTTACAAAAATGCTGCAAACAGTAATAGTATCCTGCAACCTGCTTTGATTGATAAGTGCGAGATGCCCTTCGTGCAGGCTACCCATGGTTGGCACAAACCCGATCCGCGGTTGCCGGAATTGGGATATGCACGCCTTCATTTCAGACACCGTTCTGATAATCTGCATTGTACTTGTTTAAGGGAGCAAAACTAAAGGAACTGACATGAAAAAACTGCGGAAGGAGTGATTATGTACGGGGCAGAACAATTTTGCAAACCGGCAAATGTTTAAGGGTAGGGCCGCCATTAGGTTTTGACCTAAAAAGACCAATAAATAAACCAAAATAACAAATCAGGCAGGGTAGTCTGTGTATTTTTACTTCGCTATGATATTGGAGCACAAAAAATATGAACTGTTTGGAAAGATCCTTTTTGAAAAAATGATCATTATTCCACCCTTCAAAAAGAGTACGATGCTTTCTGATGAAGCCTGTTTCCTGCATATGCTTGAAGGAGAATACACATCGATCTCTGAAAACAACACTATCAAAACGGCGGCAAAAGAATCTTTGCTGATCAAATGTGGCAATTATCTTAGCCAGTTTCCTGTTTCTGCGGACACAAAGAAATGTGAAACAATTGTAGCGCATTTTTCTGCTGATATATTGAAGAAAATATATCATAATGATATTCCCGGGTTTCTTAAACAATCAAACCCGGAAAACCCTGTTATAGGAATGGCAAAAGTTCCGGACGACCTGCTTCTTCAGAAATATATCGACGGACTTCTTTTTTATTTTGAGAACCCCGGCATTGTTACAGAAGAACTGCTTGTTTTGAAATTGAAGGAACTCATGTTGTTGCTTAGCCAAACAAAAGAGGCGCCTCTAGTTCACCAGATATTGGCAAGTTTATACTCCCCGGTAAATTATTCGTTCAGAGAGGTGGTTGACGCTCATCTTTTTTCAAGTCTCTCCATTACAGAGCTGGCACAGTTAACCAACCTCAGCGTTTCATCTTTCAAAAGAAGATTTGAAAAAGTATATGGTGAAAGCCCTGCAGGATATCTGAAAACAAAAAAATTAGAAAAAGCAGCAGAGCTATTATTAGCAACAGATAAATCAATGAATGATATTGCCCTTGAATGCGGGTTTAGCGGGTTATCTAATTTTTCAAAAAGCTTTCAGGATAAATACCATACGGCACCAACACGCTACAGGCTGAGCCAAAAAAACAAATCAATGAACTAATCCGCAAAGCACCGGCTGTTCCTGTTTAGCAGCTTTGCATTATTAATTAATGCAAAACAGACTACAATGGGAAAGCCAGCAAAAATTACTGCAGACATTATTGTTAACGCCCCGCACAACAGATTGTGGGATGTTCTTTTTACCAGGTTTGGCGATACTTTTCTTTACAACCCCAACCTGGTGGGTTCACACTTCACTAAAAATAATTCAGGAGAACTGGGTTGCGAGCGGGAATGCCGCCTTGATGCCAAAACCTATATCCGCGAAACCATTGTTCAGGTTAACCACCTAAAGACTTTTACGCTGGATGTAACCGGTGGCAATATGCCCATGGTTAAAGACATGCGGGTAGAGGTTAGGTTAGAACCTATAGCAGCCGGAAGCACCAAAGTTGTATTGCATGCAGTAATTACAACCAACCCTTCTTTTATGGGTGCGCTGATGAAAAGTGTGTTTAAAAAGAAGCTTGTGAATATGCTGATCGGATTAAAATACCATCTGGAAACAGGAAGGCCGGTTACCAAAAAAACATTTAAACCAGTGTACAACAGGTATAAAAAGTTGGCCTTTAATCAATCATTTTCTTAATAATAAAACAGTTAGAATGAAAAATCAAAACGAGGTTTACAGGTTTACGTTATCGCCGGTAGGTATAGATACTGCTGATGCCAGGGCCAGGGTATTACTTGAGGGTGCGCAGAAACAAATGGGTGCAATACCCAACATGTACGCAAACATGGCCAATTTTTCGGCTATGTTCGAAATCTATTCTTCGGGCTATGGTTTGTTTCGCGCTGAAGGCGGATTTACACCTGCGGAACAGGAGGTGGTATTTCTTACCATCAGTAAAGAAAATACTTGTGCGTATTGCTTAGCGGCGCATAGTGTTGTGGCCGATATGAAGAGCAAAGTACCTGTTGCCGTAACGGATGCTATCAGAAATGGAACAGAAATTCCGGATGATACATTAAAAGCAGTATCATTATTTACTGCTGTAATGGTAAACAAAAAGGGCAGACCGGCTGTTGCAGATGTTGCAGCTTTCTTAAGCGCAGGATTTACCGAGCAGCATATTTTATCTATCATACTTGCTATTGCCGTTAAAACCATCAGCAACTATTCTAACCATATTTTTCATACACCGGTTGATCCAATGTTTAAATCGAGAGAATGGAAGGAAATGGATTAAACAACGCAATGCTGCAGTTTTTGTAAGTAAGGAGAATGTTAAATTTGAGCCGGACCCCGTTAAGGGTCCGGTTTTTTGTAAACCGGCAGGGTATTGGAATAAGGAATAAAATCGTCCCGGTTGTAAGGAAAATCTTTTTACACAGTCTATACGATAAAAATGAAAAGAAAAATAGTCATATCCGCACTACTGCTCACCATTACTGTTTTGGGGTTTGCTTTTATTTCTGCAAACAAGGACGACGAAAAAACGAAAGGGGGCATACAGTTTATGGAATCAAACTGGCAAAAAGCAAAGGCGGAAGCAAAAAAACAACACAAACTCATTTTCCTGGATGCCTATGCCACATGGTGTGGTCCTTGCAGGATGTTGAAAAAGCAGACCTTCCCCAATAAGGAGGCAGGAGATTTCTTTAATAAGAACTTTATTAATGTGGCCATGGATATGGAGAAAGGCGATGGACCGGCCCTTTCGGAACAGTTCAGGATAGATGCATATCCAACATTGATCATTGCCGATGAGTTGGGTAATGCCATTACTTATACAAAAGGATTTATAGAACCCAAACAGTTGATCGAATTTGGGCAGTATGGGCTTTCGTTGAAGAAAAAATAGTTGAGTTTTTTGCGGGACATTTTTTTGCCACAAATTCACAGGTTTTCACAGAGAGACCAAAAAATCTGTGAAAATCTGTGAATCTGTGGCGATAAAATAAACACAACTACAAAAGAGGCACAACCTGCAAAAAGCTTTAACAGATACTGAATTAGAAAAATATACCATTCATTAGTTGCTATCGGTTAATCCTTGTATTAATGAGGAGGCTGTTAGCGTAGGTTAATACTGTTTTTATTCGTTACTTAGAGTATGTTACTGAAAAATAAAAAGGTTCTTATTGGTATCACTGGCAGCATTGCTGCGTACAAGGCTATTGTGCTTGTACGTTTATTAATTAAGGCCGGAGCAGAAGTAAAAGTGGTGATGACGCCCGCTGCAAAAGAGTTTGTTTCTCCACTTGTATTATCGGTACTCTCAAAAAATAAAGTAGCCATAGACTGGCATGAGCAATACGAATGGAACAATCATGTAGCACTTGGCCGATGGGCCGATGTAATGTTGATTGCACCGCTCAGTTGCAACACTTTATCTAAAATGGCAACCGGTGGTTGTGATAATTTATTACTTGCTGTTTATTTATCTGCCACCTGCCCGGTTGTGGTTGCACCATCTATGGATGAAGACATGTGGCACCATGCTTCTACAAAAAAGAACCTTGAATTGCTGAAAGAATATGGCGTTGCTGTTATCGAAGTTAATAATGGTGAACTGGCCAGTGGGTTAATTGGCGAAGGAAGAATGGCGGAGCCGGAAGAGATCATCAATTATTTAGTTGAATATTTTTTTCGTTCATCAGCGCTGGCGGGGAAAAAAGTATTGGTAACAGCCGGACCAACGTATGAACCGATAGATCCTGTTCGTTTTATCGGCAACCGGTCGTCTGGTAAAATGGGTTTTGCATTGGCAGAAGCTTTTTACCTGCAGGGTGCTGAAGTGATATTGGTAACAGGTCCTGCCAGCCTGCAAATGCCTTATAAAGGGCTTGATGTGGTGCGAGTGCAAACAGCCGCCCAAATGTTTGCCGCCTGCGATGAACAGCGGGATGCGGATATTATTGTAATGAGCGCCGCTGTTGCTGATTATGCGCCCGCAAGTGCAGCCGACCAGAAAATTAAGAAAACAGATGCTTCAGCGAATATTATTCTGCATCACACAAAGGATATCCTGCACCACCTGGGATCACAAAAAAAGAAAGGCCAGTTTGTGGTAGGCTTTGCGCTTGAAACAGAGAATGAAAAAGAAAACGCCATCCAGAAACTAAATAAGAAAAATCTAGACTGCATTGTTCTGAACTCGTTGAACGATAAAGGCGCCGGGTTTGAGAAAGACACCAACAAGATCAGTATTATTGACAGGGATGGTGTGATTGAATTTGATACCCAATCCAAGAAAGAAGTAGCGGATGATATTGTTAACTATGTAATGAAACATTGTTAGATAAGCCGTTGGCGGAGTTAGTTTTTCCAGATTTTTAGATAAATGGCGTTTATTGAATTTGTATATTTTAACGCTTTATAGTTGCTGTTTTAACCGCGAAGACGCAAAGTCGCAATGGTACGCAAGGATTTTTTTAATAGCTTACCTTGCGATCCTTGGCGGCTTTGCGTCTTCGCGGTGAAATGTTTCAAAAGGAAGTCTTGCCTGCTAAATTTTGAATATCTCCGCCAACAGATTGTTAGATAGTGTTATGGTAATCGTGAGTTAATTGGTTACCTGCAATTACTCTCTACTCAATAAACTAACACAGAATAAGTTTAGTATAGCACCTTAAAGAAACAATGCAATAGCATAGAATCACGCAGATAATTTTTCTTCACCCCTTACCTGCTTACTGGCAAACCGTGGCCTGATAATCCAGCTTTGTTTATTTTGTTTGCGCAAAACAAGCCAGTAAAAAAAGAACAGTGTAGTGGTGGTGGTGATGGCAGTAAGGCTCCACTCGGGCAACACATTACGCAGGTTAACCAGCAGGCCATCATTGGCAAATTTTCCAAAACCAAATAAAGCAGGAATCCTGAACCAGTAGTAACACGATACACCCGCTGCTGCAAAAATGCTGATCAACTTTCTTTCGGCTGATGGTTTAATGAGCATCGACAGTATTAAATACAACACAAAAGTTGTTGAAAAACCAAGCCATGGCATCTGGTACACACCAAAGAATGTGCTGTATGTCAGGTTTGTAATTTCATCGGGCACATGAAACCATCCCCAGATAAAACCGGGCAACCCGCCAATAATAAGCAGTCCGGCCAATTCCTGGTGGATCGTTTTCCTTGCCAATCCCGGGTGAACATTGGGTGTTGAATCGGGACAGGGAACCACGCAGTTCTGACATTGATCACAATGCGCATTGGGCATAGAAAGCAACACATTACCGCCATATAGTTTTTCAACCGGATGCACGGGGCACAGGCCGGAACACCAGGCGCTTTTCCATTCGTAAAAGAAACCCATGATTATTCCAACAATAGCCAATAAGATGATGAGTAAAGCGGTTGCCATTCCGTTATTGTTAAACACTGCATGCCGTAACGGAACAATAGCATACAGGGTAAATACGGCAACAAGGTTAAGTTTTCCCAATTGCTTAGCCGTTAATTTTTTTCTTTTAGATAATCCTTTATGACGGGGATAGAGAATGGTGGTTGCCAAAGGACAAACATTCCTCCACACACCCACGGCCACCACAAATAATGCAGGAGCAACCGGAATTAAAATATCCCAGAATAACAGAATACCAATTGAGGGGAAGAACAGTAAGCAAAATAAAATACCGGCCCCCACCAGCCAAACAGCTACCTGCGCAATACGCCATAATAAAATAGAGCGGGGTGATAATTGATCACCCGACTTAAATTTAACTCCTGCACCGGGCATAATAAAACATTGAAAAATTCCGCACAAATCTGTTTGTCAAAGGCCTAAATTAGAGGGAAGCCAAGATATATAAGATGATTTTCCTCATATTTTGAGTTCAAAGCCTTGCCGGGGCAGTAATCAGGTGTAGAAGGGAAAACAATTAAATACAATCCTCTCCAATTTTACAGGATTGCCCGTCACTAATGACTGATACTGGTTTCTGGCCTTCCAGTTGCCATTGAGAAAATGTTTTTTCTAATATTTCTAAATAGGCCCCTGTTTCCCGGGCACCCGAAACACTGGTCTTTTCATTAAATACAAAATAAGGAATACTTGTAACACCCGCTTGCCTGGCTTCATCAATATCCTGGCGCACTTCGTCTGCATAGCGTGTACTTTCCAGCATATTTTTTACTTCTGCGGCATCTAAACCAATTTCAGTGGCCAACCGAATCAGTGTTGGAATATCATCAATATTTTGGCCTTCAGTAAAATAGGCCTTAAATAACCTTTCTTCTGCTTCGCTTTGCAGATGCCGGCTTTTTGCCAAATGTGAAACCCTGTGTGCGTTAAAAGAATTTGCCGGGATCGCTTTGTCTAAATGATATACCAGCCCAACTTCTTTAACAACATTTGTTAAGTGGTTAATCATGTCTGTGGTTTGCTTTAGACTGATGCCCTGCAGCGTTGCTAAAAATTCAGGAAGGTATTTAGTGGCATCCGTTTTAAATCCGGGAGCAAGTTCAAAACTTTTCCAAACAACGTCAATTTTATCATTGTCCTTGAATTGCGCGAGTGCATTTTCAAATTTATGTTTAGCAGTGTAGCAATGAGTACATGTTACATCGCTCCAGATTTCTACTTTCATTTTTTTAATTCCCATTTTTAATTGTCGTTTTGTTTAACGTTTCAAACATCGGTACATTTACTATACTATTTATATTACTATCCATGTGTATAGCACTATCCTTTTGGATAGTAACGCTAATAAATTATAAAGGAACCAAAATGAATGAGTGTGAAAAATGCATATTATCGGTAAAGGATGCACTGGAAGTTTTAAATGGAAGGTGGAAGCTCCCGATTCTTGTTTCTCTGCGGTTTAGCAATAAGCGGTTTAAAGAGATTTCCAAAGACATTAACGGCATAACCGATAAAATGCTCTCGAAAGAACTAAAAGAGCTGGAGATGAATCAACTAATCACCAGAACGGTTTATGACACCTTTCCACCAACAGTAGAATATGCCATTACCGAACATGGAAACTCGCTTGATCCGGTTATTGCATCATTAAAACATTGGGGTGCGCATCACAGAAAAAAAATTATTGGAAAACAGTAGCGCCTATATATTCTGCTTTATCTCAAATTCGGGAAAAAATATTTCAGAGGAGAAAAAATTTTTCCATTGGTCAACTTTACCTGCCCATTGGTCAAACTCCGGAAAAAAAAGGAACTGTGAAAGATAAGTTTGCAAAAAGAATTACTTGATGCAAACTATCTCCCGTCAGATCTATCTTGATTGGCTACGCATTATTGCAATAATTGGTGTATTGTTTTTTCACTCTGCTATGCCTTATGTTGAAGGAAACTGGCATATTAAGAATAATGAAACAAGCGCCCTGTTATTTGAATTTACTGTTTTTCTGCACAGGGTTAGGATGCCTTTATTGTTCTTTGTATCCGGCACGGTAAGTTTTTTCATGATGCAAAATCACAGCAGTTCCGGTTTTATTGCCCTTCGTTTTAAGAGATTGTTTATCCCCCTGCTATTAGGTATGCTCGTGATTGTTCCCCCGCAGGTTTATTTAGAAAGGGTTTCCAATGGTTATCAAGGAAGCTTTTTTGATTTTTATCCCACAATTTTTACCAGCGGCCCTTACCCGAAAGGAAACATGAGCTGGCATCATTTATGGTTTATTCTTTATCTTTTGGTTTATGACATTCTCTGTGCCCCTTTATTCAGTTGGCTCCTTACCCCGAAAGGAAAATTGTTTTTACATCATCTGAACTGGCTTGCAAAAGGCAAATGGATCTATCTTTTCTTTTTACCCGGGGTTATGATATTTGCTTTTTTATCGCAAAAATTTCCAGAAACTAATGATCTTATAAATGACTATGCTTATTTTCTTTACTGGTTTTTCTTTCTGTTCGCAGGTTTTATCAGCATCGCAAATCCTGCTTTTATGAATAGCATTGAAAGCAACCGGAGGTTTTCGTTCTCACTGGCAATTATTTCTGTCCTCGTTCTTAATTTTTTCCGCTGGACTCATCATACTCCCATGGATATTATAACCTCCTACAAAGAAGACTGGAGATCAAATTTGTATCTGGCAACTTCAGCTCTTTGTGGATGGAGCTGGGTATTTACAGCGGTTGGTTACGGAAAAAAATACCTGAATAACAAGATTCCCGGTATGGATTACCTGAACCAGGCTGTATACCCGTTTTATGTGCTTCATCAAACAGTGATAGTTATACTTAGTTTTTTTGTTGTAAAAACGGCCGACCCTGTTCCCGTAAAATATTTTTATACAGTAATTCTTACTTTTATTATAACAACAAGTATTTATCATTTATTCATCAGGCCATTTGCAGTTATGAAATTTCTATTTGGTATGAAGACGATAAAAAGGGATGCAGCTACAGCCAGATGGGGACCTGTTGATATAACTGAAACACAGACATCGTAACAACTTTCTTAAGAACCCGGGTTATGAAATTTCTGAGATATTATATATTCCCGCCACTGTACGGACTGGTTGTTTATTTTACCATCCGGCTGCTGACTGATTCAGCTTCGGGTGCAAAGTTCTGGGAGCGATCCTGGCAATTAAACCTGGTTGAAATAATCTGTAGTATGGGAATGGGTTATGTGGAGATTGTAATTTTTAACTGGTTTTTTAAATGGATTGACTCAAAATGGGGAGTTGAACTAAGTTACAAGCGGATATATAAAGAGCTTAGACTTCTTTTCCTGGTCAATTTTGTTTTACAAAATATTACCCTCATTCCTTTTGCCGCCCTTACAGACGATGGCCTTCAACTGGTAGATTTCATAGAGATTAATACCATTCCCTTATTGTACATTATTATTTATTATGGCATTACCCGTAGCAATAAATTTTTACGGGCTTATATTGAAAGCAAACTGCAACTGGAATCAATAAAGAATGAGCAACTGCAAACAGAATTAAAATTTCTACGGGCCCAATATCATCCTCACTTTCTTTTTAATGCCCTGAACACTATTTATTTCCAGATGGACGAGAATGTGCCGGAGGCAAAGAAAACCGTCGAAAAGTTTTCAGAACTTTTACGCTACCAGTTATACGACCAGCAAAAAAAGGTAACACTTGATGCCGAAATCAATTACCTGAAAAATTTTATTGATCTGCAAAAGATTAGGATCTCGGAGGACCTGCATCTTGATTTTGTAATTGACCAGGATCTTAATGGTGAGCAGTTATACCCTTTGCTATTGCTTCCATTGGTAGAAAACGCCTTTAAATATACAGGCGGAGAAAATATAATTGTGATCGAATTAAAAAGAACAGTTAACGGAATTGATTTCCTGGTTAAAAATACGGTGCCTGCTGTTCAATTGTCCAAAACAGAAGGAAGCGGTATCGGGCTTGAGAATCTGAAAAGAAGACTGCATCTCTTATACCCGGATAAATACCAATTAAATATTGAGATGAATAATCAATTTTACACGGCACAATTAAAATTAACACTGGAAGAATGACACTTATCCGATGTGTGATTACAGATGATGAGCCCTTTGCCAGAAAGGGCATGCAGAAATATGTTGAACAAACAGGCTTTTTAGAATTAAAAGCTGTTTGCGAAAATGCATTGCAGCTTGCGGAAGTATTAAATACTGAAACGATCGATCTTTTATTGCTTGATATTGAGATGCCTTATCTTAATGGCGTTGACTTCCTGAGAAACAGGGAAAATGCCCCCAAGGTTATTTTTACAACCGCTTTTGAGAACTATGCCCTGCAGGGTTATGAACTGGATGTGCTGGACTATCTTTTAAAGCCTGTTTCATTTGAAAGATTTACAAAAGCGGTCAATAAGGCTTATGATTATTTTAAAACCAGATGGGAGAACCCGCCTCAATCTTATTTTTTTATTAAGTCGGGTAACAAGCTTGAAAAATTATTTTTCTCCGATATTCTTTTTGCTGAAGCAATGGAGAACTATGTTGCCATTTATACCCCCGATAAAAAGTTGATCACTCATTCTACACTGAAATCTTTTCAACAGCAATTACCCGTTAATCAATTTGTGCAAACACACAAATCTTATATTGTAAATATGCAGCAGATCAATTCAATTGAGGGTAACTTGCTGCATATTGGAAAGTACCGGGTTGCGGTGAGTAAATATTTAAAAGACCAGGTTTTTGAAAAAATCCTTCATAATAAATTGCTGAAAAAGTAAATATTCCCCTTCTCAGCAGGGTATCCATTTATAAGATGGAAAAAGAAAGCTCCCTATCGGGAGACATATGCGGGGAATTTTCTTTTATTGTTAAAAGGACACCATGCGGAGAAGGAAAAATAATGATACCTGTTCATTTGAGTTCTGAAAGTATCAATTTTTTCTGCTTTAATGTGTTCTTCATCGCTTTTGCCCTTACTGTTGGGTCATCGCTATGGATTAATTCAAAATATTCAGTTGGTACAATTTGCCATGATAATCCATATTTATCTTTACACCATCCACAAGAGCCTTCCCTACCACCATTTTTAGTAAGAGCTTCCCAATAATAATCCGTTTCAGCCTGGTCTTTTGTATTGATAACAAATGAAACTGCTTCATTAAATTTGAATAGTGGGCCTGCTGCCAATATACTAAACTCCATTCCTGCTATTTCAATTACAGCTGTTTCTATGCCTGCATTATTTCCACTTTCATCACTATCGAACTTGCGAAAATCTTTCAGTTTACCGTCTTTAAAAATCGATAAGTAGTAATCTGCTACAGCTTTGGCATCTTTCTCTACCCACAAATAGGGTGTAATTTTTTGAGTAATCATATTTTTATTTTTAATGCCTTTACCGGAGTCATTTGCAATTGCGATTTGATTGATTGCGTTAGCAGAGTTATCCGGCTGATTTGAATTTGAACAAGAAATTGTCAAACAAAAAACAATCGCTGCAAGAAAAATTATTTTATTCATTTTCTATTTCTTTGAATTTTCACTTGGAAGTGTTTGTTTGTAGGGTGTCGCTAAAATTGTCCATAACGTGAATGCTGTGTTGTGCGCCGGTTACTCGCTTTGAGTAATCACTGACGGCTTGGAAAAACGAGTAGGTTTTGGATTTTGGGTACTAAAATTTCCAGACTGATCCATTAACGAGAAAGTAACTTCATAGTTATCCCCTTCGTCAAAGTGAAAAGCACCTGAACACATTCCATGTCCTATTTTAATCTTATTGTCTTCTTTTTCTAAATAATACGTTGTTTCAGTAAGTGTTTTTAAACTTTTTACTGTCGTTTTAATCAGTATTTCTGAACTAGCACTAAATCGAAAACTAAAATTCACCCATTTTGCCGGGCCGCAACCATATTCAACCATAGTTTTCGAATTGAATTTTGGTAACTCCAGCCAAATAGGATTTCCTGTATCATTGTCATTATTTACTATCCATTTTGCTGTTTCTCCCTTCTTTGTTTCAGTATTCCATTTATCAATGTGTTCATACTTGGATAGACTGTCTATAATGATTTCGTATTCAAGACCTCCTGTTAATTCATAAGACGGCTTTAATAATACTTGTGTCAATTCAAATTCTCCTTTGTGAATTTCTGTTATAATGAGTGGAAGTTTTTGTTTTCCTGACCTTAAGTATATGGAATGCTTTTTGCCAATTTGCGAAACAATATTCTGACTTAAGCCGTAAAAAGTCAGCAGAAATATTGAATTCTTTTTAATAGTTGTCTGAGTAGGCCAGCACCATATACCGCCCAATGTACATTCCGCTTTAGCAATTGTTATACTAAACGATAACAGGACTATTACAATAATTTTATGCATTTAGATTTTTAAGTTAGATGCAAAAAAAATGAGCGTTCCTATAAATGGCGCACAACGTTCGGGGCTTTGTGCAGTTGGGGCATTGACCAACTGTCTGCCCGTAACTGAAGCTAAATTTATAACTAAAAGCCGAAGTTTAGAACTACTGCCCGGCAGAATTACGTCCGCCGAAACCAAAGCCTGGATATGCACTGCAGATGATTGCTTGTTCGCCGTGTCACAATTGCACAAAACCTTTTGTTGGTGGCAGTACATCACTGAAAGTATTTTCTGATAAGCGTCTTGAGACTGTTATCAGAATCGTCAATTAATAAGTTTAGCTTTATAAGTCGTAATCTAATCGCTTCAATTGAGGCTTCAAATTCTGTGCTTAATATGTTTAAAATCTGAAAAACTTCCCTTTGATTTACTGGTTGTCTGTCAAGGTATAACTGCTTTCTATGAATTCTATGTTCTATAAATATATTTTGCATTCTTGGTATCAAAATATTTTCTGGAAGAAGTAAATAACTTGCAAACAAGTTTGCTTGAATTTCTAACCTTTCTGAGTGTTTGTTTGAACTACTGTATTTTAAAGCAAGTGTGTTTTCGGTATCATTTTTTTCCTCTAATCTATCCTTCAATAAGGAACTGTGTAATATTAAGTGACCAATTTCGTGTGCTAAAGTAAATCGCCATCTATTTTTGTCTGTCCTTGCGTTATTGGAAATTTTGATTGCCAAAGGATTGAATTCAATTTTACCTAAATAAGTTTCTTGGTCTAATAAATCGTATTCAAATGTTACACTGTATTTGGATTCTAAAAATTTAGTCAGCTTATCAAAATTTAAAACTGAACCATCATAAACATTATTTTTGAAAAGCTTGTCAACAATATAATTAAGTCTGTCGTGGGTCACAAAAGGAATTTCGATAAATTCTTCGCTGTCATTAAAATGATCAATTACAGATAATTCGAGCAGTACGTCAGCAAAGTTTGTAATTTTCTTGTCGCCAATTTTACAAATAAATGGCTCGTTCAGACAGGTTTCGTCAGTTAGCTCTAGTTCATTTTCAAAGAGATTCATTTCAGTAGAACCTTTCCTGTAGTTAATCCATTTTATGTCGTTAGTAGAGTTAAGTCTTATCAGAGCAATGCCTTCCTTTTTTGCAATTTTTAAAGCTGATTGTTGAAAAGAATGCGTTGTAATAATAATACCTTTAGTCTTGTGTTCGCCAACCTGATTAATCTTTGAACCAAATTCTTCTATGTCGTCAACGGTGACATTTTTATTTAAGTTTTTACATTCAATAATGGTTAGAATTGAATATGTGTCTGCGTTAGGTAGAGTTGTTTCGATTGTTACGTCAAAAATTATTTCTTTTTCTCTTTTTAAACTATAGTACCCTTTTTTCTTAAATACTTTACTTATCTTTTTGGGAACAATGAAATTGTCATCTTTAAGCATTTTGGAAACTAAGTCATAAACTTGGTTCTCTAATCTTGTCCCTTTTGTTGTTGAAGATTCCAAAGTGTTATTTCGTTTTCGTCAAGTTGTTAGAGTGCTACATTTGTATTGCCTACAACACTTAAATATACGCAACTGCCCACCAAAAACATACGTAAAGCCAACCCAACAGCGCAGCTATACGCATTTGTTTGCGTTTTTTAAGTATCTCAAAATACGCCAATTCACCCATCGCCATACCGGGAAAAATCCCGTATTTCAAGCCTGGGCGGGTAGGCAAAAAGCCGCCATCGGGCTCGTTTTGTAACCAAAAGCAGAATTGAGCAATCTTCCATCCTCAACAGGATATCCATCCATTAGATAAAAAAAAGACAACCTGTTGAGAAGGAAAGAATGAAATATCAATCAACCGGCTTTCGAATAACGTTCTGGTAACGGGCAGCAACTGAATCTAAATTATTGAAGTTATTGTTCAGCGCACCATAAAAGAAAGCATTTAAAATAGCTACAGTTGCATTTTGAGTTTTTGTTGGAATATGACCGAATTTTAAAAAGCGGCCTGCAAAAAAACGGGCAGGGTACGCCAGCAGAAACGGTGCATCAGTAAAACTATAATGGTCGGCTTCAGGTATCTGATACCGATACCCCCCTCCAAATTGTTTAAAGAACTGTTGATTTCCATTTTCATATCTCTGAAAACGGCCATTCCCTTCTTTTTTACTTTCTATTAATAAGAACGGGTGTACACCATTTGGTTTTGGTAAATCACCATATAATGTGCCGTCAATGTTGGCAGCAGCTTTAATGCGCGAATCAAACGCCATAGCTGCGGCAGCGGTAGCGCCACCCAAAGAATGGCCTGTAATGAGAATACGGTTTGGGTCAAGAGATACTAAAAAATTGTCGGTAGCGTTTTTGGGATTGCCTATTTGATTTAATACAAACTGTACATCTGCAATTCGTGTATCGAGGCGGCCTTTCATAAATTTACTGAGGTCAGGGCCATCGTTTGTGTGATCTTCAATAGTAGTGACAACCTTACCATCGGCAAGTTGCGTAATCATAGCCTCATAAGGATGATCGATCGCTAAAACCACATAGCCATGGCTGGCAAGCCCGGCTACAAGGCTTGTATAAAAGGCGCGGGATGCACCATTTCCTGTTAAAAAAATTAGGACAGGCCATTGATTTTGCACCTTAGATATGGGTGCATTCATGATCCCATACGTATTGATTTGGTTGTAGTGATCAAATATCCATCTGGGTAATATTCCGATTTTTTCAGGCAAACTGCCCATTCCGTCCAGATAACCGGAATGAGAACCTTTCACATTTTCATCGGTTGGATACCAGGCCTGAACCACCACATTTCTCTTATCATGTAAGTCTGCAGTTATCTGCTCAGCTCTGCTATCATCTACCCACCGAAAAATTCTGGTACCTACTTTATAATCACCCTGGGGTTTTATTAATTCCGGGACAGGTAGAAAAACTGACCAGGGAAATATTGAGGCCAGAAGCGTAAGCACCAGGATAAACTGCAAAAATCTCTTTTTTGTTTTACTGATGTTATCTTTTGAGAAAATGGCTGTTATTACCATAAATAATATCAGTAAATAACCCGGGAGGTAATGCCAGTAAAAGCCATAGATCAAAAATTGTGCAAGTGCCAGCAATATGGTAAAAGCACAAAGGAGTTTTAAAACACCCTTAACCCGCTTAGGTATAAAGATCAAAGAGGATCCTATTGTTATGATTGCTATTAAAAAAATTACGTCAATACTTTTCATTTGACCGGATTAATTTTAGTTGAACGCTGTTTTGTAAATGATGAATAGGGAGGTATATGATTACTCTGAGTAACTGACAATTGTTTGTCTCCTCAACAGGCTATTTATTTATAAATAAAAAAGCAAGTTCTCCGCGGATATCTCCCGATGGGGGACTCTGGGGTTTGAATAAAAAAGTTCATCAGTTAAGAAATTAATGGCGTAAATATACCCTCCTTCTACCTCGCAGGGTATCCGTTCATAAAATAAAAAAAGAAAGTTCCCCGAGGGGTCCCCTATCAGGAGACACATGCGGGGGGCTTTCTTTTATTGTATAAGGAACACCCTGTTGAGAAGGAAATTACTGAAGCCAGGTCAGAAATCCAACAGTTAATGGGGCCAGGTTCTGTTACCCGACTTTTACAAAGACGATGTTAGCGGTAAGCTCTCTTTCTGTTCTTCAGTTGTGTAATAATTTTTTGTTTTGTGTCTTGCCACTCGTCGTCAATAATACTGTAATATGCTGCACTTCTTGAAACACCGTTTTCTTTTATTTTGTCTTTTCTTAAAATCCCTTCAAACTGTCCGCCAATTTTTTCAATCGCTTTTCTTGAACGAAAATTTGTAGCGTCTGTCTTAATTTGTACTCGTCTTGTTTTTAAAATGTCGAAACAAAAAGTTAACAACAATAATTTGCATTCAAAGTTTATTTCTGTCCCCCAATATTTTGTAATAATCCAGGTCCAGCCAATTTCTAATTTTTTGTCAAGTGGATATATTTCAAAAAAACGTGTAGAACCAATAATTTCTCTTGTCGTTTTATGAAGAATTACAAAAGGATATTGATTTCCTTTATCTCTTTCGGTTAATGCAAAATTATAAGCTTTGTCAAATGTTTCTTTTACCGAACAGTCTAATGGTATTAAGTCCCAAAGTTTTTTGTCCGAAGCCGCTACATATAATTTTTCAAAATGTTCTTTTTCTAATGGCACTAATTCAACAGTTTCACCTGTTAATATTATTGGGTGATTTATCCAATGTTCTGTCATTGTAAGGAAGTTGGTTTGAGCTTACGGTCAGGGCTTGCCGCAGGGCTGATATTTTATGACTTTTTGCCCGGCAACTGAAGCCGGTTGAAAAACTGAAGTTGAAGTTAATAACAAAAAGCTAAATAGATAAAGTCAAGCTGGATATGAAGCAAAATAGAAACGGTTTATAGCCTATGAATTGGTAAAACGATTGGAGGAACAGGGTAACCAAAAGATGCTGGCACAAATGGCATCAATGGTAAACAAAACAGAGCAACTGCAAAACAAGAAGCATGAAGTATTTGAGCCCTCGTTCGACAGTAAGGAATGCCTGAGCATAGCATTTATGAAACAGAAAGCAGATTATATTCATCTGAATCCATGTAAAGCGGGGATGGTGAAACTGCCGGAAGATTATGCGCATAGCTCAGCCAAATATTATTATACAGGCGAACAGGGAACTTATCCGGTAATAACGTACATGGAATTGCAGGATATTGATTTGTAGAAGTTAAGAGTTGATCTGACAATTGGGATTAAATTTAAGTAACGACACTTTCATTTAATAAACCCAAAATGTCAGATCATGAACTCTGAAACTAAGTTAATCAAATCTCGCGTTGGCCTGCT